>ERZ795047.1-NODE-1-length-906613-cov-15.696516_pt1 | contig 906613 bp, 664 predicted proteins | sample MGYA00375131_ERZ795047 | MGnify/ENA primary metagenome ERZ795047 (study PRJEB30176, sample SAMN05720228) | activated sludge metagenome | isolation source: Anaerobic digester | place: Japan | collected 2015-05-20 ... | reverse complement strand
GTGGCTGTTAATTCGCCTCAGGCGAATTCAAGTCCTACCGGGGGAGCCAGTTTAGAAACACGTAATAGCAAATCCGGTGGCTGTTAATTCGCCTCAGGCGAATTCAAGTCCTACCGGGGGAGCCAGTTTAGTAACACGTAATAGCAAATCAGGTGGCTGTTAATTCGCCTCAGGCGAATTCGAGTCCTACCGGGGGAGCCAGTTAAAAACCCCGCTACTTGCCCGCGGGGTTTTGTTATTCAACCGCGGCGAATGCGATGCCTTTTTCAGTTTACATCATTCAAAGCGAATCAACTTCCGAGATTTACATTGGGCAGACATCCAATCTTGAACGTCGGATTGCCCAACATAATGATCCCGATTTTAAAGGAACGTTGCATACAAAAAGGCGTAAAGGTCCTTGGTGGCTTCTTTATCATGAAGAATTTCCCGCTCGCTATATGGCTATGAAACGCGAAAAAGAATTAAAATCAGGCAAGGGGCGTCAATGGATAAAAAACCACGTAATAGCAAATCCGGCAGCTGTTAATCCGCCTGAGGCGAATTCGAGTCCTACTCGGGGAGCCAAAGTTTAATCCGCTGATCTTAAAGTAGGACCGGATGCCAGCCAACGAACACGTCCCAATCTCACCCGACGAGATGATATCGGAGATTGCTACGACCCTTGCCCGAGGTTACATGCGCCAACGTTTGCTTGAGCTGCATTGCCGTGCCCGCAGAGCTTAGCATAAAACTTGCCCAGCGTAGCGATGGCAAGTTTTATGCCAAAGGCAATGCCAGGTCGAAGCAGTTGTTAGACTTTTTTTGATTGATAAATAATGAATCTATATATGTAAAAACGCTTAAAAAATTTTCTTTTGTCTTGCCCGTTATGCTATTTTTGCCTAACTGGGAATACCACTTCCGAACATCACCATCAAGACCTCTCTTCTTTTTATATTTCTTCTTAATCGTTCGATTTATTACAGATGCATTAATCTGATAAATAGGAATAATTTGCATATTTTTTTTATAACTTAATAATTCAGTTTTTATTTTATTATGTTCATAAATAGATTTTGGTAAAATTAGTATATCAGGCAATAAGATTTCGATGTCTGCTTTAACATACTCAAGTGATTCGCTTAATTTATTTATATTATTCGCGTAATCTTTATTTTTTTTTGAATATATCGAATATTTACAAAAATTTGCGAAAGAAATAAGTTCAATCAAATCACGAGGGGAGTTTAGTGCTTTACTGAAACCTATCTGTTTCAGACAGTAAAGAGTAACAACTAATAAAGAACCATCTGTAATTGGGGCAATGTGAACATCGGGAAAGAAATCTTTACCTATTGAACTTTCATAATGATCTCTATGACGATATAGAGCTTTATTATCATTATCAAGATGTCCATTATAACCTGTTAAGTTTTCCGCGCTTGCATACAACAGTATTTTGGGTGATGAATTCAAATAATTATTACCTACAAAAGGAATAGCACAATGAATTAATTCACTTTGATTAGACTTTTTTTTATATGCCCATTTTGGATTCGGGTTCTTGTTTTTAAAAATCTTTCTGTATTTGCTAGCCAACAAATCTTCCGTTTTATTCATTATTACCCTCCAAGCGCGGAGCGTCAGTCTAACGCCTGAAGTAAGCCGCGCCACGAAGTGGCGTTGGCTTGAATGTGTTGTTAGGCATGATTGGATTTTTCCCACTTTCAGAGTCGCCCGGTAATCCACTCATCACCGCTTCATCAACGCGAACACGCCCCAGCCCAGGTATTCACGCGTGTAAGCGGCGTAGCGCTCGGGTTCCGAGGTCAGTTGGGCTCGAACCTCTTTGGCTAATTCGTCGTCGGGATTGGCTTCAAGCCATCGGCGCATAGTGAGCCATTTAGCTGCCTCGTATCTGTCCCAGCTGTCTTGGTCTGCCAAAACCATTTCCACGACGTCGTAGCCGAGGCGGTCGAAAGACGCGAGAAGTTCTGGAAGCAGGAGAAAGTCGGAGATTGAGCCGGCAAGACACCCCCTGGCAACATCTTCCGTCGGCGGTAACTGCCGCCAGTAGGGCTCGCCGATGAGGATGATCCCTCCGGGGCGGAGGCTCTGCGCCAGAAGCTCGATGGTGCCGACGACTCCCCCAGCGATCCACGTGGCACCGAGACAGGCTGCCACACCGACCTTCTCGTCAGAGACGTAGCCCGCAGCATCGCCATGGATGAACTTGACTTGATCGGAGACACCGAGTTCTTCAGCGCGAAGTTTCGCTTGCTCGGTGAACAACTGGCTCATGTCGATGCCGGTGCCGATGACGCCGTAATCGCGTGCCCAAGTGCATAGCATCTCCCCCGAACCGCTACCGAGGTCAAGCACTCGGGTCCCCCTTTCCAAACGCAGCGCAGCGCCGAGAGTGGCGAGCTTTTCGGGTGTGAACGGGTCATGGATGCGGTGAGCACTTTCGGTGATGTTAAAGATCCGTGGAATATCCATTGTAGAAAAACTCCTTTCGGGTGTGAATAGGCTCGGTCACTGCCTAACGTTTGAGCTCAGGCCGCGGCCCGTCAGGAACATCGCGCCTGCAGCGAATTGTTATGTGACATCACTCACTTTCATCTTCCTTAAACTCGAGCTGAGCCACAGCCTGAACTGCATTGCCCGCGATCCCGCGAATGGAGCCGTATATATGTGTGGTGCTTTGCAGCACACGTTCAATTTCCTTCTCACGCTTTTTCCAAAGAGATTCCATCTGCCGCTTCTCAGTGGCAAGGCTTGTTTGCAATTGACTGAACCCATCAACAATAGCCTCTATCTGCAGTCGAAATTCCGTGCTGGTTACATACTTATAGATCATTGTCATCTTGTCGCCTTTATTTTCCTGAAAGGAAAAGGCGTTGTTCACTTGGATTACCGATTCCCGAAGTACGCGGGAAAGCCCTTTGAATTCCTCAAAACTACAAATCCAAACCCCGTCTTTCTGCCCCATTCTATCCATGTCTTTTGGCATTGCTTCCGTTACGATTACGCCAAATGTTGCTCCATTTTCACGCATATCATCTTTGAATTTGGTTATCCAGTTTGACTGGAAATCCTTTGTTCGCTTGCTTTCGTAGTAAACGGAGCCAACATTTTGCCGCCTCGGCGTATTAATTCGATGGATACAGTCGGCGCCACGAACCCCTTTCTTGATTTCTTCAATGGTGTCAAATGAAAACTCCTCTCGTAACCACTCTTCAATTGCAATTTCTTGCGCTTCGCCTTGCGCCTGCATAGAGCCCTGTTCTGCCTTTCTTTGAGCCTCTCGCAACTGCGTTGTCAATTGCTCTACCAACTTCTTCTGCTCGATCAATTTAAGCTCAACTCGATCTTCTGCAGCTTTTTGAATTTTCTCTCGTTCCTCCTGAATGGCCTTGGTGAGCTTCCTCTGAGCTTCAGATTCAATCTCGCTTTTTAGTTCGTCTTTTTCACGAATTAGTCTTGAAACGTCTGCGCGAGCCTTGTTCAATTCCTTGACCTGCTCCGTCTTCTTCGCCAGTTCGTCCTGAAGGGACTTCGTTGCATCTGCCATCTCTTCAGAAATTGACTTTCTCAGCTGAGCCTCAATCTTTTGTCTCTCTGCGCTGACCTGCTTACTTACGCCAGCCTTGATTGACGCTTCCAACTTCTTTTTCTGTTCTTCAAGATCTGCTTGCTCTTTCCTTAACTCGGCAGCTTTTTTGTCATACTTCTTCTGCTCCTTTTCGAGTTGAGCCTTGTATTGGCTAGACAGTTCTTCTTCAAGCTGGTGCCGAAGAATTGCGTCAACATCAATCTCGGCGCCACACTCTGGACACTCGATTGTTCTTTGTTCTTTATCCGCACTCATAACGCCTCCTATGTCACATAACAATGTTTATATAGTTTCTTCATAACACCTTTGGGGCGCGACAGCACGGTATAACACCCCGCCTGCAATTGCATTTACAGAAGATCAGGTCACGTTCTGCACTGAAGACGGGGGAATATATCGTTTCTATATAAGACATCTTGGCTCCTCATCTACAAATCGTCCACCGGACTTTTGACGCCCTTGCCGCCCGACCTTGTGCGTCGGCAGTTTGCCTTCCTGGACCAGTTTATAAGCGGTGGATTTACCCATCCGCAGGTATTGCGCAGCTTCAATAATTGTCAGCCATTGGGTTTCCATCGCTCTCTCTTTCCAAAACGTTCAATCGGATATCGAGTAACATCAAGTAACGTTGAGTAACATAGTTCAAGCGTTGCGGTCATGTCAACCCCCTACTTTCAGATTCGAATTGCCTCACATTTATGAAAAGGGTTACACACGGGAAGCCAGTTAAAAAACCCGCAACTTGCCCGCGGGGTTTTGCGGATCGGGAATCCAAACTTCATCCACAATTGGCGATGCGGGCAATTTTTTCCGGCTCCATCCCGCATATAATGGGACAAGGTTGCCAAAAAAAGCATCATCAAACCAAAGGCATAACGGCGCAACTTATGGCACCAGAAAATTCGGGGTTATTTATTAGGTATCTGCAAAGAGCAACACGCCTCAATATGAATCGTAAGTTTTCATTTGATTTTGATGAGTCGGGTCAAACATTGTGATTTTGATTCATGCGCAAAAAAGGCGCTTACGCTTATTGCAATTTTGTTTTGCCGGTTTTTTTGCTTTTGACGGGCGATGATTTATGAAACCCTGCCCTGTTAAAAAATCACGTAAGATGCGGCTGATAATTTTTATCTCGGCGCCGGCGGTGTTCCTTATCATTTTGTGCGAAATTATCTTTCGCATTATGGGATGGGGGGCGTTTCAACTTGACCCGACCGTGTATAAAAATGTTCCGGGCGACCTGACGCCGCGCCAAGATATTATTCAGCATCATCCCTATATGGGCATATCCTATCACATCGTAGTCAATGAGCAAGGTTTCCGCGGCGCGGGAAAAGTCCGCACCGAACGCCCCTGCCGCATCCTTTGCCTCGGCGATTCGTCCATGATGGGGCATGGGATTGACGAGGGCTACACAGCGCCCGACTATCTGCGCAACTGGCTGGAGCAGGATTTCCCCGGCATTTTCGACGTCCTCAACGCAGGCTCCATTGGTTATACGATTGACGACGAGTTTGCCTATTGGAAGGAAAAGGGCGCCGCGCTCAAGCCTGATGCGGTGGCGTTGGAGATTTTTTACAATGATGTGAATGAAAAAGAATGGCGGATGCGCTCCGGCTGGCGCACACAGCGCGAATTTCGCAAGACCCGATTTCCCTATACGCCGATACGCTCTCTGATGCTCCGGTCGAGATTGTTTCAAGGTCTGCGTTCGGCTGTGATTGCCATTTTGGTTAAATCGGGACGCTATTTTCCTCCCAATCGGACGGATATGATGGAAGTGGCAATGCGTCCTTCAAAACATCCGGAGGCATGGGAGCCTTATGAGACGGAGTTAAAAAAATTCATCGGCGCGGTGCGGGCGGAGAGCGTCCCGCTTGTGGCGGCTATCACCCCTCATCAGTATCAGCTTCATCGCTGGGGCTACCCTGTGATGGATTATTTCGGCGCGCGCGATTTTCAAGACCGTCTGATTGCGCTTTTAAATGAGGAAAAAGTTCCCGCGATTGACCTCCTTCCCATTTATCAAAGGGAGATGGGGAATCTCCCCTCTCTCTTTTTGACGGGCGGGCTTTATGACGAACATCCGGATGCGGCGGGACAGTATATCAAGGCGCGGGAAATTTATGCGGAGTTGAAAAAGGCGCTGGAGTCGCAGGGGTTTTTCAATTTTTATGCGGGATTCGATAAGGCGGAGGTCTCCGGCAAGGCGACAACCGGGCGTTTGTGGGTTCCGCATGGCGACGCCCCATCGCTTGTGATGCACTTTGGGGCGAGGCTCGCATATCGCCATCTAAAACTGGGGGAAAATCCCAGCCTTGTTCTTCAGCCGGTTTCGCCTTGGTATTCCAAAAAGGATAGCGCTACTCTTGAAGTTCTTGTGACTGATGAAACAACCTCGCAGACAAAAACATTCAAATTCGAGACATCCAAAAAAAGCGGCGAACGCAAACCGCCCGTTATTGTTCCTCTTGAAGGTTATGAAAATAAAACCGTTTGCGTTGAATGGAAGATAAAAGATGAACCTGCGGCGAGCGGCGTTGGGGAGCCTGCCCTATGCATCATGGCGCCCGTCTTGATTAACCAACGCAAAAATCGCTGACGAGGAATGAATTTCATGAATAAAACTTTTTATTTATTTACAATCGTCTTGTTGATGTTTGCCATCGCTGCCGCCGCAGCTGCAGCCGCGCCTAATAAATTTGTGGAAATCGAAATCGGCGGTCTGGTCAGCGAAAAACACGCCCTTTATAATTTTATTTACCCCTCCTCATTCACCATCAAACAGTATCTGGATATTCTGGACAAGGCGCGATTTGACCCTGCGGTGGGCGGTTTGATTCTGAAAATTTCCCGGCTCGATATCGGCTGGGCTAAAATGCAGCAGCTGCGCCGCGCCATTCATGCATTTCGCTCCGAAGGCAAACCTACATTCGCCTTGATTGACGGGTCGTTCATGCCTTCTTATCTCATCGCCTGCGCCTGCGACAAGGTTTATCTGCAACCGGCGTCCGTCCTGATGATGACCGGGCTGCGTCTTGAGGTTTATTATTGGAAAGACCTGCTTGACAAAATCGGAATTGAGGTGGACTGCATCCCTATCGGGCGGTTTAAGAATTTCGCAGAACCTTTTATCAGCGCGACCATGAGCGATGCCGCGCGCGAGATGTTCACATCGCTCCTTGACGATGCGGAATCGCAATTCATCTCCATCATTGTCGAGGAGCGCGGGCTGACAACGGACACCGTTCGGCGGCTCATTGATGAGGGCCCTTTCACGGCGCGGGAGGCGGCGATTCGAGGGCTGGCGGACGGGTTTCTTTATGAGGATGAACTCCACGCACAGATTGAAAGCGGCATGACGCGTTATCTTTTGGTGGATAAAGAATATGGGAGAGAAAAACCCGCGATGCCTGATTTCAATTTTTTCACCCTCCTTTTTCCGCAGTCAAATAAAACCGCCATTAAAAGCGGCAAACCCAAAATCGCTTACATCCTCGCCACCGGCAACATCCTGCCGGGCGGGCGCAGGGATTATCCGTTCCGCGAGAACATCATTGCGTCGGAAGACATTTGCGCGGACATTCGCGAATGCGCCGAGGAGCAAACCATCGGTGCGATTATCATCAGAATCGAAAGTCCGGGAGGTTCGATGGCTGCGGCGGATCAGATATGGCGCGCCCTGCGCAAGGCGTCGAAAAAAAAGCCCGTCATTGCATCGCTTTCGGATGTCGCCGCATCGGGGGGATATTACATCGCCATGGCGGCAAACCGCATCATTGCCGAGCCGGGGACGCTCACCGGTTCTATCGGCGTCATCAGCATGAAGGTGGTGCTGCAAAAGTTGATGGAAAAGACCGGGGTGAAGGCGGAGGTTATTTCCCGCGGCAAAATGAGCGGCATCTTTTCTCCGCTTTCGCATTTTTCAGAAGAAGAGCGGGCGGCGATGCAGAGAATTTCTCTCGCGCATTATGACGAGTTCACATCAAAAGTCGCCGCCATGCGCGGCGTGGGAAGCGAGCGGATGGCATCAGTCGCCGAGGGGCGCGTCTGGACGGGACGCCAAGCCCTTGAAAATGGTCTGGTGGATAAACTGGGCGGCATTGACGAGGCGGTCTCGGAGGCGAAAAGACTGGCGGGCATTCCGTCGCAGAGTCAGGTTGAACTGGAGATGTTCCCTCGCCAGATGGGTTTTCTGGAATTCATTCAGGAGCTCATGACTGGCGGAACGTTTGGGAATTATAACCCATCGCCGATGGGGATGTCGGCGTTTTTGCCTTTGACTCCGTTTCTTTTTTCTCAGATTCAATCTCTGATATATCTTGCCCACAAAGAACGTTCGCTTGCGATTTTGCCTTTTATAATCAATATTCAATAAAAGGGAGCGTCTCAATGTTTCACTTTCCCGACTATTTTCATACTGAAGAACAGCTGGATGATTTTTTATCAACGCCTTACTCGGAAACGGTCGAAATGATGAAACGGCTGAAGGGCGATATTATAATTCTCGGCGCTGGGGGCAAGATGGGTCCGTCGCTTGCGGCGACGGCGGTGCGGGCGTGTCAGGAGGCGGGAGTCGAAAAACGCATTATAGCCGTTGATCTTTTTCACGAAAAAGGTGCGGAGGAAAAAATCAAAAAGGCAGGAGCGGAGACGATTGTCTGCGATCTTCTTGACCCAGCTCAAGCCGCGGCTCTTCCCCGCGCGGAGAATGTCATTTTCATGGCGGGGCGCAAGTTCGGGACTGTGGGCAGCGAGCCATTGACTTGGATGATTAATGTGATTGTGCCTGAAATTGTCTGCCGAACGTTTTGCAAATCGCGGATTGTGGCTTTTTCAACTGGATGTGTTTATGCCCTTGTCTCGCCTGAATCAGGAGGGAGCGTTGAAACGGATGTTCCCATGCCGGTGGGCGAATATGCCAACTCATGTCTGGGACGGGAACGCGTTTTTGAATATTATTCGGAACGCTGCAACACTCCCATACTTCTTTTTAGGCTCAACTACGCCGTTGAATTGCGTTATGGCGTGCTGACGGATATTGCCCGAAAAATATGGGCGGAAGAGCCTCTGGAGCGCTCTGTTGGCGCATTCAATTTCATCTGGCAGGGCGATGCGGTGAACCGCGCCCTCCTCTGTCTTGAACACACATCTGTTCCCGCTTTTCATTTGAATGTTACCGGCGCAGACACGCTGGCTTTGGAGGGCTTTGCTTTATATTTTTCTGACGCATTCGAAAAAAAGGTTCGCTTTAAAGGCACAGATTTACGAAAAGGATATATTTCCAACGCCGCGCATTCCATTAAACTCTTCGGCGCAACGCGCGTTCCCATGGTTGACATCATGCGTTGGACGGCTGATTGGATTCAGCGGGGCGGTGTCCTTTATGATAAGCCGACTCATTTTGAGGTGACAGACGGTCAGTTTTTGGATGAGAAAAAAAAGGGAGGTGGTTAATTATGAGCGCGCCCATGCCGTCGCCGCAGGTTTCGGCTCTTCTCAAAAAAGGCGTAGCAATCCCTGCCTCGCCGCTGTCGCTTGATGAAAACGGAAGATTCGCTCCGCGTCATCAAAGGGCGTTATATCGTTATTATGCTGAGGCGGGGGCGGGCGGCATCGCCGTGGGCGTTCATACAACACAATTTGAAATTCGCGCCCCTGCAATCGGTCTTTTCAAACCGTTGCTCGAACTTGCGGCTGCGGAGATTGATGCCCTTTCGCAAAAGCACGCCCGACCCATCATCAAGATTGCGGGTGTTTGCGGAAAGACGGCGCAGGCGGAAGATGAGGCGCGTCTTGCCTCCGCGCTCGGTTACGATGCTGGGCTGTTGAGTCTTGGGGCTTTGAAAGACGCATCGGAGGAAGAGCTTTTCGCCCATTGCTTTGCTATCAGCAAAATCATACCGCTTGTCGGTTTTTATCTTCAACCGGCTGTGGGCGGACGCTTTCTTCCGAGCTCATTTTGGCGGCGTTTTTGCTCCATCGAAAACGTTGTCGGAATCAAGATTGCGCCCTTTAACCGTTATCAAACGCTCGATGTTGTGCGCGCCCTTGCCGATTCGGGACGCGAGGAAGAGATTGCCCTTTATACCGGCAACGATGACAATATTATCATGGATCTTTTAACGCCGTTTTGCGTCAATACGTCTGAGGGCTCAAAGACGATTCGCATCAAAGGCGGACTATTGGGGCAATGGAGCGTCTGGACTAAAACAGCGGTAACGCTTCTGAATGAAATTCACACCATTATTGAATCGGGTTCCAGTGTTCCCTTTGAGATGATTTCGCGCGGCGCGGCGCTGACGGATGCGAACGCGGCGGTCTTTGACGCCGTCCATCAATTTGCCGGGTGTATCGCGGGTATTAATGAGGTGTTGCGGCGCCAAGGTTTGCTGCGCTCCGCACGCTGCCTGAATCCGCGCGAGGTTTTATCAGCGGGGCAGGCGGCGGAGCTCGACCTCGTCGCGCGCGATTATCCGTGGCTGACGGATGACGGCTTTGTCCGCTCTCATCTTGATGAATGGCTCAAGGAGGATTGAAAGCATGAAAACCATCGCGCCAAATGGCAAGGGCGGCGTTGCGATGCGCGAGGCGCCCATGCCGGAACTCTTCCCCCGCTCCGCCTTATGCCGTATGACGCACAGCCTTATCAGCGCAGGAACGGAAAAAGGCATCATCCAATCCTGCAAAGGGAAAAGCGCCGCCTTTCTGAAAAAGAATAATATCCGATTGGGCTATCTTGGCGCGGGGATTGTTGAAAAAACAATGGGGAAGGTATCTGCCCAAAAAGGCGCGCGCGTTGCGTTTTATGGCGCGCCTTATGTGACGCATAGCGAATATGTTGTTGTGCCGGAGAAACTGTTATATCCCCTGCCGGAAGGTGTGCCGAGCGAATGGGGCGCGTTTATGGGTATTGCTGCGATTGCCATGCACGGTTTCCGCAAGGGGCAAGTAAGTCTGGGGGAAATCTGCCTGATTTCGGGAGCGGGCATAATCGGCAACCTCTGCGCACAGCTGGCGATGCTATCGGGGTGCCGCGTTGTTCTTTGCGATTATGAACGGTCGCGTCTGGAAACGTTCAAAAAATGCGCGCCGGCGGAAGGCGATTTTGTTTGCTCTTCGCCCGATGATGCTGAAAAGGCTCTGAATCGTTTTGATGCGGCGATTGGCGCGGATGCGGTTTTGCTCTGCATGGGCGCTTCTTCCGCAAGACCGATGGCGCAGGCTGTCAAGTTGGTGCGCCCGGGCGGACGCATCGTGATTGTGGGAACTCTGGATATCCAAATCCCGCGGGAAGATTTTTTCATGAAGGAGGCGGAGGTTACTATCTCGCGCGCGGCGGGTCCGGGGCGCTACGACCTTTCCTATGAAAAAGATGGGCGCGATTATCCGATGCAATATATTCGCTGGACGGAGGGGCGCAATGCGGCGGAATCGCTGCGTTTAATCGGCGCAGGGAAATTGCAAGTGGAGCCGCTGCTTTCCCACATCTACCCCATTGGAAAATTCCAAACGGCTTATGATGATATTTTAAAAGGCAAACCCGAAATGGGTTATATTCTGGATTGGAGCCATAGATGACAAAGATGACAAAAACATTTTATCTCATTATATTTTTTCTGTTGATGTTGCGCGGATTTGTCTATGCCGCGCCATCGGATAATCCATGGGCTTCGTTTGATAAAGCGCCGTTGACGATAATTTATCCCGATAATCCCGCGCTGAGCAATCCGCCCTTTTTGCATTGGCAGGCGCAACCCGATGCCGCGCGTTATGACGTCCGCCTTAGCGGCGGCGGGAAAAGTTTTACGTGGAACACAACCCGCAATTTTTATACACCGGTGAACGACCTTGATTCCGGCGCGACATGGACTCTTGAAATAATCGCATTGGATAAAGACAATAAAACTCTCGGTTTATCCCAAAAGAAATTCTTCATGGGCAAAACAGGTTTGGGGCTTAATCTGGATTTGAACACGCTGAAATTTACTAAAGGCGCGCTTTTTTATCCATCCGAAGCGGAGTTGAAAAAACTCGAGGCTATAGACGGATGGGCGTCGCCCTATAAGGAGCGGTTGATATCTTATGCCAGCGAGCCGCTAACCACCGCTCTTTTAACGTTAAAGGAACCGCCGCGTTACAAAGACAACACGTGGAACCTTGAGCAATGGAAGCAGAAAAACGACGCCGCATTCGCCGTGCGCGGTTATGTTGTTCCGGCGAGCCTTTCTTGGCGGATGACCGGCGACCGCGCACTGCTTGCGAATGTGAAAAAAATCTGCCTTGAGACGGCTGAGTGGGATCCTGTCGGCGGCTCCGGTTTGTGGGACAACGACCACTCGGCGCAAGCGCTGATTTTCTCGCTTTCAATCGCCTATAATCTTTTGCAAAACGAATGGACGCCCGCGGAGAAGGCAAAAATTCTTCGGTGCATCAAACTTCGCGCAGAGGATTTTTATAAATTCCAAAATCCCTTTCTTAAAAAGACGGTCGCCGCCGGTTTGATGAATGATCCTGATAACAACCATCCCTGGTTCTGCACCGCGGGCATGGGCATCGGCGCCATGGCGCTCATGGGCGAAGACCCAAAGGCGGAAGAGTTGCTCTCTTTTGCCGCTCAACTTTTTTATGGCGTTTATTTTCCGCGGGGCGGCTCTTATGGCGAATGGCACGAGGGAATTGATTATTGGTCTTACACGCTTTATTTTGTTTTTCAATTTAATGACGCGCTTAAAGCGGCGACCGGTGTGGATTTATATCGCCACCCATGGATGAAATCCACAGCGTTTTTTAAGATTTACACGCATCCGCCGCAGGGAGGGTATGTCCCCTTTGGCGACAGCAAAAATCATGCACCCGACGCGTTTGATAAACTGGTCATGATGCGCATGGCGTCCGTTTATCACGACACACTCGCATGGCGTTATGTGAACGCGATTCCAAACGAGATTAAAAAAGGTTTCCTTGCCGATGCGCTCCTCTGGGATTCACCCGAGCCGGCGGTTATGATTCGCGAGACAAACGCCCCCTTTGCTTTTCATTACAAAGATATCGGATGGGTTGTGAGCAACAACAACATCTTTGAGGCGGATAAGCGGGTTCTTTTCGCAATGCGTTGCGGAAAGGTCTTCGGCACTGGCGCGCATTCCCACGGCGACCAGAATCATTTTATTATTACCGCGGGAAATGACCGCCTCATCTGGGACGCCGGTTATTACGACTGGCACGGCAGCCCGCATCACAAGGCGTTCACAATTCAAACCCTTGCGCATAATGCCATTTTAATTGACGGCGAAGGTCAGCAGATTTTCAAGACGGGAACGGATGGAGAAATCAAAGAATTCACGCTTCATGGGAAATCGCTGACAGTGCAGGGCGATGCCTCAAATCCCGCCATATACGACGGACGCGTTCAAAAATTTTTGCGCGCCATCAAATATGATAATGAGCGCGATTTTATAATCCGCGACGAGATTATAGCAACGAAGCCATCCCGCATCTCTTGGCTTCTCCACAGCGATTTCCCGATTAATTACGATGCGGCAAGCGGGGCGATAATCATTCGGGGAAATCAATACCAGCTGAGCGGTCGCTTTGAAACGTCCGCTGCAGTGGAAGCCGCGCTGAGCGATAATTTCCCTGTTGACCCGAATCCTCCCCTGCCTAAGCAATATCACCTTGAGATTAAAACAAAGGAGGCGGTAAGGGAGTGGTCGCCCGCGCTCATCCTTGCGCTTGACACCCTTATAGGAAAATAAGATGAGGATTTAGGATATAACAAAATGTCGCATTTAATTACATTTTTAATAATTGCAGCTATCATCGGAATCTCTATTTATAGCTGGTATCAGCAGCAAAAACGGCAAAAGGAACTCTTTGCTTGGGCGCAATCCAAAGGGTTGAACTATTTTCCCGGGCACAGTTACAGCATGGACGGGCGCTTTCCTGAGCTCAAAGTCTTGAGGCAGGGGGAAAACCGATACGCCTATAACGTCATACAAGGTCGCTATGCGGAGCGGGAGATGGTTGCCTTTGATTATCATTACGAGACATATTCGCGCGATTCAAAAGGTCGCCGCCAGACGCATCATCATCATTTATCAATGGTCGTTCTTGAATCGAGCGTGCCGCTGAAGCCTTTATTCATCAGACCGGAGGGATTCTTGGACAAGATTGCCGAGTTTTTCGGCATGGATGATATTGATTTTGAGTCGGCGGAATTCAGCCGCAAATTTTTTGTCAAGGCGGACGATAGAAAATGGGCGTATGACGTGATTCACACCCGTACGATGGAATTCCTGCTCGCCCAGCCGCGATACACAATCCAGTTCAATCCGCTGACCGTTGCCGCGTGGCGCACATCCCTTTTTAAAGTTGCCGATTATGAAGCGGCGGCGGAAACGGTTCGCGGCATTCTTGAACGTCTGCCTGAGTATGTTATCAAACAATTAAAGGAAAGGGTTTGATTATTGGTCGAAATTTGAAGGAGGCGCATCAATATGGAAGAAACGAATTATATGCCGCTGATTATTGCCGCGATTATTATCCTGCTGCCGGTTATCTGGTTCATCGCCACATACAACATCCTCGTCAGGCTCCGCAACTTCTGCAAAGAATCATGGTCGGGGATTGATACGGAGCTCAAGCGGCGGTATGATTTGATCCCGAATCTTGTGGAAACGGTGAAGGGCTATGCCGCTCATGAGCGCGAAACTTTGCAGCATGTTGTTGAGGCGCGCAACCGCGCCATTGCCTCGAACGGCACGCCCGCAGAGCAGGCGCGGGATGAAAACGCCTTTGTGGGCACGTTAAAATCGCTTTTTGCGGTTGTGGAAAATTATCCCGATTTGAAGGCGAGCCAGAATTTTTTGAAATTGCAGCAAGAGCTGGCGAACACAGAAGACCGCATTCAGGCGGCGCGCCGGTTTTACAACGCAAATGTGCGCGACCTGAATACGCGCATCGAGGTCATCCCCTCCAATTTAGTGGCAAGCATGTTCAATTTTCAAAAGCAGGAATATTTTGAGATTGAAAGCCCCTTTGAGCGAATTGCGCCAAAGGTGCAGATATAATATCTGTTTACGCCGCCTTTTTTAATTTCACATTTCGCCGAGCAGGGTTAGAATGGCGCTTATGGCGGCAATGGGCGCGGTCTCGGCTCGTAAAATCCTTTTGCCAAGAGAGCAAACTTGCGCGCGCCGTTTCTTTGCCATTTCAACCTCGCCCGGTTCAAATCCTCCCTCCGGACCGGTTATTAGAAATATTATCCCGCTTTTCGATGGTCTCATTATTTTTGACAAAAGGGGGAGATCTTCGCCTTCATACGGCATGTAAATTTCGGCATCTGCGGGTATTTCAGAAAGGAGTTGTTCAAAGGTAAACACGCCTTGAAGAGCCGGCATCAAAGTTCGGCGCGAAAGGCGAACGGCATCCTCTATGATGCGCTGCCATCTTTCGAGTCTATTTCTCATCGAACTCTCCGATGGATGTGAAACGCATCGGACGGAGCGATAAATGTAAAAACCGTTGACGCCGATTTCTGTTGCCATGCGAAAAACGATTTCTAATTTATCTGCTTTTAGAAGCGGGCACGCCAACAATAGGGGAAGCCGGGTCTCGCGTATCAATGATTCCGCAGCGGCTTTTTCAAGACGAACCGCCACACGCCCCTCCTTTATAGACTCGATTCTGCCCGCCGCCTCGCGACCCATTCCGTTGCAGATAATAAGCCGCGCGCCTGCCTTCAGCCGCAGGACATGCGCCACATGATGGGAGGCTTCCGGCGTCAGAATCAAGAGCGCCCCTTCGCCAAGAACGGCGCCCTTTACAATCATTCGGCAGATTTGCATAATCTTTACTCAAAAAAACATTGCGTTGCACTCAAGCCAATCACTATCTTCATGAGTTATGAAAGGTCAACATGAAAGGTCAATGCAGAATTATGCTTTGCCCTGAATGCAAAAAAGAAATTACAGGCGCTGTCAATTTCTGCCCTTATTGCGGAGCCAGCATTATTGAAATCCACCAGAGCCGTGTGGACGGCATCCGCTATTTCAGCGAAGAACGCTATGATCAGGCGCTGCGTAAATTGAAAGTCGCCTGCCTGACAGACCCAACCAATCCGGAACTTTTGAAAGATTGCGGGCACGCCTATCTGCACAGCGGCGACCTTGCCAATGCGGTGGAATGCTACGACAAAGCCGAATTGCTCGGCGGCAATTTCATAGACATCAAATACAACCGCGCCATACTCTTGCTCAATGAGAGACGTCTGGATGAGGCGCGGCTGCTCCTGCGCGATATTGTGGATAGCCAGCCCGCTTTCAAACCGGGGCAATATTATCTGGGGCTGATTTTCCCCGATGCGGATTATTTTCTCGCTGAATGCCACCTTTATCTTGGACTCATCAACAAAGAGCGGGGCGAGTATGATGAAGCCCTGCATCATTTCAAGCAATCGTTCACATTCAACGATGAAAAAGTTACCGCCCTTCACAACATGGCGGATCTTTATCTGCAACTCAAACGTTATTCGATGGCGATTGACTCCTATCAGGAGCTTTTAAACCGACTGCCCGCCGGCGACGAGCTTGTGGACATTCATCTAAATCTTGGACGCGCCTATTACGGCAACGATCAGACAGATGAAGCCATCGGCGAATATTACTGGGTCTTGCAGCGCGAACCCGCCAACCCGCGCGCCATCCACAGCCTTCACGACATTTACGAAAAAGAGGGCATTCTTGACGGAGACCAACGCCAGAAAAGCCGCGTAAAAATTGTGAATATCACAGAAGGGGCGTCGCCCATTTTTGGATTAACAAACGGGGACAGCGTTGAATCAATGCCTTCAGAACTCGAAGACACAAGCATCCGCATTATTGGAAAGAGCCAAGGGATGCTTCGCGTGATGCGCTATGCTCGTCTGGCGGCGTCCGCCGATTCCACCGTTTTAATCATGGGAGAAAACGGAACCGGCAAGGAGCTCCTTGCGAAGGCGATATATTTCAATTCGCCCCGGCGCGACAAACCTTTTATCATTGTGAACTGCGCGGCTATCCCTGAAACGCTGCTCGAAAGCGACCTCTTCGGGCACGAAAAAGGGGCTTTCACGGGGGCGCACATGCAAAAATTGGGGAGGTTTGAATTGGCGACCGGCGGGACTATCTTCCTTGACGAAATCGGAGATCTCTCCCCGCAGCTGCAGGTCAAACTCCTGCGCGTTCTTCAAGAAAAAGAGTTCACCCGCGTGGGCGGCACGGAAACCATCAAAGTGGATGTGCGCATCATCGCCGCCACAAACCGCGACCTAAAAAAAATGCTGTCCGAATCAACCTTCCGCCAAGACCTATACTACCGGCTGAACGTTCTGCCGATTATCATTCCGCCTCTGCGGGAACGTCCGGAGGACATCCCTCTGCTTGTAAACTTTTTTCTGAACAAATACAACCGCCGCAGCCTGCAAAAAATCCGCCGTCTATCAGAAGAGGATATGGCGATTCTCAAAGAATATTACTGGCCTGGAAATATCCGCGAGTTGGAAAATATGATCGAGCGCGCGGTGGTCATGGGAACCAACAGCAGTCTCTACATCGAAGAATTGGCAAAAATCAAACGCCTCTCGCAAAAGGCGCGCATAGAAAATCCGATGGCGGCAATCCATTTTGCCGGCACGGAAACTCCCGACGGCGGGTATGAAATGACGCTTGCCGAGGTGGAGCGCGAATATATTCGGCGAATTCTGGCGCGCACCGGCGGCAATCAAAGACGCGCCGCCAAGATTCTCGGCATTAACCCTTCAACGCTCTGGCGCAAGATGCGCGCCTTCAACATCGCTCCCGAAACGCCCAACCCCAAAACGTGAACATCAATCATCGTCTTTGCCGCGCGACAGGAAACGCTTCCCGCGCAAACGGACGAGGGCTATCTGAAAAATCAGGGCGGATAAAAATATAAACGGAATCAACAACGTGTAATTTTGACTGCCGATGCTGTAAACCATCAAAAGCGTTCCCACGGCGGATGTGGCAATCATGACGATATATCCATGTAAAAAAAGCATCAGGAATCCTCCTGCAAGCCCGCATGCGGCTTTAATGCCCACGTCCGCCGCAAGATGCCCTGCTTGAACATATCCCATCTTTCTAAGATATTGCGCCGCCGCAACGCCGACCGCCACTCCGAACACGCAGCCGGTCAAAAAGAAAAAGATTTTATGGATGGTTCTTGCGAGAAAAACGCCAACCAAAGCGCCCAGCAAGGCGCAGGCGATTATGGATGGAAGTAAAAGGTCGTGGCGCTGGAAGAGCATGGCGGCGCCCCAGCCCAAAGCCGTTCCCAGCGTCGCTCCCAGCGACGCCCCCGTGAGATTCAGTCCCGTCCAGTAGAGCGTCCATCCCAAAAACGCCAAAACCGCTCCTGTAATAAACGGAGCGGCTTTGATGGAATAACCACAGAGAAAAAACATTTTCGTTTAAAGAAAAACGTCCACGGCTGATGCTATTTAATTTTGATGCCTGTCAGATTTATAGGGTTAAAAGTATCCGGTTTTTTATCCTGAACAGGAAGCTCTTCCTCGTGAAAATCCTCTCTCCCCATTTTTTTGGAGGAGACAATTTCGGCGATGGCGTGTTTATAGATGAGATGTGGCTGCCCTTTCACATTCAGGATGACGGTGAAATTGTCAAAACCTCGGACGAGCCCGGTCATCTCATTCCCGCTAAGTAGGACAATGCTGACTTCGCTGTTTTCTTTGCGCACCTGATTCAAGAAGCTATCCTGAAGATTCACGGACGGCTTGACCATAAAAAACCTCCCACACACAAACAAAGGTGTATTTATTATAATTGAAAAAGTCTTTAATATTACCTTTTTGCCTACGCAAGAGAAAAAGATAAAAACCGCGCAGGAAAATAATCATTTAAGCAAAACAACGCCGGATTTCAGATAGGGCGTCCTCCTCAGAATATCCGCTAATATTCAACCAGCGCGATTGCGGCATTCCGCGAAACCAAGTCAGCTGGCGCTTGGCGTAACGCCGCGTTGCTTTTTTCATTTCTTCCAAAGCCTTTGCAAATGACCACTCCTCTTTGATGGCGCGAATCATCTCGCGATAGCCGAGGGCTTTCAAAGGGTGCAGGTCGGGCGAATACCCCGCCGACAAAATGCCGCGCACCTCATCCAGCAGCCCAGCGGCAAACATGGCGTCCACGCGGGCGTCAATGCGGTCATAAAGTTCCCCGCGGTCTCTGACAAGGACAAGCAGGGTGTGCGGATAACGCGGCTCTGTGCGGCGGCTGCTTTCTTGCCACTGGGTGATAGGCGCGCCTGTTGTGTAATAAACTTCGAGGGCGCGGAGGATGCGCTGATGATCGCGCGGCTTGATGCGGGCATGCGCCGCAGGGTCAACGCGTCCCAGTTCTTCATAAAGCGAAGGCAGCCCTTGCTCGTTCATTCGGCGGACAAGTTCGGCGCGGATTTGTTCATTTTTTGACTCTTGCTCAAAGACGCCCTCTATAAGCCCTTTGATGTAAAGCCCCGTGCCGCCCACGATAATAGGTTTGCGTCCTTTTTCTTTGAGGTTTGCTATCAGGGCGTCCGCCTCTGATATATAACGAAAGAGGTCGTATTTTTCATCAATATTAACGCAGTTGACAAGACGGTAAGGAATACCGCCGCATTCTTCCGGGGCGGGGCGCGCCGTGCCGATGGAGAGCTGCCGATAGATTTGCATGGAATCGGCGGAGATGATTTCGGTGTTCCACTCGCGGGCAAGACGCACCGCCAGTCCTGTTTTTCCCACACCGGTCGGTCCGGCGATGATGTAAAGATGAGGGGCGGGGGACATGGCAAATCCTGATTTAGATAATCGGAATAAAACTGGTGGTAATATAAAGAAAAAGCGGAATGGTAATCAAGGCAATCAGATAAGTCACCAGCATAGAGATTGAAATAAGGTCGGCGGGGCGGTTGTATATTTTTATGATAACTATCAAGTTGGTGGCTGGCGGAACCATGGCTTGCAGGGCGATCATAAATTTGACCATGTTGGGGATAGGGAGGAAATATGTGATGGGGATGACAATCGCGGGGAGGATGAAAAGTTTGATGATGGCAAGGGGAATGATGAACGACCACTTCATGCTTTTTTTGATTTCCAGCGCGCCCATCACCGCGCCGAGAAGAATCATGACCAGCGGCGCGGTCGAATCAGCAAGCAGTTTGATGGAATCGTAGATGAACCTGCCGTCTGTGAAAAAAAACTGTTTGATTGGCGGGATTAGGGAAAAAATCCCGCCCAGAACAATTCCAATGACAGGCGGCGTGATTAGGCTTTTGAAGGGAATCCGCAAACCGGGTTTGTGGGCGATGAGAAAAACGCCCAGCGTCCACATGACGGGCGATATAACCAGAATCACCAAAGAAATAAGCATAATGGCGTCCTTTGCCATCGGTTCGGGCAAGATGCTCATAACCAACGGGATGGGGAGATACCAGGAGTTGCCAAACATAATCATGGCGTAAAAAAGCGTGCGGTTTTCTTTTGGCACGGACATGAGCCGCGCGCCCGCCAGAGCCAGAGCCGCCGCCAGCGCCGTCATTATCATCGCCGCCAAAGGCATCGAAATACAGTCGCACAAGAGCTTCAACGAAAAGCGATCCAACATGGTCAAAAAGACCAGCGCGGGAAGCGGAAGGTAAAGAATAAGCCGGGAAAGGTCGCTGATGGATTCCTGCTTGAACACTTTTGCTTTGACGAGGATGAAGCCGCCCAGGCTGATGAGAAAGAGTTTTATGACTGCAAAAATTGTGACGGAGAATGTGATGCTCATTGAGTGTAGAGACTTTCCTCCTGAAGTAGGTATTCTATCTTAATATAATGTTTTTATTTTGCGCCGATGCCGGAGGAGGCAAGAACCGTTTGAAGTTGAGGGGCAACCGCGTCCCATGTGCTGGTTTTTGTCCAGCTGACCCTCACAAGTTCCGCCGCGTTTTCATTAAGAACAATCATGCAAGGTATTTTGAAGACTTTGAATTTTTCCGCCAGTTTCCCTCCGCTCAGCTGATTCACATCCACGCGCAGGAGATTGAATTGTCTGAGGAGGACTTGCGCCGAGGGATTGGCATCAAAAATAGAGTCAAGTTTTTCGCAGATGGGCAGCTGGGTTGTGGTCAGAAGGAAAAGGAGCGGACGCTTGTTGTTGCTGGTCTGCGCCCAGGCGTCCTGAGGATCGGCTATCCAGTTAAGACCGGATGCTGAGGCGGGCGGGGCGCCGGGAAGCTGAAGCACTTCATTTGTTTCCACGGCGGCTTGCTCTGACCATGGCGATCGCGGGATGGGCGATTCTTCGTTTGTCCATTGGATGGAAAGGTTGTCCACATAACCGGTTTCGCTTTTGTTCTCAAGCGAGCAGACGATAACTCCCGCATGAAGTTTGGTGAATGCCGAATGTTTGATGGGAGAAAATTTTGTGGGGCGACCATCAACAGCGCAGATGATATTCTCCTGTCCTTCAAAGATGATTTGAAATCTGTGCCATCCTGGGATTTTGAGATTAAAATTTTTAATATCATCAACCACATAAACATCCGGCGTTTCCGACCTGTTAAATGAAGAGAAAAATAATTTGCCTATTCTTGGGGAAAAGCCAAAACGATACAGGCGCCAGCCCGCATGATCTTTACCGCTATCATCGGAAATTGCAAGGACGGCAACATTGGAAGGGATAGACTCCTCGAGGGAATAATAGATATCCGCCTGAAAGAGCGCCTTGCCTTTTTCGCCAAGAAGGGGTCGCTCCAGCACGCTTTGATTGTTTGTCACGCTTAAAAACAATTGTTTAGGATTGGTTTGCAATCTCAGACAATGCCTGCCGCATTCTGTTATGGCGGCGCCATCCAAGATACCTGACGGCGCATCTGGAGATGTGAGAGAATAAACGCCTGTATTATCTTTGGTGGAGCCGTGTTCGTATTGCATATTGGGCGGAAAGACGCCCTTTTCAAAATTCTCCCAATAAAAAACGTTGTATCGGGATGTGGTGTCCGCATATTGTTGAGCCAGTGCTATTTGAATAATCAAAACCAAACAAAGGCACAATATTACGATATAAACCGCATTCGATTTTTTTAACATGACACTCCCTCTTAAAATTTTTTGGCTCAGTTTTGCCTTTTGTTTCACTCAGAGAATTGCCCAAAAAAACCAACATGCATAATATTAGAATTGGATGGTCATATAATTTGAACATTTGTGTCAAGGGCAACTGTTTGCGTTTTGCGAACAATGCCGAATACACAAGGCGGCAAACAGGCGCGCTCAAAAATTAAATATGGCGATTGGCGCGTACATAACAGATTCATTTAACAATACTAATATCGTCCAGATAGAGTGTGCCGCGCCCCTCGGATATGCCGACGCCGAAACCAAAGATTGCGCCGAGGTCGAGTTTTTTATTGCCCTTTGTTTCGCATAGGGCGGCGTGCTGTTTAAAATCCTGCGGAAGGCGCAAAACGATTTCAACCCATTCGCCGGAGCCGGTAAAATTTCTGGTGTACCAGCATTCGCCATCTGAACCGTTTTGAGGAGATTGCGCCGTTCCGCCCTCGTCAATCTTGAAACTGAACATTTGCCCTTTGGGGGCTTTTGTCCAAACTCGAAGCGAAGCGGCGCCGGAAATGTCGCAAAAATCTTTATCCCGAAAAGAGGGCGTGAAGGTCATTACAACGCCCCAGCCTTTGCATATATAATCCATCTGCAGGCACTTTTTCCCCACTTTGGCAGCGCCGGCAGCAATAATCACGCGGCAAAAAGAACCCTTATCGCCGCCGGCATTCAGATTGCGCAAGCGGTTTGTTTCGAAATCATAAATGTTGATTACAGCGGGGGTGGGGGCGGGGGCGGAATCGCTGCGAATGACCAAGGGCGGGAGCGGCGGCATCGGCGTTGAAGCCGAAACGGGCAGGCTGTCAAAATAGGGCAGCCTCAGGATGGAGGCGTTTGTTTTAAAGAAAATCATAATCTGTTCTTTGTTTTTTCGCCCGCCGACCTGACCGACGCGTTGCCCATCTGAATGAATAATGAGCAACGTGGGCGCCTGAAAGATGGAGTATTTCTTCGTCCATTTATCCGCATCATCTTCTTGCACATCAACGCGTAGGCAAATATACTGCTCCATATTTTTTTGAATAAGGGAATCGGAAAAGATTTCTTTTTCCATCTGCTGGCATAACTCAATTTTGGTGTTGCAAAAGTACACAAGCACCGGGCGAGATTTCTGGCTTGCCTCATCAAGCGCCATCCGAATATCAGTCTTCCATGTCAAGGCGCAAAAAGAGGTTGCCGGAAAAACCGCCAAAAGAAGCAGGGTAATAATCAGATAATTATGCCCCCTTCCCGAAATCATGAAATCTCCTTTTGTCGGCTTATTTTGTATATTTATCAATTGAGTATAATTCAGGGCGTTTTGGATGATTCAAGGGAAATTTATATTAAAAAGTGGACAACATTGCAGAAAATGAGCAGGAATTATTTTCATAAAATTTGGAGAAATTTGAGCGCATGTCAAAATTTTATATCATTAGCTGCCATGTTTTGTGGAGGGAAATATCCTTTCTTGCCGCACGGTCAAGGCACACATTTCTTCCCCATTTTTTGAAACAGGGGCTGCACAATACACCGGATATTCTGCGGCAGGAGGTTCAAACGGCTATTGATGCCGCCGACAAGGGGGAATATGACGCCATCCTCATCGGCTACGGTCTCTGCGGCAAAGGCATTGAAGGCGTTCGGGCGCGTTCAAAACCGCTGGTTCTAATGCGCGGGCACGATTGCATAACATTTCTTCTCGGCTCAAAAGAGCGGTATCAGGAATATTTTGACGCCTATCCGGGAACTTACTGGTTTAGTCCCGGGTGGATAGAAACCACCCTCATGCCCGGCAAAGAACGCTACGAAAAAATATACAATTCTTACCGCGAAAAATACGGCGAAGAGGCGGCTGAATATCTGATGGAATCGGAGCAGAGCTGGGTCAAACAATACCGGCGCGCGGTTTATGTGGATTGGGGCATGGGCGATTCGCCCGCATGTCAGGAATATACCCGCCAATGCGCCGAGTGGCTGGGGTGGGATATGGATTGCCTTGCGGGAAATCCCCGTTTGATGGCAGACTTTTTGGAAAGCAACTGGGACGAGGAGAATTTTTTGATTGTGCAGCCCGGCAAAACTATTTTCGCCTCGCATGATAAAAGTGTTTTGAGGGCAGAATGACCGGCGCGAAAAAAATTAAAGTCCTTGCCGCTATGAGCGGAGGAGTGGATTCGTCTGTGGCGGCGGCGCTACTTTTGGAACAAGGTTTCGAGGTCACAGGCATTTTTATGTGCCAGCAAAAACAGGCCCCGGAGAGCGCCGGGGCGCGTTCTTGTTGCTCTCCTGCGGACGCCGAGGATGCCCGCCGCGTGGCGCAGGCACTGGGGATTGAACTGATAATATTTCCCACCTCCGCATTTTTTAATAAAATTATAGATTATTTTGCGGCGGAATACGCCCGTGGGCGAACGCCCAACCCCTGCGTGCATTGCAACGCCTATATCAAATTCGGGCAGATGTTTCATCTGGCGGATAGTATGAAGATTGATTATATTGCCACAGGGCATTATGCGCGGATTATCGAAAAGGACGGCATTGCCGCCATTGCCCGCGCCCGCAACCGCAAAAAAGACCAGTCATACAACCTTTTCGGAATCGGGATGGAGCGTCTGCGGCATATTATGCTTCCCCTCGGAGATATGGAGGATAAAGAGGCGGTTCGGGAGACAGCGCGGCGTATGGGTCTGAAGGTTCACGACAAGCCGGATAGTCAGGAGATTTGTTTTGCGCCGGAGGGGGATTATGCCTCTATCATACGGGCAAGGGTCCCGGAAGCCTTTCGACCGGGGATGATGATTGCGCAGGATGGCGCTGTGCTGGGCAAACATGAAGGCATTGTTAATTTTACGATAGGGCAAAGGCGTCGGCTGGGCGTTTCGGCGGGCAAGCCTTTATATGTCATCCACATTGACGCGGCGACTTCCACCGTCGTCTTGGGAGAAAAAAAGGATTTGATTTGCCGCTATCTGCGGGCGGATAAAGCGAATTGGCATCGTCCGAATATCCCCGAAAAATTTGAGGCAACTGTGCAGATTCGCTCAAACCATCGGGGCGCGAAAAGCATTGTGCGGCTTTTAGGGCGGCAGCGGTTTGAGGCGGATTTTTTTGAGCCGGTGGAAGCGGTCGCGCCGGGGCAGGCGGCGGTCGTCTATGATGGCGATACACTCATCGGCGGGGGCTGGATTGAAAATCCGCCTCGGAAGGATTGGAAAATCTGATGTATGATATGAGCCGATATGCGCGGCAGATTGTTTTTCCTGAATGGGGCGCAAAGGGGCAAACCCGTCTTCAAAACAGCAGGGTTTTAATCGTAGGCGCGGGAGGGCTCGGCTCGCGGCAGGCTGAACTCCTTGCCCGCGCGGGGCTGGGATTTATGCGCATTGCGGATGATGATAATATTGACCTGACCAATATTCAGCGTCAGGCGCTTTATAATGAATCGGATGCGATGCAAAATCTCCCTAAAGTTGAGCAGTTAAAAATACATCTGGGCGAAATCAACCATGAGGTCGCAATCGAGACGGCGCGTCAACGGGTGGACAAATTCAACATCCACAATCTGGCGCATGATGTTGATTTGATAATGGATGGAACGGATAATTTCCCGTCTCGGTTTTTAATCAATGATTATGCGGTAAAAAACAAAAAGCCGTGGATATTTGGCGGAGCAATCGGCGCAGAGGGGCAGACGGCGGTGTTCCGCGCTGGAGGCAACCCATGCCTTCGCTGCATCATGGATGCGCCGTCCGCCGCGTGCGGAGAGAACAGCTGCCGCAGCGCGGGTATATTTGGACCGGTTGTCTCCGCGATCGCCTCGTTGCAGACAATGGAAGCGCTCAAAATACTTTCCGGCTCGGCGCCGGCGGAAAATTATTTGATAAAAATTAACTTTTGGATGGGCGGGATTCAGCGGATTTTACTTACAGGAAAAGTCTTGCGTCCCGATTGTCCATGCTGCATGAAAAAAGAGTTTGAATATCTTGATGATTAATTTTTTTGAGGCTGTTTTTTTATGGCAACGATAACAATCAACGGAGAGCGGCGGAATTGGGAAGGGGAAAAAACCCTTCGGGAACTCATTCAATCGCTGAACTTAAAAACAGAGAATCTTTTGATTGAACAGAATTTTGAAATCGTCCCCGCAAACCAGCTGGATGAGCGAATGGCTCGGGCGGGGGACGTGATTGAAATCATCAGAATCGTCGGCGGCGGATGAAAAGGCGCGGTCAACATGAAAAAACTTGAGAAGCTTATTATTGCGGGTGCGGAATTCCATTCGCGCCTTTTTGTGGGAACTGGAAAATTTCCCTCGCCGCAGGTAATGGCGGAGGCAATCGAGGCTTCCGGCTCGGAGATGGTCACCGTGGCGCTCCGGCGGGTTGATGTGAACAATCCGGAAGACTCCACGCTTTCTGCGCTGGATTTTTCCAAATACCGCCTGCTCCCCAACACCTCGGGCGCGCGGAACGCCGATGAGGCGGTGCGGCTTGCCAAGCTCTCGCGAGCGGCATGCAACACAAATTGGATAAAACTCGAGGTAACGCCCGACCCGAATTATCTTCTGCCCGATGGCGTGGAAACTCTCAAGGCGGCGGTAACACTTTTGGGGCTGGGTTTCATCGTGCTCCCATACATCAACGCCGACCCGATTCTGGCAAAAAGGCTGGAAGAGGCGGGCTGCGCCACCGTCATGCCTCTGGCTTCGCCCATCGGTTCCAACCGCGGGCTCATGACGCGGGACCAGATTGCCATTATCATCGAGCAGAGCCGCGTTCCTGTTGTGGTGGACGCAGGTTTGGGGATGCCCTCGCATGCGGCGGAGGCGATTGAGATGGGCGCGGACGCCGTTTTGGTCAATACAGCAATCGCCATTGCGGGCAAACCGATAGCCATGGCGGAGGCGTTTAAGCTGGCGATAGAGGCGGCGGAAAAGGTGCGGCTTGCAGACCCGGCGGGAGCAACCGTTTTCGCTCGCCCATCAAGCCCGCTGACCGGCTTTTTGAGATAATCAGAGCATGAGCGATTTTTTTTCCATCCTTACATCGCTGGACACTGAACAAATTCGGAGACAAATCGAGGAGTGCCGGGTTTGCGATGTGGAGCGGGTATTGCTTAAAGGATTCGTTGACGATGATGAGTTGCCGATTCTTTTTTCTCCGGCGGCGGGGCTGATGCTGGAGGAGATGGCGCGCCGCAGCGCCGCGCTGACTCTGCGCCGATTTGGGCGGGTGATTCAACTCTACGCGCCGCTTTACCTTTCCAATGAGTGCGCTAACCGCTGCCGCTATTGCGGATTTGCGGGCGACCTTGATATCCCGCGAATGACGCTCACCCCAAAACGGGCAATCTCGGAAGGGGACATTCTTCATCGTCAGGGATTCCGCCACATCCTTTTAGTGAGCGGCGAATCGCCCCGCCATGTCTCCATGGATTATCTGTTGGAAGTTGTGCGCGGGCTTTCGGGAAAATTCGCCTCTATATCCATCGAACTTTATCCGATGGAAAAAGAGGAATATCAACGGCTTGCGGAAGCGGGCGTGGATGGGATTGCGCTTTATCAAGAAACCTATAATCAAGTCCGCTACCTTGAGGTTCATCCTCCCGGACCCAAACGGGATTTTCGGCGGAGGCTGGCGGCGATTGAAAAAGGCGGCGAGGCGAGTTTCCGCTCGCTGGGCGTGGGAGCGCTTTTAGGGCTTACGAATTGGCGTCTGGATGCGTTTATACTTGCGCTCCATTCCCGCTATTTGATGAGGCGGTTTTGGCAGAGCCGCATTGCCGCGAGCTTTCCCCGAATCCGCGAGGCGGCTGGACATTACGCGCCGGATTATCCAATCAGCGACGCCGATTTTGTCCAGATGATATGCGCCATGAGGTTGATTTTACCCGATGCGGAGCTGGTCATGTCCACGCGAGAGAGCGCCGCGCTCCGCGATAATTTAATCGGTCTGGGCATCACAAGGATGAGCGCAGGCAGCCGCACCAATCCGGGCGGCTATGGCGCCTCGCCCGAAAGCGGCGGACAGTTCGAAGTTGAAGATTCGCGCACGCCTGCCGAGGTTGCCCGCGCGATTGCATCAAAGGGATTCGAACCTGTCTTCAAAGACTTTGACCGCGCCTTCATCCGATAATTTCGGATTAATCCATCCATGGCTCAATCATGATTTACACACCAGCACCATTCGTCTTTGGCAATTGTGAAATGGCTTTTGAAAGGAGAATATCGCAATGAAATATTTTTTTTATCTCCTGATAGCTGTTTTTGCATTTTTGCCGATAGGGGCATGGGCGAGGGCGATGAATGTTCGCTGGGAGTCGGCGGAGTTTGCGCCGGATGGGGAATTCCCGGAATTGCTCCCTTGGATTATTGATGGGTATGATTTGAAGTTCGGGAGTCTGGATAAAACTTATAAAGATATTGTTTCCCTTGGGGCGACGCTGCGGCTTTTTTTTCGCAATGAGGGCAGCCAACCCGTCGAAATTGACGGCATCCTTCTGAACGGCATTAATCTTGCGGAGCATATCCTGCCGAAACACAAGCCGCATTCGTGGTCTAACGCCGCCAATTATCATCTGAACGAGCCCGCCATCACAGCGCCGGAAGTTGCCGCGCAGTTGGATAAACTCGGCGAGCCGGTCTGGTTTCGCGCGCGCCCAAATCCGGTTCCGGCGGGGGCGTTTGGAGAAGCGGTTATTCGTTTTCGCGCAATACCATTTGCCCAAACTCTTTCCGTGCGGCTCCAAAGCGGCAAAAATATTTCGCAGGAATTGCTTGTCCCCGCAAAATCAACATCGCTCTCCATCGCCTCCATCTCTTTTAATCATGATATAAACCGCATTTATCTTTATGTGCGGGAGCGCTCAGGCGCGGATTTTAATTTGAGCCAAATCCGCTTAGACGGCAATAGAGCGGAAGCCGCCTGCACTGGGACGCTCGCCAGTTGCACAGGGTTTCTGCCTATTGAAATTCCTCTTGAAAATTCATGGGAGCACGGCTCATTCCATCATATTGAGGTCGGGGACGCGCTTGGACGGCGGGCGGCGGCGGTCATCCGCGCGCGGGATGATTTTTTTGCGCTGGGGATGTGGGGGTATCGGACGCATGGCGAGCTCAACCCCGCGGAGCAGCTGCGCGAAACATGCGCCGCGTTCCGCAAGCATTTATTCAATACACACATGGGAATGGCGGGTCCGCATTCGAGCCTTTTGGAGCGGGCGGAGGGAATGGATGTTCTGCGCGAGATGAACCTTCGATTTCTTGCGCGAGACCCAAATCGAGATGATATGCGCAGCCCGATTTTGTATGCGCGGTTTTTGCTCGATGAGCCGGATGCCCATGAATACTCTGTTGATAATCTGCCGGACAATCGGCGTCTGGGCAGTTACGCGCAAGGGCTCGCGAATGTGCAACGCAAATGGACGGCAGCTGATAAACGCACGCTTACGTTGCTTAATCTGGATGAAACATACAAACCGCAGAATTGGTTTATGTATGGCGCGCTGCCGGATATTCTTTCTATAGACCCATATTATCAGGAGCATCTGGTTCATGCATATTGGAAAAGACCCGGCGCGATGAGCCGTTTTTTTTCGCCTTATTGCCTGTATGCGTCGAGCGATGTCGCCCGCCACGCCTGCGAGCCTAATCCGCTCCACTTAATTTTGAATTCCGTCTGCCGCATAGAGGGAAACCGCCGTTTCCGCTATGGCACGCCGGAAGAAAAACGGCTGGAATTTTATTTCGCGCTTGCCGCCGGCGCGAAAGGGATTTCCTACTGGTGGTTCACCCCTTACGGCGAATGCAAGGGTTGCGGCTCGGATGAGCCGGGTGCAAAGGCAATGATGAAGGAGCTCAAAATTCTAAACGCCGAGGCGCGCGCGTTGGAACCGCTCCTTGCGCTTTCGCATCCGGCTGAGTGGGGCGGCGCAAAACGCGACCCCTTTGCCTCCGCCAGACCGCCGTGGCTAATGGCGAGGACGCTTTTTTGCGGGACACACACCGCGATTATCATCCTCATCAACCGCAACCACGCCTCAGACAAGGAGGGAACAAATTTCGCCCCGATTCCTCAAGCGCCCATGACTTTTCAAATCCCTCCATGGATGAAAAATATCAAAGGCTTTCGCATGAAGGAAGCATCTTTTGAAAGTGTTCCGCTGGAATTGAAAGATGGCGAGGCGGCGTTCGCTGTCGCCGACATCAATCTGACGGGAATTATAATTCTCACAGATGATGAAGCGCTGGCAGGACGGCTCTTAAAGAGCGGACGGCAGGCTGGTCAGGCTCAATAAATCGCTCAGGGCGTAAAAATGTTCGAAGTGATCCTGCGATGTCATGCCCGCATAACCTAAAATTAGCAAACCGCCGCGGCTGGCGCGATACATGATTTGCGACCCGCGCGAGGTGTAGCCCGCCGCGCTGATTTTTGCCAGCCCCAATTTTTCCATCAAGAACTCCGCGGCAAGATTGGTTTTGTTGTCGCGATATTCCGGCTCAGGCGGATAGAGATGGCTAAATAAAAATTTGATTTTTCCATCCGCCGCGCGCTGGGCATATTGGAGAAAGAACGCCAAAGGTTCAGGATCCAGCCCGCCTTTACCCTCATCCAACCTTGGAGGATAAAGCGAATCGGCAAGCACAATATCTGAAATAAGCGAGACATGCTCTGGCTGTTTTAATATTTCCAGCACAGCGCGATAACCGCCGCTGAATGAGGCAACGCAAACGGAAATCGGCTTTGTTGTTATGCCGTTTTCCGCGAGGGTTTCCTGAACGTGCTGAAGCATGGGAATGAAATGCTCGCCCCATTTGGCATAATCCACCATTCTATCCTCGGAGATAGAAACAAGAACGGCGTTTTTATGCGCTTCGTAAAAATTTTGCTCGGAGCACCATGCCGCGCCGTGGAAAAAAACAACCACATGCGTCTGGGTGGTAACCTCCGGTTTAAAGAAATCCGGAACGAATAATTGCTGTTTGGACGTGAGCGCAAAACGTTTTCCCGGAACAACCCGCTTGGGCAGAACGTTTAAAGGTTGAGGACCGGTTGTCGGCTCTTCGATATCGCTTGTGAAAAGCGGCGGGACGGCTTCATTGGGAACTGGTTTATCCAGCGCGGCAAAGAAATCGGCGATAGAGCGCGCCTGCGCCATGTGCGCTTTGGCGTCGCGCCCGCCATATCCCCACACATGCAAACCTCCGTTGTCATATCTCAAAAGCAAAGGAAATCTGAGCGAGAAATGAGAGGCGAGAATAGTGTTTTTGCGCACAGGTAATAGATTTCCGCCCACGCCTTCGACAAGGGCGCGAGCCGTGTCCGATGTGGAGGCGTAATCCTGTGTGGGCACATGGCTGAATGTCATGACCATTTTTTTATCGCCTTTGAGGGCAAGGTTGGCAAAGTCAATAAACGGCTCCATGTGTTCCGGCAGCGGCTTGCGGTCTGCGCCTCCGCCTTTGACGGCGAACGAGGCGTAGCAGGAATCCGCCAGCACAACCGTTTTTATCAGACGCACACAAGCGGGCGACTTGAGAATTTCCCGCACCGCGCCATAGCCTGCGCTGAAACTGGAAATCTCGATTTCATTCACATGAGCGCCAAAATAATCCTCCGCCATTTTAATAAGTTTGGCAAAGAGCGTGCCGTCTTCAAACGGCGCTTTGTATTTGCTGGAGCCTTCGAACCCTGAAAAGACAAGGAGCGGATTTTTTGCGCCACGGCGGGTATGTTCCTCTATCACAAACCAGTCCGCTCCGTGAAAATGTATGGTCAGCGTAATCTCTTTTGATTTGGGAACCTGAAAACCGTCTGGAATAAAGAGCGTTGTATTGTCATGGAGCTGAATCGTTTTTCCTTTTGCCTGACGCGGCATGTCGGCGATGTCGCGCAGAGTGACCACAGGCGGAAGGATAATCTGCGCCGAGACAAAGGCTGTCATCAAAGCGCACGCCAAAGCGCACCAGAACCATTTTCGATTGAGCATATTTTTCTCCTGACTTTTTATTTTTTTCACAACAATGTTCTAAAAAATATTTGACTTATTTTTTGAAAGGGCAAGCAATAAAAAAAATGTTGAGCGGGGCAGATTGTTCATTATGCACGGATACAAAGAGCGCGGATGCGCCCTTATTTGAATCATACCGCCGTTATTTTTTCAATCGCACCCCTTGCCGGAATCTGCGATTTCCATGAGCTCGGCAGGATAGGGTTCAAAGAAAGTCTGCGAGGCAAGATAGCTGTTTTCAAATCGGGCAATCCACGACCTGACCCGTTTGATGGGCGCGCTCAAGGGTATTTTTGCAGCGCGATAATCCTCGAGGATTTGCATGAAACGAGTCTTTTCCCGCGCGGGGATCTGCTTTGAGAAATAACCGAAGGCGCGCATGAGGGTGTTGATGTTGGCGGCGCGGCGCGGCAGGGCGGCGAGCGCCAAGCGCAAATGGGCGCCGTATTCGGCAACCACATTTTCTAACGGATTATTTTCATGATTCGCCGCGATTTTTTCCAGAGTCCGCATCTCCTTTTGATGATTTGCCATAAGGAGCATTTTATTGTTATTGTGAAACTCGACCAGTTTTTTCATGGCAGGCTTGCGAATGATTTCCCTGAATCGCGCAAAGGCAAAGAGCCGCGCGAGATAATGTCCGCGGATGCCGAAATCATAAAGCCGCCCCTCTTCTTCCAGCGGCGTCAGCGGCAGACGCTCCCGCACAACGCCGGCAAAAAAACCTTTTCCCTTTTGTAAGATTGCGCCAGCCTTGCCCAACCCCGGATACACCTTGACCGAGTTGATGCCGCACGAAGGCGAGCGAGATTTTAGCAAAAAGCCATCCGCCTCTGATACGCCCGATATAAACGAATCGGCAAATTGCCGCATTTTATCTGTCACATCTTTTCCTGTGGAGGGTTGAATTAAACGCAATTCATTATTCAAAAGGACGACGCGAATCGGGTCTCGCGGGACGCCCAACCCGATTTCCATTTCAGGGCAGACGGGGCGGAACTCCACATAGGGTTTCATCCGCTCCACAAAAACATCCGGCAGGCATTCGCCATTATATCGGCAAGCGGCAAAGCCAAGGCATTTGCTCACAACCACCACAGGGCGCGGAAAAGCGTTCACAATCATTCCTTTTTTTATTCGCGAACGCCGGCGAAGAATTGCTCCAGACCGCGCACAATCGCTTCCGCCTGGTGATTTTGATAATCGGGATTAAGCAGACGCGCCTCATCATAAGGATTATCCATGAACGCCTGCTCGACAAGCATTCCCGGAATGCGGGTTTCGCGCAATGGGTAATAATTGAAATTCCCCACCACGCCGAACTCGCCCCATTCCAGTTTAAGGAGCTCGTCATATACCATTTTAGCGACGGGTTCGCAATGCTTTTCCTTAAAATAAGTGCTCGTTCCCGAAACACGGAAGAACCCGCGGCGGGAACCGGCGGCGTTGGCATGTATGCTTAAAAGGAAAACAGCATCTGCCTCAATCGCCATTTGGACGCGTTCTTCGAGAGAAGGATTCGAATCGCCGGGGCGGGTTTCGATGATGGATGCGCCTTTTTCTTCAAGGACTTTTCGCACCGCCTTGACGGCGTTATAATTGATGGTCTTTTCCTTTGTGCCCATATTGCCGACAGCGCCGGAGTTTGTCCCGCCATGCCCCGCCTCAAGGGCGATTTTTAATCCTTTCAGCGGCGAGTCCGGCTCGGAGGCGAACTGCGGCGCGCGCCGAACGTATATCGTCAATGTGTTGCCCTTTTTCTCCATCCAGTATCCCCAAATCATTTTTGTATGGACAGGCACCTTCAGCCGAAAGCGTCCGTCTTCCATCTGCTCGCCGGTGACCGGACCGATTATCTTTGCCTTGCTGTTATGGCTGAACCATGTGGTGGCGAAAAAGGTGTTGAACATATCCACATACAAAAAATTAGCAGGCTGCGTTTCCGGCGTGATTGCGATAACAATATTTTCTTTCATGCCAATCACAATCTTGTCATATTTGTCATCGCCGATGATATTGCAATAGGTAAAAAAAGCCTGCGGCAGGGGCGTTCCATCGGGGAGAATTTGAAGCCTTTTCTGGCTAACCCACCCTGTTAAAGATTCGGAGAGCCTAATCCGATAATCCTCTCCGAGAAATCCGATGACTTCCATGCGCGTGCCTTTTGGAACCTCGGAGAGATATGGACCGCCGAGCCGCACCGTATGGGTTCCGAAAAGGATTCCAGTTTTATCCGCTGTTATTTCGCCCACGCGAACTTTAGCGCTATCCCACACCTCGATTTTGTTTTCTGAAATAATTTTTGATTTTGTTTTGGACATGCCTTTTGGCGATTTGATTTTTACAATAACATGGGAGGGGTTGGCGACAAAATTGGCGGGGATTTTATAGACGCTGCGATAGGTGGCGGTGGTTTCGCCCTCTTCGGCGGAGGCTTCTGTCAAAGGGATGCGCGCCTTATCTTTGAAAAGATACGCGGTCAGATTTCTGCCGGGGAGACCTTGGACTTTGATTTCGATTGTGTCGCCGGGCAAAAACGCCCCGTCCTTTTTTGGGGAGACGAAAGTAAAATCCGCCTTCTTTTTTTCGTTATCCCGCTCGTCCTCCTTGCGGATGATTGTCAAGACGCGCGTTGTCGTGGAACTGCCATCGGAGGCGACGGCTGTCGCGCTGATTTTATTTTCGCCCATTTTGAGAGGGATGTTGTCCATGGCAAAGGCGCCGGTTGAAAAGACCTCGACCTTTTTTCCCTGAATATAGATTTGATTTCCCGGCAGCGTGCGTCCCAGAAGATGAACCATCGCAGCATTGGTTTTCGAATTTTCCTTTGGCTCAAAGATGTGGAAGAAAACATCCGCTCTCGCCTGTTTTGCCTGAACGGGAATTGTAACATTCACAACCTCGCCGGCTTGGACAGAGCTATAGCTCTGGTTCAATTCAGGGCTTCCGATAAAAGCGACACGAATATTCACCGGAACAGGCGGCACTTTGAGAAAAGCAAACCGTCCGTCGGCGCCGGTTGTCCATCTTTGTCTAAAGACCGCCTCTTTTTGAATTTTCGCATCTTTTGTTTCCGGTTCAATGGAAACCCAAGCGTCCTCCAGCGGCTCGCCGGTTTCATCGGTGACAGTTCCGAGTATGATGCCGTATTCCGGTTTGACTTTCCAGATGAGGGCGGGGAAATCCGCTTTGTTTTCGTAAATGGTTTCGCCCAGGCGCTCCATCACGCCGCTTTTTTTGGCGGAGCCATAAGCAAAAAGAACTGTTCCCTGAATGCCCGCTTTGCGGCTGTATAAAATCTGATTTTTGTTTTCATCGGCTTTTCCCGCCGAGCCAAAAAGCCGTTGCCCGCCGACCAGATGCTCTTTGCCGATGCCTTTGACAAAGTCATCCACCAGTTCCTGATAGTTCGGCTTTGGGTCGTTCATGTCCCAGTAAATCATCGGCATAAGCAAGTCCATCGAACCGAGACGCACCCAGTTCCATGTGTCCTGATAATAATCGTGAAAACCGCTGCTAAATTTGTCGTATCCGGGAACGTTGTGGCGGTTGTAAATACCCCACGCGGCGCAGGAGACTATGATGTGGGGTTTGAGCGCCATGACTTCCGCATACACATCATTGGTGAATTTATCAAGTTGCTCGCGCTGCCAATCGAACCATTCGAGCCGGTTGGGGTTTCCGCGCCCGTAAAAGCGTTTTACGCTGATAGGGTCGCGGCTATAAACAGCGCCGGGATAGCGGATGCGGTCGAAGTGAATCCCGTCAATATCATAGCGCGTGACAAGGTCTTTGATAACGGCGCGTACATGCGCCATAGCATCGGGTATGCCGGGAGAGAGATACCAGTATTCGGCTTTGGAGGGATCCATCATATTGCCCTTATCGTCATAGCAAACCCACGGCTCGGCGGAGTCGGGTCCATGCAGATAATAGGGATGCTCCGGTGTGGTATGGGGCGGCGGTGTGAATTCGCGCCTCCATGAAAAAAGAGGAACAGGATTCAAATAAGCATGAAATTGAATGCCGCGTTTATGCGCTTCTTCGATGGCAAAAGCCAGCGGATCAAAACCCGGATCCTTGCTGCCGAAAAGGGGCGACCAAGGTTCAAGGGTGCTGGGATAGAGTGTGTCGCATTGCCCGCGCACCTGAAAGACCGCTGTGTTGAAATTTGCTTTTTCCATATCGGTGAAAATCTGGAGGATGTTTTCCTTGCACTTTTCCGCATCCTCAGAAGGCCATTCAAAACGCGTAATCCAGAGGGCTCGGAACTCCGGTGTTTCGGCTTTTGCCCTGCTTCCTCCGCCCAAAAACAGGCAAAGGATAAACGTTAGATAAAATGCAACCCTCAGGTTTTTCATCTTGCAATCCCCCTTTTATGATTTTCATTAGGTTAATGTTGATACGAAAAACTAACATCGAAAGTCAACGGGGTTTTATCTTATTTCACGAAAAAGGATAGGAAACATGAAACTAACGAAACACATTGCCGCCTTTTTTTGTCTGGTTCTTTTATGCCAGTGCGCATGGTTCAAAAAAACGCCCGAGACTGCTCCGATTACACCCGAAGAAGAACTCCGCAATGCGCTTATTGAAAAGTTGTTCACGCCAGAAACACGCAACGGTTTCTGGGGCGTTATCGTCAAAAAACTCGGCGATGAAAAACCGATTCTCTATTGGAACGGCGGCAAGAATCTTTTACCCGCCTCCAATATGAAACTGTACACCACCGCGGCGGCGCTCGCCCTTCTTGGCAAAGACTTCCGTTACGAAACGCTCATCTACACAACCGGCGAAATCGGCGCAGACGGCGTCCTGCGCGGAGATGTTATAATCCAAGGCAGCGGCGATCCCGCCATATCGGGACGCTACGTCCCCGGCACGCTCACAACAGACATCATCTTGAAAGGGTGGGTTGCGGCGCTGCGGTCAAAGGGCATTAAATCCATCGAGGGCAATATCATCGGCGACGATGATTACTTTGCCGATTACGACCTTGAAGGGACTTGGGAAAACGACGACCTTTTTTATTGGTATGCGGCGCCCTCCACAGCGCTTGCCATCAACGACAACCTTTATGATATTTTTATCACGCCCGCAAAAAATGCAGGCGAAAAGGCTCTGCTCGAATACAAACCTAAAACAAATTATGTAACCTTCAAATGCGACGTTATCACAACCGACGCAAAAGGGAGAACGGATATTGATTTTTTGCGAGGTTGGGAGGATAATAATGTCCAAATATTCGGACAGATACCGCTCGGCGGCAGACGATACCGCGACAAGGGTTGCGTTTACAATCCCACGCTTTATGCCGCCACGCTTGTCCATGAGTCGCTCACCAGCGAGGGCATCAGCATCAGCGGCAAGCCGATAGACATGGACGATTTTACAGCGGAGGAAAAAGAGGAAATCCGCGGCAGAGGCAAACCGCTCCACACGCATCTTTCGCCGCCCATCACTGACATTATCCGCTATGTGAATAAGTATAGCCAGAATTTTTACGCAGATATGCTCCTCAAAACTTTTGGGAAAAAATTCAAAGGCGAGGGGACGTTCCGAGCGGGCGCTCGAGTCGTGCGCGAATTTATTAAGGAAGCCGGCGCGCCGGACGCCGATAATTTCTTGATGCGGGACGGTTCCGGGCTTTCTCGGCGCAACTTTGTTCAACCGCGCCAAACCATCCGCCTTCTTGAATACATGGCTTCGCACCCTGATTTTGAGGCGTTTTATGACTCGCTGCCAATTGCAGGCGTGGACGGCACTATCGGCAGCCGAATGAAACAGCCGCCAGCAAAAAATAACATCCGCGCCAAAACGGGATTTATCTCTCATACACGCTCCCTTTCCGGCTACGCGGATGACCGCAGCGGCGCGCGCTGGGTTTTTTGCTTTATGTGCAACAACTTCACTGCAGATGTGGGCAGCGTGGACGACCTCATTGACGAAATATGCCAGATTTTGGCAAATTACGGAAATGGCGCAAACGAGTAATCTTGAATAACCTATTGCATTGAAAAATCGCAGCAGGGCGGCATTCAGCAGATTACATCACCCAGATTCTTCAAAATAGTTACAATTTGTTAAAAGTTGAATAAATTAATCACAAAAACAGCGCGGTCAAACCATGCTCAGATTTTCACCGCCTCCTCCCATTTTTCAACTTCCAACAAACACATTTTTTTATCTTGAAGAACCAAGGGCGGGGATTTTTTAAGGGAAATTTTCTTGCATTAAAAAGGGTATCTGCTTAATTGTTATTAAAATGTTATGATGGGAGCATATTAAAATATGAAATATATTATTTTTCTTGGCGATGGGATGGCTGACGAGCCAATTGAAAGCCTTGGCGGTAAAACCCCGCTTCAGGCGGCGCTCAAACCCAATATGGATAAGATTGCCCGCGAGGGTCTATCCGGCTCCTTTCTGACGCTGCCCGACGGTTTCCCCACCAGTTCCGATGTGGCAAATCTTTCCGTTCTCGGCTATGACCTTGCCACATGCTACACAGGGCGGGGACCTTTGGAAGCGGGCGCGCAGGGCATTGACCTTGCCCCAAACCAGATAGCCCTTCGCTGCAACCTGATAACTGTTCTGGATGGCGTCATCGAGGATTATTCCGGCGGGCATATTTCCAATGAGGATGCCGCGGAACTCATGAATGCGATGCAGGAAAAATTCGGCTCGGATAAAGTCCGCTTTTATCCCGGCGTCAGCTATCGCAACCTCCTTATTCTCACCGGCGATGAATTTTCCGCAGACCTTGACTACGCCAAGCCGGACAGTTCGCACGGGTTGAAATATGCCGAAATTTTAATCTCGCCGAAAAATCCGGCGGCAACCTATACGGCGGATTTTGTTAACAACCTGACCATGCGCTCGAAGGATATTCTGGAAAGCCATCCCGTCAACCTCCGGCGCAAGGCGAAGGGCGAGCTGCCCGCCAATCTGATTTGGCCATGGAGTCCGGGCGGGAAACCTGCGCTCATCCCATTTGAGGAAAAATACGGCAAAAAGGGAGCGGTCATCAGCGCGGTGGATGTGATTTTCGGCATCGCCCATTTTGCGGGCATGGAGCGTATCAAAGTTGCCGGCGCCACCGGTTTTGTTGACACAAATTATGAGGGCAAGGCGGAAGCCGCCATCAAGGCGTTGGAGAAAAATGATTTTGTGTATCTGCACGTGGAAGCCATTGACGAGGTCGGGCACATGGGCGACCTGCCGCTCAAAATCAAAACCATCGAGGATTTTGACCGCCGATGCGTCGGGCATTTCATGAATAATTTCAAAGGCAGTTTTCGCGCCGCAATTCTGCCCGACCACCCCGTCCCCGTTAAAAAGCGCAAACATACCCGCACACCTGTTCCTGTTTCCCTTTGCGGACCCGGCATCAATCGGGACGAGGTTCAGACTTATGACGAGGCGGCATGCCCGAAAGGCGCGCTTGGTTTATTGAAGGGCGACGAGCTGATGAAGAAACTTTTTGAATGATAAACAGCGGATGGCGCATTAAGCGTTTTTTAAAATGAAAATCATTGAACTAAAAGAGCGCTGGCAGTTTCGCATGGCGGAAAAAGAAGACCTTGCCGAGGCTGCCTGCAACAGCGTTGAAAAAGCCTCAGCATCGGGAGAATGGCTGACGGCGCAGGCGCCGGGCTGCGTCCATCTTGATCTTATGGCGCATGGCAAAATCCCCGACCCATTCCTTGAAACCAATGAACTGGCTGTGCAGTGGGTGGAGGGGTGCGAATGGCTTTATAAAACATCTTTCAAAATTACGGAGCCTCAAAAAAATCCTGCGCGGCGGTATGAGCTTCAATTTAACGGCATTGACACCTATGCCGCGATTTTTCTCAACAATAAGAAAATAGCCGAAACTTCCAGCATGTTCATCCCCTTTAGGTTTGATGTGACGGAGATGGTGAAAAAAGGGACGAACAGCCTTCTTATTCTTTTTTACTCTTCTTATAAATGCGCAAAGGAATTGGAAAATCAATACGGCGCGCTGCGGGGCTTTTTTGACCAGACGCGCCTTTACAGCCGCCGGGCGCAGTATCTAACCGGCTGGGACTGGGCTCCCAGACTCTCCGGCGCCGGGTTGTGGCGTCCGGCGCGGGTTGTTCAGTGGGAGTCTGCCCGCATTTTGGATGCTGCGGCGCTGACGCTTCAACTATCCGCAGGTCTTTCGCGCGCGGATATGAGAGTGGATATTCTCTGCGAGGCAATAGACGAAATGGAGGCGTCCATCCACGCCGAAATTTTGCTCGATGGAAAACGCATCGTTTCCTTTGATGAACCGATGCGACTTTCGCAGGAACCGCAAACGCTGATAAAAGAAATTTCCATTGATGAACCCGTTCTTTGGAAACCCCGCGATTTGGGCGAACCGCGGCTCCATGAACTCCTCGTACAAATCCGCCGCAATGATGATATCCTTGACGAAAAGCGCATCCCTTTCGGCATCCGAACCATCCGTCTGAATCAGGATCTGGACGCCGACGGCAGGAAGTTCCTTTTTGAGGTGAACGGCGAACCGGTTTTCATGAAAGGTATGAACTGGGTTCCGGCGGATTCCTTTCTGCCGCGAATCAAGGAGGAAGACTACCGCGAATGGGCGGCGCTTGCGGCGCGCGCAAATGCCAACTGCTTGCGCGTCTGGGGCGGCGGCGTGTATGAGGATGACGCCTTCTACCGAGCCTGCGACGAAAATGGGATTTTTGTCTGGCAAGATTTTATGTTTTCTTGCGGGGAATATCCCGAAGAGGAATGGTTTTTGAATCTTGTGCGGCGGGAGGCGGAGGAACAAATTCGGCGTCTGCGCAATCATCCCTGCGTGGCGCTTTGGTGCGGCAATAACGAAAACGAATGGCTTTTTGCTCCGGAGCCGCGCAGCCGTGAAAATTACAAAGGGCACAAAATTTTCACAGAACTTTTGCCGGCTGTCTGCGCGGAACTGGATGGGACGCGCCCTTATTGGGCTTCCAGCCCGCATGGCGGCGGCGACCCGAATAGCCCCGCCGATGGCGACCGCCATAACTGGGAGGTCTGGGGCAACTGGCGGCGATATGAGGAATATGCCAAAGACAATGGACGTTTTATCAGCGAATTCGGATTTCAATCCGTCCCGCGCAATCGCACCATTTTTGCTTTTACACAAGAGCGAGACCATCAGCTCAATTCCCCTTCTTTGCAGCATCACGAAAAAATGACCGAAGGGCTGGGGAGAATGATCCGATACCTTTGGTCATACGTCCATCTGCCGCGCAATCTCGACGAGCTCGGGTATTATTCTCAGATGCTGCAGGGCGAGGCGCTCAAGATGGGCATCCAGCACTGGCGCAGCCGAAAATTTAAAACGGCGGGCGCGCTTATCTGGCAGTTCAATGATTGCTGGCCTGCCATCTCTTGGTCTCTTGTGGATTATTTCCGCCGGCCCAAGGCGTCTTATTATTACACACGCCGGGCGTTTGCCCCGATTCTGGCGGCGTTGACATTTGAGCCAGCCGCCGATTGCAACGTTTCCCGACCGGAAACCGTTCGCGGACAGGTTCGCTGCACGCTTGTCAACGACCTTCCAGAGCCGCAAGTTGGCGATGCGGTCCTTAATGTTTACACCCTGAAAGGGGTGAAAATCTTTGAGCGCATCTCAAGCCTTTGCATTCCGCCCAATGGCAGCCTTTCCATCGGCACTTTTTCACTCGGCGGATTATGGATTACGCAACCCGGGTTTGAGTTTATCACCTTGCGTTTCATGCAGAACGGTCGCTCCGTATCCGAGGACACTCTGCTTTTGCAACCTGTAAAATATCTCCAGCTGTCTAAACCCGACTGGCGCCATCTTCGGATTACGCCGCGTTCAGAAAGGGAGTATGAAATCACGCTCAAAAGCGACATTTTTATAAAATGCGTCAAGATATTCCTGAACGCGCAGGCATGGGAGGATGCGGCTTTGGAAAAACAATCGAACGCCATTTCGCCTCCGATTCCCGAGTATTCATTGGATGATAATTTCTTTGACCTGATTCCGAAGCAGCCTAAAACAATTCGATGCCGATTTGAGAGCGATGTCCCCGCAACGCTTTTCAAGGCGGCGTTGACTTTTCAAACGATGAACGACCTGCGGGTTCGTCCCCAAAGCCAATGAGCAAAAATCTTTCATATTCCGCCGCGCGGCATTCTTCTTCGCGGGCGCTGACCGCCTCGGCTGGATTGATTATGGCGCTGACCATTCTTTCGCGTCCGTTTGGAATAATTCGGGAGGCGGTGAATGCGGCATATTTTGGAACGCGCGCGGAGTTGGATATCTTTCTTTTGGCAACCTCCATCCCCATCTTTCTGTGCACCATACTGGGCGGCGGGCTTGCACAATCGGTTGTGCCGGGGCTTTCCCTTGCAGTTGAATCCGATGATAATAAAAAATGGGAGCTCTTAACGCGCCTTGCCATCTGGACATTTTGCCTATCCTGTCTGATTGCGTTTGTCAATTATTTGGCGGCGCCCTTCGTTATCCCTCTGCTTTTTCCGCCGGAAATGAACAAGGCGGCGCTCCGTATGGGTGTTCGGGGATACCGCCTCATGACACCGGCGCTCATCGGCGGGATGCTCTCCGGACTTTTTGTTGGCGCGGCGAATGTTTTCCATTGTTACAGGCACACCACGTTGCGTTCCATCGCCTATAACAGCATGATTATCCTTGCCGTGTTGCTTTTTTACAGCCGGCTTGGGGTGTTTAGCCTTGGTGTTGGAATTCTGGCTGCTGAGTTTTCGCAGCTTCTGGTTGTGCTTCCTCCGGTGGCGGCGCGGGGATTTATCTTCCAATCGCCTACGGAGGAAATCCGCCCTCATTCGTTGCTTGTCTTGAACGCCTTTATTCCTGCTGTTCTGCTGGCGGGCGCGGCGCAGGCGAATTATCTTGTGGATCAAAAATTGGCGTTGCCGCTTGGCGAGGGGTGTGTCTCATCGTTGAACTATGCATGGCGTTTGATTCTTTTGCCGGCAACGCTTTTAGGCGTCGCCTTTTCAACGCCGCTTCTTTCCTTTTTAAGCCGCGAGGAGGCAAGGCAGAATCGCGCGGCGGCGGGGCGCCTTTTTTCTCAGACGGTTGCCATGCTGGTCTTTTTTTCTATTCCCATAACTTTTTTTATTTTGATGACTTGCAGGGATATTATCTCCATTTTATATGCTTGGGGCAGATTTGGAGAAAAGGGAATTATCCTGACTTCGATGGCGCTCTTTTTCTACACGCCGGGGTTGCCGTTTCAACTCCTGCAACCTTTGTGCGTGGCGGCGTTTCTTGCCATAAAAAAACCTTGGATTCCGGTTTTTGTCAGTCTTCCGCTGGTGCCGCTCAACTGGCTGCTGGATAGGACGATGATGATTATTTTTGCGGGGAATCGCATCTTTGCGCATGCCGGGATCGCCCTTGCCACAAGTCTGATATTTGTGATTAATGTCACCCTGCTCTATATCCTTTTGCGGCGTTATTTAAAAACGGACGAGCGGCTCGAACTCCTCGGCAAACACACCGCATTTCTTTTTTGCGTCGCCCTGCTTTTTGCAAGTGTCTGGCAGGTTTATACGCTGGGGCAGGGGGTTGCGCCACGAACACGCGGGATTATCCTGTGCGAGATTCTCTCCGCCGGCACCCTCACCCTTGGCGGGTATATGCTTTTAGCTCATGCCTTTCAGATAAAAATCCTTGACTCGCTTGCAGACCTGCGCGGAAGGGTATCAAACGATTTGGAGGTGTAATAATGCCAATCACGGAACAAAAAATCCTGGATGTCCTGCTCAATATCAGCAACTTTGTCGGCTCGGTGATGGAGATTGACGATATTCTTAAAACAATCGCCGAGCAGACGGCGGAGGCGATGAACGTCCCTGTGTGCTCCATTTATTTGATTGAGTTGGAAGAGCCTCACGATATTGTGCTGCGCTCCACAAATGGACTGGATCCGGAAATTGTCGGCCGGGCGCGATTCAAAATGGGCGAAGGCATCCCCGGATGGGTGGTTAAGCATAACCAGCTGGCTGCCTTTGAGGACGCTCCCAAAGACCCGCGTTTCATGGCAATTCCCGGCGCCAGCCGAGAGGAGAAACTCCATGCCTATCTCGGCGCCCCGCTCCGCATACAGGATGAGGTCATCGGCGTGATGACCGCCCGCAAATTCGAGGTCTATGAATACACCGACGTCGAGATCACCCTTTTTGAAACCATCAGCAAACAGGTTGCTATCGTTATTGAAAAAGCGCGGCTTTATCATCAGAAAATAACCGCCGAAAAAATGGCTATGGTCAGCGTCAGCCTTTCAGAAATTGCCCATTACATCAAAAACATCCTCCAAAGCATGGAAGGCGGCGCTTGGTTTGTGGATCGCGGACTCAAAAGCGGCGACATAGAAAAGGCGCAAAACGGGTGGAAACTCCTTCAGAAATCTATAAAAAAAATCAGCTACCTTGTGGAAAACATGCTCAACTATTCCCGCCCTATTCATTTCGACCTTGAACGGGGCAACATCAACGCCCTCCTTGTGGAAATCCTCAACTCTGTTGTAGATACGGCGGCGGAGCGGCACGTCGAGATTAAGCCCGACTTTGCCCAAAATCTTCCCGACATCTTTTTTGATTGGGATCGCATGTATGACTCTTTGCTGAACATGATTTCCAACGCGATGGACGCCATCCCAGAAGAACGCGCGGGGCTGATTATTCTTAAATCATCATACGATAAAGAAAAGAAACGCGTGATCGTTGAAATTATTGATAACGGCACCGGCATCCCCGAAGAAAGCAGAGAGCGGATTTTTCTTCTTTTCTTCAGCACCAAAGGTCGCCGCGGAACAGGCATCGGTTTGACGGTCACAAAAAAGGTCATCGAAGAGCATGGCGGCAAAATATGGTTCGAAACCAAAACGGATGAAGGCACCCGTTTTGTCATTGAACTCCCACTTTCTGAAAATAAAAAAATCTCTCAGATGATAATATAATTTTTTTTACGATTTAGGAGAAAATTACGCTGCAAGCTGAGAAAAAAAATTCCCCGATTTTTTTATTGCCAACATGCCAAGCGCGAGGACTTTGACGCCGGACAGTCCGACGGCGTTTCATAGCGTTGCCGCCCGCCCGATGCTTGGCGGTTTTCTCAAAATGCGCCTTTTGCGGAAGCGTTCTTTATCCTAAGGCAACAAAAATATTTTTGGAGCGCCGCTAATGAAAATCTCAACTATCATTCCATGTGCCTTCTTAATAATCATTCTTTTTGCTTCTTTGTCTTTTGCAGAAAAGGAATTGCCTGTCTTTGATTTTGCCACAACAGAGGCGGCAAGGGCGGCGTGGACCCCTGCAAAAGGCGTCGCGCGGGTGGGGCTTTTTGATGGATTCCCGCCGTTGGAAAAACAAGGCGTCAGATTTCCATGCAACTTTTCCAGCGTGGATTCTCGTTGTTATTGGGATATGAATACCTCCGAGGATCTTACCAGCTACACGCTTATTAAATTGAGAATTCATGTCTCCAATCCAAACCCGATAACATCATTCACGCTTTATTTCCGAAGCGGAAGCGGCTGGTATAGCGCCACATTTTCCGGGCTTCAAAAGGGCTGGCAGGTCTTGAGCCGTTCGCGGGCGGATTTTAATTTTTCCGGCACGCCGACAGGCTGGCACGCCATCAATGGCATCCGCATCTCCCCATGGAAGGGTTTGAACGTTGATACGGAAATCATCGCTAACTCTCTCCTCCTTATGAACGCCAAAACATTTTTGGTTAAGGGGACAAAGAGCACAAGCGCGGGCACCGCCGAATCCACAAACGCCCTGATAGCCTCCTGCCTTGACGCCGTTGGAATCGAACACACTCAGATTACGGAAGAGGATGTTGAATCAGGCGGGTTAAAGAATTCCAAACTTGCCATATTTCCGTATAGCAACAACATGTCAGCCGAAGAGATTGCGCAAATCCAAAATTACGTTGCCTCCGGCGGTAAGATTATAGTCTTCTACACCGCCCCACAGGCGGTCTTCACACTTTTGGGATTGCAGAATAAAGGCATCTCTGGCATCGCCGCCAAAGCCATGCGTTTCCGAACGGACATCGTTGAATGTATTCCGCCGTATATTCAACAAGCCTCTTGGAATTTTTTCAACGTGCAACCCGTCGCCTCCGATGTTCAGGTTCTTGCCAATTGGGAAGATGCGGAAGGGACGCAAACTCTGGGCGCGGCATGGACTATCGGCAACAACGGGGCGTATATGTCGCACATTCTGCTCAGCGATGATCTGGAGAATAAAAAGAAATTAATGTCGGCGCTCGTTTCTTATTTTGTTCCGGAAACGAAATGGGATATTGTAACAAGGGCTTTCGAAGGTATCGGCAGAATAGGCGAATACTCAAATTACGATGAAGCGGTTTTGGGCATTCGCAAATCGGGCTCGACGACCCCGCGGGCTTTTCTTGTTGAAAAAAACATTACCGCTTCAATCTTTTATCGGAACGAGGTTTTAGATTCGCTGACATCGGGGACGTATTGTCAGAACCTGGATCTGATAACAAGTTCCCGGCTGCATCTGCTTGAGGCTTATTATCTGGCGCAAAAATCCCTGACGCCTGAGTTCCGCGCCGTCTGGGCGAGCTACAACCACTCGTCGGGTCCGTATGTGGATGGTTGGGACAAAATGGCAATTGATTTGGCGCAAAACCGATTCAATGCCGTCATGCCTTATATGGCAACAGGGGGAGTTGCCCATTATAATAGCCAGTTTCTTCCCCACTCAGATATCTATAATCAAAGGGGAGACCATATCGCCGCTTGCGTTAAGGCATGCAAGCCGCGCGGGATTGAGACGCACGTTCGCAAACTGAGCTGGTTTTTATATTTTGCTCCGCAAAGTTTTATTGACGACATGCGCAACCAGAAAAGAACGCAGGTTGATGTGAACGGTAACCCTGTGGACTGGCTTTGCCCGTCGCATCCGCTCAATTATGAGCTCGAAATAAACGTCATGCTCGAAATTATTGATAATTATGATGTGGATGGAATCCATTATGATTATATCAGGTATCCCGATGAGACCTGCTGTTATTGTGAGGGCTGCCTGGAAAGATTTCAAAAAGACACCGGCAACACAGTTGTCAACTGGCCCCTTGATTGCTATAGCGGACCGCTCAAAGAGGCTTATCGGGAATGGCGGCGCGAGCAGATTACGCGAGTTGTGCGCGGGATGAGGCAGGCTGTGGCTCAGCGCGATAAAAAAGTTCAAATATCCGCCGCTGTTTTTTCAGGTTATCCCTCCTGTAAATCATCTGTGGCGCAGGATTGGGTTTCGTGGATTGAAAATGGCTATCTTGATTTTGTCTGCCCCATGGATTATACCGACTCCGGCGCGCGGCTTGAAAACCTTTTAGAATCACAATTAAATTACACGGCGGGGAAAGCGCCTTTATATCCGGGCATAAGCATCAGTTCCGAAGAAAAATCTCTTTCGGCGGATAAGATAATTGAACTGATTTTGGTGACGCGCAAATATCGAACAAACGGCTTTATTATATTTGTCTATAACACTACCCTTTCGGAAAAAATTTTGCCGAATTTGCGCAAGGGAATCATATCAGATCCGGAAAAGACGGGGATGATTTTGCATTAAACGCAGGAATTATTTAATATTATTAATTAACCCTTCCGAATTCAATCGGTTTTACAAAAGATATAATCATTTTTTTGTAAAAAAGTCTTGACGCCGCTTTGACGCATTTGCGAGTGATTAACGTAATTTAATGTAAATGAAAGAAAACGGATGAGAAATCCTTCTGTCGCCTCTGTTATGAATAATGTCCTCACAGTTCAAGATGTCGCCGAAATGCTTAAAGTCTGCCCGCGCACAGTTTTGAACATGGCGAACCGTGGCGAAATCCCCGCCTCCCGCATCGGGCATCTCTGGCGGTTTGATGAAAGCGAGATTCTTTCTTGGCTCAAGGTCAAATCGGAATCGCGCCCTCAGCAAAAAAGCAACATCCTCAACGGGCTGCCGCCTTCCATTATGGAACTCATTACGCCCGATTGCGTGCGCGTCCAAAAATCTGTGGTGGACAAACGCCATGTCCTTGAAGACCTGACCACCCTTGCCATCCGCTCGGGCAGGCTCACGGATTACACCGCGCTTCTGCGCTCCATCGAAGAGCGCGAGTCCATGTTCTCGACGGCAATGGATGAAGGGATCGCCTTTCCGCATCCGCGCCGTCCTCTGGAAGGATTGCAGGAACCGTTGCTTGCGATTTTAATCGTGGAGCAGGGTGTGATATTTGGCGCTCCATGCGGCGGCAAGACTTATGTATTCGTTCTTTTTTGCGCCCCTGATGATTCCGCCCACGTGCGTATGCTGGCGCGTCTGGCTCGCATCTTCTATCAGCAGAAGAAACTAATTTCCAAATTGCGCCGCATGCAAAACCCCGAATTAATTATTCAGGAACTTATCAACGTCGAGCGTGAAAAAATCGCCGAAGGTTGTCAGAAATAATTGCTTTTAATATAAAGGAGTAAAAAAATGTCTGGGAATCCAATGTTAACGGAGACCAAATACGGCGGCGGGCGTTCCACTCTGGAAGCGGAGATGCATCAATTAAATCTCAGCCCAGAAATGATTCGCTATTGTCAGACAATCAGCCGACGCTATCAAAACCCGATTGTGGAACTGCGCGCGGGCGTCTGCACCGGCTGCTGGATGGCGCTTTCGACCGCCAAGCGTCAGGACATTGAGACAGGCGACGGCAATGACATTTGCGAGCATTGCGGTCGTATTATTTTTTACGAAGAAGTATAACCTTTTATTTTTCAGCCAATCGTGAACTGCCAATTCAATTAGAAAAGCCCCGCTGCATCCAATGGAATTCATAACCCACATCCTAAACACAATAGGCAAAACGCCGATGATAAGGCTTTCGGATTTGGGCGCGGGCAATGTTTATGCCAAAGCGGAGTTTTTAAATCCCGGCGGCAGCATTAAAGACCGCATTGCCAAACACATCATCGAGCGCGCGGAAGAATCGGGTTTTTTGAAAAAAGGCGCCGTTATCGTAGAGCCGACATCCGGCAACACAGGCATCGGCTTTGCCCTCGCCGGCGTGCGGCGCGGTTATAAAGTCATCATCGTCATGCCGGAGGATATGAGCGAAGAGCGCAAGAAAATCATTCGCGCGCTTGGGGCAGAATTGGTTCTCACGCCTAAGGAAAAAAGTATCTCGGGCGCGGTGGAAAAAGCGTTGGAAATTAAAGCCTCCCGCCCGGATGTTTACCTCCCGCAGCAGTTCGAAAATCCATGGAATCCCGAAGCCCATTATCTGAACACCGCGCCTGAAATCTGGAATCAGATGGAAGGCGAGGTGGATGCTTTTGTGGCGGGCGTGGGCAGCGGCGGAACGCTCGGCGGCGTCGGCAAATACCTGAAAGAAAAAAATCCCGATATTAAAATTGTGGCGGTGGAACCGAGCAACTCGGCGGCGCTTTTAGGTCACGAACCCGGGCTGCATCAGATTCAGGGCATCGGCGACGGCTTCATCCCCCCTGTTTTAGACACCTCGCTGATTGACGACGTTATCACTGTGACGGACGAAGACGCCGTCTATATGGCGCGGGAGCTTGCGCAGAAGGAAGGCGTTTTGGTGGGAACATCCTCCGGCGCAAACGTCTGGTCTGCCATCGCCCTTTCAAAAAAAATGGGACAGGGGAAAAATATTGTGACCATCCTCCCCGACCGCGTAGAGCGATACTTTTCAACAAGTCTCATCTGAAAAAATACTTTTACTATTTTGACGCCATCCATTTTCAAACAATGGACATTCGGCGTTTTTTTTATGAATGCCTATTATTCGGCTCAGCGCGCCAGCGGGGGGAAAAGCGGCGATGGGCGCGCAGCAATGCAAGGGGATAAAGCGTTCCGCGCCAGATTATGCCGCCGCGCCGCAAGGCAAGAAATCCCGAACGCAGCGTGAATAGCGTCATGAAGATAGTGCCGAGGGGCCAGAGGAAGGCTGAATAAACGGTCTGGCGCATCCATTTATTTACCAGTATAGAGACGATTATCGAGATGAGGAGCGTCGCCGCGCCCGCCAGTCTCATCAGAGGATGCCAACAGGGCAAAAAAGCGATGAAAGGCGACATCTCAAGTATGAAAAGCGCGGCAACGTTTGCGATTAATCGAAAGGGTTTAAATTCGCCGGCGGCGAAGGCGTTTTTTTCCATGCCGCGCGCCATGGCTTTGAGCGATGGGTAGAATTGCACCTTTAACAATCCGATACCGCTGGCAACCGCCTGCCGAGCGCCGTTATATTTGAGCATCTGCCCCAGAGCAATATCGTCTATGACTTCAAGACGCAGCCATTCCAATCCAGATGTGCGCTCGAGGGCGCTGCGCCGAAAGAGGCTGAATGCGCCCGCGCCAACCGCCGCGCCTGAGCGGGGTTCCTCGACCTTTGATAAACGCCCCATAAGACACAATAGACGCATAAAATGCGAAATGACTGTGTCCAACAGCAGGCTTGATGTCAGAAATTGGGGCAGGAGGGCAAGGTGGTCTTTATCGCGGGAGAGGCAATAAGCCATGCTGCGGGAGAGGAGATCCGGCGAGAAATAAACATCCGCGTCGGTGAAGAGAATCCATTCCCCGTTAGCGGCTTCCAAGCCTTTTTGGAGGGCGTGCACTTTGCCGAGCCAGCCATCGGGCAGTTCCGAGATGCGGATGATGCGAAGGTTGGGAAATTGGGCGGCAAGGCGGTTGACAATTTGCAGCGTGGCATCTGTAGAGCGATCGTCCACGAGGATAAATTCCGCATTGGGATAATCGCTTTTGAGCCTGGAAAGGACGGCGAGTTCAAGGTGGTCGGCTTCGTTGCAGGCGGGCATGATGACGGAGACAAGCGGCGGCTTTGGCGGTAGCGGTAGTTCGAGTTTTTCAAGATGCGGGACGGCGCGCTTCAATTTTCTGTAAAAGAAAAAGGAAAGAATCCAATAATTCAGCGCCAAAATTAAGAGCAGATGAATTCCGAAACGGAGATATGTCATATAAATAACCTCATTACGATAATCAATAATGAGGGGCGGATGCGCAGCGCAAGGAAGAAAGGTTAAAGATTTTTCTTGCGTTGGATGGAGCGGCGGAGATATATTCTTTTCACTTGTTGCGCTGATAGAATTCGCGGGTGATTAGCTCAGTTGGTTAGAGCGTCGGCCTCACATGCCGAAGGTCACAGGTTCGAGTCCTGTATTACCCACCATATATAAGCCCCGCAGAAGTTCTGTTCAAAAGGGCGCTGCGGGGTTTTATATTTTCTTGCAAGCGCTAAAATGAGCGCGGTATGTTTCATGTAATATTTGCGAACAGAGCGGTGTAATCTTATGGAGCGGGAAAGTCCGGAATATGTGAAAATCTCGCTGGCAGCAGCCATGACGCTTGGGCTGGCGCGGGGGCGATTCTGGCGCGATGCGAAAATGACCTGCGTGAATTTGCTGCTTCATTATTCAGACGGCTGCAAAGCGAATTGCGCTTATTGCGGACTTTCGCGCTCGCGCATTGCCGATGAGCGGACATTCATCCGCGTCCCATGGCCTGTTCATGCAATGGACGACATCATCGCCGGTCTGCAAACTTCCTCAGTTGCGCGCCGGACATGTATTTCGATGGTTGTGCATTTCCGCGCCATAGAAGACACCCTTTTTCTTACCGAGCGCCTCGTGAATGAAACACCGCAGCCGGTTTCAGTCCTGCTCTCGCCGACTATTACGGATGAGAAATATTTGAAAGAATTGCAAAAAGCGGGCGTGGATAAAATCGGCATCGCCATTGACGCCGCATCGCCGGAAATTTTTGAGGAGCGGCGCGGGGCGGGGGTGACAGGTCCCCACAAGTGGGATGTTTACTGGCAGAGGTTTGAAGAGGCGATTGAGATATTCGGCAAGATGAACGTGGGAATGCATATCATCTGCGGACTGGGCGAGACTGAGCAGGATCTGGTTCGTATATTCCAGCGCGTGAAGGATATGGGGGCGTGCAATCATCTTTTTTCATTTTACCCAGAGCAGGGAACGGGGATGGGCAAGGATGAGCCGCCGCCTTTGGATTTTTATCGCCGCGTTCAGATTGCCTGTCATCTGATTGACGATGGTTATTCTTATTATCAGAACTTCGATTTTGATCCGGAAACGGAACAGATTATTGATTTCGGCGTGTCGAAGAACGTCCTCGACTGGGTGATTGACTCGGGCAAGCCTTTTATGACGCGAGGCTGCCGCAATTGCGGGGGCAAGGTGGATTGCAATCGCCCGTATGGAAATTCGCGTCCGGGACCCGAAGTGCGGAATTACCCCTTTGAGCCGACCAAAGAAGATATTGCTTTGATACGGCAGCAATTAAATCCAAAACCGCGCCGCAAGCGTTCCATCGTTTTCAGCGTGCCGAATACCAAACAATTTCATTCTGATAGCTATTCAAATCGGAACGGGAGCTCTTTTATCGGTGTATCCGTAACCGGGACGAGGTGCCATCTTTTATGCTCTCATTGCGAGGCAAAACTGCTTGCGCAAATGCCAAAGGCAACAACGCCGGAGGCGCTCTGGGAAATGGCGCGGAATCTGGCGGCGCGCGGCGGAAAGGGGATGCTAATCTCCGGCGGATGCAGCGCGGACGGCATTCTGCCCATTGAAGAATTTTCCGAAATTCTTGCCAGAATCAAAAGGGAGCTGGGGCTTTTGCTCACCGTGCATACCAAACTGGCAAACCCCGCATTTGCAAGCGCGCTCGCCCCGACAGGCGTTGATGCCGTGATGGTGGACATCGTCAATACAGATGTCCTTCAAAAGATTTATCATCTGAAAAATAAAACGATTGAGGATATCAAATCTTCGCTTCTTCTGCTTGAAGAGCATTCTCTGCCGATTTCTCCGCACATCCTTTTAGGTTTGAATGAAGACGGCAAGGATTCGGCAGAATTGCTTGATATACTCAAAGGACGCCGGCTCAAATCGCTGGTGATTGTGTTTCTGATGCCGCTGCCGCACACGGCAATGGCGGGCGCCTCCCCTATGCCGCTGACGGAGGTGAATCGTTTTTTTGATGCGGCAAGGAGCGCCTTTCCTGAAATCCCGCTCTATTTGGGTTGCGCCAAACCGGCGGGGAATTATCAGAAAAAACTGGAAATGCTCGCGCTCAAACACGGTTTTGACGGTATCGCATTTCCGGGAGACGAAATTGTTAAAATGGCGCAGAAGCGTCGTTATGCCATTCGATTCGATGAAACATGCTGCGCGCTCATCACCCCTTGGGCAGATGATAAATCGTGAATATCGAATCGCTGCCTTCTTTGCGGCGGCGACCTGCCATATTAAAGAAACCCGCCTTTTTAATGCTTACACAAGCCCCTGTTCGATCATGGCGTCGGCGACTTTGAGAAAGCCTGAGATATTTGCTCCGACAACATAATCGCCGACAGAACCATATTCTTCAGCGCGTCGCCAAGAGTTATCGTGAATTTCTTTCATGAGGTCTTGAAGTTTGGAATCCACATACTCGCGGCTCCAATGTATGAACTGGGCGTTTTGCGCCATTTCCAGACCGGAGACCGCAACGCCGCCGGCATTTGCCGCCTTGCCGGGTCCGTATAGAATTTTGGCTTTTTGAAAGACTCTGATAGCGGCTGGAGTGGAGGGCATGTTTGCCCCTTCCGCTACAAGATAGCACCCGTTTTTTATGAGATTTTTGGCGTCAATTTCCTCAATTTCATTCTGTGTTGCGCAAGGAAAGGCGCAATCGCATGGGATATCCCAAGGGTTGGCTTTTTCCCGATAGGCGGCATTAGGATATTTTTCGGTGTATTCTCTGATACGTCCGCGCCGTTTATTTTTCAAGTCCATCACCCATGCAAGTTTTTCGGCGTCAATGCCCGCAGGGTCGTGGATGACACCATTGGAGTCGGAAAGGCTGACCACTTTAGCGCCGAGTTGGATTAATTTTTCCGCTGTGAACTGAGAAACGTTTCCAGCGCCGGAAATAACGCATGTTTTGCCTTTGAATTCCTCGCCGCGCGTTTTCAACATTTCGCGCGCGAAATAAACGCAGCCGTAGCCGGTGGCTTCCGGGCGGAGTTGGGAGCCGCCCCAGTTGAGACTTTTGCCGGTTAGGGCGCCATTGAATTGGTTTGTAATGCGTTTATATTGTCCGAACATGTAACCCAGTTCGCGCCTGCCCACGCCGATATCGCCGGCGGGAACGTCCGTGGCGGGACCGATATGGCGATAGAGTTCCGTCATAAAGGACTGGCAGAAAATCATCATCTCGCGCTCGGATTTGCCTTTGGGGTCAAAATCCGCGCCGCCCTTTGCGCCGCCCATGTAAAGTGTGGTCAGGGCGTTTTTCAAAATTTGCTCAAAGCCGAGAAATTTCATGATGCCAAGATTAACGCTGGGGTGGAATCGCAAACCGCCTTTATAGGGACCGATGGCGCAGTTGAATTCTACGCGGAAGCCGCGGTTCACCCGATACTCGCCATTGTCGTCAACCCATGGGACGCGAAACACAATCACGCGTTCTGGCTCGGTCAGGCGTTCAAGGATTTTATATTTTTCATAACAAGGATGGCGGTCGAGCGCGGGCTCCAAAGAATCCAGCACCTCCTTGACTGCCTGATGGAATTCATATTCGCGGGGGTTGCGTTGAACGATAATTTCCATAACTCGATTAATATATTCTTTTGCCATTTTTCAATTTTTCTCCCAAACAACTTATGTCATAAAAAAGCGGTTTCTTATCAGCGGATACGATTTTAGGTGCAAACAAAAAAAGCGAGTAAAGGAACGATTGCCGTATAAAAGCCATATCACGGCATTTTTCAGGAAATATTTCCTTATACGTAGGTTAATATTGCCTTCGATTCAGGGCATTCATTTTGTCAATCGGCGTATTTTTTTCTTCCGACAAATTTGATAGGAACGATTCAGGGCATGCAGTATGAAGATAGGCTCGAGCATTTCTTCTGCAGAATAGGGCATTATGCCCGTGCGAAACATGCGAACATTTTTTTTAACGCCGCCTAAATATGGATTGGCGTCAAATTGGTTGGTGAAATGAATACAAATATATGGCAAGGAAAAATGGGTTAACTTTCCTGTTTTTGCCGCGGGAAAAAGAAAAAAACGGCGGCGGTAAGAAAGATAAGCGGATAAAGCAGGGGAAACGCGCCGGGGGTTTCCAGAATAGAGGAAAGCCCTAAGGCGACAGTCAAACGGTAATAATAAGGATGGACGTCCATGCCGTGCATGCTGCCGCGCAATGCTCCTGAAAAACAAATCGCAACGCTCATGCTGAATGCCAAACCAAAAAGCGCCCAAACCAACTGCCGAAGAGGTCTTGGCAATTCCTTGCGCCATGATTCAAATTTCTGCAAAATCGGCAATACGCCCACAGCCAACAGCGGCACGGCGGGCAGGAGGTAGCGCGGTCCAAAAGCGGAGCCGCCCCTGCTTGGAATAAATGGAACTGTTAGAAAAAGGTTGCTCACGGCGCTCACAAGCATCCACGCATCTTTATTCAGATTGCCCTCTTTGATGCGGGCGCACAACCCCCAAAAGGCGAAAATCAAAATGGGCGAAAAAGCCCATAGCGACCGCCAAGAAATAAAATACCAAAAGAATTGTTCTTTGAGAGATTTCCATGGGATGATTTGAGGGAGCGTGTAAACATCTTTTGCCGCGGCATTGGGGAGCATAAAGGGATTGCCGAAACAAGCCCAGTCATAAAATAAAAGGGGAATGAGCCCGATAATAAATCCCAAAGTGAGGATAAAAAATGGGCGCAATCCTCTTGACCAGATGACCGCGGCGGCAAAGGGCGCAACAAACATGACCGCGAGAACGGAAGTTGTTACAGCAAATCCGCCTAATAATCCCGCAAATAAAAAATGACCGGCGTTAATGGGGGTTTGAAATCCGCGCCCATAAAGCAGGTAATATGCAAAAAAGAAGAGACACCCGGCGATAAAATCATGATGAAGAACGCCGCCATAGGCAAAGAAGATTGTGCCGATGCCCAGCGAGAGCGCGGCTATCAAGGCAGGGCGGAGCGGCAATCCCTCCCGCAGGGCTTGCGCAAAAAGGAGCGCCACGGCGAGCGCGCCCAAAAGTCCGGAGGTCAGCCATGAAACGAGGGCGGCGGCGAGATTATATTCGCGATTATATCGGAGCCCCATCAGGGAAAGCGGCTTATAAATAATTGCGCCGAGGAAAAACATCCCCGGCTGTTTCACGGGATAAAGACGCCCATGATAAAAAAAGACATCCGTCGAGGCGTCGCGTCCGGGCATTGGCTTTTCCTCGCCAATTTTGGCGAATTTGGGGGTGTCGCTTCCAAGCAGACAAAAGGTGCGGCGCTCGGCAATCGCCTCAACGCCCGCATGCATGAGATTGTAGCCATACTGATCCCAGAGGTTGGTCGTCATACCATAGAGCGCCCACACAGCAAGGAAAAGGGATATAATCCAACGGCGGCGCTGTTGAAGAGTCGGGGGCATGTCGGTGTCTTGAATGGGATTATACGGCAACCGGAGTTTCCACCCCGCTTTTAACAGCGGCAGGACGAAGGTCATGAATGACCTGCACGGGGCAGACCTCGACGCATTTGCCGCACTGAATGCATTTATCCTGATCCACTTTGGAGAGGAACTCGGTAACCTTGATTGCCTCGACCGGGCAGACTTTTTCGCATTTTTTACAGCCGATGCAGCCGGCAGTGCAGGCGGTGCGTACGCGTCCGCCGCCGTCGTTGCTGGAGCAGGCGACATATATTGTGCTATCTTTCGGCATCATTTCGATAAGATGCTTGGGGCAGGCGCTGACACAGGCGCGGCACGCCGTGCACTTTTCCTCGTCAATTTTGACAATGCCATTATGTAAAGAGATGGCGTCAAATTTACAGGCGTGCATGCAAGAGCCAAGACCGACGCAGCCATAGGGGCAGATTTTGTGACCCGGAAAAACCAACATGGCGGCGCGGCAGTCTTTGATGCCCTCATAATCTCCTACATGAGCGGAAACGTCATTGGTGCCGGAGCATTTAAGGCGGGCAACCATGGGTTTCAAAGATATAGCTTTAACCCCCATGAGCTCGGCAATGGCGCGCGCGACCTTTTCGCCGCCGGGAGGACAGAAGGCGGGGCTTTCGGGGTTTTTGACTTTTTCCTCAGCAAAGGCGCGGCAACCGGCGTAGCCGCAACCGCCGCAATTCGCGCCGGGCAAAACCTCCGCCACTTCATCAATTAGCGGATTTTCCTTCACAGCGAATTTTTTATCTGCAACAATAAGCATAACAGCCATGGCGGCGCCCAATAGCCCCATGACGAGCATCGGCAACAGGATTGCGCCCAGAGTCATTTTTCATTCTCCCAAAGAAAAAAATCTTGTCATTGATGCCATCGGATTAAACAAAATCACTTGTATTGCTTTGGGAAGATATGCTGTCAATAACGTTTAGAACAATATTGGAGGTTAATATGAAAAAATTTTACTTCTGCCGTTTTTTGCTTTTTTTCTTTTGGGGAATATTTTTATTGCCTTTAGGCGCCGCAGAAAAAGACTCGGCGGTGTACATTGAGAAAAAACCCAGCTTCCAAGACATGCTCAAGGCGCGGGCGGCGGCGCAGGAAGAAAAGCCGCAGGTCATAAAAAAAGATTTCAAAATGGATTTCTCCAATCTGGATATTCCCACCACAGCCGACCTGTTTGTGCAAGTCTGGCATCAACCTTCCTTCTCGCAGGATTTGACCGGCGCTTGTTGGAGTTTTTCCGCCACATCCTTTTTTGAATCGGAAATCTATCGGCTAAGCGGGCGGCAAATCAGGCTTTCCGCGATGCACACAGTCTATTGGGAATTTGTGGAAAAGGCGCGGCGTTTTGTGCGCGAGCGGGGCGACTCCGATTTTGTGCGCGGCTCCCAGCCGAACGCCATCCTCCATATTTTTGCCGAATATGGCGCCCTCCCCTATGAGGCGTATAACGGCATGAAGAGCGGCAGCGATATCTTTAATGATATAAAAATGTTCTCGGAGATGAAGGCATATCTTGAATCTGTCAAAGCCGCCGGCGCATGGAACGAGGAAGCCGTTATTGCAACCGTTCGCGCCATCATGAACAGCCACATGGGCGCGCCGCCGGAAAAGGTCTTGGCAAATGGAGCGGAGATGACGCCGCAGGAATATTTCAAAAATGTTCTTGGGCTGAAACTTGAGGATTACTGGAATTTCATTTCGCTGATGGAATTTCCTTTTTATGAAAAGGTTGAATATCCGGTATCCGACAACTGGTGGCATTGCAGGGATTATATCAACCTGCCGTTGGATGTTTTCATGAAAATCATCAAAAAGGCGGCGCGGGAGGGATACAGCGTCTGCATGGCGGGCGATAATTCGGAGCCGGGATTTTTTCCGCCTTTGAATGCGGCGGTTGTGCCGTCGTTCGACATCCCCGCCGATTATATTGACGATGCGGCGCGGCAGATGCGTTTCAATAGTGAAAGCACGACAGACGACCATGCGATTCATCTGGTGGGTTATCTGGAAAAAAACGGCAACGATTGGTATCTTATCAAAGACTCGGGCAATCGGGCGCGGGATGGTCGCGCGCCGGGGTATTTCTTTTATCGCGAGGATTTTGTGAAATTGAAGATGATGAATATCATGGCGCACAAAGATGTTGCAAAAGAATTTATTATTCAACCGTAGGCGGTTATTCGTTGCCAGTTGTTAATAAATGGTGGGGCGGATTATGAAAATCTGCTATCTCCTTGAGGTGAATAATCCACACTCCCAGCGATGGGTTCGCCACTTTGCGGGGCTGGGGCACGAGGTGCTTGTGCTATCGGATTCCGCGGCGCAGGAGGAGATTGCTGGCGTACGGGTGATTAACCCGCAAATGAACCTTCTAACGACAATCGTCGCATTTAAGATATACCCAAAACCCTATGGCAATGATTCGTTCAAATGGATTCCATATCGGAAAGAAGTCGCCCGTTTCAAGCCGGACATCGTCCATGCAATGGAGGCGCGGGCGTATGGCTTCGCGCTGGCGCGATGCGGCAATTACCCCAAGATTCTGACGCCGTGGGGAAACGATATTTTCTTTGACCCGTTTCAATCGCGGATTGCGCGGTTTCTTGTGACATCGGGTTTGCGAGCAGCTACGCGCATCACCACAAATTATCCGGGGCTGGGACATTATTTGAAAACCGTATTCGGCATTCCGGAAGAAAAATCGAAGGGATTTTCATGGGGCATTGATTTGAATATTTTCCATCCGTATAAAAAAAACGAGGCGCAAATGATACGGAACGAACTCGCTATACCGCAGGATGCGCCGATTGTCATCAGCAACCGGACGCTGGCGGAATATTGGGGAGGACGGGACATTATCAACGCCCTGCCGCTTATCGCGGGTGAAGTTCCCAAGGCGCATTTCATCATCCTCCGCGGGTCGGGAACGCAGGATTATCTGAACGAAATGAGGCAGATTGTCGGGCGGTGCGGCTTAAACGATAGAACGCATTTCATCGAGGAAAAAGTGACGGCGGAGCGGATGGCGCTGCTTTTGAATCTGGCGGATGTGTTTATCTCGGCGACCCGCTCGGATATGCTCTCCATCTCTATTTTGGAAGGGATGGCATGCGGCGCCGCGCCTGTTGTTTCCGCTCTGGACGCCTATCGCGAGCGAATCACAGACGGCGGCAACGGTTTGTATATTCGCATCGGCGATTCCCGTTCAATTGCGGATAAGACGGTTTTTGCCTTGAAAAATCCGGCATGGCGCAAGATGGCATCCGCCCAAAACTGGGACATCATCCGCCATAATGATAACTGGGAGGTCTGCTCGCGAAAAATGGAAGACCTTTATCGCGAAACAATTCAAAGCAAAAAATTATAACACCAAAGTCAACAAATGGAGAAGCATGAAAGCCACAAGGCTGATGTAGTATAGAAGCATGAACCTTTGCGTGAGCGGACGGCGCAGTGCATAAGCGGCGGCGACAGTGAAAAGCGGCATCAGCTCCAGCATGTGCCGCGCCGACAATTCCGTCAGCAAATACAAATAGCATTTGATGACAACGGGAATAATCAGCCACAAAGCCGTGCGCCTGTTTTCGCCAATGAGGCGGATGTAACCCGCCAAGGCGTGGGGAAAGAGATACAGATAAAAAAACCACTGTCCGATATAGAGGAAATAAAACGGCGTGAAATAATGAGCAAACACCCAGCCGTAGGGCGCAAGAAACAATCTCGGCACTCCGCGCGCCAGATATTTCAACGCACCGCGATACGTCAGCCCCGCATCCGGCAGGGCGTTCAAAAATGAGTAGATGATTTGATCCTCCACATCGCGCGCCAGATTAATAGCGCGCCCCGCAACGGCAAGAGCCGCCCCTGTCCCCGCCAGCGCTAAAAGCAAACCTTTTCGCGGACTCTCAAGCAGCTCATAGATGAAGATGGCAGCCAGAACAACCATCAAAGACGGGACGCGGATTAAAAAAAGAAAATATGCCGTCGGCAAAAGCGCCGCAAAAATGATGGGATTTTTTTTGCGCCGCCATTCGAGGTAAAGCACATAGGCAAGGACGAAAAATACCACCAGCAGGGTATCTTTTAAAAGGAAGGATGACCAGAACCAGAACACGGGATTTACGGCGCACAAAATCATAGACCAGCGGGCTGCCCTGTCATCGAGCAGCAGCTCCGCCAAACGGAAAACCAACAGGCACAAAAGAGAGCCGAAGAGGGAATTGAGCAAAAGCGGGAAAATGGGATTCGCGCCCATAACATAATAAATTCCGGAAATAAAATAATAATAACCGGTCTGGAGCGTGCCGACTTCGGCATCAGTCCAGACGCGCGGCATCTCCCCCTGATGCCACCTTTGGGCGATTTCTTTCGACCATCTGTGATACGATTGGTCATCAAGGAAAAAGAATGGAAAGGGCTCGCGGGTTACAGGGGCAAATTGAACGATTGCCAAAAAAAGGAGGCGCGCGGCAAGGGCGGCAAGCATCCAGCGAACGAGAAATTTCCGCTGTTCGGGATGTCCATATAAAATGGCGGCAAGCGCCGCGCCCAGAACGACAAAGGGCAGGATGAATTTCCCAAAAGGGGCAGCCAAGAGCATTCCGCCCAAAAGAACGATGATAATTATTTGCGCTGATGGTTTTTCGAATAACATTTTTTTCATGTTGGCGTCATATTACCAAATATGTATTTCAAAGTAGCAAAAGCGCGGGCAATATCAATATTAATATTTACGAATGAAGCGGGCGCAGTTTTGCCCAATCATCAAAAATTTTTTGTCGGTTTGCGGCATTTGAAGCGTTTGCAAAAGAAGCTTGCGAAGTTAAGTTTTTTACCTTCGCCAATCCAGCCGCGCCGATGTGCATGAACATAGACCTGAAACAATTAGAAATTGATGCAGGATATTAAGCAATCTCGCCCTTTTTATACATTATAAAAAACTCTTGCGGTTCAAACATCATGCGTAATACCTTAATATTTATAAGCATGGAGGTTGAAAAATGAAAAAACTGCTTCATATTTGCGCTGCCATGCGGGGCGAAAAATCCCGCACTCTTATTGTCGCCTCCGCCTTTTTAGAAAAATTCAACGAGACGCATCCCGATTGGACTGTGGAAACTCTTGATGTTTTCGCGGAGCCGTTGCCGGAAATTACCCGCGATGTCACAGACGGGAAATATCTGCTGATGGCGGACGGCGAGATTTCGGATATATTAAAACCCTCTTGGCTTGAAATCAAACAGCATATCAACCGCTTTCTTTCCGCCGATGCCTATCTCATATCCACGCCTATGTGGAATTTTAGCATTCCCTATCGCCTCAAGCATTATATTGATGTGATTGCTCAACCGCAATATCTTTTCCGATACACAGCACAGGGCGTTGATGGACTTGCCAAAGGCAGAAAGATGGTTGTGATAACAAGCCGCGGCGGCGATTATACTCCCGAAAGCCCCATCTGCGCGCTTGACTATCAGGAACCATATCTCCGCACAATATTCGGGTTTGTGGGCGTGACCGATATAACCTTCATTAACGCCCAACCGATGGACGCCCGCGGCAGAGAGATAATGAAAGAGCAATTGGACGCGGCTCAAAACCGCGCAAGGGAAATAGCAATAAAATTTTAAGACGCGAACATTTTTATTGAATGATTCAACCAACCGCCGTAGGGAGTCGTTTAATCTATGCGATTAAAGGAGTTTTGAACATGGCTAATATTCGTCCGTTCACAGGAAATGACACGCAAGAAATGCTCGCGCTCTGGGCGGCGGCGCTGCCTCTGGACGCCATCACGTTGAATTTGTTCGAACGCAAGGTTTTGCTGGACGTCAACCGCGAACAGGACAGTCTTGTCGTTGCGGAAAAAGGCGGACGTCTGTCGGGATTTGCTTTAAGACTGGCGCTGCGGCGTCCCATCGAAAACGTGGGAATGCGCCCTGATGACGGATTCATCACGGCGTTCGGCGTCCATCCGGATTTCCGCAAACGCGGCATCGGCTCTGCGCTGCTCGAAAATTCAATCGAGTGGTTCAAGCAAAAAGGACGCAAACAAATCCTGATTGCACCCTATACGCCAAACTATTTCGTCCCCGGTATTGACAAAGAGGCTTATGCGGACGGCGTCCGGCTTTTCCAGAAATACGGATTTGTCGAATACAGCGAGGCAATCGCTATGGATGCCCCCATCTCCAAGTTCACGATTGCAAAAGAGGTTTTAGAAAAAGAAAAGGCGCTCCTTGCGGAAGGCATCGAAGTGCGGCTCTATCGCCGCGAAGATTTGCTCAACTACCTCGAATTTCAAGGAACGCTGATGCCGGGTCCGTGGCTGGAGGATGCGCGGCGGAATCTGATTGACCTCACGCGGGGACTCTATGGAGAGGATTGCATCATCATCGCAATTGACAAAGGGAAAATCATCGGCTTCTGCCAATATGAGGGGGACCACTTTGGACCTTTCGGCGTTTCGGACGCTTATCAGGGCATAGGCATCGGCTCGGTGCTGCTCGCCAAAACGCTTTATCAAATGCGCATCAAAGGGTATCATTGCGCATGGGTTTTGTGGACGGGCGAGCGCGCAGCGAAAGGCGTTTATGGACGTCTGGGTTTCACCATCACCCGCCGCATGGCGATTATGAAAAAGATAATTTAGTTAATAAGGGAAAAAAATCAGAGTCAGCAATTAGAGCCAATCGAGGGGATTGGCTCTAATTGTTTCAAAACCCCAGAATCAAAGCGCTTCAGAGTCTTATCCAAAACATCATTAACAACATCGGGATTTTCCCATTACAAAAAAGATTATGGATTGTCGAAACCAACCGAATACGCATTCATCAAAGTCAGGGTTTTGAAAACCATGGAGAACCAAAGGCGTAAATCATAACGATTTCGCCAAAAAAGTAAAAATCGTCAGGAGAACTTTTTTCTCCTTAACCTCTCCTTATCATGAATCCCCATTGTTTCCCAAATGCGCGCATATAAGTTTCCGATTCATGTTGACACCTCATTTTTTTTCGATTTACTCAATCCATTATAAAGAATAAAAGGAGACGTTATTATGACAAAAATTATTATGGTTTGTATTGGTTGTGTTTGCATGATGCTTTTCTGCGCTCATCTTGCCGCTCAATCCACCTCTTTCACTTATCAGGGTCAACTGAAGGATGGCGCCAATCCCGCCAATGGCACATACGACCTGTGTTTTTTACTTTTTACCGCCGCCTCGGGAGGGGAGGCGTCCAATCCGATTTATGTGGACGATCTTGCGGTGGCAAACGGTTTGTTTTCCGCTGAATTGGATTTCGGTAGTTCCTGGTTCAAGGGTTCGGATCGCTGGCTCGAAATCAGCGTGCGTCCGGGCAGCGTCTCAAACGCCGACCGCTCGGGCTATACAAAGCTTGCGCCGCGGCAAAAAATCACGGCAGGTCCTTATGCCCTTTACAGCCACGACTCAGCCCAGCTGGGCGGACAGCACGCCTCTGCCTTTATGCCCGCCGCAACGGACAATTGGGTCAACACCACCGGCGACACGATGACCGGAATGTTGAACATCACAGGTGAGAATACGGGGTTGAATGTTTCAAGGAACTCCAGTGGCGGAAGCGCCGTACAAGGCACGGCTCCCAGCTATGGCGGCTATTTTGTGGCGGAGAGCGATACAGGACGTGGAATCTATGGCAAGGCATCGTCCAGTTTGGGAATCACATACGGCGGCTATTTTGAGGCGGCGAGCAATGCAGGACGTGGAATCTATGGCAAGGCATCGTCCGGTTCGGGAATCACATACGGCGGACGATTCGAAAACTATAGCACGGATGGCTGCGCTATTTTTGGACTGGCAGACGCCAGCTCAGGCGTCAACGCCGGCGTCGCAGGCCACACAAATAGCCCAATCGGATTCGCTTCCTATTTCACTGGAGTCCCTGGCAGCGACAACTACTTCCAGCGCAAGGTTGGCATTGGACGCACAGCAACCACCAACATGCTCGAGGTTGAAGGCGCCGCATCAAAATCCACCGCCGGCAATTGGCTCGCCAACTCCGATGCCCGCATCAAAACCGATGTAAAAAATATTGAAAACGCGCTTGAGACGCTTGAAAAGGTGCGGCTCGTGGATTTTGAATATACGAAGGAATATCTCGCAGAGCATCCTGAGATTGAGCCTCGACGTTACATGAACGTCATCGCGCAGGAGTTCGCCGAAGTTTTCCCGGATTATGTCAAAGGCAGCGGCGAGACGCTTGCCGACGGCGGGGAGATTCTTCAAGTGGATGCTTATCCGCTAACCATTTACGCAGCCGCGGCAATTCAGGAATTGAACCAAAAACTCATAAACAAAAAAGCGGAAATTCTTTTTCTGAAAGAGCAAAATGCCAATCAGCAAAAACAGATTGACTCTTTAGAAGCTCGTTTAGCGGCTCTCGAATCCGCCATGCAAAAAACAAAAGATTAACACGCAAACTGCCGATATGGAAAGGAACGATTGGAAAAGGCGAAAAGCCCTGTTTTATCACTGATGGCGTATCTGCCTGTTTGATTGCGGCGTTGTTGAGGGAAATTTCATTTTATCCATAATTGTGCCCTCAGGAAATTCGAACTTACATGCCTTCATACATTCATCATTAGATAGTATTTTATATGTAATATTTGAATAAATGGCAATGTCTGCAGGAATCTTTTTTTGGTCAACGATTCTATAATTTTTTTCCTCATAATTTGCGGGAAGCGTCAAATCTCCCGCTTTTGTTGTTTGAGTTATCGTAATTTCGCTAATAGAATCTTTGCTTTCCGATTTCATTTCCATTATCATAAAGTTATCGGCAGGGGATAAGATGGCGCTCTGGGAAGAATTATCTTCATTTGTTTTGGATAGTTTCAGCCTGCCATCGGGCATTTTTTCCATAGTGGTTGAATCATCCAAAGAATCTTTTCTCAGCCACGCCAGAATGGGATGAAATCTATGATACAAATATTTTGGACCATCATATATATTGCCCAGTTTTGTTTTGGTTTTATCGTTTGACTGATTTGCTGCGATATTCAATATCTTAGTATTTGTCCCGTCGAAGGCTTCAACGAGGCAAGGTTCCGTTTCATTAGGATGGAACTCTTCCGTGCGATAGCAATTTATATTGTTTCCAATAATTAGTTTTACCTTCTTTGTCGTTTTTATAAACGGAAGGTTATATTCTTGTGAAAAATGACACTTCAGTGTTCCTTTTTTATCCGGTCCATCTTTTCCCAATCGGGTGATAGAATGCGGGTCTTCAACAATCACCATATTATCCGGAAGATTTTCAATAATCGGATAATCCAAATATTTCTCATGATAAAAATCGAGCGTTAAACTCATGGGAACGGAGCGAATATTTTTAACATAAGTTGCTATCTTCTGGTTGATATCGCCCGCTTTTAAAATATTTTCCTGTGAATAAAGGGCGATATTTATGACAAGAAAAACCGATATAAGAACAACCATTCTTTTTAACATGGGAGTACTCCCTTATATTTTTCATTCAATACCTTTGCATCCCTTTTCATAGACTGCGATGTTATTATTGCCCTTAAAATGCGGATGAACAATTTGTTCATATCTTATACGCTTAAGGATATATCGGGCTTAAATCCAAGTTTTTAACATCAATTCCAACTTTGCTCAAGCGATTAGAATTGTTTTTCTCGCGTTCATAAAGCCATTTTTGGAAATTTTCCAAACGATCAGGGTTGTTCCCTTGTAAATCTGCCCTTATTCGCCTAATTAAGGCAACATCTGTAATCAAAGCACCGACATCATCAATAATCCTAAATTCCCTAAGTGAAAGATTTTTACTCTGGAAATTCTTCCTCAAATCGTCGAGATTGATGTTATTCTGCTCAAGCATCCTTTTTTGTAGTTTTTCAATTGATGCCCCCTCCGCGTAATATTGACCATATTCTTTATAGTATTGTTCCGGAGATTGCAATTCTTTAACAACATTCATTTGTTTTTTGCCATTGGGAGACTGATAAGCGGATAACATTTTTCTCCATTGTTGAAAAGAGGGGAAAACTCGTATGAGCGATGTTTGTTTGATCTTTTTATTGTAAAAAGACTCTTCATCCAACTCTTTTTGATTATAAAAAGATTCTAATGCGAGAGTGATTGATGTTCCCTCTTCCCTTAATTTATGTAAGTCAAGAAAAGGAGCATATTTTTCATTAAAAAATTGTTCCAACTCTTTTTCCGTTAACGGATTATTCTTATTAATTTCCCCGATAAAGGCATTGGCAAGGTTTTGATAAACATATAAATTTTTAGATGAATCCGAAATGGCAAATTTTCCTTCTGTTTCATGTTTAATGGATTCCTGATTCTGAATTTCCATTTCCTGCGTGATTCGTTTATAACGTGTCTCGATATACAGTTCTTCCGATAAGCTGATATTACAAACTAATAATATCGAAACTCCCAGAATGAGCATGACTTTATTTTTCATCGCGATCCTCTTTAATCAATCTTCACAACACCTCGCCACATCAAGATTTACATCAATAATTTGTGTGGATGGAGTTCCCGGACTTTCCTCACCGAGATTGACTAATCCATATCTTAGAAATGAGGTCTCTGTCAAGAAGCGTTTTATCAAAAATTAAAATTTATGATACATATTTGCCATCCTTTCATCATTGCACATTTATGAGTTAAAATGAAATGGAAATGCTCATATTCTGGTTTTAAGATGGTGAAGCGAACGGCGGTCAAGGTAATAATATATTCCGCCATATATGAGAATCGCCATTATCATTTTAATGGAAAAGCAAATCATTCCTCCAGAATCTTTTAACGCCCTGTTGAGCAGAATTGCACAGAGGAACGTTGCGGCGGCGGCGAGGACGGGTTTCCATAATAGTTGGACATAACTCACTGGCAAGACTTTTTTTAGCAGGACATTGACGGCAAATAAGATAACGACAAAATTAACCGCCGCCACGCCCAGCGCCAGCACGCCAACGCAGGGGACATCGTCCTAATTCTATTATCAGTCATTGATGTCGCGGTGACTATTTATCTCTGGAAACGGCGGAAGACGACGGCTTTATTGCGTCTCTGGCAGGCTTTGGGTATTGCTGATTAAATTGTTCAAAGATAGATTTATCCGGAATCTGCAATTGATTCCTGATCTCTTCATAAATAATATCTTCAAGATTGTAATTGGCGAAGAGTAAAAAATATTCTTTGAATGCCTCTTTTCGCGCCTCGATGCCTTTGCCTTTTGCGGCGTTTCCCATATACTGATTGAAGTCTTCCATATCAATTTCCGGAAGACGTTGCAACGCCAAAATCTCTTTCAACTTTTGAATTTTAATATCTCGGGAGATGCTTTCTCGCGATGAATCGAACATATCCTCCCAATTATCGGGGAGGGCGTTAAAATAATAGTCAATATCTTCCGGTTTTCTAAACGAAACAATAAAAGTCTTGAATGTTATATATAACTCACGATCCATTTTGTTTGGCAACGCCTCTTTCAGCTCATTACGATTTTTTGTGAAAAGTTCGAAAATTTTATGTTCGGTATCTTGGTTTATCAACACTTCTCCCTTGGGATTAATTTCGAGAAGGGCTTTTTTCAGAATTTCGCTCAACCTGTTATTTCCCTTCAGTTCGAAAATTTCACGGGGCAGGTTTCCGCCATTTTGAGCCGCCAATTTTCCCTTGATCTCCGTCCATTCATATTTTACTTCTTCTTCAGAAATGGCAATATTGTATTTTTCTATAAGATTGTTTAAAGCCGTTTCACGCGCCCAATTTTTAATAACCATGCTCAGCAGAATATTTTCATCAATGTTATTATCGAAAAAAGACGAAAAGGATTTTTTATATTTAACAATAGATGTTGCCTCGTCATAAGTTAAAACTGCATCGCCCATTTTGGCGACGATTTTCCCGCTTGGAAGCGCATGGAAAGAAAGCATTACAAACAAAAACAGGAAAATATAAACGATATTATAATGTTGTATTTTCATTCGCAACACCTCGCCACATCAAGATTTACATCAATTATCTGTGTGAATGGAGTTCCCGGACTTTCCTCACCGAGATTGACTAATCCCTATCTTAAAAATGATGTCTCTGTCAAGAAGCGTTTTTCTTTCATCATTGCGCATTTATGAGTTAAAATGAAATGGAAATGCTCATATTCTGGTTTTAAGATGGTGAAGCGAACGGCGGTCAAGGTAATAATATATTCCGCCATATATGAGAATCGCCATTATCATTTTAATGGAAAAGCAAATCATTCCTCCAGAATCTTTTAACGCCCTGTTGAGCAGAATTGCACAGAGGAACGTTGCGGCGGCGGCGAGGACGGGTTTCCATAATAGTTGGACATAACTCACTGGCAGGACTTTTTTTAGCAGGACATTGACGGCAAATAAGATAACAACAAAATTAACCGCCGCCACGCCCAGCGCCACCGACGTCAGGGTTCCGCAGCGCGCGCCCGCCCATGCGGCAAACGTCACGCCGAGCGCATTGGAAACGCTCAGCCAAGGCATGACGCGCGTCTTTCCTTTGCTCAAATAAACATCATACCAATGGATGGTAATCATTCGGACGGCGGCAAGGCATGTGAATATCTGAAACGGGCGCAACGCGGGCATCCATTTCTCGCCCAGTCCATAACGCACAATCCCCTCCCCCAGCGCCAGCACGCCAACGCAAGGCAGCAACGCCAGCGCGCTGGAATATTTCGTCGCCAGTTTGAACCCCCGCATCAATTGTTCGTCATCTTTTGTCCTTGCAAACGCGGGATACACCACAGTTGAAACAAGCGACTGCAATTGAAGTATGTAATGCGGGAACTTGAAGGCGATGTAATAATATCCCAGTTGCGTGTCGTTCAGAAATTTGCCGACAATAATGTAATCTACGTTCCAGTAGTAAAACACAAACAGGCTTGTGACGGCAAGGGGAAGTCCGAAGCGCATGTAAGGCGCGGCGAGGTCGGCTCGGAATTTCAGGCGCGGCTTCATGTCGCTGTAATGCCAGACGAAAAGCGCCGTGACAAGGCTGCGGAATATTAAGCCGATGATGAGGCTGTAAACGCCGCATCCGCGCAAGGCGAGGAAAACGGAAATCACCGAGCCCGCCAGAATGCCCAGAAAAGTTGCGATATTGGATTTGCCGAACTCCATGCGTTTCTCAAGGATGAAGCGCGGGAGTTGGAATCGCTCAAGCGCAATCCAGAGCGAAAAGGGGGCGGCATAGGGCAGCAGGGTGTTTTTTTTAAGGATATGGAGAATCCATCCCGCGCCGAGAAGCCATGCCAGCGCCAGCCCGACGCCAACAAGGAGTTCAAAGGTGAAAACGGTGTCCGCGTCTTCCTGCGTGAGGTCTTTTTTCTGGATGATGTATTTGCCTCCGCCAAGGTCGGCAATGTAGCAAAAAAAGCCGGCGGCGGAAATAAGAAACGCAAGTATGCCAAAGGCATCAGGGAAGAGAAGCCGAGCAAGGACAAGTTGGCAACCGGCATCCACGAGGGTCTTGAGCGCGGTCATGGATGTTGTGATTTTAAGCCCGCGGAGGGTTTGACTCAATAAAGAAGGGTATCGCTTTTCAAAATTTTTCATATTATAATCATGACAGGGATTGGGTGCGCATCTGTTCTTTCATCAAAGCAAAGGCGCAGGAGAATAGAAAGGCAAGGACGCCGGCGATGATGACCATGAGTTTTTTGCGCGGCCATTCGGGATAATGGGGAGGGATGGCGGAGTCAATGATGCGGATTTCTTGGAATTTTTCGGAGACGCGGGTGCTGTTCTCGCCCATGCGTGTGTTGATTTTAGCATAAGAGGTCTGGTCGGCATCAAATAGGGCAAGAAGCGCCTCGATGCGGAGTTCGCGTTCGGCAAGGAGTTTTTGCTTTTCGTCCAACGTTTTTTCCACTTCGGAAATCATTTTATCAAGCGAGGCGATAAGGGCGTCGAGTTCCTGAATGGATGTTGCGGCGCCGCCGGAAGAGGAAACGGTTCCGGCTGTTTTGCCCGCCGCTTCCAATTCCGCCTTTTTGATGAGGGCGTCCGAGCGGCGAAGCGAAAGGTCGGCTTTGTTATAGAGCAATGTTTCCACATCTGTTTCGAGTTCTTTAATTTTTGCCTGCTGTTTATATTCGCGGAGATTTATTTCGTTTGCCTTCATACTCTCGGCAACGGCGTTCACCTGCGCGGACATGAACTCGCGGGCGCGGGCGGCGTCTGTGTTGTTTATATCCATATTGAGCGCAACCGCTTCCTGCGCAATAAAGTTTGCAATCTCCGCCGCCAGTTCCGGGTCGGGGAAATCAACGGTTAGATTGATGAGGCGCGTGTTGCGCACAAGGGCGACGTGCACATTTTCTAAAACGGCTTCGACGCTTAATTCGTATGGTTTTTTATCCAGATTGAATTTTTTTATGGCACGGCGGACGAGGTCTTTATTTTTGACGAGTCCTTCAAATGTGTAATAAAATCGCGGGTTGAAGTAGTTTGATATGACGCCGTCTGTGCCCATTTTGGATTCGTTGATGAGCAGCGTGGCGGACGCTTTATATTTTTTTTGCATTAACAGGCTCCCAACGGCTGTGAGGAGCATCACAATAATTGTGGCAGCGAGGATGCCCCAGATATTTTTCAATAATATCCGCGTCATATCAGTGAATGTAAAGTTGTTCTCTTCCACCATCCGTCTCCTTAATTTTCGATAAGTTTAAAGATTCCGCCCACCAACAAATTGCGATCTTCTGATAATCCGATGCGCTTGCCCGCATTGTCAAGGATGGGCAGCGCGCCGTCATTGAAATAGGAAAGCGTCCATCTCTGGCGGGCGGATGTTCTCGGCGCAGCGACGGGATAAAAACGCCATTCGGGGCTGTCCACATAAATAAAGGCGACGCGCTCATTATCAATCTTCAAATCAATGATCGGATAGATTCCGAAAGCCGGCGTCCCGCGCGCCAGAATATAGAGCGTCTTATTCTTTGCTTCGGTGCGGGTCAATTCATATTCAATAAAACCGGTTTGAAAAAAGATTCCCGCAGCATTGAGGTTTTTCAGACCGCTCGAATCTTTAACTTGCGGCGCGCCGGCAACGCACTCGTAATCCTTTATATCGTTGAGCGTGAAATCATCTTTTAGGAGAGGCGCCTCTTTTGCAGGCTGGTTCCACGTTGCCCGTGTTTTAGAGTCATGGGAAGGGGAAAGCATATCGGCATAGGCGAAATAAAACGCCTCCGTTTTTTTTTGGCGGACGGCGTCCAGTTCGCGCGCCAGCGCGGTATAAAGCGATGCAAGGCGTTCGCGATGAAGCGGGATGAGCATTTCCGGATAGCCGGTTGATTTCCATGCAAGCGCGGCGGCGGCTTCCAATGATTCAATCGCCTGCTTTTTTTTGCCTTCCTGCGCGAGATAAAGCATACCCAGTTTTTGATGGGGGCGAAAATCCCACGGACGTTTTTTAGCGGCGGCGCGCAGGATTTTTTCCGCCTTAACAAACTTCCCATGCTCCGCCAGTTCGTCGCTGATAAACTCATAATTTTCCGCAATGCCCCATGCAAAAGCAGACATGAGCGCGGGTAGAATATAATATAAAAATAATGCCATGACCGCGATGGAGCATGCGGCAGCAATTCCACAATATTTTACATTCTGCGATTTCATATCTTGTCTGCTAAAAACCTCTGCCGCGCCTTTAATGCCTTAACTTCCCAGAACTATCCACTCGCCTGCCATGCGCCTGTTGGACGATATAGGGGATGCGGCAAACGGGTCGCTGATTTTTTTCCCCAGCGGTAAATATTTCAATCGCATCGCGACACTTTTGTTATTACAAACTAATCTATATTATATTTGTGCGTTCAAGGGCTGCCTTGTCAAATATCTTTTTCTAAGCGAGGGGGCGCGAAACCTATTAAGGCATAAAACTTTTTCGTATTATTATCCCCGCTCCTTCGGCTCCGCCCATGACGGGCTATACGGGAAAAATTACTCGGCGCGTTCTTATTTATGAAGCCTGTCATAGGGGCGAGGGGTTCGCTCGAAAGCGAGGCGGCGTTGCATCAATGGCGGCGCCGCATCTTTCAGAATGCCGCCCTCGAACTCGCTCCACCCCAACATTTGGAACGGAGTCGGGTTATCGAGAAAGGCTGGGCGTGCGTTCATTAATTGCATCTATTTTTTACGGGCAAAAAAGATTTCATCAGAATTGATTTTGTGAAGATAGACGCCTTTGCCCGCGCCCCATTCTGATTCAAGCCATGTCGTGTTTTCAAGCCATTTTCGGATTGGATTTTTTGACGAAGGTTGCAAAGAGTCGGGAAGGATTTGGGATAAATATATCAATTTGATGAAACCGCCACGCGGTTCCGCCCATCGCGTTTTGCCTGATACATGGCGCTGTCCGCCTGTTTGATGCAATCGTCAATGGAAAGCCCCTCAACATAAGCGGCTATGCCGATGCTGACCGTAATGACGAGCTTCTGGTCATTGATTTCAAAAGGCTGCTCCGAAATCTTCTGCCGAATTTTTTCAGCGGCAATAGCGCCGCCTTGGATATCAGTATTGGGCAGAAGAATCAGAAACTCTTCGCCGCCCCATCGGGAGACAAAATCCTGATTGCGGCAGCTCTCGCGCAGCTTTTCCGCGATTTTGACAAGAACCATATCGCCGATATCATGCCCATATGTGTCATTGACCGGTTTGAAATGGTCAAGGTCGCACATTAAAATAGTGAAGGGCGTCTGGTAACGTCTGAACAGGACGATGTGATATTCGAGCTGCTCCCAAATGGCGCGGCGATTGAAAATGCCCGTGAGGGAATCAGTGCGCGCCGCCTCGGCAAGGGAATTTTCCGCCTTCTTGCGCACGTCTATTTCCTGCACCAACTGATTGTTTAATTCGTTTAATTCGCTGGTTCGCTCCTGAACCCGAATCTCGAGTTCGTTTTTAATCTGTTCAAGAGACCGCTGATAATTGCGGTTATGTTCCCGGCTTTCCGCAAGCCGTTCGGACATGATGTTAAAAGCCTGAATGAGTCCATCGAATTCATCATTTGTGCGGATGTCCACTTTTTCATCGAGCCTTCCTGCGGCAATGGCGCGGCAGCGGGAGATTAACATCTGAATGGACGTAGTCTGACGGTCTGAAAGGATGCGGCTGAAAACAAGGGCAAGGAGCAGGGAACCGACAAACGGAATGACAGCCGCAAGACGAATCTGCCGCATCTTGAAGCGAATTTCATCGGAGCGCATATCCAATCCTACAAGATATTTTCCTCCGCCGTTTTTCAATGGCGCGTAGCCGGAAAGAAAGGAGCCCCATTCATCCGTCGTGATTTTTTTATCCGCCGAAGGTCTGACGAACCCCTCAAGGAGTTCCTTTGGTTTTTTTTCATATTCCCTGCCCGGCAGCGCCTGATTGGTTGAATCATCAGAATCTACGACAAAAAATACACGCTCTCCTTCTCGGCGCATAATATAAAGATACGCAATGTCCCTGTTGGTTTTACACAAGGCTCTTAATTTGCGGAGGCAATCCTGATAAGCGGGCAGCTCGACATCTTTTCTTGTTGTGATTTCATCAAGCGCGCGGGCGTCCACCATCACGCTGACCATAGCCGCGCTTTTCATAAGACTGGCGCGCAGCTGCGACATAAGGTTGTTCATGGCGCTCATGTAAAAATATACGCCCACGCTGCCGGATATGAGCAATATCGCAAAAAAGTGGCTGAAAAAAAACTTTCTTCTAAGCGACATATTAAAGTTCATTCCCATCCTTAATATACGTTTATCACATAAGCGAATATTTGCCGGGAGTCAAAGGTTATTTGTAAAAATGAAAAATGCCCTTGATTCTTCAAAATAATTGCAATTTGATAAAAATAATAGCAGTGCCCACCCGAGACCCTGTTCTATTAGGGAGTTAAATCAACAAACCACTTAAAGAAAGAGTCTCCTATGGTGAATAAGAAGCAATCAAAACAGGGGCGGGCAATCAGATAAATTTTGAGGATGCAAAAGCGACGGCTTTCGGCGGACTGACGCTGGCGGAACGTCTGGCAGGGCGTCTTGGTTTGCGGTCGAATCTATTCAATTGTGAGGGGTCTGTTTGTGCTACCGACGTGTGCCGCAAGCCATGCCCAGGTTTCCCCCGCCATCTTTTATTTTTCAACTTCCAACGGACACATTTATTTTTTCTATTTTGAAGAATCAGGAGGGTGACATGTTCGCCCAAAATGGCACTTGACAGGGATTCGCGGGGATTTCTATACATCCAGTTCTATTTAATTGTGTGGAGGTTTCTGATGAAACAAACTTTTCAACCTAGTAATCGCAAAATGAAAAACAAGCATGGCTTTCGCGAGAGGATGAAAACCCGCGCGGGTCGCCTTGTATTGAAACGCCGCCGCGCCAAGGGGAGGGCTGTCCTGAGCAAATAACAGGACGTCGGATCGCGTTTGCCGGTCTATGGATAATGAAAACCCACCCTTTTCCCAAAGAGTTCAGATTATTAAAAAAAACCGAATTTCGCAAGGTTTACGAAGAGGGGCAAGTCGTTCGCTCTCAGGCTTTTGTGCTTTTTTATATCAAGGGAGAGGAGGAAAAGCCGAGCAGGCTGGGAATAACAGTCACAAGGAGTTTCGGCAGGGCTGTGCGGCGGAATCGTATCAAGCGGCTTATACGGGAGGCGTTTCGGCTGCTGCGCCCGTCAATGGCAATGGGGTTGGATATGGTTATCAATGTCCGCTCGGGAGCCGATAAACTCAGCTTTCGGGAGGTGTTTGACCAATTTTCCATGCTTATTAAAAAGGCAGATGTCAATCGTGTTGGCGATGTTTGATAGATGGGCAAGACGTTTTTTATCAGGTTTTGTGCGATTGTATCAGAAACTGGCGGCGCCCATCATGCCGCCTGTATGCCGTTTTGTGCCGTCATGCTCCAATTACGCCCTTGAAGTCCTGCAAAGAAAGCCCCTTATTACCGGATTGTGGTTGATTTTCAAGCGGATCCTGCGGTGCAATCCGTTTCATCCCGGCGGGTATGACCCGGTTCCCTGAAGCTATTTTAACGCTCTTTAACTGGAATAACTGATGGAAAAACGCTGGACACTTTTCCTTATTATCACAATTCTGATATATCTTTTCTTTATGAATCAAATCACCCGTCAGCAGCGGGAGTTGAAAAGGCAGCAGGAACTTGCCCAACTGGAAACGGCAGATGATGGGGCAACATCTGATACGCTGGCAGCCAAATCCGCCGAAAAGCCGGCGTCAGAGCCGGCGCCCGCCGCAAGACCGTCTTCGCCTGATTCCGCTCTCGTGGAAAAGGATGCGTTTAAAGAAACGCTTATTCCTATTCAAACGGATTTTTATTCGATTATGCTCACCAATCGAGGAGGGCGTCCCGCTTTTTGGAAATTGATTCACGCATCAACCGCCGGAAAAGACGGCAAGACCACCAGCGTTATCAACCTGATTGAGAATGTCCGCGAGGATGACGACCGCGAACTGCCTTTGGAAATTGATTTCAGGGAATACAATTCCCGCCAGACGTATAGCCTCCTCAATCGTATGAAGTTCGAGCATAAGGTCAAAAACCTCCCTAATGGGGATATTGAGGTTATATTCACCTCCCCGCCGATGGAGGGGCTTTTTTATACTAAAACCTACGTTTTCCGCAAGAGTTCCCACCTTTCAGACTTGAACATCACGTTGCACAATACTACAAAAAGCGACATCACCATCAACGACGACGGGCGGGGGCTGGGGATTTCATGGGGACCGGGTTTCGGGCAGATTTTCAACGTCCTTGATTCGTATGACAAACGATATACGCGGAGTATTTATTCCATCGCCGGCGGAAAGACGGACGGCTTGAAGCCATCCGAAAGGGAGCAATCCGTTTCGGGCGATATCCTTTGGGGCGGGCAGAACACGCGTTTTCTTTTGGCGGCAATTATCCCTGTTGACGAAAAAGGCGCGGGGTTCTCCAGCGTTGTGCGTCCGAAAAATAATATCCGCTCTCAGGTGAAAAAAGAGGACGCCCCTACGATTGATCCCGCCACGGCGACTTTGTGGATGAAGAAATCGGTGCTTCCGGCGAACGGGACAAAATCCCATCAATTCAAATTATATGTGGGCCCCAGGTCATATAATCAGCTGTCAAAGTCGGGCTATCATCTTTCCACCGCTATGTTTTATACGCACTGGGGCTGGGTGCGCGCCATCTGTATCTTAATGCTTTACATTCTGCAATGGCTGTTTGGCATCCTCAAAAATTATGGACTGGCTATCATCGGGATGACGGTTCTTGTGCGCATCATCACTTTTTTCCCGACCCACAAAGGGATGAAAATTCAGGCAAAGGCGATGGCGGAGCAGGCGAAAATCCGTCCTTTCCTTGAAGAAATCAACGCCAAATATAAGGATAATCCCCAATTAAAAAATAAAAAGATTATGGAGCTTTATAAAGAGCATGGAATTAACCCCTTCGGCTTTGTGCGGGGATGTCTGCCCTTCATGCTTCAGATGCCGATATTCATCGCGCTGATATTTTTGCTTTCTGAATCGCCAGAATTGCGAGGCGCGGGATTTTTATGGATTAAGGATTTGGCGGCGCCGGATAGGCTTTTTGCCTTTGGGACGACGCTGCCGCTTTTGGGGACGCATCTCAACCTTCTGCCTTTTTTGATGGGCGGCAGCCAGATTTTGGTCTCGGTGCTTTCCAGCACGCCGACCGGCGACCCGAACCAGAAAATGATGATGTATTTCTTCCCGCTTTTTTTTATGATGATTTTGTATAACTGGTCATCGGGTCTGGTTTTATACTGGCTGGTTTCGAACATCATTCAGGCGGGGCAGCAGTTATTCATCAACAAACATATTAAAAAGGCTTAGCGCCTTTATTTTTTTATTTGACGAATGGATTAATACAAACAGGGAGCCGATAAGATGAAAGAAATAGAAATAATCGCTCCAAGCGATAAGGACGCTCTTGAATTTGCTATGAAACAGTTCCGCCTTCCAAACGAGGCATTTGTGTATATCGGAAGCGAGCTTAAAAGCGCCGAAGAGGGCGCGCCTTCCGAAACGCATTACCGTTTTCAGGTGAACATGGATTACTTCAATAATCTGGTGTTGGATAAGGTGAAAAGGCTGCTCGATTTCATGGGCATTCAGGCGGATGTGCGGGTGCGCTCTGAAAAGGAATTCCTGATGGTGGATGTTTTTTCTGAAAGCGGCTCCATCCTGATAGGCAAAAAAGGCGAAACGCTGGAAGCCATTCAGCATCTGATTAATCGCATGATCAGCCGCAGCGAGCGGGAGATGCCGCTCATCCTTGTGGATGTGGAAAACTACCGCGAGCGGGTGAATCGCCGATTGAAAAAAATCGCCCTGAGCGCGGCGGACAAGGTTCAAAAATCCGGACAGCCGGTGGAACTGGAGCCGATGGCTGCCGGCGAACGTAAATTCATCCACAAACTCCTTTCAGAAATTGAGGGCATCACCACCTATTCTCTTGGACGCGAAGGGCAACGCTGCGTCATCGTTGCGCCCGAAAACGCTCCCCGAACGACCTATGTAGGCGATGAGGAAATCTTGCCCGAGTTCCTCAACGATATCTCCTCGACGCCTGCGAAGCGCCGACGCCCCCTTCACGAGAGCGCTTCATCCAGCAATGGTTCGGGGAAATCGTCCGAGTTCATGGACGAGTTGATTGAACCGGAAACGGAATGATTTTTAAGGGAATGCGCCGATAAGTGTTGATGTCTCCAGTCATTGCTTGGCTTGCGGTTATATTCTGGCTGGGCGTCATTTGGTTTTTTGGAAGGGCGGGATTCGGGCGCGCCAACACTCAGAGGCTGATTGACCTGCTGAAACATTATCGCAGGCTTTGGGGATTTTTAGATAAGCATCATGGGAAATTTCGCGCCGCCTTTCATTACATCGAATTCGGCGCCTGTTATGCCGCCCTTTATGCGGCGGTCTCCGGCGGCTTTGCGTGGCATTATGGCAAGGGGGCGGCGGTCTGGGGCGCGACCTGCGGGCTGGCGTATCTGGATGAACTGCATCAGAAGCGCAGCGGCGGGCGGTGCTTTCGCAGAGTTGACCTCTTGCACAGCGTTTTGGGCGCAAGTCTGATTATGCTTTTTATCTTTTTGCGGGAATTTTTTTAAGAAGGGGATTTACAAAATGAAAAAGACGCTTTTTATCCTCGCGCTGGCAGCGCTGGTTTTGATAAGCGCCGGCTGCCAGAAAAAGAAACCGGAAGATATCATCATCGAGGCGCAAATGAAAATCCGGCGCGGCGATTTCATCGGGGCGCGGATTGATTTAAAGGAACTCATCAAAAAACACCCTGATGATCCCGCCATTCCACAGGCGCGCTTTTTCCTATCCCAATGCTATTATTATGAAAACGACTTTCCGCAAGTGCGCGAACAGCTCGCCGAGGTTTATAAAAATCTGGGGCTCGCCAACCCTATGGGGCGCGACTCTTTCAAGATTATCCTAAGCACATACCGCGCGGAAAAGAATTATCAAGACGGCATCAAAGAGGCGGAAAACCTTGTGAAGAGCCTCCCGCCTGATGACGTTTTCGGGTATGAAATCAACTGCATGATCTCCGACCTTTTGATAGACGACAAGAAAACCTCCGAAGCTGTCGCCCATTTGGAAAACCTCATCCCGATAGGCAAAAACCACGAGATGCGGTTGATAGCGCTGGAGCGGCTTATTGCCATCCACGCCACAGAAAAGAATTACGACGCCGCTATCAAAGCATACGAGGATTATAATGAGAAATTCGGCGATGATAAAATTCGCGACAATCTGTTAGCGGGTCAGGCGTTTTTCTACCAAGAAAAAGGCGATTCAGAAAAAGCAAAGGAATTATTCGCCAAATCTGTGGAGGGCTATAAGACACTGATTGAAAACACGCTCGATAAAACGGAAAAAGCCGATTGGACTTTTCGCATGGGCAGAACATATGAAATCCAGAAGGATTACGATTCAGCGCAAAAAACTTATCAGGACATCATCGAGCAATACGGCGATACGCCGTTAAAGCAGGTGGCGCAGCTCGCTCTTGCGGATCTTTATTATACGCAAGGTCAAAAGGAAAAAACGCTCGAATATCTGCAAGGGCTTTTAAAAGAAAATCCGCAGGATATGGATTTTGTGAACATGCTCCGCAATCGCGTGATGGCTCTTATGCGCGAAAAAGCGCGGGAAGGCGCTACGACGGACAGTCTGCAGCAAAGTCCGGATGTTGCGGAACAGCCCTCCGGTAAATAATTATCAAACGTCATCCAACCGCTCAAACACCTTATCCTCAATCAGCAGCTCCACAACGTCGCTGTCGAGTTCGCCGTTTTGCGCGGCGCGGCGGAGCAGCGCGAATACTTCCATAAGGTTCGTTTCCTTTTTATAGGAGCGGTCTTTTGCCGTGAGCGCCTCGAACACATCCGCCACGGCGAGGATACGCGATGGCAAGGGGATATCCGCCGCCGCAAGCCCATCGGGATAGCCTGTCCCGTTGAGGCGTTCATGATGCTGCCCCGCATACATCGGGACGTTTTTCAGATGTCCCTTGAAAGGCATCTCCGCCAGAATCTTTTTTGTCCAGAGCGCATGCTGGCGCATGACGCCGATTTCCTCCGGTGTAAGATTGCCGCGGCGCACAGATAACGCGCGCAGTTCTTCCTCATTCAAATAAGGTCTGGGCTTGCCGTTTTCAATATAAGTCTTTCGGGCGATGCCGCGCAGTCGCTCAAGCGCAGCCTCATCCATCTGCTCGCAGGGTTTATTGCACTCGCACAAAAATTGCAAATCATCTTCAAGGTTTTTTATGGCGGCGTCGGTTTGGGCGTTGGTTTGCGGATTTTCCTGTTTGCAACAGCCAGCGGCGGAAAGCTGTTCGCGAATAAAGGCAAAACGCTCTCGGATTAATTCAATCAGGTCGAAGGGGCGTTCGAGTTTGCTCTTTTTTTCAACCAACCAATTGGGTGTGGTGATTTTCCCCACGTCGTGCAGCCATCCGGCAATGCTGATGGCTTCCATTTCTTTTTCGGAAAAGTTGACGCCGGCAAAGGGACCGTCCTTTTTTTCATTGATGGCGCGCGCCAGCAGGATGTTCAGCGTTGCCACGCGCTGGATATGTTTGCGGGTGGCATGGGAACGCGCGTCAATCGTCATAGCAAGCACCTTCACCAAACCGTTGAAGAGGTCTTTTGTTTCTTTGATGAGGCTTGCGTTTGAAACGGCGATAGCCGCCTGCGAGGCAAGCGCCTCCGTCAGGCGGACGGCATCCGCGTCAAAGGGTATGATGTTTTTTGTTTCAGGTTCAAGGGCATTGATGAGTTGCAGGACGCCAATAACTGCGCCTTCATGATTTTTCATGGGGACAACCAACATAGAACGGGTGCGGTAACCGGTGATGGCGTCGTATCGGCGCGGTCCGGAGAAATCAAATTCCGCGCATTCATAAACATCGCCAATGACAATTGTTTTGCCTTCGATGGCGGCAAAGGCGGAGACGTTGTTTTTTTCCAGAAGCACTGGCTCAAAGGTTATAGGCTGGGCGCCGGCGCCGCCTTGAAAAATTTGCAGCGTATCATTTTGCAAAATCTTGAAATGAAGTTTTCCATCAAGAAGGAGATAGAGCGTTCCCGCATCCGCCTGCGAAAGTTCGCGCGCATAACGGACAATTTTTTCCAGCAGTGCCTCCAGATGAAGTTCCGCCGAAAGGGCGATGCCTATCTCTGTCAAACGCTCAATCTGATTTTTAAAATCAGGCATAACTTTTTCCATTGTCGTAAATATCCTTTGGATTTGATAAAAAAGGACGTCAGGTCAAGATAATAATAACTTATATTGACGCAGACGACGTGGAACGGCTATTTGCGTGTGCGTGTATTTTGCATCGAACAGAAAATTAAGACATCTACAAAGCCGGAGGGAATGTTCATGTTTTACAAAAAGATTTTTGCGGCGGCGATTGGATTTGCCCTGACATGCTGCGCCCGCGAGCAATTAATAAATCAGACCGTCCGCAATAATATCATCGGGCAGACGAATGTTGCAAAATGGCACGAAGGCAAACAATGCGCCGTTTCCATCGTTTATGACGGCGGAACCGCCAATCAGTTCAAGGATGCCTTGCCCATCATGGACAGCCTGAAGATTCCCGCCACGTTTTTTATTGTGACAGGCGATATCGCAGACTCGCAATATAAAGGCATGTTCATCGGCAGACCTGTTTCGGAAATCTTGAAAGAGAGCGAGACCGAGCCGGTCAATGAACAAAACTTTTTCGAGCGAGCGGGGGCTGTTCGATATCTTGGCTATGAGGGCATGGAGGATTATCACACGCGGGCGGGCGACCTTTTTGAACAGGGCAAAATTGACGAAGCCTATAAACAAATAGATGAGGCATACGCCAAGGCGCGTCAGGGCGGGTTGAAGGAGGCGCCGACTCCGGCGACGCATGATAATGAAACAGCCGTCATCTCGTGGAAGGAAATAAAAAAGATTGCCGAGCGCGGTCATGAATTCGCAAGCCTTTCTGTTTCGCACCCGCACTTTGCGATTATTGACGATATCAACATGGATTACGAAATCTTAAAAAGCCGCGAGGAGATTCTGAATCATCTGGGAATTAAGCACACCTTTTCGCACGAATGCCCGTATGGCTCGGAAAATAAAAGGGCGGTGGAGCGCGCGCTGCCTATTTATCCCGCCCTGCTCAACCGCATGCCCGAACCGTTCCTTGAGGAAATCAACCGCCGGAACATAAAAGACCCGACCGCATCCCAAAAGGAATATGTCCAGTGGCAGCGGGAACCCAAAGATAATACTACTGCGGAAGAAATGAAACAATGGATTGATGTCTGCTTGACAAGGGACAACATCTGGCTGGTTCCGGTTTTTCGCGACGCAGGCGGCATCGGCTCTGAGCCGCAAGAGGGCGCTGGCTTGCGTGATTTTTTTGATTACTTAAAATCAAAGAAAAGCAGCATTTGGATTGCGACGTTCCAAGATGTTGTGAAATACATGCGCGAACGCAAGAACAGCTACGCGCCTGTTTATTTGGATAAAAATAAAATCCGCGTGGAACTGACCCACACCCTTGAGCCTGCATTGTATAATTTCCCGCTCACGCTGAAAACCTATGTTCCCGATAACTGGGATATCGCCTCAGCAAAACAGGGTGATTCGGTTCAATATCTGAAAACAAATCGGGATGAAAACGGCGTTTATGTATTGTATCAGGCAACGCCCAACGCGGAGCCTCTTCTGCTGCGGATGGAAAAAAAATCAAAGTCAAAGTAACCGGCGATGCGCGCTATATTTATCCTAAAATTTTATTGTTTGAAATTGGTTGACGCGCGGGGAGATTATGGAAAAGTATTCACATTAACTTGCTGATACGTTTCCCGAAGGAGGTTCGCTATGCGTGATGCTTTAGGCATGATAGAAACAAAGGGACTGGTTGCCGCGGTGGAAGCGGCGGATGCTATGGTGAAAGCGGCAAATGTTGTTCTGGCAGCTTATGAAAAGGTCGGAGGCGGTTTGGTGACGGTGCTTGTTCGCGGCGATGTGGCGGCGGTGAAGGCAGCCACAGACGCCGGCGCCGCTTCCGCGCGCAAGGTTGGCGAGCTGGTTGCCGTGCATGTGATTCCGAGCCCGCACGAGCAGCTGGAGGAAATCCTCCCGATTGCCGCGCCTTCAGGCAAAGAATCCAAACCGTCCAAATAGCCTCTTTTTATTCGGATATAAACAATGATGGAGGAATCGTCTTCAAATGCGGTGTGGGCTGTGGAGCAGCCGGGCGATTCCTCCCTGTCAATACCTTCCCCTCAACCGCTCCGCATGGAGCGCAAAGAAAAAATCTGCCTGATTCTCATTTTCGTCTTCGCCGTTTTCTTTGTCATCCTGACAGGGCAAAAGCGATACGGGCTTTCGTGGGATGAGGCTTATTATTATGAGCCATCAAGGAGCGCGGCGCGATGGCTGGGTCGGGCGTTGTTTTCCGGCGCGCGCCCCCTTTCATCCGACGAGATTGACGCCGCATGGGAGGAAATCAGAGAACTTCCCTCGTTTGTTAAACTTGCGCTGGGAACGAGCAGTCTGCTTTTTGAAAATGTGTTGGGACAGTTGACGGCGCTGCGGCTCCCTGCCGCAATTGCCTTTGCCTTGACCTTGCTTTTGATTTACCGGTTGATGATTGAACATTTTGGCAGGCGGGCGGCGGTTGCGGGAACGTTGGCATATGCCCTAACTCCGCCTCTTTTTGGACATGCCCACATCGGCGCATCGGAATCTTTCACCGCGTTCATGACGATATTAACTGTTTTTTGTTTTTTGAAAGGATTGGAAAAACCGCTTTGGAGTGTTTTGCTTGGAATTGTTTTTGGTCTTGCGCTGAACACAAAAATCAACTGCGCCTTTCTGCCGCTGGTTCTGCTCCCTTGGGCGCATGTGTATCATAGACGGAAATACGCGAACAATTTTTTCGCGTTGGTTTTTCTTTCGCCGGTTGCGATGGTCATAACCTGGCCCTGGCTCTGGCACGACACGGCAAAACGGTTGCTAGAATATTTTTATTTTTTTGTCTCCCACCAGTTCACGGCGGTTTATTATTTCGGTCAAAAATATAATTACGGTTCCGCGCTTGCGCCGTGGCATTATCCGTTTGTAATGATGTTTTACAACACGCCGCCTTTGATTTTATTTTTTATGTTTGCGGGAATCGCCTCCGCGCTGAAAAACATCCGCCGCTCGCCTGTGGAAGCGCTGCTTTTGTGGGGCGGGATTTTCACGCTGGGAATTGCCGCCATGCCCAATTCGCCTAAGTATGACGGTGTTCGGCTTTTTCTGCCGGCGTTTGTTTTTATGTTGCCGCTGGCAGGCGTTGGATTGGCGGCTCTTTGCGAGCGGCTGCCCTTTGATGAACTAAAAAAACAAAAAGCAGCTGTCCTTAGCATCGTTTTAATCGGCGCCAGCGGATTATTCTCTGTGATAACCAGCTTCCCCTATAATTTAACCTACTTTAATATTTTTGCGGGAGGGATTCGCGGCGCATGGAACAAGGGGATGGAAACCACATGGTGGGGCGAAGCGGTGAATGACGGCGTTCTGAAAGCCTTGAATGAACTCCCAAAAGGGGCGCGGATTAAAACGCTGGCGCTGCACGAAAAGGTTTTTGAATATCATCAGACATGGGGAAATTTGCGCGCCGACCTGCAAATCAATCGCGGCGCTCCGCCTTATGATTACCACCTGTTGCTGGTGCGCAAAGGTTTTTTTGCGCGCCCCGAATGGTGCCTCTTTCTTACTTGGCGGCGGCTGAAGGTCTTTGAGCATCTAGGCGTGCCGATGGTTATGCTATTCAAAACCGGCGCGGATTTTGAAGCGGCTTGGCATAAAACGGCTCTGGGGGGAAACGTTGGCGAGCAAAACAAATAAGAAACCGCGGCGCATAATTGCGTTGCTGACGGATTTCGGGACGCGGGACTGGTTTGTCTCTTCCATGAAGGGCGTCATACGGCGTATCGCTTGCGACGCGGAGATTGTGGACATCACGCACGAAGTCGAACCGCATAATATCCTCGCGGCGTCATTCATTCTTGAAAGTTGCTATCGCGATTTTTCGGAAGGGACGATTTTTTGCTGCGTGGTTGATCCGGGCGTTGGGACGGCGCGGCGCCGGCTCGCCGCAACAGACGGGTCTTATTTTTTTATCTCGCCTGATAACGGGCTCCTCACGGGCGTTGAATCTCAGGCGGAAACATTTCTCGTATATTCTATCGAAAATAAAAAACTCATGCTTGAAGGCAAAGGGACAACTTTTGAGGGGCGCGATGTTTTTGCTCCAGCGGCGGCGCATCTTGCCGAGGGAAAACCGCTCGAAGATTTCGGCGCGCTCTGCGAGGACATGGTTCGATTGAATATCCCGCCGCCGTCAAAAACCTCCAAAGGTGTTTTACGCGGCGAGGTGCTCTACATTGACCGCTTTGGAAATTTGATAACCAACATCAGCGCGGAAGATTTGCCGAAAAAGTTCGATGCGCGCTCCGCGGTTATTTCCATCCGACGCAATAAAATAAAGGGGCTTGCGGCGGGCTATGCCGATGTGCCCTGCGGCGCGCTCGCGGCATATTGGGGCTCGACTGGGCGCCTTGAAATCGCCGCGAACCTAAATAGCGCCGCGGATATTCTCAAGTCCGCCATCGGGACAAAAATTGAATTAATCTTTTAAAAAGGTGCCGTTTTATGAACAAACAATGGCTGAATTCTGTTCGCGCTATCCAATTGCCATATCCCGCCGATTTAACGCCCGAAAAGGCGGAGTCGGATATCAGCCGCCTTGCCGAGCGCGGCATCAACATGATTCTGACTGAAGACCATCGCTACATCATGTTCGATATGCCGGAAGGCGCGCCGCCGCAATTTTTATTCAAGCCGCAACCCAGAGCAAAGAGCATTGCGGCAACGAAACTCATGGCGGAAACATGCCGCAGACGCGGCATCAAAATCCTGCACCATGCATCCGCCGCCTATTGCCATGAAGAATTCATGCGGGAGCATCGCGGCTGGACGCAGCGCGACGCCCGCCGCCCCGATGAGCCGCTCTTCTTTGAGGAATATGGGGGCGTATGGCTCTTCTGTCTCAATCATCCCGAATTTCGCGAGGCGTTCTATCAGATGGTCATCGAGTTCACAAAAGAAACAGGCGTGGATGGGTGGATGATTGACGAGGTGGAATGGCTGCCGACATGGTTTTCTTGCGGCTGTCTGTGGTGCCGGGAAAAATTTAAGGAAGAAACCGGCATGGCGCTTCCCTTTGAAGCCAATTCGCCGGTATGGGAAAATTTTGAAAATCCTCTCTGGCGCGCATGGCTGCGCTTCCGCATGAAATCCGCCGCCGATTTTTTTGCGGATTTGAAAAAGCGGCTTGATGCGGAAACGCCCGGAAAAATCCTGACGACTTGCCATGCCGGCGCCAGCGACACATGGTCGGCGCAATTTTGGGGGACGGACGCCATCGAATATTCCCGCGTGCTCGATTATATTTTTTACGAGGCTTATGTCCGAAACGGCATCCCCTTTTATGGATGGCTCTGGTATTTTGCGGAGCTGAAATTATACGCCGCCATTGCCCGTCCGACCGGCGTTGCCCCGCTGGCGCTTTTCTATCCGCGCTCGGAATTGGAATCGCGTTTTTCGTGGGCGCTTTCCAGCGCGGCGGGCTTTCGTTTTTGGGCATGCAACAACGCCAGCGCAAGTTATCCTTTCGATTTTTTCAAATGGCAGGCGTCGCATGAAAATCTTTTTATTGCAAGCGCGCCGATGGCGGATGCGGCTTTACTTTTTTCCAAACAAACCCGCGACGGTTATAAAGGGCGCGACCTTGATTTTTATGTCCGCGAATGGACGGGCTGGGCGCAAACGCTGATTGAGGCGAACATTCCCTTTGAGACGGCGCTGGAACGGGATCTGACCAAAGAACATTTATCGCGCTATCGTCTGGTCATCGCGCCGCACGCCGTTTGTTTAAGCGACGCGCAGATTTTAGCGCTCCTTGATTACGCCTCTTCGGGGGGGCGCATTATCACGACAGGCGAAACGGGCTGGCGGGACGAAACCGGCGAGCCGCGGATTGATTTGTCGCTTGCATACGCCCTTCAAAAAGCGGGAAAATATTTTCCTGAAAAAATCGGTCTGCGCCGCCACCTGCCGTGCGCCCGTATGGATGAAGAGTTTTGCGATACGCGCGAACCTGATGCGGGTCGGTTGATTCTTGCCGCTGTCCGAGATGCGCTCAATGATGCGCCGTCTCTTGAAATTACTGCGCCGGCGGGAATTTTGGCGAGCGGCTTTCGCGGCGAAAAAAACAATCTGATTATACACATTCTCAACTGCCGCGGCGCGGCGCCGCCAACGACGGCAATCATTCACAAAAACAATTACACGATTGGATTTCCCGAAACGCAAAATATTAAAATATCGTGGCGCGCTAAATCCGCCGGATTTTTTACAAAGGCGGAAATATTCGCGCCGGATGCGAATGAGCCGGATGTTTGCGATTTAATCAGCGAGGGCGGAGTCCAGAACGTTATCATTCCTTTATTGCGCGATTATGTCATTGCGCGTCTGAGTTGAGTCAATTCACTCCTTGCTTTTTCGCCGTCGCGTTTCCTTCCACTCGATGCGTTTGCGCCCGCGAAGCGCCTTGTCGCGCTGTTTTGTGATAGGATCGGCAAGCGGCTCGCCGAATACAATCCACGGCGGCGGGGCAAATGGAGCCTCTTCCTGCGGCGGGAGTTTTGCTTTTGTCTCGGATGAGGCGGCGGTCTTCCCGCGGGCGGCGCTTTTTTGGGCGCGCTTTTCCTCTTCATGAATAACCGCCTCGCGCCTTTTGCGGCGTTCTGCGGCGTCGTCGCGCGTCAAACGGCTCTCCATCGCGATGAGGTCTGTGCGTTCCGACCAATCGGGAAATCCGTTTGCCATCTCATCGCCGCGCCGCGCAATTTCATGGGCATTGAGAAGCCCCGCGCGCCATTCATCAGGAATGCCGTCATCGCCAAAACGCAGCCCCAATAGCCCTCCCGCGATGGCTCCCATCGCGCAGGCTTCCTTTCCCTCGTTGATTATTTCTATGACGCCTTGTCCAAATGTCAAGGCGGAGAGGCTGATATAAAGGGCATGGACTATGGCGGAAGGGGCGAAATCCTGATTGGGCGAGGATATGGGGAATTGCGGGTCGCGGCGGTTTGCCTCCGCGATAATAGTTTTGCGGGCGAGGGCGCAATCGTTTTCCCGCAGACAGGGCAGAAGAATACTCAACGCGTCGCTTACGGCGTAAAAGGCGGGTTGGGGAATTTCCTTCGGGATGCAACGCTTAAATTCATCCTGCAAAAATTCCTCGCTCTTGCGCGTAAACCGCTGAAGGTCTCTGCAAAAATCAATGCGGTCTTTTGGCGTTATTTGCCGCTCTTGGGAAAATCGAAAAGCGGCATAAACGATAGCCGCCGCTCCTGCTATTGCCCGTGGGTCGTTATGCGTGAGGAGGGCGCATTCGACGGCGGCGCGCATAAGCGCGGTTTCGTCATTGCGAAAAATCAGGGCAAGCGGCAGGACGCGGCTTGCGGCGCCGATGCCGGGGTGGGAAACGCCGCATTCAAAGGGCGCGGCGGATGTTCCCATTAAATCCAACACCTTGCGGAAATGAACGTCCGCGCCGCGAAAATACCCCAGAGGCTCCTCCCCGCGCGCCATTGCCTGAAATGTTGTGAATATGTCCTGCAAATCATATTTTGAGGATGTGATAAGCGACTCGGCAACAACGAGCGCCTGTTGCGTTGGCAGGGAATAAAGCCCCTTCAACCGCCAGTGCGACGACGTTGGTTCAAACGCCTTGTCGGGTTCGATGTAATCCATGATTTTGCCAAAGGCTTGAACAATGCGTCCGGGCTTGAGGCTTTGCGCCGGCGCGCCGAGGGCATCGCCGATTGCCATACCTAAAAACGCGCCTTTATATCTTTGTTTCATTGTCTATTTTCTTTTCAATGAACTTCTTTCTCATTTTGAAATATACCCATTCCACTCCCAAAAACACAAGTAAAACAATAAGCCAACCCCTATAAAAATCTCTCATGGATGCCGCCCATCCGGCATAACCGCCCATTTGGGAATAATAGAGATATTTTCCGACAATTCCTAAAATAATAAAACGGGAACTGTTGCAAAATAAAGCATCCAAAACATGGTCGTGGGATATAACATGAGCCGCCGGCGGGTCAAGGGTCTTTCTTGCTTGACCGGCGGGGCGGGCGTTGGTTCGATTGGTTTTCTTTTCATTTGGGTGACATGCTTTGCCAAATAAAAATTTTGAGGAGCGGCGTGAAAACTCATTTAGAATGTATCCCCTGTTTTGCGCGTCAGGCGCTGGAGATGGCGCGGATGGGAACCGAGGTCGAATCACTCCAGAAAGAGATTGCACGGGAGTCGCTTAAAATTATCATCGAGGCGGATTTTGAAACGCCGCCTCCCCTTTTAGCGCAAAAAGTCTCCTCTTTGATACGGCGCATGACCGGCATTGCCGACCCTTATGCCAAATCCAAACGCCGCCAAAACCGTTTTGCCATGGAACTTTATCCTGAGATGAAGGAGATTGTCCGCACATCCCGAAATCCGTTCGAAACAGCGGCGCGTTTGGCAATTGCGGGAAATATCATTGACATGGGTATTTATCCGGGCATTGACCATGCTCATGCGGAGCGCTCAATCCGCGAAGCGCTCGATGCGCCGATTCTCGCCGAGACGCTCCAGTCCTTTCATGACGCGGTGCAATCCGCGTCGAGCATTCTTTATCTTGCCGATAACTGCGGAGAGATTGTGCTGGATCGTCTTCTCGTTGAGGAACTCCCCCGCGAAAAGGTGACCTTTGCCGTGCGGGGCGGACCGATTTTGAACGACGCCACTTTGGAGGATGCCATTGAAACGGGCATTACGGAGATTGTGGTCGTGATTGACAACGGCGACGACGCGCCGGGGACATGGCTGCCTCAATGCTCGGATGAATTTAGGCGTCGGTTCGAAAGCGCGGATGTAATAATTTCCAAAGGGCAGGGCAATTATGAAACGCTTGACGGCGAGGCGGGGAACATCTTTTTCCTCCTGCGCGCCAAATGTCCGGTGATTGCCCGCGCAGTGGGCTGCCCGCTGGGTTCGGCGGTTCTAATGAAAAACAAAAAATGACGAAACATGCAAATTTGCATTTGAAATGCAACAATTGCGCGTTAAAGAATCATATACGTTTTTGATTTTGATTTGTTAATTATTAATTTTTTCTTTTTTTAAGGCGTTGGCTATGGCGCAGGACGAATTTGATTTTCAAAAACAAGCACAAGAGCAGTTGCGCATGGAGAAACTGGCGCGCAAAATTCTCGGCGTGGATGAAGGCGCCAGTCCTACAGAGATTAAAAAGGCATACTGGCTCCTTGCGATGAAGCACCACCCGGATAAAAAACCGGGCGATAAGGAGGCTTTGCGCCAATTTAACAACATTCGCGCGGCTTATGATTTTTTAATGAAAAATGACAACGGGGCTGCCTTGTTCGATAACGGGGAACAGCCCTTTTCCGATTCGGTCTCCGAAGAGTATAACACAGCAAATAACTGGGGATATTTTCTTTGGTGGCGGGATAAATATTTTAAATAGGGCAAAGGAAAAAACTTATGCCGATTTATGAATATCAGTGCGGCGAGTGCCAGACCGTCAGCGAATTTTTGGAAGGCTTCAACTCCGCATCTAAACACGTCTGCGAAAAATGCGGGAGCGAAAAGATGTCCCGCGTCATGTCCGTTTTCAGCGCCACTATGGACGGCAAATCCATCGTAAGCCACGGCAACGCCGGCGGATGTTCCAGCTGCAGCTCGCACAACTGCAGCACATGCGGAAAAGGCTGATGCAAATATTATGAGCGGAATTACAAACGTAAATGCCATCCGGCGAAATGTTGAAGAGATTCTACGCCAATTGCCTCAGGGCGTAACGCTTGTGGCGGCGGCAAAGACGCGCACAAACGAAGAAGTCCGCGCTGCCATTGAAGCGGGCATTCAGGTTGTGGGGCATAACTACGTTCAGGAAGCGGAGTTGATGAAGGCGGCTCTGGGCGGCGTCGCCCGCTGGCATCTGATTGGACACCTTCAAAAGAACAAGGCAAAAAAAGCGGCGGAAATTTTTGACATGATTGAAACGGTGGACTCATTTCTTCTTGCCGCCAAACTGGATAGGGAATGCGCGGATATGGGAAAGGTCATGCCGATTCTGATTGAAATCAACAGCGGGAGGGAAGCGGCTAAGTCGGGCGTTTTGCCCGAAGAGGCGGAAAACCTCGCCGTTCTAATAACGTCTTTAAGCCATGTCCGTTTAATGGGATTTATGACGCTTGGTCCTTTTTCAGATAATCCGGAAGATTCGCGTCCTTATTTCAAGACAACAAAAGAAGTCTTCGACGCTCTTTCGCGGGCAGGACACGCCAATATTGATATGCGTTTTCTTTCAATGGGGATGAGCAGTTCATGGCGCGTTGCTATTGAAGAGGGCGCAAACATCATCCGCATTGGAACGAGCATATTCGGCGCGCGTAGCTAATTTGCTGATTTTATTTATTGCCGGCTGGTTTTGCCTGCTGCTTTTTTTTCTGAAGAAGGAGATCCAAAAATATCAGACCGACGCCAACCGATATGGCGACATCGGCAATATTAAAGACAGGCCAGTGGACTTTATTCATCCAATGGACATCCAAAAAGTCCACCACATGCCCGCCGCGAAAAAATCTATCCGCCAGATTTCCCAGCGCCCCGCCGGCAACCAGTCCCATGGCGGCGCGTAAACGTTTTTCCTTTTTGGGAATCTGCGCCCCCCACCAGATAATCAAGAGCAAGGCAATTGAGTTTATGACGGCAAGGATGCCGGGGTGGTTGTGCATGATGGAGGCAAAGGCGCCGGGATTGTAAACGAGATGGAGCCAAAAAAAAGATGGAACAAGATAAACAGGCTTGCCCGTTTGAAGAAAATGGATAGCCAGAATTTTTGCGGCTTGGTCGGCAAGAGCAACTCCAGCTATCCACCAAAATAAATTCACATTACGCCTCGTCTTTCCTTCTCATACTCTCGGCGGCAGGCGACGCAAAAAACAGCCTGAGGTTTTGCCAGAAGGCGCTCCACATCAATTGCGCAATTGCAGCGGACGCAAATGCCGTATTTGCCTTTGTCAAGCCGCTCAAGGGCTTCCGAGATTCCCTGCAAACGGGTGAGAAGTATTCCGCGCAATCCAAGCGCCATGTTGATGGCTTCGTTTTCGCTGGCATTTTCCGCCATGTGGATGGAGTAAGCGCGATTTTCCGTTGCCATTTCATCATCGTAATTGGTGCGCGCGATGTTATCCAGATTGTTGATTTCTTTGACTAAGCGGCTCTGCTCGGCGATGAGCTCTTCTCTGAGTTTGGTTGCTTCTGATTTGCGGAGTTTTTTGGGTTCTGGTTGCTGGGCTATTGCCTGAGCAGCGGGAGCGGGTTTTACTACAGCCGGTTTTTTTACGGGTTTTGTCGTTTTCTTCAAAGGGAGTTTGGTTTTGGGTTTTTCCGGTTTGAGCGCGCTTTTGACAACGATTTTTTTTGTTTTGGCTACGGCTGTTTTTTTTGTTTCCTTCGCCGCCTTTTTTGCAACTGTGGGTTTTGTGGTTTTTGCGGGTTTTGCGGCAACTTTTGGCGTTGCAGCCGTTTTGGTTTTCACCGTCTTTTTTGGGGAAGCCTTTGCCGGGGCTTTAACGACTTTTTTCTTTGTTGTCATAATCCACACCACCTCCTGACATTATTCTATGATTCCGTTTTTTGTTGGCTCAATACACCCGCGCACCGGGGGCATGTTCCCGGATGGCGCGCATTTTTTCCCGTTTCCGGATGGAGTTTCCAGCAACGGGCGCATTTTTCCCACGGTGCTTTTTCCGCTTTGATGGAGACTTCTGGGAATTCTTCCACAGGCTCATCGCCGGGCGCAAAGGTTTTTACCTTTTTTATCTCAAAAGAGGAAACGATGCAAAGATCGGCAAGGAACAACTTTCTGTCTTCAAGGAGAGAATAAATCTCATCAGAAGTTGTGGCAAACGTAACTTTGGCATCCAGCGAATGTCCAATCTCCTTGCGCCGGCGGGCGTCTTCGAGAACTTTGACCACAGCCTCGCGGATGCGCAGCAGTTTTTCCCACGTTTCCTCCAGCGCCGGCTGATTCCAGACTTCGCGCGGTTCGGGCAGGAGCTCGGCATGTACGCTTTTAGCGATTTTTCCAAAGCCGGCTGGCTTGCCGTCCGCTCCTTGGTTTGACTTGAAGGGGTTATTCGCCTGGCGTTCCATCGTGGTTTCCAGCGACTGGAAAACCTCCTCCATAGTGAAAGGCAAGACCGGCGCAATAAGACGCACGAGGCAGTCGGCAACGAAATGAATAACTGTCTGAGCCGCCCGCCGCGTCAGCGAATCCCGCCCTTCCACATACAACCTATCTTTGATTATATCCAGATAGAGCGCGCTCATTTCCACAACGCAAAATGAGTGAACGAAGTGATACACCTTGTGAAACTCGAAATCCTCGTAAGCCTTAGTCACGCGTTTCATAAGGCTATAGAGTTTATGCAACGCCCAGCGGTCAATCTCCGGCAGTTTTTCGTAATAAACGGCATCTTGTTCCGGTCGGAAATCGCCGAGATTGCCGAGCAAAAAGCGGAAGGTGTTCCTAATGCGCCGATAGGCATCCGAGATGCGGTCGAGGATTTCATGAGAGATTTTAACATCTTCGCGATAATCCTCAGATGCAACCCAGAGTCTCAGGACATCCGCTCCCATTTTCTCGATGATTTTCTGCGGCGGGATGACGTTGCCCTTGGATTTGCTCATCGCCTCGCCTTTGGAGTCGAGGATGAAGCCATGAGTCAGGACGGCTTTATACGGCGCTCGGTTCCTTGCCCCCATTGCCACAAGGAGCGATGATTGGAACCAGCCGCGATGCTGGTCGCTGCCTTCAAGGTAAAGGTCAACGGGCGAGCCGAGGTCTTCCCTTTGTTCGCAAACGGCAATATGGCTTGCGCCGGAATCGAACCAGACATCAAGGGTGTCCGTCTTTTTTTTGAAAGATGTTCCGCCGCAATATGGACATTTGAACCCTTCGGGGATGACGCTTTGAGCTGATTCAGAGAACCAAGCATCGGAGCCTTTTTCCGCAACTTGCCGCGTAAAGAGGTCAATAACGCCGATATCAAGGATGTCGTTTTTGCAATCCTCGCATTGCAAGGCGGGGATGGGCACGCCCCACTTGCGCTGGCGCGAGAGACACCAATCGGGGCGCATGGCGACCATGTTGTAAATGCGGTCGCGTCCCCATGAGGGAATCCACCGCACATTGTCAATCGTTCGGAGTGTGTTCTGCCGCAGGTCGTTTTTTTCCACCGACATGAACCACTGTTCTGTGGCGCGGAAGATGATGGGTTTGTGGCAGCGCCAGCAATGAGGATAGGAGTGTTCCACCTTGCCTGAGCCAACAAGGATTCCATCCTGCGCCAACTTATCCACTATCGGTTTATTGGCGTCCCAGACGGACATCCCCTTCATCAAGGGGAACTCTTCCGTAAATCGTCCCATATCATCAACCGGCATAACCATAGGGAGATTATATTTCAAGAGCATTAAATAGTCATCATAACCATGTCCGGGGGCTGTGTGGACGCAGCCCGTTCCCGCTTCGAGGGTGACATGATTACCGAGAACAACAACCGATTTTTTATCAAGCAACGGATGGCGGCATTCAAGTCCATTGAGTTCGCCGCCTTTGAATTGGGCAAGGATATCCGCCACGCCGAGGTTGCATTTGGCAAGGAAATCGCCCATCAAATAGTGCGCCACCACAAACACTTCGCCGGTGCTTTTCAACCGCGCCGCCACATAATCGAAATCCGGATGCACCGCAACCGCCACATTGGCGGGCAGCGTCCATGGCGTGGTCGTCCAGATGACGATAGAGGGTGCGTTGACGTCTTTGAGCGCGTCGCATTTTTCTTTGTTTAGAATGGGAAAGCGGACAAAGATGGAATGAGATGTGTGATTTTCATATTCAACCTCAGCATCCGCGAGAGCCGTGCCGCAGGATGCGCACCAAAAGACCGGCTTGCGTCCGCGATAAATCAACCCGTTTTCAACAAGGGCGCGGAAGGCTTTCAGTTCGCCCACTTCATATTCGCAATTAAGCGTGCGGTAGGGGTTGTCAAAATCGCCGCCGATGCCCAACCGCTGGAACTGCTCGATTTGAGTGTTGACCCATTTGAGGGCGTATTCCTTGCAGAGTTGGCGGATTTCAAGCGGGGTTTTTTCCCTTGCGGCGGAGCCGAGTTTCTCCCGCACTTTCTGCTCGATAGGCAAGCCGTGGCAGTCCCACCCGGGAACATAGCGGGCATAAAAACCTTTCATGGCTTTGTATCGAACGATGAAATCTTTTAAAATTTTGTTAAGGGCGTGCCCCATGTGGATGTCGCCGTTGGCATAAGGCGGTCCATCATGGAGGACATAGCGCCGCTCGGGAGAGCGCTGCGCAAGAATAACCTTGTCGAGCTGCATCTCAACCCATTTTTGATGGATATCCGGCTCCCGCTGATTCAGATTCGCCTTCATTGGAAAATCCGTATTCGGGAGATTCAGAGTGTCTTTATAATCATTTTTCGGTTCGTCAGACATATAACACCTAAAAACCTTTCTCCTGTCATCAGCCTAAATTGTCTTCGATCCTGCCCGCGGATTACAAAGCCGCTATGATTCCTTTTATCAAGGTTTGGCGGTTTTGCTCCTGAGCGTTTGAGATGCTGATGATTTCTTCTATCGAAAGCGGTTTCAACGCATCGGGAAGGCAGGCGTCCGTCACAGTGGACAGACCCAGCGCCTTCAATCCTGCGTGAACCGCGACTATAACCTCCGGCACTGTGGACATAGTCACAATATCCGCCCCTATGCGGCGGAAAAAGCGGTATTCCGCAGCGGTCTCCAGACAGGGTCCGGTGACCGCCACGGCTACACCTTTGTAAAGCCGTATCTTATTTTCAAGAGCAACTTCCTCCGCCAGAGCCATGAGCTCTCGACTGTATGGCTCGGACATATCGGGGAAGCGGGGACCGAGAGAATCTTCGTTCGGTCCAATCAAAGGGTTATCGCCCATAAGGTTGATGTGGTCGCTGATGAGGACAAGCGCGCCGACGGGGATTAAGGGGTTCATGCATCCCACGGCGTTCTGGATGATAATATACTGGCATCCGAGTGCCTTCATGACCCGCACGGGATAGGTCGCCTGCTGAAGCGAATAGCCTTCATAGCGATGGAAGCGCCCCTGCATCGCCACAACCGGCTTTTCCGCCAATTTGCCAAAGACCAAATTCCCCTCGTGGGACTCTACCGTTGAAAGAGGAAAGTGCGGGATTGCGCCGTAAGGGATGACAACCCTTTCATCAATGGTGTCCGCCATGGCTCCCATGCCGGTGCCAAAGATGATGCCGACAAGAGGCTGAAGCGCGGTTTTGAGCCTGATGGCTTTGAGGGATTCTTCGATTTTATTTTTAAGTTCGCCCATATCACACCACTTTCAGATTCAACGATTCGATGATTCTGACGGCATCCGATTCAGCGCAACCGTCAATCTCAAAAACTTTGGCGCGGGACTTGCCGCCGGATGACAGCCTGACCGCGCCTTTGGAAACGCCGAATGTTTTTGCCAGAAAGCGAATGCATTCCTCGTTGGCGGCATTTTCAACCGGCGGCGCCTTCACTTGAAGGCGCAAACCTTCGGCGGTTATAGCTACAAAGACGGTACGCGATGAACGAGGAACTACGCGCGTCCTCAATAAAATCGCGTCCGCCCCTTTTTTTTCAATCCCATTCACTTTTGAAAAATTCAGATGCTCAATCGGTGCGGCAACAACCAACGAATAAACGCCTTTCCCTAATGAGCAACCCAAGCCATGTCAAGGTAAAATCACAATAAAAAAGGAGAACATCCACATGAGATGGAACAATGCGTTCAGAGCGTCTATTCTTTGTTATTTATCCATCGCCTTGTATAGATTCGCCATTTCTATGGCGGCAAGGGCGGCATCGAAACCTTTGTTGCCTTGCTTTGTCCCCGCCCGTTCCACCGCCTGCTCGATGGTGTCGGTAGTTAACACGCCGAAGATGACCGGAACGCCGCTTTCCATCGAGGCGGAGGCTATGCCTTTTGCCATTTCGGACGCAACATATTCATAATGTCCTGTTGCGCCTCGAATGACCGCCCCAAGGGCGATGATGGCATCGTCTTGTTTTTTCATGGCGATTTTTTTTGCCGCAAATGGAATTTCAAAGGAGCCGGGAACCCAGATGACGCGCACATCGTCTTCTTTGATGCCGTGACGGCGCAAGCCGTCCAGCGCCCCTTCCAGCAATTTGGAACTGATGAATTCGTTGAAGCGGCTGATGACGATGGCGATTTTAAGCCCCTTCGCCTCAAAGTTTCCCTCAATCTTTTTGACCATGGATTCCTCCTTCGTTAAACTCAGGATATTCCTTATGAAAAATGTCGCCGACTAACTCAGTATATGCCCCAATTTTTTTTCCTTTGTATCCAGATAACGTTTGTTATATTCGTTGGCGCCGGTAACCAGCGGGACTCTATCCACAATTTCCAGAGCGTAGCCGGTGATGCCGATAATCTTGCGCGGGTTGTTGGTCATGAGTCGGATTTTTTTGAGTCCCAAATCGCACAGGAGCTGCGCCCCGATGCCATACTCCCGAAGGTCGGCATGAAAGCCAAGGTCTTCATTTGCCTCGACGGTATCCCGTCCCTTATCCTGCAAGGCGTAAGCAATGAGTTTGTGTTTCAACCCGATGCCGCGCCCTTCTTGATGGAGATAAAGAATAACGCCATGCCCCTCTTTGCTGATTATTCTTTGCGCCTCTTTGAGCTGCGAACCGCAATCGCATCGCAACGAGCCGAGAGTGTCTCCGGTGAAGCATTGAGAATGAACGCGCACGAGCGCGCTTTCTTGCTTTTCCGGCTCTCCCATAACCATCGCCACATGCAGTTCCTTGTCAATAACTCCTTCGTAAAGATGTATCTTCCATTGCCCGAATTCATTGGGGATATGCGTGGATATCACGCGCGTAATGAGCTTCTCTGTGCGCATCCGATAAGCGATAATATCGCGGATGGTCACGATGCCCATTTGGATTTCATCGGCGAGTTTTTCCAAGTCCGGCATCCGCGCCATCTCGCCGTTATCTTTCATGATTTCGCAAAGGACGGCGGCGGGGGGCAACCCGGCAAGGACGCATAAATCCACAGTGCCCTCAGTATGTCCCGCCCGTTCAAGGACGCCGCCCGGCAGCGCGCGGATGGGAAAGATGTGCCCCGGACGCGAAAGGTCGGACGGCTTTGCATTAGGGTCGGTGAAAATCCGAACCGTTTTGGCGCGGTCGGAGGCGGAGATGCCGGTGGTTGTTCCCTCTCGGGCATCCACAGATATGGTGAAATTGGTTCCGAGTTTGGACGTGTTATCGCGCACCATCAAATCAAGGTCGAGCGCCTTTAAGCGTTCTTCGGAACAGGAAACGCAAACCAGCCCCCGCCCGTGCTTTGCCATAAAATTAATGGATTCGGGCGTGACGGCGGAAGCGGGGAGCACAAAATCCCCTTCGTTTTCGCGGTCTTCATCATCCACCATGATGAGCATCCGCCCTTCTTTGAATTGCATAATGGCTTCATCAACAGTCAAAATCGGCATAGTATAAACCTCGTCAAACAATAAAACCGGCGCGGCGGAGCGCATCCTCCGTCAAGCCCGGCGATTTTTTATATGGCATCAAATATCTCATGGCATATTTAGCCAGAATGTCTGTCTCGATATTCACCTTGTCGCTGATTTTTTTCCCGCTCAGTGTTGTGTGTTCAAAGGTGAAGGGGATCACAGCGACGCGGATAATCCGCTCCTCATCGGATAAATCGGCAATGGTCAGGCTGACGCCGTCAATGGCGATGGAGCCTTTCTCTACGCAGAATCGCATCAATTCCTCCGGCAGACGAACCCCCATGCGCCAAGAATCGGCATCCCGTCGGATTTCCGCCGTCTCCCCCACGCCGTCCACGTGCCCTTGGACAATATGCCCGTTGAGGCGTCCGCTTGCGGGCAGGGCGCGCTCCAGATTGACAGCCGCGCCGCGATTTTTCTCCCCAAGCGCCGTTCGGGCGAGCGTCTCCGGCGAGACATAAGCCGAGAATGTTGACGTATTGCTTTTTTCCACCGTGAGGCAGACGCCGTCCACGGCAACGCTGTCCCCCGATGCCAGCGATGCCGCAAATGCTTCCGCTTCAACAGTCAGACGGATTGAGGCGCCCCCGCCTTCTATCGAGGCGATCCGCCCGATCTGCTCAATGATTCCGGAAAACATTTTACAGCCCGCCAGATTATCCATATTCAAAATAGATGGAAATATTCCCACTCCGCCAGACGCCGTGTCAACAGGTTATTGACCTACAGCAGAACGCGTATGGGCATGTCGAACTAATTGAAAATTATCCGGCAAGGGATTTTATAATCTCTTCGACAGCGTTCAAGGCTTCGGGGAGTTTTTCGGGGAGTTTGCCGCCGGCTTGAGCCATGTCGTCGCGTCCGCCGCCGCCGCCGCCCACGATTTTGGCAACCTCTTTGATGACCTTTCCGGCGGGGACTTTTTTCCGAACGCCTTCCGTAGAGGCGCAAATCAGGCTGACTTTGTCGCCGTCCACGCCGCCGATAACAACCACGCCCTCTTTGATTTTTGCGCGGAGGGTGTCCGCCAGATTGCGCATCTCATTGGGATTCAAACCGTCGGCGCGATGGGCGATGAAACGCACGCCGCCCGCCTCCCGCGCAGAGGCAATCACATTGTCCGCGCCGCCCGCAGCCTTTTCCTGCCGCAGTTTTTGTATTTCTTTTTTAAGGTCTTTTGCCTCGCCGAGAATTTTTTCAATGCGCACGGCAAGGCTTTCCGGTGCGGCGGAAAGGAGGGCGCAAATATCTTTGAGCGCTCCCCGCGCCGTCTGGTTGGCGGCAAAAGCCGCCATGCCGGTTTTAGCCTCGATGCGCCGAATGCCGGAGGCGATGGAGCTTTCGCTTTCTATCAGGAAAGTCCCAATCTGTCCGGTGCGCGAGCAATGCGTGCCGCCGCAAAATTCAAGGCTGAAATCGCCGATGCTCACAACGCGCACCACAACCCCGTATTTTTCGCCAAATGGCGCGATGGCTCCGAGCTGACGCGCTTCTTCCAGCGGCATCTCGCGAATGACAACCTCTGTATCTTTTAAAATTTCCCGCTGGACAATTTCCTCCACGCGGGCAATCTGCTCCGCGGTGAGCGGTTCGGGATTGGCAAAATCAAAGCGGAAACACTCCGGCGTCACATACGAGCCCTGCTGGGCGATGTGGCTGCCGACCACGCTCCGGAGCGCGCCTTGCAAAAGGTGGGTGGCTGTGTGGTTGCGCATGATGGCAAAACGGCGCTCGGCATCAATCGCGCAGGAGACAACATCGCCGACAAAAAACTCCCCCGCCGTCATCTTGCCTTTGTGGAGATGAATTCCGCCGGGAGTTTTGAGCGTGTCCAAAATCTCCATTTCATTCTGACCGCCGCCGTTATTGGAGGTAAGGACGCCTGTGTCGCCCGTCTGCCCGCCGGACTCCCCGTAAAAACATGATTCACTTAAAACAAGGATGGCTTCTTCGCCTTCGCAGACGGATTGAACGCGTTTGCCGTTTTTGATTATGGCAAGGATGGGGGAATCGCATGTGAGGTCATCCCGAAGAAATTCTGTGGCGCCATATCGGTCAAATATATCGGAAAGGAGCTCTGTCTCGCGCTCGAGGTCGGCGCCTTTCCATGATTTTTTTGCCTCCTCGCGGTGCCGTTTCATGGCGGCATTAAAACCCTCTCGGTCAATATTCAAACCGGCATCGGCGGCAACTTCCGCCGTCAAATCCGCAGGATAACCATAAGTGGCATGAAGTTTAAACACATCCTCGCCGGCGAGCGCATCGGAGCCCCGCGCCCGCGCAGCCTCAATCAACTCGGATAAAATAGATTCGCCTTGTGAGAGGGTTTGCAGGAAATGCTCCTCTTCCAGATGGATGACCCTGCGAATATGGTCGGGGTGTTTTTTGAGCAGGGGATATGCCTCGCCCATCAGGTCAATGACAACATCCACGAGCTGATACATAAATGGCTTTTCCACGCCGAGTAGATGCGCAAAGCGTAGCGCCCGACGTTGGATGCGCCGCAAGACGTAACCGCGTCCTTCATTTGAGGGGATGATGCCCTCCGCCAACGCAAAAACAAGGGCGCGAGTGTGGTCGGCGATTGCGTTGAGCGCCAGCCGCGTCTTTGCGATTTCCTGCGGGTCAGCCTCCCCAAAAGATTCAAACCGTCTAATATATTTCAACCCGGTGATTTCCGCGGCATGTTTGACAATATCCCAAAGGAGGTCGGTTTCATAAGGGCTGCCGATGCGCCCGCCGGTTTCGATGAAATTCTGCGCGGTGGTCATGCGCTCCAACCCCGCACCGGTGTCAATGCCGCGATATTTGAGCGGCAAACGCGAGCCGTCGCGCTGCTGATCGAATTGCGGAAAGACCATATTCCAGATTTCGAAAAAGAGGTCGCCCTCTTTGGATACGCGGCTGGCGATTGTTTGAACGTCTTGATTTTCCGCCTGCGCCAGTTCCTCCTCCGAGCCCATGAAAAAGAGAATCTCGGAACAGGGACCGCAAGCGCCGCTGTCTCCGGCGGGTCCCCAGAAATTTTCCTTCGCATTGAGCGGGATAATCCGCGAGCGCGGAACGCCCTGTTCGTACTCCCAGATTTTAGGGGCTTCGGGGTCTTCTTCGAATGTGGAGACAAAGAGGCGCTCTTTGGGGAGTTTCATGATATTAATTACGAAATCCCAGCCCCATGCAATGGCTTCGCGTTTGAAATAATCGCCGAAGGAAAAATTGCCGAGCATCTCAAAAAATGTATGATGTCGGAGCGTCCTCCCGACGTTTTCCAAGTCGGAGTTTTTCCCACCAGCGCGCAGGCATTTTTGCACGGAGCAGGCGCGGGTATAGGGCAGCGGCTCGACTTCTCCGGCATAAAGACGCTTGAACTGCACCATGCCAGCCGTTGTAAATAACAAAGAGGGGTCGTCGGGGGGAATGAGCGGCGCGCTGGGAATCAGGCGATGCTCGCGTTCCATAAAATATTCCAGAAAGAGTTTTCTCAATTCCTTGCCGTTCATTTTCAAAACTCGCTAAAAATTTAAAGTCTTCCTTTTCAAACATAAGAAGAGGCTGTTTTATGCCTTTGTCCCAAAATTGCTGTCAATGGGTTAAAAAATATCCTCTAGTTTTTATGAAACCTTTTTCAACGGATAAAGGCATAAAGTATTGAATGATTGGGCATAAAAAAAGCCGGAATATTTTCATATCCCGGCTTAGAAGAAAAACTTGGATTATTGGGGATTAATCATAAATCTCCCATGTGTTTGCCCTTAAAACAGGAATGGGGGTCGGCGTGGGGGTGGGAACAGGGCGATCATACAGCGGAGAAGAAATCCAAACCTCATTATAGATTGTTGTGCCATTATCACGAATGCTGACAATATAGAGGCTCTTGCTTTTTGGTGAATAAACGGCGTCATGATATTTTACAGCATCAGGAAGTTGGGTATCTGTAGCGGCGGTCCAAGCGCCGACGGTATGAGTGGCGGGGTCATAAAGGGCGCGCCAGACTGAGCTTTGGGCTGCTCCGCCCACTGTTCTGCCGCCAAATGCAAATACCGTGTTCCCAACAGCTATAAGGCGCGTTCCATATATGGGCATGGGAAATTTTTCTGTTTGAAGCGTCCATGCGCCCAACGACCCATCAGCTGGGTTTGTTTGGGATACATAAATCGTATCCTGAGCAGCGGTGTTGGTTTTTGCGTTGAGCCCCGGTGTCATGATAATATCATTGCCAATAGCGCATGCAGAAACGAAGTAAATAGCTTCCGGGAGCGGTATTCCAGTTTGCCATGTATCCAGAGATCCATCGGTTTTGATTTTTGCATAATAGCATCTATCAAAGATACCGCCGAATTCGCCATCGCCGCCCATCATATAAAGATAACCGTTCACTATAACCAGAGCGCCCAATTCGGGGTCGTAAACCGCAGGCGTTTCGGGAAAAATATCGCTGTGTACCCAAGCGGCATCAATATCGCCATCGCCAATAATTTTCCCAAACGTTACATCGTTTCTGTTGGGACCGCCAACGTTATATCCGCCGCCGCCGACATAGATATGGTCATTATAAGCAGCGCATACATTGCCAAGGTAACAATAATTCTGAAGCGTTGATTCGAATGAAGTCACTTCCACAGCCGGGTCAAGCGCGCCTGTAAATTGATCCACCTTAATCTTAAAAACCCTATGAGTATCGCCATCTTGACCCTGATTTCCGCCTAACACATAAATGTAATCGCCGTAAATTGTCGCACCAGCCATTTGAGGAGCAAGAACGCCGGGAGTTGTTGGATAAACACTATCCTGCCGCGTCCATGATGTAATAGGCGCGGGTTCCGCGGCAAAAGAAGACAACGTTACCAAGAAAACCAACAAAACAAATAATACTTTTTTCATAATCTTTCTCCTTTAATTTTAAGTATAGTGGGTTAACCCAAATACCCCAAAAAACAAAAACACCTCCTTCCTTTCTAATTAATTTATTGTATAGCCATTTCCCATGTATGCCGTTTCAATGTCAATATCATTTTTTTGTTTTGGTAAAATATTTCGGCGATTTTGACCCGTTTGAGCCGAAACCCTTTTCATGCTTTTTTTGGCTTTGGTTTCGTCTTAACAGGTATTGCAAACCTTGAATATATGAGGCTTTCAAGATATATCAATACGATGGAGTCATCCCCTCATTTTTTTTGCGGAACTCCGATGATGGAAAGACCTCGGCGCGCCAAATCCCGTCCGTTATCGGTTAAAAAAAGGCGCCCCTCTTTTCGATAAATATAGCGCCCGCGTTCCGAGCGTCTGACCACATGAGCGGCGAAATCTGGATTCCAACGGAGATGCTCGCCCAGATGGCTCTCCATGGATTCCGCTCCCGCTTCGGGCATGCCCTCATGGTTGAATAGATGAATGGCAAGCGTCATCTGCGCAAACTCCCAGCGCTGCTCGGCGCGGCGCAACATCTGCGCCAACAACCCCCGCTGGGGCGCAAACAGAAACGCCAGCCCAAAAAACGCGCCGCACATTGTCGCCATCGAGCCGGCAATAGAGGCATCCAGCAGATTAGCAAGCCAGAATCCGCCGACGGCTGCCGCAATGCCGATAGCGGCGCTCAGCCCGAGCATCCGACTCAAGTCATCAGTCAGAAGATATGCCGCCGACGGAGGGGCAATCATCAGCGCAACAACCAGCACCGAGCCCACCGCATCGAACGCACCGACTGCTGTAATGGATACAAGAGCCATAAGGGCGTAGTGAATGAAGGCGGGGGCAAATCCAAGCGAAGCCGCCAGACCCGCGTCAAATGTGGAAACTTTAAGCTCTTTGAAAAAAAGGATGATAAAAGCGGCATTCAATATTAAGATAGCCCCCATCACATAAGCCGATTGCGGACCGATATCCCATCCGCCTAAAATGACGCGCTCGAACGGGGCAAAGGCGATTTCGCCCAGAAGAACGGCGTCCGTATCCAGATGGACATTGCCCGCGCCGCGAGAAATCAATATCACGCCGATGCTGAATAAAAAAGGGAAAACAAGCCCGATGGCGGCATCCTCCTGCACAAGCCGCGTGCGATTCAAGAGTTCCGAAAGGAAAACTGTCAAAACGCCCGTCAGCGCCGCCGCAACAACCAATAGCGGCGAGGCAAGCGAGCCGGTGATGAAAAAGGCGACTACTATGCCGGGCAGGATAGCGTGGCTGATGGCGTCGCTCACAAGCGACATGCGGCGTAGAACAAGGAATACACCGGGCAGGGCGCAAGCTGCCGCCGCCAGCGCCGCTATCATCTGAATTTCAATCTGTGCCGTGTTCATGATTCAACCCAAATTCCGAATCGTATAATTGCCGCGCCTCCGCAATTCCAGCCGCGGTCAGCGACCATTCGCCGCTCACATCCTTTTGAGCCAAACCGCGTTTTTCAAGCTCTCGCAAAGTAAATTTCAAAGCAGGCAGACGCTCGCCCATCGCAAGCAGAACCGATATTTTATGGCTGTGCTGCTGATCGCCATGCTGCTGCGCCAAAGAAAAAAGATTAAGGAGAACGGACTCCATTTGCAGGATGCGCCGCCGGCGCCAATCCGCCAAACGCATCCAGAGAATGCCCCGCCCCGGCGCTATCATAAGGGAGAAGAAAACAAAAGCGCTGGCGCAGAGGATGATAGCCGGACCTGTCGGGACACGGGCGGCGCTGTTGCTGATTAGCGCGCCCAAAAATCCCGATGCCGCGCCAAAGCCCCCCGCCAAAAACACCATGACGCACATGCGATTCGTCCATTGCCGCGCCGCTGCAGCTGGGGCGATTATCATGGCGCTCATCAAGACCACGCCCACCGTTTGAAGCCCGATGACAACTGCGATAATAATCAATGTGGCAAGAAGCACGTCAAGGTGTTTCACCGGAAAACCTGCGCTTGCTGCAAAGGCTGGGTCGAAACTCATCATTTTGAATTCCTTCCAAAAAAGAAAAACGACAAAGAGCGACGCCGCGCCAATGAGGGACATCATAAGCACATCGCCCGCCAAAAGTCCCGCAGCCTGTCCAAAAAGATAACGGTCAAGCCCCGCCTGGCTTGCATCCGGATGGCGCCGCATCCAAGTCAGGAGCATCAAACCCAAGCCGAAAAAAACGGAGAGTTCCATCCCCAACGCCGCGTCATATTTCACGCGAACGCTGCCTGTTATCTTCATGACCAAAACCGCCCCCAGCCACCCGGCAAGCGCCGCGCCGATAAAAAGCGCAAGAGGGGACTTGCTGCCTGTGAAAAGATACGCAAGGCAGATGCCCGGCAGCGCGGCATGGGAGATGGCGTCCCCGACAAGGCTTTGTTTGCGCAACACGGCAAAAGTTCCCAGTGCGCCGCTCACAAGCCCTAAAATAGCCGAGCCGAGCGCAATCGTCCGAAGGGTATAATCGAATATCAGGTCATGAAAAATCCCCATCGCTTTATTCCTTTGCCTCACAGCCCGCGTTTTTGATAAACGGAACATAACCGCCGTAGGCGCGGCGCAGGTTCTCCTCCGTGAACACTTCCGAAACTGGACCGCTGGCAATGCGGCGGATATTCAGGAGCATCACCCAATCGAAGTATTCTGGCACGGTTTGCAAATCGTGGTGGACGGCGAGAACAGTTTTGCCCTGCGCGCGAAGTTCTTTCAAGATGGCGATTATGGCGCGCTCGGTTTTAGCGTCCACGCCCTGAAACGGTTCGTCCATAAAATAAATGCTGGCATTCTGGGCAAGGGCGCGCGCTAAAAAGATGCGTTGCTGCTGCCCGCCGGAAAGGTGGTTAATCTGCCTTTGCGCAAAATCCTGCATGGCAACCTTTTCGAGAGATTCCATCGCCGCAAGGCGTTCCTTTTTGCCCGGGCGTTTGAACCAGCCGAGCGAGCCGTAAAGCCCCATCATCACGACATCAAGGGCGGTGGTGGGGAAATCCCAGTCCACACTGCCGCGTTGAGGCACATATCCCACAAGCCGCCGTTGCTCCTCATAAGGTTTGTTGAAAATCGTCACCTGCCCCGCAACGGGTTTTATCAAACCAAGAATGCTTTTGATGAGCGTGGATTTTCCCGCGCCGTTAGGACCGACCACCGCCATCAAGATTCCGGGCGGCGCAAAAAGGTCAATATCCCATAGCACAGGCTTTTGGCGGTATGCCACCGTCAGGTCATTCACCTCAATTGCCCACTCAACCATTGGCATGCCTCCCTTTTTATTCATCCAGAAACGCCTTGACAATTGAATCAATATTGTGGCGCGCCATGCCGATATACGAACCTTGGGGAGTGTTCGGCAAGCCGAGAGCGTCCGAATATAGATGCGCGCCGGTTTTAACATGGAAGCCGCGCGCCCGAACGGCGGCTTGAAGCGCCTCGATATTGCGGGACGGGACGGAGGTTTCCACGAACACAGCCGGTATGCGCCGGCGGACGATGAGAGCGGCAAGGTTGCGCACATCCCGCGCGCCGACTTCGGCTGATGTGCTGATTCCTTGAAGCCCCATAACCTCAAAGTCATAAGCCCTTCCAAAATATCCAAAGGCATCATGCGCGGTGATAAGGGCGCGTCTTTCGGCGGGAATTTTTTCCGCCTCCGTCTTGATATATGTATGCAAGGCTTCCAATTCCTTCAAATATTTGTCCGCGTTTTCCCGATAAAAAAGGGCGTTGGGCGGGTCATGTTCGACAAGGGCGTCCCGAACAGTTTGAGCCGCCAGCATCCAAAGCGAGACATCGAACCAGATATGCGGGTCGGGAACACCGCGCGCGCCTTCTAAGGCAAGGAGCCGCTCTTTGGGAACGCCGTCCGACAGAGCCACCGCGGGAATTCCGCGCGCCGACATTTTTTCAAAGATGTCCGTCATGCGCCCTTCCAAATGCAACCCGTTGTAAAAAATAATATCCGCTTGCGCCATACGAATAACATCGCCTTCGCTTGCCTTGTATAGGTGGGGGTCTGTGCCCGCGCCCATGAGTCCGGCAACCAGCGCGCGCCCGCCCGCAATATTGCCCGCAAGATCGGCGGCTATGCTTGTGGTGCACAGGACGCGCAGCGGTTCGCCTTCCGCCCGTTTGCGCTTTTCGCCTATTCTGTTGCAGGCAGCCAGCAGTAGGATGAAAACACCGAGCGCGCAAAGGCTCATGTATTTTTGGAATGAAAACACTCTTTTTTTCATTTGCTCAAACCATGAAATATCTATGGCAGGTTTGTTTTTCGTTGCAAGCAACAAAAGAGGTTTGCGAGAATCAAAATCTTGCATGAGAAAATTATTTATGATTTCATATCGGGGGCTGCTCATGAAAAAACATATTATTGTCATTTCCTTCCTTGCGATAATAATTGCCGCCGGCGGATGCGCTATTTGGGGCTCGCGCAACCCTTACATGCGCCCCACACAAGACGACGGCAACTGGCTTTTTATTGCGCAGGAGGATCTGCCCACCACGCGGACGCACACCCGCCATGCGGAGATTTTCGGCAAATATGTCAGCGGATACAATCACATTATCCTGAAGGCGATTGACACCGTGCAGGAACATGCGCCGGATGGCGGCGGGTATTTCATCGGCGTCAAAGCCGTCCCGGCTGAATCGCCCATAGGCTACCCGCTCAAGCTCTTCGGTTTGCCGCTCCTTAATCCCCCGCGCACGACAAGCTATTGCAGCGGCGCTTCCTACACTGCGTTCATCGAGGCGTTGAACCAGATTTTCCCCGACGGCGCGCAGAAGCTTTCGCTCGAGCGATTTGAGGCAATGCGGATGCAGGAGCCGGATAGCGGACGGCGCGAGGACGGCGTCAAGTTCTGGGGTCACTGGAATGCGGACGGCAACGGCTCTCAGTTTGCGCTCGTTCAATATTCCGGCATGGGGCGCGAGATTTCGCCCCGCGAGGCGCGTCCGGGCGATTTCATGAATATCACATGGACGAACGGCGGCGGGCATTCGGTTGTCTTTTTAGGATGGCTGCTTGATAAAGAGGGCAATATCGGCATCGCCTTTTGGTCAAGCCAAGGCGGCACTAACGGCATGTGCGACGTTTATTCAGACTCGCTCAAAAAAATCAAGGCGGTAAAGACCGTACGCCTGACCAAACCGCACAATCTTTTCCGTTTCAATCCCGCAACGCCGGTGAATATCAAAGTTCCCAGCGACCCTATTGATTCTAAATTATGGGTTCCTTGAAATAATTCGGGAGAAAAAATATGGTTCAAATCGCAGTCGTCGGAATCGGTTTTATGGGCAGGGCGCACCTGCGGAATTATTCGATGTTTCCCCATGCGCAAGTGACCGCTCTGTGCGATGTGAGGGCGGAGGCGATGGATCCCAATTGCCCTGAAACGGCGGGCAATATAGCCGCAGGCGGCGTCCAGCTTGATTTCGCCTCCGCGCGGCATTTCACAGATTTTGAAAAAATGTTGGACGCAGGCGGATTTGACATGGTGGATATCTGCCTGCCGACGTATCTCCACGCCGAGCATGCCGTCAAAGCGCTCGAGACGGGCTATCATGTTTTCTGCGAAAAGCCGCTCGCTATGACCAACGCCGAAACGCGTTGGATTATCGAAACAAAGCACAAATGCGGCAGGCACGTTGGCGTGGGGCATTGTCTGCGCTACTGGCCTGCGTATCGCGAAGTCAAAAAAATCATAGACGGCGGCAAATACGGGCGCGTCTTTTATGCCGAATTTGCGCGCTTTTCGCTCCCGCCCATTTGGGGATGGGACGGCTGGCTGATGGATTCCAAACGCTCCGGAAGCGCCGCGTTGGATTTGCACATCCACGACGTGGATCAGGTGTTCCATCTGTTCGGAATGCCGCAGGCGGTGCGTTCGCGGGGTGTTCGCGAAAAGGACGGCGGATTTTCACATATTACCACGCTTTATAAATATCCGCAGTTTGATGTGATGAGCACAGGCGGATGGAATTGCTCGCCTTCTTTTGGATTTGTCATGCGCGCCTTTTTTATTTTAGAGGGCGCGACCATCGAACTTGATTTTTCCAAATCGCCCGCATTGACCGTTTTCCCGAAAGAGGGGGAAAAGTTTTCGCCCGCGCTGCCCCCGCACGACGGATACTTTTACGAACTCAAGGATTTCACTGAGCATCTGGAAACAGGGAATTTTGAAAATATCGTGACCGCCGAATCTGCTGCCCAAAGCATTCGATTGGGTCTGCTGGAAATCGAATCTGCCCACCAAGATGCTGAGATAGGGGTATAAATAGCCGAATGCTCCGCGCTCAAAAATCCGCCTGCGAAAGCCCTATTCGGCGCATTTATGAGGATGCGCTTGCGTTCTTTTTCCCACCGATGTGCGCGAGCTGCAAAGAGCGGCTCGCGCCGGATGAGGATATCTTTTGCGGACCGTGCCGCAGCGGATTCGAATATATCTCAAAACGTTTTTGCGATTTGTGCGGGGCGCCGATTCATAGCGCGCCGAATGAGGAAAAACGCTGCCGAAATTGTCCCGCCTTGCCCGTTCATTTCACTCGCGCCCGCGCGGCACTCCTTTATCAGGGAGCCGTTGCTGATGGAATCATCGCTTTCAAATTCAACCGCAGACTGGAGATGGCGGAATTTTTTGCCCGAACCCTTTTCATGTTCATTGAGACGGAGATGAAGGGCGCAAGGTTCGATGTCCTTATACCTGTGCCGCTTCATTTTCTTCGCTTCTTTCATCGAGGTTACAATCAAGCGGAAGAGATAGGGCGCATCCTTGCGAAAATGCTGGGGATTCCTCTTTGGACAGAAGTCTTGAGCCGCCGCCGCGCCACCAAACCGCAGACGCGCCTCTCGCACGCCAAACGCCACGCCAATGTCCGCGATGCCTTTGCCGCCAGATTTACAGAGCCTTACAGCAGAGCGCACATTTTGTTGCTGGATGACGTTTACACAACCGGCAATACCCTCAATGCCTGTTCAAAGGTTTTAAAAGAGGCGGGGGCGTGGGAAATCACCGCAATGACAGTCTGCCGGGCAATAAAATCCGATTAATTACGGAGCATGCCGTTTTTTGATTTCGTCGAGGTCTTTTTGAATGGTCATGAGGAGACGCGTCTGAATCTCATAAAGCCGTCTCAGGGCGCGAATCTTGCCAATCAAAAACTCGATGCAACCAATCATCGTCAGCAAAATCGCCGCCACCCAAAAAAGGCTGAACCAGTAAAGAAGCGGTTCCTTAACAGGAATCAGCTGAGTTGCCGTCAACAAAAACCCGAACCCGGAGGCAAAAAGCAGGATAATCAGCCCTGTCTCCCACCACTTGACAGCGACCTCTTCTTTCAATTTATAGAGTTCTTCAATATCTTTGATGCGGACAACCGCGCCGACCTCGGCTTCCAAATCTTTCGGGTCCCGAGGATATCCTTTTTCGTGCATTCTATCTCCCTGCTTTCTTTTGTGAAAATCGCTCTTTGCGCCTTTTTGCGTCAATGAAAAAGAATTGCGCCATCGCTTCATAAAAAAATCTTATTAACTCTTGACACGCATATCCTCCAATAAAAGAATCTCACCTTGTTTTTTTTACCATGGCGACAACAACCATCTTCATCTTTTTTTGAAGGAGTTTTGGACTATGGAACGCAACGGTTTTCGCTTATTTGCGATATTGTTTCTTCTGGCGGCTTTATTGTGGATTGCCGTTGGCGCAGGCGCCGCGCCGCAGGTTTTCAGCCCTGAACCTGAATATGATTTCAAGACGGCAATGGAAGGAGATTCCATCAAACACAACTACATTATACAAAACAAAGGCGATGAGGCTTTGCAAATAACCAACGTGCGTTCTTCATGCGGATGTACGGCGGTCACACCGGCTGAAAAAATCATTCAGCCCGGCGGACAAACCTCCGTGGAGGTCATTTTCAACACAGCCGGGCGCGTGGGGAAGCAGTCTAAATACATTTATGTACAGACCAACGACCCCACCTCCAGCGTTCTCAAACTGACCATCAGCGGGGATGTGCAAAAAATGCCCGCCCCCGAAGTCGCCGTTCGTCCATACTCTTGGAATTTGCAAAATCTTAAAATCGGCGAGACGCGCAGCACCACAGCCTCCATCATGAATCTGGGCGATCAGCCGCTTGAGGTCATAGCCATCAAACCCACCCGCCCGGGCATTCAGGCAAAACTCCTCGGTCCAAACACCATTGCCCCCGGCGGGCGCGTCAATATGGAAATCCACTTTTCTCCCGATCCCCAAACCAGCATTATTAGGGATCAGATTAGTATCGAGACCAATGATCCCAAGCGCAAAACTTACTCATTCCTGATTTACGGGCGCATAGATTTTGAGGCTTCAGGTCTGGCTGTTTCCGTTATTGGCTCCCACCCCGGACCGGAAACCACCACAGTGGATCTGCATTTCCATAATAAACAAAATACCCCCATCAATGTGACAATCCCCGACTCTGCCGAACCGAATAAGGCGACCGTTCCTCCCAATGCCATGCGCAAATTCAGCGCCAAAGTGCCCACGTCCAAAATGAACGAAACGCAGATGAGCGATCCCGCCGGCGATATCATGGGTTTGTTGAAATTGGAAATCAGCATGCCGATTAAATTGACAAGCAAGACGCCGCAGGCGAAATCCGACGCTATGGCGACCACAGGCACGCTGCAGCCGCCGCCGCCACCGCCACCGGCTCTTGTTCCCCCAGCCGACGCGCAGGCGCAGACTGAATAACAGCGTTTATTTCCTGATTGTGTCGCAGATGCGGCAGTCGTTTTCGCAAAGGATAATTTGAACCTTGTCCCCGTCCCGAAGCCCAGCCGCATTGGCATCGTCTGTGTCCAAATGCATCTGCGCCACGAATGTTTCGTGAACGCGCACCTGAACGTCATAATAGATTAGCGGACGATCCCCGCGCACCCTCACGAGAACAAGGGCGTTGTCCCTCAACCCCAAAACCTCCGCATCCGCCGCAGAGAGATGAATGTGGCGGTTGGCGCGAATCACGCCCGATTCCAGATTCACAAAGCCCGCCGGACCCACAATCAAAATGCCCGGCGTTCCTTCATGATTGCCCGATGGGCGCACGGGCGGGCGAATCCCCAGATAAACTGCATCGGTGAGAGAAATCTCCACCTGCGAGTTTCCGCGCGCAGGTCCAAGGACGCGAACGTTTTCCAACGCGCGCATTTTTGGTCCCACAAGCGAAACAGTCTCCGAAGCCGCATATTCCCCTTTTTGCAAAAGGTCCCGATGCGGCGTGAGTTGATGCCCGCTGCCGAAAAGGCGCTCTATATGCTCCTTTGAAAGGTGGGCGTGCCTCACCGAAACCCCCAGCGGCACAATCCCTTTTGCCACTTCGGGATCAACGGCGGGCGGGGATGCCGATGAAACTCTGCCCTCTATCATCTCCGCCACAATCTTTTCGACAATTCTTCGAATTAATTTTTCATCCACAGCCGCCGCCTCACACAATATGGAAATAGCGTTTCAAAGCGCAACGCCGGCGCCGCGTGAAGGTGCGCGCCGTGGTCACGCCCTCGCCGGTGGGAGTGGCGATGGTGAAGGAGAGAGTCCCTTCGCCGCCGACGCCCAGCCCCGCAAGGCATGAGCCGTTTTTGATAAAGATGGTTGTGTTCACACGCCGTGCCATCTCGTGCATGGAGGCTATATTGCGCGAGTGCATCAGCGCAGTATGGAAACGCGCGCCCTCCGCCATAATCGCCAGTTCGATGCCGCGCCGGACATCCGGCACGCGCACTATCGGCAAAAAAGGCATCATCTGCTCTTCCATCACAAAGATGTGGTCATGCTCCACCTCGCCAAAGAGCAGCCGCGTTTCTTCTGTGAGTTTCATTCCGATTCGTTCCGCCAACACGCAGGCGCAGCGCCCGACCAATTCGCGATTGAGGACAAAATGCCCGCCCTTGCTCGGGACAAACGATTCTTTGGCGAGTATTTCAATCTGCGGTCTTTCCAGTTTGACCTGCCCCTGCAAAGCCATTTCCCGCATGAAGATATCGAACACGGAGTCCACAACGAAAATTTCCTTTTCCGCCACGCACAAAATGTTATTATCAAAACCGGCGCCCTCGATGATGTCCGCAACGGCTTGTTGAATATCCGCCGTTTCATCCACAACAACAGGCGGATTGCCCGGACCTGCGGCGATGACCTTTTTTGTTGATTGCATCGCCGCTTTGACAACACCGGGTCCTCCCGTAACCGTGAGCAGCGGAGCTCCCGGATGTTTGAACAACTCCGCCGCCGATTCTATTGTTGGCTCGGCTGTAGTAACAAGGATATTTTCCGGTCCGCCCGCCTCTGTTATTGCGTCGTTCATCAGACCGATAGCATAAAGAAAAACATTTTTTGATGCCGGATGCGGCGCAAACACAACAGCGTTTCCCGCCGCCACCATAGAAATGGCGTTGTTTATGAGCGTAGGGACCGGATGCGTTGAGGGCGTAACGGCGGCGATGACGCCCCAAGGCGCCATCTCTTCTGTGGTGAGTCCGCTGTCGCCGCTCCAAGCGGCAGTGGCGATGTCCTCGATGCCGGGAGTGCGCTCCGCAGATGAGAACATCTTGTTGAGCTTATCCTGCAATCTGCCCATGCCTGTTTCTTTGATGGTGCGCTCGGCAAATTCGCGGGCGTTTTTTATACCGCAGGCGCGAATGGCGGAGATGATTTTGGCGCGCTGCTCCAGCGTCATGCTGTTCAGGACGCGAAACGCCTCGCGCGCGGCTTGCACTGCGGCGTCCACCGTTTCATATACGCCGCGAGGACGCGGAGAATAGGATGAAGCTTTTGGGGGCTCGGACGCGGAAGCCGGCGGCGCGCCGCCCAACATTTTCCTGACCACTGACTCCACAATCCCGCGGAGTTCCGTTTCATTCATCTGCGGCAATTGCGACCTCCACACTTTTTCATAATATAAATATCAGGATTTGCCAAACAATCGCACGGCGTCAAGAAAATTGAAAGGGGCGATTAACAATACTCTTGCAAATCAATGGCGCAAAAGTAGAATCCTTTCAATTTTTTGCAGGGAGGAGACCATGAAAAATTTTTGGTTTTACACATCGGCGGCTCTTCTCATAGCATGCGTTGCTTTTTTTGCCGCAGGATGTTCCTGCTTTTGTAAAAATCAGGCGGGGAGTCTTAAAAAAACAAAAACCCGTTCGCTGGAAGCTCTGGAAAAAACACCCATTTACAAATTTTCCGAATCAGAAATGGATATTTATGTGCGCCATCTGAAGGAAAAAGAACCGAATCTGCCTAAACGAATCGTTCACGTTGCCCGCAAGCATGTCGGGCAGCCTGCCGCAACATCCCTTCTGGGCGAGGCGCCGTTTGAACTCTATGACCCCCGCCCTCTTTACTGCCTTGAAAAAACGGATGGCATCAGCTTTATTGAGCAAACCCTTGCCGCTTCGGTTGCCTATGACTGGCGTTCCTTTTTGCTTCTTATGCAACGTTTGAGATACAAAGGGGGAGAGATTTCAATTGCCGCCCGCAATCATGACCTTCTTGCCGACTGGCTGCCCGCCAACAACCGCTGGTTTTTTTCCGGGTTGAATGATGCTCTGGCGGGGAAAAAGGTTGTCTCATTTGAAGTCTCAACCCGCCGCAGAGAATTTTTCAAACAATGGGGCATCGCGCAGGATTGCAGCGAAGATGTAATTAAATCGGATTATATCCCTCTTGAACTGGCGCGCACGCTGCTTCTTGATTTAAAGGCGGCGGACATTGTCGCTGTAGTGGCTGGAAGCGAAAAGCCGGAGAAAATATCTGCGCTGGGCTTGATTGTTCCCGCGCGGGACGGAACGTTCGATATAATTCATGCTGAACGGGGGGCTGTGCGGGAGGAGCCTTTTCTCGAATATATCAATCGCAAACTCAGCGGACAAAAAGAGTCCGGCAATCAAGAAGGCGAGCAAGTATTCGGTTTTCGTTTTTATCGTCCCAGTTCCGACCCGCTTGCCCGATTGTGGGCGCTGGACGGACCGGATGCGCCGCATGTGAGCGGACCGCGCGGGCTTTTGCAAACCCGCTTCCGCTATCCCGAATGGGCGGAGCCCCGCGCCGAACTGACGGAGGCGGATAAAGCGGCGGCAAAAAAACTTGATATTCAACTTGATGAACTCGCTCTCCTGAAGGCGCGCCCTCTTTATGAGTTTAATGAAAAGCAGCTCGGCAAATATCTTGGATATCTTCAGGAGACGGAGCCCAATCTCCGCAAGCGAATTGCCCATCTGGCTCGCAAGAATATCGGGCAGCCTTATCAACTTTACCTTTTGGGCGAGGCGCCGTTTGAAACTTATGATAACGAGCCGATTTATACGCTGCACAAAAGCGACTGCGTGGTTTTTGCCGAGCACATCTACGCCATGGCGCTTTCACGCAGCTGGGAAGAGTTCATTCAATTCCTCCAGCGCATTCGATATAAAAACGGCGAGATTGGCGTCCTGACCCGCAACCATTATACAGAAGCAGAATGGGATGTGAACAATGAGTGGCTTGTGGAGGATATCAACAGGAAATATATGACTGTGAATGCCGCGCCGATGATTGCGCGCACCAACTACAATAAATTTTTCAAGAACCGCTACGGGATTGATGTGGATATCCCCGACCTTGCGCTAAACACATGGTTCACCCCGATTAAGTTTGTGCCGGATATGCTCAAGGAGCTTCAGGATGGCGATTTTGTCAATGTCATGTATGGCAACGGCAAGGAATGCTACGCCTCCCACGTGGGGTTGATTACCCGCAGTCCCGACGGCACGGTAAATTTTCTGCACTCCGTCCCGCCCCGCGTCAAAGAACAGCCTATACTGGAATATTGCGAGAGTCTTGCAGCGGCAAATGCGGAGCGCATCAAAGAAAAAAAGGCGCCGTTCCGAGGCTTCAAATTCTTGCGGCTCAAACCCGACCCTATCGCAAACCTGCGTAAGATTGACGGACCGGATGCGCCGGTTATTAAGCCCCCTGTCGGCGTTATGCTTGGTCCCGGGCGCCGCTGGGCTCCGAAAAAGGATTAATCAAAAACGATTTTAAAATTTGCCAATTGCGTGCTTTGATAGAATGCTAATGATGGTTGATAATTTTGCGGCGATATAAAAAATGGTTATTGCGTTTTGTTTTCTACGTCATCTTTGGCATGGCGATTCTCGGCGTTTTATTTTATTTGTTTCCCCTTTCTGGGAAGCGGTTGAATGATTATTTCAGCTCCATGCTCTCCGCCAGCATGGACGCCAAAGTGGAGGCAAAGGGCGTTCGGCTTTACCTCTCGCGAGGGCTGGCGACTATCAACAAAATCGCGATTGCCCCGCCCGATGAAGAGCATCAGGAGATACTCCTTCGCAATATCAAAATCACCTTTCCGCCAAAAAAAATTCGTTCGCTCGATGCCGGCGCCATCAGAGAAATCCGCCTGAATTGCCCCATGCATATCCCGCTTATCTGGTCGAATGGCAGGCTCGATATTGATAAACGATTCGACCATCTGCTCGGAATTTTGAGCAAACTGTCTGCAGTCAAAAGCGATAAACGCCCGTCTTCCATTCCCCGCATCGGCGTCACTCTGGACGCCATCCCCCTTTACACCGCTTCCAAAAAAGGCAAAATCTCCGGACGTCCCATTTTGTCGCTGCGCCCTATCCAACTTTGGTTTTATGATGAGCCGGGAATGAATACGCGCATGACGATGAAAGGAACCATCCGCACGGAAGTGGTAGGAGAGATGGAAGGGTTTATGGTTTTTTCGCCGGATAAAAAGCCCCAACGATTTGTCGCCCTATTCTCGCATATCCTCATGGGAAACTATACCTTTCCTATGAAGGGTATCCAGATGGATGTGAAAAACTTGCGGATTGAAAGCGACACGGCTATTTCCAACCGTTACCTGATTTTTGATTCCATTCTGGACACAGACGCCGTTTCTCTGCGTTTGCCCGGCATTGCCGGCGCTTTTCGCGAACCAAGCCTGCGCGTGGAAACGCATGGGATTTTGGATTTTGTCTTGGGGCGGCTCAAACTGGATCCCGCATCAATTGTTATCGGCGATTCTTTTCTGAACATTCGCTCAGAAACGGCGCTGCATCAAGATATGCCCTTCAACCTTACTCTGGAACAGACGCCCATCTCCCGATTGATTCTGGAGCGGATAAAAGGGCTCTTTCTACCGCCCCGCATGGACATGGCGATTCAGCGCGAGTCGTTGAGCCTTGTCCTCAATGCGGAAGGCTCGTTAAAAAATCTTCAAGAAATTAAAATCGAAGGAAGGGTCCCTTTTAAAAATATCGCCATACGGCATCAGGATTTTCCGCTGCCGTTGACGGAACTTTCCGGCGTGTTTCAAATCAATAACACGAACGCGTCGTTCACGGATGTGAGAGGAAAATTCGGAGATGGAAAATTCCAAGTCTCCGGAAAAATTTCCGGAGCTCCCGATATTTCGCAGCCCAAATCCGCTGAACTGTCGTGGGGCGCGGATTTGTCTGTCGGCGATATTGACCTGATGTTGGGTCATGCCGGACTGCCGGAGGAATTAGAAATATCCGGTTGGATAAACACAACCGGAACGCTTGAAATGGCGCTCCCCCAAAACGGCGTTCCCGCCTCTTGCAAAACCTTTCATGCTCTGGCGGAGATTCGGGATTGCTCGTTCATTCATCCGATTTTGCCGGAGCCGTTATTTATCTCCACCGGAAAGATGGATATGCGCCCTCAATTGATGGAGTTGCGAGAAGTGCAGGGACGTCTGGCAAACGCGTCATTCAAAATTGACGGTTTGTTGACCGGCGAGCCGCGTTTCTGGACGCAGCCCAATGCAAGCCTTGCCATCGAAGGCAAAGGAGATATTGAAACGGTTATCCCCTTTTTGCCGGACCGCCTCCGGTTGGCTGTCCTTGAAGGCGCTCTCAAAGGCCGCGCACGGGGCAGCCTCAATCTCAAAGGTCCGCTTTTGAATCCGTTCGAAATGATTCCATCGGGGGAGATTGCGCTCGATGATTTTTCATTTAACCCGGGGCTTTCGCCAAAACCGATTCGCTTGGAGGAAGGCGCCGCCGTATTTCAATTTGCGCCCGGTTATCTCAATCTTGAAACCTTAAAGGCAAAATACGCGGATATGCCTTTTCAATTGAACGGGAAAATGGCTGGCGGAAAATATACCGCCCGGCTTGATGGATTTTTTGACCTTGGAAAATTGCTAGATGTTTTCCCCGCCCTCAAGGAGGATTTCAGCGCATCTGGAACTATTGAGCTGGGGTTGGAGGCAACCTTTGCTTCCGCCAACTTGCGCAAAGCCTTTTATCAAATGATTCAACCCGATGAAACGCGATATGGTTTCCGCGGCGAAATACAGGCTCGCGGCGCCGGATTCGCTTATGTTGATATGCCCGCCGCTTTGAAAAATATTAATGGGACAATCCTTTTCACAAAACATGGATTGTCTTTCGATAATATAAAACTCGACTGCGGTCAGAGCCTCAATGGCATCGGCTCGGGCAAGATTGATTTTAACTCCGCCCCTCCTGTCGTGGATTTCAATGTGCGGCTCCCGAAATTTTTTCTGGAAGAGTGGACGCTGGGATGGGTTTCAACCAAACACAACCGCCGCTTTATCACCATGCAGGATATTGATTTTACCTCGCCCACCATCGAGGTTCGCGGCGACATCATGTCGGACGAATTGGTTTATCAGCGTCTGGAGGGGACGGATTTCCATGGGAAATTCTTATACAATTTTTTCCCCCATGCGCCGAATAAATTTATTTTTGAAAAAGCCAGCGTGAATGCTTATGGCGGTTCTCTTTCGGGAACGGGCAGTCTGCTTTTTCCCACCGGACCTTTCACTTATGGAGTCAAGGGCGAGGTAAAGGATTTATCGCTGCAACCGGCGATTACCGCCTTGCGCAACGAGGATGAAAAGTTCACGGGTATTCTCACGGGAACCGCCTCGTTGGCGGGCGTGGCTCGCAATCCGGACACAATTCGCGGCGAAGCCGAGTTTGATGTCCGCGAAAGCCGCCTCATTGGCAACATGATAATGGAAGGGCTGGGCAAAGCATTAAATTCAACCATGTTTAATGATATATCGTTCACGCGCATTCAAGGCGAAATGGAAATTCGAGATGGCGGCGCGCATTTTAAAGATGTCCATTTCACAAGCCCGCTTATGAATCTTAATGCATCCGGCTCTGTGGATTTCAATGAGCAGACGGATATCATCTGCTATTTGATATTCAGCCGAAACACCTTCATGTCCTTTCCTATCCTCCGCCAGATTCGAGACGTTCTTGAAACGCTGGGAAAGTATATCTTTAAATATCACATAACCGGCACATTAAAAAAGCCCCACATCCAAGCGGTGCCGCTTTCAGGCGATGAATTGATTAAGCGATTGCCAGGTTTTTAATCGGCGGGAATTCTACTCTTCCAAGGTTACGTTCCAATAAGCCACGTCCACGAACTTGCGCCAGAGCGTATGGTCCTCCTCGATAAGAGGACGATACATCAGCATGCTCCAATGGGGTTCGCGCGGCTCGCGCATGGGATTCATGGCGCACTCTTTCGGAAGGCGATCGCCTTTGTCCGCGTTGCATTGAATGCAGGCGAGCACCACATTCTGCCAGTTGGACTTTCCGCCGCGGCTGCGGGGAATAACGTGGTCAATCGTCAGCTCATTGCGCGGAAGAACTTTGCCGCAATATTGGCAGGTGAAATTATCGCGCTGGTAAATATTGCGCCGGTTGAATTTGACGTAATGCTTCGGCAGCTTGTTGCACCGCCGAAGCAAAATCACCTCCGGCGCAAGGAGGGGATATTGAGGCGTGTAAACCACGCCGGTATCGGCGAAACGGGATAAGTCTTTCCATGTGTCAAAATCAAAAACTTCATAATCCTCCGTTACGACGGAAGCCAAATCCTGATATACGAGCGACAAGGCGCGGCGCACCGAGCACACATGAATCGCCATCCAGTGCTTGTTAAGGACGAGGACGTTTCTGTTGAGAATCTGGCTCATTGTATCACGTTTTTGCGATAAACAAAAAAAACCGCATACTCCCGCTTCAACCTAAATTTTCAAACCCATAATATTTTCTTCTTGACGCTGTCCAGAAAAAAAAGCCCTTTTTGCAACGCCTTTTGCATATTTGGTTTTTGCCTTGCTCGCCCTTGACAGTTTATTTATCATAAAAAACTATTCCCATCATGAATATCGCGCAAAATATTTATCGAAAGCTTTTCAAGGAATTCGGCAAGCAGCATTGGTGGCCCGGCGAAACAACCGAGGAGATTATCATCGGCGCGGTGCTGACTCAAAACACCAACTGGGGCAATGTCGTGCGCGCTATTCAGAATCTGAAAATGGCGGATGCGCTTTCCTTTGAACGAATTCTTCGGCTGTCCCCTCAAAAATTATCAAATCTCATTCGCCCTTCCGGATATTTCAACATCAAGGAAAAAAGGCTGCGCTCTGTCGTTCAATATTTCATGGAACGATGCGGCGCAGATTTTGAGCAATTGGCGCTCATCCCGACGGAAGAGCTGCGAAGGGAATTGCTCTCCGTTCACGGCGTGGGAAAGGAGACGGCGGATTCTATCCTTCTTTATGCGCTGGGGCGCGCGGTGTTTGTGATTGACGCTTATACCATGCGGATTGGACGGCGGCACGGTTTCTTAAACGAGGATGATGATTACGAAAGCGCTCGCGCCTTTTTTGAGCGGGCGCTGCATAAGGACATTTCGCTTTACAATGAATACCACGCTCTTATAGTTCGGTTGGGAAAGGAATTCTGCCGTCCAAAACCGCGTTGTGAAAATTGCCCCCTCAACCGCGGCGAATTTTTCATGTTTCAAAAAACTTGATTTTCCTCAAAAACTCTTTCATGGACAATCCCACTTGTCTTGGATAAAAATATTCTTTGTATGAATTTGAAAAAAGGGGGACGGCAATTATGGCAAAATACAAGATTGCGTGGCTGCCCGGCGACGGCATCGGCGTGGACGTTCTCGACGCCGCAAAAATTGTTCTCGATAAAATTGCGCTGGATGCGGAATATATCCACGGCGACATCGGCTGGGAATTCTGGCGAAAGGAAGGCGATGCCTTCCCCGCCCGAACAATTGAGCTGCTGAAAAATGTGGACGCTGCGATTTTTGGGGCGATCACTTCTAAACCTGTCAAGGCTGCCGAGGCGGAATTGGTTCCCGAGCTCAAAGGCAAAGGGCTTGTTTACCGCTCGCCCATTGTGCGCATGCGCCAGCTCTTTGACCTTTATATCTGCCTCCGCCCCTGCAAGGGCTATGCGGGCAATCCGCTGAATTTCAAAGAGAATATCAATCTCGTTGTTTTCCGCGAAAATACGGAAGACCTTTATGCGGGGGTGGAGTTTAACACCGTCCCCGATGAACTTTCTGAGGTTCTTATGAAACTTTCCAAACCTTTTGCCGCTTTCAAAGATGTCCCAAGGGATCAACTTGCAATCTCCTGCAAGATTAACACAAAAAAAGGCTCCGAACGGATTGTGCGCGCCGCTTTTGAATTCGCGCGGAAATTCAATCGCAAAAAAGTAACCATCGTTCACAAGGCGAATGTTGTTCGGGCGACGGACGGTCTCTTCCTTGAAACCGCCAAAGAGGTGGCAAAGCAATTCCCGGAAATCGCCATGGACGACGCCAATATTGACGCCATGACCATGTGGCTTCTGAAAAATCCTTTCAATTATGATGTGCTTGTGGCGCCGAATCTTTATGGCGATATCATCTCCGACCTCTGCGCCCAGATGGTCGGCGGGCTTGGATTCGGATGCTCCGGCAACATCGGCGAAAAACTTGCCGTTTTTGAACCCACGCACGGCAGCGCCCCCAAATACGCCGGACAATACAAAGTCAACCCCATTGCAACAATTCTTGCCGTAAAGATGATGCTCGATTGGCTCGGTGAGACGGAAAAAGGAAATCGCCTTGAAGCCGCCGCGGCGCAAGTCATCAAAGAGGGCAACGTCCGCACTTACGACATGGGAGGCGCAAACACCACGCTTGATATGGCAAAGGAAATCGCCAAGTATCTATAAGCGCGCAGATTAAAATCAGGCTGCGGTTATTTGCCGTAAACCGCCAACAACGGCGCGTCTCATAAAAAACTTTTCGCTTTATTGCCGCCGAGGGCTTTTCAAACAAAAGTCCTCGGCTTTTTTATTGCCGGAGTATTTGAAAAAATGGCATACCCGCGCAAGCGGCAAACCGTTTTGATGAGCCTGCTGCGCTTTCATAAGATTGCTTTTTTGAAGAATTTGACATTTTGCCTCCATTGAAACGGGACGCCTCCAGCCCTTTGTGTAGGCAAATCATTGCGCTTCATCCCCCCCCAAAAAAAAGTTGAACGCGAGGATATAATACACATATATGAAGTTGGGCGGATGATATAGAAGGAGATAAATCATGAAAATTCTATTTTCATCTTTTTGTTTACTAATATTTTGTTTTTCTATCTTTGCCGCGCCGGCTGAGTATCTGCGCCTGAAGGCTGGGGCGTCTCCGGCAATTTTCTCGGAGGATGAGGAAATAGAAATTTCGTTCGATCTTTCAAAAACGGATTTCACATCGGCAACCTTAACAATTTATGATTTCTACGGGGACCCGGTTCTACGGAAAGACTGGAACCGCGCGGAAATAAAAACCCCTCAAAAAATAACGCCGGATAAAAAATTGGGTGTCTTTATAGCAGCCTTATCTCTCGCAAATAAAAAGGGGAAAATTATCAAAACAGATGAAACCACATTTGCCCGAATCCCCGATGTCCGCCTTATGAAATTGAAACCCGAATCCCCTTTCGGCGTGGGCGCTTATTACATCGTCCGCTTTTCGCCGGAAGAACTCGCCATCGCCTCAACGATTCAAAACATGATCGGCGCGGTCTGGAATCGCGAAGAATTTTTGTGGGACATCCTTGAACCACAAAAAGATAAATGGCATTGGGAAAAATCCGACTGCACGGTCATAACCGCCCGCGATAAAAATATCTTGATTCTGGGATTGCTCGACTACTGGGGCAAATGGGCGGCGCATCACACCGATGAGGGCATCGCCGCTTATGCCAATTATGTCCGCCATGTGGTGGAGCGCTACAAACCAAACGGCGCCTTCGCGAAAGAGCACGGCTGGACGGACGGCTACGGAGTGAGCGACTGGGAAATCTGGAACGAACCGGCAACGTTCTGGGATGGAAGCGGCGAGCAATTTGGACGCCTCCTCAAAGCGGCATATCAGGCAGCAAAAGCCGCCGATCCCAATTGCCGCGTCTTTTTTTCCGAAGCGGGCGAATCTTTCAACGCCGCCGCCATCAAAGAAGCGGGCGCACAGTCGCTCGATGGAGTGACGCCTCATTTTTATTGCCCGCCGCGCACGCCCGAAGAAGGCGGAATTGACGAGAGCATGGGCAAAATGAAAAAGGAATTTGACAAACTCGGGATAAAAGACAAGCCCTTTTGGGTCAGCGAATTTGGCTGGCATTCCACGATGGAACCGGGGCAGATGCGCCATCAGGCTATATGTCTGGCGCGGACGCATATCTACGGACTTGCCGCGGGTCTGGATAAATTTTTCTGGTATAATTTTGTCAACGACAACCGCAACAAGAACGCACAACATTATGGTCTGGTGAACCGCGAGGACTGGACGCCGCGTTTTGCGCTCGGCGCGTATGCGGCGATGGTGTATTTTTTGGAGGACGCAAAATTCCACAGCCGCGTGGAATTGGCGCGACCGGCGCGCATTTTTGTTTTTGAAAAAAAAGAGGGGAGCCTTGCGGCAATTTGGAGCGCCGGCGCATCGGGCAGGCTCAAGTCATCATTTGATACTCGAGTCAAAATCTATGACATCATGGGCAACTTCCTGCCAACCGAGACCATCCCGCTGGATGCCGAACCGATATATCTAGTTGCGCCGGAGATGAGCGCAGAACGTCTGGCGGCGTGCCTTGACAAAGGCGAAATCGCTGGAATTTCATCAGCGGAGTTATCCATACTCCCTATCATCGGCGCGCTAAAATACCAGCCTCCTGTCCGTGTAGAAATTCAAAATATCCGGCATCAGCCGATTGAGGGGGTTTTGAAGATTTCCGCGCCGGATGGGTGGGTTGCCAACGAGACCGAGATTCCTGTCAGCAATCTCGCAGGCGGCGCAAGCGCTCAATTTTCATTCACATTTTCGCAGATGAAACTATCGCCGGATAATCGCTACAAAATCAGCGCAACACTCAGCGAAAAAAGCGGCAGCCAAGCGGTTCAATCGGCGGAAATATCGGAGTTGGCAGCCATTTATGGAACGCCGGAAATTGATGGCGACGCCTCCGACTGGAAATCGGCAAGGTTTATTTATTTGGATACGCCCGATAAAGCCGTGGGGCTGGTTCCCTACATGGACTGGAATCTGAGCGCTAAGGTCGCCGCACAATGGGATGAGGATTTTTTCTATTTCCTCGGCATTGTGAAGGACAACGTCTTTTCGCAGCCGCATGAAGGCTCAACCATTTGGGAGGGGGATAGTTTCCAGATTGCCTTTGATGCGCGACCGGAAAACAAAATGGAAGAGAACGCCGCTGGGCAATATCTTTTTGGGCTGGCGCAAACAAAAAAAGGGGCGCTCGTCTGGTCATGGGCTGTGGCGGGCAGGCGCGAGGAACGGGGCGTCCCCGACATCCGCTTTGCCTTTGCCGCTCCGGAAAAGGATATATATGTGTATGAAGCCGCCATCCCTAAAAAGCTGCTTGCGCCGCTTGTGCTAAAGGAAGGCGCTCAGTTTGGATTTAACATCCTTTTGAATGACGATGACGGCGGCGGACGGCGCGGTTGGCTTGAATGGACGCCCGGCATCGGCACGGGCTTCAATCCGGCGCAATTTACAAAATGGACGCTTATCAAATAAAATCAGAGGCAAAATGACAGTTATTTTATTGACCCCTCAAACCAAACCATTTATCAGATGACGATAATTAATTGGGGAAATAAGGCTAAAAATTTTTATGCTTTCTGAAAAAAAATTCATAACCACTTGGTATTGGATTCTGGCGTTTTTATTGGCGCTTCTTGTCGTTGCCCTTTTGCCTTCCTCGCAAAAGGTATTGCTCGATCTCGACGCCTATTACGCCCGATATTTTAATAATCTCATGGGCAAGAGCAAACCTTTTGATTTGATGGTGGGAAGGCTCAACTCCCAAAAGGGCGATGTATTTGTCGCCATCATGTTTATCCTGTTTTTTCTTGTCCACGGTTTTATGGGGAAAAATAAAACGGAGATTAAAAACCGTCTTGCCTTCTGGGGATGGGCGGGCGTGCTTTTTTTAATCCTCTATCAGGGGCAGCGCATCGTCGAGGGCGTGTTCAATCGGGACAGCCCCAGCAAGGTTTTTGACGATTGGATAAACATCAAAGAGCTTTATGGCATCAAGGCAAAGGTGTCTAATTCGCATTGCTACCCATCGGGACACGCGATGGCGTATTATTTTACGGCGTTTTTGGCGCTGAGGAGATATTCGCGGGCGGGCTGGACTCTTTTATTGATTGCCCTCACCGTCCCAACCACACGTATCATGACTGGCGCGCACTGGCCCAGTGACATCTTTTTGGGCTCGCTGCCTATTTCTCTTTTAATAGCCGCCGTTTGTTATGAAACGGGCATCAGGCAAACGTATGGCTGGTCGGAAAAAGTCGTAGATGTCGTCTGGGCGCTGCCGCCTTTATTGAAGATGGAAAGGTTCAACCTCCGTTTGCGCGCCGCTTGGGCGACGCTCGTCAATCAGGATAACCAACAATCCAAAGAAGATAATCAACCGAAAGGATAAGGCTATATGTGTTACAAAAAGGAAGTGGATTTGCGCAGGGCAAAACCGTTATCGGGAGATCCGGTTATTGTTATCTCCACAATGGACGAAAACGGCGTCAAAAACGTGGCGGCGTTCGGCTCCTACCTGCGCATCGGTTCCACCATCATTCTGGCAATTGCTCCCGATAGCCACACATATAAAAACATCATCCGCTCAAAGGAATTTGTCATCAATATTCCCGGACTCAAAGATATGGAGTCCATTATGCGGGCAAGCCGAGCATACCCCGCCGGAAAGGATGAGTTTGCGGCGGCGGGTTTGAGGGAGGAGCCGAGCCTGATTGTTGCCCCGCCGACGATTCGCGACTATCCCGCCAGCGTTGAATGCCGGTTGAAATGGACGAAAAACGAAGGAAGCCACGACCTTGTGGCGGCGGACTTCCTCTGCGGGCGTTGCGACGAGGCTTATCTCGACCCCGCTGGGAGATTCGATCAAGTCAAAGCAGGCGTTTTGCACATCGTTCGATACCCTGAACCTGTCTATATTGTTGCCGACCGGTATATCCAAGGCATCGAGCGGATGTAATCAATCAACAAAATTAGCGAGCCGGTCGAACCATCAAACCATGAAGCAGCCGCGAGCCAGCGAATCGAACGCTTGCGCGGCGTTGGCGGGCTGGGAGAATAGGGTTTCGAGCAGGTAAATAATTCCGGCGGCAATAGCCGCTGCTACTATAATCGCCGCCAGAGCAATGGCTCCATAATAAAACGCCTTCAAAAAAAGCGAATCCGTCGCTGTCATTTTATCCCTAAGGTTGGCGATGGCGTCCGGTCGGCTGCCGTCAATCTGCCTCAAAAGATTAAGACGCGCCTCCTCCAATTGAGCGGAGGAGGGTTGCGGTGGCGGGGTTTTGATGGCGGCTATACAAGGGGCAAGCGTGCCCAATTCGGCATCGCATGCGGATTTATCGCCCTGAATGACAACCGATGAATCCTCGCGGGCGGTTTGAATTTTAACTTTTAGCTCATGTTTTATTTTCTCATCCATTTTTTCCAACCCTCTTGCGCTGTTTTTGATATAATTTTTTTATCGCTTTTGACAGCGCGCCGTCCCAATTATACCAACGCAGATTTCAAAAACACCCTTGCCCGATGCAGTTGGCTTTTTACTGTCCCCTCGCTGCAGCCGAGAATCTCCGAAACCTCCCTTATGGACATATCGCCCAAGTAGCGGAGGACAAAACATCGGCGCTGCATCTTCGGGAGGAAGGAGACCGCCGTGAAAATCTTCGTGCGCAATTCCTTCTGCTGCAGCTCTGTCAAAGGCGTGCGCCGTTCCACGCCCTCGCAAAGGCTCTGAACCTCCTCGTCCTCTTCCTCATTTGGGGAACCCTCCATCCGTTTTTCATGGTGTCTTGCCTCGCGGCGGATAAAATCAATCGCTGTGTTGACTGCGATGCGATGAAGCCATGTGGAAAATTTCGCTTTGCCCTTCCATGAGGAAAGCGCTCGATATGCGCGGAGGAAACATTCCTGAACGATATCCATTGCGTCATCGAAATTCCCCGTCAAATTCCATGAAAGGCGGAAAACCAGAGGCTGGAATAACTCGAACAATTCGCCATATTTCTTCCGGTCTCCATGCAGGACTGCCTCCACAAGGGCTCGAACCTTATTTTCGGAAACATCCGGCGCCGAGTCCTGCATCATAATAGATTTGACGTCAATTCCGAGCATTGGTTGTCCAGAGCATACGATTTTTTTCTTTTATGCGCATTTTTGCCTGATTTGTGCCAATATCAAAACTGAGCCTTTGGCATGTTTTGAGATTCTGTCAACTTTGATTCTCATTTTCGCTTGACGCATTCATTTGAAGAAACGGTATAAGAACAAATCTAAGGGCAGTGTTTTCCTTATTGATTTGGGAGAAATATATGGGCGCGGAAAATCTGAAACTTTTTATAGCCAACGAGTGGCGAATTTCAAAGACCTCCGTCTGGACGCCGGTCTATAATCCAAGTACGGGAGAGGTTCAGGCTGAATCCCCCGACGCGCTGCCGGAAGAGGTCAATGAAGCTATAGCGGCTGCCGCAAATGCCTTTCCTTCTTGGGCGGAAACGCCCCCGCCTGCCCGCGCCGCGATTCTTTTCCGATTTAGGGAACTGCTGCTGAAAAATAAAAACGCCCTTGCCTCCATCCTCAGCAGGGAAAACGGCAAAACAATTGCCGAGGCGCTAGGCTCTATTGATAGAGGCGTTGAGATTGTTGAATTTGCCTGCGGCGCGCCAACGCATCTTTTGGGCGATTCGATTGACAACATCGCCACCGAGATGGACTTTTTCACGCTGCGTCAGCCGCTCGGCGTTTGCGCGGGGATATTCCCATTTAATTTCCCCGCTATGGTTCCGCTCTGGATGTTTCCCGTTGCCATTGCCTGCGGCAATACAGTTGTTTTGAAGGCAAACGAGCGCTGCCCGCTTTCCTGCGGGTATATGATGAACCTCCTTGTTGAGGCGGGACTGCCCGCCGGCGTTGTGAACATGGTTCTGGGGCGGAAGGGCGTTGTGGATATCCTGCTCAGGCATCCTGATATCAAGGCGATTTCATTTGTCGGCTCCACGCAGGTGGGGCGGATTGTTTATGAAACGGCGGCGGCGCACGGCAAACGCGTCCAGACGCTTTGTCAGGCGAAGAATCACGCCCTTGTTCTGCCGGATTGCTCGCTCGAACGGACGGCGCAAGCCATTGTCAACGCCGCCTTTGGATGCGCGGGCGAGCGTTGCATGGCGCTTCCGGCGGTGGGGGCGCATGAAAAAATCGCCGATTGCCTTGTTGATGAAATCATCTCCCGCGCCCGCAATCTAAAAATCGGTCCCGCCGAAGACTCCAAGACGGGGATGGGTCCGCTGGTTACACCGGAACATCTCGCCCGAGTGCGCGGGTATATTGAAAAAGGAGTTGCGGAGGGCGCGCGGCTGGTTCTCGACGGGCGCAGCTGCAAAGTGGAGGGTTATCCAAATGGTTTTTATCTGGGTCCTACGATTTTTGACCATGTAACTAAAGAGATGGCAGTCGGAAAGGAGGAAATCTTCGGACCTGTTTTGAGCATCAAACGAGTCGGGTGTTTTGAAGATGGAGTTGCCCTCATCAACGCCAGCCCTTACGGCAACGGCGCGGCGATTTTCACGCAGAGCGGATACCACGCCCGCGAGTTTGTCCATCGCATTCAAGCGGGAATGGTCGGCGTCAACGTCGGAATTCCCGTGCCGCTGGGATATTATACCTTCACCGGCTGGAAGGAATCCTTCTTCGGCGATTTGCACAGCCATGGCAAAGACGGCATCATCTTCTACACAAAAAAGAAATCCATTTCCGCCCGTTGGTTCAAGCCCGAGGAGGGCGGCGCGGATAAAATCGGGACATGGGGCTAAAAAAATATAATGAATTAGGAGAATAAAAAAGAAGGAACATGGCAAGAATTGTCAGATGCGGGTTGATTCAGGCAACCAACGATGAACCGGCGAGTTCGCCTATTGAAAAAATCAAAAAGCGCATGGTGGATAAGCATGTCGCCATGATAGAACAGGCGGCGGCTAAAGGTGTGCAGATTCTTTGCCTGCAGGAATTATTCTTCGGTCCCTATTTCTGCGCCGAGCAGGAAATACGATGGTATGACACGGCGGAATATATCCCCGATGGACCTACCACGCATCTGATGTGCGGACTGGCGGCAAAATATCAGATGGTCATCATCCCGCCGATTGCTGAAGAGGAGATGCCCGGCGTCTATTTCAACACGGCGCCTGTGATTGACGCCGATGGGGTGGTTCTGGGCATTTATCGCAAAAGCCACATCCCCCATTGCAAACCCGGCTTTTGGGAAAAGTTTTATTTCAAGCCGGGGAATATGGGATACCCCGCTTTTGAAACCAGATATGCGCAGGTGGGCGTTTATATTTGTTATGATCGCCATTTCCCAGAAGGTGCGCGGGCGCTGGGATTGAATGGCGCGGAGATTGTTTTCAACCCGTCAGCCACCGTGGCGGGGCTTTCCGAGTATCTCTGGAAGCTGGAACAGCCCGCCCATGCCGCGGCGAATGGCTATTTTGTGGGAGCGGTCAATCGAGTGGGTTGGGAGGAGCCGTGGAAGATTGGCGAGTTTTACGGCTCAAGCTATTTTTGCGACCCGCGCGGTCAAATCATCTCGCAGGCAAGCCGCGACAAGGATGAGCTGCTCGTTGCCGACCTTGACCTTGATATTATCAAGGAGGTTCGCCAGACTTGGCAATTCTTCCGCGACCGCCGCCCGGAAACATACGACCAATTGACGGAGATATAAATAACGAATTATGAAGGAGCTTTTGTTGAGGAGGCGCAGGGCGGACATAGCCGCGCGGGTTTTGCCTTATGCTATCCATTGAAGCATCATTCCTCCATTCATAAATCGTTATCGGCTATTTGTTATTTTGTTATTAAAAGGAGTATGCCATGTCCGCATCTCAATACGCCGACCTTTCTGCCGAGGAAATCCTTGCCCTGCGCAAGGAATACCTCATGCCGAATCATGCCATGTATTACAAAAAGCCTATCGCTATCGTGGAAGGGAAAATGCAATTCCTCTACGACAGCACAGGCAAAGAATACCTTGACGCCATCGGCGGCATCGTCACGGTCAGCGTGGGGCACTGCCACCCTTATGTCATCGAGAAAACAAAGGATCAAATTGACAAAATCCAGCACACAACCTGCCTTTATCTCCATCCGAATATTGTCAAATTCGCCAAACTCCTTGCCTCAAAAATGCCATCGCCCGATTTGAAACAAACCTTTTTCACAAACTCCGGCAGCGAGTCCAACGAACTTGCAATTCTCATGGCGCGCCTATATTCGGGCGTGCCGGATATTTTGGCGCTGCGCAACGCCTATCACGGCGACACGCTCGCCACAATGAGCCTTTGCGGACATTCCACATGGCGCTATGGCGTTTCCGGTCTGCCCAATGTCCACCACATCCTGCCCGGCTATTGCTACCGCTGCCCGCTCAAACGAACCTATCCCTCCTGCAATATCCAATGCGCCCGCGATGCGCAATCCATCATCGAGCATTGCACATCAGGGCAAGCGGCGGCAATTATTGTCGAACCGATTCAGGGCGTGGGCGGGGCGGTTGTGCCGCCGAAGGAATACTTCGGCATACTCTATGAGATAGTCAAAAAAGCAAAGGGGATTTATATTTCCGATGAGGTGCAAACGGGTTTTGGTCGCACTGGGGCGCATTACTGGGGCATCCAGAATTGGGGAGTTATTCCCGATGTTGTGACGATGGCAAAAGGAATTGGAAACGGCATCCCGCTGGGCGCGGTCACTTCGCGTCCGGAGATTGCCGCGCCGCTAAAAGACAAAACCTATTTCAACACATTTGGCGGAAATCCTGTTTCTATGGCGCAGGGAATGGCAACTTTGGAGGTGATTGAGCAAGAGAATCTGCAGGAAAATTGCCGCATCACGGGCGAATACCTATTGGAGGAATTGAAACGTCTGCAAGGGAAGCATCCGCTCATCGGCGAGGTGCGCGGGATGGGTTTGATGCTTGGCGCGGAGCTTGTCAAATCGCAGGAAAGCCGCGAGCCGGCAATAGCCGAAACGGCGGAAATCATGGAACAGACCAAAGAGCGCGGGCTTCTTATCGGCAAAGGCGGACTTTTCGGCAACGTGCTTCGCATCAAGCCGCCGATGTGCTTCACAAAAGAAAATGCCGATTTTCTGGTCAAAGTTCTGGATGAATCATTGACTGCCCTTCGGCAATAGCCAAAAATTAAGATAAAAACGCTTTTTGATGCCAGTCCAAAAATACCGTTTTTAAGTATGTTTGCCCCCATTATTTTATTTGACATCGGATATATGTTTTTCCTATAGACAACATAGATTAGGTTGCGAATGAAATTAAAATCGCGTGGAAAGGATATGCGCTAATGAATAACTTTCCCATTAAAGTCTTTTTATTATTATGCCCATTGCTGGTTTACTGCCTTTTCCCATCTTTTGCGCAGTTGAACCCTTTTGACACCGGCGGCGCCAGAGACACGCTCAATGAAGCGTCGCCAACTGGCGGAATGTCCACAAGTTACATTGACCGCGCGCGGGAGGTGGGTATCGCCCCAGCGCCGGCGCCTCAACCGCAACGCCAGCCGCCGGGGTATGATCCCGAAATCATGGGAGAGATACCCCCGCCAGAAGCTGAAGGCGGCAAAGCCGGCATGATGAGACCGGCGATGAGAAGATCTCCTGATATGTTTATGGAAGGACCTATGCAGCAAGAAGCGCCCACCCCATCGCCCACGCCCAAGATGATACGCGTCCTCACCGGATCGCGCGTAGAATGCGCTGTCAGCGGCATTTTGCTTGAGGATATCGTTTACAAGGACGTTCCAGAATCCGAGAAAAATAATTACTATGACGACGGCACACACGGGGATCAGGAAGCCAATGACGGCACCTATACCAACATCACAGTCCGCAAAGATGTCATGAGCCCGGAATCGCATGAAATCCTGAAAAAAACTCTGACATTGATGGAAAATATCGAGCAGATGGAATCCATAGATTTTTACAGATTGAATGTCGCCACAACGGATCCCCTTTCTTCGCTTACCAATATGGTGGAAGAGGAGAAAAATAAGGATTTGAAACTGGCTGAGTGGAACAATAATTTCCTGAGAATCTTCCGCATAGATGAATCAGATTCTAACAGCGCTTTCTACCCCTTGTATATCCCGCCGATGCCCTCTATTCCCGCGGTTACCCTACCGGAGGGATTCAAACCTGTTGTGGCTGCCACGCCTACACCCGCTGCAGCTACGATTATGGACGAAGGGATTATGATGGATGAGTTCCAAGCGGGCAGAGGTTATTATCGTCGCGGACCGGCTATGGGCGGCGGCGGGCGCGGACCGGAGGCGGGAATTTGAGCACGCCGGTTAAAAAGAAGGACGCCGAAGATATCCTTTCGGATTTACACAGGCTGAATGAACTGTGGGATATGGTTAAGCAATACCTGCTGATGGCATTCACAACAGAGCCTTTAACGGCGGAGATAGAGCAGCATTTTCTTGAATCAAAAAGCAACACGAGCAAGTTTCTGCGCGTGGTATCTGAAAAGATTGATTCGCATCAATTCCGCTATGATCCGGAAAAGATAACTCATTTGCTGCGGCAAGCAATATCCGTCACCCATTTGCGAAGCCTGCCTATGGCAGACCGCAAAAACCTGTTTGACACATGGCATGAGGTGCACGTCCGCCTGACACAGGTTCTGGGGGCGTTTCAATTAATTTCACAGGGCTATCACCCAACAAAAAAGGAGAAGAAATCAACGTCCGTCGCATCGCTGAAAAAAGGCGCAAGCGGGAGAAAGAAAAAAGAATCGCCGGCGGGCAAGATCGCTGTCGTCGCGCTGATTTTGATTATAGTGGTAGCATTTTTTATTATTTTCAAACGGTAAGGATATATTAACGATACTTTAATAATAGCCCGGGCAATAATGCCGAACATTAAACTTGGGAAAGGTGGGCAAAAATGAAACGAGCGGATTCATTCCATCAAAAAAGCGAACATTCCTCCAAGCGCCAAAGTGTGTGGACGCTTTGCGCCCTGTTTGCCGCAATCCTTCTTTTTGGGGCGGGTTGCTCCAAACAGCTGGCAAACCTGTCGCTCAACAAAGCCAAAAAACTAATTATGGAAGCTGAAAGAAGGGAAGCCGGGCGTCTGGAGAAGGAAAACCTTGATGCCGCCAAAAGGGAAGTTGAGGAAGCCGAGCGGCTTATCGCCGAGAATAGAGCCAAACAAGCTCGGGCTCGCGCATCTTCCGCCGTTGCAAACGCAAAGAAAACGCTTGAAAACACCCTTTCAAAACTCGCCGCGCAGAGAATCAATGAGGCAAAAACCGCCTTGGACGTGGCAAACCTGAATCACGGCGCGTCTGAAAATCAAGAGCGCTATAATAATATCAAAACCCTTTTTGATAAGGCTCAGGAAAAACAGCGCAAAAACAAATGGGCGGACGCCATAGATCTCAGCGAAAAAGAGATGAGCGAGGTGGACACGCTTTTGGCGCGTCTGCTAAACGAAGCCAAACAAAAGCAAATGGCGGCGCAGTCCAAATTCGATGAATTGAAACACGTGGGCGCGGAACAATACGCCAATGAATATGTCCTCAGCGTCCAAGATATGCTCCGCAACATCGAAAATAAAATCACAGTGGAACGAGATTATCTCGGCGCCCGCAATCAGGCGGACGACGCCATCCGCAAAAGCGAAGACGGCATCATCGCCACCAAAGGGAAAATGGCTTATGAGCAACTTTCCATACTCGAAGACGGTCTGGCTGAGGCTCAAGGTAAAGGCGCTTTGATTCACGCCAAAGACCTCCTTAAATCCTGCGAGGATTCTTTCGACACAATCCTAAAACAATATTCCGAAAAAAAATATGACATGGTCATCGAGAGCGCAAAAATCTTGGGACCCAAAGTTCAAAAACTCATCTACACCACTCGTCTGAAATCAGCCGAGGCGAAAATTAATATTGTTGTAGCAGAGATTGACAAACTTAAAGAGGGCGGCGCCACCCAATATCTGCCCGGCAGAGTGGAAACCATGGAGGAAAGCCTGAATGACGCGCGCGCCAAATTCCAAGAGGAAAAATTCGAAGAATGCGAAGAAGTCTGCGTCACCGCTCTGCGCGAAGGCGAAAAAATCCATGCCGCATTTAATGACCTTGCCCTTGACGCTATGCGCAACGCCGCCGAGTCGCTTGAAATTGCCCGCAACGTTTTTGATAAAATGGGAGATATATTCATCATCCGCTCCGATATGAAACTTTCAGGGCTGAATCTCCAGTTTGAAAACAAAAAACAGGCGATACAAATGGAACTGGATACCATCTTGAAAAACGCCCGCCTGACGCTTGGCATCGCCAAACTCCGCCAAGAGGAACAAAAATACCGCAAAGCCATTGAAATCTCCGGCGAAGTCAAACAAAGCGGAGAATACGTCCTCAATGAAACCTATCATGTAGTGGCTCATAACGCCATCATGGAACTTTCTGAACAGGTAACCCGGCGCGAGACTGACGGCGCCCGCCAGTATGTTCCCGCAGAACTTGACCGCACTCAGGTGATTTTAGAGCAAGCCAAAAAACTGCTCGCCGGCGGCGAATATAAAGAAGCCGTCCGCAGAGCGGGCGAGGCGCGTGCCCAACTGGAAATCACAACTCAGGAGCTTGCCCAAAAAGCCGTGGAGAATATGGCTCTTGCCAAACGCCAGATTGAAGATTCCCGCAAGAACAGAACTGACGAATTCCAAAAAAGCGAACTCGAACGCGCTCAGGCTTTGCTTGCCGATGCGGATAAAGCCCTTCAAGACCAGAAACTGAAACCCGCCGTCGAGACCGCCCTTCAGGCAGCCAACGTCGCACAGGAGGCATCCATCCGCTCCGCCAAAATCTGGTGCGAGCAGGTAATTGCCGAGGCGGAGTCGGCTATCAAAAATGCGGAAGAAGCCGGCGCCCTCATCTATGCCGGGGAGCAACTGGATGAATCCAAGCGTTTTCTGAATTCCTCGCAAAACCTTTACCAAAGCGGCAACTATCTTGAAGGCAAGGACGTGGCGCAGCGCGCCGTTCAAAAAGCCCGCGACGCCTTCTATAAAAACATCCTCGCCGCCGAAACCGCCATCAACGAAGCCAAGAGCTATAACGGCTGGGAACATCGCTCGAGCCTTCTTTCTCAGGCTATTGTGGATGCCAAACTGGCGCGCCAGAACATTGACGCCGGAGATTATTTTCGGTCTTCCGCTTATGCCGAAAAAGCCGCCATTGAAGCCCACAAGGTGGTCAAGGACACGAAAAATGTTGTGTTCCAAAAACGCATTCGAGAAATCATGAACAGCCTTGATGTCGCGATGCATTCGGGCGTCAATTATTTCCAAGCGGAGGAAGCCAAGAAGATTTTCCGTCAAGTTGCCGCGCTCAAGGAAAAATACAGTCTGAATAATTATGATGAGATTTCTTCCGAATTGGATAAGATTGAGGCGGATATGGAGCGCACCCTTGCCACAACGCCATTAGTTTTGGAAAATATGATCGCCAAACAGCAGCAGCGTCTTGCCAACGCGATTGAGGCGAAGGTTTCTGTTGAAATTGCCGCCGACCTCATTAACCGCGCCAAGGATCAACTTCATTACTCGAAGATAGACTTCGACAACAAGAAGTTCACCCTTTCATATCGCGAGCTGAAAAACGCTGTCGCCGCGCTTGATGAGATAGAATCCAGAATCGCAATGGAAGATTATGCCGAACAAGCAAACGAAATCCTCGAATCGCTCGATGAAGCCTTGGATGGATTCCAGTCCGTTTTGAGCCTTGGACCAAAGGCCGTCGAAAGTTTCTCCCGCGGACCAAATAAGCAAATATACAGCATAACTGTTCTGGGAGGCATGGCGCCGGATCAATTTCGAAATACGGTATCCGAGCTATATGAAAAGGCGCGCCTCATCGAGTTCCCGCCCGACGCCGAACTTGTTCACGCCAACTTTGTGGATATGATTAACGACATTCGTCTGGCTTCCATCTATTTTGACAAAATGATTATCTTGAGCGAATTTGACGCAGCCTCGCGTCATGAAATTATTTACAAGGCGTTTGATTACATTAACAGTGCCAAACAAAAACGCGCAGAATTGCAGAAGACGTTGCTTGTTCGTGAAAAAAAGATGCGGCTTGCGGATGGCAGAATTTAAGCCTCGTTTAAGATACGAGGGCAGTCAACACGAAAAAAAGGACATTAAAAGGGGGCAAAATCATGAACATATTCCGAATGATTAAAATACCTTTTTTGAAAAATTTGGCGCTCAATCATGTCCAACGCGTTGAAATTCTGGTCATCATCACCATCGTCCTTTTTGTCCTGTATATTTTTTACTCCCTGAATCTTTTTAAAAAACAATAATAATCAAAGGAGATTTTTTTAACTATGGCAACGGGCAAACCCTTCATGACCACAGCAGAAAAGATTAAGCTTTGTCAGGAATACACGCTTTTATGGTCTGATTTTTTCAAACTTTTTTCCGAAGGACTGGAACAAAAAAAGATTCTCAATAACGAAGAAAAAATATTTAACCAGATAGTTTCTCTTCTCGCCTATAAGCATTATAAACTTTCTGAAATGATGGGCGATAAATTGTCCAATCCCGATGGAATTTTGGAAGTCCTTTGCGAATCTGCCAGCCTGCAGCATCTCAAAGAATTATCTGAGGCGCAATTTTCCAAGCTGCAGGTGGACTGGCATACCATGTTTATCGCATTGAACAAATGTCTGGGCAAATTGATATCCGAGCTGACGCCGTTGCAGCAGGCTCAAATAACGGGATTCGGGACGCAGACAGCGCTCGGCGCCGCTTCGCAGCCGCCGGATCTGCCGGATGACACATCCGTCTCAGAAGCGCTCGCGGAATAAATCATACAATTAACTTGCCCGCCGAGCCTTTTTTTCATAATTCAAAACAACTTTAGTTCCCATGCAATGTATATATGTTGTCTAATTACCGGCAGATAATGTGATTTTTTCTCTTGCCAGCGTTTTTATAAAAGTGAAAGAATCTCCCTGCTTTTTTCGGAAAAGCATCGGATTGGCTGAATTGCGAATTATTGATTTATTGGAGCGGAATACGCGCGTAGTTGCGAAGACCCGAAGAAAACCGTTATAGGGTTTTGGCTTCGAATCCTCGCGCCTTCGCGGCAATCCGGCAAAAACCGGACTGGATCTGAACGCATCCTTAATATGAGGTGAATTTGTGATGGCAACTACCAAAAAAACCACCCCTGATAAAACCGAAAAAAATAGCGCGGCAAAAAAGAAATCCCCCTTGAAAGCAGCCGCGCCGATTAAAAAGACCGCAACAGCGGCGTCATCAAAGACAACCGCGCCCACCGCAGCTGCAAAAACTAAATCAATCAAAGAGGAACCCAAAACAACCGCCAAGGCAAAAACGCCTGCGGCAACCGCTTCTAAAACCTCGACAAAAAAAGAAACGCCGAAAACCGCCAAAGAAAAAACGCCGACTATTGCGCCTCCAAAAGTTTCCATTAGCAAAAAAGAGATTAAGCCGACCCCTGTCGTTGTGAAACCCGCCGCCAAACCTGAACCTACGGAAAAACCCTCTGCGGCAAAAAGAAAACCCCCAGTCAAACCCCGCATTACCAAACCCAAAAAGGCTGCGGCGGTCAAAAAGGCGGAAGCGTTAATTGAGGGCATTCCCTCTGTGATAGAAGTGGAATCCGCAAAGTTTGAGATGGCGCCTCCGGAAAAAGTTATAGCTCAGGCGGCTCCTGTTTTCAAACCCTCGCGCGAACTCCCCGAGTCCTATGGACAAACAAAAATCGTTCTTTTGGTAAGAGACCCTGAATGGGTGTTTTGCTACTGGGAAATCAATGACGAGGTCCGCAACCGGCACAATATGCCAAAGGCAAAACATGACAAGACCCTTGTCCTTAGGGTTTATGATGTGACGGATATCGAATTCACCGGCGAAAACGCACACCGCTCTTATGACGTTATCGTCAATGACTACGCCTCCAGCTGGTATCTCCGCATTCCGGAGGTCAACCGAAGCTGGTGCGCGGAGCTGGGATATTATAATCAAAACGGGAAATTTGTCGCGCTGGTTCGCTCCAACGCGGTCATGACGCCGGCGGGTCGCATCTCCCCGCGCGCCGATGAGGAATGGATGCAGATTTCTCAGGAGAATCTGGAAGAAATCCTGCGCCTTTCCGGCGGGTTGAATCTCTTTGACGCGCGCGCTTCAGAGGATGTGATTCGCACTATTTCCGAAAAGATACGGATGCAAATTGAGCAAGCGGGGGGCGCCAGCTTTGGGCTCGCCTCAGGTCAGATGTCGCAGCGCCCGGCTATCGAAAAAGACTTTTGGCTGGTTGTCAATACAGACCTGATTGTCTATGGAGCCACCGAGCCCGATGCCCGTGTGACCATTCAGGGCAAAGCGGTGCCTCTGCGCAGCGACGGCACATTCAGCGTTCGCTTCACGCTTCCCGATGGAACATTAGTCATCCCTGTCCACGCCCTCAATGCGGATGGAGATCGGCGATGCGAGATTGTGCCAAAGGTCAAAAAAGACACCCAATAATGCCGGTTGGCGCTTCAATTCCGTTTGAGGTGAATCAATCTGGTTATTGATGCCATTAATTTATCCAAGCGTTACAAGATATACCGCAGACCCGTGGATCGCATCCTTGATTGGGTAGTCCCCGGCGCCGGCAAGCGGTATCGTGATTTTTGGGCGTTGCGGCAGGTCTCATTTTCTATTCCCAAAGGACGCTCTGTTGGCATCATAGGCGCAAACGGCGCCGGCAAATCCACACTTCTCAAACTCATCTCCGGCACCGCCAAACCCACAAGCGGCGAGGTGCGCGTTCAAGGAAAAATAGCCGCCCTACTTGAACTCGGCATGGGCTTTCATGCGGAATTCACCGGCAGGCAAAATATCCGAATGAATGGAAAACTGTTGGGGCTGACGGATGATGAACTGGATGAGCGCATCCCGAAAATCATCGCTTTCAGCGAACTGGGGGATTTTATTGACCAACCCCTGCGCACATACTCCTCCGGCATGTATGTCCGCCTCGGCTTTTCCGTTGTGGCAAGCGTGGATCCGGACATCCTGATTGTGGATGAAGCATTGAGCGTGGGCGACTTGCATTTCCAGCAAAAGTGCATAAGGCGCATACGCGAATTCCACGAACAGGGCACAACCCTTCTTTTTGTCTCCCATGACCCGGGCGCAGTCAAACTCCTTTGCGAGGAAGCAATCCTCCTTGATGAGGGAGAGGCGGTATCCCGCGGGGAACCGGATGATATCCTTGACCACTACAATGCCCTAATTGCAAAAAAAAGCGTCAAGGGCTCTGGCTTTCACATGACCCGCGCCGCTTCCCCGCAAAGGAATGCGGGCGTCCGCCACTCCGGCAATTTTATGGCAATGATAGTTGAGGCGGGGCTCCTTGATGAAAAAGGCGAAAAAGTCTCCGCCATCGTCAGCGGACAGGAAATCTGTGTTTATATCCGCGTTTTTTTTCTGGGCGAAACCAAAGACCCGACGATTGGATTCATGATTAAGGACAGGCTTGGGATGGAGGTTTTCGGCACAAACACCTTCATGCTTGGGGAAAAAACGGGCGATTTTAAAGCTGGAGAAACGCTGGAAGCCTTTTTCAAATTGCAGGCGGATATCGGCGCGGGAGAATACTCGCTCACAGCGGCGGCGCATACGCTCGACTTCCACATACATGAATGCTATGACTGGGCGGACAAGATATTTATCTTTACGGTTGTCCCCTCAACGGATTATCGCTTTGCCGGTATCGCAAAATTACATCCTGAATTTTCGCATAAGATAAAAGCGGTTTCTGAAAGCGAAGCATGGAATCTCCTTGAGGACTTATTTCATGACGCGGGGACAAGTCTGACGGTTGGTCCGCAAAGCCAGCGTTTCCTTTGCAAAGGGTGGTATGAACCTGAGGCGGCTGAACAGGGACATCTCCGCTGGACGGACAAAGATTTTTATTTCTTTCTGCGCATGGACGGCAGTTGCCTTGCCATTGACATGGCATGTCCGAAACCTGATATCGCCAAAAAACCGATTTCAGCCGATTTCTTTGCTAAAGGCGTAAAATTTCATAACCTTGTAATTGACCGCCCCGACCCGCAGGTATTGCGGATTCCTCTGCCTGAACATGGCAAAGAAATGCTAACCCTTTTTCATGTTGCGCTCAGCGAAGTCTGGACGCCGGCGGATTATTCGGATACAACGGATTTTCGCCGAATTGGAATCGTTGTTCGCAAAATTTGGACAGAATAGGATATGGGAGCATGGCTTTTGAGAATTTGAATGAGCAGGAGATTCTACGGCGGATTCGCGCGTTGATTGAGGCAACGCCGCCGCATCAACCGCCGATTGATTCCAACGACGGCGTATCCGAGCTTGATGAGCAGGTGTTTTTAACTCTCGCCCATCTTCATCAGGTTAAAAACCCCACACTTGTTCCGCAAGAAACGCGGATGCGGCTGTTTAAAAGAATCATCCAGCGCTTTATCCGCATTTTTTCAGCCGTTCAGATGGATTTCAATCATGCCGCCGCATACATCCTAAACGCCCTCTCTTATAAAACAAAAGACCTCATTCGCCAAAATCAGTCGCTTGCAGAAAGCAACAAAGCCTTGACCGCCCAAATAGCCGAGCTCAAATCGCTCATGTCCCAGATGCTGGACGCTCAACAGAAAATCGGCGATTTATATCAACAGCAATCTGCTCGATTATCCGATGCAATCGTTCAGAAAGAAAAGGCGCTCGCCGAGCGGATGGATAACGACACGAAATCTATCTATAACCTTATTGATGTTAACCAGAAGTCGCTAACCCAAAACCTGCGGGAAGCGGAGGCTTTGTTCCATAAACGGCTGGATGATGAGAAATCCGCCATTTATGCCGATCTTGAAGCGATGCAAAAAAAAGGAGACGCCATAACCGGCTCCATAATTAATGATTTGAGAAAAACAGAAAAAGTCTTGCATATACGGCTGGATGACGAAAAGAAGGCAATTTATGAGGTTTTTGAATCTTTGAAGGCTGCCATGTCAGATAAGGTGGATAAAAATGCAGAGTTGATAAACGACCGGTTCAATCAAACAAACCAAATGCTCCATAAGCGGCTGGATGATGAAAAGAAGGCGATTTATGAGGTTTTTGAATCTTTGAAGGCTGCCTTGTCAGATAAGGTGGACAAAAACGCAGAGTTGATAAACGACAGGTTCAATCAAACAAACCAAATGCTCCATAAGCGGATTGATGATGAAAAAGAAGGGCTTATTAAGGCGCTGCCCAGCCATGAGTCAATTGACGCCAAAATTCAGGAATCAAAAGACCACGCCGCCCATCTGGCGGAGCTGCTGGATGGCGAGGTGAAAAAACTTTCCGCACTTTTGACAACGCAGAACATCTTCCGCATGGTTCAGCAGGAAAACAGCCTCACAGATGACATCTATTTTGATTTCGAAAAAAATTTTCGCGGATCGCCGGAAGCCATCCGTGAGCGTCAAGAATATTATTTAAAAGTTCTTTCAGAAAATCACACCTCGCTGCCCGATGGTGAAGGGATATACCTTGACATCGGTTGCGGGCGCGGGGAGTTGCTCTCGCTCTTAAAAGATACCGGAATTCCGTGCCGCGGCGTGGATAATAACCCAACCATGGTAAATCACTGCAAAGATATAAACCTTGACGTCGCTGACGGCGATGCGCTCGAATTCCTTAAATCGCTCCCAGATAATCACCTGCGCGGTGCGATAGCTTTGCAGGTGATTGAGCATATGTCCATCCGAGAACTTTTTGAGATGTTCTATGTGGTTAATCAAAAACTAAAACCGGGCGGGATTTTTATCGTGGAAACTATCAACCCGGAGTCTTTATATTCCATGCGCTGGTTTTATATGGACTGGACGCATAATCGTCCGCTGCCCGCGCCGCTTGTGGAATTTTTCTATCATTATTCGGGATTCCGAAATGTTGAGACGATTTTGCGCTCGCCCATCGAGGGTTGGCGGCAGATGGCTATGACGGAAACCAACCAGACCGCCGATGATAACTTCAATAAATTGAACAACATTTTATTCGGTTATCAGGATTACATGATTCGAGGAATCAAGTGATTCGCCGAGCGGATGAATTGTTAGAGGATTGGTTTTGAGCAGGAAAAAAAATATTCTTGCCATTAATTTTTTCCCTTCTTTCACGCCGCCCAAAAGCGGCGGAGAACTCCGTTACTATAATATTTACCGCTTTTTAAGCGCTTACTACAACATCAATATGGTCAATCCGACCCACCTCTTTGTGGAGCCGGAAGTCGTCCGGCACCTGCCCAATATGATTGAGCACCGAATTCCAAAGGGAGATATCCATTACAAACTCCACCGCATCCTCGGCGCGCTCGGCAAATTCAAGGAATGCTCCGCAGCAGTGGTCATGCTTGCGGCGCCATATTACCAGCCGTTTATCCAAAAGGTAAATGAATTTCTGCCTCAAGCGGATATTGTCATCCATGAATGCCCGTTTCTTGCGCCTCTGGCAAAAAAGAAAGAAGGGCAGATTCTTATTTATGATTCCTATAATGTGGAGTATGACCTTCATAAAGATATGCTTCCCGGACTGCTGGGCGGCATTATCTGCGGGCGGGTTAAAAAGGCTGAGAGGAAGATTTGCCATCTGGCGGATCTCGTTTTTGCCACATCGGAGGAAGACCGCCAGCGTATTTCTCAACTGTATGACGTCAGCCTCCAAAAGATAATAGTCATCCCCAACGGCGTGGATACAGAACTCATCAAACCGGCAACTCCTGAAGAGCGCTCTTCATCGCGTCAAATGTTGAACCTTGACGATAATCCGGCTATTCTTTTCTTCGGGAGCGCACATCCGCCAAATATTGCCGCCGTTGAATTTATTTTGCAAAAACTTTCACCCGATTTGCCGGACTCCCGATTTTTAATCGCAGGCGATGTGGGCAAACATTTTGAGGGACGCGGGACAGCCAACGTCCGATTTCTCGGACGTGTGAGCGACGAGGAAAAGATGGCGCTGCTCCATGGCTGCGACTTGGCGGTCAATCCGATGTTCTCCGGCTCAGGCACCAATTTGAAGATGTTTGATTACCTTTCCTCCGGACTGCCGGTTGTTTCAACGCCAATCGGGGCGCGGGGGATTGCCCTTGCTAATTATAGAGACGCCGTCATAACAGAAGCGGATGGTTTTGCGGAGGCAATTAAAGAGATTGAGGGGCGCCCAGATCTTATGAATCATCTGGCGCAGAGCGGCAGGAGGTTTGTGGAAGAGCATTTCAATTGGAAGGGGCTTGTGGCGCGTATTCATGAATCTATCAAGCAGCTGAACAAACCAAAAGTGACGGTCATTGGGGATTATGACATCTCGTCGCCGCGCCATGGCGGACAGTATCGTATGCACAACATTTATAAGGAATTGTCCCGCCGCATGCCGGTTTGCCATCTTTGTCATCAAAAAGAAACCGACGAAATAATCGAGACGCAAATTGATAAAAATTTCATTCAATACGCCATTCCGAAAGGGTTCTGGCAGCGCGTCATGGAAAGCCTGCTGGGGCGATGGATGGGTTTTTCGGTGGACGACATTCTGGGCGTTTTGTTCACACATCATAATCCTTTGATGCGGCGGGAGGCGGCGCAATCTGCGCTTTTTGGCGACATCCTTGTCTGCGAGCATCCCTTCCACTGGAAAGTGATTAGCGGGCATAAAAACTGTCTTCGCCTTTATGAGTCCCAGAATTACGAAACGAAATTAAAGGAAAAGATGCTTCATGGGTTGATTGGTCGGATTTTGCTGGGGCTTGTCCGGCGCATTGAAAAACGCGCCGTGTTGGAGAGCGACGCCATTGTGACTGTTTCCGATGAAGAGGGAGAGGCGTTCATCAAGGATTTCGGGATACCGGAGAAATGCGCCACAATCCCCAATGGCACGGATACTGTCAGAATTGCGCCGCCGCCGATGTCTGAAAAATCGGAAATACGCCGCCAGCTGGGACTTCCGGATAACTCCATTGGTATCTTTGTGGGCAGCGCTCACCCCCCGAACGTGGAGGCAGGGCGGGTCATTGTCGAAGAAATAGCCCCGCGCGTCCCGTATGTGCTTTTTTTTATTGTGGGAAGCGTCTGCTGGATTTTGAAAAACTTGCCCACGCGTCCGCCTAATGTGAAGCTCTTCTTTGAAGTGGAGGAGCCTGTGCGGAATATCCTTTTGAAAATCTCAGATCTGGCGGTGAACCCGATGATAACCGGCGCGGGGACAAGCCTCAAGATGTTCGATTTTATGGCGGCGGGACTGCCGATTATCTCCACGCCTCTTGGGGCGCGGGGGATGGATAGCAGGGGCGGCGACGTTATGATTCGATGCGAAACGCAGCAGTTTGCGGAATCCATCGAGGCGCTTTTAAGGGACAATTTTAAGATGATGAAGATGGGAACCGAAGGGCGCCGCTATGTTGAGGAGAATTTCGACTGGGGTGTCATCGCCGAGAGATATCACACCCTTTTGACCAAGCTTTCCGCTGGAGGCGTCATATCCGGCAAAAAAGAGAAAAATCTTGCATCCCGCAAACAAAGGGGTTATGGAAGAGATAATTTGTCTGCCAAAAAATAAGGAGAAACGATGATGAAGAAAAAAAGTGTTGCGATTGTGCTTTGCATCTTGGGGCTGCTGCTTTTTGCCTGCTCCAAAAAAGATGAATCTAAAACGGCGGCATCCGCCGCCAAATCCGGAGCCGCCCAAAAGCAAGAGGCAGCGCGCCCTAAACTGTCCGGATTGTCCATTGCTGTTCCTGAAACTTTTTCGGATGAGGATGTTTTCGGTTACGCCTGCGCGAAAAATCTTTCCGGCTTGCTCGATACGGTGGATTCTTGGACTGCAAAAGTGAACCCGGAGATGCCCGCCGGAACGGCAAAAATGAGCGCGGGGCAGTATTTTGGAGACCCGACAATGGCGGGGCTGGATTCGTCGCGCCAGATGGCGATACTCTTTCTCAATCCTAAAAAATATTCAACCGTCGCCGTTTTATACGTTCCCGTCACCGATGCCTCAAAGATGAAGGATGGCATTGAGCAACGCGGCGGACTCACGGTGCTCAGGGACAACATCCTTGTTGTGGCTGATGAAAATGAAACCATCATGAAAGGCGTGGCACTCCTGCCCAAAGTCCAGCCTCTCATGTCTAAAACGCCGGACGCCGATATAGTTGTTTCGTTGGATGTCGAAAATTTGATGAAGATTTTTGGCGATGACATGAAGCAGAAAATCAAAGACCTCAAAACACAGATGAACGTCATGCAAATGCAGGAACAAAGCGCCGAACAGATGAAGATGGTGGAGGCTCAGATTGACGAAGCTATTAAATTTGTGGAGGAAATCAAAACCATTGCCTTCAAGGCGGACGCCAAATCGGATTCCCTTGAAATCTCCGCAATGTGCGAAGCGAAAAAAGGAACAGACTTGGAGCGCCTGATGCAAGTGACCAACGTTCCTCCTCAAAGCATGGTCAAATTCCTGCCCGATGGCGGAATCAAGATCTCCGTATGCGGCGATTACGATTCCCTCAGCGAGATTGGGAACCAGATTGGCGAGCGCCTGATGAGCAAAAGCGGCGCCATGGACAAACAGCAGATTGAAACAATGAAAAAAATCACCGCGCTGAAAAAAGAAGCCATTGCCGGCGAAGCTGCTATCTGCCTCTTTATCCCCAGCGGACAAGGCGGCTTGAACGGCGCGATATTTTACAAGGTCAAGGACGCCGCCAAAGCGCTCGAATTGATCCGCATGGCAAAGGAGCAATTGATGTTGCGCAATGCGTCCGCTGATGTGACCACGACCGTTGATTATGCGGAAAAGGCGCGCCAAGCAGAAGGCGTGGACGTCCACACTATGGACATCTCCATTTCTTCGACCAATCCGATGGCAACGCAGCAAATGGCGATGTTCATACCCGGCGGCAAACTGAACATGGAAATGGCAATTGTGAAGGATGTTATGATTTACAGCATCGGAACAACGATTGACCCCTTTATCAAAACCGTCAAGGAGGATGGGGGATCAAATCAGATTGCGGCGTTCAAAGATTTCCCCGCCGGCGCGCAGGTTTACGGCGATTTGGATGTTGCCAAAACGGTCAAGACTCTGATGACTCCAATGTTCGCCGCAATGAGCGCGCTTATGAGCCCTGAGCAAAATCCTCTTACCGCGTTGGACAAAGTGATTGCCCCGCCGGTCACTTTCACTGCAATGATTGCTGATGGCAAAGCCTCCGGCAAAATCAAAATTTCATTAGACACCATTCTAAAAATGCAAGAATCCCTCAAGGGTTTAGGAATTAAATAGTTCAAAATTTAACAAATGATGAACCGCCGGCATTCTCGCGCAGATTCGCCGGCGGTTTTCTTTTTATGGTAGAAGATACGTTAGAACGGATTTCATAACCGCCTGACGATTCTCCGCCCCGCAGATGCATTCAAAGGGGAAGCCAAACACCATAATGCGGCGGGGTTTTTGCATCGCCACAGCGGCGCTCCAGCCGTTATCTTTGTATCGGAAAATTGTTTCAGACGTCTCAAAATCCTTTGCGCCTTTAGGTTTGATGGCGGGCTTGATGGCATCCGGCAGCTCCACGCCATAGATGCCGTCCTCGCCGACGCCGGAACTGATGTGAAAATTGAGGATACTCTTGAAGGCGTCGTGCGCGGCAAAGACATCATTTGTTCGGCTGCCGTGATTGGTTGTCCAATAAACCTTGAGCGTTTCAGTCAGGAATTTTTTATCCTGTTCGGTGGATTCAGGTCCTTCCGCCAAATCGGTTGCCAGATACGCGCCCGTGATAAAAAGTGCGCCGCCGGCATCAAGATAGCTGGTGATTATTTCCTGGTCTTTTGCTGTGAGCGTTTTAAACTCCGAAGTCATTTTATCGGGATTGCCCGACTGCGCCTGACCGGCGGGAGGCAGGGTTGTCCGCTCCTCGCCAAGAACCCAATCCACAAGCGGATAAGCGCCGAGGTTGAGAAAACCTTCGCGCAACGCTTCATCGCTGATGGAATCAAACCCCTTGCCGCAGGCGGCGATGGCGGCGCCGTGGCGAATGGCAAAATCAAAAGTGTTGCCGAGTTCAAGCAGGGCTTCAAGATTGCCGTCCGAAGCGCCGTGTCCGGGGGCGTCGTTTGTTCGGAATTCTGACTTTGGGTCAAAATCCCACTGGTCGCCGGCGAGTCCGTAATTTGCCATATACCCCACGCCTTTATCCACGCGGTCAAAACCTGTCCAGTTTTCTTTGATGATGGCGGAAGGAGGGGCAATGCGGTCAAAGGCGTTAACGATGAGCACGCGTCCGCTTTTATCGCCGCCTGTCCGCACGCAAAGGGTTTCGGAGGGGAAGCTTTCTCCGCCGGCATTGAAGGCGGTCACACGGAACGAATAGATTTTATCCGGATCAAGATTTCGGGCAATGAATTGAGCATCCTTGACGCGCGTCCCGTTATCAAATCCGCTTTTGTGTTCATCCGCGCCCTCCCTCATAAAGACAATATAACCTTCCGGCAAGGCGGTCGGCTCGAGCGGGTCCGGCTGGGGCTTCCATGAAATAAGGGCGGAGTATTGCGATTGCGCCTGCACAACCAGATGTGTGGGCGGAAGGGGCTGCACCACCGGCTCATATCCATTTTTAAAGGCGATAAAACGCAGCATGGCTTTGTAAATGGCGCGGGAAACATCAAAACGGAAGCGCGGGTCAATGCCGTATTTCATGTCTTGAAAATTTTGATGGGAAAGAAATTCAAGGAGCGCCGATGGCATATTGCCGCGGCGCGTTTCGCTGTATTCCTGATCGGCGAGCGCACGGCGCGTCCATGTGCTGCAATATTTGGCTCGGACATCATCAACAATTTGCGTCTGAATTAAATCGGCAAGCATGCGGTTATTATCAAGACGCGATTCGCCGTCGGGAAAGACGATTTGTTCTCTTTTATCCAGCTCTTTATATATGGAAAGCGTTCCCACAATGCCGTCCTTGATGCCGGCATCTGTATGGAATGCAAAGGCAAGATCTATCGGGACGCGCAAACCGGGGTGATTGTTATTAGGCGTAGGACCGTAGGGCGCGCCTTTTAGATAATTGGCAAATTCAGCTCGGGAAACATAGTCCTCCGTATAATCAGGACCTTCGCCTTCGCCTTTAAAGCCCATTTTATAAACAAGCGTCTGCTCCACGCCGGCGTATTGCAGCCAATAACGGGAGGCTTCGCAATAGCGAGGGTAACCGCTGACGCTTCCGCCGCGGACAATATCCCCCATGCCGCCGCCGAATTTGACGCAATCAGCGGATACAGTCGTCCCTTCAACCTCCGATTGATTGACGAGCTCCACGCATCCTTTTTCTGGGTTCATGCCTTCATCAAACTGGAAATAATCAAGGAAGAGCCACGTGTTTCCGCCCATGCGCTGATTGACAAGGAAATCGGATTTGCCCCCGAGATGGTACACAGTGTAACGGGCATCTGGGGCGCGGTTATCCGACATGTTGTATGAGACATAAACGGCGTATCTGCCCGCTTTGGGGATGCGGGGCGTCCAACGAATTTTTGCGGTCGCATTCTTTTCTGCCCGCGCGATATGATGATGCCCCGCCTTGTGGGGATTCAAGTCATCGGGATATGGCGCAAGACCGTTTTTAAAACCATTGCCTTCATCTTCGTTCCACAAAGCGGCGGGAGACAGTTCAACCCTCCCTTTTTCGGAAGATAGGGCGTCGCCATCATCAAGGAGGATTTCTTCCGTCTGGGTATCCCGTTCGCGCAGGTAGCAAGTGACCGCGCCGGCGTTTTCCAGCATTGGCAGAATGAAAGGCAGCATAAAAGCGGTGGGCAGGAGGTCTTCCACATTGGTGAACATACGCGGACGCTGCCACTCCCATCGCAGGTCGTCCTGCGCGTCATAATACCAGCCATGGCTTCCCCAAAGGCAGATGTGGCGTCCATACAACCCCGCTTGCGGCTCTGGATAAGAGCGGGAAATGCGGCGCACCCATGGGGGAACTGCCGACGCTGGGGCTTTTGATTCCAGTTGTTTGGCTCCGCGAAATATTGGCGGGACGTAATCGGATAAGGCATGCTGTCCATAATAGAGTTCAATATTTGCATTCGGGATAAATTTATGAACCTCAGGTTTGAGCATTTCAATAATCGTCTGGGGCGTTTCGGCGCGGAAAGGGTAAAAAGTAATCTCCTTATTGAAAAATAATTTTACCCCGTCGGGAAGTATTTCAACTTGTTGAATGGAGGTTCTGGGCGGAAAGAGCTCCTCGAAGCTTGTTTTAGTGTTCTTCTTGATAAAGGCATTCAAGTCTGCCTGAATGTTATCGGGGGTAATTGTTGACGCAAAAGATACAAGGCTCAAAACACATAAAAGAATAGCTGCAAGACATGTTTTTTTCATGATGTTTCCTCCAAATAACAATTAATAGTTTAACGGACAACAAACATGGGAGGAATGCAAGAAATTTTGAAACAATAATTGATTGCGAGTGCAAATGCGAGAATGGGCGCGGGCATGCATGGCTGGTTAGCTGGCAAATCAGTTTGCCCTCTTAAAATGGAAAGCCCCCCAAGGAACTGAGCGTTCCGGGATTGGGGGGACTTTCTGGGGAAAATGTTTGCACAGGGTTACAATTAGTATACGCAAATTTAATGCCAATATTGATACAATCAATTATCTTGCCGCAACCCTACCAATATCAGCACTTTACGCAACGTAACCCAAAATTAAAAATTGCGTGTTTGTAAAAACGTTTTACGTTATTATTTTTTAATGGGTAAGGCGCTCTGTTTATTGAGCCTTTCAATGGCTTTTCGGGCGGCTTCGTTTTCGGCAACTTTTTTTCGCGAACCGGCTCCGACGCCAAATGATTTCCCCTGAATGAACACCTCCACAGTGAAGCTTTTGTTGTGGTCAGGTCCATGCTCTTTCATCAGACGGTATTCAGGGACGCATTGAAATTTTTTTTGGGCGTATTCCTGAAGGCAGGATTTGAAATCCGCAAACTCTTCCTCTTGAAGCAGAGCCTGAGCGGGAATGATAACTCGCTTCATGATAAATTCCGAGACCTTGTCAAATGGAAGGGAAAGATAAAACGCGCCAATCAACGCTTCAAGAGCGCTGCCCAATAGACGGGAACTATACCGATTGCCGCTTTGTTCCTCCCCCTTTCCCAAAAGGAGCAGCGGGGCAATGCCGAGGGCTTCTGCGCGCAAACCCAGCACCGAGCGGCTGACCACCTGTGCCTTGCGTTTGGAGAGCGCCCCCTCGTTTTCTTTGGGGTATTTTTCATAATAATAATGGGAAACCTGAAAGCCCAGCACAGCATCGCCGAGAAATTCCAGCCGCTCGTTATCCTCCACCTCGCCATTTTCAAAGGAATAGGAGCTATGGGTAAGGGAGGTGTTCACAAGGGTTAAATCGGCGCCTTGCATTCCGAGATGCTTGAGGAATGTTTTAAGAATGGAGCGTCTTTTTGTTTGCTCGTTAACAGGCATAAAATTTACCGCTATTAGCAATGCCTTTAAAAATATCTTTATGGCAATCTATTCTTTTTTGTAAAACCGGTTGCTTTATCTCAAAGTTCGGCGAACAACAAGGTCATTTTTAATACTGGGCAGACGCTTGGTGTATTCTTCAACTGCCTCGATTCTTTTCATAATATAAAACATCCATCCATAGACCGAATCTATTGATGAGACAATATTAAACAAGCCGCCCCCTTTGCAAGAATTTTCTTTTGAAGGGGGCATGGGAATTATATCAAATGCTATGCATATTTTTTCAGGGCTATCACAGCGTTATGTCCGCCAAAACCCAGCGAGTTGGAAATGGCGGCGTTGACAACAGCGCGTCGCGCCGCGTTGGGCACATAATCAAGGTCGCACTCTGGGTCGGGGTTTTCGTGATTGATGGTCGGCGGGATGATGTCGTTCATAATTGTCAAAGCCGTAGCAACCGCTTCCGCGCCGCCTGCGCCGCCCAGAAGATGTCCTATCATAGATTTATTAGAGCTGATGGCAAGTTTGCGGGCATGTTCGCCGAATACCTTTTTAATGGCGTCCGTCTCCGTTTTATCATTGAGAGGCGTGGACGTCCCATGCGCGTTGACATAGTCAAAGGCGGTCGGGGGAAGACCGGAGTCCTTGATGGCGTTTTGCATGGAGCGCGCGCCGCCGGAGCCGTCAGGGTCGGGGGCGGTGATGTGATAAGCGTCGCAGCTCATGCCATAGCCGATGATTTCGCAATAGATGCGCGCCCCTCTTGCTTTGGCATGCTCCAGTTCCTCAAGGAACAACATGCCTGAGCCTTCGCCCATAAGAAAGCCATCGCGGTCTTTATCGAATGGGCGGCTGGCTTTATCGGGGGCGTCGTTGCGCCGGGTGATGGCGCGCATGTTGTCAAAACCTGCAAGAGAAAGCGGGGTGATGGTGGCTTCGGCGCCGCCGGTCACCATGCAAAGGGCATCGCCGCGTTGGATAATTTTGAAGGCATCGCCGATGGCGTTCGTGCCTGAGGCGCAGGCGGTGACGGTACAGGAATTGGGACCTTTGAGTCCTTTGTCAATTGCAACCATTCCGGAAGCCATGTTGGGGATCATCTTGGGGATAAGCAGGGGCGAAACGCGGCTGGGACCTTTGGTGACTAAAACCTGATTCTGCTCTTCCGTGAGACCTATAGAGCCGATGCCCACGCCAATTTGAACGCCGATATTATTAAGGTCTTCCTGCTCGAGGTTGATTCCTGAATCGGCGATGGCTTCCCGGGCTGCAATGAGGGCGAACTGGCAGAAACGCTCAATCCGTTTAACCTCTTTTTTATCAAAGTAGTCTTCGGGATTATAATTTTTGACCTCCGCGGCGATGCGGCTGCCATAAGCGGATGTGTCAAAAAATGTTATGAGACCGCCGCCGCTTTTGCCGGCTAAAAGCCCATCCCAATATGCTTTGACGTTGTTTCCGATGGGCGTGATAGCGCCCAAACCTGTAATTACGACGCGTTTTTTTTCCATAATTTATGACTCTCAACAAGAGATTGGAATTGTTTTTTTATGGAAATCGCCCGCCAGAGCGGGCGATCCGTTTAAACTTTAAACAATGCTGCGCATTCGCGAGAACGGCGAAGGTATAAATTAGCCTTACGCCTTCGACTCGGATTTTTCCTCAATATATTTGATGGCGGCGCCAACGGTGGTTATTTTCTCCGCCTCTTCATCGGGGATATCAACCCCGAACTGCTCTTCAAATTCCATTACGAGTTCTACGATATCCAAAGAATCCGCGCCCAAGTCCTCGATAAAGGACGCGTCATCGGTGATTTCTTCGGCGTTGACGCTGAGCTGGTCCACAATAACCTTTTTTACTCTCTCTCTGATATCGGACATTCTTCGCTTCCTCCTGTGATATTTTTTTAATTGTCCTGCTATAGTATTCAATAAACATATAGAGATGTGTGAATAGTTCTATTTAAAAACGTATTTCAAGAAAAAAGTGCTATTGAAAAGAAATTTCTTTTGCTTGACCAGATGGCGGGGTTGTTTTATCAAAATCTCTATCTTTCATGAAATAAAGGCGGCGAAGATTGCCGGAGGGCTTTTTTATGGATGAGATGGACATCAAAAAGCGATTCGCCCTGTATTTTGTGGTTTTGCTCTTTATCGCTTGGCTTTTCAGCGTAAAATCTTTTTCGGATAATCGGGCGGGAGTGGGTTATGCCCAACGGTTGGACGCCCTAATGGATAAAATTAACGATGCCAATCCGGGCGCCGGGTTTCCGGAATTGGTGAAGGAGCGGGATCAGATTCTAAAGGAGATGTCTGATAAATACCGTTTCCCAAAGTTTTTCTTCTTTTTCTTTGTCATTCTGGCGTGCATCGTTTCCGCAGCGGCGGTTGCGTTGATTACCAAACTCCCGCTGGGCAGCCGCATCCGGAATCAATCTGCCGCCGCCATGATTGCGGGTTTGATTGCCACAGCATTTATCCTGTTTTTCTTTTTTATGATGGAATATCAAAAAATGTCGCAGTTTTTCTGGGTGTTTACCTTCGTTTTAATACAATGGCTGATGATTGGAATTTCCGGCGCGCTTTATTTCAGCGATAATGTTTATGAGGCTTTGATGGGATTGAGCGGGGAAAAACGCCTCATTCAAGGCGCTCCGCCATCCGCATGGGATCATGAAGCCATTCAGGATGAGCCGGATGAGGAAGCCGAGGATTCGGATAATAATTCTTAATTTACTATCGGGCATTTATGAAAATATCCAGCGCTGAAAATGAACGCATCAAGTATTTGAGACGCTTGCAGGCGGACGCCACCCTGCGGAGGAGAGAGCGTCGGTTTTTAATCGAAGGTCCGGCGGCAATCCGTTCCATCCTCGAAAACAACCGCCGCCCTTTGGAGATTTTCTGGTGCCCTGAATTATTTCAGGATATTGCCATTTTGAATATGGCAAGGGCGCTCCGTATAACTATAACGGAACTCTCTCTGAAATCTTTTGCGAAAATCAGCGACGTGCGAACGCCGCAGGGCATCGCCACCCTTTTTGCCATTGACGAGCCTTCTCCGGAAGCGGTTTTGGGAAATAGAAACGGCTTGTTTCTTTGTTGTCATGGGATTCAGGATCCGGGAAATATGGGGACGATGATTCGAACGGCGGATGCGGCAGGGGCGGATGCTGTTATCGCCCTTCCTCCTTCGGCTTCTTTTTACAATCCCAAAACAGTGCGCGCCTCGGCGGCTTCCATTCTTAATATCCCGTTGCTCTCGTTTGAAGAAAACGATTTTCTTGCCTTTGCGCGAAAGGAAAAAATCAACCTTTTTTCCGCCGTGGCAAAAGGCGGCGCTCCATTTCGCAGCGCGATGTTCAATCGTCCGGCATGCATCGTAATCGGTTCGGAAACGCACGGCATTCCGCCGCAGATTCAAAAACAGGGCGCGGAGGTTTCCATTCCCATGCGCAACGGGGTGGACTCGCTCAATGCGGCGGTTGCCGCCGCCCTGCTCCTTTATCAGGCGGCAAGAGAACCCGATAAATGAGCGGCGAATTTTTCAAGACTCCAGCCCTATTATATGATTCCCATGCCCATCTGGCGGATAAAATCTTCGAGGGGATGCTAAACGATGTTATTGAGCGGGCGCGCGCGGCGGGCGTTGCGGGGATAATGATTCCCGGCGATAGCCTTGATTCCAGCCGCATGGCGGTTCAGATAGCAAAGCGGCATCCCGATTTTCTCCGCGCCGCTGTCGGGCTTCATCCTTATGAAGCGCGCCATTATTCTGACGAGGTTGAGCAAGAGTTAGAGGCGCTGGCTGCCGATGCGGTTGTTGCGGCAATTGGCGAAATTGGGCTTGATATTCGCGCCGACGGCAGCGATCCCTCGCCGCACGATATCCAACGGAGGGTTTTTGCGCGGCAAATGGAACTCGCCAAAAGGCTGGGGCTGCCCGCCGTCATCCATTGCCGAAACGCCTATAGCGATTTGATTGAATTGTTATCGCAACACCGAATCGAGGGTGTTGTCCATTGTTTTTCAGGCACAAAATCAGACGCTTTGAAGCTGGTTGAATTGGGATATCACATCGGATTTACCGGCAGTTTGACATTCAAAAATGCGCCTGATTTGCGGGAAACAGCGGCGGCGCTGCCACTGGAGAGAATTCTCATCGAGACAGATTGTCCGTGGCTGACGCCGCATCCGCATCGAGGCGTGCGCCCGAATGAACCTGCCTATGTGCGTTATGTGGCGGAGACGCTTGCCTCATGCCGCGGCACAAGTTTTGAGGAAGCCTGCCGCGCGACCTATCAAAATGCCGCGCGCTTTTTTCGATTGCTCCAATAAAAAAACGCGGGAAGCGATTACCTCGCCCCCCGCATTATTTTTTGATAGAATCAAAGATAAGGATTAAAATAAATTCCAATCACAAACCGACGAAACAGCAGGTCCAGCCTTTAGATTATCGAAGTGCCCCTGACGCTCCTCGGCGCTTGGCCAATTGGCTTCCCGATATCCAAAACCGGGACGTCCATTGATGAATTCGGTGTCCGTAACATCTGCAACGATGACTCCGTCAAAGGAGAATTTGATATTGGAGCCCTTGCATTCTACGCGGAAGGTATGCCAACCTTCTGTTGCGTCAACTTCACCAAAAAGCGTGAAGGTCGAAGCGACTCTTCCCGCTATATTTCCTGAGCTGTTGCCTGTCGTCCATTTGACGGCTTTGGCTTTTTTCTCATAGGAATCATACATCAGGCAATAGCTGCCGGCGCGGTCATAATTATATGTGTATTCGGTAATATTTGGGTCATTATCGCGTCCAGCGCGCGCAAAAACAGCGATGTTCTCATAATTTGCAGCGCCGCCGCCTGACCTGTCATAACAGTAGCCGTCCACCTCGATATAATAATCGGCATCATCGGATTCGCCAAAGAAAAGGCAATTGAATCCGCCGTCATCGCCAATCAAAATACATTTGTCAGGGCTGGTTGCGCCGGGTCTGGTATTGGCGGGAATGGCGGGGTTTCCAGAGGCAATATCTCTGTCGGGAATTGGGTGGGCAACCGTGCAGTCAAAAATTCCGGACTCGCCATACGTAGCATCCCCACCGCCGCTTGCGCCAGCCCAAGAGTTGATATAACGAATTGTTCCCACAACTTCGCCAGCAATGGGGGGCTGGTCGAGATATTCTGAGCCATCAATTTCTGCTCCGCCTGAAGTCCTAGTACCGGATTCATTGCCTCTTTTGCCGATTGTGAATTGGTCAGATATTTCGGTAGTATCAAGGTCTTGGGCAAAACCCATTGAGCAAAGCAGAGCTATCAACGTAATAAACAAAAACATCTTTTTCATAACTCAATCTCCTTTCATTCGTTTTTTCAAATTGAAAACTCTTTCAATCAAAAAAGCAAAGACGCCAAACCACCTCCTTTGTTTGAAAATAAAACCACCTCAACGACGCCAACTATCATCCTACGTATAATTGGACGTCTATATGTGTCAACAATTTTTTTTGTTACCTGATGAAAATTTTTTGCAAACTTAAGGATTCCGCCATTGTAATCCAGAGCGATTTCACCGATTCCGCAAGCGGGAACAAGGCGGTTTTTTTACGCACGCAGGGTTTGAGCCAGATATTGAACGGATGGGCGCCTCCGACGCGCATTGAGGTTTTTTTGAATTTTTCAAATTCCTATTTAAGCACAAAAAAAGGGGGAGCGCCACAAAACGTTCCCCTTATTTGTTTGCCCGTTACGGGATAATATTTATGCCGTTTGCTTCTTGACGAACTCAAGGCATTTGGGGACGCCTGTTGCGGCGGGCTCCAGTCCTTCGTATTCGATGGAAATCATGCCTTTGTAGCCGGTGTTTTTCAGGAGTATGAGGCTGGCGGCAACATTTGCCGAGCCGTCGCCGAGGACGCAGCCGCAAAACTTTTTGCCCGCAAGCGAGGTATAGACGCGATCCTCTCCGGCTGGTGCGGGGGCAAAATCTTTACAGTGGACATGTTTGACGTATTTGAGAACGGTCATGACGGACTCGCTGGAATCTTCATCCACAAGGAGGAAATTGCCGAAATCTGTTGTGGCGCCGAAGTTGGGCGAGCCGATTTTTTCGATGATTTCCCGAACTTGTTTGCCGGAACCGCTCAGCGTTCCATGATTTTCCATTGCCATGACTACGCCTTTTTCTTGCGCCAACGGCACACAGGCTTGGAAGCCTTCCACAATCCATGGCAGGGCGTCGGCATAAGCGATGCCCTCTTTAGGCGAGCCGCCGAAAACGCGGAGGACGGGCGCTCCGAGTTTGGCGGCGGTCTGGATGCCTTTTTTAACATATTCGACCTGCTGCCGGCGCGCGGCGGGGTCTTTCTGGGCGAAGTCATTGCCGATGGAGTAGCAGCCGATTTTTATGCCGCATTCCTCAGCTAATTTTTTTGCGGCGGCAATCTCCTCATCGGTTTCTTTCCAGAAACAATCGAGGAGTTCAACGGCATCGTATCCTTCTTTTGCGGCGTAGCGGATAAAATCCGCCGGTGTGAGTTTGCCTGCGAAGGCGTCTTTTTCAAAGCTCCACATGCTTAATCCGATAAACATAATTTTATATCCTTTTTATGGAATTCAAACGATTCAACAAGTTTAATTTGGTAAAACTCTTTAAATGGAGATGCAAGGAAAATTGACAATCAATCAGATGTTGCAATTTTGTTTTATATTGTTAAGGGATATTCTTATTAAGAATGCTTACATGACAAAAAATGGCAAATTTTCGAAAGCGGGCGCTGGATGTGTTAAAAGGGCAAAAGCCGGACAGGCTGCCCTGGTTTGCAGATCTTTCATGGTGGCGGCTGGGCGAAAAATCCGCCGGAACACTCGCGCCCAATTTTGATGGAGAGCCGGAAGGGTATGTCAACCTTCACCGAACCCTTTGCGCCGGATTATATCTCCCCCTTGTCTGGCCCTACCGCGTCAAGATTGATTGTCCGCAAAAGACAGAGCGCAAAGGCAATTGCGAATTTTACATCTATGAAACGCCGCTCGGGACGCTCACAGAAACTCATCTTTTGATGCCGGAGGCGGCGACATGGGCTTATGGCGAGCGGCTGCTCAAATCGGCGGCGGACATCCCCGCTTTACGCTATTTCATCGAGGCTCATCAGTTCGAAGATGCGCGCGAAGACCCCGACCGATGGAATGACGCCTATGGCGAAGCGGGGCTGCCGGTGGTCTGGGTTCCGCGTTCGCCGCTTTCGAGGATGTTTGTGGAAATCGCCGGCGTAGAAACAACTGTTTTTGCCCTGTATGAAAATCCTGAAGAAATGAACGCTCTCTTTGACTTGATGCGCTCAATGGATGATGAGCCATATAAATATGCCGCCGCCACAAAATGCGACCTTGTGATGATTGCCGACAACCTTTCTTCGGAGATTGTCAGCCCGTCTCTTTTTCGGAAGCATTCGCTGGAATATTACAGCGCGCGCATCAGGCAGCTGCATGAATCGGGGAAATATGTTCTGGCGCATATTGACGGCGCGCTGCGGGGGCTTTTGCCGATTTTGAATGAGAGCGGTCTGGACGCCGCCGAGGGTGTGACGCCTGCGCCGGTGGGCGATGTTTCGCCGGAGGAACTGCGCTCCGTTGCCGGCGAGGGCATGATTCTATGGGGCGGGATACCGGGGGCGCTGTTCAGCCCTGCGCATAGCGATGAGGAGTTTTTGAAATATGCGCGGCGATATGCAGAGATAGCCCGCGCGGATGGGCGGATGATTTTGGGCGTTGGGGACCAGGTTCCGCCGGGCGCCGATTTGCGCCGCGTGCGCATGGTTGCGGAGATTTGCGAGAATTATTCATAAGATTGCTTTTTTGTTGCCTTAACCAATCAATTTGAAAGATGAGGAGCGTGTAATGACAAAAGAACGAAAAATCGTAATTATCGGCGCCGGACCGACAGGATTGGGTTGCGCTTGGCGTCTGAAGGAATTGGGCTGCCGCGACTTCCATGTTTTTGAATCTCAGTCTTATGTGGGCGGGCTTTCCGCCAGTTTTAAGGATGACAAAGGTTTTACATGGGATGTGGGCGGGCATGTCCTTTTTTCACATTATAAATATTTTGACGACCTTTTCGACACGTTGCTTGAAAAGCGCTACCTCTCGCATATCCGCGCCAGTTGGATTCGTATGGGAGACCGATTCATTCCCTATCCTTTTCAGAATAACCTGCGCTATCTGCCGCCGGAGATTTTGCTGGAATGTCTAATGGGTCTTTATCGGATATCGCTTTCCCCCGGCGGGAAAAGCGGCAATTTTCGCGAGTGGATTCTGGAAATCTTCGGCGAGGGGGTGGCGCGGCATTTCATGCTCCCCTATAACCATAAGAACTGGGCGTGGCGTCTTGAGGAGATGAGCAAAGATTGGATTGCCGAACGGGTGAGCGTTGTGGACTTTGAGCGAGTGCTGCGGAATGTTGTTCTTCAAAAAGATGATGTTTCGTGGGGACCGAACAGCACGTTTAAATTCCCCGAAGAAGGCGGCACGGGCGCTTTTTTCCGGGCGTTTCTGCCGCATCTAAAAGGACATGTGACGCTGAATAAAAAATGCGTTCGTATAGACAGCAAACGGCGGGTTGTCTTTTTTGAGGACGGCTCACAAGAGTCTTACGACATTCTGCTCAATACAGGTCCGCTCAATGAATTAGCCGCCATTTTGGAGCCGGCGGATTTAGAGATTCAAAAAGCGGCGGGGCAACTGGCATACTCCGGCGGCATGATGGTGGGGCTTGGGTTCAAAGGCGAACATCCGAGCGATAAAAACTGGGTCTATTTCCCGGACGACAAGACGCCGATTTATCGTCTGACTTATTTTTCAAACTACTCGCGGCGCAACGCCCCCGACGAAGAGCATTTTTCGCTGATGGGCGAGGTCTCTTATTCGCCATACAAAGAGATTGACAAATCAAACGTCATCAACGAAGTCATCGAGGGATTCGTTCGAACGGGTGTTATTGAGGAGCAATGGAAAAAGAACATCGTTTCCACCTATGCGATTGATGTCCCCTATTCTTATCCCGTGCCGACGCTGGGGCGCAATGCGGCGCTGGGGAAAATCGTTCCCGCTCTGGAAAAATTGGGGATTTACACGCGGGGGCGGTTCGGGCTTTGGATTTATGAAATCGGAAATATGGATCACAGCGTTATGCAGGGCGTGGAGTTGGCGGATGCGCTTTTAGAAGGCGCGCCGCAGCCGACCATAGCCCCGTATAAATTTCTTTCTGGAGAGGCGCAATGAAACTTATCACGGGAGTCAAAGTCAAAAAACTTCGGGTTATCCCGGACGAGCGCGGGCGGCTGATGGAAGTCATGCGCAGCGACGATGAGGAGATGTTTATTAAATTCGGTCAGGCTTATGTGACAACCGCTTATCCAGGCGTGGTCAAGGCGTGGCATTTTCACAAAAAACAGACGGACACTTTTGCCTGTGTGCAAGGGATGATGAAGATTGTGCTTTATGACGGGCGCGACGGTTCGCCGACCAAGGGGCTCATCAATGAATTTTTCGCGGGGGTGCACAATCCGATTTTGGTGCAGATTCCGCCGATGGTGATGCACGGATTCAAATGCATCAGCGAGAACGAGGCGATTATTCTCAATCTGCCCACGGAGGTTTACGTCTATGACGCCCCCGATGAAATCCGCCTGCCTTATAACAGCCCGGAGATTCCCTACAATTGGGAACGGAAGAATGGATAAAGAGTTGATAATTAGCAACTTGGAAATGAAAAAATAATTCAAGGAGAATAAAATGAAAGGCGTTATTCTTGCTGGAGGGTTGGGGTCGCGGCTCTTTCCGCTGACAAAAATCACAAATAAACACCTGCTGCCGATTTACAATAAACCGATGATTTATTATCCCATCGAAACGCTTGTTGAGGCGGATGTGGATGAAATCATGATTGTGACCGGCGGCAATTTTGCGGGGGATTTTCTGCAACTCCTCGGCAATGGAAGCGAATTCGGGCTCCATGACATCCATTACACCTATCAGGTCGGCGAAGGGGGCATCGCCGCGGCGCTTTCACTCACTGAGCATTTTGTTGACCGCGACCGCGTGATTGTCATCCTCGGCGACAACATCCTTGAAAAGGGCATCCGCCCTTATGCGGAAAAATATCGCCAACAGGAAAAAGGTGCGCGGATTTTGCTCAAAGAGGTCAAAGACCCCAAACGTTTTGGAGTGCCGGAGATTCAAGGCGAGCGCATCGTTGCCATCGAGGAGAAGCCCTCCAATCCCAAAAGCAACTACGCCGTGACGGGGATTTACATGTATGACGAGATGGTCTGGGATGTGATTAAAACGCTCAAACCCTCGGCGCGCAACGAACTCGAAATCACGGATGTGAACAACGCCTATATCAATAATTCCGTCCTTCGCTACGATATTCTTGAAGGCTGGTGGACGGATGCCGGCACATTTGATTCGCTGTTGCAGGCGAACAACCTTGTTGCCGAAAAGGCGAAAAAATCCTGAGGCGATTTTTGATTAACGGCAGATGAGCAATGAGCCCACGGCGATGATGCGGCGGACGGGATTTTTCTCCCGCGTGGAGACGTTCGTCATCAGTCCGCTGAATCCGCCGGGGCTGAAGGATTTCTTTTTTTATTCGCTGGGGCTGCGCACAATCCTCTCCGCCGGCGTTCCCATCATCAAAGCCTTTGAATTGATGGGCGCAAGCACGCAGAATCTGCGGCTGCGCAAGGCGTCCCGAAATATCAGCCAAGCTATCGCCGCCGGCATAAATCTTCAAGATGCGGTTCGTTCTCAACATGATTTTACCCATTGCTTTATCGAAATTTTTCTGAGCGGCGCGCGAACTGGAAATTTCGTTTACGGTCTTGATATTCTTGTGAAACATTACAATTGGATGTTAGAGATGCGAACGCGGATTATGCGCCTTATCTGGTATCCAATTGCCAATCTGATTTTGGGAGCGCTCATCCTGATGTTTCGGGATTTGATAGTCAGTTCGGCGGGTCGCTCTTTCATCTGGTCTGCGGCGTTTCCGATAATCAGGCAATATCTCGTTTATCCGGCAATGGTAGTATTTTTTGCTTTCCTATTATCGCGGATTTTACGAGATCCCCGCGTGCGTCCCTATACAGATTGGGCGTTGGGAAAAATTCCCTTAATTAGAAAATTTTATGATAGGTATGCCAAAGCGATTTTTTTCCGTTTATTTGCCGCATTTATGGAGGCGGGGCGGCATCTCGGAGAGAGTTACAGCGAGGCGCTCAAAGGGATGAATAATTATTATCTGGTAAAGCGGATGGCGGTTGCGGCAAAATACATTGAAGCGGGCGAAAGGCTGTCGTTTGCCTTTGAGCGGACAAAGGTTTTTGATGTTCAGGCGCTGGGCATGATTAACACCGGCGAGATAAGCGGCGCAGCGCCTGAGTTATTTAATAAAATGGCGGAATATTACCAGGCAGAAATATACAATATTCTGCCGGGATATGTCCAAGGGTTTTATCCTGCGTTGATAATTATCACGGCGCTTGCCTTTTTTACATCCCCTCTATTTCTTTATATCGGAATGTTCCTGACGTTGGCGATGCTTCTTTGGATTGTGTGAGGCTCTTGCTTCACAATAAATCCTGCGGGTCAACGTCAATGACAATGCGGAAGCCGGATTGCAGTTTTAGTTCATGATATTGATCAAGGGCGGCGCGGAGAAGGCGTTGCATAGGGGGCGTTTTATCCCCGCGGATCAGGAGACGGCGGCGGTAGTTGCCGCCGAGTTTTTCGATAGGGGACGGCGCTGGTCCGAGGATGGCAATCTGATTCAACCGCATCTGGTTCTTTGCAATGCGGATGATGTTGCCAAAACGTTTGGCGCGCTCCGCCACAATTTTTGCATTTGCGCCTTGGAACAATATGGAGATAAGGCGGTAAAAAGGCGGGAATCGAATGGCGCGACGGTTGATGAGTTCCCGTTTGGCAAAAACGGCATAGTTTTGACTGAGGGCGTCCACAATGCTGTAATGACGCGGCAGAAAGGTCTGGATGATAACCTCGCCGGGTTTTTCGCCGCGACCCGCGCGTCCGGCAACTTGCGTCAGGAGGGAGAAGGTTCTTTCAGCGCTGCGGAAATCGGGCAGGAAGAGCGAGTTATCCGCGGAGATGACGCCGACCAGCGTGACTGGCGCAAGATCGAAACCTTTTGCCAGTATCTGCGTTCCGAAAAGGATGTCCACCTCTCCGCTTGTGATTGCCTTCCATTTTTCGAGAAAGACTCTGCGGGTGCCGAGCGAATCGGAATCCATGCGCAAGATGCGCGCGCATGGGAATTTTTGTTCCAACTCCACCTCGATGCGTTGCGTGCCTATACCCATGCGCATGATGGCATCGCTGCCGCAGGAGGGGCAGACATCCGGGACGGGTTTCGTCTCGCCGCAATAATGGCAGACCAGCCGCTCCCCAACTTTGTGGTAGGTCATGGAGATGTCGCAATGGTCGCAGTTGATAGATTTATGGCAGACGGGACATAGTATAAAATTGGCAAACCCCCGCCGATTGAGCAGGAGAATGACCTGCTCTTTGGCTTCGAGCCGCTGTCTGATGGCAGATTCGAGCCTGAAGGAAAAGATGCCCGGGTTTTTGTTTTCAATAAGCTCCGCTCCCATATCCACAACAGAAACGGTCGGCATTGCAGCGCGGCGCGCCCGCTCCGGCAGAAGGAGCTGGGTGTATTTGCCCGAAAGGGCATTCTGATACGATTCAAGCGACGGCGTGGCGCTGCCGAGGATGACGGCGGCGGCGGCGCGTTTCCCGCGCATGACGGCGACGTCGCGTGCATGATAGCGGGGCATATCGCTCTGCTTGTATGTGGTCTCATGTTCTTCATCCACCACTATCAGCCCAAGTCGGGGAAAAGGGGCAAATATTGCCGAGCGCGCGCCAACAAGGCATTGGATGCTTTCGTTTTTAATCCCCCGCCAAAGATCATATTTCTGCCCAAGGCTGAGCTGGCTGTGATATACGCCAACGCGGTCGCCGAAACGGCTGCGAAAGCGCCCAAGCGTTTGCGGGGTCAGGGCAATTTCCGGCACAAGGACAATCCCCTGCCGCCCCAAACGGAAATTCTCTTCCAGCGCTTGCAGATAAACCTCCGTCTTTCCGCTGCCGGTCACGCCGTTGAGGAGGAAGGTCTGATAGCGCGATTCTTGAATTGCCGCTCGAATGGCGCCAAAGGCTTCAGCCTGTGTTCCGTTTAGTTCATGCGGCTCGGATGGCGGGACATCGCGTTCATAGCCGTCCGCTCTCTCCTCAATTTTATCGGCAATCTCAACGAGGTTTTTTTTGACAAGGCTGGTTATGACGGAGCGGGAGATTCCGAGTTTTTTTCGGAGGATAGCTATTTTTTCAGCGTCTTTGCATTCATGGAGAAAATAACGCATGACGTCCGCCTGCCGCGTCGTCAAATCTTCAAAGGCGTCCGCTTTTTGCAGCGCTTCATAATCTTTGACCAATACCCACGATTCGTAACGTTCGCGGCAATCATTGAACCCGATAAAAGAGACACAGGCAAGCGCCTCGCCGAGCGAGCAAAAATAATAATCGGAAATCCATTTTGCGAGTTGGATAAGTTCGGCGTCTATCTGAAAATCGGGCGTAAGGAGTCCTTTAATCTCTTTCAGGCGTTCGTGTTTTTTTTCATTGCTGAGTTCAACAATACAGCCGGCGACCTGACGTTTTATCACAGGCGCCATTGCCAGACTGCCCACACGCGCTGTTTCGCGCAGGTGAGGCGGCACGATGTATTGATATGTTTGATTGACGGGGAGATTCAGAGCCAGATCGGCGTAAATATTATTCATTGGTCATCAGCCGGCATTTATCGGACATCAATAGAGAACAGATAAACATCCAGCATCCTTAATTTTCAATTTGCCGCAGGCGGAACATTTTTCAATTATCAAAAGTTTTACGATTGTTCGGAGGCGCGTTTATTTTGGCGCGCTGTTGCGAGCATGTTTTTCAAATCTTCCGCATCGGGGCGAATGGCGGCGGCGACGGAGAGATAATGAACGGCTTTTTTCCAATCGCCTTTTTCGAACGCCTCAGTTCCTTTTTTTAGCTGGTTGGCAAAGAGCGCCTCATTGCGTTCTTCAATTTTTTTCCGCGGGGGTATCGGCGTTTTTTTCTCGCTCTCGGGAGAAACCGCCTTGAGCGATTCAACGCTAAACTGTCCCAGACCTCGCTCTTCGTCATGCGGCTTTTCCTCATGTTCCGCCGCAGGGGCGGGGGCAGGCTTGGGCGCGGGTTCGGGAGGCGCCGGCGGTTCGGCAATCTGGGTCGCCTGTTCCGTTTCATCGCCGAACATCATGCTGTCAAAGCTGCCGGTTGCAGTGCTCTTTTCGTCCGCGGCATCGGAGAAGAGCTCAAGGGCTGGCTCGCCTGCGGACGGGGCAATTATGGTCTCCGCTTGTTCTTCGTTCGGTGTTGAAAAAAGGAACGAATCCAAATCCATGGATGTGCTGGATGGGGATGGTTTGCTCGACGCGATATCAAAGGAAAGGGGTATGCTTTCCTGTTCGGGGGCTGGCGCGGACGGCGGCGCAAGTCCCAGCGCTTCCTCGATGGAAAGCGTGGGCGGCTCTTTGGGAACGCCTTCCGGCACGGGCACGACGGTGGGCGGCGGAGCCAAATCCACATCCAGATGGGCAAAGGGGTCTGCGGAAACAACGGGCGCATCAAATGGGGATTCGAGCGGATGCTCCGGTTCGGGCGCTTCATCCACAGGGATTTTCAAATCGTCGGTTTCGGAGGTAAGGGCAAAAGAGAAAATATCCGCCTCCGGCTGAGTAGCGGGAGAATCAAGCGATATCAGGTCGGGCGGAGTCTGCGGCTGCGGCGCCGGTTGAGCGGGTTTTGCCGGCGCAGGCTCAAAGTCCGGAACCTGCGTCGGGCTGGGGATATCCGTCAAATCCGGCATAGGCGGCAAACCTTGCGTATCGGGAACGCCGGCAATAGGCGAAGGAAAATCCGGGATTTCCGGAACCTCAGGGATTTCCGGCAGTTCGGATGGCGGCGGGGCAAAATCAGGCGGCGGCATGCGCCGACTGGAGCGAGGCGGCAGTTCATCCGCCGGGGCGCTGGGCGATGATATGCTGGCAACCTCCGGCTTTTGAGGCGCTGTCTCCATATCTGGGAAATCTGGAATTTCTTGTTGTATAGGGGTGGCTGGCTTGGGGGCGGCGGACGCGGGAGTCTCTTGACGCGACGGCGTCTGCGCCATTGGTTGCACCTTCGCCTGCAGCGTTTCTTGTTCGGCTCCTTTTGCTTTTGATTGGGCGCGGATTTTTTTCATAATCGCCGTTACCGCTAACACCACCGCAATCACAGCAACCAAACCGACGAGGGTTTTTACAATCTTGTTGAGAGCGCTCCCCCCTCCGGATGAAACCGGTTCCGATGCGGCGGGGGCGACGGATTCGGACGGAGGCGCGGGGGACGGGGCGGACGGAGAGGCTACCGTTGCGGCGGGCGCGGCAATTGTCGGAGCGGCTTCCTCCGTTGTTGCAACAGGGGCGGCGGTAGCAGGAACGTCATCAATTGATTGGGTTTCTGGGATAGCTGCCAAAGGCGCGGCGGTTGGCGTTGCGGCGAGCGCGGCTCCCGGCTCATAAAGATTATCTGATGGCGGCGTTGCTGCGGCAGTAGCGGCTTGGGGCGGCAAACCATCGCCGAGCGCGGGGGCGCCCGGTGTTCCGATGATGACAGTCCCTGCGGCAGGCGTCGGAGAAAGCGCGGGCAATTCCGGAGGCGGGACTTTAGTTCTTGCGGGCAGCGGTGTGGGCGTGGGTTCAGGTGTGAATTGTAGTTTATCAAGAAGTCCCATCTCCTTTAATTTTTCCTCGGCGCGCGTGCGGTAATAAATAACCATCTTATTGCCCGGGTCAAGTTTATCCATCTTCAGGCATTCATGCATGACCTTATCATATTGCTCCAACCCGTAATATAAGCGGATTTTTTCGAGAGTGGCATCCACCGGGTTCGCGCTTGCGGGCAGCGGCGCGGCTTCGGTTTCTTGCGCGGGCGCATCTTGCGCCATAAGGCTTCCCCACGCTCCGAGCAAAAGGCACAACAACAACCAGAACAAACCCCTGCGTAAAAACATCTTATTCAACGACAGTTTTTGTTTTTTTGACCGCATAATCTTTATCCCATATTTTAGCGAAGAAAAGTGAAACAGTTAAGCCATTCCTTAAAAATAAACGATGAATTTTTACAGAAAATCGCGTTTCCAATGCAACAACTTTATTTTATCAATCAACAAATGATAGGAAAAATTAATCTGTCAAGACACAATAAAAAAAACCTTTTTCTTATTTAAAATTCATATTATTTTTATTATGTATTCACCTTTGATGGATTGATTTTTGTATCAATGATTGCGCTGGGGCGGCGAGATAGAGTTTCAGGAGGAGATACAAGGGGGGCGCGTTTTTTACTAAACTTTTTTTTCGATGGCATGGCGCGTTGATAATCCGCAACAAAACCCTTGAAACGCAACCTTGCCCTGCGTTAGAAACGTTTCAACATTACGGCAAAGGGGATGACGCCATTGTGAAGGTTAATCGAATGTTTTTATATTTTGCCTTCGCGGTTTTTGGGATGATTGCATCGCTCGCAAGGACGGATTATATGAAATTTGATATTGTGATTCATGGGGGCTCATTCAGCGCCCCAGCCGCAGCGCTCGCCGCCGCGCGAACCAATCCCGATAGCCGGATTCTCCTTATCGAACCGACCGATTGGCAGGGAGGTCAGGCAACGGCGCAGGGTGTTTCCGCCATTGACAACGCTTGGCACAATCCCGGCGCAACGCTTATGCGCACAGAGCCGGAAAAATATTACCCCGCAGATTATCTTGATTTTCTTAATCGCCTGAAAAACAAACCCGCCGAGGCGCCCGGCGAAGGGATGGCTCCCAACGGAGCCGCTTGGGTCAGCCGCGAGGCTTTCGATCCCCGCACAGGCGCATGGCTCCTCGACCAGATGGTCTCCGAATATCCCAACATCACGCTGATGAAACTCACTGTGGTCAAAGATGTGAAAACATCCGATGTTGTTGACCAGTTCGGCGCGGGAAAAATCATTACCGAACTCACGCTCATCCAGCGTCTCCCCATCAACGGTTATAAGCCCTTTGATAATTTTTTATCGAAGGAAGTTCTGGACTGGTATGAACCTGCGGATTCGGCGGAATATCAGAAAATCATTCACAAGGTGGAGCCGCTCAACCCCGCCAAAGGGCTCGTGGTGATTGACGCCTCCGAGTTCGGGGATGTGATGGTTCTTTCGGACGCCGTTTATACAGTTGGTCGGGAGCTGACCACCGAAAAAATAGCCGATGACGGAACGCTGCCCGCCCTTGATGAGGATGGTTCTCAGGCGTATGTATTCCCCTTTTGCATGCTGGCGACAAATGAATTTTTGCCCGAAAACGAGATTATGAATTGGTTCGACAATTATGATGTCTATTTTCAGCAACAGTCCAATTCCTATTTTTCCTTTGGCAGCCATAACTGGATTTCCATCTGGACTTACCGCCGCTTAAAATGCGCGGGCTCGCCTATCAATTCCTCCTCTGTTTATATCGGCGACGTATCCATGCAGAATTGGTATCCGGGCAATGATTATCCCTACAAAACGATGTATAAAGACATAGCGGCAGCGGCGGCGGAAAAAAGCGACTGGCACGGCGGCATTTTCACGGATAGCCTTGCGGAGGCGGAACTCCACGCCATCTGCTGGTATTTTTATATGAAGGCAAATAAATCTGTTTCATGGAATACGGTCTATCCGTATGGGAACCATGCCATGAACATGATGGGGACGGGAAAGGGGCTTTCGCGGCTGCCTTATATCCGATGCGGACGGCGCATCGTGGGACTTTTTAATTTCCGCATCACTGATAGATATTTTGTGCCAGCCGCCGTTATGCCGCCGACATCATTCCGTTATTACGATTCGGTCGGCATCGGCAACTACGCAGCCGACATCCATCCAAGTAAAATCAGTTCGGGCATCACCCCTTCTGTGCCAACTCCCGCCCCGTTCTATATTCCTTATCGCTCGCTAGGCTCCGTCAATGTCAGAAATCTCCTTGCCTGCGGCAAACAAATGGCGCAATCCTTTGTTGCCAATTCCGCTTATCGCCTTCATCCCATCGAATGGGCGAGCGGAAGCGCGGCGGGCGTTGCGGCGGGTCTTATGGCGCGGGACGGCAAGACGAATTACGCCCTTTTGGAAATCCCCGCCCTTCGGGAATTACAGCAAAAGGTGAATGCAAATTCGCCCATTTCTTGGGCGGCTTATGACGGCTCTCCCATCCCTTCCGATAACGGGGAATTAATCGTCAACGACTTCAAAACAATTATCGCCGGAACGCCCTTTCAGGTTGAGATATACCACCTGAATGCGGCTTATGTGGATGTGTATCTGAACGGTCAATTCATCGGGCGGACGAATTACAAAGCCAACGGGCGGTTTGTTCTGGATATGACAAACGCGCCGAGCGGCTCCGTCAATTTCATGGCGATGTGCTGCGATGCGGACGGGAAGGTGTTGGATATTCTGGGAGCGATAACTGCCGTTGAGGAGATTTTGATTATTGATAATGACGATCCCGCCTGCCATCTTGAGGGGTCATGGGACACTCGCACACAGGCGCAGCCGGGCAAATATGGCAACTCATACTCTTTGAGCTGGGGAACAAACGCAGCCAGCAAAGCGACGTGGGAATTTTTAATCACGAAGAGCGGCTTGTATGAAATTGCTACTTGGTATCCCTCCGCCTTCAATCGCGCCGAGGATGCCCCTTTCACGGTGCATCACGCCCGCGGGGTGACAACCGTTCCCATCAACCAACGCCTGAACGGCGGGATGTGGAACAAGATTGGCGATTTCTTTTTCGATCGCAATACAGCGGGAAAAGTTGTGTTGACCAACGCTATCGCCAACACCGCGGATTTGGTTGTGGCGGATGCTATCCGCATAAAATGGATTTCGCCGCAAACGGGCGTTGATTCATGGGTCTTATACGGAAGATAAGCCGATGAAAGCGTTTCATTTTTTCGATTTTGTCATCTGACTTTTCAGATACGTTTCGATAAAATTATCCAAAAGTTCGCCGTTCATCATGGCTTGAATATTGCCGGTTTCATAATCAGTCCGATGATCTTTAACCATAGTATAAGGTTGGAACACGTAAGAGCGAATTTGGCTGCCCCATGCAATTTCCCTTTTGCCCGCTTCGATGGCGGCGAATTCTTTTTCCTTTTCCTCAAGTTTCATTTGATACAGGCGGGAACGCAGCACCTTCATCGCCGAGGCAAGATTTTTTAGTTGGCTCCGCTCATTCTGGCATGTCACCACGATGTGCGTGGGGATATGGGTCACGCGAATGGCGGAGTCGGTGGTGTTGACGCCCTGCCCGCCGGCGCCCGTTGAGCGGAATCGGTCAATGCGGAGGTCGCTATCTTTGATTTCAATCTCCACATCATCTTCGATTTCAGGAGAGACGAAAACGGAAGCAAACGAGGTGTGGCGGCGTTTATTGGCGTCAAAGGGGGAGATGCGCACGAGGCGATGAACGCCGGACTCGGCTTTGAGGTATCCATAGGCATATTCGCCCTGAATGTTGAGCGTTGCGCTTTTGATGCCCGCCTCGTCGCCGAGCTGCATGTCTTCTTCGCTCACACGAAACCCTCTGAGTTCCGCCCAACGCAGATACATGCGCATAAGCATCTGAGCCCAATCGCAGGATTCCGTTCCGCCCGCGCCCGAATGGATTTCCAGATAACAATTGCGGATGTCGTTTTCATCGGTGAGCATCGCCTGTATTTCAAGTTTTTCGAGGCGCAGTTCAAGGTCTTCCGCAAAGCGGAAAAGTTCGACGGCTTCGGGCGAATTTTCGCCTGCGTCTTCCTCAGCAAGGAGTTCGGCAAGGTCGAGGTTATCGGCTGCCTCTTTCAGGATTTCATCCCACGGTTTTTTAATGGCATTTATTTGCTTGATACGTTGAAGCGTTTTCTGGGCGGCTTCTTGATTAGACCAAAAACCTGCGCCGGATGTTTTTGCCTCAAGCTCGGCAAGTTCTCTGTCCAATCCGGCGATGTCAAAGATACCCCCTGTTCTGGAGGATGCGCTCCTTGAGTTCGGAGAGTTTTGCGCCTGTGTCTTTAAGCATATAAAAAAATCCTTTCGATGTTTGGGCGATTTATTCACAAAAAACGAGACAATACTCTTTGCTTGCGTCGGCGGGATGTCAAAGTAAATTTGAACGGGATAACGGTTGCATTATTTAAAAAGTTCGCCCTTTGTCTGATACCAAAAAAGGAGGTCAAGATGGGCGATCGGGATGTTGACGCATGCCGCCCATTCGCGCATCTTTTCTTCGATTTGAAGATATTGCGAGGCGGACATGCTGCGGGGAACCGCGGGGATGACGCCGAGCGCCGCAAGCTGTCGGAGGATGTGGCGGTCAAGAATGGCAAGGTCGCCTCCCAGTCCGATATTGCGCAGAAAATGGCTCGCCTCTTTCCAACCGATGCCGCGTATATTTTCCACAAGCCACCGGCGCAGTTCGTTTGGCGGCGCCGACAAGCGCTCAATCAGAGCCGAGAGGTTGGCTCTCGCGGCGCAGATGTTGCGGGATTTGGTGCGATGAAAGCGCGCGCGCCCTGCCAGATGCGGCGCTATTTCGGACGCTTCTCCGTTAAAAAGGAGATGGCGCTCCCGTAGGCTCTCTAACGCCGTCCAGCATTGATGCGCATTGGATTGCGGCGTCAGAAGGCAAAACGCCAGTTCGGTAAAAAGCTCATCGGGTTTTTTTTGCTCTCCTATAGCGCGGAACTCCGCCAACCGCTCCTCAATCTGCGGGCGAATCTGTTCGTAAAGGCGGAGGAGTTTTTTTAAACGCATGCCGCGTCCGTTGTCAGGAGGGCAAATGCCGCCGCATAGATTTTCGTGTTTTCCACATGGCGCGAAATCTTCACATATTCATCCGTGATATGGGCAAGGTCTTTTTCATCCGCGCCGACCGGACCAAAGCAGACGCAATTGGGATAGGCTTTGGCAAAGGTTGTGCCGCCGATGGCTTTAAGTTCGGGCTCGCCGCCGGTTACCGTGCGGTATGCCTCCTGAAGCGATGAAATGAAAAAGGCGTTTTCTTTAGGATCCACATAAAGCGCATCGCGTCCCCATTCTTTTGTGTCCTCCACATAAATGCGGCAACCGGTCTTTTCGCTCTCCGCCTTTGCCAGAGCGCTGGCGCGCGCGCCGACCTCGCGGCAGAGCAAACCCAACGTGGGGCGGATGTTGATGACGGCTCGCCCCTCTTTTTCATTCATATTGCAGATGCCAAGATTGACGGTGGTCTTTCCCACGAAATGATGCTCGACGGCGATATTGAGTCCGCCGCCGAAGAACTGCGAGCAGGCGCCGTGTAAGAATGCGGCATAGGCGCGGCAATCGGGCGAAAGAGAGTCATGTTCTTTGAGGAATTGCAGGGCGTCGAGAATTGCATTGTGTCCATCCTGCGGCAGACTGCCATGCGCGCTTTTCCCGAGAAAGGTTATTTTGATGGAGCGGGGAGAGGTCTCGCTTGCCACGCAAATTTCCGGACCGCGAATTTTTGCCTCTTTATTCTGCGCGGAAAAATCATCCAGCTCCTTTTTCAAGCGCTTCATCGCCTCCGCCTCATCGCCGTCTGTTGTGAATCGAACAATGGCTTCATCGGGGACAACGTTGGCGCGATTGCCGCCGGAAAGGCTGTGGAAATGCAGCGATTTGCCGGCATCCGCGCTTTCCCACTCGGCGTTGATTTTGAGGTTCATGATTCCCTTTTCGCCGTTGATAATCGGGAAGGCGGCGTCAGGCGTGAAACTGAATGCGGGCGCTCCCTCCTTTTTGAGAAAATACTGAACGTCCGACCACTCGCCGACCTCTTCGCCGCGCCCAAGCACAATATGAATGGGGCGGATAAAACGGACGCCGAGTTTTTTTAAGGCGATGAGACCGAAGAGGCACGCCATCAGAGGACCTTTGTCATCCTGCGTTCCGCGTCCCCAGATACATCCATCCGCAACAGTTCCGGAAAAGGGGGGATATTTCCATTCGCCGCTGACGGGGACAACATCAATATGCAGCGGAACGCCCAGCCCTTTTTCCTTTGTTTCGGCGGGTTGCTCTATCACGCTGACAATGCCGTCAAGATCTTTATAAACAAAGCCGTGCCTTTCGGCAAAATCCTTCAGGTAGTCAAGATTGCGCGCTATTTCTCGATTGAATTTTTCCTTTTCGGCGTCCGATTTTCCGCCGGAGATTGTCTCAAAAGAGATGATGCGCGAGGTCTCGCGGACGAGGTCGTCTTTCAGATTTTCGATTTCGGCAAAAAGTCTTTCCTGAAAAGATTTGCAAAGCTTCGGCATAATTTTTCCTCCCCTCAACAATTAACATCGCATAATAGAGATGAATCTTTGGCTTATGGAAAATCAGGGCGCAACCTTTTTTTGCTGCTGGCGCGCTCGAAGTCTTTTAACCGCGCGGTAAAAATCTTTGTCCTCCGGCGCAATCTCGCGGACGCGCCGATAAAATTGCCACGCGGTGTCATCGGCGCCCTGCGATGCGGCGATGTCCCCGCCCGCAAAATAAATATCCGTATGAAGCGGGTCTATCCGTATGGCAAGAGAGAGCGCTTTTTCCACATCGTCAAAATATCCCTGTTGCGCGGAAAGGCGCGCCGTTCGCACCAGACGCCGCCTCTCAATGGAGACAGGAAGGTGTAGTTTGTCGCCGACCATTTCATGGAAGGTCAGCGGGCGATTCCACGCCACAAGATGCACATAATATTGAATCAGGAAAAGATAATTCCAAACTGCAAAAAGCGCCAGAAATGCAACCGCCAGAGTTTGGCGACGGCGCAGACGCGGCGTCTGAAGCGCTGCCGCAATCCCCGCCGCAAAAATGGGGACGCACTCCACAAAGCGCCGCATCCCGAAGCCCCAGCTCCCATGCCAATCCCGCACAGCGCTATTCACATACAATTGCAAAAAAAACATGGCAAAGAGCAGTTGCGGCGTTGGGGCTGCCTCCCTGTTGCGCATCCAACAAATAACGCCCAACACCCCAATTAGCGTAATCGGAGTCCACGAAAACAATCCGTTGAATGTGGAGAATAGAATGGAGCCTATCATAGGACGCGCCCAAAGGAGGAATCCGCCGCCTTGCGGCACGGTGAAAAGGCGTCCATATAATTTCCACCAAACTATTATCTGCGGTGAAAAGATTCCAAGGGCGCATGCCAAAGCCGCCAATAAAGGTCGCGGCGATGGACGTTTTTGCCATTTCAGAAAATCCGGAAGGAAATAGAGGGCAAACAGACTATTCTGCCAGCGCATCAGACTCATTGCTCCCGCAAGGGCTCCAACCATCGCCCATCGCCGCGCGTCCAAAATGCCGCGCGTCCGCTGAACATAATAAAGAAAGAGCAGGACAAAAAATGCCGAGATGGAATGGGGCATGAATGCGGCGGGCCATGCATAATAAACAGCGGGCGAGGCAAACCAGCAAAGAGCCGCCGCCCAGAACGCCGCCTTCGGGTCGAAGAACAACCTCAGCCATCGGTAAAGAAGCACAAGCCCGCCCAGCGCAAACAATGCCATCGTCATAAAGCAAGAAACCTGATACGGCGGCGAAAACCCATCGGCTGCAGCCGCATCCGTCAGCCGAACGTAAACATGGGCGCCCAGAAACAACGGGGCGCAAACGATGGCAGGTCCCGCCGAAAACCCGTTGGGGCGTCTGCCTCGCGGGGTCAAAGCATAGGAAAATAGCGTCCCTCCGGTATCCAGCGCGCGGTATTCATTTTCAAAATCAAGGTCTCCGTCAAAGACAACCGAGCGCAAATAACTATAATAGCAGACAGGGTCAACGCCGACAATGCGCATATTCTCAAAGGCGATGACTCCCGCGAGAGTAAAAATAATCGTGTGGGCAATAAACAAAAGCGAAAGGATTGCTTCGTTGCGATATTGTTTCAGCATGAAATCAAAGAGGCGTCATCCCGTCGGTTTCGGTCAACAAAAAATCACAAATGGCTGTTGACAGGCGGCTGACGGCTCTATTAATAATTCATCGTTAACTTGTTGAGGCTCCCGTTGATGTTGGTATCGTTCCTGTGGGGGTGGTCAAATGATGAAACCTTTGAGCTCTTTTTTACAGGGCAGCCGATGGATCTGCTATTTAAGCCTTCTCGTTCTTGGAATCGTTATCGTCCTCTGGCTCGGAATCAACCGCCGCAATCTTCATGTCTATTTTGAAAATTACAAACGGCGCAATCAAGAGACGGCAAAGGTCAAAGCGCTCCGCAAACGCATCAACGACCTGACGGAGGAAAAGCATCTTTTGGAAAGCGCCTGCGAAGAAAATGAAATCGCCGTGCGCAACAAATTCCCCATGGCGCGTCCGGGCGAGCGCATCGTCAGGGTCGAACGTTCTGATTTCTCTTCAATGAAATAAATGTGCGAATCAATATCTCTCCGCGGCGGATGAGCCCGCGCGCGTGCATGCCTGCATCCTATCTATATCGTTTGCGCCCATCTTTTGAATTGCCGCATTTGTTCATGCCGTTCAGATTATTCTTGCAAATGAACACCTTTGTATTGTAAGAGAGGAGCAGCTTGTGTAGAAGGAATTGAATGGTTTTTCTAACAGGGTTTTGGGCGGCACAAACAGCAAAGGCATTTTAACACGCTCGCAATTTTTTAAGACGAAGCGAGCCTGAAATATTGCGGCAGAGGTCTGGGGCATGGCAAGCGAGGATATTCAATCCAAGCAGATAAAGATGATTATGCAGGCAAGCCAAATTGTCGTATGCGACAAGCCGCTTAACGAAATCTGCTGCGAGCTGGCTGAGCAAATCTGCGCCGCCATGGAGGTGGACGCCTGCATCCTGCGCCGTTTGCATGGCGATGACCTTATTTTGCTGGGACAGGCGGGTATTTCTCTTTCTCATGCCGCGCCCCGCCTCTATGCGCGCCAAGGGCTTTCCGACGAGATGATAAAAAACCGCAAACCTATATCAATTTATGACGTCGCCCAGTCTTCCGTCACCGCTCCCTTTGCCAAATCCGCAAGTCAGGATCCCGCCAAATTCGTGTTCCGCTCCTTTGCCGGAGCGCCTATGATGATTAGCGACAAGGTTATCGGCGTTTTAGGCGTTTATATGAAATTGGAGCCGCGCCATTTCACGGAACTTGACCTTGACCATTTGCAGATTATCGCCAACTACGTGGCTGTGGCGATTGAAAACAATCGGCTTTTCAACGAAGTTCGCGAGAAGAACATTGAACTCAAAAAGGAAGTAGAACAACGCGAACAGGCAGAGCGGCGTTTGATGCATCACGCCTTCCACGACGGTCTGACGGGGATTCCCAATCGCTATCTTTTTGCGGAGCATCTGGACCACGCCATCGCCCAGTCGATCCGAGGCGGTTTGAACTTCAGCATTTTGTTGCTTGACCTTGACCGGTTCAAAATTGTGAACGAGAGTCTCGGACACGACACCGGCGACAAGCTGCTCATAGCCGTTGCAGGCGCCCTTCAGCAGTTGTTGAGACCGGGCGATATCCTGGCGCGTCTCGGCGGGGACGAGTTTGCCATTCTTCTCGAAGATATCAACCAGAGAACCGACGCCCGCGTGGTGGTGGATAAGGTGCACCAGATTCTCGCCCGTCCTTTCATCATCAATGAACGGGAAGTTAGCACAACAGTCAGTTTCGGCATCGTTTATTATGACCCTTCTTACAAATGTGCAGAAGATATGCTTCGCGACGCGGAGCTGGCGATGTATCACGCCAAATCGCTCGGCGCGGGAAAACACTGCACATTCGCATCGGAGATGCGCAAAAATGTCCAACGCCTCTTTGACATTGAATCCGAATTGAAAAAGGCGATGGAGCAGGGGGACATCTATCTTGAATTCCAGCCTATTATGGCGATCGCAGACAAGGAATTGAAGGGGTTTGAGGCGCTGGCGCGTTGGCGGCATCACGGGCACGGGTTCATCAATCCGATGGAATTCGTCTCGGTTGCAGAGGCAACCGACCGCATCCTTGAGCTGGGCGAATATATCCTGATATCAGCCTGCCGTCAGGCGGTTCAATGGAAATCCATCCTCCCCAATAACCCCCCGTTATATGTGTCGGTCAATGTCTCCGGCAGACAGATTGCGCAGCCCTCGTTCCCTGATACCATTTCCCGTATATTGAGCGAAACAAAACTCACCCCGTCGCAACTGTGTTTGGAACTAACAGAGACTATTCTGTTGGCGCGACCGGCGGATACGCTAACCCAGCTGAACCGTCTGCATGAGATGGGTGTTCGGATATTCATTGACGACTTTGGCACAGGGTATTCGTCTTTGAGTTATCTCGATTGCCTTCCGGTTGACATGGTGAAGATAGACAAATCCTTTGTGGAGCAGATACATTCGGGCAGCGGGCAAAAGGAACTGATACCTGCTATTGTGAACCTTTCGCACAGTCTGGGATATCCTGTGACGGCGGAGGGTGTTGAGACTGCGCCGCAATTGCGTTATTTGCAGGCGTTTGGCGTGGATTATGCGCAGGGTTTTTTGATATCGCGTTCGATGCCGGCGTTAAAGACGGAGGAATTTTGCCGGAAGATGGTTTTGTATCCTGCAATGGATTAACAAATCATGCGATATCCGATGCTGTGCAAATCGCCGATTGGTCGGGTTGGAAAGCCGATTCATGGGAATCGCCCAATGCCTAAAACTCTCCGCCGAAAAGGCAGCTCATCTCGCACTCAACTTCGCAAGAACGATGGTTGATGATTCCCGCTCCAAATTCGCCCGCCTGCACGCCGGCATCGCTCAGTCCCGGTATTGCCGCCCCTGCCGCGCAGCCGCCGATCACGCCAACCACACCGCCCGCCGCAAAGTCAGCCGCGCCTTCAATACACTCAACAGCTGAAAACATGGGACTCATTTTATCAAACAATTTTTGCGATTCAGCGGTGCGCTTGCCCATGCACCCGTTCATACAATTGCCGCGGCAATCCTTCTGTTTATCTTCCGGTTTTTCCGACGCACCCTCATTATCGCCGGATTCTCCCGGAGCATCTTCTTTATCGTCCACTACCTCGTAGTGATAAAAATCATCGCCGACCATTTTGATGTGATAAGAATAACCGCTCGGGTCGCGGAATAATTGCGGATTATTCTGGACATAGTGATAAATATTGAAGGTTGCCTCGTTTCCGGGGATAAGGCGCAGCATCTGCGGAATGGGCTCCTCCTGCATGAATCGTCCCAGCGCGGGGCTGTAATGGCGCGCCCGATTGTAGTATAGTCCCAGCGGCGCATCATAGCGCGCGCCCGCAAAAAGGTGAGGATTTTGCACGCTCGAAGGCGCTTGCGGTTTGCCAAAGGTATCGTATTTGTATGCCTCCACAACCTCGCCGAGGGAATTGGTCAGCCCGACTACACTGCCCAGCGCGTCGTAATGATAATAATAATCCACGCCGCCGCGCGTCATGCGGACAACCTCATCGAAAAGCGTGCCATGAATATACCGCGCTTTGAGAGCGCCGCCCTCGTCATATTCGGCGATGACGTTTTCAAAATCGTATATGTATCGCGTTTTCACGCCGTCAAAATTGGTTTCATATCGTCTCATGAGAACATCGTAGTTTGACGTATAGGTTTTGGCGTCCGCGGCAACGGCGGAAATCATAAGGTTATCAGGGTTGAAGGCAAAGGTCGTCGAGCCGTCGGATGTCATGTTGCCGGCAACGTCATAATTGAAATTGAGCGCGCCAGCCTGCGTGTAGCGATTCATGTTATTGGCTGTCCAGTTCACGGCGTCAACGCCGGATTGACTGGTCAGGCGGTTGCCCATCGGGTCGTATGTGAAGGATTCATCCGCAAAGGGGAAGCCCTCGGGACGCTCGGCGCTGATGATTTGATTCAGGGCATCGTATGTAAAACGATGAATGCCCTCGGAGGTTGTCACAATTTTTCTATTGCCGGCCCTGTCGTATGTATAGGCAAACGTCCAAAGGAGAGCGCCCGAGGTTGTGCGGCGGTTAACAACGGAGACGATGCGTCCGATGGCGTCATAGACATAATCTATCTGTGTATCATTTGCCATGATGGCGCGTGTGCGTCTGCCTGCTCCATCGTATTCATACGAAACGACCGGCGCGCCGCCCTGCGGACGAATTTTTGTCACCTTACCCGCGGCGTCGTATTCATAGGTGATAAAAGTATTATCCGGATAGATAAGTTTCGTTCTCCTGCCCAAAACATCATATTCGTATTTAACCTTGACCCCATTCATATCCGCTTCAATCACCCTGAAATCCGGATCCCGCAAAAGCGTGACGACGCTGCCGGGCTTTTCCACGCGGGATGGCGAAAGCGTGCAGCAGTCATACGCCAAGTCCCATACCTCGCCATCGGGCATAATGCGCTTGATGAGCCGCCCCAACGGGTCATGCTGATAGGAAATGGTTGTATTATTGCGGAGTTTTTGCGTAATGGGAACCCGTCCCGACCCATAGGTGAATTCCTCTTTTGTGGCATCGGCATAAACGGTGGAGATGACTCGTTCGATGGAATCGTATATTACGGATGTGTTGTTGCCGCGGGCGTCTGTGATTTTTTCAAGGCTGCCCATGGCGTTATACTGATATTCGACTTTTCCGCCGCGCTGGTCTGTGATGGATTTGACGCGGTTCATAAGGTCGTATTCATAGGAAAAGACGCCGCCTTCCGCATCGCGAATCAAGGTCATGTTTCCGGAGGCGTCGTAGCCAAACGTCGTGGCATCGCCCAGCGGGTCGAGGATGCGGATGAGCCGGTTATAGTTGTCATATTCATAAATCCATTTTTTATTGAGCGGGTCTGTGATGGATGTTATGCCGCCGTTTTGGTTATACGAAAAGGTTTTGCGCTGATTCATAGGATTGATGAAGGCGGTGATGCGTCCCATGGGGTCGTATTCAAATTTTCTTGTGTGCCCAAGGGGATTGGTCGTTTTGAGAAGGTTGCCTACGCCATCATGCTCGAGGTGGTAGGCGCGTCCGGAGGAATCCTCCATCTTTTCGATATACCCCAACTCGTTATATGTGATGTTTGTGGTGTCGCCATTATCGCGGATGATGGATTGGATGCGTCCAATGTCGTTCCATACGAACTGTGTTTCATTGTTGAGGGTGTCTTTGATTTTGACAATATTCCCCTTGTCGTCATAATCCCACGCCATCTCGGCGCCTTCTTGGGATGTGAACGTGGAAATCTTTCCCTCCGGTGTGTGGGTGGCAGTCCAGATAGCGCCAGCGGCGTTGATAATGCGCACGAGGTTCGCGCCTTCATATTCATAGTTTGTGACAAAGCCTCTTTTATTTGTGATAATTGCGGCATTGGAAAAATCATCCCACTCCCGAATTGTCTTGAAACCATACGGGTCTGTGCTTTCCACATTGCGCCGGGAATCATCCCATTTTTTTATCCACTGTCCGCCGTTGGGATACGTGACGGTTGTCCGTTTGTTCATGGTATCATATTCAAAGGTGTAAACACCGCCGAGGTGGATTTGCTGGATGACCTTGCCCCACTGATTGTATGTATTGGAGAGCCAGACCTGTCCGGATTGGTTGGAGACGCTGATTATTCTATGCTCGGCGTTATAGGCATAGAACGTTTTATAGCCGCAGGGATTGGTGTAGGCGATAAGGTTGCCCTCATCATCATAGTCATAAGAGCAGGAGCGTCCGGTGAAATCCGTGACGGAGGAAATTTTATTATTCAGATTATAGGAGATGTTGATAAAGCGGTTGAAACGGTCGGCAACTTTTATCAGTTTTCCGCTGTTGTCATAGGTGAGCGTCAAAGCCTCGCCATAGGCGTTGCCGATGAAGCTGACCTTGCGAACATCATCGCTGCCCTGAAATTTGTAATAAATTCCATCCTTGTGTTTAAGAACCAGTTCGTTGTCGAGGGTGTATTTGGAGCCCGCAGGAGGTTCGAAGACGCCGCCATTCCATTTGAAAAAGATAGATTTGCCCTCCGGCATACGTATGATGACACCGCCCAGCCCGCCCCAGAAAGAGGCTGTTTTTGTATCCGGCTGTTTATCCGACTCCTCTGCCGCTCTGCCGCCGCCCGCCATCATAGGTCGGTAAACTTTGGTGAATGTGATGTCGTAGATAAAACTCCATCCATAGCCAAAGGGTCCCAAATACCAGGCATACATAGAGTCATAGACACGGCGAATTTTGAGCGCGGGATTGCGTCCTTTTATCCACAAATCTGTGTGGGGATAAACATAATTGCCCTCCGCCGAAAGAATAGGGTCGGCATCCTCTTGCTTGTCATCATCCCTGTCGTTATCCGGCTCGGGAATATCCGGTACGCTCGGGAAATAGACATGCCAAGTGTCCCACGGATGGTCCACGGAAAATGCGCGCGGCGCGATGGCAAGCAACAACAAGACCGCCATCGCCGCACATAGCGCTTGATAAAAACTCCAACGAATCATCGAATGCCTCCTTTTAGGCGGTTTCTCCTAATACTGAATCCTGAAGAGATCATAAACATGCAGCGACTCATTGCCGTAGCTATCGAGCGCTGATAAATGAATTTTATAGACACCGGGCAATGGCGGCGTCCCATCTGTATTAAACCCGTCCCAAAATGCGCTTTTTGCTCCGGCGGTATCGTGCGTCTGCTCTATGCGTTTCACAAGCGCGCCGTCATCCGACTCGATATCAATCTGGACATACGCAGGGCACGAGATTGTATATTGTATGGTCAATCCATCCGTATCTTTATAGGGGCTGGGCAGAGGGTAAAGATAATCGGGGTCTTTGGTGACGCCGGAGATTTGCGGGCGCATCGAAAGAAGGACGGCATTATCCGGAAGCTTCCATGACCAGACGCCGATAACGGCTGCTTCAGATAGGGTCGGAATGAATCTTTTTCGTCCGTTTGTGCCGTCCCAGATATCAATATAATTACCGGCAGGGCGCGCCTCCTTTATGGAAAGCGGCGCAACCCACGGGTCAATGGGATTGCGTGCGCCTACATCGCTGATAAAGGAGAACACATCGGAAAACTCATTCATGGTGTATGAAAGATAGAAGGGGCGGTCTTCAAGAGCATGGAAGCGCGAGGGATAGGTGAATGTGGGGTTGTCGCCATACTCATAACCTTTTATCGGAGTCATGGGTTTTTCGTGGTCAATGAGCCCCGTTATATCGCCCGCGGAATAACGCAGATAAAAATAATACGTCCCATGAGGCGCATAATTCCCGCCGCTGTCGCATCCGTCCCAGACATCGGAGTAGTATCCGGCGGCGCGATCTGCATCCTGCGCCAGATATTTCACAACCTCGCCTTTTGCATTTTCAATCCAGACCGTTATCCGCGCAGGCGAGCCGATGACAGACTGCACGCTCATAGTCTGATTGAGAAGCGGGGACAAAACCTCGGCGCTGCGCCATGCGTTGATAGAAAAGGCGATGGGCAGCGAAAGGGCGGTTTCGCCGATGCGCCCCAGTCCGTCTTTGGCGCGAGCCCGGACATTATACAACCCGGGCAGCGTGTAGATATGGGAAGTTGCGGATTTTCCGTCCGCTCCAAGCGAGGTAATTTCATCATAAGTTCCATTTCCGTCAAAATCCCATTCGATGTTAATATCTGAATTATCGCCCGGTTTCACATCCGCCTCAAATGCGATTATACACGAGGCGGCGCCGCTTTCGGGATTCGCCGTGATTTGAATTTGAGGTCCGGCGGACACGCCCGCATAAATCGTCTTTTCCGCGGTTGCTTTATTGCCGCGGTCGTCCGTAACGCGCAGTTTCACGGTGTATTGTCCGGGTGTTGTGAATTTGAATAGCGGTTCAGCGGCGTCAGGTCCGTTAAGGTCATAAATACCATCGCCATTGAAATCCCATTCAAAGAGCCGAACCATGCCAGAAATGCTTTTGACTCGCCCGATGAATTGAACGTCGAGCGGCGCTTTGCCGGAAATAGGCGACGCCTCTATTTCTGCAGTGATTTTTTCGGCATCAAAAACGGTGATATCAACGCTGCCCTGCCCGATTATACCGGCGTCATCCTTAACAAAAAGCGTCGCGCGATAAACTCCGGGGAAATAATACGTATGGCTGAAATTTCGCGGAATATTGCCGCAGTCGTCAAAAGTTCGACCGTCCCCAAGATCCCATGTATAATAGTAAATCACACCCGTCGAAACCTTTGCATTTGTTTCGAATCGGCACGAAAGAGGGGCAGGTCCGCTCAGGGGATGCACCCTTGGCAGGGCAACCGGTATGGGGTTATTCAAAACCCTGACAGACAGTTCAGCGGAAGCCTGCTTTGCCGCAGAATCATAAGCTGTTACTTTGACATTATACACCCCCGGATGCCGATAACCAAACGAGGCGGTGGCGGCGCCGTTTTGCACAAAGGGCGAAGCCGAATAAGGCTCCACAACGGAATGCAAAAAACGAATCGGCGCGTTGGCAAGGTCGGTGATTCGACAGGCGAATGCCCATGAACTCGTTTCATGGGAAACAGCAACAAGAACCTTGTTCCATCCCGCCTTTAGGTCCGCCTCAAACTGAAATTGGTCAAAGGCAAATGAGCCGGAAAAAACCCTTGTTTCCACAAGGCTTTCATTAATCCAGAATCGAGCAGAGTCTTTGGCGCCGTAACTAAATCGGACGCGCTGCGCCTCTTTCGAGTAAAGATAAACAAGACTATAAGCGAAATTCTTTTTGCCGCCGAATTTTGGCACAAGATTGAAAATGCCGCTTGAGGATGAATTTGTTTTCGACCAGACACGACCGGCAAAGGTGTCTTTATCAGAGGGGTTGCCTTTTTCAATATCAGGCATGTGGCTTGTCACATCATTGCCGCCTGTTGCCTTGAACGCGCCGAGCCAGAGCATCTGTCGCAAATAGCCGTCCGCCTCTGTCCATTTTGCCTCGCCGAAATCCCATTCATAGCGCACGATGGGATTTGCGGGGTTTTGGGGAACGGCGTTAAAATTCACAAGCAGCGGAAAGACGCCTTCCAGCGGCGCGCCGTTGAGCGCCACAATGGGGTCGTTTGCATTCTTGACAGAAATGGGAACGCTGCTGGTTGCGGTCGCGCCCAGATTATCCGTGACGCGAAGCGTTGCCGTGTATTCCGCCGGCGTGTTGTAGGAATGGCTGACTGTCGCCGTCAGATTGGACGACCAATCGTAAATCTCGTCGCCGTTGAAATCCCATTCATAAAGGGCGATGCTGCCATCATAATCGGCGCAATCGCCGGAGAATTGAACGGTGAGCGGGGCGCGTCCGATGGCTGGCTCTGCATTGGCTTTAGCAACTGGCGCGGAATTAGGAATGGTTAATTCAAATTGTTTAGTTGAAGACAACCCGTCATTATCTGTGGCGCGGAATATGGGGCGGTATATTCCGGGCGCGGGATAAACATATTCCGCAATAAGAGGCGTTTTTGAATGCCAATCATAAATGCCGTCGCCGTCATAGTCCCATTCATAAAGGACAATGCTGCCATCATAGTCAAACGCCCTTGTGGCGTCAAAACTGACAAGCGTCCGTCCCAAAACGATTCGCGTTGACACCAACGCATTGTGCACGTCAGGCGGGTTTGGAGCGATGTTCAACACAACGGCAGTTTGGGCGGTTTTGCCAGCTGAGTCTGTCACAGTCAGAAACGCCGTCCATGTCCCCGCCCGATTATAGGTATATGTAAGTTTGGCGGCGGCATCGGATGTCTGTCTGTCAATTTTTCCATCGCCGTTGAAATCCCATTCATATTTTGTTATTGGGTTTTGCGAAAATCCCGCATGGGAAAAAACCACGCTCAGGGGAGCAAAACCCTCAGTGGGGATGGCGATTGCGGTCGCCCTTATGCCCTGTGCTTTGAGAATCAAGTGATAATCATAAGCCACCTGATGATTTTCATCGGTTATTCTCAACACAGCATTGAAGATGCCGAAATCTTCATACACATGTTCCACATCGCCGGTGGCTGGGGAGCTGTAATCGAAAACGCCGTCGCCTTCAAAATCCCACTCGTAACGTATGATATTTCCGCCGCCCTGCGATGCGGCGGTGAACGAGACGACAAGAGGCACGGCTCCTTCCAGCGCGGAGGCTCCGGCAATTGCCTTGAATGTCGGCGCGGGGTTGAACGCCCCCTCGCCTGAATCCACATAAATGCCGCGCGGCTGGGTGTTTCCGGTTTGGGTCAAAATGATATTTCCATTAGGCGCAAGTTTTACCACCCGATTGTTATCCGTGTCCGCCACCCAGCATGTTCCATCAAGGTTATTAACGCTGATAGCGCCTGGATGATTAAAACCGCTGACGCGAAACACTTCATTTCCGTCGGGAGCAAGCCGCACAACGCGGTGGCTTGACTGGTCGGCAACCCAGATATTGCCATCTCGGGGATTGACGCTGATGCCGATGGGGCTGCCGATGCCGCTGATGCGCCATATTTCCTCACTTGCCTCCTCATTTAAAAGGACGACCTGATTGTTCTTATTATCCGCCACAACACACGTTCCATCCATCTGATTGACCGCGAGGGCTTGCGGCTCCCTGAATCCCGTGCGGAAAATATGAAAACCCGTCTGCGTGCTGATATCATACCCATCAGGGGTGTTCGCCGCAAGTTTGACAACGCGCCCATTATTATACACATCCGCCACCCAACAGGAGCCATCCGCCTGATATACCGATAGCCCGGTGGGACCGCTAAACCCGCTGATGCGCGCCTCCTGAGTCCCATCCGCGCTCAATCGCACCACTTGATGATTGGAAGTGTCGCTGACCCAGCAGACGCCGTTCACCGGATTCACCTCGACTTTTTTAAGGTTGTTGTATCCGGCAATGCGGAGCTTCTCCGCCCCCTGCGGATCGAGTTTAACAACATTATGCCCCTGCGTATTGGCAATCCAGCAATCCTTTGTGTTGACATTGGCGGCGACAGACCATGGAAAACGGAGCGATTCAAACGACCAGAGTTCATCGCCCATAGGCGATAGCCGTTTCACCGTATGCGCCCCTGTAACCGCCACCCAGACGCTGCCGAGTTTTTGCGACTCGGAATTGATGACGAGTTTTTGCGATGCCCAATCCATCAAACCATCATTATCTGTAACGCGAAAGGTCGGCTTGTAATTTCCGCTGAAATTATACTGGGCAAAGGCGCCGCCGGGCGCGAGCTGGTTGCGCGCAGGCGGCTTGCCCGCTGCGCAGATTTCAGCAATCTCCACGAATCCGCCGCCGTAATTTGATGTGACGGAGATTTTCAGCCAGCGAGCCGGCGCGGGCGCAAAAGTGAAAATCTGATATCCCTTGCTCCGCATCGCCTGAAATGAACCGACATCTGAAAAGCCGGAGTCGGCGGCGGTTGAGGAAACGGAAACAGTGAAATCCTTTGCGCAATTGTTATTGGGATTTCCTATCGCAACATTGATGGCGACACACGCCAGATTGACCGGCGAGCCCCCTTCGGCATCGGCAAGCTGCATGACAAGTTCCTGCGGGAAGTTGACGCTGTTGGAACGCCAGCCCTTGCTATTCTCCGCCAGACCGTCAATAATATTTTTCGCGGCGTAGGTGGTGGTGTTATATTGGCTTGTCCATGAAACAACGCTGCCGGATTTGGTCTGCTCCAAATCGTAAGTCCCGTCGCCCTCCAAATCCCATTCATATTTAACCACCTGACCGTTGGCGTCCTCGCCGATACCCATGAAAAGGATGGGTTCGGTTCGCCATCCCGGCGAAGGCTCCATGGCGATAATGGACGCCGCTGGGGAATTGCTGGCATTGACTTGGATAGGAATCACATCGCTGCCGGCGAAACCGTCGTTATCAATGACGCGAAGTTCGGCATTGTATATTCCGGGTGTATTGAAAATGTAAGTCGCTTTTGCGCCCGGATTGGTGAGAACATTTCTCTTGCCTGCATAAACCTCAAATTCGCCCAGCGACGCATAAGATGTTCCTTTCTCGACGGAAAGGATGCGCAGTTTGACATATTTTGCGCTTAATGTGATAGATGTAAAGGTCTGTTCTTCTGCAACGCTGTTCATTGTTCCGCGAATCCAAGGGACGAAATTTTCAGCGGTTTCCTCATCGGTTATATGCGCTTCAAAGTCCTTTACTCGATAGTTGGCGGATATGGGGTTTTTCGTGCTGAGTATGATTCGGTCTATCTGCTGGCTGGTGTCGCCTTTGAGTTTGAAGGTGATATCAATGGGAAAGGCGGGGTTAGCGGCGCTCAACCAATAGTTGTTGGTGGCAAGGCTGCCGTCAATGAGCTTATCCGCCTTTGAATTGGGCGATTCGCTTGTGCAGGCAATCACCGCGCCGCGCGGCTCGCCATTGAACCAGTCAAAAATCCCGTCGCCATCAAAGTCCCACATATAATCAAGAATCCATCCATCGGCGTCCGTTGCGGTTCCATTGAACGTGACGGTTACAGGGGCGTTGCCTCGGGCGGGCTCCGCCTGAGCGGCAACTTTTGGCGCGCTGGAAACAATCTTGTAATGAGTCGAGACAGTATCCTGCAGCCCGTCCGAATCGGTCACGCGGAAAAAGGCGTTGTGTTCGGCAAAATCGGCATCCGCCCACGTCGCATTCTCCTCTTTATCCGATGCCCAGTCCCAAGTCCCGTCGCCGTCAAAGTCCCATTCATATTTGACAATCTGCCCGTCCTTGTCCTCGCCCGAACCGCGGAATATGAGGTTGTTGCGATAAGATATCACATTATTTTCAGGGAAAATAATTTTCGCAGACGGAGGGGAAAGAACGTTAATCTCCAGAGCGGTTTCGTCCGTGAAGCCGGAATTATCCCTCACGCGGAGCATGGGATGATAAACGCCCCAGACGTTATATTGGTGCGCGATTGTACCGGGGGTTGGAGACGACCAGTAAGCGCCGGGCGAAAAATGAATGCAGCCGATTCCGTTCACACCAAAACCGTAAAAAATACGGCGATTATCCCAATCTACATCAATATCCGATGCGTAAGAACGGTAACCCGCGCCCTCAATCAAGGCGGGACTTCTCGACTCTACACCGGCGGCATCAAAGAAGAAAATCTTATCAGCCGGGGAATCATGCAGAGTCCCAAGAAGCGCGGTCGGCTTTTCTGGAAAAGACTCCGCATAACCCAGCGTGATGGATTCCGGCGCGGTTTGAGTCGGGGCAAAAGTTGCGTCGCGGGTGTAAGTTCCCAAAGGTCCGGTCGGGCTGACCCATTTCGAAAAAACAAGAGATTTATACGAGGTGTATAAAGTCTTTCCATCGGCGGAAACTGCGATGCCGGTGCCGACGGTGTTTCCGGCGGGGCTGCATGAAACGGTGTTCACATGCGTAAGAAGCGCGCCATCGAGCCGATAAATCTTTATCTCTTTCGTCGCATACCGGCAGGTATAAACATACACGACACCCGCCGGTTCGATGACATCAATGGTGTGCGAGAATTCATCATTTTCCGGGTCGTCATAAACAACGACAGGCTTGGCGCCCTCGTTCGCCCACATCACAATATCTCCGTTGCCGTCCTGATGGAAAATCTTCCCGCTCGGCGCAATGCCTATTGCCTTGCGTCTTGGCGCGGAAGATAATGACATAAATGAGACGCCGTTTTCCGAAAGTTTGCCGATGGTCCGACCGGTTGCCGGGTCAATGATGTAAAATCCAGCGGGAAAATTTTTGCCCCCGTTAGAGGCAAAGATGAGATGTCCGGTCGCTTTGTTGTAGGCGATGCCGCAATATGAGTCCGGCGAGGAATAATCATCGGCAAGGGGGCGTTTCCACAACTGGTCAAGGCGCTCGTAGGGCAGTTCAAAAAACCATTCATAAAGGACAATCGAGCCATCGTCATCGGAACCGGCGGCGGTGAAATTGACATTGAGCGGAGCGGCGCCGCTGCGGGGCGCGGCATCCGGCAAAGCAAAGGGCTTGCCCGCATCCCGCACCTCAATGGCGACGGTTTTTGTGGCGCTGGAGCCTTCGTCATCTGTGGCGCGGAAGGTTGCATGATAAATCCCCGGCTCAGTATAGGTATATGAGGTCAGACCGGCGGAGGGGGATTGCCAGATGAAATTGCCGTCGCCCTTCGGCGACCATTCATACAGGACAACGCTCCCATCGGCATCGGTCGCCTGTCCCTTGAGATTGACCAACAGCGGGACGTTTCCCTTGCGCGGTTCGGCATCCGCCGTCACATCCGGCGGTTTGTTTAAGACCCGAATCGGGACAACGTCGGACGCCTGTAAGCCGTCATTATCAGTCACGCGCACCAATGCCGTGAAATTGCCTTTTTGGCGATACACATTCAAGACGTTGGATTGCGTTGTGCTGCGCCAGTCGAATATGCCGTCATTATCAAAATCCCATTCATATAAAACAACGCTGCCGTCATCATCTTTTGCCTGCGCGGAAAGCTCCACAGAAAGCGGCATGTAGCCCTGCGCGGGTTTGGCGGATGCCTTGACGGTTGGGGCGGGAGAATGAACCTCCACGGTTGCGGACGCGCAAACCTCGCCGCCCTCCTGCAAGACAACTTTAGCCATCGGATAGAAGTCGCCAATTTTGCGGTATGTGTGAGAAACACTTAAGCCTTTCAATATATCTTTGCCTTCGTAAAGCGCATCAAAATTGCCGTCGCCATCCAAATCATACAAAATGGCATGAACAGCAGTTCTGGGAATGTTCAGCAGAATTGTATTCAATGCGATCTTTAGAGGCGCCGCGCCGCTTGCGGGGCTTGCGTCCAGGCGAATCTCCGGCTCCCCCGCTGTTATGAGGAGGGACGTGTTGACCGCCGCGAGCCCCTTTTCATTCACCGCGCGGAAAATGGGATTATAGATGCCCGGTGTTTCATATGTGTGGCTAACATCGCCGGTTGTCTGAGACATCCAGTCAAAGAGACCGTCGCCGTCAAAATCCCACTGATAATTTAAAATCGCGCCGCCCGCATTTTCTATTTGAGCGGCAAAAAAGACTTTGAGAGGGACGCCGCCTTTTAGCGGCGACGCCTGAACAGCGGCGCGGGGATAGGATGAAAAAGTCGGTTCGCCGTCATCTATCGCGCCAGATGAAAGCTGCCCAAAAACGCCGCCTATACGCAGGAGCGTCGCCCCGCCTGCGGAGAGTTTCACCACTTCATTTTTTTCTTGATCCAGCAGCCAGAAGCAGCCGCTGACCGGATCGGCAAAGGCAGCTATAATCCAGCCGAAGCCTCCAACGCGGAAAATCTCTTCGCCATTTGCGCTGATGCGGCAGACCTCGCTATACGTTGTTCCTTGAACAAGAACGGAGCCATCATTGCGGCTGACGCAAAGAAGCGCCCCTGAATCGAATGCTTTTATTCTGACGCCGCTGGTAAGACATTTGACGGTTTGTCTAATGAAGTAATCATTTGTTTCAACCCAGACGGCGCCGTCAACGGGATTTACGATGACAAGGCTGGCGTTGGGAAAGCCGCCAATCCGCAAAAGCTCTTTATCTCCGTTTGCGTCCAGTTTGATGATTTGGCTTACTTTGGCGTCGGCAACCCAGCAGGAACCGTCCGTCGAATCCACAGAAACGGAGACGGGCTCATTGAAGCCGCCGATGGTTTTATGAAATCCTGTTTGCGAAGCGATATTATAGTCAGCGGGGACATCCGGCGAAATAAGGACGACATTTTTTCTGACAGTGTTGGCAACCCAGCACTGTCCGGTTTTTTCATTCACGGAAAGCGCCGCTGGAGTATTGAAGCCGCTCACGGTGGAAAGAAGCCGTCCGTTGCTATCATAATGAAACAATTTGCCCTGCGATGTATTGAGAGACCAGAGGGAACCGTCGCCCGGGAACAGGGCGAACAAACGGGGATTGCCCGCGCCGCTAAAACTGCCGATGAGTTCGCCATCATCGGCAAAACGCATGATGGTGTTGGGCGTCCCTTGCGAAATCCAAACACGGCGGACGCGCCCCTGCAATCCGAAATAAAGCTGGAGAATTTTATAATCCTCCTCGTCAATAAGCCCCGAATAATCAAGGTCGGCGCGCTCGTTCCATCCCTCCTCGCCCGTTTTTTTCTGCCATGCGCGGGAAAAGCGGATTAAATCCTTGCCGTCCACGCGGTCGGTTTGGTCTATATCCGGCGGCAGCGCATAAACCGACAGGAACAAAGCGCAGAAAAAAAGCATATACACAGAAAGGAACAACTTGGTTTTCATAAGCTCCCCTCGAATTCGTTTATTCGGTGATAAATAATCCTTTACGAAAAACATATCCCGCCGCCGCCACAACCGACAGCGCGGAGGCGGCGCTCATCAAACACAAAACTGAAACATAAGCGCCCGGTCCGTAATGCATCACCGTCTGGATGCGGACAGAAAGCGGCGTGTAACCCGGCGGGCTTACAATCATGGCGCCTGCGGTTTCGCCCATCAGAACGGGGAACACCAACATGAACGCGGCAAGCCAAAAACGCCAACACGAAGGAGCCAGCACATGGCGAATCCGTCCCCAAAACCTGCAGCCGTCCGTTTGCGCAAGCGCAATCCTTTCCTCTGGAACCGCCGCGGCGGAAATCAAAATAATCGGCAGCGCAAGCCCCGCCCCCCTCAAAAAATAAAGCGCAATAAGCGGAATGACCGTGCTTCTCAAATCGGCAAAAAACGGGACGCTGAAAATTCTAAGGAGAAAAACCCCCGCAATTGAACCGGGTAGAAAATAAGAAAGCAAAGCGGAAAAACCAAAGACGGCAAGACCGGGCGATAGCGCGCCCCGCCTCCCGTTGCGTCTCATCAATAAAAGCGAACTCATCAAAATTCCAGCAAAGAGTATGAACGCGGCGCAAAGCCCGCAGACAATCAGCGACCCAAACAATTCATCGCTTGCGGAGCGCCACACCGCCTTCCATGCGGAGGCATCCCGCAGAAGCATCCAAGCCAGAGCCGCGAGCGAAATCATCAACAGCAAAGATGACATAAAAGGAAAAATCGAAACGGCAAATTTTACAAAATCAAAACGTTCCCGATGCGGCTTTGGGGCGGCGGCTTCCGCGACCGTATGAGCATCCAACCCCCTCGTCTCATGAAATCTGGGCAACAAAAAAAGGAGCCCTGCGGCAATTGCAATCGGAAAAGGAATAAAAAGCGCGCCCAACCTGCGCGCCCGCTCCAGATCAAAAAATCCCGCAAACGCCGCCTGAATCTCCGTTGAAAAAACCATCCCGAATCGTGGATTGCGCGAAAATAAAATATCCGGTATCACAAAATCCCCATAACTCAAAAGAATCGCCAGACCGCCCCCCATCAAGGCGGGGACGGCTGCCAGCGGAAACCATAATCGCAGCATCAAGCCGCTGCGCCCGGAATCGAGCAGCCCCATATCGTTCCACTCGCGAGGGAAAGAGCGCGTTGCCATGTAAACGGGGAAAAAGACAAGCGGACTCAGCGCCCAGCCCTGAATCAACGCCGCGCCGATAAATGAATATAAAAACACATCCAGCGCCGGAATATAATAAGCAAGCGTGAGAAGACCCACAACAAGCACGTTGGACGGAATGACAAAGAGCATGAGACTGGACGCGCCGATGGCAAGGCGGATTCTTTCTCCCGATACAGCCGCCAGAATTCCTGCTGGACATCCCAGACACACCGCAACCAACCCGCAGCAAAGACTCAAAAGCGCGCTATTTCCCATAATTTTGAAAAGGCGAACGCCGCCCGCGGGGCTTTTCCACAGCGCCCCCATATCTCCCCATGCCATAAAAAGGTCAAAAAGCGGCAGTAAAAAAGGAACGGCAAAAATAAGAAAAACCGCCTCACGCAGCTGCCAGCGGGTAAAACCTTTTTCGGCTTTGCCGCATTTTGTGCCGCATCTAATCATGGGCATTGTAATCTGTTCTTTCATTAAAACTCTTTTTGAATAAACTCCGTGCTTTCATCCAGAGCGTCCGCAACCTTTTCCCAGTCCACATGCTCATAGGGGATGTCTTTAAGCGCCGGAATGCGGGCATTGGATGTTGCGTCTGTGCGAAGCGGAATCTGCGCCGCGCGATTTCTATTTAGAAATTCCTCCGTCTCTCGGGAGAGGAGAAAATCTATCAGCCGTTTGCCGTTTTCGGGATGCGGCGCGCCTTTGATAAGCGAAACGGTGTTTGGAATAACCAGCGTTTTATCGGCGTCAGAATCGGGGTAAATCATATCCACAGGAAAACCGTCCTCGATGGCGCCGTTTACATCATCGGTGTCCGTCAGCCCCAACGGCACGCGCCCGTGCGCGACCATGTCCCTGACCATAGCGTTGCCCGCTGTTACGATGACTTCATTTTTTTTCATATCCAATAAAAATTGTTTCGCATTGGAGGAACCCATTTTGGCAAAAAGGAAAGCGGCATGTGTTGCCGTTGTGCCGAAGAGCGGCTTGCCGATGGCAGTTTTCCCTTTCCAAGCGGGGTCTTTGAGCGCAAAGATAGAATTGGGCAGCTCCGAAGTATCCTTAATCAAATTCTTGTTGTAGATAAACACGCGCGCCCTGCCGCCAAACCCGGTCCAAAAACCATCCGAGTCGCGATATTCGGACGGATACATCGCCGCCTCCGGCGATTGGTAACGCTGCAGCATCCCTTTCTTTTTAAGGGCGATGGTGCGAATGATTTCATTATTCCAAAAGACGTCGCACTGCGGGGATTTTTCCTCCGCCATCAGACGCGCCACCAGACCGGCGGTCTTGACCGCCTCCGTGTCATAAACCGCCCGCACCTCGATGCCGGTCTTTTCCGTGAAAAGTTGAAAAACCGGCTCGGAATAAATCTGGTCGTGGGCGGTATAGGCGGTAACATAATTTCCCTTTGCTCCGTCCTTGCATCCCACAAGCGGCAAAAACACAAGAAACAATAAAAAACTTTTCAATTTCATGGCGAACCACCCTTTTATGATTTATCGCAAAAGCCAAAGGCTCATAGGCGGCAGATTATAAAGTTCTGTCGGCAGAATGTTCAACTCTATGGGATTGCCCCAGTGATCCTCCGCGTATATATTTTGAAGAACAGGCGCAGTCGGCGGATTTTTCAAGAGAATCATTGCCACGCTTAAGATGGAATTCTGTCCGGCAATGTCCACGCCGGCAAGAGAGCCTGTTCGCGTTGCCCCCATAACAAGGCGTCCGGCGCGTTCCATCTCCAGCGCGCCTTCCATAAGAACGGTCGCTTTATTGCCCTCGCTCAAGACGCCCCACTCCTGAATAACAGGCTGCGCCCCATTGCCGAGATTGCCGTCTCTGTCTTTCAATTGAAGGCTCGTCGTGGTATAGACCAAATCAAAGGCAAGCCCATGAATATCATAAACGTTTTGGAGGTAAACATGCAGCGAAAACTCTGCGCCGATGCCGTTGAGCTCGCCCCGCAGTCCGATATCGCCCGCAAAAAGCGGCGCAAGAATTCCCAAACTCATGGCGCATAAAATGAAGATGCGTTTTTGTTTCATAACCAAACCTCACTTTTCAGCGATGCCGTTTTGCACATCAACAATCAGAGACTGGGCGCCTATCTGATCGTTCATACCGGAAACGTTGAATGTTATCACATGCTGTCCATCCGCAACAGATGTCGAGTCCCAAACCCAAGTATAGGGCGAGTAGCCCTGCTCCACTTCTCCTATAAGGGAATAATCAACGAAAAATACTATCTCAAAGCGCTGCTCCATAAGAGCCATGCGCGCGGCGTCATCAAGGGCGATTTCGAATGCCGTTTCTCCGCGAACGGCGACGCCTTTTTCGGATGATGGGGGCGCGGATTTAGTATCAACGGCGTTCTTATCCGATTTCAGCGAGAGCGAAAAAACAGGGTCTGTGTTTTTGCCGAAAGGCGTCCATGCGGCGGGTTCGATGGGGCGCGCCCTTTTTGCCAGAGAGGCATCCACGGCGGTTCTGCGCAATGCCGTGTCCTGCGTAACGGGTTCGGTTGATGCGCTTGCCGCGCCGCCGCCTTTGACGATGATGCTTTTTTCGGGCAGCGCCATGGCGCGTCCCAGAATGCGTAAATTTTTCAACTCAGTCAACGTGATACTACCGCTGGCGTCTTTGCGATCCCACGGCTCGCAATGGCGCCCCTTTTTTCTTGGCGCCCATTGCACAAGGGTTTTCAAAAGAGGACCGTTTGTAACGCCGATGCGGATTTGAACTCGCGCGGCATACGGGAGCTCATAAACAATCCCGCCTGCCTCGGCGTCAAACTTCAGGTTGTCGTCGCCGAACTTGATGCGTTCGCCGCCGGATGTGAGCGCGGGATCAAATGAGGCGACCTGCTGCCGAGAGCCCACCGCAGAGATGGTAAAATAATACGCCTCATCGGGAACCGGCGCGCCGGCGTCATCGCGTCCGTTCCATTCGAGCGCATTCACTCCCGCCGCGCATGGCAGGTCTGTTGCCAGCGTCCGAACAGGAACATGTCCGGCGTTGTAAATCACGAGCGTGACTTTGGCGGATTGTGTTAATCTGAATTCGATGCGAGTTTTTTCATTTGCGGCGATGTTTAGTTCATCGGAGCTAACTTGAACATTCGATAAAAATCCCGATGGCTCCGCTTCGATTTGCGCCAAAGCGCCCGCCGTCTGCAAAAGCGCAGCGGCGAAAATGAGAGTAAAAATAATAATTTGCCGCCTCATGATAAACCCTCCAAACCGCTATATTTAAGGGAGCCTGCCCCAGCAGGGCTCCATCGAATCTCTTTTCTTTTCCGAATTAGTGAGCTGCGTCCAGCCTCCGCTTGAAACATCCAGAATCCACAGTTCCATATTTCCAGTGCGCGACGAGATAAAGACGATTTTCTCCCCGTCGGGTGACCATGCGGGAAAGCCTTCAAATCCCGGATCCTCAGTAAGCCGCCGCGGCTCCGATATTTTTTCTCCAATATCAACAAGCCACAGGTCATAGCTGCCTGCGGCGTTTGATGAGAAAACTATTTTTGCGCCGTCGGGCGCCCATCGAGGGTGCGCGCTATTTTTTTTCAGGTTGGTTATCTGCGATATTTTGCCGCTGGTTATATCAAGGATGTAGAGTTCCTCAATAAGAGGCTCGCGCGGGAGCTTCAGCGGTTTTTCCTGCGCCAGAAAACGCGAAAAAACAAGGCGCTTGCCGTCCGGCGAAAGCGCGGGGAAATTATTCGATTCCATCGGCTCAACCAGCGTTATAGGAGTTGCGGCGGCGACCGGCTGAATCTTGTTATAAAAAATGCCTGCCGCTTCCTTTGTCGGCGATGGGCGGGAACAATACACAATCCCCGCGCCGTCGGGCGTCCAACAGGGATAGCTGTTCAGCCCCGGCGACTGCGCAAGGACATCGCTCGATGAGCCGTCAAGACCGGCAATACGAACGCTCCCTCTGTTATCATGATAGGCGATATATGCGCCGTCGGGCGAAAGCGCGGGAGCCTTTTCATCCAGCGGCGAATTGATTAAAATTCGTGCGTTGCTTTTATCGGGGTGAATCATCCAAATATCCCAATTGCCCGATTCAAAGGAGGAATAAAGGATGACCTCATCGGCTTGGATGCGGCTGCCTATGATAACAAAAAGGCAAAGGAGTATGAACCGGTAAATTATTTTCATCGTTTGGATTTTTCCGCTGAAACGGGTTTTTCCTCCTTTTGGAATGAGGCGTATAAGGCATCAAATATTAACATGCTTTTTTCAAGACAATCCATTTCATCGCGGGAAATTTTATTCAGCCCATTGATAACGGCTTCAACTCCCGCGGCTTCCGGCGTGGCGCGGCTATCCCAACGATTGAGCTCGATGTCCCTGATGATGGAGGCGACGCGCCATGCGGCGGCGTCCTCAACCTTGTGATGGGAAAGGATAGCCTCCATGATGGTTTTATTGCGCTGCCTTGCATAGATGCCGGGCAGTGGGACATCAAAAGAGACACCATCCATGGCGGTCGTTTGCACAGGGTAGATTTTGAACACGGCATCCTTTTCGGCAAATTTTTTGATTGCCCATGCGGAGGCGCAGCGGTCGGGCTCCATGAAACCGTTCCATGTGCTGAAGATTTTAGGCGTTGGTTTATCGGACTCCGTCTGTGCAAAACCAAAAGAGAATAACATCAATAAAGCGAGAACAAATACGATTTTTATACAAAATGGATTGCGCATAAAAAATTCACCCTTCAAAAAACTTCTTTTTATACACAAATATATATAATGTTTTAATTTTGGGTTATGTGTCAAATTAAAAAGTTCGCATAAAAAAATTGACAGGCGCGGATATGTATATACTAATTCTACTCATACTTTTTGGAAAAGGATTTTTTATGGCAGAAAATTCCATTTGCGCTGCTCAGCCACCGCTGCCTCCCATTGTGGCGTTGCCAGCGGGAATCTCGACAGCCAATCCCCCGCGCATCGAATGGCGCGGCGAGTCGCACGAGGCTTTTCATCTCCGCATCACATCCGGCGAGAGTCCGGAATCGGAAATTATCTGGGACTCCGGCGAGATGCAAAGCGAAAAATTCTTTTTCACATCCTCTCAAAAATTTCCCGAGCATACAACTCTTTTTACGTGGGCAAGGGCGCGCTCTGCAGCGGGCTGGAGCGGGTGGAGCGCGCGGCGCGCGCCGTTTCGGATTCATCCCATCGAACAAGCCGCCGGTGTTTTATACACATACGATTTGCGCTACACGCGCGCCCTGCCTGCGTGGCGGGCTTTTGAACACGCGCATCTCGCGGCGGCGTTGCAAGGAATCGCGAACCGGCGCCATCCGCGCCTTTATGTTTATTTTGTTCAGAGCGAGCTTGCAAAAGAAAATGTGGATGAATACTGGCTGCGCCGCATGCGGGAGCCCGGCTGCTGGCTGGAAAAAATAACATTGAAACCGGTTGGCGATATTGAGTCGCTTGTGAAAATTTTTGCCGATGAAATAAACGGCGTTGTTCTTTGGGATCCGGATGTTCCCGCCACGTCCAACGTTGCCTCCACAGCGGCGGGCGCGGAAAATCTCTTGCCCATTCCCAAAAACCCTTCGCCCGATTCGCTCTATCAGCGGTTAATTTCCGGCAAAATAAACCTGCCCGTGCGGCTCGACCTTTGCAACAAATTTACAGGCAGGAGCATGATTCCGGACACAAACCGCACTTCCACCGGGTCGAAAAAGTGCGACGCCTACATTTGGGCGATGGAAAAATATCTCAAAACGGGTTTGTGCAATCCGCTTTATCAGGGCTATTATATTGACTCTTTCTGGATAAAAAATCCGGCGCCGGGGCACGATTTTCAAAATCACACGCTGACGAATCATGATTATTTTATTTCGCATAAAGGCTTCTTCTGGGATTTATCCGTCTGGGCGGATGAAACGCCGATTGATGATCCCTGCCAACCTCTTGGGTCGGATTTCAAAATCCTGCAAGAAATCCTCGCCGAATCGCTCCGTCTGAGCAATCACCGCGCGTTTATTCATGTGGGCGGGTTCACGCCTTGGGCATTCAAATACACGGACTCCAAAGGCGCGGGCGGACGCCGCGGCGGCGTGGAGACGGAGTGGGAAACGGTGCGGATTCTTTCCGCCTATAATGCCTATATTGACGCCGATGCGCTGCATCTTTCGGCGCTGGCAAATGCCTCCGTCTTCCAGCATCTGCCGCTGCCGAGCCGATACGCGCAGCCGCTGCCGCCTATGGAGGAGGAGCTGCGGAGGCAAGGTCTCCTTGATGAAAAGGGCGCCCCTGCGGCAAAAACATATCTATTGCATTATGTGGGCGATTACGATGCGGCGGCGTGGACGGTCAACTCGCTCTTTAGCCGATGGGACGCCCCCGAACGCGGCAGTCTGAAAATGTCTTGGGCGGTCAATCCCAATCTTTCCGAGCGTGCGCGGCAGTTTTTTGAATATGCCTATCGCACACGCACAGCGCAGGACGTTTTTATTTCCGGCGACTCCGGCGCGGGGTATGTGAATGTCACGCAGCTGCTGCCGCCAAGGGAGCCCTCCGGCGCGCCCGCCGCGGACGCTCTTTGGCAATCGCATTGCCGATATTATTATCAAAAATTCGGTTATAACTTTACAGGATTCCTGATTAATGGAAGGGCGGGAACTATCACGCCAAATTCGGTTCGGATGTTCCTCCCCTTTTCACGCGGGGGCGTTGTGCAGCAGATGGGATTTGAATATGCCCCGCTTCATCTTGTTGAGAATATGCCGGTCTATGTGATGTGCGAAGACCTTTCCGGCAATGCGGCGAAGGATGCCGCAAAAATCCACGCGCGGGCAAAGGCGGGAGAAACACGCTTTCTTATTTTCCGCAGCGTGCTCAAAGACATCCCCTATTATCAGGCGCTCAACCGCCGATTGATTGAAGAACGTCCGGACCTTAATTACGTTATTTGCGATGCGGCGATGTTCTCTTATTTGACGCGGCTGCATCTCGGCGGAAAAAACCAGGGGTTTGCCTCCTGCCTCTTTGATACCTTGCCGCCGCGGGCAAAGGCGGGAGAGATAAGGCGCGTTCAGATTGCCGTGCGCAACGACGGCTGGGATGCATGGGACAGCGGGCGGAAATTGATTTTGGAAATTCGCCGGAACAATCAGACGAGCATTCTTCATAATATCCCGCTTGGGCGAACCGTGGGGGCGGGCGACTGCGCCCTTTTTGATTTCGAGCTCGCCATGCCAGAAAAAACGGGGTTATCGGAAATTTTCTTCCGCTTCAACGGCGGCGACATTCTGGGAACTGCGGCGATTGAAATATTTCCTTGAACCGCGAGGTATGTTTCAGCATGATTTTTCGCCAATGAATGACGCGAAACAACCCTTCCCTAAACCAAGAAGCCTGCGCTCCTTCTGGGCGCTCATTGGCGTTATGTTTCAAGGCGCGCTGAGCGACAACATTTTCAAATTTATTGTGATGATGCTGATTCTGAAACACGCCAACGAGCGGTTTCCGCAATCGCCATCAGATGCCACCGCGCTGGGAAACACATGGACATCCATCGCGGAGGGCGCGTTTATTCTGCCCTTTATTGTAAGCGCAACCATTGCCGGCTGGCTTTCCGATCGTTTTGCCAAGAGCCGCGTAACCCTATGGACAAAGATTCTGGAAATTATTGTGATGGCGGTGGGGATGGCGATGTTTGCGCTGGGTTATATCTCCGGGGCTATTATTGTTCTTTTTTTCATGGGATTCCAATCCGCTCTTTTCAGCCCGTCCAAATACGGAATCTTGCCGGAGATTCTGCCGGAGGAGCAAACGGCATGGGGGAATGGCATCCTTCAGGGCGGGACGTTTCTTGCCATCATTTTGGGTACGATTCTTGGACCGTCGCTTTTTCAATGTTTTAATCAATCGCTTTGGATTAATGGATTGATTCTTGTTGGGCTTGCGGGAGGGGGGGCTTTGCTTGCCCTTCAAATGGCGCCCACACCTGTCGGCAATCCCGCGCAGCGATTTGAAATCAATCCCGTTCCGATGATCTCCCTATATGGACGTGAAATTCTTTCCAACACGGGAATTTTGTGGGGCGTGGTGGGCATGAGCGTCTGGTGGATGGCGGGCGTGATGATGCAGGGGGCGGCGTTGCTGGTTGCGGTGCAGGTGTTGGGTTTATCACCGTCTCAGACAGGGCTGGCGTTGCTTCCGATTGTGGTGGGCATGGGGGCGGGGTGCGTTCTTGCCGGGATGGTTTCGAAGAATCGGATCGAGTTGGGGCTTGTGCCGTTCGGCGCGCTGGCGATGTTTTCCGCCTCGATGCTGGTGTGGCGGCTGACGCCAAATTTTGCGGAATTGAGCCGCATGAGTGCGGAACAGTTGCAGCATATCCGATACATTGTCCCTGCGATGATGGGGCTTGTCGGTCTGGTCTGCGGTTTTTTCATTGTGCCTCTGCAGGCGTTTGTGATTCAGGAAACTCGCCCCGATAAACGCGGCGGCGTTTGGTCGGTTTCTAATGTGTTCACCTCCATCGGGATGATGGCGGGGGCGGGCGCAAGGGGGTTAATAGTTCAGGCGACCGCATCGCCGGGGGATGTGTTTTTTGTGGGCGGGGTTCTCATGCTTTTGACAGGGATTGTCATTTGCATCAAATTTCCGCGCATCCCTTTGCGTTTCCTTGCGGTTGTTCTTTTCAAAATGATTTACCGTGTGAACGTGAAAGGCGCGGAGAATATCCCCGCCAAAGGCGGCGCGCTCATAACATCGAATCATCAGTCCTATATAGACGCCCTTTTATTAAGCGTCGTCATCGAGCGCCCTGTGCGTTTTATTATGACGGAAGACCTATACCGCAAATGGTTTATCTATCCCTTTGCCCGAATAACGAACACAATTCCCATAAAAGGGCTGGGCTCCGTTCGGGATTTGATAAAGGCTCTGCGGGAGGCTCGCGAGGAGATCCGCCAAGGCGGGCTGGTCTGCATCTTCCCAGAAGGTCAGATGACGCGGTTGGGAATGATGCTGCCATTCCGCCGCGGTTTTGAGCATATCATGCGGGGAATCGAAGAGCCGATTATCCCTGCGGCGATTGACGGCGCTTATGAAACAATCTTTGCGCTGCCGGGCGGTCGCCGAAAACCCCTCTTTTTTAGTCCTCGGGCAAAAAAGCCGGTTTTGTGCGTTGTCTTCGGAAAGCCGATGCCCGCCGATACTAAACATCCGCAATTGCGCGTCGCGATTATGGATTTGATGGTGGACGCCTTTGCCATACGCAAAGAGCGCGCTCTGCCTTTGCATCTGGAAGCGGTCAACACTCTGCGCAACGGTTCGTTTGCCCAGTATAAGATGCTGGCGGGGACGATTGCGCTGGGGAGGAAACTCCGCCGCAAATGGCAGGACGATGAAAATATCGGCATCCTGCTTCCGCCGTCCGCAGGCGCGGCGGCAACGAATCTTGCCGCAACATGGTCGGGGCGCATCCCCATCAATCTGAACTACACCGCCGCCGCTGCCGTTATCGAGGAAATCTGCGCCAATGCGGGCATCCGCCTTATTATCACATCGCGTTTGTTCATGAAAAAAATCAAAATCGTCCTCCCCGCAAAATGCGATATTGTTTACCTTGAAGATATTCGAAACGAAATCTCATTCTGGGATACATCCAAAGCCTTTTTTCATATTTTTATCCGGCAAAAAACCAACTCGTTTGATAAATTGCTCGGCAGAAAAAAATCCGCATCAATGGACGATGTTGCCACGATTATTTTTTCCAGCGGCAGCACCGGCACGCCCAAAGGCGTGGAACTCACGCATTGGAACATCTGGGCAAATGTCGCATCGGCTTATCACATGGTGGATTTTCCGCCTGATGGATGCCTGCTGGGCATCCTTCCATTTTTCCACTCGTTCGGAAACACTGTGGCGCTCTGGCTGCCGATGCTGACAGGGTTTCGGGTGATATACCACCCGAACCCGCTTCATGGGCGCGAGATAGGAGAGCTTGTGCAGAAACATAAAATCACGCATCTTTTCGCAACGCCCACCATTTTGAACATATACACGCGGCGCGTCCAGCCGGAGCAATTCGGTTCGCTCCGCATGGCGCTGACCGGCGCGGAAAAGCTGCGCGCCAACGTCTCAGAGGCGTTTGAAAAACGATTCGGCATCCGCCCGATAGAAGGCTACGGCGCAACGGAATGCTCCCCCATCGTCTGCCTCAACACACCCGATTTCCGCCAACCGTCCTTTTATCAAAAAGGCGTGAAATATGGAACGGTCGGGCATCCCGCACCCGGCGTGACGGTGCGCGTTGTTGACCCGGAAACCGGCGCGCCGCTCGGCGTCAATGAACCCGGAATGCTGCATGTTCGCGGGCATAATATCATGCACGGATATTACCATCTGCCGGAAAAAACCGCAGAGGTTATGAAAGATGGGTGGTATGTTACAGGGGATATTGCGCAGATTGACGAAGAAGGGTTCATCACCATCACAGACAGGCTTTCGCGATTTTCCAAGATTGGCGGCGAGATGGCGCCGCACATTCGGATCGAAGAGACGCTCCACAACGCCATCGGCGCAACCGACATGATTTTTGCGGTAACCGGTGTTCCCGATGAAAAAAAAGGCGAACGGCTCGTTGTTTTATATGCCGCACGGGAGGAGAAAGCGCGGCGGGCAGCGGAGGAGATTCAGAATATGGGGCTGCCGCCGCTCTGGATTCCCAAATGGAGCGACTTTTTCCGCGTGGAAGCCCTGCCGATTTTAGGAACGGGCAAACTCGACCTGCGCGCCATAAAAGCGATGGCTCTTTCCCTTGCCGGCGCAAAAAAATAAAAAAAACATTTTAAAGAATTTTTAATAGATTGGCTCCAAATAACGCGGTTTATTAGGGGAGCGGAAAGGCGATTATTTCAACTTCATCAACGCCGATAGCGGCATCCGATGGCGCAAGCGCGTCAAGGTTGATGAGTTCAACGGCTATTCCCAAATGCTCGCCCGCGCCCTGCCGGTTGTGGAAAAAAGCGTAATAATCATTCAAGGTATAAACGGCAGTTCCCTCCGAACTCGGCTGCTCATATTTTCGCCAGACGGGCGATTGAAACACGGCAACGGCGTGATTATTCGGATGGTCATACGCGCGAATCCGCATGGTCGGCGCCGCGGCGGCTTTTGCAGGGTCGCCAGCTCCGCCGGCTCGCGCTCGCAATTGATATAGCGCATCCCGCCGCAGGCTCAATTCGGTTTGGTTATTTTGCCAAAAACCGTAGCAATTGGTATTGCCCGCGCTTCGCATTATTAAAAATCCGCCGCTTTCTTCCCAGCTGAAATCGGGGGCGTCAAAAGCGCCGAGCGCCGGCGAAGGCGTCCACATTTCATGCCCGCTATCAAATGTGTAAAGATGGCGGCTTAGCGGCTCCCCCAAAGATTCTATGGGGAATCGCTCGACTTCAACATAACCTAAAACAAGTTTTGCCGATTCGGCGTCTGTCGGATTGGCAACGTTCATCACATCAAAGGAGAGCGCGCCGTTAACGCCGGGCGCAAGGGCATCGCCCTGCGGTTGAAAATAAAGGTCGTAATCCTTGAAGGCGGCGCCGCAGGAAGATTCCCCGGCGTCGTTGCTGTTAATGGTAAGGGCGTCGCCCTGCATAAAGTTGGAAGAGTTGTGGCGGATGCGGAATGTGGGCGTGCGCGCGGGGTCGGGCTGGTCGCTGCGAATGCCGAACCGCGCGCGGTAAAGGGTGTTGGGCGCGGCATACTCCATTGCGCCTTCCTTATACCAAAACCCGTATGTGTTCGATGAGTTGACCTGCATTTCAAGACATCCGCCAGCGGCGCAATAATCGGGCGGCTCAAAAGGCGGTATCTCTCCCGCGCTTTTCCAATCCGCAAAAATTGAGGGGCGGGCGTCAAGGATGCGGACGTCGTCAATCCACCATCCAATTTCATCATTCAAATCGCCGGAGGAAAAAACATGTCTGAAACGAAACCGCACATGAATGCGCCGCCCGCGCCATTTGCCCAGAGAAAGGCAGTCCGTCCGCCACGGATAATAAAACATTTTATACGATGCAATACTCTCCCAGTCCGCAGACCCCTCCGCTCGAACTTCAACCAAGCCTTCATTGGTCAAACGTTGAAAACCAAAAAATTCATTTTGATGCCGGAAAAAAAGATAGGGAGCCGCGCAAACGGTCAGGTCAATCAACGGCGAAACAGCGTCATCAATCAGCGGATATTCGCCCATTCGTTCAGGATGAAACAGAAACCTGTTGCCGTTGGCGGCAAGGCTGGGCGATGTGGCAACATCCCAAAATCCCGGCATCAATTGCCAATCGGGCGCGCCGTTTTCAAAATCCTCCAGCCAAATAAGCTCAGCGGGCGCGGTGCGCGCGGTCAAAGGGATGGAAACAGGCGAAACATTCCCGCCTTCATCAAGACTGCGCGCGGCAAAATAATAAAGGGTATCCGGCTCGAGTCTGTCCGCGTTAATCGTTTGCCATCTACCCTGCGGCGTCCCCTGCGGGAGAATGGCGGGGATGCGGACAGCGTCCCACCAATTTTCTTCGCTGATGGGCGCGGTCGAATATCGCCACTCCACAATGCGCGCCAGTTCATCAGGAGCGTCATCAAGGGGCAGCTCAAAAGAGAGCGTTGCCGTTGTCAGCCCGACTCCGTCTATGCGGGCGTTTGCCGCCGGTTGCGGCGGAGAGCCATCCTCCGCAAACAGGGCGGGGAGATTGAGCAAACCCTGCGAGAGGGAAATATCCGAAAGATACGCAACCGGCTTTGCGCTGCCGATGAAAAGACTTCGCATATATTCAGGGGAAAGGCTGCCGCGTTCGGAAAGGAGGAGCGCCGCGGCGCCTGTCACATGGGGCGCCGCCATTGAAGTGCCGCTGAGAGTCCCATAAAGCGTGGGCTGGGGATAGGCGCTGTAAATCATATCACCGGGCGCGCATATATGCACAAAAGGTCCAAAATTTGTGTTTGTATATTTGAATCCATCCTTTGTGGAGCCTCCGACTGTGATTATGTTGGGGAGGTCAAAGGCGCCGGGATACATTGGATTTTCCGTCGTATTGACCTTTTCGTTGCCCGCCGCCGCAACTAAAAGGATGCCGCGTCTGCCGCATTCGGCGATGGCGTCGCGCATCGCCAGCGAAGGAGTTGAACCGCCCCAGCTGGCGTTAATCACATGAACCTTTTGACCCAGACCAAGGATGTAATCAAAAGCGGGCAAAATCTGCTCATCGGTCGCCTCGCGCCCTTCAAACGTCTTGATTGTGAGGAGCGAGACGTTCCAGTTGACGCCGCAAATCCCGATGCCATTATTTCCCGCCGCGCCGATGATGCCGGAGACGTGCGTCCCATGCCCCAGATTGTCATAAGGGAGATTGTTGTTGTTGGCAAAATCCCAACCCATGTCGTCATCTATAAAACCGTTGCCGTCGTCATCCGTATCGTTATTCGGAATTTCAAGCGGGTTCGTCCAGATGTTGGGGATGAGGTCGGGGTGGGTGGGGTCAATGCCGGTGTCAATAACGGCGACAACAATATCCGGCGAGCCGGTTGCGATGTCCCATGCGGCGGGAGCATCTAAATCGTATTCCGGCTTGTTCTCGTTATAGAGCGCCCACTGCCATTTGAAAAATGCCGGGTCGTTGGGGAACACATCAAATAATTGAATGCGAACGGGCTTTTGAACTTTTTTTACACCGGGAAGATGGGCGATGGCATCCGCGAAGGTTTCATCGGACATCCCCTTTGGCGGCGACCACGATTCCCAGCCAATATGCGAAAAAGAGCGAACATGCGCCGCCCCCTTGCGCATGAGCAGGGTGCGCGCCTCCGCGCCTTTGCCTTCTCCCGCCGGCTCCAGTTTAACCAGCACCGCCGCATTCGATTCAAAAAAAAGCAATAAAAGAAAATTGGTTGCCAACAAAAAATGGATAAGCGGCTTGTTCATAATTTCCAATAAATTTCTTTTTTGTTGCACCAAAGGACAACACACCAAAGGAGAGCCGTCCAGAGGAGTCCGGCATAGACGCCGCTCCATCCGGCTTGATTGCCGAAGAATTCAAGGAAGCCCAGCGCGCGGATAAATATCCGCACCACCGGCTGCATGAAGTATGCAAGGAGGGCGTTCGCGCCGAACACATTCAGCGGAAACGCCCACGCCTTGAACCCGCCAATGTCTATGATTGCGTAAAAAAGCAAAAACGTGAGCGCGCCGATGCCGGAGGTGAAAATGGAATAGGAAGGCGAGACATAATCCTTGTTCATCGGCGCTTGATAAAGATGAAGCAGATAGCCCGCCGCGGAAAAAACAATTCCCACAATCAGGCTCTGCCGAATGATTTTTCTCCGGTCGCGTGTGACGATGGCATCGCCCAGAAGCGTGCCTGCTATAGTGCAAAGTCCGTAAGAGATGGAAGCCCACGGCGTGCAGTGGACGGTCAGCGGACGGAGCGGATCGCCCGAAAGGTTGCCGATGGTTAAAAAAGGACGGCTCTTGTCGCCCAGTTCCAGCCACCAATTAAATTTCCATGACATAAAGGCATGGAAGGCGGCGATGGCGGCGATGGCAACCCAACGCCCCTTTGCAGGCAAACGCATAAATGCCGCGCCCATGAAATAGGAGACACCGATGGCTTGCAGAATGCCCCACCAGTAGGAGGTTTTTAAGATGAGCGAGATATAGATAACGCCCGCAAGAATCAAAAGCAGCGTGCGCGTCCCCACATGTTTCCACCAAGCCATCCCGCGCCGCTGTTTGCTCAAAGGGATGCACAGCCCCACAATAAAAACAAAAAACGGGGCGACAAGGTCTGTGAATGTGCAGCCGTTGCCTATGCCGCGGAACTCCGGCTGCGCCGCGCCGGGGCGATTTATCGCGATGATGGCGTCGCCTTTGGCAAGGGGTTTGGCGTGGACAACTTTTGCTTTTTCGTATGTTTTTTCAATATTGCCTTTTTCATCCAAAAGGGCAACGTTATAAACGGTATTGGAAATCTTAGATTCGATTTTTGCATTGCGATAAATGGCGGAGTGTTTTTTGCCCTCCCAGAATGCCCACTCCCGCGCGTCGCCATCTTCCCCCGCATGTTTGAATGTGGAGACAGGTGCGCTATTGAAATGCGGAAAGGTGAGAGGGAGGTTGCGGTATCCCGCTACCTGAATGACGAATAACATGGCAAGGATAGTAAAACCGCGAAAGGCGTCTATGGACTCGATGCGCTTTTTGGGTTGCGCAAGCAAGCCGGGCGTTTGTGGCTGGCTCATGGTTTTTCTCCTTATTTCTCGCGCCAAGGCTCGATGGCGGTTATCACGCCATCCATGTCTGTGGTATAGACGATTTTATCGCCGGCAACGGCAACTCCGGACATAACATACAACTTGGGCGTTACCTGATATTCCCATCGCACCGCGCCGGATTGTGCGTCAAGGGCATAAAGGCGTCCGGAATTGGTGCACACATAAAGGACGCCGTCCTTTTCCATCGGCGAGACGGGGATGCGCCCGGCGGTAACTTTAGATTCCCAGATATCGGCGCCTGTGTCGGCATTGATTTTTTTGACTGGCTCGCTCAGTCTGCGCAGATAAAGGGCTTTTCCATCAGCCGAAAGCGCAAGCGCGGAGCATTTTTCGTCCAGAGTTTTGACGTATGAACCGTCAAGCGCGTATTGTCCGGCAATATAACCGCGGTCTGTCAGATATATTGCGGCATCGGTCGCGGCGGGACCGTTATCGGCAGGGGCGTAGTAGGTGTTGACACGGCTTTGGTTTTTGGGTCCCGGCTTTTTCCAAATCATCTTGCCGTCCTTGCGGTTCAGGCAATAAAGGTAACCATCCCACGCGCCGAAATATACGCGGTCGCCCCGAACAAAGGGTTGGGATTCCACGCATAGCCGAGCGTCGCTGTTAGTCCAGACAGGTTTTCCCGATGCGGCATCAAGGGCGATAAGACGGGCGTCGTTTGTTCCAAAATAAACCGTACCGTTTTCATCCACAACCGGGGATGAATAAATGGCGACACCGACATCATAAGTCCATTTCACTTCTTTTGCGGGGGTAAGGGCATAGAACTTTCCATCGCCCGCGCCGAAGAGAATCAGATTCTGCCATGCGGCGGCGGAGGCAAGGATTTCCGCGCCGGCATCAAACGACCATTTCAATTCACCCGTTTCGGCGTTCACCGCGTAAAAAAAGCCGTCATTCGAGCCGGCATAAACCACGCCGCCAAGAAGAAGCGGCGCGGCTTTTGACGCCCCGTTCATCCGAAAACGCCATTTCCCCTGCCCCATTTTTGGCGCGAGCGGTTTATCAACAATAAACTGCAGACTCTTCTCAAACTTTTTTTCGGCGGCATCCGTAATATTAACCCGCATATTGTGAACGCCGTTGCATAAAGAACCGACGGCGACATTGCCGTGGATGCGGGAATTTTTTATGTTCAGCTCTCCGGTTGTATCGTCATCCAAAATGAAGGAGGCTTTAACGGCGGGCGCGGCATGGGCATGATATTCGATATCAAGGGGCAGATATCCATCGCCGACTATCAAATCTTCGGAAGGGGAGCGGACAATTATCTCCGGATATGGCTCAGAGGGAAAGATTTTTTTCTGAACAAGCGCCTTTGTAGCGCTTGTTTCCGAGCATAATTTATAAGCCGCATAAAGTTCGTTGTTTTTCACATACACAATATTAAAGCCTTCCGTCCGCGCCTTGCCGGCGGCAAAGGGGGAGCCGCCCTCTATGCCGTCCAGTCCCCAGAAATTATGCTTCACAGCCTGATGTCCGTGCCCGTCCAGAATCAATGCGATATTGTGTCCGCGCAGGCAATCTACAAGGCGGGCGGGATCGTAAGGAGAACAAAATTCGTTGCTATCCAACGGATGATGAAAATAGACAAACACAGGCGTTTGAGGATTCACTTTTTTTAAATCGTTTTGCACAAAAAGGATAACCTCTCTGCCGAAGGAGGGAACCGGGTCTTGCAATGTGGCGCTGGAAAGTCCGATAAAATGGCAACCGCCGTAATCAAAGGAATAATTCATTCCGCCGTATTTTTTGCGCATATACGCCATATCGCTGACCCACGTGTTGTCATGATTGCCCGGAACGTAATAAAACTCGCCTTTGAACCCCTTGAAATATTCTTTCACAATTTGCTGCGTTACGCCCGCAAAACCGAACTCGGACACATCTCCGGTATGGATGATGAAAGAAGGCGCGGGGGCGGTCGTTTTATAAGCGGGCATTTCAACGTTGCCAAGGTTTTTGATGGTGCTGATGCAGGCATAGCTGCGCAGGTTGTCCCATTGTTGCGGCATTTCAAAGCTATAAGAAATATGCGAGTCGCTCACATGGAGAAACGAAAACTCCCCGACGGGCGGCTGCGCCGGCAGCATAAGAGCCGCGGCGATGAAATAAGCGGCAATGATAATGAGTCTGATGTTCAATTTTTCCTTCATTGTTTGATCCTTTCCGCATGCACTCGGTTTGGCGGTGGGTTTGCATGCTTAAAACGGAATATCCAGAATTTATTATTCTTCTACAACTGCGAAAAATTACAATTCAACATGTTTCCCCAAAGAAGCCGAATAATTTTTTCGATTAAGTAAACCTTTTTTGATTTTTCTCGACAAACATATCAGGAGTTAATCTGAGATTATAAGAGGGGGCGCGGGAAATATCAGCGATGCCGCACTCTTTCTTTCGCCAAAAAAAGCAAGGCTCAACCCTTTCTTTTCCCGAATCGCGGCGACGCTCTTCCACCCGGCACGCCGCGATTTCTTTTTGAGTCTGCCGCTCATAACGTTCTTGATTTTCTACGGACATATCTGATTGCGTTATTAACTGAATCTGGAAAAAAACTGTTTCATAAAAACCTTTTCGTGGAGGTATCCGCATGGAGCGTCTGGCAAGTTTGTGGGGCGTCATTTTCTTGGTTGGGCTGGCGTGGGTATTTTCGCGCAATCGTCGGAAGTTTCCATGGAGAACGGCGCTGATGGGCATTGCGTTGCAGATTGTCATCGCCTCCTTTTTTCTGCAGTCGAGCGCGGGAAGTTTTGCTTTTCAAAAAATCAACATCCTTGTGGATAAGACGCTTTCGCATGGGCGAAAAGGGGCGGAGCTGATTTTCGGCGCTCTTGCCGTGCCGCCCGGACAGACCGGCAGCAGCGGCGAGCAATCGCTCGGCTTTTTCCTTTTTTTTCAGGGATTTCCGATTATCATCTTTGTGGCTTCGGTGATGTCCATTCTATATTATGTGGGCATTATGCCTCGGGTGGTGGGATTCTTCGCATGGGTTTTCAGCCGTTTGTTAAAAACATCCGGCGCGGAATCGCTGGTCACGGCAAATAATATTTTTACGGGGATTGAATCAGTTTTTGGCGTTCGCCCCTATTTGCAAAAGATGACCATGTCCGAGCTGCATCTGCTTTTGACGGCGGGAATGGCGACGCTGGCTTCGTCTGTGCTGGGATTTTATACGCTGATACTCAAGGAACAGATGCCCAACATTGCGGCGCATCTTATTTCCGCCTCGCTGCTCTCCGCGCCGGCGGCGGCTGTGATGGCAAAGGTGCTATATCCAGAGGAGGAACAACCGCTGACGCTGGGCAAAAGCGTCCGCGTCGGGCGCGATATTTTCACATCGGAGGGCGCGCCGCCGGCAAGCATCATGGACGCCGCGCTTCAAGGGGCTATGGAAGGCGTGAAATTAATCATCGGCATCTGCGGGCTTTTGATTGCGTTCCTCGGCATTCTCTCGCTTGTCAACGCCGTTATCGGTTATGGCGGGACGCGTCTGGGCGTGCAGGGGCTTTCGATTGAACGGATGTTGAGCTGGTTATGTTATCCGATTGTGCGGATGTGCGGGTTGAACGCGGCGGAATCGGAAACTGTGGCGCGCCTCTGGGGTTTGCGCGCCGTCGCAACAGAGGTGCCCGCCTATATTCAACTGGGCGATGCTATAAAGGCGGGCTTAAGCCGGCGCGCTGCGGTGATTGCCGCTTATGGATTATGCGGATTTGCGCACGTGGCGGCGATGGCGATATTCGTGGGCGGGACGGCGGCGCTGGCGCCGGAGCGGCGGAAGGATTTGGTGGCGTTGGGACCGCGCGCGCTTTTGGCGGCGAACCTTGCCTGTTTCCAAACAGCCGCTGTTGCGGGCTTGTGCCTCTCCGCCAAATACTCTCCGCTGCTGGGCGGATAAAGGATATATCAATCATTCAAAGACGGTTTGTGTTTCAGCCATGAGGGATGAGTGAGTCCGTATTTGCGGACGCGGCTGTTCATGCGGTCAACGGAGATGCCGAGCAGGTCGGCGGCTTTTTTCTGATTCCATCCGGCGCGCTCCAGCGCCTGACGAGTCAAGTCCTCCTCCAGCTGGTCTAAGTGCACGCCCTGCGGCGGCAAGATGACCGTTCCGCTGCGCCCGGGCTCGAGCGCCAATCCGCAAGAAACCAGATCCGCCGCCGTGATTTCCTCCCCCGGCGCGCGAATCACAAGCCGCTCTATGATATTTCGCAATTCGCGCACGTTGCCGAGCCAAGGATGGGACATGAGCCGGTCGAAGGCGCGCGGCTCCAATTTTTTGACGGGCTTATTATAACGGCGGCAAAAAAACGAGAGGAAAAACCGCGCCAGCGGGGCGATATCTTCGCGGCGTTCCCGAAGCGGAGGGATGACAATAGGATAAATATTCACACGATAATAAAGGTCTTCTCGAAAACGACCCGAGCGCGTTTCCTGAAATAAATCCTTGTTTGTGGCAAAGAGGAACCGGCAATTGACTTTGATTTCCCTTGTGCCGCCAAGGCGGGTGAATGTCCGATTTTCTAAAACCTTTAAGAGTTTGCCTTGAGAGTTGCGCGACAGTTCGGAGATTTCATCCAGAAAAAGACTGCCGTTTTCCGCCAATTCAAATTTGCCTTTGCGCATGGCGTCCGCTCCCGTGAACGCCCCTTTTTCGTGCCCGAATAATTCAGATTGAATCAAGCTGTCATCCGGCAGAGCGGCGCAGTTCACATCCACAAACGGACCGGCGTGTGCGCCACGCAAATGGTGCAGCGCCCGCGCCACGAGCTCCTTGCCCACGCCCGTTTCGCCCATAAGAATCACCGAGACCGCCTGACGCGATAGGTCGGCAATCTCCTGTTTGATGCGCTGGATGGCTTCGCTCTCGCCGATAAATTCGTTGAACTCATTGGACTGCGCCAGCTGGTCGCGCAGGTATCGGTTTTCCGTCCGCAGACGTTCCTGTTCGAGCGCCTTTTTCAGACGAAGGACTATTTCCGGACGTTCCGATTCCTTTGTGATGTAATCGGCGGCGCCGAGTTTCATGCAGGCGACTGCGGTATCCACAGAATTGACTGAGGATAACGCCACGATGGGGACGTCCGGCTCCACGCCGGGATGACCTTCGCGGCGGATAATCTCGATCAAATCCATACCGTTGAGGTCGGGCATTTTGACGTCGGTGATGATAAGGTCAAAAGAGGCGCGGGCAAGGGTTTCGAGCGCGGCTTTACCGCCAAAGGCAATCTCCACCTCAAAGCCGTCCATTTCAAGATTCCGCCCAAGCCGGCGAGCATACGCTTCATCATCCTCAACAAGCAATATGGCGGGTTTGTCTTTCATATTTATATTTTTTGCGCTTCCTTTTCGTTTTGAGAATGAACGGGCAGAACAACCGCAAACTTTGCGCCTTTGCCGGGAGCGCTTTCAACGCGCAATTCGCCCTTCATGTCATCCACAATATTTTTGGAGATAAAGAGCCCGAGTCCGGAGCCTTCCTCTCCGCCGGTTTCTCCGCCCCGCGTGCTGAAAAACGGATTGAAAATCTTTTTTATCAACTCGGGCGGAATGCCGGGACCCGTGTCGGTTATTTCAACATGAATCGCGCCGTCTTGAAATGCTGTGCGTATGGCGAGTTTCCCGCTTCCTTTCATCGCCTGAAATGCATTCAGAATCAAATTGGAAAATAGTTGAATCAGTCTGGTCGGGCGGGCTAACAGGGCGGGTAGTTTTTCCGCCAAATCAAAAACCACTTCCGAGCTTCCGCATTCATAGCGCACAAGGCGGCAGGCGCGTTCCAAAATTTCATTCACATCCACAAACTCCTCGCCGCCCTCGCGCGCCTTCACAAACCGTTCCAACCCCAAATCCCGCAGGATGTTGAAAAAAAGTTCCACCTGTTCCTGAATGCTTCGCGCCGCCGCCCGCGCCGTTTTTTCATCGGGCTGGCGCTCCATGTCCTGCGCCTCCTGCTTGATGTTCAAAACAGGTTTTTTAATATCGTGGAGGATGTTGGCAGTGAGCATTCCTGCAAGGGCAAGGCGTTCCAGACGGATTAATTCGCGCCGGCGTTCATCAAGGGCGAATGAGGTTTCCGTGATGACCCGCTCCTGCGTGTGGACGCGCCTGTAAAAGGAGACAAGCGAGAGTATTAGCAGCAGGGAAAAAGCCGCCGCTGCCGCCCGCACGCTTACAATGATGTTATTATTCGGTTCAATATAAAGATAGCCCCAAACATTTCCATTTTCCTCAAGCGGCGCCCGAATGAGGCGTTTTAAGTTTTTTTTCCGAGGCGGCAGAAGCGTTTCGTAATGAAAGGGGAAAACGATATGCTCGCCGCGTCCGGCAATTATTTTTGAAACATAGATATCTTTGATGAAAGGATTTTTGCGGATTGTTGCCGCAAGCGTTTTAAGCCCGTCGGAAGAGATGCGGACATTATCCGGATTTTTCAGCACGAGTTCCCGACTTAAAAGAGTGGCGGCATTTTCAAAGGCGATGCGGCGGTCGGAAACTATCTGCCGTTCAAGATATATAAGCACGGCAAGACCAAACACCAAAATCAACACCATGAGTCCATAAAGCCACGAATTCTTGCGCTCGGCGCGGTCTCTTTGAACGTTATCCACCATGATGAAAAGGTGATAAAACAACGCCCGATGGGAGTCAAGACAACAAAGGAATGATTCAAAAATATAAGTTGCCGTATTCGGCAAGCCGCTTTATTTTCGCATCAGCAGATGCCCAGTTATCAGGAGGCGCAAAACGCGCATCCCAAAATCAGGACAGCTGCATTAAAGCCAAATTGTCGCCGCATGAATAAGACCTAATAAACGTTCATCACGTCCGATAATCGGCGTTGATTTTAATATAATCATAGGTGAGGTCGCACGTCCAGCACATGGCGGAAGCCGCGCCGTTTTTGAGGTCAATGGCAATTGGCACTTCCCTATTTTCCATAACGCGGCGCAAATCTTCTTCCGATTTGACCTGCGGCGCGCCTTTGGCAAAAAGAAGCACGTCGCCCATGTGAACGGTTATTTTATCGGGAATAAAAGCCGCGCCAGAGTTGCCGACGGCGCAGATGATTCGCCCCCAGTTTGCGTCACGCCCAAAGATGGCGGTCTTGACCAGATTGGAAGTTGCCACAGCTTTAGCGGCGCGTTGGGCATCTTTTTCGTTGCGGGCGCCGGCTACGTTGATGCGGATAACTCGAGTGGCGCCTTCGCCATCTTCGGCAATCATGCGGGCGAGCGCCTGACAAATATCCGTCAAAGCAGATTGGAAAATTTCATAATCCCTGCCCGATGAGGCGATGGTTTTGTTGCCCGCCCGTCCGTTGGCAAGAATAAGAAGAGTGTCGTTCGTGCTGGTGTCGCCATCCACAGTCACGCAATTGAAAGAGAGGGCGACAGCGCGCTTGCCCGCCTTGCGGAGAGCCGCGCCGGAGATGGCGGCGTCCGTTGTGATAAAAGCGAGCATGGTCGCCATTTGCGGATGAATCATGCCCGAGCCTTTTGCTATGCCTAAAAAAGCGATGGTGCGCCCGCCGATTTCAAGGTCAAGCGAGGCGATTTTCATCTTTGTGTCGGTGGTCATGATAGACTCGGCGGCGTCTCGAAATCCATTTGGGCTAAGCCCTTGCGCTGTCATGTTGACGCCTGCGGAGATTTTTTCCATAGGCAGATAGGGACCGATGACGCCGGTGGAGGCAACGAGAACATTTTCTGTTTTGCACCCCACAGCTTTTGAAACAAGGCGCGCCATTTCGCGGGCGTCGGCAAGCCCCTTTTTTCCCGTGCAGGCATTGGCGCATCCGCTGTTGATTGCGATGGCGCGGATGCCGGAGGATTTTTTCAGATGCAGTCGGCAGAGTTCAACCGGCGCGGCGGCAAAGGCATTCTGCGTGAAAAATCCCGCCGCCTGACAGGGCGAATCTGAAACGATAAGGGCAAAATCTTTTTTGCCGCTTTTTTTGATGCCGCAGATTGCGCCCGCGGCGGAAAACCCCTTTGGAACTTTTATCTCTTCCATCGAATCTTTTCCTTTCTACACCAAAAGACCCGCGGTTTCTTCAAAATCATAAAGGATGTTCAAACATTGGACGGCTTGACCGGATGCGCCTTTTAAAAGATTGTCAATGGCGCTCACAAGGATGAGGCGTCCCGTGCGCTTATCCAGTTTCATGCCGATGTCGCAATAATTGGTGCAGGCTACTGTTTTTGTGGCTGGAGTCTGCCCTTCAGGCAGGACGCGCGTGAACGGCTCGCCGCGGTAAAATTTTTCATAAAGGGAGCGAATCTCCGGCTCGTCAACATCCTTTTTCATATTGACGTAAATCGTGCTGAGGATGCCTCTGTCCATCGGAGTCAGATGGGGAGTGAATTGGACGGCAATCGGCTCGCCCGCTAAAAGCGAGAGTTTCTCCTCGATTTCCGGCGTGTGGCGGTGGGCGGCGATGGAATAGGCGCGGATGCTTTCGTTGCAGGAGACGTAATGCGTGACCGGCGTTGCGGCTCTGCCCGCTCCGGAAACGCCCGATTTGGAATCTGCGATGATGGAGGCGCGGTCAATCCAGTCAGTTTGCATGAGCGGCGCGCATGCAAGGATGACGCTGGTGGGATAGCAGCCGGGGTTGCCGATGATGCGCCCTTTTTTGATTTTTTCTCGGTTGAGCTCCGGCATCCCATAAACCGCCTGTTTATTGAGCTCGGCGGCGATGTGTTTGATGGCGTAGGTTTTTTCATAAACGCTCAAATCCTCAAAACGGAAATCGGCGCTCAGGTCAATGACCGTCTTGCCCGCGGCGCATAATGGAACGGCATAATCCTGCGCCGCCTTGTGCGGCAAGGCGAGGAAAAACGTCTCCGCGCCGCTGATAAGACTCGGGATGTCCGCCGGCGTGAAATTCAGATTGGTGCGCCCTCGAAATTCGGGGAAACAATCCAGAAGCGGCTCCGGTTGATCCAATTTATCCGCCAACGCCACAAGTTCGACTTTGGGATGCCGCAAAAGAATGGCAATCAATTCGCGGGCGGCGTATCCTTTTGCTCCAATGATGGCAACTTTCAATGCGCTCATATTTTACTCCCTACTATTTTTTCTTGCTTCTAAAATCATCTTATCGTCTTTTGCAATATGCCGCTGTTTTTCTATCCAGTATTCAGCCGTGCGCTGGGCGTTGAGTTCCTCAACCGTTTTCCCCTGCTGCTCCACCCATGTGTAATATTTGAGATTATGCCAGCGTTCGCGCGCGTCGCGGGTGCCTTCGGAAATCCAGTCGGTTTTTTGTCCATGAAAAATCGAGACAACGCGCGTGGCGGCTTCCGCCTCATCCATTTTGCCGTATTGCTCGGTCATCTGCTCCATGACGGAATGGTAGCGATCCAACGAATCCGTGCAGATGGTGACGATGGGGTCGTTCTTTCCGAGCCCGTAGAATTTTGCCGTCTTGATGGCGCCCAGCACATTGCAAACGCCGCTGATGCCGAAGATTTGGGACATCATGCAGGCGTCCTCGCTGCCGACGCCAAAGCGGCGCGTTAAAGCGTTCAAGCCCGCCTCTTCTGTGAGAAGCTGCAAACCCTTTTTGCACTCGACATCATCAAGGCACATGATGGCGTCCATGTTCTTGACGTTGTGAATCCACGTGACATGTTTGTCGCCGATTCCCTGAATATCATGCGCGCCGTAACCGTTATTAAATAGCGTTGGGCATTGAATCGGTTCCAACCCCACAATCTTGTGGTCTTGCCAGACCTGTTTCAGACGGTCGCCCGCGGCGATGGTGCCGGCGGAGCCCATAGCGGAGCAAAAGGCGGCGATACGCCCGTTTCCGATGCCCCGCTTTTTCAGCTCATCGGCAAGCTCAACAATTGTATTGCCTGTAACATAATAGTGAAAGCGGTAATTTCCCCAAACCTCAAACTGATTCAGAATGCGGATATTGGGGCTGCCGCGCCGCAACTCGTGGCATTTATCGTAAATCTCTTTGACGTTGGACTCGCAACCGGGCGTCTGAATCAGCCTTGCGCCGTAACATTTTATCTTCTCAAAACGCTCGGCGCTCATGCCCAAAGGCAGGATGACGATGGAGTCGAACTTCATGCGGCAGCCAACCCACGCCCCGCCGATGCCATAATTGCCCGTGCTGGGCCAAACAAGCGTGTGGCGCGCCGGGTCAACCTCGCCCAGAAGCTCCAGGTCCACCAAAACGGAATAAGCCGCGCCGACCTTATGGCTGCCGGTAGGAAAATCCTTCGCATAAAGAACCACGATGGGCGCCTCCACGCCGGTGAGTTCCTTTGGCAGAACCTGATAATTAATCTGATTCTCCGCATTTTTCCATGTGATATTGAAAAGATTTATCGGGTCGAGCGGGTCTTCCGTCAGCGCCTTGAGCGCCCGTTTGCGTATATCCGGTTCTATCTTCGAAGGATTGAGCATCTCCTCAAAAGTCGGACCCAGAACAAGATTTTTATTTTGCACGTCGGGACTCCTTTTTAATCAAAAAAACATAAGAGGATTCCACTTACTTTGGCGGGGCAATCATCGTCAAACAGATTCTTAATTCAGAATCAGTTGCTTTAACATCTTCAAAAAATTTTGGGGTTGGATGAATTTAGAATATCCTTGCATCCGCCGTTGAAGCCAATATAAGAAAAAATATAACTTTGAAGAATAAGGGTATATTTTGACATGCGCGGATACATATAAAAATTTTGCACGATTCCATTGTAGATTTCTTCCGCGTTTTCAACGATGCTCTTTTAAAAAATTTCATAAATACATCCGCAGTTATTTGAGCATTGATTAACTGCCATCTTTATTTAACGAGGGGAAACAATGGGCGAGCCTGCTATCGGTATTATCATTGGGAGCAAATCGGACTGGCATCTGGTGGAAAAAGCGCTGGAGGCTGTTGCGGAATTAAATCTGCGCTGCGCCGCGCGCATCGCATCGGCGCATCGGACGCCGGAAGCCGTCATGCGCTGGATAAAGGAGGCGGAAGAGGCGGGCGTTCAGGTATTTGTCGCCGTCGCCGGAATGGCTGCCGCCTTGCCCGGCGTTGTGTCGGCGCAGACGCTCCTGCCCGTCATCGGTGTTCCCGTCGAGGCGGATGCATTGCGCGGACAGGACGCCCTTTATTCCATCGTGCAGATGCCGCCCGGCATCCCGGTCGCCGCTGTGGGAATCAATAGCGTCCAAAACGCGTTGCTTTTGGCGGCGGAGATTATCGCCCTCCATGATTGCGAGCTCCGCAAGCGTCTGGCGGCGTTCCGCAAAAACCGCATGGATAAAATCGAGACGGAACAGCAGGAGTTGATGAACCGTTTCCCTCATCTGGCGCTGAATCCCGCGCCCGCAAAAGCGCAAGAGAAACCCAAAGCCGCTCCAGTTGCGCCGCAGCCAAAGTCCGCGTCTGCGTCTATTATCTCAAAAAAACCCAATATCCCCGCCGCATCGCCCGCGCCTAAAAGCAGACAAATCCTCCGCGTTGATCCCGATAACCCTTCCTTTGAGGCAATCGAACGCGTGGCGGATGCCATTTTGGAAGGAAAGATTGTCGCCATCCCCACAGACACCGTCTATGGTCTTGCCTGCGATTCAACCAACGAAAAAGCCGTTCATAAACTTTACGACATCAAGGGGCGCAAAGAGAGCAAGCCCATCCCCTTGCTGATTGACAGCATGAAAACGCTCAGCCGCCTTGTCCGCAAAATTCCAAAAGATGTGGAAGAAATGCTGGATGAACTCTGGCCTGGGGCGCTGACGGTCATCTTCCCCAAACCCGAGACTATGCTTTCCGCCGTTTCCAACGGCGACACTATCGGCATCCGCATCCCCGATTGCACGGTTGCGCTGGGCGTCATTAACATGGCGGCGCGCCCGCTCGCAGTCACCAGCGCCAATCCATCAGGTCAACCGCCCGCCCGCACCGCCGAACAGGTGAAGGAATACTTTGGCGGAAAAGTGGACATCATCCTTGATGCTGGAGAGATGCGCTGCGAGCTGGTCTCCACAGTCCTTTCCGTCATCAAAGAACCCTATACCATCCTGCGCGAAGGCGCGCTATCGTTTGATTCATTGCGCTATCATATAAAGAACATCAGGAAGGGATGACCCGCCGATTTGATGCGTATGTTGCATCGCGCTCCGAATCGCCGTTCATCCGCCGCCTATGAAAACCCCCGTCTGCGCCGGAATATTAAAGGCAAAAACGATGGACTCTTTGCGGGCGGAAAAATTTTATTCTATTTTTCTTTGCTATCCATCTCTTCAAGAATCTTGATGATGCGCCGCATGAGCGGATTGAGTCCTTCGGACTTCTCGGCGGAAATGGGCAGGGCGTCAATGCCCTCTTTTTTGAATTGACGTTTTGCGTTCCGAACGGCGCTTTCGGAGGAAATGTCCATTTTGTTCAGGACGACAATCTGCGGTTTTTTAAGAAGCGCATCGCTATACGTCCCCAGTTCAGCCATCACCATTTGATATTTTTCCCAAAGGTGGTCGAACTCTTGATTATCAAGGTCAAAGGCGACCAGATGGACAAGGAGCCGCGTGCGCTCGATATGGCGCAGGAATCGGTCGCCCAGACCGGCGCCGCGGCTTGCGCCTTCTATCAATCCGGGGATATCGGCGATGGCGATGTGTTTGCCGGATACAGGCTTTTCAAAAATACCCAGATTGGGATGAAGCGTTGTGAAAGGATAAGGGGCGATTTTTGGCGTCGCATGGGTGAGTTGGGATAAAAGGGTGGATTTGCCGGCATTTGGCAGCCCCACCAGCCCCACATCGGCGATAACTTTGAGCTCCAAAATCAAAGAGCGCTCTTCGCCGGGCGTTCCATCTTGCGCAAAACGAGGGGCGCGAACAGTTGGCGTTGCAAAATGCTGATTGCCTCGCCCGCCCTGTCCCCCCGCCGCCGCGCAGAAACGCTGGTTTGGATCTGTCAAATCCGCCAGCGGTTCCTCGCAATCCTCGGCGCTCACAATCGTCCCCAGCGGAACCTTGACAATAACATCCTCGCCGTTGCGACCGGTCATGTTTTTCCCGCGTCCGTTTTTGCCATGCTCCGCGCGAATTAACGGACGAATGCGCAAGTCCAGCAGCGTGGCAAGTTTGGGGTCTGCCTCGAGAAAAACTGAGCCGCCGTTGCCGCCGTCGCCGCCGTCAGGTCCGCCGCGCGGCACGAATTTTTCCCGCCGAAAAGAAACGCATCCATTCCCTCCATCGCCGCCTTTTACGCGGATTTTCACATAATCAACAAACATCCGTTTTTACCCGTTCTTTCCGTCTTTTATCCTTATGCATTTTTCTTTTTTTTCCCCGATTTCAATACTGCTTTTCCAGCTTCGGCTCCTGTTCCTCCGGCGGACGCCTTCGCCAGAAGGAGGCTTCGCCCGATGGAAATTTCAGCCGCAATCGGTCTCGTCCGCGGAGGCGGAACCAGAGGGCAATCGGCGTGATAATAAGATAATAAATAAAAATAAGAACCACCCGCGTGGCAATCCAAAGAAGCGCCTTTGATACCCTGCGCGCAAGGGCATCAGCCGGCTTCAAAAGCGCGGGATGAATGACGATTCCCGCCAAAAAATAAAGGGACAAAAACAAGGGGATGATAAAATAGTTATTGCCTCTCCAGAGCAAAAAACCACCCAGCGCAGCCAAGATGATTGCCGGGAGGATTGCCCGCCTTTTTGTTTCTTCTTGATTTCTTTTGCCAAAATTCAATTTAATTCTCTTTGTAATGCGTCAAAATGATATTGGAAAAATTTTCTTAATAAACGCCCGAATCCCGCGCAATGGGAATTTTTTAATATGAAGCCTTCCGGCAAAGTTATAATCCAGCCGAACGCGCCTTCCAAGCCGTCTCAAACTCCGCAGGAAGGCGAGGCGCCGCTTTATTTTTTCAAAACAACGCGCCGGCAGATTTACGCCCTCATCATTTTCAACCTCCTTCTCTTCATCAATACATTGCCCAATCGTTTCACATATGACGATATGGAATATATTGTCGGCAACGCCTCCATTCAGAATCCGGCAAAGATTTTAAAACTTTTTGCCGAGCCTTATCCGCCGCATCGCCCGAATCTTTCGCTATATCGTCCGATTGTGTCCCTGACCTATCTTCTTGATTGGTGCCGCAGCCTGCGCCCGAGTGAATTTGCGGATATGAATTTCAACGACCGCGCGGAAACGCCCTTCTTTCACCTCACCAACATCTTAATCCATATCGGGACTGTTCTGGCGCTTTTGTTTCTGGCGCGGCGGCTTTTAGGAAGCGAGCGAGCCGCCTTTGCCGCGGCGTTGATTTTTTCGGCGCATCCTGTTCATGTGGAGGCGGTTGCCTCGCTGGTGGGACGCGCCGAATCGCTTTGCGCCTTTTTCTTTTTACTCTCGCTGGTTGCGCATATCGGGGCGCGAAAGGAAAAACGGCTGTTTGCGCCTTTGCGCATTCTATCTTGGTTTTTTTTTGCGGCTTCCTTAATGTCCAAAGAAACCGCAGTCACGCTCCCGCCGGCGATTCTTTTAACGGATTGGTTTTTTTGGTTGCGCCAAAAAGATGATGGCGGGGAGAGGGAAAATTTCCTTTTGTTCGCAAAAAACGCCATCATCCGCCTTCTCCCCTTTACCGCAGTATTTATCCTGTATCTCATCATACGCCTCAAAGTTTTGGGCGTCATCGGCATTAATCCGGATGGGTGGTATTTCTGGAAAGAGACAACGGCGCAGCGTCTGGCGGCGATGAGCGCGGGGTCGCTGGCATACTGGCGTCTTTTAACGCTGCCTGTGGCTATGAGCCCAGATTACAATTTTCCGGTTCGCATTTGGGGTCCGTTCTGGGCGCAGCAGCCGGGCGGTTTTTTGAACGGCTGGGCGCTTGCCGGCGTCTCCGTGGGCTTTCTCTACGCCGCGCTGGCATACCGCGCCGTTAAAAACAAAAGCGCGCTCGCCTATCCTCTGATATTTTTCCCCATTGTCATGTTTCCCTTTTCCAATATTATGCCATTTGGGGACTTCATCGCCGAGCGGTTCCTTTACCTTCCATCGGTTTCGGTTTCTCTGGCAGCGGGTATTTTCTATGCCCGCGCCCATCAAAAAATGAAATGGCGGAAATGGGCGTTCGGCGTTTTTTGTTTTCTCGTGATATTCTATTCCATTAGAACTTATATGAGAAATTTGAATTGGCGTTCCGGCGTTGCCCTCTGGGAGGCGGAGTTGCGGCTGAACCCGCGCAGCGCGGGGCGCTATTCCGCCTTGGGCGCCGAATATAGCTTAGCGCGGCGGGAGAATATTGTGAATGGAAACATCTGGCGCGAACGGGGCGATTTCAAAAAGGCGGCTCATTATCTTGAACTGGCGCGCTATTATGAGGCGCAGGCGATTAAAACCCTTGAACTTGCCATGAAAGAGGATCCGCAAACTCTTCAGAATTATTACAACTACAGCGGGCTTTGCGTGGAGATGTTGGAACCCGACCTTGACCGCGCGGAACAATTTCTTATGGAGGGGCTGCGATATAGCGGAACATTAGGCGAAGTCCGTTATGTCATGTATTACTATATTGGACTGATTAATCTGAAACGCGTGCCGCCGCGATTGGAGATCGCCCTCGATTTTTTCCACAAATCCGCCAATCGGCTGAAAGGCAGGCAGCTCCTTATCGCCATGAACGGCGCCGCCTCCGCTTACGCTTTCATGGGACGCTACGACGAGTGTTACCAAACGTTGCGGAAGATTCTCGCAATTGAGCCCGCCGATATTATTGCCTGCCGGCGGCTTCGGCTGCTCAGGCATAAATCGGAAGGGCTTATTGAATAATCGAAAGGAACTTTTATGAATCGCACACTTTTCAACACGCTGACCTGCCTTGCGCGAATGTTAATGATTCCGGTTTGCTGTTTTCTTTTTTTCCAATGCGGCAGAATCAAAACCGTTCGCGAGACGCCCGCAGCCGGCGAACTACGCCTGCCCGCCATCTTCAGCGACAACATGGTTCTTCAGCGGGATAAAATAATCCAAATCTGGGGATGGGACGCGCCGGGGGAAAAGGTTGTAATTATTCTGGATGGGAAAACTTGGTCGGGCAAGGCGGGAAGCGACGGCAGATGGAGCGTCGCCATCGGTCCGTTAAGCGCAGGCGGTCCGTGGACTTTGAATATCTCGGACAGCATCAAAATCATCGCATTCAAAAACGTGCTCGCGGGCGAGGTCTGGGCTTGCTCGGGTCAATCCAATATGGAGATGCATATCGGAGACGAGTGGGGGAAGGTTCTCGATTATGAGCGCGAAATCGCCGAGTCCGACTATCCGCAAATTCGATTGATTACCATCCCTCATCAAATAAGTTTCACGCCGCAGCCGGATGCAAACACCGACGGGTGGGTCGAATGCAGCCCCAAAACATCGCCGTCATTTTCCGCCGCCGCATATTTTTTTGGGCGCGAGATTCACAAACGATACGGCGTGCCGGTGGGGCTCATCCACAGCTCCTTTGGCGGAACGCCGATTGAATCATGGATTAGCGCCGATTCCCTCCGCGTTATTCCCGAATTTGCATCTGATTTGGAAAAAATCGGCGGGTTGCCGCCGGACATGGAAACGGCAAAAAGGGTTTACGAAACAAATATGGCGGCATGGAAGGATGAGATTGAAAAGTGCGATGCGGGCATGAGCAGCGGCGTCCCTGTATGGGCAAAACCAACACTGGATGTTTCCGATTGGCAGACTATGCAACTGCCTTCGCAATGGGAACCCGCCGGTCTGCCGAATTTTGACGGCGTGGTCTGGTTCTATAAAAAGGTCAGCCTCCCGCGCGAATGGGCGGGCAAACACCTCGTCATCAACCTCGGCGCGATTGACGATGAGGATAAAACATATTTCAACGGCGAATTGGTCGGCGCAAAAGAAATCTTTTTTGAAAATAGAAGATATGAAATCCCAGCCGCTCTTGCGCGCGAGGGCGAAAACACCATCGCCATCCGCGTCCTTGATACAGGCGGACCGGGCGGTTTTACCGCCAAGCCGGAAGATTTGCATATCCATTGTCCAACAGCGGGCGGAAATGCGCGCATATCGCTTGCGGGCGAGTGGCATTACAAACCTTCGCTGGATTTGAAAGTTCTTCCGCCCCGCCCGCTCCCGCCAAATTATAGCGGGCATCCAGCCGTTCTTTTCAACGGCATGATTTCTCCGATTCTTCCCTATGGGATAAGGGGCGTCATCTGGTATCAGGGCGAAAGCAATGCGGGGCGCGCGCGCCAATATCGCACGCTCTTTCCGCTCCTCATCCGCGACTGGCGGGGAAAGTGGGGCGCGGGCGATTTCCCTTTCCTTTTCGTGCAGCTTGCCAATTTCGGCGCGGCGCTGCCCGAACCGGCGGAGGACGCTTGGGCTGAGCTGCGCGAGGCGCAGACGATGGCGCTTGCGGAACCGAACACAGGCATGGCGGTGGCGATTGATATCGGCGATGCGGCGGACATCCATCCCCGCAACAAGCAAGAGGTGGGGCGCCGCCTTGCCCTTGCCGCGCGAAAAATCGCCTACGGCGAAAAGATAACGCATTCGGGTCCGATTTACAAAAAAGACTCTCTAAAAATTGAAAACGGCGGCGCGCGTGTTTTTTTTGACTATGCCGATGGCGGCTTGGTCTCAAAAAACGGCGAACCTCTCACCGGCTTTGCCATCGCGGGCGCGGATAAAAAATTCTACTGGGCTGATGCGCGCATAGAGGGCGAAAGCGTTTTTGTCCGCAGCGAAAAAGTCGCCCATCCAGCCGCCGTCCGATTCGGCTGGGCTGGCAATCCATCATGCAATCTTTATAACGGAGCCGGACTGCCCGCATCGCCTTTCCGAACGGATGACTGGCAGGGCGTTGCGGAATAAAAATTTTTCTTGAATCCGCTGCGAGCTGGGTTTATTTAAACATTCAATATACTGGAGAGACACTAACATGCTTTATTCCATTTTGGAAGGCGACGGGATTATGATTAAACTGATGGCGCTGGGGCTTTTATTCTCCGAAACAGGATGCGCCTCCCTTTTGGGCGGCGGCAAACTGACATGGGTGCGCGGCGGCATTGAGCGCGGTCCAACAGATGAAAAGAAAATCTCCCTTGTTTTCACAGGCGGCTCATTCGGCGAAGGCGGCGAGCACATCCTCAATGTGCTCAAAAAACACGGCATCAAAGGCTCTTTCTTTTTTACGGGAGACTTTTTCCGCACGCGTGAATTTGACCCCATCATCCGCCGCATCGTGAACGAGGGGCATTACCTCGGCACGCACTCGGATAAGCACCCGCTATATTGCCCATGGGAGGACGTCAATAAAACGCTCGTCACCAAAGAGGAATTCACCGAAGACGTCAAATCCAGCTTTAAATATCTGGAAAAATACGGCGTAAACCCAAAGGTCAATAAATATTGGATTCCGCCCTATGAATGGTATAACGAAGACATCTCCCGCTGGAGCAATGAGATGGGGCTGGTGCTTTTCAACTATTCCCCCGGCTCCTATTCAAATGCAGACTACACGGGGGAGGAGGACAGCAACTTCCGCTCTTCCGATTTCATTTACGGAAAGATTCTGGAAAAGGAGGAAAAAGACCCGAACGGACTGAACGGATTTTTCCTGCTGATTCACATCGGGGCGGGACCGGGGCGCAAGGATAAATTCTTTGTGCGGCTTGATGCGCTGCTCAAGGAACTCGAAAAACGCGGCTATAGTTTCATCCGCGTTGACGAGATGATCGCCCCGCACATCAAATAAACTTTTGAATTCATGTTGATTTTTAATCCGCGCTTCTGATTCATTATTTTATATTATGTGAATAACTGAATGAGAATATGAATCGAACGCGGAATTTTTTCAGCATTATGCTTGCGGCGCTGCTTCTTGTTCTCGGAGTTGCGCTCGCGCTTTTTTATTTCGCCTATTGGAACTCATACGACCATCTGTCCATCATCAGGGAATATATCGGAGATTTGGAGACGGATGTCATCGGTCTGTATACTTTTATCGGCTTTGGAGCCACGGCATTTTTTTCTATTATTGCCTATCTGCTCACGATGGATTCCAAACGCGCCAAACGCCCCTCAACGCTTTTGTATCTGTGTTTTTTGAACCTTTCGATTCAAGCGGCGGCGCTGGCGGGCGCCCTGCTGGAAAACGCGGTCACGGCGGTTATCTCCATCCCCGCCGCGCTGATTATCGCCTTTGCGTCTCCTTTTTTAATCTTCTCTTTTGAGGCGCTGCTGTTCAAAATTTTCGGCGGGCTGGGCTTTTTTGGCATGCGCATGAAATGGTATCGCGCCGCCTCTTTTTTTATTCACAAGGCGCTGCTCTTAAAACCCGCTGACCCGCAACTCATTGAGGCGCAAGGGCAATGCCTTCACAGAAGCGGACGCCTCTCCTCCGCCCGCGCCGTTTTGATTCCGTTGATGAAAGCGATCCCCCTTTCCGATGATTCGCTTTATCTTCTTGCCGAGGGGTTTGAAAAAAGCGGCAGACCCGAGGAGGCTATTTCATTTTATCAAGACCTGCAGACGCGCCATCCGGATGACCTGTCGCTTTCCTTGCGCCTTTCTGACCTTTACCTTAAAACAGAGCAGGTGGATCTTGCCATCCCGCTGATTGAGGCGCGCACAGACTTCAACTCGCTGGATGAGATTCTCCGGCTCGAGCGCCTTTATCTGAAAGTGGGAAACACCAGCCGCGTGCGCGAACTCCTCGCCCAAGCCGCCCGCGTGGAGGAAGCGCCCTGCGCCAAAACGCTCTTCGAGTATCGCCGCATCCTGCAAGCATCGCCCGATGATACCCAACTCCTCCGCGATATCGGCGCCCTTTGCTGGGAACTCGGCAAAAAAGGCGAAGGCGCGGAATATTACGAACGGCTGCTTTCTCTTGAATCCGATAACAAAGACCTGCGCCGTATGCTCCTCCAGTATCACCTTGAAACATTGAACGTTGCCATGGTCGAAAAACACATCGAACACTTGCTGCGGCAGGGCGAAATGTCCCCTCTCATCCTCAAGGAATACGCGCAGCTGCTCATCCAGAAAGAAAATTACGAAGGCGCCATCGAACATCTCAACAAGGCGCGGGAACGCTATCCGGAAGAATACCAGTTCCCGCAGCTGCTCGCCCAGCTCTACTATGACCACAAGGAATATGACCGCGCGCGGGAGGAACTCGCCGAGGCTATTAAAATCGCCCCGCAGGAAAAAAAGGACGAGCTGCAGATTCTTGCGCGCAAGATTGAGGGCGCCATCGTGAACGCCCAGATAAAAGACCTGCGCGATAAAATTGACGCCGACCCTAAAAACACAAAACTCCGTTACGACCTGATTGAGCGTCTCATGGTCAATTCCTATTTTGAACGCGTGACAAGCGAGATTGACACCTTCCTTTATTTCCATCCGGAGATGAAGGAGGAGATCCGAGCATTCATCGAAAATCTGGCATCAAAGTATGAGCAAAACTTTTTGCTCCTTGATTACCTTGCCGATATGTGCTTGAAGGATAAAGAATTGGACAAGGCGCTTGCCATCTATGAACGCGCCTCTTCCCGCGTCCTCGAACCGCGGTCGGTTATGAAATCCTGCTGCGAAAAAATCTTCCGCATTGACCCCGACTACCTCCCCGCCCATAAAAAATTCGGCGAACTTGCGTTGGAAGAAAAAGACTGGGAGACGCTCGTCCGCCACTGGCGCATATGTTTTGAGCGCAACGAGGAATTGATTGCCGACCGATTGGACATCTTCTTTGACGCCCTTTGCGCCGTCGGCAATCAGGCGGAGGCGCTTATAGCCGGACAGCGCATGATTGCCCGTTCGCCGGAAAATCCAAAACTCCTGACCAAGCTCGGCAAACTTTATCTGGATTGCAAACGCTTCCCCGATGCTATGGAGCTTTTCGACAAGGCAAAGGCGCTGGCGCCCGCCGACAAAGATAATATCAAACTCCTCGAAAAAGCCCTCAGCAGCGAAAAAAAGCGCAAGTTGGATGAAGCGATTCAAAGGCTCGAAGCCGAACCGGACAACTCCGAACTCCGCGAGGAGGCGGGCGACTTGCTTTGCTTTTTTGAGGATTTTACGGAAGCGGTCAAACATTACCAGCGCGCCGCGCAGCTCGCCCCTCAGCCCGATATCTGCAAGGCGAAACTCGCCTACTGTCTCGCCCGTCGCGGGATGCTCGACCTTGCCGAGGAAACGCTGGGCGAAATTAAACTCTCTTTATCGGATAACCCCCATCAGGAAGAGATTAAGTCCTATTTTCTGGACACCGCCATTCAATTCGAAAAGGAACTGGAGCACCAAAAAGCGCTCAAATTATACAAGCAGATTTTCCGTGTGGACGCCGGTTTTAAAGATGTGGTCGCGCGCATCGAAAAGATTGAGAATTTGGGCATGACAGTCACGCCCTATGGGAAAAAAATTCGCGGACGTTAATTCTTCTTTTCGCTTTCGGGATTTATTTTTTGCTCCCGTCCCTCTTTTTCAATCTCCTCAAAGATTTCCGGACGGCGCTCGCGAAGCGTTTTGATGATTCGTTTCAGGTCTTCCATTTCCCGTTGGGAGCGTTCCAAATTGATGCGGAGCTCCTGCATCTGATTTTGGAGACGCCGCATTTTTTGTCCGACAAAATTTTGCGCCCATTCCTTTTCATCGCCGGTTTCAGGGCGCGCCCTCATACGGCTGCGGGGACGCGGCGAACGCGGCTGAGGGGCGCCGGCAGTCTGCGCCGTTTCTTCGGTCTTTGAGATTTTTTCCGCCGGCGCGGGCTGGCGCGGATTTTTTTCCAGATAATCAAGGGCTTCGCGAATCTGTCTGAGGGATTCGATGCGTCTGGCGGCTCGGAATTTATTATCCTGCGCAGCGGTTTTTTTATCGCCCGCCGATGGTTTTCCCGCCTTTTCAATAGATGCTATTTCTTCATTAATTAAATCATTTGTCAGGGTTTTATTTTCGAGAAGTTTTCGAAGGAGGAGGCGTTGTTCGATGGATAGTTCCCGCTCTTCTTCGAGGACAAGATGCAAATCTGACGCCTTTTTTTCGAACCCTCTTTTGAAAAAGAATTGCCGAAGACCGGGCTTGTCAAAGTTAGCGCCTCTTCTGGCTTTTCCCATTTCCTTCATCAGGGAATTGCGGCGTTTATGAAGCATGGAGCGCCGCATTCCCACATCTCCAAGACGGCGGATAGCGGCGCGGATTTTCTCGGGCTGCGGAGACGAGGGCGCGGATTTATCCTGTATTTGGACGGTTTTCACGCCTGTTGTAGATTCGTCGGATAAAATCGGACGGGAAAGCATCAGGGCAAAGATAAAAAGTGTCCCAAATGGAACAATTATCAGCCAGCCTTTGTTCCTCTTTGTCCAAAGAGACATCGCCAAACGCCTTTCTCCGCCCGTGAAATATAACTGCGATATATCAAGGCAAAAAATATGCCGATAAAATATCGGCGTCACGAATTGCAAAAATTCTTGTATATTGCCGGACGCCGCTGCAACTATATTTTTCGTTTGAACCATAAGTGTTAACAGGAATTAAAAAATATGTTTCCCGTTAAAAAACCGGTTTTCATAGTTTATCTTCTGCTCGGTTTTATCGCAGCGTTTTTTACGCGTTTGCCCCATATTGACCGCGCCTCCTTTTGGCAGGATGAGATTCTTCAAATGCGGACAACAAGCGGGCGGTTTGGCAAAATATGGTCTCAATCCCCAAGCGACAAACCTCCGCTGGATTATTACATTCAGTGGTTTTTTATGAAAAAGGATGCCCCAACATCGGAGGCGCGCGCGCGTTTGCATGCCTGCATCATCGGTTCGGCGGCGGTTGCGGCGCTGGGGTGGTGGGCATGGAAAATGGGCGGAAGCGCCCTCGGGCTTATCGTCTTGATTCTGGCGCTTGGCAACCCTTTGATGGCGCGATATTCTCAAGAGGGGCGCCCCTATGCCTTGATGCTTTTTTCCGAAAGCCTGTTCCTTGGCGCATTCTGGAGTGTGGCAAAATCGCCAGCGCCGCCCCGTCCGCGCCAGATGTCTTTTTTGATTTTCACGATGGCGATTTGCCTCTGGTCGCTTTACTGGACAGGGCTGGTCTGCTTTGCGGCTCTTCTTTTTGGCGCGGGCTGGTTTCTTATGAAAAAAGAACATCCTTATAAACCGCGGGAGATGTTCGCCCAAAAACGGCAATGGCTTTTTCCCGCCGCCCTCCTTCTCTTGACGCTTTTAAGCATGATTCCGCTCATGCAGCGGGGCGCCGGCGCCATTCAGACTCAATACTACGCCCCCTTTGACGCCGCCTCATGGGAACGGGCGCGCCTTTATCTGGATATTTTTGCGCTGGGCTATGATTGGTGGCAATACGTTGCGGGGAGCGGCTGGGCGCTTTTGGCATTGATGGCGATTGGTCTGGCAGGCTGGATTATCAGACGCGACAAAAGACCCGCCGCCCTTTTTTGCTTTTTTTTATTCACGGTTTTTTTCGCAGGGATGTTCGGGTTTTATTACGCCATCAATCACTGGATGGAGGTGCGATATGTCCTTGCGGCGTTGCCGGCGGCTCTTGCGCTTGCCGCTATGGGAATCGAAACGCTTGGGTGGATTACAGGAGTCATTGTTCGGCGCTTTTTCAAAAAGCCAGCGCCCGCCGCCGCGACATCGGCGGCTTTATTTTTGGGCGCATTATGTCTCGGGGCGGGGCTTTACTATATCCTTGCGTATCCCGTCAACCGCGCAGACTGGCGCGGGTTTTTCCAAAGACTTGCCCGCGAGGAGCATAAAAACAAAATTGTGGTTGTGGGAACGGAGGCAGACTTTCTTGTCGCTCCTTACTATCAAAACATTTTTTGCGGCACAAACACGGTCATAAAAACTGATTTTGATGATACAAAAACGCTCGAGAATATTTTGCGCAGCCGCGGAAATCATTTAATTGTTCTGCCCTCCTATATCGAAACGGCGCATATCCCGAATCTTCGATACCGGCAGATTTTAGAAAATGGCATGCATAAAGAAGCGCCTCAATTCTGGGGACTCTCCATCTGGCAGAAACACTCCGCCCGCATTGAAACCGCGCCTCTGGGCAATTCGAATCCCCATCTTATCATCTTTCCCGGAAAGGAAAAATGCCCCTATCTTGGCATGGGCTGGAGCGGGCGCGAAATCTGGGAGGGGAAAGCCCTCCGAGCCATGGACGGCAAAGAAGGCTTTTTCTTTTTTACTCTGGAAAACGCGCAGCCGCTCGCGGTGTCCGTCCGCGTTTTCCCTTACAATCAGGCAATGAACCCCGCCCTCCAACTGAATCTGATGGTGAATGATACCCTGCTCACATCCCGAACGCTTCATCAAGGTTGGCAGGACATCGCATGGGAAATCGAGCCGGAAGCCCTTTTCAGCGGAGTCAATGAGGCGCGCATCCTTTCCAGCCGCACCCAATCGCCCCAGCGCCTCGACCCTCTTGATGCGGATACCCGCGAACTTTCCATATGGGTTGAACAAATAGAAATGAAAACAATGGAGTAAACTTTTGCCTTTGCCAACGGCAGATAAGTCATCGTGTCCAGAGCGTCTTAAAACCCCAAGCCCTCTCGCCCTACCCTGATTCCTCAAAATTGTTGAGATTTATAAAAGAGAATAATCGGCGCTGCCGGCGCATGCGGCAAGCCATGCCCGGATTTCCCTAAATATTTATTGCAATTGGTTTCTCTATTTGTCGAGAATTTGAATGTATCGAACATTTGGAGAGGGGATAAAAATGAAATCTACTCGAGGCATCTTCCCGGTAATTGCATTTTGGGTGATTATGTCAACTTCCACCTTTGCGGCGCGGTATTATGTGAAAACCACCGGCAAGGATACTAATTCGGGAGTTTCATGGGATGCCGCCTTAAAAACAATTGTAAAGGCAACAGAAAAGGCACAAGAAGGCGATGAGGTTTGGGTCGCAAAAGGGACCTATGCAGAATCTAAAACCGTTAGTAATCGTGAAGATGTTGCGCTCTATGGCGGCTTTGCGGGAACGGAATCACAACTTTCAGAACGGAACATTTCCGCACATCCTACAATCATAGATGGAGAGGATGCCCGTCAATGCGTCCATAACTCAGGAGTTTTGGACGGCTTTCATATTACAAGAGGGATATATGGCTTAGGCGGCGGGATTTATAACAATTACGGCAGGGTGACCAATTGCACAGTCTATAATAACAGCGCAACAAGTTACGGCGGCGGGATTTATAACTCTTCCGGAACGGTGACCAACTGCATAGTCTATAATAACAGCGCAACAAGTTACGGCGGCGGGATTTATAACGATTCTTCCGGCACGGTGACCAACTGCACCGTCTATAATAACAGCGCAACAAGTTACGGCGGCGGGATTTATAACTACGACTCCGGCGCGCTGACCAATTGCACAGTCTATGAAAACAAAGCAAATTACGGTGGCGGGATTCATAACGACGAAAAAGGCACAGTGACTAACTGCACAGTCTATAGCAACAACGCAAAATATGGCGGCGGCGGGATTTATAACAAAGGCACGGTGACCAACTGCACAGTCTATAATAACAGCGCAACGGACATCGTCGGCGGGATTTATAACAAAGGCACGGTGACCAACTGTATCTCATGGAAAAACTCGCTTGGAGATATTTGGAATAGAGTATCTGTGAAATATAGCTGTTTCGAAGAGGCTGATGGAAATGACGGAAATATACGGGGGAATCCCCTTTTCGTCAACACATCAGGCGATTTATCAACATGGGATTTTCGATTGCAAAATGGCTCTCCTTGTGTGGATACGGGGAGCACGAAGGACGCACCGGAGACAGACATTATGGGCAATCCTCGACCGGGCGCCGATGGCAAAGTCTGCATGGGAGCCTATGAATCTCCCAATGAATATGAGCCTCAACCGCCTCGAGCTTTGGGTCCTCTTTATGTTTCTAAATCCGGAAACGACGCCAATAATGGGCTCTCGTGGAAGACGGCTTTGAAAACCATCAATGCCGCCTTGAATAAGATTGCGGATTCTGATGATATTTATCAAATCTGGGTTGCGGAAGGAACATACGCTGAGGGGCAGACATTAATAATTCCTATTCGCGTTACACTTTATGGCGGCTTTGCGGGAACGGAATCACAACTTTCACAACGGAACATTTCCTCGCATCCCACAATCATAGATGGAGAGGATGCTTGCCGTTGCGTCCAAAACTCAGGATTTTTGGACGGCTTTCATATTACAAGAGGCAAAACTGAAAATTACGGCGGCGGGATTTACAATACTGGCACAGTGACCAACTGCACAATCTATGGAAACAAAGTATTAAGCCAATTTGGCAGCGGCGGCGGGATTAGTAACAAATACGGCACGGTAACCAACTGCACAGTCTATGGAAATAACGCAGACGTTGGCGGCGGGATTGATAGCTGGCAAGGCACGGTGACCAACTGTACAGTCTATGGAAACAGCGCAGTATCTGATGGCGGTGGGATTTATAACTACGGCACGGTAACCAACTGCACAGTCTATGAAAACAGTGCAACCAAAAACGGCGGCGGGATAGATAACTCCGGCACGATGACCAACTGCACAGTCTATAATAACACCTCAACAGACATCGGCGGCGGGATTTATAACGACGAAAAAGGCACGGTGACCGACTGCACAGTCTATGGAAACAGCGCAAAATATAGCGGCGGCGGAATTTATAACTACGACTCCGGCACGGTGACCAACTGCACCGTCTATGAAAACAAAGCAGATTACGGCGGCGGGATTTATAACTACGAAAAAGGCACGGTGACCAACTGCACAATCTATGGAAATAGATCAAGCACACACGTCATAGCCAAAGACTTCTGCGGCGGCGGGATTTATAACAAAGGCACAGTGACCAATTGCATAGTCTATAATAACAACGCAGATGACGGCGGAGGGATTTCTAACTACGGCACGGTGACCAACTGCACAATATATGGAAACAGCGCAAAATATAGCGGCGGCGGGATTTATAACTACGACTCCGGCACGGTGATCAACTGCACAGTCTATGGAAACAACGCAAAAACTCGCGGCGGCGGGATTTATAACAAAGGCGCAGTGACCAATTGCACAGTCTATAATAACAGAGCAATAGACGGCGGCGGGATTTATAACAAAGGCACAGTGACCAACTGTATAGTATGGGATAATTATACTGAAGACTTTAAATTTTCCGGCGGTGTGGTGAAGTACAGTTGTTTCAGCGGTGGGATATCAGGCGGGGGCAATATTTCTGATAATCCTATGTTTGTCAATGTATCCGGCGATGACCCAACAAAATGGGATTTGCGGCTTCAGCCGAATTCCCCCTGTATTGACAAGGGGACATCCGAAGGCGCGCCGGATTATGATATTCTCGGCGTAAAGCGTCCTCAGGGCTCTGGTTATGATATGGGAGCATACGAATATATTCCGTCAATCCCCGCAATTATTTCGCATATTCTGGGCAAAAAACCGTTCACACCTGAAGAAAAAAATGCCGCCGATGATAACAAGGACAATATCATAGACGTTGCGGATATCATTCATATTATGAAACAGAAATAGCCCGGCGATTCTCAGAGCGATTGGAAGTTTTTATTTTTATCGCTATTTTGCAGAATCTAGGAAAATTTAAATCTGCTCCCCATACTTTCACTCTTCCAAACGAAATGATCAATATATGAGTCGAATTCTAAAATGAAAGAGAAGTCCATTGACTAAAAATTTATTTTTATTAGCCATCGCATTTGCACTATGCTTCCTGTATATTTGCAATTTCTTAAACCCCGCCCTTGCTGAGGAAATTGCCCGATTTCATCAGGATCGGTTTGCAATCGGTTTCTGGGTAGATCCGCCCTTAGACGAAAAAGCGGACGTGCGTTATAAGGAAATTGCCGATGCCAATTTTACACTGGTGGTTGGCGTCAAAGCAAGAACACCTAAGGAAATCTATAAACAACTTGAACTTTGTGAAAAATATAATTTAAAAACCCTTGTTAGAACGCGGGGTTTAAATGCCGAAGACTATCCAACTTCTTCTTCTGCTTGTTGGGGGTATTTGTTGAAAGACGAGCCTTCTGCTGCTGATTTTAAAAATCTGGCTCGCAAGGTTGAGAAAAATAGGGAACGTTATCCGGGCAAGCTATCCTTCATCAATCTCTATCCGAATTACGCCAATTCTGGTATGCTCGGAAAAAATACCTATGAGAAATATATATCTGATTTTATGAAAATTGTGAATCCCGATGTCCTTTGCATGGATCATTACCCCATTTTCAGACCTGATGGCGATGGCAGGGATCTTTATTGTAGCAACCTTGAAACAATGCGAAAATACTCTCTTAAGTTTAACATCCCTTTTTGGAATTTTTTCAACGTTATGCCCTACGGATCTCATACCGACCCCACAGAAGCGCAAATTAGATGGCAGATATACACCTCTTTAGCTTATGGCGCAAAGGGCGTTCTTTATTTTTGTTACTTCACTCCCACGGGGGATGAATTTCCAAAAGGCGGCGCCATTATCGCTATTGATGGAACCCAGACTCACCACTATGATGAGGCATTGCGAATTAATGGAGAGTTGAAAAACCTCGGCGCCGTCATCATGCAGCTCACAAGCACAGACGTCTATCGAATCCCTCCCGGCTGCAATTCTGAAGACATCCTAACCAGCACGCCTTTAAAACGAATATCAAAGTCCAAGGAAGACCCTGATATGGATTATCTTGTTGGCGTTTTTAAACATGCCGACGGTAGGCAAGCCGTTTTGATAAACAATTATCATATTGCTTACAACGCCTGGCCCACAGTGGAATTTAGATCCGACATGTCTCAAGTTTGTGAGATTGATAAGATATCTGGCGAGGAAATCACCGTTCGGGACAGCAGCCCCAAACTTCCGGGCGTGCAGTTATTTATACCCGCCGGCACCGGCAGACTGTTCCTTATTTCCTCCGCAAAACCGTCTCAAAATAATTAATAAAATACATGGAGTAAATCAACAAACCATTTAAAGAAAGAGTCTCCGATGATGAGCCAAACAAAACATCGGCGGGGCTTTTATTCACGCTGTCGGCGCGTGCGGCATGCCATGCCCAGATTCCTCCGCCTTCTCCCATTTTTCATCTTCCAACGGACACATCTATTTTTTTGAAAAATCAAGGTGACCCAAGAACCCAACAATATTTTATTGACAACGGAGCAGGCAACGCGTTTACAATCGTCTGGTATATGTGAATGAAGTTTGCCAAAATATTTGCACTTTTGAAAACCGCCGCAGAAAAGACGGTTTTTGATAAGGAGATGTCATCCCATGAAGATGGTATTACGCAATCGAGAGAAAAAGGTGTTTGGCTTAATTGCCACAATTCTTTTTCTTGCCGGTCTTCATTTCATGGTCTTTTCCCGCAAAGCCACAGAATACACCCTTGTCATGAATGACTGGAAATCTTCCCGCGATAACTATGAGCAGGTTATCCCGAAGGTAAAAAATCCTGAGGAATTAAAAAAGGTCGAAGCCCGCGTTGATACGAACAAAAAAGAATTCGAGGATGTCATTGAACAATTAAGAATAGACCTTCCCAAAACTTATATTGACCCCAGCCCGGAAGCCATCAAAAAACGCCAAGAGGAATTTACAAAATGCATTGATACTCTTCTCGGGTTTCAGGATTCTTTAAAAAATACAAAACTCAGCTTTATCGGCGAAAAAGGATGGAACCTCCCGCGCGAGCTGCCGGAAAATATCCGAAAACGCCCCGAACGTCTTTGGGACGTTATGAGTTCGCTCAGCGGTATCAGCGCCATTTTGAAGGTCGTGGACAACCCCAACGTCCGCGACCAGAATTTGCGCCAGTATAGCAAACTCCTTGAGGAAATCGGCATTGATGAACCCGCCATTGAGGGGCTCAATAAATACGGCAAATTTGTTCCTTTGATTAATCGCGAATGCCATTACAAACTCATCATCAGCGCCAAACCTAAAGATATTAAATTCACCGACGAACAGATTCAGGAATTTCTCCGTCTTTCCTATCCCAATGACGACCTTCTGGCTCTCAATAAACAACTCTTCGCCCTCAACGATATTATCCAAATGGCGGAAACTAACAAGATTGAGGACATAACAGAAGTGCAACTGAAGGAAATGAATATTATCAAAGAACCGCCCAAACCCGGCGAAACACCTGAACCGGGCGAACAAAACGCGCCTATGCCGGAAGCGATGCCTTTCGCGATGGCGGAAGACCCCGAATACTTGATGATGATGCACGGCGAAATGGGCGAAGGCGGCAGAGTCGGCATGATTGGACGACCGCGCCCCGCTTCTCCCGGAGCGCAGGCGCCCCCTCCGCAAAACATCATCGCCACAGGAATTCCAATCCTAATGAGATTCACCGGCTCAAACTTCAACATCACCCACTTCCTTTACAACGTCTCCCACGTCTCCCGTTCTTACGAGCTCGATTCGCTGATTATCAACACCATAAAAGAACGGGAAGGCGTTCTGGACGCCTACGCCTTTCTCAACGTCCTCCGCATGGTTGAGGGTGTGGTCGTGGATCTGGATACCATCTGGGAAGAAAAACCAAGCGAAAGCGGCGTGGCGGCAGCGCCCGTTCCTCCGCCGCCCGGACTTGGCGAGGCGGCGCCGCCGCCCCCTGGAGCCATTCCCCCGGGCGTTATGCACATGCAAAGGGAGGAAGGGATTTAGTCAGAGCGGGCAAAGGTCTTGAAACGGAGGGTTGAATGATTTCTAAAGAATTATTGGAAATATTGGCATGTCCCAAATGCAAGGGACGGCTCGAATGGAAAAAAGAAAACGATGCCCTTGCGTGCGGTTCATGCCGGCTGGAATACCCGATAACTGACGGAATTCCAGAACTTCTTATTGAGCGGGCAAAGCCCATAGCAAAAGATTGACGCATCCCCTCGGGGAAGGAAAGGGCAGGTGCGCATGGACATCAATATCTATAGAACCAACAATAACCTGTATATTGATATTCAAGGGCGTGTGGTTCTTGATTATTGTGAGCAGCTCAAAAACGCCGCTGTTTCCCTTATTGATAAAGGGATTAATCAGGTTTATGTTGACCTTTCAAACGTGGACTTCATTGACAGCGCCGGACTGGGCGTGCTCGTCGGGCTCAAGATGACCGCCAACAAAAACAAGGCGCGCGTGGTTCTCATTTCCCCATCCAACAGCGTCAGCGATATCCTTTTTGTATCCAAACTGCAAAGCATTTTTGACATCCTAACCGGCTCTGAGGCGGAATTGCTCCGGCGAACGCTGGTGGTGAAAGAGTATTTAATCAAGCACCTCGGCGAAGATGAACCCGCCGTCACTCGCAAAACACCGGTAAAAATAGCGGGACCTACAGAGGAGGTGCTCCCCAAAAAACCCGCCTCCGCCACGCCGCCAATCGTCTTAACTCCCGACTCTATGTCCCCCACCGCCGTCGCTCCGTCCTATCCGCCAAAAGCGGAGCCATCTCCCCCGCCCGCTTCAGGCGCGCCCTCAGCCGTTCCCGGACGCTCCACCAAAGACTTGGTGGATGAATTATGCCGCAAAGCGGTGGAGTTAATGCGGCAGGGCGATTACGAAAAGGCGGTGGAGCATTATCTGGACGCCATCAAGATTGACCCCGAATTTCTCCCAGCCTATAACAATCTGGCAATTGTTTATGAAAAACGCCCCTCTTGGCGCTCAAAAGCGATTGAAACATGGGAAAAGGTTCTTGAGCTCAGCCAGTCGGTGGGCGACCAGAAACACATTGACCGCGCCCAGAAGCACCTTTCCAACCTCAAAACCTCGTTCTAAAACGAGGAAGCCAAGATTGAAGAGGCGCCATCATGGATGAGATTTTCCGTGATCAAAATGCAGGCATGGCTCTTTTCAAACTTCTGGCTGACCTAATCCAGAAAATATTTGTCATCTCTTTGGTGGGCTACCTTGCCATGCACACCCGCCACATCCCGGAAATCTGGGAACGCCGTCCAACATGGAAAACCTATATCATCCCCGTCATCATTTTCGGACTCTTTTCCATCTTCGGCACATACACCGGCATCGTCATGCCCAACAAAGCGATTGTGAACTTTCGGGATTTGGGACCTATGATCGCCGGACTTATCGCGGGTCCCATTGTTGGTTTTGGCGCAGGGCTTGTGGGCGGAATCCATCGCTATTTTCTGGGCGGCGAAACCCGCCTAAACTGCGCCCTTGCCACAATCCTTATCGGGTTAATCTCCGGTCTGGTCTATAAACTGAATAAGGGAAAATTCATCGGTTTTTTTTGGGCTGTTGTCTTTGCCGCCGTTATGGAAATCGGACATGTCGGACTGGCGCTCATTATCCTCAAACCCTTTGACCACGCCCTTGAAATCGCCAGCAATGTGGGTCCGCCCATGATAGTGGTCAACACAATGGGCATGTGCGTCTTCGCCTTCATTATTCGCAACCTTATCAGAGAAAAGGAGATAGAATCTGAAAAAGATGCGTTGCGAATTGAATTGGAGGTCAAATCCCATGAACTGCTCATCGCCCGCGAAATTCAGCGGAGCATCCTCCCCGCCTCGCCTCCCGCCTTGCCGGGTTACGACATGGCGGCGGACATGTGGCCCGCAAAGGAAATCGGCGGCGATTTTTATGATTTCATCCCGTTGAGTGAAAATCCGCCACCGCCGGACGGCTATCGGGAGCATGCTATTGCCGGCGATTCCCCTCCCGCTCCTGATAACCCTATCGTTGACCCGCGGTTGGGAATCGTTATAGCGGACGTCTCCGGCAAAGGGATTCCCGCGGCTATATTCATGGCGATGTCCCGCACCCTCGTCAAGGCATGCGCCCGCCCATGGCACATTGCCGAGGTGATGGAGGATGTGAATCAAAAGATGCTGGCGGATAATTCATCGGGTATGTTTGTCACACTTTTTTATGGCGTGCTTGACCCGAAAAAAAGATGGCTGCGCTATACCAACGCAGGGCATAATCCCCCCATACTTTACCAACATTCCCAATCCGCCATCAAATACCTTAACCCGCTTGGACCGGTTCTGGGAGTTTTGGAAAATGGGGATTTCGGATTTCGCTTGAAAGAGGACGAGACGGAACTTGAGCCGGGCGATGTTCTTGTGCTCTATACGGACGGCGTGACGGAAGCGGCGCCGGAAGCGCCGGACGGCGGCGCGCGCCATGGAAAGGCGCTGGAGATGTTCGGGATGGAGCGGCTGGTAAAAGTTATCCGCGAGAATCACGCCCTCAGCGCGCAGGCGCTTCTCGAAAAAATTCAATCGGAAGTCCGCCTCTTCATCGGCGACAGCCCCCAGCCCGATGATTTAACGCTTCTTGTCCTGAAGGTGCTATAATAATCTAATTACATTTCTTCGATTTTTTTAAGCGCTTGAATGGCTATGGCGGGCATGTCGCGCTTTGGGGAGGCGAAAACTTCCGCTGTGAAAGCTCCCTTATATCCAGTCTTTTTGAACATTTGCATAACCGCCGGATAATACACGTCGCCGGTTAAAATATCAACAAATCCGTTTAGATTGCCGACCTCAACCTTGAAGTCTTTGATATGAACGGCAAAGATGCGCCTGCCGAGAATTTTAATCCAGTGCTCGGGATGTCCATAAAGCATAATGTTGGCAACATCGAAATAGGAGCCCACAAAGGGCGAATCGAAAGAGTCAATAAAATCGCGCATTTCGAGCGGGGTAAGCAGGTAGCGGTTCCAGACATTTTCCACGCCGAGGCGGACGCCGCATTTTTCGGCAAGGGGAAGGATTTGCCTGAGCGCCTTGCGGGCGCGGGCGTCCACCGCATCATAAGGTTGCGGAATAAAATCCGCCACAAACGGCGCAGACACCATGCCCGGAATGTAGAGCAGCGTCTCAGCGCCGAGCCATGATGCAATCTGAATCATCTTTTTTGCATTCTTCACAGCCTGCGCTCGAACGGCGGCATCCGGATGTGTGGGCGAGCATTCCCACGCGATGCCCGAGCATACGGTCTTGAGGGCGATGCCGATTTCATCGGCGGCTTGGCGGATGGCTTCCGCCTCCTTTTGCGTGGTCGAAAGGGAAAGACGCCCCCCGTTGTCAATCGTCAATTCAATGGCGTCAAAGCCGAGAGTCTTTGCCCTGCGCATGGCTTTTGTTATATCGCAGGGAGAGCCGTCCGTCTCCGGCGCAAACGCCCAGTAGGAAATGCCTTTTATCATCCTTGTTTTTCTCCGTCAAAAGGTATTGAGCGAAATATCCTGATTGCGCCTGCCTCCAAATTCGGAGGGCGCGAAAAACTTGCTCAACGATTTCGGGGAGGCGGCGCCGATGATAGTCTGAGCGCATTTCATCTCCTTCATGGGCGCGCCCTCCTTTCAGGGCTTGATGCGCTTTTCGGCGATTTCCTTCAACATATCGGAGATAATCTGCTCAAGCGGTTTTGCGCCCAAGTCGCCGGCGCCGTGTCGGCGAACGGCGGCGCTTCGGCTTTCCATCTCTTTATCGCCCACAATCAGCATCGCGGGGATTTTCTGCATCTCCGCCGTGCGCACCTTGCGTGTGATTTTTTCATCGGAGAGATTCGTTGCGGCGCGGATGCCCGCCTCTTCCAATTTTTTCCGAACCTCCTCCGCCCAACCGAAATGTTTTTCTGAAATGGGCAGAACCGCCGCCTGAACCGGCGCAAGCCACAGCGGGAAATTTCCGGCGTAATGCTCAATCAGGATGCCGAGAAATCGCTCCAATGAGCCGAAGATAGCGCGGTGAATCATCACAGGGCGATGCTCTTTTCCATCCTCGCCCACATAGGTGAGGTCAAAACGTTCAGGCATGGAAAAGTCCACCTGTATTGTGGCGCATTGCCATGTGCGTTTCAGACAGTCTCGGATATGGAAGTCTATCTTCGGACCGTAAAACGCCCCATCGCCCGGATTTATTTTATGCGCAATTTTCATTTTTTCGAGCGTGTTCTGGAGCGCTCTGGTCGCCCTGTCCCACATCTCATCGGAGCCGATGGAGGATTCGGGGCGGGTGCTGAGTTCAATCCGCACATCTTCAAATCCAAACACTTTGTAAAAATAAAGGATTAATTCCACAAGTTTGCCGATTTCATCTTCCAGCTGCTCGGGCAGGCAAAAGACGTGGGCATCATCCTGAGTGAAGGTGCGGACGCGGAAAAGTCCGTGCAGGACGCCGCTTTTTTCGTGGCGATGCACTTGCCCGAATTCGGCAACTTTGATGGGAAACTCGCGGTAGCTATGGAGACGGCTTCGATAAATCAGCAACCCGCCCGGACAGTTCATCGGTTTGACGGCATAAGCCTTTTCATCAATATCGGTGAAATACATGTTATCGCGATAGTGGTCCCAGTGCCCGCTGCGATGCCAGAGTTCCTCGTTCAGGATGATGGGCGTTTTGATTTCCATGTAACCGCGTTTATAAAGCTCGGCGCGGCAAAAGGAGATGAGCTGGTTGTAAAGCACAAGACCATTGTGATGGAAAAAAGGAAAACCCGGACCTTCGCCGTGAAAGCTGAAGAGGTCCAGTTCTTTGCCCAGCGCGCGATGATCGCGTTTTTTGGCTTCTTCAATAAGGGCAAGATGCTCCTTGAGCTCCTTTGGGTCGGCAAAGGATGTGCCGTAGATGCGCGTGAGCATCTCGCGTTTTTCATCGCCTCGCCAATATGCGCCCGCCAGCCCGGTCAGTTTGAACGCCTTGAGATGTTTTGTGCTGGGGATGTGGGGACCGCGGCAGAGGTCGGCAAATTCGCCCTGATGATAGATGGAGACAACGGCGTCGTCGGGAAGTTCGCGGATAAGTTCAACTTTGAACTTATTGCCCGCATCTGCAAAAAATCGTATTGCCTCATCGCGGGGCAGCTCGCGCCGCTTAAATACGATATCCTCCTTGATTATCTTTTCCATCTCCTTTTCGATAGCGGGCAGCGCCTCCGGCGTGATAGGTTCGGGGAATTCGATGTCATAATAAAAACCGTCCTCAATGGCGGGACCGATGGCAAGAAGCGCCTTCGGATAGAGCCGCAGCACCGCCTGCGCCATGATGTGCGAGCTGGAGTGTCGGTAAATATCGCGCCCTTCGGGGTCTTTGAAGGTGAGCAGTCTTAAAGCGGCGTCCTTGTTAATGGGGACATCCAAATCCACATTCAGTCCGTCCACCTGCGCAGCCAGCGCGGCTTTCGCAAGACCTGGACCGATGCCTTCGGCAATCTGGCGGGGTGTAACGCCGGCAGGGTATGATTGTTCCTTTCCATCCGGAAAGGTAATTTTTATTTCCATTTCATAAAACCTTTGCAAAAATTAAATTAGGAAAAGATTTATCCGCTTCCGCCATTCGTCAACTTTTTTTTACGGCTTGCCCTTTTGACCAGCTGGAAATCTCATAGCTGCAAATGAAGCGATTTTTTGAAAAAAATCTTTACGCCATGAAAGGGCTTGTTTATGATTTCTCATCTTTTTGAATGCACAACCGCGAGATTCGATTTGTTTTGTTTTTGGAGCGATTTATGAAACAACATCAAACGGCGCTCATTTCACCTGAGGCACAGATTGATTCCGATGTGACGGTCGGACCTTTTGCCGTCATTGAAGGTCCGGTCAAAATCGGCGCCGGCACGGAGATTATGGCGCACGCCCACATCAGCGGGCACACGGAAATCGGACGCGATAACACCATCCACATCGGCGCTGTCATCGGGCACATCCCGCAGCATCTGGGCTTCAAGGACTGCGTTTCATATACCAAAATTGGAGACCGCAACGTCATCAGAGAATATGTGACCATCCACCGTTCATGGATGCCGGATAACGCCACGATAATCGGCGACGATTGCTTTTTAATGGCGATGAGCCACGTGGCGCACGATTGCCATCTTGGAAATCATGTGGTTCTGGCAAACGGAACGCTTTTGGGGGGGCATGTGGTCATCGAGGACAACGCCTTTCTCTCCGGCAACACCGTATTCCATCAATTTGTCCGCGTCGGTCGGCTTGTTATGGTATCGGGCATGACGGGCATCGGAAAGGACATCCCGCCATTTTGCATCGCCGTAGGGCTCTCGCAAGTCTGCGGCATCAACGTTATCGGTTTGCGGCGGGCGGGCATTCCCGAAGACCGCCGGATGCAAATCCGCAAAGCCTATAAAACGCTCTACCGCAGCAATCTCAAAATTCGGGACGCTTTGGAAAAAATCATGGCGTCCAATCCCTGCGATGAAGTGCGGCATTTTGTTGAATTTATCCAGCAATCAAAGCGCGGCATCTGCAAAGCAGTCGGCGGCGAAGTAGGCGAAAAGGACGCGCGAGAAGAATAAGCAAAGGATAACTCGGCTCGGCGTTTAATAATTATCCATCGCCCGTTAAATGTCCGGGATTTCCATCCTCTCCACAAGACATCGTTCCAGATAAATAGACGTTCCGTTCTGGATTTGGGGGTTATCCGGTTTATCAAGCGCTATCACATCAATGGCGCATTTGACGCTTGTCGCCGCGGGGGACGCGATGAGAAAGACCTGATAATCGCGGGAGACGCCCGCCTGCGGAATCGCATCCGCATCGCCTCTCGGCTCCAAGGAAATTTCGGATGCCGTTTGAAAGTTATTGCAATAAAGGCGCAAACGCACAGTCGGCATGGTTCGCGGCTTTGAGTTATTGGTTCCCACTGTGAATGTGGCGCGATAGAGTTTGGCGGCAGATGAGGGAATCTCATCAATAAAATAAGGCGATTCCCAAAAACCATAAGTGTTTGTCGTGTCGTTGACGGTCATCACAAGACGGCTGCGCCCGCCCTCGTATGAATAACTCGGGACAATAAACCCGCCGATAGTCCCGCCGGCATTCTTGCCCGTCCAGCCTTCCGCGTTTGCATCGAACGTGTAATCCTTCATGGTCTCGATATTGCGGAAATCCGCCGCCTCAAAAACGTCCACAAGCGCATAATGGAGCATGACATCTGCCGCGAGCGAATCCTCCGGGTCGCCGATATGGACAAGGTCGAAAAAAGCACAAAGCGGGCGGCGCGCGCCATCCGCCGCGGCTATCGGCGAGGGCTGAAAAAAGAGCGGATATATGCGGGGCGTTTTCGAAGGCGAAGCCTCGCCGGCGTTTATGCTGATGATATCGAATACGGCGCTTTGTTGAAAATCGCTCATGGCGGCGCGCAACCGCAGGCGCGGAATCTTCCGCTGCTCATCAATGCTTGCGCTCAAAGGAAACGCGATTTTGTAAATACGATTCTGTAAAAGGGGCGTCCGGAAACCGCTTTCCCAATAGCCAAATGTATTGTCATCCGCCGCGCCCAGCGTCAAAAAGCCGCCGGATGACGCCCGCCGCGCCGCCGTAAAAGGGAAGTCGGGAATGCCGCTCGGGACAAATTCCCACATTTCCGCTCCCGTCTCAAAATCATAATCCGTCAGGCTAGACTGGGCAAGAAAGCCGCCCTCTATCTGATGCGCCCCACCGGCGCTGACAATGCCGATGCCCGAGCCCAGAGCCGAGCGCAGCGTATAAGCGCCGCCGGCAGTCTGCGCCGCGCCGCCCGCCGCATCAACCGCCCAGCGCTCCCGCGCCGCGCCCGTTTGAGCAACAGATTCGCGATTCAAAAAAAAGAAAAACGCCAACCCCATAAAAAGAAGAATGATACCCCGCCGCCGATAAAAAAGAATGAGATTTTTCATTTGCCTTCTGTTCCCGCTTGACCTGAGCCTGCCTCTTATTATATAAAGAATTGTTTTGTTTCGAACATATTAAAATTCCCCAAAATTGCCTAAGGAGGATTTCTATGGCTCACAAAATAACCGACGCATGTATCGCCTGCGGTTCTTGTGTGGACGTTTGCCCGGTGGAAGCCATCAGCGAGGGCGATCCCATTTATCTGATTAACCCAGATCTCTGCACGGACTGCGGCGCCTGCGTGGAGCAGTGCCCCGTAGAGGCGATCCATCCTGAGTAATCGCCGGCAAAACGCAAGGTCTTTCACGTGCGGCAGCGGTCAAAAAACCGCCTGCCGCGCGTTTTCTTTTAATCCGCGATGTTGCTTAAAACGCCTTTCACCGTGTCCGGCTTGTCCGCTTCCATATAACGTGGTTGCCCCTCTTGTCGGGTCACATTTTCATAAACGCCGCTATCCCGCCGAACCAATTTTGTGAATCCCATGTTCTTATATTCTGAGTTTGTGGTCGGCGTGGAGACGTGTATCAGGGAAATCAACCTTCGCACCGGCGCGCCGCAGGAGGGACAGCGAGTCAGTTTTTCGTCCTTAAAAGATTGCTCCACTTCAAAAACTTTTTTGCCGGATGAACATTCGCCGTTGATATGCTCATATTCATAAATGGGCATGCTCCCTCCTTTCCGCCAAATGAGCGGCTTATTTATGATTTCAGCGCCAGCTTTACCATATCCAGCAGCTGCTGATTTTTGAACGGTTTATTAAGATATTCAAAAGCGCCCATGTTCATAGCGTCAAGATATTGCTCCATCTCGCCAAAGGCGGTGATTAAAATAACTTTTACGTCCGGATATTTTTCAACCGTTGTCTTCAAGAGCTCCATGCCATCGCGCTGGGGCATTTTTATATCTGTCACAATAAGGGCGATATCGGATGATTTTTTAAGACAGGCAAGCGCCTCATCGCCATCGTTTGCCTCGATAACTTTGTAAAGATTCTTTTCTAAAATTATCTTCAGCAGATGACGCATGTGAGGGTCGTCCTCGACCACCAAAATTGTCGCCTTTGCGTCCTTATTCATGGGCTTATCTCCTTTCTTCGCTGATTCCAAAAGCGCGCTCCTGCGGGAACGGTTTGGAATGGCTGCAGAGAAGGTGAATACGGACAACGGTTCCGCTGCCGGCATTGTCCTCGATGCTGATGCGTCCTCTGTGGCGCTGGACAAGATTGTGCGTGATATAAAGACCGAGACCCGAGCCTTTGCCCACCTCCTTTGTAGTGAAAAAAGGCTCAAATATCCGCGGCAGGGTATCGGGCGAAATGCCCGGTCCATTATCGGCTATTTCGGTTGCAACATATTCCATCCCCTCTTCTTTGAAGGGCAGCGTCTTGATGGAAATCATTCCGCCGTTTTCCATCGCTTGAATGCTGTTCATCAAAACGTTCAGGAAAATCTCCTCAATCTGGGTCTTGTCGCCGGAGATGGGAGATATATCTTTGGACAGCTCTGTTTGAACCTCTATCTTTTGCTTGCGCAGCTGGATGCGGAGAAAATTGAGAAGTTCCTCGATGACCTTATTGATGAATACCGGTTTCTGTTCGGAGGTTTTTTGCGAGGCAAACTGGCGCAGCGATTTGATAAGGGCGGTCATGCGCTGGCAGGCGGAAAGGATGGTCTGGATGGATTCATGATGGGGATGCTCTTTATTAATATCCCCCAGCACCAGCTCGGCGTGCCCATGAATGATGTTGAGCGGAGTTCCCAATTCATGCGCAAGACCGTTGACCAGTTTGTTGACGGCGCCGATTTTCTCCGTCAGACGGAGTTCCTTTTCAAACTCGATGTTCTTTGTGATATCGCGGAAGATGGCTTCATATCCGACGATATAACCCTTTTCATCCATGATGGGCGAGCGCGTGAGTTCCAGTTTGAGCCGCGCGCCGTTTTTGTGAAGCCGCGTAACGCAGCACCGCTCCAGCCGCCCATACTTATCCGTCATAAATTGAAGCCGTTCCAGTTCGCCCGCCCGCAAAAGGTCCTCGGGGATTAAAATATAAATAGGTTTGCCGGCGACCTCCTCCGCCTTATAGCCGAAAATTTCTTCTGCGCCTTTGTTAAAATAATGGATGATATTTTGCGTATCAAAAATCACATAACCGTCCGGCGAAAACCGCATGATATCTTGTATGGCGAGTTTTGAAAAATTAAACGCCATAATAATTCAACTCTTCAGCAATCTTTCAGCATTTTCATGAAGTATCGCCGAAAGCTCGGAGTCGGTCAAGCCCGATTTTTTAAGACGCCCTATTTCTTCCGCGGCATCCTTCCATGGATAATCGGTTCCAAACACAACTTTATCCATACCGTGCTTGCGGGCTATCCGCAAAAAATCCTCATCGCTTAAATATGGGAGCGTGTATGAGACATCAAAGTAAATATCAGACCCCGTCAAATATTTCTCCACGTCCTGCCAGCATTTGTAACCGCCAAAATGCGCCACCACAAGGTTTAAATCCGGGATAGATTCCTTCAGCGCCGCAATCCGTTCCGGCGAGGACATCACCTCTTCAAAGGCGTCGTCCGCGCCTCCATGCAAAAGAATAATCATCCCCGCATCGCTAATAGCGCGCGCCAGTTCAATAACCCGCTTTTCATCGGGATAAAAATCCTGATAATTCGGGTGCATTTTTACGCCTCTGAACCCTTGCGATTTTACGCGTTTCAATTCATTAAACCGCTCGGGGTCATCCGGATGGATGGCGGCAAAGGGGATTAGACGCTCGCTTTGATGCTTTAAGAGCCAGTCGTTGATGGTCTTTGTCTGCGCGGGACGCGTGGCAATTGTGGCGAGAATGCTCTGCCTCACACCCGCCCTGTCCATCGTTTCCAAAAGGTCTGAGATTGTGCCCGTGCCGCAAGCCGAAACGCCCGCCGCCGCCGCCAGCGACGCCACCGCGCGTTCCGCCAGATGCTCGGGAAACACATGAACATGAAAATCTATCGCATTATTTTGCATAATTCCTAAACCGCCCTGCATATTATTAATTTATTTAATAAGAAATGATAACCTGTTATGAGGCGGGATTGTCAATTGCGAATGAGTTTTTTTCTTGGCGCGTCTGCGGAGCGCCGGCTGGCGCGCGACCGCATGCACGAAGTTTTACGGTATAATCTGAGTGCCGATGCCGCGATCCGTGAAAAGTTCTAGCAGCAGAGAATGCGGCACTCTGCCGTCCAAGATATGCGTCTTGCCCACGCCTTTTCGAATCGCCTCCACACATCCGCGCGTTTTGGGAATCATGCCGCCCGTGATGACGCCTTTTTCGATCAAACCCTCCACTTCGCCTGTGTAAATTGTGGGCATAATGCTCGATTCATCCTTCGGGTCGCGGTAAATGCCTTTCACATCGGTGAGCAGAATCAACTTGGCGGATTTGAGGGCGATGGCGATGGCGCCAGCCACAGAGTCCGCATTGATATTATACGTCTGCCCATTTCTGTCCACGCCGATGGGAGCGATTACAGGAATGAACTGGTTCTCCGTAAGGATGGAGATGATGCGGGGATGGACGGATTCCACCTCGCCGACAAAACCGATGTCCGCCGTTCCGTCTTCGCCGGCGCCGAGCTTGCTTGCAAGAATCAGCCCGCCATCCTTGCCGGAAAGCCCCACAGCGCGCCCGCCGGTTTGATTGATGGAATTGACTATCTCGCCGTTGAGTTTACCGGCAAGAACCATCTCGGCGACTTCGAGCGTTTCAGCATCGGTCACGCGCTGCCCCTCCACAAATTTCGGCTGAAGGTTCAACTTTTTCATAAGGGCGGTGATTTCCGGTCCGCCGCCGTGCACCACCACAGGTTTCATCCCCACAAGTTCCATGAGAACAATATCTTGAATGACTGTGCGCTTCAAGTCTTCATCAATCATGGCATGTCCGCCATATTTGATAACCACAACGGCGCCGCGAAAGGCGTTGATATACGGCATCGCCTCGGTCAAAATTCGGGCGCGCTCGATAAGGTCTTCAATCGGCAGATTTTTCATTTTATGGCTCCGGAATATCTTCAAGGGTTCGGCTGCAAAAGGGCAAAGCCGGTCTCTGGGTCTTTAAGACGGGCGGCGCGGACGCCTAGTATTTCATAAAGAATCACCTCGCCTACCACCCATGTTTTGACGCCCGGTCGCAGGCAGCCGGTCATCGTTTTGCCCGAACGTCCTAAAGCGGCGTGGATGTGCAGCATGGGCTTGCCGTCCGGACCGGGGGCTATCACGCCCACCCCCGCCGTTTCGTGCGCTCCATCAAGTGGGAGGAGCATCGGCTCGGAGGGGCGTTCGTCCGATTTGCGCGGACCTACAACAATCTGACCCTCGCCAATGCCGCCCACCAGAACAACCTGACCATGCGCCACGTTATGCTCTGCGGCAAACTGCTCAAGACAATCCGGCAGTTTATCGCCATCCTCAAGCCGGATGATAAAAACCCGTCCGACCTTGCCCTCGCAATGTTTCATTTTTTTGCTTCCTTTTTCATTTTATTCATAACGTATTTCATCAGCCCGCCGGCGGCGATGATTTCCTGCGCAAAAGGCGGCATCGGCTCGAATTTGAACGTATGCCCGCTGCGCTGATTTTTGATGGAACCCTTCGCCAGATCCACTTCCACGGCGTCGCCCGCTTCAATATCGGCGGCGGCTTTTGGGCACTCGATAATCGGCAGCCCGATATTGATGGCGTTGCGGTAAAATATACGCGCAAAGGTGTCAGCAATCACGCACGAAATCCCCGCCGCCTTAATGGCGATGGGGGCGTGCTCGCGGGAGGAGCCGCAGCCGAAATTTTTTCGCGCCGCGATAATATCTCCCTTTTTTTTCGCCTTCACAAAATCCGCATCAATATCCTCCATGCAATGAGCGGCAAGCCACTCGGGGTCGCTCGAATTCAGATAACGCGCCGGAATGATTTCATCCGTGTTGACGTTATCGCCGTATTTGAAGGCTTTTCCTTTGAACTTCATTTTGCCACCTCCTCAGGATGGGTAATGCGACCGGTAATCGCGCTCGCCGCGGCAACAGCGGCATTGGCAAGATAAATTTCGCTTTTCACATGTCCCATGCGTCCGACAAAATTGCGGTTCGATGTGGCGACACATCTCTCTCCCGCCGCCAAAATGCCCATGTGCCCGCCGAGGCAGGGCCCGCATGTGGGCGTGCAGACGGCGCACCCGGCGTCGAGGAATATCGCAATCAGCCCCTCCTCCATCGCCTGACGATAAACCAGCTGCGTGGCGGGGATGACAATGCAGCGGACGAATTTCGCCACAGAATTGCCTTTCAGAATGGATGCCGCCAGGCGCAAATCGCTCAGACGACCGTTGGTGCAAGAGCCGATGAACACTTGATCTATTGTAATATCCGACGCCTTCGAAACAGGATGCACGTTGGAAGGCAGATGCGGAAAGGCAACCTGCGGCTCCATGTTCGTCACATCCCAATCATAAGACTCGACATATTTTGCGTCCGTATCCGATTTGAAAAATTTATAAGCGTGGCGCGCGCGCAGATGCACATACTCTTCCGTTATCTCGTCCGGCTCGATGATGCCGTTCTTTCCCCCCGCCTCGATTGCCATATTGCACAAAGCAAGACGGTCCTCCATCGGCAGCGATTGAATAACCGGACCCGTAAAGTTCATCGTGCGATAAAGCGCGCCATCCACGCCGATTTTGCCGATGGTGAAAAGAATCAAATCCTTGCCGCCCACCCATTTAGACAGCTTGCCTTTGTAGTTGAACTTCATCTGTTCGGGAACTTTGAACCACGCCTCGCCGGTAATCATCCCCGCGGCAACATCCGTAGAGCCGACGCCGGTGGAAAAAGCGCCCAGCGCGCCGTAGGTGCAGGTGTGGCTGTCCGCGCCGATGATGCAATCCCCCGGCAGGACAATGCCTTGTTCGGGCAAAAGCGCATGCTCCACGCCCATCTCGCCCACCTCAAAATAATACTTAATCTGGTGCTTGCGGGCAAAACGGCGAAGTTGCGCCGCCTGCTCGGCGCTTTTAATATCTTTGTTCGGCGTGAAATGGTCGGGAACAAGGGCGATTTTTTCGCGGTCAAAAACCTTTGCCGCCCCCGCCTTCTCAAATTCATCAATCGCAATAGGAGCCGTGATGTCATTGGCAAGGCACAGGTCTAACCGGGCGTTAATCAACTGCCCCGGGCGAACCTCCTTCTGCCCGCAATGCTCCGCCAAAATCTTTTCCGTAATCGTCATTCCCATAATTATTCTCCTTTAAAGCCTTTCCACCTGCGTTCTTTTCGAACGAAGTGTTTGAAAGGACGATAAATCTTTTTTTTCAAAAAACGCCCCGTTTTAAGATACCAAGGGATTGATTGCAGCTGGCGCAGCTCTTCCGACGCGAGCGATTCAGGCAAAAGATTGTTCTGAATCTTTAGGATGCTCAGATTATCCACGCGGATGAGCCGCCGCAATAGCGCCCGATTCAAAAAGTTTCCGCCCCCTTTGAGGCAGAACGCCCCGGCAAAATCTATCAAAAAGGGTTTATAACCCGGCGCAACGATGATATTTTTTTCCCTGATATCGCCGTGCGTGATGCCCCGCCCGTGCATGTCGTTTATCAACGTTTTAAGCCGGGCAAAAAAATCCGGAGGGAGAGAGCCTTTTTCAACTTTGGAAAGCATCTCCCCCTCCACATACTCCATAACAAAGGCAAACTGGTCGAGGATTTTGAGAACGCGCGGGATGCCGCCGATTCCCTCTAAACGCTTGTAAACGCGCGCTTCGCGGGCGATGATGCGGCTGCCCCAGATTCTTTTGATAAACGGATGATGCCCGTGAAAATCCTTAAGGATAAAACGGTTTTGGCATATTTCCAAAAGCTCTATATTTGCCTGAGCAATACTTCTGCTTTTTTGAATGCGCCGCACAATAAAGGACGGCGCATTTTCCCGCGTCAGATTTTCAAGACATTCTTTCGTCGCGCTCACACCCCGTTTTTCTTTGCCTTAATCTCTTTTTGCAGGAGAATGTTGTTAATCGCCGAAAGATACGCCTTGATGCTGGCGGTGATGACGTCCGTGCTGGCGCCGCGTCCGACAGCAGTTTTGCCGCCGGAGGTTACTCTGACGCGCACGCTGCCGAGGGCGTCCTTGCCGCCTGTTACGGCTTCGAGGGCATATTCATTCAGGTTGAACGGCTGTCCGACAATGCGCTCAATGGCTTTGAAGGCGGCGTCCACAGGACCATCGCCCGTGCCGGAATCCAAAAACATCTCCTTGCCCTTTTTAAGGCGAACGGTCGCGGTCGGAATTGTTTCCGTTCCGCTGTTGGTGTTCTGATAATCAAGTTCCCAAAGCATATTGCCGGAAAAGATTTCATCATCCACAATGGCGGCGAGGTCTTCGTCGTAAACCACCTTTTTCTTGTCGCACAAACGTTTGAAGCGGTCAAAGGCGCGCTCCAGTTCCTGCTTATCCAACTTGTAGCCCAGCGCCTCCATGCGCTTGTTGAAGGCGTTGCGTCCCGAATGTTTGCCCATGACCATGCTTTCGCCCTTCCATCCGACGCTTTCGGAAGTCATAATTTCGTATGTTGCCCGCTCTTTGATAACGCCGTCTTGATGAATGCCCGCCTCATGGGCAAACGCGTTCATGCCGACGATGGCTTTATTGGGCTGAACGCGAATGCCGGTAACCTGACTGACAAGGCGGCTGGTCTTAAAGATTTCTTTCGTCTTGATATTGGTGTCCGCCTGATAAAAATCGCGGCGAACCTTCAGGTTCATCACAATCTCCTCCAGCGATGCGTTGCCCGCGCGCTCGCCGAGACCGTTGATGGTGCATTCGACCTGCCCCGCGCCGGCGCGGATTGCCGCCAACGAATTGGCAACGCTCATCCCCAAATCGTTGTGGCAATGAACGGAGATAATCGCCTTGTCAATATTCGGACAATTTTCCTTCAAATAGCGGATCTGCTCCGCGAATTCCCACGGCGTGCAATAGCCGACCGTATCGGGAATGTTGATGGTTTTCGCGCCCGCCTCAATCACAGCCGCCACGATTTCCACCATGAAACCCCAGTCCGTGCGTCCGGCATCCTCGCAGGAAAACTCCACATCCTTTGTGAATGTCCGCGCATATTTGACGGCGTTCACAGCTGCCTTGATAACATCCGGAGGCGCCATGCGGAGTTTTTTTTCCATATGAATGGGACTGGTGGCGATAAAGGTGTGTATGCGTCCCTTTTTGCCGACCGCCTTTCCCGCCGTCTTGATGTCAATTTCCTTAGCGCGGGCAAGACCGGCAACCACCGGACCTAGATTCATATCGGCGACGGCTTTGACTGCCTCAAAATCGCCCGGAGAAGAAACGGGGAAGCCCGCTTCCATGACGTCCACGCCCAACCGGGCGAGCTGACGGGCCACCTCCATTTTTTCTTTGATGTTCATGCTGGCGCCGGGAGATTGCTCGCCGTCGCGCAGAGTCGTGTCGAAGACTACGATTTTACGAATTTTCGAACCCATCGAACTCACCCCTTTCTTGAATTTTTTATATAATGAAAACGCCCCTGAAACCGTTTTCACGGATCAGGGGCGAATCATTCGCGGTACCACCCTGTTTCAGCCGCGCCACCGGCGCGACCCTTCATTCCGACCGCTTACGGGCGATCCTCCGGCGCGAAGTAATCAACCCCAAGGGGCTCCTATTGCCTTCCCTTGCGGCGTTTCCCGCGCGCAGCTCCGAGGCGAGTTCAGACCCGGCGCCCGCCGCCTTGCACCAACCGGCGGCTCTCTTTGCGGCGCCCGCAACCCTACTACTCCTCATCTTTGCCTTTCAAATATTTTAAAGAACAAATAACAGCATCAATCAACGCAAATTGGGTTTACATATTTTTTTGATTCTGCCCGCGTCAAGTGTTTTTTACACATTGTTCACATTTTTTTAACAAGGCAAAGGTTATTTCTTAATGCAGTGATAGACAAAGGCGGGAGGCAGGTTGCGCCAGACAATGGGGGATTGGCGCACATCAGAGAAATGATGTTGCAGGGCGGCTCGAAAACGTCTGCCCGCCGGAAGAGTCAGACTGTGTATATAGGCAAAGGTTGCAAACTCCCCTTTTTTTTGAAGCGCCCTGACCGTAACCTGCATAAGCCGGTCTTGAAGTTTATCGTTGAAGGTTGCCCAAGGCAGCCCGCTCACAATATAATCCGCTTTTGATACGCCCGCTTTTTTTAGGATGGCGGAAAGGTTTTCCACAGAATCCTCAAAAAGGGCGACTTGAGGATAGCGCCCGCGAAAAAGAGACGCCATTTTGTGGTTTTTCTCGATGGCAATCAGGCGGGCATCGGGATGGATGCGTTCCATAATTTTTGAGGTGAACGTCCCAACGCCGGGTCCATATTCCACAATAACAGAAGCTCTGGCTGGATTAATGATGGAAGCCACAATCCGAGCCAGCGATGCGGAACTGGGAGCAATCGCCCCGACGCTTGCGGGGTGCCGGACAAACTCTCGAAAAAAATCCCAATAAGTTGCAATACCAGCTGGCATTTTATTTAGAAAAAAACTTTCTTCGTCAAAAAGTGATATTTCCCCTATTTCCCCCCTTTTTCCTTTGCAAGTCCAAAATATAAAAAAATTAAATCTTTTTGCGACTCGGCGAATTTGCCCTTGATTCAAAAACCGCCGATAGGGAGGATTCCTATATTGAATAAATCCCGTTTTTTTATGCCCTTTTGATTTTAACACAAAGGACTCGGCTATGATTATACAAAATCCTTATGTTGTCATGAAAGACGGAACTATCAAACAGGTCAACCCCTTCACGGGGACAGAGGTCTGGTTCCTTCCCGAGCGGGGCAACAAACCCGACCCGAACGCCCGCCCCAAAACCGCGCAAGCCATTGAGTTTCACGACCCGGAGGATTATTGCAATTTCTGCAAAAAGTTCTTCCTCAACACCCCGCCGGAAAAATCCCGCCTTGTGCGCCATCCGGATGGGCGCATCGAGCATATTGACCAAACCCCGGCGGGAGAACTCGGCAATTCCAGCATCCTCTTCCGGCGTATCTCCAACCTCTTTGAAATGGTTTCCACCGATTACTGGAAAAAGAATTACGAATATTTTCTTTCAGATAAAAACCTCGCATGGAAAAACCGCTATCTGAACGACCCGGAAGGGTGGAACCATACAAAGAACGTCGTCCAATTTAAAATGAGACTCTCTAAAATGTCAGAGCAGCAGATTCAGGACGTTTCTCCAGAAACCATTGCCACAATGGCGGACGCCTTCTTCGGCGGCTCGCATGAGCTCGTTATCGGCGGACGCCACTACAAGGAGGGCGCGCAGTTTGACACCGATTTGTGGTCCTCGGGTGAAATGACGCCGGAGGAGCATTATCAATTTTTCATTTTCACCATCCGCGCCGCAAAAGATATCGCCGACAATAACCGCTACGTGCGCTACATCAGCATATTCCAGAACTGGCTCGCGCCCGCCGGCGCCACCTTCAATCACCTCCACAAACAACTCGTCGCCATTGATGAATGGGGCGTTTCCGTCCAGCGGGAGGTTGAACTGGCGCGCCAAAATCCCAATGTGTATAATGAATACGCCGTCAATTTTGCCAGTTATCACAACCTTGTCTTTGCGGAAAACGACCACGCCATCGCCTTTGTCTCCATTGGACACCGCAGCCCGACCCTTGCCATTTATTCCAAGAGCCGCAACTGCCGCCCCGAAGAGCACAGCGAGGAAGAGGTGCGCGGATTTTCCGACCTTGTCCATGCCTGCCATGCCGCGATGGGCTCCAGCATCCCCTGCAATGAAGAATGGTATTACCTCCCGCAGGACGCCGTGGAGCGCATCCCATGGCATATCCTGATTAAATGGCGCACGAACACGCCTGCGGGATTCGAAGGCGGGACAAAGATTTACACAAACACACTGTCGCCTACTGAAATGCGGGACATCATGGTTCCGCAACTTTACAAACTGCGGGAAGCCGGGCAAGTCTCCGTCCAACATATCGCCACAGAATGCCCCGCTAAGGCTAATGCGCTGAAATATTACATTAAATAGTGTAAAGGGAAAATATGAATCGGAAACGCCAGATTTATATCGGGGATTACGTCCGGTTCAAAGATGAATACCTCAGCCAGTGGCGCACGGAAAAATCCGCGCGGCTCGCCGCCTTGCGCGAAACCATCTTCATCGTTGTGGAATCCTGCCGATGCTATAACTGGCTCTTTGGAATCGGCGGAAGCGGGATGTTGCTCACGCTGCGCCCCTTTTTGGGTCCGCTTTTGGAGGAGCAAAACGAAATCAGCCGCGGCGAGGATTCGTTGGAGATTGTTCCCCCCGCGCTGGTCAATGAAATGATGGAGACCCGAATCGAAAGCGAGATGGATATCCCGCAGTAGCCTTTCTCCTTAAATCTCCAACACGCGCAACATGTTCGTTGCGCCGCCCACGCCCAGAGGCAATCCGGCGGTGACAATCACGCGATCTCCGCGTTTTGCGATTTGCTTGCGGAGCGTTTCTTTCACAGCTTCGCGGATGATGGCGTCAAAACCGTCGCGCTCCCGAGACCCTTTCATCTCCTTCATCAAAATGGGAACAACGCCCCATACAACTTGGAGCCGCCTTTGGATTTTGGGGTTGAGCGTGAAGACGGCGATGGGACAAGGGGGGCGATACCGCGCAACAAATCGCGCTGTATATCCTGTGATGCTGCAGCATAAAATAGCGGAGGCGTTCAGGCTGCGCGCCATTTGCGCCGTCGCCTGACTGATGGCGTCGGGGATGTTGCCCTCCTCCGGCAGCAGCTGCTCCATAAGCAATCGCCGCTCATCAAGATTCTCCTCCGCCGTTTGCGCAATTTTATCCATAATCTCCACCGCCTCGCAGGGAAACTTCCCCACAGCCGTCTCGCCGCTGAGCATGACAGCGTCTGTGCCGTCCAGAATGGCGTTGGCAATATCAGCCGCCTCGGCGCGCGTCGGGCGCGCCTTTTCTATCATGGACTCCAGCATCTGCGTTGCGGTAATAACCGGTTTGGCTCGGCGATTGCACAAGGCGATGATGCGTTTCTGAATTAAGGGCACCTGCTCCAGCGGCACCTCGACGCCGAGGTCTCCGCGCGCCACAAGCGCGCCATCCGCCGCCTCGATAATAGCCTCCAAATCGCGGACGGCTTCGTGTTTTTCTATCTTGGCGATAATGGGCGTGTCCGCGCCGAGGGCGCCAATCAGCCGGCGGGCGTCGTAAATATCGCGGGGCGATTTGACAAATGAAAGGGCAAAATAGTCGAGATTTTGCTCAACGCCAAATTTAATCATGCGGCGGTCTTGCGGCGTAAGCGCGGGGATGGAGAGCGTTGTTCCCGGCAGATTGATTCCCTTGTTTGAACGCAAATCCCCTCCGCGGATAACGCGGCAGCGAATATCCGATCCTGAAACTTCTTCCGCGCGCAACTCGATATTGCCGTCGTCTAAAAAGATGGCATCTCCGCGTTTGACCTCGCGCGGAAGCCGTTTGTAAGAAACAGACACGGCGCCGTCTGTCCCCTCGATGGCGCGCGCCGTGAGTATAAACGGCTTGCCCTCTTTAAGCGTTGCGGGCTCGTTGGCAAACCTGCCGCATCGGATTTTAGGACCGCAAAGGTCGCCGATGATGGCTATGGGGCTGCCGGTGGCGGCTTTGCGAATCGCGACGATTCGCCGTGCGTGTTCCTCCGGCGTCCCATGCGAAAAATTCAGACGGAACACATCCGCGCCTTTTTCTATCAGCCGTCGGATAATTCCCAAATTATCCGTTGCCGGACCCAGCGTCACCACAATTTTTGTCCTCGCCATAAGCCCTCCTATTATCTTTTCTTAAATTTTCACGCTATCGCCGGCGACCCAGCCGGTGGAACAAGCCGCTTGCAGATTAAAGCCGCCGGTTGCCCCGGCAATGTCCAGAAGCTCGCCTGTGATATAAAGTCCGCCAATAAGTTTCGACCGCATCGTGCGCGAATCAACTTCTTTAAGAGCCGTGCCTCCGCCTGTTGTCATCGCCTCGCGGAAGCCGCCCGTCCCTTGCAAAGGAAAACGATGATTCTTCAAACGCCGCGCAAGGGCGGAAAACGTTTGTTTGTTCAGATTTGCCGCATGAGCATCGGGCGATATGCCGATTGCGGAAAGGAGATCCAGAACCATTCGACCCGGCGCCATCTCCTTGAGCAGGTTTGCGATTTTCCGCCGAGGCGCCTTTGCCATCAACCCATTTAAAAATCTTTCAATACCCTCAACAGTCTCATCAGGAAAAAGGTCTATGCAAATTTCAGCGACGCAAACCGCGCCTGTTTTGTCAAAGACTGCCCGGCTCAAATTAAGAGCTGCGGGACCGCTGACGCCCCGCGCCGTGAACACCGCATCGCCGCGCTCGGACGCCTTATGCGCGCGAATAACAATATCGCGCAGCGCCAGACCTTCAAGGGCGCGGCATCGGGCGCCGTCGCTCAAAAGCGATGCGAGAGCCGGATAAAGAGGGACGACATCATGTCCCAAACGGCGCAATATTTCATAGCCATCGCCCGTTGTCCCCAGCGCGGGGTAAGACTTCCCGCCGCAAGCCATGACCACATTGCGGGCGCGATAAATTCCGCCGGACGTTTTGACTCCGGCAACGCGCCCCTCTTCCAGAATAATGCCGCAAATCGGATTAAGATATTGCGTATGCACATTGGACTTTGAGGCGTATGACTGCAAGGCGCGCGCGATTTCTTGTGCCTTGTCGGATACGGGAAAAATACGCCCGTCCTCCTCAACCTTTGTCCGCACGCCAAATCGCCGCAATAACACAAGCAAGTCGTCCCGAAAAAAACGGTGAAACGCGCTGTGAAGAAACCTCCCGTTTTTCCCGAACGCGCCGAAGAAATCATCTATCGCCGCCGCGTTGGTGATATTGCAGCGCCCATTGCCGCTGACCAGAATCTTCGACGCCGCGCGGGATGTTTTCTCAAGGAGCAAAACGCGCAACCCTCGTTCGGCAGCTCGCCCCGCCGCCATCAGCCCGGACGCCCCCGCGCCGCACACAATCACATCCCAGCCTGTATCGAACCGCGCCGATGATAAAGAGGGAGGGCTCATTTTTTCACACTCACCACAGCAAACCAAGCAAGGCGTTTCAGCGGCGGCAAAAGTCTGAACAAAAACTCATCAACATCATTCAGAACGTTCGCAAAAAATTTGAAGAGCGCGCGGTTGCGCCAGCCGAATTGCCAGAAAAAAGCCATAAAAGCAAAAAGGTAGAAATAACGGATGCGCCCGCCGCCAAAGGCGCGCATCAAAACGCCGAGCCTTTGCCGGTCAAAATAATTTGCAAGCGTCCGCCACTCCTTCGGCGCAAGCGTCCGCCGATAAATATTGACCAGCGGACTTTGCGCCATCGGCTCCACGAAAATTCCCCTGCCGCCTTTTTTAAGAACGCGCGCCGCCTCCCGCGCCGCCTTTTCCAGCTCTGTATGGATGAGGACGGATTTCGTATAAACGGCATCGAAAAAATCATCGGCAAAGGGGAGGGCTTCCGCCGCGGCGCAAACGGCGTGGATTCGGGAGGCAAGCCCCCGCGCTTGCACCTGCCGATTCAAAAAATAAATCCGCGCCGGCGCAATATCCGCCACATAAACATCCGCCTCCTGCGTTGCCAAAAAAAGTGCGAACACGCCCATGCCGCCGCCAATCTCCAGTATGCGCTTGCCGCGCAGCCCTTCTTCTCCCCATAGTTTTTTCAAGGCAAACAATTGTTCGGGGCTGAAATAAAAATCCAGTTCTTCCTCCAGATTAAACCGCCGGAGCGTATCCCCGCTGCCGAGATTTTTCACATCTAGATTGGAAGACCAATAATCGCGCTGCGAATTTTCTTTTGACATCGGCGCTTTGTTTTTCCCAACTTTACTTTTCATTAATGTTTAATAACATGAGGAGTGTAAATATGGCGTCCTGCCCCAATCAATCAAGAAATATGAAATGGTGCAACTGCTCCTATGACGGCTGCGATAAACACGCTATCTGCTGCGAGTGTCTGCGCTACCACCTTTCCATGAAACAATTGCCCGGATGCTGCTTCCCGCCAGATGCGGAAAAAACTTATGACCGCTCCTTCAAACATTTTGTCCAGATTCACAAAAACCTATTGTGAGGCGCTCCCGCTTGCGCCGGAACGAATGAAAACCGAGCTGACTTTGTCGGCATAGACGCGTTCCCACTCCGGCAGAGCGGAAAGCCGATACGCCAGATGATTCGGATCGCTCATGACGTCGCCGGTGTAAAGGATGAACGTGTTTAACTGATATCGGCGCACGGCTTCCTCAATCGGCATCGTCCCGTTTTTGATGGCAATATAATCCAGCCAGACCTGCGCGTCATAAACGTCAAGCCTGCCGTCAATAAAGACGCGCGTTTCCGGTCCGAGAAAATAAAGCAGATATCCGCCGATGCCGTAGGAATTGAAAACGTTAGCGGGCGGACGGTTTGATTGCAGATACTGTGTCGCATAGGCGGGCAGGAGTCCGCCCTGAATGCCCGTCACAAAAAGTCCGCGCCCTGTTTGAAACACGCCATAATGCTGCCCAAATCCGAAAAGGGCGGCGATTGCCGCCGCGAAAAATGGCAACGCGCGGCGCAGCCGTCCCAGCGATTCCTCCGCTTTTTTCATATAAGGCGTCAACGCCGCCGCCATGCCCGCCGCCGCTATCCCCGCATGGCGGCGCTGATAAAAAACAATCCCCGTAAGAAACAACAAGATGGCAACATGCCACCAATCGAGCCGCCGTTTTATAGAGGCGAGATACATCGCCCCCCATGCGAGCAAAAAGAACGCCGCCGCGCCGATATATGCGGGCAGCGGCAACATCGGATTTGTCCGCGCCAAAAGCGGCGTCCATTCCATAATATATTCGCGCACATGAGGCATGGCGCTGATTTTTCCGCCCAGCGCCGCAAGCCTTGCGCCGTATGGATTTATCAGCCATGCCCCAAAAGCAAGCGAACAGGGCAGCAACGCCAGCCCGATTGTCCGCTCGCCCAGACGGCGGCGCGCCATCCAGAGCCAAGCCATAAATATCCCAAGCGGAACATATCCGATGGCAAAGCCTGCATGGCAATTTGCCCAAAAAACGAAAATCAACGGCAGCAAAAAAAGCCTTTTGGGAACGCGCCCGTCCCGCCACCGCGGACTTTCCGCGGCGGTTAACAGCAATAAAATTAGAGCCGCAAGAAAAAACTGACTCCACGCCTCCGGTCTCGGCGTAAACCGCAAATATCCCGCCAGCATCCCCGCCAGCAAGATAAGCGCCAGTGCGCCGCCTGCTTTGTATCGAACCGCGCCAACAAAATAAATCAAAAGATATGCGGCGGCAACCACGCCGAAGACCAGCCAGACCAAACCCTTCGCCGACGCTTTGCGGAACGCCATCTCCATCCAGACGGAGGGCAGCCATCCCGATGATATCCATTCGTTGCCTTGCGATGTGAATGAAAAAAGGTCTCCGCGCGGCAGCGACCCCGTATCAAGCCACACACGCCCCAGCGCCATGTGAAACCACACATCCGGATCCGGCACAGACCGTATTGTAAGAAACAAAAGCCCGAGAATAATCAAAACAGGGAAAAGCAAAAAAATCGTAATTTTATTTTCAGTTATGCGGGAGATTTTACCGCCGGGGCTCTGAGGCTTTGCATCGTTAGGCGGTTGCGCGGTTGGGCGATTTGCCTGGCGTGGAATTTGGTTTTTTAATCTATAAGACGTGGCTCGATCAGTTTGTTGTGAAAAACGTTTTTTCAACTTTTTTCAAAGCCTGTTTTTTTCATCCAAATAAACAGCGGCACAACAAAGCCAACAACCCTATAACCCGGGCAACTTGCCACCGCGGTACCCGCCGCTTATCGCCTCTTTCACTCATATACAACCCAAGCGGTGCCGGCGGGGGTTTTTCCCCCGTCGCCTATCGGCATAAAGAGCAGGCTGGTTTGATCCGCAAGCGAGGCGCGGTTATAGCTGTAAACATATCCCAACGTGCCGGTTTCGTCCTGCAATCCCACAGTGGCGGATTCTCCAAAATTATAACGAGAATCGGAGAAGTTCACATCCTGATAATTGAAACGGATGGAGTTGTCGCTCTCGGAAAGAACCGCCTGAAATGTGATGCCCGCCGTGTGATTGGCAAAAACCCAGTGAGAACAGTCCGCCCACGTGACAATCAATTTGCGGTGTCCCGCCTCGCCCCGCGTCTCATAAAACACTCCTCCGCCGGTATCGGGCGGGACAAGGTCGTCCCAAAAAGGTGCAATCAACGTTCCCGGCTCTATAGGAATGGGAATCGCTTGGTTGGCATATATATTTCCCGAGTTGCCAAAGGTCAAATACCCATTGGCGCAAATCATAATCGTCGAGTGTTTCGTGCCATAAAAAGAAAAATCAAAATTAATTGAAACAGCGGTGAAATCATCGTCGCCCATAATAAGACGCGCGGCGGCGGAATAATCCTCAAACTTGTATGACGGTTTGTAGAGCTGAAATTTTTGCGACACGTTGGAGTCATAAATATGCAGGTCATAAAAATAATTCTTCGCGCCCATGTAACCATAGACCCGGATGTAATAAATCCCGTTTGCGGGCACCTCATAATAAATGCTTTCCAAATCATAACCGGTGGCGGATGTGGCAAGGAGGGTGTTGGACGCATCGCGCAGCTCCAGTTCAAGATCCCCGGCATCAAATTCGTGATACATGGCAATGCAAACCTTTGCGCCCAAGGAAAGCGAAACCTTGAACCAGTCGTCATTGACGCAGCACAAACCAACCGTAGAACTGCCCACCTGCAGTTGGCTTGCGTGTTCGAAATCGTCATTTGGTTCATGGTCATCGTCGGGAATACTCTTCGCACCTGCCGCCAAAAGCATCTCGTCCCATTGCGTATCCGCCGCAAAAAGAATCTGCGAACTGTTGTAATTGCCGGAGGGATAACTGCTGAGGTTAGTCAGGTAAATGGAAAGACCGCTCGCACCTTCGCGTGAGCCGCTATGGTTAGCGACAACGGCGGAAAGAAAATCGGATTGCGATTGTTCGGCGGCGGCAAGAACAGCTGGAGATTGCGCCCGCGAAATCATCTGCGCCAAAAACGTGCCCAAATCGCGAAAACTGATATCCGAATAATAAACGCTGTTAATACGCGAATGAAAATAATTCTGCCACTCCGTGTCGGCGGAAATCATCGCCGAGGCAAAGGAACTGAGCGACGATGCCAGCCCGGACATTTTGGACAAATCCACGGCGGATTGCGTCCCAGCTCCGCCGTATGATTCGCCGTATCTGGATACAATGACGGAGGCAAACTGGGCGGGAGTCATGCCCGGATTGGAACGCAAGTCCGCCAAAATTAAATGATAGGGCCAGCCGTCGCTTGGCTCTGTATGCTCGGAGCCGACCATATAATCAGCCTCGTTTCTGACCTCATAAGCCACTTCCATCATTTGCATAAGACAGGCGTCAAAACCAACAATGTCCAGCTTGGTCGGAACGCCTTCTAACGCTTGGCGAACCTCGCGGGTATAAAGCACATCTCCGCTTGTGTTATCAACGCAGACCTCTTTTAAAACCGGCGTCTTTTTTTGCTCCTCCCTCAATTTCTCAAGACGCAAGAGGGCTTGGCTGCGCTGCGCCGGCGCGGAAGATGTGCGGGCGGCATCCTCCCAATAAGCAATCTTTTTGGCGAGAGCGGCGGCGGAATCTCTCCAGCCGCCTCCATGATTCCAGAGGACGAGCGCATAATGATTTGCCGGATATGTGGCAATCGCCCAATTCACAAACTCCGAAAGAGTTGCCGGAGCGCCCATATTCTTTTCCCCCACACTATCAAGCGGTGAGGAAATCAAATAAGGATTGGAATCGCGGATAATAAGACCCCGGCGCGTGTCTGTCCAGTCGCCGTTGGAAGAGTCATAGCCGGGGATGCGGTCAAAAAGAACCACAATCTTTATATCATCGTTGGAGCCAACCATCTCCATTTCATTAATATCGTCAATGCCCGCGCCTTCCAGATTATTATCGCCATCCAAATAAACCATGAACGTCCAATCTGTGGCAACCGCCGAACATATAGTCAGAGCCGCAAACACAAAAACCAACACAACAATTTTTTTCATTATTTTGTAAACCTTTTACCGCAAGATTCATCATACTATTTATAATACAAAAATTTCTTTTGCCTCAACCATATTCCGTATTTTAAGGTATTTTCTATCGTTTTGGAAAAACATTCCTGTCAATGGAGAATTCGCAATGGCTTCTTTCAATGAAATCAGCGCCTCCGTAATTGCAAACATAGAAAAGGTGATAATCGGCAAACGCGCGCAAGTCATAACCGTGCTCTCCGCCGTGTTGGCGCGGGGGCATGTGCTTTTAGAAGATGTGCCCGGCGTGGCAAAAACCATGCTGGCGCGCTCCATTGCCATCACCTTCGGATGCGAGTTCAAACGCGTCCAATGCACGCCCGACCTGCTCCCCACGGACATCACCGGCGTTTCCGTCTTCAACCAGAAAAAGGCGGAGTTTGAATTCATGCAAGGACCCGTCTTTACCAATGTCCTTCTGGCAGATGAAATCAACCGCGCTACGCCGCGCACGCAATCGGCGCTTTTGGAGGCTATGGAAGAACGGCAAGTTTCAGTGGACGGCAAAACGCATATCCTCGCGCATCCCTTTTTTGTTTTGGCGACGCAGAACCCCGTTGAACAAGAGGGGACATTTCCGCTGCCAGAGGCGCAACTCGACCGCTTTCTGATGCGCATTTCCATCGGGTATCCCGATTTCAGGCAGGAATCGGAGATGCTGGATAGATTGCGTGGCGGACATCCCATCAACAGCCTCAAACCCATCCTTGCCGCCGCCACCGTCGCCCAGATGCAAGAATATGTCGAAAAAGTTTTTGTGCATGAAGAAGTCAAGACATACCTTTTGAAGATTGTGCACAACACGCGCCAGAATTTCAAACTGGGGCTGGGCGGCAGCCCGCGCGCTTCCATTGCGCTTTATCGCTCCGCGCAGGCGATGGCGGCGCTCGAAGGAAGGAATTATGTCATCCCCGACGATGTGAAAAAACTCGCGGAGCCTGTCCTTTCGCACCGAGTGATTTTGAAGCCTGAATACCGCCTGCGCAAAGAAACGACCAAAACCGTCATCGAGGAAATCCTCGCCTCCATCGAAGTCCCCTCCAACATCGGCGCCTACCGCCCCAAATAATCAAACCACAAACAACCCCCGCCTCATTTGCGCTAAACGCCTCACCCCTCTGCCCCCCTCTGGGGTCAATCCCGGTATTTCGTTAATATTCTACTTATAACCCTTTCGGAATCAATCTTTTGGGGGCATATCCTTTTGGGGTCAACCTCTGGGGTCAATCCCGGTATTTCGTTAATATTCCGCTCATATCGTTCACGGCTGGGTCGGGCTCTTGGAGGTGGTCGCGCGGATGGTCTTCGATTTTTTCCGGCATGCGGAGATGGATAAAGGTCAGCACGCCGCCGACGAGAACGCGCCCGTATTCGGCAAAAAATCGCCAGAACGCCACAACCAAAAATCCGCTTGATTCGATGAATGGCTTGAACGCTATGCCGAAGACCGCCTCCGCCACGCCGCTTCCCGCCGGCGAGGGCGAGACATAAACAATCAAATGCACCATGCAAAGCGTCAGTATTCCTTTGAAAAATGGAACATTCAATCCAAATATCTTTGCCGCCAGCGGTCCCAGCGAATACATCGTAAAAAGATGCGCCACCGTCAGAAAGACAATCTTTAGATTATTGAACCAACCATAAGTAACCATATCCGCAAAGGCGTCCTCCGTCTCGCGGTAAAATTTCCACACAACGCCAATCAACGCCCAGAAATATTTCTTCGCCCCTTGTTCCTCTCGGACAATCGTTTCCTCTTTCGGGATGGCATCGCCAAATGCCCGCCGTTCCATCCGCAGAAAAAGAAATCCGCCGATGAGCGCGGCGCTCACAAGGGCAAACACGCGAAAGGAATGGGAGAGGTAATGAGGCAGGGCGTCCGGTATCAGTATCGAGGCGATGAGGAACGTCGGCAGGAGTATAATCAGCGGCAACAAAGAGCGCGCGACTGTCGAGGACGTTGCCGTGCCGCTTGAGAGCCCTTGGCGTTTCAGCAGATAAATCATGCTGAGTTCCCCTCCGAAAGAGGTAGGCGTCAGCGCGGAAAAAAAGGCGTAGATAAGAACTATCTTAACGCCGGCAAAAAACCCAAGCCGCTCCGAATGCTGCGCAAGCAAAACCTTCAACCGCCAGGCGTCAATGCTGACAACCAGCGCCGACACGCCAAGACACGCCGCCAGCCAATGCAGCCGTATATGCCGCACATCATCCAGCGTGATGCGGAACCCAGCCAATAGCGGCGCAACAATCAGCCCCAAAAGGCTCATCGCCACAAAAAAAGACAGCATGCAATACCAGCGCCGCTCTTTCAGCGATAAAAATGAGACTTCATGTTTCATGGCAATCCATCATGAGCAAATATACAAAAGCCGCCGCCGGCGCGGCAATAAAAAACAGGCAGAGAAAAAATTTTACGTTTTTTTATCTCCGCCTGTTATGAATGATATTTTTGATTGTAACGACTATGCCTGAGCGGCTGGCTGCTCGATGACTGTCACCATGCGCTTATCTTCCCCGAAACGCGAATAGCGCACCACGCCGGGAATTTTGGCAAACAACGTGAAGTCTTTGCCCTGCCCGACATTTTTGCCCGGGAAATATTTGTTCCCGCGCTGGCGGACCAGTATGCTCCCGCCGGTGACCATTTGTCCGTCGAAGGCTTTGCATCCCAACTTCTTGCCGCAACTGTCTCGACCGTTCCTGCTGCTGCCTACGCCTTTTTTATGTGCCATGGTTCAAACCTCCCAATAAATGCTTATCCGGCATGCGATTGAATATCAATGCGCCGGGGCGGCGATTTCCTTCACCTTGATTGCCGTGTAATCCTGACGGTGCCCAATCTTTTTGGCAAAGCCCTTGCGCCGTTTGTAAGTGAAGACGACTATCTTGTCGCGGCGATTCTGATCCACGATAACGCCCTTGACTTTGGCATCGGGGACTCGCGGCGAACCGATTTTTGTCTCAGCTCCCTCGCCGTCTCCTTTGACCATCAGGACATCATCGAGAATGATTTCGCTGCCGATTTCGCCCTCGATTTTCTCGACCTTGATGATATCGCCTTCGCTCACGCGATATTGTTTGTTACCCGTTCTGACAATCGCTTGCATGATTTTTTCCTCAATCCTTAAAAGTCCAATTCAAGAACACAAATGGGGAAGTTACTGACCGGGCTTTTCGGCTGTCAACAGAAAATGAACAAAATTTTTCACTTATTTTGTATCTGTTTTATATGCTGTTGAGCGTATTCGCAATAATGACCGGCGTGGGCGCGGAGTTTTTCCTTTTCTTCGGCGGAAAGCTCGCGCTTAATCTGGCAAGGAACGCCAACCGCCAGCATCCCCGGCGGAATCTTTTTCCCCTCCGGAACCAGCGCCCCCGCCCCGACCATGCTCCCTTCGCCTATCTCCGCCCCGCTTAAAACAGTCGCCCCCATGCCAATCAAACATCCGTCTCCGATTTTCGCCCCGTGAATGCAAGCCTGATGCCCAACTGTTACATCTCGTCCGATAAATACCGGATGTCCATGGTCGGTATGCAGAACGGATAAATCCTGAATGTTCGAGTTTTCGCCCACAACAATCGCTTCGATATCTCCGCGAAGGACGCATCCATACCAGACGCTCGCTCCGCGTTCCAAAACCACCTGACCCATGACATCCGCACTCGGCGCCACAAAGGCATCCTCCGCAATCTGCGGCGTCCAATCGCCAAAATTTCTAATCGCCATTTCCCGCTCCTGCTTGTCGCAAATTGATATTTGACAATTGACAACCCGCCGCACTCAAAGCAAGAGCTGATTGCATAATTTTGGGGAGCGTGGTTCATTGAACAATAATATTCCTCGATATCAGTGCGCGCGCATCCCTTTTGATGCGGGTCGGCTCTCTTTATCATCGGCGGACTTCCCTTGGAATCGGGCAACTCCCATCGAGCGGTTCATCCTTGCCGATGGCTCCGCGCCTGCGCTGCGCCAGACTTCCGCTCGAATGTTCTGGAATGAGCGCGGGGTTTTTATCCTTTACGACTGCGTTGACCCCTGCATCTGGGGGACGTATAAAAAAGATAACGAGCCTATTTTTGACGAAGAGGTGGTTGAAGTCTTTTTCGACCCGCGCCCTGAAAGCGATTTTTATTACGAGTTTGAGATAAGCCCGCTTAATGTTCGATTTGCCGCAATCATCCAACGCCCTGCCGCACCCCTTCCGGAAAAAATCATCAAACGGCTTGATTGCGGAAAACTCATAACCGGCGTGGAGACGGACGTCGCTTTATCAGATTCCGCAAAACGACCAAAAGGCTGGCGCGCCCTGCTGGGCATCCCTTTTGAGCTTCTGGAACGAACCGCCCCGCCAAAAGCGGGCGATGTCTGGCGCGGAAATTTATACCGCATTGACCGCCGCCCGCCCGATGAACCCGACTCGCCGCTCTTCGATGAATATTCCTGTTGGTCGCCCACATACACCGAGCCGGCGGCGTTTCATCGCCCTGAACGTTTCGGGCTGATTGAATTTGTGGAATGAAGCATATCTTTATTGAGGAAAAAGATGGCGGACAATCTGAATCGCATGAAATCAGCCTTTGGCAAATCTTCCCCCGCGCTAAAACTTCTCCTCATCGCCGCGCTCTTTTGCCATCTTTTATTTTTGCTTAATCTCAAATTTCGTTTTTTGAATCCTTTTTCTCATGATATGGCGCTCTTTCGAAACGTGCGCGGCGCGGACTTCAACGCGGTTTACATGGCGGGGCGCTATGCCCGCGCGGGCGAAAATCTTTATCGCATCCCAACCTACGACGAAGGCATTCCGCACACACGTTTCCGCTACACCCCTCCCGTCGCCTTCCTCATCGGCATTCCCATGAGTCTGATTCCCAATGTTTTTATCGCCTCGCGCCTTTGGGTTCTCATCAACGAAATCCTTCTTTTTATTAACATCCTCATCACAATCAAAATGTGCGGCGATAACCGACGCTTGATAGCCGCCGTCTGTCTATGGCTGCTTTATTTTCCTTTTGCCGTCGAAATTTACATGGGACAATTTTCGTTTTTGATGGCAAGCCTGCTTTTCTGGTCGGCGTATTGCCTTTCAAAGGGTTGCCGCCGAACGGGGCTGGCTGCGTGGATGGGAGCCATCTTGCTCAAGTTGTTTCCTATATGGATGCTGCCTCTGGTCTGGAAACGCGCTGGACGCAAAGCAACCATCGCCTCTTTAACGGCGCTCTTTTTATTGACCGTTCCTTATTTTATGCGGCATAGAGATGCGGCGCGGGACTTTTTTTCCTTGAATATGCCGGCGGCGGCAAAAAATGAAATGCAGCCTTACGGCGGAAATCAGGGACTGCGCCACATGCTTTTACATTATCGCCGGATTGTTCCCGCCCTGCCGCAGCGGACGGTATCCGCGCTTCCCGCCGCGGCGGGACTTGCCCTGTTCATTTTCCTGACTGCCGCCAGTCTCAAAGGCTCTTGGAAACCGATGCCGCTCTTTGCGCTGGGAACGGCTCTTTTTTTCATCATCTCACCGGATGTATGGGAACATCATTACGTTCTCTTGTTGCCGTTTTTCGTTTCTTATTATATAATGAAAGAAAAACCGGGATGGGCATTTTGGGTGTCCTTCATTTTCATCGCCATGCCCACGCCCCATATTTTTTCCAACTTGGGGACGAATAATGACTTGCCTCCGGCGGCGGCGTTCCTATATTTCTCAATCAAACCGCTGGGTAATATTATTTTTGCGTTAGCGCTCATGCGAGACTTGACGCAGCCGCCCGCATTCAAGGATATCCAGACGCAATGAAACGGAAGTTACATCTGAGCATTTTATTGGCTCTTTTTATCATCGGCTGTTCCTGCGCCCGAAAGCCGCAGCCTGTCATTCCACCGGAAACGCCTCAGGAAACACCCAACGCCCCTGCGCCGTCTGACCAGACGCCAGCCCCCGCGCCGACCCCCGCGCCGACTCCGCCCGCCAGCCGCGTGCAGGGCGACGTCCTTGCGCGCATAGGCAGAAAAGAAATTACACGCGAGGAGTTTCGCCGCAACTATGAAACCTATCTTTTAATTGTTGACCCGCAAAAGGAAAAAGTCCTTTCCCGCAATGATTACTTCAACAAAATGATAACGGATGAACTGGTGCGCCGTTTTGCGGAAAATGAAAAAATTGACCGCGACCCCATTTTCATCGCGCAGTTGGAAAAGGAAAAACAGCAGATACTGCTCGACCACATCTTGAAAAACGTCCTCCTTGAAAAAATCGCCGTCACGGAAGATGAAGCAGCCGGTTACTATCGCGCAAACCCCGATGAATTCACTCAACCTGCAAGAATTCAGGTGCGCCACATTTTATTGGGCACGGTGGAGGACGCCCGCCGCGCCCTTTTCCGTCTGGAAGCGGGCGAGGATTTCGGCAGCGTGGCGCGCGAGATGTCCATTCACGCCTCTCGAAATCAGGGCGGTCAGATAGCCCCCTTTGAGCGCGGAACATATAATAAAGATTTTGAGGACGTCGCCTTCCCTCTCAAAGTCGGCGAGCGCAGCGGCATCGTCAAAACAGACCTTGGCTACCACATCATCGAAAAAACCGGCGAAAGCCCCGCAACCCTCATCCCTTTTGCGGACGTCAAGGAGGCTATCATGAATAAGATGATGAGGGAAAAGCGCGAACGCGCCTTCGAAACCCTCTATAATAAAATACGGCAAGAAATCCCCGTTCAGATTATTAACAGACCCTGACATAAAATAAATAATACACGCGTTGAGGATTGATTGAAACCCGGCTTTTCCATCGAAGGCATCGCGGGACTTTCCGAAAAGGAGGCGGCGGCGCAACTGGCGCTGGATGGTTTCAACGAACTCCCCTCCTCCCGCAAACGCGGAATTCTCGCCATTGCCTGGAACGTTGTGCGCGAGCCCATGTTCCTCCTCCTTGTCGCTTGCGGCATCATCTACCTTATCTCCGGCGATATTCAAGAAGCCGCCATGCTCCTTTTTTTTGTGTTCGCGGTCATGGGCATCGCCCTGTATCAGGAACGCAAAACCGAACGCGCCCTCGAGGCGCTGCGCGACCTTTCCAGCCCCCGCGCCCTTGTTATACGAGACTCTAAAGAAAAACGCATCGCCGGTCGCGATGTGGCGATGAACGACATCATCGTCCTGAATGAAGGCGACCGCGTTCCAGCCGATGCGGAAATTCTTTCCTCCTCTAATCTTCTGGTGGATGAATCCCTCCTGACAGGCGAATCGGCGCCGGTGCGCAAATCCCCCGCCAAGGGAAAAACCGAATACATGCGCCCCGGCGGCGAGGACACCCCCTTCGTTTATTCCAGCACGCTCGTCGTTCAGGGACGCGGCGTTGCCCGCGTGCGCGCCACAGGTATCAACACTGAAATCGGCGTTATCGGCAAATCCATGCTGGCGCTGGAGCCGGAGGCGACCGGGCTTCAAAAGGAAACACGGCGCGTTGTGCGGCAGCTGGCGGCGATGGGACTTTTGCTTTGCATTTTGCTGGTGGTTGGTTATGGCTTGACGCGGGGCGACTGGAAACAAGGCTTTCTCGCCGGCATCACCCTCGCTATGGCAACACTGCCGGAGGAGTTTCCCGTCGTCCTCACCATTTTCTTCGCGCTCGGCGCATGGCGCATGGCGCGCAAAAATGTCCTGACCCGGCGCGTTCCAACCATCGAAACGCTCGGCTCCGCCACAGTTCTTTGCGTGGACAAAACCGGCACGCTGACAATGAACCGGATGTCCGTCAAAAAGATGGTCGCAAACAGCGAAACTTATGACGTCAACGGATGCCTCAGCGAACCGCTGCCTGAAACATTTCACGAACTTGTTGAATTCAGCATCCTTGCCAGCCAGCGCGACCCCTTTGACCCGATGGAAAAAGCAATCAAGCAGCTCGGCGAGCAACACCTCGCCCGGACGGAACATCTCCATCGCGACTGGACGCTTGTGCATGAGTATCCGCTCTCGCGCGAATTGCTCGCCCTCTCCCATGTGTGGGAATCGCCGGACGGCGCGGATTTCGTTATCGCCGCCAAAGGCGCGCCGGAAGCCATCGCCGACCTCTGCCATTTTAACAGCGAAGAAATGGACGAACTTTCCTATCATATCTCCGCGCTCGCCAAAGAGGGTCTGCGTGTCATCGGCGCGGCAAAATCATCCTTCCATCGAACCGCGCTGCCGGATATCCAACACGGCTTCCCATTCGAATTTCTCGGGCTCATCGGGCTTGCCGACCCCGTTCGCCCCTCCGTCCCTGACGCCGTGAAGGAATGCAACGCCGCCGGCATCCGCGTCATCATGATTACCGGCGATTACCCCGGCACAGCGCAGAACATCGCGCGTCAAATCGGACTGAGCAATGCCCATCTCTTTCTCACCGGCGCGGAATTGAGCGCGATGACGGATGAAGAACTCCGGCGGCGCATCCGCGAAATCGGCATCTTCGCCCGCGTGGTGCCGGAGCAGAAACTCCGCATCGTCAACGCCCTTAAAGCGGAAGGCGAGATTGTTGCCATGACCGGCGACGGCGTTAATGACGCGCCCGCCTTGAAAGCCGCGCACATCGGCATTGCCATGGGAGCGCGCGGAACGGACGTCGCCCGCGAAGCGGCATCGCTCGTTCTTCTCGACGACGATTTTTCCTCAATCGTGCAAGCGGTCAGGATGGGTCGCCGCATCTACGACAATATCAAAAAAGCAATCGCCTATATCTTTGCCATCCATGTGCCCATTGCGGGCATGTCCCTGTTGCCGGCGCTCTGCCGATTGCCGCTGGCGCTCCTGCCCGTTCACATCGTTTTTCTTGAACTGATTATTGACCCCGCCTGCTCGGTGGTTTTTGAAGCGGAGCCGGAAGAATCTGGCATCATGGAGCGCCCCCCGCGCAGCCCAAAGGAAAAACTCTTCAACCGGCGCACGCTCGCCCTCGGCATCGCACAAGGCGTCGCCGTCCTGATTATCGTGCTCACCGTATTTTTAATCGCTCATCATATCCAAAAAGACGCCAACGAGGCCCGCGCCCTGACATTCACCACGCTTATTATCGCCAATCTGGGGCTGATTATGACGAACCGCTCATGGACGCGCAATATTTGGGATATGCTGCGGACGACCAACAACGCCCTCTGGTGGGTTATCGGCGGCGCGGCGGCGTTTCTTGCGCTTGTCCTTTACACGCCGTTTCTACGCTCTCTCTTCCGGTTCAGCTATCTGCACCCCACGGATATAGCCATCTGCATATGCGCCGGCGCTGTCAGCGCCCTCTGGTTCGAGACGATGAAATTCTTCCGAAGCCGCTCGCGGCATCTCGCCGCTAATCGCCAATGAACCCATCCGCGCCGATGCCGCAATCTCGCCGTCTCAGCTGTGCGGAACGGCTTCCGATGAAAAATCGTCGCAGAGGCATCCATTCTGTCTTGACAGGTTTGCCTCCCATATAATAAAAAAAATGTTTATTTATGAAGGATGATACAGAGGGCGCGGAAAAAGTTTCTCACGCAGTTTTCCTCTTGCTTGATTGCAGAAACGGCGCATGTTGTCAAATCGCTCCTGATTGACGCCAAATCCGGCGCCTGCAAGGATGAACTCGGCGCGAAACCATGCCCCAGATTAATCTTTGCAGGGAAATGAAAACCGCCGGTTAAGTCTATTATTCTGACGCGAGGGATCGCATTTGCGCATAGCCAAAAACATGTTCCCCGCTTTGCGCCATTTGGGAAAAAAAGCGATGCCCGTTTTTTTTCTAATGCTGCTGTGCGCCCGCGCGCCGCGCGCTTCCGATAGCATGCAAAGAATCAAATTTGACCACCTCACCATCGAGCACGGGCTTTCCCAAAATACCATCAACGCCATTCTTCAAGACCGGCACGGTTTTATGTGGATCGCCACAGACGACGGGCTTAACCGATACGATGGCTACGCCTTTACCGTTTTCAGAACTATTTACGGCGACAAAACCTCAATTTCCGATAATTGGATCGTCTGCCTCTTTGAAGACAAAGACGGCACGCTCTGGATTGGGACGAACAGCGGCGGGCTCAACAAATTCGACCCCATCACAGAAACGTTCTCCTGCTATAAAAACGACCCGGCTAATCCCCAAAGCATCGCAAGCAACTACGTCGAAGCCATCGCCGAGGACGCTCACGGGAATCTCTGGATCGGAACCCGACACGACGGGCTGGATAAATTCGACAAACAAAAAAACATCTTCACCCATTTCAAAGCAGAGCCCTCCAATTCCAATGCCCTCGTTGATAATAACATCTGGTGCCTTTATATTGACCGCAACAATATCATCTGGGTGGGAACGGAATTGGGCGGACTCAACTGCTACGACCCGCAGATTCAAAAATGGAAAATATATAAATACGACCCCAACAACCCCCAAGCCTTAAGCCATTACGGCGTCTCTTGCATCCACGAAGATAGACAAGGCAATATGTGGATCGGCACGGTCAGAGGCGGTCTGAACTGTTTAAATAAAAAAACCGGCATCTTCACCAGCTACCGCAATGACCCGAACAATCCAAAAAGCATCTCCAACAATTATGTTACCGACATCCTTGAAGATTCTAGCGGCGATATTTGGGTTTCCACAAGCTCCGGCGGCTTGAACAAATTTGACCGGGTTAAAGGCGAGTTCACCGCCTATCGAGCGGACCGTCTTAATCCCCACAGCCTCAACGACGACACTATCTGGGGAATGTGCGAAGACCGTTCCGGCACCATCTGGTTCGGCACAAGCGTTGGCGGGCTGAATCTATACAACCGCAAAAAAAGCAAATTCACCCATTACTATCATGAAACAAACAACCCCGATAGCCTTAGCGACAATACCGTCTGGGCGATTTGGGAGGATTATGAATCCGAGCTATGGGTGGGGACGTCCAACGGGCTCAACCGATTCAACCGCTCTACAAAAAAGGTGACGCGATATTTTCACGACCCTTCAAACGCCAACACCCTCTCCCACAATTTTGTCTGGGCTATCAACGGCGACGATGCGGGCAATATCTGGATTGGCACAAGAGGCGGTCTTGATTGTTTCAACAAAAACACCGAACGCTTCACGCGCTATTATAACATTCCAAATAACGCCTCATCGCTGAGCAACAACACCGTGCGGTGCGTCGTCCGCGACAGCGACGGTTCTTTTTGGGTGGGAACAAACAACGGCCTGAACAGGCTCAACCCGCGCACCGGCGTCTTCACACGATATTTCAACGACCGGAACACCCCGATAAACCTCGCCAACGAAGTCATCCGCACGCTCTTTCTTGATTCCAGAGAGTTGCTCTGGATTGGCACAAATGAGGGGCTGTGCGTTTTGGACATATCCCAAAACACGCTCTCACGGTTTTCGCACGACCCCAATAATTATGCCAGCATCAGAAACAACCGCATCAGAGGCATCACGGAAGATTCGCAAGGCAACATCTGGGTGGGAACTATTGGCGGAGGCTTGAGCAAATATGACCGCGATTCAGGAACCTTTTTGACCTTTACAGAAAAAGATGGACTCGCCAACGACACTGTTTATGGCGTCCATGAGGACGCCGAAGGCATTTTATGGCTCAGCACCAACAAAGGCGTATCTAAATTCAATCCCGGCATCATGCTCTTCCGCAACTATGATACCAGCGACGGTTTGCAAAGCAACGAGTTCAACACCGGAGCCTCGCACAAAAACCGAAAGGGTGAAATCTTCTTCGGCGGCATCAACGGTTTCAACGCATTTTTTCCTAAGGACATCAAAGATAATCCCATTGCGCCCACAGTGGTTCTTACATCTTTTAAGATTCTTGACAAGCCCGCTCGGCTGGATAAACCGATTTATCTGGCGGATAAAATCCCGCTGACTTGGCGCGACCGATACATCTCTTTCGAATTCGCCGCCCTCGATTATACCGCGCCGGAAAAAAATCAATACGCCTACATGCTTGAAGGGCTGGACTCGGATTGGATTTATTCCGGACATCGCCGCTTCGGCAGCTACACAAACCTCGGCGCCGGCTCCTACACCCTGCGCATCAAAGCGGCAAATAACGACGGCATCTGGAATGAGTCCGGCGTCTCACTTGCCATTAACATCCCCCCCCAGCCATGGCATACATGGTGGGCTTACACACTTTATGGCATCGCCGCCATTGCCATTGTCCTTTTTTATGTCCGCATCAAAACCCGCGAAAACCTTCTGGCTTCCGAGCGCAAGGAACGCCACCTTTCCGAATCGCTGCGAGCTATCGCAAAAGCGCTCAATTCATCGCTGGATCTCTCCGACGTCCTTGAACAAATCCTTTCAGGTTTGAGCCAGATTATCCCTTATGACGGCGCGCTGGTTCTCCTTAAACATGGGGAAGATTTTCGCATCATGGCGGCGCTGGGGCGGCGCAGAGATGAGCCGATGAAAAGGCATATCAAGACACGCGAAGATTCCATCCTTGCTGAAATCGTCAACACGCCTCAAACCCGCCTCTATGATAATGTATCAGGCAATGAACGCTTTCAAGATCTTCAGGCAGCCCTCGAAGAGGAAATGGCGGCTTGGATTATTATCCCCCTTGTCTCCAAAGAGGAGATGCATGGTATGTTGATTATCGGCAGCAAATCCCGCGGCTCTTATCAGGATTACCATGTCCTCATTGCCGATACCTTCGCCGAGCAGGCTGCCACCGCTATGGAAAACGCGCGGCTCTTCGGCAAGGTCAAGCGCCTTTCTTTGACCGATGGGCTGACGGGGCTTCTCAACCGCCGCCACTTTTTTGATCTGGCGCAGCGCGAATTCCAGCGCGCTAAAAGATACGGCAGCGGGTTGGGCATCCTGATGGTGGACCTTGATAATTTTAAGCATTGCAACGACACTTATGGGCATCTTTGCGGAGATGAAGTTTTGAAAATAGTGGCGTCAAGGCTGAGGCAAAGTCTCCGCACAACCGACATTCTCGGACGTTACGGCGGCGAGGAATTTTCCATCTTGGTCCATGAAGCCAAATCAGATGAGATTGAAGCCCTTGCCCAGCGTCTGCTGGAATCGGTCTCCAGCGCGCCGATTATCACGCGGGAATGCAAAAATCCGTTAAAGATGACCATCAGCGTAGGCGTGGCGCTGCTGGCGGACGACAACCCCACCCTCGAATCGCTCATAGAGCGCGCGGATAACGCCCTCTATCGCGCCAAACGAAAAGGCAAAAATCGCTACGAAATGGACTGAAATTGTTTCAGCCCTAAACACAAACGGAGTTTAATATGGTCAAAGTTGGCATTATCGGCGGGTCGGGGTTGGATGACCCTCATTTCTTGAAAAACCCTGAAAGCATCGGCGTGAACACAATCTACGGAGCGCCGTCTTCGTCGCTCTTGACTGGCGTCATCTCCGGCGTTCCGGTTGCCATTCTCGCCCGACACGGCAATCTGCACACCATCCCGCCGACGCATGTCAACAACCGCGCCAATATCACAGCCCTCAAAGAATTCGGCTGCACGCATATCATCGCAACAACCGCCGTGGGCAGCCTGCGCGAGCAAATCGAACGCGGTGATTTAGTCATCCTTGACCAGTTCATTGATTTTACGCGCCGCAGGCACCTCACATTCCACGATGTTTTTGAACCGCATAGCGCCGTTCACACCGCCATGGCTGACCCCTTCGATGAAAACCTGCGCCGGATTCTCATCGCCTCCGCTGCAGAACTGGGCATCAAACATCATCCAAGCGGAACAGTTGTCACCATCGAAGGACCTCGCTTTTCCACGCGCGCTGAATCAAAAATGTTCCGCCTCTGGGGGGCGGACGTCATCAACATGAGCATAGCGCCGGAAGCCGCTCTTGCCAACGAGGCGCGCATCCCCTATGCCGCAGTTGCCATGTCCACAGATTACGATTGCTGGAAAACGGACGAAGAGCCGGTAACGTGGGATGCCATCCTGCAAATATTCAATGAAAACGTAGGCAAAGTGGTTAAACTGATTCTTCAAACAATTCCAAAAATAAAATAAGCCGACACATCAAAAACCCCGCAAAAAATCAGCTGCGATTTTTTAACCTTTGACTGCGCCGGCGGTAAGCCCCTGAACAATCTGTTTTTGAAAGAGGAGAAAGATGAGAATCATCGGAACGGCGCTAATGGTCGCGCCCGCCATCACCAGCCCGTATTCCACCGTGTGCTGCTGCTGAATGGTTTGCAGCCCCACCTCAAGAGGGAAATAAGGCTCATATCCGATGATGACAAAGGGCCAAAAAAAACTTTTCCAGATGCCTGTGAAGGAAAGGATGCCCCATGCGGCGAGTATCGGCTTGGAAAGCGGCAGAATCACGCGCCACCAGATGCCCAGCTCCCCGCAGCCGTCAATGCGCGCCGCCTCCTCAAGACTCCCCGGCAAAGTCTGGATATATTGCCGCATCAAAAATATTGCCACAGGCGAACACATGCCCGGCAGGATGAGCGCCCAGTGCGAGTTAATCAGCTGTATCCCCGTCAGCCCCGGTATGCCGTTTGTGATGACGATGAAAAGCGGGATGACAAGCGCCTGATACGGAACCATGATGGAGGCAATCAAAAGGCTAAAGATAAAATTGCGCCCTTTGAAGCGAATCTTCGCAAGCGGATACGCCGCCAGATTTGACAGCATGGATTGCAAAAATGTAATGAGCAACGCCAGATATACCGTGTTTCCCAGCCAACGGAAAAGCTTGCACCGCCGGAAGAAATCCCGCCAGTTATCGGCAAGGGGCGGTTTCTCGCCGGCGGGACGGGGCTGCGTCTGCGCGGTATTGGCGCTGGTGCGCGGACTCATTGTCGCCTCAAGCAGGGACTTGTAATTATCCAATGCAAAATTTTTTGGGCGCACATCCGGCGGAGTGCTTTGCAGATAAACGCCCGGCGTAAACGCCGAAAGGAACATCCAAATCATCGGGACAAGCAAAAGCAGCGAAAGTGGCATCAAAATCACATGCGCGGCATTTTTGGTAAAAAAGGGCAGAAGGCGCAAGCGCAATTTCGGACGGAGTTGCCCCGTCCCGCGCGCCGTCGCACGCCGCTTTTTCAAAAGCTCCGACGGAATCTGAATCAGATTCCAAACGCCCCCCGCCGTCCACTCAATCAAGTTGCTCACACCGTCAATCGCCTTGTCAAAAATAGTGGGCGGACGCGTCTCTTCCAAATCCGTTCGGAATATCTTGAACTGCAAAACGGCAAAACCTGTGACAATTAAAAGCAAAAGCAAAGAAAGAGCGCCTGCCTGACCGTAGTAGCCGTTGGCAAACGCAAGGCTGTAAATCTCATAAACCAACACCGTTGATGAGCTCGCAGGTCCGCCGCTTGTCAGAGTGAACACCAGTTCAAACACCTGAAACGAGCCGATGGTATTCAGCACCACCAGATAGAGCGTGATGGGGCGCAAAAGCGGCAGTGTCACATGCCACCAACGCTGAACGGCGTTTGCGCCGTCCACGCGCGCCGCCTCAATGCACTCGGAAGGCACGCGCGCCAGACCCGCCAGATAAATGAGGATATTGCCGCCGGGTCCCGCGCCGATGGCGGCAAGAATCACGGCAAACATAGACCAGCGCGGATCGCCCAGCCAGTTGATTTTCCCAACCCCGAACCATGAAAGCGCCCAGTTCAAAAGTCCAAAGTTGTAATCATATAGCCAGCGCCAAATCATAGCGAAGATGATGGCGGAGGTAACCGTCGGCAGATAAAAGGCGCTTCGATAAAACTTCCGCGCCCGCTCGTCCACAGAATAAATCAGAGTCGCAATCACCATTGAGGCGATTATATTAACCGGCACAAAAATTATCGTGAAAAAAAGCGTGTTCTTGAATGCGCGCAGAACCCTGTCCCGCATCAGAACATTGCCAAAAATATCATGAAAATTCTGCAGCCCCACCCACGGACTTCCCCAAAAACCGCGCGCGGGCATATAATCCTTAAACGCCAAAAGAAGGGCGAGAAACATCGGGATAACGGCAAACACAAAAAAAAGGAGCAGCGTGGGCGAAAGGAATGCCCAACCCCAGATTTGACGCTGCGTCCGCTCTTTCATAAAACACGCTCCCGCCGTTTCATGCACAGCATATGATTCTTGACTGCATGAGGCGTTTGTTGAATGCAACAAAAATCTATTTCATCAGCGCGTAAGCCCCTCAGTCAAAAAAAACGAAACGCAATCCGCCCGCTCTTTTTTGATTTGAATGCCCAAACTCCGGCAAAAAACGCCCGCACGAAAAGACGGAAAACCATTTTTATGGCTTAAAATTCTTTTATTGATTTTCAATTTAGCCTGTGGATGGTGTTTGTTTGTTTTGTTGAACAGCGTTAAGAAAAGGCAAAATTTTTATGCAGGACGAAACCGTTAAAAAAACGGTGCTTATCAACGTGGAAGAAAACGAGATCCGCGCAGCGTGTCTTGAAAATCATCAGCTGGTGGACCTCTTCATTGAACGAACGGACAACTTAAGCCTTGTTGGAAATCTTTACAAGGGCGTGGTGGAGGATGTTGTCCCCGGGCTGCAGGCGGCTTTTGTGGATATCGGATTTGAGCGCCGAGCCTTCCTTCATTTTGACGACTTCTGCCCGGAAACCCTTGACCTTGCCAAGAAGAAGAAACCCTCAAAAAAATCAGAAGGCGAAGAGCAAAAACAGCGCGGCAAAAAAGATAAAGCCCAAATGCTCCAAAAAGGCGTCAGCCTCCTTGTGCAGGTGCTCAAAGATGAAATCGGAGCCAAAGGTCCGCGCATCACGACATACATCTCGCTTCCGGGACGCTACCTTGTCTATCTGCCCTATCCCTCGCAGCATGGCGGCGTCTCTCGAAAAATCGAAGACGAAAAAGAACGCCAACGCCTCCGCAAAATCCTCGGCGAGATTAAAGATACCAACCAGAGTTTCATCGTCCGCACGGCGGGCATGGGCATGGATGACGAAGCTATCAAAGGGGATATTGGGCATCTGAAAAGCACATGGAACAGCATCATGCGCAAATTCCGCGAAAAAGGCGGCGCGCGTCTTCTCTTCAACGACCACGACATCCTTTACCGCATTGCCCGCGACAAAATCAGCGACGACATTCAAGAAGTCCTCATCAACGAAAAAAAGGCGCATCGGGATTTTTCGCGCATCGTCAAAAACATGATCCCAAAACTTTCCCGCCGCGTCCACCTCTTCAACCAACCCGTAAGCCTCTTTCAGCAATATGACGTGGAAAAGCAGATTCAGCGCGCCTGCCACCGAAAAGTCTGGCTCAAAAGCGGCGGCTATGTGATATTTGACGAAACGGAAGCCCTCACGGCGATTGACGTCAACAGCGGGCGGTTCATCAATAAAAAAGAGCAGGAAAAAATCGCGCTCAAAACCAATCTGGAGGCATGCAAAATCATCGCCCAGCAACTCCGCCTTAGAGACATCGGCGGCATCATCGTCGTTGATTTTATTGACATGGAGCATAAAGACAGCCGCCAGCAGGTGGAGGAGGAATTCGCCCGGCAAACCAAATCCGACCGCGCCAAAATGACCATGCTGCCCATCTCGGAATTCGGTCTTCTTCAACTCACCCGCAAACGCGTTCGACAAAGCCTCGGACATCAAGTTTTCGACAAATGCCCCTATTGCGGCGGGTCGGGACGCGTCCTGACTCCGCGCCAGCTCTGGCGGGAAATGAAATATTCCATCTTGAATCTATTGAATAAAAAACCGCTGCCCCTCGAAATCACCGTCTCGATGCACACCCGCACCAAAAACTACGTTCAGGATAAATTCATGGGCGCTTTGCAAGAAATGCAAAAAAAATACAAAGTCCCCATCACCATCCTTTCCAGCGAAGACCTCCACGTGGAAGATTTTCAAGTGCGTTACATGCTCCCCGATAGGACGGAAAAAGACGAGGGACGCCTGACAAACGGAGAATAAGGGCTCGCCCCATCTCCCCGCACGTTACAAAAAAAACAAATATCCCATTCCAAAGGAGGTTCCCCATGTCCACTGAATTCACCCATCTCCACGTCCATAGCGAATACAGCCTTCTTGACGGCGCCTGCCGTTTTGATCCCCTTTTCACGAAATTGAAAAATTCAAAAGCAAAGGCAGTTGCCCTGACCGACCACGGCAATCTTTTCGGCGCCATTGATTTTTATAAAAAAGCCAAACAAGCCGGCATCAAACCCATTCTCGGCTGCGAACTCTACATCGCCCCCGGCTCGCGAACTGAACGGCAGTCCCAAGAGCGCAGAGCCTCAAACCATATCCTCCTGCTCTCCACCAGCTACGAGGGCTACCTAAACTTGGCAAAACTCAGCTCCATCGGCTATCTGGAAGGCTTTTATTACAAACCGCGCATAGACATCGAATCGCTCGCCAAATATTCCAAAGACCTCATCTGCCTGACCGCCTGCATCAAGGGCGCCGTGCCCGAGCAGCTTCTTGAGGGCAAACATAAAAAAGCCGCCGAAACCCTTGATGAATATATCAGCATTTTCGGAAAGGAAAACGTCTTTGTGGAGCTGATGGATCAAGGGCTGCCGGAGCAAAAAAAAGCGAACCCCGCCCTTATCAAACTCGCAAAAAAAGCGGATGTAGGGCTCGTGGCAACCAACGATTGCCATTACTTAAATAGCGAAGACGCCGAAATCCACGACGTTCTTCTCTGCATCGGCACAGCAAAAACGCTCGCCGAAGAACAGCGCATGCGCTTCTACTCCACGGAATTTTACGTCAAAACCCCCGAGGAAATGAAGGCGGTTTTTGGAGATATTCCCGAAGCGCTTCAGAACACTATGGCGATTGCGGAACGTTGCAACTCCGAAATCCGCTTCAACCAAAAACACCTCCCGCTCTTCACTCCGCCCGAGGGGCTGACTTTGGAGCAATACCTGCGCCAGCTGGTGGAAAAAGGGATGAAGAAGCGCTATCCGGAACAAACAGAAGAAATTCGAGCGCGCATGGAATATGAACTGACCATGATTAACAAAATGGGGTTCAATTCCTATTTCCTTATCTTCTGGGATCTGGTGCGATTCGCCCGCGAAAACGGCGTTGTGGTTGGGCCGGGGCGCGGCTCCGCCGCCGGCAGCATCGTCTCCTACGCGCTCGGCATCACCGATATTGACCCGCTGGAAAACAATCTCCTCTTTGAAAGATTTCTCAACCCCGAACGCGTCTCCATGCCGGATATTGACATGGATTTCGACGATATCAACCGCGACAAAATCATCCAATACGTCAAGCAAAAATATGGCTCCACCCGCGTTGTGCAGATTATCTCATTCGGAACGCTCAAGGCAAAAAACGCCCTCAAAGACGTCGGGCGCGTGATGCAGATTCCCATCCCCCAAGTGGAACAAATCACGCAGATGATCCCCCCTCAAAAAACCATCTCCGAGGCTCTTGCCACAGTTGATGAATTCCGAAAAATAGCCGAAGAGGATGCGCGCATCAAAAAACTCGTCCGCTACGCCCTCGCCATCGAGGACATGGCGCGCCACGCCTCCACCCACGCGGCGGGAGTGGTTATGGCGGACAAGGATATTGTGGAGATTGCGCCCCTTTACAAACCCGCCAACACAAATGACATCGCCACCCAATTTCCCAAATCTCAAGTGGAGCAAATCGGTCTTTTGAAAATGGATTTCCTCGGACTTAAAAACCTCACCATCATCCAGACCACCATTGACCGAATCAAAAAAACAAAAGGCGTGGATATACGATGGGAGGAGATTCCCATGACCGACGCCAAAACCTACGACCTCATCTGTTCCGGCAATACGATGGGCATCTTCCAATTGGAATCCACCGGCATGCGCGAAACAATAATCGGGCTTGCCCCGCGCAACATCGCCGAAGTTACCGCCGCCCTCGCGCTGCACCGCCCCGGTCCCCTCAATAGCGGCATGGTGTACGACTTTATCCTGCGCAAACACGGCAAAAAACAAATCATCTACGAACACCCACTGCTTGAGCCGATTCTCAAAGAAACATTCGGAGTCATCGTCTATCAGGAACAAGTCATGCAGATAGCTCAAGTGCTGGCGGGATACTCGCTGGGAGAGGCGGACTGCCTCCGGCGCGCCATCGGAAATAAGGACAAAGACAGCCTGAGCAAAAGCAAGGATGACTTTTTGCGGCGCGCCCTCGAACGCGGCGTGGACAATCCTGTGGCGGAAAAAATCTTTGACCTCATCGTTTACTTCGCCGGATACGGTTTCAATAAAAGCCACAGCGCCGCCTACGCCATCCTCACCTACCGCACCGCTTGGCTCAAAGCCCATTACCCTGTGGAATATATGGCGTCCGTCCTCACAAATGAAATCGGCAACAATGAAAAAATCGCCCATTACATCCGCGCCTGCAAGGAAATGGGCATCCAGATTCTCCCGCCGGACGTCAATGAATCGTTCGCCAATTTCACCGCCGCGGGGGAAAAAATCCGATTCGGGCTTGCCGGCATCAAACACGTGGGCGAAGGCGCTGTGGAAAAAATTATCGCCGAACGCAAAAATAACGGCGCATTCAAAAGCTTTCAGGATTTCCTGATGCGCGTCCCTTCGAATGCCGCCAACTCTCGGCTTGTGGAAGCGCTCATCAAATCCGGGGCTTTCGACTCCCTTGGAGCCCACCGCGCCCAGCTCATGCATATTATGGAACAGGCGCTGGAATTGGCAAGCCATTACCAAAAAGAAAAAAACTCCGCGCAGCTCTCACTCTTTGAATCCGCGAAGAATTCCTCCTATGAGGCGATCCCTCTGCCCATCATCTCCGCATGGGATGAAAAAGACATGCTCCAGTTCGAAAAGCATTATCTCGGATTCTACGTATCCAGCCACCCGCTCAATCAATTCGAGGCGGATGTTCGCGCCCTTTCCACCGCCAGCTCCTCCACAATGGAGGAAAAAACCGATAAGAAAATCTCCCTTGTCGGCATTATTTCCAAAGTTATACCCAAACTGGGGAAGAGCGGCAACATGTATGCCGAGGTTCTCCTTGAAGATTTCGTCGGTCCTATACGCCTTATGCTTTTCAACCGCGCCTACGACGCCTACAAATCCCTTCTCCAAGCGGATAGCATCATCTATGTCCGCGGCAAAATTTCCCCGCCCCGCCGGCGCCAAGAGCAGACGGAGGAAGATTTGCAAACCGTGGAAACCCAAAAAAGACCGGAAATATTTGTGGAGGAAATCATGACTCTGGCGGATGCGCGAAAAAAATTCGTCCAGCGCATTGAAATCGAAATCGCGCCGGAACATGTCAACGAGCCGAATATGATGCGCTTGAACAAAGTTTGCAAACAGCACAAAGGCAAAATACCCGTGCTCGTTGCCATCCAAAAAAAAGGCGTCGGAAAATTCCGTATGGACGCGGGAAAATTATTGACGGCATCCCCCACCAATGAATTCATACAAGCGCTTCGTTCGCTTCCGTTCGAAGTTCGTTTTTCCTTTTCAACCAAATAAAAAGGAGACGGCTCATGAAAAATTTCGGTCTCTTCCTGCCGGTTTTGATGCTGCCCGCATTCGCAAACCTCGTTTGCCGCGCGGACGCCGCGCCCAAAGATATCAAAGGCAACACCCTCGCCGCCAGCGTCATCATCTCCAACGCGCCGCAATTCAGCGAAAATGGCGAAAGCCTTCTTGCGGAATTAAAGCGGCTTTTTTCATCGGATTCGGAAGGGCTGAAATTCTTAGCGGGCGACAATGACCCGAATGCGGACGCCGCCTCCGCCCTACGCCTCGAAATTCTTTTTCAAAAATCGGAAACTGCGCCGGTGAAAATAACCATCGGCGCAGCCGCATATCCCTTTGGCGCTATCACCGAGGAGCATATCAGAAGCCCCGAATACTCGCATAAATTTGCAAGCGATTCCGCGCTGATGGCGATTCATCTTGCCGCTTTATGCCCCAGTGCCGAAATAGAAAGAATTCTCGCAACGCAAGACCGCAGCGGAAGCGTGCGCCTTGCCATTGCCTCGGCGGAGCCTCTGCCGGAAAGCGAAATCCTGCCGCTTGCCGAAAAAATTTACGAAGCATTCCGCAGTTTCTATAATGACAGTACCTCCGGCATGATGGGATATGTGCCTGAAAAAATACTCGTGAAATGCCCCATCGAAAATATCGCAATAGAATTTTACCGCTATATCTTCCCCGCAAAAGAGCTAACCAAAGATGAAGAAAAAAAGCGCGCGGAGGAGATGGAAAAAATCATCGCCGTCGTTAAACCTTTTCCAAGCGGTGTTTTTTTTGTGAGCGGATTGGACATCCATTCCCCTTACACATTCAAAATGGTGGACGAATCCAAAGATGAAAAAAATCTTCGGCGCGAACTCCTGACGGGCGGATTCGTCACAGCTTCACTTGGCGGCATCGTCCGCACCATACCAATCAAAGAGCAAGCAACCGTTCCGCCGCAGGCAAAGCAACCGGCGGCAACCGAAATAATTATCCAAAAAACAACACCCGATTCCGCAACATTTGATTATGTCATCGAAGGGGCGACTATTTTTGACGGAACAAAAGAAGGCAAACGCTTTATCGGCGATGTGGGCATTGCGGGCGAGCGCATCTCCGCCGTTGGCGCCCTGAGCGGCAAACCGCGCCAGAACACAATTTCAGGGCAGGGGCTCTTCCTCATGCCCGGATTCATTGACATCCACAGCCATGCCGATAGCACCATTCTCCGCGCGCCGGACGCCGCCTCCCACATCCGCCAAGGCATCACCACCGTCCTCGCCGGCAACTGCTCCTTTTCGCCGGCGGGAATCGGCGCTTTTTTGAAAGAAATAGAAACAACCAGAGTCGCTATCAACATCGCCATGCTCATCGGCGGCGCGCCCGTGCGCCGCAGCGTGATGGGCGAACGCAAAGGACAGCCGCTCTATGAAGAGGTCTATTGGGAAAAAATCCTTACCGACCTTGCCATGGAGGAGGGCGCCTTCGGTTACTCCTCCGGTCTAATTTATAGAATCAGCGAACAATGCTACATGTGGGAATTGGCGGAAATATCCAAACAACTCAAACCCTATGGCGGTTTTTATGCCTCCCATGTGCGCGGCGAATCGGAAGAAGTGCTGGACGCCATTCGCGAAGCGATTCATATCGGAGAAATAGCGCAAGTGCCTGTTCAAATATCCCACATGAAAGTGCTCAGCAAAGTCAACTGGGGGAAAATGAACCGCTATCTGGAGATTATGCGTCAGGCGCGCGAACGCGGATTGGACGTCACCGGCGACCAGTATCCTTGGCGCGCATCCGGTCCCGCCGGTCATTACCGACTCTATACACTCCTCGTGCGCGAAGGCATAAAAAGGGCATCGCCGGAAGTTGTCTTCCTCAAAGACATGCCCGGCAAATATCAAAAATATTCCGGACACCTACTCTCAGAACTCCTTGAGGGCGAAAATATGACACCCGAAGAACTCATCGAAGATTTAAATCTTACGGATAAATCAAACCTTTTTGCCGCCTATCTTTGCATATCCGAAGATGATATGATACTTGCCATGAAAGATGACAACGTCATGGTTTGCACCGACGGCAGCGTTGTTTCCGAATCCACAATCCTAAATGATAAAGAAGAGATGGCAACGGAGCATCCGCGCAAATACCGCACATATCCCGAATTTTTTGCCAAATATGTCCGCGATAAAAATGTCTGCACGTGGGAACTGGGAGTCTATAAATCAACGGGGCTCCCCGCATGGCGTTTGAACCTTGCCGATAGAGGCGTCATCAAAGCGGGGGCTTACGCAGACCTTGTTCTGCTTAATCCGGAAAAACTGGATCCCGCGGCGGATTTCCGCGACCAAACGCCGCCGCCGGCGGGCATTCATTACGTCTTCGTAAACGGCAAACCCGCCTATGAGAACGGGAAATTAACCAGCGTCCTATCCGGCAAACCGCTTTACGCCGCCGGCAGAAAAAAGCCTTAATCTTTGGAAGCAAAATTTGGGAGGGGTAGTCTATTAAAACTGCGTAAAATATCTTTATAGCGCTGCCGTCTTTTAATGAGCGCTATCCTATTTTCCGCAGTTGGCGGGCGGGGTTGCCGGCTATAACGCAATGCCCTTCCGGGAAACTCTTTGTGACAACGGCGCCCGCGCCCACGATGGTGTATTCGCCTAATACCACGCCCGGCAGAATGACGGCGTTCATGCCAATCCACGAATGCGCGCCGATGCGAATCGGCGGCGCGGGCAAATGGCTGTCGTTATCCAGCGGGTCATGATTCGCGCTGATGAGCCCCACACCCGGCGCCAGATTCACATAGTCGCCAATCTCAATCCCGTTCATCGCCTGAATGTAGCAGTGCGGAGAATCGCCCGGACAAGTGCCGCGCCCCAATGACACCAGCTGCGGGCAGACCACCTGCGTGGTGAAATGCACGGGCCAAGGCACCCCCCTGTTCACGCCGACTATCTGCAGCATTCTGTATTTGATGTAAAATTTGAGGGAGCATTTTTCCGGAACGCGCAAAAATTTTCTTATGAAGGTTTTCACGCTCATTATTTGAATAAAAACCTCAGAGATAATAAATAAAACGCGCCAAAGGCGAGCCCGCTACCTGCTAACTGCGCCAGTCCCGGTAGCGGCAGATGCAAAAAAATAAAACAGGGCGCGCACGCCAAAATACACGAACCTATTATCCTGCCGAATGCCGCCGCATCAAGCAATTTCCGCCACTCAATATGCGCCGCCCCTTTAATCACAAAAAGATAAAAAAGAGCCTGACAAATCGTGGCGAGCACAAGCCCCAGCGCCACGCCCACAGGACCGAGCGGTCCAACCAGCGCCAAACTCAACGCCAGATTCCCGAATAAATCCACAAGCGCGCCGATTATCACAACGCGCGTCCGCCCCAGCGCAAACAAAATAGCCTGAAACGGCACAATCCGAATCGGCAGCATGAAAAGATACGCGCGGAAGATTGGAACGGAATCAAGATACGACGCTTTTTTGTAAACGAAAACATAAATCTGCGGCGCAAGCATCATCAAAAAACAAAATAACGGAAAGAGAAAAACCGCCGTCTTGACGGACGCCTTTCGGAAAAGCGCGCCGAACTCCTCCCATCTGCCTTCGTGTTTGAAACGCGCCAGCTCCGGTATGATGACCGATGTGACAGAGCTGATGAGGATGCCGATGAGCGGAATTTCCAGCGCCCCATAATGATATACCGCAAATTCCTTCGGGTTGAAAAGATACGAAATCAACGTGCGGTCGAGGTCTTTGGAAACCACATCTATCACGCTATTCAGCCCCAGCGGAATGATATATGCCGCCTGCTGAATAAAAAGCGCCCTCGAAAAAACCGGCGGTTCAGACGGTAGAAAACGGTCGCACAAAATAAAACTCACAATGAACTTTGCCAAATTGACAAAACCCAAAAGTAAAAAAACCGTTATGAGCGGCTGGCGGAGCAACACCGGCACGGCGACAGCCGAAAAATGCAGCCCCGTGAACACAAACGTCAGCGCCGCCATCGCCTTGTGCCGATTGACCGTAATTAGTATGGCGTCCCCAAAACTGGATGCGACAATCGTGAAAAGAAAAAGCGACGCCATGCGTAGAAGCGGCGCAAGCTCGGGGTTATTGAACTTGCCCCCAATCCATCCCGCCAGAAAAATAAACGCCGCCGAAATCAAAACGCCAATGGCGCAAAGAATAAAAACAGACTGATAAAAAAAACCTTTCCGCGCCCGCCCCTCAAGGCTCGGCAAAAAGTAATATATGCTCGTGGGAACGCCGAAGATGAAAATCATAGAAAAGAGATTGATGACAAAAATCACCTGATTATAGGTGCCCGCCAACTCTTCCGTGAGCGCGCGCGCAATGATAATCCCGATGAAAAAATTATTCAGGGACAAAAAAAGGCGGGCAAAGCTCACCACGCCCACTTTTTTGCTGAGCGCCCCCATGCGGAGATAATGCATCATCTTTTAACCCGCCTCTCCCAGAAAAAGGGAAAATAAATCGAAGAAGGCGGGATGGAGGCTTTTCCCGCGTTTCGGCAAAAGATCCGGCAAAATCTCCGACGGCTTTTTGCCACCGCCAAACTCCCGCGCCCGATTGTCATACTCGCTTACAAGCCCAATGAGCAGGCTCGCCTCCATCGGCGCCGAATCCGCCGGCAGCGCGGGAAAGCCCTGTTTATCATATCCCGCATGATGCTCATAGCACACAATCGCAGCCAACGGCGGCGCATTCCGCAGAGCAAGCATCCGCTCCGCGCCGAGCTGCGGGTGCTCGTTATAAACTTGACGCGCCTCCGCCTCCAAAAGAAAGGAAGGCGTATTGCGAATATCCGCCGGCATGGAAAGTTTGCCCGCATCATGCAACAAGGCGGCGCCGGCAAGAAGGCGATTCATGCCATCTTCCATATTCAGATACTTGCCGAATAAAAAAGTCAGAGCGCCGACGCACGCCGCATGCTCCCACTCTCCCATTCGAAACCCTTCATTATGATAAATCTCCATAAACTCTTGACCATGCGCGGAAAGGTTGACCAGCGCGTCCAGCGCCTCGTTCAAAGCCGGGGCGATGTCCGCCTCGCGGCTTTGATACATAAGGTCAAAAAGGCTTTCTGTTTTTTTATAAAGGTGGGCGTAGGGGGCAAAACCCGCCGCCCCGTCTGCCCCCGACTGCTGGTATTGAGCCTGACCGGTCAAAATCTCCTGCGCATTTTTGCCCAGCGACAAACGTTCTAAACGGGCGTGCGGCATCTGCTCTTTCCCCAAAAGTTCCTCCATGCCGCCTTGCTCGTCTATCTCGCTCTGCCGCATCGTCAAGATATTGACAAGGTTAATGAGCTCCTCCATGCCGATGCCTTGTTGGATTGTCAGACGGTCAATGCCGTGCCGTTCAAAGACATCGGCAAAATCTCTCATGCCGGTCATAGAGCGGAAGAGCGGCGCCCCTTCAAAGATGAACTCGCGCTCCACAATGATAAACACCGCCTCTGGATTTTTCCCCAATAGACGGGAGAGCGAATCCTGAACCGGCTCAAGCGATTTTGTGAACCGCCGATGAGTGGGCGGATAAAGGTGCCGCGTTTTGAACATAGAATAAAAAGCGGTAAGAAAGGCTTCCGCTTCGGCGATAAGTTCTTCCGGCGCCATCTCATTCCTCCCTTGGCAGATATTTTTCCGCCTGAAGAAGCGCCGCTTTTGCTTGCAGCGTGCCGATTTCCTCCAATGCTTTGACGGCGGCGAGCTTGAGTTCGTTCCAGCCTTTGCGATTCAAAAGATGGGGCTTTTTGATAAAAGCCAAAAGTTCTTGAACCGTTTGATTATCCTTGAATTTTTTCATCTGCGCAATCCCCGCCGCGCGCATGGCAAAATCAACGGAGGGATTCCGCGTGTCGTTAAGATGGGCGCGCAAAATCTCGTCAACCCTTTCATCATCGAACGCGCTCATAACCTCCAAAGCCATAGCGCGCAGCGATTCATCCTGCGCCTTGTTTTGATATGTCTTGAGCAAAAGGTCGAGCGCTTTGGGCGCTTTGATGCGTCCGAGCGCCAAAACGGATTCTTTGCGGATTCTCAATTCCTCATGCTCCAGCATTTTTTCCAGATGTGGCAGCCATTCCTCCGCGGGAACCTCCCGCATCAAAGTAACAGCATTGCGCACAACATACCACTGCTCGTGTCCCATCATTTGCTGAAGCGCCGTTTCGGGGAGCTCATGCCCTTTTGCCACAAAATCTATTATCTTTTTGCGGAGACTGCGGTCGGGCACCTCAGCCAGCGCCTCCATATAAATGTGTTGCAGCTTCAAATCAAACAGCCCCAAAATCGGCTCCACGTCGCTCAAAGAAACAACGGGATTTTCCGAAAGGCACTGGAGCAGCGTCGGCTTGAACAAAGCGACCACTTTGCGCTCCAGCGCCTTATAGATTTTTATGCCCGAATCGGCGTCGGGAAATTTCTTTTCCTTGAAGGCTTTTTGGAGGGCTTCTATATAATTGCGCGCGCCCTTCCAGTCGTTCATGTCCAAAAAGAGGGAGATGTCATCCGACAGCGCATCCACGCGGCGCATGATAAAATAAGGGTCGTTTGATTGGATAAAAATCCGGGATGCATATCGCTTGTATCGGCTCGTCACGGCGACCGGCGACAACGCATTCCGAAGCGCGGCGGCGCATTTTTCATCCGGCGGCAGCGGTTTGGGTTGCCATGTCCAGATATCGCGCTCTTGCTCCTTGAAGATTTCACCATATATAGCGCGGATAATCGGAAGGACGTTAACCGCCGAATCGGAGGTGTCCTCGCGGCTGGCTTCGGTCTTCAACGAGGCGATGATTTCCTCCTGCTGGCTCGGCGTAACACGCTCCAAAACATCCAGCACGCGCCCCCGCTCCGCATCATCGGGATAAATATCCAGCAAAATATCCGCGCGTATATTTGCCGGCAGCCCTAAAAAATGGCGGATGAGTTCCCGCTTCATATCCTCCGCATTTTCGCCCGTTACGCCGGACACAATTCCCACCAGATTGCGGAATAAAATCCCAACATGCCTTTCTGGGGCGGCGTCATCGGAGATATCTATGATGATATCGGAAATGTCGGGAACAGCTTTGAGGGAATTGATAAATTTTTCTGAAAGCGGGATGTGTTTGGTCAGATTTTCCAACGCCGGTTCCGACTCGGGCGCGGCGCCTAAGAGGTATTCAAGAAGGGAAATTTTTTTCTCGCCGACATCGCCCCCCGCAAGGCTCTCTCCGCGGACGCGGCTCAGCCGTTGATAATCCACAAAGTCAATCCTGATTCCATCCCAACTCGCAGCCGGCTCACCGGAGGCTTTCGATTGGCGCTGGAGCGCCTCCGCCTCCGCCCCCAAAAAACGCAGAAAATTGTAAATACCCGCATCGCTTGCCGTACCGTCAAAATGGATGCGCGCCACGCGCCGCTGATACATCTCCTTTGAAAACTGGAGGACATTCGGTTTGTCGCCGATAGTAAATTCCTCGTTCAAAACAATGCGTCCCGGCTGGCAATCCAAAATAATTTCCGAACGCGACGCAAGGGCGGCTTTGAGAAAATTTTGAAACTCCGAAAGCATCTCCTGAGAAAGCGGATGCTTTTCGGGGTAGAGAGAAACCCTCACCTTGCCGCGCGAAATCAAGTTCAAAAACTCATCCAGAAACGTCCGCGACGCCTCCTCCTTGCTGGAAGCGGATTCCGCAGAGGCGGACGCCTTTGGCGCGCTTTGGGGTATGTTTTTTTCTTCCTCAGGATTCATGCCTTTATATCCGCCGATGCCTCCTTGCAATCAAATGCGGGCAAGGCTCGCCCGCCGTTAGAAAACGCCCTACCAATCAATCGTTTCCCATGGCGGAATCAACCCCTTGCCGAGCAGCTTGACCTTGAGCGACTTGCCGCCTTTGAATGCCTTCGTCACCCAAGAGGCGGGCACCTTTTCCTTCACGCGCCATTCGTCATCGCCGGTGATGACCAGCGTTGTGTCGTCGTCCACAAGGATGCGCGCCTCAAAGAGTATGCCCGCCGCTCCGATGGTATTTTCCGCTTCGATAGCGATGTAATTTTTCCCCTTCTTCAAATGAGAGGAAACCCTTTTTGATTTGGGCTGGTCGTAATAGGAAACCTCAAAAACGCGCTCGCCGTTTACATAAACCGCCGCCTTGTCATCAGCCCAACAGCGGACAGCGCCCGCTTTCGGCTCTTTTGCAAGTTCAAAAACCCGCATGAAATAACGTGTGCCGGATGTGGAGCTTTCCTGCGGATTGACATCCGGATACCAGAACCAGACCGCTTCGGTCGGCTGACGCATGGTCAGGTCTCCCGTTTTTGCCAGCGCGATAAAATCCTGCAGGACGCCCAGCTGAGCGCCGAGCCTCTGCATGTTGGAATCCAGTTTCGGATATTTATACCGCTTGAGCCAGAGTTCCTGAAACTCTCCGGCGATACCGGCAAGATCGTCCCGCAGTTTTTCCAAAAGGGCGATGATTTCCTGCTGGTCGGCGGGGGAAAGTTCGCCCGATTTTTTTTCGCCCAGCATACGGGCAAGCGTGTCCATCGCCTTGTCGCGTTCGGCAAGATAGATGTTCCGCCGCGCCGCATTGTCCATAATGTCAATGTAATCTTTATGAAATCGCAGCCCAGCGCGCCGCAAACGGAGCTCTTTGCGCGTCTCCTCCATCTTCTCCTTCAACTGCGCCAACGCCTCCAGCCATTTGGCATCAACCTGTTTGACGCGCGGCGTTTTGTGGAAGATGCGGGCAAGATAGTTGACATTCAAATAATCAAACCATCCCAGATTTTTGACGGCGGCGGCCAGCGACTCCGAATCGCAGCCCAGATGCACCGCCGCATACTTCCGCAGAAAACGGTCGGTATCCGGCGTCTCCGCTTCCCATTCGGCGGCGGCGGAAAAGGCGTAACCGAGCCAGTTATTCTCGCGCAGATTTTCCGCGCCGTCATCGCCCCACGAGGAGGTGATGCACCCCATGAGGTCTTCCGCTTTGGCTTTGGCGGAAAAATTTCCCACGCTGGCAAACCCGTTCGAATAATTGGGATAATAATTCGCCCAGCTCCAGATGCCCGGACTGGCTATGATATATTTGAATCCCGCCTCCTTCAACTTGTTGATGGAGGAATATTCTGTGTTATTAGTTTCATAATGCCAATCCACCATGATGCAATCATTATCCAGATGAGGCAGCGCCTCCGGATGTCTCAAAATCATATCGGCATAAAGCATCGTTTTACGGTTGTGACGCGTCTGGATGTGGCGGTTTAGGCGGGAGAAGTATTCAGCATGAACGCGCCCCAGCCCCTTTTTTTTGACCTCTTTGGCGCTCGTTCCCTTGCCTACGTCCCATGACTCATCGCCGCCGATATGGAAAAAAGGCGACGGCGCGGATGCCGCCAATTCATCAATCAATTTGGTCACAAATAAAAAGGCGTCCTCATTCACCGGCGAAAATGACCAAGGGTCTTTGCCCGGCGTTTGAAGTTCCGCATACTGGCGATTTTCTGGCAGGGAGAGCAGACGATCCTGATGCCCCAGACATTCAAAAACAGGCACGAGCGTCACATGATATTTCTTCGCCTCGGCAACCATTTCAGCCATCTCGCTCTTTGTGATGGCGCCGCGGGCGCGCCCGACCTGCGGGCTTGAATCAAAGGCAAACATGTCCTCGATATAAGGCTGATAAAGATTCTTTTTGTAAAAAGCCAACTCGCGGATGATGTTTTTGAAATCTTCCGCCATGGAAACCTGACCGCGGCTGATGTCGTCGGAAATGCCGCGCCATTTGAGCGATGGCCAGTCCTTGATGCGCATGAGCGGAATCCTCGCGCCGTCCGCATTGCGGAAAATCTGCCGCAGCGTCTGCGCGCCGTAAAAACGCCCCGCCGCCGATGCGCCCTCGATGGTGATTTTGCGCTCTTCAATAGCGAGAGTGTAGCCCTGCTGATTGAAAAGTTCCGGCTCGTTATTATCAGGAGGAATCATTTTGATAATAATAACACCCGACTCCGGTTCCGATGCGGCGATGGCAAACTCCCATCCGAAGCAATTCAACGCCTCCTCCGCCAGAGAGTTCGCGGCGATGCGCTCCTCCTCCGTGTTCGCGGGGAGATAAATTTTCCAATCTTTGGAAAGGGAGACCTCGCCGCCGGTCATTTTATACTCGCGCGGCTTGGGGATGAGTTTCAACTCCCTCATAGCAAAAACTCCTGTTGAAATGATAAAGATAAAAAAAATCGCAAAGAACCGGATGCCCCTTTTCGATGTCATATTTATTCCTCCTGTTTTTTGAATGGGGGACTCCCATGATTATTTATTGAGCAAAATCTTTAAAGCGTCCATCAGGCGCTGGAAGAAGCCTCGTCTGGTCCGCGCCTCGCGCGGCTCGGGCTTTGCCGCAGCAGGCTTGGGTATCGGAGCGGGGCGGGCGGGCTTTGCCATCGCCTCACGCTCTTCCTCCTCTTTCAGGAGCTGTTCATATTCTTCCAACGGTTTTATTTTATAGGATTGTTTTATCTTGGGCGGCGGAGAGAGAATCTCCTTCTCCTCGGCGGGCTCCGGCGCAGGCGGCGCGGTTTCCTGTTGCCGCTCTGGGTCATACGCCCAAAAAATCTTCTTTGGCGGGGACTGCGCGGACGGCGGCGGAGGCGCCTCTTCCTTCGGCGCATGAAACTCAAAGGAGATATCCGGCATGACAACCTCGGATTCCCCTTCAGCTGGCTTTAAGGGCGGCGCAAGATGCCCCTTCTCATCCCGCTCCAGTTTGGGAATAATTCGCTCCCTGTCTTCCGCAAATCGAAGACCGGGTATCAAATCATCCTTCTTCTCCGCGAGCTGCGGCGAGCTGCTCAAAAACATCGTCGCCTCAGTGTCAAAGTTCAAAACCGCTTCTTCCAACGGCGAGCCATCCTTCAAACAGAACTTTGTCCCCTTTGGATATAACCCGCGGCAGACCGGACACCTCAGCTTGTCGGGATTCCACTCGCGGATATCAATCGCGCATCCGGGGCAGATAAAAACGCCCTTTGGCACGACCTCGTTGCATCGCGGACACTTGTTTTCCGACATGTTATTTCATCCTGTCAGAATTTGCAAAGAATTGCCCCATTCATCACCTTTGCATTCTGACAAACAAAATACGCTTAAAACCCGCCCTCCGCGCAAGCAAAAAAAAAGATTGAAAAAAAAATCCGCCGGTATCGCAGTCTATCGCTTATGAAAATAGCACGCGCAGATATCTTCAAAAAAACCTTCTCGCTTGCATACACCTCCGCCGTTGCCTATGGCGCCGAGGAGCATCCGGAAAATATATTCCTGCGTCTTCAAACAGATGAAGGTCTCACCGCTTGGGGATGCGCCGCGCCCGATGAAGCCGTCACCGGCGAAACGCCTCAAACCGTTGCGGATTTCTTGCATAACATCGCCATACCCGCGCTCCTTGATTCAGACCCGCTCTCATTCGATAGACACGCCTTCACAAAAACCCACATTGCAAACCCCGCCGCCTGCGCCGCAGTCTCTATGGCGCTTTGGGATTTGATGGGAAAAATCCGACGGCAGCCCTTATATCAACTGCTTGGCGGAAGCCTCCGCCCGCTGCCTACATCCTACACCGTCTCGCTCATACCCATCGAACGCGCCCTTGCCCAAGCGCGCCGCGCCCTTTTGCGCGGATTCAAAATCCTCAAAATCAAACTCGGCGAAGGCGTGGAAAAAGACGCCGGACGGATTGACGCCATCCGACGCCTTGCAGGCAGCGCCATCCTCTTTCGCCTTGACGCCAATCAAGCTTACAACCCATCCGAAACGCTCGACCTTTTGAATCACATTGACTGCGCGGGAATTCAGTTCATCGAACAACCCTCGCCGCGCGGCGACATCAACGCCATGCGGCGCATCGCCGCGGCATCGCCCGTTCCGGTTATGGCGGATGAGAGCGTTCTGAACTCGGCGGATATCCGACGCGTCATCGCCGCGCAGGCGGCGCCTCTTATCAACATCAAACTCATGAAATGCGGCGGCATCGGCGAAGCGCTTGCAATGGATGCCCTATGCGCTGAGGCGGGCATCGGGACAATGGTCGGCTGCATGGACGAATCCGCCCTTGCCATCAGCGCCGGACTCCACCTTGCCCTCTCCATGAAAAGCCTGCGTTTCATAGATTTGGACGGACATTTTGACATCACAAACGACCCCGCCGCAGACTCGCCCCATTTTGCCGACGGCTGCCTTGTCCCCTCATCCGCGCCCGGCATCGGCGCCTCGCTTTTGGAGTCAGCCTTTGGGGGTCATTCTATTCAAACTCCTTAAAATATCTTTTAAAGGCGGACACCGTAAATAACTGTGATTTAATATGCTCCGCGCTTTTCGCGCCCGACCTTCATTTTTTTATTAGTTTTAATTTTTGAGATTTAGTCTGGGCTTGCGCCTTTGCATTCCCTTTTTTCTTTACATGAGGGCGGAGTTGAGGGAATGCTTCTTTTAATATAACGCCACAATGGGCAGGATTCGTTTTTGAGCGATATGGAGTCAAAACCCCAAAGGCTGGATCACCTTGGTCTTGTAGGCAAGGTTCTGGAAAATCGCTTTCAGATTGAGGAGATAATCGGCGAGGGCGCGATGGGCTACGTCTATAAAGCCACACAGCTCCGCCTGCGCCGCCCCGTCGCCATCAAAATCCCCAAACCGGAACTCGCGCGCAACTCCGATTACATGTCCCGCTTCGAGCGCGAAGCCCTCACAATGGCAAAATGCGTCCATGAAAACATCGTCGCCATTTACGACGTCTATATCGCCAAGCGTCCCGATGAAATCAACTACATCGCCATGGAGTATGTCTCGGGTCTAGAGGTCTATCAATACCTGCTCGTCAACAAAGAAAACCTCAACGTGAAGGATGTGGTCGCGCTCTTGCGTCAATTTGCCAAGGGGTTGGACGCCGCGCATGAAGCGGGCGTCGTCCATCGCGACATCAAGCCTTCCAACCTGATTGTCACGCTGCCCCAACGCGTGGGCAAGATTATGGATTTTGGCATTGCCAAAGGCGAGATGGAAAACATCTTCAAAACCCAATGCGGTCCGATTCTGGGAACGCCGGCATTCATGGCGCCGGAGGTTATTCAAGGCGCGCCGCCATCGCCCGCATCGGATATTTACGCCTTTGGGATGGCGCTTTATAAACTCTTCACGCGCGACTTGCCTTTCACCGCCACCAGCACTGCGGGCATTCTCGTGGATCACATCCATAAAAAACCCATTCCGTTGCGCAAACGCAATCCCGCTTGGCCCCCCGCGCTCGAAAGCGTCCTTGCCAACGCCATCGCCAAAAAACCGGCTGACCGCCCTTTTACCGCCTGCCGGCTGATGGACGAGATTGAAGAGGCGCTTTCCAGCGTGGCGGAAAAGCCGTTCGCCCAATTCTTTGCCTCCATGCAGCACAAAGCCGTTCAGCCGATTGCCCCCGCTAAAAAATTCGGACTTGCGCCGATGTTTTTATCCGGCGCCGCCGCCTTGATTATCATCGCCGCCGCCGGCATCGGATACTTCCTGAAAAACAAAAAGCATACGGACGTTCAACCGATTTTGCGCCCGACGCCGCAGCCTTCGCCCGCGCCCTTGATTGCAATTGTTCGGCAGACGCCGCCGCCCGCGCCAACGCCCGCGCCGACTGCCCCTCCATCGCCCACGCCAGCAAAAACACCCGCGGCGATGCCATCCCCAACTCCGCCGCCGCAGACGCCCCGCCCCACGCCCGAACCGCAGCCGACGCCGACGCCGAGCCGCAACATCCAATGGGACGACCCCGACATCTGGGGCGCGGAGCTTTCTGGAAACAATAAAATCATCGAGATGAAAAAAATTGACGACATTTTTGTGGAGGGTATCCGCAAGCCCCTATTCCGCGGGCAGACGCGCCGAATTTCCGAAGTCCTTTCAGAAGTGGAGCCGGACTCGCGCGAATCCTTCTTGAACGGGCTCAACAAACTTATTGAAACGCATCAAAATATTACTATCTCCTACATCCGCACATACGAAAAGATTGACGGCGAACGGGCGGAGATTTCCCTCCGCACAGGCATCAAAGGAAAACGCAAACTTGCCGCCGCTCAAGGCGAAGAGACGCTTGTCCCCATCTTTGAAACCAAAATCCATTTATTAAAAAAACAGGGCGAATGGTTTTTCGTTGACTGGCCCCGTTACTTCCCATAATGATTGTTTTTCATTTTTTTTGAGGAGGGCAGAAAGTGAAAAAATCATTCGCTGTATTTGCGTTCTTCCTTCTGGCGGCAATCTTTCTGGCGGGCTGTGTCGGAACATACAACAACTCCGATAACTTCCTCAATCCGCCGGCGATAGGTTCGGAGGAAATAGCCGTTCTGAAAGAACTGGGCGCGCCGGCATTCTCTACTACAGCAGAAGACCAAAAGGTGTATGTGTATAAAGTTCGGGACGTTAAATATATCATCCTCGTCGGACTTTATGAAGGATACGATTTAGTGGTGGTCTGCCGCGACGGGGCGGTGATAGAATCCAAGCGCGTGCCGCGGCCTAAGGCATTCACCCTGTTCAATCCCCTGCCCTGGGCTGTGGCGGACTGATGTTGAAGAGCCGCCATATATGACGCAGAGGATGCGCCGCCTATAACGCGCGTAAGTTCTGCGTTTTGCTTTTTGGGGCATCCGACAAATATAATTATATGCGATCGTCCGACTTCATCTCCATCTTCCGAAAGAAACCTGCCTCGGCACAGAGACAAGGCGAAATCTCCCCCGCAAGAGTTGTCCTGTTCAGCTTTGCCGGCGTCATCGTTTTTGGAACGATTATGCTCTGCCTGCCCCTTAGCAGCCGCGGCAAACCGATTGCCGTTGAGGACGCCCTTTTCACCGCTACAAGCGCCGTCTGCGTGACAGGGTTGGCTGTGGCGGATACTGAAAAAGATTTTTCCACGTTTGGACAAGCGGTCATTCTTTTTCTGATTCAGCTGGGCGGACTGGGCATCATGACCTATTCCACATTCTTCCTGTTGATATTCCGGCGGGGCTTTATCTCCCAGAGCGGCGTTCTTGTTTTAAGCGAAACGCTGACCACCGGACAATATGACGTCCGCAAGGTGCTATTTGCCGTGTTCAAAGTTGCCGCCGCTATTGAATTGTGGGGAATCCTCCTCCTCTTTTTATCATGGAAAAGGCATCTTCCCGCCGATAAAATCTGGTGGCATTGCGTTTTTCACGCCATCAGCGCCTTCTGCAACGCCGGATTTTCCACGTTCAGCGAAAACCTTGTCCATGTGCGCCACATAAAAAGCGGATGCGCCGTCATTATGGGATTAATCGTCATGGGCGGACTCGGTTTTACAGTTTTGGAATCCATCTTCCACCGCAGGGAATACATCAAGGCGGGGCAGCGCGCTTGGCCCCTCCAGACCAAAATCGTGCTTGCCGTATCAAGCATGCTCATCGTCTTAGGGGCGCTCCTCTTCTGGATTCTTGACGCGCATAATTCATTGGGCGACGACCCGTTTTTGACCGAAGGATTCCACGCCCTGTTTCAATCCATTTCAGCGCGCACGGCGGGATATAACACGGTGAATATAGCTAAGATAAGCCATCTGGGAATTATCCTGTTGGTCGGTTTAATGTTCATCGGCGGCAGCCCGGGCTCATGCGCGGGCGGCATCAAAACGACCACCATCGCCATCGTCTTTGGCGCGGTGCGAAGCCTGATGCGCAACCCCGCCAAGACAGATGTTGTGATTTTCAAGCGCCGCATCCCCGATGAAATCGTCAACCGCGCTTTTATCATTGCCGTGCTGGCGGTTATATTAATTATGACGGTGACAGTTCTTCTGACGGTGACGGAGGCGGGAAGAATGCAAAAATGGACAAAAGGGCAGGAGCCGATTTTCCGCCTCCTTTTCGAAACCGTCTCCGCCTTCGGTACTGTGGGGCTTTCCACCGGCATCACAAGCTGCCTGAGCGTTCTGGGCAAGCTGCTCCTTACTATGACCATGTTCATCGGACGCGTCGGTCCGCTCACCGCCGTTCTCGCCCTCGCCGCAACCAAACCCGCCCCCCTCTTCCGCTACCCGGAGGAAAAAGTCATGGTGGGTTGAGTGTGAATTAAAAATTACGGATTATATATCACAATTATAGATAAGGGAATATAATGACAGAAAATAGCGGGAACATCAAGGAATCGCTTGAGGAATTCGTGAAACAGGCGCTGCAATCCTATGCCGAGGCTCAAGGGGTAACTCTGCCGAAAATGACCATACTCATCGAGCGCCCTAAGGTGAAAGAGTTCGGCGACTTTGCCTCCAACGCCGCCATGCAAACTGTTAAGATTTTCAAAAAGAATCCGATGGAAATTGCCGAAGGAATAAAAGAGCGCATCCCGCCGAGCCCCCTGATTGGCGAAATCTCCATCGCCAAACCCGGCTTCATAAACTTCCGACTCAATCCGGCGGCAAGCGGCATCGCGCTGAAAACAATCCTTGCGCAGGGCGCCGATTTCGGGCGCGTTAATGTCGGCAACGGCAAAAAAGTTCTCATCGAATTCATGAGCGCCAATCCCACCGGTCCCCTCCATATCGGACACGCCCGCAACGCCATCCTCGGCGACTCCATCGCCCGCATCCTGAACGCCGCCGGCTATGCTGTTACAAGGGAATACTATTACAACGACGCCGGCGTGCAGATGAAAAATTTGGGACTCTCCCTTCAAGCGCGCTACCTTCAGGCGCTCGGCGAGGACGTCCCCTTTCCCGAAGACGGCTATCAGGGCGATTATATGAAAGAGATCGCCCAGATGCTCGTCGCGGAAAAAGGCGACTCGCTCAAATCAACCCAAGAGACGCAAACATTCACCCAATTCGCCGCAGACCATATCATCAAACTCATAGACGCCGACATGCGCGCCCTCGGCATCTATTTCGATAACTGGTTCAGCGAAGCCTCGCTTCATAAAAACGGAAAAGTTGACCGCGCGCTGGATAGGCTCGCGCAGCAGGGCATGCTCTACGAAAAGGACGGCGCCGCATGGCTGCGCTCCGAGCAGTTCGGCGATGAAAAAGATAGAGTGGTCATCAAATCGGACGGCGAAAAAACTTATATCATGCCCGACATCGCCTATCATCAGGATAAGTTCGAGCGCGGATATGACATCCTCATCAACGTCCTTGGCGGAGACCACCACGGCTATGTCCCCCGGCTCAAAGCCGGCGTGCAGGCGCTCGGCTTCGACGCCGCCCGGCTCCACTGCATCGTCTTTCAAATGGTCACACTGCTCAAAGACGGCGAACAGATTAAACTCTCCACAAGAGCGGGCAAGTTCATCACATTGAAAAATGCCATTGACGAACTCGGCGCGGACGTTGTGCGCTTTTTCTTTCTCATGCGCGGCGCCGATAGCCAGATGACCTTCGACTGGCAGCTCGCCAAAGACCATTCCATGAATAACCCGGTCTTTTATGTCCAATACGCCCACGCCCGCTGCTGCAGCCTCTTCAAAAAAGCGGAAGAAATGGGCATCACATGGCTCGGCGTGGAGCAGGGCGACCCCGCCCTCCTTGCGCTCGAAGAGGAGCAAACGGTTATCAAAACCCTCGAACGTTATCCAGAAATGGTGCGCCTTGCTGCTGAAACTATGGAGCCGCACCACATCACCGTTTATCTGTGCGAACTGGCGGGGGCGTTCCATACCCTTTTCACATCGGGAACAAAGGACGAAACCAAACGCTTCCTCCGCCCGGATGAGCCCGCCCTAACGCAGGCGCGCATGACTCTTGTCGCCGCACTGCGCCAGGTTCTTGCAAACGGCTTAAATCTCATCGGCATCTCTCCGATGGAAAAGATGTAATTCGTTTGAAATTGCGAACAAAAAAACATTTTCAATTTGCGCAACTGACTTCGTTTTTGCAAAGCCTCTATCGTTAGTATTATCAGTTGTATCCGCCCTTATCGAAACGTTTCGACAAAAATTTTTAATTCCGTGCGTTTTTTTCTTGACAATTGCATCAATCATACCGCAAAGCCTTACGTTGCTTAGCTGAGATTCAGGTGATTGGTTTGCGGGGCGGATTTGAAACATTTCAACAAAAGGCGGCGCTTATGACAACTAATCAGAAAAAAACAAAAAAATCCCCCTCAACTCTGCCTATCATTGCAATCATCGCCGTCATCTGTGCCCTCGCCGTTTACTGGCTCGGCTCCCGACCCAGCTCTATGCCCGCCAAAAATAATTCAGCCATTGCAAGCGCCCCAGCCGCGCCTTCCGCCCAGAATTCAATAGCGCCCGCAACTGCCGAAAACGCGCAACAGCCAAAAGTCAAATCAAAAACTCTTTCACCCGATGCGCAATCATCCATCGAAGGGCTTGAAGATAGCGGCGGACTCCTTTTTGATCCGGAAAAACAGCCGCGCGCATTCAAAACTCAAGACTTCCGCAACCTCTCCGGCATTCCCTCCGGTTTTACCGTTAATAACCTTGAGCTCTCAGAGGAGGGCTTGCGCCTTCCGCCGCCCAATCCCGGCGAGGAAAACAGCCCGCGCATGGGAACGATTGAATCCCCCGTTGATATGTTTGAATTCCCCAGCAACGCCGTTTCTCCCATCTGGCTGGAAAAACTCCCCGAGGGAACGGATATCTTCGTTGAGGTCTCCGTCAGCGCAAACGGAACGGACTGGGGCATGTGGCACTGGATTGAACCGGATGAGCACGGAACGGGAGCTATCAGCGAATTCTTTCCCGATGGCTCGCCCAATCCCAATTACGGATACATCCCCGGCAGCCAATTGGCATGGGGATTGACGCAATGGGCATACGTCCGTTATCGTGTGACGCTTTACGCCGATGCCGGCGTTGAGGATACTCCGCTGCTTTCTTCTTTCCGCCTTTATTATCAGGACAGCACGCTGGGCGAAGGGCATCTGGCGGAGAAAACAGAGCAGGCGGAGCCCGGCTCGCCGCTTTCGAAATAGGGGAAGTATATGAAATTTCGCATGGCTTTCTTTCTGATGCTGACGCTCCTTCCGGCGGTTTTCTGCCGAAACGACGACCGACAAACCACCGAGCCTTTATCTCATGACGGCTTTTCCTCTTTTACCCTGAATCAGATTCAAAAGTTTGCAGCCATAGCCAAAACTCCTGAGCCGATTATATTGGAACCCTCCGGCGTCCGTTATTGGGACGCCCCGAAAGATAAAGGCGAATCGCCCCAAAAAAGCAAACTGGTCTCGCTGGAAGCGACGGTTTATTCGGAAGACGGGCGCATCTTGCTGAGCACTTTGCGCGATAGAACACCCATCCGTTATTTTTACGACGAGGGGATGATGCCGGAGGTTTTTGATAAAGCCATAGCGGGCATGAAACCGCTCGGGCGCCGCTTGATTATCTTCCCCAAAGGCTCCGTCAAACTTCATGAAAAATCCAGCGAATCGGAGCGCCTGGTCTTCGGCGCAGGCGGTCAACTGATAGTAAATGTCACCCTGCTTTGGGTTCGGGACTCAGAACGAGACAAACTGGTAAAGTTCAAATAATTATGAAAAAAGGAGGTGATGGCTCACGGTTTTGCTCTAATGCGTTTCGTGGAAGAGACTGGTATATTTCAGTTCTCTCAAAAAAAAGGAGGAAAGTAAAAATGAAAAAAAACGCAAATCGCCTGGTTCTAACCGCCGTCTTTATAATGATGGCAAGCCTGCTCTTTGCCGCGGGTAGTTTCCCGCAGCCCGGAATCTGCACCCGCTCCTGCTGGGGCGCCCGCTCCCCCAAATCCGTCGCCTACATGAGCGCTTTGAATCGCGCGGTCATCCACCATACGGCTCAAGCTACCGATTTCAACACGACGTCACAAAGCCAGTCTGCGGCGAATGTCCGCGCCATTCAGAACTACCACATGGACGTGAACGGATGGGCTGATATCGGCTATAATTTCCTCGTGGACAAACTGGGCTACATCTTTGAGGGTCGCTACGGTTCTATGACAAGCTTCTCCAAAGGCGCGCATGATGCCGTCAACTACAACAGCTTCGGCTTCAATGTGATGGGTTATTTCCATCCCCCCTATAGCCAGCAGCCCACAGTTGCCCAGCGCAACGCCTTGTATGATGTGATTGCATGGAGGATGCCCAACCCCTTCACCGGCTTCGGTTCCGGAACTTATAACGGCAAAACAGTCGGCTTTATCTGCGGTCACCGCAACGTTGGCTCGACCGCATGCCCGGGCGATAATATGTATCAATATATTGGGACGAACTATTCCGGCGGCGAGTGCCGCCTCGGCGTCAACTCACGCATCACCGGCGGCGGCAGCGTCACCGTTATCGTGGACAACACATCTGCCGGTTTTAGCGCCTCCGCCAACTGGTGGGCAGGCTCCGCCACTCCGGGATATTATGGCACCAATTACCACACACGCGGCACAGCAGCTGTCAGTGACCCGGCGCAGTGGACGGTAAACCTGCCCTCAAGCGGCACATACAAGGTATATGCCTACTGGTCGGCGGGCGCAAACCGCCCAACAGAGGCTCCTTTCATGGTCACGCACACAGGCGGGACAACCACAGTGAAGGTCAATCAGCAAATCAACGGCGGAAAGTGGAACCTGCTTGGAACATGGAGCTTCAATCAAGGCTCAGCCGTGCGCGTCAAACTCTCCTGCTGGACAACGGCGGGATATTATGTGATTGCAGACGCGGTCAAATTCGTCAAATAATAATCCTTACGTTTAGAGAGCGATATTTGCCCCGCGCGCCCATCGCGGACGACGCGGGGTATTTTTTTTGGTTAAACGATTTTCGATTTAGACGGCTATGCCGATTGCGGGCGCAAGCGCGAACATCCGCCCCAAACGCTGACGCCGGCGCGCCGGCGCACCGGCTGACACATTATTTGAATAAACATTTGACAAGCCCGAAAGGCGTTTTCTATGGAAAGCTTATGAATTGTTTTAATGGGAGGGTTGAATAATGAACCGATTGGGAATCATTTTGGTTTTGGTTTTAATGGTTTGCGCAGCGATGGCGCAAACGCCTGCAACAAAAACAGCCGATACGGCACCGGCGGCAGAAGCAAAAATCACCCCTGCTTCAAAGCCAGATGCCAACCCAGCCGCCCCCGCGGCGCCGGCGACTCCCGCAACGCCCGCCGCCAAAAAAGTCAAAACAGGGAAAATCGTTCTTAAATACGCCAACTTCCCTCCCGCCTCCACCTTTCCCTGCGTTCAAATGGAGCGCTGGAAAACCGAACTCGAAAATCGGCTGGGGTCGGAAGTTGAGGTGCAGACTTTCCCCGGCGGAACGCTTCTCGGTCCTAAAAACATGTATGACGGCGTGGTTTCCGGCTTGGCGGATATCGGATGCTTTGCTATGAGCTACCAGCCCGGTCGCTTCCCCCTTTCCGAATCGGTTGACCTCCCGCTTGGATTTAGCAGCTCTAAAGTCGCCTCCAGCGTCCTTTTTGACCTGTTTGAAAAATACAAACCGAAAGAATTCGAGGATGTGAAAATCCTGACCGTTTTCACCTGCCCGCCCGCCAATATCATGAGCTCAAAACCGTTGCAAAAACTTGCCGATTTTAAAGGCATGGAACTGCGCGTCTCCGGCACAGGCGCCGATGTGCTCAAACGACTCGGAGGCGTCCCCGTTGCCATGCCCCAATCCGAAACTCCGGACGCCATTCAAAAAGGGGTTGTGAAGGGAATCATTTCATCGCTGGAGATTTTAAAAGACTTCAACTTTTTTGCCTATTGCCGCCATGTCACAAAAGAGGATTTAAACGTCATTTCCTTTGCCGTCGTGATGAACAAAGAGACATGGGATGAGCTGCCGAACCACGTCAAAGCGGTGATTGACGACATGAGCCGCGCGCAGATGGAATGGACGGCGGATTATGTGGACAACCATGTTCTCGACGCTCTGGAATGGTGCGGAACGCAGGATGGCGAGCCTTTGAAGATTTACGAATTCACCCCCGCGGAAAAGGCGGAGATTAAAAAATTATTGCAGCCGATGATTGACGAATATGCCAAACGGATTAAAGAAAAGGGGCTTCCCGCAGAGGAGATTCTCGCCGATGTGCAGGCTTTGAAAACCAAATATGAGGAGCAATTCAAAAAGGAATAATTAATCGCCCTCCAGCCTTAATCTTTTTTATGGCGCTTTGATTGCGATTGAAATTCCCGTCTGTTTTTATGAATGCGCTTGAAAAATTAAATCGTATCTTAACAGGTGTTCTTGCTATATTTGCCGGTGTGTCCGTGATTGCGCTCATGCTTTTGGCTGCCGGCAATGTTATCATGAGGCTTTTTGGATTTCCCTACAGCGGAACGTATGAAATGGTGGGATTCCTCGGGGCAATCGTCGCCGCCTTTGCCCTCGGCTATACCCAAGTCAAAAAAGAACATGTGATGGTTGATCTCTTCAGCCGAAAGTATCCCCCGCTCCTGAAAAGATTTGTGGATGCCGCCAGCTATCTCCTCGTAATGGCTTTCTCATCTCTTGCGGCGTATGCGATATTTGAATCCGGGAGAGTGCTCAAACGAAAAGAAGAGGTCTCCGAAACGCTCAAAATTATCTATTATCCTTTCGTTTACGCTGTGGCGCTCGGATTTGCCGTCATGGCGATTTCCCTTTTAATTGATTTCCTTGGGACTATATTCCGGGGGGAGGGGGAAGACTCTTCATGACCGGTCCCACCCTCGGCTTACTCGGCATCATCGTCTTGCTGCTGGCGATGTTTGCCCTGCGCGTGCCCGCCAGTTTTATCATGGCTATTGTGGGCTTTATCGGAATTGTGTTTGCTTCATCATGGAAATCCGCCATGACCCTTTTGGGAACAGACCTCTGGGCAACCTTTTCCGGTTACGGCTTCACGGTCATTCCGATGTTCATCCTTCTGGGCGAATTCATCTTCCATGCGGGTTTGAGCGACAGGCTTTATCGCGCCGCGCATATCTGGTTCGGGCATTGGAGGGGCGGCGTCGCCGTTTCCACAGTTATGGCTTGCTCGGGTTTTTCCGCCATCTGCGGTTCGAACACGGCAACGGCGGCAACGATGACCGCTGTGGCTATTCCCTCTATGAAAAAATACAAATACCATCCCTGCCTGATGGGCGGCGCGGTGGCTGCCGGCTCCACTCTTGGCGTTATGATCCCCCCCAGCATCGTGCTTGTGGTCTATGGGCTTTATACGGGACAGTCCATCAGCAAACTCTTTTTCGGGACGCTGATCCCCGGTCTGGTTTTGACGGTCTTAATGATGCTCACTATCCTTGCCATCTGCACGCGGCACCCTGAATGGGGACCTAAAGGGGAGCAGACCACGTGGTCGCAAAAAATCAGGGCGCTGCCGGAGGTTCTGGATATCTTAATCCTTTTTGCCGCTATCATGATTGCGCTCCTTTCGGGCGTGGTCACGGCAACGGAAGCCGCCGCGGCAAGCAGTTTTCTCGGGTTGATTCTCTGCCTTATCCGGCGCAAACTGCCGTGGAAAAAATTCAAGGCGGCGGTCGAGGACACGTTAAGGATTTCGTGCATGGTGTTCATGATTGTGGCGGGCGCGACCATCTTTGGGCGATTCATGGCGCTCACACGGCTGCCCTCTGAATCGGCGCAATGGATTGGCGGCTTGGCGCTGCCCAGCTGGGTGGTGCTGGTTTTGATGCTCGTCTGCTACGCCATCGGGGGATGCATCATGGATGCGCTGGCTTTTTTATTAATCTCGCTCCCCATATTTTTTGAACTGGTAAAGCAGATGGGATACGACCCCGTCTGGTTCGGCGTCGTTATCACGCTCATCACAACGATGGGGGCGATCACGCCGCCGGTGGCGATTTGCTGTTTTATTGTGTCCGGAATGTCCAAAGATATCAGCATCGGTCAGGTCTATAAAGGCTCGATGTATTTTCTCCCGGCATACATTATCACGCTGATTCTTTTGATGCTCATCCCCGCTTACATGGTGCTGATGCTGGCGAATTTGGTTAGGTAGTTTCGTCGGTCAAAGAAAAGCAATTGACGCCTTGACATCCATTGAATACACACAAACTTGTTTTTGTTTCTGCTAATAAAAAAGTTTTTTTGTAATTGGATATATTTTTTTTAAAAAGCGAGCGGCGCTTTTAAAAATACTGTGCAATCAATCTTTTAAGGGTCTCTTTAGATGTCAGATATTGTCATAGAAACAACATCTCTCACGCGTTGTTTTGGCGCCTTGACGGCGGTTAATTCCTTAACCATTCAGGTCAAGGCGGGCGAGGTTTTCGGTCTTTTGGGTCCAAACGGAGCGGGCAAATCCACGCTTATCAAAATGTTGATTACGTTGTTGCCGCCCACATCGGGCAAGGCTCGCGTTTGCGGATTTGACATCGCCCGCGCCTCTTGCGATGTGCGCCGTTTTATCGGCTATGTGCCGCAACTGCTTTCCGCCGACGGCTCTTTGACGGGCTATGAAAACCTGCTGGTCTTTGCCAAGCTTTACGATATTCCCCGCTCTGAACGCGCGGAACGAATCCGCCTCGCTTTGAATCTCATGGGGCTTGCCGACGCCGCGGATAAACTGGTGAGGACTTATTCCGGCGGGATGATTCGGCGGCTGGAGATTGCCCAATCCACGCTGCATCATCCATCTATTTTATTCCTTGACGAGCCGACCGTCGGGCTTGACCCCGTCGCACGCAAAGCCGTTTGGGAGCTCATCGAGCGATTACGGACAGATTTCGGCACAACCATCTTTTTAACCACGCACTTCATGGAGGAAGCGGACAGCATGTGCAGCCGCGTGGCAATTATGCATCTGGGCAATGTGGTTAACGTCGGCGCGCCCGCAGACCTCAAGGCGTCGCTCGGAGATGAAAACGCCACGCTGGATGATGTTTTTGTCCATTATGCCGGAAACAGTCTGGATAGCGGAGGAACCTTTCGTGATACTTCAAGAACAAGGCGCACGGCTCAGCGGCTCGGTTGAAACGAAACGCCCGTGCGCCAGTTTTGGATTTACCGCCATTATCAGGTTTGTAAAAAAGACTGTTGTCATTGCGGAACTGGAAGCGCGCAAATTATTGCACGACCCCACCGAGTTGTTCACGCGCGCCGTTCAGCCGACGCTCTGGCTTTTGGTGTTTGGTCAGGTTTTCACGCGAATGCGGGCAATCCCGACAGGCGATATGCGTTATATAGACTTTATGGCGCCGGGCATTCTGGCGCAGTGCGTGCTTTTTGTCGCCATCTTTTACGGGATTGCAGTCATCTGGGAGCGCGACTTGGGCATTGTGCAAAAACTCCTTGCCAGCCCGACGCCCCGAACGGCGCTGGTGCTGGGCAAGGCGCTTGCCGCCGGGGTTCGATGCCTGACTCTGGGTTTTTTCATATACGCCCTTTGCGCTTTATTGGATGTGAAATTCAAGTGGCATCCGTTTGCGCTGGCAGGCGTGCTGCTGGTGTTGTTAATAAGCGCCGCCCTTTTTTCCACCCTCTCCCTTATCATCGCCTGCATAGTCAAAAGCCGGGAGCGGTTTATGGGCATCGGGCAGATGATAACCATGCCCCTTTTCTTCACAAGCAACGCCATCTACCCCATCACCATTATGCCAAATTGGTTAAAGGTCCTCTCCCACATTAATCCATTAACATACCAAGTGGATGCCCTGCGGGCAATGATGCTTGCCGGCGGCGCAAGCCAGTATGGTTTGATATCCGACTTTTGCATCCTTATTGCCGCCACATCCCTTCTTGTGATATTGGGCGGCTGGCTCTATCCGCGAGTTGCCACTTGATGAAAAACGCGAATCTGCTTTCAAGATAGAATGCAACAGGCGCAAGAAAAATGTCCTCTCTCCAAGTCATCGTTATCGGAGCGGGAGCGGCGGGGCTCATGGCGGCAGGGCAAGCCGCGCTCGGCGGCGCAAAGACTTTGCTCCTTGAAAAAATGGAACGTCCCGCAAGAAAACTGCGCATCACCGGCAAAGGGCGCTGCAACTTCACCAACACGCTGCCGTTGATGGAATTCCTTGACCGCTTTGGCGCGGGTAAAAAATTCCTCCGTCCGGCATTTGCCCGTTTCTTTTCTTCCGAACTCATCGCATTCTTTGAGACGTTAAACATCCCCACCGTCATCGAGCGGGGCGGGCGGGTCTTCCCCGCAGAAAACAGGGCGCAGGATATTGTGGATGCCTTAATCCGCTGGGCGCATAAATGCGGCGTTAAAATTCAGACGCAGTCGCCGGTCAAAAAAATTGTGATAGAAAACGGACGCATCAAAGGCGCGGAACTGGATTTGTCCGCCTCCCGCAGAGAGCGCTTTATCCCCGCCGATGCCGTCATTCTCGCAACGGGCGGGGCTTCCTATCCCGCCACAGGCTCCACAGGCGACGGCTACCGCATGGCGCAGGAAGCGGGGCATTCCATCATTCCCATCAGACCCGCGCTCGTGCCGCTGGAAACGGCGGGAAACGTTGCCGAGCGCCTTGCGGGACTTGCCCTGCGCAATGTTGCCGCCCGCGTTTTTATCAACGGAAAAAAACGCCTCGAGGCTTTCGGTGAATTAGAATTCACGCCCTCCGGCGTTTCGGGTCCCATCATCCTCGCCTTTAGCCGCCGAATCGTGGACGCCCTTCGCATGGGCGAAAAAGTGCGCATCTCCATTGACTTAAAGCCCGCTCTCGACGAGGAAAAACTCAAAGCGCGCCTCCTGCGAGATATGGAAAAATTCGGAAAACAGCCGTTTCTTTCGGCGCTTAAAGGGCTCCTGCCGAGCGCATTGATTCCCGTCTGCGCCGCCCAGACCGGCATCCCCCTCAAAAAAACATCAAGCCAGATTACCCCAACGGAGCAAAAACGTCTTCGCGATTGGCTCATGGATTTTTCCCTCGACATCATAAACCACAGACCCTTCGAGGAAGCGCTCATCACCGCCGGCGGCGTTGATACGCGCGAGGTCAATCCCAATACCATGTCCTCCCGTATCGTGGAAAATCTTTACTTCGCAGGCGAGATTCTTGATATTGACGGCGACACCGGCGGCTTTAATCTGCAAGCCGCTTTCTCGACCGGCTGGCTCGCCGGACGCTCCGTCTGCGCCCGACCGCAGCCCCTATCCGATTGCAAAGGAGAAGATTAAATGGAAATCAAAGCGCCATACGGTCAAAATGAAATATCTGTCCATTTGGAAAAAAACCGCATCGCCGGCGTCATCCACCCCAACCCCGTTGAATGCGGCGACGAGGAGGAAACGCTCCGAAACGCCCTTGCGCATCCGTTAGAATCTCCGACATTCTCCGAGTTTCTCTCCGGCGGCGGCAAAACGCTTTTCATCGTCAACGACGGCACGCGCCCCACGCCAACCGCCAAAGCGCTGGATATTATTGAACGGGACATAACCGGCTTTGACTGCGATTTCATCATCGCCACCGGCGCCCATCGCGCCCCCACGGAGGAGGAATACAAATTCATCTTCGGCAGACACCTCCAAACGCTCAGACGCGCCGACCGCATCTTCGTCCACGACGCCCGCAAAGATGACGAGATGCAGTTCATCGGCACATCCTCCAACGGCACGGAGATGTGGGTCAATAAACGGGCAATGCAGGCGGAGCGCATTGTCATCATCGGCTCGGTCGAACCGCATTATTTCGCCGGATACACCGGCGGACGCAAATCATTTCTTCCCGGACTCGCCTCCCTCAAAACCATCGCCATGAATCATAAATACGCCCTTAAGCCGGAAGCAAATTCCCTTGTCCTTGATGGCAACCCCGTCCACGAAGATATGGTGGATGCGCTCAAGACTCTTCGGGGCAAAAAGATTTTTTCGATTCAAATCGTGCTCGATAGCCGGCGCCGCATCTACGCCGCAGCGGCGGGCGACATCAACGCCTCCATGAACGCATCCATCGAGGCGGCTAACCGCGTATTCGTCGTCGGCATCCCGCAAAAGGAGGACATCGTCGTCTCCGTTGCCCCCTATCCGATGGATGTGGATTTATATCAGTCGCAAAAAGCGCTCGACAACGGCAAACTTGCGCTCAAAAAAGGCGGCATCCTCATCCTCGTCTCCAAATGCCGCACCGGCATCGGCGATGACGCCTTCTACAAATTGCTCTCCTCGTGCGAACGATTGGAAGATGTCTTGGCAAAAATCGAACGGGAGTATAAACTCGGCTACCACAAAGCGGCAAAAATGGCGGAGATCGGGCTTTGGGCGGAGATATGGGCGGTCTCCGACCTTCCCGCTGAAACCCTGAATAAGATTTTCATCCGCCCCTTCGATAATCTGCAATCCGCCATAGACGCCGCCCTGAGCCGCAAAGGCGCCGGCGCCCGCGTCCTCTTCCTCATGGACGGCAGCATCACCGTGCCGCAAATCGTCCCATAAAAGCGGAGTGATAGTTTAAGGATATTTTATAGTCCGCCCCTTTAGAGGGCGCCTGCCAGAAGCCGCGGAATTGGCAGGGCTTATGGCTCTTCGCTTTGTCCGCCGAAGGGAATCCAGCTGCTTTTCTCGGTGCTAATCATTGTGCTGTAAGAATGCAACATGCCATAATTGGCGCATTGAATATCATACCATTCCACATTTTTATTATGGACCAAGGCGTCCTTTATCTCGCTTGTCATCACAACGCTGGATTTTTGCTCTGTATGAATTTTCTCAATCAGGAACATTTGGTCTTCTTGGGAAAGGTAGGAATAAATCGGAGCTAGCGCGCATTTATCTACCAGAGCCACAAGGTCTTCCGCGTATATTTCCTTTTTGGGTTGGATTTCGATAGATACTTTGCTAATCTGTCCAAACAAACTCTTCGGGTGTTCGCGGGAGGATATGGGATAGGTTGTGATGGCTGGAACGATTATTTTGAAAACAACGTTTGCGGTTTCTTTGATAGAAGAAATTTTGGCTTCGTAGCGGCAATGATATTGCACAAGGCATTTTTTTTGGGAAACGGGGGTCGTTTTTTCAATAAAGTAAGGGTAATCAAAAGCCACACGAACGCTGGTGGCATGAAGTTTCTTCAGATAGACTTTGATATTTTCTCGGACGGTTTTTGTCCCAATGTTTCCGCGGTGTTGATGGGCGATATTAATGAACGTGTCAATCCAGCTAGGCTCAAATTCGCGCATAATGCGCGCCACAATTGATAATTGAGCCACAGTGTGTTGCCCTTCCGGCTCAACCTTCGACAAGACTTTGATGGGGAGGGGCAGGTCGTTCATACCCACATCAACAAGAAACCTTTTTTGCTCTTTCATTTTTTCTCGTCTCCTGTGATATTTTGTTTTATTTGTTCAATCAGAATTTGAGGTCTTGCATAATCAACTCCGATAGCCCGCGCAAGGGAATTATCCTCTGTCATTCGCCAAACACCGGATTGCTCATAATTTTCCGCCAGCAGATGAATGCCCAAAAACTCCATTTCCTTGCATAGGTCTCGGATAAATAAAAAGGATTCGGAAATTGGATCGCCGGAAAAGACGATTGCATCAACGCCTCCAAGTATTGACGTAAAGGCGCCGATATATTTAATCATCTGGTATCCAAGAATTTTGCGTATGAATGAATAACGCGGCTCGTCTTTGTTATTCATAAGGTCTCGATAAGAACAACTTTCCCCCAAAAGGGCGGCGAATCCGCTTTCTCGCGAAAGCAGATAATTAATCTCCCTCATTTCCGCGCCGGAAGCTGTAAGATGAAAAATTATCGTCGGGTCAATGTCGCCGCATGCCATGCTGGAGAGAATCCCCTCGACGGGGGTAAAGCCGATGGTCGTCTCCACTGCTTGCCCATCTTTTATTGCGGCGAGCGATGTCTTGTTCCCCATCTGCGCGCTGATGACTTTGCGAGGCGCCGGCGATAGCGCCGTTTGTGATTTTTCCCATGCCCATTGATGGCACAAACCCGAGCTGCCGTATCTTTTTATTCCGCCTTGAGTTATCGAAAAAGGAATGGCATATGTGGCGGCTTCGGCGGGCATCTGCGAAAAAAAAGCGCTCTCGCATAAAATAAAATGGGGAATGCCCGGCAAGTATCTATACATCTCCCCCGCAATCCGTTTTGACCATTCATTGGATTCGGGAAGCCATTTTTGGGCGGCGTTTATTTTTTCGAATGTTTCCGATGTTACCGGAGTAATGCTGTTTTGAAAACTGTTGCCGCCGTGGTAAAGCAGGGTAGCCGCGCCCCGAACATGCTCGATGTTGCCAATGATGTTACGCGCCTGCGCCGCCCAGTCAGAAGTCATTTCGCAATCATATTGTTGAATGCTATTATTCGAACCTATATATATTCGCACAATAGGCGGGTCCGGATCAAATAGAAGAATCATTTCCCTGCCCTCCCAAAAGAGTTAGTCCTTCCCGAAAAATAACAATTTCTTCATCCGTTGGAATGGATAGTATGCGCGTTTTGGATTTTTCGGCATTCAGGGAAGCAATCCTATCTGTCGGAGCATTTTGATTTGCCTCGTTGTCAAGATTGATCCCGCACCATTCCATATCTTCGCATACCTTCTCGCGGACATGCTTATTTTGAACGCCAATATCATCGGTAAAAATAAGAACATCCACGCCTTTAAGAACAAGGATATAGCTTCCGATATATTTTTTTAGGCGATGAACATACATATTAAATGCCAGATTAGCCTGCTCCCCCTCTTTATCGCCTTTGTCAAAAAGCGCAATAAGGTCTCGTATATCGCTGGAGGTTTCGGATACGCCTAAAAGCCCGCTCACCTTGTTCAAAACCTGCTCCAACTCTTCCGAGCGGAATCCATATATCGCCAAAAGATAAAGCGTCAGCATTGGATCCATATCGCCGCTGCGCGTGCTCATGACAAGTCCGGAAAGCGGGGAATAACCCATAGAAGTATCGAGCGATTTCCCCTTTTCGATGGCGGCAACACTCGAGCCTCCTGTTCCCAGATGGCAGGCAACAATCTTCAACTCGCCGACGGGGCGGTTTAAATATTTCGATGCCGCGCTCACCACATAAGAATACGAAAGCCCGTGAAAACCGTATTTGCGGAATTGAAACATCCGGCGAATTTTCTCCGGCAGCGGATACGTGTAGGCATAGTCTGGAATAGCGGAGTGGAACGCCGTATCAAATGTCGCATATTGCGCAGATTTAGGAATCTTTTTTATGGTCTCATCTATTACATCCATCGCGATTGGGTTATGAATCGGGGCGAGCGGGATGCACGACTGCAAATCCTTCATAACATTATCTTGAATCAGAACCGATTTTTTGAACCGACTTCCGCCATGCACAAAGCGATGCCCGACAGCACCGATTTCCAACTGTTGCGATTCAATATAATCCAAAACAAGGGCGGCGGCTTCCCGATGATTATTGATGGGAACAACATCCTTTTTCGTCTCGCTGCCATAACGATGCTCGATAAAAGAAGGTTGCGTCCCCTTGACGCCGACTCGATGCGCCTTGCCGGAAAGGATCGCCTTGCCGTCACGACCAGATTCCGAATCGAATACCTTATAGGTCAGCGATGAACTGCCACAATTAAAAGTCAAAATATTCATATCAATTCCTTGAACACTCAAGAATTAATATTGGAACAGTGCCTCATGATTATTATAAATCAATCAAAATATCACTGAAAAAAAATATTTACTTCCCCTTGAGGGTCGCGCTGTAAACCGCCATAAATCTATAGCCGCTTTTCGTTGCGGCGTAGGGATTTAAAAAACTGTATGCCGAACGATAGCAAAACGGCTGCCAGAGCAATGTAAAACGCCATGAAGCCGATTCGCTCCGATGATACGCCGCCGGCGCGCTCGGCTAATGCCATTGCGCCGACTGATGCAATTGGTCCTATAAGGTTGCCCAACCCTAAAACGGCTTCGTGCATCCCGCCGCTTTTTGCATGGTCGGCGGGCACGGTCAGAGAATAAAAGATGCTGAAAAAATAGGCGACGCTCCACCCGAATCCGAAAAAGATTAACCCTAATCTCAGCATTGAAACACTCCCCGATGGCGCCGCTAAAAAAAGCGCCAGACCCGCCGCCATCAACCCCTGCAAACCTATCTGCCACCGCAGGTTGTATTGCCATTTTTTCCAAAGAGGAAACACAATAAATGTGACGGCGCAGATGAAAAGGTTCAGACTCAATATGCCGCCGATGACGCCTTCGCTGAGTTTGTGATAATCCCGCCCAAAGCGCGGAAACGCCGCCAGTATTGCTGAAAAGGCAACGCAACTCCAGAAAATCCCAAACCTCCCCAGCGAGGCATGGAACGAGGCTTTCGGGTGGATGTCCGCTTCCGCTATCTCCGCGTCGCCCATTTTTTTATCTCCATGCCGCAGCCAATCTACAACCGCTATCACAAACGCCGTCAGGCTAATCCCTCCAAAAATGCGGAACATCGCAGCGGCGCCGAACGCCTCTTTGATATAACCCGTCATATACACCCCGACCATGTCGCCCGCCGCCCATGAAAGGCAGTAAAGCCCTAGCCGTCTCTCCAACGGTTTTTTGCGGTCTTGATAATCCGAAAGCAAACCCTCCACCGATGTAAAGAAAAGGGATATAGCCAGACAGACGGTTCCCCAATAAAAAAAGAAATGCCAGAGTTGGTATGCGCCCAGAACATAAAATCCCATCATCGCCTGCATCAGGCAGATGATAAAACAGCTCGCCGCAATGCAGGGGATGCGTCCGAATTTATCCGAAAGCGGCGCAATAAAAAGACTGCCCGCGGCATAGATTAGCGCCCCGAATCCCGCCAGAATCAGTTCCCAGCCAAACGCGGACGACCACGGCTGCCCTTTCATGACAATCACAAACTGGGCGTTCAGGATTCCGCCGAGGTTGATAACCGCAAGAAGCGCGGTCAAAAAATAGTAAATATATTTTCTTGGCATTTTCCTTTTCCATACAAAGCGGCGTGATTCCTCCACAACCGCCTTATACATTCAATCAAAAACGTCCGAGCGCTTTTTTATCGCCGCACAGAAAAAATTAAAACAAAATCCAGACATCTTCAAGATACGCGCCGAAGCCATTTCGCGGATAAAACCCCCATCATGTTTGCAGGGAGGTGTTTGAGATGAAAATTTTTATCAGCGATTTGCACCTTGGGTGCGGCGACTCTTTGGAGGATTTTGCGCTTTGGGAAAAGGCGCAACCGCCGCAAAAAACCCAGGAGGCGCTCATCGCTGCCATGGCGCGTATGCATACTCCGTTTGCAGATTTTATAATAAATAAAATCTGGCAAACGGAGTACGCTGGCGGAGCGCCTCCTGAACTTATCCTCCTCGGCGATATTTTTGACCTGCTGCAGGTTTTGCCGGCGGAACGGTTCAATCCGGAAAAAATTCATCTCATCCGCAAAGCCCACGCGCCCGTTTTCGAGGCGCTTGCCGAGTTTCATAAAAAAGGCGGCGCGGTCTCATACGTCCTTGGAAACCATGATCACGACATGCTGCATCCGGCGATGTTTGAAACCCTCAAATCATATCTGCCGTTCCTCAACGAAAGGAGCGGCGGCGCGCCGATGCTCTTTTATCACGCCCCCCAAGCCGCGCTCTACGCCGAGCATGGCAATCAGTTCGACGTCCTGAATGCCTTTGAAGACCCAGCGGCTCTGGACGTTTTGCCGACCGGGTCGGAGCTCACGCTGCGGCTCATCAATCCGTTGGAGAAAAACTACCCCGCGATTGATAATCTGGACGCTCGTGAGGCGCTCTGGTTTGCGCTGACCCGCCTTCCGGCGCTTGTTTCGCCGGCTTGCCAAAAAGAGCTCCTGCTTGCGGATGAGGTGGATGGGATATCGCGCGGCAAACGCCTCAAACATCTTGCCTATTTCATCTTGCATCAGTTTCTGCCCGGCAATCAAGATTCGCTCCTTACGGCGCTCTGGCAGCTTCTGGCGGAAAATGAGCGGCTCATCCGCCGCGGCGTTTCACCCGCCAAAAGGAAAAGCGGCATTCTCTACACATTCCGCTCGCTGGGGCGCAATCCGCTTCGCATCTTTCAAGAGCTGCTCACCGACCGCATGGCGGGAGCGGCGAAAAAAATCTGCGGCGGAGATGTCGGGATAACCATCGGCAAACCCGCGCCCGCTCCGCGCCTTGTGGTCTTTGGTCATACGCACCGCCCCTGTTTGAAGCGCTTCAAAGGGGGCGGCATCTACGCCAATACCGGCACATGGCGAATGCGCGCCATTCCCTACGGGCGTCTTGATTTGCGATATGAGCAAACCCTCGATTATGTTGTAGCAAAACCGTTGAAGGAGGGCGACGGCTGGACGCTTGTAAAAACTTCCTTGACTCGCCAAGAAAGTTAAAAAATACAATCAGGCTAAACTTAATCAGCGTTTGCGGGGTCTTTTTTCTTGATGGGGTAAATCCCGCAAAAGGGGGCGAGGATGAATGTTTACGATTACATTGTGGACAATGCGATTCTGACGAATCTGGAGGGCAAAACCAAACGGGAGGTTGTGGCGGAGTTGCTCGCCGCCATGAAAGAAGCCGGGCGCCTTGCCCAAACGGAAAAAGCGCTTTCGGACATTATGGCGCAGGAAAAGATGGGCAGCAGCGGCATCGGCAGCGGCGTCGCCATTCCCCACACCTGCACCTCCGCAGTCCACCAGCCTATGATTACCGTCGGCATCAGCCGCGGCGGCGTTGATTTTGAATCTATTGACGGCAAACCGGCGCATATTATTTTTCTGATATTGGGAAGACCCAACGGCGAAGCGCTTCAGCTGAAGATTGTGGGACGTCTGGCGCGGCTCTTCCACATACCGGGTTTTTTGGATTCGCTGCAAGCCGCCGGCGCGCCGGAGCAGATTTTATCGCTTCTCCGCTCGGCGGAAAAAGAGCTGGGCGATATGGAACCGCCGCGCGATGCGCCCAATATCTGCATTGCCGGCGCGGGCAACGGCGGCATTGCCATGGCGGGACATTTCTCCCTCATCGGCTGCAATGTGCGCCTTTTCAATCGAAGCGAGCAGCGCTTAAACGTCATCCGCATGGCAGGGGGCATTCAAGTTGCCGGCGAAGTCAACGGCTTCGGCAAAATCTCTGTGGCGACCACAGACGCGGGCGAGGCGGTCCCCGGCGCGGACATTATCATGGTTGTGATTCCCGCCACGGGTCACAGGGAAATGGCAAGGCTTCTTGCCCCGCATCTAACTGATGGGCAGGCTATCTTGCTCAATCCCGGCAGCACAGGCGGCGCGCTTGAATTTGCGGAGGTGCTGCGCCAGATGGGCGTCAAAAAATATCTTTTCATCGCCGAGGCGGAAACGCTTGTTTATGCCTGCCGCATCACAAATCCGGGGCAGGTGCGGATATTCCGCATCAAAAACGCGGTTCCGGTGGCGACATTTCCCGCTTACCACATCACGGACGTCCTCGGCACCCTGCGCAAAATCCTGCCCTGTTTTGTCCCCGGCGACAACGTCCTCAAAACCAGCATGAGCAACATCAGCGCCGTCTTTCACCCCGCCTTGATGCTCCTCAACGCCGCATGGATTGAAGAGCAAAAGGGGAATTTTGAATTTTACGTGGAGGGCGCCAGCGCCTCCGTAGCGAACATTCTGGAAGTCCTTGATGCGGAGCGGGTGCGCGTGGCGGAAGCCCTTGGCGTGCGCGTCCTTTCCGCAAGGGAATGGCTCTATCAGGCTTATGGCGTGGTGGGAAAAAATCTTTATGAAGCGATGCAGGCAAACGAGGGATACCGGGGAATTAAGGCTCCCAGCAACCTCGACCATCGCTATATCACGGAGGACGTGCCTGCCTGTCTTGTGCCGACCGCCTCGCTCGGCGACCATCTGGGCGTGCCCGTTCCCACTATAAAAACCATCATTCACCTTGCCGGCATTTTGCACGGCGTCAATTACTTTGCCATCGGGCGCACCGTTGAGCGGCTGGGGCTGGCGGGGATGAGCGTCCGCCAAATCCGCCGCCTTGTCGAGGAAGGCAGAACGGATTAATGCTTTTTTATGATTGCGCATCTTTCCGCATTTGATGGAACATTTTTTTTGAATCGCTTGTCTAAGACAGCAAATGTTTAATATCGGAGGCGGGGGATATGCAATCGCTCAAACGGTCGTTGACGATTTTTTTCGGCTCGCTTATTCCGTTGATTCTTTTATCCGCGGCTTGGGCGCAATCGCAGGAGGAGGAAATGATAAAAAACGCCGATAAACTCTTTGATAAAAAAAATTATAAGGAGGCGGCGGAGGTTTATCAAAAAATCATCCAATCGCCCTCCCGCAACGACTTCTGGCATCACGCTTATAAGCGCGCCATTCATTGCAATCTGCGGCTTGAACTCTTTGACGACGCCCTGACCCTTGCCGAAACCTATGTGAAGGACTGCGCCGGCACGCCCCACGAGGCGCGCGCCAATCGCTATGCGGGCAACTTATACATGCTCCTTCCCCACTGGGGCACTCGGGCGGGAGGCAAGTTTATCCGAGCCCGCATGGAGCAGGGGATTCATCTGCAAACCTACCGCTATGATAAAAAGAAAGCCGTCGAGTATATGGAACGCGCCCGCGAGCTTTATGAAAAATATGAAAACGACGCCGCGGCGCTGGCAACCCTCCCCGAAAAGGAGGCAAAAAAATGGCGCGAAGAGCGCATAGAACAAATCTTTGACCTCATCAATATCCACGCCCGATTCGGCATTTACGAAAACAACTCTTTGTTCTGGCATTATTCATGGGGCGAGCGCGACGACCAAACCGCCGAGACGGCGGGCGAGGAAGATTTTGATGAATACCACAACCAGTGGGAACTCCAGCGCAAGCGCCCCATCGGCTTGCGCCTTGACGCCGACGGCAAGCCCATCTTCCCCAAACTTCCCGAAAAATATACCCCCTCCCTTGACGATGATGAAAAGATTCTTTATCTTTTGATGGAGATTCGCGAACTCGACCAAACTATAGAGCGCTCATTTGCCGCGCAAAGCATCTACCGGCAGGCGATGTTGGCGCGCGCTCGCTTCGGAATGGACAGGCTTAACCAGTTTTCCTCATCCGATTTTTATGACGACGATTTCCCCATAGAAAATGAGGTCGAAAACTTTAAGCCTTGGGAGATGAAGGATGCCGAGGCGCTTATCCTTGCGGGCGGACGGCTGATGGTTGTCGAACTTCCGTCAGAATGGGATGTGATGGCGCTCCTGCGCAAGGTTGCCGGGGAGATGCCCGATTCGAGCCATGCGGATGAGGCGCAATACGCCCTCGGCGTTTATTATCTAAGCCGCCAGCAGTATAAAGAGGCGCTCAATGAATATGAATTGTTGAAGAAACAATTTCCCAAAAGTTCGTGGGTTTCGCACGCCAAAAACCAGATTAATCAAATCCGCGAACCGCAAGCCGCCATCCGACCAACAGGCGTCCACCTCAAAGGGAACCCTGTCAATATTCAGATTGATTACCGCAATCTTGCCAAGGTCTGGTTTGTGGCGCGCCGCATCAATCTGGCGGGTTTCCTTGAGGAAATCCGCAACGAGGAAATTGAACCTGAAAAGGGAATGAAACACTTTTGGACGCTCGGAAACTGGAGTCCGTATTTTATCAGTATAAACGAGAACGATCCCGTCTTTAAGATCGCCGCAAAATATGTCGCGGAGGAAGCGGCGCGCTGGTCTGCTGAGGTGAAGGACGACGGCACGTATCGCTATGCCGAGGCGACTGTTGTAGCGCCGCTTACGGATAACGGCGTCTATCTGGTTTATGCTTATCTGAACGAGCCGCCGGCGCTTGACGCAAAGATAACCGGCGGCACAGCCTTGAATCTTGGAGCCAGCCGCGCCGTCATATCGGTCAGCGACCTTGCCTTTATTGAAAAGGATACAAATGCCGGCAATTTGTATTATGTCTGCGATGCCCGCACCGGCGCGCCCGTTGCCGGCGCCGCCATCTCCATCCTTGAAACATGGAACCAGTGGGATGAGTCGGGAAAAAAAACCTTGTATCTAAAAAAAATCCACAACCTCCCAACCGATGAAAAAGGCATGGCAATTTTTGAAACGCAGTATGGGCGCAACCCCTCGCTCCATCTGCTCATTAAGGCGGCGGACGGGCGGCTTGCGTGGAGCGGTATGTCCTATCAAACACGTTATTATCCTTCGCTGATGGAGGATTATATTTTCGCCTATGGCGTAACCGACCGCCCTGTGTATCGCCCCAGTCAAACCGTGAAGTTTAAATTTTGGCTGCGCCAACGGCGCGAGGGGAAATATCAGAATCTCCCCGGACAGCAGGCGGAGATTATCATCACCGACCCAAAGGGCAATAAAATTTACAACTCGGTCAAGAGCGCCGACCAGTTCGGCGGCATGGACGGCGAATTCACGCTGGGCGAGGAGCCGCCGCTGGGACTTTACAATATCGTTGTGAGCGGAATCTATGGCGGGGTTAATTTCCGCGTTGAAGAATATAAAAAGCCTGAGTTCGAGGTGACTGTGGAGCCGGGGAAATCCCACGCCCGCCTCGGCGAAAAAATCACTGCCGTCATCAAAGCAAAGTATTACTTCGGCGCGCCGGTCACAGAAGCCAAAGTCAAATATAAAATCTTCCGCGAAGAATACAGCCACTCCTATTATTTCCCCAGCCGTTGGGATTGGCTCTACGGTCCGGGATATGGGCTCCCATGGTATGAATACCGCTGGTTTCCGTGGTGGAGCAAAATTCTTTGCTGCTGGTCGCCGCCATTTTGGTGGTGGGGCTGGCGTGGCATTCCCGCGCCCAACCCCGTTCGCGAACTCGTGCAGGAGGGCGAAAAATCAATCGGAGCGGACGGCTCGCTCTCGCTTGAAATTGACACTGCCGACGCCCTGCGCGACCACCCCGACCGCGATCATAAATACATTATTCAGGCGGAGGTTGTTGACGCCAGCCGACGCGCCATCTCCGGCGAAGGAGCCGTCAAGGTTACGCGTCAGGCTTTTTACGCTTTCCTCCAATCAGATAGGGGCTATTATCGCCCTAACGAAGAGGTCGTCATCAATCTGCGATGCCTGACGCCGGATGATAAACCCGTCAAAGCCGAAGGACTCCTCACCATCTCCTCCGTCATCTTCGGCGGAACGGACAACGCCCGCATCGAGGAGAAGGAAATCGAGCGGCGCAAAATTGAAACCGATGAAAACGGCATGGCGTCCATTCGGCTGCGTCCGGAAAAAAGCGGTCAGATTAAATTCAAATTCGAGACCCCGGATTCATGGGGCGGCGTCGTGGAAGGCTACGCGCTCGTCTGGGTCTGCGGCAAGGATTTTGACGGACAAAAATTTCGGTTCAACGAACTCGAAATCATCACAGACAAACGCACCTATCAACCCGGCGAAACAGCGCATCTTTTGATTAATACAAAACGCGCAAACAGCTACATCCTTTTTTCAGATGAGGTGGATAATAATCATCTGCTCTCATGGCGGCTCATCCACGCGCCTCAAAATCATATCATTGTTGATATCCCCATCAAGGAAACGCACCGCCCGAATTTCTTTGTTGAGGCGACTGTCGTCTCCGATGCTTTGGTGTGCCAGCAGGCGGCGGGCATCTGCGTCCCGCCGGAACAAAGCGTCCTTGATGTCCTTGTCAAGCCGGATAAGGAAGAATATCTCCCCGGCGAAAAGGCGACCATTCACGTTTCGGCAAAAACGACGGACGGCAAGCCCGCGCGTGCGCAATTTGCCTTGAGCGTGTTCGATAAATCCGTCACGTATATTCAATCGGAATTCGCCGCGCCCATCGCAAAATTTTTCTACGGACAAACCCGACAGCATTTTCAAGAAATGACGACCAATCTGACAGAGCAGTTTCAGGCGTTCTCTCAGATGATTCACCCTTGGCAGATTCTTACGCCGCTGCCGCCGGATTGGCAGGGTTTGTGGAGACGGCAGATTACCGACTGGCGCGGCTCGAAAGATACAGATATAATCGAGGCGAATTATTCGACAGAGGATTCCTCCTCATACCTCAGAGGGGCGCGCAGTGTAAACGGCGATGTGTGGCGCGTTAAATTGGATTCATTAGCAATGGCTGCCCCGCAGATGGAGACGATGGTTTCAGATGCGAAAGAAACCAAAGATGCCCCGATGTCCGTCGGGTCTGCGATGGAGCAAGACGAGCCGGAATTTGCCGAAGCCGCCGTTCGCGAGGCGTTTGCGGACACCGCCTTCTGGCTGCCGACGCTTGTCACAGACGACTACGGTTCCGCAACGATTTCCTTTATGATGCCGGAAAATCTGACCACGTGGAAAATCAATACATGGGGCGTATCGCCCGAAACGCAGGTCGGCGAGGGGACATCGTCCGCCGTCACCGCAAAGAACCTCCTTGTCCGCCTGCAGGCTCCCCGATTCTTCCTTGAATATGACGAGGCGGTCATCAGCGCAAATGTGCACAACTACCTTTCAAAGGAAAAGCGGGCGCGCGTCAGCCTTGATCTCCCCGCAGACCTTTTGAAGTTAATCGGCGATACACCCGCGCAAACGGATGTTGCCGTGCCTTCCGGCGGCGAGGCGCGCGTGGACTGGCGCGTAAAAGTCCTAAAAGAGGGCAACGCAGACATCGCCGTCAAGGCGCTCACCGATGAGGAATCGGACGCCATGCGCATGAGTTTCCCCGTATTGACGCACGGCATCTCAAAGCAGATTGCCTCCACCGGCTCCATCCATCCGGACGAACTCAAAAAAACGGTCGCCATAGAACTCGACATACCCGAGATGCGCAAGCCCGAGCTCTCGACTCTTGAGGTGCGCTACGCCCCGACTCTTGCCCTTGCGATGATGGATGCCCTGCCTTATTGCATCGAGTATCCTTATGGCTGCACGGAGCAGACCATGAGCCGCTTCCTCCCCTGCGTTCTCACGCTCAAGACCTTGCAAAACATGGGCATCACGCTGGAAGAGGTGAAAAAAATCCGCGGACGCATGGACGAAGTGCGGCGCATCAACAAAGGGGAGAGCGCAAGATATTATTCGGACAGTCCCATCTTTGACGAAACCGAGTTAAAGAAAATTATCTCTAAAAACCTCAACCGCATTGCCTCCATGCAGCAAGAAGGCAGCGGCTGGGGCTGGTGGCGCGACGACGACTTCAGCCCCTATCTCACCAGCTATGTGGTTTACGCCCTTTGCGAGGCGCAAAAATGTGATGTGATGGTGGATGAAAAGATGATTCTCGGAGCAATTGAGCGTCTCAAAAATTGGGAAATCAGCGAGATGCGAAAACCGGGCTGGTCGCCAACTTCGCTCCATGCCTTCATCGCCTATGTCCTCTCGCTCAAGGGCGTTCAGGCGGAATATACGCCCCAAAGAAAAGACGACCCCCCCGGCAAACTCATCGAGCGGCTTTTTGAGTGGCGGGATAATCTGGAACTTTATGGCAAGGCGCTCCTTTCTATGACGCTTGCCAACACGAATGATAAAATACGCGCCCGCCTTGTCCTGCAAAACATCATGCAATATAAAGAAGAAAACGCCGAAACGCAGGTCGTCTGGTTCCGCACGCCGCGCGCTGGTTGGTGGTTCTGGTGGAATTCCGATATCGAAACCAACGCCGCAATCTTGCGGGCGATTGTTCGGCTGGAACCCAAAAGCGCCGTCGCCCCGCGCCTTGTCAAATGGCTTCTCAATAACCGCCGCAACGGCTATTACTGGGATTCCACGCGGGATACAACGCTCTGCATCGCCGCGATGAGCGAATTTGCGGCAGCCAGCGGCGAGACCTCGCCCGATTTCACGCTCACGCTCGATTATGATAACGGCGCCGTCGTGAAAACGGTCAGGATTAATAAGGATAACCTGCTCACGTTCGATAATCTTTTCAGAATGGAAGGGGTCGCGCTCGGCGGAGGCAAACACTCTTTGAAGATTACCAAAGAAGGCGCCGGCGCGCTCTATTTCAACGCCTACCTCAGATATTTCACAAAAGAGGAACACATCGCCGCCGCAGGTCACGAACTAAAAATCGTCCGGCAATATCACAAACTGCAGCAAATTCCATACGAGGCGGAGGTGGAAGGTTCTCAAGGTCAAAAAATCAAAGAGAAACGCCTGCGCTATGAACGCATCCTGCTAAAAGACGGCGACACGGTGCAAAGCGGAGACCAAATTCAGGTGGAACTGAAAATCACAAGCGATAACGATTACACGTATATGTGCTTTGAGGACATGAAGCCAGCCGGATGCGAGGCGACGGAGACGCGCAGCGGCGGCAAGGGTCAGGAGGGCTTTTTCTCCTATATGGAATTGCGCGATGAAAAGGTGGTCTTTTTTGTGGACTCTATCGGACGCGGCGACCATCTGTTGCGCTATCGGCTGCGGGCGGAAATACCGGGCATATTCCATGCCCTTCCCACAATTTTATACGGTATGTATGCGCCCGATTTGCGCGCCAACTCGGACGAGTTGGCGATTAAGATCACCGACTGATTTCCAGCTTAAACAAACAACTGGGGGGCAAATTCAAGACTTGCTCCCCAGTTCTATTTTTGGTCTGCGGTCTTTACAATCCTGGCAAAAAGGCGAAATGCCCTTGACATGAGCAATGACCCGAAACTTAATAAACCATAATGATTTGATTCAGAATAATTATCGGTGAAAGCCATGCAGAAAAATCTAACCATGATTTATTGGAAAAGCGATAAATTCTGGCTGGGGAAAATAAAGGAATGTCCCGAAATAATGACTCAGGGAAAAACCCTTGCAGAACTTGAGGAAAATCTGAAAGACGCCTTCCAGATGATGGTTATGGAAGATGTGCCGGAAAATTATCGCGAAAAGTCAATCACCTTATGAAACGTAAAGAATTCATCAAATCTCTTCTAAATGATGGATGTCTTTTGTTTCGATGTGGCTCCAAACACGATATATATTTTAATCCCAAAACAGGGCTAAAACAACCTGTACCCCGTCATGCCGAAATTGATAATTTATTGGCTAAGCATATCAGAAAATATCTCGGACTCGAATAATTCGGTCATTGGTTTATATTTATCGTAACTTGCTTGCACTTCAATCGGAATGTATAGAGTTAATCATGAAAATTCGTTACACCATTATTGAAGTCTTTCTTACCTGTAGCGGGATTGAGTTTGCCTGCGACGCAGCGCGGCGAAACTTTTTTGCTTTTCGATAAATTCCATGATGCGCCCATCCGAAGTATTAAATCGTGTTTATCTCTTTTTCGTGGGCGGCGGCGGGAAACTGGCGCTGGCAGAGGCGGGCATATTCGCCGCCAAGCGACTGCAACTGTGCGTGGCTGCCCATCTCAATCAGCCGCCCCTCCTTGAAGACAAGGATGCGGTCAGCAGAGATGACCGTGCTGAGGCGGTGGGCGATGATGAAGCAGGTGCGGTTTTTCTTCAGACGCTCCAAAGCCTCCTGAATCTTTGCCTCGGACTCGCTATCGAGCGCGCTGGTCGCTTCGTCCAGAATCAGAATTTGCGGATTTTTGAGGATGGCGCGCGCGATGGCTAGGCGCTGGCGCTGCCCGCCGGATACGCGGATTCCGCGATCGCCCACAATGGCATCGAACCCTTCCGGCGCGGACTGAATGAAATCAAGGGCGTTGGCGTCCCGCGCCGCTTTGACAACCTCGTCCATTGTCGAACCCATGCGCCCATAGCGCAGGTTGTCTATGATGGATGTGTTGAGGAGGACGTTTTCCTGCGAGACAACGCCGATGCATTCGCGCAAGGCGCGCAGGTTCAGGTTGCGGATGTCCTCGCCGTCAATCAGGACGCGCCCTGATGTGGGCAGATAAAATCCAAGAATCAGATTGGAGAATGTGGTCTTGCCCGCGCCGCTCTCGCCGACAAGGGCGATGGTTTCGCCCGGTTGAACATCAACACACACATCATCCAGCGCCGGACGCCTGCCCGCATCGTAATAAAAGGAAACATGGTCGAACCGCACAGCGCCGCGGAGGCGTGTCACGATTTTTTTGCCCTCGTATTTTTCCAGCGGATCGTTGATTGTCAGCAGGCGATGCACCGGTTTGAGCGAAGCCAGCCCCGCATAAACCTGCGTCATCATATTCATGAGCGTGTTGATGGGATTAATCATAAACCCTATCATGCCGGTGAAGGCTATCAGGTCGCCAACCGTCATGCTCCCGTTGACGATGAAAAGACCGGAGGCGGCATAAATCGCCACAAGCGCGCCGTTGGAAAGAAATCCCATCAGGCTGCCATAAAAAGAATCGAGAATGGTCATAGCAAGGGCATTGCGCGTGACGGCGCGGAATTGCCGTTCGGCGCGCGCCTGCTCATGCGGCTCGCGGGCAAAACTTTTGACCAGACGGATGCTTTGGAGCAAATCATTTACCAAGCTGCTCATCCCTTCCATGCCGTCGCGGAAGTTGCGGTTCACCTCCCGCATTCGAGGTTTGAGTATTTTATGAGCAAAAAAGAAGATGGGCAGCAGGGCAAACGTCAAAAGAAACAGGCGGAAATTCACCCACGAAAGAACGCCCGCGGCAATGAAGAACATGATGAGGGAGGAAACGCCGTGCACGATGATGGCGTTGCCCATCACATCTATGCGCTCGGTGTCAATCACCACGCGGGCATGAAGTTCGCTGGCGCGCTCCCTATCGTAAAAATGCAGGCTCATTTGCTGGAGCTGCATGCAGAGCCGGGCGCGCAGCGTTTCCGTAACGCGTTTGGTGGAAAGGAGCGTGAGCGAGCGTCCGGAAAAGGCGAGCGCGGAATGGAGAAAGTAAAGCCCCAGCGCGGCAAGGCAGGCTATATAAAGCCCGCTCATATCTTTCGCGGGGAGATGGACATCCACTATTTTTCGCAGGATGAGAGGAACCGGAACAAGGACGACGGATTGAAAAAGGGTCAGGACAACTCCGGCGGCGATGCGCAATTTATCTTTGCGGAACATCGAAACATACCAACGCAGGAGCTGCCGCGCGGTCAACTCCTGCGCAGGCGCGTCGCTACTATAATTTTCAGACACCTGAAGTCCTTTTAAATACTAATAGGCAGTTTCGGGGGTTGCGGCGGGGCGGCGCGGACCTCCGCCCGTTGTGGGCTGGTCGGAGGATGCCGTTCCAGCGGCTTTTTTATCGCCTATGCGCACAATGCTTACCTTTTTCATGACGACCGGCGTGAGGGGTTTATCACGCTGGTCGCGTTGAACGCGCGCAATCTTTAAGACTACATCCATTCCATCGACAACCTCGCCAAAAACGGAATGTCTGTTATCCAGATGAGGCGTGGGGCGTTCGGTGATAAAAAACTGGCTGCCATTTGTGTTAGGTCCGGAGTTCGCCATCGAAAGGATGCCGGGTTTATTATGGCGCAATTTAGGATGAAACTCGTCATCGAACTTGAAGCCGGGTCCGCCGTATCCCATGCCAAGCGGACATCCGCCCTGAATCATGAAATCGGGGATGACGCGATGAAAAATCAAACCGTCATAAAAAGGACGCTGAACCATCTGACCGGTGTTTTGGTCTTTCCATGGTTTTGTGCCCTCCACAAGACCGATGAAAACGGCGGTTGTTTTCGGCGCCTGCTCGGTGAAAAGACGGGCGATGATGCGCCCCATTGTGGTGTCAAAGACGACATAAGTTCCCGGCGCAAGGTCGGGGAGATTATCAATCATGGGCTTCTCCTTATTTTCGATTTTAGCCTCCTGCGCCATTGCGGCGCACAGAAAGGCGACAAATAAAAAAATCATGGCAAAGGCAAGACACTTTTTCATTTTTATTTTTTTCCTCCCCAAAAAAATCAGATGTGTTTATGGGTGCGTTCCCCGCTCAAAATCAAGAAAAAACCGTTGACCTTTAAGCAAAAGAATTATCATGGTATTTTTATTAATTCCTTATTGAAAATAAAAGGAGAACCGAAATGAATCGCAATCTTATAAATAGGGCGTCGGCATTATGGCTGCTTCTCATCTTTTTTGCAGGATGGACATATAACGGTTATGCGGCGCCAACCGCCACGCCAACCCCCGCGCCCATCATCATCAACCACAACTGCATCAAACTTGATAAAGTCCCCGTCCAATATATTAACGCCGCAAAAAGCAATTTCCGCATTTATTACAACCACACCTCGCACGGAAGCCAGATTTCCACAGGCATGAGTCTGATTAATCAGGAGCCTTACAACTATAATGAGGACGGCGCAGGCGGCGCCCTCTCCTTTGATGATCATTGGGACTCCGACCTCGGGCATAACGGAGACCTCGACTGGGAAAGGACAACGCGCAGCGTCCTCAACGCGCCGGGCAATACCCGCAATGTGGTCATGTGGTCATGGTGCGGCGGCGTCTCAGACAATACTGAAAAAGGCATTAACACCTATCTGAACGCCATGGATAAATTGGAAAAGGATTACCCTAACGTCAAATTCATTTATATGACAGGGCATTGCGACCAGTGGAACGACGCCAACCTGAAGGCGCGCAATAACCAGATTCGCAACTTTTGCATCGCCAATAATAAAATCCTTTTCGATTTTAACGATATTGAGTGTTTCGATCCTGATGGAAAAGATTTCACAAATCAATTTCCCAACGATGATTGCAGCTACGGTCCGCCCGAAAACCGGCGCAACTGGGCGGAGGAATGGGTCGCCGCAAACCCGACTTCGCCCCTTTCGCAATCATGCGGTTCCGACGATTGCTGCGCCCATTCCCATCCCCTCAACTGCAACATGAAAGGGCGAGCCTTCTGGTGGATGGTCGCCCGCATGGCAGGATGGGACGGCGCGACAAACGGAACGCCGACACCCACGCCGACCGCATCGCCCACAGCCACGCCGACTGCATCGCCCACAGCCACGCCGACTGCATCGCCCACAGCCACGCCGAAGCCGACGCCTACGTCCACACAGACACCCGCGCCCACGCAGACGCCGATTGAAACGCCGACACCCACGCAGACGCCGATTGAAACACCGACGCCGACGCCCACTAACACGGCAACCCCTTCGCCAACCGCCACACCTTTTTTTTTAGAAACTATTCACGTGCCCGCTGATTTTTCAACCATCCAAGCGGCGATTGACGCTGCGGCAAATAATGGAACTCAAATAATCGTCTCCCCGGGCACCTATAAAGAAAACATCGCTTTCAACGGCAAGAACATTCGGCTCTGCTCTCTGAATCCGTGGGACTCCGCCATCACGCAAAAGACAATCATTGACGGGCAGAATCTCGACTCCGCCGTCAGATTCGACGGCGGGGAAAGCGCCGACTGCTCAATCTCCGGCTTCACAATCATGCGAGGCAAGGCGCTTTTGGGCGGCGGCATCAACGGCAACGGATGCGGCGCCGTCATCAAAAACAACATCATCACCTCTAACACAGCCGCCTCGGAAACCGATAGCAGCATCGGCGGCGGACTTTTTGACTGCGGCGGGCTCATCGAAAACAACATCATCGAATTCAACAAGGCGGGCAACTACGGCGGCGGGCTCAGCAATTGCCAAGGGACTATCCGCAAAAACATTATCCGATTCAACTCAACAGATTTCAACGGCGGCGGCGTGGAGGGTTGCGGCGGCGACATAGAAAACAACATCATCGTTCATAATTCCGCGGCGGCGGGAGGCGGGATGTTCGAATGCAATGGATGCGTCCGCTCCAATATCGTCGCATTCAACTCAGCCGATATGGGCGGCGGGCTGAATTCTTGCAACAGCGAGATTCGCAACAATACTATCTACGGCAACGCTGCGGCTCAAGGCGCGGGTCTTTTGGACTGCCATGGCGAAGTCATCAACAACATCATCTGGGGCAACACCGGCGGTCAACAGTTGGAAAACGTCTCCGCGCCCGCCTATTGCTGCATCGAAGGCGGCAGCTCGGATGACGGCAACATCGCCGATGCGCCTAAATTACTCAATCCGGCGGAGGGCGACTTTCATCTTGGCTCCGATTCGCCGTGCATAGATGCGGGCAGCGATTGGGAAGGCTTCAATGACGCAAGCTTGCCTCCCGGCAAGGGAACCGTCCGCTGCGACATGGGCGCTTTCGGCGGACCTGATAACGGCGGCTGGATGCCGGAGGAACGGCAAACCTTTCTCAATCATATTTTAGGGCGTCTTCCCCTGACGCCAAAAATAATTGTCGAATGCGACTTAAACGGCGACGGCTCCGTTAATATCTGCGATTTGATTTTATTCATACTCAATAACAAAAGATAGAAAAAAGCCATGCACAAACTCAATACCGCAATCGCATCGCGAATCAACCGCTCGCTTGTTCTATCGCTCATCCACGAAAATCCGCATATTTCGCGAGCGCAGATTTCCGCCCGCTCGGGGCTCGACCGTTCAACCATCACGCACATCCTCAACTATCTTTTGAAAGAAAAACTGGTCAAGGAATCGGAAAAGGGCAAATCCAGCTCGCGCGGCGGACGCTGCCCCATCCCCCTCAGCGTGCATTACAACGCCCGAACTCTTGCGGTTATTGAGGTGGGGATGGATACTATCCAGACGCAGCTGACGAATCTCCGCGGGGAGGAGATTTGCCGTTGGTCGTTTCCCTTTAAGCGCGGCGCGCCTCTCATAGACCTTCTGTCCCATCAATTGGACGACATGCGCAAAACTGCGGAAAAGGATTTCATGAAGTGCGTTGTTATTGGAATCAGCTGCCCCGGCATTGTGGACGCGCACAATGGAATCCTCCGCTATAATAAATACCACCGATGGCGCGACGTTGAGATTGTCGCGCCTTTGGAGGCGCAGCTGGGGAAATCAGTCTTTGTTGAAAACGACGCCAACGCGGCGGCGGTGGGGGAACTGAATCACTCCGAAGGGGTCGAACATCGCAGTCTTCTTTATTTGTTAATTCGGAATGCCCCGCCGGAAAGCGAGCAAATTCTGGGAGTCGGCGGCGCCATTATATTCAACGGACGCCTGTGGCACGGCGTGAATTATTTCGCCGGTGAGGTGGCGGACACGGTCAACGAGATTTTTTCGCGGGGAAGCGTGCGGGCATGGCGCGATAAAACTTCGCAGCTTCTGGGCATTCAAAAACGGACGCTTAAATATCTTTTAGAATCAGCCGCGCGAAATGAACCCGATGCCGTCGCGGCGGCGGATGAAATCGGCGAGGGGCTGGGGCGTTTTATGGCGGAGACGGCGGCTTTTTTTGACCCGGGCAGCATTATGATTTACGTGAATCTGCGCCAAGATGGATACGACCTTATTGAAAAGGCAAAGGCGTCCTTCAAACAACACGTGCCGGCGTTTTATTCCGAAACTTGTTTCCTCTCTCCCGTTTTGAATGAGGCGGCAATCTTGCGGGGGTTGATTGCGCTGGCGCAAGAGCGGGTCTTTGTGAGAGATGGAATTCATCACTCTCTTTTATTTCAATAATCTTGTTTCTGTTGACACGCTGATCGCTTCAAGTTTATGTTAACCGACTTGATTTGCGTGCAGAAGGGGGATTTATCGTGAGAACGTTTATTTTTATATTATTATTTTTTGCGCTATCGCTTGCATTATTCGGACAAGATTTGACAATGGTCAGGGCGCGGGATGAGGCGACGACCTTTCCTGCGGTTGAGGCGCTGGTTCTCGAAAACGGTTCGGTTTATCTGAGCGAAAAGGCGCTGGGAGTCATCTTTGGCGCTCATCTAAAATCGGAGGGCGAAAACCTGGTTATCCTTTGCAAGGACATCATGTGCCTTCCTTTTTACAAGGACGACCCTCATCACACGGTTGTGGAACGCAAAGGGAAACCTCTTCTGCTTGCCTCAAAAGTGGGTGAGGCTTTTGGATACGTGCGCTTTGCCTATGACCGTTCGGCAAACGAGATGACATTCTTTAAGACGCCCGAGCCGAAGGAGAATGTCCCCCAACCGGTTGCCATGCCGGATTTTGCTATTCCCAACATGGCAAAGGAAACGGTTTCGCTCTCCCAATACAAAGGGAAAAAGGTCATCATTCTTGTATGGGCTCCGTGGGACAAGAGCCGAGAGTCGCTTGCCCGCTGGAGCATTGCGGCATCCGAATTTGCTGAAAAGGGGGCGGTTTTCTTTTTGGCGGCGCAAACCATCGAGGGACGGGAACGGTTGGAGCCTTATCTAACGCCGCTGAAACCGCGTCCGGTCTGTTTGATGGATTCCGGATTTCTCTTTACGCTGGCTTTTAATTTGACCGAGCTGCCCGCCCTGCTGGCGGTGGACGAAATGGGCAATCTCATCTGGGGACCGGTCAATCCGGAGCCAAAATTTGATGAAATCTCGGCTGCCCTTTCGGGTTGGCTGGGGGGCAAAACCGATACGGTCATCACAACCGCCGGACCGTCCGTCAAAACAATCGAGCCGACTTCTTCCCGCATTGAAACCTCGCAAAGGATGGAACTTTCTCAGGCGCTTTGGATATCCGGCAAAAAATCAGAGGCGATTGAGCAATTCAGCCAAGCGCTGCAAAAAATCGGCGAAAGCGCAATCCTTGAAAACCAGTTGCGCGCCTTGAAGGAGCCGGAAAAGTTTTACCCGACGCCGACGCCCGCTCCCGTTCCCGCCAAACAATAAAGACAGGAAAACTAAAAACAGTGAAAGACAAAGGAAAAAAGATAGAGATTGCCGTTAATGAACATCCGGCTATGACATTGCCCAAAGGCATCACCGTCCGCAAGGCGCTGGAGGAGTCCGGCATCGAATACCCCCACCCGGTTGTGGCGGCGTATTTGGATAATAAAATTGTGGAGCTCGACCGCAAAATAACATACAGCGGCAAACTGAGCGCCGTTCATTTGGGCTCGATGGATGGGATGCGGCTTTATCAACGCAGCCTGATTTTTGTCCTCGTCCGAGCCGTCAAAGAGATTTATCCTGACCTTCAGGTTTATGTGAACCACCCCCTTTCCAAAGGCGTTTACTGCGAACTCTTCACGAACTCCTATAAGAATATCAATTCATTCAAAATCACCAAAAGGGATGTGGCTATCATCAAAAAAAAGATGCAGGAAATTATTGACGCCGACGAGCCTTTTATCCGCAAGGAGGTGCCGATTGAAAAGGGCATCCGATTATTTTACAAACACGGTCAAAAGGACAAGGCGCAGCTCCTTAAATACCGCTGCAACGGCAACGGCGAAACGGTCAGCATCTACTACTGCGGCGGAGAGTGGAATCACTTTTATGGATTTTTAGTCCCCAGCACCGGATATCTCAAGGTCTTTGACCTTGTTTATTATCCGCCGGGATTTATCCTGCGCTCTCCCACGTTGGAAAGCCTGCCTCATCTGCCCCCTTTTGTCCCGCAGCCCAAGATGTTCAAAGTCTTTCAGGAATATGAGTCGTGGGCGAAGATTCTCGGACTGGAGACGGTCAGTCTTCTCAACGATATAATTACAAAGGGCGGAATTGAGGAATTCATCAAAGTTGCGGAGGCGTTGCAGGAAAAGAAGATAGCCTACATTGCGGACACCATCACTCGGCACAAAAATCAGCCGCGCATCATTCTCATCGGCGGACCTTCTTCCTCCGGCAAAACCACATTCTCCAAACGGCTTTGCATTCAGCTGCGCGTCAACGGCTTCCGTCCTGTTGTCATCGCTGCAGATGATTTTTTTGTGAACCGGGAGCTGACGCCTCGCGGCGATGATGGCGAATACGACTTTGAAGCGTTTGAGGCGATTGATTACCATTATCTGAACCGTGTGATCCGCGGGCTTCTGGCGGGCGAAACGATGCAGATGCCGCGCTTTGATTTCCCCTCCGGAATGCGAAAAAAAGGCGCGACGCTGCGTCTTGAAAAAAATCAGATTATCATCCTCGAGGGGATCCACTCGCTCAATCACAGGCTTCTTTCAGAAATACCGGACGGGCTGAAATATCGAATTTATGTGAGCGCCTTGACTACGCTCAATGTTGATAATCACAACCGCGTATTCACATCCGATTCGCGGCTTTTGCGGCGTATCGTGCGCGACAGCCAGTTCCGCAACTACCCCGCCAGAGAGACCATAGGGCGCTGGCCCAGCGTCCGCCGCGGCGAGGAGAAAAACATCTTTCCCTATCAAGAAAACGCCGATGTCATGTTCAACTCCGCGCTCGTATATGAAGTGGGCGTGTTGAAGAAATACGCCGTGCCGCGTCTGAAGGAAATAAACAAAAACGAGCCGCTCTATTCCGAGGCTTGCCGCCTGTTGAAATTTCTCTCCTATTTCCTTGACGTGGCGGATGAAATCGTCCCTGAGGATTCCATCCTCCGCGAATTCATCGGCGGCAGCAGTTTCAAATATTAGCCATCAAACATAAGCCATCAGCCGTTTGTCTTTATAAGTTAGCAAAAAAACGTCTCAATAATTCGCAAACCGACGTTCATCGCGCGCATAAGTTTATTATTTGCCCCTGCCTAACTGAATGGCGTTTTGGGCTGCCGCATCGTTATACTCAAAAAAATGCTGTTGCCTCCGATATTTTTTTTAATGTATAGCCCTTTTTGAATTTATAAATTGCGGCATGGGAGGCGGGCATTGTGAAACTGGGATGTTCTTATTTCGGAAACAGGATTGTTCGGCATGTGGCGGCGGATATGCGCGGTCTGGCTCGGCATCATTTTACCTACGCGCTTCACACATTCAGCGAATTCGACTTGGCGTTTCACCGCAAAACTATGAAGGAAATCGTCGCGGCAACGCACGACGCCGGCATGGAGGCTCATCTCGACCCTTGGGGCGTGGGCAAAGTTTTCGGCGGCGAGGCATTCTCCCAGTTCGCCTCGGAGCATATCTTTGACGCCTGTCAGATACTCGACGACGGACGACCTGCGGCGCTGGCATGCCCCAATAATCCCCTCTTCCGCGATTTCATGATGGAATGGATTGCGGCGGCGGCGGAATCAAAAGCGGATGTTATCCTCTGGGATGAGCCGCATTTCCACAACCCGAACTTCCTCGGCGGACGCGCCGGGCGCTGGGGCTGCCGTTGCGAATTCTGCCGCAAACTTTACAGAAAAACACGGGGGCGCGCCATGCCCGCAAAGGAAACGCCCGATGTCGTTGATTTCAAATCCGAATGCCTGCGGGATTTCTTGAATCTGCTTATGGAGCGGAGCGCCGCGGCGGGATTGCGCAACGCCCTCTGCCTTGCACCGCGCCGGGACGCGGATGCCTCGCGCGAGGACTGGCTTGCGTGGGCGCAGCTGCCCTATCTGGAAACACTCGGCGCCGACCCATATTGGCAATGGTTACAAAAACCAGTCGAAATAGTTTCGGACTACTCAGCGCTGATAAAAGATTTATGCGCGCGCAACGGACTTGAGGCGCAGATATGGATACAGGTTTGCAAAATCAAACGCGGGAGCGAGGCTGAGATTGGGCGCGCCATCGAACTGGCGGCGGCGGAAGGCGTGGGCAATCTCGCTTTGTGGGGTTACGAAGGCTGCGCCCACGAATCTTGGATAGCCTGCGACGATCCCCCGCGCGCATGGGCAGCCGCGCTGCGCGCTTTGAAAAAATTTTAAACGAACCATTCGTTGACAATCAAAATTCTGGACACGGTCTCCCCAACAATTCAAATAACTTTTTAGGCAACAGCGATTGATTCGAATATCGCCACAATCGGATATTAACGAAATACCGGGATTGACCCCAGAGGGGGGATGGAGGGGTGAAGGATGGTGGGGCGGGGCGCATTATGAATATTAGTGCAGCGCCATGTAGAAGAGGACTGCGGAGAGGGCGATAAAGAAGATGCCCATCGCAAATTTTATCTTCGCTACGTGCCGTTTGAAACGCTCGCCGATGGTTTGCGAGGATATGCCAAAATATGCGACCAGAAAAACTACAACCAGCGGCGCTATAAATATTATGTTGTATAATATCAGATACGGTATGGCGCGGGCGCGTATCTGCGGGTTGGAAAGCGCCGTGACTATCGGCAGATAAACCTGTCCGGTGCAGGGCAATTCGAACATCGCCACAAGCATCCCCAATGCCAATGCGCCGGTAATCATGCCCATGTTCTTTAATTTGTCATGGATGGACTGGCGGATGCGTTTTTGCATATCTTCCGAAAGTTTAAGGGACATGTCGCGAAACTCCCCCCGCTTTGCCTTGAGGAAATCTTTAAGGGCAAAAAACGCCACGCCGAGCGTGACCAGTCCGGTGATTCCGTAAATTATTTTGCTCGCCATTCTGATATTGACAAGACGCGAGACTATTGTGAGCAAACCGAATCCGAGCGCAAGGTAGGTGAGAAATACGGCGATGGTGTAGAGGATGCCTGTGCGCAAAACGGCTTTGCGGTTTTTGCCCAAAAGCGTCAGGTAGGAAATCAAAAATATAATGGTTGTGAAGGCGCAGGGGTTGAAGCCGTCAATAAATCCGGCGCCGATGACAGCCATGAGGGTCAGGGATTTGAGCCGCTCTTTGACAATATCCGTATCGGAAACCTCCGGCTCAAGCGGCGCAGGTTCAGCCCAAGGAGAACCGCCTTTGGCGATGGCTTCTTGGATGTCTTTTTCCAGATTGGGTTTGACTTCTTGCAAAAATCCGCTGCGTGTTTTGCCGTCTATGAAAATGATTGGCACTTCATTTTGCGCCCTGCCGTATTTTTTTTCAAAGCGGTCGAGCATGGCAAAATTGGCTGTGTTGCCGATGTCGTATATGCGGCAGGCAATCTGCCCTGGATATTTTTTAATAAGATCGGGCAGGATTTTCGCCTTCATCTCTTGACATTCCTCGCACGTGATATCGGAGAAAAAGATGATGCGGGCGATGGCGCCGGTTTCCGGCTCCTGCGGCGGGAGCGATGTATAGGCGGCTTTCGGCTGAGCGGGCTCGGGCGTCTGCGCGAACAGGGCGGCAGCGGCATATAAAATCAGGGCGCACAGAATAGCGGCGCTCAGTCGAGAAAAAAGTTTTTTGTTCATTTGCATACCTTTTACAAAAACTTTCATGAAAGGTATCAAGACCAACGCCGCGTTTCGTCAAGTCATATATGCGCACAGTTCCTAATTGACACATACCCATCAAAAGAGAGATGAAAGATGGAAATTATGGAAGGCGCAGGAAGGATGGCTGCGGAGAATTTTCCTATTGTGACTATTTATACAGACGGCGGCTGCGATCCGAATCCGGGCCGCGGCGGCTGGGCGGCGGTTTTAATTTCCGACGGACGCCGCAAGGAAATCTCCGGCGCGGAAAACAACACAACCAACAACCGCATGGAGATGACCGCCGCCATTCGCGCCCTTGAATCGCTGAAAAAGCGTTGTGTTGTGAATCTTTATACGGATTCGCAATATCTGAAATTGGGCGTGACGGAGTGGATGCCCAGCTGGAAAAAGCGCAACTGGATACGCAAAGGCGGCGAGTTGAAGAATCTTGATCTCTGGCAGACTCTCGACGCCCTCATCCAGAAACACAACATTTGCTGGCACTGGGTGAAAGGGCACGCCGGTCATCCGGAAAACGAGCGATGCGACCAGTTGGTCGCCCGCGCCATTAACAAAATCGGCGTTTGAACAATTTATTCGGCGGAACGGTTATGTCGGATCTGCATCAATCTAATTACCGCGGGACGGTCGTCGTTTTCGACGATGAGGAGGATATGTGCAAAATCCTCACAAAAATCCTCAACATGGAGGGCTACCACGTCACCGCATTCACCAACCCGACCATGGGTCTGGAATACGTCGGCAAATATCAACCGGAGGTTGTGCTGACGGATATTCGGATGCCGGAGCGCTCCGGCATGGATGTTTTAAAAGAGGTGAAAAAGAATTTCCCCAACATCGCCGTTATCATCATGACGGCGTTCGCAAGCATTGACGGCGCTATTCAGGCGATGAAGGAAGGGGCTTTTCATTATGTGACCAAGCCGTTCCAGACGGAGGAGCTGCTCGCCAATATTGAAAAAGCGATTGAGGTGCAGCGGCTCACGCGGGAGACGACCATCTTTGCCGAGCAGATACGGCGCGCCCATGCGGATGTGAATCTCATCGGCGAAAGCCCCGCTATGATGGAGGTGCGTCAGGTCCTGGAGAAAATCGCCGGCACGGACAGCTCCGTTCTCATCGGCGGCGAAAGCGGCACGGGAAAGGAGCTCGCCGCGCGGTTCATCCACAAAGCCAGCCCCCGCCACGCGGGGCGTTTTGTGCCGATTGATTGCGCCTGCATTCCGGAGAATCTGCTCGAATCGGAGCTCTTCGGTTACGAGAAGGGTTCGTTCACAGGCGCCGCGCAGATGAAAATCGGACTGATTGAACTGGCGCACGGCGGCACGCTTTTTCTGGATGAAATCGGGGAAATGCCGCTTCAGCTGCAGTCGAAATTATTGCGCGTCCTCCAAGAACATCAGATACAGCGCATCGGCGGATTGAGGCAGATAGCGGTGGACATCCGTCTGCTCGCCGCCACCAATCGGGATATCCCCAAAGCGATAGAAGAGGGGCAATTCAGACAGGATTTATTTTATCGGCTGAACGTGATAAACGTTTTGATGCCTGCGCTGCGAGAACGCGAGGGGGACATCCCTTTGCTTGTGAATCATTTTCTGAAAAAAATCGCGCCGCGTCTGCATAAGCCGTCGGTCTCCATCTCCCCGCCCGCGTTGCGCCTGCTTGAACAATACCGCTGGCCCGGCAACGTGCGCGAACTCGAAAATGTTTTGGAGCGGGTTATTGTGCTGCTGGAGGGGGATGTCATAAAAGCGGAGGATATTCCGGCGGATATCCGCAATAATCTAACTCCCTCAAAAATTTTGGGGAGCGAGCCGCAACCCATTTCGACGCGCGCCATTCCCGCCGATTATCGCGAGGCGCGGACGCAATTTGAATCTGAATATATGCGCGAGCTTTTGGAAATAACCGGCGGGAGCGTGACCGAAGCCGCGCGTCTTTCCGGCGTCAGCCGCCGCAACCTTTATGAAAAGCTGGAGAAGCTCGGCTTGCAGCCGGACGAATTCAAGAAAAAGGGGAGTTGAAAAAATTGATGCGCCTGTTTTTCATCTCCGCCGTTTTTTGCCTTTTGGCGGTTGCGTGTATTGCCGCAGAACCCATACAGATAACGGTGAGCATTCCGCCGCAGAAATATTTCGTGGAAAAAATCGGCGGCAGCCGCGTCCGCATAACAGTCATGGCGCCCGCCGGCGGCTGCGCGGAAACTTACGAGCCCAAACCTCAACAAATGACCGCGCTCAGCCAGTCCCGTATTTATTTCGCCATCGGCTTCCCTTTTGAAGATGTATGGCTGCCCAGATTCGCCGCCGCCAATCCGCGCCTGCTTATCTGCCGCACAGACGAGGGCATCAAAAAGCTGGCGATGGACGCCCATCGCGGGCATGAGCATGGCGATAAAAAGGATAAGATGCTCGATCCGCATATCTGGCTTTCGCCGCCGCTCGCGCGCGTTCAGGCGAAAAATATCTTGAAGGCGCTTCAATCAGCCGATGCGGCAAGCAGCGGGACATATCAGAGGAATTTTGAAATTTTCGTCGCCGAGCTGGCGAAGCTGGATGCGACCATTCGCGAATCCTTCAAAGGCGTCAAAAAAGGCAGCGTTTTTTTAGCCATGCATCCCTCATGGCAATATTTTGCCGAAGAGTATGGATTGAAACAAATGGTCATCGAAATCGAAGGGCGGGAGCCAAAACCAAAGGAGATGATGGAAATTATCCAAACGGCAAAAGAGCATCGAATTAAAATAATCTACACGCCCCCGCAAACGTCTCTGCGGACGGTGGAGACAGTTGCCAAAGCCCTTGACGCCCGCGTCGCCGTCATTGACCATCTTTCTGAGGATTGGGAGAAAACGATTTTATTATTCAGGGATTCCATCGTTCAATCATCAAAACAGTCGGCAGAATAAAATGATAACGGTTAAAAATCTTTGGTTCTCCTACGACGCTCAGGTCATATTGGAAGATGTGAACCTGACAATTAAGCAAGGGGAATTCATCGCCGTCATCGGTCCAAATGGCGGAGGCAAAACAACGCTCATCAAATTGATTCTGGGAATCTTGAAACCGCAAAGGGGCGAGATAACTGTTTTGGGGCAGCCGCCAAAGACTGCGGCGCGCCGCATGGGCTACGTCCCGCAAAACACCAACATCAGCAAGGTCTTTCCCATTTCCGTCATGGATGTTGCGCTTATGGGACGGCTGGGCAAGGCGGGGCGCTCGTGGCGGTATTCCGAGGCGGATAGGCGCCGCGCCGAGGAGGCGCTCGACCGCGTGGGGATGCTCGAACATAAAAAATCACCTGTCCTGAATTTATCGGGAGGGCAGCGCCAGAGGGTCTTCATCGCGCGGGCGCTCGCCTCGGACCCGGAAATCTTATTCATGGACGAGCCCACCGCCAGCGTGGATCAAGAATGGCAGGCGCAGATTTACAACCTGCTTAAAGAATTGAACAAAAGCATCACGATTGTTGTGGTGAGCCACGACATCAGCATCCTTTCCAGCTACGTCAAATCGGTGGCATGCGTCAACCGCACGGTATATTATCACGACGCGGCGGAGATAACCGAGGAGATGCTGGGCAAAATGTATCAGTGCCCTGTGGAGTTGGTCGCTCATGGGGTGCCCCATCGCGTGCTGCAATCACATTGAGGATACAAGGAATAAAAGTTGGATATTTTTCATTATGAATTCATGCAGAATGCGCTGATGGCGGGGCTGTTGGCGAGCATCGCCTGCGGCATCATCGGCACGCTGGTTGTGGTGAACCGCATCGTGTTCATCTCCGGCGGGATCGCGCATGCGGCTTATGGCGGCGTGGGGCTTGCATTTTTTTTGGGCTTTGCGCCGCTTTTGGGCGTGGTGGGTTTTTCGGTTGCCATCGCAATAATAATCGCGCTGGTTTCGCTGGGCAATAAGCAGCGCGCGGACACCATCATCGGCGTCCTTTGGGCGGTAGGGATGGCGCTCGGCATCATGCTGGCGGACTTGACGCCCGGATACAAAGTGGACTTGATGACGTATCTTTTTGGGAGCATCCTTGCCGTGCCGCGCGAAGACCTGTTCTTGATGCTGTTTCTCAATGTTGCCATTTTGGGAACGGTTGTTTTATTCTACAAGGACTTTCTTGCCATGTCCTACGACGAGGAGTTTGCAGGGTTGATGGGCGTCCCGACGCGGGCGCTTTATATCGCGCTTCTCATCATGATCGCCTTGTGCGTGGTCATCATCATCCGCGTGGTCGGGATGATTCTCATCATCGCTTTTTTTACAATTGCGCCGTATATGGCGGAAGGGCAATCGCGTTCGCTTTATTCGATGATGCTCCTTTCAATTTTATACAACTGCGTTTTTGCATTGGCGGGCTTGTGGCTTTCGTTCCGATTCAACCTCACCTCCGGCGCAACGATTATCCTTGTGGGCGCGGCGTTCTTTTTCCTTTCGCTTTTTTTGCGGAAATTTGCTAAAATGTTGAAAGTCGGCTCATGACATTCGGCAAGTTAATCGGCGTTTTTCTTCTTGCGGCTGCCGCGATGAATATCCTTTTTCTGACGTGGTTTCCCATTGAGGATAACGACATCTGGTGGTTGCTGGCGGCGGGGCGCGAGATGGTTCAATCGGGCGGGATTTTGAAATCGGATGTCTGGTCTTGCACTATCAACGGACAATCGTGGCTCAATAAATACATCCCTTTTGAAATACTGGTTTATATGCTCTACGCAAAAGGCGGAGCAAACGCCCTGATTGCCCTGCGCTCTTTTTTTGCGCTTCTGGCGGCGGCGGCGATGTTCGGCATCGCGGCGCTTTGGGGACGGCGCGAAAATTCCCCCGCCTTGAATATTCCACTTGCCGCATCGCTTCTAACGGTGACGGGGCTCCTTGCGGCGCCGAGGATGCTTGTCCGTCCGGAGCTTTGCAGCCTCGTCTGTTTTGCCATCGCCGTTTGCCTTTGGGAAAATCAACGCGGAAAAAACCTCGCCGCCTCATTCGTCATCGCCATCGTCTTTTTGCAAATCATCTGGACGAATCTACACAGCGCATTCATTTTGGGGTATATTGTTGCGGGGGCGTATATCCTTGAATCTTCGCCGCGCCGTCTTTGGATTTTGCCGCTGCTCATCCTTTCCTCGCTTGCCAATCCATTCGGATTTAGGATGCTGGCGGGCGTGCTGGATGTGATGCGGACGCCGTTTTTTCACAATCATTTATGGGAGTGGCTGCCGCTTTTTCATCAGAACGCGCCCGAGCCGCTGCGCTGGCTCATCATTGGGACAGGCGCGCTCACGCTGGCGGGGTTTGCTCTCAATCGCAGGCGGCTGCGTCCGGCGCACATACTCCTTTTTATTTTCTTCTTCTGGATGGTATTCAAGGCAAGGCGGCATGGCGGTTTTTTTGCCCTCTCCGCCGCCGCAGCCAATCTTTGGAATTACGGTTTTATTATCGAACGGCTTAAATCAAAATTGCCGAATTTAGCCGCCCGTTATTCATCGCTTGCCGTTTTTATCCTTCTTGTTCTTTTCAGCTGGATGATTCCCAACGGCGCGCTCTTCCGCGCCTTTGGAGCGCAGCGCCCCTTCGGCTTTGGCATCAACCGCGCGCGCCAACCGTGGGACAGCGCCGCATACATGAAATCGGCAAATTTGCGCGGCAATCTTTTCAACGGGTATGACTGCGGCGGATTTTTAATCTGGATGCTCGCGCCGGATATTCGCCCCTGTATAGACAGCCGCGCCGAGCCATTCCCGCCGGCGCTTATTGAGCGCCATTACCGCATCATCTGCGGCGAGGAATCGCCCGACCCGTTCATTGAGGAATTCGACATATCCCTTGCGCTGATTGACAACGACGACCTTTCTTTGTTGGCGCATTTTAACCGCAAGAGCGGATGGAGGTTGATTTTTTCCGGTTACAAAGCGGCGTTATTTCAAAAGGCGGATGAACGCTGAAACGATTGTTATTTTTTCTCGCGCCTTTTTTTTGAACGACGCCGCCTTATAAAAATTCATCGCCGCTTTTTTTATATGCGACATTTTGACAGAATCAAATGAGAGGCGGGGCTATTCTTTTAACCCCGTCAGCGCGATGCCTTTGATGATGTGCCTCTGGAAGAAGACAAACGCCAGCAACGCCGGAGCCGTGCAAACTACACAGGCTGCCAGCGTCAGCCCATATTCCGCCGCATAGGATGTTTGAAAAAGAGCCACGCCTACCGGCAGTGTGAACTTATCCACAGAATCAAGAAAGATTAGCGGGCTTAAAAAATCATTCCACGAACCCAAAAAGGTGAAGATTCCCAGCGTGGAAAGGGCTGGTTTGGAAAGCGGCAGGACAATGTGGCGGTAAACGCCGAAAATCGAACAACCGTCCACGATGGCGGCATCTTCAAGGTTGCGCGGGATGCCCAGAAAAAATTGATGCAATAAAAAAACGCCGAACGCCCCCGCGCCCGCCGGAATAATCAGCGCCCAAGGCGTGTTCAACAACCCCAGTTTGTTTATTATCAGATATACGGGTATCATAAGAATCTGCCCCGGAATCATAAGCGTGGCGATGATGACAACAAATAATCCGCGCCGACCGGGCAGCTCCAGACGCGCCAACGCATACGCCGCCATCGAGTTCACCAACAGAATCAGAAACGTCACGGCGGATGAGATAAAAACGCTATTCAACAGCCAGCGGAAAATCGGGATTTCCTCCGGCGTGTCAAAAATCTCCCTGAAATTATCCAGCGTCCACTGCCGAGGAAAAATGCCGCTAAAATGGATGATTTCCGAATCAGGCTTGAGCGACGTTAAAAAAATCAAGGCAATCGGCGTCAGAAATACCACAGCAGCCGCCAAGAGAAAAAATTGAATGAGGCGCAGTCGAATTTTTTTCATTCCCGCTCCCTAACAAGGCGAAATTGAAGAATGGAAAAAACCGCAATAACAATAAACAAAAGCCAGCTCATCGCCGAGCCGTAACCTAAGCGATAGCTGGCAAACGCCGTTTCATAGATATATTGCACCAGCACGCGCGTGGAGAGCTCCGGTCCGCCGCGAGTTATCATAAACGTCTGACCAAAAACTTGAAACGAGCCGATGATGTTCATTACTATCACAAAGAGCAGGACAGGTTTGAGAAGCGGCAGCGTGATGTGGAAAAATCGCCGTATGGCGCCGGCGCCATCTATGGACGCCGCTTCGTAATATTGCTCGGGAATCTGCTTTAGACCCGCCAGCAGAACAACCATCGGTCCTCCCAAAGTCCACCAGACCGTCATCAGCACAACGGACTTCATCGCCCAGCGGTTTTCCGTTATCCATGGAACTTTTACGCCCAGCGGCGCAAGCCAAGCGTTAAAGAGACCAAACTCGGCGCTAAAGAACCAGCGCCAGAGGATGCCCGCCACGCTGATGGAGATGATAGTCGGCGCAAATATCGCCGCCTTGAAAAACCCGCCGCTCTTTTCCGGCAGGGCGTTCAGCGCCAGCGCTATTAACAACGCCCCGCAAACCACAGAGGGGACAATCATTGCCACAAAGCGCAAAGTTGCGCCCAGCGCCATCCAGAAATACGTCTCGCCCAGCGCCTCCCGATAATTCCCCAATCCAATAAACCGCGGCGGCGCATTGGAAAGAACCTCCCATTGAAAAAGACTCAACCCCAGACCGTAAATGAGCGGCAGAAGAATAAATGCGCAAAAGAGAACCAAATAAGGCAGAAGGAAAAGATAACCGTAAAATATATTGGAATATCTGGCGCGAGTCATGGCTTGCTCCGTTTTTGTTCTTCGTTCTGACGCTTGATAATTTTATTAACATTGGCGGCGGCTTCTGATAGCGCGGTCTCGGCGCTGACATTGCCGCGCAGCCCCCTTTCGGCGGCGGTGTCAAATTCGCCGAGAAATTCCAGCGCAAACGGCACGCGCGGAATGTAACGGATGTAAGGGATCATCTTCGCAAACTCCCATTGAGCCGTCATGCCCTTGAAACGCTCGGATTCCATAAGGCTTTTGCGCGCGGGGATCTGACCGCCATCCGCCCAGTCTAAACTGTTATCCGAAAGATATTTGGCAAACCGCCATGCGGCATCCAGATGTTCGCCGCTCAAATCCTTTTTGAAACAAATAGTATGGGAGTCCGCCCATGCGGCGGGGACTTTGCCGAGCAACGGCAGCGGCGCCGCGCCGTAATCAAGGTCTTTTTGGCGCTTCAAATCCTCTAACATATAAATCCCCTCAAAGGCGATGCCCACCTTGCCTTGGCGGAATCCTATCCATGAATCGAAATTTTCCGGCGGCGGGATAACCTTTTTTTTATGAATCAGGTCTGTGAAGAATCGCACCGCTTCCACATTTTCCGCCGAGTCCAAAACGCATTTTTGATAATCCGGCGTAAAGATGCGCCCGCCCCACTGGAGCAAGAAGGTGTACATATTTGTGCGATACCACGTGAACACATAACCCCATTGGTCATTTTTGCCGTCGCCGTCTATATCTTTTGTGATTTTGGTCAAGGCGTCCAGAAATTCCTCCCGATTGGTAGGCGGCTTCGGATTGCCTTTTTCATCTACTATACCCGCCTCGCGGAAGAGTTTTTTATTGTAATACATGCCGATGGGATGCACATCCAAAGGCAAGGCGTAATGCCGCCCGTCTTTTTCCACCGCCTGCCAGATGTTTTCCGCAAAATCAGATTCTTGAATCCCGTTTGCGCCCCGCACAAGGTCGTCCACAGGGCGCGCGACCTGCGCCTGAATAAAACGTTCCATGCTGCTTGCGTGGACAATGAAAACCTCCGGGGCGCGTCCGCCCAGCCCCGCAACAAAAAGTTTATTGTAATAGACGCCCCAATCCATACGCTGCATCAAAACCTGCACATCCGGATTCTCGCGATTGAACCGCTTGACGAGCCGAAGAATGGTGCGCCCATCGGGACCGGTGAAGCCGTTCCAAAAGCGGATGACGACTTTGCGGGAGGGTTTTATCCCCGTTGATTTTCCACAATTGGCGAGCAGAGAAATGAACAAAATTAAAAGAATCAAGGAAATGAAAGTTGTTAATTTGCGAATGCAAAACACAATCACACCACCTTGATTGGGATGGTATGGGGCGGTTGTCCTTTCTGAAAGAACCAGGCGCGCCCCTCGCGCACAAGTTCCAGTTCAAGAATATAATCATTCGGCTTTGGCGGCGCAATGATGGTCATCGTTGCCAGAGCGCTGCCGCCCGCGGGGATATCATGCGGGAGAAATGTGCGCACCCCCTCGAATTCCGCATAGTCGCCGCCGGGATATTTCCAATGATAAGAAAGGCGGACGCCGCCTGCGACGTCGGCTTGCCAACGGCTGTCCGAGATGTTTTCTATCCGGACGTCAAAGACCATCCTGCCGCCTGCTTCTATCTGTGCGGGAATCGGCTCCACAGGCGTCAGGCGGCTTTTATAGAATGACAGAACTTTGACCGGAACGCTCCGGGCGTGGTTGCCGCGCTCGCCGAACCAAGTTACGCCGTCATGCACCATATCCAGCCGCATCTCATAATCCCCCGGCTCGGCAATCGCCCAAAGTTTAAGACGGATCTCCGCCGTCTGCAAAGGCGCCACCATCGCGGGCATCTCACCGCGGCTGCCTTCCATCACAAGCCTTTTATGCGCATCAAAAAGCCGATAGGAGAGGTAAAAAATATCTTCTTCCTTATCCTTTTCGCCAGACCACCAGTATTGGCTGGTGTTGCGGACGCGCACCTTGATTTCAGACTCTTCATATGCGATAAGGCGAATCTCGGCGGGAAGGCTAACATACTCCGCGCCATAAACCTCCGAAGAGCCGGGCTGAATCCAATTGCACGAGGCGCGGCGGCAGGTTGCCCAGAATGTTTTTTTCACGATGGACTGGCGGAGGCTAGCGTATCGTTCGCCGTTCCAAATTTCTTCAAACGTTTGCGAATTCAAATCGCCCATCTCGGTATGGTTATAGCAGCATGGATATACCTTGCCGTCCACATCAATGCGGACATGCGTCCACGGATTGCCGCAGTGTCTGGGCGGGGCGTCGTTTGGAAAAAGGGAAAGCCCCACGCGCCCATGCCGCGCGGGATCAAAATATTTACGGTAGAATTTCAAAAGGAAAAGATTGAAGAAATGTCCGGCGCTTTTCCCCGAAAAATCCCATGTGTTTTTTATCCGCATCATCTGGGGAAGGATTTTATTAAAATAAATTTGATAAGCAAAGGAGGAGATGCCTTTGTTTTTTTCCATCGGCAAATCTTCCAACGATTTTTTTTCCTCTTCCGATAATATAAAAGGCGCCACATTAAAGTTGGAGGGTATCCCCGCCTGCATCGCTTTCGCGTGAGCTAAGGCATACATGCGGTTGGCATACGCCTTTTGGTGGACGAGCGAAAGATACTCCATCGAATCATCGTCCACATAAATATTATGCGCAATCTTGACAGCACCGAAGCCGAATTTTTTTGCAAAATCCACAAAAAGTGGAAGCTCGCCGATATTCGCCGTCATGCCCACTATCACCAGATGCATGAAAGGTTTGCGGCTTTTATATTTTTTTTTAAAGGCGTTCAACATTTCGAGGTTGGCGGTTAAACGCTCCCAATGTCCGTTCTTGCGGATTTTTTCATAGGTTTCCTTTGTGGCGCCATCAATGGAGACGCACAGGTAGGAGACGCCGTTGCGGACAACCTGCTCCGCTTTTTCCTCCGTGAGGGGCAGAAGGTTGGTGTAGAACCCGATATTCAGACGGGGATGGCGGCGCGCCGCCTCAATAATCTCGCCGATATCCGGATGGAGCAGCGGCTCGCCAAAGGAGGATATAATCGCCTCTTGCAGCCAAGGGAAAATTTCTTTTTGGATTTTCGAAAGCAGGTCGCGCGAAAGGTGTTTGCCCGCTCCATGATATTTTTCGCGGCTGCACATGATGCAGTCCAGATTGCATTTTGTGGTGAGCTCTATCTGCGCGTGCCATGGATGCGATTGAAGACGGATGCTTTCGCTCAAAAGCTCGCGCGTGTTCAAATAGCGGTTGTCTATAGAAAGGTCTTTTTCGCGCGGACTCATTCTGCGTGTTTTTCTCCAAAGGCGGCGTCAACCATGCCGCACAGTATATGGATGATAAGGATGTGCGCCTCCTGAATCCGCGGCGTGCAGGCGGAGGGGACGACCAGCGGAATATCGGCTATTTCCCTGATGCTCCCGCCGCTGCCGCCGAGAAGCGCCGCCGTGGAGCACCCTATCTTTTTTGCGGCGATGAGCGCCTGATAAACATTTGCCGAACGCCCGCTTGTGGATATCCCGATGCAAACATCATTCTGCCCGGCAAGCGCCTCCACCTGCCGCGCAAACACATGTTCAAAATTGAAATCGTTTCCGATGGCGGTGAGACACGAAGTGTTGACGCTAAGGGCAAGCGCGGGCAAGCCGCGCCGTTTTTTATCCTCAAACGTGCCGACCAATTCAGCCGCAAAGTGTTGAGAATCCGCCGCGCTGCCGCCGTTGCCAAAGATGAGAATTTTCCCGCCGCTCTCCAGCGCGCGCACAATCGCCTTGCCCAGCACCTCAATCGAATCATTGCAGGCGTCAATGAATTTTTCCATCATCATATTATGCTCCGCCACAGCGGAGACAATATTTTCATTCATTTTTTTCGCTCCCATTGAAAGTTAGAATCTCATAGGCGATACCGTTGCCTATTTCAATAAAGAAATGGCGCAGGGGCATCAATTATCGCAATAACAACCCATCCACATGGATTATCGCCGGCGTTGCTGTGGGCGTGGGTGTGGCGCTTTGCGACGGCGTTGGAATGGGCGTCGCTGTGGGCGTTGCCGTGGGTGTTTGCGTGGGTGTTTGCGTGGGCGTTAACGTTGGCGCGGGCGTGTGTATGGGCGTTGGAGTTGCCGCGCCATTGGCTGCGCCGGGCGTTGAATCCATAACGGCAAAATCCGCCGCGTTGTTGCCGGTGTCTTTGCCATCAGGAAAACGCGAAAGGGATTGATTGTCGGCTGTGTTGGAATCCGTTCCCGCATTGCCGGAATCGGGCGAACCGGCAGGATGCGCTGTTTCCCCTTCATAACAAACGGAATCTATGATGGTCGCCGGCGCGCTCTTCAAACGGATATAAACGCCGTCGTTCGGTCCGTTTTGAATGGAATTCACGCCTTGCATAGTTTCATTGACTTTGTCAGCCACGCCCGCGCTGTCCAGAACTGTTCCCAGCACAAAATATTTTCCGGGCGCAAGCCATGGAGTTTTCGGTTGATATGTTCCGTAGATTGCAGTGGGGCTATTATTGAGCAGCACAATCTCAATGGACGTGAGGTCAATATATTTATCGCTCACATTTTTCAATTCGATGAACGACTGGTCGTCCGCGGCGGCATCGTCATAATCAATCTCATTAATAACGAGATCTCCAGCGGCGGGGGGCACGGGGGAGCTGGACGGCGTGGCGGTCGGCGCGGGCGTGGGCGTCGGCGAACTTGTTGTCGTTGGAGTCGGCGTAGGCGTCGGAGTCGGCGTGGGGGTGGCAGTGGGCGTGGTTGATGTGTCGTTTGATGCCTCCGGCGTCGCAGGCTTGAGGGCAAAGTCATCGTCATTCACGCCCGTATCCTTTCCATCAGGATATCTGCTGAGCGACATCTTTTCCAACGTTTTGGAATCGGTTCCGGCATTGCCCGAATCTGGAGAATTTTCGGGGTGCGCCGTTGAGCCGGCGTAACAAACCGAATCAATAATGGTGGTCGGCGAATTTTTCAGCCGCAGATAAACGCCGTCATTGCGTCCATTTTGAATGAGGGGAATACCGGTCATGATTTCAAATGAGGGGCTGGTCAGGCTGGCGCTATCTTGCGTGGTTATAAAAACGCGATACGCGCCCGGCTGCAAGCGGTTGGGGCGGGGCTGATACACGCCATAGATGTCGGTGGCGCTGTTATTGAGGAAGACGATTTCGAGAGCGGAAAGGTCAATGGCATGATTGCCGGCGTTTTTCAACTCGATAAAAGAATGATTGTCCGTATCTGGGTCGTCATAATCAATTTCGTTTATGATAATCTCTCCGGCTTTTGGTTCGATTGGAGTGGGACCGGGGGTGCCGGTCGGCAAAGGCGTTGCGGTGGGCGAGCCGTTGATGATGATGTCCGATTTGAGTCTAGGCTCAATTTCATAATCGCCGTTGAATTCAATTGCAATGCCGACGACGTCGAAGGCGCCTTGTGGAATCGGTTCACCGACGAGGGGACAGTTCCGCTCGATGCGGATGTATTTGACGGCAAGGTTAGTCGGCGTTGTAATGGTGTAATTTGTTGAAGCCTTCCAAATACCGGTCTCGGCAATATCCGCGCCGTTGATTCTGATGAGTTCCGATTCGATGGTATCGAATTTGGTTATTCCGGGATGAAGGAGGAGAGGTTCTGGCGGCGTTCCGTTGCCTTTGACAACTTCAGCCACAACGGGCGTCAGCTGCAGCAGCCCCTGATAAACGTTCAGAGTTCCGGCAAGACCTGTGAGCGTGTCGCCGATGGCAACGGAGAAAGGGAACACGCCGCTGGGGTCGTCCACAAGAATGGCGGTCTGACCGTCCGCGCCGGATGTATCCTGAACGCAAAACTGCCTGCGGGTCGCGTTGAGTCCGCCTGTGCCGAGCGTAACGGCGACCGTTCCTTTGACAACGATGGCGCCTGCATAGCCTGATTGTGCGCGGAGTTCGGCAAGGTTTGCCGCTTCGAGGGCGGCGGGCGTGGGCTGCGGCGTCGGCGTTGCGCCGGTATATGCCACAAGATAGCAAGCCTCGCAGGAAACGCGGGCGGCGCGGTAGCGTATTTTCATATAACCGCCCTCGCCCCACGAATCCCCCCAGCTGTTGCGCAAAATCCAATAGCCTTTGTTTTCCGCATCGCCGGCATCATTCCAGCCGACAAGGGCGATGGCATGATTCGTATCCGTGTAATAACAGGGGCGGTCGGGGCAACCGGTGTTTGTGTCGTTATAGACGCCGGATTTGTAAGCCTCAAAAGCAGTGCCGGCATCCACGGCGGCATCCACAACGCCATAAGTCATGATGGCAGTCTTGATGGCGTCAATATCGCCGCAGGGGATGCGGTGCCATGATTTGAACGGAACGCGCGGGGCGTTCCATGATGTGGAAAGGCAGGAAGACAGCGTGTCCTTGTAGGGGAAGGCGGTCTCGGCGGGCAGCCCGTATTTTACAATGGCGTCCAGTTCCTCATAATCATAATCGGCGCCCTCGCATCCATAAAACCCGTCATAATACTGAGAAAGGCAGAAGGCGATGAAGGCTTCTGAAAAATCCGAGCAATTGGCGTCATAGAGCCCCTGCGCGGCATTCCATGCGCCCTCGGCAGCCGCCGCCGCTCCAAAGGCATAACAAGAACCGCAATTGCCTTGATCCCTTATCGCGCCGATATAGGAATGACCGTTGTGGTTGCGCCAATCAAAAGCGGCGGGTAGCGCCATTCCAAGATGCGATGCCAAAGGACCTAAGTCCTCATCGCGGGCGAATTCCTTTTTAATAGCCGGCGCTTTGCGGCTGAAGAACGCCTTTTTTTCTTCCGGCGCCATATCAAAAATGCGGTTGTGCTCAACTTCGAAGTCATAACCATTTTGCTCGATTTTGAATCGGATATCTTCGAGGGAATCCTCCGGTTCAAAACGCAGCATCTCGCGTTCGTTTTGAGCGGAAACATTCAGTGAAAACATCAATGCCAGCAAAAGGATAGTCCCGATAAAAAAACATCGTTTCATCAGATTTCAACTCCATAAAATAATTTAACTTTCAAAAGCGTTTTTTATCATTCCTCAAGGCAAGCCGAATCAAGAAAAATCATAAACGGATTGCGATGCTATGGAACGGGAAATATATTTCGTTTTTCCGCGTTAGATTATACTTGCGCGGAGCGGCTTGGCTTTCAATAATCTTTTTTGTGCTTGGGCATGGGCTTAAAAGCGCGAAAAAGAACTTTTGCGAGAAAAAAATGGCGAAAATTTTTGTTATCGGGACGGGACCCCTGCTTGAAAAAGGAGTCCGCAAAATTGGCGGGCACTGCCTGCGCACGTGGCACTTTGTGAGTCCGCTGCTGGAGGATGGGCACCAGATTTCGCTGGTCACGCTGCCCATCCCCAACCGCGACACGCCGCCGGAAAAATTTCGTGAGTCTTCCGAAAAAAGAAAAGTTGAGGGGCTGGTCTATACAGCCGTCCTGAAAGAAGAGCCTTCGTTTCTTTATCCATTCCTATCGCGGGAGATTGAGAGATTCCGCCCAGATTGCATCCTCGGAATCAACTCCCATCCCTCCGGCGTGGCGGCGCGCGTCGCCGGCGCATACCCCTTGTGGTCGGATTTGAACGGCTGGGCAATGGCAGAGGGGCAAACCCGCGCCCGTTTGGACCAAGACGATTGCTTCCTTTCTTATTTCTGGCGGGATGAGCGCGATGCGGGGCGGCGCTCCGACCGGTTTTCAACCGTCAGCAAAAATCAGAAATTAGCCCTATTAGGCGAGTTGGCGGCGCTCGGGCGGATGAATCAATTCACCTTTGACTATCGTTTTGCAGACGTTATCGAAAATGCCGTGAATCCGCTTTTTTCCGACCTCCCCGGCGCCAACGGCGAGCCGCAACTGCGCGGAAAACGCATCCCCCAAAACGCCTTTGTGGTTCTTTGGAGCGGCGGCTTTAACACGTGGACAAACGTCAACCTTTTATATGAAGCGCTCGCCCGCGCGATGGAAAAAAATGAACGCATCTATTTTGTCTCCACAGGCGGCAGCATTGACGGACACGATGAAATCACCTACACCAAGTTTCACAAGCTCCTTGCCGCCTCGCCCCACAGAAAGCGGTTCATCCTTCTCGGCTGGATTGAAGCCGAACTCCTCCCGATTGTTTATTCGGAATCCGATGTCGGCATCAACGTGGATGCGGAAAATTATGAAACATTGTTCGGGGCGCGCAATCGCATAACCAACATGCTGGCGGCGGGGCTGCCCGTTATTACCACGCTGGGAACCGAAATCAGCATCACTATCAAGGAACAGCGGCTGGGGCGCACTATCCCGCTGAATGATTCCGATGCGATGGCGGAGGCTATTTTGGAGATGGCGGAAAATTCCAATCAGACGCGGGAAATGGCGCACGCCTCCCGGCAGTTCGCCCTTGAGCAATACAGCTATCCCGCCACAACAAAACCGATGCGGGAATGGGCGCGCGAGCCGCGGCTCGCCCCGGATAATCTGGAAAAGACAAAGCAGCATCCGGATGAAAAAAACCTGCTCGCACTTTGGCTTTCCGAGTTGGAAAAAACATACGCCCTTCTGCAGGATAGAGACGTGGAAAAGCTGCTGATTGCGGAGCGGGATCTAGCGCTCATCAGAGAAAAACCGGTTTTCAAACTTTACAAAAATATCAAAGGGGTTTTAAAGAAAAAATAATTTACTTTCCTACGAGGTGAAAAAATGGATGTTTTTGAGGCAATCAACAAACGAAGAAGCGTTCGGGCTTACAAGTCCGACCCGATTCCTGAAGATATTTTGAAAAAGGTTCTGGATTCGATGCGGCAGGCGCCATCGGCGGCGAACCGTCAGCCGTGGAAATTCATCATCATCAAAGACCGCGCCCTCGTCGAGTCGGTGGTCAAAGCCTGTAACGCCCAGACGTTTCTTATGCAGGCTCCGGTTGTGATAGCCGCCTGCGGGATAGAAAATCAAGCATGGAAGGGCGTGGGCGGGAATCGCTCCGCCTCGGCAGTGGAGATAGATGTCTCCATCGCCGCCACACATCTCACGCTGGCGGCGGCAGCGGAAGGGCTGGGCACTTGCTGGGTCGGGTCGTTCAACGAGGCGTGTTTCAAAAAAATGTTGAAGGTGCCGGAGGGCGTCCGAATTGTTATGCTGACGCCGCTGGGGTTTCCCGCGTCGCCGGATCTCATACATCCGCTGAATCCAGAAACCCGCAAGGATTTTAATGAGATTTTCTGCGAGAATTATTATGCCTAAAAATTTTTGCGGCTGAAAGTCAAAATTTCCTAAGGGGGCGTTTATGACAAAATTCAAGGCTTTGTCTGCGGGCGGGTTGTTCGTTTTGCTGCTGTTTTTGCTGGGCGGCGCGGCGTTTGCCCAGCAGATGATGTCGCAGAATCCCGAGCTGCGCTTTGATTATGCGCCGCCGGGAAATCAAGTTTTGGCGACTTCGGCGTTGGGCTCCATTCCCGAGACCGACCTGCTCTTATATCTCGCGCTTTCGCTCAATCGAAACCCGAATGTTTTTGCGCGGTTCATGGATGAAAAAAATCCCGAGAAAAAAAAAGAATATAAGCAGAACGTCAAAGACGCCGTTCAATCATACATGATTATGTGGAAGATGTCCCGCGAGGCGCCAGCCGCCGCCGAGCCGGAAAATATCGCCGCCCTGCGCCTTCGCATCAAATCCTATCCCGCTTATGAGATGGTCTGGATAGAAAAAGTCCTGCGCCCGCTTGTGGCGATTACCGATGGCGACATTCGGGCTTATTATGACGAACACAAGGAAAAATATCTGCGTCCGGCTTCCGCATCTTTGCGGCTCATGTTCCTTGCCGCTCCCCTGAACCAGCCCGAACTGGACAGACAAAAAGCGCGCATCCGCATCGAAGAACTCCGCGAGCAGGCGATTGCGGGAGCGCCCTTTGAAGCCCTTGTGCGCGAAAATTCGTCGCCATTTCCGGATGCTAATCCCGACGGCGTCATGAACGTTCAAAAAAGCAAAACCTATAATCGTTTTTATGAAGAGGCTGACGCAATTGAAGAGGGCGCGTTCAGCCCGGTCTTCCAAAGAGAAGAAGGATTCTTCTTTCTCCAATGTCTGAAAAAAAATGTGGAGGAAATCACGCCTCTCGAAGAGGTGCAAAATCAGATTCGCGCAGAATTGGAAATCATCTCCCTGCGCCATCTTTACACCTTTGAATGGAATAAACTCGATAAAAAATATCTCCCGCATTCCCTCTGGGCGCCGTGGGATGAGAGCAAAGATAACGACCTTATCCTAAAGGCGGGCTCGCTCAAAATCACCAAAGGGGAGTTCTGGCAACTCTTTCCAGAGGTCATCGGGGTTGACATGAAACTGGATGATGGAACGCTCCGGAGCAAGACAAACTTTATTAAACAATACGAATGCATCCGGCAGGAAATTGAAAATCTCAAAATCTCCGACCATCCATGGATTGTCATAGGCGAAGCCATCGCCCGCGAAATGATCGCCGCCGACCACTATATGGCTCAGCATTCGCATCCCTTAAAGGTTGTGACCCAAGAGGATATGAAAGCATTTTATGAAACACATCCCGAATTATCCACGACCGCCCCTTGGCGCGAAACGGCGCAGTTAATCGGCAGTTTGAAACAAGCCGACCGCTTTGCGCCGGACGTCATCATGGGCGTGCGGGAGAGGATGTATGCGGCATACACGGCTTGCCTTGCCGAGGCGGGCGAGATTATCGCCGCCCAACGCAAGGCGCTGGAGGAAAATAACCAGCCGGTTTCATATCTTCCCGGCGGGCTCTTTGCGGGACTGTCTCAAAAATATTCCACGAACGAATTTTCTATAGATGTTTATGACCTTGGAAAACTGGAGCCGCAATTCAGACCGGCGGTTTGGAAAATTGTCAAAGACCTCCCCGTTGGAGAATTTTCCCCTGTTGAGCGGGGTCTGAACACTCGGAACTGTTATTATATAGCCAAGCGTTATGAAGGCGAGCGTCTCCCCCTTTCAAAAATCAAAGATAAATTGAGAGATAAAATTCTTACCGAGCGGTTTGCCAAGGCGACAAAAGAAACCGGCGATGAATTGCTGAAGCAATCCGCTCTTGTGTTTGAACCTATTTTGAAATGAGAAATGCCCGCAAAAAAAAACGCTTTCGAATGTTTTTAATTCCCTTTGCCGCGCTGCTTGCGGCTGGCGCCTTCTGGGCGTATTCCTACTTCAGCCTTTCCCTCTGGATAGACGATGACGCGGGCATCCTCCAACCCTATCCCCGCGCCCTGATTGTGGATGAACAACCCCTCTGGCAAAAAGCCCCCGCCCCGGACGAGCCAACGCGCCAGATTGAGGAAGCTATTGTCAATTCAAACGCCAAAGACCGCATCGTCCTCAACCTTTCCCGAAGCGAAATTCGATACAATTATTCAAAAAAGAAGGCTTATGTGAAGGTTTATCTCCGCACGGCTTTTCCCAGCGACCGCACCAAAACGGCAAGCATCAAAATCCTCAACACGCTCATCCGCAACAAAGATAGCTGGAAAGTTCTAACCACGCAGGATATCAGCATCGAATAGGGCGAACGCGCGGCAAGGCGCGCCGCCTTTGTTAAAAAATATTTTGATGACTGCGGATTTTTCATCGGAGTTGATTGAGGTTTCCAATGAAACAATATCCTTCTTTCCATCGCGGTTCATGTCGGCAATAATATATTTATGGATTTCCGTCCCAATCTCTCCCAATCTTTTTTCTCTGGCAAAAGGAGGATCATACGCATTCGCCGCTAAAATGGCAATGCCAAGATACATTGATAGTGCGAGGGCAAGTCTTTTTCGGATTTTCATTTTACTGCTCCTCTATTATTTTTTTGTTTTATATTAAAGATCGAATGGCGCTGTATAACAAAGGCAGCATAATTTCGTGATGTCCCGTGAAGGAAAACGCCTCGCCGCCGGTTTTGATGGGACGTTGCAGGACATTCAGGTTGGGGCGGTAGTGTTGAATCATGTCAAAATTTGCCGCTGTAAAATTTTTAACGGCGCCGCTCAGATTGCGCGCCACCGTCAAAGCCTTTAAAAAAACCTCCGGCAGGATTACGGCGCTGCCGAAATTTATCACCACGCCCCCATCATTCAGATCCGGCAGTTGCCCCGCTAAAATCCGAAAATCCAGATGGCTGCCTTTTCCAATCAGAGCGCCGTCCGAACTCGGATGCTGATGGATGATATCCGTGCCGATGGCGACGTGGACGGTCGCGGGAATGCCCGCTTCATAAGCAGCCGCAAGAATGCTGGTCTCGACGCGGGGCGGCTGGCGGCGCAATATCGCCATGCCGAAGGCGTCGCCGAGCCCATGCCCTTTTTTGACTCCGTCTGAAATCATCGTGTTCATCCATTCGCCTGTTTCAGCTGCCATACCAAAAGAGCCGTTGGCAAGATGAGTTTCCACGTCTTCGGACGTTTTGCCAAAAAACGCCAGTTCAAAATCATGAATAGCGGAGGCGCCGTTCATGGCAACGGCGTTGATGATGCCGCGCTTGATTAAATCGCAGACCAGCGTCGAGAGTCCGCATTTGATAAGATGCGCGCCCATCATAAAAAGGACAAGGCGCTCTTTTTTAACGGCGGCAGCCACTTTTTCTGAAAAGCGGAGAAGGTCGCGCGCCTTGAGCACCGGCGGGAGCGTATTAAAAAATTCAGACAAAGGTTGGGCGGGGTCGGGACACTGAGCAAGCGATGCGCAGTCAAATTTGCTTTTGCGCGAACGTATCGAATACGTTTTAACGTTTTTTAATTCTGCCGGTTTTGTTTTTTTTCTCATCACAACCCTATCGGATAAAAGCCAGCCTGCGCGCCGGCGTGTCCTCCTGCGGCGGATGCTCCCGCATGCCTTTTTCTATCAATCAACCGCCCGGCAACCCATCAACCCCATCGCCCGATGACTCAGAAACCAAATTGCCGAACCGCCTCATAACTTAAATCCCCGGCTCGGCATTTATAATGAGCCCGTTGTGGATTGCCTGCACGGCTTTATCGAGATCGCTTTCGCGGATGACACAGGAAATCTTAATCTCGGATGTGCTAATCATTTCGATATTGATGCCGTTTTCCGCAAGGGCGCGGAACATTTTCGCCGCCACGCCGCAGTGGGTCTTCATGCCCACGCCCACCACTGAAACTTTGGCGATTTTTTCATCTGAGATTACTTTTTCCGCGCCGAGTTCCTTGCAAAGAGTCTCGGCGATTTTCAACGTTGCGGCAAAATCTTCTTTACTGACAGTGAAGGAGATGTCGTTCCTGCTGTTATACCCCACGTTTTGAATTATCATATCCACCACAATGTGGGAGTCTGAGATGCGACCGAAAACTTCAGCGGCGATGCCGGGACGGTCAGGCACGCCCACGATTGAAATTTTTGCCTCGTTGCGGTTATATGCCACGCCGCTGACAACAACATCTTCCATGGATTTATCCTCCTTCTTGACCAGAGTTCCGGGATTATCGTTAAAACTGGAACGCACTTGAATCTCCACATTCCAGTTCTTGGCAAGCTCGACTGAGCGGTTGATGAGCACCTTTGCGCCAAGGCTCGCCAGCTCCAGCATTTCATCGTAAGAAATTTTTTCAAGTTTGCGGGCGTTAGAGCAGATGTGCGGGTCGGTTGTGTAAATGCCGTCCACATCCGTATAAATATCGCAGACATCCGCCTTGAGGGCGGCGGCAAGGGCGACGGCGGTGGTGTCCGACCCGCCGCGTCCGAGCGTTGTGATGTCATTATCCTCCGTGCAACCCTGAAACCCCGCAACAATTACAATGCTTCCAATATCGAGAGATTCCTTTATTTTTTTGACGTTGATCCGTTTTATGTGCGCCTTGCGGTGCACGGCGTCTGTGATGATCCCCACCTGAGGACCGGTGAAACTGATTGCCTTGTGCCCCATAGACTGCAAGGCGATGGCAAGCAAGGCGATGGTCACCTGCTCGCCGGTGGACATGAGCATATCCATCTCGCGCGCGGGCGGGTCGTCGGAAATTTGATGAGCCAGATTAATCAACCCATCGGTGGTTTTTCCCATAGCGGAGACCACCATCACCACCTGATTCCCCCGTTCTTTTTCTCGCAGCGCCTTGCGGGCAACATTTTTTATTTTATCTGTATCGGCAACAGAACTGCCGCCGAATTTTTGAACGACAAGCGCCAAATTAATCACCCCCGAGTTTTCGATGCAAAATTAATGAGGCACAACGTAAGGAGCGCGTTGTTTTATTGTCAAGAAAATTAGCCCCTTGCATTATATGCCAAAATGACGGGATTATTCGTATGCCCGAACCAGCGTGCAGCCGCTGTAATAATGTTTGATAATATCTTCGTAAGAATGACCTTGCAGGGACATGCCGAGCGCGCCTATCTGGCACAAGCCAACCCCATGCCCCCACCCCGCTCCGCGCAAGGCGATTTTGTTGATGCGTCCATCCGCGTCGCGCTCAAAATCCCAGACAAAGGCGCTGCTGAATAAAAATTTTTCATGCAGAACGCGCCGAATTTCATACTGGGACTTGACCGTCAGCGTTTTTAGATTTGCGCCGCCGTCTCTGTATATAATGCCCAATTCATGAAGACGTCCTGAATTGCCGCGCTGAATCGGGTGGAAATCCACAAACTCCGCCATATCCGCAACGCCCGCTTTTTGCCTTAAAATATCTTCCAACTCTTGACGGGCATATTCTACGCGCCAGCGGTAATATTTCCCCGCCTCATCCACCGCGCCCAGATATTTCGGGAGCGTCTCTTCCGGGCAGACATTCGGCGAGCAGAAGCTATCTGATTTTTTCAGGAATTTTCCCGTAACCCATTCGCGGATATTTTCCTCCGTCACGGGATTGAAATCGGATGTGATAGAGCCGTCGGGGGCGTCCGGCTTTTCGCTGATGCCGACGGCGCCTTCGCCAAAAATATTTTGCGCGCGCTCCATAATTCCGCCGCAGCTTTTGCTATAGTATGCGGCGCACAAATACCCCTCTTCCGTGACGATAAACATGCCGCGCGAACGTTCCACCGCGCCGGCAACGTGGTCGGAAAGAAAGGTTGTGCCTTGATAGCGCTGGCAGCAGTCATCATTGCAGATAGAAAAAGGTTCGCCCGTATGTTTGTTTTTAAGAAAGACCATCATCCACGAGCGCGCAGCGGTGGCTTGCGCCTTCAGGAACTCCGCCGGACAGGCGCCGCTCATTTCGGAGGTGACCACACAGGCAAGATACGCCTCCATAGGAAGGACGTTGACCACAATCAAATTGCCTTCGCGGGCAAAAAATTCAAGACGTCCCGGATAAGTCAAATCAACTTCCTTCTGCCAATGAAAGCCGCGCCCCGCTACAACGCCTTTGAGGAGCATACCCCCTTTCGGCAAAAGCGTCTCTTGAACCTTTAAAGGCTCAATGGATAAGGTATCCCCGGAATGAATAGGCGCGGCGCCGTCGCTCTCAAAGCAGACAATCTCATTTCCTTGCGCCTCAAAAATCAAATCCACGGCAGACTGGCTATCGAGAAGAAAGGAGGTTTCGCCCTCTTCCAGTTTGAATCGTCCGGCGGGAAGTTCAAGAACCATTTTAGATTTACTATCTTCCCGAAGCACAATACCCACGCGGCAAAGCGGCTCTCGGTTGGGCAACGGAACGTTCTCAACTTCAGGTTCATTCAAATCAGCCAAGGTAAAACCTCCTTCAAAATATCAAATCCATTCGAGGGTTTGCCTCTAACTCGATACAAAAGCCCCCGTCTGCGCCTTTGCAGTCAAACCCGCTAAAGTAAATTTTTGCGGGATCTGACCCATAAGCGGTTATTTTTTGGGGACATATTCGAAATCTTTAAGATGACCGCTGAAATAGGAATCATACGCGGAAAGATCCAGCAGCCCGTGCCCGCTGAAAATGAAGGCGATCACCTTCGGTTTATTTTCCTCTTTTGCCCTGATGGCTTCATCAATGGCGGAGCGGATGGCGTGCGCCGTTTCGGGCGCGGGGATGATCCCCTCCGTCCGCGCGAACATGACAGCCGCCTCAAAGGTCGGGATTTGCATCTTGGCTTGCGCCTCGATGAGGTTCTGCTCTGTTAAGGCGCTGACCAGCGGCGCCATACCGTGATAGCGCAATCCGCCCGCATGAATGCCCGCCGGAATAAAATCATGCCCCAGCGTATACATCTTCATAAGGGGCGTCATGCCGATGGTATCGCCGAAATCATAACGGTATTCGCCGCGCGTCAGGGTCGGGCACGCCGCCGGTTCCACGGCGATAAAACGGTAATCGTTTTTGCCTGTGAGTTTTTCCTCCATGAAGGGGAAGGCAAATCCGGCAAAGTTGCTGCCGCCGCCCACGCAGCCGATAAGGACATCCGGTTTAACGCCGGCTTGTTTGAACTGCTCCTTCGTCTCGAGTCCGATAACCGTCTGGTGCAGCAACACATGATTCAAAACGCTGCCCAGCGCGTATTTGGTGTCTTTGTGATTGAGGGTGTCCTCGACGGCTTCGCTGATGGCGATGCCGAGACTGCCCGGACAATCGGGGTCTTTTTCAAGTATCTTTTTGCCGGCTTCTGTTTTGTGGCTGGGGCTGGCAACCACATCCGCCTGCCAGAGGTGCATCATGGATTTGCGGTAGGGTTTCTGGTTGTAGCTCACTTTAACCATATACACCTGACATTTGATGCCATAATGGTAACAGGCAAAGGAAAGGGCGCTTCCCCATTGCCCCGCGCCGGTTTCTGTGGAAAGGCGTTTGATGCCCGCTTGTTTGTTGAAATAAGCCTGAGCCACGGCGGTGTTCGGTTTGTGGCTGCCCGGAGGACTGCCCCCTTCGTATTTATACCAGATTTGCGCGGGCGTTTTGAGCTCCGCCTCAAGGCGAGTCGCCCGAATGAGCGGCGTTGGGCGCCACATGGAAAGGACATCAAGAATATCCTCAGGAATGTTAATCCAGCGTTCTTGACTCACCTCCTGCTCCAGCAGGTTCATGGGGAAGATGGCTTCCAATTCCTGCGGCGTCATCGGCTGTTTTGTGCCGGGATGCAGCGGCGGGTCGAGCGGCTTGCGCAGGTCTGCCTGAATGTTATACCATTTTTTCGGCAGGTCCTTTTTAGCAAGATAGATAATGTTCTCCTTTGTCATATTGGCAACTCCTTTCATTTTTTTCGCCGGACAAATCTGAAGGTTTCAATAAGTTTGCCCTCGCAATGTATCAAGCAAAAAATTCAAAAAAGGGCGGCGGCAAATCATCGGCGCGCAGCTTCGGGCAATTTCCTCTCAGGCATATAGCCATACGGATGGGCGGAATGCCATCGCCATGCGCTTGCGATGATGTCCTCAAGCTGGGGATATTGCGGTTGCCATCCCAGAACTTTTTTTATACGCTCAGATGAAGCCACTAAAATCGCCGGGTCGCCCGCGCGGCGCTCGGCAATTTCCGCAGGTATATCGCAGCCGGTCACCTTTCGCGCCGTTTCTATCACCTCAAAAACGGAAAAACCCTTTCCGTTTCCCAGATTAAAAACGCTTGTCTCTCCGTCGTTTTCCAGATATTCCAGAGCCTGAATATGCGCCGACGCAAGGTCAGCCACGTGAATATAATCTCGGATGCAAGAGCCATCCGGCGTGGGGTAATCATTTCCGAATACAGTGATATGCGACCGGCGCCCCGCCGCAACCTGCAGCGTGAGCGGGATAAGGTGGGTTTCAGGATTGTGCGCCTCGCCGTATCGCTCCGTTGCGCCCGCCGCATTGAAATATCTCAGCGAAACGCTCCGCATTCCGCACATGCCGCCAAAATCGCGCAGCATCCGTTCAAAGGCAAGTTTTGTGTTGCCATAGGGATTTGTGGGAATCGCGGGGTCATCTTCTTTGATGGGGATAGAGACTGGTTCGCCGTAGGTTGCCGCTGTTGAGGAAAAGATGAAATGGCGGACGCCCGCCGCCGATGACGCCCGCAAGAGCGCCAGCCCTTTTATCACATTATTTTCATAATAAAGCAGCGGGTTTTTCATTGATTCGCCCACAAGGCTCGATGCGGAAAAGTGCATGACAGCGGAACAGTTGTATTTTTCAAGGTTTTTTTTCAGAAGGGCTTCATCGCCGTGATCCCCGAAAATAAAGGGGACTTCCTCCGGCACGGCGGCTCTGTGTCCTTTGGAAAGATTGTCATAAACAACCGCGCGGCGACCGGCGGCAATTAAGGCTTCCACCGCAACGCTGCCAATATAGCCGGCGCCGCCGATGACGCAAATGGATGAGCGGGATTGGGAAGAGGGGGACATCAATCACCTACTCGGACAGGGCGCGCTTCCTGACCCGATACCTCCGCTTGTTTCGTCACATCGGCAAGGGTTTTGATTGTCGGCGCGCCGAAGGACGTTTTCTCAAAAGGCTTTTTGAATGCCAGACTGAACTGGAAATCATACTGCCACTTGTTTTTATCATCATTGTCATTATCGCTTTTTTCGTCATAAACATCGTCAATATCCCGCTCCATGGAAGCCTGAAGGTGGGCGACAAAGTCGTGCAAATCCCGTTTGATGATTAACCGAATATCGGAAACGCCGCTGCCTTCATCTCTTTTTCTGTAAATCACTTGCGTTTCGACGTCATACTTGGGACCCACACGCGCGCCCAATGTTCCGGCAACGCGGTATTGAGTGCCGTATTCATCAAAGCCGTAACTCGAAGCTGCGTAATCCTTGCGGTCAATCGTCTTGTGTCCTGAAACAGATATGCGGCTCCACCACATGCGGCTGCGCGGGATATACTGCGCATTGAGAATGCCGTAGATGAAGTCTTGTGTTTCGGAGCGGATGTCGCTTGTGTCATAAGCCTGGCGTCCGGTATAACGGGCGGCGACATCGAGTTTGAATGTCTTGGCGTTGTTTGTATAAACCACGCCCGGACTCACATAATACCTTTCTTCGTTGGCGTAGATGTCTTTATCGCTCTGCAGGTTGTATCCGCCGTTTAGGTAAGCGTTCAGGTTGGGATAGCGGAGGAAATAATTCAGCCCCGCGCGAACCCAATGCTCGGGCAGACGGAAATTATACAGGTCATGCCGGGCGATTTGGTTGCCGAGCGATTCGTAAAATTCGCCGATTGAATCATTCGTTCCATATCGGTAGTTGTAGCGTATCCAGCCGTGGAGGTAATCGGTGAAGCGGGCGTGGAAATAGAGCATGGCATCCGCGTAGGCATAATAATCCTTCACATCATGTATGCTGCGTTTGCGCGTGCCGGCTAGAATGGTATCCTCATCCGCAAAGGTCGCCGCGCCTATCGGTTCGGTATAATCATTCAGCGTATAGGGGAAAACCGTTCCCTGCGGGAAATCATAATCAAAACTATCATTTGACCTGTCCGTGAAAGCACCGCCGACGCCGACGCGCGCGGTCAGGGTATATCGCGGGCTGAATTTGAGGCGGTAAAGGAGCGCTTGATAAACGTCTATGCCGCGCACCCAGCCGTTATCATCCTTGTCTATAATATTTAACCCTTTATCCAGATTATTGAAAATATTGACATCGGAATAAGTAAAGAGGGGCGAGCCGCCGAGTTTGTAATAATTGGTGGAAAAGGTGAACTGGGGCGCGCGCTCGGAAACGCGTCCATAACGTTTTCTGCGAAATCCCTCCTTATCATCCACCTTGCGGCGGCGAAAGGGGTCAATATTATAATCGGCGTCATTATCGAAGGGGCTGGTGTAATCGGGTACGCGGTCGCGCCCGATGCGGTGGCGCATCTCAAAAAGAAGCCGCCCGATATATTGGTCTTTCCGATAGGTGAGCGCCGCCTTGATATTTCGCTCAGGCACTCTGTAGCGTTTTTCCAGATTATTGAATCGGTCAAGAATATCATAATAAATATCCGGATCGCTCATCTCATCAACATTTACCTGCAGCTGGATTTCTTCCGTAATTTTGCTGCGATGCTGGATGCGGGCAATCCAGCGGTTGAAGTCCGTATCATCTTCTATGACGGTGGGGCTGGAGTAATTCTTAACCTTAAATTTTCTATCATGAAACTGATAAAGGTCAATAATGCCTTGATGTTTTTTATAATCAAAGCGGTAGCTATACGTGGCGCCGTAGCCAAAGCCCCGTTTGGTGAAATAATCCGCAAAGGTTTTGATTTTGCCCTTGCTGCGGGCGGTGAATACGTCCCTGTCCCGCTCTATATCCTCCGGCGCCACCTCATCCACATCGTCCTTCGGTTCGTATTCAGAATGGCGGAATTCATATCCGACGCGCATGTAGCCGCCGAGTTTGGAGTTGTATCCGACGATAAACGACCAAGGGGAGGGTTCGACCAACGAGGATGTGTAAGCAGGCAAATACATGACGGGGATTTCCCAGACGTAAAACGTGGCGCTGCGGATAAAGACGCGGTCGTTGGGATATAGGAGGACTTCCGTTCCGCGGACTCGATAATGCGGCACAGGGAAATCGCAGGTGGTATAGGATGAGTTGCGAAGGATGGATTCGCGGGGGCGTCTCTTTTCATCTTGGTTGAGGAGTTCGAACGAGGGCTCTTCTTGTTCATTCTGGTTGCCGATGATGTAAAAATCGCCGTGGCGCCCTCTGCCGCCGCGCGCATATCCGCGCCCTTTGTCAAAACTATACCAGACGGAGTCCGCCGTATAATCGTCATCCGCGCCTTTTTTCATGATGATGTTGCCATACGCCTGAACCTCGTTCAACCGCACGTCATACATCAGGCGATCCGCTTCGAGATAAATATCCTGATACCAGACTTTGGTGCGGGAGCGTCCGTAGATAAAATTGCTTTCCTCGTCATAATCAAGATAATGGTCGGATGTGATGCGCAGGGGAAGGTTATCTTTCAGAGACGGGGCTGGGATGGCGGGGGCTTCGAGAGCCGGCTGGGAGCCGGACATTTTTTCTTTCAGACCCACGCGCGCCAACGGCTCGGCTGCTAAGGCATTTGACGGCGTCAAAAAAATCCCCGCAAACATCAAAGCCAGCGCCGCAGCTGCCGCGCGAAGAGTAATTTTATAAATGTTGCCTCTCATGTGCGCTCCTCATTTCAGCGTCTGGAAATATATCAGCATTCCGCCCAGACACCCCAGCACAAGGTTGGGAGAAAAAACCGCGAGCGGCGTCATGGGGTGATTAACTTTTCCCAACGAAGAACCCCACTTCATAAGAACGTAATAAACGAAAAGCAAGGCAAAAGATATGGCAAAGCCGGATGATTTGCCGGAGGGGCGGATATAGACCGCCAACGGCATCCCTATCAGGACAAAGGCAAGGCACGCCAGCGGATTGGAGAATCGTTGCCATAACGCCACGCGGCTTTCATTGGCAGCCTTTGGCGATTTATGGCGGTTCAATTCCACATTTGCCACCAGCTCCGGAACGGTCATCTCCTTATTTTTCTTCTGATAGACGCCGCCCTTCATACGGCTCAGCGATGGATTGATATTGCGAACCAGCTCTTTGAAAAAGATGACATTATTCTGTGTTGGGTCGCCTTTTTCAATCGGGTGAAGCGAGCCGTTGAAAAAATGGAAATGGATAGTGCGCGTATCTTTATCCACGCTGATTTTGCCCCGTTCCGCAATAAGCAGCGTTTCTGTGGGAGGCTTTTTATCTTTCTTTTTTTCCCCGGTGAGTTGTTCTTCAGAAGCCACAATCTTCATGTGGATATGTTTAAGGTCCCCGGTTTTTTCTTCTCTTTCGCCAAAATAAAAAGTAATCTCGGCATTGTCCGAGCCGAGGTCTTCGTAAAAACGTCCCGGTTTGAGCGTGTTAAAAAGCTGAAATTCTATCTGATAAATATAATCATTGCTTTTTAGGGTCAAGGAGGGAAGGGCGGCATAATTTAAAATCAGCATTAAGACGCTGACAAAAAATCCCACGTGGATGATTGGTTTAAAGATGGTTATGAGATGGACGCCGCTTGTGCGCATGGCGAGAATCTCATTATCTGTGGCAAGTCTGCCAAAGGAGATAAGCACGCCCACCAAAATGGAACAGGGTATTGTAAAAGAAAGAAGAGACGGGAGGAGGCAAAGGGCAAAGTTTCCCACCAAAACGGGATTGACCCCGTCGCTCAATAGGATATCCGTCAGTTTGAATATCTGGGTTATAAAAAGCAAAAAAGTGAAAAAGAGGAGACCCAGAAGAGTGGGACCCAGTAATTCACGCAGGACATAGCGTTTGAGGATAATCAAGCTGCGCGTCCTTCAATATAAATTTTGCGCATGATACAATGTATCATAAACGCTAATTTGGCGCTTTATGCCTTAAAGTCCCGACCCCTGTCAATAACGGAATAAGGCGTACCCATGGGCGCCGTTTCCCATCGCTCCCCGCCGATTACTCGCTTTCTTCCTCTTTGAGCTTCTTTGCCTCTTCGATTATCTTTTCTTGGAGGTTGGGCGGCGCGGCTTCATAATGGGAGTATTCCATTTCGAACACCCCGCGTCCCTGCGTCAGCGAGCGCAGGTCGCGCGAATAGGAAAAAACCTCCGCTTGAGGCACGAGCGCTTCAATTATAACCTTTTTACCCTTGTTGGCGTTTCCGAGTATTTTGCCCCGTTTGCCGGAGAGGTTGCCCATCACGTCGCCCATGTAGTTTTCAGGCACCGTCACGCGTAGTTTGTAAATCGGCTCAAGGATGATGGGACCCGCTTTGAGGGAGATTTCCTTAAAGCCCATAGAAGCCGCCAGTTTGAAAGCCATATCGGAGGAGTCCACAGGGTGGTCTTTGCCGTCAAAGCAGGAGACGCGCACATTCACGACTTTATTGCCGGAGAGCGCACCGTGCTGGAGGGCGTCCACGATGCCTTTTTCTACAGAGGGCATAAATTTTGTGGGGATATTTCCGCCGACCACGTCCCACGAAAACTCATAATCTTTTTCCGGATCTTCTGGATTTTGAATCGGTTCCAGTTTCAGCCAGACTTCGCCAAACTGTCCGCGCCCGCCCGACTGTTTTTTGTGGCGGTAGCTGCCTTCCGCTTTTTTGGTTATTGTCTCGCGGTAGGGAACGCGCGGTTCGACAAGCTGCGCCTGCACGCCGGAGAGCGCTTTGAGGCGGCTAATGGCAACATCAAGATGCGTTTCGCCCATTCCCATCAGAATCGTCTGTTTGATTTCAGGGTCGCGATGGATGGTAAGGGATTCATCCTGCTCCATCAGGCGGTGGATGGCAAGACCGATTTTTTCCTCTTCGGATTTTGTGGGCACTTTAATAGCCATCTGCGTTGTGCGCGATGGCAGAATGGTCGGCTCGAAAATAACCGGCGCGGCGGGATCGCAAAGGGCGTCGTTGGTTGCCGTCACATCCAGTTTGGAAAGAACGCCGATATCGCCCGCGTGCAGCTGGTGGACGTTTTGAAGTTTTTTGCCGCGGATGATATACACATGCTGCAGCCTTTCTTCTTTTTGCTTATTTGCATTATATACGGAGGATTCGGATTTGAGGCTGCCGGTGATAATTTTAACAAAGGAAAGCTTTCCCGCATAGGGATCTGTGATGGTTTTAAATACAAATACCGCCGTTGGTTTTGCGGGGTCGAAAGGAAGCTCCATCTCCTCCTCCGAGCCGGGTTTTTTGACAATCCATGCGGGCGTTTCCAGCGGGGAGGGGCAGCACTGGACGATAAAATTCAAAAGGGCGTGAACGCCGAACGCCTTGCTTGCCGCTCCGCAGAATACAGGGCAGAATCGTTGTTGGGCAAAACCCTCTTTCAAACCTTGCAAAACTTCTTCCGGCGTTAGATTAAGTTCCTCAAGATATTTCATAGTCAGATCATCATTGCCCTCGGCGGCTATCTCCATCATATGGGCATAAGCATCATCCGCCTCCGCCTTCATGGAATCGGGGATAGGGAGCATAACCTGCTTGCCGTCTTCCTCTTTTATCATCTTCATACGCAGGAGGTCAATAACGCCTTCGAATGAGGCTTCCTGCCCGACGGGGATTGTGACGGCAACGGGGCGCAAGCCGAGGTCCGATTTAATCGCCTCAAGCGCCTTTTTGAAATTGGCGCGCTCCTTGTCCATTTTGTTGATGAAAAATAGGCGCGGCAGTTTATATTCATCGGAGTATTCGCAGGCGAACTCCGCTCCCACTTCGGCGCCGGATGTGGCATCCATCAAAATAATCATGGTATCCGACACGCGGACAGGTCCCTTGACTTCAGCCACAAAGTCGCGATAGCCCGGAAGGTCAATCAGGTTGACCTTCAAGTCTTTGTATTCGATGGGGTTGATTGTGGCGTTGATAGAGACGCGGCGGGAGATTTCCTCGGGGTCGTAGTCCGAAGCTGTGCCTCCGTCCTCCACGCGCCCCATGCGCTCGATGGTGCGGGTTGCGTAAAGAATCGCCTCCGTTAGAGTGGTCTTTCCGGAGCTGTTATGACCAGAAAGGCAGATGTTGCGGATTTTTTCGCTATGGTATTCTTTCAAGGGAGTGCCCTCCTTTTAGGGTTTTTCTTTTTTTGTCCGAAGTTTGCCGTTCGTTGTCTGTTGCAATGCGTTCCTTTATCTATTCAATTAAGGGAGTAACTTTTTTATAAGTGATCTTGCGGACTGTTTCTTCCTTAATTTTCATGCCTTTGCGCTTGAACCATTCATAAGCGAGAGGCGTTGCCACAAAGACGGATGAGTAAGTCCCAACGATGATGCCCATGATAAGGGCAAGGCAAAAATCTTGCAGACCCTTGCCGCCGATGAGATACATGATAATCATTGGGACAAGCGTTGTAACAGATGTCAGCGTTGTTCGGCTCAAAGAGCGGTTAATGGAAATGTTAATAATTTCTTCCAGCGACTTGCCGTAAACGGTTCGCATATTTTCGCGAATCCGGTCAAAGATAACTATCGTGTCGTTGATGGAATAACCCAGAATCATCAGCAGGGCGCTCACAAGGTCGAGGCTTGTTTCCCTGCCTAACAGCGTCATAATGCCAAAAACGATGAAGAGGTCGTGGATGAGGGCGACTACCGCGCCCACGCCGAAGATGAACTGGAAGCGGAAGCCGATATAGATGAGGATCGCGATTGCGCCGATGAGGACGGACTTGATGGCAATCCAGCGGAATTCTTCGCCGATTTCGTTGCCGACTTGCTGGATTCCCTTGATTTCAAAATTCTTCAAAAGGGCGCTGCTGCCAAGGGTTCTGGTGATTATTTCCTGAGTTTTGGCGCCGTTATTATCTACAAGTTTTGTTCTGACAAGAAATTCGTTGGTGCCGGCAACACGCTGAACGCGAACCGTTGCGCCCTCCGCCGCGGAGAAGGCTTTGTAGATATCCTCGCCGGAGACCTTTTCCTTAAAACTGACATGCGCAAGAATGCCCCCCTCAAAATCAACGGCGTAAATAGGTCCTTTGTTTTTGATAAAACCAAAAATGCCCAACACAATCAAGACACTGGAGAGCACATACGCCCCGTAACGTCCTTTAACAAAATCAATTTTGGCATTCTTAAAAATATACATGCTGCCGGTATAAAGTTTGTTTCGAATCGAAACCCAGTAATCGGTTATGCTTCTGGTGACGGCAAAACCGGTGTAGAGGTTCACAACCAAACCGATGAACATAGTCAGGGCAAAGCCTTTCACAGACCCGACGGCAAATTGGAGCAGAATCAGGGCTGTTATCATCGTTGTGAAGTTGGAGTCCCAGATGACCAAAAAGGCGCGATCGAACCCCCGTTTCACAGCGGCTCTGAGCGCCTTGCCCTCCGCTATCTCCTCCCGGATGCGCTCATAGATGAGAACGTTGGCGTCAACTGCCATACCGACCGTCAACAAGATGCCGCCGATGCCGGAAAGGGTCAGCGTGGCACGCGCCAGCGAAAGTATGGCAAGTATCATAAGAACGTTGAGGATTAGGGCAATATCGGCAATCGCGCCGGCGGTTCCGTAGTAGATAATCATAAACGCCACAACGGCAAAAGTGCCGATAATTAACGCCTTGACGGATGCCTTGATAGTATCCGTTCCTAAAGAGGCGCCGACGGTCATCTCATGCTCGACCGCCAGCCGCGCCGGCATAGAGCCGGCTTTGAGCACTTGGCTTACGTCGCGAGCATCCTCCATATCAAACGATCCGCTGATAAAGCATCGCCCGTTTGGGATTACTTCCTTTATCCGCGGCGCCGTATAAACTACGCCGTCAAGCAATATGGCAAGATTGCGCCCGCGGTTCTTCTCAGTCACGTCCTTGAATATGCGCGCGCCTTCGCGGTCAAAGACAAGGTTGATGTGAATCGGGCTTTCCAGATCCGACTGTATCACCTCCACGTATGACTCTTTTAGGTATTTGCCCGTCAGCGAAACCTCTTCTTTCAAAAGATAGGGAACGGTTATCATCTTTTTCATGCCTACCTGACGGGATTTGTAATCCACAACCTGACCGAAAAAGATTCGATAGCCCGGCGGGACTTGGTCTTTTTTGACGGTCTGAACTTCCTTGCCGCCCTCGGTTTTGGTTTCAACGAGCTGAAGGGCTTTTTCATCGCTATCTTCGGCAACGATGCGAAACTCCAGCTGGGCGGGTTTGAGCATGTTTTTGATAACGCGCTGAGGGTCTTTTTCGCCAGGAATCTGGATGCGAACACGGGATTCGCCCTGACGCACGACTGTCGCCATGGTCAGACCGAACTCATCCACGCGGTTGCGCAGGACTTTTTCCGAACCTTCGATGGCGTCCTGATTATAGCGCTCAATTACATTGGGCGCAAGTTTGAGGGAGATGGTTTCGCCCTTTTCCAGCGGCTCTGGGTTTAAATCGGCGAAATACCCCTCAAAATTCTTGAGGATGTTGCTCGCCTGACGAAAATCTTTGGGATTAAGGAGTTTAACATTCAATTCGCGGTTTTCTGAATTAATGTCAAAAGAGGCGTCTATGGAATCGTTGCGGAAATTTTGTTTGATTTTATCTGCCGCTGTGGCAAGGTTGTCCAATTCCGTCTTGGCGCGGTCTATAGAAAGCAATATATCCACGCCGCCTTGAAGGTCAAGACCGGGCGTGATGCTTCGCGATTTTAATTTCATGACCGTCTGGTCATATTCTTTTTCTGCATCTGTTCCGGGGACGGGCATCGGCGTGGTTGCCACATAAGTAAAATACCGAGCCGTGGGAACGATAAGCGCAATGGAGGCAATGGTGAGCACCAAGATGAGAATCATTTGCCAGTTAATCTGTTTGGGCATTGAAGCAATCCTTTCTTGCAGTAAATATAATTAATCTATTTTTTTTATGACTTGTTGATAACATTGGCGATGGCGCTTTTAAGAAAGCGGATGCGGATGTTTTTTGCCACTTCAAGCGTGACGGAGTTCTGTTCATTATCCGTTTCCACAACGGTGCCGAAGATGCCGCCGATGGTCACCACCTCGTCGCCCTTTTTAAGTTGTTCAAGGAGTTTCTTCCGGCTATCTTGCTCCTTTTTTTGCGGACGGAGGACGATAAAATAAAACGAGACGGCAATAAGGGCAAACATTAAAATGATGGTTTGGGTGGGCGATTGAGGCGCTTTTTCCGCGTTGGGACCTGCTGTCAAAAACGCGCGCGCCATCTTTTCGAAATGAACAGGACTTAAAATCATACATCATTCCTCAAGGCAAAAATTTGCGAAAGTCCGGCTGAATTTTATCAATCAAAAAAACTGTGGAATTATCTTTCCCCCAAAAATCCTGTCAACCACTAAAAAAAAATAAAAAAACACTTGCATCGAGTAAGGCTTACACTTATTAGGATATTATTATGTTGGAATAAAAGGGGTATTCTATCCAATAATCGCTATATTTTTTTACGGAGGTTTGAGTGATGATTAAAAAACTTTCGATTACGGCGCTTATCATTTTCGCTTGCGCTGTAGCCATGGCTCAAGTTGCCATTCCTTATAAAACAGGTTTTGATGCCGCGGACGGCTTCACCGCCGGAAACACCATCAACGGGCAGGACGGTTGGGTTGTCCTTTCTCAAGGAGCAGATGCCACAATAACAAACGCCTTTAAACAATCAGGCGATCAAGCCGTCGCCCTTGAAGCCAACAGCCAAATAGATAAACCCCTTTCCGCCAAACCTGCCGAGACCATCGTCTGGATGGAGGGCTATTTCAGCGGCGAAGGCACGGATGCCGAGCCCAGCTTCCCCGCCGATCCTGCCGCCAGCGCAATTGTCTTTTTTAGCAAGACCAACGGCATTCAGTGCCTGAACGGCAACGGCACCGGCGGCGGCTCTTGGGTTCCCACCGGCGTCTCGCTCGTCAAAGACCAATGGTATAAAATCTCCATCCGTCAGGACTATACAACAAAAAAGTGGAAATGTTTTGTGAACGGCGCTCAGGCTCCCGCGCAGGAGCTCGGTTTCCGAGACAATGTTACCACGCTGCACGGCTTCCGCAATTTCGCGGACACGCCCAGCTGGCTGGACACCTTCCGCGTTATCCCCGTCAAAAAAGGCGACGCCAATTTGGATAACAAGGTTGATGCGGCGGATATTGTCACACTCGTGAGCGACCCAACCGGTTCCGGCATCACCGACCTCATCCAGAAAGATAACGCCGATGTGGACAACAACGGCGCCATCAGCTCCGCCGACCTTGCCGCGCTGGTCAATAAAATCCTCGCCAAATAATTCTCTCTATTCAATGGTTAAAAAGCGGGAGGACTCCAAAAGAGTTTTCCCGCTTTTATTATTTTAGGCTGGAAAGGTAAAAGGCAAGCCCGCGCTCATCCCGCCGCTCAAAGATTTTGCGCTTCTCCACAAGGGCGATGAATTCGCGAATCTTCTTCCGATTCGCCGGAAATCGCTCGTCCAGATGATACGAGCCATACAGATTCTCGAAAGCCGTCAAATTGGCGCGGCTGTCTTCAAAAATGGAGGCAACTCCCTCGCGCTCCACAACCGAACGCGGGGCGTATGTCTTAATCAGGCGGTTCAATTCTATCTCATTTAGCAAAACGTGCGTATAACCCATTGAAAGGAGCCGATTGCGCATCCCCTCCGCATCCGATTCCATTTCGGCAATCTCAACCAGCGGGCTTTTATCAAAGACGCTGTTTGCCGCCGCGGGACGCTCCATGTAATAAATGCGGGCTTCATAAATAAAAAGGATGCGCGCATCCGGCGGCAAGTCATTATTGATAATCTGCGACGCCTCATAATACGCCCCCAGCTGCTCCATCAAAAAATCCCGCTGGTCATAACAAAATAGCGCCGCCTTTATGTATCCGGTATTGAACAACTCCACAAAATGAAGCTGCCCTGCGGTGAGGATAAACGCCATATAAGGAATGAGGCAAGCGGCGCCAATTTTAGACTGGCGCGCCAGCAGCCTCAACACAAACGCCGCCACGAGCGCCATGACCGGAACAATCGGAACCATAAAGCGCGCGGGCGGCTGCAAAAATAGATTCCAGACGAGACACCCCAAAAACGCAAATCCCGCCAGCGCCCAAACCTGACGCTCTTTGCGGAATAATATTAAAGCCAAAAAAAGCGGCAGATAATAAAACGCCCCAACATCCATCCCCTTTGAAATCATAAACCACAAGTGACTCGGACTGAAAGGCGCAACCGCTCGGTTCGACTGCATGTAATAAGCCATTTGCTGCGGCGTCCACCCATCCCATCGGAAAACCTGCGAGAAAAAAGGGAAAAACGGATTGCCCGTATAAAGCAAACTGCGAACCATCCACGGCGCAAATGCAATAGCGACCGCCAGCAAACCGCCAAAACTATACTTCGCCCACAAAATAAAAAACCGTTTTTCCTCCCGCTGATAAAGCCCATAAGGCAGAAGAATCAATAAAAAGGGAAGAATGCCGATCCCCAAAATGGAATATTTGACGCCGAGGGCAAATCCCCAAAAAATAAAAGATAAAAAAAGCGGCTTTCCCGCCCGCCCCCGAAACCATAAAACCCACGCCGCAAGCGCCGCTACCACATAAACCGTCTGGCAGAATTCAACAAAAGCATCCTGCCCCACCGAAAAGACCAGCCGGTTCATGCCGAAAAGAACGACGGCAAAAAGCCCCCACCCGCGCTCCAGTCCAAAAAGTCCCGCAAGGATATAAATCCCATAACAGGCAAGCAGCCAAAAACCAAAGTGAATGACCTTAGGGTTGAAAAACGGCTCGCCGCTTCCGACGACCATGCCTGCGGCAAATAGCGCCTCCGCGCCAAAGGGGAGATAACTGTAAAAAATTCCAAGATGCGGCGCAAGGCTCCCGGCTCTGAGCGATTGCTGCGGAGCGCCAAGATGATATTCCATCACATCATAATTGATGGGAAGCGGCAGCGCGCTGATTCCATAAAGTAGAAAAATCATAACAAGCAGACAAAGGCAGATGAAGACCGGCGCACCTGAACTTTTCTCGCGGATTGAACCAACCCATCGGAATATCTCCCCTACCATCTGCCGGTAAAAAGGCAGACCCGCCAAAGCCAAGCCCATCAGTAGAAAAAACGCATAACCCCGCGTCAACATGCCGCAGTTGCCCAGCGCGCACATCAACATCGAAAGGATGCCCAACCCCAGCGCCATCGCCAGAAAAAGCCGAACGCGCGGACGGATATCCCTTAAGCGGAAAAAAAACAGCGCCCATTCGCCCGAGGCATAAGCCGCAAGAAAGATGAGCGCGCCCGCCCAGAACCACCTGGCAACGCCCAAATATGCCACCGCCTGCAAATCGGTTTTCTCCTGAAAAAAAACCGAATAATAGGCGATGAAAATCACAAGAGCGGAGATGAGAACCTGCCATGCGGGTGTTTTTCTAATATTTGCTTCCATGCCCCTTTTTCATTCCTGCGCAAAAATCAAAAAATGCCATACCTCCCGCCGTAAATAGTTTTCAATCTTTTGTAAAGCATATTAGACTTTATCCTTTGAAGTTTTTCATAAATGATAAAAAAGGATAAAACGATGTATTTCTTACTATCCAGAATGTAATGATAAGACCTAATAATATCCAAATCCAAATAGCGGGGATAAATATTTCTGTATATGGCTTTCCTCGGATTGCAAACACAGCCCTTGAGATAAATGAATATATTAATAATGGCAATAACAAAACCATCAAAGGATTCAACTTGAATCCTATTAATAAGTGACCATGAAGCAATTGATGAATGGAACGTGATGAACCACAACCTGGGCAGTATAATCCCGTTATTAAATAGAATGGACATGGAGGAAAAACAGTGGATTTAACAGGATCAATGAAATATATAAAAGCGATTGCTATTACGATTAATGCAAGAAATGCAAAGGTTTTCAATCGTTCATTTTTCAACAAGTGAAAAAATGCGGCTTTCATCTATATTAAAAAACTTAAAACGAACCAATAATCGCTAGGATACCAACAATTCCACATATAAAAGAAATCCAGCACCAGGTTTTGGCGTTTCGAGAAGAAATCATTGCGCCTTGAACATCTCCCGCAGCTATTCTGCTGTTGACCTGAGCTGCATAAACTATAGCCGGTATGCCAAATGGCAGACAACAAAATAAAGTGCACAGGATAGATTGAGCAAGATAATTGGGAATATAAACCGGGGGCGTTTGTTGAAATCTTTGCTCAGAATGAAGAAGATTTCCACATCGAATACATTTCCATGCATTATCGTCATTTTGCGTTCCGCACTTCGGACAATACATTTTATGCCTTTCCATTGGAAATATAATTTATGAAAAAATATGCATAAAACGACAAATTAAAATCAATAACAATTTTTGGCAAAACGGGGTTATTGGAGGGAGTGGGCGCCGGCGCCGGAAATGATGAGGCGGGCGCTGTCCGCCGCGGTCAGCGTTGGGGACTGCACGGCGGCGGGGATGATTGCGGTGTCGCCCGCGCGCATCTCAAATGTCTCAACGCCGTCGGCAATTTGAATGCGCCCCTCTGCGCAGAAAATCACTCGCGCCGTTTGCGCAAGTCCGCCGATTTTTATCTCGCCCGAAAATGTCCACGACTCCATCCGATAGGCGGGGCAGTCCACGATGAGTTCGCGGTTTCCGCAATTGGCGGGAAGCGGCTTCGGGACGAGTTTGGGATTTTCCGCCCAGTCGAACTTCATGACTTTTTTCGCTTGCTCAACGTGGATGGGGCGCGGCTTGCCGTCCACGATGCGTCCGTAATCGTATATCCGAAATGTTGTGTCAGAAGGTTCTTGCACTTCCATGACAAGGATGCCTCCGAGCAGGGCATGAACAACGCCTGGCTCGTTGCGGATGAAATCGCCCGCGCAGACATCCACGCGTCTTAAAAGCGCGGCTATTTCGCCGACTTGCAGATGTTTTTCAAAATCCTCAAGCGATGCGCCGCGGCGAAATCCCCAAAGGATTCCCGCTTCTGGGTCGTTTTGAAGGATAAGCCAAGTTTCGTCCTTGCTATGGCAATCGGGGAAATGGCGCCGGCAGGATTCGGAATCGGGATGAACCTGAACGCTCAAATCTTCTTGCGCATCAAGAATTTTCACAAGGAGGGGGAAACGTTCCGCGCTGTTCCACGCCGTTCCGATGAGCGCCGCGCCCCAGAGGCGCACGGCATCCGTGAGCGTTTTGCCGGCAAGCGCGCCGTTGGCAATCAGCGATGCGCCCTCTTTGAGGTCTGCAACCTCCCACGATTCGCCGATGAGCTGTCCTTGCGGCAGCGGCTTGCCGAATACGGTCTCCATTTTGCGTCCGCCCCAAGGTTTTGCCTTGAAAATCGGGCGGCATAGCATACAGTAGGGAGCAACAGGGAAGCGGGAAAGTCCGGGCGTCGAAAATGAGAGAATAGAAAAAGGACAGCTCTTTATTATTGAGGAGATGATTTTTCCGCCTCCGCTTTTGCCTTTTTGATATAACGCTCTAAAATCATGGGCACTTCATCCGGCGCAAGGGGTCCAATAACTTCGTCGTTAACCATAATAACAGGCGCAAGCCCGCAGGTTCCAAGGCAGCGCGAGTTTTCCAATGTGAACATGCCGTCTTTGCTGGTTTCGCCAAAGCCAATGCCGAGTTCATCTTTAAGCCGTTGAGCGATTTTTTCTGCGCCTTTGACGTAGCATGCGGTGCCGAGGCAGACGTTGATGAGGATTTTTCCGCGCGGCTCTAATCGGAAAAAGTGGTAGAATGTTGCCACGCCTGTGACTTTGGCTTTGGGGACGCGGAGCAGATGCGCGACTGCTTTCATCTGGTCTTTTCCCAGATAGCCAAAGTGCGCCTGCACCATATGCAAAACGGCGATGAGCTGGCTTTCTGGTTCGGGCTCCTGCCGGCATTTTTCAATAAAGGCGACAATATGCTCCGGAAGAGCCTTTTTGCTTATCTCAATTATTTGAGCGCGATTATCTGTCAGAACGGTCATAGAATCCCCCTTGGCAACCGGGCGTGATAATGGGTGTGGAGCAGGTCATGGGCTTTTTGCCCGCCTATCTCGCCGAGGAAATCCTCATATAGTTGTGTAATCATCAAGTTTTCATGCGAGCGCCTCAGCTGTTTGTTTTCATCAATGGTATAGAGCGCCTTTGCCCGCAGGCGCAAAAGGGCAGGGTCGAGAACTTTCATCCCTTTGGGCGGGTAGGGCTGTCCGCCGCCGCCGATGCAGCCACCCGGACACGCCATAATTTCAATCAGGTGATATTGCTTTTCTCCGGATATAACTCGTTCAAGGATGGTCTTGGCGTTGATGAGTCCGTTAGCGACCGCCACATTGAGCGTGTAATCGCCAATTTGGACGGTTGATTCGCGCAAGCCCTCAACGGCGCGCACCTCCGTGAATTCGAGTTTATCCACGCTCTCGCCGGTAATCCACTCGCTCGCTGTGCGGAGCGCGGCTTCCATAACGCCGCCTGTTGTGCCGAAGAGGTCTGCGGCGCCGGTGGAAAATCCAAGAGGCAGGTCGAATTCGCCATTGGAAAGGTTGATGAAATCAATACCGTAGCATTTAATCATCCAAATCATTTCACGAGTGGTTAAAACGGCGTCCGTGTAAGGACGTCCGTCTGCCATCATATGCTCCGGTCGGCGCGCCTCGTATTTTTTTGCAACGCAGGGCATGACGCCCACCATATAAATATCTTTAGGATCCAGCCCTTTTTTCTGCGCATAATAAGTTTTTGCCAGCGTAGAGAGCATGCCCATCGGCGATTTGCACGTGGAGGCGTTAGGGATAAGCTCGGGGAAGAATTTTTCCATGAAGTTAATCCATCCCGGCGAGCAGGAAGTCAGGAGCGGAAGCGGTCCGTTGTTTTTAAGCCGCTGAACAAGTTCATGCGCTTCCTCCACGATGGTCATATCCGCGCCGAAGTTTGTGTCAAAAACGGCATCAAAACCGAGGCGGCGCAGGGCTGTTATCATCTTTCCTGTGGCGGGAGTGCCGGGCGGCATATCAAACCCCTCGCCGATGGCGGCGCGGATGGATGGAGCCGTCTGAACGACTACGTGCTTTTTCGGGTCGGCAAGCGCCTTCCAGACATCATCCGTGTGGCGCTTTTCAAGGAACGCCGCCGTCGGGCAGACGTTGATGCACTGACCGCACTGGATGCAGACGGAGTCGTCCATATTTATAAGGTTGGCAGGACCGACAACTGTGTTGAAGCCGCGGTGATGTTGGCTTAGGTTATTCACGCCTTGAATCTCTGAGCAGACGCGGAAGCAGCGTCCGCAAAGGATGCACTTTTCCGGCGTGCGGACAACCGCCGCGCTGGTGTCATCTTCCGGCAAGTCTTTGCGCTTGCCTTCGAAATAACGCTCGCGCACGCCCATTGTGTAAGCCAGATTCTGCAACTCGCAATTGCCGTCGCGCTCGCAGGTCTGGCACTCCTTGGGGTGGTTATCTAAAAGGAGTTCCACAATATCGCGGCGAGCTTGGCGGATTTCCGGCGAGTTGGTCTGAACCTCCATGCCGTCCCAGACCTTGACGCTGCACGAAGCCATGAAAAAGGGCATGCCTTTGACTTCGACTATGCAGACGCGGCAGGCGCCTTCCAGCGAAAGTCCCGGATGGTAGCACAGCCGGGGGATGCGGATACCGAGCTGCTCCGCCGCCTCCATAATGGTTGTTCCGGGCGGAACCTTCACGGTTGCGCCATCAATTGTAATTTTAATGTTTTTTTCAGCCATCTAACTTTCCAATACCTTAATTAAGTCCTAATTACCGCATCAAAACGGCAGACCTCAAAGCAGCGTCCGCATTTGACGCATTTTGCGGCGTCAATCACATGCGCCGTTTTGCGCGCGCCGGCGATGCATTCCGCGGGGCAGTTGCGTGCGCAGACCGTGCAGCCGATACACTTTTCCGCGTCAATCTCATAATGCAAAAGCGCCTTGCACCGCTTGGATGGGCAGCGCTTATCTACCACATGAGCCAGATATTCCGCTCGGAAATGCTTCAACGTGCTCAGGACAGGGTTCGGCGCGGCTCGCCCGAGACCGCAAAGCGAGGAACGGTTCACAAGTTTGGCAAGCCGCTCCAATCGGTCAAGGTCTTCCACTGTTCCATCGCCGCCGGTAATTTTTTCCAGAATTTCCAATATGCGGGTTGTGCCTTCGCGGCAGGGCGTGCATTTTCCGCATGACTCATCTTGCGAAAAAGAAAGGTAAAACTTGGCGATATCCACCATACAGTCGTCTTCATCGAGGACTATCATGCCGCCGCTGCCCATGATGGAACCCGCCTGCGTAAGGGTGTCGAAATCCACGGCAAGGTCAGCCCATTTAGCGGGGATACAGCCGCCCGCGGGACCGCCCGTCTGGATGGCTTTGAGCTTTTTATCTTTTGGCACGCCGCCGCCGATATCATAGACAATCTCCCGAAGCGTTGTGCCCAGCGGAACTTCCACCAGCCCCGTATGGCGCACCTTGCCCGCCAGCGCAAAGACCTTTGTCCCGCCGCTTTTTTCTGTCCCCAGCCGGTTGAACCATTCTCCGCCGTAATTGATGATAGCGGCGATATTGGCAAACGTTTCCGCGTTATTGATGACGGTGGGTTTGCCCCAGAGACCGCTCTGGGAGGGATAAGGCGGGCGGATGCGGGGCTGACCGCGCTCGCCCTCAATGGAGCGAATCAGCGCTGTCTCCTCGCCGCAGACAAATGCGCCCGCTCCAAGGCGTATTTCTATATCAAAAGCAAAGCCGGAATTCATAATATTTTCGCCGAGGATGCCGTATTTATGGCAGAGTTCCATGGCGTGTTGAATGCGTCTGATGGCAAGGGGATACTCGGCGCGGATGTAAATAAAACCGCGCTGCGCCCCGACGGCAAATCCGCCGATAATCATGCCTTCAATAGCGTTGAAGGGATCCGACTCGAGCATGCTTCTATCCATGAAAGCGCCCGGGTCGCCCTCATCCGCATTGCAGATGATGTAGCGGATTTTCTCCTCGTTTTTAGTAGCGCTCGTCCATTTGGCGCCGGTGGGGAAACCGCCGCCGCCGCGCCCGCGCAGCCGCGCCTTTGTCACCTCGTCAATCACCCATTGAGGGTCGCCGCGCTCCAAAACCGTCGCAAGGGCTTTGAACCCCTTGTAATGAATGAACTCATCAAAACTTTCGGGATCCACCACGCCGTTATTTCTCAAGGCAACGCGGCTTTGGCGGTTGAAAAATGCCACATCGCCATAAACGTCAAAAAATTCCTGACTGACCGGCTCGTCGCCGACGCGGAGCTGTTCAACTATCTTTCCCTTTAAAACCTGTTTTTGAACAATTTCATCAAGGTCGGCTTCGCTTTTAACGCGGTAGAGAATTTTGAGCGGGCGCACCAAAACATGGGAGCAGGTTCCCGCCAATTCCTTACCGCAGGCGCCAAAGCAGCTGGCAAGGGAGACCTTCACGCGTTCCATATCCACGCCGGCGGCGCGGAGTTTTTCGGTAAATACGTCCTTGATTCTCAGTCCGCCCTGCCATCCGCATCGCGAACTATCGCAAAAAAGAAATTCATATTCCGAAACTTTATTCTGCTCGGCGTCCAGCACATGCTCTGTTATCGGCGCGCCGCCTTGCACATGCTGAACAAAAATGTCGTGAACCAGTTCGCGATCCACGCGCTCATATTTGACTGGCATCCTTCCGGGGATAAAGACGCCGACAATCGGTTCGCGGCTGCACCGCCCCGTGCAGCCGGTCTGTCGCAGGACAATGTCCTTGCGTCCGGAAGATATTATATGTTTGCGGAACTCATCGAGGACCTCGCGGGATCCGGCTGCGTGTTCGCATGTGGCGGAACCGACCTGAATAACGATTTTTTTGCCTTCTTCGCGGGCGGCAAAAGCTTCCTCGGCGCGCGCAACAAGCGTTTGATAAAACTCTTGAACCGAACTGGGCATAACAAAGCCTGCCATTTTTTTGAATTTGAGAGAAATAAACCTCTGTAAAATAAGACGGTTTTAAAAAATTTTTATTTAATGAACCTAAATAAAATAAAACAACAGCTGAAGACTTAAACTGAAAACGCCGCAAACATGTCAATAACATTTTGTGAATTTAATCACTTTTTGATGGCGCTATTTATTTTGTCCAAATGCCCACGATGGCGGGCATCCAAAAATAACTTGATTCACAAACGCCATTGCGGGTATTCATGCCACTGTTAATGGCAGAATCTTTCAAAAAAAGGAGCCGTTTATGAAGAAGTCATATCTCTTTTATCTCGGTCTGGCAACGGGGGTTTTCCTGATGCTTGCGGCGTTCATCCCCGCTCAGGAGGTCATAGCCCAGCCTCGCAAACGCCAACCTTCCAAAAGCGCGGAGGGCGCCTCCAGAGCAGCCCGCCTCCGCTCGCTCGATAAATCCACCAGCCCCTCAAAAGCATCTATTGTTTTGACGGACGACGATATCAAAGCAGGCGAAATTAACCGCATGAACGCGCGCAAAGACCATCTGGTTGAATGGGCAACCAAACTTTCCGAAACAACCGGCGAGGCGCTCAACAGCGCCGATTACGCCGAAAAGTATGAAAAATATAACATCGAACTTTCCGCCGCACAGACTCTCCAATGGTGGGATATGTCAAAATATATTGCCCTGCCCGATGTGCCGGAGCCTACGGAAACGGCAAAGGAAGCGCTGAAAGCGCGCCGCGAAGAAGCCCAAAAACTTGCGGAAGAAGAAGCGGCTAAAAAGGAAGCGGAACTCCAAAAACAAAAAGAACATGAAGAAGCCGCCAAAGCCGAGGAGGCGAAAAAATTGCAAATGGAGGAAGAGGCGCGCAAAAAAGAAGAAGAGGAAAAAACGCGCCAAGCTATGGAAGAGGATTAGGGGCTGCCCCTGTGCTTGAAAAAGTTGGCTCCGCAAGGTTTTCAAAGAATAATTCAAGGCAGTCATAAACGCCGTTGAGCGCTGGCTGCGAAAGGATGGTTCCCCCTGATGAGACGTATAATCTGCGCTGCTGGGCTGCTTTTGGCAATGGTTTATTTTGCCGCGAGCTGCTCCCATTTTAACAACGCCTCAGCAGAAAATCAAGCCGCGCCCATCATTCTGGGATACTATCCCTCATGGGAAAGCGGCGTCCCGCCGGAGGCTGTCATTTACAAACAGTTCACGCATATCTGCCACGTCTTTGTCGGCAGCGACAAAGAGGGGCGCATCATCGCGGAGGGCAATCTCCCCAGCCGCGAACTGACCGCGCGCGCCCATGCCGCCGGCGTCAAGGTTCTCCTTTCTTTGGGCGGCATGGACAGCGGCGAATATTTTGGGGACATAATGCGGAACCCCGCCGCCGCCGACCGATTTATCGCCGAGGTGTCGCAGATGGTCTTGGATTATGATTACGACGGCGTTGATATTGACTGGGAATTTCCGAAAAATGAGGAAGATCGCCGCAATCTGACTATTATGGCATGGCGATTCCGCAAGGCGCTGGGCGAACGCAAGCCCGGCGCGCTCGTCACCGCCGCCGTCCCCGGCATTGACTGGTTCGGTCGTTGGTTCGACGCGGAGGAGCTTTTCCCGCTCCTTGATTTTATCAACGTGATGACTTACGATATGCATGGACCGTGGGGCAGCCATGCCGGATTCAACTCCATCATCAAAGCAGATCCCGCCGACAAGGAGTGCCGCAACAACAGCATCGAAGGGCAAATGGATTACTGGGTTAAACGCCGCAAATGCCCCAGAAATAAATTACTGGTCGGTATCCCGCTTTACGGGCGCGGATTTGCGGTTCAAAAATGGTATGACCCGATTGATAAAAATAAAAAACCCGCGCATCCTTATGTGCCTTTCAAAGATATCGCCGGTCTTCAAAAGGCGGGGTGGACGCGCGTTTGGGATTCCGGCGCGGGCGCTCCGTATCTAAAAAAACAAGGCGTCCTTGAATTGATTAGTTATGACGACGAGGAAACGGCGGCGCAAAAGGGGCGCTGGGCGGCGCAGAATAAATTTGCGGGGATTTTCTTCTGGGAAATATCGCAGGATTATATCGGCGGAGAACACCGTCTCGTCCGCATAGCGGATAAAGCCTTCCGCGAATCAAAGGAGACCCCTTCTCCCAAAAAGGAGGCAAAGAAACCATGACGCTTGACCCGCTCTATGAATCGGGGGATGTTCTGGCGCGGCTCCCGCTTGGCATAATCATACGCGTGAACCCGCCCGGTTCCGCCCATCCCGTAATTGCAAAAATCTTTGCGCCTCCGTCTTCGTTGCCCGCAGAATTTTGCGAAACGATGTTGAACACTATGGCGAAGGAGGCGAGCGCTCTGCGCGAAACGGGAAACAACCAGATTGTCCAGCCGCTTGAAATCATCCGCGAACCGGGACTTTTAATTGTCCATTTCCCCTGCGCCAACCTCCCCGCCCTTTCCCGATTTGTCAAAAACAAAAAACCTCTCTCGCCGGAGACGGTCTGGACATTTATCAAGCAATTGAAAAAAATCCACGACGACCTTGCGGCAATAAACATTCAGCGGTTTCAATTCGATCCCGATTTTTTGACCGTCTGCGAGGACGACCTGCGGCTTTTTTACCTGGATATGGCGATGGTCAATCTTGCCAAACATATTGAGGCTATTTCATTCGGCTATCTGGACGGTCTGCCGCAGTTATTGCCGCCGGAGGTGGTTTGCGGCAATTCCCCCTGCGCCGCCTCTCCGGTCTATCTCTTTAGCATCATGGCGCATTATCTGCTTTCGGGGGAGATGTTTCTCGACTCGCATTCTTTTGTGGCTCGCGGGGCGCTGGGCATTTCGGAGCCGCTGCCGCCGGTGCGCCGTTTTGAGCCGGCGCGTGCGGAAATGGTGAACGATGTCCTTGAGCGCGGATCGGATAAAAACCCCTCCCGCCGCATCCCCGCCCTGCCGCAATTCATGATTGAGTTGGCTGAGGCGCTTGGCATAGAAGCCTAAAAAAATCTCGGAGCGGTTTTCTTATTTGCCGAGGCGCATCTCAATCCCGCGCTGGAATGTTCCGTCTTTGAGATATTTGTAAAGGTTTTTGCCCGGGCAAACCGTCTGGGCATGGTCTTTGTGTCCGTAAATTTTATCGAGCGGGAGATTATATTCCTGCACCGCCCACGCCATAAGGTCGGTGATAGATTTAATCTGCGCCTCGTTTGCCTCCTGCAATTCATAATTGCCCATCACCTCGATGAGGAAATGCCCCTCTGGATTATATTTAGTGTTCGTGTCGCCCGCGTAATGATAGTCGCGCCCCTCATAAATTGTGCCGTCGAGCGCTATCAAAAAATGATAGGGGACGTCCCACCAGACGCGGTCATTCATGCTGAAGCTTTGCAACCCTTGAAGTTTTTTGATGGGGCTATCCTCAGGCGTGACGGGTTTAGGGTCGCCGGCGTGATGGAGCGTGATAGCGTTAATATTATGTTTGATGCGGGCGCGGGATTTGGCGTCTCCGGCAATTGTCATGGCGGCGGCTTCAGGCGGAATGGAAGCGATGGTTGTGATTTCAAATTCAGTAAGCCCTTCGCCGAGTTCCCCTTTTTTTGTATGAGCGGCGATGATGGCGACATGGAAGCCCTCCCAGTTGAATGCGGCGCCTTCGGGGAGGGTTTTCTCTTCGGACTTTTCGCCGATGGCAATTTTTATTTTAACGGCGTCTTTGGCGTTTTTATCCTCGGCGGGAGCGGGCGTCATGGCGATGAGTTCGATAATCAGATTTTGGAATTGGATTTTTTCACCGGGCTCGATGTTGCGCCGGCATCCCTCAGCGGGAAAGCCCCCCGGCGGGATTTTGTGCCACTGGGCGTGTGGGATGATGTTTGGTTTGGGAAAAGGTTTAGGCGTTTGGGCGCAAAGGAAAACGGGGACAAGCAGGAAGACGAAGCAAAAAAATTTTTTCAAAATCATGGCAATCTCCTTTTTTTGTTTATTCCACATGATACGGATTGAATCTGCGAGGGTAGCGCCATATAGTGCAAACAGGTTTTTCGGATTTTTGAAAATTTTTATCTGGGGCGTCCTCTTCGGTTGTATAATAATATTCTTTCTTTTTTGGATTGAAAAACTCATACATTCTTGCCGTGCCGGTTGAAAGGTCATCGGCTGCGGGCAGGGCGTAAAAGAGCGGCTCGCCCGCGGACGGCTTTTGGGTTGTGAGGCGGAAAGAGCCGTCTTTTTCTCGGGTTTCATAAATGCGTATCGTTCCTTTGCGGGGGCGGTCATACGCCATAAATGCAATTTCGCTCTCTTTATCCGGTGAGATTTTTTGCGCGCTGCCGTATCCGCGCCTCGTCCGATAAATCGGAACCGGCAAGATAAGCCTTTTATCGGCGAGGTCGAGTTTATACATAATCTGATTATATTCATATCGCGGCGTGGGGACTTCGTTTCCGGAGAACATGGCGGTGTAAGTTCCCTCAAAAAATATTTCGCGTCCGCCTTGTTTTGCAAAATGAGGATGTTGGACGCTGTTATAGAAGCTGTATTTTTTATGTGTGACGATTTTTTGCGCATACATCCACGGACCCAGCGGCGTATCCGCCTCCATATACCAGATTTCGCCAAGGATTGAAGAGCCGAACAGCTCGTTGAAAACCATGACCCATCGGCGGCGGTAATCATTCCAATAAATGGAGCCGCTATGAAAAAAGATTTCTTTTCCCGTTTCAACATCCAGCGGCGCAAACCATTTATCCTCAGGCTGTATAAGCCCGGCGCTCGCGAGTTCATTTTGCTGCTTTTGCCCGATTGGCGCGGCGGCGCGTTTCCATGAATAAATAGGCGCGCCGCTCGGCGTCCGTTCCACATTGCTCTTTGCCCCCTCGAACCGAGTCCCTATCTTCAAAAAGGTGAAGGCTTCATAAAATGAATGGTCAATGACGGCTTCATATCGGGCGGGCGTCCGATAAACGCCGTCTGCAAAAAAGTAAAAATATTCCCGGTCGTTTATCACAACTCTGAAAGGGTGCCCGCCCGGCTGAACAACATCATCAAGGGGATAGGCGCGCACTTCTTCGAAGAACCCTTTTTCGTCGTTATATTCAACAATCCCGCGCCCGATGGTTTCCATTGCCGGTTTTATTTTGCCGTAATGAGCAAGCAGCCGTTCACGTCCGGTTTCGTCCCGAACCGAAACAAGGGAGCTGAGCCAGTAAGGGTTGCCTTGTCCGGGCATGGGGCACATCTGCGCAACGAAATCATCTTTTTTGAAATATTCTAGTTCCACGCCGATATCGGGATCCATTCCTCCTGCGGCGGGCAGAAGCGCCAAGCCGCCGGTGGATTTGAAATTTCCTCCAAGGGGATAACGCGGATGTCCCGTATCCCCCCAGATAAAAAATAACTTGCCTTTGTAAATCGTTACTTGCGTGCTGTCCTGTCCGGTGACGTTCGCATTGACGATGGGCGCGCTGATGGGCGCGTTTTTGCCGAGGAGAACGCTGTCCTGATAGATGCCCGTGCCTGTGATGCGGTAGAGGCGCTGGGCAATCATTTCGCGCTTCATGCGGATGGTTGCCGCGCCGCCGGCGGCAACTCGCAACATGACGCCCGCATATCCGAAGCCGTCCTTCGGATAGGAATAGCCGTCGCTTTCCACAAAAAAGAAAACATCTTTCTCCATAAGAGCGGGTTCAAAAAATGCGACCGCGCCTGCGCTGTCCGTATAATAAACCAGATTCGTGAGCGTCGTCAATTTGACAAGCGGGATGCCGCGGCTTGTGGCATCATCTAAAACGGTGATGTGAAAATATTGCCGCGCATCCACAGGTTGCAAAGATGCAAAAGCCGCCTTTGATAAAAAAAACCCGCACACGAACAAAGCGGCGAGCGCCCGTCCGGATAAATGTTGATGACGCATGCCTTCCTCTCTTTGCGAGCTTTTATTCATTTTAAGATTTTTGTTCCCGCATCGCCATAAATGGCGTCGTAAACCTTGCCGGGGCAAGTGAGGATAACGCTCCCCCCGCCTGCGCGTAAAAAGTTAATAGCCGCCTCAATTTTGGGACCCATGCTCCCCGCAGGAAAATGCCCCTGCGCAAGATAATCAGCCGCTTCCTGAAGCGTCATTCTATCCAGCGCTCGCTTTGTAGGTTTTGTGAAATCGAGGCAGACCTTTTCCTCGCCGGTGATGATGACCAGATTTTTCAACCCCAAAGAGGAGGCGAGAAGCGCGGAGGCAAGGTCTTTGTCTATAACCGCTTCCACGCCGACCAATTCATTTTTATCATTCCGCATAACAGGGATGCCCCCTCCGCCTGCGGCAATCACTATCGCGCCGGCGTCCAAAAGGGCTCGAATTGCGCCTGTTTCCACCACACGCAACGGACGCGGCGAAGCCGCCACCCGACGCCATCCGCGGTTTGCATCTTGGCGCACGGTCCAGCCGCGTTCGCGGGCGAGCCGCTGCGCCTCCTCCTTTGTGTAAAACCTGCCTATATATTTTGCGGGATTCTGAAAGGCGGGGTCATTCGGGGAGACTTCCACCTGTGTGATGATGGAGACAACATCCCGCTGAATCGAATGGCGCGCCATCTCGTTACATAGCGTCTGCTGCAGCATGTATCCCATGCTGCCCTCCGAATCGCCGACGCAAACATCGAGCGGCTGGGGACATACAACGGAGCTGCTCAGTTCGCATCGAAGGAGGATGTTTCCCACCTGTGGACCGTTGCCATGGGATATGACCGCCCGGCAATGACGCTCCATAAAAACCCGAGTGAGTTCGCGCATCGTTTCGCGGGCGTGTGCGTATTGCTGGGCAAGATTGCCTTCCTCTCCCACGATGGAAAGGGCATTGCCGCCGATGGCAAACATAAAGGATTCCATAAATGTTTTCCCAATCTAAGAAACGAATTTATGCGATTACTATTTTTTTTCGGGGGCAAGCCCTTCAAGGAAAATTTTGAGGCGGGCAATAATCGAACCGACCAGATCCTGAAATTCCATCCCGACCGCTTTGGGGTGGGTTTGGTCTTCTCCCACAAAACAGACGCATCTGGCTTTGGCAAAAATCCCTTCAGGTATGGTCGCGATGCCTTTGACGTGAACCCAGAAGAAACGGTCTTGAAACCAGTCGGGCTGCCATGCAGGCTCCAGCCCCTTTGCCTTATCCGCCAAATCCACAAGAATCCCGCCAAGGCTGATGTCCTTTGTGACGCTGTTGAAACGGATGCTCGGCAGACGTTTGGCGGCATCCTCGGGGGCGGATATGCTTTGGAGTTCCACCGATAGGGCGGCTTTGTATCGGGGATAAACCCTCAACTCCTCCGGTTTTAATGCTGGCATGTTGCCGCGTGCCAAAACCGCAACACCTCCCTATTGATTCATTGAGCGGGCGGTTCGGAATTATTATTTACCTCCTCCCCGTGCGCCTTTTTCTGCTGGATTCTCCGATTAAGGGATTTGTTGAATTCCGCCGCCGGATTATATCCCCGATATCGCAGGCGCTGCAGGAGCGCCGCCACCTCTATAAGGATTGCCAGATTGCGCCCCGGTTCCACGGGGATGCGGTATTCGGGGATCTTCACATCAAAAATAATGCGCGTTTTTTCGTCTATGCCCAGCCGGTCATAATCCGCGTTTTGCTCCCATTTTTCCAGATGGATGAGCAGCGAAATCTTTTTCTCCTCGCGCACGGAGCCTACGCCGTATAATTTTTCCACATCCACAATTCCCAGCCCGCGAATTTCCATATGGTGTTTGAGAATCTCGGATGCGCCGCCGATAAGGAGATTTTTTGAGATGCGCCGCAGTATGACAACATCATCCGCCACAAGGCGATGTCCCCGCTCCACCAATTCCAGCGCCGTTTCGCTTTTGCCCACGCCGCTGATGCCCGTCAGAAGCGCGCCCATTCCGTAAACATCCAAAAGGACGCCGTGGATTGTGCACGATGGGGCGAATTCCATTTCCAAAAAATTGGAAAGCATGCCGAAGAATCGGGAGGTGGGCATGGGCGTGCGGATGATGGGAACGTTTTTTTTGTTCGCCAGATTAAAAAACTCCGGCGTAACCTCCTCCCCCGAGGTGATGATGAAACAAGGAATGGGGAACTCAAACATGCGGCTCAAGCGCGCTTGGCGGTCAACCGGATCCAGCTTTCTCAAAAAGGAGCATTCGGTGATGCCGAGAACCTGAATGCGGTCGTTGGAGAAGACTTCGTAAAATCCGGCAATCGCGAGTCCGGGACGGTTCAATTCGGGAGATTCGACGCGATTATCGAGCCCCTCATACCCGGCAACGACGTGCATTTCCAGCGCTCTGCCTTTTTTTTCCAAAAGCTTCCCGATTGATATTCCCGCCATATAATCCCCCGCAGTTGGAGAGCGCACTCCCGCTGCTCAAATAAAGAGAGCTGGTGGTCGGAGTCGAACCGACGACCTGCGCATTACGAGTGCGCTGCTCTGCCAACTGAGCTACACCAGCATAAATAATATAAACTCTGATACTTTTTACCGTTTCAAAAAATCAACTGAATTTTTCTGCGGATGTTAATTTTCCTTTGCAAGCAAAAAATAAATCCCGACGTCCTCATATTATCCCAGCGCGGTTTTACAATTTATGCAAATCCTCCCCGCGAAAAATAAACCACAGCGTCCCCAAAACTCCAAAACCAAAGGCGACAAAAAGATTCAACTGCGGCGACGCCTGCCACAAAAACGCCCCGCCAAAAGCGCCTATTGAGACAATCACATCCCGCATCAAATAATACAGACCGAACATTGCCGCCTTGCGGCTCTCCGGCGCAAGGTCCATTATCAGCGCCTTGCGCGTCGGCTCGCCAAATTCCTTTAATCCACGTAAAATGAATCCCCCGACCAGCGCCCAAAACGAACGGCAGAAATAAAGCGCCAGCGGAAACAGGGTGAAAAAAATAAACGTCATCGCCACAAAAGGTTTCTTGCCCGCTTTATCCGCAAAATATGCCACAGGTATGTATATCAGCATCGCCGTTGCCATCTCGATGGCGGAGAGATAGCCGAATTGCGGAGCGCTCACGGGATGCTCGATAATCTTCATCGCCCACACGACGACAAAGGCATACGGAATCTGCTCGCAAAAACGAATGAGGATATCCGAGAGCAAAAGGTTGCGCAAGGAAGGGCTCATCTCCCTCATGAGTTTGAAGGGATTCTTTTCCACATTCGCCGATTTATCTGAAGGCTTGTCCTCAATCATGACCTGCTGGAGAAAAATTGCCAGAACAGTCATCGCAATCGCCGCCGTAAAGGCGTAGCGAATGCCGTCGCGCTCGCCCCAGCAGTAAATGAAAAAGCCGCCGACTATCGGACCCAGCGCCATCGGTATCCGCCGCGTTAACGAATGGAGCGAAACGCCCATCGTCCTTTTTGTTTTAGGCAGCGCGCGCGAGACCAGACCCATCGTTGCCGGCAGCGATATCGCCGACCATGATATAAAGAGCGCCGCCCCCGCCAAAATCGCTTCCCACCGCGGCGCAAAAACCACAATCAAAAAACCCGCTATCGCCATGAGGTTGAAAATGAGGAGCGCCCGCCGTGTCCCCAGACGATCTGAAAGATAACCGCCCGGAAACGAATAGAGAGCCGAAAGCAGATTATCCAGAGCATTGACAAGCCCGACGGCGATTGCGCCCCCGCCCAGCGCCATAATGTATATGGGCAAAAAGCGCTCGCCCATCCGCTCGCCCATCTCCACGAGAATCACAACCGAGAGGATGCCGATGATGCTCCGCTTCAATCCGAAAAATTCAATAAACCGCTCCCGCGTTTTCATCTATTCTCCAGTCGCTATCTCAAAGCCGGGCTGCCGCGTTGTTAATATTGTTTCCAGTGGCTGACGCCTGAGTGCGGCTGAATTTCGAACGAGCCGGAGGTTGTGTCGTTCCATGTTTCCACATCGCCGTCGAGAACAACGCGCGCTTTTGCGGTGTAAACGCCGGGGGTGGCAATGCTCCTTGGCGGAAAGGCAACCGATTTCATCTGACCGGGCTGGAGCGAGGGAACTGTTATCTTCTCGCTGGAAATGGGAATGCCTCCGCCAAACGGTTCCGTGTCCAAAAAGACGTCAAAGAAACTATCCACATACCCCATGTTTCTCACCGCAACGATGGGTATGAACATCTCGCCGGATTCATACTTGTCAATGGGGCTTTCAACCGCCAGACAGGCGATATCGCGATCCTTCACAGTAATCGGAACCCATTGCGTTGAGGAGTGTTCAGGACGGATTTGGGATGCTGCCGTGCAAAATATAAGATTCGTCGTCCGCGAGGAGGCGCCCGCATCCACCTGCACCTGCGCCTTCACATCCGCCGCCTGCATCGGCTCCAACGCCAGTGTGGGGGAGGTGAAAATAGTCGTCCAGCCAAGGGGATTGGTCACCTCAAGATTGCATATATCCGGAAGGGGTCCTTCATTTTGAACGGTGAAATTAACCTCCACCCATTCGCCGCGGTCGCCGAGTTTCTCCGGTCCGGGAGTCACTTTGATATCGGGAGGGATGTAAATCATAACCGTGTCCGTGCCTGATGTGAGGCTGGTTTCAACGACCACATTAAAGGCGCTGACCGACCCGACCTCCGCACTCATAGGAATCTGCACCTGAACATTGAAGGGCTCCTCCTGCTCGGGACTGATAATCAGCCCAATCACAGAGGCGGGTATGGTTGTCCAGCCCTTATCGTTGGTGAAAGTCAAGTTCACCGTTTGAGGTGAGTCGGAAGGATTATAAACCGTCAAGGGAACGGTCGCCGTTTCGCCGGCGCGCCCCTTGACGTTGCCCGTCTTTATCTCCGGTTTTGGATTATCCTTCATGCCCTTGCTATGATACGCGCGGCTGCGGATAATCATGGTTTTTTCAGAAGCGGGCATGTCGTTGGTGATGCCGTCATCATAATAAATCTCCTCCAGATCATAAGACAGCTGCTCGGCATAGTGTCCCCACCACGTGCAATTTTCCCAGTATCCCGGTTTGCTCGAATCGCCGACTTTAATCTGCCGGGCGTGTTCGAGTTCGTGAATTTTGGTGGAAGCCAGCAGACCGGGCCCATCGCTCAAAGCCCTTGGACAGATAATCACCTTTATATTATTTTTATCTTCTGTGTAAGGAACTTTGGCATAAACTGTGCAGTTCGGGTCATATTCGATGGTGGTTCCGGCGGGCTTTTGAATATCGTAATATTCATCGGTTTTCTGGACGGCGGCATTGCCCATATTCCGAGCCATATCTTCAAACAACTCTGCGACATCCTTCCAGATTTTTGCCGTTTTGTTTTTGCCGTCTTTTCGCGCCTTTTCCTCCTCTTTTTTACAATCATTGATGGCGTCCTGATAAATTTTTGTGGATTCGATAAACGCTTTAATTATCCGTTTTTCCTCCTGCGAAGGCTTCTTCACACAAAAGGCGCTATGGGTGCAGACGAGGAAAAGCCCGATGAATAATATTCCAATAATCCATTTGTTTGTCTTAAACATCATTATTACCTCCCTTAGTGGATTTGGATGACGACAGGGGCGGAGATGAGTCTCCCGCGCCATGCGTCGCCCGCCGAACTTGGGAAAACATTTCTGTAAATTGCGCGGATGGTGTAATTCCCCGCTGTTTTAAAATTAAAAAATCCGCTATTGAAGTCGAAATATTTGCAGATGGATTGACCCTTCGCAAGTGTGACAAAATCGCTCTCATCCGGCTCGCCCTTTTTTTCGCGCCCCTGATAAGGAACCAGATTGCCGCCGCCGTCGCGCACCTCAAACGAAAGGAGCGCCGCCATATCGTTCGAGTCGCCAATAGAGAAATATTTATTCACCTTCACCGGCGCGATTCCTTTGTTTTCAACGTAAATCAGACTTTTCTTTTCCTCCGAAGGTGTGTAGGTGTTCGCTCCGTTTTCATAAAACGCCTTGTCCATTTGTAAAACCACTTCCAGATCTGTTTCCTCCGCCGATATGCCGATATTATCCAGAAACAGAGCCAGATTCGAGGGATTGCTCATACACCGAAAGCCGAGGTGATTGAAACCCGTTGAGCCGACCGTAAATGGCGCGGAGGCATCTGCGATGTCCACGTTTGCTATGGAGTTCATATTCAAAAGAAGGGTTGTCATTGAGGGAGGGGCGGGCGACGCGCCCAGCCTAGCTTCCAGCCGATGCTGTAACGCCGCGCTTGTTGTGCGATAATTAAAAAACAGTGTGTAGGAAACTCCGCTTGTCAGATGCACTGCCGGAGAAAAAAGCCAGTCATCCGCCGCAATCGGCGCGGAGAGATAGCGGACGCATATCCCGTTTGCATAACCGCCCAAATCCTTTGCGTCCCATTTGACGCCGTCTGAATTGGCGTCTAAAACAATCCAGCCGGCGGGCATCGCCCCGCCCGAAGCGGAAGCAAAATCCTCGAACAGGACATAGCGCACTCCTTCGGCTGGCAGAAGGAGCGGTATCAGGAGCAGGAGGCAGAACCAAACTAATCTTACAGTATTTTGTTTCATGCCTATCACCTCATATTTTTAATTCCCAAAATGGGTTGAACAAGATAGATTTCTAATAAATACCTTTTGAACATATCAAGAAAATTCTTTGCAAAGATCAAAAAAATTCTTTTTATTGGGCATTTTTGCTGGAGATGTTTTCGCCCTATTATCGCCCCTATTTTTATGCCTCTCACTGCGCCGCTCTTCTTTTTTGTTTCATAAGGGTATTTAAGGCGCTCTTGGGGAATTGACGCGAATTTTCTTTTTTCGCTCATTAAACCCGCCAATTGCGCCCAAGCCCTTTTTAGAGGCTTGCGCCCAACTCCAAAAGGAGTCCGCCATGAGTGATAAATCCCCAGCGCCTATCATGAGGGAAATCGCCCGTCCCGATCCTCTCGGCTTGCAGTATTATTCGCGGCTGGATACCCCCGCGCAGCTCCTGCGCTCGGAAAGCGCCTCCGCCCGTTTTCACAGGGACATCTATGACTTGTATGCGGATATGGAGGATAAAGACGCCCATCTTTATGCCGTGCTCCAAAGCCGCAAAAACGGCGTCCTTGCGCGTCCCCGCAAACTTGTCGCCGCATCGGATTCGCCCCGCGATTGCCGCGCGCGCGATTTTGTCCAGCGCGCGCTGGATTCGCTGAACGACCTGGACGGCTCGCTCAGCGCCCTTCTGGACGCCATCCCCCGCGGCTTTGCCGTTGTGGAAGTCCTCTGGAAAATCGAAAACGGACGCGTCCTTGTTCATTCTCTCAAAAACCGACCGCAGAGATTTTTCCATTTTGATGCCGATGGCAATCTGCACCTTGCGTCCACACACTCAACCCTTGCGCGGCAGAATGCGGTTGTCCCGCCATTTTCCCGCCTTGCCATTTCCGCCTTTCCCCATCGCCCCATCAACCCATTATCTCGTCAAGAAACGCAGCCGCTTCCGCCGCGCAAATTTTTGGTCATGACGCATGAAGCCTCGCCGGAGCATCCCGCAGGCAGAGCCCTGCTCGCCAAAGCCTATTGGTATTACTGGTTCAAAAAGAATAATCTGAAATTCTGGGTGCTCTTTAATGAGAAATTCGGCAGCCCCACCATTGTGGGCAAATACCGGCTCGGCGCCACCGATGAGGAGCGCAACCGTCTTATGGAGGTCATCCAGAGTCTGCAAAACGACACGGGCGTCGCCGTTCCCGAAACGATCGCCCTTGAATTTCTGGAAGCCCGAAGGAGCGGAACCATCAACACGTATCGCGACCTTGCCGATTGGTGCAACGACGAGATTTCCAAACTGGCGCTCGGCGCAACGCTCACATCCGGCGAAGGGCGGCGCAGCGGCAGCCTTGCCCTCGGCGAAATCCACGAGCGCGTCCGCAGCGAATACATCGAGGCGGATATCCGCGCTTTGATGAGCGTCATCAACAGCCAGCTTATCCGCTGGCTTGTGGACTTCAATTTCGGCGAAGACGTTCCTTCGCCGCGCTTGCTGATGGACACCGCCGACGAGCAGAATCTTGAAGGCGAGCTCCGCGTGGATCAGGAACTCGTCAAGATGGGCGTCCCGCTGCCGCTTTCTTATTTTTATGAGCGATACAAACGCCCCTCGCCCCGACCCGCCGAACGCGCCATCCGATATGACGATAACAACCTCTATCAATATCATATCCAGTTCGGCGTTCTGACCATCAACGAGGTGCGCCGCTCGCTGGGGCTTGCGCCAGTCTCTTGGGGCGACCGCGCCCCCGCGCCCATTTCAACGACCGCCGACTCAAAGAGCGGACTTATTGCCGCCCCGCTTGATGAAACACCGGAGGAACGCCATTCCCAGACTAAGATTGAAACCGATAAAGAAAAATAATTTCAAAACGAAAGGAGTGAATCGCATGTCTGAAATTGAACTCGAGGTCTTCCGCGCGGGCGATTATGGCGAAAAGGGCGCGTTCACAGAGAAAGACCTGGACGCCATCGCCAGCGACTATCTGCCCGAACGGCACGAGGCGCCTGTGACTATTGACCACGCCCAAAGCGGTCCCGCCTTTGGTTGGGTGAAAAGTTTGCGAAGGGCGGGCAATCGCCTTTTTGCCACGCTAAAAGATTTGAAAGGCGATTTTTTACAATGGCTCAAAAACGGCGCATTCAAAAAACGCAGCATTGAGCTATACAAAAAGTTTTCATCCACAAACCGCCCATACTTGCGCGCCGTTTCTTTCCTTGGCGCATGCCCGCCGGAGGTCAAAGGTCTTGCCGACCCGGTGTTTGCAGATGGCGGCGATTTTGTGAATCTGGATTGGCTTGAGCCCGATGCCGCCCGCATGGCGGAGCTGCTGAAGGAGCGGGATGAATTGAAACTTGAGGTTGCGCATTTGCGGGAGAATGAGCGCCGCGCCGCCATTGCCGCATTTTGCGAACGCCTTAAGCGCGCGGGACGCTTGCTGCCGGCTTGGGAGGAGCGGGGGCTTTCCCAATTTATGTTCAGCCTTGATGGAGAAAACAGGGTTTGCTTTGGCGAGAGCCAAAACGTCTCCGCCTTCGACTGGTTTTGCCAGTTCATGGAAACGCTGCCGCCCGCTGTCAATCTGCGTGAGGTTGAATTTGGCGATACGCCGCGTCTTGCTCCGCGCGCCGAATTTCCGCTCGAGGCGGATGGCGTTTTAATCTCGCCCGAATCGTTGGAAAATCACAAGCGCGCCCTTGAATTCATGGAGCGGCATCCGGGCGTTGCCTATGCGGATGCCCTCTCGATGTCATCGCATTAAATTTCTAAATTCGAAAGGAGGAAAGAACCATGACCATGTCCGTTCTCGACAAAGCCTTCAAAATCACATCAGCCGGAGGAGCCGGCGCAAACCGCATTGTGGTTCTCGGCGCTGCGGAGGGCGAATGCGTCCTGCCCGCCGGCGCAAACGCGCTTGGCGTTCTCGGCGCAACCACGCACTCCGCCGCGCAGCATCATCACGTTTCTGTGCGGCGGCTCGGCGTTGCCTCGGCGATTGCCGCGGACGCTATCGCGCTCGGGTCGCCGATATGCGTTGCAGATAACACGGGGCGCATCAAAGCCGCCGCAAAAGCGTCGGCAGTCAGCGGCGTTGTCGGCAGTAACAATGCCATACGCTGGACCGCGCTTCGCCCCGGCATTGTCGGAAACAATATTATTGTGGATATCGTCGTCTCCGGCAACAACACGCCGTTTTCCATTTCCGTCAGCGGCAACATCATAACCATCAACGCCGCAACTGACGGCTCTGGCAACGCCGTTACCACCGCCGCGCAGGCGCGAGCCGCCATATCCGAGCATACAGGCGCATCCAAAATCATATCCAGCGCCAATGAGGGCGCAAGCGACGGCAGCGGCATTATCGCCGACGAAACAGCCGCGCTATCCGGCGGGGAGCACGGCGAGGGCGTTTTCGGCTTTGCTGAGCAGGCGGCTTCGGCTGCCGGCGATATCATCAACATCTTTCTTACCCCTTAACACCTTCCACCATTTCACGAAAGGAGCATTCCCATGCCAGAAGTTTCACAAGTTCACATTGACGCCGCGTTGCAAAACGTAAGCATCGGCTACCGCAATCCGGCTTTCATTTCGGATATCATCGCCCCGACTGTGCCGGTTCTCAAACAGTCGGATAGATATTACATCCACGACGCCGGACGCGAACGTTTGCGCGCTACATCCGATTTGCGCGCGCCCGGCGCCCGAACCAGCGAGACCGATTTTGCGCTTTCCACAGACGCGTATTTCTGCGACGACCACGCCCTTTCCGCCATCATCCCCGATGAGGAGCGCGCCAACGCCGACCCCGCTATCCAGCCCGCCATCGAGCGCACGGAATTCTTGACCGACAAGATAGACCTGAATAAAGAGATCTCCCTTGCCACGCGCGTCCTTACGGGCGCGGACATCCCAGGCACAACCCTTTCCGGCGAAACTCAATGGAGCGATTTTGAGCACAGCGATCCCGTTGCCGCCGTTGAGGCGCAAAAGGCGTCCATCCAATCCGCCATTCAGGAAATCCCCAACACACTTGTCCTGCCTTATGAGGTCTTTCAGAAAATCCGCCTCCACCCGAAAATCACAGACCGCGTAAAATACACCACCGCGCGGGTGATTGGCGAGGAGATGCTTGCCGCGCTTTTTGATGTGGAGCGCGTGCTGATTCCCCGCGCCTTTAAAAATACGGCGCCGCGCGGGCAGACCGCCAGCATTGAATCTATCTGGGGAAAAAACGCGCTGCTCTGTTATGTGACGCCGCGACCGGCTCTTATGCGCCCCGCCTTTGCATACACCTTTGTCTGGACACAGGCGCCGGGCAGCGCGGGCGGGCGCATTGTTGAAATCTGGCGCGAGCCTTCCCGAAAGGCGGACGCCATCCGCGTCCAGCGGTATTATGACCAAAAAATCATCGCCGCCGGCGCATGCTATCTTTGGAAAGATGCTGTCGCGTAATGCCCTGACTCGCATTCCCGCGGAGGAGCGCCTCATGCCCTCCGCGGGATTTTTTTAAGGAGATAAAACTATGTATGCCACAAAGACAGATTTAGAAAATCGTCTGGGCGCGGATGTTTTAATCATGCTCGCCGATGACAACAACGACGGCGTAGCGGATGATGCGGCGGTTTTAGCCGCTCTGGAACAGGCAACCGCCTTCATGAACGCTTCGCTTGGCGCGCGATATGCGCTTCCCATAAAAACCCCTTCTCCCGCCCTTGTCTGGGTTTGCGTCTCTCTTGCGGTTCCGCTCCTTTATTCGCATCGGCGCGAGCCTCTCCCCGATTCGCACAAGGCGCAAGGCGAGGCGGCGCTTGATTTCCTGAACAGCATCCGCCGGGGGGAAATTATTTTGCATGGCGCATCGCCCCGTTCCCTTGCCGAGAGCACAACACGCGCCTGCGATAAAATCTTCGGCAGCGAGCGCACCGCTGATTTTTAATATGGAGGAAATTTATGTTTCCGCTTTTTGCAAAAGGAAAAACGAACGAGCGCCCTCTGATTGCGCCAGCGCTGCGCGGCGCGTTTAGATTCTCCATGCAAAACGCTTCCCTTTATTTTGCAGCCGGCGATTTGATATTCATCTCGGATGCCAATGGGGCGCGCGTTGAATTTTTGGGAAAAGCAACGTCCGCGCTTTCATCCGAAGTGAGATGCCTATATGGGCTTTCCTATAGCCGAGCAGCGGGGGCGATTTGCTGGAAACCCGCCAACGCATTCTGCTGGAAGGCGCCCCGCCTCCTGCCATCCGCCGAACGCGAAGAGACCGGCGTCATTGCGCGCCGCTCGGTTGGGGGCGTCCTGTTTCTAACCAAAATCAAGGAGGCTACCCGCTCTCTCTCGCTCACCATTTCCGCCGTGCGAAAAAACGATGCGTCAGCGTTTTCCCATTGGGTTCGGGACATCCTTCGCGGCGGCATCGAACCCTTTGCCTTTTGCGAGGAATACGCGCCTGTACGCAAAGCCGCCCTCATCTCCTCGCGCATCGCCCAAAAGGAAAATTTCCCCGAGCAGATTGCCGTTGAAATCGAATTGGAAATTCTCGCAGCGGGAGATTATGCCTGAGAGGAGGCTATCATGCAAACGTTGGCAACGCATGCGGAGCGGGAGCGCGGCGCCGATTCAAAAAATGTTTTTTGGATTGCGGAACTCACCTCGCCGGAGGGACTCCGCCGCTTTTGTTCCAGACCGCTTGCGCTCGGCGCGGCGATTTTTGAACCGCGTATTATCGGTTTAAAGTCTTTTACAAAAGAGATGGACGGTGAGGGATTTTGCGGACGCTCTTCTTTGTATCTGGAAATATTCAATGGCGGCGAAGATTCCATTCAAGAAATTGCCGAGCGGCACAGCGTTGAAAATATGCGCGTCCGTTTGAGCGTTTTGTTCATGGATGAGCGGGGCGATGCCGCATCCGAAGACATCATCTGGTTGGGCGATTTCAAGGTTTGCGCCGCTGAATTTCTGCCTTCGATGGCGCGTCTGACGCTTCTTGACCCGCTGGCTTATTTCGGCGGTCGCCCAATTTTGAGAATGGAGGGCGGCGCGGCGCTGCCTCTTATTTTTGGATTGATTGAGCAAGCGCCGCTGCGCCTGATTTCCCCCATGCCTAAAGGGCTGCTCGATATGAGGCTCGATGGCGAGCTGGCTCCGGAGGATGCTGCGCTGCGTCTCAACAACGCATCGGGACTGCCGCTCTTCGGCGCTTTGCAAGTGGGCGATGAGGTCATGATGTATGGCGAAATTGACGAAGAAGCGCGGACGGTCGGCTCGCCGCAGTCGCCGCTGCTGCGCCCTCATGCGGGATATCATTCAAACGGCGCGCCCGTGCGATTCATCCCCGAAGGCGGGCTGGCTTTTCTCGCGGCTGACCATGTATGCCGACGCATCGCCAATATCCGCGCAAATGGTTTTCCAGTGGAAAATGCCACTATTTCCATCGAGAAATACTGCGGACGCGATGTTAGCGTGGCGCGCCTTCCTCAATGGAAATGCATAGTGCGCCATGCCGCCGGTTCATCTCAAATTATTTTTGACGGCGCGCGGACATCGGGGGCGTGGATTCCCCAAATCGAGGATGAAGCAGGAACCGGGCGGGCGGTTGATGATTATTCTATTGCCACGTCCGCGCTCTTAAATGAAAAATCGCCGCGGCTTTCTTTGCGGTTTGCGGAAAATCTTTCAGGGTATGAAAAGCGTTTGGGCGTTTTAACGCGCGCATTTTTTGAAACGCATTATCTCGCATCCCGCACGAGCGGGGGTCATACCGTCTTTAAAGCCGGCGTTAAAAAGAACGGCATTTCGCAAAATGCATTTTTGCTCTTTCCGGAGGATTATTTTTCCGACGGCGCCGTCGGCAATGATTCGGCATTGCCTATCCTTGTTCATCGGTTGGACATCACAGAGATGGCGCTTGGAGGCGGCGATTGGGATTTTTTTTGCGGCGGAGCAAATGCGCCTATCTTTGAGATTGAGTTTGCCGGCGCGAACGGCTTTGCGCGCATCGCCGATGTCTCGCTCATATTAGAATATCGCCCCCGCGTGAGCGAAACGATTTTGGACGCCATGACCGCCGATGTGGAGGGTTTATGCGCCGAAGGCAACCTCGCGCGCAATCCTGCGGAGGCGGTTCGTCTTCTTTTGACAAGCCCCGATTTTATGGGATTGCCCGCCGACGCCATTGACAAGGTTTCTTTTCAAAAAATACACGCTAAACTCGATGCGGATGGAATTATCTATGACGCTCGAATCAACCGCCAACAAACCATCTTAAACGCGATTGCTGAGATTTTGAAGGCGGGGGATTTTCGCATCGCGCACGAAGCGGACGGGGTTCGCTTTCTGCCGGCGTTGCGGCATCCGGCGGCGTTGGGCGAAACGCGCGAACATGATTTTGAAATCACAAGCGCGCTCATTCTGAACGATGAGCCGCCGCTTTGCATCCCGACGCGCGGCTCCGCATCGCTCGGCGAGGTTTGCGTCCGCCTCCCGCTTGCGGCTGTTCATCTTGAGCGCGGCGACCGTATAAGACTTATGCATGAAGCCTCGCGCCTAAATGAGGCGTTCGGCGAAATCGCGCGCTGGTCGCTCGCGGAACCTGATTGCATCGAGCTCGGCATCCGTCTGATTTGCGCTGGCGCCGCCGTTTGGCGTTTTGATGATGAAACGCTCCTCTGGCGTCAGGCATTCCAGCCTGTTTTGATTTTCTACATCCGCGGGCGCGCCGTTGCGCGGCTTGAGGCGGACGGCAACTTTGCCTTTTTGGGCGAGGCGCGTGAGGGCGCTCTCGAAGAGCAATCGCTTGAACAGTCCATCGTTTTCGACGCCAAGCGGGGGCTCTTATATTTTGGCGCGGGCGAAGACGGCAATCGCCGCGCCCTCTTTGCGCTTGACGCCGGCGGCAACCTCCTGACCCGCGGCGAGGTTTGGGAATATCAACATCCGCCCGCTATCAAGCCTGCTGATTATATCCAATCTCTGACGTTCGAGGGCGAGGACGTTTTGAATTTTTCGCTGGACTTGAAGGCGAGCCTGATGACGGCATACCGCACGAGCGGCGCCCTCCGCCTGACCGGCGAAATCATCGAAAATAAATCGTAAATTTTTCACGGAGGTTATTCCATGAAACCCAAAATTGTCATCGTCTTTTTTTGTCTTTTATTCCCCGCGCTTATATTCGCAATTAAAACCCCACAGGTGGAGTTCGGCGCAAATGGCTCTTATGATGGACTGGTTAAAATTTTTCGCGATGACGCGGGACGTTTGATTTTCATGGACGAGAGTCTAACCTCGCCCATCGCTTTGAATCAGATAGGGGCGGGCAACCGCGCGCATGGCTCTCTTTCCGGTCTGGGCAACGACGACCATCGGCAATATTTGAACGGCTCGCGGCACGGCGCCGTTCATGCGCGTTCATTCAACAACCACCTCCCCGCCGGTCCCGATGCCGCAGGCAACACCACCATCGGCGAACACTTGCAGGATGAGGACATCCATCTCAGCCGTTCGTTGAGCGAAACCATCTCCGGCGCTTGGCGATTCGACGTTCAGCCTGAGTTCATGGCGAATATCAAATTTTCACAACACGGTCAGCCCGGTAAGATGGACATCTCCTTTGAGAACGGCGCGACGGACGCTCGGCTGCGCTGGGACAACGCGACCAACCGCTTTGAATTTAATAAAACCCTTTACGCGCCGCAGGCAAGCCTTGATGCCCTCATAGCAAGCAGGGCGCGTTTCTCCGGCGATGTGCTGGGAAATCTGGAAGGCGCGCCGCATACGGGACGCATCGCCAATTTTGCTTCTATCGAAGGAATCGCCTCAGAAAACCTCCTCGATAAATCCGCCGATGAGGAGGTCTCCGGCTCGTGGCGTTTTTGCAAAGACGTGAGATTTCAAGGCGACATTGCCACATCGGGAACGATTCGCGCTCTTAATGGATTTATCGGATTGGGCAAGGCTAAGACCATCGCTGTTGCCAAATCGGGCGGGGATTATGATAACATTCCTGATGCCGTTGCGGCGTCTTCGGCGGGCGATGTGATTTTGGTTTTTCCCGGAACATACACCGTTTCATCATCCATCAACATCAACAAAAATATAACGGTTGCGGGGGTGGATAGAAGGGCGTGCATCATAGAACGCGAACATGCAACCTCGGCGGAAGTCGCATACGATGACGGTGTTTTTTTATTTAGCGCCGGCTTACCAGATGGGGCGCGATTGGCAAATTTAACAATTAAAAACACCGGCAACTCTACCGGCACATACGCCACGCCGGCTGTCATTGCAACCGACGGCAACAATCACATTCAGAATTGCTATATCGGCGGGAACGGTGGCAGCGATATTTTGCGCTTTTTGGGGAGTTCTGTTGTTAGTTGCGACACCGTGACGGTGGAACAGTATAAATATTTATCCAACGCATCGCCCATCATTCGAGTGCTCGGTTCTGCTTTTTTGACTTTTGAACATGGCGAGGTCTTGACGCGAAGCGCCCGCGGCGGGACTCAATTAAACACAACCAACGACGCGGCTTTTCGGTGGACGGATTTTCGCAATACGGAAGGGATTGATATAGTGAAGTGCGATACGCTGACGTTATTTGGATGCCGCAAGGATGCCGCGCCATTTTTGATTTCAAACAATTATACAGCGCTTAATGTAAATTCCTGCGATTATATGGATGCGTTTGTGAATTACGGAAATCTCACCTTAAACAGCGACTCAGATATTGGCGGCAAAAAAATTTTCAAGATGCACTGGTATGATAATCCAGATAATCACTATTTCAAAATAGACCCGATTGACGGATTATACTGGGGCGAAGGGGATAACGAAAATTATGACACGCGTCTTTTTCGCTCGCCAAACAGCGGTGTTGGCACAAACTCCGTTTATTCGTCCCATGCCCTGCTGTGGAAGGATTGGGCAGCTGTGGCAGCGTGCGGGACGGCTTTGGTGTGGGATGGAAACAGAGGTCGAAATGTAGGATGGTCGCCGGGATACGGCGATGAGGCAGGATGTTTTTTCTATATTTATTTATTATCAGATGATGATGGGCAAAAAGCATATTTCCCCATTCCTTATGAGGCGGGGACGATTCTGATGCGTCTGCGGGTGAAATGGTGCGCAAACGCACAAAATAACGGCATTAAGGTTCGGCTTGTAAAACGCGATGAGACGGCGTATAATGACTCGTGGATGGTTGTTGGGGCGCAGCAATCATACATAGATTCTGCGGGCGACTTAAATATAAACATCAACACTTACGACTTTGCCGATGAGACCATGCAGGCGAATTACAGCTATTCAATAGAGGTTGAGAGCATTGTTGATAATCCCGTTGGCGTGCGGTTATATTCATTAGGCATAGAGACATCAAAGCGGGTGTATTAGTTTTTGTTTTCAATAAAAAGCCTTGCAATCGCGCGGCTTTTTGTCGTGGAGTCTTTCTCGATGTTTTGAATTTGGATGCCGCCATAAAACCGGCGTCTCGTCAAAGATTCCCGACAGGAGCAAGAGTCCATGAATAAAATGGTCATCAATCGCGTGAGGATTGGCAAAGTTCTGATAGTGTCCGTCAGCGGGGAAATACATGCGGAAGAAGCGCAAGCGCTTCGGGATTTCCTCAAATCCTCCTATGCGCAAAATTTCAATTTATTTCTGATAGACCTTTTGGAAGTGGATTTCATTTGCAGCGCCGGGCTGCGCGCCATTTTGGAGCTCAAGCGAGAAACGATGTCGCGCAACGGAGAGGTTCGCCTTGTGCGCCCCAATTCGCAGGTGTATGAGGTGTTCCAAACAACCGGATTGGACAAAATCCTCGATTTTTATCTCATGGCTTCGGACGCCCTTTTGGACTGGATATCCCCCGAGGAAAAACCCGCCGAAAAGCCCAAAGAATCCTAATCAGATTTTGTTCTCGCGCATAGGTCAAAAGGGTCCGCCCTTGAAATATAAGTATAAATAAGTTGCGCCCAAATGCATGAGGCTCTGAGCCTTTTACAAGATGGGATTTTGGCAGCGGGCGGGTTAATAAACGATTAACCCTGCGGCTTTGGTATTCCGGCGATTCCATCGCTGTACGCTTTTGCCTGACCTAAGGGTGACCCATATAACGGAGCCATCAGGCTTGAAGGCGCACCCTCTAGGGTCTCGAATCACCGGCGCGGCAGTATCCCGCAACATTCCCACTAAGGTGTGTTCAGAATCAAACGCCAGCACGCGGTTGTTTACGCCGTCGCTGACCAGCACCGTTCCATCGTCCATCACATCCACCCCGCCGCCGTTTATATACAGCCCGGCGCCCAGATTCGCCGCTTTAGTGTATGCCGCTCCATTTTCGTCGGATGCGCCCGTCCAAACATGAACGGCGCTATCCGCTTCGCTGATAACATACACGCGGGATGAATCGGGCAGGACGCTGATTCCGCGTTGGATGTGGTCTGTGGTGCCGGGACCGATGGGGCTGTTTTTAATCTCAACGCCCTGCGGCGTGTAAACATGCCAGAAGAAAACGGTTTTATCCACCGCATAAATATACCCTTTTGAGTCGCAGTCCACATCGCCCACAACGTAGTCCAAATCGAAGCCGTTAAGCGGCGCGCCGTCCGAGGTTTTGAACCGCAAAATCCCCAGATACTGGGATGAGCCGAAATAGTCGGCGATGGAAACAAGCGCCTCGCCGGTCGGCGTGATGGCGATGCCGGAAGGCGCCTCCATCTCTATGGTTGAGCCTTTTTGACTGAGCCCGTATTTGATGGGCGAGAAGGAGACCTCTGTTCCATTCTCCTCAAAGATGCGCACGTTCTTATTCGTATAGTCGCAAATCCATAGGCGCCCGGATGTATCCACATCGGCAAACGAAGGCTGCGCCCAACCAGAGCCCACATTGCCCGCAAAATCATAGGGCAGAGAAGGAATCGGAGACGGCTCGGGCGTCGGCGTCGGCGTCGGGACGGAGTATCCGATTTTTTGGCGGAATTGCTCAATGGTTGTGGTCTTGACCACAGAATAACGGGGCAGCGCCATCAGATTATCCCATTTGACAACATGCCGCTGCACGACGGTTGTCGCGGTTCGAAAGCCGAGTTTGCGCAGATGATTCATGATGGTCGCACTATAAGCGCCGCCCGGATAGGCGTGATGGAACACGATTTTTCCGTTCATCAGCCGCTTTATGGATTCGTTGCAAACCAAAAGTTGGGACGTTACTTGATCCTCGCTTAATGAAGTCAGATTGGCATGATTCATCGAGTGGTTTTGAATATCCTCAATGCCGCCGGCGTCCATCTTCCGCATCTGATGCCAATCCGTGTGATTTGCCGTGCCGATCCAATCAGAGGTGCAATAAACCGTGGCAAAAAGTCCGCGTTCCTTCATTACGGGGTAGGCGTAGGTGAACTGCCCGTCATAGGGTCCGTCAAATGTGATGCAGACGGGATTTTCAGGAAGTTCGGCTTTGCCTTCAATCCAATCGGCGATCTGGTCGAGCGTGACACAGGTGAATTTGCCCTCGACAATCGTGTCCATTTGGGCGCGGAAATTATCAAGCGAAACGCCGTAGTAGTAAAACATCTCAGGCAGAACGTCGTGATAAAGAAGGATGGGAACGGAATTTGCGCCGCGCGTGGATTCGGCGCTGCGGACCGGCTTGGGCGGGGCGGCGCGATGGGGCGGGTTGATGCGGAGCGGGGCGGTGCGGGTTTTGTGATGCTTCGCCTCGCCGGAAAGAAACGCGACCGAGCCATCAAGGCATCCGACAGCGATTTCATTTTTGCCGTCGCCGTCCGCATCGCCCGCGGCAAGGATAGGTCGGGCAACGTCCGCGCCCTGCCATTGCCAAATGATGCGCCCATCCGCGCCGGAAATCGCGGCGACAATCCCCTCTTCGGTTGAAACGCAGACGTCCGGTTTTCCATCTTCGTCAAGGTCGCCCACCGCGGCGAGATTGCGGCACACCCCCTCCACCTTCGCCGTCCAGAGCGCAGTCGCCGTTCCAACAGATTTGCTGGATATGCAGACAACCTCGCCGCCAGCCGCGGCGCCGACGCCTTCTGATTTGCCGTCGCCGTCCACATCGCCGACGGCGATAACCGAGCGCAGCGGGCGCGGCATTGCATATCTTGCAAATTCGGCGCCAGTTGAGCCGGTGCAAAGTTTGAGGATTTTATCATTTCCACCAGTTATAAAATCCATGCGCCCATCGCCGTTGATATCGCCCATAACAGCAAGCGGGTCTGTATAATTGCCCGCCACATTTGATGACCAAAGGATGGCGCCTGTCGCGCCGTTGAGCGCCCTGATTTTACTGTCCTCCCACGTGCGAACAAAGATATCAGGGGCGCTGTCGCCGTTCAAATCGCCGGCATTCAAAATGGCGTGGACATAACCGCCTCCGCTGGAGATGTCGCCGAGAGCCGTTGTCCAGATGGGCAAGCCCGTCGCGCCGTTCAAAAGATACACGCGCTGATCCCCTCCGCCCGCCGCAATTTCTTCCCAGCCGTCGCCGTTGCGGTCTCCCACACTGCAAAGCGCGCTGATATTGCACGATGTTTTATATGACCACACTTCCGAGCCTGTCTGCGCTCCCTGTGCGCGGAGGAGAACAATCCAGCCCAAATTGGTGGCGGCGATAATCCCGGTTGAGGAGGCTTCGTCCGCCATTGAAACAGTCAAAAGAGCCAGCACGCCGCCGTTGACATCCGCCATCCATAGAACCTTTGCGGGCGAGGTCGGCTCCGAACTCAAACAAACCACATTGCCGGAGTCCATGCCTGCGACAATTTCGGGGAGTTCGTCGCCGGAGATATCCGGCACGGTGGAAAGAGTCAGACAGGCGTCGCCGGGCGCCGCCCAAGTCCAAAATGCGCCCCCTTCGGCTTCTGCAAATATCGGCAGCGCGATAAGCAGGCAAATTGTTATGGCTGCAATTTTTTTCAATATCATGGCGACCGTCCTTTCGTTTTATTCCTTGTTCAGGCGCGGGAGCAGCCCGATTTTGTCGTTGATATTATCAAGCCCGTAATCATCAAGATTGAGTTAGAAAATCGGACCATACTCATCCATCCCAACGGAGAAGAGTTCCGCACCCTTCGGCGTTTTTGATTCGTGCCGTCCTTTTTTTGCGTAAAAAGAGGCAGGGCGATGAGAAAAAAATGGCGATGACATATCCGAGCAAGGCGTAAAGATTCATATTGCGCAAGGGAAATCTCCAATGTTTGCCATTATTATTATGGGACTAACAGCGCGCCCAAAGGCTCCGCAAGGGAAAAAATCTGTTGCGCCGCGCAGCGGGTTTGGGAAATCTTCTTTGAAATTGGCGCACAAATCATGAACGGCAAAGAAAAACATCAATCCGTTTCTATCGTCATCCTCACGTGGAACAGCGAGTCTTTTGTGGATACGTGCCTTGAGAGCATAAGCTGGCAGACGCGCGGGGACTATGAATTGGTAATTGTGGACAACGCCTCGCGGGATAAAACTCTGGAGCGCGTGGAGCTGTCGCCCTTTGGTCGCATCGTCTCAAAGGTCATCGCCAATAAGGAAAATATCGGCTGCGCGGGCGGGAACAATGTCGGCTGGCGCGCGGCATCGGGGAAGATTATCATTTTTTTGAATCCGGACACTGTTGTGGAACCGCGCTGGCTGGAGGAACTTGCGGGGGCGCTGGAGCATGAGCCGCAAGCCGCCGTCGCCGGCTGCAAAATTTTTTACCCCAACACGCGCACGCTCCAACATGCGGGTGGCATCATCCATCCAAACGGCATGACCACACATCGGGGCAACGGCGAGGAGGACCGCGGACAATATGACGAGATTTGCGAGATGGATTATGTGACAGGGGCGGCGATTGCCGTGCGTAGGGATTTTCTTGAATCGGTCGGCGGGTTCGACGAGGAATACTTCCCCGCCTATTTTGAGGAAAGCGATTTATGTTATCGAGCGCGCAAACGAGGCAAGAAGGTGCTATACGTCCCAAAGGCGGCGCTCTACCATTTTGAATCGCCGGGCGTGGTCAAATTCAGTCCGAGATTTTACGAACTTTATTACCGGATGCGGATGCGGTTTGTGCTCAAAAATTTTTCGCGTTGGGAAATCCTCACAAAAGCCCTTCCTTTTGAACTGCGCTGGATGCTCAAAGAGCCGCAGGCGCGGGGCTTTCGGCTGATGCAGTTGCGCGCGCTGGGGCAGAATCTGCGCTGGCTTTTCAAGCCGCACAGAATATAAAAAAAACGGGGAACGAATTCCCCGTCGGCGCCGCAAAAAAAGCCCGGTTTTTAAACCGAGCCTTTGTAAATCAAGACACACCGACGAGTTCATTTGATTTAACGATTTTTATGGCGCCAACATGTCGTCCCGCTCTTTGAGCAAACCGGAAGTATGCGCCTGCGTCCGCCAAATATTTCCCGTGCTGACGGTTCCATTGGTGGGGTCGTAATTAATATATACCATCGTTGCCACATAGCCGTATGTGTTCCATGCGTCCTTATCGGGTCCGACGCCATACATGCACCAATCGCCCTCATATCTCTTCAAGGCATTCCATCTTGTGCTGCCGGGCGAAGCCGCAAGGTGCTCCCTCATGTTGTAATAAACATAGCGAAAGCCCGCTATGGGAAATCCGGGGTTGTAATCAAGAAAAGGATCAAGCGGCAGGGACGTAATATAAGCCTTGGGAGTAGTCAGAAAACTCGGCATGCGCGAATGGAATGTCGCGTCATATACCCCCCAGACATGACCGCTATTAACATCTGCCATCGGCGGATAACTGTTATAATCAACTCCGTAGGCTTCCAACGCGGTGGCACAGGAACGCACATCCGTGCGTCCGCGCGAAACTTTTGAGCGCACCTGCGCCTCTAAAAAGTTAGGCACGGCGATGGCGGCAAGGATGGCGATAATCGCCACGACAATCAAAAGTTCAATCAAGGTAAACCCTTTTTTCATTGATATTCACCTCCTTTTAACCAGTCTTTTAAAAAAATTGGAGAAAACGGAAGTAAAATGTATCAGAGTATTTGCTCAAAGCAAGAAGAAAATTTACCGCGCAACCGCCTAAACCTGATATAAAAAAAGCCCGGAGAAGATTCCGGGCTTGAAGCTAAACCGATTTTTAATTTTTATGTTTTTTTAAACTTATCCGATGTGAACTGCGTGCGGATAATGTTCCCGATGCTGATGGTGCCATTAGTCGGGTCATAGTTGGTATAAACTCCGTCCTCGCCGGTCGGAGGCGAACCAGACCAGTTGCCTGCCCGGTCCGGACCCCATGAATATAGCAACCAAGAGCCGGCGCGGTTATGATAGTAATTTTGGAACGTGGCATTAGTGGGATAGCAATCCAGATATTGTTTGTAGTTATAATAAGTATAGCGTCTGTAAATATTTGGATAAGCAATCTGCGCTGTTTCCAAAACCATGAACGGGTCATACATAAGCGATGTGATATAGGCATTAGGCGTTGTCAGATAGGATGATATGCGCGAATGAAATATCGGTTCTGCCGGCAGCGGATCCCACGCTTGGGTTGGAACGCGGTCTCCCATTGGGGGGAAACCGTTATTATCTGTGGCATAAGCCTCCAGAGCGGTGGCGAGACTTCTCATGTCCGCCCTTGCGCGCGAAACTTTTGAGCGCACCTGCGCCTCTAAAAAGTTAGGCACGGCGATGGCGGCAAGGATTGCGATAATCGCCACGACAATCAGAAGTTCAATCAAGGTAAACCCTTTTTTCTTCATAAAAACAATCACCTCCTTCAAAAAATAATTAAAACGTTAACAACAATTAAATGTATTATCAAATATTCAAGAATGCCGATGCAACAAAAATTTGATTTTCGTTGAAATGCTGTCGGCGGGTAGGGTATCATTTTTCGTTAAATAGCGATTGATTTAAAAAGACGCGGACGGCTTGAAAATATGGTTATAATATATTCCAACCATATGGGCTCGGATTTCAGCATCACGCCGACTGGGAGTATTCTTTATAATTTCGAAAAACTTTCCCCTAAGCCGGTGGGCGAGTTTTTCCTGACTGCGCACTCTGCGGATAAGCCGGATGATGCTATTCCCGTTCGCGTGCGTCATATGCGCCTGCAGGGAGACGAAATTTTTTTTGTGGCGGAATCTCCCGTTTTTTCCATTGACGGACGCATCATCTACATCTCGGACGCGCCGCATATTCAAACACGTCTTAACATTGTGAGCCGGGGGGTATCGGGGGCATACCGTCTTTCCGTTCATTTCAAGACGTCGCTCAATGGCGAACCGCGTTTTATGATTCCAGGCATATTTTACAAAAACAATCGTCCGGAGGGTTGCCTGCGCCGTTATCCCGCGTTTTCCTCCAATCCGCCGGGAGCGTCCGATCCCTTTTTGAGCCCTTACTGGGCATTCCGCGCCGACCGCGCCGCCGAACCGGCGGTTTTTATCTGGGACGATAATTTTTATTATTCCCTCTCCATGCAGCCCTATTTTGCCAAAGGGTTGAGCGGACTTTTTTTTCGCAGCAGCGGAGACGCAATTGAACTGGGGTTGAACTACCCTTACGTTGAAGAGCCGATGAAATACTCCTTTTGCCACGAGACCGGCACGGCGCCGGAGCACACCTTTTTCCATCTGAAACGAGGAGAGGAGTTTTCCATCACATTTGATTTCCGCGCTGGAAAGCGAGACCTGCACAGCTACGCCTCGTCTCTTCGATTCATTTATGAGCGCGACCGCAAAAACTTAAGCACCTTTCCATGGATGGGCGCGGATGCGGCGCGCGCGCTGGCGGCATCGGGGCTTTATCGCTGGCATTTTGACGACGCCGAGGGCTGCCTTTGGGAAACGGCGGCGTTCGATAAATACTTCGGCAGGCGCGACAAATATTACGATAGAATGTCCATGCACACCGCCTGGTCGAGCGGCGCGCCGACGGCTATGGCGCTGCTCTGGCAGGGACGCGTTGAGAAAAACGATAATTATGTTTATGCGGGCGTAAAGGTTTTGGACAAGGTGGCAAGCGGCATCGCCCCTTGCGGAACTTTTTATTCCTGCTGGTCAAGCGGCAAGGGTTGGACAGGAGGATGGAACCCATCCGATAAATGGACGCAGGCGCGGGTTTGCGCCGAGGCGACGCTTTTTTTGCTGCGCGCCTTGCGGCTCGAATGTAAATATGGGCAGGCGCACCCCAACTGGCTCGCTGCGGCAAAAAAGAGTCTTGATTTCGCCGTCTCCATTCAACGGGCTGATGGAAATTTTGGAGCGTTTTATGACGCCGAAACCGGCGCGGTTGCCGGCTGGGAGGGAAGCGGCGGGCTTTTATGGATTGCCGCCTTGCTCGCCGGTTATTCCTTCGGCGGGGAAAAACGCTATCGCGATGCGGCGCTGCGCGCGGGCGAATATTACAGCCGTTTCATCGAGGATGAATTTTTATACGGAGCGCCGGGAAATGTCCACCTGACGCCTTCTTCCGAAGACGGCGCAAACGCCCTCGTCAGCTATCTGATGCTCGCCGAAATGGCGCGGGAGGAGCGCTGGTTCGCGCTGGCTCAAAAAGCGGCGGACTGGCTTTTGACTTTTCGCTTTTCCTATAATTCGCGCATGCCGCATCACACTATCCTTTCCACGTATCATTTCCACACAAAAGGCGGGGACATCGCATCGCCCGCCCATCAGCATCTGCAATTTTCCGGACTCGGCTGCCATCCTGAACTCATGCGGCTCGGGCGTTATCTGGAAGATAGTTATTACACAGAAAGAGCGCGGGAGCATCTTGAATTCTGCCATCAGTTCATCGCGCGGGAGGAGGGCGATTTCGGGGCGCGCAGAGGCATGGTTCCCGAACAGTTTTATCATACGGACTGGCGCCAGCCCAAAGGACACGTCCTCGCGCTCTCGCACGCTTGGTGCGCGGGTTTGATTCTTTATGCCAATCTCTGGGAGAAAGAGCATCTGGGCGAGAGCACGCTTCGGCTCAATCAGTTGGGGCAATCGCCAAACGATAATGGCGGCGCCTATCCTGTTTCTACCATCACCACCGAGGAGCTTCCCATGACCGAGCGCGACACGCTCTTCGATGGGTGAATCAACGTTAAAAAATTTTTAGCCGAAATTTTTTTAGCTCGGGCTATCCCGATAATTCGCACAAACTCAAATGTTTGCGGCGGCAATTTTATTCTCAATTGCCTCGCAGCTATGTTCATTTTGACTTAGAATGGCTCTTGTTTTTTATCTCTTTTTTTTGTTTTTTTTGAGTCCGTTTTCTTTTTTTTCTTGCATGACATCCTCTAAAAATTCCAGTTTTTTTATTAAATCATATAGGAGGGGCTTATGAAAAGAATTTGCGAGTTGGTTGTCTCTTTGGTTTTTCTGGCAATGGCTGTCTCTATGGTTTTTGCCGCTCCGGTTGAAGGCGATAAACCCGAAGCGGGCGATTCGGCGCAGGGGAAAGCCGTAAACTCCAGAACTGTGGTCGGCAATTGTTACCCGACCCGCCTTAACACTCAGCGCTTCACATACTTTAATAACTTAAAGACGATGAAGCCTTGGAGAAAGGATATGAAAGGACGGGTGACCGGAACAAAACTTGAGCCGAACGAAATGCGCATCACATTCATGGGCTCGGCAAATCCGCAGGCGCGCAGGGCGCAAAATGAGATGAGCATTTTTGTTGAGGTGGGTTGGGACAATGTTAAACAACAGCCGCTGGATCAATTCATCTTCGATTGCGGGCTCGGCGTTACTGCCAATTATCAAGCTTGCGGCGTTGGTTTTAGCAGGATGGATAAAATTTTCTTGAATCATCTGCATGCGGATCATTTTAACGACTTGATTCAGGTTTATTGCTTCGGTCCTTCCGGGGATCGAAAGTCGCCCCAATATGTATGGGGTCCGAGCCCTTCCGGCGTCCCGAACCCGGGCATGAATCCGCTTCTTGATCCGAGCAAATTCGTGCAGAATCTTTACGCCGATACGCCCGCTTTTTATAACGACGGGCTGACGGCTTTCTGCCAATATTTGCGTGAAATGTCCCGCTGGCACACAGAAAGTTTCGCTTTCCAAAATACGGCATATATGAGCTATCCATTCCCCAATGATATTCAAACGCTATGGGGGCTGCCGTCCCTGCCCGTGCCAGTTTCGGACGATCCCCCGCAGGATGCTTATGCCCTTATCCCCATTGAATTGGATTGGACAAAAACGGGTCTTGATGCGGATGGAAAACCCACCGGCGACAACATCGCATATAATAATGCGGCGACAGGGGCAAAGGTCATGCATTACCCAGTCATTCACGCCCGCAAAGGTTCGCTTGGATACAAACTCGAATGGACGCCGCCGGGAGCATCCAAACCTCTGACGATGGTTTACTCAAGCGACACCAAACCGGAAACAAACAGCATCAACCATGCTATCAACAAAGACGAAAATGGCGTGGCTCGGGGCGTGGATATCTTCATTCATGAGATGGTTCCGCCCGCGGAAATCTGGGCGATGTTGAATCAGGGACTTTCCAAGCCCGGCAACGCAAATGACCCCGTTTGGCAAGCCACCGTTCGGGCTTCCACAAACGTTCAGAATAGTTCTCACACCCCGCAAGGCGCGTTTGGGTATATGCTTAGCCAGATTTATCCCCGACCGCGGCTTACGGTCGCCACTCATTTCCCGACATCCGACGACACGGTGGCATGCGCTCTGAAAAGCGTCAGGGCGCATTGCCCGGACATCAGAAAGCAAGGCGATAAAATCATCTGGTCATTTGACCTAATGGTGTTGCGGGTTTTCCCGGATAGAATTCTGCAGCGCCGCGCTGTTGTCAACGATTTCACATACAATCCGCCAACGCCCAACATCCACCAAGACCTCTATCCTGCCAAATACCATACCAATACAGGCAGCGGGGATGCTTACATCCAGCTCGAGTTGCAGGATCAAATCCTCTCCACAGAGGAGGGCGGTGCCAACGGCGCGCCGACATACCGCAAAGACGGGTATTGATGCCCATCTCTGATACGGATGGCTGTAAGGGCTAATCGAAAACCACACAATCACAGGCGAGCGCAAACAACGCGCCCGCCTGTTTTTTATCTTGGATGTGTATGTTTTTTGCGGACCGCTCCTCCCGATTGCTCGAATAACTATGGGCGCTCTGGACAATAGATACGCCGCATGCGGAATGTTTATTGACAATGAATATACATTTCTTCCACGTTATTTATTATTCATTGTTCGTTTTCCGTTATTCATTATATGAAATTTTCTTCCAAACAAGTCATTATTGACACAGTGACGTTTCAAAAGCCGGCGCGGCTGGCGAGGGATTTGTGGGTTCTCCCCGGCGCTGGGAAAAAATTCGCAAGCACTCTGCGCCGCCTTCAGGAACAGTTCCCCTCTGACTTTGCGGGCGATGGTTTTCAAGACTTGATGGGGGGATTGCGGCTTTTTGAAGCAGGGAGTTTCACCGACCCTTGGGGCTGCGGCTGGGAAAATCAGACGCCGGGCATTTTGGGGCAGGTGCGGCATTTCCCGCTGAATGACTGGGACAATCTGAAAAACTATAAAGCCCCGCTGCACTTAATCGGCGCGGGGTTTGAGCGCGTCCGCCAAACGCTTGCCGCCACGCGGGATAAATTCCACCTCGGCATCATTCCCTCGCTTTTCCATCGGATGTGCTGGCTGCGGGATCCCTCTCTCATCTTCACAGATTTTTACACGAATCCTGTGGAGCTGATGGCGTTGCGGGATATTGTCCACGACTTCAATATGCGCCATTTGAAAGAGCTGCTGAAATATGACCATGAGTGTGTGTTCATCGGCGACGACTGGGGGACGCAAACGCAGCTCTTTATCCGCCCGGAGATGTGGCGCGAGTTTTTCAAGCCGTGTTATGCGGAATATTTCCGTCTGGGGCGGGAGGCGGGCAAACTGGTTTTTTTCCACAGCGACGGCAATATCATCGAAATCATCGAGGACTTGATTGAGATAGGCGTTCATGCGCTCAATTGTCAGGTTGCCTGCATGGGGGTTGAGGAACTGGGGCGTCGGTTTGCGGGTCGTCTTTGTTTCTGGGGCGAGCTGGACAGGCAGCATTTATTGCCGATGGGAACGCCGGATGAAATTCTGGCGACGGCTCGGAAGAATCTCGCCCATCTTTCAACGCCGGACGGCGGTTACATCATGCAGGCAGAAATCAATGCGGACGTGCCTCCGGAAAATCTCGAAGCGGTATTTCGAGCATATCAATTATAACAAAGCCCTGCGGTGTAAAGGCAAAAAAACCTTGCAATCCAGACGGCGCTCTTTTTGAATCCGTTTTAATATTTGAGATTGAAACACAAAGGAGTTTTTTTATGAAAGGCGTTATTCTTGCCGCCGGCGAGGGAACGCGCATGCGTCCCATCACTTACACCACGCCCAAGCCGCTCATTCCTATTTTGGGCAAACCGATTATTCAATACAACTTTGATATTCTAAAAGGGCATGTGGATGAAATCGTTGTTGTGGTGGGTCATCTCAAGGAAAAAATTATCGAGTATTTCGGCGATTCTTACGAGGGCATAAAACTGACTTATGTGGTGCAGAAACAGATTCGCGGCACGGCGGACGCCGTTCGCGAGGTGCGCGATTTTATCCCGGGCAGATTCATCCTGCTCATGGGAGACAGCATCTATGACCGAGTTGACCTTGAGGCGTGCCTGAAATATGACCTTTCCATTTTGGCAATGGAAGTGGCGGAACCGCAAAAGTTCGGCATCTTCCGCCTGAAGGGCGACTTGATGGTGGAGCTGGTGGAAAAGCCGAAGGAATATATCTCCAATCTGGCGAATGCGGCGCTTTATGTTCTGGACTCGGAAATTTTTTCGGAGATTGATAAACTGCAGCCTTCGCCGCGAGGCGAATATGAGCTGACGGATGCCCTGACATCGTTGGCGCAACGCCGTCCGATTCATTGCGTGAAATCTACCGGCTACTGGATTCCCATCGGCTATCCCGAAGACATCCAGAAAACGGAACAGATTTTGAAGCAGCATAACTTTTAGGTTTTTGTTTTGTTGTCATGATAAAAAAACTTCTTCTCATCTTTTCGCTTTTGGGGCTCGCAGCGGCGGGGGCATACGCATGGCGCCAGATGCCCAAGCAGGACCCTTATGCCGGCATCCTAAAAGAAAAGGCTATGCGCAGCGAGTTTGTGTTATCCATTGAAGAAGTCGGCGTCATTCGGGCGCAAAAGATGGTGCAGATTTATACCCCCTTCGGCGGCAAGATTACTAAAATTCTTGACGACGGCTCCACAGTGACAAAGGGGCAGACGGTGGTATGGCTGGATACGGAGGATGTGGAAAAAAGGCTGGATGAACAGATAACGAATCTCAAATCCACAAAAAATGAACTCGAGCGGCAGATAGAGCAGCTGCTTAAAGGTCTGCGCAGCAATTCCCTGCGCGTGGAATCTTCCGCCGCCGAGCTCGAGTTTTCGCGGCTCAAACTCTTCGAGGTCAACCGCAAGCTGGAGACTATTGACCTGCTTGTGGAGCAGAGCATTGTGGCAAAAGCCGACGCTCAAGCGCAGGAGCTAAAAGTTCAAAGCGAAAAATACAATGCCCTCAATTCAGACCTGACGTTTCAAAAAGACATCAAGGACAAAGAAGATGACGAGATGGCTCAGGAATCGGAACTGGGGCGGATCAAGCTGCGAAGTCTGAAGGCGAAAAAAAATATCGAAGACGCCCAGAAGAAAATTTCGCAGGCGGAGATAAAGGCGCCGACCGACGGGCTTTTGATTTTGACAGAGCGGTGGGACTGGCAACGTTCGCGAAACGTCAAACCTCAAGCAGGAGATCAGGTCTGGGATAATCAGAGCCTTGGAGAAATCCCCGACCTTTCATCCATGAGTATTGTTTCGCAGGTGAGCGAGGAGGATATTTCAAAAGTGAGCGTGGGGCAGGAAGCAAAAATCACGCTGGATGCCATAAAAGATATTGACTTCAAGGCAAAGGTCTCGCAGCTGGGCATGGCTGCCATCGCCCGGATCAATTCCCCTGCCGCCGCCAGTCTTATGCAAACAACAGAGGATACAGGTCAAAAGGTGTTTGAACTCAATTTGGTTCTGGAGCGCGCCGACCCGCGCCTGCGTCCCGGCATGACAGCCAATGTCTCCATTATCCTTGAAACGATTCCTAACGCCCTGACGCTGCCTATCTCGTGCGTGTTCCGCAGAGAGGGGCGTCCCGTTGTTTATTTGGCGACGCCCAAAGGATACCGAATGCAGCCTGTGACGCTCGGGCGGAGCAACAGGGACAGGGTGGAGATTTTGGACGGGTTGAATGAGGGGGATGAGGTTTTCAAAAAGGACTTCGGACAATCGGAGGGGTAATCGCCTCGATATGATAACCGGCGCTATGCCGTTATGAGGAAAGTGAAAATGGTACAGTTCAATAAAACCGGCAGACGGCTTCGATATCGTTTGCTCCGCGCCCAAAACAACCTTGCGCCCTACCCGCAAAAGCGGGAAGATGGCGGAACAACCTCAACAGTCCTAAGCCACCTTCAAACCCTTCATGAGAAAACGGAAAAAGAACTCTCCGCAATGAAGGAGCGGCTCCTGCGCGCTCATGCGGACATGGATAACCTGCGAAAACGCACGGCAAAAGATAAAGAAGATATCCGCAATTTTGCAAACGAAAATCTCATCAGCGCCCTTCTGCCCATTCTGGATAATTTTGACCATGCCTGGAAAGCCGCCGAGATGGCGCCCGATTTCCAACAGTTCCGCCAAGGAATCTATCTCATTTATCAACAATTGATGAAGGTGCTTACCGAGACGGGGCTGGATGCCATAGAGGCGCTCGGGCAGCCCTTTGACCCGAAATTTCACGAGGCTGTTTCCACCGACAAAAAGGAGAACACGCCGGACAATCAAATCACGGACATCATACGCAAAGGTTACATTTTCAAAAAACGCGTAATCCGTCCGACGCTTGTGCGCGTGAATAAAATTGCCGAAAAGGCGCAGGGGTCTCACCCGAACGCCATTCGCCCGAACCCGCTGATTCAGGGCGAGCCATTGGCGCCCAACGATTGACTTTCCGCCTGAGGCGGACGCACCAAACGATGAAAAACCTTCGACCTTTTTATATTCCCGCCGCCATTTTTATTCTGGGTTTGGGGCTTCGCATTGCCTTTTACAGGCAATTTGCGGCAACCCCTTTTTATGGGCATCCCCTGCTGGACGAGCTCTATTATGACAAGATGGGACGGGCGGTTGCTTCGGGGACAATCATTCAGGACATGGCTTTTTTTATGGGTCCGCTCTATCCCTATCTTCTGGGTGTTCTTTACGCCCTTTTCGGACATAGCGCGGACATCTTCCGCATCGTTCAGATGGGAATGGGACTGGGGAGCTGCGGGCTGATTTACATTATCGGACGCCGCGCCTTTTTGCCAAAAACAGGACTGCTCGCCGCGTTCATCTACGCCGCCTACAAACCGGTTTTATTCCATGAACAAACTCTCTTAATGGAGACCTCTTTTAGTTTTTTCTTTCTCCTTTTCTGGTGGCTGCTTTTGGAAAAACGAAAAAGCGGCGGGGCGTATTGGATTGCCATCGGAGCGGCATTGGGGACGGCGGCGCTTTTTCGCGGAAATGTACTGTTTTTTTTCCCTTTTTTGGCGGCGCAGATTGCGTGGACGGGATGGGCAAAGAAACGTGAATCTTTTCAAAAAATAGCGCTTCTGGCGGCGGGGTCGCTGCTGGGCATCATGCCCGCCACAATCCATAACTTTTTGGCAGAGCGGGATTTTGTTCCGATTACCTCCAACGACGGCTTAAATTTTTATATCGGCAATAACGAAAAAGCGTCCGGTTTTTTCGAGCCGCCGCCGTATGCGATGGTGAACATGGGCGTTGACCCGCGCGGCGCCCGCTTCGCGGAGGAGATGCTCGGGCGCGCGCCGCTCAAATCTTCGGAGATATCGCGATTTTGGCGCAGACGCGCTCTTGAATGGATGAAGCGATATCCCTTTGATTTTTTAAAACTTCTCGGGCGCAAGATTTATTTTTTATGGGGCGGAGCGGAGCTGGATCAGATTTACAGCACAAAGGGCATGGCGACGCTGATGCCGGCGATGCGTTTGCCGCTTTTCAATTTTTTTATTCTGGGACCGTTTGCATTGCTGGGACTTTTTTTAGCGGCGCGCAATCCGGATGAGGAAAAAATTCTGTTGGCGCTCGGCGCGATTTCGTATATGCTTTCGCTTGTTCCTTTTTTTATCACAGACCGCTACCGGATTCCGGTGATTCCGCTGATGTGTCTTTTTGGGGCGTATGCGGCGCTTCATCTGTGGGACGCGGCAAAAGGACGGCGATGGCGGGAATGCGCCCTGCTGGCGGCGGCGATGGCGGCTTTATTTTTTCTTCTGAACAACAGGCGTCTTTTAGAGCGGCGTCAGGAGCAGGAGGTTTTTCATAATTCTCTCGGGCTTATTTATCAGGAGGAAGGTCGCCAAGATGATGCCATCAAGGAATTCAAAACGGCGCTCTCTTTCAGCCCGATGCCGCAGATTTTTTCCAATCTGGGCAACTCTTATTTCATGAAGCAGGATTTTACAACGGCGCTGGATTATTACAAAAAGGCGGCGGCAATGGATCCCCAGAACCCTACGCATCAATATCGAATAGGCAAGAGCTGTTACCTCCTGAACCGCTGGGATGAGGCGCTCCCCCATTTTGAAGACTTTCTGAAGAGAGAGCCTCGCCAGATACCGGAGGCGTGGAAAGAAATAGCTTGGCTTTATAATCAGGCGGGGAGGCGCGATAAAGCGCGGGAGGCGATGAAGATTTATCTGACGCTGCGTCCAAACGACGCCGATGCGCGGGAGGTTTTAAAAACGCATCTCGGCGGAGAGTGAGCGCAGGAGCGCGGCGCGGGCTCCCTTTAATTCATGCTGAGAAAGATGCCGCCTGCGGAATCGCTCCCGCCATCGCAGCGGATTTCAACCCGCAAAAGACAGGGCGCACCCGCCGGCGGGGCGTTCAGTTCAAGATGATAAACATTATTCCAATGGTCGGAGCCGCTCCAGCCCTTGTGATTATCTGTTGACACTGGCGCGCCGTTGAATATGAGCGAGACCGCGCCCGTTTCAACAGCATGCCTCCCGCTTTCAAACCTTACCAGAATTTCCATCTTTCCGCCGGATGAAACCAGCGGGGTCACATCAATTGTTATCGGCGTAAAGGAGACGCTGGAAAGTTGCCCGGGAGACCAGCCTCCCACTCGCACGCCCCGCAGGATTTTTTTGACATCAAGGACAAAGGCGCTCGCGCCTGAGCCGATGGAAACCCAATCGGTCTCGCCCTGCCAAACACCGTCGCGCGACGAAAATGTCGCCTGATACTCGCCGGCAAGGAGCGATAAAACATGGCGGACGGATTGATCCATCTTGACGCGGAGGAATCCATAGCGAGTGGCGCGCTCCCGCGGGCAGATAACCAGCTGCCCCGGCGCAAAGGATTCGCCCTCCGGAAAATTGAGAATGATATCCGCCTCCTCCACTCGCAAATCAAAATCGCGCGTCTGATAACTGGGCGTTGCCTCCAGCACAAACGGTTCGACTTCGCCTTTTGGCGCATTCGCCCCAGTAAGCCTCATGAACACGCGTCCGGGTTTGAGCACCGCCTCATAGCGTCCGCCTTCCTGAATGGAGCAGCCGCCGATGGCGCCGCTATCTTCTCCAAAAAAAGAACAGCCAAAACCCGGAGGCGCAGGCGCGCCATTCAATAATATCACCCCAGAGAGATTCACGTTGCCGGAAAGGTCAAAATTAACCTCGCGTTCCTGTCCCGCTTCAAGGTCCACCATGCGGGATTCAAAAACGCCGTCGCCGGAAACCCATATATAATGCGCTCCCGCGGGTAATCCCTCGAAGCGATACTTGCCATCCGCATCGGACTGGAAGTTTTTTTCCAGCCAGCCATCGGCATTGAGACGCTGCTCGGAGATAGCGATGTATGCGCCGGAAAGAGGCGCGGCATCCTTTCCGGAGATGGTTCCGTAGATGACGCCGCCCTGGATGAGGACAATCTCCACAGGCGCGGGGTCGGCATTATAAGGCACATCAATATCCACCGCCTGCGGCGTGCGGATGGTGTCCTTGCGCGCTTGAATGGTGTAGCGTCCCGGCGGCATGCCCTCGAAGGAAAATGCGCCGTCCTCCCCCGTGACCGCTGATGGAAATTTAAATGGGGCGTCAAGCGTCGGGAATCGCCCGAAACCTGCGCTGGGCGGAATGAATTCAATCAGCGCGCCCGATGCGAGTTCGCCCCCCGCTTTTTCCATGACCACGCTTCCGGATATGCGCCGTCCTCCGTCCATGGCAACGGAGATAACCAGCCCCTGCTGTCCCGCATCCAACCGAAAATCCGCAGAACTGCGCAAGTCAGTCGGATTGCCATCGGGATCTGTGACAGTCACCTCAACATGCCAGCTGCCGGATGATAAATCTGCAATGGCGGTCTGTCCGTTCTTCGTTTCCAGATGGGGAACCTGTTTCTCCGCATCAACATATAATTCATTGATGCTGGACTTGCAAAAAACCTTATAGGCGTAATACTCAACGGGCGTGCCGTCCAGTTTCCACGTGACAGATAGGATTACATTATTGGCGCGCTTGAGAATGAATGTTTGCAAGCCTTCCAGCATGTTGACATCCGTGCGGGTCTGCGGCTGATATTGGGGGTGGGAAACGGTCAGCGTTGCAACTGCTTGATTCTGAGGGATACCGCGTATGATAAACCGCCCCTCCGCGTTTGTATCCTGACTGGAAATGCGGCGTCCTGCAGCAAGATTAGCCTCCACATTCGCCCATTCCACCGGTTTTTTTTCCTCGTTCAGGACAAGCCCCTCGATCGACTCGCCGTCTGGGAGTGTGAAGTTTTCGTCTTTGAATTCCGCGCCGGACATAATTAATTTTTTCCGGACTTCGGAAGCCGCAAGGAACGAATCTGCCGGCGGGTCGGCATACATTTCCGTCATGCCCTGTCCGCGAAGACTAATGGTGTAAAAGCCTTCGGCATCCGCAAAAACAACGTCAGACACGGGCGGCGCGGCGTCGCGTATAAAAAATTTGACGGGGGCGAAAGGCGCCGGCGCACCGCGAGAATCCGTAACCCTTCCGGATATGATAGGCTGGACAAAAGGACGCGGCGTAGGCGTTGATTCGGCGTTGGTGGATGTTGCGCCGAAGATGTTGGGGTCTCCGGGCATCGGCTCAAAGGGATTCATCAGCATATTGGATAACCCGGCGGGTTCGCCGATTGCGGGCGGATGGGAGAGGTTCGCCTCTGCTTCGCCATCGGGGAGAAGCGGATTGGATGACGGCGCGGGGCGTCCGGACGTCGGGCGCGCGCCGGAGGCATCGCCGGAAACGGACGTTCCATCCCCAGGCGGCGTCCCATCCGGACTTGTTCTGCCAAAATCTGCCCATTCCGAAGGCGGCTGCTTGCGCCATTTGACCCGCGGATTAAAATAATGAATCGTCAGAGCAAGGATGGCGGCAGAAAAAACAAAAGTAAAAATCAAAACGAGGTTTTTATTGTTCGGAATCATAACCGCATTTTTACCGTAGGCGTTTTTCCCGAGTCAAGCGGTGAAATTTTAGATTAAGATGGGAAAGAAAAAACCCGGCGGGACGCGCCCGTCGGGTGAAGGATTTTGTTTTTTTGGGGCTTGCGAGTTTACAGACGCTCTTGACCGGAGAGTTCGTCCTTGATTTCGTAAGATGATTCAGACGGCTCGTCCGGGATTTTGGTGTCTATATCGCTCTTGATTTCGTTGATGCTGCGCGTGAGCGCCTCCTCGTATGCCGCCAGGACCTTGCGTTCGATCATGCCGCGGGTATCGTTATTGAGGGGATGGGCGATGTCGCGAAATGTGCCGTCGCTCATTTTGCGGCTGGGCATCGCCACAAAGAGACCCTTTTTTCCCTTGATGATCTTGAGGTCGCTGACAATAAAACAGTCGTTCAGCGTAATGGTTGCAAACGCTTTTAGTTTTTCGTCCTCTTTGCTAAAAGGACGCACTTTGACCTCGGTTACTTCCAATTCTGCCATGGTTACGTCACCACCTTCCTTATGTTGTGCGCCTCGCGGATGGGTCCGCGTTGATAAAAACCGCGCCCGTTTGCTCCGGGCGGGTAATGGCCAAAAACGGGTGGCGGCTCCTCAAGCTCGCGGCGAGCGGCGCTAAATCCGCTTCCGGCGGGGCAAACCCGCACACCGCCGAACCGCTGCCTGTCATGAGCGCCGCCGAACATCCTCCTTTCAGTAGTTCTTTTTTGATGTCGCTCAAAATCGGATACTTTTTAAATATCACTCCTTCAAATCTATTATATAACATCTGCCAAAGTTCATCAACTTTATCCCCGCATAAAACATACGCCCAATTCGCCGCGCTGGGTTCTTTTGGCTCGCTGCCCATGCTCAGCGCCTCATAAGCCTCTTTGGTGGAAACGCCGAAGCCCGGGTGGATAATTAACGCCTGAAAATCCAGACGGCGGTTTATGGGTGTAAGTATCTCTCCCCTGCCCGATGCCCGCGCCGTCCCGCCCATAAGGCAAAAAGGCACATCCATCCCAACCTGCCTTGCCGCCCGGCAAAGTTCTTCTTTTGACAAGGCAAGATGGAACATTCTATCAAGCGCCAAAATCGTCGCAGCGGCGTCGGCGCTTCCCCCGCCCAGACCCGCGCCGTGCGGTATCCGCTTTTCCAGATGGATGCGGACGCCTCCGAGCGCTCCCCGGCGCAGATTGCTCACCGCGTCATAAGCCTTTGCGATAAGATTCTCCGCGCCGACGGGGATGGTTGGGTCGCTGACGCTCAAAATGCAGCCGCTATCCGATTGTTCAAAGAACAGCTCATCGCACAACCCGACCGTTTGAAAAAGCGTGTCGAGTTCGTGATACCCATCCGGACGTTTGTAAAGGACATCCAGATAAAGGTTAATTTTTGCTCGCGCCAGAATTCTCACAATTAAATGGAGATGAAAACGCCGCCGCCGCGCCAATGTCAAGAGTAAATAACCCCGCCGCCGCCTTTAGAACTTTGGGATGCTCTCTTTTTCTTTTTTCTTTTCTTTGCGCATTGGATAGACGCCGGTCTTTTTTAATCAAGTTCGTCTTTATCCTTTTCTGAGCTTACGTAATCGCATGCTGTCTGAAAGAGAAAATCATACGCCTCTTCAATTTCATCGCTCGTCTTTAAAAAAAACTTCGAGGCGGATTTTTTAATTCCGATATCCTGCGCATCTGACATGGCTTCCAAATCGGCGCTCAGGAAAATAAACTGCCATCCATCCTTGTCCGAGTGTTTCTTAATCATCTTCTCAATCTGTTTCTTTGAAAACTTATGACTCGCATTTTCCTGTCCATCGGTTATGATGACAAAAATGACCTTTGCCGGTCGGTCGCCTTCTTTAAGTTCGCTAATGCAATTTTCAAGGTCATTGATTCCGTAACCTATCGCATCGTACAGCGGTGTCGTCGCTCTGGGGATATAAGTCTCCCGAGTCAGCGGCGGCACAAATGCGATGGGGACGAACCTTTGCAAAATCTCATAGGGATCTTGAGAGTCAAACTGAACAAGCGTAAATGTGACAATCCCAGGCAATTCCTTGCTCTTTTCGAGATAGGAATTGAATCCGCCGATAGTATCATCGCGGATGTCTTCCATCGAACCGGTCCTGTCAAGAATCACCGTAATGTGCGTGTAGTTCTGCTTCATAAGACACCTCCTTGTCTGCCAGTAACCGGCGGCGGGAAAATAGAGAATCGCCGCAGACTTCCCGTTTCCTCGACCAACCCGTTCGGCATCTATTAAATGGGATATGATAGGGAGAAAAGTTCTCCCAATAATCGGCTTTTTTGATTTCGTTCGGGGGCTAAACTTACAAAAATGTTATAAAATATTTTGCATCCGTTTGGGAACTTGCCCCCTGATTCTTATCTATTAGCTTAGCAACTTACTAAATTATATATTAATATGGTTTCGTTTAATAACAATTATGTTATTAGAATTAAATACGGGCGCCGAGCCTCGTCAAGAAAAAAAATGCTCCCATGATAAAAAATATAACGGGCTTGACTCCGCCAACTTGGTCGGAAGAAATATAATACATCCATGGGAAAAAATTTTATCGTAAAGAAAGGGGGAACTCCGTTGCGTTTTGAATTTGGCACTGCCTCGCGCATTATTTTCGGCGCGGGCTCGATGAGCGAGGCTGCGCCTCTGGCTGCGGAAATGGGACGCCGCGTTTTTCTGGTCACCGGAAAATCTAGCGAACGCGCCGAGCCGCTATTTGAAAATCTGCGAGCGGCTGGTCTTGCCATAACGCATTTCAATGCGATAGGGGAGCCGACGATTTCACTTGCTCAGGAGGGCATCGGCACAGCGCGGGATGCGGGATGCGACATCGTTATCGGCATAGGCGGCGGGAGCGTTTTGGACACCGGCAAAGCCATCGCCGCGCTCCTTGCCAACGATGGCGATGCGATGGATTATCTGGAAGTGATTGGACGCGGGCGCATCCTTGCCAATCCGTCCGCGCCTTTCATCGCCATCCCGACCACAGCAGGCACAGGCGCGGAGGTCACGCGCAATGCGGTTTTCTCCTCTAGCGAACATCGCATCAAAATAAGCATGCGCAGCCCGTTAATGCTGCCGCGATTGGCGATTGTGGATCCGCTGCTCACGCATTCGATGCCGCCAGACCTCACGGCGCACACGGGTTTGGACGCGCTGACGCAATTGCTGGAGGCATTTGTTTCCATAAAGGCAAACCCGATGACGGACGGCGTCTGCCGCGAGGGGCTAACACGCGCGGGGCGAGCGCTGCGTCGTGCGTATGAGGACGGGCGCGACGCCGCCGCCCGCGAGGACATGGCGTTGGCGAGTCTTTTTAGCGGGATGGCGCTTGCCAATGCGGGGCTGGGGGCGGTTCATGGTTTTGCCGCCGTTCTGGGCGGGATGTATCATACGCCGCACGGCGCGGTCTGCGCGAGCCTTTTGCCCGATGCCATGGAGGCGAACATCCGCGCCTTGCGCGAACGCGCGCCGCAATCGCCCGCGCTTGTCCGCTATGAAGAAGCGGCGCGCTTGCTCACCGGCTCGGCAACCGCCTCCGCCGAATATGGCATCCTCTGGGTGAAAAAACTTTGCGGCGATTTGAAAATTGAGCCGGTTTCCGCTTATGGCATCCGCGCCGAGGAAATCCCGGACATCGTCCGCAAGGCTCGCGCCTCCAGCAGTATGAAGGGTAATCCGATAGCGCTCACGGATGAGGAGATTGAGAGCATCATTAGAACCTATTAGGGTCGCGCAATTATTTTTTTGTAGTTCAAGCCTTCCGCGCGGTCGTATTCCGCACGTCTGCCTTTGACTCTTTTCGCAAGTCCCAGATATCGCAGAGCCTTGCGCAGGATTTCATGCGGTTTTCTTTATTTATGTATTTTTTCTATCGCCTCTAAGGTCTCCTTTGCCAGACCGGAAATCGCCAGACGTCCGCGGCAGGCGATGGAACTTTCCAGTGTGTCATTCAGCGGCTTGCTCCATTTGTAGGGAATTTTTTTTGCGCCGATAATAACGCCCGCGATGGAGCCGACAGTCGCGCCGTTGCAATCGGTATCAAAGCAAACCTGAACGGCGCGGCAGATGGAGCGTTCAAAATCGCCTTCGCCCCACAAAAGCCCGATGGCAACCGCCATGGCATTGCTGATGACGTGGCACCAATCGTAGGCTCGTTTTTCATCCCACAGGCGATGAAGCCGTTCAGAGGCTTCGTCATAAGAGACGTTTTCTTCGCGCCATTTCAAGACTTGGCTAATTGCGTCGCGCAGGCGGCTTTGGGCGGGAATCTGCGCCAGTCCCGCGCGAATGATAAACGGTATATCGCTTGCAGCAAATGCGGATGAAATCATAGCGGCGACCCACATTGAGCCGTAGATGCCGTTTTTGACGTGGGAGATGCAGGCGTCGCGCCATGCGAATTCGGCGGCGCGTTCCGGCTGTGCGGGCGCGACATACCCATAAAGGTCGGCGCGAATCTGCGCCCCGATCCACTCGCGCCAAGGATTGCGGAAAACGGCTGACTGCGGCGGCGGGACGTCCATGCAAAAATTGCGGAACGCCGCCCGCTCCGCTGTCCAGAGGCGCAAAGGCGCAAAATTTTCAAGCCAAAATTTTGCAACATCTTCCGGCGAAAAATCCTGCCCGTGTTTTTTTATTATCTCCAACGCCGCCACTGTGTAATCCATATCGTCGTCATGCGGCATGATGCGGACGTTTTCGATAAACGGCTTTTCGTTATCAATTTCATATTTTTTACGTATGGGTTCCGCCGCTTTTTGGCTGAAATAATCGGCAAGGGGAAAGCGTTTGGTCTCTTTTAGATAGCCGTGCATTCGGCTTCGATGCCAGCCTTCGACCGGCTTGCCCAGCAGGCAGCCGCAAGCGCGCCCGAGCCATGCGCCCTCGATTTTATCCGCCAGCTCGGCGTCTGTGATTTTAAGCGGAGGAAGCGCGGGCGCCTCACCGCGCTGTCGGCGAATCTCCTCCAGACTTGACGGTTCGTTATAGGGAAAATTCTCGCGGATGGGCATCTGGATTGTGCGGTCGAGGAAGTCTTCCGCCTTGCGCTGGCGGGCGGGGTCGTTTAAATCGTGCGCGCATAATTGCCGGAATTCCCGCTCATGCAAATTCATGATTCTGCCTTCATCTTCGCATTGCTGCCATTCTATTTCGAGCGTTTGGCGCGTGATGTTAAAAAGAGGAAATTGGCTCATGTTGGTTTTGAACGCCTCCTTTATTTTTTATTGCGTTTTTGTTCCCGACGCTCAAGATACCCTTCAAGAAGTTTTTGTCCGGTTTTAATAGCGTCATCAATTTTTATCGTTGGTTTGGGATCTGTTATTGTTCCTTTCATCCCGACGAGCGAGGGAAGTTCAATATAACCATCCTTGTCCTTCGCAGTCTCGCCCAGATATTTTATGTCCTTCAATTTTGAACCGAGCTGTTCCGACACGGCAACCTTGAAGGAAAGGTCTATTTTTTCATCCAGCCCGATAAAGCCTTTTGTGCCGAGTTTTTGCTGCGTTCCTTGAACGGAAAGGTCATTGATGTTGATTTTTCCCGCGCCAATATCCGCATCCAAAACGCCTTTGAAAAAAGTTATATCTGAAAGTTCTTTGACTCCTGTGATATTGGCAAGGGAATCGAGAATTTGAATTCCGCTGAAGCGTCCGTCCTTGAGGTCGCCTTTGATTTTCCCCGCAAGTTTTTTTTCTAAGTTCGGCATTGTGATGCCTTCGCCGGAGACGTTCATGCCGCCGGAGATTGAGCCTGTGATTTTATCTTTGTATTCCGGGGCAAAGGTGTTGACAAAGGGTCCCATCGGCAAATCGCTGACGTTTGTTTCCGCTTCATATTTCCAGAGCGGGACGTTGAAGAACATGCGGAATTTTGAGAAGGTTTTCCCTCCATTGATTTTCATTTCCGCATTCGGGATATCGAGTTTGCTTTCCGACATGGTTATATCAGATTTGATATCGGAAAATAGAATCTGTTGAAAGGAAGCATTTTTAATATCCACAACCGCTTTGAGCGAAAGGTAATTTAGATTGAGGGGCGCCGGTTCTTCTGGGGCGGACGCGGGTGTCCGCGCGCCGGCGCGCCCCGGCGCTGCAGCCGATGAGCGGGCGGCTTTTTTGGGCGGCTCCTTTTTTTCAAAAAATGCAGGCGGCAGAAAATTGTCCAACGTTATCTTTTCGGATTTGAGATAAAGCGTTGAGGGCGCCGCGCTCTTTTCGTCCAAGATAAAATCGCCGGAGAGAGTTATGGTCTCCTCATCTTTTCCGGCGGCTGCGGTAATAAGCGAGACCTCGCCGATCTTGACAAACGGCGCAGCGTATTGGATATTGTTTCTGAAGCGCATATCGAGCGGCGGGATGAAATCTCCGCCATCCGCCTTGCTCACGAGTTTCAGATTCGAGGCGGATGCCGTTCCGTTCAGGGAGATGTTTTTGAACTGTTCGGAAAGGAGAAGATTCTGCTCCGCGTTCACCGTGAGCGATTCGAGGCGCGCCTCTACGAGATACGGGGCAAGCGCAAGTTTGAAAATATCTTCCTTCACATCCCGCGCGGATATTTTTACGTTGCCTTTTCCCTCTTTGGAATCAATTTTACCCTCCACATCCAAAACACCGGAAACCTTGCCGCCGGTTTTCAATTCGGCGTTCATGCGCCGGATGTCAAGGTCGCCCGCTGCGCTGCCGGAAAAATCAAGCGAGGCACTCGCTCCAAAATCGTTTATGTCATTCCCCATAATTGAGCACGCAAGGCTGGAAAGGGAAAATTCTCCGTTGACGTTGAATTGCTTGAATTGTTGGGAGAGAGCAACGGAAGCCTTTGCCGCGGCTTTACCGCTGCTGACGGAGACGTCCGGCATCGGGATAAAATCGGAAACCGTTTTGATGTCAAATTCTGAAACGTCCATCTGCAGCGCCGCCTCGCCTTTTTCGTTATCCACGCTGCCGGAAAATTTTGCATTCACGCGGGGCGCGCCCGCCTGCTCTAAAATGGCGGACATCTCGCGGATTTCAAGGCGGGGAAATTGAACGCCGACATCCACCCGGCTCGCGATGTTTGTGGCGGGGATGGATTTTTCCATAACCCTCGCGCTGAAGCCGGCGAGGTTGAAGTTGCCTTTTATGTCCGCTTGTAAAGGCGTATCCGGGCTTGCTTTTGCGGCAAATAAAATATTGATGTCGCCGCCGCCGGTCAGATTTCCGCCGTTGATTTTAACCTCTTCCATGGGCAAAAGCGCGGCAATGGCGGGGAGGTCGAATTTTTTTATTTCAAGGGCAAACGCGCCTGAGCCTTTTTCTGCATCCGCTTCGCCGGAAATTTTCACATTGGCGGAAACGGCGGATTTTTGGGATACGCCCGCTTCAAGATTTTTTAGTTTGAATTGGGCAAAATCATAAAGGGACATTTGCGTTTTTGCGGATATTTCCATTTCGGGAAAATCGTTGCCCATGACGGCGCCTTCGCCAAGATTCAGCCGCGTCTCGCCGGAAAGCTCGATGACGAGTCCGTTATTTTCGAACACAAAATTCATATCCGAATTCACAAGCGCGGCGGAAAGTCGCGTTTTTTCAGGAAGCGCAGCCAGCGCCAGATAGGGCAGGAGGTCAAGGTCTGATAGTTTGAATCGAAATGCAATGGGCGGCGCGGCAGGCGCGTCCGCATCAAGCATGGAAAGGTCGAGCACGAGCGGTTTTTCCAAATCGCCGGAAACAAATTCGCGCCCTTTTTGCGTTCCTTTGATGGACGCCTTTGCGATTGTGATTTTTTTTGCCGCTTTTTCGAACGATAGTTCGTTGGATGCAAAAAGGTTGATTTCGGGCGTTGGTGTTTTTGCATGTTCCGGCGCAAGGATGCTGAAATTGGATATGATAAGATTTCCGCTGACATCTATTTTATTGCCCATCTCAGCAATGACAATCCCGCCTTTGTAATCAATGTTCGTATTGAGAAAGTCCACATTGCCGGCGCGCGCGCCGATGAGATTGAGAAGATTTTTATCAATCCTGCTCAGCGCCATCTCAAATTTTCCGCCGCCAGATATCGCTTCATAAGCGCCCTGTATCGTTGCATTTAAAGCCTCGGCGCCCTTTCGGCTAAAAACAAAAGTGGCTGGGGCAAGCTCGAAAGATTTTTTTTCTTTTGCGAGGTTCAGCGCTACTTTTATTGAACTATCTTCCATCGGGACGCCATGGAACATTCCCGTAAAATTTTTTGCTCCAAAACTCGCGGATGTTTTGATGCTGGAAAAGTCTCGTGAAAAAAACAGCGGCGCTTCGAATGAGATGTTTGCGATTTTCATTTTTGTTTTAACCGCGGGTTCGCTCAACTCAAATTCCATATCGGCGCTGATTTTTGATTCTTTTTCGGGGCGAAGGTTTTCGATTTTTACAGAACGCGCCATCAAGCTCAATGCCGCTTTTTCCTTTTCCTGTTCATCCAGAGAGACAAGGCGCAGGACGCCGCCGCGCATATCGAAATTTTCCAGCGAAAAATCGGGCAAGTCGGCGGGCGGCTGGGGAGCGGACGGCTCGGCGGGCTTTTTTTCGGCGGTCTTTGGCGCGGCAGGTTTTCCCGCCGGTTGCTTTGGTATGATATCGTCAAGGCTCGTGGTTCCGTTATGGAAAACCAAGACGTTTATCTCCGGCTTGACCGCGCTGATTTCATGGATGACCGGCGCGTCCGAAAGAAACGAGAGGGCTCGGTATCGGACGCTGATTTCTTCCGCGGCAAAAAGAGGCGGCTCGCCGGGCTTTGCGGGGTTTGCGATTTTCATGCGGGAAAATTTGATGCTGGAAAACGGGCTGAATGAAATCCCTTCCGCTGAAATTTTTCTATTCAGATTTTTTTCGATTCTGGGAAAAACATGACGGCGGATAAAACCCGCCGAGCTGATGTATAAATATCCGCCGATGAGAAAGATGGCGCAGACAGCGCACAGGGCGATAAATATTTTCAAAATAATTTTCAACGGCGCTCTTTTTTTCGTTTCCTCTGCCATGTCTTAAACCTCCTATTCCTCCGCTTTGCCGATGTGGGAGATTAAATCCTCTACGGTTTTATCCGCCAGCCAACGGAAATAAGTCTTCTCAATATTTTTCAGGGCATTGACAATAGATACATCATTTTCCGATTCTTTGAAAAGCAAGTCTTCCGGCTTGCAACCGAGGGAGAGGATGTCGGCGGGTTTTGTCTTGTCCAGCGGCTTGGTGGGGATGAACTGCCCATCCACCGTTTCGGCGACAAAGCCGGAGTTTACGAGCAGCTTCAAGACTTTTTCCATTTCGGATGCGCGAATAGGCATACGGCGCAAAAGCCAGAAGAAATTCACGCCGCCGCCGCCTCGCTGAAAAAAATCGCCGATTATCATATAGACCAAAAAGATAAGGCGAGAGTCCATCGTGGTATATGCTCGCCGCTGGAAGGATTCCCGACGCAGACGCTCATAATTCTGCAAGAGAAAAGACATCTCGCAACCGAGAAAAACGATAAGCCATGTGAAATAGGTCCAGATGAGAAAGATGGGCACGGCGCCGGCGGATTTATATAGAACGGTTATCTTCGGGTTGGCAACATAATAGCCGAAACCGACCTTTGCCAGTTCCCAGACGAGACCCGCCGAAATGCCGCCGATAAGCGCGTATTTGATTTTGACCTTTGTATTGGGCAGGATGAAATACGCCAGCGTGAGCGCCATGCAGGACATCAGATAGGGAACCAGCAAAGTAAACATTCTGCCGAGAAAAAACACGCGGCGCGACATTTCTGCGGAAAGAAAAATCGAGGCGCCGATGAGGATGGGCGCGCAGACTAAAATTGCCGTGAATCGGGAAAATATCGCAACGATGTTCCTGTGGCGGCGCGCCTGCCAGATTTCATTGAAGGCTTTTTCCACATTCGAAAAAAGGAGCATGGCGGAAATCATGAGGCCCGCCACGCCGAAGAGACCGACAGCGGTGGCGTTCCGGCGAAAGACCTCAAAATATCCGCGTATGTTTGATTCGATATCCTGACCCGCTTGCGGGATGATGCGCGACTCGACGAATTCCACGACCTTGTCCTCCATATTGCCGACCCCGCCGAGCATGATAGGCACAAAAAGCGAAAGCACGGCGATGAGCGGGAAGATGGCAAGCAGCGTGGTGTATGTGAGCGATGCGGCTTTTTGGAGGCAGAAATCGCGCGTTACCTCCTTGTGCCAGAGGTAGAAAAATTCCGCCGTTTTGAAAATCCAGCGCACAGGCTTGGGCAGCGGTTTTTTATCATACTCAAAAAAGAAAGACTGCGCTTTGGAAACGGTTGACTTCACAATTGCATCTCCTTGCAAAATTATTTTACGGCGTCCGCGCCGCCTGCGCCGGATGACGCGTCCTGTTTTTGGAAGCGCAGTTTGAACACAGCCCACAGACCGGCGAGCATAATCTTTGAATTGAATGTAGATTTGCCGCTTCGCCGCTCCTCAAAAAGAATCGGAACCTCGGCGATGCGGACGCGGTTCTGGCGGCAGCGCCAGAGCGTTTCTTGCACGATGGCTGGTCCTTTTGAGTTAAGCGTCTCCGGTTTGAGCCCCTCGATAACAGCGCGCCGAAAAACGCGATAACCGGAGGTGCAGTCTTTCGTTTTTATGCCGAGCATAAGGCGGATGTATAGATTTGCCAGATGGGTAATCAGGGTGCGGATGGGCGACCTGCCGGTTTCCCCGCCGCCCGCAATCAACCTTGAACCGATGACCAAGTCGGCATGTTCCGCCGCTTTTAAAAGAGCAGGAATGAAGCGGGGTTGATGGGAGAAATCGGCGTCCATCTCCACGACAAAATCTGCGCCGCATTTGAGGGCGAAGGCGAACCCGACCACGCTTGCGGAGCCGCGCCCGCGTTCATTCTTTCGATGAATTAAATGGATGCGCGGGTTCTGCGCCGCCATCTCGCCCACTATGCGCCATGTGCCGTCTGGGGAATTATCGTCAATAACCACTATTTCTATATCGCTTCGGAGCGCGAGAATTTCTTCCATGAGAGGTTTGATATTTTCCGCCTCGTTATATGTGGGAAGCATCGCCAAAATCATCGGCTATTATCCTTATTTTTTTTGCGATTTTTCTTTTTTGCGGCGGCGCTTTTATAGCATTTTTCGCAAATCACAGTCACATGCGCGAGATCCGGTCTGCCCATAGCGTAGCCTTTGATGGGGTTGATGGACGCCCCGCAGGATTCGCATTTTGTTTTTTTTTCCATGCACTCATGGCAGAGCGCCACTTGGTTGGATAAAAGGACGTCGCGGTTCTTTTTACTGAAACGGATGAGCTGTCCGCATTCGCAACATTTGAGCCCGAACTTTATTCCATAATTTTTCGACACCCGTTTTTCATCCCATATAAGCCTGCGGTTTAAAAGATATTCCGGAGGGAGATTGTATCCTCGCTCGATGCTGAGCGCTTCCGCCTGTTGAAGCAGCCAGATAGCGAAGGATTTATCCGATTCCGCGTGGCTTATCATATTATGTCGGGAACTAAACTCATGAAACGTGTCAACAAATTCTGCGGAGGTTTCCATGTTAAGACCAAAAGAGCTCAAGATGCCGCGATCCAGAGTATCAATCAAGGTAAAGAAAACATGAATGGATCCCCCGCCCGGTTTTTGTTTGGCAAAAATCACACTCGCATGACCGGCATCTTCCTCAAAGGCTGTATATGCCTTGTAAAAATCCATCTTTTCAGTGGGGAGCAATGTTGCCAGTTCGCCATTGCGTTTTTTGCGCTCCAGCTTTTTGATGGATGCCTCAATGGCAAGGCGCAAGGCAGTGTTCGGAAATTCCGGCAGGGACTTGAGCATTAAAAGCGCGCTTTCATGATTTAACACGCCGAGGTTTTCTGCAACAAATCGCGCAATTTTTAAATCCGGCGAGCCCAGCTCCATAGAAAAGATAGGAAGATAGCTGACAGAGCCGGTCTTAAAAAGAAGGGCGAGCATGGCGATTTTTTCATCAGGAGAGACCTTGCCATATTCGCTTAGCCAGATGTGCCCAACCTCAATGGGGTCAATGCCGTCCCAGTAGCTTTCAAGGGATTTAATAACTTGTTCGGTTTGGTCGTTAGGAATTTTATCATTATCAGGAGCGCCGCCCTGAAGGAGCATCAGAAGCGCCGCGAAGCGCCCGCGCGCTTTCTCAGAGAGTCTGGGAGATTTGAGTATTTTTTGCACGGCTTTGACTGTTTTCGGTTGGGGCGAATTACTGAGGATAAGAATAATAAGACTCGCCAAATTATCATCCGTTTCAACAGCGAGCATATCAAGAAGCGCATCCTCGGAACCCTCAAATTTCTCGCTAATAGTTTGATTTAAATGGTAAACGGATTCCACGGGAAGATTTTTGTTCAAAAAACCTTTCAGTTTTTCGCGTAAGGCTTGGCGGTTTCGAAAGCGTTTCTCAAGGGTGTCATCTATGCGGGCGGTCATGAAAAATACTCCTCAAATCTTTTTTTGATTCAAATCCCAAATGGTCTTCAATCCCCGCAAAGTCAAGTTTGGATCGTGCTGCCATGAATGCTTGAGGCATCCAAGAATCGCCGAAGCGCCGCCGCCGGTTGCGATGAGTCCGGTTTCGTAACCGATCTCCGACCACAAACGCTCCGTCAGGCTATCCACCGCTCCGACCATCCCGTAAAAAATGCCCGATTCAAGGCTGGCAACGGTTGACCTGCCCGCCGCGGCTGCCGGTTTGCGGGGCGCGATGCGCGGGAGCCGCGCCGTTTTGAGGGCAAGGGCTTCGGCGGTTGTTTCAAGTCCGGCAAAGATGCAGCCGCCTGCATAAGCGCCCTCTTTATCCACCAGATCCAACGTCGCCGCTGTTCCAACGTCAAGGATGATGACCGGCGCGCCTATAATCAATTTGCCGCCGACCGCATTGGCAAGCCTGTCCATCCCGACCTCCGCCGGATTGATATAACGGTTTTCCATTCCGATAGGCGTTTGATGGGACATGACAAGGGGAAAGATTCCGAGAATCTTCTGGATACAACTCTTCCATTTTTCATTGAGCGGCGGAACAACGGAACCGATGATAGCACCGTTGATATCTTGTGCCGCCAGCCCGTTTAAGTCCATCAAGCCTTGCAGCGCAAATTCGCAATCATCCTCCGCCTTATTGCCATCAGAGGCAAAGCGCCGGCAAGCCCTGATAATCTCCCCATCAAAGACCGCTGCCGAAGTATTCGTATTGCCTATATTGATTGCGAGAATCATGAAATTAAATAAAACCCTTTTTCGCGTTATATCAAGGGATGCAAACCTTTTATCTTTATGCGCTTTTTGAGCAACGCGGTTCAATCATTTTTTGCGCCTATTGCGGCGCGCCAGATATTCTTGCAACGCTTCCCGCCAGTTTCGCAAAAGCGGCACGCCGATCCGGCAAAGACGCGGGGCATCCAGCAACGAATTGGCGGGGCGCTTTGCCGGCGTCGGATACTCGGATGAGGATACCGGCTCGATGGGGATGCCGCCCCGCCCGCTCATTTCCAAAGCCGTCTTTGCAAGCTCATACCATGTGCACTGCCCGCTGTTGGTTGTGTGGAAAACTCCCCATTCGGAAACGCCCGCGAGTTTTTCAAGGAGAATCGCAAGGTCAAACGTAAACGTGGGGCGCCCCGTCTGGTCGTTCACAACGCGCAGATGTTTTTTTTCATCGGCGGCGCGGAAAATTTTTTCTATAAAATTTGTCCCGGCTATCCCATGCGCGCCGATAAGCCAAGAAGTGCGGCAGATTTTGTGCCGTTCAACTAAGGAGCGGACGGCTTCTTCGCCGCGCCATTTTGATTCTCCGTAAACGCCGATGGGGCGGGGCTTGTCCGTCTCTATGTAGGGCGTCTTTTTTTTCCCGTCAAAAACATAATCCGTGCTGATGTAAATCATTTCCGCGCCAATCTCGCCGCATAACATGGCGACGTTTCTGGCGCCATCGGCATTGACCGCCATGCAAAGTTCGCGCTCGCTTTCCGCTTTGTCCACAGCAGTATATGCGGCGGTGTGAATGACTAAGTCGGGATTTATTTTAACGAGCGTCCGCCTGACCTGCTCCGGTTTTGTAATATCCATCGAGCGGATGGTGGAGGCGAAGACCTTGTGTCCGCATTTGCGCAGATACCGCGTTAGATCCGTGCCGAGCATTCCATCCGCGCCGGTAACGAGAATTGTTTTCATCATTTTCCTGTTGCTCATCAATATTAACGCTGGAATCATCGAACAAAATACGCGCAAACGTCTATAAAAATCATAGCCGCGGGTTTTTTAACTTGAATATAGCCGCACTTTATCCCACTTATCTCCTATGTTTTTATCAGCGTATTTTTAGAAGGATGAATAAAATGATTAAATCACTATTGCGTATTGTTGTCATCTTATTTTGTTTTTCCATTTTTTTGAATCCCGCTCGGGCGGAAGAAGGCAGCGATGCAAAACCGCTCGTCATGGTATATGTGAAACTTAAAGGACCTTCGGCGGGGCGGGTTTTTCTGAGGAGCGCCGAGAAACCGGAGCGGGAGCGGCTTGCCGCCGCGCACAAAAGGCTGGCGGAAATTGACCGTCAGCAGTCGGCGCTTAAGGCGCATCTTATCGAACATGGCGCAAAGGAGGTCTTCCGTTTTCGCCAGACTGCGAACGCAATTCAGATTTTGGCGCCCGCCGATAAGATTGCCGAGATTAGCGCCCTGCCGGAGGTTGAGCGCGTCGAGAGCGTCCCCAAATACACCCTCGACACATCAACCAGCGTTCCTTTTATCGGGGCGCCGAAGATTTGGGGCAACCCGACCAAACTTGACGGCAGCGGAATCCGCATCGGCATCATTGACACGGGCATTGATTACACGCACGCCAATTTCGGCGGCTCCGGCGACCCGGAGGATTTTGCTGGCAACGATCCAAAAATTATCGAGCCGGGTTCGTTCCCCACGCAAAAGGTTGTCGGCGGTTGGGATTTTGTGGGAAATGATTACGATGCCGATTCTTCCAATCCCGATTCTTACACACCCGTGCCTGACCCAGATCCGCTTGATTGCAATAGCCACGGCAGCCATGTGGCGGGCATTGCCGCAGGCATTGGAGTTACCGCCGATGGCAAGGCATACACGGGCGATTATAACAAGGAATTGAATTTCAATAATTTTTATATCGGTCCCGGTGTTGCGCCGCGCGCCACCCTTTATGCCCTCAAAGTTTTTGGATGCTCCGGCACCACCAAAGCTGTTGCTCCGGCGCTGGAATGGGCGGCGGACCCCAACGGGGACGGCAACACGAAAGACCGGTTGGATGTTTTGAATCTTTCTTTGGGTTCGTCTTTTGGTAACTGGACGGTTTTCGAAGCTGAGATTATTGAAACGTTAAGCGATCTCGGCACGATTATCGTAGGTTCTTCGGGCAATTCTGGAAACACCTTTTATATCACGGGCGGGGTGGGATCCGCCCCTCAATCCATCTCCGTCGCCAATTCTATTGATAACGGCATCACCCAGCAGGCGTTGGAAATTTTGGAGCCGGCGTCAATCGCCGGGTTGTATCTTGCGCCGGAAGGCGGACTTACCTTGCCGCTTATGCAGAGCGGCGCCGTCAGCGGCAAAGTCGTCTATATTCAACCTGCCGATGGATGCTCAACGCCCGCGAATGCGGCGGACATCGCCGGCAATATCGCGCTGATGGATCGCGGCATCTGCAACTTTCAGACAAAAATCCTCAACGCCCAAAATGCCGGCGCTAAAGCCGCCATCGTGGTAAACAACAATGACTCTGAGCCGATTACCATGGGCGGTTCAAGCGAGGGCATCACCATCCCCGGCGTGATGATTTCCAAGGCGGATGGCGCGCTCATTAAAGAACATCTTAGCGAAGGCGTGAGCGCCCTTTTGGATGCCTCAAAACAGTTTGCGCGTCCCGATTTGACAGACCTTGTTTCAGATTCCTCTTCGCGGGGACCCGCTTGGGACCACAAGCTCAAACCCGACATTGCCGCGCCTGGGTTTGATATTTTTTCCACAAATGTTGCCACTGGTTTCCGCGGCGCATCAAAATCGGGAACCTCCATGGCGGCGCCCCATGTTGCCGGAGCCGCCGCCCTTGCCAGACAGGCAAACCCATCGCTTTTTGCCGCCGGCATCAAAGCCATCCTTATGAACACCGCAGAGCCGATTCACGACGCTTTTGGCAATGCCTATCCGCAGTCGCGAGTAGGCGCGGGACGCCTTCGGCTGGACAAGTTAGCCGATACGCGCATGTTTGCCATGGCGGATAACTATACCGGCGAGGTTTCGCTCAATTTCGGATTTCTTAATCTTGCCAAAAAAACGGAAACGACGCAAAATGTGATTTTAAGAAATTTCCACAACGTTGCTTTGAAATGCGATGTGACGATTGAACAAACGGTTGCGGAAAACGGGATTGTTATCGAACCGGAGGTTTCCTCATTCACCATTTCGCCGCAATCCATTAAGCAAATATCTATTAAACTCTCGGCAGACCCCATGCTATTTGACCGAACGCCCGACCCGACCACCGGCGCTCAGCTGGGGCGTTCGCGCCACACCCTCTTTGAGTGCAGCGGAAGAATTATATTCAATAACAACCTGCAACCTATCAGCCTCCCCTATTATGCGGCGGTGCGCGCGGCATCCGACCGCCGCACGGAGAATCACGCGGTTGCGCTGCAAATGGACGCCGAGGAAACGTCCGTTCCCATTCGGCTTATCGGCGAGTCGGCGCATCCCGTCCCGCTGATTTCGGCTTTTCAGCTGGGCGCGCAGAGCGACAATATGGAATACGCCGATAAAAATCGGAACGCGGCGGATATCCTTGCCGTGGGCGCAGCGAGCAATTATTTTTCATCTAAAAAGATCGAGGAGACAATCATCTATTTCGGCGTCGCCATTGCCGGCGACCGCCCCAACCCCTGCTCTGAATTTGGAGAGATCCTTATCTGGATTGACACAAACGGCGACGGCAAAAATGATTTTTTGCTGCAAAATATTGACTACGGCACGCTCAGCGGACAGAGCGCAACCGACACCTTTTTGACGGTTCTCATCAATCTCAAAACGGGAAAGGCGACGCATGGAAAACCTATCAACTGGTATGAGGCCGATGTGAAAGATTCCGCCCTGTTGAATTCCAACGTGTTTGTCATGCCTGTGAGCGCGCAAGACTTGGAACTCACCGACACCGCCTCGCGATTTGAATACACGGTTCAGTCGTCAGCCCTAATGAAATATTATTACGAACCGATTGACGAAACTGAAAAAGCTGCGTTTGATCCCATGCATCCTGCTTTGGAGACCGGGCGTTATGGCGAGAACGGGACGCCCTTTTTTAACGGCGCGGCGGAGACAATCCTTGTTCAGGCGGACAAAGCGGCGCTGAGCAAGAACCCCGCGGCGGGAAAAGTCATGCTGTTGCATCACATGAACACAAGCAAGGCGCGGCTCGAAATTGTGCAGATTATACCGTTTGTCTCCACAGGCAACCGCACCGCATGGAGCCTGTATTAATCTCCCCGCCTTACCAAGGGCGGAGGGAGCAGCGGAATGGTTAACGAATTTCGCCGTTGTCTCGGGAGATAATGTCCCAAAGGGTGTGGCGTTCGCCCCAGATTATGAGAAGCGCCGGGAGAATCGCAAGCGATACGATGAGGGTGTACGCCATGCCGAGTATGGATATGAGCCCCATCTCCCGCACGCCTTTGAAATCCGCCAGAGCCAACGAGCCAAAACCGACAATTGTTGTCAGGCTGGTCATCACCAGAGCGCGCCCCGTGCGCGCCACTGCGCGGCGCAGGTCGCCTAAATGGGGACTGCCATTCTTTTCGCCGGCGTCGCTTGAGCGCTCATAATATCGCTGAACGAGGTGGATGCTATTATCCACGCCAACGCCGATAATCATCGGCATAACCACAACATTGAGGAAGTTCAGTTCTATGCCGAGTATCTGGACGGTTCCCAGCATCCAGAGACTGCCCAACAAAACCGGGAAAATGGCGAACAAGGCTTTGGCAAGGTTTCCAAAATAGAGAAGCAACACAACAAAAATTGCGCCCGCCACAAGGAGGATAATGGCGGCGAGGTCGCGCTTGACCATGTCCTGAATCTCGTGCGTCACAATGGCAAGCCCTGTGAAATCCACATCGCCAACGCCCTCTTTTAATGCGTTTAAAAAAGCGGGCGGGACGTCCGTCTGCCAAACACCCTCCGGCGGATAAATACGCGTTACAACGGAATACTGGCGCGTGGTTTTGACCAGATATCCTTGAACAAGGCGTATCATAAAAGGGTCGCGCATATCTTCATAGACAAGGAATTGAGTTTCATCTTCCGCCGATTCCTTTAAACGTTGCAGGCGCGCGAAGAATGGCTCCAGCGCCGCCGGAGAAAGCCCCGCTCGTTGCGCTTGAGCAAGGATGCGTTTTTTCAACGGTTCATATCGGTTTCCGATGGTGTCTCGAATATTTTTTTTGGATTCGCGCTGAGTTTTAATTGAAGGCAAAAAGGTTCGCAGCGTGTCGCAGGAAAGAATATTATATTGTTTTTGACGAGCCAGATTTTCATAAAGACGGTCGTTTTTTTCTAGCGCGCCTTGCAGTGTTGCGTCCGACACAACGGCGATTATCTTGTGCGAGGGCAGGGCGAATCGTTCGGCGATGCGGCGGCGCAGTTCTTCATAGTTTTGCATGGGCTGTTTTAAGGCGCCGAATTTTTCATCGAATCGCAGCGAGCGCGCCTGATACGCAAAATACACGCTGGCTACCAGCCCTAAAATCACGATGATGCGCGGATACTCAGAGACGACCTTGTAAAGGCGCTGCAGCCCGAGCGTGGCTGTGTCCTGCTTTTTAATTTCCTCGCGGTGCGGCGCAAGATATCGGATAAGAATCGGCAGGAGCAAAAAAACGGATATCAGGCAGCATAGGATGCCGCAGCCGGCGACAAAGCCGAATTCCCTAAAACCGCGAAAAGATGTGAAATACATTCCAAAAAACGCCAGCGCGGTAGTCATAGCGCCCAAGAGCGTGCCTTCCCCCGTTTTGACAAGCGCCGTATTGAGCGCCCTGTAAACGGATTTTTGGTCGCGGCGTCCGCGCTCCTCCAAAAAGCGGTTATATATGTGAATGCCAAAATCTATGCCGAGACCAATCAACACTGCGCCGAAGGCAAAAGTCACAACCGTGAGCCGTCCAAGCACAAGATAGGTCAGCCCCAGCGTCCATAAGATGCCGGTCATTAGCGGGATGCCTACATAAAAGAGCGCCTTTTTTCTGCCGAACACGATGAAGAAAAGCGCAAGCACGCCGACAAGCGATGTTACAAGCGTTTCTATTAAATCCCGCCGGACGATGCGCGTATTATCAACCATTTCCACGTGGCTGCCGTAAAAAGAGACCGTCAAACGGTCTTTATATCGCGGATCTTTTTTGATAAGCACGTCGCGTACGCGGTCGAGAAAGGCGACGAGCGCGGTGGAAAATTTCAAATCTGACGGCGGCTCAAGCGGGCGCAAAAACATCAGCAGCATCTTGCCGTCCGCTGAAATGATATGACCATTCCGTATAGGGAAATGGCTCGGGACGCGCCCCGCAATCAGGCGGTTGGCAAAGATAACCGCCATGTCAAAAGGGTCGTTCAGAAGGCGGTTCTGCAAATAGGGAAAAGGAAACGTTTTGAGATAGCTTGCCAGACGAAGCATGTAAGATTCAAGCGTATCCGGCGCAAAATGGGAGATGCCCGCCTCAAAGTCTTTTGACTCCAGCAGCAAGGAAAGCTTCGCCTCAAGGTCTTCTGTGTAATAGGCGCGAAGGCGCGGGTCGAGTTTGTAATCCACAGAATAGATATAGGCGGGGTTATCCAGCGCGGGCGCAAGCGCGTCCGCCGCCTCAATGAGAAGGCTTTCCTTGCCGGGTTTATCCGCCTCGATGACAACAAGCGTAAAATCAAGCGTTTTATATGTGGCAATGGCGCGGCGGAAGGATGCGGAAACCGCTGAATTTGTTGGCAGAAGCGCCGTGATGTCGGTTTCGATGTTGATATAGAAAATGGAGATGGCGGATGCTATCGTGAGCGCGCCCGTAATGACCAAAATGGTCATTGGATGTTTTAATACGAAGGCGAAAAAAAAACGCAAAGCCTTCTGCATCATACGCCCCAACCATTAAGAACAAATAGAGTTTGCGGCTAAGGTTGCCCGCAGCTTTATCTGCCGCCGCCAAGGCTGCCCACCGGACGGCGCGTAAAGCCCTCCGCCGGAGTGGTTCGGAAAACGGCTTCTTTGAACTCCGGCGGGAACTTATATTCCTTGATGCGAACCTGCGCTGTTACGCCGGCGGAGACAAAATGTGCCTCTGCTTCCATCGGCAGTGTTTCTCCCAGAAACATCCCATATCGCTTATAAGTCAGACGGAGCTTCAAGCGTCCGTCTTTCCCATAAAAAGCAGCTTCGCGAACGAGCAGATCCCCGGCGTTTAGCCGAAACGCCTCGCGCCCTCCGTCTTCTTCGGAGACAAAAATGTATTGATTCCGGGCGCTCTGCCAGCGGTTGATTTTTCCCTCGGCAAGCATCCGCAGAAATCTTTGCTGAATCATGAGAGCGCTTGGAAGAATAACCGGGTTCAGATTAAGCAGGGCGTCCGGATGTTTTTCGAAATCTTCCCGCGTTCCCTCTATCCACTCTTTTGTGTGGTTGAATGCAAGCGCCGCCTTGTCGCCGTTCATGATAAATTCAAAAAGGGTCGAAGCCAACAGACGGGAGCCGCGCAGGCGGAGGCGGTCTGGCTCTTCAAACAGGAGCGTGGCGTTGAAGAATTCTTTGCCGCGAATTTGTTTGCCGCGGAGAATAATTTCCCCCGACGCCCAAAGGCGCGGATGCGGCGCATATCTGCCTTCCAGAATGCCTTGGATGGCGGCGGCATCAAGGTTTGGCGGGTGGCTTTCCTTGATGGGGCTGAACGGCTTTTTAGCAAAAAGGGAGCAACCCGCCAGAAGCATGAACAAAAGTCCGGCAATGTGGGGGAAACGCCTCATAATCCTCCGACCAAGCAGGCGTTAATTAGTCTCCTTATCTTCGGGGTTCATGAACGTTACTTTTTCTTTTTGCCCTTTGAGCCAGTCCATGAACTTTTTGCCTTTTTCGCGGTTGATTAAATCCTGGCGAAGGTCTTCTTTGACCTCATCAAAGCCGAGTATTTTTTCGGCGCGCTTGTCGGTCACTTTGATGATATGGTATCCGAACGATGTTTCAACGATGTCGCTCAATTCGCCGGGTTTGAGTTTGAAGGCGGCTGCCTCGAATTCGGGAACCATTCTGCCTTTGCCAAACCAGTCGAGATTGCCGCCGTCTCGCTTGCCGGAGGGGCAATCGGAGAATTCGGCGGCGAGTTTGGCGAAGTCTCCGCCTTTGGTTATTTTATCTCGGATTTCCTCGATTTTCTTTTTAGCAGCGGCGCGTTCCTCTGGCGTTGCGTCTTTTTCGACTTTGACAAGGATGTGGCTTGCCTTGACCTCTTCCTCTTGTTTAAAGCGGTCGGTGTCCTCGTCATAATATTCCTTCAGTTGTTCTTCTGTGATGGTGGCAGTGGTGTCCGCCACATTTTCCATAACTTTTCTGATGGTTAAGGTTTCGCGGATTTTATCCTCGATATCCTTTTGCTTCATATTCTGCTGTTGAAGGGCGGACTGAAAGGCGGCCTCATCGGGGAAGCGTCCTTTTAGTTCTTTCAATTCTTTTTGAACCTCGGCTTCAGAAGCGGTGAGTTTTTTTTCTGCGGCGGCGTTGAGTATGAGCCATTTTTCAACCATGTTATTGAGAACCATTCTGCGGAACTGGGCGCGCTCTTCTTTGGGAATGTCGTTGATGCTGCCGATTCTCATCGCTTTGCCCTGTGTTTCAATTTCCTTAGACAGGTCTCCCTCAGTAAAGGTTTTATCGCCAATCTTGGCAATAACTTTTGCGGGGTCAACCTTCGGCTCCTCCTCGCCCGTGCTCCCCGGAACGGTAACCGCAGAGGCGATGAGGCAGAGCGATAACATAAAGATAACCAATACACCAACAGTGAAACGCTTTTTCATATTTCTTTCCAACCTTTCATGATAAAAGATGGGGAATCATGAATTCAGGGAAAAAAGAGGTCAAGCGAATTAACATCGTTGAAACAATTGACGCGCCGTTCGGACGAATGTTATGGTTTTTTGACTTTTCATTGGTATGATTGCGGGCAGGCGCAGACGCTAAGGTGTTTAAGAAATTTTTTATTCCGATTCTGATTTGGGGACTGGCTCCGGCGGGGCTGGCGGCGCTCTTTTTTTATCTGCAAATGGGAATCCTTTCCCTGTGCGTTTATGCCTTTTATGTTCTGCTGGCGGGGGCGCGCATTATGACGCTCCTGTGGATGAAGCCGCTGCAATGCGCGCGCCATGTCAGCGATGAAGTTATCCGCATCGGCGAAACGGTCAAAGTTGTGGCGCGTATCCGCAACCCGCACTGGTTCCCCATCCTCTGGGCTTATGTCGAAGAAACGCTGCCGGAAAAAATGCGCATCGAGGGGACAACAAAACGTCTCATCTATCTTGCCCCCGGCGAGACCGCGCATCTTTTTTACAGCGTCTCTTTCACGCGGCGCGGATGCCACCGCATTGGACCGGTTGTCATTGAAACAGGCGACATCTTCGGTTTTTTCCGCAAGACACGCATGGAAAAGCAGCGCGATTTTGTCACCGTTCTGCCCGAATACACAGAAATAGAATCCTTTCAAATCGGGCAGCGCCGCATGTTGGGAGATTTCTGCGCTGAGCGCAGCCTTTTCGACGACCCCTCCCGCATCAGGGGAATCCGCGAATATCAACGCGGCGATTCACTCAAACGCATCCATTGGAAATCCACCGCCCACACCGGCAGCCTGCTCAGCAAGGTCTATGACCCGATTGAGGTGGCGGGCGCGACAATCGTTCTCGATTTTCACAAAAACTCTTGGATTATGGCGGAGCAGCTCGCGCGGGCTTCGGGACGGATTCAGGAGGACACGCGCCCCACGCAGGAGACTGCGCTCGAAACGGCGTGCTCCATTGCCCGCTATCTCTGGGAGGGCGGTTGGTCTGTGGGGCTGCTCTCCAACGGACGCGACCCGCTCGGGATTCCCGGCATCACGCTGGCGCAGGCGCGCTCGATGGAAAGCCTTGGCGAGGCGCTGGAAGCCGCCCGCGCGGGGCGCGTTGACGACCGCCTTGAACCGGTTTTCATCCCCGCCCGGCGCGCCTCAGAGCAATTTTCGCTTATCCACGAAAATCTTGCGCGGCTCGAACTCACTGACGGCTTGCGTATCGAGTACGCCATCCTTGATGCCATCCCGCGCATCGAGCGGCGGCAGGTTCTGGCAATTTTGACCGGCGATTGCGGCGACGCCTTTATTGAGGCGGTTCTTAAGACGCGCGCTCTGGGCTACCGCATCATGGTTTTTATCGTGCGGAATACGGCGGCACACGACCGCGCCTTTGAGGCTTTTATTCCAGCCGGCATCGAGGTTTTTGATTTGGAGCATGAAAGGAGGTTGAGCGAGATTGCAACAGGACGCCGGTTTTACTAAAATATTTTCCGCCCTGTTCATTCCTCTGTGCATCTGGGGGCTGATGTCTTCGTTGACGATGCACCTGATTGAGATTCGGCTTGCGTTTATTGCCGGCGGAGAAAATCGTTTGCGCATTGCCGTTTGCGCCTTTGCGTTGGGAATCGTCATGGTGCAGCGGATGTCGCGGGCTTTGGGGCGCGGCTATGCTCGGGCATACGGCTCAGCGCTCGGAGCGGCAATCACGCTCTTTGCCGTTTATATTTCATACGCCTATCTCCTGCCCGCGCCGCCCCTTTTGGTCTTTTTTGTCAACGAAACGATTTTCATTATTCTTTGGTGGACGGGACACAAAATCGCAGGCGCCTGCTGGGTAGATAACCCGATGATGGACATGGCGGCGGCGGAGACCGGCGTGCTTTCCAAAAAGATGTTTCAAAAAAAACGCAAGGCGCAAGAGGAGAAAAAATCCGACGCAAAAGGGCTGGCGGAAAACCTGCCTCGCAATCATCCGGGGCGAGTCATCTTGATTTTTTCGCTTTTTGCTATACCGGCTTTTGGAGCGGGAATTCAAGTGTTGGGCAGGGCGGATGCGGCATCGCGCCTGCGTATGGGGATATTCCTTTTTGTTTATTTGTAGTGCGCCTTTGCGCTGCTTTTCCTTTCCAATTTGAGCCGTCTGGCGGCGTATTTTGAAAAGCGGGGAGTCGCTTTGCCGGATAGGGTGGGGCTGCCCTGGCTTTCGGCGGGATTTCTCGCGACAACGCTCGCCATAGTCGCCGCATTTTTCCTGCCGCAGGCGCCAACGGTTTCTGGGTTATATGTGCGCACGCGCATTCAAGCGGTCTATCGCGGCTGGCAACACAAAGGCGGATTGCCCGATTCCGCAAAACCTTTTTCATCGGACGGAACGCTCCCGGGCGGTAAATCGTTGCAGACGGAAAAACTCGATGGCGAAAAAGCCCTTCAAATTTTAGACAAGCGCTATGAAATACTTGACAAGCTAAATGACCCTTATCTATCATATATCGCGCGAAACACGGGCATCGAGCCGGAATATCGAAACACGCTTCTCCTTGCGGCAGCCGCCAACGAAACCTTTGGCGCGGTATTTAGCGCGGTCATAAAAATAATTTTTGTGATAACTGCGGCGGCGGTGTTGGCTATGTTTTTCCTCATGATAACTTCCGCATGGGGCGGAACGCGGCGCGTCTTCCTGAAAAAGCAACGGCAAAAAAAAGAAGACAAAGGCGCGCGGCGCAAAGAGGCGGCAAAAAAATTGAAAGAGCGTCCAGCCGCCTCGCGCTTCAGACAATTTGCGGATCCCTTCGCGGCGGCTGCGAGACGCGACGGGGACGCCCTTGTGCGCTATATGTGGGAGGCGATGCTTGCCTGGTGCTATGATTATGGCTCGCCATGTCCGGCTGATAAAACGCCCTTTGAATTTGTTAAGAGCAAACCCGATGCGCTCGATGGCTTTGAGGAGCACGCCTTGTATATCGCGCGCTTATTCACATTCAGCGAATACTCCGGCGAGAAAGTCGGCGACGAAGAGATTCCTTCCCTCAAAAAATTTTGGACATCGCTCTGCGCCCTCACCCGCATCTCGGACAAATAAACCCTTTACCTGACCTTCAATCGGCGGTTGATTGAAGGGTTATTTGTAGAGGAGATATTTCTCGCGGCGTTTCATAAAATCCTGCAAACCTTTTTGATATTCGGCGTATATTTCCATGACGGGCTTTTTCTCCATGAGCCACTGGCGGATCTGGTCCGTTCCCATCGCTTTATTAAAGGCGCTCACTCTTCCCCCCGCCTCAAACATCTTTTTATCGGGATACATTCTGTTGATGGCGTCCATGATATGCAGTCCGGCGAGGAAGGGTTTGACCTCGCGGGGGTTGGAGATGAAAAGATGCGTGCCGCTCAAGTTTTGATCTTTAAATTCGAAATAGGCGGGTTTATATGAAATGGGGCGGAATTTCATGCCGGGGATGTTGCGCGAGCTCAGTTCCGCCGTGAATGCCGTGCCGTCTATCCAAGGCGCGGCAACCGTCTCAAAGGGAAGCGTATATCCAACTCCTTCATTGACGGTGTGCAATTCGCCCATGCCGCCTGTGATGGCGCAATAGATGGAGGTATCCCAGCGGGGTATATGCGTGGAGGGCGGCACCCAAGGCATACCGGTTTCATTATACAACATGCCGCGTTTCCATCCGGACATTTTTACCACATGAATGTCGGCGTTCAGTTTTGCCTCGTCGTTATAAAGAAGCGCCAGCTCTCCCGGCGTCATGCCGTAGGTGTAAGGAATCGTCCAGTATCCGATGAATGATTTGAATTTCAAATCAAGGACGGGTCCGTCCACGATATTGCCGCCCATCGGGTCGGGTCGGTCGAGGACGATGAATGTCTTGCCCGCCTTTGCCGCCTCCTCCATCGAAGCCATCATCGTTGAGATGTAGGTATAGGGGCGAACATTAATATCCTGAATATCATAAATGAGGACGTCCAAAAGTTTGAGGTGTTCCGGCTTGGGCGCTTTGGCGCCGCTTCCGTAAAGACTGTAAATGGGGACCTGCGTTTTGGAATCCGTGGTGTTGCCTACCTTGTCGCCGCCGAAGAAATCGCCGCGCAAGCCATGCTCGGGTCCGAAGAGCGCGGTCAATTTACAAGCGGGATGCCCTGCCAGAAGGTCTATTGTTGAATTGAAATTGCGGTCAATGCCTGTGGGATTGGTAATTAATCCCACGCGTTTGCCTTCTATTAATTTCAGATTTTCGCTGTCTCGAAACAGCATTTCAACGCCTGGTATTACCATAGAATCCTCCGTTGCGGCAACGGCGACAAGCGCAATCGCCAAAAGTATAACGCTCATGATTACTGATAATTTTTTCATGCAGCAGTTCCTCCCTTTTTTAAAATTATTGACGAAGACTATGCTAATCGAACGGTGATTCGTCAAGTGAAACGCTTTTTATATTGTTGATTTATTGCGTTTGACATATAATTCTTTCTTGGCATTTCCTTATTTTCATTTTATCGGAAAGGATTGTCTCATGAAAAAACATAAGATTTTGAAAATCATAGGCATTGCCGCGGTCGTTCTTGCCATTGTCGCAATTGTCGGGGGAATTTTCCTTTACGCCGGACGGAACGCAATCGCCCGCAAGGGTATCATCGAGGCGCTCTCGTATATCCTTCAAGTGGATGTGCAGTTGAAGAAGGTGAACCTGAGCCCGCTTAAGGGCGCGGTTTCGCTCGAAGGGTTTGTCATCGGCAACCCGGTGGGTTTCGACGGAAAGGAGCTTTTCAGCGCGGATAAAATAGATGTCGCCCTCGATATCAAATCCTTCCGCACCGACGAACCGACGATAAAACTTATTTCGATGAAAAACGCCAGCGTGACGCTTGAGCAGAAGCTCAGCGGCTCTAATATTTCAAAATTGATTGATAACGCCTCGCGTCTGCAGGGCGAGAAAAAAGAAGAGGCTCCGAAAGAAAAGCAGGCGGCATCCGATAAAAAAATCAAGATTGAAAAAATCCTTCTTGAAGGCACAAAAGCCGGTGTCGTTGCCCCATTCACAGGCGGCAAATCCCTCGCCGTTCCCATCCCCCGCATCGAGATGAATGATCTGGGCGGCAATAAAGAGCCGATGAAAATCCCGCAAGCCATCGGCGCCTTCTTCAAGGAAATCGTGAAGTCCATCCTTTCAGCCGGCAAGGGCATCCTCCCCGCCGACTTTGACAAGCAGATAGGCGCGGCGTTTTCCGGCGCAACAGAGGCGGTTGGCAAAGCCGGCGAAAAGGTCTTAGACTCTGTCGGCGACGCCGCCAAAGGCATCGGCGGTTTGCTTAAAAAAGATAAAAAATAAAAATTTTTCCTTATTATTCAAAACAATATTAAAATTTTTTCTTGCCTGTTTACATGCCTGCTTGCCTACTATTTTCTTCTTTATTCTAAAAAAATTTCAAAAGAGGTTATGAAAAATTTAATGGAAACGGCATTATTAAAGGACGCGGCGGGCAAATATCTGATGAATACATACGGCGAGCGCGCCATATGCCTCGCGCGCGGCGAGGGCTGCAGGGTGTGGGATTCGGATGGTAAAGAATACCTTGATTTTCTTTCCGGCATCAGCGTCAATAATCTGGGGCATTGCCATCCGGCGATTGTTGCCGCAATTCAGAAACAAGCCGCGACTCTGATTCACTGTTCCAATATCTATTTAATCGAGCCGCAGATTCTCCTTGCTAAAAAAATTGTGGAAAATTCCTTTGCCGATAAATGCTTTTTTGCCAATTCAGGCGCGGAGGCTAACGAAGGCGCCATCAAACTCGCCCGCCTTTACAGCAAAAACAAATATCAGCGCGATGACCGTTTTTCCATTATTGCTATGAAGCAATCTTTTCATGGGCGGACGATGGGAACCATCAGCGCGACCGGGCAATCCAAAGTTCAGGTGGGATTTGAGCCGCTTCTTGAAGGGTTTGTTTTTGCAGAGTTCAACAACATCGAATCTGTCCGCGCCCTTGTGAATGAAAAAACCTGCGCTGTGATTTTGGAACCGGTTCAAGGCGAGGGCGGCATCATCCCCGCCGATAAAAAATTTTTGGAAGCTGTGCGCGCCCTTTGCAACGAGAAAGACCTTGTCCTCATCTTTGACGAGGTTCAGTGCGGGATGGGACGCATCGGGACGAATTTTGCTTATGAGTATTTCGGCGTAACGCCGGATGTTATAACGCTTGCCAAGGCTCTGGGCGGCGGCGTTCCAATCGGCGCATTGCTTGCGCGCACGCCTTTTTCGGATGTATTTTCTCCGGGGAAACACGCCCATACATTCGGCGGCAATCCGCTTGTCTGCTCTGCTGCGCTTGCCTTTGTCGCCGAGTTGTTCGATAAAAAAATTGCAGCGCGCGCCGCTGAAACAGGGGAATATTTCCGCGCCCAGCTCCGCGCCCTTGCGCCGAAATACAGATTCATCAAGGACGTGCGCGGGTTGGGTCTTATGATTGGCATCGCCCTTTCCATTCCGGGAAAGGATATTGTTTCTCGATGCATGGAGAAAGGTTTGCTTGCCAACTGCACATGCGACACTATCATACGCATGCTACCTCCGCTCATTGCCAAAAAAGAGGATTGCGACAAAGCCGTGAAGATTCTGGACGAAGTTTTTTCAACCATTTAAGGGGGTGGTGTGATGTCTAAGCGGGATATGATTTCCATCTGCGATGTTAATAAAGAAGAAGCTCTGGAGATTTTTGAAACTGCAAAAAGATTAAAGGCGGGCGTAAAAAAGGGCGACTTTCCGCCGCTTTTAGAAAAGCGCTGCCTTGCTATGATTTTTGAAAAGCCGTCGTTGCGGACGCGCTGCTCTTTTGAGGTCGGGATGTTTCAGCTCGGCGGACATGCCGTTTATCTGCAACCATCCGATATCGGGTTGGGCAAGCGTGAATCGGTTTATGACGTTGCCAAAAACATCGAACGATGGTTCAACATCGCCCTTGCGCGCGTCTTTAAAAATCAGACCGTTGCCGAACTGGCGCGCCACGCATCCATCCCCGTCATAAACGCCCTGTGCGACGTTGAACACCCCTGTCAGGCTTTTGCCGATTTCATGACCATCCTTGAACATCGCGGAAAATTCGAGGGATTCAGACTTGCTTACATCGGCGACGGCAACAACGTCTGCCATTCGCTTATCCTGCTTTCCGCGCTTTTGGGCACGCATATCAATGTATCGTCGCCGGCGGGCTTCGAGCCGCAAAAATCTATAATTGAAAAAGCGGCAAATATGTGCAAAGAATCGGGCGGCTCTTATAATTTTTTCCGAAATCCCGCAGATGCTGTTAAAAACGCAGAAGCTATATACACAGACGTTTGGGCGAGCATGGGACAGGAATCGGAGGCGGAGAATCGCAAAAAAATATTTCTTCCGTATCAGGTCAATAAAGCGCTTGTCTCTAACGCGCCATCAGGCGTCTGGATAATGCACGACATGCCAGCCCACCGCGGCGAGGAAATCACGGACGAAGTCATTGATTCTAAAAATTCTATAGTCTTTGATCAGGCGGAAAATCGTCTCCACGCTCAAAAGGGCATAATCGTTTTCTTAAGCCGCTGAAAAATTCTTTTCAAACATGATTCGCGCGGCGCAAGCAAGGCTTCTTGCGCATCGTATAGTTCATTCCTTCTGCCGGAGTCCGGCGCCGGCTGCGGATTCTGAAGCCACTCTATGAGCGGCGTCGTCAGAATTTTATACTGGTATTCTTCATCAAAAAATTTTTTCGCGCGTGTTGCCATGTTGCGCCCCGCCTCTGGCTCGCCTGCAAGTTTGAGCAGCGCGTTCGCAAGGGCGTCCGCATTTTCTGCGGGAAAGGTCTGCGCAAGGTTGCGCTCCGCCAAAAGACAAGTAATCTCAGAGAGCGCGGTTGTGATGATGGGAACGCCAAAGCGCGCCCACGAAAAGAGCCGGTTTCGACACCCCAAAAGCGCCTCGTATGAGAATAGGTCGCAGTTTATCGCCGCCCCCTTTTTTTCTGCGCGTTTATAATATGCGGCAAGGTCTTCTAACGAAACCCATCCCGCAAAACGAAAGCGCTCCTTAAAAGGCGATGTTTCTATCCGCGCTTTGAATTTTTGAAAAGTGCGTTCATCGTGCCCCTGAATCGCCCCGCCTGTCAGGACAAATTGTATGCTTGCGTTTTGCTTCATTGCCTTTTCAACGCCTTCAAAAAGCGTTTTCTCATCCACCCACGTGTTGAACCCGCCCGTCCACAAAAGCATGAAATCTGTTTCATTCAGTTGGGAAATAATCTCAGGCGGCTTTGTGTTTGCGGCGGGCGGCTGCTCATGAAAAACCGGCGCGGGCGGAATCACAGAAACAAGGTCGCATCCCGACGTCCACTGATTCAACCTGCCCAGCGCCCCGAGTTCGCCGATGAGGGCGTATTTTTGCGGCGTTGAGCACACGGAAAAATGGTCTCCCGCAAGAAGGGCGGGGATGAGATATTTCCATTGCTCAATCAATCCCGCATCGCTGGAATGGACGCGGCTGAGCTCTTGGCGCTCCGCCATCGGATGTCCGTTGATATCCAGCCAGAGCGGCGGCGCGGCGCTTTTGGGCTCTATCTGAACTTTTGCGCGGGCGGCGGCTCGATTTATCACATCCGTTGTTGAGACAATTGCTATCGGTTTTTCTCTTTGCGCCCATTCGGCGATGGCATCCGCGCATTCGTCGCCATCAAAAGACAGCAGACGCGTTTCCCACGGGAGCGGCTCGCCGGTTGATTCTTTGTGTTCCGATTCAAACATTCGCTCGCCCATAATAACGCGGAAGCCTGCTTCGTGGATGTATTGTGAAAAGGCAAAAAGGCGCAAACCGGGCGCATAAACCTTTGTTAAAGCCCCGTCCCGCGGAACGGGTCCAACTCCAACAACTATAACTTTTTTTTCTGCGCCGTTCATAAGCCTGCTTTTCTCTAAGGGGGATTAAAACGAGATTTTATATTTACGGAATCGGTCGCCATAACGGTCGCCTATATCTATAAGCGTCCTCGACCATTGTTCCATTGCGGCAAAGTCGTTTTCCTCGATAGCGGTTTCCAAGCTTAACAAAATTTCCTGCATGCCGGATACATCGGCAGTTTCAAGGTCTATTTCATTTTCTTTGATAAACAAGGAGACGGCGTTAAAAGTCCTTCGGGCAAATTCTTTTTTATGCAGATTTTCCAGATATCGTTTATCTTCTTCCTGCTTTGATGCAGCCTCTTCGATATGCCTTTCTGTATCATCCGTTTTAACCGCCCTGTAAGATTCAATTCTGGCGGTTTTTTGCATTCCGGAGGTTAGGTCTGTGGCGCTGACGTTGAGGATTCCATTGGCGTCAATATTGAATTTTACCTCTATTTCCGGAACGCCTTGCGGCGCTTGAGCGATTTCTGTCAGGCGAAAATGACCGAGACTTCGATTCTGGCTTGCCCTTTTGCGTTCGCCCTGAAGAACGTGGATGAACACATTTTTTTGGTTATCAACAACGGTGGTGAATTTTTTCAGGGCTGTGGTCGGGATGCTTGAATTGCGCGGTATAAGGGTTGAAGAAACGTCATCCGCCAGTTCGATGCCGAGCGAAAGGGGCGTAACATCCAATAGGAGAACTTCTTGAATGGCTCCGGTGACAACAGCCGCCTGAATAGCTGCGCCCATTGCCACGACTTCATCCGGGTTGATATCCTTGCGCGGCGCCTTGCCGAAAAATTCTGCCGCCATTTCCTGCACTTTTGGGATTCGCGTGGAGCCGCCCACCAGCAGTATCTGGTCAATATCGGCAGGCGTCAGCCCCGCATCTTCAAGGGCGTTGCGGCAGGGCGGAATCAGCCGCTCCAAAATCGGCATGCTTAATCCAATAAATTCTTCGCGCGTCAAATCGCGGGAGAAGTGTTTGGGTCCTTCCTCATCCGATGTGATAAAAGGCAGGCTGATTGTGGTTGATTGAATCATGGAGAGTTCGCATTTGGCTTTTTCGGCGGCTTCACGGACGCGCTGAACAGCTTTCATGTCGCCGATGATGTCAATGCCCGTTTCCTTTTGAATCTCGGCGCGTATGAATTCAAATATGGCATGGTCTATGTTGTCGCCGCCGAGAAAGGTGTCTCCGTTTGTGGATTTAACCTCGAACAAATTGCCGTTGATTTCGAGGATGGAGATATCAAATGTCCCTCCGCCAAAATCAAAGACGGCTATTTTTTCCGCCTTGTCCTTGTTCAATCCATAAGCCAGCGCGGCAGCGGTCGGCTCATTCACGATGCGAATCACATCTAATCCTGCTTTTTCGCCGGCGGTTTTTGTGGCGTTGCGCTGGCTATCGTTAAAATATGCAGGGATGGTGAGTACCGCTTGTTCAATAGGCTGGCTCAGATAATCTTCGGCGTATTTATGGAGTTTTTTGAGAATCTCCGCGGATACTTCTTCAGGTGAAAATTTTCTCCAGGCGAGGTCTATGAGGACTCTGTCATTTTCGTAATCTTCCACAAGTTTGTAATGGACTTGTTTTGCCGGCTCTTCTATTTCGTCCAGTCTTCTTCCGATGAATCTTTTTATGGAGCTGATTGTGCTGGATGGATTCAGGACAAGCTGGCGCCGGGCGAGTTCGCCGACGATGACTTCTCCTCCGCTGCGATACAGAACGACCGATGGCGTTGTTCTTCCGCCTTCCTCGTTGACAATAACCGTCGGTTTGTCGCCGTCTAAAAAGGCGACAACTGAGTTTGTTGTGCCGAGGTCTATGCCGATGAATCCGCCCATAGTATTATTTAAGTATTATTTTTTGCCGCCTAATTTTTTAAACAGCCCCGCAAAAAACGATTTATTTTCTTTCGTGCCGGATTTGTCGCTGAGCATCTTGAGACGGCTCAACGCCTTTTCATGCGTGGCATCCCATTTCAGAATCTCTTCGTAGAGTTCTTTTGCCTTGCTGAGCCCACCGGCGCGTTCATAGATTTCCCCGAGAAGGAGTTTATACTCCATGTTATAGGGGTCCATTTCCACGGCGCGCTTGCAATAGTCCACGCTTTTCGTAAAACTTTTTTTGGACTGGAGCATCGCATGGGCAAGGCGATAAAAGTAAACCGCCTCGCTGTCATCATTCTGGATAGCCGCCTCAAAATATTTCACAGCTCTTTCAACATCGCCGGATTTCAAAATCTGCATTCCCTTTGTGAAAGATTTTTTTGCAATCTGCGAACGTTCGCCGGTGCGTTCCGTTGAACGCGCGGGTTCTGTTTTTTTCGAAGGCACAGGTTTTTTGTGTTGAGCTGCCGCTCCGCTTTTCCCCTTTGGGGCGCTGGTTGAAGCGGATGAAGCGCCTATGGAATGGTTATATTCTTCGCGGCGGGTTTTATCTTTGAGAACATTATATGCTTTAGATACATCGGCGAAAAGCGCCTCATTTTTCTTTTTTTCATCCTCGTTTCTTGCCTTATCGGGGTGGAGATCCCGCGCCCGTTTGTAATAAGCCTCTTTTATATCTTTTTCTGAGGCGTTCGGCGTTACACCGAGGATTTCATAATATGTGGGTTCTGCTGCCATAATCCTTTTTATTATCAAAAAATACAGGTTTCTTTTAATTCATGGTTTCAATTACTGTCAATTTTTATCCTCTGTGGATAAAGATATTTATATAATCATTTTTTCGAGGCTCCATATTATGTGTTCATTTCTGAAAACTATTCAGTTATGATGATATAAATGTTCGCTCTTCATCATTCAAGCAACAACGCCAGACCTGTGGATATCTTTCTTTTTCTCTATCTTTTAAATTCATTTACCAAAATCATAAACATTTGATTTTATTATATTTAAATATAAATACAGGTATTTAAGGGCATAAATGTTACCGATATTATACCTGTGGATAAACCTGTGGATAAATATCCCGTGTTTATTGGTTGCCTATTTTTTTGAGACTGTTCATTCATGGGGATTTACATTCATGTTTCACAAATGATTTTTTTCCACAGGCTACTTTTAGTTCGGTGGATAAATTCGCCATATACCTTATTAATTTTTTCATAGAGCGAACCCCTGTGGATAATTTGTGGAAAATTATGACCTTTTGTCCACAGGCTTAACACAAATAGTTTGAGTCATCTGCAACCAGTTATTCACATTTCCACAGGCTATATTATTATTAATCATATTATATATATATTATATTAAGATAAATATTAATACCGCGCATTACATTTTTTTAGCCTCGTTCCAGAAAACGTCCATTTCAGAAAGAGACATTTCGGAAATTTTTTTTGCTTGTTCCTCCGCCCTTTTTTCGATGTGGCGAAAGCGATCTTGAAATTTCATGATGGTTTTGCGGAGGGATTGCTCCGGGTTTATCCCCGCAAATCGGGAATAATTTACAATGGCGAAAAGAAGGTCTCCAAATTCCTCATCTATCATCTCAGCATCGCCGCTTTTCAGCGCCTCTTCCAATTCCTGCCATTCCTCAATCACCTTTGCCCTGACATCCTCCGTCTTGTCCCAGTCAAACCCGACATTGGCGGCGCGTTCTTGGATGCGGCAGGCATAGGCAAGGGCGGGCATTTCGCGGGGGATGCCGTCAAGAACGGAAGGTTTTCTATCTTTTTTCTTTGCGCTTTTTTCCACTTTTTTTATTTCTTCCCAGCGGGCGAGGACTTCGGTGGATGTCTTGGCGCCGCCATTGCTAAAAACATGGGGATGGCGGGAGACGAGCTTGTTGCAGATGCCATTGAGGACGTCGTGGATATCGAACCGACCGGCGCGCCTTGCCAGTTCGGCATGAAAGACAATTTGCAGCGCCACATCGCCTAGTTCTTCTTTCAGGTCGTCAAAGTCGCCGCGGTCTATTGCTTCGCAGACCTCGTAAGATTCCTCGATAAGATAGGGCTTCAGCGATTCATGGGTTTGTTCCCTGTCCCAAGGGCAGCCTCCCGGTTCAATGAGCCGCTTCATGATATCTATCAGTCGTTCAAAGGCGTTTTGGTTGCTTTGCATGATATACCTTTTTAAAAAATAAACTTCTTTATTCCTGTTTCAATGGGAGGTGTATTGAGAAGGTTGTTATTTGTCCGGCGATGCTGTCAACGCTGACGACGCCTTTGTGCGCTTGGACAACATGCTTGACCACAAAAAGCCCAAGCCCAGAGCCTTCGATGCCGCGAACACTTTTGCCATTTTTGCTTCCCATAATGGAAGATGAACAACGTTGATAGCGATCAAAGACGTCGGAGAGTTCGTCCGCTGGGATTCCGGGTCCTGTGTTTGAGACGGAAAACTCTAATGACGGCTTCCAGAGGGGGGAATTTTCAGCCGAGACGGAGCGGACGCGGATTTCAATCCTGCCGTCATCGGGCGTGTATTTGACTGCATTGTTGAGAATATTCCCAAAGGCTCTGAAAAGAAGATTATTGTCGCCGCTGATAACGGGCAGGTTATGCTGGATTTCCGTTTTTAATGAAATATTGCGTTTTTCAATCGCATACATCATAATTTCCACAAGGTCTTTAACCAAAATATCAACATTCACATCGCTTTCATAGATGGCAAGCTTTCCCGTTTTTATTTTGCAGGAGGCAAGAAAGTTATCTATCAGGGAAAGAATTTTTTGGGCGTTAGCATTGATGGAGCTGACGTAATGATGTGCGCCTGTGGTCATATCGCCCGTCTGACGGTCAAAAATCAGTCCGGCAAATCCGATAATAGAGGTGAGCGGGATTTTGATATCATGTGTAATCATGTGGATCATTTCATCCCGGAGGTTTTCCGCTTCGATTTTATCGAAAGCCTTCTCGACAGCGTTGCGGATAAGGTCAAAATCAAAGGGCTTTGTCACATAATCAAATGCGCCCAGTTGAAGCGCCTGTATGGCGGATTCTGTGGAGGCATGACCTGTGATGATAATAATAACGGTTGTGGGGGAATGCGATTTGATGTAATCAATCACATCAAAACCGCTGATGTCTTTCATGCGCAGGTCGGTGATGACAAGAGAGTAATGGGCGGTTTTGATATGCTCGATGCCGTCCTTGCCGGAATAAGCGCGGTCTATGATATAATCGCCGTAATTAAGCAGGTCCGCCAGACTGTTCACCATCAATGGTTCATCGTCTATAATCAAAATCCTTTTTTCATCTGGCATGGGAAACCTCCTTAATTAAAGGATATGCCATTTATTTGGAAAGGATGCCCCTCAAAACCGGCTCATAGACGGTTGCCATTTGGAAGAAACCGAGGTCGGTTGGGTGGACGCCATCCACAGTGCCGTTTTCGCGCGAGCCCAGCTGTTTTTCCGATGGCAGATAATAAAGATTATCTATCCCATCCTTTCTGAGTTTGTCAAATATTTCCTTCAATAGAGTATTTCGTTCTGAATTATCCGGAAAATTGGGGTGCGCTACGAGAAGTATCGGGGTTTTGGGATGAGCTTTTCTCAGTGTGAGAACAAACGGCTCAACGCGTTCCTTCACCAAATCATTTGTCATATTAGGCAGCGTCTCAAGCACATAAAGGCAGGCGTCAAGTTCGCTCACAAGCTCCGCCAAGGCGGGCTCCATTTTGCCCGCTCCGGAAAAACCGAGGTTGATAACCGCCCTGTCGAGCCAGCGTCCCAATATGGCAGGGTGGCACATTCCCGCCCTCGAGGCGCAACCGCCCTGTGTGATGGACGTTCCATAAAATACGATGGGCAGGCGCGTTGCCGCGGGGCGTTCTGGCGCGGGCGCAATAAACGCGTTTTTTTCCACGCCGATTTTAAGTTCGTCAACTTTATGGTAGAGGGGAAGATAAAGGAGAAATTCCTGCGTTTCTCCGGAAAGGGGGTCGCGAGTCAGCGTTGCCGTTGTGAGGGTCGGTTTAGGACGACCCACGCCGCAGAATATCCAATTTTTTCCATCTTTTCGATAAAGGTCAAGACCGCTGTTGCCGGTGGCTGCCATGTGATTCATCGCATCGCCGCCGTCCCACACAGCCGCAATAGTTTTGGAATTGGTGACAAAACGGACGCAGATGCCCGCTGTGTTCAAACTGAGATCCCAGACGGCGGGGGGAACTTTGCCTTTTGCCTTTTTAGGGAGGCGTTGATAAGCGCCTCCCGTGTCCTTCCATCCCTTGCCTTCGATTGAGAAGTTTGTGGCATCGTAGTATAACATGCCGGCGTTTGAAGAGGAGGACGCCTTTAAAAAGGCGGGGGTTGGGGATGTTTGGGCGAAAAGATTCGCGCAGGCAAAAATAAAAAAAGCCGCCTTAACCAGAAGAAAAAAACGTTTCATAATATCCGCCTTTCGAGCCGTTCTGGCTTATTTTTCATCTAACACTTCTATCGGAGGCATGGGATTGCCTTCAAGGTATTTAAGGCTGGCGCCGCCGCCGGTGGAGACGTGCGTCATTTTATTTTCAAGCCCCATCTCTTCCACAGCCGCCGCTGAATCGCCGCCGCCGATAACGCTGATGCCGCCGCCATCCGTTGCCTTTGCAACAGCTGCGGCAATTGCTTTTGTGCCTGCCGCATAAGCGGGAAGCTCAAACACGCCCATCGGTCCATTCCAAACGATGGTCTTTGCCGCGACGACAACATCGCTAAATGCCTTGATGGTTTTCTGTCCGATATCCATGCCAAGGAGGTTTTCCGGGATGTTGATATCGGCAATGGCGATCGGTTCGCCCGCCATTTTTGCTTTGGCGTCAAAGGAGTCTGTTGCCACATGGTCGCAGGGCAGCATAATTTTATCGCCCGCTTCGGCGAGAAGTTTTTTCATTTCTTCCACCTGCTCCGCCTCCAAGAGGCTTTTGCCTATCTGGACGCCCTTTGCCTTGAGCAGGGTGTAAGCCATGGCTCCGCCGATGAGGATGCGATCCACTTTTGAGAGAAGTTTGGAAATGAGTTTGATTTTATCGGAAACTTTGGCGCCGCCAAGCACTGCCACAAAAGGGGCTTTGGGGGTTTTGAGGGCTTCTTCAAGGTATTTGATTTCCTTTTCAACAAGGAAGCCCGCAACGGCGGGACCGCCTTTTTTTTGGATCGCTTTAGCCAGACCATACATGCTGGCATGTTTGCGATGGCATGTCCCGAATGCGTCGTTGACATAAGCCTCGCCAAGTTTGGCAATCGCGGCAACAAAATCGTCATGAATTTGCTGTTGTTCGGGGGTGAGTTTTTTATCGGGATTTTTTTTGGCTTTATCGGGCATGGTTTCGCCCGCGCAAAAACGCAGGTTCTCCATGAGAAGGATGTCGCCCGGTTTCATGTTTGCAACCATTTGCTCCAACGCCGCGCCGACGACTTCCGGCGGACCGAGCTGAACGGGTTTGTTCAAAAGTTCCGCCAGCCTATCGGCGGCAGGTTTGGCGGAAAACTCCGCCTCAAAGCCTTTTTCCGCCGGACGCCCCAGATGGCTCATCAGAACGAGTTTTGCGTTTTGGTCAAGAATGCGTTTAATGCTGGGCAGCGCCTGCACAATGCGCCGGTCGTTTGTCACCTTGCCGCCTTTAATGGGGACGTTAAAATCCACGCGCATGAGAACCGTTTTTCCCGCAACGTTGACGTCGGCAATAGTTTTCTTTGCCATGATGTTTCTCCTTATTTCTTTAAAAATTTTATAATTTTAACAAAAATCTATAAAACACTAACTCTATACCTGAGGCTTGCAATCAAAATCAATATCGAAAAATTTTTCTCAATCGAGGGTCTGATTATATCAAAAACTGTATTTACTTACTTGTTTGTTTGCTTAACTTTTACGATTTCCAAACCTTTAAAAACATAACACTTGACGCGGAAAGGAAATAGCAATATAAGGAAATTTGATATTTTAAAAGGAGAAAGGGAGTTATGCAAAAAGGAAAGCTTTTAGTGGTGTGGTCCGCACTGCTTTTAATAATCGCTTTTTTGCCGCGCCCTGCAAATGCACAGTATCGCGTAATTTCATGGGATAATTTCGATAATGGGCTATTTCCGGAAAACCTGCAGATGACTCATCGTTCGACGAACGAAAACACGCAAGTGTTTGATTTCGCCTCGCAATGGGCACCGCAGGGGATATTAAGCGGGCGCGCCGCCACAGAATGCAAGCGATACGGATTGCGAATCTCGATTCAAAAGCCTACAGAAACAACTATCATCGAAAGCCAGATGCGCGGAGTAGTGAACAAGACCGTCTTTGACCGCCGGGAACTCGGCGATCACGGACGCTCGCTTTACCAAGCGGACTTTTTCCTGCCGGAAGATCTTAGCGACGTTCCTTACTCGATGGCGGTTCTTGCTATGGTTCCACCGTCAGAAGGCGCCGGACTGCAAATCTATCGCTTTGGCATCGAGAACGGAATAAAGATTTTTTATTCCTATTCTAATGATACCATAAACAAAGCAGAGCCGGTGGATCACAAATGGGTTTCTCTGAGCGAATACAAGGATTTCAAGCCCGGCTGGCACAGGCTTCAGATTATTTTTGAGGGACAGGAAAGAATATATTGCGCCATTGACAGCCATTATACCAGTTTTTCGCCGATATATGAGCCGACGCTGACGCGGCTGCAAGCGGGCATCATGGTGACAAGCACGCTCAAATATACGAAGTCCACAGCTCCTGTGGAAATCTGCTATGCGGATAATCTTTCTATTCAGATGAGCCCGGAGGATGTGCCGCTTCCGGACTCTCCTTGGACGAGCGATTTGACTGGTCCCGCCGCTATCGGCTCGACCGCCCAGATGCAGGAAGCCTCTTTGCCGGGCATGACGCCGCAACGAATTGAATGGCTGAACTCAACCGATGAGGCATGGTCAAAATGTCTGCGCGAAAAACGCCCCATCTTGCTCATGTTCTACGCCCCGCGCGTGCTCGCCTATAAGCGGCTCGAGGAGATGTTAGCCACTGAAAGAAGCGCAACAGAGCTTTTTGGCAAATTTATTCCGCTTGCCTTAGATGCCAACCAGCTGGCAACCGGCGCCTTGCTCGAAAAATTCAAAATGTTCAAGGTGCCAAGCTTTGTCATCATAGGACCTGACGGCGCGATCAAAGGCAAGGTTTTCGTCACGAAAAACGATACGTGGAGCAAAATAGCAGATCAGATTAAACCCTTCGCCGAATAGCAAAAGCAGATAAAAAAGTTTGAAGAAAATCGCAGGGAGAGATGGCGCGCCCGAGACGATTTGAACGTCCGACACCCAGCTCCGGAGGCTGGCGCTCTATCCCCTGAGCTACGGGCGCTAAATGATTTGGGGTGGGTAAAGGGACTCGAACCCTCGACCTCCAGAGCCACAATCTGGCGCTCTAACCAAGCTGAGCTATACCCACCGCAAAAAGAAATATTAGAAACGTCAAAATATCAAATCCAAAAAACAAATCAATTCTCTATCACCCGACAAAAAACCTTTGCAAGCAATTTGTGTTGAAAAAAGCGAAGCGATAAGACGGCGCGTCGCCGGCGTTTTGTAAATGGCGTCATTTACATTTGATGAATTTTGCGCTGAGCGTTGGCATGGTCAGGTAAATTTTTTGACCAGCGGCGCCGCTGGAAGCGGGGGGCGTGATTTCAACATTGCGCACATGCGGTGTGTGGTTGACAACCAGCATGCCCAATTCGCCGCGTTCGGAGCGCCACGCCGAGGCAATAACGGAAGGGGGCTTTTTAGAATATGTCCCGCCGAATGCGCAATTGCCGTCAACAATAACGGGCGGATTATCGCCGCCAACTTCCGGCAAGCCGAGAAATTCGCCGGAAAGAATAAAATCGCGCGCTTCCCTGCGGGCTTGAATAAGTTTTTTCAGGAAAGCCGCTTCGCGTTCGGCGCCCTTTGCCATAATGTTTGTGGGACGAATCCACCCCAGTTGCGAGCCGTAGATAAAATTCTGCGCCAACTTGAATCGAAAGGATAACGCGTTTGAGGGCTCATCTGCGGAGTAATAGAGAAAGCCGTAATTAATAACCCTGCCTGAATAGACGGCAAGAAAGAGCGGGATGATTTCTTGGTCCATCGGCGTATTGACGAGCAACAGGGCGTCAAAGAGATCTATCCAACATTCGGCGTTTTCCTCCGTTGTGAGGATGACCTCGGGCGGGAGATTTTCGCGGATGTTTTTCAGGAGTTTGCGATAGCCTTCGTGCCAGAAACATCCGCCGCCGATGGGATGTCCGTGAGCGGGATTATAGCAGAGCTCCGCCTTTGCCGCGCAGATTTGGTCAATATAAACACCATCCACATTGAACGATAGGAGCATTTTGCGGACGACTTGCGCCATCTTTTGTTGCCAGAGTTCGGTATAGGGGCACATGACGTTATTGGGGACGCGCGAGCCGTAGATTTCCGTATAACAAAGCCCTTCGTTTGAGCGAGCCGCCGCATTAGCCGCGCCTTCTTTTTTCCATGATACCGCGGCGGGATCCCAGAGGCGTCCGTTGATATAGGGGACGATATGCGCGCCTTTTTTTTGCAATTCTTTTATCCCTTCGGCAAACCCAGCCTTAGCAGGGAAGTAATCGGGATAGTTTGTATCGTAAGGGATTTCATGCCAGCGATACCAGTGGAGCGCTGTCGGGACGGCGAAAAAGTCCATCGCTTTTTTGGTTGCTTTAAGATTATCGGCGGCGGAGCCATCGGGGCGCAGCCAGAGGTCGGTCTCCTTGAGCCAGTCGGGGATGCGCCGCCGCGAGAGGCGTCCCGCCTTCCCCCACGGCGTGATATAGGAAAATTCCTTGTAAATTTGCGCCGCTTCAAAATAAGCGCCTTCATATCCGCCGAGAACAATATCATAGGGCAGTTCAAAAATCCCCCCGGTTTTGACGGGCAGCGGCGGTGTGTGTGAAATTTTGAGGCAGGCGGAGGCGGGTTTCTCGGATATGACGGAGAAATCTTTGTGGTTTGCTTGCGCATCATGCGCGGCAATGTATAAACCGTGCCCCTCCTGATACAGCGCCACGAACTGCATTGCGACGATGCATGAGGGATATGTTCCCTCATAGCGCAAGCCCGCCTTCACGGGATACTCAACGCCCCAACCAAAGGGCGCGGCAAGCTTGAGACGCTCATCGGGCTGGATATTGGGTATGATGGGAAAATCCGCCCGTTGCACGCTCCAGCCTTCAAGGAGTTCAACTCTGATGCGCCAGAAGGTGCGTATTTCTGTTCTGGAGAACCTGCCCTCAACAAAAACGCCCGCCTCTTTTTTAGGCGCAAGGAGAATAGCCCATTTGAATTGGAGAATGGTTTCGCGGGGGTTGGACTTAAGGACGACCGCGCCTTTGAATTCCGCTTGTTTGTTTGTGATTTCCGGGGACGTGCCGTCGGGACCGATGAGGCGCAGCTTCCAAAATTCGCAGCCTTCAGGCGCGGGGGCGAAAATTTGCGCGCCCTCCGGATGGCGAAATTCTAAAAGGGCAAAATTTTTTCCCGTCCGGAACTTTGCCGAAAGGTATTCGGATTGGATAGTAACGAGATCATCTTTGGAATTTATTTTGAGGTATTTCATGTTTTCTCCGCAAATAAAACGGGAGCATGGCAGCGATGATTATAGAAATAAAGGAAATAATGATTCCGATAAAGAATGAGGCGGGGCGGTAGCGCCATTCGACGCGATGCGCGCCTTTTTCGATGCGGACAGATTGGAACATCAAATCCGCGCAGAGATTTGATGCGGGACGGTTGTCAACGTGGACGCGCCAGCCGGGCGCCCAACCCTCGCGAAACACAAGATACCCCCCGCTTGATGCCGCAACGTCAACATCCGCCCATCCCTCGGCAAGCGTCCGAATCCGGATGGATGCCGTTGAGGGTTCATCCTTTGGAAATGCGCGCGCCTGTTTTTCGCCGGACGATTCGATTACTACGCTAATCTCCCCGATGCGCGTCTCCAATAGAAGCGCTTCCGCCGCTTGATCGGGCGTATCCACAAGGAGCGGACAAGGAACAAACACAAACCGAGCAGGGCGCGGGATGTATTCGTAAACGCCCTCCCCAATCTCCGCCCACTTGCCCGGCAGTGTTGACGGAGCGGAATTTTCAGGGAGGGGAATTTTTCCGAAGGCGTGCGTGATGCCCATGCGCTCAATGAGCGGCGAGTGTATCTGGCGCAGGATGCCGAAATGCGCGCCATAGAGCAGACGCTGCGGTTGGTTGACAATGGAAAGAAACCTTGTGTAGCGGATGGAGCGCAGCGGCTCATAGCCCTGAAAATCGCTGACGCCCTCAAGGGCGGCAATGTTGGGCATACGCGAATCGGCGGCGCGGATGTAATCGTAAGAATAATTCATCGAGGCATCGTAGGAAAAAATTCGGACGGGCGATTGCGGCAGGTCGGGCGGAATCTTGGATTGTGGCATTAGCGTTCGCGGACGGAACGATGCTTCAGGCGCAAACTTCGTATCAATGCGGCAGAAGCTGTAATTCAAAATTTCAAAAATAGAAAGGCAGAGCAGCCCGGCAAAAAAGATTCGCCTTTTTTTTTGGAGAAGAAAAGTCAAGATGAAGAGCGCGCCCAAAAGACATGCGGACAATATGACGCTGTTTCCAAACGAAAGATTGGGGATAAATCCAAGCGCGCGCCAGAGCTGCCGCGTCGGCTCTTCCTTGCCCGCCCAGAGAAAAAATACAGTAAACACGGCAAGAAATAAAAAGAGCAATCGGGCGGGCATGGGGAAATTCGATTTTAACCGAAGGCTTAAAAAACCCCGCGCAAGGAGCGGCGCGGCGGCAAGCGGCGCAAGCGCCAGAATGCGGCGCGGGTCATGAAAACCGCCGAAGCCGGGCAGCAATCGGGCATAAATTCCGGATAGACGCCAGACGCCAAGCGACAAAAACCCCAGCCAGAATATGATGTCGCTGATTCGGCGGCGCCGTCCCGATGCGAGCGCGCCCCAAAGGATGAGGAAAAGTCCAGCTGCGCCGATGTAAGCGGCGTCGCCCGTGTCCTGCGGAAAAGTCCCGCAGCCCAGATGCGCCTCAAGGAGCCGCCGGAATGTGAGCGAACCGACCTTTATGGCGCTCATGGGCAGATTGCCCGCGCGCGCGGTCTGCGCCACAAATTCGCGGGTCGGCAACAGCTGAACCGCCGCAAGCCCCGCGCCCAGCGCAATGGCAGCGATGGCAGACGGCAACATGAACAGGGCGCGCCGCGAAAAACGCGTCTCAATCATGCGAAGGAGTGATGATAGAATTAAAAGCAGAAAGGCATAATAAGCCGCCTGTATAGCCCCGCATAAAATCAGCAGCGCCGCAACAACAGCCATGCCGGAAAAGTATATGGCGCGCCGCGTCCGCCAGAGCTGCTCCTGCATGAAAAAAAGCCACGGGGCAAGCCCCATCGCAAAGAGATACGAACCAAATGCGACATGCGCCCACGTTGCCCCGCTTGCTTGAACAAGCAGCGCCGCGCCCAGCGCCGCATCCGCCGGAAACCGCCGCGCCCTCAGCCAGAAAAAAGTCCCCAGCCCTAAAAGATAAACATGGAGCATAAACAGTGCCGTGAACATCCCGCCCCGCGGCAGCGCAAAAAAGAGCCAGTTGGGCGGATACAGCGCGGCAATCTGCGGATTAGCCAAAAGCGGCATCCCCGCACAGACGGAGGACGTCCAGAGCGGCAGCCGCCCTTGCGCGATCTGCCTTGCCGCCGCGCACCGCAACGGGTAAAAATACGCAGCAATATCCATAAAAAAAGGCATGTGGTTAAAAATCACAGCAGGCAGAAACAAGAGAGCGGGAAGCGCTATAAATATAAAAGCGGTTTTTTTCATCAAGATATAATAGTCATGAGAATAGTAAGTTGTTATTAACAGATGGAGTAAGAGTCAATGATGAAAAAAACAGCGGATAAAATGCACTTTAATGTTGACACGGCAGCCTCCCGCGATGGATAAACAGTTAATTCGTTGTTACGAAGGTGGATGGTTTAACCATCGTGGGGCCGGAAACGGCCCCATTTTAATTATCAAATCATTTTCTTTCCATAAAATTTTCCCTTAACACAATCATATTTGGCTGCGAGAATGTTGATGATCTTTTCTCCGAAAGGCGGCAACGGTTTATCTATAAAATGATTATCCCTGAGCACTTCTAAGCGGCTGGGATGAGCAATCAAATCAGCCAGTTGCAATCCGGCGATATTAGCGCTTTTCGGTTTTACTTTCAGCTCGCGGCTGGTCAGTGTCTTCTGGAAATCTTCAGGGTGAACATAATCGGTTCCGTTTTCCCAAAGCTTGTGGAAAGAACGTTTGAGGCGCATATCCTCTTTTCCGCCTCTTGATTCTGCCATGACATCTCCCACCGAGTTGTTGCGCTGAAGAAAAAAACGGTATCGCTCCAATAAAATGGCAAGACAGTAATGATAGGGATCATACCGCCAGACCGCGTATGTATCTCGATGGTGTTTTTTGTCCAAACACACGGTAAGAACGGTATAATTCCATTTCTCGAGCAAGACAAGCAGTTCCTTATTGAAACATTCTCAATACATCAAAAGGCGGATAGGCATTCAAAATTTCTTTTCGATGAAGAATTATCGGTTCGTCAGGATGGGAAAAAAAGTAACGATTCTTTAAATCTTCCATTTCTGGATAAATGGTTTTTTGAACATAATCCAATTGAATAATGATGCCGGTCAGGCTAAGAAACCTGTGATTGGGATTATCCGAGCTGTTCAGATCGGGATTTCCCACCTCATCTACATAAATACGATATTTAGTATTAGGCGTCATTTTTTCGGGCGTCAGAAAACCTTTTTTAATAAAACGTCAAGGCGCAACCGGAGACGAGGGCGCCGCCGACGCGGGTGGGCGCGCTTTGTGTGCTAATATCAGCATAGCGGTTTTTCCAATCATCATCGTCGGGCGGTTTGATGGCGCGGGAGATGGTGGTTTCTTCAAGTTTTAAATTGGAATATTTTTCCGAATTATAGTTGATGCCGTTGGTGCTGGTCTGCGTTGACCAGTAGCGGATGGATGTTTTTTCACCTGATTTGTTGCGAATCCATTTGTCAAAGATGACGGAATGACCGGAATCTTGCACGCCTAATCGCCATATCTGGACAAAGTCGCCCTGCCGCGCATGATCCCAGTCGGTTATTTGGTATCCGCATTTATAATCCGTCATCGCCTTGGCGGGACCTGGGTAGGAGTCGCGCCCGAGCGCGATATACCATATTAGGCGGAAGGTTTTCATCTGTGCGGCTGTTATGCCCCAGATGGAGGCGGGGTTGACGCCCTTTGCCGCGTTGTAATTTTCCCAAGCGTCCATAAAGACCTGATACGTGATGCCGCTGCAGTAGCAGGCGTTGCCCGCCTGATTGTCTGTGATTATTGTTGTGCCGAGATATTTGATATCGTGCGTGACGCCGTTGCCCGCCCATTCATAGGGATAAGAGCCGTCGCGGGGATATTTGAGAATCTCGGCAATGACGTATGGGTTGAATTCGATGGGCGAGATATAGGCGATGAAATAAATGCGCTCATAGGCGTCGGCGACGCTGCATGTGAACTGAACGCTGCCTTCGGGACCCTGATAACCGGTTCGGTTGTTATCAAGGTGCTGGAGCGAGATGAGGTCGGATGTGTCGGCGTTGCGCATTTCAAGAAAGACGCGTCCGCGCAAGCCTTCTTTCCATAGGTCCATCTGGTATTGCACGGTTATGGCGAAAGGCGTGTTGGGTTCCACGCGCTCGGGGACACTGGGCAAGGAAATGGAAACGGCGGGAGCGGCAAACGCCGCCCGCGGCATTGCATGAAACAGTATAGCCGGCGCAATGAATAAGAAATAAAGTTTATATGAAAATCTTACTGAGTTCAACCTTGCCCAGTCCAAAAGCCATTTTGGGTCGAATGTTCGCTATTCGACCCAAAATGCAAAGATTAGACGATTTATAATTTTCAGGGGCGGGAGCCTGTCAAGGCTGTTATTCCGTTGCGCCGATGATTTCGCGCAGGACGCGAACAGTCTCCGCCGCTTTATCGCGGACCTCTTTTTTGCGGGCAATCAAATCCGCCTCTGGAACAACGCCGCCATTGACTTGAAAATGGAAACGCAGGGCGTTGGATGTGCCCGACGGGCGAATGGTCAGGTATGTGTAAGGGTCGTTGTTGAAATAAAAACGGATGCCCTCGTCGGGGAAGCCTTTCCAATTCACGCCGTCGTATTTGCCGGTTTTGTAAATGTAGGTGGAGGTTGCTTTGAATCCGCAGATTTCGAATTTGCCCTCTTTTGCCTTTTGATGCAGTTCATCCGCTTTGATGAGGATGTTCTTTTTCTTTGTGTAGCCGGCAAGACCTTCATACTCGCCGTCAAGAGGCGCGGGCTCGTAATGATTTATGATGAGCCCAATTGCAGGGTCGAGGTAGATTTCCTTATCAAGAATTTCGATGAGCGAGGTGTTGTGCTCCTTTGCCCATGCGGCGATTTCCGCAACGAGAAGACCGGCGATGGTGCCGTCCTTGTCGCGGACATGACCGCCCTCGCCCAGCGAAAACTTATCCTTCGGGGCGCCTCCCAAAAGCGAAAAGCCGTTGGATTGTTCCATCGCCGCGATGTTGATGGAGCGTTCAGAGGTCATGTTGAGGCACTCCATTATAACAGGGTCGCATTTTTCCTGCTCAGGCGACAGTCTGCCGTGGGAGAGTTTCGGAACGGGTAGTTTTTCCCAGAAGTGGCGGACGCCGGCGGAGAGCATGGCGAAACCGACCCATGTGCGCACAACGCCGAGCCCGTGCTTCAGGGCAAGCCTGACCATAGCGTCGGAGGTGGTGTGGGACTGGACGATGAATTTTTTATCGGCATCTTGGATGGCGCCGTATTTGTCTATTTCGTATTTGAGGCGATACCAGACGACAAGACTCCATGCGTCGTCTGCGGGGAGGAGGGCGTAGTCCTTGCCGTCGTAAATATGGCGTTGATTCTGGGGCACTTTGACGATGACGCCGCAGCGGTCGGCATCGGGGTCTGTGCCGATGAGAATATCCATTTTATCCGCATCGTTTGGATATTCCTTTTTGAAGGAAGCCATGGCGATATCCGCCGAGCGCCAATCGCCGGGGTCGGGCTGCTGTTCCTTGCCCGGCTCTGAACAAAAGGCGGGGAAAAGCCCGTTGAGTTCATCCATTGCCTTGATTATCATGGGCTTGCCAAATCCTGTGCCGCCGAGGATAGAGGGAACGGCTTTTCGACCTGCGCCGTTGAAGGCGCAATAGGCGATGTTAAGCGGGTTTTTTTGGTTCTTAATCATATCCGGCTGGAGGAGGAAACTCATGACGTGTTTCACGTGGCGTTCGTGCATATTGATAAGATGGTCTTCGCGTCCGAAATAATCAAAACCGGGGAGCGGTTCGGCGCCGCCGAGGAACCAGAGCTGGTCTTTTTCGGCGTCCTTGAATTCGCGGAGAATGACCTGCGCGATTGTTGCGGGCTTGATGTATTTTTCGTAAATCTCGTCGCGCTCTTTCGGGTCGAACTGGGAGCCGTTTCCGCATGAAAGTTTATAGCCGTTATAGCGGTAATCATTATGGGAGGCGCTGATGAGGATACCCGCATCGGCGCGGAGATTGGGCACGGCAAAGGTGACTTCGGGGTAGGGGCAAGCTTCATCAAAGAAATAAACGGTGATGCCATAGCCGAGGAAGAGTTTGGCAATCAAGGCGGCGAGGTCTTGCCCGCGCACGCGGCTGTCGTATCCGAGGACGATGCTCTTCAACCCTTTTTCTTTCATGTAGCGGGCGACGCCGACGGATTTGAGAAGTACGACTTTGTCATTGAAGGTGTTTGGTCCTTTGAGGATGCGGGCGCCGATGCCTTCCTTTTGCATACGAAGGATGGACTCTTTGTCGAAAGCCATTTTTCCGCGGATGCCTCCGGTGCCGAATTTGATTTCGGAAACGTAAGCATTCGTGATGTCCGCCCACTTTTTTGCATGGATGGCGTCGCGGATGCCATCTTTGAGCTGCGGAGAATACTTATCAATATCCGGATCGCCAAGCCAATCAATCAGATTGGGTATGACGTTCTGAACGGCGAACTGATAATAGCCTTGCTCAATCTGTCCTGATTTCAGTTCAGCGTCAAGATACGCCTTGATGGCGACCTCCGCCTCCTGCACGAGGCTTTTGTCCTCATTGGAAAGATTGTCTAATAAATACATCTCACCCTCCAAAACATTTTATTCAACGTTAAATAATAGTCAATATATGAATGCAAAGGTTGCGGTCAATTAAAAAAGAGTTAAAAAAACAGCCGACCAATTCGGCGTTTTATTTTTTGCTGCGCGGGGCGGCGGATGTCAGAATGAGGCGCGGGTTGGTCAAGACGCGCGTCATGCCGTCGCCGATGACTTGAAACATGAAAATCAGACCGCGGCTGCGGGTGTCGGGAATTTTTCTCAAAAGGAAAAGACAAGAGCCGCGCAAAACCGCTGATAGAACAAAGGTGATGTGATAATTGATATAAGTCATGCCGAACAATTCAAACTTTAGCGAGCTGAAAATCTGCGCGACAACGCCGCCCGCTACGGCGCCGATGCCCAGCGCCAGACCGGAACCGGCGGCAAGCACTGCAAGAAAATATCCTCGGTTTTCCTTTGGAAGCAAAAAATAAGGCAGGTTGAAAATCGCCACGTTGAAACCGCTCCACATCATGCCGTTCACGACCGCTTCGCACCAAAGGAGCGATAAATCATCCGCCGAAATAAAGAGCCAGAAAATGGGAATGGTGGTGATGATAGAGGCGCAGAAGAGCACAACAGTCAGCGTGCCTGCGCGGTCTATCACCGCGCCCCAGACAAAGCGGGACATGAGAAATGTGCAGATGGTGACTATCATCGTGTATGTGAAGATAGAGGTGAAGGACATCTTGAGATTGACAATCATGTGCGGCGTCCAAAAAGAGGTCGCCACTCCGACTGCGGAGTTCCAGAGTAAAAGCGCGTAGAGGAGTTTTCGTATGGGGCGGCTGCGGAAACTCTGACGAATCAGGTCGCTCAATTGAGGGGCGGGAGCGGGATGCGGACGCGGCTCCCATTGATTTTTAAAGGCAAAGATGCTCTTCAACCCGAAAAACGCCGCAACGCCAAAGCAGATGAGGAGATAATTCACGCGCCCCTCCGAGCCAAAATATTCGCGCATCTGCGAAAAGATGAAGTCCGCGGCAAGGGCGACCAGAATAAGGATGCCGTTGCGGGCGGAGATGACGCGCCCCCGCAGTTGATCCGGAATCAGATCCCCAATCCATGCGAGCCAAGCATTGCCGCTTATCTGACCTAAAACGTTGCCAAAACTCAAAAGCGCAATGAGCGTCCAGATTTTTACGGAGTTTTCTATCGGCACAATGATGAGAATGAGGATGAGCCACCAGAGCTGGCGCGTGATGAATGCGGTGGGGATTATGACGCGCTTTCTCGAGCCGGTTCGGCTGACCAGATACGCGCCCGCCAGCTGGGCAGTCGCCGCCATGAAGGGGAGTCCGTTGATGAGGCTGAAATGGATAGCGGAGGCGCCGAAGAGGAGCGCCAAATCCACAAGGAATTTTCCGCATGTCAGCGTGAGCCAAATCTGGGCGTAGATGCCCTCCTCCAAACAAGCCATGATGCCGCTGCGGCGCTTGACTGATGTCGGGGCTGATGGCGGCGGCAGGCTGCTGAATCCAAAGAAGAGCTTTTCGAAAACAATTTTAAAATGTTTTGCAAAAGATTTCATTGCGAAACAAATATATTGAAAAAGAGTTGGCGGCTCTCAAGATTTAATAAAGTAGGTTTTACATATGATGATAAAAACATGCGGGTCAAGTTTTTTGCCGAGAAAGAATTTTTATGAACGGGCGCGAGAGGATTTTGCTGACATTTCAAGGCGGCATCCCCGACAAGGTTCCGGTTTTTGAGCAGTCGGTTGCGGGGGCGGTCGTATCGGAAATTCTGGGACGCTCAGCATTGGGCTTTGCCTCCGACGTCCATTATCATGAGGCGCAGAGCCGCCTTGCGGGCGCGTCAGCTTATGAAGATTTTATCGGGCGATGGAAAGAGGATTACGCCGCATTTGTCCGCGCGCTCGATATGGATATGGTCGCCGCGCCATGGTTTCTCTGGGAGACGCCAGTCCGCCGGCTGGACGAGTTTGCTTTTCTTTATCGGAATGAGGACGGCGAATATGTCCGCTCATACGAACCCCGCTCGCAGACGTTCAGCCTTGCGCGCGCGGAATGCGGCGTTAACACAAACGCCCTGCGCGCCAAAATACGAAAAACATTGCGCGAAGATAACGGACAAAATTATGACGGCGGATATTGGGCGCTTTTAAAATGGCTGATAGAAACATTCGGAAACGAACGATGCGTCGCTGGCGCGAGTTTCTTTGCCATACCGATGCGCGCCGATTGGCTGATGCTGCTTTTGGAAGATGCGGGACTTGTTCGCGAATATCTGGATTTTGTTGCCGAGCGGGACGTGGACGCCATACGAAAACAGGCGGAGATGGGCGTGCGGGTTTTCAACGGAGGCGGAGATTTGGCGGCGAATTCAGGTCCGCTTTACTCCCCTGCCCTATTTCGCGAGGTTGCCCTTCCCGGTTTGAAAAAAATCATTGCCTCCGCTCACAGCCGCGATGGATTTTATATTTTCCGCACGGACGGCAATATTCGCGCGATGGAGGATTTGCTTTTTGAGGAAGCAGGCGCGGACGCCTATGGCGAGATTGATATTGACGCTGGGATGGATTTGATTGAATTGCGGCGGCGCCGACCGCAGCTTGTATTGTGGGGCGGGCTTGCCTGCGGCTCGCTCCTATTGAACGGCGCCGAGCGGGAAATCGTGAACGAGGCGCGCCGTCTGCGCAATGCCTTGCGCTCGGGAGGCAGGTGGATATTCGCCTCCTCCAACACGCTCCTTCCCGGCACAAACACCCGCGGCTACCTTGCCGCCTTGCGGGAGGTTCGTCAATAAAGCGTTCCGCCAACGTTGAAAAAAATGCATAACAAACAATTTAATGAAACGGCGCGCGACAATCCAAGCCACATCTGGATTGAGCCGACAGATAGGTGCAATACCCGATGCATTCACTGCCGTCATTATTACAGCAATTTCGGGATGGATATGCCCGATGAAATTTATCGGAAAATTGAGGCGCAGGTTTTGGATGGCGCGACCTCCTTGGATTTAATCGGCTACGGCGAGCCGCTCCTTGCAAAAAATTTCGAGAAGATTTTTGAGGATTGCCTTAAGCGAAATATCGAAGTCCATACGACAACCAATGGCATTCTTCTGAAAAATGACGCCCTTTTAGAAAAGATTGTTCGCGGCGGGATGCGCCTTTGCCTCTCGATAGACGGCGCGCGCGCAGAGACGTTTGAGTTCGTGCGCCCGCACATCAAATGGAGTTGGATGATTGAGATTCTTGAGCGGATAAAGAAATGCCGTGAGGTTTTTCAAAACGAGCCAAAGGCAAAAAATTTTTTGCTTAGATTTAATTTTGTGGCGATGAGGCAGAATATCGGTGACCTTCCCGAACTGGTGCGGCTTGCGGATAAATACGGCGCGCGGGCAATTTTTGTTATGACGCTGGCGGGAGTTGAGGAGCCGGCTTCTTCCGCGTCATGGCGGGAAAAAATGTCCGAACAACCGCTGAAAAATTCACCGGAGCTGGTCTCCCCGGCTTTTTTGCAAGCCCTGGCATTGGCAGCCCGCGCTGGGATTGATTTAAACGTGCCGCCTTCTTTTCGAAGTCTTATTTTTGAAGGGGCGGAGCGCCGCCGAGGCGTTGCTGGGCGCATCAAATATTATACAAGGATGATTAAAACCGGGCTTCTTTATGCAAAAAGAAAAGGAGCCGCAAAAACCGTTAGGAAGGTTTTTGAAAGTCTTCGATTTGCCAATGACATCGCAATTCAAAAATGTTTTTATCCTTGGAACGACGCCTACTTTGCGGCGAACGGCGACGTTTTTCCCTGCTGTGTGGTCGTTGAAAAAATGGGAAACCTTAACGCGCAAGACTGGCGCGAAATCTGGAACGGTCTCCCCTACCGCAATCTGCGCCGGACGATTCACGGGTGGAATCCCACGGCGGTCTGCCGCTATTGCGGTTTTGCGCCGGGCATCAACGGCGGCGACGAGCGGCGTTATGCAAAATACTTTTCTAAATTCCAACGGGAAAACATATCGCTGGAAGCGCCGAATATAAATTTTAGCGAAGGTTTTTATCCATTGGAGAAAAAGCCGGACGGCTCGCCGAGCCACCGATGGATGTCCAAGCGCGGATGCCTTTTATTGCGCCCCAAAAAAGGCGCGCAGTTTTTGCGGCTGCTGATTAATCCGCGATGTTTTGACGACCTCAATCCGGGATTATGCCGCATCAACGGCGGCGCTCCGCATTATTTCGACAACACCTGCGAGGATATCAACATCCCCATCGGAGATGTCAGCGGAGACTGCATTGAAATCAATATTGAGATGGAAAAAACCTACCAAGCGGTAAACGACGCGCGAGATCTTGCCCTCCCCGTCCGGGGCGTCCAGTATCTTTTTGCGTGATGAGACTCATTTTCTTTGCTTGGCGGTTGACACGGCAATAGCCATTCCTTTATATATATCTTATAGATATTTCGAATAATTAAAGCGGCTGAAAAGAAATGAAAAGCAAAAATCACGAGAAATCAATTCGGATTAAAACAAGAATCGAATCAGACACAATTCAGATTCCCGAGCTTTCCCGCTGGATTGGGAGAGATGTGGAGATCCTTGTCGTTGAAGAAGAAATAAGGGGCAACAGAAAATTTTCCAGACTCCGAGCCGCTGCAGGCAGGGATTATGTTGATGCGGATTCTGTCATGCGACTGCGAGAGGCAAGCCTGTTATGATTCTGACGGACGCCACGATACTTGTTTCCTATCTGCGAACGCCTACAAGCATAGTTGAAAAAATCCTTACATCCGGAGACGTTGCTATTTGCGGAGTGACGCGATCGGAGATTCTTTATGGCGCTAAATCTGAAAAAAACTTGAAAGAATTGATACGAATACTGGATGAGTTTGTCCCGGTTCTTATTAATGAGGAAATATGGGATGAACTTGGAATCAATCTTCAAAAATTGCGAACGCACGGAATAACCGCGCCTTTTCAGGACGTCCTTATTGCGACTGTGGCGATCAAGAACAATCTTGAGTTATGGTCTTACGATAAACATTTCTCCCTGATTAAGAAGATCCTCCCGGGGCTGCGATTATTTTCTGAAGCTAATCAGTAAGCCAAAATCAATACGACCGTGCAAAATAAACCTTGCTGGGCGCGGGTTTGCCGCAGGCGACGCAGACGGCGCCCTCCGGCTCGCGTCCCTCCATAGGAATGCAGCGAATCGTGGCTTTGGTCTCCTCTTTCACCTTCTGCTCGCAGGCGGGAGAGCCGCACCAGCCGCTGATAATAAAGCCTTTTTTATTTTCAAGGACGTCTTTGAACTCTTCATAATTATCCGTGCGCGTTGTGTGCTCGTTGCGGAAGGCGAGCGCGCGGTTATATAGATTATGCTGAATCTCTTTGAGGAGCAGCTCAACCTTTTCGGCGAGTTGCTCTTCGGGGACGAATATTTTTTCGCGGGTATCGCGGCGGACAATGACCGCCTGTTTTTTTTGTATATCCTTCGGTCCCACCTCTATGCGCAGCGGCACGCCCTTCATCTCCCATTCGTTGAACTTCCACCCTGCCGTTTGCGTTTCCCGCAGATCCAGCTCAACGCGGAAACGCGAGAGCTTTTCTCCCAGCTCGCGGATTTTGTCGTTCACTGCCTCAAGCGAGGAGCTGAAATAGATGGGGACAAAGACCGCCTGAATGGGCGCAATCACAGGGGGCAGCATCAGCCCGCTGTCGTCGCCGTGCGTCATGACAACGCCGCCGACAAGACGGGTCGAGACGCCCCATGAGGTTTGCCAGACGTATTTTTCAGATTGGTCCTCATCGAGGAATTTTATGCCGAAAACCTTGGCAAAGTGCTGTCCGAGGTTGTGGGAGGTGCCCGCCTGCAAAGCCTTGCCGTCTGCCATAAGAGCCTCGATGGTATACGTCTTTTGCGCGCCGGCGAATTTTTCGCTGTCGGTTTTCTCTCCGTGGATGACAGGCATGGCAAGGGCGTTTTCCGCAAATTCTTTATAGACACCGAGCATCTTTTCCGTTTCAGCCTGAGCCTCTTCAAGCGTGCGGTGGCAGGTGTGCCCTTCCTGCCAGAGAAATTCTGTGGTGCGCAGGAAAAGGCGGGTAACCTTTTCCCATCGGACAACGTTCGCCCATTGATTGATGAGGATGGGGAGGTCGCGGTAGGATTGAACCCATTTGGCATAGATGGAGCAGATAATCGCCTCAGAGGTGGGGCGGATGGCAAGGCGCTCCTCAAGCGGCTCGTTGCCGCCGTGCGTAACCCATGCGACCTCCGGGGCGAAGCCCTCCACATGTTCAGCCTCAAGAGTTAAAAGACTTTCCGGGACAAAAAGAGGGAAATAAGCGTTTTTGTGTCCTGTTGCCTTGATGCGCATGTCCAGCTGGTCGCGGATGTTTTCCCAGAGCGCATAGCCATAGGGCTTAATTACCATGCACCCTTTAAGTGTTGTATAATCAGCCATATCGGTTTTGCGAATGACATCCACATACCATTGAGAGAAGTCCACGTTTTTAGGGGTGAGTTCTTTAACAAATTCCTTTTCTTCGCCTTTGCGTGCCATGAGATACCTCCGTGGGATAAATATGTATATACAAATTAAACAACTTAGTTATCAAGCGCTCGCAATAAATTAAGCGCCTGAGAATATTGACCGAGATTGTTTAGGCGTTCTGCCTCTTCAAGATTTTTGCTAATTTTCAGTTTTTCATCGTCGGAGCCGTTAAATGATTCCATTTTTTTATTAATTTGTTCAATTTTTAATCGGACTTCTTCTTTGTTAATCTCTGATATAATATTAGAATGATACAGGGCGAGTTCGGACGCGCGGATGGATTCTTCGAATTTTCCGGCGACATAAGCCTGCTCCGCATCTTTGTTATAATTTTCGATGAGGGCAAAGGATTCGGCGTGCATTGTTTGGGCGGCGTTTGCCGTAGCGGAGCCGCGGGCATCGCGCGCTTTTTTTAGCAGGAGCGCGGCTTGGGAGCGGATGGCTGTATCAAAAGCCTCGCGCGCCTTTAAGAGCGCCGCCTCGGCTGAGGCAAGCCCTTCTTTGGGGCGGTTTCGTTTCAGCATGTTTTCGGCGGAGTTGATGTGATTGATGGCGATATCATAATAATCGGACGCATATTCGCGGACATTATATTTTTCCGATTGCGACAGAATATCCCGAGTTTCGGCAATTGTGATTTTTGTGCGATATGCGGCGCAACCTAAAAGCAGGAATAAAAACGGCGTAAAAAAATATTTCATCATGGCGATTATCCGTAAATAAAATAGTTTAATTACGAATAAATGCGGGAAAAATTTAGTCAAGTGCCCTTTTTTCAAAAAAATGCAAATCAAATCATTTTTATCTTGAAAGCGAAAAAAGTAAGACTATTAGTCTTCAAGTATATAGGAATGAAATTGTTTCACGTGAAACATTCCGTTTTTTAATGGACTGTGCCATGTCTTTTACTATTGCGATTGCCAACCAAAAAGGGGGTGTCGGCAAGACGACAACCTCCATTAATCTGGCGGCATGTCTGGCTCATAAGGGACGCCGCACCCTCCTTGTTGATATGGACCCGCAGGGAAACGCCACAAGCGGTCTGGGGGTGGATAAACACGCGCTTCCAATGACTGTTTATGACCTGCTGCTCGGCTCTACGCTTTCGCCGGAATCCATTATGCTCAATCCGCTGATGCCGCAGTTGTGGCTTCTGCCCTCCAATATCCAGATTATCGGCGCGGAAATGGACCTCCTCGGCGTTGATGACAAGGAGCGTCGGTTGCGCCATGTGATTCAATCGGTTAAATTGCGCTTTGATTATATCATCATTGATGCGCCGCCTTCGCTTGGGCTTTTGACAATAAACACCCTGACTGCGGCGGACGCCCTCCTTGTGCCGGTTCAATGCGAATATTACGCCTTAGAGGGTTTATCGCTTCTGATGGAAACGTATCGCCGCATTCGCTCATCGTTTAATCCCAACCTCGACCTTTTGGGGCTGCTTATCACTATGTATGACGGTCGGACGAATCTTGCGCGGCAGGTGGCGGAAGATGTCCAATCGCATTTTGGCGATGCGGTTTTTCAAACATTTATTGCCCGAAACATCCGCTTAAGCGAGGCGCCAAGTTTTGGCAGACCCATTATCTTGTATGATAATAATTCCGTTGGGGCGCAGTGCTATATGAATTTCTGCGAGGAAGTAATCAAAAAAATCGAAAATTTCAAAAAGCCGCCAGAAATCACACACCCGGCGGAAAATCCGGCGGCAGAAGCATCTCAGGAGGTTATGCAGTGACTTCTCCCAAGAAAAAAGCCCTTGGACGCGGTTTGGATACTCTGTTCCCATATACGGCGAAAGCGGCGGCGCCCGACGCCTCCGCTGCAGATTTGAGCACGAGCCTAAAAAATATCGCCATTGCCTCAATCAAAACCAATCCCTATCAACCGCGCCGCTCTTTTGACGATGAAAAACTTGCGGAGATGTCCGCATCTATCAAAGAGCGCGGAGTCCTTCAGCCCATCCTTGTCAAATCAATCGGGCAGGGCTTCCAGCTTGTGGCGGGGGAGCGAAGACTTCGCGCCGCAAAATTGGCGGGTCTTACCCAGATACCATGTCTGGTCATACATGCGACGGATGAGCAATGTCTTGAACTTGCCTTGATAGAAAACCTTCAACGCGAAAATCTGAATCCGATAGAAGAGGCAAAGGGTTATGAGGAACTCATCGTCAAGTTTGGTTTGACGCAGGAGGAGGCGGCGGCGCGAGTCGGCAAAGAGCGCTCGACGGTGGCAAACAGCTTGCGGCTTTTGAAATTGCCGCCGACAATCATAGAAGATTTGGAGGTGGGGCGGTTAACATCGGGTCATGCCCGAGCGCTTTTGACCATTGACGACCGGCGGCTGCAGGCAAAACTCTGGGCGCAAATAGTCGAAAAAGATCTCTCCGTGCGCCAGACAGAAGCCATCGCCCGCGAATTGAAAGAGAAGAAATCAATCGCCGGCAAAAAAAAGCCGCCGAGCCGTCCGGCGGATATTTGCGAGATAGAAGAGAGAATGATGGGGGCGCTTGGGACTCGCGTTCAGATACGACCTGCAAGCAAAACCGCCGGAAAGATAGTTATATCTTATTCGAATTTAGACGATATGGACAGGATATTAGAAATTCTGGGAATTACTCAAGGGGAATAGCGTCAAGATGATATGCTTTACTGCAGCGTTGTCGCGGTTGGCTCCGCTGGCGCCCGCCGCGCCGCTTGTCCTGCAATCTCGCTTTACATGGTTAGCGGCAGATGTTATTCAGGCTGTCAAGGATAATGACTTGGTTGGCATGATTTGCCTGATTGCTACGGCGATAGGCAGCATTCTTTCGTGGGGCGTGATTGCATATAAAGCCTTATATCTACATCTGGCAAAGAGCCAAACGAAGATATTTTTAGAGCGATGCATGGGCGGCGAGGGTAACCTTCTTCATTCCTTTCAATTGGCAGGCGGTTATCAGGATAGTCCATTGGCTCAGGTTTTGCGGGAGGCGTATCTGGAAATGGAAATGGTGAACTGGTATCAGAATGAGAAAGGTTTATCCCTTGACGCCAAAATAGCCAATTCTAAGGAAAATGTTGAAAGGGCGATAGAGATCGCCGCATCGAAAGAAATTCATAGGCTTGAGGACAAGCTGGGATTGCTTCTTGGCATTGCAAATGTGAGCCCGCTGATTGGTTTGTTTGGGACAGTCTGGGGTATATTGGGCGCCTTTCAGGTGGTTGCGAAAGAGGGCACGGCGGCTGTTGGTAGTTTGGCGCCGGGCGTATCAACCGCGCTTATGACAACTGTTGCGGGGCTAATTGCGGCTATTCCTGCGGTTATCGCTTATGCATATTTTTACAGCGTTGTTCAGGACTTGGAGCGGCGAATGGACGCCTTTGGGCATGAGGTGTCGAACATCATCCAAAAGAATGTGCTGAGGAGGAATTCCAAGGGTTAGACGAATGAAGAGAAGGCGGACAAATTTGGAGAAGATGGGAAGCATCAATTTGACTTCTTTTATGGATATGACGTTTAATTTGTTAATCGCCTTTATGCTGATTGCCCCGACTTTGAAGCACGGGATGGAATTAGATTTGCCGGAAGTCAAGGCAACAAACTTGAAACCGAAGGATTCAATAACGGTTGTGGTTCGCAAGGCGCCGGAGCGCGGAGAAGAGGAACGGATTTATATTGACGACAAACGCGTAACGATAAGCGACTTGACGGTTCAAATAAAAGCAATGTATGAAAGGAAAAAGAATCTGGATGTCCTGATTGAGGCGGACAAGACCGTGCCTTATGAAATTGTGGCAAAGGTCTTGAACGCCGTTCAGAAGGCGGGCGTGACAGGCGTGGGTCTGGTGACGGAGCCGGCAGTGGAAAAGTAGGCGGATATCCGCAGAATGCAGTTTATTGGCTGTTGTGGAAGACCGGCATGAACAAAACGATAATTTTTTCTTTAATTTTTCATATAGCAGTTGCGGCGGCGTTTTTGATATTATCCGCCATTCAGGTGAAATTTATCCGGCTCAAACCCGCCAATGCCATGCAGGTGAAGTTTGTCAACCCGCCTCCGAAAGATGAAAAACCAAAACACGTTATGACGCCGGCGCCGCCGAAGGAACCGGTAAAGACGCCCGCTCCTCAGGTTAAAAAAGAAGAGCCCAAGCCTGAACCGCCTAAGCCGGAACCGCCCAAACCAAAGCAAGAACCGAAACCCGAACCTAAACCGGAGCCGAAGAAAGTCATAGAAAAGCCCACAGAAAAAAAAGTCCCCAAAGAGCCGCCTGCGCCGAAAAAGACGCCGTCGCCGAGCACAGCGCCCGCGCGAACGCCGCCGCCCGCCAGAACGCCTTGGCCCCCTCTGCCGTCCCAGCCTTCGTTCCATCCTCGCCCGCAGCAAACAGCGCGCCAAGCGCCCGCCCCGCAGCCGAATGTGCCGGTTGCCGACCAGCTGCCGCTTAAAATAACAGCAAGCGACAAGATTCCAAATTATTATCTTTTGATGGCGCAGCAAAAGATTGAGGGGAATTTCAAACTGATGCGCTCGCAGCGCTATGAGGGAATTTACTGCGCGGTGGAGTTTCGCGTGGACCGCGAAGGGCGCATTTATGATATACGCGTTGTCCGTTCGACCGGACAGCGGGATTTGGATAAGTTCGCCTTGGAGGCTGTCGAGCAGACAGGCTTTCTTGGGCCGCTGCCGGATTCGTTCAAGGAGTCTTCGATAACCATCCTTGCCAATTTTGATTATTCTCCGTAGAAAGGAATGGATGTTGACGGAAATCAAAAATGAAACAGCGTTGAAAAAAAACTCGATTTTAAGAGACCGTGTTTTTCTTCTCATTCTTTTTCTTGGAATAATATTCAAGATAGCATTTATCATGTATGTTCCCGATGCTCCAGAAGATGCATTCAATTATGTGAATTATGCAGATAAAGCTATCCGAGACGGTTATTGGGGGCATTCCTTTTTCGGCAGAGAGGCGCATTTTCTTTTCACTTTTCTTCTATACATTTTAGCGCTGATATTCCGCAGCGGTTATTTGGGAGGCAAAATTCTCTCACTTGCCTCAACAACCATAACCATCGTTCTCGTGTATGATATTGCCATTAAGCGCATATCAAGACGATGCGGGCTTTATGCGGCAGCTCTTTTGTCGTTCACGAGCCTTGGATGGCTGACCAATGCCCTTGCTGTTCTGTCGGAACCGCTTTTCATGTGTTTGAGTGTATTAACAATGTGGCTTTATGTAGAAAAAAAGCCGTCTTGGTTAATTGCGATAGTAATTGCCGTATCGTTGTGGGTCCGCCTTGAGGCTGGGTTTTTCTATCCAGTGATTTTTCTTTTTTACGCGTCAACTCGCAAATGGCGTGATATGGTAATTTTGACAGTCATTGGGACTATATCTGTCGCGGCAAGGTATATTCTGATACCGTCAGGAACAATGGGCTGGGCGAGCAAGGTTTTATCCGAACGTTTTGGAAAAAATTATGGCATGGCTGAATTAGGCGCGATACTTTTAAAAAATATCAATTTGTTGGTATATCAACTGGGGGCGGATTCCGCCTATCTCTGCTGGATGTATAAAATTATTTTTGGGATAGGTTTTGTCCTGTGTTTGTGTTTTCGACAAAAATCCCGCGACATCTTTTTTTTCAAGGTCTTGTTTGTTTTAGCAATAAACGTGCTGGGGCTTTCCATCATGAAATATAAAAGGGTGCATCCCTCGGCGGAAAGACATTATGTTTATCTTGCGCCTTTTTTTGCGATTCTAATTGGCGCATCGTTCGATGGCATTGAAAATTTTTTCGGGTCAGCGGCGGCGAGATTTGAGAAAAAGAGTATTATACGCTTCTTGGGGTATATGCGAATTCCCGTCTATTGCGCATGTATTGTTTTATTTTTCCTGTTGGGGGCTTTTTCAAACCGAAATTCATGGCGTCTCCAAACACGATATGGTTTTCTCTGGAAACATGTCCATTTTCATGATATGCACAAGATAGCCGGCAAATGGATACAAGAGCATATCAAGCCAGGCGAAGGGATAATTTTCTCTCTCCCGACAGATCAACATTATTCAAAAATAAAGGAAAAGAACTCTATCTATGTATGGTCGGCTGATCGTCTTGATTATAATTATTATATAAAAAATAATATCCGATATGTTGTGTGGTCTGATATCCAATCTGATTATTATCGCATAAGGGCGCTTGGACGGGACAGGGATTTTTTGTTTTTCAAGTTTCGCCTTGCGCCAGATAATGGTCATCACTGGTATGGCTGGCGAAGTGTAATTTATGAAATTGACCATGATTTCGGAGCCAATTCGCCGATTGCCATTGGGTGTGGAAACGGATTCCTTCCGCGTGAATCTGGTAAATATCTCATGAATACCGTTGCGCATCTGAATGTTTTTTCAGAAAAACGGCAAAGAGTTAAAATCTTTTTTCAGGCGGAGGCACTGGATGCGCCTCGAACGCTTTTGGTCAAGCAGCGCGGAATCAAACTGGGTGAGTTCAGCCTTCCCATGCGGATGGGCGCGGAGCTTGACAATGCCACGTCGGGGACTTTCTGGATGCAGTCAGAGGGCGAAGGCGTTGCCACTATCTTGTTGGAGTCGCCGGAGCCGATTGCGGCATCATTCAAAACCGACAGGAAAGACGACAATCCTTTTGTGATATTTATGGGAGATGTTCGCGTGGAGGAATCGGAGCCGCCGCATCTTGTTCAGGTTCACGGCGAGGGGTGGTATGCGCCGGAAACATGGGGCAGGTGGATAAAAGATAAAGCCTCTATGGAAATTCATACCAAAGGCGCGGGGCAAGTGTTATTGAGAGCGAATGTCAAAAGTTACAAGATAGACCGAACGCTGCAGGTGAACCTGAACGGCGTCAAGGTTGGGGAATATTTTATTGGCAAGGATTATAGTTTTGATAACAACAATTTGACAATCGAGTTGATGCTGGAGACAAAAGACGGGGCAAATATTCTGGAATTCATAGCCGAGCCCGGCGCGCGAGCCTCTAAAAGCTTTGAGGAAACACGCCGCAATCTGACTATTGCCTTTAATGATTTTATCCTTGTCCGCCTGCGTTGAGGCTGGATGGGAAACGAATCGGAACGACCCGCCGAAAACTATTTTTTTATGACTTTGGCGATTTCCTCTTGAAGGAGCTTGTGGACGGCTTCCTGCTGTTTGACTTTGTGGGAATACCAGATTTGTTTGGTGCGGAGATTTTTCTGGAGCGTCTGGTGATTTTTGGCGGCGGCTTCCGGCGCGGGTGCGCCGATGTGTTTTTTCCGCTCAATTAGCCGCTGGGGCGCGCCTGCGGCGGATAGAAGCGCCCATTCCGATTTGCGCAATTTGGGGTTGATTCTCCCCAGTTTCATAAGGCGGCGGTTGAGAGCATCCAGGCTTATCTCGCGGCAGTTCCCTTTTTTCTTGGATGCGGACTCGGAATCAAGGATCGCCTCCGAGACGGCTTTATATGCGGCGCGGAAGGGTATGTTTTTTTCCTGTGCAATATAGTCGGCGATATCCACGGCTGTGATGAAATCCTCCGTGCATCGGGCGCGCATTTCGTCTTTATTGACCTTGAGGCTTGCGAGGACCTCAGTGAAAACGATAGGCGCCCATCGCACCTCGTCAAAGAGGTCTATCATAGCGTATTTAGTCCATTGGGAGTCGCGGTTGTATCCGGAGAGCGCGCCTTTGGAAAGGGAGAGGAGCGTCATGGCGATGCCGTGGCAGAAGGCGGCTTTGGCGCGTGTGACTTCGGCAAAATCAGGATTTCGTTTTTGGGGCATGATAGATGAGCCGGTGACGTGAGTGTCGTCTATGCGAATCATCGGACGCGGTTGCATGGAGAGGATGATGATGTCCTGCGCCAGCGTTGAGAGATGGTTCATGAAGAGGCAGATGTTTAAAGCGATTTGCGTTTCGAACTCCCATCGGGTGGAGATGCAGTCGAGCGAGTTTTCCTGAACGGCGGTGAAACCGAGCAGGCGCGCGGTATATTCGCGGTCGAGGTTCCATGATGTGCCAAAGCCGGCAGCGGCGCCCAGTGGCGAGGTGTTCCATTGTTCGTAAGTCATGCCGAGCCGCGTGAGGTCGCGCTTGAACGCCTGCGCATGTGAGAGCAGGAGATGCCCGAATGTGGTGATGGCGGCGGGTTGATAGTGGGTGAATCCGGGCATGGGTGTTTTGAAGTGTTGAGCGGCTGTATTAAGAAGCGTTTCCACGAGTTTGAGGAGGCGGCTGTAAAATTCGAGGAGGCGGTCGCGGGCATAGAGGCGGCAGTCGGCGGCGGCTTGGTCGTTGCGGCTGCGTCCGGTGTGGAGCTGTCCGGCGGCTTTTTCGCCTGCGAGTTCGGCAACGCGGGATTCGATGCTGATATGTACATCCTCTTTGTCTTTGTCCACGTGGAACTCGCCGGCTCGGTATTGCTGGGCGATTTCGTCAAGAGCAAAAAGAATGGCGGAGGCGTCCGCGCGGCTGATGATTTTTTGTTTGTGCAGCATGAGGCAATGTACCTTGTTGAGCCAGATGTCGTAAGGGATGAGGAGTTCATCAGCAGCAGGTTTGGGGAATGGGTCGCGCCCGGCGCAGAAATAAACATTCATCATAGAGGGCTCGGACTCCATGCGTCCGCCCCAGACCTGGCTTGAAAAATTTTCTTTTTCGGTCATTAATGCAATTTACTCCATCGAAAATAATATTTTGAATTCTACTTGGTTATCGAATCATACACGGCTTGCTTCATCCAATTATTAACAATCCGCTCATTCAAAATAATTATACCGCAAAAAATTTTATTTAGAGATAACTAATAATGAAGAATTCATGGATGAATTATTTGCTGTCGTCAAGTTCTTCTTCTGTTTCGCCTTCGTCGGGGAAGTCATCTTCGGGCGATTTGGAGAGACCGAGTTTTTCGAGCTCGGCGTCCGGGTCAACGAGCAGATCGCGGGGTTTGCTGCCCTGATAGGGCCCGACAATGCCCGCCTCCTCCATCATGTCCATGAGGCGTCCGGCGCGCGCATAGCCGATTTTCATGCAGCGCTGAATCATGCTAACAGAGGGTTTGCGCCTTCGCAGCACCAGTTCAAGGGCGCGCTTATAAAGCTCCTCATCGGAGGCATTATCCGGCGATTCGGGCAAATCAACCAAGTCATCGTCGCCTTCCGCGCTTTCGCCTTTTTTGGGTTTTTCAATCTCTTTGAAATCCTCTTTCATATAGATGGCTTTTTCCTGTGCGCGGATGAAATCGGCAAGGGCTTCGATTTCTTCCTCAGAAACGAAAGCGCCCTGAATGCGGATGGGTTTGGGGGCGCCGGCGTGAGTGAAGAGCATGTCGCCGCGCCCGAGGAGCGTTTCCGCGCCGTTCATGTCAATGATGGTGCGCGAGTCCACTTTTGAGGAGACCTGAAAGGCGATGCGGGAGGGGAAATTCGCTTTGATGATGCCGGTGATAACGTTGACGGACGGGCGCTGTGTGGCGATGACGAGATGGATGCCGACGGCGCGCGAGAGCTGGGCGAGGCGGATGACGAATTCTTCGACCTCATTGCGGGCGATCATCATAAGGTCGGCGAGCTCGTCAATGACGATGACGATGTGGGGCATATATTTGACTTCGCGCCCCATGAGCTTTTTATGGGGCTGGTCGGAAGTGGCAAGGGCGTTGTAGCTGTCAATGTTGCGGACGCCGACCTCTGCGAGAACTTTATAGCGATCTTCCATGTGTTCGACCGCCCAGCCCAGAGCGGCGGCGGCTTTGCGCGGCTCGCACAGGACGGGCGCCATAAGATGCGGGATGGCTTGATAGACGCTCATCTCCACGCGTTTTGGGTCTATAAGCATGAATTTGACGCGGTCGGGCGTCTGGCGGAAAAGGAGGGAGGCGATGAGCGAATTGAGGCAGACGCTTTTTCCGGAACCTGTGGCGCCGGCGATTAGGAGATGCGGCATTTTTGCAAGGTCGCCGATGAAAGGTTCGCCGGAGATGGTTTTGCCGAGGCAGAAGGCAAGAGGCGAGCGCGCCTTGTGCATTTTTTCGCAGGTGAGGATTTCCTTGAGGTAAACGCCTTGTTCCTTGCGGTTGGGGACTTCGATGCCGACGGAGTCCTTGCCGGGGATGGGCGCCTGTATGCGCACCTTGATGGCGCGGAGCGCCATTGCAAGGTCATTTTCAAGGCTGACGATGCGGTTGACTTTGACGCCCGGCGCCGGCTTCATGGCGTAGAGGGTGACCACAGGTCCTTGGGTGACTTGAATGACTTTGACCTCGATGCCGAAATTGGCGAGGGTTTTTTCAAGTATCTCGCAATTCTCGCGGATTTCTTCTTCGGAGATGTCGCCCACAATCGGCGGGGCGTCCTGCAAAAGGGAGACAGAGGGCAGTTTGTAACCGTCGGAGATTTTCCTTGGAGCGGGCGCCGGCGTCGGTTTTTCTTTAACGGGCTCCGCAATCACCGACGTTATCTTTTTAGGAATTTGAATAACAGGCTCAGGTTTGGGCTTGGGCTCTTCTTTTTTAGGTTCAGGGGCGGGCTCGGGTTTTTGGATGACAGGCGAACTTTTTGCCGTTTTTTCGGTTGCGGGTCGGACGATTTTTACCTCGCTTGTTTTGAACGCCTCGGCTTGCGCTTTTCGTTTTTTTCGCCATTCGAGGAACGCCTTGATTTGCTTGTAAAAAAGCATGTCTGTTGAAAGGAGGAGCGAGGGGATGAAGAGCGCAAGAAAAAGGATAAGACTGCCGACAATGCCGATATGTTGCGGGAATCCCAGCCCGTGGCTGCGGGTCAAGAAGCCCCCCGCAATCCCGCCCCATTTCAGCGCGAGTATGGAATCGGCGTTGCGATAAAATGGAAGCGTCAGGATGGCGCAAAGCATTAAAATGAAAACAAAAATAGCAAGGAATTTGATTTCTTTGTGTTTGAAGCCGCTGACAAAAACCGTGCGGATAGACCAGAGCATCAGCAAGAGGGGCAGGATGATGGAGGAAATCCGCCCGAAGCATAAGAAGTATTTTTCGCGAATCGCCCCTCCCAGCGAACCGAATAGAATCGCGTCGTTCCGTGTGAAAGTTGAGATAAGGAATAGAAATAATCCCAAAAGGAAGATAACGCCGCCGGCGATAAAACGGCTGTAAGGTAAAGAAACGGCAGAGCCGCTTGCGGGTGTCTTAATTTGTCCTTTTGCCATCGGAGCGTCCGCTTACAACATAATACAACAGGAGCAGGGAAAAAAGTTTTGAAATAAAGACATATATTAATAAAATCTCCAGATGAGTCGGCGCAAGTAGTTTTTTACAAAATTTTAAAATTCGGCGCGGGCGGAATCAAACTTTGGAAAGATGCACAGAGTCTTTTTGATAATAGAGGCAGCGATTTTGGCGGTTTTGCGGTTGTGAGTATTTCTCTTGACCGCAGGCGGTCAATCTGAGGATTATACCAGGTTTGAAATGAGATAAAGAAAGAGAGGAAATTAAATATGAAAATTGCCAAGTGGAGTTTGCTTGTTCTTATGGCGGTTATGGCGCTGGCGGCAGTTGGCTGCCGCAAACCTGTGCCGGTTTATTTGAAGGTAACTGGGACGGGCGCGGGAGAAGCATCATTCGAAGCGCCTGCCCCCCCGCCGCCTCCGCCTGCCCTAAGAGAGGACGTGGATATGTCATGGGCGGAGGGCGACATTGTTGCCATTGGACAGGGCGTTCCGCCCGCCAACGCCATCAGCGCCGCGCAAGGTCGGCTGATGGCAAAAAAAGCCGCCGAATTGGACGCCCTGCGCAATCTGGCTGAGCAGGTTCAGGGTGTTCGGATAAATTCCGATACCACCGTAAGAAATTTTATGACGGAGAACGATGAGATTCGCACGCAGGTGGACGCTTTTATCGCCGGCGCGGAAAACGTTGACGAAAGGGAAATGGAGGACGGCACTTATGAAGTGAAAAAACGGCTGAATCTGCATCCGCTTTCCAAAATTATTCCGGCGGGCAGAGCGCCGACTCCGCAAATGCCGCCTCCGGCGGCGCCCAAATCAAGCGGCGGGCTGGTGTCTCCCGCACAGGCGCGCCTGATGGCGGAGCGCGCCGCCAAACTGGATTGTTATCGCCAGCTATTGGAATCCCTCAAAGGCGTTCATATTACATCAACCACAACCGTTGAGGATTTTATGGCGAAAAATGACAGCATCCGCAGCCGCGTGGAGGGAATCGTCCGCGGCGCAAGAGTGGTTGACCGACGCTTCAATTCCGATGGAACCGTTGAGGTGGACATGGTTTTGGAGCATCCGGATATCACGCAAGTCGTCAGGTGATTTGAGAAGTTGATAACACCGCATGAGGAAAGGGGCGCGAGCCGCCGATGCGCCTTATGGTTCTGCCGCGCGGGAGAAAACCTCCTGCGCGGTGTGTTTTTCTAAGAAATAGAGCGAGGTAAATTTAATGAAATTTTTTAAAGCAGGTCTGCTGGTTTTGGGGCTGGTTCTGATGCTGTCGGCAAGCGGCTGCCACAAGGCTATGCCGGTGCATTTGATGGCTACGGGCGTGGGCGCGGCGGAAACGGCACAAACGGCGCTGACGGCGCCGCAGGCGGCGGATATGTCTTGGGCGGATGAGGATATTGTTGCCGTTGGTCGGGGCAAGCCGCCCGCCAAAGCTGCTAACGCTTCGCAGGCTCGTCTGATGGCAAAACGGGCTGCCCGTCTGGATGCCATGCGTAATCTGGCGGAACAGGCGCAGCTGGATACTGCGGGGTTGCCGATGAAAAAAGATTTTTATCCGGCTGATTATGAGAAAAGCGGCGAGATGATTAAACGGTTCGAGGCTTTTTTAGTCGGCGCGGAAGTTGTCGCAGAAAAGGAGTTTGAAAGCGGCGAATGCGAGGTGAAGATGCGCTTGAATCTCCGCACACTATACAAAGAGCTTCCCCCCAACAAAGCGGAGGTGGTGCGCCGGCGGCTGATGGCGGAGCGCGCCGCAAAACAGGACGCCCAGCGTCAGTTGATGGAAGCTTTGAAGGGCGCGCAGATTTCGTCAACTATGACCGTTGAGGATTTTATGGTGAAAAGCGACCGCATCCGCAATCGCGTGGAAGGGATTGTGCGGGATGCCAGAATGGTTGACCGCCGCTTCAATAGCGATGGCACGGTTGAGGTGGATTTGTTGCTGGAGCATCCGGACATCAGGGAAGCGGTCAAGTGATTTTTAAAATAGAAGAACAGGCGGGCGCGCCGCCCATTATATTGGCTTCGGTTTCGCCGCGCAGGATAGAGCTTCTTGCGCGGCTTGGCTTTGCGTTCGAAACGGATGCCAGCGGCGTGGACGAATTGGCAATACCGTTTAAGAGTGAGCGGGAGTATGCCATGAAGGCAGCGCTTGCAAAGGCAAAAGAGGTGGCGGGGCGTTCACGGTGGAAGGGCGGGCTTGTCATCGGGGCGGATACAATTGTCTGCCTGAACGGGGAGGTTCTGGGCAAGCCGCGCGGCAGGGATGATGCGCGCCGGATGTTGGAAATGTTGCGCGGTCGGGCGCATGATGTGATAACCGGTGTGGCGGTGGCAGTGGGCGGAACGGAAACGGCTGCCGTTGATTCGGAGCGGACACGCGTTTTTTTCAAACGATTCAGGCGGGGCACGATGGAGAAGTATCTTGCGGGCGGCGAGTCGTTGGACAAGGCGGGGGCGTATGGGATTCAAGGCGCGGGGAAAAGCCTTGTTCATCATATTGAGGGAGATTATTTCAATGTGGTGGGGTTGCCGCTGGGGCTTTTGCTTCGGCTTTTGGGGCAGTTTATAAATATTGAGGCGCACCAGCGGGAACTGGCGCGCCTCCGCTATCCTTATAGGGAAGAGTTGTTTTAGATAACGCTTTCGGGTTCTTCATCCGGTTCAGGTATGGCGAACTCCTCATCCTCCTTGAATGCGAGGTCGTCCATATTGGCGGCGCTGGGGGTTGATGCCTGTTTCTTTGCCTTTTCGCGTTCTTTCTGGACTTTTTTCTTATACATCGTTCTTAAGCTTTCGTTGATTCGCTCCATGATGCTTGTCTTTGAGGCTTCGCGGACGAAGGCGATTTCATCGCATAGGAAGCGGCGCGCCTGATCCATGATTTCGCGTTCTTTTCCTTTGAGTTCATCCAGCTGGTCGAGCGTGTAAAGGTCGCGGAGGAGTTTTGTGATTTTTTGAGGGTCGCCGCTTTTCATAACGTTGCGGTAGCTCATGTATTGGATGCGGGCGTCGCTGCGCGTGGGCGAGACGGGGATTTTGAGGAAGGCAAATATTTTTTTGACATCTTCCTTTGTCATGGGCGCGCGGATGCCGCGTTTATGGAGTTGGGATTTGGGGACGAGAACGCGCGCATTTTGCGCTTTGAAGATGTAATAATTTTCCTCTTTGCCGTCCATGTTGATGCGCCGGATGCCCTCCAGCTGGCATACGCCGACAGTGGGTTCGACGAGCGTTTCGCCAATTTTGTAATCCACCGTCTGCTCGTCTTTTTTAGTTGGGTCATTTTTCTTTTTTGGCATTATGCACCTCTTCCTGAGATATAAGAATTTTAAAAAACCAAGAAAACGTTAATGGCGAAAAGAAGGCGTCTTTATTTTTTTGCTTCTTCTTTTTTTGAGACTCTGGTTTTCTTTTCCCATTCGACTTTATCGGCGTCCGCCCAGAGGCGTTCCAGATTATAGTATCGGCGGGTATCTTCTGTGAAGCAGTGGAAGATAACGTCGCCATAATCAAGGACGCGCCAATAGGGGGCGTTGATTCCGTCCAGCCCCAGCAGTTCGACCTCCAATTTTTTGAACTCTTTCACAATTTCGCCGCATATTGCCTGCAGATGATTGGCGGTCTGCCCTGTCGCCAGAATGAAGTAATCCGTATAATTGCAGATATTGCGCACATCAAGAACAATGATATTTTCCGCTTTTTTTGCATCGGCGATGCGCGCCATTTTCTGCGCTTTTGTTTTTGTTCTCAAACTGCCTCCTTAATCAAGTTAAATAAAACTCCATCGCGCGCAAAGCATCAGGATGGAGGGTTTTTCTTTTTTTGCGGATATGCTCCGTCTTGTTTCTCAAGATGGCTCGGAAGGCGTTTTGAGGGTCGGCAAACGCCAGTTTCCGAAAATCCGCCACATTTTCAAAAGAGCGCGTCGGCTCGATATAATCGGCGATGAAGAGGGCTATGGCGAGCGGGGACATATCCGGGGCGCCGGTCGGGTGGATGCGGATAGCTTCCGCGATAGATTCGTCAACGATGCCGAATACCGACCTTGCCATCGCAGCGCCGAGCCGCGCGTGCCAGATTTTAGGGAACGGTATATCCTCGGCGGATATAGGAACCGCGCCCCCGTCCAATATACGTTCGCCGTCCTCCTGCGCGACGATTCGAGCGCAGTCATGGAGCAACCCCGCCACAGCTGCCGTTTGGCTATCAAGACCGAAACGTTCCGCCAAAAGGAGCATGGTGTGATAGGCGCCCAAGCTGTGCAAGAACCGTTCGCGCTCCATCATAGGCTCTAATTTTTTAATCAAGGCGCATAAATCTATTTTGCGATTTTGCGACTTTTCCAGCGCCGCCTCTTCGTTCTTGCTATTAACCTGAATCAAAACACTTTTCAGAATCAAGCCTTTTTTGTTTTTTTACTTGCAATCGAAATATCAAATGGTAAATAAATCTAATAGTTTGTGTGAGTAAAGGAAAAAATCAAAAGGAAAATATGGAGAGGTGGCCGAGCGGCTGAAGGCAGCTGCCTGCTAAGCAGTTGTAGGGGGTTGACCTCTACCCCGGGTTCGAATCCCGGCCTCTCCGCCACCATATTTTCCGGAAAATTTTCAAGGAGATGAAAGCCGTGGCGCCTTTTAGAGCCGAGCCGGGCGTCAAAAAATCATGAGTTCAAAAAATAAAAAAAGGAGAATGGATATGGCACCGGAAGAGGAAAAGAAAGCCTCCGTTCCCATGACAAATGAGCAGCTGATTGCGATGATAAAGGAAAAGATGGAGGAAAAAAACGAGGTCATCAAAGAGCAGCAGCATCAGATTCAAACCCTCGAAGAAAAAATACTCGGCTTGGAAGAGAAACTGGAATCGCTGAATAAGGCAAGCCAAGAGCGCGAAGACCTTGTGAAGCAACTCTCTCAAATCCTTGAATAAACAAAGCAAATAAACTGGGGAGCGAGGCGCGCTTCTGGCTGATTTTTTTTGCCCGATGCCCGCATGTTCCTGGTTCTAATGAAAAAATACCTACCATTTTTAATCCTTTGCCTTTTGCTTGCGGCGCTTATGATGCTTCCCGCCTGCCGCGAGGAACAGGGGATTAATCTGGATTTGAACTTTTCTGTAAATGTGGCAAACCCTGAAAAGGACTTTCCCAATCTTGAGGCGATCGCCAATTCAAAAAAAGACGTTTTTTATCAATATGGGCGACCGGATTTTATTCGGCTCTGGTGGACGAGCGACGGAAAGCCGCAGCGTTACCTTGATGTGGACACACGCCTGCGAGACCCCCGCGTTAAGAATAATCTAAATCAATCCTGGATTTATCTAAAAAATAACGCCGAGTTTATTTTTGATAGCAGCGAACAATATCGCCAGATTCCGCTCACGGACAAAACTCTGACCATCTGCCAGTATGGCGACCCGGAGGATGTGAAAGAGGTGACCGCCTTGGACGGCGCTCTGGAGGAGACGTGGAATTATTTCAGCCGGGGCGTTATTCTCCGCTTTCGCGATGACAAAATTGTCCATCGTCAGAATTACACGCCGATGGGACGGTTTATCAAAAAATAAGATAACCGGATATTTAATGCCAAAAAAACAAGAGAGGCATTCCCATGCTTCAAAATGATTTGCAGGAAACTCTTTTTACAGAGGAGCAAATTTTGCGCCGCATTCAAGAACTGGCGCGGGAGATAGAAAAAAATTACAAAGGGAAAAACCTTGTGCTGGTCAGCATCCTGAAAGGGGGCGTTGTCTTCCTTGCCGATTTGACCCGCGAGGTGCGCATACCCCACGCCTACGACCTTGTCGGGGCGTCCAGCTATGGAGCGCAGATATATTCCACCGGACAGGTGATTATCACAAAAGATGTTACAGTGCCGTTAAAAGGCAAGCATGTTCTTTTGATTGAGGATATTTACGATTCGGGCACAACGCTAAAAGTGGTGAAGGACCTTCTGGATGTGCATTCGCCCGCTTCTGTGGAAATCTGCGCCCTGCTCTGGAAGGAAAAGAAAAAGCGACGGCACGAGATACCCATCAAATATATCGGGTTCAAAATACCCGATGTTTTTGTGGTGGGTTATGGTTTGGATTATAACGAGAAGTATCGGAATCTGCGCTGCATCGGCGTGCTCAAACCTGAAATTTATTCATAGAACAAAATCATGCGGATTGTGGGCGGGGATAAAAAGGGGCTGACGCTTTCCACAAAACCGGGCGGGGGAACGCGTCCGCTTGCGGCTCGCGTGAAGGCGTCGCTATTTGAGATTATATCGGGGCGGCTGCCGGGGATTTATTTTTGCGATTTTTTTGCGGGCAATGGCGCCGTGGGGCTGGAGGCGTTGAGCCGCGGGGCGGAGCGCGCCCTTTTTGTGGAGAAAAATCCCGCGTGCATCCGGATTATTCGGGAGAACGCGCGCAGGTGCGGATTTGCGGACAGAGCGGAGATTGTGCAGGGCGATGTCTTGAAGGTTATCCCGACTCTTGCGCGGCGGGACGTTGACGCCGTTATATTTCTTGGACCTCCCTACGATACCGGTCTGGCGCATGAAAGTTTGATTCGTCTTGGGCAGAGCGAGTCCTTCTTGGCGGAACTTCTTGTCATTGCCGAAGTTAGGAAAAAAGAAATGCTTCTGCCCGTTTACGGAGCCCTGCGCCAGATGCGCGAAAAGTTTTACGGCGATACCCGTCTTGTCTTTTACCAAAAATAATCAACCGCAAAAAATTCATCCGTTAAAAACCCGCCTGTTGAAAAAAGCTTGCGGAAAGAACGCGGGGGTCATTATCGTCTTTTTGATATTGGACAAAGATTCTCGCAAAAAGAAGGAGGAGGCATTATGATCTGGAATCCCGATGCGGAAACTATGCCGGTCGGGCAGAGGAGGGAACTCCAGCTCGAGCTTTTGAAAAAACAGGTGAAATATGTTTATGAGCGGCAGCCCGCTTACCGCGCCAAGATGGAAAAGGCGGGCATCAAACCGGAGGATATCAAATCGCTTGATGACTTAAGGCTGCTTCCTTATTTGACGAAGGCGGATATGCGCGAAAATTACCCCTATGGACTTTTCTGCGTGCCGATGAAAGAGGTTGTCCGCGTTCATTCCTCAAGCGGCACAACCGGCAAACCGACGGCGGTCGGATATACGAAAAAAGATATTGAAATCTGGGCGGAGGTGATGGCGCGGGCGCTCGCCTGCGGAGGCGCAACGCCGGATTCCGTCATTCAGAACGCTTATGGCTATGGCATGTTCACAGGCGGTCTGGGCATCCATTACGGCGGAGAGCGGATGGGTTGCGCAGTGCTTCCCGCCTCCAGCGGTCAGACAAAACGGCAGTTGATTTATCTGCAGGATTTCGGCACCACGTTGATAACTTGCACGCCATCCTATAGCCTTCATCTGGCGGAAGAGGGCGGCGCGGAGGGCGTGGATTTCAAGAAGCTGCCGTTGAAATACGGCGTGCTTGGCGCTGAGCCTTGGTCGGAGGGAATGCGCGAAAAAATCGAGCACAATCTGAACATCAAGGCGACAGATATCTACGGACTTTCAGAAATAATAGGTCCGGGCGTGGCAAATGAATGTCTTGAACAAAAGGGGCTGCATATCTTTGACGATCATTTTTTGCCGGAGGTCATCAATCACGAAACCGGCGAGCCGTTGCCGCCGGGACAGAGAGGCGAGCTTGTTATCACAACGCTGACAAAGGAGGGCTTCCCCGCCATCCGCTATCGCACGGGGGATATCACGGCGCTTCTGGACGCCCCTTGTCCCTGCGGGCGGACGCACATCCGCATGGAGCGCATCACAGGGCGCACGGACGACATGCTCATCATCCGCGGCGTGAATGTTTTCCCCAGTCAGATAGAGAGCATTTTGATGGATATAGAAGGCGTGGAGCCGCATTATATCATTTATCTTAGACGCGACGGCGCGCTGGATGATATGGAAATTCATGTAGAGGTCAGCGAGAAGGTTTTTTCCGATGAGGTGAAAAAACTGGAGGCGCTCGCGGCAAAGATTCAAAAGGAGATTCAGGGCGTTCTGGCGCTTTCGCCCCGCATCAAACTGGTGGAGCCGAAGAGTCTTGAACGGAGCATGGGCAAGGCAAAGCGCGTTTTTGATGAGCGGAAAATTTAAATCCAAAGGAGGATTATTCTATGAACGTTCAACAGTTGTCCATCTTTTTAGAAAATAAACAGGGGCGGCTGGCGGAGGTCGCTAACCTCCTTGCCAATGCGGCGATCAACATCCGCACGGCGACGCTGGCGGACACCAGCGATTTTGGGGTGGTGCGCCTGATTGTGGATGATGTGGACAAGGCGGTGGATGTCTTGAAAGAGGGCGGCATCACAGCGGTCAAGACCGATATCGTCATTGTGGACACAACCGACCGTCCGGGCGGTCTGGCAAAGGTTTTAAATGTCATCGGAAAGAAGAATCTGAATGTGGAGTATCTTTATTCGCTGGGGACGCGCGGCGAGCGCGCCTATATCGCCCTTCGGTTTGACGATTCCGAAAAAGCCATCGCGGCATTTCAAGAATCCGGCGTGGTTGTTGTTTCCCGCGAAGACCTCAAGGCGCTGAACATGGCGTAAGTTCAAAAAATAATTTTCAGACACAAGGACATAAAAATGAAAAAATGGCGCGGGCTTCTTTTTATTCTTTTAGCGGCGGCGCAGCTCAGCGGGTGCCGGATGTATTGGAAGCTTTCCGGCGCGAATGAATATTACCGCCGCGGGCGTTATCCGGTAGACGGACGGAATTTCTCGCCGGTGGATAAATATCTGGCGAATCAAAAGGAGCCGGTGGAGGACGACGCGGAGGGCGCGCTCAACCCTTACGTCCTGCGCGTGATTGAGGCGTATCCGAAGGACGGCTCTTATCCTTATCGCTGCATCAAGGCGCCGGAATATGACCTTTACCTTGGCGTAACGCAGAATCTTTATTACAAAGGGCGCATTCTGGCAAAGGCGCATCCCAATAACACCCGATGCAGTTATTGCTGCGGGCTGACCTTTGAGATTTTTGTGCGGGCAATGCAGATGCGAAATATGCAGAAAGGCATGGATCCGGATGATTTCAACGGCATGTCTTTTTATGACCTTTTCAATCTGTTGCAAATCTGGTTCATCGAAGGCAGCGGGGACAGTCCGCAAAAAGGCATTGAATATTACGGGCTTGGCAAAAAGATTGAAGACTGGGAAGAGGCGCGCGCCGGCGATTTTATGGATTTGAGCCGGAACAATAAGACCGGACATTCGGTTATATTCATCGAATGGGTGCGGGACGATGCGGGCAAGATTATCGGGCTGAAATATTTTTCATCCAACAAAAGCGGAGTGGGCTATTTGACGGAGTATTTTAGCGATTCGGGCGGGAAGGTTTTGAGGAAATGGATCCGCCTTGCCCGCGTGGGAAGCGTGGAAAATTACAAGCCGTTTGACCGCTTAAAAATCCCTCTCCGCCGCGCCTATGCGCCGTGATGGTTGCGCCGGCGGCAAACGCCCAAAAACGGATTTCAATTCATTCCACAAACAGCGGCAAGGCGGCGTAGAAGGCGCAGGCGATGCGCAAGTCTTCTATGGCGCATTTATCTTGATTGGTATGGGCAAAACGCTCCTCGCTGGGACCGAAGCCGATGGTGGGGATGCCCAGCTGCCCCATGCTGGAAATGCCGTTGGTGCTGAAAGTCCATTTGTCAATTTTGGGGGCGCGGTTAAAAAGGGAGCGATAAGCGGCGGCGGCGCTCTGAACCAGTTTGTGCCTTTCCGGCAGAACCCAAGTGGGATAATATTTTTCCGTGACAAGCGTTTTGCCTGTGTAGGAGGGGTCGTCAAATTCCAACACCTCCACCTTTGCGCCTTTGGCGGAGGGGAGTTTTTTAATTTGGCTAATGGCGAGCGCCTTCGTTTCGCCTTTGGTCAGGCGGCGGTCAATATAAATGCGGCAGGCGTAAGGCACGCAGTTAATGGAATCGGTGTCGCATTCGATTTTGGTGACGGCGATTGTGCCTTTGCCAAGAAAGGGGTCGCTTTTTAGACGGTTGTTGAGCTCTTCAATTTCTTTAATAAGCGGCGCCATTTTATAAACGGCGTTGACGCCGCGCTCCGGGGCGGATGCGTGACTGGAGACGCCCGATGTGGAAACCAAAATCTCCATACGTCCGCGATGTCCGCGATAGATGGCGCAGCCGGTGCACTCGCCCAGAACAACGGCGTCCGCTTTTTGTTTGATGGAATGCTGCAATGCGTGTCCAAGGGCGAGCCCGTCGCAGGCTTCTTCCTGCACGCTCCCCACAACATAAGCCGTGCCGGGGAATTTTTTGCCGAGCAGTTCCTTCAATATTTTCAATCCATATATCTGCACAACCGGCGCGGCTTTGTTATCGGAGGCGCCGCGCCCCCAGACAAAACCATTTTCCACCTTGCCTTTGAAGGGGTCGAACGCCCAAGCCTTCGGGTCTGCCACGCCGACGGTGTCAATGTGCCCGTCATAGACGAGGCAGGGCGAGCCTTTTCCGATGCGCCCGATAACTGAGCCGTAATCGTCAATGAAAACCTTTTCAAAACCGACTTTGAGCATTTCCTTTTTAATGCGCAGGGCAACGGCTTTTTCGCCGGCGCTGAAAGAGGGGATTGCAACGATATCGCGCAGAAAGGAAATCATGGCGTCCGTATGTTTATCCGCCAATTTTTTTATCAAGGCAAAATCCACATTAATATTTTTTGAAGCCATGGGGTTTATCCTTTCAAGAAAATAAAACCCCTTTCCTACTACCGAAACTATTTTCGGGTCAATGGGAAAGAGGCGGAATCATCCGAAAAGTTGGCGTATTCAACAGGCTCCCATTTCCTTATAATGCGGAGGGAAATTGAATGGCGAATTTACGTCCGCAGGAGTTGCAATGGTAATACGGACCTTTGGGCTCGCTGGCAATCCCGGCAAGGATTAGGGCTTTTCTGGGAATTTTGAGGACTGTGTTTCTGCCATCGCAATCGGGGCATGTGACGCGCTGAGGGACGGAGAGTCGGGACATGCAATGGAGACAGGTGATTTGCCGTTCATCGGCATTGTTGACCTCGACCGGCTTTTTGCATAAGCCGCAAATGCAGACGCCTTCTCCGGCGTAGATAATGGGCGATTCTTGGATTTGGGTTGCGGGGGCAACTCTTGCCCCTTTTAGCGAGCGCAAAAGGGTTAGCGGTTTGTTGCATTTAGGGCAGGGAAATTTGACAATGCGGGGGTCAACGGGAAGGCTCAGCAAGGCGCTGCAAAAGGGACAGGGCGCCATAGGCGGCGGCGGTTTGTCGGTTTCTTCTTTTTTGGGGGCGTCCGGCGATTTGAATTCGAGAACCACTTCCGAGCGGGGAATTATGCCTGCTAATTCATGTTCAGGCAGTGGAATTTCCGGTTCTATTCGGGGAGGCGGCAGAGGGGCTGTAATAAAAGTCGGCGGCAGATGCGATGGAGCGCCTTTTTGTTCCGGAATCTCTTGCGGGGGAATTTCATCAAGGTTGTCATCGGCGGGTGCGGTTTCGCCTTCTTTTTCCGGCTCGGTTTTGGCAGGTTCAATATCTGCAGTTTCCTCCGGGGGAAGTATTATTTTTTTTGAGGGCAGCAAAATAGGAGAATGGCAGACGGTGCATGGCGCTGTTTGCCCCGCCTGCTCATCTTTGAAAAAGATTAATTCTCCGCATTGTCGGCATTTAACAATCAATTAAATATTTCCCAATTTTCAATTGAAGTAATATCCTGCAAGTCATCCTCTCGCGTCCAACCTTCCATTCCGTTGACGCTCCATTTCCACCAGTATTGTCCTTTGGCATACACGCCGTTCATGTTAATGCTTTCTGTTGGGGAAATATTTTTCATGTGGGAAAGGATGGTTCCGGTTTGTCCCCGCGGAAGGCTGGCGCGATAGGAAAAGTTTGTGCCGGGACCGAGATAAAGGAGGGTGCCTTTGTTGTTCGTAACCGGCGTTCCTTCGCTAAACGCAGTGGAGTATGTGGCGGGCAGAAGATTGACGAACATCATGCCGTTATAGGTGGCGCGTTCGCTGCCGTCGGAGGGAACATTCACAACGCCCTTTCCTTTAATCCACATGCATGAAGAGCCGCCGCCGTCAACGGAGGCGGCATGGGTTGCAGACAAGCGGTCGCGGCAGAATTCGGCAAGTTCCTGAAAGTTCATGCCATAAGAGCCGTTGTTCATGAATTCATCCACAACCACAAGGAAGGTGTATGTGGCATTGTATGCAAAGGCGGTGCGGGCACGTTTGAGCGTATCGGGCGAGGGGAGGTTGGTGACCTGACTGTCGATGAGTATTTCGCGGTCGCATCCAATGCTGCCATAACAGCTTGTCCAATCCTGAGCGGGGTGTTTGGGCGTCCTGCCACTAAAACCGTAGTCGCGAATGGTTAAGAAGATGGAGATAGTCTGCCCCAATACGCATTTATTTCTTAACGTTGTTGCGTATGAGCCGGAGCCGGAAAGGACAATTTGGTCGTAGGGGATGTAGGTCGAGCCTTGACCGTCGCGGATTTCCTTTATGGTTCCTGTGCATGAATTGGAGGGGGCGCCGTAAGCATAGGGGAAGCTGGGGGTATTGAGTTCCAGCACGACTTCCACGCCGCTGTTGTCGGTTTGAGTATGGGGTCCGTTGTGGCGGGTATAAACGATGAGATCTTCGGAACCGCGCGGTAGGTTGATGTTTGTAATAATGGCTTCAGACGAATCGGCGAAAACGATTTTCTGCCGGGCTGAGGAGTTTTCGCCATTCCAGACGTCGCCGCCGATTTTGGGCACGCCCCAAGCGTTGACAAAAACGCCGGAACTGCCGCTAAAGCCGCCATACCGGCGAATGAACCAACCGCTTTGAACCTGTCCGCCCAGGGGATAGCCCGACCAAGGTCCGCTGGGATAAGATTCGCGCTCCCAGTAGTCGCCGTTGACGGCGGCGATGATGTCGTTGCGTTTGCCCCATGTTTTCCAGTAATAATCGTTAAGCCCGTCGTTATAGCGCGAGACCATGCCGCTGACTGTTTCGCGTCCGTATGCGACGTTTGCTGATTTGAGATATCCGCCCGCGTTCATGGTGTCAAAGGCGCAATTTTGATTTCCGTTGAGCATCCGCGCAACATAGACGAGAGTGTTGCCCGCCTCGGTGAACTTCTGATAATCAATGCCGGCAGATATGGTTTCCCAATCCGCCCCCGCGTTTTGAGAGAAAAACATCGCCGCAAAACATATTGCGATGATACCTCGAAATAAAAAGTTTTTCAAGACAAAATCCTCCTTAAATGTATTTACATTTAGAAAAGAGCAAAGGTCTTTTTGATGTCAATTCTTTTCCGCATGGATTGTTAAAGTAAAGGTCTCAACCGCTTTGTCGGCGCCCTCCCATGAGCGGAAATTTTTCAGGACAAGACGGCTTTTGCCGGCGGTCTGCGGGGAAAGCCTCCAGATGAAGAGGGACGACCCGCCCACCATGCCAACGGGCGTCAATGATTTTTGGCTTTCCGATATGAGCCTCAATCGAGCCGTGTCCATCTCCATTATTTTCCATGTGTAGCCGGCGGTTGGGACGCCTTTGAGTTGAATTTGAAATTCCTCGCCGATTTTTAGACGGACGCTCTTGCCGTCGTCGGTCTTTTCAAAGGTGCGTATAGCGGCGGTGGGTGTAGCGGGAGCGTCATCTTTTAGCGGAGACTTTTGCGCGCATGCCGAAGCGGAGGCGGCAAGGAGTGTAAGCCCCCAAAAAAGATAAAAATTTAACATTGCTTTTTCTCCCGATTTTCTAACATGTATGATATTTAGGGGTAAGATTTTTGCAAGGAAATTCATCGAGCGAAAAGGTTTTTCTTGAATTTGATGTTTATAAACGAGTAGCAAAACTTGTTTTAAATATTTACGGAAAGGTTAAAAAAATGGCGATTATTCGTCCCTTTAAGGCATGGCGCCCCGTTCCCCAACGGGCTTCGCTCATCGCCTCGCCTCCTTATGATGTGGTGGATTACAAGCAATCTATGGAAATCGGGAAAGATAACCCGCTATCCTTTATACATGTGGTGCGCGCGGAGATAGGGCTCCCCGCCGGAACGGAGCCTCACAGCGCGGCGGTTTATCAAAAGGCGGCGGAAAATCTGGAGGCGTTTATCAAAAATGGGGCGCTTGTCGAGGAAGACCAACCTGTTTTTTACGCCTATTCCCAACGACTGGGCGGTCATTTTCAAACGGGCATCGTCGGTTGTTTCTCTGTGGATGACTACGATTCGGATGTAATCAAAAAACATGAAAAAACACGGCGGGATAAAGAGGATGACCGCCTGCATCATATCCTTGCCACATCGGCGCAGACGGGTCCTGTTTTTCTCATGTATAAAGATAGCACCCATGTGGAAACGATACTTGAAAATGTATGCGCCTACACGCCGGCATTTTTTTCTTTTTTGGCGCCGGACGGCGTGGAGCATATTGTGCATCGCATCAGCGACCCCGCCTGCATCAAACAGATAACGGAGGAAGTCGCTCGGATTGGCAGCCTTTACGTGGCGGACGGGCATCACCGCAGCGCCGCCTCCTCGCGGGCGCGGGCAGAAAGGCAAAAAGCCAATCCACACCATACCGGCACAGAGGAATATAATTATTTCATGGGCGTCCTCTTCCCAGCCAGCTCCCTCAAAATACTCCCTTATAACCGCGTGGTGAAGGATTTGAACGGATTGTCAAAAGAGGAGTTTTTGACGCGCATTCGGCATCATTTCAAATTTTCCGAAACAGAGAACCCCATACCCGCAATGAAAGGGCATTTCGGAATGTATCTGGACAAGCGGTGGTATCTTTTGATGGACAAACCTTGGGAGCACAAGTCGGACGATCCCGTTGCCAATCTTGATGTGCAGATTATGCAGGACTATCTGCTTGACCCGGTTTTGGGCATCAAGGATCCGCGGACAGACAATCGCATAAGTTTTGTCGGCGGGATTCACGGGCATCAGAAGCTGAAGAAGATGGTGGACGATGGCGAGGGAGCGGTTGCCTTCCTGATGTATCCGGTCAAGCCGGAGGATATCACCGCCATATCGGACGCGGGGCGGATTATGCCGCCGAAGTCCACTTGGTTCGAGCCGAAGCTGCGCAGCGGTCTTTTCATCCATAAAATATAAAAGCGGCGAAATATTTTTGCATGAATACCCTTGACATATATTTGGTTTTTTGGGCAGTTCGCCAAATGTTTTGTTGCGAGGAGATGCGATGAACAAAAAAAGGCTGGCTTCGCTTGAGGCGCGCGCCCGCATCCTGAAGGCGATGGCGCACCCCACGCGGCTTTTTATCATGGAAACGCTTTCCCAAAGGGAAACCTGCGTCTGCAAATTGACGGAGATGATCGGGGCGGATGTTTCAACGGTTTCCAAACATCTGACCGTTCTGAAGAATGCGGGCATTGTTTTAGATGAAAAGCGCGGCTCGCAGGTTTTTTACAACCTGCGGTGTCCGTGCATTTTGGATTTTTTCGATTGCGTGGAAACGGTAATCAAGACCGCAACGGAGGCGCAGATAAAATTGGCGCGCGCGTTGCCGGCATCTTGCAGCGGTTTCAAAAAATCGCGGCTATGACGCGTAGGATATTCAGTATGACAATAACCGGTTCTATCGGAAAAAGAAGTAGGAGGAAGCGGTAAAAAATGCGGCGAGTTTTAAAATTCATTCTTAAAATAATCATCCTATTAGTCGCGGCGGCTTTTATAATTTATTGGATGAAATTTGCGCCGATTAAGGTCTCTGTCCTCGATATCCAGCAGGGGCAAGTCATAGCCGAAGCCATGGGAACCGGAACGTTGACCGCCCGCATCCAAACGACAATCAGCCCCAAGATTCAGGGGCGTTTGATTGATTTGACCGTTGACCAGAATGATGCGGTAACAACCGGACAACTCCTTGCGGCGATGGACGACTCCGACCTGCGGGAGCAGGTTGCCATAGCCAAAGCCAATCTGGAAGCGGCGGAGGCTTCGCTCAACCGGCTTTTGGCTGAGGAGGAAAAGGCAAAAGCCGTTATCACACAGGCTCGGCTGGAACACTCGCGCAGCTCCAAACTCGTTGATACCGGCGCCATAGCAACTTCCAGCGCCGATAAAAGTCTGGAGCAATTGCAGGTTGCGGAGGCGGAGGGCGTTCGCGCCGCCGCGGCAATCGTTGAGGCAAAAAAGCAGATCGCCGCCGTGGAGAGGACTCTGCGATATCACGAAGCCAAATTGGCGGACTCCAAAATATACAGCCCGTTTGAAGGTTTGATAACGCGCCGCGACCGCGATATCGGCGACGTTGTCGTGCCCGGGTCTTCCATTTATCAGCTTATCTCGACCGGCGAAATCTGGGTTTCTGCTTGGGTGGATGAATCAATGCTGACATTTTTGCGGCAAGGGCAAAACGCGCGTCTTGTCTTTCGCTCCGAACCAAATAAAAATTATGCGGGAACTGTTGTGCGCATCAGCCGCGAGGTGGATCGCGAGACTCGAGAGTTTTTGGTGGATGTGGACACCGGAGAATTGCCCCGCAACTGGGCGCTGGGGCAAAGGGTTGAGGTGTTCATTGAGACGGGAAAAAAGGAAGACGCCGTCCGCTTGCCGAGAAACAGAGTCCGCTGGAGCGGAGGAAAGGCGGGAGTGTTTATTATTTCCGAAGGCAGAGCCGTTTGGCGCAATCTGCGACTTGGGATGACAGGCGGCGAATTTGTGGAGGTTTTAAGCGGGCTTTCAAACGGGGATCGGGTCGTTGTTGCCTCGGAAAAGGATTTTCTTAAAATAAAGACAGGGCGGCGGGTGGTGGCGTCTCCATGAATCTTGCCATACGCGATATTCATCACAAGCAAAGCCGATTTTTGCTCACAGCCCTGGGCATCGGCTTGTTGCTTATGATCGTCATGGGCATGGCGGGCATTTATCAGGGGCTCAGCGAGGATGCGCTGAGTTTTCTTGAATGCGCAAAGGCGGATTTGTGGATTGTTCAGAAGGATACGCGGGGACCTTTTGCGGAAAATTCCAAAATTCCTTGGAGCCTTGAAGACCGCGCCTATGCATTGACGGGCGTTGCCTATGCCCGCGCCTTTGTCTCCCACACAATTCAGAGGGAATACCGCGGAAAACAGATGCGCATCGTTGTGCAGGGGCTGGCATGGCCCAGAGATGACGGAAGCGCTCTGCCCCTTATCAGCGGACGGGCGCTTGGTCAGGCGCATTATGAGATGATTGCCGATAAATCTTTGGACATGGTTTTAGGGGAGCGAATTCCTCTGGGCAAAAACGTTTATACCGTTGTGGGAATTACAACCGGCATGGTGGGGCAGAGCGGCGACGGAATTGCGTTTTTTACCATTTCGGATTCATTGTCCATCCAGTTTGATGTTCCAGCGGAATCCGTCCGTCTTGAACGGGAGGCGCGGCGCTCGCGTCTGGAAAGGCAGGACACGGGCAAGACGCAACCTTCCTTATTGGCAAAGGCTTACGGACCGGTTTCGCAGATACCGGCGCTTGGGACGCAATATGTCAGCGCGATTATGATAAATGTGGCTCAAGGAGAAGACCCCAAGCGTGTGGCTGCCGTCATTGCCGGATGGAGCGATGTTTCTGTTTACAGTAACGAAGGGGAGCGGGAATTGCTGCTCATGGGGATTGAGCGCAACCGAAAACAGATAGGCATGTTTAGCGTGTTGTTGTCTATTATATCATCCATAATCATGGCGCTGATTCTTTACACCCTGACGCTGGATAAAATTCACGACATAGCCATGCTCAAGCTCATGGGGGCGCAAAACAGTATGATTATCGGCTTGATTCTGCAGCAGGCGCTTATCCTTGGCGCGCTGGGATACGGGTTGGCATATCTTTTTGGGCTGTGGATTTTCCCGCACTTTCCCCGCCGCGTTGTCATTACAAATGCAAACCTAATCCATCTGGCGTTTATTGTTTTGTTTATATCTTTTGCTTCAAGTCTTCTGGGCATCTGGAAGGCGATGAGAATTCAACCCAATGAGATATTGTCATGAAGATTAAGATAAATCCCGATGCCCCCGCTGTTGAGGTTCGGTCGCTCACAAAGGTTTATGGCAGCGGCAATACAGAGGTTGTTGCCATGAAAGATGTGACGTTCAGCGTCCGCCGCGGGAGGGTTGCGGCGTTGCTGGGACCGAGCGGCGCAGGCAAGTCAACGCTCTTGGGCGCGATAGGGTTGATTAACCCGCCGACTTCGGGTTCAATCGCCATCGGCGGCTGTCAGGTCATGAAAGACTCCAGCCCGCTGGTGGACGTCCGAGCCTTTAGGCGGAAATATCTTGGATTCGCCTTTCAAAAGGCAAACCTCATCCCCTTTTTGACCGCTGTTGAAAATGTTCAGGTGGCGATGGAAATCAATAACATTCCCCCGCGCAAAGCCCGCAAACGCGCCTTTGAACTTCTGGATTATTTGGGCGTCGGCAACCGCGCCGATAATCTGCCTTCGATGCTTTCCGGCGGGCAGCAACAGCGCGTTGCTGTCGCGCGGGCGCTGGCAAATAATCCCAGTTTGATTCTTGCCGATGAACCGACTGCCGCCCTTGATAGTTACAGGGGCAGGCAGGTTATGGAGTTGTTTCGCAAAGTGGCTCACGAACAAAATGCCGGCGTCATTGTGGTGACGCACGACCACCGCGCATTGGATGTATTCGACGAGATTTTTGAAATGGAAGACGGCGCCCTGCGATTTTCGAATCATCCGACATCCTAACGCTCCCAAACAATTGCAATCATTTATAAAGCGCCCAATTTTTCACGGCGGCGCGTCAACCCCGATTTTGATAGACTCACAAGAAACATTGCCAAAAAAAATTAAAGTTCTTGACAAAGACGGGCAGAACACAGGTAAAAATCTCTGTTAAAATCAAATCATTATACATTAGTAAATTTGTTTGTTATCAATATATAAATATAAAAAAGATGGCGTAAATAACAAAGATTCCTTTTAGATTGTTATAAAAGATAAAAAATTATTATAGGAGGTTTTAAATCATGAAAAAAGTGTCTTTCGTTGCAGTTATTGTGATTTTGTCAATAGCTGGGATTTCTGCGGCTGTGCCGGGGGTGTTTAGTTACCAAGGGCGCTTGACCGATTCAAGCAAAAAACCTATTACATCCGCGACAAATGTTACCTTTACATTCTGGGATTCTATGTCCGGAGGGAACCAATTAGGAGGCGGTTTCTCTGACTCAAAAACAGTGACGCCGGATTCCGAAGGGATTTTTAACACAACCATTGGCGATGACGGGAATCCGATTCCTGAAGCGGTATTCGCCGGCGATTCAGTCTGGTTAAATATCAATGTAGCCGGAGAAGACCTCGCCCCAAGACAGCGTATTGCAACCGTCGGATATTCCGTAAAGGCGCTAAAAGCAGACACGGCAACAACAGCAATCATAGCAATTAGCGCAGACACATCGGTAAATGCCGGAAATGCAGATACCGTTGATAACAAACACGCCAATGACTTTGCCGAGGCTGTTCACAGCCATAATCTACAGGACCTTTCAGGAGCGGTCACCGATGCCCAAGTTCCTAATGATATCACCATAGACCACGCCGCAACCGCATCGGGGCTAACAGGCGATTTAACCGTTCCGGGCAATCAGATAGCTTTAGGAAATGATATTTGGCTCAAATTAGGCGCCAATAACCGGCTTTTCATTTTAGCCAAAGGGCAAATATTTGCTTTGCCGTTTTTGAAATGGACGCACCCTAAGGGGCTTTGGGACTACATCAGCCCCGATGGGCAGAACGCATCGAGACCTCAAGTGGCAATGGACGGCAAGGGAAATGCCATAATAGTCTGGCAGCAAAGCGATGGCTCATCAAAAAGTCAGATATTCAAAAGCGAATATCGGGGCGGCGTCTGGACACATCCGGGTGGACTTTCTGACAACATCAGCCCCGATGGGCAGAACGCATATAATCCACAAGCGGCAATGGACGACAAGGGAAATGCCATAATAGTCTGGCATCAAAACGATGGTAAAAAAAGTCAGATATTCAAAAGCGAATATCGGGGCGGCGTTTGGACACATCCGGGTGGACTTTCTGGCAACATCAGCCCCGATGGGCAGGACGCATATGATCCCCAAGTGGCAATGGACGACAAGGGAAATGCCATAATAGTCTGGCGGCAAGGCGATGGTTCAAAAAATCAGATATTCAAAAGCGAGTATCGGGGCGGCGTTTGGACACATCCGGGTGGACTTTCTGACAACATCAGCCCCGATGGGCAGGAGGCAACGAGTCCTCAAGTGGCAATGGACGACAAGGGAAATGCCATAATAGTCTGGCAGCAAAGCGATGGTTCAAAAAATCAGATATTTATGAGCGAGTATCGGGGCGGCGTTTGGACACATCCCGGTGGACTTTCTGACAACATCAGCCCCGATGGGCAGGACGCAGATAATCCTCAAGTGGCTATGGACAACAACGGGAACGCCATCATAGTCTGGAAGCAATATGAGGGCTCATCAAGTAATCAGATATTTATGAGCGAGTATCGGAACGGCGTTTGGATACATCCTCAAAACATTTCGGACTATATAAGCATCGTTCATCAGAATGCGCATGATCCCCAAGTAGCAATGGATGATAACGGAAACGCCATTATTGTCTGGATGCAAAACGATGGCGCAAATGATCAGATATTTATGAGCGAGTATCGGCGCGGTGCTTGGAAACACCCCGCAAGTCGTTCGGACAACATCAGCCCGGATAAACAATCAGCATACTTACCCCAAGTGGCAATGGACAACAACGAAAACGCCGTTATTGTCTGGCAGCAAATCGATGGCTCAAAACGTCAAATATTCAAAAGCGAATGTTGGGGAGGCGTTTGGAAACATCCGAGTGGACTTTCTGACAACATAAGCCCCGATGGGCAAGAAGGGCTTGGTCCCCAAGTGGCAATGGACGACAACGGAAACGCAATTATTGTCTGGCAGCAATTCGATGGTTTAAAAAATCAAATATTCAAGAGCGAGTGCGGTGGTTTTGGATTCTGATAGAATCTTTGTAATGGCGTGTTTTGCAATATATTTGATTGAAAGCCGTCCAGTTAGAGGCCAAAGGAAATCGGAAGAGTGAAAAAAAATGAAAAAAACTCTTGCATTCAAAAAAATAGTGTAGCATGGTTTTATTGTTTGTTTGTCAACTCAAGCAAGTAACGCGAAAGTTAGATGAGGCAAAAAGTTAAAAAAGAAGTTGACACGCTAAATGGTCGAGACGTAAGTGTCGTCCTATGTAAATTCGAAAACAGGAAATAGAAAGGAGATTTGTAATTATGAAAAGGAAATGTGTGGTGCTGGGTATTTTGATTGGATTGATGGCGGCTTCCGTCTTTGCGGCGGATATCAGCCTTCCCGCTATAGTGGTGGGTCTTCCGGGCAAAACAGTCGAGGTGCCCATCTCCGGCACAGGCGATAATATCGCGGGAATCAACTTCACCGTCACCTACAGCCCCGACCTATTGAGCGATCCGGTTGTTTCGTTAGGCGATCTTGCCGAAGGGTTTACACTGGAATCGAACACAATTAAAAGCGGCGGCGCCGAAACAGGCGAGGTGCGCGGCGTTATCTATCCCCCCAGCGTCCCAGTGGGAACGTTCAAATCCGGCGAAGGCGTCATTGCCAAAATCGTTTTCACGGTTAAAGCGGATGCAGCGGCTTGTGAGATGTGCGATCTTATTCTTGATATAACTCAGCCGGAAAAATTCGGTGTTTCCAACGCCGCCGGCGAAAGCAAAACAGCCGACTATACTGTGAAAAACGGCAAGTTCCAGGCAACTTACAAAGCGGACTTCAATCTGGATGGAACGGTCAACCTCTCCGATTTCACGATTCTTTTGGATGGATGGGGAAGCCCATATGATCTGACCGATTTCACCAATCTGTTGGATGACTGGGAAAAAGTATGCAAATAATCAAAGATAACAAACAACTCAAAAAGGAGTGAAAAAATGAGGAAACAACTGTTCGCGTTAGTCGTGGTTGCTCTGTGCTTCTCGCAAATTCTTTTTGCCCAAACTCCCGCTGGTTCCTTGAGTTTGAGTCCCGCAACGGGCACATATCCCGTCGGCGCTAACATTGAGGTGCAGGTTCTTATTGACTCCGGCGGAGAACCGGTCAAAACCTGCCAGACCTATATTAATTACGATGCAACGGCGCTTTCAATCACCGCAAGCGGTATAACCGTTGACGAAGATGTGTTTGATTTCAAACTCATCAAAAAAGTGGATGCAGCCAAGAGCCAGGTTCAGATCGTTTATGGATGCAATGAAACGGAACCTCCCGTTGGTAACGCAATCCTTTTCGCCACGCTCAAGTTCAAGGCTCTAAAAGAAGGCGTTACAGCAGTGACATTTGATCAACCCAATTCCCGAGCCCAAAAGTCCGGCGCAATAGATCTGATTGGCGCGTGGAACGACGGTTCCTACACTATCGGCGGCGGTCCAAAGAAATGGGAATTCACTACCGATGCGGAAGGCTGGCTGAATACTGGACAGGTTCTACCCTTTGACGCGCCTGTTTATGCGCATTCAGCAACTGCCCCCGGCACGCTCAACATCACCTGCAACAGCACCAATACATATGGGTTCTGGTATAAGGACGCCGCAGTGGATAATATCGCCGCGGATACCCTTTATCGCGCCCGCTTTGCTGTGAAGAGCGACCAAGCCGATAAGAAGATGACCCCCACTTTCCGCTTGCGCTATAACGCCTCCAACTTTATGCAAGGCGATGCTCTGACAGTGAATAGTTTGGGCGAAGGCGAAGCCTCTCCTGATGATTCAGCTTATAAAACTTATGACCTTTATTTCCGTCCGCAGCACCAAGCCATTGGCACGGGAATAACAGGCACGCTTTCTTTCGACCTTATTAATGTAGAATCCGAAGACGCCGCCGTGGCGACCCTCATGCTGGATTGGGTGCAGCTGGACAAGATGCCCATTGCAAACGCCGGAACTCCGACTCAGGTTCAGCTTTACACCTTTGATACGGGCGGGGAAGGCTGGACAAACAGCGGGCAGATTCCCTTGGGCACCTTTGACGCGCCGCAATTTGAGTGGATTGAGGAGGGTTTTGGCGCTCTGGCTATGCAAACCGTTAGCAACTATTGCTACGGTTTCTGGCAGAATGAGCAAACCCAGATAGCAATGGACCAAGCCGTTCTTTATCAGATTCGCGTAAAAATAGGCAACGAAGCGATACCTGCCAAAGTGGCAGCGGCTCTGCCGACTATCCGCGTTCGTTTCTATGATCACGAAGCCAATCAGATGGTTGGAACCTTTCAGTCACCGGTTTGGAAGACTTATGAAGAGCCTGTGACTGGCGGCAAGGATTTCGCCTTCGATAACTACTATGCCTATTTTAATAACAAATACGGCATGGGCGGCAACCTTGGCGTGGCGGTTGAGGTAATCAACCTTGATTCTTCGGCGCCTGCAGAGGTTAGGTATGCCGTTGACGAGGTGGAAATTTCAACGATTGCTATTCCGACATTTTAATCGGGAAAACAAAAAAGATATCTGAGGACTGAGTCTTCAAAATAATGGGCGGGAAAAGGGCAACCTTCTCCCGCCCGATTTTTTTTGGGGGAGGATAATTGGGAGGAAAGTTCGCGAAAAGAGCCAAAAAGATTTGTGCTGTTTGAGCTTCTGAAAGAGATGCCAATTAATGGGTATTCCAGCCGCCATCGCTCTGCCCAGTTTTTTTTGAGACGCATAGGCAGCGCTGAACATAATCACTTTGTCAAATTGATTGCAAAAAATTGTTGCTTAATCGGATAAGCGGTTTTTATAGTCATTGGCAATATATCTGAAAATAATCATATTTTAGAGTAGAAAAATTAAATCAGGAGGTTGGACATGAAGGAAAAGAAAATCCTCGTTAGCGCCGTTTTGCTTTGGAACAAGGATGTCAAATATCCAGCGGGCGATTTCAAAAAAACAATCGAAAGCATTCTGGGGCAGGATTATGGCGCACAGGAAGTCATCGTTGTTGATGGCTCCGGCAAAAAAGCGCCGACGCCCTATCTGAACGATGCTATTGCCAAAAAGGTGAAACTGGTGGCGGGCGAATTCAAGAACCGCGCCGCTTATTTCAACGCCGGCATAGCCAAAGCAAAAGGCGGCTATATCCTGCTGGTCAACACCTTAGAAAATGCTATTGAATTCCGCAAAAGCGCATTTGACACCTTTGTGATTGCCGCCGAGCGCAATCCGGACGCTGGATTCATCTTTTCTGATTATGAACGCATCGCCCCCGATGGCAAGGTGAGCGAGGTGCATCTGCTCCCCTATCATCAAGGGCGGCTTCGCGATGCGGTGGATTTTGGTCGGGCTTTCTTTTTCACCGCCGCGATGATGAAGAAACTCAAAGGCTTAAAAGAAAAATACGATGCGGCAGACCTTTATGACCTTCGTTTCCGCGCAGAGGAAAAAGGCGACCTGATTGGAATAGCCAATCGTTTTAACGGCTCGCTTTATAGCGTGAAGGAACAGGCGGGGGCGTTCGACGTCTTTTATTATCTCAAAGCGGGCAAAAAGGTTGCCCTCGAACTCGAAGCGGCTTGCACGGAGCATCTGAAACGCATTGGCGCTTATCTGGCTCCCGGGCAGAATTACCGCCCTGTCAAATATTCGCCCGCCGATGAAAAGCAGTTCAAGTGCCTTTTCACGGTGGTCACGCCGGTATTCAATCGTCCGGAATTCATCCGCGACGCCATCGAGTCGGTTCAGGCGCAGACACTTGGACGCAAGGTTGAAATGATTGTCGTATGCAACGGCGGCGAGAGCGATCCCACATGCGCGGCTGTCCGCGAATATATGAAGGGCGGCTCCAAATACGACCCCAAAAAACCTGATGTGGATCTTATTGTGACTGATATCAACAACCTTGGGCTTTGCTTTAACCTCGGATTGAAAAAGGCGCGCGGGAAATATTACCTGCAACTGGATTCGGACGATCAGTTGACGCCGGATTGCGCCGAGAAGACCCTTGCGGTTTACAAAACCGATCCCAAGATAGGGCTTGTGGTTGGCTCTTATGAAGTCTGGGAGAAGAAGCCCAACGGCGAGCTTTTCCGCCGGGAGGATATCCCTGTTGTTACGCATGATGAATGGACGGAGGAAAACGGGCGCAACAACCTGCTCCGCATCAATGGCGCGGGCGCTCCCCGTTCCGCCCATATCAAAGTGATTTGGGAGATGGGCGGATTTGCCTGCAATGACGAGCCTTATTCCCGCAATTACGGCGAGGATTACGGTCTGGTTTGCAAGATTATCGAAAAATACCGCATGGGGCGCGTCTGGGATCCCATTTATAAAGTTATCCGCCACTCCGGCGGAACCGACCACGCCATCAATCAGGAAACCATTGACCGCAACGATAACGCCAAAGACCACATGCGTCTGCTCGCGCTTGTCCGCCGCATGCAGATAAACGCAAAGTAATCCATAGCACGGATTAAATCATAAACGGCGCCGGCAGGGCGGAAGCAAAATCTGTCGGCGCTTTTTTATTTCAGGGTTGGTTTTGGGGATTCACAAAAAGAACGCGCAGATGAGCGCAGAGGCAGGTGTTGCGTGCGGTGCAATTAAGAACGATTTTACGATTATGGACAAATTGCTATTAACCTATTCGAGTTTAAAATTTTGACCTTGTAAATCATGGGCAAGCAGCAGGCTTTTTACTGGAATTTGAAATGTTTGCGGACGGGTTTTTTGATATCCCAGATGCAATCAATCCCTTTGGGGAATGTGACAAAATCGCCTTTGACGATGTGGATTTTTTTACCGTCGCTTGTTTCGACGACGACTTCGCCCTCGATGAAATAGCACGTTTCCTGCTGGTCGTAAAGCCAGCGGAAACGCGATACTTCCTTGCCCCAAATGGGCCAGGAGTAAACCCCGAGAGTCTCCAACATATTTTCAGTTGGAGTCTCAACCTTGATTTCCATATTTTCCCTCCAAAAGATAGTTTAGCATGCTACCCAAACCTAACTAAGAAAGTTGAAATCATTTTGCCGACAAAAGCAAGAACAATCTTACAAAGGCTCCCAAAAATCATGAGGATTAAAAATATTTTGAAAATAGTTCTTGACATGGAATGGTTCTAAAATTAAAGATTGTTTATATTATTTTAGATTATAAACATGGAAAGATTAAAAAATATTTTATTAGAGCATGATTTGCGCCCGTCGTTCCACCGGATTAAGGTGCTTGAATATCTTGTGTCGTGCAGGACTCACCCGACGCCGGAGCGGATTTATCTGGATTTGCGGGCGGCAATCCCTACGATTTCGCGGGCGACTGTTTATAACTCGCTGAAGGTATTTGTGGAAAAGGGGCTGGCTTGCGCGCTGCATGCGGATGGGGAAGAGGCAAGATACGATTACAAAGATTCGGAACATGCGCATTTTTATTGCGTGCAGTGCGGGAAACTCATAGATGTAGATTATCAGTGTCCAAGCCTTAAATTAAAAAAAATAGGCAACCATCAGATTAGGGAGGCGCATCTTTCGTTTCGGGGGATATGCGCCGATTGCTGGAAGGAGAAAAACGACTGACATGCAAATCAACGCCTTGTTCAAGATTTCCTACGGGATGTATATCTGCAGCGCGCAGCACGGCGGCAAAATGAACGGCTGCATTGTGAATACGGTGACGCAGGTGGCGTCTCAGCCGGTGCTGATAGCGGTGACGATGCACAAAGATAATTTAACTCATGATATGATAAAGCAAAGCGGCGCTTTTGGCGTTACGATTATTACAAAGAGCGCCCCGTTGAGATTTTTCGGCAATTTTGGATTTAGAAGCGGGCGCGATATGGATAAATTTCAGGGTGTGAATTACAGGGTCGGCTCGACCGGCGCGCCCATCGTTCTTGATAACGCGTCGGCGTGGATGGAAGCGGCGCTGGTGGGCTCGTATGACGCCGGTTCGCACACGATTTTTGTGGGCGAGGTCAAAGACGCCGCGATGGTCAAGGACGAAGAGCCGATGACGTATGCCTTTTATCGGGAGAAAAAATGCGGGACGGCGCCGAAAAACGCCCCCACTTATGTCAGCAAAGACACAGAACAAAAGGAGGTATGTCGAATGAAAAAATATCGCTGCATCGTTTGCGGGTATATCTATGACCCCGCTGAGGGAGATCCTGATGGAGGCATCCAACCCGGAACTTCTTTTGAGGATATTCCGGAGGGTTGGGTTTGCCCCTTGTGCGGCGTTGGCAAAGACCAGTTTGAGCCTGTGGACTGAAAGAAGCCATAGACAGGGAAAATAAACGGCGCAACGTTCAGCCGGCTATTGAAAATTAACAAGGAGGGGTTGAAGCGTGAAGAAAATGACTGAGGAGTTTTTGGGTAATGCGTTTGCAGGCGAAAGCCAGGCGCATATGAAATATGCGATTTATTCCGAGGTGGCGGAAAAAGAAGGCAAGGCGAATATCGCCCGGCTCTTCAAAGCCATTTCGTATGCGGAGCTTGTTCACGCCCGCAATCATCTGCGCGAGATGGGCAAAGTCAAAAGCACAACGGAAAATCTGCAGATTGCCATAGACGGCGAAAATTATGAGGTGGATGAGATGTATCCCGCCTTTTTGGAAGTGGCGAAGATGCAGGAGGAAAAGGGCGCGGGGCGCAGCTTTTATTTTGCCATAGAGGCGGAAAGGATTCATGCGCAGATGTATCAAAAGGCAAAAGGCGCGGTGGAATCCGGCAGCGATATTCAGATTGGCAAACTTTCCATCTGCCCCGTATGCGGTTACACCCACGAGGGCGATGACGTCCCTGAAAAATGCCCTGTATGCGGCGTCAAAAAAGAACTTTTTGCAACTTTTTAAAATTTGAAATAAACCCAACAAGGAGGAATGGCTATGATTTCAAAAAAAATGACGGAGGCGTTGAATAAACAAATCAACGCGGAATTGTTTTCCGCGTATCTGTATCAGGCGATGTCCGCATGGCTTTCTTGGAAAAACTTAAACGGCTTTGCTAAATGGTTTACCTTGCAGGCGCAGGAAGAGCAAAGCCACGCGATGAAAATCTATGAATATGTCAACGATCAGGGCGAGCGCGTAATTTTGGAGGCGATTGACGCCCCTCAGACGGATTATGCGTCCGTCAAAGCCGTTGCGGAAGAGCAGCTCAAGCATGAGAAGAAGGTGACGGCGCTCATCAATAATCTGGTCAAGCTTGCCCGCGAGGAAAAAGATGTTGCCACTGAGATATTCTTGCAATGGTTCATCAGTGAGCAGGTGGAAGAGGAGCGCAACGCCGAGGAGATTATCAACAAACTTGAGATGATCGGCGACAAAGGTCCGGGCATGTATATGCTCGATAAGGAAATGGGCGCGCGGGAATAGCGAATAAAAAATTGCGAATTCAAAAAGGAGGGTTTTAGAAATGAAATTCGGAGAAATACTCAAAGGGGCGGATAAAGAAGGCAAAGAAAAACACGTCCCAATTATTGAATTGGATAAATGCGACAGCGAAGTTCCGAACGTCGTGCGCGTGATTGTCGGCAAGGAAGTGCCCCACCCCAACACGGTGGAGCATCATATCGCATGGATTGAACTTTATGGCATAAAAAAGGAAGGTCAGGTGATATTCTTAGGCAGGGCGGAGTTTGCGCCTTCTTTCACTAAGCCGAACGCGCGTTTTTATGTAAACGTTGCGGATTTCAAGGAATTCATCGCCCTTGAGTATTGCAACATTCACGGCGTGTGGGAAAACACGCTTGTCGTTGAGCAGTCCGCCGGCGGGCACTGCTGCTGCTGCGGCAATTAACGCTTTCCATAACAACTGACGGAACCCCTTCTTTGGGAAATTAAACAACCAAAGAGGGGGTTTTTTATTGACCCCGCCCCGTTCCCGCCGTATCGAAAATCAGATTGTTGTGTTAAATTGCCGCGCAATTCGGAGAATTTGATGATTAAGCCGCTTGAAGCGCATGAGCATCAATTGGATAGCATCGCCGGTCACGCCCTCTTAAAAAAGATGACAAGGCGTTTTGCGGAGATGGGCGCATTTCCTCATGCGATGATTTTTCACGGACCGGCGGGCGTCGGCAAAAAATCATTTGCCTATGCGATGGCAAAATTTATCAACTGTGTGGGCGAGCGCGGCTCCCTTTCTTGCGGCTGCCCCGCCTGCCGTAAAATTTCCCGCCAGACATATATTGATTTGAAAATCCTCAAGCCGGAGGGAAGTTCCCGAACGATAAAGATAGAGAACATCCGCGCATTGCAGGAAACCGCCTATATCACGCCGGTGGAGGCGCATCGAAAAATAGTATTCTTTTTTGAAGCGGAGAAGATGAGCCGCGGCGCGGCGAACTGCATTCTCAAGATTCTGGAAGAGCCGCCGCGGCATCTGGCGATGATTCTGATTACAGATAATTATAACTATTTGCTGCCGACCATTCGCTCGCGTTGCATGAACTTTCGATTTTCGCCTTTGCCTGTGAAGGAGTTGCGCGATTGGCTCATTAAGCCGAATCGAGTTGATGAGGCATTGGCGGAGATTGTGGCGGCGCTTTCCGAGGGGAAACCGGGCGTTGCGCTGGAAATGGCGCGCGGGGCGTTTCATGAGCGGCGCGGGGCGATGGTGCGGGAATTGGAGACGTTGGAAAAGTATGGATTTGCCGCTATCTTCCGCACGGCGCATAAAATCGGTGAAAGCTCAAAAGACTTGCATACGGCATTGAACGACCTTCTCATCTGGTATCGAGATTTGCTGGTGAACCGCATTGCGCCGGATAACCCTGCGCTGCTGATTAACAGGGATTTTTCTGAGGCGATTTCATCCGCTGTTTCTCAATACAGCGTTCGAGGTTTGTATGAAGCGTGCCGTACGCTGATGGAGCGTCAATGGCTTACCCAGCGCATGGTTCCCGCCTTTCTTGTATTGATGGTCATTCTGAGCGAGATAGGCACGAGCCTAAAAAAGGCATGAGAGATAATGTATAAACATTTGGCATGGCGGCGGATGAGAAAAATTTTGAGTTGTGTTTTCCCTTGATTTCTGCAATTAAAAAAGTCCATTAATAAAGATTGTGTGTTATATATTGCGAAATCGTTCATCCGGTGTTTTGGTTTTGATTCACGTAAGGGCGGGGAAAATTTTTCCATAGGAGTCTGTGGAAGATGGCGACAGTTCTTGAAAAACTGCTGGAGCGATTTAATCCGACATTATCTGCGGAAGCGATATTAACGGATTTGGAACTGGAACCGCAGGCGGACTCCGCCGACAGCCGAGTTTTGATAGCCCGCTGCCCGCTGCATAACGAGCAAGGCAATACATCCCTGCGCGTATATACCGGAAGAAATTGCTATGTCTGCGAAAATGAAAAATGTCCGGGTCATGAGGAAGGCAATCTAATTAAGTTATACGCAAAGGCGCGCAAGCTTTCTTATGAAGACGCGGGGCTTAAATTATTCAACACCTTTGGGCTGCAGACAACTGAGGAGAACGCCTCGCTAAAATGGAATTTATATATAGCTTTTGCGGAAAAGTTGAGCAATGAGGAATTGGGGCAGGCGGCAAAGAACATGCTCATAGTCGCCTTCAAAGAATTTCCGCGCAATATGGTCGTCATCAGCCGTCTGATAAATATATACAGCCGCGAAGGGAATAAAGAAAAGACGTGCAATTTCCTGCTCCGGGCGGCTCGTCTCGCGGCGGAGAATAAAAATTACGACAGCGCCAGAACCGCCATTAAGCGTGTTTTTTCGCTCGATGCGGAAAATAAAAAAGCGCGTGAACTTCTGGGAAAAATTATCTCCCGCGAATGGGCGGATTTTTATTCCTCAGCCGACAATTCCCATGCGGATGAGGAATCGCTGATGGAGTCTCTCAAAGAGACGACCATCACGCCGACGCTGCGGTTCCGGCTGACGGAAATTCTTTTAAAGAACAAGCGTCCGGAGATGCTCAAGCGGCTTTACAGCGATCTGCCGGAGGACCTTGATTATGAGCAGCAGGAACACCTTGAAGAGGTTGCGCGCCGGCTGAGCCGATGCATTGGCGCGATAGATGATGTTGTGGCGGCGAATCTTTTGCTTTCGGATATTTTGATGAAGTTGAATAACCCTGAACCGGCGCGGGAAGCCATTCTGAACGCCCAAAAAGCGATTGAAAACGGGAAGTCGCCGGAATACCGCGAAGAGGTGGCGGCGCGGCTCAAAGATTTTGAAAACCTTATAGTGAAAAAACAATATGAACACGCTCTGGCTCTGATGCAGACGGGCAATTATGAGGCGGCGCTGGTCGGTTTTGAGCGCGCCCTTGAAACCGGAGAGATAACCGCCGAAATAGCCGAAAAAAAGATTCATTGCCATTTCAAACTCGGGCAATATGAGGAGGCTCAGAAGGCGTGCCTTGCCATTGCGGGGCTTTATCAGCTGGAAAAAAAACGCGCGGACGCGGCGCTTTCGCTTTATCGGGCGTTAATATTCCAGCCGCGAAACAAGGAGGCGCTCTTCAAACTGATTGAGGTTTTTAAACAATACGGGGCGAATGATCAGGCGGAGCAGGTGGCGGAGTTGGCTGGGCGTTTGTTGACGGTGGAGCCGATTCCCGGCATGGATACAGAAAAAAAATCGGCGGCGGACGAACGCAAGCCCTCGCCGCCGGTGATTGCGCCTCCTATGTTTGCGCCGCCCCGTATCCGCGCGGAGGCGCCCCCGCCCCCAGCGGAGCCGGCTGAAGATTTTTACCCCATTGAGATTCCCATTCGCGTGCGTTTTTACACAAGCAGCGATTCAACCGACCGCATCGCCCCCATCGAAGCGACCACCGTCTCCATAGCCATGACTCGGATGGTCATCAACTGCGGCATAATCAACATCCCCGGCATCAAACCCGCGTCCATGAATTATGTGCTTCAGAATTGTCAGATTATGGGGACGTTGATTCTGCCGGAGCACGATGAGCCGATTCGTCTATTTGGAAAGATAACAAAGATTCAAAATCGCCGCGAAGGCGAATCGTTTCAGAAAGTCATCACTGCGGAATTTCAGGAGACAAGCGATCCGGGCATAAAAGTATATGAGAGTTTTGTGAAAAAAATGGCTGACGGCGATTACAAACCGGCGCCGCTTGCGGTTGCCCCTGCGAAATCCCCCCGCGCCAAAGATGAGAAGATAACCAAAGAGTTGCTTGTTTCCGTGCGTTTTCTTGATGAAAACGGCGAGGAAAAGACCGGCGAAATTTTTTACGCCAATACGGTGAGCATTCAGCGCAATGGCATGAATTTGAACATGGGCGACCTTAATGTTAATGGCGTGCCTCAGCACTCGTTAAGTTATTTCCTGAAAAACAGCACGTTTGAGCTGACGATTCCCCTACCGGAAACAAACCAAACCGCGCGGCTTTTTGCGAAAGTGCACAATGTGCAGAATATGAAACTCCGCGGCAAACGCTCCAAAATTATCGAACTGGCTCTTCTTGATTCTTCCGGTAGCGATAAACAGATTTACATTGATTATCTGAAACAGCTTACTTGATTTGCGAATTAAAAAAAGCGTTTTTTAAAATGCGGAAGCAAACAAGAATTTACTAATGGCTTATGACCGATGTCTAAGGACTGATGTCAGGTTTTATTCAGATATACACAGGCGCGGGAAAGGGCAAGACGACGGCGGCGTTGGGTTTGGCATTGCGCGCTGCGGGCGCGGGGATGCGCGTTTTTATCGCCCAATTCCTGAAAGGGCGCCCCTATAGCGAACATGCCAGTCTGGCTCGTTTGGCTCCTGAAATCGAGATTCGGCAGTTTGGTATGCCCGCCTTTGTGATGGGCGAGCCTTCGCCGGAGGATTTGGCGGCGGCGGAAGAAGGCGTCCGCGCCGTTCGCGAAGCCTTTGCCTCCGGTCGGTATGGTCTTGTGATTCTTGATGAGATAAACCTCCTTCCTTCGCTTGGCATCCTGCCTTTGGAAACCATTCTCTCCTTAATGGACGAAAAGCCAGCAGATGTGGAACTGGTTTTGACGGGACGGGGCGCGGATGTGCGATTGATTGAGCGGGCGGATCTGGTCACGGAGATGCTCCCTCTCAAGCATTATTATGAAAAAGGCGTTCCCGCCCGCGCGGGCATTGAGAAATAAAGAAAGGTTGATATATCTAATTTTATTTGACGTCGAAAATCGGCATCTGATATATATGTATTAATAAAATAGGGCGAGTTCTTTTGCGTTAAAAAAATCTTTTATGAAATAGTTTTTTTAACGAGGAACTCTTAATGGGTATGCTATATCCAAATTTTTTGAAGGAGATAAATAATATGAGCGGAAAATGCTTTGCAGGGAAAAGAGCCATGGGTTTTTTATTTTGTGTTCTGGCGCTTTTGATAACTTCAACGATTTCGGCGCAGACGACGTTTGTGACGAGATGGGACTATATCCCAGTGCCGGAGGGCGGTTCGAGGCTGGTTCATTTCAAACTTTCAAGCGAGCCAGCCGCCGATGTGACCGGCACAGTTGCGCCTGCGGCAGGCGGAGACAATGATATTACCGTATCCGCCGGAACGCCTTTTACCATCGAAAAGGCTAATTGGAACACATGGATTGCTTTCACGCTGAATGCGGCAGCGGACCCGGATGAGATAAACGGCACGGCGAATATTGAAATTGTGGAAACGAGCGGAAACGGCATCCCCAAAAAAACGATTGTCGCGCGGGAGATGGATAAAGACGGCATCATTACTGTGGGCGGAACGCTGACGAAAAACACAGTGTGGAGCGACACCCAGCACGATTATCATATCACATCCGCTATCACTATACCGGAGGGCGTTACGCTCACGATAGGACCCGGCGCCACAGTAATTCAAGATGGCGGGATGTACCGCGCCTTCACCGTGCAGGGCTTGCTTCAGGGCAAGGAAAACTTTTTTCTTTTGAACACATGGACGGATGTTTCAGGCGGCGACCGCCCGGATGAGCGTTCAAACGCCATTAATGTTGAAAACGGCGGCGTTCTTGTTATCAAGGGAAGCACGCTGCGATCCGCCGAGTGGCGGGGTCATCATGCCGTTAATGATTATTATGACGATTGGTCGGCTATTATCGAGGCGAAGGATGGTTCCAACGTAACCATCAGCGGCTGCACATTTGACACATTCAACCAAGGGGATCTGAATTTGCGGACGGTCATTGGCGTTGTCCTTCAAGCCGGTTCGCAGGCTCTCCTTAATGATTACTCCGCTCCAAACTCATTCAGGAATTTTCGGTCGGGCATCCAATGGGTTTTCGGCGCCAAGAGCCAAACTGTGGCAAAATGCAATTTCACCGATTGCGAGATTAACGTGCGAGTCTGCGGCGATGTGACGTCGAACGTTGCCCTGAATAACTCAAATCAGCATTTGTTCGGGGTTATCAATGTAGCTGCGGGCGGTGTTTTGGCGATGAATGCCGGCAGCACCCTTTACAATCCGGGACATAGAATTAGTGTTTCAGGAAAATTGACAGGCGCAAACGCCAGATATTATGCGGAGACCTGGACAGACTCATCCGGTGGGGATCGTCCCGATGAACGTTGGAATGGACTTTATTTTTTGGATGGGAGCGAGGGTATTTTTCAAAAATGCACACTGCAATCTAATGAACACAGATGGGATTCTCTGCATAATCTTTATGATGACTGGTCGGCTTTGATATATTCGGAGGGAGCCAGCAAACTGACTTTAGAGGGCTGCGCCTTTGAATCTGTGAACTTGGTCTATTCTGAATATAGAACCACGTTTGGGGTTTTAATCGGAAGCGATACAAGCGCCACAATAAAGGAATCGGGCGGGACGCCTTCTTCCTTCAAGGGGTTCAATACGGGCATCTACTGGATTTTTGGCTCGGGCGTTACAACCCTTGCGGATAGCAACACCTTTGACTCATGCGTTTATAACGTGCGTATGAAAGGCGAGGTGGATAAAGCGATTCGGATGCCGATTGCCGCTTGCAATGCCATGGACAACGTAACCGTTAAAAACGGCGGAAAGATTACCGTGCCCGCCGGCAGCCGCTGGATCGGGAACGCAAGCCAGTCGCATCGCTTTACGATTGAATCGGGCGGCGAGCTTTACGCGACAAACGCCTTTATTAACATGGCGTATCCGATAGTTGTTAAGGGCAAGGCGGATGTCCGCGGGACGACTATCACCGTTAGCACGTGGACAGACCTTACGGATGGGGACCATCCCGAAGAGCGCCTGAATGGGTTTGATATTCGTGAAACCGGCGCCGGGTTCTTCAGCAATTGCAACTTTTCTTCAACGGAATACCGCTGGGAAGCAAACAACCATTTCTATGACGACTGGTCGGCAATTATTGACGCGCGGGACACGAGCCAGCTGACCGTTGAGGGCTGCTCCTTCACCTCGTTGAATAATTATGGCAATTATCGGACGGTTTTCGGAATCAGTCTTTTCGGAACGGTCAAGGCGGATATCCGAAACCTTGGGACAAAACAGAACTCTTTTACAGGCTTTCATTCCGGCATATGCTGGCGGTTCGGCTCGGAAACACAAACCATTGCCCGTTGTCAATTCACAGACTGCGATTATGACAACCTCCGTCTTGCAGGCGATATTTCAAAGGCGCTTGTCTTTAATAACCTCCGCCAGAATATGGGCACGGACATCGCCATCCTGAGCGGCGGGCAGATGACGTTGGCGCCGGGCAGCGAATTAAGCAATCGGGACTGGCGTCATAATGTAACCAGAAGGCTCAGAGTGCAGGGAACTCTTACCGGCACAGACGCCTCTTTTTATGGCTGGACATGGACAGATTTAACGGATGGCGAAGAAGGTGAAACTCAAACAGGAGAGAGGTATAACTTGATAGATTTGGACGGCGGAACAGGCATTTTCAAAAAATGCACATTCAATACTAGCGAGCGCCGCTGGGAATCGCTTAACCATTATTATGACGACTGGTCTGCCGTTATCAACTGCATTGGAACTGCTAATCTGACCGTAGAGGGATGCAACTTTGAAAGCCTTAAAGATTATGGTTATTACCGGACGGTCTATGGCATTCGTTTTGCGGGCGAAGAGACGGCGACCATTGGACCTTGGGTCGGGCAAACAACCATCAATAACACTTTCAAGGGATTCCAAGCCGCTTTTGGTTTGAAACTGAAAAAAACCAGCCCGAATATCTCCGGAGTGGTTTTGGAAGATTGCCCCAGATATTTGCGTCTAAGCGGGGATGTTGAAAGCAATGTTACGCTTTCGCCTAATTTGGATATCTGGATGGGAACAAATATCGCAGTCAAAACAGGCGCAACGTTAACCATTCCCAACGCCCGCTTTCTTAATGACACATGGTTACGATGGCTCACCATTGAGACGGGCGGCAAACTTATATTAACAGATTCAATTTTCATTAGCAATCAGACGCCTGTCTTAAACGCGGGCGCTTTCGAGGCGACAAACAGTCTCATCCATTTGCGAACAAGGCGGAATCAAGGCGACATGAACTATCGCAACGGTATGAGAATCACAGGCAAGGGCAGCGCCAAATTTACCAATTGTACAATTAAGGCAGAAGAATATGAGAGCCATAATGCATATGAAAACGCTCTTCTCCATGTAACGGACGAGGGCTCTCTAACCTTGGATGGCAGCCTCCTCATGAATTCCTATTGGTCAACATATCCTCTTCACAATGCCGTCTGGTGGAATTCCACAGGCGACCTTACCATCAAGGGCACCACCTTCACAAAGAATACACGGGGATTGAAGGTGACGGGGAGTTTCCCGAAGACCCACTTGATTGAAGGCAATGACTTCCACGGCAATACGGAATGGTCTATTTATAATGACTTCAACACCACGCGCAAGGTTCTTATAGCGCAAAATAACTGGTGGGGCGCATCAACAGGTCCGACCAATGCGCGCAACCCGGGCGGCACGGGCGACCCGGTTTCGGATAACGTGGATTTCGGCAATTATCAGATCCAGACCCCCAAGCCGCCCATCATATTCCGCAATCCGGCAACGGGTCAGGAGTTGAACAATCTTAATACAAACGCATCGCAGCCTAATGTGGAACTCTTTGGTTTCCGCGTAACGCCGCCTTCGACAGAAATTAAGGAATTGGACTTCCGCCTTTTTGGCAAGGGCGGGACTATGGGCTGGGCGAAAATTAGCAATATCCGCCTGATTCTGGACGCCAACGGCAACGGCAAGATAGACGCCAACGAAACAACCGCCGTCGGCGGCGAGCCGATCATCACCTATGAGAACAGCGATGCGAATATGTATATTAGATTCGATGCGGGATTCAAGACGCCCTCCAGCAGCACGGCGGGATATATTCTGGTTGCGGATTTTACCGACTTGGCGGGCGGCGACTATTTCAGCATTGAACTGGCGGATAGACTTCAAGCTGTGAAATTCGGCATGCCTTATGAAAACCAGACCACGAAAACAACGCACTTTGCAAAAGAAACGGTTGCGCTTTCGGATCCGGCTTATGGGCAGATGGCGAATGCAATGAACGGTTTGCCGACTCAGGCGAAATTGAGCCTTTTTGGTTTCCGTCTTGCCAGCAATGCCAAATATGTGGATAAAATCATATTCACGCTGAGCAGCATAAACGGGATAACAGCAATGAATATGACGAATGTGAGTTTGGTTCAGGACGTGAACAACAATGGCAAGGCGGATGATTTTGAGCCTTCCGTCGGCGGGACGCCTGTTGTTTCCATCAAAGACGCTAAGGGGACTATTGAATTCGAGCCGAGCCCTGAATTTGTGGCAAATGGAACCTATATCCTGCGGGCGAGCTTCACGAACCTTGTCGGCGGCAATGGATTGAAAATCAGCCTCGATGCCGCCAATATCACCATTGTGGAAGAAACACAAATCGTGGGCGAGGCGAGCATCGCCGTTCATGTTGTGGATAAACCTTATGTTCTTTCTGAGAGCAACTTCTGGTATGCGCCGAAGGATTTTGGCGACTCGCCTACGCAGATGAATTTCCCGATTCTGGGATTCATCCTCTTTCCTGGCGGACGGACAGTCAACTCGTTGAAAATCACTCTTTCGGGAATCATGGGCATTGAGGCGGGCGATATAACCAACCCGAGATTGTATTGGGATAAGAACGGCGACGGCATTTTGGATTCGGGCGACCCGCTTGTGAGCAATGGGACTGTTTCCATCAAGAGCGGCGCGGGGGCGATAGAGTTCAAGACGCCTTTTATCACACGCGCCGACCTTATCGTTACCGCCGATTTTGACAATCTGGCGGAGTATGATGAACTGACGGTTTCGCTTGATGCTGCTAATGTTGTTATTCCGGCTGGAAACGTTATTACGGGAACGGGACCGAACGTCCGCCATTATGCCAAGAGCCGCACGCCGGATAACATGGGCAAAAAACAGAGCTGGTCTCTGGTTTATCGCAGTCCAGGCGGAACGACCGTCAACGGGCGGTTTAACACCGCGGGCGATAAGGTGATTCTGGGATACAACACCGGCTCGGCGTGGATTTATGACGCCGAATCTAATACGCCGCTCATGATGTTGAAGGAGCATTATGATCTGGTGCAATATGCGGGCTTCAACAGCGACGACACCGCGGCGGTTACGGTCACGCGGGACGGCGCTGTTTATATCTGGGATTTGCAGACGGGCAGCCAGCGGTCGGCAATGTTCAGCGACCTTCTGGTTACCGCCGCCGTGCCTTCGCCGGATTTCTCCAAGTTGATGGTGGTTACAGAGGGCAAGGCGAAGATGCTCGACCTTGATTTGAAAAAAGTTCTTTGGGAATATGTTCCTTCCGATGCATCGGTGCAATCCATCGCTTATTCGGCGGACGGCGCGCGGGTGGCAGTCGGGCGGAGCGACGGGCGCTGCTACCTTTTGAAGGTGGAAAACGGCACAACAGATGGACCGGTTTTTATCGGACAGGTTCAGGCGGTGACGGGCGTTGCCTTCACGGGCGACGGCACGAAGCTGCTGACCTCCAGCACGGATAAGACTATCACCATCTGGGATATTCCCAGGCATAGGATTATTTACAATTACGACCTTGGGAATCAGAAGTGCCAAGGGGCGACGGTTTCCCGCGACGGCACACGCATCGCCCTTGTGACTGCGCCGAATGTTTCAAACGACGGGAACGCCAACTTAAAGATGTATGACGAAAACGGCAATCTGCTCTGGTCTTCGCACATCGGGAATGAATCGGGCGGCATCTGGACGGGCACGCTGAACAATCTGGCGTTTGATAGGGAAGGGAAGCGGATCATCGTCACCTCCAGCGGAGGGTGGGCGGCGGCTACCTGCTTTGACGTTGCCAGCGGCAAGTTCATCCGCTATTGGGGTCCGCTGGGCTATTTCACAGATTGGTATACCATGCGTCCCCGCCTTGCGGAAGACGGCAAGAGACTGTTCTATTCTTCCGACTGGGGCATTAATCTGCTCAACCGCGAAACGGGCAAAACTATCCAACGGTCGCCCAATCTGGGCGGATGGCTCGGTTACGACATCGCCGCCGACGGCTCTAAGATTCTCTGGTTCACAAACAATCGCTATCTGCGCGCGGATAATGTTACAGAAGCCGGTTTCACTGAGATGTTAAACTATTATACCAACATCAATTATAATTTTATCACATCATCGCATTCGGGCGGTATGGTCATCGCGGGAGACAGGCTGTTTTCCGCGTTCACGGGGCAGGAACTGGCGAATTCTTCTTTTGAGGACGCCGAGTATGCCAGCGCGTTTAGTCCTGACAGCCGCCTTTGGGGGTTTGGCTACACGCACGGCGATCCGAATTTTAATAATATAGTCACTCTGGCGTCTGCCGACCCCTCCGCCACGATTCAGGCAATCACTAAGACCAAGCCGTATAAACCGCATCGCGTTGTGTATCATCCTGACGGGCGCATCGGGTGCGTTGATGTGAATGTCGGATTGCAATTTTACAAACAAAACGATGAATCGGGCGAGTGGGATCCTTATGGACTTTATGAATACAAGAGTTCGTATGTGGCGCTTTCGCAGGATGGGACGATGCTGCTTATGAGCGGCGATAGGAACGCCGTCCGACTTTATGACGTCCGAACGGGACGGGTTCTGCGCTATTTCTTCCCGCAGAATTCCAACTTGCAGGATATCCGCGTGCGGGGCGTTCAGTTTGCGAATAACGATTCGGTGATTATGATCGCATGGACGATGAACTATGTGGAAATTTTTGAGCGAACGAAGGCGACCTCCATCGAGCTGACGCCGGTGGCGCGCACGCTGGCTCGCGGCGAATCGCAGCCTTTCACCGTTGAGGTTTTCTACGACGACACCACCCGCGAGGACATCACACCGGATGAAGAAGGCACTTTTGGGAACGCCATTTTGAGCGTGATTCCCGCTACCGCCGGAACTTTTGTCGGCAATGTGCTGACAGTTTCGGACACGGCAAGCGGCGCCTTTATTGTTCAGGCTCGTTATCGCGTGAATAACAAGACATTCACAGCGGAATCTATGATTAAGGTTGGCAAGAGCCAGGTGGTCGCGCTGGAGGCGAATCCGAAGAAGATGACCGTAACGCCGGGCGTGTTCCGCTCCATTCGATATACAGCAACTTACGACGACGGTTATCAGGCGGATGTGACGGAGCATGTGCAGATGGCGACCGACCGACCGGATGACGTTATTTTTGCCAATCAGACGGTCAAGGTGCTCTTTACGGCAAATCCGGGCGACATCCTTGTTCAAGGCAGATTCGCCGACCGGTATGAAAACATCCGCACAGCGAACACGATTGTGACCACGTTTGGTCCCAAGACCGCGTGGGAACGTTATCGTGTGACGGGCGGCGGCTACGGCACATCAGGCGAATACAGCCCGAACGGCAAGAAACTTGTTTTGGGCAGCTCCTCCGGCGCGTTCAGCGTCTATGATGTGGGCGCAACCCCAAGCCAATATGAGCTGACCAACGTGGTCATTGCCCACGAGGGGCAGATTAAGTTTCTGGGTTATTTCGCCGCGGATCGCATCATCACCGCCTCCGATGACGGCAACATCAAACTCTGGAGCGCGGATGTGATAACCTCCTCGCCGCTTTGGGTTTTCTCCCACTCTGCGCCCATCAACACGGCGGTGTTCAGTCCGGATAAAAAGAAGCTGGTTATCGGCGATACGATGGGCAAGGTTGGTCTTTTTGACATCAACAGCCAGAGTTTTGACTGGTTGATGGATGATATTCACGATGGACAGGTCAATTGCGCGGCGATGAACGCCAACTATGTTATTACCGGCGGCGCGGATAGCCGTGTGAAGCTGTTGGAGGCTGGCAATGGCTCCGTTAAGCGAACGTTTGTGACGCAGACAAAACCTGTGGTGGGCGTGGGATTCCTTTCCGGAACGATAATTGCGGTCAGCGAAGACCAAACGGCGACTTTCTGGCGGGAGAGCGATTTGCAGATTATCAACCGCTATGAGTTGAGCGCCAAGCCCTCCTTGGCTGAGGTCATCAACAATGAGCTTTACATTGCAACGGAAAGTCCGTTGGCGACGAACGTCTTCAACTCCGATATGTTGCTATTGCGCTGGCTGGAGCATCCGCCGCAAGAGGGGAAGATTGTCAAACTGATTCTGGATCCGAGCAAGACCTATCTCTTGACTGGAAGAGGTCAAACGAGCACAACCGTGGAAACCTTGTTCGGCTCATCAACAAAGACCAGCACCTTTGGCGCATGGCAGTTCTGGGAAGGCACGCGCGCCCTCTTCCGCGGCTCGCTGGCGCATAGTTTCCCCATTATAGGCGCTCATGCGGCGGCGGACGCCAACCGCATCTTTACTCAGGATTCCAAGCGGACGATGGTGTGGAATTTTGATCCGAACGATAATGTGGCGCAGAGCGCCCGCTGGATTATGGAAACGGGATATTACATTAAACCAAAGTTTGACGGGCTGGATTTCACGGAGGACGACTCCATTCTCGCCACAAAGGTGGGCGTCTCGATTTACACGTATAAGACGCTTGAGGATATTTTGTGGAAAACCGTTCACTTCCCCGGACCGGGCGCCGGTCCGTTTGCCATCTCGCCGAATGGCACTCGCATGGCGTTGGCGGATGCGAAAGTTCGTTTGTGGGACATGATCAGCATGACGCAAATTCGCGAGGAGAGCCGTTTGGCTGGCGCTATTGATTTCCGCCGCAACGAGCATTTCCTTGGAACTATGTACGATGAGAAATTTGTCGGCATCTGGAACGAAAACGGTTTTATGGAAAACGGCATCTTTACGACCAAGAATCCCACCAAGGTATTTGTCAATTCAACGGGCGAGCGCGCATCGGTAATCACAGAAGAAGTGATAGACAATGGCATAGAGTACGTAATCAACTACTACCTTGAGCTCTTTGACATTTCAGATATCACAATTGAACCGCCGTTGGTCACTCGGTTGTTTCTCCTTTCTATCAAGATGGATCTCTTTGGCGGCGGAGATGAGGCCCCGATGTTTAGCGTGGCAATTTCAGACGATACGGCGCTGGCGCTTGTTGGCGCAAGCGGCGACCGCCCGGTCAAGCTCATTAACACGAACGACGGCTCGGTTATTCGCGAGTTCACGCCGCCTTCCAAGAAGAGCGGACAGAATGGCGGAGCGGCGGCTGTTGGTTTCACCGACAACGATGACAGTGTGATGATTGCTTGGGCGGAGGGCTATGCTGAATTGCATCGCCGCGTTCGTCCCATTGCTTTGGATGTGGCGCTTGATAAGCAGGGGCTGCTGCGCGGAGATTATCCCGCCAAGGCGGCTTTGGATATGGCGAAAAAGCAGGAGCGCGAGATTATGAACGTCCTGCCCGGCGACACATTCCGCGCCAATTCCACCGCTACTTTTGCCAATGGCGAGCTGATGAATGTGACTTCTTCTATTGTGATAACGGCGGACAAGCCGGATCTTGTGACTATCAACGGTTCGTGGGTGACTATCAATCCCGATGCGCCGATAGACACGGTGACGTTGACGATTGATTACATCGAGCCGAAGTTCTCGTTGCAGAAAAAAATCACGCTCAATATCGGCGCGCGGGTGGTCAATGGGAATATCATCAAGGCGTATCTGCTTGGAAGAATTAAATTGGCGGCAGATGAAAAGAATAAAGCGGATGCGAACGGCGATTTGATTATCAACGTGGCTGATATGATTTGGCTCATGAATCAGGGTCGTTATAAAGATTAATTTTTTCCCCGCAGGCTAAGGCATTGCCGCAGATGACGCTATATCTGCGATAGGTAAGCCCGGGCGCTTATTAAGCGCCCCCTGCGGGGTTATTTTTTTATGGAGGGAAAACATCATGAAACGTTTCTGTGTTCTGTGGGTTGCGGCGTTTTGCCTTTTATGGCTGGCATCCAACTCCTATTCGCAGGATGCGCGCATGGCGTCCCCGATGCCGACACCGGTTTTTCTTCTCATCATTGACAATCCGGATGCGGTTGTTTCGGGCTCATGGAACACGGAGGCATCCCTTGCGGGAAAATACGGCGCTAACTATCTGATTAAATCCGGCGGGGAGGGCGCTGCCAGCGTTTCTTTCAAGCCCAATTTCCCCATTGGCGGGCGATATATCATCTCCGAATATCATCCAGCCTCGCCGGGAAACACGACCGCGGCAAAGCTCTCCATCAAGCATCTGGGCGGCACGTTCAAAGCGGATGTCAACCAGCAGATTAACGGCGGACAGTGGAACACGCTGGGCACTTTCGATATTGGCGCCGGCGATAATTTTTATGTTATGATATCCGACTCCGGCGCGGCGGATAAAAAAGTTGTGGCGGACGCCATACGGTTCATGTATTCTGAGCCGCTTCCCACGCCGACTTCAACAGCCGCCCCCACCGCTACGCCAAAGCCCACTGCGACGCCGAAGCCCACAGCGACGCCCATAAAGACACCCGAACCCACGACGACGCCAATACATTCTCCGACGCCCACCCCGAAAATAACGCCTACGCCCACTCCTGCAACCACAAAAACGCCCAAGCCTACCCCCACCCCCAAGCCGACGTCAATACCGACTCAAACGCCTATCCCCACCCCTACAACCACAAAAACGCCCAAGCCTACCCTCACTCCTAAGCCGACGTCAACGCCGATACCGACTCAAACGCCTACGCCCATTCCAACAAAAACACCCATACAGACACCCTTGCCGACAGGCACACCAACCACAACCCCAACTCCGACGCCGCCTCCGACTCCGACGCCGAAAGAACCTTGCCCGCCGCTGCCGCCCGGCGAAGAACCGCAGCTCATCAACCGCACGCCCGGCGATGGAGTTATCGCAGAAATCCTATTTAATGAGGATAACAAGCACGTTTATATCAATGCGGCAAACCGGACAAAGATTGACTGGATTTCTTACGAAGATATCAAGAACACGCCTTCGGATGTGCCTATTCCTTTTCAAGGCAGCATGGGATATCTTGGATATTATATTTCGATTTCGCCGACAGATAAATCCAAGCCGGAGGGAAAACTTCGTTATATCGCGGCAAACACAAAGACCACAAAAGACCCGGTTATGGCGCTTTATTATTGCCGCGGCGGGGGCGACCTTCAAATAGTGGCGCACGGCGTCGCTTCAAATTCAGCTTTTGTAAATTGGACGTATGATTTTACGAGAGGCGCGCTGAAGGGTTTTATCTCCAGCGCAAGGGCGGGTTGCGTTTCATCCTATCCGCCCACGGCGTGGCTTCCGAGCGACGGCTCCGCTCTTCTGCATCAGACAACCAATGTGCCCTATACAATTTACAGCCGCTTGTTCGGCTTTTGCAACGGGTTAGATAATGAAAACTTTCATCCGATTCAAGCTGTGTTCGACCCGGCAATGGATCAACGCCCATGGCACTTGAACGGAAACAGCATGGATATCGGCGATATCTTTTACGGCTGGGGAAAGGTGTTTGTTCCCTTTGAAGGGCAAGGCAAGGGCAGGATGCTCATCGGAACGCCGGATAAAGCGGGGACAATCCCTTTTGAAACAAAGGGCATCGGGATACGCAACACCGGATTGGAGGAGGTTTATTTTGTGGATGAGTCTGGCAAAGCGCTTTCAACTCCTCCCGGATTTTATTTTAGCACGATGGCATTTCATCCGACAGAGCCGCTGGCTTTTATCGCGGATAATTATGATTCGAGCATCTATCTGATTAACCTGAATGATAAAAATAATTTTACCTTGCGGTATCGCGGCGTAAAGTATGTTCACCCGAAGCGCACGACTAATAACAATGACAACACGCGGCAAATTGCCATCACAGGCGACGGGCAATACGTCATGTGCAAGAGCCAGTCCCAGAATTCCTCTCTGGGCGCAATCTTCCCTTTCAAATTGACCAGAGATAAATCGGGCAATCCGACTCTTGTTCCTTGCAGCGCCATCAAGCCCGCCGCCAACTGGTATTATGTGCGCACAATGAAATTTGCCGCCGGCGCAAAGCGGGGCGTTTATGTGACCAATAATGTAACCAATACGATAGATTATTTTACGATTAATGAAGATGCGGACGTTATCACCACGTCGCCGCTGAAAAAGGTTTCCGTCCCATCCGGCAATCTGGATAGCATTTATACAGATAGGGACAGGACAATGCTGGCGGTGCGGGCGGGCAATGCGGCGCCGTCGGAGGGCGATGCGGTTTATTTCTTCAAAACGGGCAACTGGTATTACAAAATTGATTATCTGAAACCTAAACGATATCCGGGAAGCTCGTGCCGTTATTGCGAACCGATGCTGCCGCTCGACGGTCCGGTTGATGTTCAGGTCAAAGTGACCACATTGAACGGTTCCTGGGTGAGTTCGAGCGCGGCGGATGTGACGCTTTCCTATAAGATTACCGGAGGTTCCAAGGGGGATTATGAATCGCCTGCTGTGCCGATGACGGATGAGGGGATGGGCGAATTTACAAGAACGATTCATCCGCCTGTGCCGGGCAATATCGAGATTATCTGCAAGGTTCAGCCGAAATTGAACGCCATCTCGGACAGCGCCTCTTTTTATGCGTGTGTGAGCGAGGACAGCGGTCCTGTGGTGAATTGCGACGTGGCTCCGGCGAATGTCATCATTCCTCTTCCATTTCCTTATGAATTCAATACGCCGGACGGCAAAGGGAAGGCGCCGTATGTGTGCAAGGTGAAAGGCACGGTGCAATGGGGCGCGGCATGGGAATACGTAACAAAGACCGTAGAGGTTTATGAGGCGCATCAGCCGGGGATTGTCAAAAAACAAAATTTTTACGGAAAGTCAAAAGAGGATAATTTTGAAGCGGCGTTTCGATGGCAGTCCGGAGAGATTAATGTGTATGACAAACCGCTGAGGTTTATTGTAAAGACAAAGGCGGAAAAGAACACCTTTTCAGGCGCGATTACCATTGAGGGCGCTCCGCTGGATTTCACCCCGTCGCCGCCGGTATGTATTGTTTCGCTGGATAAATATTTATTATCTGTTTACGGCGCGTTCTGGTCGGATCCGCTAACGACGGTGTTTACCCTATATGAAGACTATGCTCAATACAAATGGGCATACCGAGTTCCCAAAGTTGGCGAAAAAATTGAATTGGTTTTCAAGGGCAAGGATGTGCGCATTGCGGAGGTTGAAATTCCGTATCTTGAGGATATCGAGCTGGGGCTGGTCTTTGGACTGAATCTGGTGCGTTCAATGTTTTCTGATTTCCGGACGCCGGTGGCGGCTGAGAGCAGCGGTTCATTAAGCGGCGGCGTAACGGTTCCCGCCGTTCCGCTGCCGATTCGCGTGGGCGGCTCTGTGGATGTAGCCCTCAAGGGCACAGGTTATTCCGAGCCGGATTGCGATAAGATAGCGATAGCTGTCGGCACGCCTACGGTGGATTTTACAGGCGGGGGGCAGTTGGGCGTTGCAGCAAGCGTGATAGACCTAATAAAAAAATTAAAGGTGTTGAAGATTTTTGCCAAAGCCAAGGCGTTCAAAGCGTTTCTAAGCTTTTTAGAAAAAAACCCCAAGTGGGAGCAGTTTCTCCAGAATCTGCTTTCGCTTTCGGGAAACCAGCGGGTGGAAGTGAATATGAAGGGCGATATTATAGGCGATGATGTTTCGCCCGTTAACTTTCGCATAGCAAACATGACAGGCATATTCAAAAACTCCTTCTTGATTGGGATTGAGAGCAATCCGGTGGGGTGGTTCAAACTTTCGATTCAGTTTGCGATTGGCATTCTTTCGGATGTGACCGATATGACAATTGGATTTTTGCCGGGATTCAACGTCTTTCCGGGCAAGTTGCAGAGCGGATTTTTTCAAGTGACGGGCGGCTTACGTTTGGGCTTATCCGTATGGGAAACCGCGGAGCCTTGGATTGATTTGAAATATCCGCCCGATGGCCGCAGCGCGCCGTCTGTGCGGCTTGCGGTGTCGGAGCCGGAATATCTAAAACCGGATTATAACAGGTTGCCGTTCAAGACTTTTGAAAAATTGCGAAGCGATGACCGCCCCACATCCATCGTGGAGAATGTTTATTATTTTTCAAATCCCATATACATTCGGCAGGGATACCGGCAGATGATTATTTATCTGTATCGGCGTCCGGAACTTGCCTTTGAACAATCGCTGGATGTGTATTACATATACATAGAGAACGATGCGGTTGTGAGTTCGGGTTTTGCGTGGCAGGATACGCAATTTCAGGATAGCCCCACGGCGGTGTTCACGCAGGATGGCAACGTCCTATTGGCGTGCCAATCCGTTCGAAAAACGGATTTCATTTTGCCGGCGGAGGCGGATCCGATTGAGGCGAATAACGCCGCCGCGCAGTATCAGGAGATAGTCTGGTCGCTTTTCAACACCGGGACAAAAACTTGGTCGGCGCCGGTCTATCTGACAAATGATGATAAATCGGATTTTGAACCGCGTCTTGTTTCTGATAAGGACGGCAATCCGTTGCTTTTGTATCAGACGTCATCGAACGGGAGTTTTTATGTGACAAGCGGAGCCAAATCCACGCTCAAGTTCTGCCGATATACAGGCGGGGCGTTCACCGCGCCGCAGACGATTCTGGAGCCTATCTCAAGCCCCATCGCGTTTGATTGCCGCAGCTATGCGGACAAGACGTGGCTGGTTTTTTCAAAGGATATGGATGATGACGAGTTGACGACGCCGGATACGCAATTATACGGGATGCGTTACATGGGCAATCCGCCGGCATGGGACGCCGCGCCGATGCAGCTGACGTCGGACGCCGCCTATAATCTTGCGCCGCAACTTTTGGCGGATGAACAGGGACGCGTTCGGCTTATTTGGCAACATGATGACGAGGTTTGGACGTCCGTCGGCGAGCCGCTGGCGCAGAATCCGATTGTGATTCTCACTGGGCAGCGCAACGGCAGGAGCGGCACGAGCAAGTTCCTTGCCTTGCCCAATGGCGACCTTGTTAACGTGGCTTCCGGTTTCATTTTTGATAATAAAGGCAACATCAAACCGGATACGTTTTATGATTACATTGACCCAACAACAAATACTCTGGGGCTTGTGGGCGTCGGAAGCGGCTCTGATATGACAACGTTCATCAACGCATGGGAAAGTTCCAGCGGACGCATCAGCGCTGTTTGGTTCCAGCGCTCGTTGACTATCACGGAGCAGGATGAACGGTTCACTGTGGATATCGGGTCGGCAAATCTGATGCTCTATAACTTCTTGCCAAAACCGCCGGATAATTATCAGATTGGTCTGACGTTTCAGACGCCGGAGCGGGTTTTCGGTGGCGATACAATTCAAGTCCCGCTTGTGCCAAATAGGCGGATGAAGGTTTATTCGAGCGATTTCAAAATCTCTGTGGATTCGGCAGTATCCATCAAGTCCATTCAGGTGGCGGCTGGAATGGGAACGGCGGTCATTGCGCCGGATAAGCACTCGGCGACGATTATCCGTTCGGGCGCATATCCCGACGGGGTTCTTTTAGAGAATGCGCCGCTGGCGACCCTAACTCTGGAAATTATGCCGCAGGCACCCGCGGGAACTCATCTGATTGAGCTGACGGATTTGGATGGGAAGGGCGACTTCTTAACCACGGCGGATATTGGGATGAAGTTTGCCGCCGAGCCGGGAGAGCTGCGCATCATTCCGCCAACCGCTTGGTTTTCCCGCGGGGATTGAGTTTCGGATTTAATAAATCCGAAATAAATCACAGCGATTTGGCAAAGGCTTCGAATAGCTTGCGCTGTTCGGGGGTAAGATTTTTGGGGGTTCTGATTTTGACGACGACGTAATGATCCCCGATGCGGTCTTTTGAAAATTTAATGCCGCGTCCTTTGAGTTTGAATTTCGTGCCTGATTGCGTTCCCGCTGGGATTTTGAGCGTGACCGGACCCTGAAGCGTGTTCACTGTCGTTTGCCCGCCGAGAACGGCTGCGGGCAGGTCTATCCACGCCTCGCTCTGGATGACGTCCCCGTCGCGGGAGAACTCCGCATTTTTTTCCACGTTAATCTGGATGAATAAATCGCCTTTGGGACCTCCCGCCGCGCCGGGTTCGCCCTCGCCAGCCAAACGGATTTTTTGCCCGTGCTTGATGCCTGCGGGAATTTTGACTGTGATGGTTCGCGGGGTTTCGCGTCTGCCGCGTCCCCGGCAATCGCGGCATGGTTTTGTTATTTTGGAGCCGGAGCCCAAGCATTCGGGGCAGGGGCGTGAGACGCCGAAGGCGCCCTGCGACACTGTGATGGTTCCCGCGCCGCCGCATCTGGGGCAGACGGACGCGGTTGTTCCCGGTTCGGCGCCGCTGCCGCCGCAACGTCCGCATGTCTCCTCCTTGAGAAGGGTGATTGTGTAATTGCCTCCCAGAGCGGCGGTGAGGAATGGGATGACTGCCGATGTTTGGATGTCATTGCCGCGTGCGGGTCGGCGTTTTTTTGAGCGCGCGGAGCGGGTTTGGCTGGAGCTGAAGAAATCAAACATGTCGCCCAGTCCGCCCATCCCGCCGAAGAGATCGCCGAGGTCGTCCATATTGAAGCGAACGTTTTGCGCGCCGGCGCCGGTGAAAATGTTCGGATCAAAACCCGAAGCGCCGAAGGGATTGGAACGCATGAAGTCGTATTGTTTTCGTTTTTCATCATCGGAAAGAATTTGATGCGCTTCGTTAATTTCCTTAAAACGTTCCTCTAATTTTTTATTCCCCTTCGTTTTATCGGGGTGATATTTAACCGCTAATTTGCGGAACGCTTTATTGATTTCCTCTTTGGACGCCTTTTCATTCAGTCCGAGTATTTTGTAATAATCTTTTATTTCCGCGGGAGACATAACAAAACTCCAATTATGAATATAGAAGTATGAGTTGCGAAATACTTAAATTCGCGAATGCTATTTGAAAACAGAAACGCGGGCGGGGCGGAGGACTTCGTTTTTAAATTTATAGCCCTTGAGCAGTTCGCGGGAGATTGTGCCCGATTGGGATGGCTCGCCCTCCTCGAGCATGACGGCATCATGGAGGCGCGGGTCAAAGCGGCAACCGGCGGTTTCTATGTGTGAGACACCCTCCTTTTCCAGAAAGGCTTCGAATTTTTTTAAAAGCAGCTCCATACCCTCGCGATAAGCTGCGGCGTCCGGGCTTTCGTTTGGACTTTTGTTTTCTGCCGCTTGGCGCAGGGAGTCGCAGATTTCAAGAAAGTCTTTGAGAACGCTCATGCGGATGCGGTCAGCCGCGCTCTCTTTTTCCCGCTCTATCCTTTTTCTATAATTATCAAAATCCGCCCGAAGACGCAAAATCTGCTCAAGCATTGGCTGCGTGGATTCCGCCCCCGATTGCGCCCCCATTTGGATTATTTTCTGTTCGGCAAGTGTCTGCATTTTCTGTTTCTTTTTAATAAGTCTTTTTTTCATTCAACCAACCATCAAAAAAGATTAACCAATGCGGCGCGCCAGCTCGCGCAAAAGCGCCACCCGCTTTTCCGTGGCGGGATGGGTGCTGAACAAATCGAAGCCTCCGCGCCGATTGCCCGCCGCCGGGTTGATGATAAACATGTGTTGAGTTGCAGGCACGGGCTGGATTCTGCCCATGCTGGCGTATTTTTCCATATTCAACAGCGCATCGGCAAGGGCATCCGGATCTCCTGTCAATCGCCCGCCGCCATCATCCGCCTTGAATTCCCGCGAACGCGAGATAGCCAGTTGAATCATTACCGCAAGCAGCGGAGCTAAAATCATTACAAAGAGCGTGCCAAGGGCGTTACCGTTGCGGCGATCCCTGCCGCCTCCGCCAAGAAGGAGAGACCAGATTGCCATACGTCCGACGAACGAGATGATGCCCGAAATTGCGGCGCAAAAAGTCATGATGAGCGTGTCATAATGCTTCACATGGCTGATTTCATGTGCCAAAACGCCCTCCAATTCCCGCTGGGGCAGAAGATGCATTATCCCCTCTGTGACGCAAACGGAAGCATGAGAAGGGTTGCGACCTGTGGCAAAGGCGTTGGGTGTGTCCATTGGGATGATGCCAATCTTTGGCATGGGGATGCCCGCGCGTTGAGAGAGACGTTCGACCATGTTAAAAAGCGCCGGCGCCTGCTGTTCCTGAATGGGGCGCACCCTATATAGGGCAAAAATAATTCTATCTGAAAACCAATAGGTAAATAGATTCGTTCCCAATCCAAAAATGAGGAAGATGAAGGCAAAGACATTAGATTGGAGGCGAATATCAATAATGTGCCCAACGCCGACAAGTAGGGCGGTCAGGGCAGCCATAAGTAATGCGGTTTTTGCTTGGTTCATAAAAACATCACCTCGACAAAAAAACATCAAAACACGAAATCAACAATACATTGAGCAATATTTATACCAACCGATAATTGGCGCGCAACCTGTTTTTCTATCCGCTTTTCATTTTCCCAAAAAACATGCGGAGATGCGTTATGGTAGGACGTCGAAAAACGATATGAACGTTGTCAGGTGTTAAGACTTTACGCACAAAAGATATTTTAAGGACTTTTAATAGTTAGACCCCAAAAGGGAGAGGTAGGACCAGTAGATGAGGGCGTTGAGGAGGGTGAGAGGGATGCCGACGCGTCCGAATTCCCAGAAGGTCAGGGTGTCGCCGGTCTTTTTTTCAGCATTCTGGATGATGATGACGTTGCTCGCCGCGCCGAGGATGAAAAGGTTTCCGGCAATGGTGCTCGCCGCCGCCAGCGCCGCCATGCCAGCGTGTCCCGCGCCCGCCTTTTTTAAAATGGGCAGATAAAGGGCGACCAGCGGGACGTTTGATATGAGCTGGCTGAGGATGATGCTGACGGCAAATATCATGTTGTTTGATGTGATGTTGATTTTAGTTCCGGCAATCAATTTCTGAATATATCCCGTTTCCCAGACGCTTTCCATCAAGATGAACATGGCAGCAAAGAAGATGAGTGTGTGCCAGTCTATGCCTTTCAGGATGCGGAATCGGTGCGGGCTGAAAAGGATGACGGGCAGGGCGGCAATGACGGCTATATGCGTCAGGCGGAGATCCATCTTCCATTCGAAAAATATTGCAACGGTTTTAAGCGGAATGAGTATCATAATCAAGGCGATGGAGATTTTACAAAGCAGGGCAAGACGGCGGTCGTGAATGGGCTCTTCTTCATGGATGAGGTCGTTATCGTGGAAGTGGTCGCCGTGAAAAATTTTGAGGAGGTAAAAGGCGGCAAGGAGGTTTAATATGGTGGGGATGAATAGATAGCGGAGGAAGGCAATGAAGGGGTTGGGGATGCCGCCGTTGATTGCGATGAGGAGGTTTTGCGGGTTGCCGATGGGGCTGAAGACGCTGCCGATGGTGACGGCGAAGGCGAGCGCGAGGAGCATCAGTTTGGGCGAGACGCCGTGTTTGCGGGCAAAAAGAAGCGCAACCGGTGTGCCGATGATGGCAAGGGTGTCGTTCATCAGGATGGCAGAGGCGAGTCCGGCGCCGAAGAGGATGTAGAGTATCATCTGGTTTACGTTTTGGGCGCGGCTGAAAAGTCTGCATGAAATATGGGAGAGGTATCCGCTTTCATCAAGCGCATGCCCGACGATGAATATTCCAAAGAGGAATATCATGACATCGGCGTTGATGGATTTAAGGGCGTTGGCGGGTGTGATGGAACCGGCAAGGAGCGCCGCTGCCGCGCCGCCCAGCATGACCTGCCAGATTTGGAGTTTGATGTTGCCAATTTGTCTGACGGCGATGAGGATAAAGACGATGGCGAGTACAATTAGCGGGAACATGTCAATCGCTCGAATGCGTTTTGGTTTTAGTTTGAGATATCTTTATGGTATTCTTGAATGCTTTTGGGTTTAGCGGCGCCGCGTCGGTATGCCTCGATTCCGCGCGCGGCTGCGAGCGCGCCTGCGATTGTTGTGATATACGGGATTCTGTGTTTGATGGCGGTTTTGCGGATATAGGAGTCATCGAACTCGCTCTGCTTGCCGGCGGGTGTGTTTATGACCAGATGGATTTCCCCGTTTTTGATGGCGTCCGCAATGTTGGGGCGTCCCTCGTGCATTTTCAGGATGGGCTCGGAGGGGATGTTATTCTGTTTGAGCGCTTCATGCGTTCCGCGCGTGGCGAGGATTTTGAATCCGAGCCGGTTGTATTCGGAGGCGATTTTGAAGAGGTTCTCCTTGTCGCGGTCGGCGATGGTAATCAGCGCGGTTCCGTTCAGCGGGAGGGTTTGCTGCGCCGCTTTTTGCGACTTGAAATAAGCGAGCCCGAATGAATCCGCCATGCCGAGGACTTCGCCAGTGGAGCGCATTTCAGGTCCGAGAACTGGGTCAACTTCCGGGAACATGTTAAAGGGGAAAACGGATTCTTTAACTCCGAAGTGTTGGATTTTTCTATCTTTCAAACCAAGGTCGGCGAGTTTTTTGCCGATGATGAGCTGGGTGGCTATACGCGCCATAGAGATGTTGCAGACTTTGGAAACGAGCGGGACGGTTCGAGAGGCGCGGGGGTTTGCCTCAAGGATATAAACGGTGTCGTTGGCGATGGCGAATTGGATATTCATAAGCCCGACGACTTTCATTTCGAGAGCGATTTTCCGCGTGTATTCGCAGATGGTCTTGATGTGTTTTTCCGGGATGCTAACAGGCGGGATGACGCAGGCGGAATCGCCGGAATGGATGCCTGCGAGCTCCACGTGTTCCATGATGGCGGGGATGAAAACATCCACGCCGTCGGAGATGGCGTCTGTTTCAGATTCAAGGGCGTCTTCGAGGAATTGGTCAATCAGGATGGGGCGATCCGCCCAGACGGCGGCGGCGGCGGTCACATATTCGCGGAGCATATTATCATCGTGGATGATTTCCATGCCGCGCCCGCCGAGGACGAATGAGGGGCGTACGATGATGGGGTAGCCGATGCGTTCGGCGATAGCGAGCGCCTCCTCCACGGAGATCGCCATGCCTGAATCGGGCTGGGGGATGCCGAGTTTTTGCATCATTTTATTGAAGAGGTCGCGGTCTTCGGCGATGTTGATGGTTTCGGGCGATGTGCCGAGGATGCGAACGCCAGCGGCGGCGAGTTCCTCGGCGATATTGAGCGGGGTTTGACCGCCGAATTGGCAAACGACGCCTTCGGGTTTTTCCTTGTTATAGATGCTGAGGACGTCTTCAACTGTAAGCGGTTCAAAGTAAAGTTTATCGGATGTGTCATAGTCGGTCGAAACGGTTTCGGGGTTGCAATTGACCATGATGGTTTCGATGCCTTCATCGCGCAGGGCAAAGGCGCAGTGGACGCAGCAGTAGTCGAATTCAATACCCTGCCCGATGCGGTTGGGTCCGCCGCCGAGTATCATAATTTTTCTTTTTTTATTGCTGGGCGTTTTATCGGGCGCATTATAGGTGGAATAGTAGTAGGAGGCGTTTTCGACGCCGCTGACTGGGATGGGCTCCCATCCTTCTTGGATGCCGAGGGCGGTGCGGCGGTTGTGTATTTCATCTTCAGAAATGTCGAGAATCTGGGCGAGATAGCGGTCTGCAAAGCCGTCCTTTTTTGCTTGAATGAGGAGGTCGTCCGGCAGCGCCGCGCCTTTGTGTTTTAAGATTAGCTCTTCGAGTTCCACAAGTTCTTTCATCTGTTGGAGGAACCATTTTTTGATGCGCGTTCGATTGAAAAGTTCATCAATATCCGCGCCTTTGCGCAACGCTTCATACAAAACAAACTGCCGTTCGCTGGTGGGATTTTTGAGAAGGCTTAAAAGCTCGGGGAGGCTTTTTTGATTAAAATCTTTGGCAAAGCCGAGCCCGTATCGTTTAATTTCGAGCGAGCGGATAGATTTCTGAAACGCCTCTTTGTAATTTTTGCCGATGGACATAACTTCGCCGACGGCGCGCATTTGGGTGCCGAGTTTATCTTCTGCGCCGCGAAATTTTTCGAACGCCCAGCGCGCAAACTTGACCACAACATAATCGCCGGATGGTTTGTATTTATCGAGCGTGCCTTCTTTCCAGTAGGGGATTTCATCAAGGGTCAAACCCGCGGCGAGCATGGCGGAGACAAAGGCGATGGGGAAGCCGGTCGCCTTTGAGGCAAGGGCGGAGGAGCGCGATGTGCGGGGGTTGATTTCGATGATAACAACGCGCCCGTTTTCCGGATTGTGGGCAAATTGGATGTTCGTGCCGCCGATGACGTTGATGGCTTCGACGATTTTATAAGAGTAATCCTGCAGGCGTTTTTGAAGTTCGGGGGCGATGGTGAGCATGGGCGCAGTGCAATAGGAGTCGCCGGTATGGATGCCCATCGGGTCAACATTTTCAATGAAGCACACGGTGATCATCTGATTTTTAGCATCGCGGACAACTTCGAGTTCGAGCTCTTCCCAGCCCAGCACGGATTCCTCGACAAGCACATGATGGGCAAGGCTGGCGGCGATTCCGCGCCCGACAATAGTCTGAAGCTCTTCTCGGTTATAGACGAGCCCTCCGCCTGTGCCGCCGAGCGTGTAGGCGGGGCGGATGACGACGGGGTAACCGAGTTCCGCAACGATTCGTTCCGCCTCTTCCACACTGAAGGCGGGGGCGCTGCGGGGCATGTCAATGCCGAGCCTTGTCATGGTTTCCTTGAAGATGATGCGGTTTTCGCCGCGTTCGATGGCATCAAGCTCCACGCCGATGATGCGCACGCCGAATTTTTCAAGGACGCCATTGCGGGCGAGTTCGGATGAGAGGTTAAGACCTGTCTGTCCGCCGAGATTGGGCAGGAGGGCGTCCGGGCGTTCTTTTTCGATAATTTCAGCGATGGAGTCAACGGTGAGCGGTTCGATATATGTGGCGTCCGCCATGCCGGGATCTGTCATGATGGTGGCGGGATTGGAATTGACGAGGACGATTTGATAACCGAGTTTGCGGAGCGCCTTGCAGGCTTGCGTGCCGGAGTAGTCGAATTCGCAGGCTTGCCCGATAACAATAGGACCTGAGCCGATAATGAGTATTTTATGAATATCATTTCTTCTGGGCATGGAGATGCTCCTAAAAATTTAAGTTTTAGCGAAGGTTTTTATCTTTCAATAATCTGGCGAGGAAGAGAGTTATTCCCGCCATTTGGAGATTGCAAGCAAGATTACACTAAGAAGGAAAATGTAAAAACTTTTTACATTTTGTGACATTTATACTTGACGCACGAAAAAAGTTTATGCAAATAATCTGTTTTATAATGAAGAAAAATTAGATGTGGGATTTATTTATTTGTTTTAAATTGGGGGAAGGTCTTTTGCAGGGAGCTTGATTTGGAGGTTTAATGTTCCTGTTCCCATCCTGTTGATGACGCCTTTCCGATTCTTAGGAGGCACAGGGAAATGTCAACGACGGGTTTGTGTGAAACGTCAGCCGAGCAGGCATACAGAGCGCGCCGATGCGCCCGAATGAAATATTTTGTATCGCTGGCGTATTCGCTGGATGTATGCGAGAGCCCGCAAAAAAAACTCTCAATCTATCAATTCGGCTCTTTGCTGGATATCAGCGGGGGCGGGCTTTGCTTCCGGGCAAAAGGCGAGTTCACCATCCCCTCTCTTATCTCAATATATCTCAAACTGACGAAAGACAGCAGCGGCATCAAGATGCTTGGGAAGGTAATCTGGGTGAAAAACATCTCGGACGGCTACACGCTTGTGGGCATAAAGTTTATTGGCTCTCTTCCCCTTGAATGGATTCAGTTGATTCAAGGCAATTCAACGGAGCACAATCTATAAAACCAGCCTTATTGTGATTATCTTTTTCGCGGGCGCATCAAAATGAATCCGATTGCCGGTCATTTTTATTGCGCCGCCCTTCTGCGGCTCCTCGTTCATGTTTGTCATGAGCGCCTTTTTGACAGGGCGGAAAAATCTGACATTGCCTTTAAGGAGGCGTTTTGTCGGATTATAAAGGCGCAAGATAAGATCGTCTGAATCCTCCGCGCGTTTGAACGCGGAAAGAACGAGGGCGTCCGGGTTAATTTCTAAAAACCCTTTTGAAGCCAGCGGCAGCGCCGCATCGGGCGCGGGCGGCTTGTCAAGCGAACCCGATTGCGTCGGGATGAGCGGCAGAGAAAAATGCTCCGCCTCCTGCATGACGCGCCCATCTGCCCAATCGCCTTTATGGAAATAAATCGCATAGCGCATTTCATGGGCGCCAAGTTGATGCGAAAGAATTTGATCCGGGCGGCGCTCCCAGCGGTAGGAGACCGTGCATAGGGTAACCTCAAAGGAGCGCAGCAGCGTGAGCGCCAGAGCGCGGGAGCGGTCGTCTGTCGCTTCATATTCGTGGATGCCTTCCGTGATGATGGCAAGACCGATGCTGCCGTCTGAGATGTCGGCAAATCTAAGACAGGGGTATTGGGGATTGGCTGTCTGGCTGTATGGGTGTTTGGGCGAACGCTCGATGGGGCGGCGCACGACATCAAAGGGGGCTTCGGCAGCCGATTCTTTTGCGCCAATTAAATAGGTTGGGAAAAAAACGCGCAGGCGATGGTTGCGGGCGCGATTTTCAAAACGAGTGACGCATTCGAGTCGGCGCGATCCGGCGCGCAGGGTGAAGGTGGTTTCTATTTCCAACGGGACTTCTTTTTCTCCGCGGCGGGTATAGTGAAATGTGTCGTCGTGGATGATGCCGGTGGGTATGGACATTTTGTAAAGGACGCGCGCGGAGGCGGCAAGCGGAGTATTTTGCACAAGCGAAATTTCGACGGGACATCCTTTACTGCTGATGATTTTGTCCAACGCGGGCTGGCGGCTTTCCCAGCCGGTGCCTTTTTCTCCTTGATCCTCAAAGTAATGAAGATCGGTAAAAATGCAAGAGGTTTCTTTGTCGTATAAATCCAGCGTGCCGTCGGCGTTGAAATCAACTCGGATGTATTCGTTTTCAAGGCTCGTTGCGCTGGGGGCGATTCTTTCCATGGAGGCAGGCATGACGTCGGCGCGGCGGAGGATAAAGGTTTTGTATCCCAATGCCGGGACATCCTCCGCAAGAATCTGCACGTGCGCCATCCAACCGACCAGCGCCATAGTGAGGTCTGTGTTATTGCGCACGGTTTTTTCAGATGGTTTGCGATGGACAAAAGTCCAGCGCGCCGGCTTGCCCTCCGCTGTTCGGATTTCAAAATCGGGCATGTTAAGATTGTGGGGCGTGTCCAGAAAAACATCCACAACCTCAGTTCGTGGGTGCGGCGACGGGTTGAATATTGTGATGATGATTTCATCTTTTAAAATTTTTGATGTATCCACGCGAGCCTGCAGCCGTCCGAGCGATTCATCAAGGAGGGCGCGGGAGATTCCCGAGACCTGCTCCAGCCTGTGATGGCTGTCCCGTTCAATCTGGTCGAGCCCGCATCCCGCCGCAGTGTCGTGCGGGTGGCATTGGAGGAGATATTTCCACGCAAGGTTGAGAAAGGGAGCGGGATAGGGGTCGCCCATCGCAAAGACGATAGCGGAAAAAGGCTCGGCAAGCCGCTGAAGAAGGGCGCTGGCGCGCGCCTGTTTGACCTTTTGGCGGATGCGCGAGGATACAACATTTTCAAGATTGGTCACATAAGGCGAGGGCGGACCAGGCATTCGCATTTCGCCCATGAATATGCGCAAATTTTTTTTATTGAGCGCCTTTTTAAGTTCTTCGACATACAAAGGCAGAGTGCTGAAAAATACCTCCTCGCCGGGAGCGAGCAGTTTTTGAATTCGGCGCAGGACTTCCGCCTCCAGCTCATCGGGCATGGTAGTGTCCATGCCCTGCATGAGCGGGATGATGTGCGTTGTGTAGTGGGGCAGTTCCAATTCAAGGAGTTTTTTCCATGAAGGCGCAATCGCATCGTTATTGATTTTAAGATGGTGGCGCAATAAAAAGTAGTGGTCGTATTCGGCTGCTGCGTCTGCGCGTTTGAAAGGAACGCCGCCTTTTTCCCATTGGAAAATGCGGTCGTTGATGCCGCCGCCAAATACGACCGGACGCCAGACTTCCATGAAAAAATTGTATCGGGAGCGTTCGCCGAAACGGCTGCATGTGGCGCGCGTGCCGTCGGGCGATTCCCATAAAAATTCCGCAGAGGGAGATTCATGCTTTGTGATGCCGCGATAAAAAAAGATGAAGTCAATTCCGAATCCGGCGTATATTTGCGGGAGCTGGGAGACCTGCGTAAAACCGAAAGGCGTATATCCGATTTTCATAACGCCGCCGAATCGTTCGCCGAGACGGTGGCCTGTTAGCAGATTGCGCGCAAGCGATTCGCCGGAGAGGGTCTGCCCGTCTGGGGCGGAATACCACGGACCGATGGAGAGGCGTCCGGCGCGGACATATTTTTTGATGGCGTCCTCTTTTTCCGGACGAATTTCAAGGTAATCCTCCAGCGGGATGGTTTGCGAATCGAGGAGGAAAGTATACTCCGGATTTTTTTCAAATATTTCAAGGAGTCGGTCAATGAACTGGACAAGCAAGAAACGGTGTTTTTGGAAATCGAGCGTCCATTCGCGGTCGAGATGGGAATTGGGGATAAAATGTCCGCGCAGTTTCTTTTTCATAACATCACCCTGCTTAAAAAAATTGTCATAAAAACGAATAAACCCTAAGAAATGTATATATCTTTGTCCAGTGTTTTTATGTTGTCGGAATTTTGGGTGTTATTAAAAACAATGAGAGCGGAATGAGCCAAGATTTGATAGAGACAATCGGGCGAATCGTCCGACAGGGAATGGAGATTTATCAAATTCTGAACCCGTATTTAATAGGACGTTTTTCAATTATTTTTCTAATTTATGGCTCGCGCTTTTTCATGGAATTGAAAAAGGTTTGAGGGTCTTTTGTGAATTGCTGAATTATTTCTTGGGGGTCTATTTCATCATCCCAAAAAACGCTTTTTTCAATAAGCGGCAGAAGGTTTGAATATTCATTGTGTTTATTGATATCATATTTATAAGAATTCACTTTTAGTTGCGGGTCTCCCAACACCAATTGGATGCGGTCGGCTTTTTGGATAATGCCAAAAAAATTATTTGCCATGATGTAACCATAATCGCCTAAAATGTGATTCCTGTAAGAAAAATACTCATCTTGATGCATGGGGAGATTAACGATAAAAGAGGTTTTGTCCATTTGGCACCAACGCCAATTCCCTTTTTTTGCAATTTCGCGCCATTGGTTAAATGACAGAGGGAAGTCCTCATTAGAAGGCTCGCCTTTTATTATAGCATCGGAAAGAAGGGCGTTCATGAGAGGGAATAATTTTTTAACATTCTTCAAACGAATAACCTGATAAGCGCACAAAACGTGTGATGAGGTTTCATCTTCGGATCTCTCCTTGAAGAGAGCGCCGCCGCGAATTTCTGTATTGTTAACCAAATGATTAAAAAATTTGAATTCATTTTTTGTTTCGCCGGAACGAGGTAACTCGGGCAAACCGTCTTTATAAGGCTCTAAATCAAACTCGTGTTTTTTTTCATTACATAATATAAAAATTTTATTGCCATTGAAAAAATCCTCTTCAATCTCTTTTACACTTGAGTCTAATTGCTCGGATGCGGATTTTTTGGAGTCTTTGTCAATTGTTGCGTAAATATCTCGATATATAATCAAGGCATAAAGGTCTTTTTTATTTTTTGATAACATCCAATATATTTCCTGCGAATCAATTTGGATACAGCCGTGAACAAGAAATGCGATTAACAAGAAGATAATCGCCCGATAATATTTTTTCATTATGCTCTCCTTTTTTTCAAAATCGCAAACACAATATATGGGTCGAACGTTGAATTTGTAAAGGTTTAATTGATGCGTTCGGCGGAATCAGATGGCGGCGTCGGCGCGTTCCATTTCACCGGACGGATAGGGGGCAAGAAGCGGCAGGAGCCGGCGCGGGTCGCTGACGCGCGGGTCGAGCCAGAGAGACTCGCATTCCGGCTTAAGGATGACGGGCATGCGGTCGTGAATCGGGGCAACAAGCTCGTTGGCGGATGTTGTGATGATGGCAAAGGTTTGCAGCGGCGGGGCGTCCGGCGCGGGTTGCCATTCCTCCCAAATTCCGGCAAAGGCAAAAGGCTCGCGATTTTTGAGGGCGAACAGAAAAGGTTTTTTTCTTTTGCCTCCTTCAAGTTTTTGCCATTCATAAAATCCATCGGCGGGGACAAGGCATCGGCGTGCGGCGAACGCCTGTTTGAAGCTGGGCTTTTCGGCGAGCGTTTCTGCGCGGGCGTTGATGAGGGGTTTTGTCGGCGCGTTCGGTTTTGCCCAACGCGGAATCAGCCCCCATCGCAAATTTTTCAAGGTTCGGTTTTGGTCTTTTTGCACAATGATGGAGCAGTCCTCGCCGGGGGCGATGTTATGATGTTGGCGAATTACCCAATTGCTGACGATGAAATTGAATCGGCTCATCAGCATGCTTAATTCTTTTGTTTGGGCAAATCGTCCGCACATAAAAATAAACATGGCGCAGCGCGGCGGCGCAATTCAATGATAAATTGAATGGAATTTATTTGGAGAAATTTTTCCAGAGAATGATTTACCGCCGCGCTCAGGCGCATAAAGACATTCTCTCACTTGGATTCGAGCGGAATGTATATATCTGTTATCAAATCCTTTGGGTCTGTGTTATCCGGCGAATTGATATAGACCTCAAAGCATGGAGTGGAGCGCGGTTCGCGTCCGCTGCGGGGCAGCCATTCGCCCATAATTTTGGCATAGGTATCAATGAGTTTTTCATATTGCCCCAAATGCCTAATGACGGCATATTCGCCGCCGGGGATTTCCTGAATGCCGACCTCGCCATCGGGCAAAACCTTTTCATCAACAGGTATGCAAGCATCGTAGCGCAGTTTTTCTGGCGGGGTTATTGTGGGATCGTCGTGGGATATGCCGAGGAAAGCGGTGTTGGGACATAAAAGCCGCCGCGCGCCCGCCCATGCGCAAAATTTCTCCCACACTTTTCCGCATTCTTTGTAGGGTCCGATATGGCGCATGAATGCCACGCGCATCGGTTTGATGGTTTTGATTTCCACGTTCATCTTTTTTGCCTCCTTGTTCACCGTCATGAAATTTTTCAGGTTGCCGTTGACGCGGTAATGAACGCCTGAAGGGGCTTCCACATAAGGGATTCTCCCGCGCTTAGAACGGAAGCGGGAGGGCGAATCGCCGAACATGGCGCGAAAAGCGCGTGTGAACGCCTCGTGCGAATCGAAGCCGGCGGAGAGCGCGATCCGTATGACAGTCCATTTGTAATGTATCAGATGAAATGCGGCGCGCTCAAGCCGCAGACGGCGCACGTGTTCCTTGACGGATTCGCCGGTCATGCCGCGGAAGATGCGGTGGAAATGGAAAGGCGAAAAATGGGCAACGCGCGCTAGAGTTTCGAGCTCCATTTCTTCATCAAGATGTTCCTGAATAAAAACCAGCGCTTTGTGAATGCGTTCCTTGTAAATTTTCAGCGTTATTTCCTTCACTGCGCAACCTTTCAGGGATGATATAATCTGCGGATAAATAGCGATGCTTGATATTTTTTGCTGAATATGTAATATTTTTTTATTTTTGTCGGATGAAGGGCAACCTAAATATTTTATTCAGCGGTTTGAAATCGAAAACCAATCGCGAAATCAAGATAATCCTTGACCCGTCGAGGCTTCTTAACGGAGCTCTTTTGTCTGATATGATAAAGGAATCCGCTTGTTAAATGTTTGGTCTTCCGCCATACGCCCTGCGGCGAAAAATAAACGGCGGCTTGAATCGTTTGAGCCGAACGCGGCAACTTAGCCGCGCGCTCGGGCTGCCATATGAATTGCAGCTCGTGCCCACAAACGCCTGCAACCTGCGGTGCCGCGCCTGCCCCAAGACGCATTATCCCACCGATAACCGACATTTGAGCCCCGATGTTTATGAGCGTGTGAAAAACGAGCTTTTCCCCACTATCCGTATTCTGAATCTTCAAGGGTTGGGCGAGCCGTTGCTTTCGCCTCTCTTTCGGCGGATGGTTGCGGATGCGCGCGCGTTCGGTTTGAAGATTAAATTTGTGACCAATGCGATGATGCTGGATGCCTCGCTGATGGAAGAGATTGTCCGGGCGGGGGCTGATGTGACGGTTTCGCTGGACGGCGCCTGCGCGGAGACGCATGAGGATTCGCGGACGGGTTCGAGTTTTTCAGTTATTATGGACAACATGAAAATCATGAGCGAGCTGGGCGAAAAATATAAAGACGGCGGTTTCCATCTTTCGCTGAACACTGTGGTGACGAAACGAAATGTTGGCGAGCTGCGGGAGATTCTTGAGATCGGGGCGCGCTGCAAAATTTTGTGCCTGACGCTGATTAGTCCGGGCGTGGGCGAACGCGAAGATGATTACGCGCAAGATGTTATCAGCCGATTTCCGGAGTTGCTGCGGCGCGAGCTGCCGCTGCTTAAGGAATCGGCGCGCGCAAAAGGAATTCAGTTATTTTCGCCGGAATTTGCAAAAACGGAAAATGTGCGGCAAAAAAACGATGCGGGGAGGAAAGAAAAACCTTTTCGGCTCTTCCCCGGGACATGTCTGGATCCTTGGCGCTCCGCCTATATTGATGTGGACGGCTGGGTGCGTCCATGCTGCCGCGCGGTCTGGATTGGCATGGGCAATATACTGGAAAAGCCGTTCCGCAAAATCTGGAACGATGTCCATTACATAAGGCTGCGCGAGCATGTGAACAGCGACAATCCGCCGGAATTCTGCCGCGGCTGCACGCTCTGGTGGGGCATCACGCGGGGGAATGAGCTATACACAAAAGAGCTGGAGGCGCGGGGCGTTATTCTGCCTCAACCGCCGCAGATTGGCGTTACAGATCCTGCGAAGGGAAAAGCCGCCATATAAAAGGACGGGCGATGCTCTACGGCTGGGAAATGATAACAGAAAAAGAAAAGCGCCTAATAGCGGAGGGAATCAAACGCGGCAAGGCGCTGGGCGGACCTTATCATCTTGTCCTTTTCCCCACAGACCGATGCAATCTGGATTGCTTTTTTTGCTACACGGAAGTGTTGCGCGACGCGGCGAAGGAGTTGGATTGGGATGTTTTGAAAAAGGCTCTTGCCGAGGGCGTTTTGATGGGCGTAAAGAGCGTGAGCCTTGGCGGAGGCGGCGAGCCGCTCATCTATCGCCATCTCAACCCGTTGTTTGATTTCATCGAGGAAAATCGGCTGAAGATAGATTCCATCAAAACGAATGGAACGGCGCTGACGGAGGCGGTTGCGCGGCGATTGCTTCAATCCGATTTGAGCCGCATCACCATCAGTTTGAACGAGACCTTGCCGGCGGCATACGCGAAGATGGGGCGATGTCCCGAGCCGCTTTTTTATCGCGCGATGGAGGGCATCGGGAACATCGTCCGCATGAAAAAGGAGCGGGCATCTTTATGCGAAATCAGCGCTCAGGTTTTTATCTGGCGGGAAAATTTCGAGCGGCTGCCCGCTATGCTCGAGACGCTGGTTGCTTTGGATGTGGATGTTGTTTATGTGAACACGATTGACGCCCTGCCGACGGATTTGAAAATGACAGCGGCGCAAAAAGAGGAGATCCGTCCGATTGTGCGGTCGGCGATTGAGCGATATGGGACGCGGCTGCAATTCAATCTTTCGGCGGAGGGTTTGCAGCAATTTGCCGAAAGCGAGTTGTATGCGCGGTTTCCGCAATCAGCCATCCTGCCCGATGTTTGTCCGGGGACGCGGCGCGTGGAGTATTGTTACATCGGCTGGTATGCGGCGGTAATTGAGGCAAGCGGCGATATTTATTCGTGCTGCCATTTTGCATGCGATGCCGCCAAAAGTCTCGGCAATCTGCATGAGCGGTCGTTGAAGGAGATATGGCACGGCAAACGCGCAAACGCCTATCGGCGGGAGATGCGGCATTTGCTTTTAACGGAAGCAGACCGCCGTTTATTGCCCCGCAAGGCGCGGTTCATCCATCCGCTCTGCCTTGAGCGCGCGGCGTGCGCGTTCAATTATTACCTTTGCGACCCGCAGTTTTATCTTGATATGGAAAACTGGGGCGAGCCGCGGCGAAGGCTCTATAAACTGAGTCGACGGATGAAAAAAATCCCGATCGGCGCAGCGGCAAAAATCAAAAAATTATTAAGCGGCGGACAGGCGATTAAATAATTCAGTCTTTTTGAGCGGCGGCGATGGCTTCGATGGGAGCCTTGGGCTGCCGGTCAAATTTCAATAGACCGTTTTTCTCCTGCTCCACATCCGTGAGCTGCGTATAGACGTATCCGGCGACTTCCTTATTTTGCATAATAGCCTTAGTTAATTCCGCAAAACGTCGCAGAAGGTCTTCCGGCGTTTGGGCGGCGTGTCCATAGCCCCACCCCCCCTCATTGCCTTTTTCCGGCTCAACATCGGCGTCAAGGGCGATGCCGCCGTATTCGCTGACAACGATGGGTTGACCGCCGTCTTTTGCGCCGCCGACCCAGACGGGGGCGGGATACGAATGTCCCGGCTCGCCGGTGCGCAACATCTGCTCTATCATGGCGGCTAATTCAACGGGGTCGCCTGTGTAGGGATGGATGTCCACGATATCTGTATCCACATGGCACCATCCGCTATTATCCACAACGGGGCGCGTGGGGTCGAGCGAACGCGTGAGTTGCGCCATGCGGGCGGTGAAGTTTTGCTGCATGGAATTATTAGCCACATCGGGGACGCCCCAGCTTTCGTTGAGAGGAACCCAAGCCATAATGCAGGGGTGGTTCCAATCGCGCTGCATAGCTTGCTGCCACTCTTTGGCAAGGGCGGCGCAGGATTGATTTGTAAACTCCCAAGCGCTGCTCATCTCGCCCCAGACGAGCAACCCGAGCCGGTCGCACCAGTAATACCATCGCGGGTCTTCCAATTTTTGATGTTTGCGGGCGCAGTTGAATCCGAGCTGCCGCGTGAGTTCCACATCGCGCCGCATCTCCTCATCTGTTGAGGGCGTGTATATGCCGCCGGGAAAATAGCCCTGATCAAGGATGCCTTTAAGGCGGATAGGTTTTTCGTTGAGGAGAATTTTTCTTCCGTCGCGGGCGATGACGCTGATGCCGGCGTAGGATTGGACTTCGTCCCTGACCTTTTCGCCGGAAACAAGTTTGAAGTTTAAGTCATAAAGGAAGGGGTCATCGGGCGACCAGCGCCGCGCCGATGGAATCGCCGCTTCGATTTTTGCGACGCCGTTTTCTACGGGGGCTTCGGCTTTGACGATATCTTTTCCTTGAGCGGAAATAGAAATGGCAAGGCGCCCGTGTGAAAGGTCGCCTTGAATATGAGCGGAGATGATGAGTCGGTCGGGATTGAGGGCGGGGATGACGCGGATGGAGCGGATGCGGCAGAAGGGAACGGGCTCGAGCCAAACGGGCTGCCAGATGCCGCTGACGCGGGTGTATTGAATGCCTGAGGATTTGAGTTCCCAATGCTGTTTGCCGCGCGGCTGGGATTTACTCTGGGAATCCACGCCGCGAATAACAATCTCCGCCTCGTCGCCTTTTAGAAAGTCCGTGATGTCCGTTGACCATGGGACATAACCGCCAACATGAACGCCCGCTTCTTTGCCGTTAATAAAGAGCGCGCCTTCGTAATCAAGGGCGCCGATATGGAGGAAGATTCTGCCGTTTTTGCGCCAATCGGGCGGAATCTGAATGGGGGTGCGATACCAGAAGATATCATGGAAGCCGGTCTCGGCGATGCCGGAGTTTTCCGATTGAAAGGGGAAAGGGGTAAGGATTTTTTGCGGGAATGACTTTCGGGAGAACCACCCTTCGCCAAGACCTTTATTCTCATCGTCAAAGGCAAAGTCCCACCAGCCGTTGAGGTTCAGCCAGCGGGGGCGGACAAAATCGGGTCGGGGATATTCAGGTCTCGGTTGTGACATTTTTTGCTCCATAAAATTCTTTTGGTTGGTTTAAATTTGCCATAGGGAAAGACCGGTATCTTTATCGGGGATTCGGACAAAATCCTCGCCGATAATCTCTTGAACAATGAATTCGCAGGCAAAGACGACGCACCCGCGGCAGACGTGTCCGCCGATGGTGTGTCCATCCGGTTTTGTGAGCGTTGCGTGAAGGTGGCAGAAGACCTCGCCATCTTTGATGGAGATATTGCCGGTGAGATTATCAATCTCGGATTCTTCCTTGATATCCCATGTGATGTATTCGAATTTTTGCTGGTCGTAGAGGGCAATGCGCGCCTCTTGGAGCGCTCCGATGGCTGTGATGAATCCGAGACGGATTTGATTGCTTCTGGCAAAACTGCTGAAGGCGTCCAGCAGGTCTTCGCCTTTTTCGATTCTGCCCACAAGGCATCTGCCGTAAATAGCGTCGCGATATTTCATAAAAGATTTTATCTCCGTGATTATTCGCTTTGATATCTGCTTCAACGGTTTTGCAAAAAGCAAGAAAAGAATTGTCAGGCGCGGGTTTTTTATATTGCCAGAATGGGCGGCTATGATAGGGAATAGACATTGTTTGAGATGCTTTGTATGAGGACGATATGACAATAACAATTGAGCAATTGATATCGCACGGGATATCCGAGCGTGTGGTCGCCCTCTGGCGGCAGAGCGGGATTGAAGCCTTGCTGCCGCTGCAGGAGGAGGCGGTCATGCGAACCGGTGTTTTGCAGAATAAGAGCCTGATTGTCTTTGCTCCCACATCCTCCGGCAAAACGTTCATCGCCGAGTTGGCGGCATTGAAGCACTTAGAGGCGAACCGCAAGGTGATTTACCTTGTCCCGACAAAGGCGCTTGCAGAGGAGAAGTATCGCCGGTTTAGGCGGCTTTATGCCCCGCTGGGATATCGCGTCCTTGTCGCCACGCGGGAAAGACCCGATGCCGATGCGCCGGCGATGGATGGGCGTTTTGATTTGCTTATCGCCGTATATGAAAAGATGAAATCCTTTCTGGTGCAGCGTCCCGAGATGTTGAGCCGCGCGGGGCTGGCGGTTGCGGATGAGGTGCAGATGTTGGGGGAGCCGGAGCGCGGCGGCGTGGCGGACCTGCTTTTGACTAAGGTGACGCGCTCGCCATATAAGCCGCAGTTCATCGGTCTTTCCGCCGTGTTGGGAGATGCGCTGCGTCTTGCGCAGTGGCTTGGTTGCGATTTGCTGAAGGAATCGCGCCGTCCGGTGGAATTGCGCGAAGGCGTTTTTGACGCGGAGGATGGCGAGTTTTATTACAAAGAATTCAATTCTGGGGTTGAGAGCCGCGAGACGCTCTGCCCGGGCGCGGATAATCGCGGGGCGTTTGAAGATGAGGAATCCTACGCGGCAGCGGCGCTGGGTCTGGCGGTTTATCTGGCGGCAGAGCGCGGCGAGCAGGTGTTGATATTTGTTCCGACTCGCGCCATGTCGCGCAATTGGGCGCAGAAGGCTGCAGCCATGACGGCTCTGGAACCGGCGGAGGGCGCGCTGGAAGAGCTTGGCAAATATGAAGAGACGCGCGAGCGTGGGTTATTGGCATCCTGTTTCCAAAAAGGGACTGCGTTTCATAACAGCGATTTGACGTGGGGCATGCGCAAGCTCATCGAGGAGCAGTATAATTCGGGGGGAATTCGCCTGCTTGTTTCAACGTCCACACTGGGCGAGGGGGTGAATCTGACGGGGCGCAATGTGATTCACGTGCCGGAGATGGTGGCGCAGGATGAATGGACGGGCAGGTTGAACTTTGTCCCGCTTTCCCATGCGCGATTTCGCAATCAGGGCGGACGGGCGGGGCGTTTTGGGCGGGTGAGCGATTTCGGACGTTCGATTCTTGTGGCGGCGGGCAGGGAACAGGCGGAGCGTTTGATGCGCGAATATATTCACGGCGAGCTGGAGCCGCTGAATCCGCCGATGAGGGAGGAAGACCTTGGTCCGGCAATACTCGACCTTGTGGCGTCGCGCGTTTGCCGCGGCGAAGAAGGGGCGCGCGCCTTTTTGCTTCAGACATACACGGGGCTTGTTCAGTGGAGCGGCGAGCCGAAATCATTTGAGGCGGCTTGCGCGCGGGAGATAGAAAGGTTGGCGCAGCGGCATTTTTTGGCGCGGGAGGAGGGAGGGCTTTTTGCCACAGGCATCGGCGCCATCACGGCAGCCAGCGGCATCCGTCTCGGCACGGCGTCGCTCTTGCTCCGCTGGCTTCGAGAAGTTCGAGATGTTTTTCCTTTCGAGGCGCTCATAGCGGCGGCGTTCACGCCGGATGCGGCGGAGTTTTCGCTGCCGGTCTCAAGGCGGGAGCGGCGGGAGATAAATTATCCGGAAACGGCGCGCGGGCATCTTTCCGATGAGCGCATCGAGAAATCTTCTGTGCTGCGGGAGATATTCAATCGTCCGGGCGGGTATAGCGATTCCGATTTCAGCGCCTTCAAGAAGGCGGTTGTGCTGCATGAATGGATAGGCGCGGCGGAGACGCTCGCCATCGAGGGGCGTTATGGCTGGGACGATGGCGAAACTTGCTGAGCATTTTGCGTGGCTGATTGTGAGCGGGGCGTCCATTGCCGATGCGCTCGGTTTGCCGAAAGATATTGCGTCGGCGCTCATGCGCCTTGCCCTGCGGGTGCAGGCGGGCGTTGGCGACGACGGGGCGGAATTGGCGCTTTTGCGCGCGGAGGGGTTGGAGCGCATTCATCTTCAGGCGCTAATCTATGAGGGATATAACACTCCCGAATCTTTGCGCGGGGCGGATGCGGAGCGTCTGCGCGCGCTGCTTCCGCGCGCCGTGGCGGATGCGCTGCTTGCGGATTTGCCTGAGGGCGATTCAACCGAAAAAGAGGCTAAAGAGCCGGAGGTTATTCAGTCGCAACCGGCAGATGAGAGCCGCAACAGCGAACCGTTTTTGATTATTCGCAAGTCGGAGCCGGGTTTTGTGATATGCAATGGCGCGCGGGTTCGGCTGACCTCGCTGCCTTGGCAGCTGCTGCTTTCGTTGGCGCAACGTCCGGGCGAAATGGTCTCCTACCGCATCATTGATGAAGAGGTCTGGCCCGAGCAAAAAGTGGAACGTCAGCAGATTTCTTTTCATCGGAGCTCCATTGTCCGCGCCTTATCAAAGCCGTTGGGAAAAAAGCGCGCGGATGCGCTGATAAAAACCTTTTCAGGTCAAGGGTTGCAACTGGACGCAACGCCGGGGCAGGTTCAGGTGCTTGAATAAAGCGACAAAGAGCTTTCGACGTCTGTCGCATTTAGCTTGATTTAGCGGCGATAGCAACTACAAAATCTCTATTGATTCGTATATGAATGGGAAAAAAAGGGGGCTCTTTATCATGTTCAAACGACTGTCAAATCTTATACGCGGTTTTTTAAGTCTTTTTATCTCCGGGTTGGAGCGCGAAAATCCCCGCGCCTTGATTGAGGCGGAAAAGGAGAATCTGCGCAAGCAGATTGGCAAGTTCAATGACAGTCTGGCATCGCAGGCGGGTTTTATCGAGCGGCTGATGCGCCAAGTGAAAAATCTGGAACAGAAAGAGCGGGAACTGACGGCGCGGATTTCGGCGAATATCAAGGCGGGCAACCGCGCGATTGCAGGTCAGATGGCGTTAGAACTTCAGACCGTCAAAGAGCAGCTGGAAGAAAACCGACAGCAACTTGAAGCCGCAGACGCCTCGTTCAAAAAGATGGAAAAGGCGCGCGATGTTTCCGTTCAGGAGGCGCAGGAAAAAATCGAAAAACTCAAACGGCTGATCTCCGAGGCGGAGATGATGGAGGCGCAGGCGGAGCTCCAAGAGATGGCAAAAGGGATGATTACCGGCGTCGGGAACTCCGGCGATACGCTCAACCGTCTTGAGGAATACCTAAACGAACGCCGAGACAAAGCCGCCGGACGAGCTCGCGTCGCCGCAAGCGGCATTGACACGAGAAAGATTGAGATGAAGGAAGCGGAACAAGCCGCTCTCGCCGAACAGGCGCTGGCGGAATTTGAGGCAAGCTACGGCTTTGTCTCGCCCGCCGCAGAGAAACCCGCCGCCGAGTCCCAGCCGCTGCCGCAGAAGGATTTGGGACCGAAGACAACTCAATAATCGAATATTGAAAATGGACCATTGATAATAAAAGCAAGGAGGAATGAGATGAGCAACGGACAGCCAATCGGACCCACCCGATTTGGAAAAGCGGTTGGGATTCTCTTTATTATTGGTTGCATCGTTTTAGCAGGGTATTTTTTCAAAGACACGCTTTTTCCAAAAGCGAAGTCTCAAAAAAGCGTGAATCTGGACGATTTTGCGCGCCAGCAAAAACCGCAATCGCCGGCGGGAGCTGGGCAGCATCCCGCCCAGTCCTCGACGGAAAAAGCGGCGGAGGCGATTGACCCCACGGGCATCACAACCGTTTCGGAATATAAATATGTTCCGCAGGAAAAACTACCGCCAGTCAAAGGCGTCAGCAATTACAAATGGGACGAGAAAGAAAAGGTTGTCCAGTTCCCGATAAATGTTTGGATAGGCTGGCTTCCCATTGTGGCGGCGAATAACGGCTTTGCCCCAAACGAGGAGAGCGTTTTTTTCAAGAAATACGGCTTCAAGGTGAATTTGAAACTGATTGACGATCCTGTTGCGGCGCGCGACGCTTTTGCCTCCGGCAACAGCCACGTCCTTTGGGGCACGCTGGATATGATGGTTCTTTTTGCGCCGGAGCTGATGAAGGATTCGCGCACGGCTCCCCGCATCTACCAGCAGGTTGACTGGTCGAACGGCGGCGACGGCATTGTGGTGCGGAGCAACATCAGCTCGGTTCGCGATTTGAAACGCAAGACCATTGTCTATGCGCAAAATAGTCCTTCGCAATATTTCATCAACAACCTTCTTTTGAATGCGGGAATTCAACCCAGCGAGGTGACGCACAAATATACCGCCACAGCCTTTGAGGCGGCGGCGGCTTTTGTTTCCGACCCCAAGATTGACGCCTGCGTCTCATGGGCGCCGGATATCTACAAGATACCGGAAAATGTGAAGAATACGCGCATCCTGACCACAACCGCAGAGGCGAATAAATTGATTGCCGACGTCTGGGCGGCGCGCGCTGATTTCGGCAAAGACCATCCCGATATTATCGAGGGGCTCGTGGCGGGCATCTTTGAAGGCGTGAGGCTTTTGAAGGATGACACCCTCAAAAGCAAGGCGCTCCAGTGGATGGCGGAGGGCTATGGTATGAGCGTGGACGATGTCAAGGGGATGATTGAGGACGCCCATACAACCAACTTTGCGGAGAACAAAGATTTTTTCATGAACGCCAATTCCCCGACTAATTTTGAGCGCACATGGAAGAATATCACGTTTGTCTATAAAGAACTGGGGCTGCTCGGAACGCCGGTGCGCTTTGATGAGGTGATGGATTTTTCCGTTATTAAAAAACTGGACGAGAAGGGCGCGTTTGCGGATATGAAAAATGAATACATCACGAGTTTTTCCCCGATTTCATACAGCAAGGTCTCGGCGGAAAAGCCGATTATCACGCAGACCATCCGCATCAATTTTTATCCCAACTCCGCCAACATATTCGAACCGCAGCATGACGAGCTGGGCAACATTATACAGAACACGCTCTATGATCCAAACGCCGCCGCCACGCTGGAAAAAGTCGCCCGTCTTTCTGGACAATATGAACGCGCGGTTATCGCGGTGGTGGGGCATACGGATAGTTCGATGAAGGGCTCGGTTCCGCGCAGCGAAGTGGAAAAACTTTCTCAGGATCGCGCCAACGCTGTTAAGAATGCCCTTATCAAACAATATAGTTTTGATCCGAATAAATTCGTGGTTTCCGGCAAGGCGTGGGATGTTCCGGCGGATCCTTCCGACCCGATGAATCAGACGCTGAACCGCCGCGTGGAGATTTCCATCTTTCCGCCGGAAAAATAAGCAATAGCAAATTATAAAATTAAAAAATGATAGGCAAATGAAGAATACTATTTTTGAAGACATTCTAATGATTCGGGATGAGATGCCTCTGAAAAAGAGGATAATTCTCGGCGTTATCCCGATTATTTTGCTTTTGGAGGCTTGGGCGGCGGTCACAGCAGGACCGGCGGAACACCGCGTTATATCCCCGTTGATTTTGCCCTCGCCGTGGGAGGTGGTTCTTTCCATCAAGAGCTTGTGGTTCGAGGCGGAGTTGAGCCGGAGCGCGCTGGCAAGCGCGGTGCGGGTCGTTTTAGGATTTCTTGTGGGACTGGCGGTCGCCTTTCCTCTTGGGGTTTTGATGGGCTCCTTCACAAGGATTAAAGCGTTATTTGATCCGCTGACAATTTTTGGCGCCTATACGCCGATACCGGCTCTGATTCCGCTGACGATGAGTCTTTTTGGCATTGGCGAATTGCAAAAGATTATGTTTTTGGCGCTGGCGTTTATTGTGTATCTGCTTCCGATGTTTGTCAAAGCCATAGAGGAAGTGGATAATGTATATCTTCAAACGGCGCTGACGCTGGGGGCGCGGACGCGGCATATTTTGAAGGATATATTTCTCGGGGTTTCGATGCCGAAGATTTTTCACGCGATGCGGCTGGGTTTCGGCATCGGCTGGACTTACATTATTCTGGCGGAGATGGTCGCCGCGGACAGAGGGCTGGGGCATATTATCATCGTGGCGCAGCGGCGGGGTCCCCGCGAACACATCTATCTTGTTCTTCTTGTGATTGTCTTAATTGCTTATGTGACGGATAAAATCTGGGTTCGGCTGGGTTGCCGGCTTTTTCCCTATCAGGAGCGTTGATGGAAAATATTCTGAATCAAGGCGGCGGGCTGCTTCCCGTTGCGCCTGTTGTGGAATTCAAGAATGTGAGCAAGATTTTCAATATGGGCACATCTCTTGAATTTAAGGCTTTGGACGGTTTGAATTTTCGGATTGAAGATTTGCCGCGCCGCGGAGAGCTGATAACCATTCTGGGTCCATCGGGCTGCGGCAAGTCCACCATGCTGAACCTTCTGGCGGGTTTCCATGGCGTGTATCCGCAGACAACGGGCGAGATTTTTGTGCGGGGGCAGAACATCAAAGGTCCCGGCAAAGACAGGGGGATGGTGTTCCAGAAATACAGCTCCTTTCCGCACATGACCGTTTTAGAAAATGTGAGTTTTGGTTTGAAAATAAACAAGGCTGAAATGAAACTTTCGGATGCGGAAATCCGCGATATGGCGATGGACTGGGTTGGCAAGGTGGGGCTGGCGGGGCATGAACACAAATACCCGTGCCAGCTTTCGGGCGGGCAGCAACAGCGGGTTGCCATCGCCCGCAGCCTTGCGCTCAAGCCGCGAATTCTCCTGATGGACGAACCTTTTTCGGCGCTGGACGAACCGACGCGCTTGGAGATGCAGCGTCTGCTTGTGGAGTTGTGGTATTCCCACGAGGCGACTGTGTTCTTGGTAACGCACTCAATTGCGGAGGCGGTTTATCTGGGCGATCGGGTTTGGCTTTTTTCGAAAGCGCCGGGGAAAATTGTGAAAGAGTTCAACGACTTGCCGCTGCCTGCTCAGGGCGAGTCGCCGATTAAACGCCAGAAAGAGCCGTCGTTTCAAGCCATCGTGGACGAAGTCGCCGAAGAGTTTATGAAGATACAAAAAAGCAAAAAAGAATAGCGAATTACGGATTGTTAAAGAAGCCGCAAATTTTTTTCTAATGACTGACGGCTTCAATGATGGCTGGCTATGATGCCCCGTGAAAATCTGACATTTTGGGATATTGTGAAAGCGGCATTTCATCTGAAGGTGCGGCTGCCCGGCATGGGGAAAATGCCGATTAATAAATATCTCCTTGCGGGGTTTGGCATTCTTGGAATCGGTTGCCCGGGTTTATGGTTTTTAGGGCTTGCTTACGAATGCGCATATTTATTGTTTCTGACGAGCAGCCGGCGTTTCCAGAATTTTGTCCGCGCCACAAGCCTCAAAGAGGTGAAGGAAGACTGGCAGCAACGCCAGCAGGGGATTCTTTCAGGATTGGATGTTAATTCGCAGAAGCGATATGGAAACCTTTTAAGCCTTTGCCGCGAGATAGAAAGCGCTGGCGGGAAAGATGCGGACGTTTTTTCCAGCGTGAAAAATTTCAAAATGGAAGGGCTCAATCAACTCCTGAGAATATTCATAACCCTCCTTGATTCGCGCAAAAATATTTTGGAGATTATCGGCAAGGTGAATGCGGCGGAAATCGAGCGGGACATGGCGGCTATCAAGGCGCGCATGGAAAAGGAAAACGAAAGCTCAACGGTGTATCGCTCGCTCAAAGGCTCGATTGATATTCAAATGCGGCGCGTGGAAAATCTTCAAAAGGCTCGGGAAAGTTTGAGCGTGACGGAGGCGGAACTGGAGCGCATCGAGAAGCAAATCAGCCTGATAGCTGAGGAGACGGCGCTGAGCCGCAATCCCGAATTGCTCTCGATGCGTGTGGACAACGTGGTGCAATCGCTTCAGGGAACAGCGGCGTGGATGCGGGAGCATGCGGAGTTTTTCAGCTCGCTGGAAGAGGGCGAGCCGCCGATTTCGCCGGTTGCTCCCCGCTTTGATACAATGACGACTGAACCGCAGGCAAAAAAAACCGCGCCGCCGCCGGCGCCGCCGAAAATGGAAAAGCAATAAATTAACACTTCAAGGAATATTGCCATGTCTCCCATAGCACTGCCCAAATGGGCGCAGGATATGAAGGATATCTTCCGCTCGGAGACCATCAGCCAGTTTGTCGTTTCCGGCAGCATCCACGACCTTGTCCCTGTCAAGAGCAATGGCGGCGGGACGGATTTTGTCCCGCTGCGGCAGTTTATGACGGATGTTCTTTTCATCCCCTTTGATGTGGTGATTTTTTACGACAGGGGCAAGGGGATTACAATACCCAAAGGGATGGAGCATTTTCAAAAATATCTTGAGGTGTTTGACGGTTTTCACGGCTCGCGGTTTGCGGGCGATGCGGGCGTCTATAAAAACGCCGCGCAGGCGCTGGATTCGCCGGGGCTTCTGCCGCGCGACCCGACGAAGGCGCTGGAGCTGATTGACCGATTCATCAACAACATCGCCGCCGTGGCGCGGACGCCGAACCTGCCGGCGGCGCGTTCGGTTGCGGTTGTGATTGATTATGCGAATTTCATCGCGCCGGCTGGCGAGTCGCTTTATATCTACAGCGAAATCGCCTGCAATCTGGTCAAGATTCTCAACTGGGCAAAAGACCCTGTGCTGCAGGATTGTAACATCATCACGACGCTGCTCACGGAAAATTTATCCGACCTGAACAAGATGATTGTGGAAAGTCCATACAGCGCAAAAGTGGCTATTAGCCTGCCGGATAGAGACGAGATTGAAGAATACCTAAAGTTCCTTTTGAAAGACGAAAAAAAGGCGGAGGAGGTCTCCGAAATCCCGCTGGAAGCAATGGCGGAACGGCTCGTGGGTTTGAGCCGCATCAACGTCAAAACGCTTCTCATGCGCGCTATCAAGAAGAATGAAAAAATCACGCAAAAATATCTGACGCAAGTGAAGCGGGAGATAATCGAAAAGGAAGCCTTCGGGCTGATTGAGTTCATCGAATCAAAACACACGCTGGACGATGTGGCGGGGCATGTGGAGGCGAAGAAGTGGCTTCGGCAGGATGCGCAGCTTTTGAAGCGGGGCGCCCTGCGGGCGATTCCGATGGGTTATTTAATCTGCGGGCGCATCGGCACGGGCAAGACCTATCTTATTGAATGTTTCGCCGGCGAGTGCGGCATCCCATTTGTGGCAATGAAAAATTTCCGCGAAAAATGGGTGGGCGCCACAGAAGGCAATCTGGAAAAAATATTCCACATCTTGCGCGCCTTGGGGCAGGTGGTGGTTTTTATTGACGAGGCGGACCAAGCGACGGGACGCCGCGACGCGGGCGAAGGGGACTCCGGTCTTTCGGGGCGAATCTACGGAATGCTTGCAAAGGAAATGTCCGATACAAAACAGCGCGGCAAAATTCTCTGGATTTTTGCCACCAGCCGCCCAGATTTGCTTGAGGTGGATTTGAAACGGCAGGGGCGCCTTGATGTGCACATCCCTCTTTTCCCGCCAACAAAGGAGGATGAGATCCGCGACCTTTTTATTGCCATGGGCAAAAAGGCGAAACTCGATTTGAAGGCGGAGGATATCCCGCCGCTTCATTTCAAAGAACCCATCAGCGGCAACGAAATAGAAGGTTTGCTCATCCGCGCCGTGCGCGAGTTTGAGGTTCAACCTGAATGCCAGCCGCAGCAACCCATCAAGGACATCCTTGCAAAGATTCTGGATGAGTTCCGTCCCTCCGCGCATACAGCCCTTTTGGAGCTGATGGATTTGAACGCCGTCAAGGAATGCACGGACGACCGCTTTCTGCCGCCGCCCTTTCGGGACATGGACAAACTCGCCGTTGAGCGGCGCATTCAGGAATTGCTTCTTTTGGCGGGGCGCTCCCGCGCTTAAGGCAAGCCGTTGATTAAATCTCCGGCGGCAGACCAGCCCTGCCTTTCAAAAAATCCCTCGCCGCAAGGCAGAGCGCCTTCAGCATGAGCGGCTTTCCGCGCAAGAGATGCTTGAGCGATTGATAGAGCATCCATCGCATGGCGAACCATGGATAAAAGGCGATGTTATGATACCAGCGCGCGTGCGCCTGATGCACAAGCAGGAGATTCCGCGTGGCAAGGTAGAGCTGGCGGGGGTTGCCTAACACCTTTTGGGTGGTGAAACTTTCCTTGTGCCAGATGACGGCGGAGGGGCAATAGACGAGCCGCGCGCCCGCGCGCCGCGCCTTCAGACACCAGTCGAGGTCTTCGGCAATCATATAGAGGTCTTCGCGCAGCAATCCGATTTTTTCGATGAGGGCGCGGCTGATAAGGATACAACAGCCGGTCAGGAATGAAACTTCGCGGGGTGAATTATATTGACCGCGGTCTTCCTCGCCTTCGCCGATGTGGTCGGGGATGCCTTGCCAAAGGTTGTATGAGCCGCCTGCGAACCAGAACCGATTGTTCGGTTCAAAATATCTAATCTTCGGTCCCACCATCTTCCCATGAGGGTCAGGCTTTATCGTATTTAACATTTTTGAAAGAAAATCCGGCGCGACGATGGTGTCGTTATTGAGCAAGAGGATGAATTCGGCATCCTCCGCCAGCGCGTGTTTGATGCCGAGGTTGCATCCCGCCGCAAAGCCGAGGTTGATGGGCGATTCGATGACGCGGACATGCGGATATTTTTTGCGAAAAAAATCCGCCGGCTTATCGTCCGAGCCATTTTCCACAAGAAAGATACGAAAATTAGGATAGTCCAAATTTTGAAAGGAGCCAAGACAATCGCATGTGACTTGCGTGCCGTTGTAATTGGGGATGACAATTCCGACAAGCGGCTTTGATGTGTTGCCGGCAGCGTTCATTTTGCTTTCATCTTTTGCGATTGGATATTCAACTTGCCAGACCTTTGCTGCGGAGTTCTTTCATTGCCTGCTCCATTTTATCCTCGCACTTTTGCTCCTGCGCCCACTCGATAAGGATATCAACCCCCTTGTCGAAGAAAACCGAAGGAGAATAGCCGAGCATGCGTTTGATTTTTGAGATGTCGGCAAAGCAATGGCGAATGTCGCCCGCGCGGAATTTGCGGGGATATTCCGCCTTGAAGGGCATGCCAAGGCGCTCGGCGATTTTTTTCGCTACGGTTCCGATGGAGACGCCTTCGCCCGTTCCTACATTAAAGACTTGGTAATCCGCCTCCTGTTTTTCGAGAGCCAGAAGGTTTGCCTGCGCAATATCCCGCACGTGGACAAAGTCGCGCTTTTGTTCGCCATCCTCCCAGATGACAGGCGGTTTGCCGTTGAGGATGCGGCTGGAGAAGATGGCGCAGACGCCGGTGTATGGATTTGAGAGCGCCTGCCGCGGTCCATAGACGTTGAAATAACGAAGGGCGACGGTGGGGATTTTATAGGCGATGCCGACGGAAAGGCAGAGTTCTTCCTGATCCCTTTTTGTGACGGCATAGACGGATGTGGGGCGCAGAGGTTTTTCCTCGTCGGTGGGGACGGGCTTGGCGTTGCGGCGGCAGACGGGGCATCGCATTTCCCATCGCCGCGCCTGCAAGTCCTTTTCGCGGCGGAGGGCGGGATGGATAATGCCGCAACGCTGGCATTCGTATTTGCCCTCGCCGTAGATGGACATGGAGGATGCGACGATGAGTTTGCGGACGCGGTGTTTTTCGTTGGCGAGGATGTGCAGGAGGTTCGCCGTTCCTAAAACGTTTGTTTCTGTGTATTCGCGCACTTGATACATGGACTGCCCGACGCCGACAGCCGCCGCCTCGTGGTAAATGGCGTCCATGCCGGCGACGGCTTTTTTGAGGGCGTTGTAATCGCACACATCGCCCAGAATAAATTCCGCCTTGGGATTGAGGTAGTCGGGGATGCGGCGCTTTTCGCCGTGCACCTGCGGATGAAGGATGTCAAAGATGCGCACCTTATGCCCCTTTTCAATCAAGCCGTCCGCGATGTGGGAGCCGATGAAGCCGGCTCCGCCGGTGATAAGAACTTTCATGACATTTGCCCGCCTTTCGTATTTATGGGCGATGCCCCGCTCTGCCTTGCCAAAAGGTTCAATAAAGATAGGATGAGCAGGTCGAAGATGAGATTCAGTTTGGCAATGGTGTTATCGTAGGGCATCAGAATCAGATGATAGCAAAAATAGCTATAAATCATAATATTGAAAATTGTTGGGAAGCGATTCATTCGGAGGTAGAGATGCCGTATGAAAAAGGCGAACAGGAATGTGAATACTGCAAGCCCGATAAAGCCGAGGTCGGCGTAAGGGACGCCCATATATGTGGCTGTGAGGTTGCCGTAAAAATCGGTGTTCCAGATACGGTTCTGGATTTCGCCGAGCGATTCCTGTTTTCCCGGCAGAAGGCTGTAAAAGGCGAAAAAGGTTTGGCGACCGTATCGGTATGGCTCGAATCTGGGAAATGTTTCCGTAATCTGGCGAAATGTTTCAAAGTTGATGGCAAGGGTGTTGTGAACCTGATCCAGAACGGGGTATCGGGCGCTGTAGCCGAGCTCCTCCAGCACCTCCCGATAGTCCACATCGCTTTCCTCAAAGTGGGAGGTTTTGCGGATGTAGCCGACCGCGCCGATGAAGAGCGCCGCCGCCGCGCCGAGCAGAATCAGGTGGGAAGGGCGCAGGCGTTTGTGGAGATAATGGAAGGCGATAACGCCGGATGCCAGCGGGATGAACAGCGTATGGCGCGAGCCCCAGAGCGCCGCGCAAAAAAGGTCGGCGCCGAGCATCGCCCAAAAGGGCAGATTTCCCGGCGCAAAAAGGCGCGGTCGCGAATAAATGAAAACCTGCGCCGCTATTGCGTGCAGCATAAAGGAATATCCGAATAGGTGGATGAGCCGCGAAAGGTATCCTTCGGGACTATACAGCCGGGCAATTTCCCAGTTGCGGTTCAAAAGGGGAACCCCGCCGACCATATATTTGAATTCATACGCCATGCAGGCAACGGCGGCGCCGAGCCAGAGCGTCATGATAAGGAGGAACTTGTCTTTGTTCCACTGCCCCTGAATGGCGGCTTTGACGCGGGCGGTTTTTTTAATCCCCGCCGTATAAACATCTGCGGCAAAGATTCCCGCCAGATAAAAAAACAGCGCCCCGATGCAGCAAATCCAGAGCATCGGATTCCACGGAGCCTGCTCTATGGAAATGATGCGCGAGCCGATGGCGACGCAGGGTATCCAGAGGACGGGGAAAATAATGCAAGGCGAAAAGATGTCCAGCCCGCTTCCGCCAGTGCCGCAGCCGGGCGGTTTTATGTTTTGATTTTGGGAAATTTTCATCGCCATCGCATCAGCAAATTATGGCGGATTATTTTTGAAAATACGCCGCAGGCGCAAGCAAAAAAGCGGGCGCGATAGCGTTTGAGACTTTGTATATGATTATCGAAAGTTTTCTAATGGGGAACGGTAAGGATAAAAATCACAAGCTGAAGGCGGTTAATCACGGGGAGGTTAAAATGGCGCGAATGGCGGAAATTCAGTTTGTGGGTGGCAAAAAGGGAGACTGGGATAATGGCTGATGAGCGGGAAGGAAATCCGCCCGTCCCAAAACCTCTCCCCTTCAGGACGAATCAGGACGGGCGGCAGATTAATTAACGAACGAACCGAAACGGAAAATTAATAGCGATTGCTTCCGCCGCCGCGGGCGCCTTCCGGACGACGCGGGCGATCTTCGCGAGGACGAGCCTGATTAACAGTAATAGCGCGTCCTTTGAGTTCTTTGCCGTTCAGGCTTTCGATGGCTTTTTCAGCCTCTGCGGCGTTGGGCATATCAACAAACCCAAAGCCTTTGCTGCGGCCGCTAAAGCGATCCATGATAATGGTGACTTCGTTGATGGCTCCAAAAGCCCCAAAAGCGGCGCGAAGATCGTCTTCGGTCATCGCGTAAGACAAGTTTCCTGCATAAATCTTCATTCATTCTCTCCTTCAATGCTATTCGCCAAAGGCGAATTTGTTATATCCGGGGTCAGCCAGACAAGCGCTGGATTCTTTAATGTTCCCGATTGGGGTTAAGGAATCGTGCGGCGGCGTTCGGAGATCGCATACGGAAGGGGAAACTATCGTTTCGATTCGAACCTCTGCCATAGCCATTCCCAGATATTTCTCCAACTTGTATCCTGAGTATCAAAGACCCAATTCGTAAAGCGAATGGCTATTTATCTTTTCTTCAGGACACAAACTGGTTTTCCATAGTTCATGCCATCAAACAAAGGCAAGAAAAAAATGATGCCTTAATGAGAATTTTTTATGATGTTGATTTTTATCGGGGGTTTTGTATCGCTTTGATTTATTTTTTACAAGGAGTTTGGCGGATGAAAAAATTTTTTTTGACTATTGTTTTATTGCTTTTAATTTGTTCGGCGGAAAACCTTTTCGCCGTTTCATTGAGCATTCCTCCGCGCCCCGCCGGCGCCATGACAGGCAGCCAGTTTGTTTCTTATATCGTTTCCATGTCCCTTGAAGAACGTGAAAAAAATATCTACAATCAGATAACGATGGGCAACATCCCGAATTTTTATCGGACGCTCTGCCCCATTACCGTTTCCGCCAGCATCGGCGGCTCTGTGCGCTCGCTGACTTATTATGTTACGCCGGATTTTCTTGCCATCGGCTCGGACGCTGATTATTTCCTCTGCCCGATGACCCCGATTCTTGCTCAACAGGTTGCGGATTATCTCGGTTGCAGCCTCCCCACCAGAAAAATATCCAATGACATCTGGACAAAAGCTGCGGTGAAGATGAGCCCGCAAACCATTAATCCCAGCCCGCAGATGACGACCGTGCCGGTTTTTAATGACCACAACACAATGGTCTGGACGCAACGGAAGACAAAGCTGGCGCAGCATCCCCTCGGGTCGTTGGTTGCCGGAGACAAAAAGGATGTGGTTATCACGCCGCAAATATACACAATGCCGCCGCCGGCGCGCGTTGCGATATATGGATGGCATAAACTGGATGGTTCGGTATGGCAGCCGCTTTATCTGGGGCACGAAAGCACTTATGCTGATTACAGCCATGGCATTCGGTTGGTGGAGAAGGACATGATTCTGGACGGGCAGCCAAAAACGATGGCGCAGATTCTTGCGGATGCCAGCCTCAACGTGCTTTTGAACGATGAGGGCGTCATGACGAAGCCCTATTATCCTTTTACCGCCCCGCCGGATGTGATGCCGTTTGTGGACTCTTTTCCCGCCGGCGGGCGGCATTTGAAGTCGTGGGTGGATAAATTCACCGCGCCTGTGCTGAAGACGTTTTCGCCCGTTTCGCCCGATGGCGACGGAACTGTCCTTGTTGTGATGGACGCAAGCGGCGGCGCGGATACCACGCGCATCGGTTTTTTGAGCGATGAGGATTATTATGTTCAGTGCGATATTTATTGCAATTATCGTCCGGCATTGGCGGCGGACGGCTATGAGCGCGTTGGGATTTTTCTGCGCGATAACGGCAACGGCGCCTTCGAACACACAACCGGCGGCGGAGGGTTTTGCTACGGAATGGCGTGGGACTCCGGCGACGGACGGCTTTGGTGTTTCAAGTCCGTAAACGGCGTCATTGCCGACCTCAATCCGAGTCCAGTTTATCGCCCCGAAACAGCGTGGCGCCGTTTCCGCATCGAGGCGTTGGGGAATAATCTTGTGTTCAAATGCGACGGAGAAACAATTCTTGATGTGGATGACAATACATTTTCTAAAGGGCAGTGCGGCATCGGGTATCATGAATATTTCAAGACGAACTCAAACATGCTGGGGACGTATGCGGATAATTTCCGCGCTGACCGCCTGACAATCGCGCCGGTTTATACGCCGACGCCGACGCAATCGCCAACGCCGACAGCTGCGCCCTCGCCGACGCCGCTGCCGGAGAATCTGATTAAGAATGGCAGCTTTGAGGAGGGTTTCACGAACGGGACGGGCAACTTCTGGACAAAATGGGAAGCCGCCGGTTCGAGCGCAATCACTTTTGGCGTTGCGACAAAGAATGTGCACGACGGCGCGAATTCTCAATACTGGGCGCGCAACGACACTCTGGCGTTTCAGGGCGGGCTTTATCAAAAGGTAGCGGTTGTCCCCGGCGAAACATATCGCATTTCCGCATGGATAAAGCATCAATCCTATCTTGCTGGAAATGTGATGGATGTGGGGTATGATTTATCCGGCGGCACGGACGGCATGGGCACATCGGTGGTTTATACCAGTCTTGCGAAAACCGCCTATAATGAATGGGCGTCTTACACTCAAACGGTAAAGGCGACGGGCAACGCAATCACGGTTTTTGCGCGGGCGGGGCATACGGGCACAACAGGCGGAACCAGCGCATATTATTATTTTGACGAGGCGCGAATGACAAGGGTCGAACCGCAGCCGACGGCAACTTCGACGCCCGTCCCGACCGCCACGCCGCAACCCAGTCCGTCTCCCACAAAGGTTTCATGGGGCGTTTATTAAGCGCATAACGGGAGGTTTTTTATGATGGCAAAGTGGACAATCGGGCTTGATTTTGGAACGAATTCCGTGCGGGCGCTGCTGGTCAATATCGAAACCGGCGAGGAAGCCGCCAGCGCCGTCTGGAATTATCCAAGCGGGGAACAGGGCGTCATCCTTGATTCGAAGGACGCCTTTTTGGCGCGGCAAAATCCGCTGGATTATCTGAAAGGGCTTCGCTTTCTTGTGCCGAGTCTTCTGCGGAAAGCCGCGCGGCTCAAGGGCTTTGCGGCGGGCGATGTTATCGGAATCGGAGTGGACGCCACGGGCAGTTCGCCGATGCCGGTGGATGGCGAAGGCGAGCCGCTGGCGCGCCATGATAAATTCAAGAGCAATCCCCATGCGATGGTCTGGCTCTGGAAAGACCACACCTCTCATGCGGAGGCGGCGGAAATCACGGCGCTGGCGCGGCGCATTCGTCCGCACTATCTTGACAAATGCGGCGGGACGTATTCCTCCGAGTGGTTCTGGTCAAAGCTGCTTCGCTGCGCCCGCGTTGCGCCGGAGGTCTTTGATGCCATCCACACTTGGGTGGAAATTTCGGACTGGATACCCGCAATGCTGACGGGCACGCAGGCTCCGGCGGCGATGAAGCGCGGCATTTGCGCCGCCGGTCATAAGGGGATGTTTCATCCTTCGTGGGGCGGATATCCCGATGAGGATTTCTGGGGGAGGCTGGATAAAAGGCTTGTTCGCATCCGCCGCACGCTGCCGAAATCGGCGCATACGATTGCAAAACCGGCGGGCGGTTTGAGCGCGTATTGGGCGAAGATTTTTGGTCTGCCGGCTGGGACGCCTGTGGCGGTCGGCGCGCTGGACGCCCATCTTGGCGCGGTTGGTAGCGGCATACGTCCGGAAACTCTTGTCAAAATTATCGGCACATCCACATGCGATATGATGATTGCGCCGCTCAAAAAAGGTTTGCCGGATATACCGGGTCTGTGCGGCATTGTGCCGGAGTCCATTCTTCCGGGCTATCTGGGACTGGAGGCGGGGCAGTCCGCCGTTGGGGATATTTTTAACTGGTTTGTGCGGGAGTTTCAATCGGTTGGGAGCGCAGATGAGGCTCATAAAAAACTGAGCGCGGAGGCGGCGCGGCTGCAGGCGGGCGAGAGCGGTTTATTGGCTCTGGATTGGCACAATGGCAATCGGACAATTCTTGTGGATCAGCGGCTCACAGGGCTTTTGGTCGGGATGACGCTCCGCACAAATCCCGCGGAGGTTTATCGCGCGCTAATCGAGGCGACCGCTTTTGGGGCGCGGCGGATTATCGAGCGGTTGGAGGAATACGGCGCAAAAGTGCGGCGCGTGATTAATTGCGGCGGCATCTCCGTGCGCAGCCCTTTGGCGATGCAGATTTATGCGGATGTTATCGGGCGAGATATGGAGATTTCCCAAAGCGAGCAGACGTGCGCGCTGGGCGCGGCAATTGCGGCGGCGGTTGCGGCTGGGCGGACGCGCGGCGGGTATGCGAATTTTGCGTCGGCGATTCGCGCCATGACATCGGTTCGGGAAAAAAGATATACCCCGCAGCCGCGCAACGTCAAAACATACAATCGGCTTTATGAGATTTACAAACAGCTGCACGACGCTTTTGGGTTGAAAGGCGCGCGTATTGATTTGAGCGATGCCATGAAGGAATTGCTGGCAATACGCGGCGAGGTTTAGCGCAGCAGCCATATCCGGCGCAAGAGACGGCTGGGCTTTGTTATAGGGGCGTGGACGGATATTTTACGCAATATCAACCCGCGCCCGCCGGCGTCCGCCCGCGTTCATGTTATTATATTAGGCGGTAAATTGTGAAAATACAAAAAGAAAATCCGGCTCGCGCCTTTGCCATGATCGCCAAAACCATCAGGGGCGCGGAGGATGTTGCGGCGGCGGAACTTCGCGCGCTCGGCGCCTCAAAGGTTGAAACGCAATCATGCGCCGTAAAATTTGTTGGCGGAAAATATCTCCTTTATAAAGCCAACTTATGGAGCCGCACGGCAATGCGCATCCTTGCGCCTGTTCGCGATTTTTGCGTTGAGGATAAGGACGAACTTTATCGGGAGGCGGGGCGCGTCAATTGGTCGCGTTTCATGGATGCGGATGGAACGCTGGCGGTGGACGCCTTCATCAATAATTCGGCGTTTGATAATTCTGTGTTTGTGGCGCAGCGGGTGAAGGATGCGATTGTAGATCAATTCCGCAGCCGCACGGGGCGGCGCCCTAATGTGGATTTGAAAAATCCCGGCTTGCGAGTGAATATTTACATCGAAGGCAAGCGCGCAATCCTTTCGCTGGATTCCTCCGGCGAGCCGTTATTCCGGCGCGGTTACCGAACGGAGAGCGGCGAGGCGCCTATCAACGAGGTTTTGGCGGCGTGCATCATCGCCCTTTCGCAGTGGGACGGGCGGACGCTCTTCATAGATCCGATGTGCGGTTCGGGGACTTTTGTCATCGAAGCGGCGCTGTTGGCGCGGCGGAAAGCGACGGGGCTGTTGCGCCGCTCATTCGGCTTTATGCGCTGGAGAGATTATGACGGAGAGATTTTTGAGCGAGTATGCAGCGAGGCGGCGGATGCCGCGCTGCCTCATAGCTCCGCAACGATTATCGGCTCGGATATAAGTCCCGAACGCATCAAGGAGGCTGTTGCCAACGCAAGGCGCGCCGGCGTCGAACGCGACATTTGCTTTGAATGCGCTGCCTTTGAGGAGCGGACGCCGCCGCCATCGCCCGGAACGCTCATCATGAATCCGCCTTATGGCAATCGCGTTAAGGTGGAGGACGCGGAGGCTTTCTATCGCAAAATCGGAGACACGCTAAAAAATAAATATGACGGCTTTAATGCGTTCATTTTTACCAACAACGCCCTTGCGGCAAAGGCAGTCGGGCTGCGCACATCGCGCCGCATCCCGCTCTTTAACGGTTCTCTTGAATGCCGTCTTTTGAAGTATGAGATGTATCAGGGAACGCGCAAGGTTAAAAATATGGAGCCGGGGAAACTGAATAGCGGTTTATGAAGCGATTCAATCTTCGATGATGGGTTTGCGGCGAATGGCTTTTTTGAGCGAGCGCAATTTTTTGGATTCGAGCACGCGCTCCTTTAAAACCTCCGGCGGTTTGGTTGGGATGCGCCGCCTTCTGCGCCGAAGCATCATGCGAAGTTTGCGCCGCAGGCTTGCGAGGGCAATTTGTTTATTGCGGTGTTGCTCCCGTTCCCGCTGGCAGACGATAACAAGACCGGTCGGGCGGTGGCGCAGCCGCACTGCTGTTTCGCGGCGATTGACGTTCTGCCCGCCGGGACCGCTGGAACAAAAAGTCTCAACGTCGCATTCGGCGAGCAGAACATCGTCGCTTTCGGGCAGATGGTAAATCATTGCAGCGCAATCTCGATGGCGGCTTTCGGTTCAATCACCTGAAAAGTGAACGATTCGGCAATAAAAAGATTCACCTTTTCCGCTGTATGCCCCGCATAGCCGAGGGACAAATCCTGTCCGACTGTAAAGATGAAATCGCCGCCGCGTCCGGAGAGGAGCGCGCCGCCTTTGAGCGCGGGGCTCCATGCGATTTTTCCGCGGATGATATCGTCCACGCGCTTTTTGAGCGGATAGCCGCTTTCGCCTTCCATCAAAGTTTGATAAAGCGCGGTTCCCAGCACGAGATTATACGGTCCGCCGATGCCGCCTTTTTGCAAAGCCACAACGGCTTCTTCGATTGATTTTGCGTAGGACTTTGTCTCGTTTTTAATTTTTATCGGGGTGTGTTCTGAGGATTTGAAGATGCCGGCGATGCCGCCTTTTTCAAATCCAAGATAGACGGCTTTCTCCTCAAATTGAGCCGCCTTGCAGCATGCCGCGATGAGAGGCTCCAGATCAGGGGTTTTAAGACCGCGCTCCACATCATCCAAATCTTTGAGGTCGAGCGCAAAATTCACGCGGGTTTCAATGAGCGGTTGGACGTCTCTTTTTCCAAAAAGCACGCCTTCGATGACGCCAGATTCCGCCAGTTTGGCGCGACCGAGATTTACGGACGCTTTTTTCCAGCCGTGAGGTCCGTCAAAATCCACCAGCCCGCGCGCGGAGAGATTTCCCCTCAATGTAATCTGCGCCTGTTTTTCGATTTCGTCCCATGCTTCATCAGCGATGGGCGCGAGGTTTTTTTTCATCAGGTCCATATTACTTGCCTCCTTTCGACAAAGACCCAATTCCGAGGGAACCGGACGCGCCTCCCGATTCTTCTGCGTGGTTTGCGTGCCCTATAGGTCCGCTGGTAAAGAGAAAAGTTCTCAATTGCTCATCAAACTGGGGCATCACTCGGCGCAGCCATTCCAGCGTCATGCAGGCGTGTTCCACCTCTTCGTCGCGGTTATGGGCGAGGATGGATTTAAGCTCGGGCTCTTCTGTCACCGCCACGCGTTGGTGATACCAGTTAATCGCTTCAAGTTCCTCGATGAGGCTGGCGATGGCGCGGTGAACATTTTTCACATCCTCCGGCAGCCCCTGCTCGGTATAAGTTGTGCTCATTTAATTTTGCTCCTTTCCCATTATATTCAAATAAAGATGATGCATGATAATGAGCGGGCGTTTCAAGGTAAAAAGAGGGCGTGCAAAAGAAATCCGAAGTTTTTATGTAAATGGCGCATCTGGTTAAAGGGCTGTGATGGTTAAATTTTTATACTGGGCGGGAATTGATATATACAAATCATGAGGCTTTTGCGCAAGAATTGGCTTGCATGGGGTTTGGGCGGGTGTTAGGGAAGCCTTCATTCGATTGGGTCAAAAGCAAGAAAAAGGAGTCAAATAAGATGTCTGAGCTGCTTGCGGCAATTATGGATAATGTTATATGCGGGAATTCGGACCTGAATTCGCCAATTAAAAAAGGACAGCCCGGCGTGGCGGAATTCGTCCAGCAGGCGCTGGAGATGGGCTTGTCGCCGCAGGATATCCTGAATGAGGGGCTTATCAAGGGCATGGACGTTATCGGAAAAAGGTTCAAAGCCAATGAGATTTATGTGCCGGAGGTGCTGATTGCCGCGCGCGCTATGAAGGCGGGAATGGCTCTTATCAAAAAGCCGCTTGCCGATACCGGCGTCAAGCCGCTGGGAACGTTTATCATCGGCACTGTCAAAGGAGACCTGCATGACATCGGCAAAAACCTTGTCGCCATGATGATGGAGGGCGCGGGTTTTAAAATCGTTGACCTCGCAATTGACGTTTCCGCCGATAAATTCATGGCTGCCATGAAAGAGAACCGAAACGCCCTCGTGGGGATGTCCGCGCTGCTCACGAACACGATGATTGGCATGGAGGCAAATATCAAGGCGTTTCGCGAAGCCGGTCTTGATAACCCCGTCATCATCGGCGGCGCGCCGGTGGATGAGGGGTATGCCAAAAAGATAAATGCAACCGGCTACGCCAAAGACGCCGCCACGGCGGTTGAGGTTGCCAAGCAGATTCTGGGAATTTCTTAACTATGATTATTGTAGGCGAATTAATAAACTCAACGCGGGAAAAAATCCGCAAGGCAGTCGCCGAGCGAAACAGCGCCTTTGTGATGGATATCGCCCGCCAGCAGGAAGCCGCCGGCGCAACATATCTGGATGTGAATGCCGGCGCTTTTGCGGAAGCCGAACTTGAAAACCTCGAGTGGATGGTTAAAACAGTGCGGGAGGCATCCGCCCTGCCTTTGTGCATTGACAGCCCCAAACCGCAGGCGCTGGCGCATGGCTGCGTTGTTGCGGGCGGAAGGGCGGAGCTCATCAATTCCATCTCCGGGGAAAAGGAACGATTCCGCGCCGTTCTCCCGATTGTGAAAGAGCATAACACAAACGTTGTTGCCCTTGCGATGGACGATGCGGGGCTTTTGGAGGATGAGGAGGCGATATACGCCGTTGCCTGCCGTCTTGTGGAGAGTCTCCTTTCCGAGGGCATTGCGGCGGAGCGAATTTTTTTGGATCCGCTTGTGCGCCCCATAGGAACCAATTCTGCTTATGGCAATCTGACGTTGAATATTTTGCGGCGGATAACGGCGCAATATCCTGATATTCATAAAATATGCGGTCTTTCCAATGTTTCATTTGGGCTGCCGAAACGCAAAATTATCAACCGCGCATTTTTGGTTCTTGCCATGGCGTCCGGATTGGATGCCGCCATTCTTGACCCGCTGGATAAACCGCTAATGGCGCTTTTGAAGGGAGCGGAGGCGCTTTTAGGACGGGATGATTATTGCATGAACTACATAGCCGCCGCCCGCTCGGGCGAATTTGAGCAGTTGGAATAAAACTCTTTCGTATGTTTACGGATATTTTCCATATAGACAACGCCTTTCGGAATTATATCACGCGGCGGCTTTTTCCGCTCTTGGGATGCTCGGCGGGCGATTGCGCCATTGAGGTGCCTGTCTCGGGAACTAAGACGTGCATTCGGCTTGTGCGCAGTAAAAACGGACGGTGTTTCATCATCAGGGCATACGCGAAATCGGACAAATCTTCCGCACAGCAGCTCTTTTTGGCGGATAACATTCTGCAAAAACACGGCATTCCCTCCCCAAAAGTGGTGGACTATATCGCCTTGTATTCCGACAAGGGGGTTTCCTTTTTGACGGAGGAATACATTGCTGGGCAGATCTGGCGGGAGATTGCGCCGGATGAGACTCTGGCGAGGCGGCTGGCGGTTTTGTTGGCGCGGCTGCACTCCATCGGCAGCGACGGCTGGGGCGCTTTGCGCGCTCCGACTCGCAGGGGAAAATACGGCTCTTACAGGTTTAAAAAAGTCAGACATCGCCTGCACGGAATCGGCAAATTCATCAACGATGCCGGCATCAGCCGCATGGAATTTCGCGCCGCGTGCCAGTGGTTCAAAAGTTATGATTGCATCCTCGACAACCTTTCCAGCTATCAGCTGGTTCATGATAAGCTCAACAGCGGAAATGTCATCTGTTCGCCCAAACTTGATACTGTATATCTTTTGGATTTTGCCACGCTGCATTACGGCTATCGGGGCAAGGATATCGCGCAGGCGGAATTGGAATTACTGAATGAAGATCCCGCGTTGGGGAAGATTTTTCTGGATGAATATTTCAGACATTTTCCGCCGGAAACTGCCGAAGAGTATGAGGCTATCGCCCCTTTTTGCAGAGGGTATTATCACTTGGCTCGCTGCTCAACGTATCTGCGGCGGGACCATAAATCCCACGCGGGTAAAAACGCCTTCAAAAAAGATTTTGTCAAACGCTTCCGCCATCACTGGCAGGCTTTAAGCGATATTATGCAAATGGAATATACCGGCGCTTCCTCAGCGAATCCAGACCAGCCATAAAAAAATCGCGGCGGGGACAACGGCGGCGATTGTGAATGGAAGCCCAATCCGCACAAATTCCCAGAACCCCACATGATGGCGGTGTTTTTTCAACAGCCCGCACGCCACAATATTTGCAGAGGCGCCGATGGGCGTGATATTTCCGCCGAGACATGTTCCAATCAAAAGCCCAAAGATGAGCAGCGTGCGGAAGTTTGCGCCGTTTTGAGATGCGGCGAGCGATTCGGAGAGCCGCTGCGCCACCGGCAGCATCGCAGCAAGATAGGGGACGTTATCCACAAAGGCGGAAACAGCGACCGAAACAAATACAATGACGGCAAAGGCGGTGAATCGGCTCTGCCCCGTGATGCGGGCAAGATTTTTGGCTATGATATCAATCCAACCCAATTCCGTGAGCGCCCCCACAAGGATAAAAACGCCTATAAGGAAAAGCGCGGTCTCCCAGTCCAAGTCAGCAAGAAATTTCCGCGCCGAATTTTTTTGCTCCGCAACGAACCAGAATAACCCCAAAACGCCCAAAATTATGCAGATAACGCCGGAGTAATAACTGAACCCCGGATCGGCAAATGATGAAAGCGCCAGAAGAATCACCATCGCAATCAGGAGATGCACCGGCATCCATGACTTGACTTTTTCCACATGCTCCAGTTTGACCTTTGCGTTTTCCTTTCTCAGAAAAAGCCAGAGGGTTAAATAGCTGAAAACAGCGCCAATCTGCACAGCAAAGAAGATGCCGGGACGGCTCCTATAAATAAAAAAATCATTGAAGGTCATTTTGGCATGAGCGGCAAGGAGCATGCTGGGAGGGTCGCCAATCAGCGTTGCCGTTCCCTGCAAATTGGAACTGATGGCGATGGATATGAGCGGAATGACAGGATTGATGTTCACGCGGCGGCAAAGGGCAAAGGCAATGGGCGCCACAATCAGCACCGTTGCCACATTTTCCACAAAGGCGGAAATGAAACCGGTCATAAGCGAGATGAAGAGGATAGCAAGTCCGACGGAGCCGGCGCGGTTGACCAGATGCTCCGCCATGACGACGGGCGCCCGACTGTAGATAAAAAGGTCTGCCAGAACAAGCGTTCCGACGAAGATTCCCATCACGTTCCAATTGATGGCAAAGAAGACCTTTGACGGCGGGTAGCCGCCTGTGATGGCGCCGGCGGCAAAAAGGAGCAAGGCGCCGATGATGGACACATGCGCCCGATGGCGGGGAAGAGATATGATTAAAAGGTAGCCCGCGAGAAAAACCGCTATGGCAAAATATTTCATGAACATGGATTTGACGCCCTCAATAGCGCGGGAGTTTTATCGGCTGAGGACTTCTTTTTCTATGGTGTCCCAATATGGTTTAAGTCTGTTCCGATAATCGGGGAGATAAGCGACGCGGGAAAAATACGCGGTGGCGTCTTGATATTTTTTCTCTTTGAAAAAAAGGTCTCCCAGATAAAAATTTGCAACGGGGTCGAGCGGGTTGGCTTCCACTTCGCGGAGGAAATTTTCCTTGGCGGATTCTTTATCGCCTTTGCGGAGATAGGCGACGCCCAGCGAGGAATATGAGCCTTTTTGACCGTCGGATTTTTTTATCAGCTCCGTATAATATCCAATAGCGTCGTCATAACGACCGATAGAAAGGCAAACATTGCCCATCTCCAGATTGAAGGTTGCGCTTTTTGCGGCTTCGGTTTTTTCTTCAAGCCATTTGTAATGTTTGAAAGCCGTTTGATAATCCCGGCGGTTGGCGGCGGCTTTGGCGCGATACATGTGCCATCTGCCGTGCGAGGAATAGAACATCAGAATCAAGATGAGACATTCCAGCAAGCCAAACATGACGATGAGGCGTTTGGCTGTAAATATTTCATGAGGGGCGGACGTCTGCTGCGCGGCTTGGACTGGCGGCGTCTGTTTTGTGCGCTCTTTTCTTGCCATGGGTTCAAATATCCTTTTTATACTGTGCCAAAAATTCCAACTTTCATAAAATTTTGCGCAAGCCCCTGTAAAGCAAAATCAGCCGCGCATCTATTTGCCGGTGGGCGTGAACTCCTCCAGAATCCATTTTTTGATGCGCGTGGATTCTTCGCTGGATAAGACAGCAGCGGGGTCTTCCGCCGGCGCAATTTTCCGACGAATTTTTTCAGTCTCGATTTTTTTGACCGCAACGGTGCTGCCCATAACATTGGTGATCCAGTATTCGATTTTTTTATCTGTGATGGCGGTAATCAGATTGTTGCCCTCTTTTTTCACGGTTGTGGCGGGGGTGGCGGAGACGAGACGGACGCGGAAGCAATTGAATGCGCCGGGGAGGATGGTCACGGCTTCGGGCGGGAGTTCGTAAAGTTTCATATCGGGCATGAAAGGTTTTTCGAGGTCAACATCATTCGTGGTGGCTTTGTCGTCTTCAATAGTTATAAAACGCGCCCGCGCCGGTTTGGGGTTTCCTTTGCGATAAAGGTAAGATTGGAATGTTGCGATATAGGGCTGGGTCTCTTCGGACGTTTGTATCGCCGAGGGCTCGGCGGATTTGGTAAGAAAATAGCGGGCGCTCGCCTTGAGCCGGTCGAATCCAAATGAGAGCAGCGCGGGGTTGTCGAGGAATTTTTTGCTTATCTGCCCTTTATCTTGATGAACTTCTTCAAGGAAAGAGGCGAAGGGTTGCGTTTGGGCGTCTTTGGCTTCTCCGCGTTCGATGACGATTTTAGCGGTATCTGTTTTTTCGCGTCGGACTTCATCGCGGAGGTCGGATATGCTGAGCGGTTTTTTGTCGAAAGCGGATGGCTTGGGCGTTTCTTTTTTTATCTGGCTGACTGGGGAACTTCCCAGTTTTGAAGAGTGAATCTCAACGAGTTCTTGAACAATTTTTCCAGCGGCGTCAACTTTTCGAAGAAGACCGCCCGCGGGGATATTCTCGCTGAAAACCTCATATGAGCCGTCCGTTTGGACGAATTTTTGAACGGCGCGCGCCGTGCCGTTGATAATTTCGTTTGATTTGGAAAATTCAATGCCCTGCTCCTTCAGTTCGGAGGGGTAAAACTGGCGGGTCAGATCGCCGAGGGATATTCTGCCGGGCTTTTCCTCCACAAGGCGCTCGCCTTGATATGTTCGGACGATGAACGCGAGGCGATCCAGCGTGCGCTCTGTGATGGTAATCTCCATGCGGTCGGGCTCATTTTCCGCGCCGGTAAGTTTATAGATGACTGCATCGCCGGACTGGCTGAGCCGCCATGATTCGGCGCGCGCATCATATTCTTGTATTTCGTTTGGTTCGGCGGCGATTAAAAGCGCAGCTGCCGTCGCCAGCAGGACAAAGACAAGGCAATATAATTTTTTTGAGAGGGACATGGCAATACCTCCAAAAGTTATCGGTTGTGTCATCGCATTTACCTCAGCCGTCGCATGAGCCTTTACTGGCGGTGTTTTTATCGGCATTCAAGATTTCCGCAATAACAGGGGCAGGGCGAAAGCGCCGCCCGCGCAGAACGGCGATGGTAAATCCCGCCGCAGCTCCGGCGATTGCGCCTCCGGCGACAAGGAGCGTTTCAAGGCGCGGGTATCGCGGAACAAAAGCCGCGCCAGCCAGCGCGCCCGCCACAAGCCCCAGAATAGGCGTGCCGTATGCCAACCCGTATGCGCTCAACGATGCCGCGGCATCCAGCTCGATGCGGACGGTGTCTCCCTCTTGCGCGCCCGCCAGATTCAACGCCTCGATGTCGAGCGGCTCATCGCTCTTTGCAAAAAGATGCGATGCGGGGCAGAAGGAGCATTCTGAATCGCAACGGTAAAGGCATCGCACTTTGGCGCGATTATTTAAAATTTCGACGACTGTTCCAACTTTTTCCATAATGTTTAAGGATAACAGGTTAAATGGTGCATCATTCAAGGAAAATTTCCGTGTCCTGCCCTTCAAGGATTTTTTTGTAAACCGCAAAAATGTCCTGCCGTCTGATGATGCCAAGGAGTTTATCCGGCTGGCGGTCGGAGACAATCGGAACGGCTTCCGTTTCCGTTTCGGTCATGAGGTTCAGCGCCTTGTCCAGCGTGTCTTCTGGCGTAAGAGTTCTCGGCAGCGGATCGGCTATATCGGCGGCGATTATGATTCGCCCCATATCGCCGATGGCAAGAACGCTTTTCAAATCATTCAAGGTAATCAGCCCGATGAAGCGTCCTTCCTTGTCCTCCACCGGGAAGATAGTATCATGAACCTCCGCCGCATGGTGCAGGATATTCGGAAGCGTGTCCGTTTCCTTTAAGAATTTTGTCGGGGGGTGCATGACTGCGGCAGCTGTGGAAAGGCTGAGCAGATTGGGCAGGGCGGCGTTTTCAACATTAAAGCCATCCCGCAAAAGCGACATGGTGTAGATGGATTGTTTTGTGAGCGAGCGGGCGATGATGGAGCTGATTGCCACTGTGAACATAAGGGGGAGAACCATCTGATATTGACCGCCGGTCACCTCAAAAATCAGGAGGATGCCGGTCAAAGGCGCAGTCAGGGTTCCGGCGAGCATGCCGCCCATTCCCGCAAGCGCAAAAAGGATAGGGGCGTCCGTATTAACCAGATTGGGCGTGTAATGCATGAAAAAGGAGCCCATCGCGCCGCCCGCGCAGGCGCCGATGAAAAGCGAAGGCGCAAAAACGCCGCCGATTGCGCCCGATCCGAGCGTCAGACATGTGGCAAGGATTTTCAAAAAAACAAGCGCAAGCGCCCACTTGACGGTCAACGAGGCGCGTAAATTTTCTGAGATTGCTTGATATCCCTCGCCTAACACATCCGGCGCAGCGATGCCGATGATTCCCGCCAGCAACCCGCCCAAACAGGGTTTGAGCCAAGGGGCGATCTTGATTTTTTGAAAAACATCCTGAACTCTTTTCAACAGGTTCATAAACAGAATGGATAACAGGGCGCAAAAAAGCCCCAAGAGGGCGTAGAAAAATAAACCCCTCAGCGAGACATATTTGAAAACCAGCGTCCGCTCGATGTAAAAAGGCGGATAATTCCCAAAATATCCGCGGGATAAAAGCGATGCCGCAACGGCGGAGATGACCACAGGCGCAAAGGCGCGGATGGAAAATGTGCGCAGGATGATTTCGAGTGTAAAAACCACGCCGCCGATGGGGGCGTTAAACATCGCCGCGATGCCCGCCGCCGCGCCGCAACCGACCAGCAACCCTTTGCGCTCCCGCGAGATGCGCGTTTTTTTGCCCACCGTTGCGCCGACCACAGAACCGATTTCCACAATCGGACCCTCCGGTCCTGCCGAACCTCCGGAACCAATGGTGAAGATGGATGTGAGCGCAATCAACGCTGTGTGGGGGTGCAGAAGATTCAGATTGCGCAACGCAACCGCCTTCATGACGGATGGCACGCCGTGGAGACCGGGCTTGCGGATGAGTTTATAGACGATATAACCGCCGACAAGTCCGCCGATAGCGGGGAGGGCGGGAATGGCAAAAGCCTTCGGTATGCCCAATAATTTGCTATCTTGCATAAGGAAAAAGACGTCCGTGCGAGTCAGCAATTCCCTGAAAACAGCGGCGATGATGCTGACAAAAATTCCAACGAAGCTGGCAAGGAGGACAAAATATCCTTTTTCCAATGCGGTATTTTTTGATGATATGCGGGATATTCTAAGAAGAAGTCTGTTAATCATGGACGCGGTTTATATCGGAAAAAAATAAATGGTTCCGACGATTATTCCTGATCGAGGGCGTCTTGCAGTTTGCCGATGATGTCCTCGATTTTTTGTGCAACCTTGCGAGAAACCTCCGGAGATGAGGAGTCGCGTTTTTGAGCGATGTCCAACTTATAGGCATATTGGAACGCCGCCATAAGGGCGAGGCGATGAAGCGGGGCGTTTCCTTTGCAGGCGAGTTCGCGCAGGAATTCATTCACCTCGGCGGCGACGCGCCGGAGGTTTTTTTCCTCCTCCGGTTCCGTGCGCAGACTAAAGCTCTGTCCGTAAATTTCAATGCTCGTCTCAATGGTCTTGCTCATGTTCCAACTCTCCGATTTCTGCCTCAAGAGCGTCAATGCGTGTAATGATGCTTTGAATAACCTGAATGGTCTGTTTATCCATATTCGTTTTTGATTGAAAGGCGTTTTCAAGTTCTTCGATTTTAAGTTGTAATTCTTTGTTGCAGGATTGCGTTTGTTCAAGTTCGCGCGCGAGCGCGTCCCGCTCTTGCTGGAGCGCTTCGATGTCCGCGGCGCCTTCTTCGGCGGAGTCCTTTTTTCCCTTGCGCGTCTTCATCTGCGATTTCATCCGGCGCGATTCGGCTTTGAGAGCCAAAAAACGTTCAAGGAGGGAATTGAGTTTTTCCTCCAGAATGTGCATGCGGTCAAGCATGGAAGTCCTCTTTCGTGCTTGAGATTAGTGCGACTGCTAAGGCAGCCACGCCTTCGCCGCGTCCGGTGAAGCCCATTTTTTCTGTTGTGGTCGCCTTGATGGAAACATCCGGCAAGCCGCTCAGGCGTCCTCGAATATTTTCCCGCATGGATTCCATGTGGGGCGCAATGCGCGGGGCTTCACAAATAATTATGGAATCAATATTAACAATATTCCAGCAATTGACGGAAAGAAGATGCGAAACTCGTTCGAGCAGGTCAAGACTATAAATATTTTTATACGCCGGGTCGGATGGAGGAAAATGTCTGCCGATGTCGCCCAGCCCCGCCGCGCCGAGGAGGGCGTCCATAATAGCGTGAACTAAAACGTCCGCATCCGAGTGCCCCTCCAGCCCCATCTCAAAGGGTATTTCCACGCCGCCCAGAATAAGGGAACGCCCTTTGATAAAACGGTGGGCGTCGAATCCCTGCCCGATGCGAAAGGGAATATAGGAGCGATGGTGAATGTTGTTCTGCGAGCTCATTTATTTAGATACCTCGTTGCTATTTCAAAATCTTCATTGACGGTAATCTTGATGTTGTTGCGCGAGCCTTCGACAAGGCGCACGGGTCTGCCGAGCAGTTGCACCGCTCCCGCGTCGTCTGTGAGCGCGGCGCCTCTGCGGCGGGTTTCTCTGTGCGCTTCGATAATCAAATCCTTGCGAAACACCTGCGGCGTTTGAGCCAGCCAAAGCGCTCGACGGGCGATGGTATCCAGAATAAACCCATCGGCGTCTGACTGTTTGACGGTGTCCGTGACGGGGATGGCAAGTATGGCGGCGCCGCATTCTTGGGCGGCAAGGATCGCCTGCTCTGTGGCTTTTTTCGGCGGGAACGGGCGCGCCCCGTCGTGAATCGCCACATATTCCACATCCGGGGAGAGAGCCTCCAGACCGTTCATCACGGAGTCCTGCCGTTCTTCGCCGCCTGCGACTATCTGCGACAATTTAGAAAAGCGCGCCAAATCTTTTTTTACGGCGGTCACATGGAGAAATTCGGCGGGAAGGACGAGTACAATTTCCGATATAAAAGAAAAGGATTCGAACGCCTCAAGGCAATAAAGGATGAGGGGCTTTCCCGCAAGATTATGGAATTGTTTGGGAACGTTCAGTCCGCTTCGCTGCCCTTTGCCGGCGGCGACGACCAGCGCGGCGGTTTTTGCGAGATACTGTTCTTTTATTGCATCTGTGTTGTTCATGATGCGCCGTCCGCCATTGGTTTTTTCAAAAAAATTAGGAGCGATTGGATGAGGTGGGCTTTGCCTCGATGTATTCCCGTTGGGATTGCTCAATGTGGTTAGAGGAATGCTCATCCAGCAACCGACCGAAGACCATGCGCCCTGCTGATGTTTGAAGGATGCTGGTGATGACAATAGGCACATCTTGTCCGTTCAGCCGCCGTGCTTCGTCCACAACCACCATAGTTCCGTCTTCAAGATAGCCGACGCCCTGATGCGCCTCCTTGCCGCTGCGGATGATGCGGATAATCATTTCATCTCCGACCATATAGCTGGGTTTGAGCGCCTGCGCCAAGTCGTTGATGTTGAGAACGCGGATTTGGTGGAGGGAGGCGATTTTGTTCAGATTGAAATCATTGGTCAAGAGATCCGCGCCAAGGTCTTTGGCAAGTTGGATAAGTTTATGATCCACGTCCTTGATGTCATCGTAGTCCTTGTCCCAGATTTGCAAATTGGGATTTGCCTCGCGGAGTTTTCCCAGATTTTCAAGCCCGCGCCGACCGCGCGCGCGTCTTTGAGGGTCTGAGGAATCCGCGATGAACTGGAGTTCGTTCAGGACAAACTCCGGAATGATAATCTCGCCCCGCAGGAAATGAGTGGTATAAAGCTCATGCACGCGTCCGTCAATGATGACGTTCGTGTCCAGAATGCATGTGTTTTCCTTGGGGTTGGAGATGACAAATTTCAGACGCGAGAGCGTGAAGCGGTCCTCGTGTTTCAGGGCAAGGATGATGCCGAAATAACCGAGAACAAGATTGCAGACAAGGCGGGGATGAATTTTGGCGCTCATCTTTTCAGGAAACATGGGGGCAATAAGCGAAGCAAGAACCAAGCCAAAAAAGAGCCCCAGCGCGGAGAGAAGGATCTGCTTTGAAGAAATGGCGCGGGTGCTATATTCAAACGTAACTAAAATAAGCGAAATAATAAACGCGCCAAGGGTATAATGAAGCGACAAACCCTGCCCCACCGGTGCGAGCATGTATCCCAAAAGGGTGCTGATCAGGACAAAAAATATCCGCGCCAGTAAAATCGGATGCATAGGAATAATATGTTTCAATTGCCGGCGCCCCTTAAAAAATAAATGAATTCATATCTAAGGCGTTTGAAGCTGTCAAGGTTTTTATATTAAAAGACCAGCCAAATTAAAGCGCGGTTTGTTTGATGTTTTAACTTGACGAATCTATTGTTAACTTGTTAATGCTAAAAAGTTGAAATAATTGACGACGGTAACTTTCCGGCATAAAAATATTTCGGAAAGGAAGTTTTTATTGATGGGCACACCGCTGCGTCTTTTAATGGTGACCCGCTCCGCCGAAGACGCCGAGCTTGCCGCCAAGGAACTTTCCCGCGGCAATGTTCCAGCAGTCTGGGAGCGCGTGGAATCCGCCGAAGAAATGTCGCATGCCTTCGAAACAAAATCGTGGGATGCCATCATTTCCGAATACGCCCTGCCGCAATTCAGCGGCAAAGAGGCTCTGCGTATTGCGCGGGAAAAAGCGCCGCGAGTTCCTTTTATACTCTTCTCAGAATCGGTCGGCGAGGAAAATGTGGCGGAGATGATGCGCGCCGGCGCAAGGGATTTTATCAACAAGGCGAACCCCGCGCGGCTGGCATCCGCCATAAAACGAGAGCATGAGCTCGCCCGACGACCGCTTTCGCCTGCGGAAAATGAGGCGGCTTTGCAACGCCGCATCGCCGCCAAAACCGCCGAGTTAAAGCGAATGGCAAATGAGATGGACCTTCTGGGGGATTTAGTTCCCGTTTTGCAGTCATACCGTTCGGAGGGCGATGTCTATATCCTGATTGGACAATATGTGAATAAACTCTTCCCCTCCAGCGCCGGGACGTTTTTTCTTATGGACGCCCAACAACGCGCGATTGACGCCGTCTCGCGTTGGGGCGCGGGGTTGGCGCAGGAATCGGGGTTTCTCCCCGATGAATGCCCCGCCCTAAGGCAGGGAAAACCCCACGCCAACCTCTCGGCTTCTTCGGGATGCTCGCCCGCCTGCGCCATGAGAATTGACAACAAGGACGTCCCCGCCTTTTGCATACCGGTCAAAGCCCATAACGAAACGCTGGGTCTGCTTCAATGGCGTTTCAGCCCGATTGATGCGGCATCCGCGCCAATTGCCCGCATCGGCGACATCAGCGCGTGGAGCAAACGATATGAAAATTTGGCGGAGCTTTTCGCCGAACAGACGGGGCTGATTCTTTACAACCTCCGATTGAGCGAGAACCTGCGCCAGCAATCCTTCCGAGATCCGCTCACGCGCCTTTATAACCGGCGTTACATGGAGGAGTTTTTGACAAGGGAAATCCACCGCTCCGAGCGCAACAACACATCGCTCGGCGTCATCGTGTTGGATATTGATGATTTCCAGAAGTTCAATGATTTTCATGGACGCGATGCAGGCGATAAACGGCTCAAGATGCTGGCGGAGCTTTTGGAGGCGCGCATTCGCAAGGGGGACGTTCCCTGCCGCCACGGCGGCGAAGAGTTTACAATCATCCTGCCGGGTTCCACGCTGGAGACCGCGCGCGACCGCGCCGAACAGATTCGCAAGGAAACACCGATACTTTCCGCGCCGCAAGAAAATCAACGCCTTTCGCCCCTGACTGTATCGCTGGGCGTTGCCGCGTTTCCCTATCACGGCAAAACATGCGAGGCGCTGCTTCATGCCGCATTTGAGGCGTTGACCCGCGCCAAAAAGGCGGGACGCAACAGAGTCGTTGTGGCGTGATTTTATGCCTGCGCTGAAATTGCAAAAAATCCGCGCTTTATTTCTTGACGCGGGCAACCGCCATAAGAGATGTAGACGGCTCGTTAATGAGATGATTGAAATTTCGGGGTGGTAGCTCAGCTGGGAGAGCACAGCGTTCGCAACGCTGGGGCCGGGAGTTCGAATCTCCTCCACTCCACCAAATAACCCGCCCGCCGAGGTTTAATTAAGCGCCGGCGGGCGTTGCTATTATTTTTAACAAATTGCAACTATTTTGAAGAATCAGGGTTGTCTTCACCCCAGACGCGGGCGAGGGTGGCTTGGATTTTTTTCTCCATGCGCTCGATTAGTTCGCGGTTGGCATTGACCATCGCCTGCTCGGCTTCGATCTCGGCGACGATGGCGCGCTGGGTGGCAAATGAAGGGAGAGGGATTTTCATCGCTCGGATATCAGTAACCTTGATGCTGGCTTGATTCACCGCTCGCTGGGCAAAAGACTTCGCCCTCTCAATAAATTCTTCTTGCTTCATCGACCAAAGAAGAAAAGCCGGAACGACAACATCACGTTTGGGTTGGAAACGAATGAGATTGATTCCATGAACAACAGGCATTGGTGCACCAACAAACATCGCCGTCTTAGCCAGATGCTCAATACTGTTGATGTGGCTGAATAAAATGTCACCCACCTGCATCAGACGATCCTTTGGAACAGTGTCATTAGTCCACTTTGTTTTCCCCAAATCGACGATGCCATCAGCGATTGTTTGGATACGAGTTACTTTAAAACGCCCAACTTCGTCGGTTTGCTCCACCGGATAGCCATTCTGAATTGAAGTGCATAGTTCACCAAGCTTTATCATTGGCCAGGCGGGGTTGATGGGGATGTGGGGGCGGTAGTTGTCGAGGACGGCGCGGGCGCCGTCTATGACTTTCTGGTAGCCCTCGATCTCCGCCACGATCTCCTTCTGCACCTCCAGCGGCGGCAAGGGGATTTCATATTGGTAGAGCAGTCCAGCACTCAGGTTGTTGATGTTTGCTCCAGCAATTTGATTACTCAGAAAATCATTGAAGCGCTCAATGGTTAGTTGCTTAAACAAATAGCCAGGGTGGAGTCGTCCCGCTTTGATGCGGATTGCGCCCATAAACCCGCCAAAATAGAAGGGGGTATCAGCTTGAATCAGGGCGACCTTGCCAATGTGGTCTTTGCTGCCACTCGCTAGACAAATGAAAATGTCATCCTTTTTGAGTTTCTTGTCTTCGGGGAAGTCCGACTTAGGAGCCACCCTCCTGACGTCGTCTAGATTTAGCCCATACCGGTTCTTATCTATATTATTTGCTCGGAGGACTTGAACGCCTCCGTCGATAACCTCGTCTTCTTTGGAAAAGACAACGCCTCGCACAAGCTCGCATACCTCACCAAGCTTGACCATCGGGAATTTGGATGCACTGACGCCCCCCTCTCGATACCTCTCCCCGCTCAGGTTGTATTCTCCATTCGCGGCGATCTTCTCTTTCGGCACCATCAGCCCAAGCGTTGGTTGGAAATCCTCCACTGACTCGCGTGCGCAAAGACGGCGCAGGTATTCGGTAATCTCGGCGCGCGCTTGCGGCAGGTCGTTCTTATCAATCTCGCGCCGCTGAGCGCCGAGGTTGAAGCCGTCGTTTTCCACCTTGAAGAAGGCGATGGATTTGGTCTTCTTTGCCAGCGATTTGTCAAAGAACAGGATCGAGGTCTTGACGCCGGAATAGGGATTGAACACGCCCGCAGGCAGCGAGACAACGGCAACGAGGTATTCCTCCACCAGCATCTTGCGCAGTTTTTTGTAGGCTGTCTGGCTCTGGAAGATGATGCCTTCCGGGACGATGATGCCTGCGCGTCCGTTGGGCGTCAGGTGCTCAGCCATGTAGTCCACAAAGAGGACTTCGCTGCGCTTGGATTGCACAGAAAAGCGGTTGTGGGGTTTGATGCCGCCCTTCGGCGACATGAAGGGCGGATTGGCAAGGATGACGTCGGCATATTCGTTCCAGCGGTCCTGACTCGTGAGCGTGTCGTATTCGTAAATATGCGGGTCTGTAAATCCGTGCAGATACATATTAACCAGCGACAGGCGCACCATGTCCGGCGAGATGTCATAGCCCATGAAGTTTTTGGCAAGGCGCGTCTTGTCGTCGGGGGTCAATGTGCTGTTGCCGTCTTTATCAACATTTGCCTTTAAGATATGCTTGTAAGAAGAAATGAGGAAGCCCGCTGTTCCGCAGGCGGGGTCGAGGACGATTTCGTTCTTTTTGGGGGCAACGATTTCCACGATGAAATCAATGATATGCCGCGGGGTGCGGAACTGCCCGGCATCGGCTTGTGTGCCAAGAACGGATAAGAGATATTCAAAGGCGTCGCCGAGGCGTTCAGAGTGGTCGTAAGAGAATTCATCAATGACTTTGAGGAACATCTTCAGGGTTTCGGGGTCGCGATAGGGCAGGAAGGCGTTTTTGAAGATATTGCGGAATAGGAGCGGGATGCCGGGGTTTTCTGGCATTTTGGAAATGCCTTCGGCGTAAAGGTTCAAGGTTTCATAGCCGCCCAAACCCGGCTGCATGAGTTTTGCCCAGCCATAACGGGCAAATTCCCCAGCGAAGAATTTTCGCTTGCCGCCGAGTTCCTCGCTTTGGGCATCCATGTCATCCATGAATTTGTATATCAGGGCGATGGTGATTTGTTCAACCTGCGACTTGGGGTCGGGGACTTTGCCGACAAGGATGTCGCGGGCGGTGTCTATGCGCCGTTTGGTGTCGGTGTCGAGCATGGGAGTTCCTTTCAAGCTGTGAACTGATTCAGGGGCACGTAAACCTTAATATATTCGGGAATAAGCTCCCGATATTTATCCGGGACAGCTCTCAGGTCTTCCATGGAGAAGGCTGAGTTGGTCGCAAGATCTGTGAATTGTTTGCTTTCGATTATATTCCGGGTGCTATCACTGGTTGCGTATGCCTTGAAGAAAGTTTTGAGCGCGGGGATGGCTTTAATTTCTTCCGGTTTATAATCAACGATGAATTTTGAAAACTCTTCTTCGAGAAGTTCATCCTTCGTTTTAAAGCGCGGGATAAAGCCGAAGATTTTTTCCAGAATCTCGCGCAGGGTGATGTGGCGATCCACTGCGGCGGCTCTGCGGAGCTTGTCGAGATTGTAATATTCCTCCGGCTTATCAAAGATTTTATTGTTTATATAATCAATTATCTGGTTCCATTGACCTGATTCGATTTTTTGGTTAATGAATTCATCTTTCTTGACTGTATCTTCAAACGATTCGAAAAACTTTCGATCTATTTTCATTCCATCAAGCCCGATAGTTTCTTCAACAATGGATGATAGAATATCTTCGCCCAGATGTTCATAAGTGGATTTTTTCGTAATTTCCCCTATATCTCTGCCCCCTTCAACCGCGCCTTTGAGTTTGGGTAGTTTAATCACTTGGTCATAGTTGTATTTTTCCTCAAAGTATTCGCAAGTAGCAAAAAAGTCGAAGAGTTTGAAAGTCGTCTTTTCCGTTTTCTTGAGGCTTTCTTTTAGTTTTTCATCAAAGAGTTGTTCGAGAAAATTATGTTTGCGGGTTCCGCGCCCTTTAATCTGAATAAATAATGTTGGTGAAAAGATGGGACGGAAAAGACCAAGGTTGAGCAGGTCTGTGCAGTCATAACCGGTTGTCATCATTCCGACAGTAACGCAGACCCTTGCCTTGCTTGTCTTATAGGAATCCATGAAGTTACTGGAGCCGTGCAATTTATTGTTGGTGAAATCTACAGTGAATTGCTGGGCGTCGGGAATTTGGGAAGTAACCTGAACCGCGAAATCGGAATTGTATTTACCTGGGAACATTCTATGAGCCATTTGATTCAGAATCTGGGCGATTTTGGCTGCATGGTTCTGACTAACGGCAAAGATAATGGATTTGCCGATCTCGCGGCTTATCGGATCGCGAAGGGCATTTTCGAGAAATGTTTTACAGAAAAGTTGATTTGTTGCGTCTGAGAAAAATCTTTTTTCAAATTCTTTTTGCTTATGAACTTCCTTTCTATCCTCTCCATCCTCATCCTTGAATTCTACAACAAAACCCTGTTCCGATAAAAGTTGTGTGGTTACTTCGGTGCGAGCGTCAACGACGGTTGGATTAACAAGATACTCTTCTTTGACGCCATCAAGCAGAGAATAGCGGAAAGTCGGCTGACTGTTTTCGCAGCCGAATGTGCGATAAGTATCAAGAAGAAGGCGCCGTTCATATTCACGGGGATCGGTAAAATTGGGATCTTTGTTGTTAAATTTCTTGAGATAGTCTTTTGGGGTGGCGGTAAGCCCGAGTTTATAGCCAACAAAGTATTCAAATACCGCCCTCGAATTACCGCCGATGGAACGGTGTGCTTCATCGGATATGACAAGATCGAAATCCGTTGGGGAAAAAAGAGTCTGGTATTTATTATTGAACAAAAGGGATTGAACTGTGCTTACAACGATTTCGGCGCGAACCCAATCATCCCGATTTTCCTTATAGATTACGGTTTGATAGTCATTGGATAGCAACGCCTTCAATACTTTTTTTGCCTGTTCTTCAAGTTCGATACGATCCACAAGAAAAAGGATGCGGCGGGCATTTCCTGTTCGGAGAAACAATTTGCACAATGCGCCAGCGACCAAGGTTTTTCCGGTTCCCGTTGCCATTTCCAGAAGAAAACGAGTCTTACCGGTTTGGACGGCTTTTTGAATTTCGTGTATAGCTTTTAACTGATAAGGGCGAAGAAAACGCAGTCTATTTTCTTTTATGAAACCATCGTGCTCCGCCTCGTTTTTCCATGCGGCTTCGGATTGGTAATTCGGTCGTTGTGTCAAAACAACATAATCTGTTTCAACTGTTTCATCAACAAGTTTTTGTGGATTCGGCTCAATCTTCCGATGGTCTTTGATTGATTCAAGTTTCGGAAAGGATGTGATAATGTTTGGATTCCCAAATTGCAGATCCCAGAAATAATGAATATTGCCATTGGAGAGAATAATAAAACGACACTTCAAGGAGCGCGCATACTTGCGAGCTTGTTCCTTTCCGACAAGGGGATTTTTATCTTCGGATTTTGCTTCAAGAACGATAATTGGGCGATTATTTTCATCGAGCAAAAGGAAATCTACAACCCCTTTTTTAACCTTTTCAAAATTTTCCCCGAGATCTTCTATATCCTTCGATTTGAGTGTAACATTTTGTTCGAGTCTAATATTAGCCGGTAAGGCACCATTGGGGAAAAATCGCCAACCAGCGGCTTCAAGCAGCTTGTTAATTTTTATACGGGCAGAGGCTTCCTTTTGCTTATTATACATGCGAGCCATTTAATCCCATCTTTAATAGAAGATGAAAATTTATTGCGATAAAGTTAGCCTTGCCGTCAAGTCATAAAAAACTCCGCACGGGGAAGGCGCAGCGCGTCCCGATAGCGCTATTGGGCATGGCGCAGACGGCGATACTCCCGCCCCAAATTTTTGGGGTCAAAATTTTTGGGGTCAATCACGGTATTTCGTTAATATTCGCGAACGCGTCATGAAGGCGCTCTTTTCCTTCTTGACGAAAACACCGCAGACAAGGGTATCTTTTATAGCTGTGAATAGCTTGAAATTAGATGAAAGCGGGAATCTCTTCTGCGCGCTGGTGGCGGGGGTGAACGACCATCTTTTGTGCGGCAGGGGTTGGCATGAGCGCGCGCTGGACGGGCGCTTCGGGTTTCTTTATCGTCCCACGGGAAGGGAGGCGGAGTTTGCGCTCAATCTTCCCGCGGGCACTGGCGAGATTACGGCGCTCATCTGCGCCAGCGCCACGCTTTGCGGCGTTCTGCGCGGCGAGCTTTTTTGCGAAAAAAAATCGCTGGGTGAATTTGCACTTGATTCCGAAAACTGGGTTCTGCGGCGTTTTCCTTTGCCGCCCGCGCCCGCCGGACTCCGGCGTTTTTGTTGGATAATAAAAAATCCATTCATCCCGAATGATTATCTGAGAAACGGCGATTTTCGCGAGATGGGCGTTCATGTCGCCAGCGTTCGATTCGATTCTTCGAAAAAGGAAAAATAAATGCGCGTCTTATTTTTTGGTTCGTGTCCCATGCCTTGTGAGGGGGATCTTCCGGCGCAGGGTCCGGGCATTCGGACGTGGCAGCTTATAAAACCTGTTTGCGATGCGGGGCACAAAGTGCGGGCGCTATGTCTCCGCACGGAGGGGCTCTATCCTGAAAAGGCTGGCGATGCTATTATCTCCGCGCCGTATCCCAATTTGAATGTGTATAATTTTTCTTTTGAAGCCTATACCAATTCGCAAAGGATGCGGTCGCTGGTTCAGGATTTTAAGCCGGATGCTATTGTGGGGGCGGCATCCGTCCTTCCCAATTATACGGCTATTCTGGCGCGGGATATGGCGCCGGTCTGGGCAGACTGTTTTGGGGATCCGATAACGGAGATTCAGGCAAAGGCGGAAGTTTATGGATGCGAGCGCACGGCGGAGGAACTCTTCGGCGTGTGGCGGCTTTATCACGCCGTTCTTATTCATGCGGATAGATTTTCCGCCCTTTCGGATGCGCAGAGCCACGCTATTGTAGGGCAGCTGGCGTTGCTGGGTCGTCTTGGTTATGAGAATGCGGGTTGCCCGCTGGTCTATTCGATTCCTTGCGGTGTGGAGGAGGCGCCGTCGGCGTCTTTTGATGAGAACCTTGTCAGAGGCAAGCGCGTCCCAGCCGATGCTTTTGTTGTTTGTTTCAGCGGCTCCTACAACACGTGGATGGATCCTGACCATCTTTTTGAGGGTATAGAGGAGGCGATGAAGCGTTTGCCAAATCTATATTTCCTCTCCATCGGCGGCGGGACAAAAGGTTATAATGAAAAATTATACAAAGACTTCTGCCTCAAAGCGGAAAATTCGCCGTTCAAAGAGCGTTTCCTCTTGATGGGGTGGGTGCCGTTTCAAGATGCGCCGCGCTATTATGCGGAAAGCAATCTGGGGATTAATTGCGACCGCTTCACTTATGAGGGCGTTTTGGGAAGCCGCAACAGAATAGTCCAGTTTCTGGCGCATGGGCTGCCTGTTGCGACCACGGCGCTATCAGAGATTTCCTTGCGGTTGGCGCGGGAGAATCTGGTTTTTCCGTTTGCGATGAAGGGGGCGTCGTTGGGCGCTGAAAATGCTGAGCCGCTTCCAAATTTGCTCGAGCGTCTTGCTTCAGAAACGGAAACGCTTCGTCAGGCGGGAGAGGCGGGGCGCAGGTATGTCCTCGAACAATTCAATTATGAGCGAACGGTAAAACCGCTTTTGGATTGGCTTGCAAAGCCCGAGCGCGCTCCGGACATCAAAGAGCGCGCCAAGCGGGAGCCTTTGAAGGATGATAAAGGGGTTGTTATTGAGCCTGCGTATCTGAATGAAATCGAACTAGCAATGGATTACGAATCCAGCCGGAGGCAGATAGAATTTTTGACCGGCGAAAAAAGAGTCCTCGACAACATTAGAGCGAACCCCTTTTATCAATTGCTAAAAGCCGCGAAAGGTTTGTTCAAAAAGCCATAAAAACGGCGTCATTCCCCATCTGGCTGAAACAACCAGAATCGGTAAATATTCAGATGGGGATATTCAGCGGGCATCACGCTCAGGGCGATGCGGTCATCGCCGGTTATCATATCCGCCGGAATTAAGCAGCTCGCATACTGCCATTTTTTGAAATCTCCCGCATCCAAAAACCATGGATTCTCCGTCTGGCTTCCATTGATAAGAACGCGCAAACGCAACGGCGCCACCATGCCGAAACGTCCGAGAATGTAAAGAGGCTGCCCCGCGCGTCCTTTGAATCGAAACGAGCATTCCCCTGTGATGCTGCGTCCGCCATCCCAGATGAACGCGCCGTCGGGTTCGTATCGCCGCTCGACCATGCTCATGCATTGGCGTTCCTTGCACATGGCTCGCCAGCGGAAATCGAGCGCCGCCTCAGATTTCAAATCGGCGATATTCAGGCACGAGGTTGTGAAGCGGTCATTCGGCGGAACGTCCGCCATCGCGCCCGGACGGTCGGGATTCATGCTCCCATCATACACAGCGGGATTCATCATAAAGCCAAAAACCTTGTCGTCGCCGAGCTGGTGGCGAAATCCAAAAAAGTCGTGGAAAGGAACCCATGCCATCGGAAATTCGCTGACGCCGGCGCCCTCTTCCTTTGAGCGATAGCTGAGCAGATGGCGGATCTTTCCAGCGGCGGGGCTCCAAAGGACAAACTGAAACGGGCGGGTCGGGCGGACAAGGTAATCGTGCGCGCTTTCGATGTATGGCTGCCAGCCGGTGTTAGTTGGGCGGACGGAGAGGCGCAGAAATTTTCCGCCCGATAAAGCGGCGGGGATTTCAAGGGAGATGGACGCAGCATCCGGTTTTTCAAGGCTGATGATTTTTGTAGTGGCGAAGTCGCCGCCTATGAGGGCATATCCGACAACGAGCGTTGCGCTGGATGCGTCGTCAATAGCGGCGCGCCAATCCAGTTTTAACTCTTGCAGGGCGGATGTGAATTTATCATCGAGCGCAAGATTGCCGTCGTCATAACCCGCCATGAGCACAAGGTCGCCCGGCTGCGCGTATTCGAGAAACTCCGCCGGCTCCCAGCTCGCCGCTTTTTCCATGAGGGCTCCGCCGAAAGCCCAGTAGGCGAAGGAATAAACGGGGCGGTTTTTGTAATCAGGCGGAATCTCCTCGGCGAGGAATCGGCGCAGTTCCTCGTAAACGCACCCTGTTCCGCCCATGCGGTTTGGAGCGTTCAGGCGCGGCGTCCCCAGCCCGAAGTAATCCAGCACATAATGGTTTGTTGCGTATTTGAAAAGTCCGGCATCGGAAACCAAAAGGATGGCGGGGGATTTGAGATTTTCGTTGGCAAATTCGATATGGCGCCCGTTCGCCCATTTGGCATCAAGGCAGTTATCGCCATAAATATCCGCCCAGTAAAAAATGCTCCATAGAAAAAAAAGAGCAAGGGCGGCGCGCGCGATTTTTAAAAGCGGCGGTTTTTGCTCCAGCGCCCGCTCAAGTCCCAAAACCATCATCATCATTCCCAACGGCAGATACGGAATGAAGTAGCGCTGATGATGCCACATGCCAAAAGCTATAAAACCCTCTATGAAAAACCCATAAAAAAATAACGCGGGAAGAATCCACTCGCGACCGCGCAGATGGAACATTGCCAAAAAGATAAAAGGCGTCAGGGCAAGAAATCCCGTGCCGTAAGCCCAAAGGAAACGCAGCAGCGCGCTGTAATTTTCGTTTGTCCGCATCATGAGAACGCCGAGCCCCGAATCCGCAGAAAAGAGGGAGATTTTTTGTTTGGCAGTGCCGAAGAATTGACCGGTGTATAAAAATGCCAACCCGTAAATGAGCGCGGCTATGAGGACAGGCGCAAATACTTGCAAAAAATTTGAAACCTTATCCCGCCGCCCGTTTTCCAAAAATTGATAAAGGCAGATGAGCGCGGCAAGAAGAAAACCCTCCGGACGCGTCAGAGCGAGCAACGCCAGCGTCCAGAGGAGGGGCTTGCGCTTTTCTTCGATGAATGCGATGGCGGCGCTCAGCAATAAAAAGGCGTGGAGCTGTATTTCCATCCCGCAAAAAAATCCCCAGAGAATTTTGCCAAAGCAAAGAGTCAGGAGCGCGGCAAGAAACGGCGCGCCAAATTGCTGTTTCTGAAAAAATCTTAAAGCAACAATCAGACTCGCCGCAAGAAACGCCGCGCCTAAAAGGTGCGAAAACCAGACGATGGCGCTGCCGCGAAATCCAATCAGATAACCGGCGGAGCAGACGGCGTAATAAAGAAGCGATGTCACGCCGAGGCTGGGGCTATCCTCCGCATTATATCGGAAAAAATTCCCATGCGCCGCATTGCGCGCATAAGCAAAAAAGATATAAGGGTCGTCGAGCGGAAGATATGTTTGCCCGTCTGTTTTCAAAAACGCATTGCCCGCAAAGAGCAGCGCAAGGAGAAAAGCCGCCGCAATGGGCAAAAGAATCGCTGCCGTTGATTTGGAATAACGCTTTTGAAACATGGCATTTATTTCTATTCCCGACCGTTTGAATACGGCAACAATAATCTTATTAATGAGGCGATTGAGGGGATGTTTTTTTGAGGTTGACGGCGGTCGGCGGGGAGTGGAAGGAAACCATCCATGATAGCGCTGAAAAGGCGCGGGTGTTTTTAGGAGGGCTTGATGGAGTTAGCGGAAAAGAGGGCGGGGGCGGACAGCATCAACGCCATCCGCGCCATTGTGGGCGATGAACGCATCCGCACGGCAAAGGCGGACCTTTATGTGTATGGGTTTGATGCGGGAATGCACTGCAACATTCCCGATGCAGTGGTGCGCCCTCGCACGGCGGAGGAAATTTCGCAAATCTTGAAACTCGCCAACGAGCGCAATTTTGCCGTTGTGCCGCGCGGCGCGGGAACCGCGCTTTGCGGGCATGCCATCCCCATCGCAGGAGGCGTTGTGCTCGATTTGCAAGGTATGAATCGCATCAAAGAAATCAACCCCGGCGACCTTCTTTGCGTGGCGGAGCCCGGCGTTGTTTGCGATGACCTGAACGCCGCCTTAAAAAAATATCGCTTCTTTATCCCCGGACCCGCCAGCAGCGAGGCGGCGACCATCGGCGGGATGGCGGCGACGAACGCCTCCGGCGATAAAGCGCTCAAATACGGCGCTATGCGCGATTATGTTTTGGGAATGCAAGCGGTCATGCCCACCGGAGAAATTGTCCGCTTTGGCACGCGCACGTTGAAAAACGCCAGCGGTTATCAGATGGAAAAACTCTTCATCGGGATGGAAGGCACGCTCGGCATCATCACGGAGATTACGCTAAAGATGGCGCCGCTGCCCGAAAAGACCGCCGCCTGCATTGCCGCCTTCAAAGAACTTGTGGAAGCGGGGCAGACAGTCTCCGACATCATCGCCGCGCCCATCTTTCCCGCGCAGCTGGAAATCATGAGCGATATATGCGTCAAAGCGGTCAATAAAGCCACAGGGCTGGGGCTGCCGGAATGCGGCGGCTTCCTGCTCATTGCTTGCGACGGTCATCCCGAACAAGTGAAAGATGAAATTCGCAAGGTGAAAGAAATTTGCGAAAAGAACAAAGCCTTCTTCCTCGATTTCACGGAAGACCCCAAACGCATTGAAGAACTCTGGAAAGGGCGCAAACAGATGCTTGCCTCGCTCTCCGTTCTCAAGCCGGAGTTTTCCACCATCATGCTGGCGGACGATATGGCTGTGCCGATTTCCAAAGTGCCGGATGCCGTGAAGGGTTTTCTTGAGATTCAGGATAAATACGATATCTACATCCCGCCATACGGTCATGCGGGCGACGGCAATCTCCACACAAAAGTCTTGCTGGATACCGAAAACCCGGACCACTGGCATCAGGCGGAAAAAGCCGTCCGCGAAATATACGACCTTGTTCTCAAGCTCGGCGGAACAGTCACGGGCGAGCACGGCGTTGCCATCAGCAAGGCGGAATATTTCTTCATCGAGCGCGCCGATTCCATCCCCTTCATGCGAGCCATCAAACGCGCCCTCGACCCGAATAATATACTCAATCCCTATAAAATATTCGACTGGGATAAAAGCTTTCTGCACAACCTGCGCTACCCCGTCCAATTAGCCGGAAAGGAAAAAGCCAACTGATGGGCGAGAAATATTCAGACCTTCAAAAACTCAAAAACGAAACGCTCAATTGTACCATGTGCGGATTTTGCAAGAATGTCTGCCCTGTTTTTTTGGATGTCGGATGGGACACCGGCTCGCCGCGCGGGCGCATGACAATGGCTTACGGACTCATCACAGGCGAGTTGGAGCCGGATGACGACCTCGTGAACCGCATCTTCCAATGCACCCAGTGCCGAGATTGCTGGCGGCGCTGCCCGGGCAAAACAAAATGCCCCGATGTCGTCCTCGCCGCGCGGCGCGAACTTGTTCGGCGCGGGAAAGCCGCCGCCTCCCAGATGACGGTCATGCAAAACATTCGAAACACAGGCAACATCTTTGCCGATTTGGATGTTGAGTTTCCGATTCAAGAAGGCGACGCGCCGCTTTTCATCGGCTGCCAGCATCTCTCGCGCACGAACAGCACAAAAAAGAATATACGCCTGTTGCAATCGCTCGGCGTTTCGCCCCGCATTGTACGCGAGGTCTGCTGCGGATTTCCCCTTGAAGTTATGGGGTTCGAGGAAGAACGCGAAAAGCAGGTTGAAAAATTGAAGAAGGCGTTTCCCGTCAATGATAATACCATCCTGACCTTTTGCCCGGGGTGCAAAGTTCATCTTGAAAAGATTTTTGGGCGGGAGGTGCGGCATGTTTTGCAGGAGATTAACGACCGTCTGGCGCCGGATAAAATCGCCAAACCGGTGAATGCGAAAATCACATACCACGACCCATGCGATTTATCCCGCGGGGCAAAGATAACAAAAGAACCGCGCGAAATTTTGAAAAAAATCGGCTGCGAAATTATCGAGATGAAACATGTGAAAGAGTCCTCGCGTTGTTGCGGCGGGGGCGGCGGCATTCTCACTTGGGATGCCGCCATGTCCGACCGGCTGGGGCTGGCGCGGATGGAAGAGGCGATAGCCACAGGCGCGGAGATGCTCGTGACCGCCTGCCCCACCTGCGAACAAAGTCTTAAAAAGGCGGCGCGCGCCGCGGCGGATAAATCGGGCGCAAAACCCATGCCCGTGTATCACATCATGGATCTGCTCTTCCGCGCAGTTCGATAGACCAGCCCAATGCCTGCTGTTTAATAGATGACCCAATAGGCGGCGACGGCGCGTTTTTCATACACCTCAATCTCGGCGAGCCGACAATAATTATCAATGCCGGAATCGGTGATGTAAATCCGCAGGCATCGAAAGGTTTTCGGCGCGTCGTATAGACATCGCCAGAAACTGAACTGGGCGGGATTGGAAACTGCGAAGTCCGTTGTCCATGGACCGTCCAGCGTTGCGCCTGTCTGCACCTGAAATGATTTGAAATTATAATCCACCAGCTCCATGCCGGCGCCGGCAAAGCGAAACACGATGCCGTTGACGAATCGTTCCCGTCCCAAATCAATCGCCAACCAGTGCGGAGGCGCGCCGCCGAGCGAGCACCACTTGCTTGTGCCGCTGATAACGCCGTCATAAACATTCGCGCCGCCCCATTGAGCGCCATAAACGCTGTCCGCCTTCCAGCCCGCGCTAAGCCGCGCCACATTTGCGCCCTCCGGCAAAAGACGCGCCGGCAGGGCGATGGGATTATTCGCAATCTCCGCCGCCTTGCCGCTGTATATAGCGCGGAGCTGCGCGTAATCCGGGTGATGATAACCATCCATGCCCACGTCGTTGTCGCCGTCGCCGATGTCGTAGCTTTGCGCCTGATACCCCCATGCCATAAAAGCGCGGGCGGCGCGCTGGTCAAACCATTTGACAACCTGCGCCTGTGTGTTGCTCGCGCGGTCTCCGTGCGCCGCCGACCAGCCGTATTCTTCAAGGATGAGCGGTTTGCCGAGGCGGCTGTGCACGGCGCGGTTATTGGCGTGGTAGATGTCCTCGCCATTGTAACAATGCGCGGTGATGAAATCAATATTGGCGTCCGCATACAGCTGATAACCTTTTGTTTCGCCAATTTGCGTGTGATCCACAGAGATGAAACCGGTTGTCACCATGTGATGGGGATCTATCGCCTTGATGCGCGCGGCAACATCCGCCGCAAAGGGAATGATGGCTTGCGGATCTTTGAGGTCGGTCATCTCGTTTCCCATTTCCCATGCAAAGATGGCGTTGTGCTCTTTCAATTGGCTGACGGCGAGCTCCGCATAGGGGAGGTAATTTATTTTATAGCCGGATTTAAACCAAGTGTCATCGAGAACCGTCCAGCCGCCGGTTTGCGGCAGATAATATGCTTCATCTCCTTTTGGGCAGAAGCCTGAGTTGTAAAAATCAGTGAGGCAGACGATGGCTTTGAGTTTGCGCGATTCCATTTTATCGAGGACATTTTTGAGGCGGTTGACATTTTCCTGATGTTCGGCGAATTTCACCGGCGCAAAAAGGCGGATGACTTTGGCGCCCATCTCAGCCGCGTCGTCCAAATTTTCGTCAATATGTCCGGCTGTTGTGAAGGGCAGGATGTCGCCTTTTCCATAATGGCAGATGCCGCGGATATTTACGCCGAGAAAGCGGAAGGCTTTCCCCTCCAGAGCAAATTCGCTGCCATAAGGTTTGACGATCTCTGTTGGAGCGGAGGCAAGGGGCATCGCATAAAAAATCAAAAGGACAATCAAAATAGAAAATTTCATCAATACGGTTTTTCCTTCGGCGCGTTCGGATTTTATTGACGCGTCCATTTATCAGCGAATAGAAAGTATATACCAAATGAACGGGGGTTGATGTCAATGAATCTTCTTGAGCAAAAAATTGAGCCCGATTTTAATGGCTTTCTTAAATGTATTCGCAGGGAGGAGGAGCCCAAAAGGGTTTACTTCGCCGAACTGTTTCTCGACCCGGAAGTTGTGGAAGCCGTCGCGCGGCGTTTCGATATAGCCAAAGGGTTGAACCCCGCCGACCCTTTCTTTATCCCCAAACGCGACATCGCCCTTTATCGTTTTCTTGGATATGACATGTTCCGCATCAATCTTCCGGGGTTTGAATTTCCCATCAAACTCAATCCCGCCGGCGACGATGCCACACGGAGGGATCAAGCGCGCGCCTCCCGCGACTGGGTGGATGAACGCTCGGGTCCCATTCAAAGCTGGGACGATTTTGAGCGCTATCCTTGGCCCCGCGTTTCCAATGTGGATACGCGCCTTTTGGAATGGTATGAAAAAAACCTCCCTGAGAATATGGCGGTTTATGAACTGACGGCGCATGTGTTGGAAAATGTGACATGGGCGGTCGGGTATGAAAGCCTTTGTTATATGATGTATGACCAGCCCGATCTTGTGGAGGCAATTTGTGCAAAGGTGGGAGAGCTCTATCTGCAACATGCGCGGCTGCTCTGCCAATTTTCGCGGATAGGCGTAATCTGGGGCAGCGACGATATGGGTTTCAAAACGCAGCCGCTCCTTTCGCCGGAAAATCTGCGCCGGCTGATTTTGCCATGGCATAAAAAAATTGCCGAAGCCGCCCACGCCAGCGGAAAACTATATTTCCTTCATGCCTGCGGAAATTTGGATTCCATCATGGATGATTTAATCGGTTACGTGAAGATAGACGCCAAGCATTCGTTTGAGGACGCCATCGAGCCGGTGACGGAAGCGAAGAGAAATTATGGAAACCGCATCGGGCTTATAGGCGGGATTGATATGGATATTTTGTGCCGAGGCAGCGAGGGCGAGATACGCCGGCGCGTTCGCGAAACGCTGAATGTCTGTCAGAGCGACGGCGGCTACTGCCTTGGCTCCGGCAATACCATTGCAAACTATATGCCGGCGGAGAATTATCTTGCGATGCTGGACGAAGGAAGAAAATATTCGGGGTTGTAAATAGCCTTGTTATTGTTCTATTGCCTTCAGGCAGAGGGCAAAGATTTCATCCACATTTCCGTTCGTGAGAATCCGGCGCAGAACGCTTTTCCATTCGTAATAACGCACAAGGATGTCAATCTCTTGGTGGTAAAGGTTGAGCCGTTTTTGGATGGCGGTGGCGTCCTTATCGTCCTTACGCTCCACAAGGGCGCTTCCGCATTCATCGCAAACGCCGCTAATTTTAGGCGAGCGGTTAGCGCCGTAGATGGCGCCGCACGTATCGCAAATGGTGCGCGAATTCAGGCGTTGGATGGCGGTGGCGTCGTCGAGCTCAAGCAATATGGCGCGATCCACAGGTTTTGCGAATTCGAGCGCGGCGAGCTGAACTCCGTTGCGGGGAAAACCGTCGAGGATATAACCCTTCTGGGCGTCCGGCTGGTTGATGCGTGAGAGCGCCATGTTGATGACAACGGCATCGGGCACAAGCGCGCCGCGGTCTATATATTTCCGCGCCTCTTTGCCGAGCGGGGTTTGATTTTTGATATTATCGCGGAAGATGTCCCCTGTGGAGATGTGGGGGATGCCCAGTTTTTCCGATAGCATTTTAGATTGCGTTCCCTTGCCAGCGCCCTGCACGCCTATCATGACGATGTTCATATTGTCGCGCTCTCCTGATTTTTTGTGATTATTTATAACTTTTAAGAAATTTCTTTTCCGCTTTAAAAAGTTCTTCTGCCATTTTGCGAATTTCCGCAAGGCTGCATACTGCGGAGGTCAGGGGGTCGAGCATCAGGGCGTGAATCGCCGTTTCCATGCTCTGGTTGATGACCGCCTCCGCCGTCAGATCAAAAAAGCGCATGTTGGCATCGCACAGGGCGGCAACCTGCGGCGGCAGATAGCCGTAAACAGTCGGGTTGATGCCATTGGCGTCAATCATGCAGGCGACCTCCACACAGCCGTCAAGCGGGAGGTTGGCAATGAGAGGTCCGCCGCCCATGTGATTGTTCATGACATTGCCGTGGATGCGGAAGGGCTGATTTTTTTCCTTTGCCTCGATAATCCACGAGGCGTATTCCCAGCTGCGCTCCCAGCCGAGCGGTTTTTTGCCTTTGAGCATCTTGATGCGCTCCTCGTCTGCGGTCTTGCGCCACTTTGGCCATTCGGTGGCATAAAAGCGCGAGCCGCCGTCATAGCCGAAGCGGCAGTATTTATTTATGAGGTCTTTTCGTTTGCGGTAATAGGGGACGTATTCGCTGAAGTGGCCGGATGATTCGGTGACAAAATAACCGAAGTGGAGCATGATGTCCTTGCGAACGATGTCGCCGGCGTCTTCGGGGTCGGAGGGTTTGCCAGCGATATCGGCGGCAGCTTTTTTCATCAAAATCGGATAGAGGTCTTTGCCGTTGTGCTCAAGTTTGGTGAACCATGCAAGGTGGTTGATGCCGGCGCATTCCCATACCATCTCCTCATAAGGCACGTCCGCGCGTTTGGCAAGCAGGTGGCTTGTGCCCTGAACGGAGTGGCATAGCCCTATCACGCTCATCTGGCTGAAACGTCCGGCGGCAAGGCAGAGGATATTCATCGGATTGGTGTAATTCAGGATAAGAGCGTCCGGGCAGAGATATTCGGCGTCCAAAAGAATCCGCAGCCAAACGGGCGCCGTGCGCAGCGCCTTGAAAAGTCCGCCGGGACCGATGGTGTCGCCGATGCACTGATCCACGCCGTATTTGGCGGGAATGTCGTTATCGAAGCGGACGCAGTCCAGCCCGCTGACCTCGATGCAATTAATGAGGTAATGAGCGCCGGGGAGGGCGTCATAATAATTCGCGAAGGCGCTGACCTTGCAAATATCCTCCATGCCCATCTGGCAGATTAGTTTTTCCACAAGCTGCTTCATCACGGAGAGCCTTTTTTTATCAATATCCACCAAAGCGACATGAACCTTGTTGATGCCGGGAATCTGGAGGACATCATTGACAAGGCGCGGGGTGAAACTGCTGCCTGCGCCGAGCATAACGATTTTGATAGGGCGGGGGCATTTTCCGGCGAGCCCCAGTTTTATATCGGCGTCTTTTGTATGTTCCGAATGTCCTTTGGAAATGGCTTTCTTTGGCATAATTTTTTCTCCAAAAATTATTTATCAGCAAAAAAACATGCGATAACATGATATAGGGGAAATTTAATGCAAGCGGAAAAATGGTTGAACTGGCTGGAGCCCCCTGCGATGCGATGTATGAAAATTCATCCCCTGCGCTGGGCAAGGCGCGAAATCATTTTGCATGCGTCATTCGGCGGCAGACAAGGACGGCAAACAAAAATCGGCTACAGGTTGGCTTTTTAGGCAAGATAATTTGCTTGCATGCGGACGGTATATTAAATAGAAGATTCCATTATTTTCCGCATTCAAATTCAAAAAACACTTTGCGGGTGATTAAAACATTATGGCAACACGCGCGCAAAAAGTAAAAGTGGGCGTTTTTCTTTTTTCAACAATCGCGCTTTTCATCTTTGTGCTTATTATCATCTCCGGAATGCAGCGGCATCCCACATCAACCTATTTTGCGGTATTCAACGAATCTGTGACCGGATTGGACAAAGGCGGCGAGGTGCGCTTTAACGGCGTGCCCATCGGGCAGGTGGATGATATTCAAATCGGCGATAAGGGAACGGTGCTTGTGACCATGAAAATTCGCCGCGACCGCATGCCCGAATTGCGCGTGGGGCAGCGGGCGCGTCTGCAGCTGCGCGGCGTGACCGGCATCATCTATGTGGAAATATACGGCAACCCCACGGGGAGCGTCATTTTGCCCGGCGGCGCCATCCCTACCGACCCCTCTTTTCTTACTAACGTCACGCTGGGCATTCCCCAGATGTTAGACAGTCTGAACGCCATCCTGACTAAGACCAACAAGGCTCTTGGCGAACCGGACACAAAATTCGGGGAGCAGCTGGAAGGCGTTTTTACGCAGATTAGCGACACCACAAACGCCCTCACTAATTTCACGAACAGGGCAACTTCGCAAACGATTATAGTTTCCGAAAATCTTAATAAATATATTGCCCGACTGGATAATCTCACAAGCGATGTGAACAAACATGTGAATGTTCTTCTGCCCGATTTGGACAAAGCAGTCAATCGTTTGGATAAAAGGCTGGAGGATTTGGATATCCTTGAGACGCAGAAAAAGATTCAACTCCTTGCGGAACAGCTGACTTCCGCGACTATTGCGTTGGAGACATTCATCGCCAATACGGATGCTAATATCTCCGATGTTGAATATGATTTGCGGCGGTCGCTGCGGCGCGTGCAGTCCATGCTCTCGGCAGCGGAGGCGCTTATACGGACGCTTGAGCGCGACCCCTCTGTGCTTATTTATGGGCATAGACCGCCGGAAAAGGCGAAGAATCCGAGGAGATGAAATTATGAAAATATTTTGGAAACTTTGTTTGTTATCCGTGCTTCTGCTGGGCTGCGGCGGTTTAGTGAAACGCAATCCCAAAGTGGAGTTTCACTACTATCATTTGACCGGCGAGTGGGATGTCCGCGTTCCAGAAGCGCGCGGCGATGGCGGCGGTTTGGCGATCTTCCCCTTTGATGCCGCCTCCGCCATAGAGCGACGGATGCTCATCCGCATAAGCGAGACACAGATTGAATATGACGATTATGAAATGTGGGCGGAGCCGCCGCAGGAGATGGCGACACGCGCCTTTGCCGAAGGGCTGGAAAAGTCCGGCGTTTTTGCGCGGACGGCATCCTCGGACGATCTGCCCGCCGATTTATTCGGTCGGATTTTGACGGGGAAACTTGAGCGGTTCGAGTGGGATCGCTCATCCGAACCCGCAACGGCGTATATTGAGGCAAGGCTGGAACTGCGCGGCGCCAACCGTGGCAATTATTTCTGGGGCGAGCGGATTTCCGCGCGCGAGCCCCTTGCTGAGGAAACGCCCGCTGCGTATGCGGAAGCCTCCCGCAAAGCCTTGCGCCGCCTCATCGAGCAAACCGCTCAAAAATTATCTGAACTGCCTGTCCGAAAAAAGTAACAAGATTCCTTATTGCCACTAAAAATTGTTTGGGAAGAAAAAATGATAATAACAAGCCAAACGGTTTTTGAATAAATTGAAAAAAAATTATTAAGGAAAGAAGAGTGAGAAAACATTTTTTTGTAATCTTTTTTGTCGCACCGATTCTGGCGCTAAGCGCATATCTTTTTGCTGAAAAAGAGGATAATAAAATGACAAAAGAAAAAAATGAAAAGGTTATCGCCCTGCCCGCCCCGCGCGAAAAAGGCGCCCTCTCGCTCGAAGAGTGCATCCGAAAACGCCGCTCCGTCCGAGACTTTGCCCCGCGCAAACTCGCGATGGACGAGGTTTCCCAGCTGCTCTGGTCAGCGCAGGGTATCACAGATGAATCGAGAAATTTTCGCGCTGCGCCATCCGCCGGAGCCCTTTATCCGCTGGAAATCTATCTGGTTAAAGAGGATGGGTTATTCCATTACATTCCCAAAGGGCACAAAATCGAGCAGCTCGCCGAAAAGGATTTGCGCCCCGTGCTTGCGCAAGCCGCATATGGACAGTCGAGCGTGGCGGAGGCTTCGGCGGATATCGTTATCTGCGCGGTTTATGAGCGCGTCTCCGCCAAATATCGGGAAAAGGGCATTCGCTACACGGACATGGAGGCGGGGCATGCGGCGCAAAATCTGCATTTACAGGCGGTATCGCTGGGGCTTGCCTCCGTTCCAATCGGGGCATTCGCCGAAGAGGCGGCGGCAAAAATTCTTTCGCTTCCCCGAGATTGCAAACCTATCTATATTATTTCCATCGGCGAGCCGAAAAAATAAAAATTTTTTTAGGAGTCTAAATCGAATGAAAAAAGGCTTTTTTGCGGCTTTGATTGTTTTTGGTTTAACTGTACGGCTGCTTTTCGCAGATAATTCAGACATTCGCGCTAAGGTGGCAACGCCGCCGGCATCAAACGGAATGTTATTTGCGGGTGCATCAGCCAATTCCAGTTTGGCAAACGTCATCACCGTTGCAAAATCTGGCGGGGATTATGACACGATTCAAGCGGCAGTGGAAGCGGCGACCACAGGGACAACGGTGTTGGTATCCCCCGGTGAATACGCCGAACAAGTCTTCATAACAAAGGCTATTTCGCTCATTGGAACGGACAAGAATAATTGCGTGATAAAAAAAAGTGTGGCAGGAAATGGAGGGGGAGGCGCGCATCTGGTCTCTGTTAAAACAGGCATTGCCAGCGGGTATGTGAAGATTAAAAATCTGACCATGTGGAACACCTACAGCGCCTATTCCAGCACCGCGCTGATGATTGAAAGTTCTGCGCGGGTATCAAATTGCATCTTGATTGGAAATCATGCGGACACCCTATATTTGCGAAGGAATTGCAATATTTATGTGGATAGATGTCAAATCTCCGGGTTGTATGATGTTGTATCTATTGATGGGATTAATCACAGCCTCGAATATAAAATTAGCAACAGCACGATTGTTTCAACAGGCTCGAGCGGCGCAAACTCAATGCCTGTATGGATAGGAAATAATAATTCCAACGCGCACATTAACGATTGCGATTTAATCACCCACGGAACGACAGGAGCGGCGGGAATACTTGTTGCATCGGACTCGGGAAAAACGATAAAGATGTATTTGACAAATGTGCGCTGTTTCAAACGCGATTATACGGTTGTTCCCTTGTTTTATAGCAACTCCAACGGCACAGGCACGACCGCTTATATCTCAAACTGCCAGTATTCGACGCTTGGCAATTCAAATGTCACGGCGCATTATTTGAAAACCAGCGGCGCGGATATGAATGGGAATTTAAAAGTTTCCGGCTCCTTTGCCTCCGCCGACTCAAAATTCGCTATTGATTCGGACGGGAACATCACAAAAATAAACAATGTTGCGACCTCATTCCCCTCATCTCAAGGGGCGGCAGGCGCTTTTCTGAAAAATGACGGAAGCGGAAATCTTTCTTGGGCGAGTGCAGACGGCGGCTCTTCCAAACCTTCAAACATCATCACCGTTGCGAAATCGGGCGGGGATTATGACACGATTCAAGCGGCGGTGGAAGCGGCAACCACAGGGACAACTGTGTTGGTGCTCCCCGGCGAATACGCCGAACAAGTTTTCATAACAAAGGCTATTTCACTCATTGGAACGGACAAGAATAATTGCGTTGTAAAAAAGGATGTTGTGGGGGACGGCTGGGGCGGCAGCCATTTAATTACGATTGAAGCGGGAATTATAGGAGTTGTCGAAATTCGCAATCTAACAGCATATAACCCGAGAACATCGTATTCCGGAACATCTCTGATAATAAAGAGCGATGCGAAAATAAGAAATTGTGATTTGGTTAGCGATTCTTGGGATACTGTAATTGTTGGTTTATCTACGGTGCATTTTGATGATTGTCTTATTTCCGGGCGTTGTGATACCTTGTCAATTATGGGATATGGAAAAGGGACAACCGTTTATGTTGATAATTGCCGTATTGAAGCGCGTTCTACCTCAACATCAATTTGGACTGGCGGCGGAGATTCCGGCGGAGTCGTGACTGTCTATCTTAATGATTGTGAACTGTTCGGAGAATCCTCAAATCCTGATTACGGCAGGATTGACGTTAGATTAGATACTTTAATAAAATTGAAATATTATATTACAAACACAAGGTGTTTTAGAATATCGGACGGGGCTTTATTTCCGTTGTTTTTCCCAACAGAATTTGGCGCCAATATGACGGCGTATATTGCTAACTGTCAGTATTCGACGCTTGGCAATTCAAATGTAACGGCACATTATTTAAAAACCAGTGGCGCGGATATGAGTGGGAATTTAAAAGTTTCCGGCGCTTTTGCCTCCGCCGACTCAAAATTCTCTGTTGATTCGGACGGGAACATCACAAAAATAAACAATGTTGCGACCTCATTCCCCTCATCTCAAGGGGCGGCAGGCGCTTTTCTGAAAAATGACGGAAGCGGAAATCTTTCTTGGGCGAGTGCAGACGGCGGCTCTTCCAAACCTTCAAACGTCATCACCGTTGCAAAATCTGGCGGGGATTATGGCACGATTCAGGCGGCGGTGGAAGCGGCAACCACAGGGACAACGGTGTTGGTGTTTCCAGGGAGATATTTAGTTGAATCGTCTATTTATGTTAATAAACCCGTTACGATTATTGGGGTGGATAAAAATAGTTGCGTTGTCGAAATTGAGCAAATTGTGGTTGGGAAAATTGGCAAACATGAGGGGGTGCTTCAATTAGATGCGGATGGAATAAAACTGGAGAATTTAACAATCCGAAATATTGGAGACACAACAGGCGAGAATACAACGCCCGCCGTTGTAGCGTGGTCTGGGAATGTCTGTATCAGTAATTGCTATATCGGTGGTAATGGCGGACGAGATGTTTTTTGCGTTTTAGGAACAACAAATATGCGTTGCGAAAATGTGATACTTGAACAATATAAAGAAGCATCCAACGCATCCCATTTATTGTGGGTTGATAATAATGCATCATTACAATATTATGGCGGTGAAATAAATGTAAAAGGGACAGGACATGGCGCACAGTTAAACACAACAAAAAACGTTGGATTTTACTATGTAAAATTTCATAATGCAGGCTTTATGGATATTGCAGCATGTAATAATCTTACTATTTGGGGTTGTAGAATAAACACCCCGCCTTATCTGCTAACGCATAACTATACTAAATTAATTACAAACTTTACAGATTATATGAATGCAAGGATTGGCGGAGATTTAAGAGTGAACGGAATAGGAGTTGACGGAAATTCAGGATTTTCCGGGGATGTTGTGTTTTATTCTAAATCTGCGTTTGAGGATACAATAAAATACGACGCCAAAGACGGAAAACTTTATTTTGGGTATTTCGATACTGGTTTGGGTGATTATATTTTAGATACAAACCTTTATCGCCCGTCGGCAAACACGTTGAAAACCGACGGCGTGTTTGACGCTAATCAGTTTTATGCCAGCTCTGTTCTGTGGAAAGATTGGGCGGCAGCGGCGGGTAGCGGCGCTTTTGTTTATGACGCGCAATCCATGTCTATGACCACAACCGTAAATGGCGCTTTGCAATTTTTTTCCATCCCTTATGAAAGGGGAACAGTTCTGACTCGCCTGCGTGTGAAATGGCAGGCGCAAGGGGCGGGGGATGGGATTAAGGTTCGTCTCATCAAGCGGGACGAAAGCGGGACGGAGAGCGCATGGACGCTTGTCGGCGCGCAACAAACATATACGGATGCGGATGCGCCTTACGACGTCGCCGTGTCCGTTTATGATTTCGATGATGAGACAATGGCGGCGAATCATAGTTATACAATTGAGGTGGAGAGCGCGGTTGTGTCTGCGGGTGTGAAACTTTTTGCTGTGGGATTGGAGATGTCGAAAAGAGCCATCTAATCAAATCATATCAGGCGGTTTTCCCCGCCGACACGCGCAACCAAAAAGGCGGCATATCCCCGACGGATTAAATCAGAAGAGTTGATGATTCGCTGGCAATTTTTTTGAAATCCGTTCAAATTATGGATTTGCGCCCTCAATCGGAATTACTACCATATCCTTTTCAATCTCGGGCGCATCCCCGCCAATTCTCATATAATCAATCCCCCAAAGATAACGAATAGAGCGCTCGTCTCTTCCGCGGGTCTGGATAACCAACGTATGATTTCCCGCTTTAAGCGTCCGATTTCCAAGATTAACCAAGGCAGGCTGCACGACGGTGGCGTATCCATTGAAGTTGGGAAGGAGGTCTTCGCCGTCAAGAGAAAGAGAGATTATTCCATAATCGGGCGCTTGAGTCATGACTAAAATCATTTCGCCGGTATATACCTTATCGGTGTTCCAACGAATTTGAACAACCGAGTCGGATGTGTTGTGGTTGCAGAAAAGGTGGTCGTTATTTAACCATCTTCTATTTGGTGTTATGAAAAAATCTAAATCTTGGACGTCCACAATGCCCGGCGGATTGGATGAGATATCAAAATACTGCAATTCAAAAAGACCATCGGGCAGGATATTTTCTTTATAAACGGGGGAGCGTTCGCTGGCGGGCGGCAAACTTCCAACAAGTCGAACGGGCTTTTCCATATACCAATATGCCACAGAAGAATAGTCGTTGTTTCGCCCGCCTTTGCGCGTGTTGTCAAATCCAAGCGCCCCATGTTCGATTTCCGCTTTTAGCGATTTTGAAAATGCGATGGGATTTTCAATATGATAGCGATACACATTCCAGTAATTGTTCTGGCTCTGGTTTAAATTTTTTCGATAGGGCATGCCGAAAAAAGGATAATAAAATGTGTTTCCGTAGCACCATGCGCCGCAGAAATAATCCTCCGAACCTGTTCCCCAAATCGAAGGGATTTGCTCTCCGTCAATTGTGAAAATGTCATCGCCCTCGCCCCACCAGCCGCTGACCTGAGTATGGACGGAGAGGTTTACGCCCATGAAATGTCCGACGCCGCCGCTTGTTTCCAAAAAGCAATAATTCTTGCCGGTCTGGCAGGGAAACTCTTGGCGATATTGGGCGTGGAAATATCCCATGTTGGGGGGCATGGCTCTAAAAAGACGCCAATCAACATAATAATAGAAAGCCTTTACGGGAATCGTACTCTCGTTTGTCGCCTCGATTCGAGCAGATTTCTGAAACGGCATGGGCCAAAAAGAATTCATCGCATTATCCGTCCCGATGGATTGAACGGCGCTTCCGTAATAATAATATGCTCCATGACCCAAGCCAAAAAAATCGCCGATGGGCGATTCGACAGAGGGGAAATCATTCCCGTCATAATACACGCGCATCACAATATTCCTGAGATGCTTTGGATCTTCAGAGCTGATAGTAACCCAGATGTGGGTGATTTCGCCCGGCCCTTGAAGGTCTGCGATTACAAGGGTTTCGCCGGCGCCGATAATTTTGAAGTCGGCATTGCCCATGCGGTCCTGGCTTGAGCTGCGCATGGTTTGATAATCTTTTAAAACAGGAATGCTTGAGAGCGGGCTTAAGCTAAAAGGCGTATATCCGCCTTGCGTGTTATTTGTGGACACCCGCGCGCATGAAGAAAAAATAAGGCAGCAAATAGCGGCGAATGCCGCAAGCGCGCAAACTTTTACGAAAGCGTTTTGAGGCGATTTATTGCCGTCCATCGCGAATATCCTCCGATAGAGTTTATGGTCTGCCATTGGCAAATTATTTTCATAGGAAAATAAAAAGATAATGCCCTTTTATATTAAGCGTCCCGTTTTTTTGCACAGGCATTAAACGCTTTTCATAGAGGCTCCAAAAAAAATGACAACAAAAATTTTCATTTCCCAAATTGAAAAAGCTCGCATAAAAAAATGTTCTGAATTAAACTTGACCACAAAACAACATAAAGATAAGAATCCCTTTCGATGCAGTGGAAATTTTAATTCAATGATATGTTTTAACGTCTCAACAACGACGCAGTTGGGAATTGACAAACTTTGGATATTTGCGTGGCTGAAAAAAAACCCATTCTTCTAATGCATAATATCTCCAAGCGTTTTGGCGGCACGGCGGCGCTCGAGGGTGTGAGTATCGAATTATATCCGGGCGAGGCGCATATTCTGGCAGGGGAAAACGGCGCGGGCAAGAGCACCCTTATCAAAATCCTCTGCGGCGTTTATTCGGAATATGCCGGACGGATTGTTCTTGAAAGCCGCCCCGTGAAATTTTCGTCGCCGCAGGATGCCGCACGCCATGGAATTGCAGCAATCCATCAGGAACTTTCCCTCATCCCGGCGATGAGCGTCTCCGATAACATTTTTTTGGGGCGCGAGAAAATGAAGAAAAACGGGACGGTTGATTTTTCCGCCCAGACAATAGCAAGCCAAAAAATTCTTAAACGCCTTGGAATAGACGGCGTTGACGTCCATCGCCCTGTCGAAGAATACCCCATATCTATTATGCAGATGATTGAAATCGCCAAGGCGCTTTCCATGAATTCGCGAATCATCATCATGGATGAACCGACCAGCGCGCTGACCGAACCTGAGGTGAATAAATTATTTGAAACCATTTCCGCCCTTAAATTGCAAGGGCATGCCATTATCTACATCACGCATAAGATGGAAGAAATATACAAGATAGGCGACCGCATAACCGTGTTGCGTGACGGTCGTTTTGTTGCCGCCGCTCCTATCGCGGATATGGCGCGGAACGCCCTCATCCGAAACATGGTGGGACGCGAGCTGAACGAGCAAATTCAGCGCCGAAGCAAGGTGTGCGCTGAGGAATTATTTCGTGTTGAAAACCTCGACATCGCCGACCCGCAAGGAAATCGCAACCTTGTGAACGATGTTTCTTTTTCTGCGCGCAAAGGCGAAATCCTCGGCATTGCCGGGTTGCAAGGTTCCGGCGCAAGCGAATTGCTGAACGGCATTTTCGGCGCATACGGACCCGTTTCAAAAGGTAGCGTTTTTCTAAACGGGAACCCTTTTGTTGTTCGTTCTCCGGGGCGTTCAATCGAGCAAGGTTTGGCGCTTTTGACAAACGACCGAAAGACAACCGGTCTCGTTTTAGGCATGAGCATCGTTGAAAACATCACGCTGGCATCTCTGCCGCAATACTCGCCTGTTTGCTGGATGAGAAATAGCATGGAGCAAAAGGCAGCCTTGCGCTACAAACAGGAACTGAACATCAAGGCGGATGAGCTCTCGCGGGAGGTCTCCTCGCTTTCCGGCGGCAATCAGCAAAAAGTCGCCCTTGCCAAATGGGTCGGAACAAAACCTTTAGTGCTCCTTCTTGATGAACCGACGCGCGGCATTGACGTGGCGTCAAAACATGAGATATACGAATTGATGAATCGCTGGACGGCGGCGGGATGCGCCATTATTCTGATAACGTCCGAAATGCCGGAACTGATTGCCCTCTCCGACCGGATTATCGTCATGCATCGAGGGCGCATTTCGGCGCGGCTCGAAGGAGACCGCATCACACAGGAAAACATCCTTCATGCAGCGATGGGACAAGAAAGGGAGGTTGCATGATACCGTTAGTTTCCAATACATCGCAAAAAACTTTTATATCGCGGCTGATGCAATACCCCGTCACGCGGGCGATCCTCGCGCTGATTGTTATTTTCGTTATCGGACTCGTCTTCAATGGCGGAGGCGCATTTTTCAAATGGCCAGCCCACCGCGACATGTTGCGGCAATATTCTGTTTTCGGCATCCTTGCCTGCGGCATGACCATTGTGATTATAACCGCCGGAATTGATTTATCCGTCGGCAGCATGCTCGGACTTTCCGCTGTAGTATTCTCCTTATTAACCATACACCGCGATTGGAATCCATGGCACGCCATCCCCGCCTGCATAGCCATGGGGGCGATATTGGGCGTTGTCAGCGGCGGGTTGATTTCACGGTTTCGCATCCAGCCGTTTATCGCCACGCTCGCCATGATGGTCTTTGCGCGGGGACTTGCCAAATTCATATCCGGCGGCATGAAAATATCCACCTCCATTCAGCAGGCGGACGGCTCCTATATTTACAAAAACGACCCCGCAATTTTCAAAATGATAGATTCCAGAATCCTTGATGGAAACCTTGCCGTCGTAACCCTGATTTTCATATTCTGCCTATTTATTTCGTGGCTGATTCTTTCGCGGCTGCGGATAGGGCGATATCTTTATGCCATCGGCGGCAATGAAGAGGCGGCGCGTCTTTCCGGCGTGCCGGTCATAAAGGCAAAAATATTCGCGTATGGGATGTGCGGACTTTTCTCTGCGATTGCCGGAATCTGTCAGGCGGCGCAAGAATATCAAGGCGATCCCGAAGCAGGCGTTTCGTATGAATTGACCGCCATCGCCATCGCGGTAATTGGCGGCACAAATCTGATGGGCGGACGCGGCAGCATCCTGTTGACGCTCTTCGGCACGTTGACTATCGGTTACCTTGATAAAATATTGAGCATCAACGCTGTTAGCGAAGCAGGACGCCTCATGCTGACCGGCGTGATAATCGTCAGCGCCGTTCTGCTCCAGCGGAGAAGAAAATAGCGATAGTTGGTAAATTTTTTTTGGAAAATAAATTTCTAAAGGAGTAAAAACTATGAAAAAAACACGTTCAATGCTGGTAGGAATCGCTATCGTCTTATGTCTGGCTCTCACTGCGGCAACATGGTCGGCAGAAAAAGGCACGCCGGAAAATCCATGGGTTATCGGCATGAGCCAATGCAATCTGGGAGAGCCGTGGCGCGTGCAGATGAACGCCGATATTAAAAGCGCCGCCGATGCCGCCCCGTCCATTAAAGTGATTTATAAAGACGCCCAAAACGACACCCTCCGCCAACGCGCCCATATAGAAGAATTTATCGGACAAGGCGTGGACCTGCTCATCGTCAGCCCAAAGGAAGCGGCGCCTCTCACGCCGATTATCCGCAACGCCTATACAAATAAAATCCCAGTCATCGTATTGGATCGCCGAGTGGTTGGAGAGGATTACACCTGTTTCATCGGCGCCGACAACAAAAAGATAGGCGAGGCAGCCGGTCGCTGGATTGCAGGGAAACTTAACGGCAAAGGCAACGTGGTCGAGTTGAAAGGACTCATGACCACAACACCGGGACAAGACCGCAACAGCGGCTTTCGCAAAGGGATAGAAGGCACGGAGATTAAAGTCATCTTTGAGGCGGATATGAAATGGCTCGAGCCGGATGCCCGCAAAGAGATGGAATCGGCACTGGCGCGTTTTGACAAGATAGACTTGGTTTACGGACATAACGATCCAGCCGCGCACGGGGCGTATCTTGCCGCTAAGGCTGCCGGACGCGAAAAGAATATTATTTTTGTCGGGATAGACGGACTGGTTCAAGAAGGGCAGGCATACATCAAACAGAACATACTACAGGCAAGTTTCGAATATCCGACCGGCGGAAAAGAAGCCATTGAAATCGCGCTCAAAATTTTAAAGGGCGAAACAGTGCCTAAAGAGATAACACTCAAATCCCGCGTTTTCACGCCGGAAAATCTTGAAAAAGGCGGCGAATGGCTCCCCGAAATGCCCGCCTCCTCCGCCCCCGCCCAACCCGCAAAAAAAGAACAATAAACTTTTAGAACCATCCCCAAAATTCAAAAACGCGGAAAGCCTTGATATTGCTGGCTCTCCGCGTTATATTTTTGGTGCGCCTGAGACGATTCGAACGTCCGACCTACGGATTAGGAATCCGTTGCTCTATCCTGCTGAGCTACAGGCGCAGGGTTAGGTCAAAACGGTGTTCTATATCCTTTTCCAAAGCCGAACGTGTCAATAAAAATTCTTTACTGTTTAACCATCTTAATTGCGTCCGCCGCCACGTAGCTGCCGGTGGATGTCCAGCAGGAGAGTTTCACGCGCACGGCTGTGCCGGAGTTGAATGTCCACGTGCCGAGCAGGTTCCATTTTCCGCCGTTTGTTCGCTGGTTGACGTTGACGGTTGTGGAGCCGGCGGTGTGGGTGATGATGTACGGCGCCGATGTTGCGTAGTTGGAGGCGGCAGGCCACCAAGCGTAAACCTGATAAGTCCCCGCGCTTGGAAGCGCGACCGTCCATTGGGCGACGTCGCTGATTAAGCCGGTTGCTCTGGTGCGGTAATTGTTGAAGAAGTAATTGGGCATGGATGAGGCGGTTGTCCAATTGGCGGAGGCGGCGAAGCCGGCGTCTGCATTGTCCACAATCACGGTGTCGCCGAAAACGTTTTTAATATCTGTCCAATAACCGAGATTTTTCATGACGCCGTGGCGATAGGGCGAAATGCCGCCAAAGCCTTTGCTGCGGGCTATGGCAATCTGTCCGTCCACATCAATACCGGATTGATACGCCATAGTTGCGACGCCCAGGAGGCGGGAGCCGGTGTAAGCTGCTTTGTTCTGGTCGCATCGGGTGGTAAATGTTGCATTGCTGGTGGTGTAAACTTGAGGGAAGCAGCCGTCCAGATAGCCGGCGTTTAGCCAATCAGGCCATTTTTGGTAGGCGTAATTAGAGGCGTCGCTGTATGTGCCCAGCGGATAGGCGTAGAGGAGGCAGGCGGGTTTGACGGCTTTAATCTTTGTGTTGATTTCTTGAACGGCGAGTTTGATTTGATTTTGGCGGAAAGCAATCCAATTGGCGTCGCTGGGGTTGGGGACGCCGCTGCCGCCGTATTGGGCGCGGAAGTTGGCGATGGCGGTCGGGTGGTAGCCGAAGTCTCTTGTGGCGCGCTGCCAGGAGGTCATCGGGTAGCGAATGCGGTCGAGGACGATTCCGTCGCAGTTATAGTTTTTCATGATATCGGCGCAGATATTGGCAACGTAGGTGCGCGCTGCGGGGATGGCGGGATCAATCCATTTGCCTTCCGTGTCGTGTGTTATGGTTTGAACGATGGGGCTGCCGCTATTGTAAAAGTATGTGACCCAGTCGGGGTGCGTGTTCAGGATATGATTGGAGCGGGGGTCTGTATTTTTGCCGTCTGTGACAAGGAAGCAGTTGACGTAAGCAAAGACTTTGAGTCCTTTGGCGTGTCCGCGATTGACAAATTCCTCGATTACGTCAATTGTTCCCGCTGAGGTGGTTCGGGGTTCGGGGTTCGGGTAGGTGTTGTAATATTTGTTGGGGAAATAAGTGGCGTCGCCGCGGAATCGGGCGTGGATGGCGATGGCATTGTAGTTCAGGTTGGCGATTTCATTGACCCAGTTCTGAATGGCGGTTGTGCTTTTGATGTCATCGTAGACAACGATAACAGCCATGCGGGTTTCTTGAGCGAACGAGTTCATGACGCCGCAAATAGCGAGCACAAAAATTAGAAGACTCACCTCAATGGCTCTCGACTTCATGAAACGATCTCCTTTCCGAATAGAATTCACGTAAAGCGGATAATGCTTTAACGTTTAACATAATGCACAATCGCTGAAACCGCAATCTATTGTCAAGTAAAATCTTTCATGCGTTGAAACGTTTAAGCACGCCGTCACGCGCGGTTTTTTTATCTTCGGGGATATAATGATTGACATCAAAGCTGGCGTCGGAGCACATATCGTATTCTGAACGTGTATAAAATTTTATCTATTCGGTTCAAGGCGTTATGAGTTCATTAATCCCTTTGCTGGCGGGTATTGCCATTTTATTTATCGGCGCCCGCATTTATCCGAATTTTCTGGTGAAACTGCTCGGCGTGAACGATGCCAACCCCACGCCCGCACATCGGTTAAAGGATGGCGCGGAATATGTGCCGTCGCCAACTCATGTGGTCTTTGGGCATCATTTTGCCACCATCGCCGGGGCAAGTCCGATTGTGGGCCCGACTTTGGCGCTGGCTTTTGGATACGGCGCAAGCTGGCTCTGGATTATTTTGGGCTGTATCTTTTTCGGCGCGGTGCATGACATGACCTCGATGTATGTCTCCATGCGGGAGGACGGGCGTTCGATGGCGGAACTGAGCCGCCGGACGCTCGGCAAGTGGGGTTATTTTCTATTTTTGGCGTTTTTGGTGCTAATCTTGACGCTCATCAACGCCATCTTTTTGAATCTTTCGTGCGCGGCGCTGACCGCTGATTATCCTTTGTCGCACTTGAAGTTGGCGGCGGATACCGCGCTGTTGCGCACATATCCCAAACTTGTTGCGGGCGATACGGTTATGCATGGGCGGATTGGCGGCATTGCCACAACCTCTGTTTTTATCATCACGCTCATGGCTCCGCTCATTGGTTATCTGACGCATCGCCGCCAATGGCGGAATGCCGCTTTATATGTTATCGCGGCAATTATATGCGTGCTGAGCGTAATAATAGGCTTTCGATATCCAGTATTCCTAACGGCGGAAAAATGGCGGTATATCATGTCCGCCTATGTGTTTGTGGCTTGCTGGATACCGGTATGGTTAATGACGCAGCCGCGCGATTTTACCAATGTGCAGATTTTATATGGCGGAATCCTTTTGATGGTGATTGGCAATCTGGTCATGGGATTCAAGGGGCATCTGACGCAGGCGCCGTTATTTGACATCGCCAACGGAACGCGTCTTGCGGGTCCGCTTTGGCCCGTGTTGATGATTACGATAGCCTGCGGGGCGATTTCGGGATTTCATAGCATTGCCGCATCGGGAACGACCGTCAAACAGATTAATAAAGAGTCCGATGTCCGCCGTGTGGGATATTATGCCATGCTGCTTGAGGGGGTGATGGCGCTGGCGACGATGATCCTTGTTGCCACAGCGTTGCCGTCGAAAGAATATTTCAGCATTGTTTATCCTTCGACGGGCGCGGGAAATCCCATTTTGGCTTTTTCCATAGCGATGGGATACATGATGCGCGAATGTTTCAGAGTGCCGGTAGCCATTGGGGCGGTGATTGGAATTCTTGTTGTGGAGGGGTTTGTCGTGACCACGCTGGATACCGCCATCCGCCTGTGCCGATATATTTTGGAAGAGTTGTGGTTCTTCATATACAAAGGCAAACCGGAAAAGATTTTCCGCATGCCCGTTTTCAATACTGCGCTGTCGGTTGGGTTGATGCTCTTTTTTGCTCTGAACACGACCATCATGAATTCATGGAAGATTTTTGGAGCGGGGAATCAATTGATAGCGGCGCTGGCGTTGATTATCTGCACGGTTTGGCTTTGGCAGCGCAGGCGCGCATTCTGGTTTGCGCTGATACCGGCGGCAGCCATGACGGCAACGACGTTTGCGATGCTGATACTATTCATTGTCAACAATATGAAGATAAACAATGCGGGACCGCTTGCCGTGTCCGCCAGTGAGCGCCTGCCGCTCCTGTTTGCCAGTTATACCCTTTTAATACTGGCGGTCGGCGTGGTTGCCGTTTCAGTGGGCAAATTTTTCAAAGGGCATAGCGAGATTGCGAAACCGTCTCATGAACGTTAAAAAAACATGCATTCTTATTGTGGATGACGACGAGGGGCAGCGCAGCCTCCTTTCAAATTACCTTGTCGGCGAGGGGTTGAAAGTATTGACGGCGTCAACGGGCGATGAGGCGTTGAACTTATTGGAATCCGAGGATGTCTCAATGATAATCTCGGATGTGCGGATGCCGGGCATGAGCGGACTGGATTTGCTTTCTCTCTGCCGCCAACGCCATCCCCAACTGCCCGTTCTCATGGTCACAGCATATCCGGATATACGCGACGCTGTGGGCGCCGTCAAAGATGGCGCCATTGATTACCTCCAAAAGCCGATTGTTTTCAAGGACGTGTTCGAATATATCAGAAAAAACCTAAAAATTGGCGCATTTGCGGCGCCCTATGATGAATTCACGGAGCTTCCCGAAGGCGTGATTGCGGTCAGCCCGCAGATGCGCGAGGTCTTCCGAGAAGCGGCGTTTGTCGCAGCATCTGATTCGCGCATTTTAATAACAGGGGAGAGCGGTTCGGGCAAGGAAATTGTGGCGGATTGGATTCATCGCCGGAGTCCGCGAGTTCAAAAACCATATATAAAAATCAACTGCTCAGCCTTCGCGGAGAATCTGCTTGAGAGCGAGTTATTCGGACACGAAAAAGGGGCTTTCACAGGCGCGGCAAATCGCCGAATCGGATGCTTTGAGGAGGCGGACGGCGGGACAATTTTGCTGGACGAGATTGGCGAGATGTCGCCCGCTCTTCAATCCAAACTCCTGCGCGTTACGCAGGATGGATATTTTTACCGCGTAGGTTCGAGCCGCGAAATCCGCACAAATGTCCGCATACTCGCCGCCACAAACCGCAATCTGGATAAAGCTGTGGCAGAGGGCAATTTCCGCGAAGACCTTTTTTATCGCCTGAACGTTTTTGAAATATACGTCCCCGCTTTGAGGGAGCGGCCGGAGGATATCATCCCCATAGCGGAATATTATGTGGGCAAATTTCGCAGCGACAAGCCCCGCCTTTCCGATTCGCTCATTCGGTCTCTGAAATTATATGATTGGCCCGGCAATGTGCGCGAACTGCGCAACGCCATGGAGCGCGCCTCGCTCTTGGCGCGCGGGGGGATTCTCCTGCCGGAACATCTCCCGCCGCGCATTAAAAAAAGCGCGGAGGATTCCGACCTTCCTGCCGAAAGCAAAACCGGCGCGCGGACGATGGAAGATATCGAACGCGATACGATTTTAACCGCCCTTCGCGAGAATAATTACAACCGGAGTATCACCGCCCGAACGCTGGGCATTTCACGCCGCGCGCTTCTTTACAAAATCAAGCGCTACCGCGAGCAAGGGCACAACGCGGGTCCCGAGCAGGACTAACCCTCCTCAAACTATCCGTTGCCAACAGTTATCAATCCTCTGGGACCAAAACCCTCTGGGGTCATCCTCTGGGGTCAATCCCGGCATTTCGTTAATATTCGCCTTGCTGTTCTGGCGCTTATCGAGAGGGCAATGCCAATTAATCAGGAGCAGGTACGATGCTAAAAACGTTTGACATCATTTTTTATGTTTTCGAAATGTTTATACTTTGTTGGCGAGAAAATAATGAGGAGGAATTTTTTTTATGAAAACTTGCGTTTTGTTTATTTTATTTTTTCTGGTTTTGCCTCTTACAATTTGCCCTGAGGAATTTGAAGAATTTATTATGCCTTTTAGCAGCCCGGATGAGTCGGGGATTTTGCCGGGGTTTGATTACAGCAAATTGGAGCCGGTGCCGCCTCAGGCGTATATCGAGGAGCCCGCCGGCGCGGATGCCGTTCCGTTGCGGCTCCCGCCGGAGCGCACCCTTTCGCTGAAGGACTCTTCGAAGGCTCTTGTTCAGCCGGGTCCGCCCGCGCCTTCGCTGGCGCAAAGGAAAGGCGCCCTTTCAGGAAAATTTATTTACGTCGCACCCGGGCATGGTTGGACATATGGAACTACATGGGGAACGCAGCGAGGCAACACAAACGGGATGGTTGAGGATCACGGCAATGCGGATCAGGTTTGTTTCTTTTTCTTAAACTATGTAAAAAACGCCGGGGCTACGGTGATTCCGCTTCGCGATGTGGGTCCGATGACGGAGTTGCACATCATTGACAATGTGGATGCCGGTTTTAGCGCGTCCGATGGATGGAACCAAAGCAAGGGCACGCCTTTTTGGGGAAACAGCGGGGACGATGCTTATTATGTTTTTTCTTATACTGAATTACAGGAGAGCGCCGTGGCGCGTTGGACGCCTAATTTTAAAAAGGCGGGATATTATCCTGTTTTTGTGTGGTATCTGGATAGCGCCAACCGCAGCGGCGACGCCCTTTATCGCATTGTTCATAAAGGCGGCGTAACGCCTGTTGTTCTGGATCAGAATAGAGTCGGCAAAGGCTGGGTCTGGCTGGGGACATATTATTTTGACGCGGGGAATAAGGGATGGCTTGAGTTGAGCAATCAGTCAGCAAAGGAGGGGAATGTGGTGATTGCGGATGCGGCTCGTTTTGGAAGCGGCAAACACACAGACTCCGGCTATCCGATGTATGAGATGAATGGGTTGGAATATCATAAATTTTCGCTGGCGCCTTCATCGGTGACTAGCTCCGGCGACGTTTGGTCTCGCCCGCGAATGGCGGGTTATATGAACAATGCCGATGTCAAGGATGCCTGCTATATCGGATTTCACTCGAATGCAAGCGGCGGACGCGGCGCGTGTGTTCTCAAAAATATAGATACAAACGGCGGTCCCCTTCCTTATGCGACCCAGTTTTGCACTCCTATTATTACACATGTGCGCGAGGAGTTAAAAAGTTTATGGAGCCTGCCATACTATCTTACTATTTATACATCAGCATACGGTGAACTTAATCCAAATAATCAAAAAGAGATGACGGGGACAATTATTGAGGTGGCGTTTCATGATCAAGCCGATGATGCCGCTTTGCTCAAGACGGCGGGATTCCGCCAAGATGCGGCGCGCTCTGTGCTGAAAGGGATCATTGATTATTTTGCGGACACCCATGCCAGCGGGAACAAGACCTATCTGCCGGATGCGCCCGGCAAGCCGATGGCGCGGGTCGGCGGCGCGCACTCGGCGGTTATCTCGTGGAGCGCTCCTCCTTTTGGGGGCTCGCTGGGCGGCATGGCAACGGGGTATTATGTTTATAAATCCGCCGACGGTCTGGCGTGGGATAACGGGGTTGATGCGGGCAATGTTCTGACTTATACCTACGAGGGATTGGAGTCGGGCGCGACCCATTATTTCCGTGTTGCGGCGTATAATGCGGGAGGCGAATCCTTCCCCTCCGAAACAGTCGGCATTCGTTTGACGCTCGATGGAAGCCGTCCGGAAGTTCTCATTGTTAGCGGCTTCCGCCGATATGATAAGGATATCAGTCCGACATACACAGATTCTTTTAATGGCACGTCTTATCGCGTTTGGCCCTGGTTGATTAACAGTTTCAATTATGCGCCGGTGCACGGCAAAGCTGTTGCGGATGCTGGGTTTTATTTTGAGACAGCTGCGTGTGAACGGGTTGCTGATAGCAGCGTCAAACTTGCGGATTACTTGGCGGTAATCTGGATTCTTGGTCAGGAAAGCACGGCGGATGAGACTTTCAGCGCCGCAGAACAGGTGATTGTGGCGACTTATCTTTTTGGCGGGGGGCGGATTTTTGTTTCCGGCTCGGACTTGGGTCAGGATTTGGAGCTTTGGGCTTCCGCCACAGCGCAGGATAAAAATTTTCTAAATAACGTTTTGCAAGCAAAAGCGGCAAATAACAACGCTTCCTCAACGCGAATTGTCAATTGCGCCGCGGCTGGAATCTTTTTCGGACTGCCGCAGTTGAATTTCTCCGCCGATTATGATAACGGATATTACAATACGCTTTCACCGGATTCGTTCACGGGGGTGGGCGCGGGGGCGCTCATCGCCATGACTTATGCCGATACGGGGCAGGGCGCCTGCATTCAATATCACGATAGCGCCAAGCGCACGATAGTCATGGGTTTTCCCTTTGAGATGATACGGGGCGAAACGGCTCGCGCCGATGTTATGGATAGAATCCTCAAATTCCTTTTTGAGGAACCGATTCCCACGCCGACGCCTTCGCCGACGCCCGATCCGAACGCTCAATATCTTGTGGAGGATTTCGAGCCTTACGAAGACGGCTCTGCAGCCATGTTCCGCTACCCGCATTACTCCGGCACCACAAAGGGCATCAACGACGAAACCGATACGGCGAATGTAACAATCGAGGAGAAAAACGATATTCTTGATCCCAACGTAGGTTCAGTTGGAGTTAAATCGTACCGTTTCTTTTGGGAGTGGACGTCGCCGCCTGAGGGTCTGGTGCGCGCCACCACGCATAACATGACGGCGCGAGGCAATCCTCTCCTTGACCTTTCCAAAGGGCTTTCAATTTACATAAAGGTTAAATCGGGAGCGGTGGATTTTGGATACTGGATTCGTGAAACGGGCGGATCGGGTCCCATCGGCGCGAATGGCGGCGCAACCGGGGCGATTAAAAAAGCGGAACGCTTCCGCCGTTTGGATGCCTCCGATAAATGGCAATATGTTTATTTCGATATACCCAACGAACCTTATCTGGATATTGACGATAATCCCAGCGAGCTCACCGGCGCGTGGGGGACGTTAGAATCGCTGCAATTCCGACCGGCGTCTGCAGAGGCGGCGGCGCTGGTGGAGATTTTTGTGGACGATATCTATCAGGGACCTCAGCAAAACCCATTGGCGCCGCCCACCCCAACGCCTACACTGACACCAACGCCGACTGAAACTCCGATACCAACTCCCACTCCCACTCCAACGAATACTCCTACGCCGACACCGACGCCCCATCCGAACGCTCAATATCTTGTGGAGGATTTCGAGCCTTACGAAGACGGCTCTGAAGCCATGTTCCGCTACCCGCATTACTCCGGCACCACAGGGGGCATCAACATCGAGACCGATACAGCGAATGTAACAATCGAGGACAAAAACGATATTCTTGATCCCAACGCAGGTTCAGTTGGAGTTCAATCGTACCGTTTCTTTTGGGAGTGGGAGTCGCCGTCTGAGGGGCTGGTGCGCGCCACCACGCATAACATGACGGTGCGAGGCAATCCTCTCCTTGACCTTTCCAAAGGGCTTTCGATTTACATAAAAGTTAAATCGGGTGCGGTGGATTTTGGATACTGGATTCGCGAAACGGGCGGGTCGGGTCCCATCGGCGCTAACGGCGGCGAAACCGGGGCGATTAAAAAAGCGGAACGCTTCCGCCGTTTGTATGCCTCCGATAAATGGCGATATGTTTATTTCGATATACCCAACGAATCCTATCTGGATATTGACGATAATCCCAGCGAGCTCACCGGCGCGTGGGGGACGTTAGAATCGCTGCTATTCCGACCTGCGTCTGCAGAGGCGGCGGCGCAGGTGGAGATTTTTGTGGACGATATCTATCAGGGGCCGCGGCAGCGTCCGCTCGACCTTCCGGCTGCGGAAGATTTGCGCGATTATCTCCTCGGCAGGGGCGGCGTTTATTATGACCTGAATGTGGATGGGCGCGTGGATGCCGCAGATTTGATTTCGCTGTTGATACTTTATTAAAGACGGAAAGGCATGAAAATTTATTTTGCCGGCTCAATCCGAGGCGGACGCGCAGACCAAGGCGTTTACCAAAAACTCATTGAATATCTGCGAAAATTCGGCGAGGTTTTGACGGAGCATGTGGGCGATGCCGCCATCACCGAGAACGAAGGCGAGAACGCCGCGGATGAAGAGATTTATGAAAAGGACATGGCATGGCTGCGGATGTCGGATGCGTTGGTCGCGGAAGTCTCCACGCCTTCGCTCGGCGTCGGCTACGAAATAGGAATGGCGGAATCCTTCGGTAAAAAAATCCTCTGCCTTTTCAATCCCGATTGCGGACGCAAAATCTCCGCCATGCTTTCAGGAAATCCGGCGCTCAAGGTTGGATTTTATAGAAACATGCCCGAGGCGCAAGGTTTGATTGACCATTTTATCAAAGACATTAAGGAGCACGCAAAAGGATGAAGTCAAAAACTCATATAATCTCGCTAAACCTTGCCGACCCATTCGGCGTGGCGCCTTATACGCGCAGCAAAAAACAGGTGGTTATCCTCACGCTCGATGATGGCGAGGAGATTTATTGCGGCGAAGGCTCGCCCTCCAAATATTACAACGAATCGCTCAAAAGCGTCCGCGGGGCATTTGCCAAAGTCAAAAAACTCCTTGTTGAGGAGGAGTTCTTTTTTATTGAGGCGCTCATGCAGAAAATTTTTGAAAAAATCCCCAAGGACAATACCGCCCGCGCCATGATTGAAATGGCGATCTTTGATTACATCGGCAAAAAACTCAACATCCCGCTTTATAAATATCTCGGGCTAAAACCGGCAAATGACAAACAAACATCTTTCACCATCGGCATTGACACGATGGAGATTATGCTGGAAAAGGTGGAGCGTTTCAAACAGTTTCCCATCCTCAAAATAAAACTGGGACGCGACGCCAAACACGATATTCAGGTGATGAAGGAGATACGCAAGCGAACGAATCGGACGCTTCGCGTGGACGCCAACGGCGGCTGGACGCCCGAGGAAGCCATCCGTTGCATCAAGCTCCTTGCAGACCTCGGCGTGGAATATGTGGAGCAGCCGCTCAGCCGCGGATGTCTTAAAAGGCTTGCCGAACTTAAAAAGAAAAGCCCGCTTCCCATATTTGTGGACGAAGATGTTCACCGCTGCGATTCATTCCACGAGCTCATCGGCGTTTGCGACGGCATAAATCTCAAACTCATCAAAACCGGCGGCATTCTGGAAATGCGCCGCATGCTCGCAAATGCGCGCACCTTTGGACTCCAAACGATGCTCGGGTGCATGATTGAGACCTCAATCGCCGTCACCGCCGCCGCCCATATCGCCTCCGCCTTTGACCACCTTGACCTTGACGGCAACCTGCTTCTTGCCGACGATCCTTATGAGGGCATGAAGGTGGAAAACGGTTATCTTCGGATGCCTGAGCGTCCGGGTCTCGGTGTGAGATTAAAGGGCAAGTAGCGAATTACGAATTATGAAATTCAGACACATTTGATTCGCAGATGGGCATGGCAGTCTCCTAAATAGATGGCGGCAATCTCTTCACCAGTCGGATGAGGGCTTGTGAAATAAAGCCCGCAGTCGCGGCAATGCGTCAGAAACCGCGCGCGGTTGTTATAGATGCGGCGGCGGAAAATATGCGTTGCGGCTGATTCGCAAAAAGAACACTTTTTGCAACGGGCTCCGCTCAAGTCAAAATTCCAATGCTCAATATAAAAACCAGATTTGGAGCGGGGCGATAACCGGCAAGGCGGTTTGACCGTGATTGCGCGCGCCGGGGGTCAGCCAGTTGACGGCGGAGGGATTATCCGGGTCGTCGCCTGAATACATTTTCGGCGGGTCAACCACCCATCCGCCCTCGCCGGGCATAAAGTCGTCGCGGTTGGCATCCGCGCCGTTGTCGTTCACAAATCCGCCGGATGAGTCATTTGTGAAAACCGCGCCGTCGTCGCCGCCGATGCCCGCAAAGGGATTGATGAAAACCACCCCATGCGCCGCCACGCCAAATGATTGCGGCGTTACATCCGAACCTTCAGCGATGAAATCAATGCCGATGTCGTCGCTGAATTCGGCTGTCTGCCCGGGCGCAAGGAGAACCAGCGCCTCGTTATTGGTAGCGATGGAAAAGTTGGGGTCTGTCTGGATATCCAGATTGCCGTTGCCAACATAAAAAATCATCCTTTTTGTTTCGGTGCTGAATTCGTCTTTGGGAAAATTTAAGGCGTTGGCGTCGTGGATTTCGGCAATGACAAGGATAAATGTTCCCGCCGAAACGGATTGCAACTCGGGGATGCTGGGGAAGATAATTGAGCCGCCGGTGGAATTTATGCCGCCTTCGGACAGCGTGTTATTATTGGTCACTCGCCAACCGCGCAAATCAACCCCGTCGCGAACGGCAAGCAGTTCAAACCAGTCGCCATAGATGGGGCGATTTTCAATGCTTGCATAAACGGTTCCGTTATCATTGACCCAATATTCATTGAAGATGACGTCGTTGGGTTTTAGAATATCGGCGGCTTCGCCGAAGTTGATTGTTATCTGCCCGTTCTCAGTGGATTGAATTGTGTAATCGAGCAAAGGATTCGTTGATTCAATGAGACCCTCCCATGATTCGAAACGCGAGCCGATGTCGGGGATCGGGCGGAGGGCGAGAGTCGAGCCTTTGAAAAAGACGCCGCTCCAAGGGAGGTCAACAATTCGTCCGTAGATTTGCAAACGTCCCGAGCCGGCGCCGGCTGTTGAAAATGAAATTGTTTGAGTCCCGCCGAGATTGAAAAACGTGGAAATGAGATTGCGGATGTAAGCGGGGCGGTTGGTCAGGAATGTGCGGATATTGGCGGCGCCGGTGTTCCAGTTGGAAATGAGCGCGGCGGCGGAGATTCCGATATTTGCAGTCCAGCGGTTTGCTTCTCTGGGAATCTCAGACTTAATGAGCGCCTCGTATCGGTCGGCGTCCGCCAATGTGCGGGAAGGCAGCAGTTCAAAATTGAGCGCCTCTTCGAGGGCGGAGATGAATCGGCTTTTGCCTTCGGGTTTATCAAGGATGCCGTTGATAGGACGCGTGGCTCTCGGGTCAATATCGTTGCCGTCAAAAAGGAGCGAAAGCGGGGGCATGGCGAATTGACGTTGAAGATAATAATTATTGCCTCGCGCCCATGTGAGCGTGTCGCCCTGCCAGCCGGCGGGGTTCAAACCGAGAGCCCACTCGGCGTCCCATTCGTGGAATGTCCAGCGGGCGTCGGGGTCTGTGCGGTTTTTAGCGGTTATCCAATTGTTGTGAGGCCAATCGTGATTCTGCGCAAAAATATTCAAGGCAAAAAAATACAGATAATTTTCGATGTCCATCTTGGCGAGCAGCGATTTGTAATCCTCCTGTGTTGCGACATCGTGGTTTTCGAACCATTCGATGAATTCATTCCATGCCGCAAGATCTCCATCCACGGCTTCAATGAAATATTTTTGCACGGAGTCCCACGAGCCTTTGACGATGTCCCATTCCTTGCCGCCGAATGTGTCTTCCATGAACGTGTCCGTGATGCGCTCCGTGGCGTTGTATAGACCCCAGTATGCGCCGTTGATATACAAAGCGACAAAAAATCCGTCGGCGGCGCGCTGCCCCATGTCCGCATACCAGTCGCGCATTAATTGATCCCGGTAGTAAGTCGGGCGGATGGAGGAGCCGCCGAAGAAACTATCGTTGGCGCCGCTGCGCAAAACGAGCTGCTGAAAACCGTTCAGGGGAGTTTTGGTCATCCATGGCAGAGACCAGCGTTTGGGACCGTAGATTGAGCGGAAATAAAGGCGCAGCGATTTTTTCGCCAATCCGCGCGAGTAGCCGCCGTGTATCCGCGCGCCGGTTTCCGTTTCATAGACTTGCGAGCCATCGGGCGTCATAACAGACACATGGCAGGGACGTTCCCATTGGGTTCCGCGCTCGTTATAGTTGGTGTATATGCCGTTTGGTCCGTTGAAATCAGCCGGGTCTATCACGATGTCCATTATCGGAATTTCGCGGTCTGCCGGCGGATTGAAAATATATGAAGCCGATGCGACAGGGCTGGGGTCCATGTCGGCATACCATGCGCGGGCGCGCAGCGGAACCGTGCCGGAGATTGTCAGCGGCTTAGTATAAAGGGGCGATGTTATTGTAGGCGCGGAGCCATCAAGCGTGTAGCGAATCTCCGCCGTTGGCGATGTTGCTATCTCCGTCTGAAACGATGATGAAAAAATTCCGGAAGGCACGGATATAATCGGTCGGGGACCGCTTTTGCCATAAACGTTTGCGCTGCCGGGCGTGGGCTTTTCCGTTTGCACCCAATCGCCGATATGATCCGGAATTCGAGCATAAGAGACATCCGAGATTTGCTCGCCAAAATCCACGCGGTCGGCATTGCGGTCGTTTCGGATATCGTAAAGAATCACGCGCTCGCCGCTTGATGAAAGATTAAAATTTGTGTGCATGGCTTTGGCAACCGTGTTGCGGCTATCCGCCCAGATGATAAGGTATTCGCCGACGCCGAGCATCGCCTCTGCCGGAAACCGCCAGCGCGTGGGCGATGTGGACGTATCCGAAAGGGCAAACGAGCCAAGGTCGGCAACATCAGGACCGCGGTTCACAATCTCAATCCAGTCGGAAGCCTCGTTGAAATCGGGGTCAACGGCGCCGCGCAGATTGGAGGCAAGAATCTCGTTCAGAATAAGGTTGATGGACGGAGTTTTACCGACTTCGATAAAACCAATCGGCGAGCTCGTCGCTTGGTCTTTGTTATCCGTTGCATAAACGTAAAATTCGATTATCTCGCCGGAGGGAAAACCGCCAATCTGCGCCGCATGGATATCATCTCCCGCGGCGCCGTCGCCGTGAAGTCCGTCGTCGAACATAGGAATAATATCCTTGCCGCCGGATGGTTGCGCATTCCAGATGAGGCTGACGGATTGGAGCGCCGCGTCGTCCGTGACACGCGCCCGAATTGTGATATCCTGCAACTCGGCGGGATAATAAGGCGTATGGGCGACATCACTAATTGCAGGCGGCATATCCTCCATCAATTGAAAACGAATCGCATCGGCAATGTGGACACCGGTGGAGCTGCTTGCCGTCAGAATCACGCATCCGCCCGTCCCCGCCTTAAAAGTCCATGAGCCGAGGAGAACTTCCGCAAGCTTATAATATTGGTCGGAAGAGCCCCGCTGATTGATAATCACATTCGCCTCCCCGCCGGAGTGAACAATTTTGTAAGGGACGTTTGTGCTGCGATTGCCGCCGCGGATGAAATACGCATAAACGTTATAGAGACCGTTATAGGGGAGATTGGGAGTCCATGTTGCCGTGCCGTTGCTGTTGGCGCTTGCCCAGAGATAAGTACCGCCGTTATAGCCGGTGGCAGAGCTCAGCGTCCATGAACCCGAATAAACGAAAGACGGCGCGCCATCGTCATTATCCGCGACCACATCCATCGCAAAACTGGAGGCGCAAATCATCAGGACAAACAAGACGGGAAAAAATAATTTTGCCATGCAAATATCCATCCTCATAGATTATGCAAAAACCATGATTTTGCCTCTTGCAAAGTCAAGCGTTTAGAATAGATGAGGGAGTTAAAACAAAAATAATTGAAAGGTTATATTCGACGTTTGACCTCATTAAGCAGAAAACTTTCAATATCTCGTCTGGCTCGTTCGTTGCCATAATGCGCCATCTTATGATGGTGAGCGCAAAGAACGGAAAGATTCCATAACCCGTCTTCGCCGCCTTTGCAAAGGGGAATTATGTGATGAACTTCAATATATTTTGTGCCATCGTCTTTGGTGAATGTATTTGGACACTCTTTGTAAAGGCAACGGTCGCCGAGAATTTCTTTTGCTTGTTCAGCCCACTTGACACGCCGGACATAAGTTTCAACGATATACTCCCTTTTTTCAGGCTCTTCTTTCGTCAGGTCTAAGGTTTTGGTCTCTTCTTTTTCTAAATCTAAAAGATAAATATCTCTAAGCGTGTAATGCCCGGAATTATCAAGAAATGTCACCTTGTTCTCGTCCCTTAGGAATTGAAGCTGCTGGCGAATTTTTGCTTCAACGTGTTTATTATCAGGCTTTGCATTGATAAAGATTTCTAATTTTGCCTTTATAAAATCCTGCAGAGAAAATGTTCTTGACCCTATGTTATTGCAGAAACTTACAACCTCACCAAAAACCAATTCTTTCCATTTCATTTTATTATAACCTTTTTGCTTAAAACCGTATGGCTCATCGGCTTTTTCAATTTCAACTCAGGCTATTTACGGCGCATTCTCGCGTCCTCCAAGGGGGTTCTTTTCAGGCGAAGAGCCCGCCGCCGGGCAGGCTGGGCGGTCCTTGGTGGCGCCCCAAAACAAGTGGAAAATTGCAAAGGGCGTGTTCAGCTTTCGGTGTTGATAAAATAAACATTTCGGAGTTTTAAAATCCCCGAAAAAATGAGGACACGCTCATGAAAAAAGATACGATGAACCATGTGGAGAGTTCAAGTGTTATCACAACAAAGTTTCCTCTGGAGGATGCGGAGAAAGGAATTCGATCGTCACTGGATGCCCTTGAGTGCGAAGGGGCACGCTATATACCGGATAAGATTCCGAAAGGGGCTCGGAGCGAGGCGCGGCGTTATCTATGATTTGCGGAGTGTTGGCGCTTTTCCGCTCCCAATGGCGTAATCTCCAATTGGGTCCGCTTTCCGTCGAGACAATACAAAACGCAAGCCAGAAATGTTTCGTCATCCCGTTTCCTTTGACTCCCTAAAAGACGCGGCTTGGGATGCTTAATATCATGAGAGACGCAACTCAATTTTCCAACGGTTTTGGGGACGCCGTCTCCTCCAAATGCGGCAAGCACAAGCAACTTTTGCGCAAGCGAGAAGATGGGGTGCGCATTTCTTGCGCGCATGCGCCGCTTTATTGTTCATAATAAACGATTTATGCGTTGGCACAGCCATTGCATATATATTAATGAATCCTTATATTGGATTGAAACGCATTTTGGGAGGTATGAATCATGAAAGTTTCACGAAGTATCTTAAAGGTTATCCTTCTGGCGATTGCAGCGTCTCTTTTTTTGACGCAGGGTATTTTTGCGCAGAGGCAACAGCCCAGAGACAGAGACCGCACAAGACGTTTTGACCCCGCCCAGTGGTTCGATCGCATGGATGAGAACAAAGACGGCAAGATTTCTAAAGAGGAATTTCGCGGGCCCGAAGATAGATTCGCCGCCGCAGATGCTGACAAGGACGGATTTTTAACAAAGGAAGAGTTCGAGAAAATGCCCCGTCCTGAAAGACCCGAAAGAGCCGAAGCTCCCGGAGATCCCGCTCAGATGACCGACCGTTTTGCGGAGCGTATTAAGGAAAATTTCGGCACAACGGATGAAGAGTGGAAAGCCATCAAACCGCTTGTGACCAAAGTGATTGATGCCCGTATGAAAGCCAGCGCCAATTTTGGCGGTTTCCGCACTCGCCGAGGCGGCGATCAGCCTTCGTCTAATCCGGCTGCTGATGCGCTTTCCAAAGCCATTGAAGAGAAAGCCTCCGCCGATGAAATCAAAGCCAAGTTGACGGCTTACCGCGACCAACAGAAAAAGAATGAGGAAGAACTCAAAACCGCCCGCGAGGCGCTCCGCAAGGTTCTTTCCGTCAGTCAGGAAGCGCAGCTGGTTCTTATGGGGCTTCTTGACTAATCTTTCTTTCGTCTATATGGGGAGCCTTCCCTGATGAGGCTCCCCTCATCATTTCTTTAGGGAAATTGTTTTCATGTTGGAACTGTTTGAAAATATGATTAAGGCTGAACAGGTTTCGCGGCGCGATGTTGATTTGTTCATCGCCGGATGGAACGGCTCAGAAAAGCAGCCCGACGAAGAAGATGTCCTCCGATGGCTCGCGGCGGAATATGGCATCCGTTTTTCCGAATTGCAGGATATCGAGCCCGACCGTGAACTGCTTTCCCTTTTCCCCGCGCGCGTTCTCCTCAAGCATCTCCTGCTCCCGCTGCGGCGCACTCGGAATGCCATAGAAGTGGCGACCTGCCGCCTTTTTGCCACAGAGGGATTAGACACGCTGAAACTTATTTCCGGAACCAAACTCACCCCCGTTCTTGCCACAACGGAAGCCATTCAACGGGAGATGAAAAAACACCTTGGCGTCGGCGCAGACACCCTTGATACGCTCGAAGATGAAAACACGATTCAGATTATTAACACAGGCGATGAGGAGAATATTGACCTTTCTGAAGCCGCAGAGGACGCCTCCATCATCCGCTTTGTGAATCAGGTTCTAACAGACGCCATTGACCTGCGCGCCACGGACATCCACATGGAGCCGTTTGAGGATGAAATGCGCATACGTTACCGCATTGACGGCGTTCTGCAGGAGGTCTCCGTTCCTCCTCAAATAAAAAAGTTTCAACCCGCAATTGTCTCGCGCGTCAAAATCCTCAGCCACCTCGATATAGCGGAAAAAAGACTTCCGCAGGATGGGCGCATCAAAGTGCGCATCGCCGAACGCGAGATTGACATCCGCGTTTCGCTCATCCCCATGCTCTATGGCGAAGGCGTTGTTCTGAGGCTTTTGCCGCAGGAGTCAACTCTGCGCGGGTTGCCCGAACTCAAAATGGCGGAGCGCGAGGAGCGGCTCTTCCGCCGAATGCTTGCCATGCCCCACGGCATTATCCTTGTCACCGGACCCACAGGCAGCGGCAAGACCACAACCCTTTATTCCGCCCTGAACGAAATCAATGATTCTATCCGCAAGATTATCACAATCGAGGATCCGGTGGAATACCACATGAAGGGCGTGAATCAGATTCAGATTCACGAAAAGGCGGGGTTGACTTTTGCGCGGGGGCTGCGCTCCATTTTGCGCCACGACCCCGATGTTATTCTGGTCGGTGAAATCCGCGACTCTGAAACCGCGCAGATTGCCATTCAGGCATCGCTCACCGGTCACCTTGTTTTTTCCACGCTGCACACAAACGACGCCCCCGGCGCCTTGACCCGCCTTGTGGATATGGGCGCGGAGCCGTATCTGGTAACCTCCGCGCTGGAAGGCGTTCTGGCTCAAAGGCTTGTGCGGACGCTCTGCCGCGAGTGCCGCGTGGAAGACCTTTCCGTTGCGGCGCAAACATTCAAAAGCGAAATTGGACTGGGCGGGGATACGCCGGTTTATAAAGCCGCCGGTTGCGAGATATGCCGCAATACAGGATTTTTTGGACGCCGCGCCATTTTTGAAATGCTCATCATGAATGAAAATATTTGCCGGCTGGTTCTGGAATCGCGCTCCACTGGCGAAATCCGCGAAGCCGCGCGCCTCGAAGGTATGCGCTCATTAAGCGAAGACGGCTGGCGGCTTGTGAGCGAAGGCGTCACAACCATTGACGAAGTCCTCCGCGTAACCAAAGACGTCCGCAAGGGCGAGAATGGCTATGAAAAATCCGTTTTGCAGGTGAAGGCGTCATGATGAATTTTCAATATCGCGCAATGAACGGCGAGGGCGCCATAATGGAAGGCGTCCTTTCCGCCCAAAGCCGCAGGGACGCCATCCGAAAATTAGAAAGCATGGGACTTGACCCTGTTAAATTAGAACAAGGCGCGGCATCGGCGGAGCCGGATAAACAAGCGCTTTCATTTTTTTCTCGCAATAAAAAAATCTCCTCCGCCGATCTTGAATCCTTCACGCGGCAGCTTTCGAGCCTTCTTGCGGCGGGCGTGCCTTTGAGCCGCGCCCTGAATATCATCCAACGTGAAACGCCCTCAGCCGCGGCAAAAGAAAAATGGGGCGAGATTCACGACCTTGTCATTGACGGTTCATCGCTGGCTGATGCCATGCGGCAGTCGCCGGAAAATTTCCCCGCCGTTTATGTGGCGATGGTTCAAGCAGGCGAAACCGGCGGCTTTCTGGATATTGTTCTGGGCGAGATAGCCGAATTTCAGGCGCGTCAACGGGATTTGAAGTCGCGGACGATTTCCGCCCTCATCTATCCGCTCGTCCTGATGGTCCTCGCCCTGTGTGTTCTTATTTTCCTGCTTGTGTTTTTCATTCCGCGCTTCAAGATAATCTTTTCCGGTTTCGGCGCGCAACTCCCGCTTCTGACCCGTATCATCGTAGGCGTGAGCGACAACATCGCCGCCTATGGACCCATCCTTGCCATTATCGCCGCTGTGGGGATTTTGCTCATTCGCAAATGGTTCCGCTCGGAGCAAGGGCGGCGCCAGTGGCAGATGGCGCTGCTGCGCCTTCCCGTCGTCGGAGCCATCATGGCAAAATTCGCCATGACGCGTTTCTGCCGAATGCTGGGAACTCTCGTAGCGTCCGGCGTGCCTCTCATCAGCGCGTTGAGCGTGGCGCGAGAGTCCATCGGCAACCAAACTCTTTCCGATGCGATGACGAGCGCCATTGCCCGCGTGCGCCAAGGTTCCAGTCTCGCCGCCAGCCTTTCCGACTGCCGCGCCCTTTTTCCCGGCTCGGTCATCGAGATGATTTCTGTGGCTGAGGAGAGCGGGCGGCTGGATAAAGAACTTTTAAGACTTGCGCAGGAAACGGAGCATGAATTAGACCGACGCTTGCGCACCGCCGTGGCGCTTTTAGAGCCGCTGATGCTTTTCGTCATGGCGGGTTTCATCGGCACCATCTTCATCGGCATGGTCATCCCCATCTTCACACTGCAAGATTATATAAAGTAGCCAGCTGATGAGCCGGTATGACGGCGATTCACGCACGCGCTTGTAATTGTTATTCAATTGTTTTGCTTTCCCCATGCGCATTTCCTGCGCAACGCATCCATTCCGTAGTGATTTTTCTGCGCAAAAGGCGTCTATTTGACTAGTAAATAAGGCGTCAAATGTATGGCACATCTTTTGCACTCCATACACTTAGAATTGTTTTTAAGAGAAGGGGCATTATGATGGTAAGCGCAAATTTTTGCAGAGAAAAAAAACGCCGACAGGGATTTACGCTGATTGAAATGTTGCTGGTTCTCGTTATTCTGGGAACGCTGGCGGCTATCGTTATTCCCAAATTCGCCGGACGCAGCGAGCAGGCGCGCATCACCGCCGCCGAAAGCCAGATTGCCAATTTTGAAACTGCTCTGGACGCCTTTGAGGTGGATAATGGGTTTTATCCAAAAGGCAGCGATGGGCTTTTTCAACTTGTCGAACAACCGAATGACGCGAAAAACTGGAAGGGTCCCTATTTGAGACACGGCATCCCCAACGACCCTTGGGGCAATGCGTATGTGTATGAATGCCCGGGCGCCAATAACACATCGGGATATGATATTTTTTCGATGGGTCCGGATGGGCGCGGCGGCACGGATGACGATATCAATAACTGGAATGTGAAAAAATGAAATTCAGTCGCGGCAATATCCGCGGGTTGACGCTCATCGAGCTCATCTGCGTCATGGCAATAATGGCGGCAATCATGACCGTCTCCGCGCCGGCGCTTACAGGTTTTTTTAAAGGGCGCTCGCTCTATGAACAGTCGCGCCGATTCCTCGCCTTGACGCGCCACGCCCGGAGCGTCGCCATTTCCGAAGCCGCCGTCGCAGATATCTGGATTGACACATCCGAGGGGCGCTTTGGTTTGAATATTCAGACGGACGAAGAAACCGCGGACGCTAAATCGCTCGAGTATAGTCTTATGGATAATCAGCATTTTGAAGTGGATGCGCAACATCTGGATGCGGACGGCAAAGCGACGCTTCGTTTTTATCCCGATGGGTTGATGGATGAAGATAATCCCGAAGAGATTATTCTTTTACAAGGCGATACGGATGAAGTTATTTTCCGCAAGACAAAATCGGGCATCGGATACGCGATTGATGAGGGCGGAGATGATTAAAAAACGTCACATACGAGCGTTCACATTTGCCGAAATTCTGGCGGCGATGCTCTTCATGGCGATTGTTATCCCAGTGACCGTGCGCGGAATTTCCTTTGCCAACCGCTTGGGCGTTCTGGCGGAGCGCAAACGCACGGCGCAGGTTTTGGCGGAAAAGAAATTGAACGAATTAATTCTGGATGAATCATGGCGGGAAGGCAATCAGTCCGGCGAATTTGCCGATTCAACGGAGGAGGCGGATGCCCGCTCTCAATACACGTGGACATTGGAGACGTCTCCGTGGACAGATGATGATATGCGGCTGGTTATAGTTAATGTTTTTTACAAGGTTCAAGAAACGGAGCACTCAGCCAGCGTTGCGACGCTGGCGGTGGAATAGGAGCAAGGCAATTAATGGCGCGCGTCTGCCGACATCATCGTTTATTTAGGCGGGGATTCACATTGCTGGAAATCCTTTCGGCAACGATGATATCCGCCATACTCCTTGGCGCGCTTTATGCAGTTTATAACGGCGCGCTCAAACTGCGGCAGAAAAATTACGGCTCGATGGAAGCGGGGCTGCCCCGCGCCTATGCTGCGGAGATTATGGATCGCGACTTCCGCAACATGTTGCCGCCGGTGGGAATTCTTGCCGGCGCCATTATCGGCGAGACCAGCGAACAAAATAATACGCGTTATGACAGGGCGGAATTTTTCGCATCCACCGGCGCGGTCACAGACAAAGAGCCTTGGGGCGATATCCAGAAAGTGGAATATTATCTTGCCGACTCGGAGGAGGGCGATAAGGAAGGCGATGAGAAAAACGGCGAACCGTCAAAAGGCCTCGTTCGCGCCGTGACGCGCAACCTCCTTGCCTCCACAACAGAGGGTCCCATTGAGACGCGTCTGTTAAAAGGCGTGCGCTCTTTGACCATCGCCTATTATGATGGCGCGGTTTGGCAGGATAGCTGGGATTCCACAACACTGGATAACGCCTTGCCCAAAGCCGTAAATATTTCGATAGAATTTGCGCCGGAATCCGAAAAAGAGGAGACGCAAACGCCTCTTGAACTTTTAATAGAGGTTGCCGCAAGCGCCGTATCAAGCCAGAGTGGAACAAATGCATCATCGCGATGACATAAAAAAAATCCGCCGCTGCCGCGGACAACGCGGCGCCGCTTTGATTATTGTCATGGGGATTTGCCTGAGCCTCGTGGTGGTGGCTCTTTATTTTAGCGATTCGATGCTCATGGAATATCGCGCCTCGGATAACAGTCTTGAAGGGCGCGAGGCGGCACAAGCCATCGAGGGCGCGCGGCGGTATCTCTGCAACCTTTTGAAAAATTCTGCAAACGCCGGCTATATGCCCGATGAGGATTCTTACGAAATGGAAAAGGCGCAAGTCAATAATGCCGCTTTTTGGATAATCGGGCGGGATACAAACAACATCTGGGACGCTAAAACGGTGACCTTTGGGCTTGTGGGCGAGTCCTCCAAAATCAATATCAACACGGCGCCGCTGGAAATGCTGGAGGCGATCCCCGGCATGACGGCAGAGGTCGCCGCCGCTATTGTGGATTGGCGCGATTCTGATTCCGAAATGACCGCAGGCGGCGCAGAATCCAACTATTACCTCGCCTTGGATCCGCCTTATAATTGCAAGAACGGTCCATTTGAAAGCATGGAAGAATTGCGGCTCGTTCTCGGCTGCACGCCCGCTCTCCTTTATGGAGAGGATGAAAATCAAAACGGCGTCCTTGATCCAAACGAGGACGATGGAGATAAATCAAAACCGGCGGATAATGCGGACGGTCTTTTGGATGCGGGGATTCTTGAATACATCACAGTCTTTTCTCGCGAGCCAAATCAACGCGCGGATGGCTCAGCGCGCATCAACATCCGAACGCAGCAGCGCGAACTCAGGGAGCTTTTGCAGCAGACCTTTGGGCAGGAGCGCGCCGGTCAGATTATTTCCTCCATCGGTTCCGTTTTTTCCAATCTCCGCAGTCCGCTTGAATTATGTGTTCGCGGCAAAATGACCGCCGAGGAATTTGAGCGAATTGACGACGCCCTGACGGTTGCCTCAGGGCAGTATATCGCCGGTCTTGTGAATGTGAACACGGCGTCGGCAAAGGTGCTTGCTTGCATTCCCGGATTGAACGAATCTCTGGCGGAAAAACTTGTCTATTCGCGAATTGATAAATCGCCCGACGAATTGAAGTGCCTTGCATGGGTTGTGGGAATTCTGGATGACAACGCCTGTTTTGAGGCGGGACCGTATCTTACAACGCGGACGTATCAGTTCCGGGCGGACGTGGCGGCGGTTGGCGAAAGGGGGCGCGGCTATCGGCGCAGTCTGATGATTATAGACACAGCCGGCGGGAGCAGCGCCGTTGTTTATAGGAAGGATATGTCCCGATTCGGTTGGGCGCTGGGTTCCGATGTGCGCAAAGAATATTCCGGAGCGGCTAATGAATAAATTATTGAACAAATTTGCCGGACGCAAACATCAAAAACACGCCTCAATTTTGGGCGTGGCGTTTGAGGGCGGCGCTATGACGGCAATCGAACTGCATAGACGCGAGGAGCGTTGCGAAACCGGCGTCATGCTGCGTCAAACGCTTTCTCAGGATATTCTCTCCGGCAATCCTGAACTCCTCGGCGCGGAGATCCGCAAAATTCTTGAAGATGCGGGCGTCCGCGAAAAAAAATGCGTCGTAAGCCTCCCGCTTTCGTGGGTGTATGTAATCTATCAGGATATACCCGAGGCGCTCACAGAATCCGATGTTGATAATTATATCGCGCTCCAGATAGAAAAGAAACTCCCGTTTTCGCCGGAGGATGTGGTTGTTTCCTCGATTCATTTTGAGGCGGCGGCGGCAGGGCGCCGGGCTGTCATTGCCGCCGTGCCAGTCCAGCATGTGCGGAGTTTGGAAAAAATCATGAGGGCGTCGCGGCTGCACGTGGCAGGCATGGCGCTGGGAGTTGCGGCGCTTTCGGGCGGCGAAGAAGATGTTTTCAGCGTCTCATTTTTCGCCCATCAGGACGGCATGGATATGGTAATCGGACGGGGCGGAAAGGTTTATTTCATCCGTTCATTTCCCGGCGCGGTCTCTCTGGAAAAAGAGGAGCCGTTTGTTGACGCCGAGATGATTATCCGCGAAATGCGCATCACGCTGGGCAGGCTGCCGGAGGATATTCGAGCCGGTATGAAATCATACCGCATTTTGGGAGAGGCTAGCCTTGTTGAGATTTTCAAAAAAGAATTAGTTCCGCTGCTCTCCCGCATGGGGCTGGAATTCGAAGACAAAAAACTGCTTGCCTGCGGAATAGAAGTCAGCCAAATGGCGTCCCCGCAAACATGCGCCGCGGCGATGAACACGCTTTTTGGGCGCCCCAATCATTTTGAATTTCTCCCGCCGGCAGCGGGGCGTCTGGAAAAATTGATGGGGCGCATTTCATCAAGGCGGCTTTTCTGGCAGGCGGCGGCGGGCGCGGCATTGGCGGCGTTTGCGATTATTATCTTTGGGGTTCAAGCCTTGATACTCGGCAGATACGAGCGAAAATGGTCGGCGATGGAGCCGGATGTGCGCAGGGTATCCGCGCTGCAGGAAAAAATTCGCAAATACCGTCCATGGCATGACGATGTCATACGCAGTCTTTCCGTCTTGCGGGAGATTACGAAGGCGTTTCCCGAAGAGGGGAGCATCTGGGTGAAGAGCGTGGAGATTCGCGGCATGGCATCGCTGCAGATGTCCGGCGAGGCAAAGAGCGAAAAAGCCTGGCTGGCGATGCTGGCAAAGTTAAGAGAAAATAAAACCATCGGCGACCTGAAAGTCTCACAGGTTAAAAAGGGCGACGGCGTCCTGCAGTTCACAATTAGTTTTTCAATATAAGGGAATCGTTATGGGCATCAGACAAAGAGAACGAATATTAATCATCGCAACGCTTGTGTGTCTGGGCGTGTTTTTGGGCGACCGGATTATCTTAACGCCGTTGGCGCGCGCATGGAGCCGCCGCTCTGAGCGCATCGCCGAATTGAAAAAATCTGTGGAAAAAGGCGCGCTGCTCCTTTCCCGTCAAGCAGAAGTGGAACGGCGCTGGAAAGCGATTCAGGATGCCGGACTCCCCGACGACCCATCGCAAGTGGAAGAACGCATCCTCGGCAGGGTGCAAGAGTGGGAATCCCAGAGCAGCCTTGCCCTGAGCTCCCTCAAGCCCCGTTGGCGGGAGACGGATGATGAATCAAAAAAACTTGAAATACGTCTGACCGCCTCCGGCTCGTTGGATTCCATCGCGCGTTTCCTGTATGAGGCGGAAGCGGATGCGCTGCCCGTTTGCATCGAGGACGTCGGTTTGACCTCGCGCGACCGGCGCGGCGATACGTTGGATTTGAATCTGAAATTTTCCAGCCTGATTTTGAAAGGGAAGATAAAATGAAACGGGCTATCATCATTTTTGCGAGTGTTCTTGCAGCTTTGGGGAGCCGCGCCCATACGGAAGAATCTCCAGCAAAGGAAGCCTATAAAGATTTCAAAATCGTTGCCGACCGAAACATCTTCAATTCCGAAAGAAGCGGCGACCGGCGCGAATCCCCTCGACAACAGCGGACAGTGCGCGCCGCGCCGGATGAATTCCGGCTTGTGGGCGTTATGCTGAACGGCGAAGATGCCACGGCGTTTTTTGAAGGCTCGCGCTCGGATTACGGCGGACAATGGAAAAAAGGCGATCTCATTGCAGGTTTTAAAATCATTGACGTTCGGACGGATGGCGTGACTTTGGAAAAAGATGCAAAACATACGCAATTGCCGATGGCGTCCGCCATGAAAAGCAGCGAGGAGGGCGTCTGGAATTTGACCAAAACAACCGGGGAATTCGTACGTCCCTCCTCCGAATCCTCTTCCGCCGCGCAAGGCTCCGGCGATTCAGACGGGGATAGCGGCGAAGTTTTGAAAAGATTGATGGAACGAAGGAGACAGGAGGTTGAAAGATGAAAAAGAAACTTTTCCTCATTATGATTGCCGCCCTTTTGGCAAATCTGCCGGCGCGGATCTACTCCGACGCCATGGAGGATAACCCCTCAACGGAAACCGCGCGCATGGAAGAAACTGCGCGCACGGAAGACGCCGACGCGCCGCAGTCCAGCGAGGCTGTTGTGCTCGGTGAATCCGACGAGTCTGGCATGCGGTTCAATTTCAAAGATGCCTCGCTCGATGTTGTCCTCGATTATATGAGCCGCGCCGCCGGTTTTACCATCATCCGCGAGACATCCATCTCCGGACGCGTGGATATTGTCAGCCATCAGCCCATCTCCCGCGATGAAGCGGTCGAACTCCTGAACACCGTCCTTCACCAAAAAGGCTATGCCGCTATTCGCAACGGGCGCATCCTGACTATTGTCTCCCGCGATGAAGCCCTAAAGCGCAACATCCCCGTGAAGACAGGTAGAAACCCGGAGAGTATCCCCCAAAATGATGAGATGGTCACACAGATTATCCCCGTCCGTTACGCCAACGCCGTAAAGATAATTGACAACATCCGCCCCATGCTCCCCAGCTACGCCGTCATATCCGCCAATGAAAGCAGCAACGCCATCATCCTGACGGACACGCAGTCTCACATCCGGCGAATGACGGAAATCATCGCCGCATTGGACACCTCCATCTCCGAGATCTCATCCATCAAAGTTTTTTTGCTCAAATATACGGATGCCACCGATGTGGCAAAAATCTTGACCGAGATTTTCAAATTTCCCGATGGCGGCAGGCAGCAAAGCGCCGGCGGCGGGCGATTCCCCTTCTTTGGGCGCAGGTCTCCCGGCGAGGGTGAAAATTCCAGCCAGAGCCAGAACAAGAGCGAAGCATTGCAGGCGGCTTCACGTGTGGTTGCGGTGGCAGACCAGAATACAAACTCGGTGGTCGTCAGCGCTCCCGAAGATTTTATGCCCGCCATCGAACGCCTTGTTAACGAAATTGATACCGCCAGCCAAGACATAACAATCGTCAAGGTATTCCCGCTACGCTATGCCAGCGCCGAGGAGACAGCGACAATCATCAAAAACACATTCGCCGGCTCAACGGCAGGCGGGCAGTCCCGAACCAATCAACGCTGGGGTTTTATGCGCAATATGGCGCAGGGCGGAAATCAACAAAACCAAAGCGAGCGCAAAAGAGCCGAAGGCACAGTCTATGTTGAGGCGGACTCCCGCACAAACTCGGTCGTGGTCAGCGCCTCAGAAAACGTGATGGCAAATATCGAAACCGTCATCCAGCAGCTTGATGCCAATCCCGCGCGTGAAAAAAAGGTCTATATCCACAACATTAAAAACGCCGATCCAGAATCCGTCACAAAATTACTCAATGAGATGTTCGGCTCTCAAACCTCTCAAAGCTCCACAACCACGCGCAACACCGGCAGAAGCGCCAGCACAAACACAAGCAACCGCGCCGGCAGCGGCTCATCCACAAGAAGACCGGGAACTACGGGGAGAACACGATGACAAATCTTTTGCATAGAGGTGACACTATGATTAAAGCAATCTTCAAGGCTGGATTGGCTCTGCTCGTTTTTTCAATAGCGATAGCCGCGCCCCCGCAGGATGCCGCACCGCCTCCGACCGCGCCTCCTACTATCAGCAGCTCCGAGAGCGCCCCCCTCGCCGAACCTTCCGGCGCAAGCGGTTATGCCGCAACCACTGTGGGGCAGGCATCCATTCACTACGACCCGGAAACAGGCTCCCTCATAATTATTACAGATGAGGAAACGAACAAACAGATAGATAAAGTTGTCAAAGAACTTGATAAGCCCGCCCCGCAGGTGCTTATCAAAGTCCTCTTCCTTGAAGTCACGCATACCAAAGGCGTGGACTTTGGCTTGGAGGGAAAAAAGCAATACGGCTCAAAAGATGGAACGGAGGATACCATACAGACTATTTTCGGACTTGCCAGCGAAACACGCGGCGGATTCTGGAAAATACTCGATGAAGACCTTGAAGTTGTCATCCGAGCCATGGCGGACACCAGCAAACTGGAAGTCCTCTCCCGCCCGTCCGTCCTCACGCGCAATAACCAACAGGCGACCATCACCGTTGGGCAGGAAGTCCCATTCATCCGCAACAGCCGCATCACCGACGGCGGCGACATCATCAACACCATCGAATATGAGGATATCGGCATCATCCTCAACGTAACACCGCGCATCACTGAAAACCGCCTTGTGGAAATGAGCGTCAGCCCAGAAATTTCAACTCTCTCCGGCGAGACCGTCCCGATTTCCAACACCGTCAACGCCCGCGTCATAGCCAAACGCGCCGCCTCCACGAATGTGGTTGTGGACGACGGACGGACTGTGGTCATCGGCGGATTGATGGAGGACAACGCAACCGAGACGGTAAAAAAAATCCCCATCCTTGGCGATATCCCATATCTGGGCTCCGCATTCAAACGCACCATCAAAGAAAAATCTAAAACCGAACTCCTGATTTTCCTCACGCCTCATGTGGTGGAAAACAGCGAAGAACTGCGCGACATCTCCCTTGCTGAGCGGGACAAAACGGAAATTTCGCCTAAGGTGTTTACCAAAAAGCAATTTGACAGGTATATTGATAATCTGGAATAAACCGAAAATATATCGCAGGTATCAAGCCGTGAAAAATTTGAATCGGCGCTTAAAAGTCCACCTCGCCCTTTTACTGACCTTCCTTTTGGTCTTCGTGTGGCAGATTATTGAGCATAACCGCGTCAAAGCAAAGGCGCGGGCAACGCTCCTCGAAAGGGCGCGCGATATCTCCGCCTCCGTCAGCGTCGCCATCCGCTCCATGTCCCGCTTCGGCATTATCCAGCAAGATAGACTCGAAACGGCGTTGGGCGAATTGGCAAAATCCGGCGAACTCAAAAGCGTGGCGCTTCTCAATAATTCCGGCAACATCTTCATTTCCGCCGGCGAGCCGGTCAAACTCCCCGCCGAAGGCTTCCCCCGCAAAAAAGCGGTCTGGGAAGGCAATGCCGTCATGATTACAAACATCGTTGACCTCGGCGTGAGCTTCCGCGACAGGACAACATCATACACTGCGCCCATCATCATGCGGCGCGCCGAGCGCCAACCCGCGCCGCCTCACGACTTCCCCTCCAGCCGGACGGTAATGCAGGGCTCGCCCTCGCGCCGCCGCCCAGAAAGAGACGGCAATGACGAGCACGACCGCCGGCGCGAACGCCCATTCAGACGCCCGCCTTGGCTCTCGGAAAAACAGTTCAGAGAACTTCAGGATAAACAAGGACTGCACGGCTTTGTCCTCGTCATCAGGACGGACGCCTTTGCGGCGGAAGTCTCGCGCGATTTTTGGCTCCGCGTTGCCATTCTCGCAATCACGATTGTCGCCATTCTGGGCATGGCGGCGGCATGGAAAACATTTGAAAAATCAGAAAGATTGCGCATCAGCCTTGTGCAGGCGCGGGAATTAAACAAACATCTAAAAGAATTGAACGTCGCCGCGGCGGGGCTTGCCCATGAAACGCGCAACCCGCTCAACCTTGTTCGAGGGCAGGCGCAGATAATCTCCAGCGACCCCGCCGTCCCGCCAAAAATCCGCGCCCAGACCCTTTCCATTGTGGACGAGGTGGATCGCATCACCAACCGTCTGAGCGAATTCATCAACTATTCCAAGCCGGCTGTCCCGCGCCCAGTCCCCGTCAACCTCGCCATCGCCGTAAAAGACGTCCGCCAAACCCTTGCCGCCGATATACAGGAAAAATCCATCAAGTTTGAGTCTTCATGCCCGGAACTCACCATAGAAGCGGATGAAGGGCTCTTGCGTCAGGTGATTTTCAATTTGACTTTAAACGCCATTCAAGCGGTGGATGACGGAGGCGAAATCGAGATAGCCGTTCAAACAACCGGCGGCGCAACGCGGCGCGGCGCGGAGGGCGAGGCAGCCGAGGCGTCTCTCACTATTCGGGATAACGGTTGCGGCATTGAGCCGGAAAATAACGAAAACATATACCGACCTTATTACACCACCCGCAAAACCGGCACAGGCTTGGGGCTTGCCGTCGTGCTGCGCATAGTCCAAGCGCACGGCTGGCGCATCGAGCACCGCCCCGCCGGCATCAAAGGCACCGTCTTCACCCTGTCCAAACTCAAGGTCATCAGAGCGGCAAATTAAAATTTATTTCGCAGATTGACTTAATAAACCATCCAAAGATTTTTGTTAATTTCCATAACCAGGCGCAAACCTATATTACTTGCTTTCTTCGTTTGCCCCATTTTCTGCCGATTTGCAGAGCGCAGCTGATAAAAATTATTTATCCAGCTTGCGCCGCGGATTGTTTTGGAAATCTCTGTTGTTACCCAAGGGCTGCCGTCATTGGGTGCGCCTGTGTAATCGTCATGCCAGCCGTCTTCGCACCACTCCCAGACATTGCCCAGGATATCATAAAGACCAAAGTTATTGGGGATTTTTTGCCCAACGGTATGAGTTATGTCTGCGCCATTGTCATTAAACCAGGCATAATTTTCATAATCCGTACCGACAAAATAGTAATCCGAGGTTGTTCCAGCCCGGCAGGTATATTCCCATTCGGATTCGCTGGGCAGACGAAATTTGCCAACCTGCAGGTCATTCAATTTTGTGATAAAATCATGCGCGTCCAACCAAGAAACTTGCTCGACAGGATGGTTATTCCCTGTAAATTCGCTGGGATTGTTTCCCATAACTGCCTGCCATTGAGCCTGCGTCACTTCGTATTTCCCTACATAAAAACCGTAGTTAATATTAACAGTATGAACTGGTTTTTCACAGGCATCCCCATTGTCCGATCCCATCTGGAAAGAGCCAGCAGGAATTTTAACCAGTTCCAAGGGAACATCTCCGGGAAGATTGATTGTCATACAAACTGGCGTAGGCGAAGGCGTTGGAGTTGGTGTGGGAGTTGGCGTTGGTGTCGGGGTTCTGGCGGGTAATTCTATTTTAACAACAATACCAGGCCATGTTGCGCATCCAAAATAGGCATACCCCCGCATTGTGTCAATGACAGCGGATTGAATATTGCCCTCCCCTTGATTCAATCTTATTGAAGAAACTTTTTTAGGGGGATCATCGCCCATTCCCAAATCCACTTGGGTAATAGTTGCTGGCCATGCATTGCTTGCAACATAAGCAAAGCGGTTGATGGGATCAATGACCGCAGCGCCAGGAGATGTTCCATCAACCTTGAGATCGAGCGCGCTAAGCCTCGTCGGAAGCGTATTACCTGAATAGAGGCGTGTCTTGACTATCGTGCGCGAGCCTTGAGTGATCCACCACGCATGACCACTTTCAGGATCTATCATTGCGCCATTCCAGAGAGAATCTTCGCCGGATGCGAGCGTTATTGAGCCCAAATATGTTGGCAATACATCGTTCGCGCCAAGATTAATCTTGATCACATGGGCGGGCAAAGCGCCAGAATTATCGACACGCGCCGTTCCGAAATAGGCGCATCCTGTAATTAAATCAATAACAGAACTGGATAAATTATACTCAAGATTACCTGTTGCAATACTCCCAATTCTAATAGGCAATTGTTCTCCAGCGGGTAATTTAATTTTTATAATACCATTGGAATTTGATCCGCCACCAAAATAAGCACATTTATTTATAGTGTCTATTACAGCTGTTCTTGTGGCTCCCTCATTTTTCTGAAGAACAAGCGTTCCCACTTTTCGAAGCGGTGCCGTTTCAGTTCCGAGGTGAAATTTGACGATGTTGGTTGGATTTGTAAGTGTCCCAAAATATCCGTATCCCTGCTGCGCGTCCACCACCCCACATCGCAGGATACCACCATCCGAATCATCGAATGTTAATGCACTCATGCGTTCTGGGGCTGCAGCACCATCGCCTAATTTAATTTTTATTACCTTTGCGGGATAGGTGTATGTACCAAAGAATGCCCAACCATGGGGAACATCAATATCAGCAGAGGTCAATAAGTCCTCGCCCGAATTGAAAGTTACGGCATTAACACGGCGAAATTGCCCGCGAACAGGCGCAACAGTTCCAGCACGGAGAATTCTCAATGAACCACGCGCTTCTGTTGTCACCAAATATCCATTTACCAGTCGGATGCGCTCCAAATAATACGTTGTTCCCAATATTTCTACAAGCCTGATTTGCGAAGGATTGGTTATATCAAACTTAAGGATTTTATTCTGATTGTACCAACCATTTCCGGCGGCATAAACCATATTACCATCTGCAACTATCGAACCAAAATCATTCTCAAATTTTCTATACGATCCAATTAATACCGGATTTAATGGATCTGAATTATCGAAAAGATAGTAGCCGCGACGTGCTATTACAACATGCATGTTTGTTCCGATGAGTAAAATTTCCGCTCTCCATGGTCCAGCCCATGAAGGAATGGGAGAATACTCGACGGGCAAAATGTATTGTTTTTTAAAAACAGGAGTTGAAAGATTTTCAATATCATATATCAAAAGATTTCCAGTATTTGTTATTAAATACATAAGATTGTTTTGAACAGTTACTGCCAATGCTCCCCCTTCATCTGGAGTGAAATTAGATCGCAGAACTAATGTTTGCCCGCTATTTTGGGTCTCAAATAGATATACATTTCCCATACCTGAACTTACAGCGACCTTATTACCGAAAGCAGAGATTGACTCACGATAACGACCATCAATGTAATACTCGTATGTTTTTATCATGTTTCTCGGATTGGCAATGTTCCATGCCTCCACATAACCCGTACCTACTTTGTAAAGCATATCGCCAGAAATCGCGATATCCATACTACCACGTCCTTGTAAGCGCTGAAGCAAGATGGGATTCTGTGGATCGGATAGATCTAAAGAATCGAGACCTTCAAGGGCATCAAAAAAAGCCGTGGTCCCTTTAATAGCCAATCCGGATGAGATTCCAAATCCGGGTGTCGGAGAATAGGACGATAATCTGTTCAACGAACTTCCAGAGTGTTGTGTAATAAATAGCCCCTGACATCTTGCCTCGAAAATAATATTACCTAAAGAAGCGTTCTGTACGACCTCACCAGCTGGATAATCCCATTTCCACGCTTCCAAATACGGGTTGTGAGGATCTGTAAGTCTCCACGCCTCCAATCCGCCCCAATCCGAGGCAAAGAGGACTCCAGAACCAAGAGCAAGTGCTCTTCTGGAGTTGCCGATTTTTCCTTTGAGCACTGGAAGGGTCTTGTCCTGTATGTCCACAATAAGGATCCCATCATGTTGCGCTACATAGGCTGTATTGCCATAAATAACCAAGGCATGATATAAACCCCATGCATTGGCTGTATGGTTAAGCCCTCCAATATAAACCGGATTGGCGGGATTGGCTAAATTGTAAATTTTTAGCGCTTGAGACCCAGAACTATCTACAACATATAAATAACCGTCATCGCCCGATATACTATTAAGATCAAATCCGTAAAGTTGTGAAACAACTTTTGGCTGGAACTTGTCGCGAATATCTACAACTGCAACAGACCCGTTTAATCCCACATAAGCATAATCATTTGATGGGCGTACCCACAGATTATTTGTCCATGAATCAAAAGGAATCACAGCGGTTACAAATGGGAGCGTAGGATTCGATATGTCTATGATGTTGACTCCACCATGTTCTGCAGCGGAATAGGCGAAATTGCCAACTATTTGTAGACAATTTGGAATGGCGTCAATTTTCACATGTCCTTTAGGAACGGGCTGGTTTGGATTGGTGATGTCAAGGATTCGTATTTTGATGTCCTCATTAATGACAGCGATATTCCCACTTACTGCCACTGCTGAAATATTTTCCCCGTAATGCCCGACTTCGGTAAGCGGATCAACAGCATATCCTGTGAGGTTGAAAGAAATGATGAGAGTGAGCGTTAATAACATAATCAAAATATTCTGTTTCATAATAATCACTCCTTTTAAAAATTTTCATCTCTGTCTCAAAAGGACAATCTTTTTAATCATAATCAAAAATAAAAAAGCAATAAAAAAAGCCCAAATAAAAAACCGGCGCGGGGTGGCGCCGGCGGGGAAAAGCGTTTATGCGTTTGGTTATTTTTCGGGGGAAATTTTGCTGCCGCAGTCGGGGCAGAACTTGGCGCCCGCGGCAAGTTTGGCGCCGCAGGTGGAACAAAATCCTATATCCTTGACCTTGGCGCCGCAGGAGGGGCAGAACTTCACGTTGCCCGGCAGCGGCTCGTTGCACTCGGGACATGTGGCGCGGATGCCCTCGCGCCAATCTTTCTCGCTTAATTTTTTATCTTCTTCCGCCATCTTTGCGTGCGCCCAGATTTCCTCGACTGAGCGGCTGGATTGCGCGGCTGCCATCTCTACGCCCAAATCCGGCGCGCATTCCTTGCAAAGCCCTTTTTTCATGTTCCAGCAATTTTTACGGCAGACCCATTTTGTGCAGCGCGGGCACTGGATGAACTCCGGTTTTATTTCCTCCACAGCGGCGGCAAAGGCGTTGTCGTGCGCCTTTTCCCAAGACGCTGAATGGACGCGTTCGCTGACATCCGCCGCCTGACCAAAAATGCCGCCCAGAATCGAACCAGCGGCGCCGATTAAGTCGGTCAAGGCGCCGGTAGCGGATGATTTAAATCGCGTGCGGAATCCCGACTGGCACCGGTCGCAGTAGAATTCAAACTGAAATCCCTTTTGGGTGCAAAGGTCTTTGTAATTGTTGACAAACTCAATTTTGTCGCTCATGAGCCGCCTCCTTGCGATGCGGGTTGTCTTAACGGTGGCATTGATTTATCTGCCGTGCTTTTCCAGAACTCGTTTGCGTGTGTAAGGAATCAGTCCCCCTGCGTCAATAATCGCCTGACGCGCCTTTGGGAGCGGTTGAACTTTGAATGTTTTGCCGGATGTTTTGTTGATGACGACTTCGCGGGTGATTTCCAATTCGTCGCCCTCGTTTGCCTCAATCTCCGGGCAGATGATGGTGTTCAAACCGAGGTTGATGGCGTTCTGTAGGAAAATGCGCGCAAAGCCCTTTGCCACAACAGCAAGGTCGTAGCCTTTGAGGCAGGAGGCGGCTTGTTCGCGCGAGGAGCCGCATCCGAAGTTGAGCCCTGCCACAATGGCGTCGCCGGGCGCGACCTCCTTTTTCTTTAAGCGGGCGTTGAATTCCGCATAATCCGCAAAGGCGTATTGCGGCGTTTCCGTCGGCAATACTGTTGCCATGAAGCGTCCGGGGTAGATAATGTCCGTTGATATATCATTGCCTAATTTGAAAACGACTTTCGCCATCTTATTTGCCTCCTTTGGTTGGGTCGGTGATAACACCGGTGAGAGCGCTTGCCGCCGCGGTGGCGGGCGAGCATAGATAAACCTCGGCGTTGGGATTGCCCATGCGCCCTTTGAAATTTCGGTTTGTGGTGGAGAGGGCGATTTCGCCGTCGCCGAGCGCGCCCTGATGGACGCCAAGGCAGCAGCCGCAGCCGGGGTTGACAATCACCGCGCCCGCCTCGGTCAAATCGGCGATGATTTTTTTCTTAAGCGCCTTTGCCAGAACGCGCGCCGATGCGGGGAAAATCAACATGCGGATATCCTTTGAGATTTTTTTGCCGCGCAGGATTTTCGCCGCAATCTCCAAATCATCCAGACGCCCGTTTGTGCATGAGCCGATGACAATCTGGTTGATTTTTTTGCCAGCGAGTTCGCTTGCGGGTTTGACGTTGTCCACAGTGTGCGGGCAGGCTATCTGCGGGACGAGTTTTGATGCGTTTATTTCGATGACGCTGTCATAAACGGCGTCCTTATCGGGTTGCACAAGGGAAATGTCGTCCTTCACGCCGGCTTCCTCGCGCAGATAGCGCACCGTCTCATTGTCGGCGGGGACGATGCCGGAGGTTGCTCCCGCCTCCACGCTCATGTTGCAGATGACAAGGCGTCCGGATGTGCTCATGTTATTAATGGTATCGCCGTGGAATTCAATCACCTTGAAGTTGGCGCCCTCGGCGGATATTTTCCCAATCAAGTGGAGAATCAAATCCTTTGGCGAGACGTATTTTTTGAATTTGCCGGACACGACCACTTTGATGGTGGCGGGGACTTCGATATTAAGCGCGGAACCGAGCGCCCAAACGGAAGCCATCTCAGTTGCGCCGATGCCAAAGGCAAAAGCGCCGAGCGCGCCGTGGCTCGTGGTATGGCTGTCCGTGCCCACGACAACATCGCCCGGTCGGACGTATCCGTTTTCGGGGAGAATCTGGTGGCAGATGCCGCCCGTATCGCCGCGAATGTCGTGAAATTTGGAAATACCCTGCGCCGCCACAAACTCGCGGATTTTTTTCTGGTTGGTTGCCGTTTTGGAGCTCTCCGCAGGAACGCGATGGTCAAAGATAATCACGATTTTGGAAGGGTCGAAAACCCTCGCATCAATCCCCGTGTCTTTGTAAATGTCCTTGAATTGATTGATAACCAACGCGGCGTTTTCGTGGGACATCGCCACATCAACCGCAGGCTCAACAACGTCGCCCGCTTTGAGACAGCATGCGCCAGCCGCCCGGCTCAGTATCTTTTCCACAACCGTCATGCCCATAAATTTGAACCTCGTCTTTAAATTTGCGCAAAACACAAATTCACTTCATAAATTTGCGCCGATGGTTATTTCAAGAAATTTCAAAGAAAAAAGATATCTTTTGATATCAAGAGGGATGTTTCTGTTGTGCCTTATATTAACAAAAAATTAACTTGACCTGCCATGAAAAGAATAAGAGGGATTAATGATTATTTGACAATATGAAAAAACTGTTATTTGAGAAAATTATAATTATTTAGCCATCAGATCCAGAAAGATTTAGGGATTTGTTCGGCTAAATCATTAGGAAAGGAGGGCGGGGGAAAATAGTTGTTACTATTTATTAATCTTAAGTTATGAAAAGGAGAAAAGTCATGAAAAGGGTTGTATTTGTTCTTGTTTTAATGCTTGCGGTTTCTGTGCAAGCTGCCAACCTGATTAACACAGGTTTTGAGAACGCCGATGGCTGGGCTGACCATGTTAGCGGTGTTTGGACACAGGTGGCGAATGATGGCACATGGAGCGCTAATGCCTATGCCAATACAGGCGCCACACACGGTGGATCTCGTAAAGTCGGTTTTAATCAAACAGGGCGTTATCTTTTTACTCCTTCTGTTAATAAGCCCGGAGTATTGACATTCTGGGCGACCATTTCATCTGCAACAGCCAACTGGACAGTCAATGTCGAGAAACGTATTAACGGCGGCAGCTGGACAAACGTGTCTTCTTTAAGCGCTTCTGATATTCCATGGAATGGATCTGATGTTTTGAGTTATAAACAATTTACGGTGAATATCAATGACAGCAGCAATAATGTTGAAATTCAATGGTATATGAGCGCACGATCTGCGGGAAGCTTCTATATAGACGATGTTGTATTGACCGACTATACTGCGTCTACACCAACCCCAACTCCCACACCTATTCCGCCAACTCCTACACCGACACCAACGCCGATTCCTCCAACTCCTACGCCAACTCCGACACCCATTCCTCCCACACCAACACCGACACCTACGCCGATTCCTCCAACACCGACCCCGACGCCGACGCCCATTCCCCCAACCCCAACACCTACACCTACGCCGATTCCTCCAACGCCAACGCCAACTCCGACACCCGTTCCTCCAACACCAACGCCAACTCCCACGCCTACACCAACACCTTCATCCGGCGTTCGCGACTGGAAAATTTTGCTGAACTAAGGGACGTTTTGGCATACAAATATCGTTAATTCTTTTGCCGCCCATCCGGTCTCAGCTGGATGGGCTTTTTTTTTGACGCAGAAGCAAGTCAATCTCCATAGTTTTTGAGAATTCAAGTCTCTTTTGGGCTGCGCTTTTTGCTTGATTTTGATTTTCTACTGAAAGAGTTATTCAAAGTTTAATTGCGGTTTATGATTTAAACCCAATAATTATTATAATTTTTTTAAAAGGATATGCTTATGACAAAAGAGACCTCCGCCCTTGAAAAGGCGCGCGCATCTTATGCGCCCAAACTCCCCGGAATCCTCAAAAAAGGAATCCGCAACATCGCCGTCAAAAACGGAAAGGCGGCAAAACCTCCTGCCGATGCCGCCAAAATCAAAGAAATCTTTCCTCTAACCTTTGGCAGCGCGATCCTGAAATTAACCAAAGGCGCGGGACCTGAAAATCTGCGAGCCATCAACATCGGCGTTGTGCTCAGCGGCGGGCAGGCGCCCGGCGGGCACAACGTCATCACCGGCATCTTTGACGGTATCAAAGACGTACATCCCGATAGCCGCCTTTATGGTTTCAAAGGCGGACCGAAGGGCATCTTTACTGAAAAATATATCGAGCTGACTGCGGATTTTGTCAATCCATACCGCAACACCGGCGGATTTGATATGATCGGCAGCGGGCGGGACAAGATAGAAAAACCCGAGCAGCTCGAAGCCTGCAAAAATGTCTGCCAAAAACTCGCGCTGGACGCCCTTGTGATTATCGGCGGCGACGACTCCAACACCAACGCTGCCGTCCTCGCCGAATATTTCATCAAAGAAAACGTCCGCACCTGCGTCATCGGCGTCCCCAAGACGATTGACGGCGATTTGAAAAATGAAGTTATTGAGACATCATTCGGTTATGACACCGCTTCCAAAGTTTATTCCGAGCTCATCGGCAACATCTGCCGCGATTCGAAAAGCGCAAAAAAATACTGGCACTTTATCAAACTCATGGGACGCACCGCCAGCCACATCACGCTTGAATGCGCCCTGCAAACGCATCCCAACATCGCCATAATCAGCGAAGAGGTGAAAGCGAAGAATATGACGCTCCAGCAGATTGTGGAATCAATTGCGGAGGTGGTTAAAAAACGCTCGGAAGAGGGAAAAAACTTCGGCGTCTGCCTCGTGCCGGAGGGTCTCATTGAGTTTATTCCCGAGATTCGTATCCTGATTTCTGAATTGAATAAAATTCTTGCGGACCACGACGCCTATTTCAACACCATTAAAACCTTCACAGATCAGCAGGAGTTTATCAATCAGAAACTTTCCAAAGATTCGAGCTATGTTTTCAGCAGCCTGCCGGCGCATATTCAGAAGGAGCTGCTTGCCGTTCGCGATTCGCACGGCAATCTTCAGGTCGGCCGCATCGAAACGGAAAAGCTGCTTATCGAGCAAGTGAGCGAAATGCTTGCGGAATGGAAGGTGGAAGGAAAATTCAAAGGGAAATTCAGCCCCTTGGCGCACTTCTTCGGTTATGAGGGACGCTGCGCGCCTCCCAGCAATTTCGACGCCGATTACACGTATGCGCTCGGGCGCACTGCGGTAGTTCTTGCCGCCTTTGGCAAAACCGGCTGCATCGTTGCCGTGCAGAATCTTTCTGCCCCTGCGGCAAAGTGGACGGCGGGGGGCGTGCCCCTGACCTCTTTGATGAATATCGAAGAGCGCAAAGGCAAACCGACGCCGGTTATCAAAAAGGCGTTGGTGCAGCTTGATGGCGCGCCGTTCAATGCATTTGCGGCGCAACGGGATCAATGGACGCTTAGCGATGACTATGTTTATCCGGGTCCCATCCAGTATTTTGGAAAAGCCGATGTGAGCGACGTTCCAACCAAAACGATTGTTCTCGAGCGCGCAAAGTAAACCAATTGGTTTGCAATGGAAACGATCGTCAAAATTCTAGAGATTCGTCTCTGGCGGGAGAGCTATATTTACAATCTCCTGATGGCTGTTTTTGTCGTTTGCGTTTCTGTTTTGGCGGGGAAAATACTCTCGCTTTTTTTCAAGCGTTGGATGCTTTCCCTCGAGCGGCGATTTCATGTTGAAATGGAGGAGCGCGTCATCAGCAAACTGGCGCGCCCTCTCATTTTTATCCTCTTCCTTATCGGTGTGCGTTTTGCGGGCAGTTTGCTGAATCTGCCCACGCCGCGGGGCAATGAGGCTTTTTTTGATGTCCGCGAATTCTTCAATAAAACTGCTGATGTTATCATCATTCTTTCCTTCATCTGGATTTTTTTAAACGCGGTAGATGGCGCGCAACATCTCCTTGAACGTCTGGCGCGCCAGCCGGACGCCCGCGTGCGGGATCAGCTCCTGCCCATTTTCACAAGGATTGTAAAAGTCGTTATTGTTATCGTCGGCGTCATCATGATTATCAGCCGCATGGGACAGGACGTCAAAGCCATTGTGGCTGGGCTCGGCATCGGCGGCGTGGCGCTTGCCCTTGCCGCGCAGGAAACGCTCAAAAATCTCTTTGGCTCAATTATGATTCTTGTGGATAAACCTTTTCAGGTTGGCGATTGGATTACGGCAGGAAACACGGAAGGCGTTGTGGAGGATATCGGCTTCCGCTCCACGCGCATCCGCACTTTCCCCGATACCCTTGTGACGATTCCCAACAGCAAAATGGCGGATGCGGAGATTAATAATTTCTCCCGAATGCACAAAAGACGTGTAGCGATGACCATCGGCGTGAGCTATGCCGCCGATGCTGATCGAATGGAGAAATGTCTGTCGGGCATCAAAAAGATTCTGGATAATCACGAAGGAGTCACATCGGAGGGACAAAACATTCACTTCTTAGATTTCGGCGAGTCATCGCTTAATATCAGGGTTCTTTATTTTACCAAAGATCTCACCTATAGCGGGCATAACAAAGTGCGCCAAGAAGTCAATCTCGCCATCATGCGCATGCTGGAGGAGGCGGGGCTTTCGATAGCCCTTCCCTCTCGCAGCATTTACATCGAAAAGACGCCGCCCGCCTCAAACGGCTCGAAGTCATAAATCGGCAAGCCCGTTTGCGTTTTTCGCAGCGTCCTGAATCAAATCCAAAATAACAGGCAGGTCAACTTGATGGATAAAGCGGTCGGCGCCGCTTTCGGCAAGACGCCCCTCCAAAGAGGCGCGGTCGAGCGATGTCCATTTGAGCAGCGACTCCAGCCGGGCTATATCCCTTGTGCGGGAGAAGTAATCGCCGGTGACGAGAATGCATTCGATTGCGCCGCCAGCTGCGCAGAGATGGACTTGAAGCAATCCGCCCGGCGTTTTCCGCTCGGCAGAAGCCATGCGGCGTTTTGGCGCGCGCGTCCGGTAAATCCATTCGTCATTGTCGTATCTCTCCCGGCGCAGATGCGCCATGCGCTCTTTTTCCCTTTCCGTTAAATCCCCCTGCAAAAAATCCATCCCCAAAGAAAGGCGCAACGCGCGCGCAACCGCCTCCTGCAACTGGCTCAACGCGATGCCGCGCTTCGGCAGTTCCCGCCGAATGGTCGTCATGCGATCCCCAAAACAGGAAATGCCGCGGTCGAGCATCCGCTGCGTTGGCAGATTAAGAATGTCCAGCATGGTTTCAATGTCAAAATCGAGCAGCAGGCTGGAATGGAAAAAAGTAACGCCGTCCATATCCTGCGAAATGGCAAGACCTGCGATTTTTTTTCCGCCGACGGCGAGATCGTTTTTGCCCATGAACTCCGCCTGCAGTCCAAACTCGGAGAGCGCCCGCGCAAAGATGGCGGCAAGGAATTCAAAAGAACCCTGAATGGATTTGGGAAGAGAAGGGAAATTGCTAGGAAGCGCCAGACCAAAAGCCATTTGATCCGGCGTCATGAAAACAGTTCCGCCGCCGGTAATGCGGCGATTGACCTCAATGCCGCGCATCTCGCACCGGTCAAGGCGCAAAGAAGCCGCGGCGTTTTGGTATCGCCCGATTATCACGCATGGCTTATAGTGATATAGATGAAGCGTAGGCGGGGCAACGCCTTGCGCCGCCGATTCGCAAATGGTCTCGTCAATGGCAAGCCCCTCGGCGGAAGAAAGCGCTCCATTGAGAATGAGCCGGCTATTCATCGCACAGTTTCAAAAAAATCCTAATTCGAAATCAGATATCCGTAATACCTAATTCGCCTTTCACAAGGCTCTCATAATCAAAGCGTTCACATCCTGAACGTCCATCTTGATGCCCGCCAGATTGGCGCCCTCTTTCAGGTTAAGGAGACAGGTGGGGCAGGCGGCGGCAAGAATCTCCGCGCCAAGCTCGGCAGCCTCCCGAACGCGTTCGGAGGCGATTTTTTTTGCCAGCTCGGGATAGCTGCCAAGAAGCGGTCCGCCGCAGCAGACCGAGTTTTGGCGGTTTTTGGCGAATTCAAGCAGCGTCAGACCGGAAATGGCGCGGAGAACATCGCGCGGCTCCTCATAAACGCCGCCGTGGCGCCCGATGTCGCATCCATCGAAATAGACAACTTTTTTGGCAAAGGGCTTTGTAAATTTTAATTTGCCCTCTTTAATGAGCTGGTCAAAAAATTGAACCGAGTGCAAAGGCTTAATGACGTCCGCATAATGCTCTTTCATCGCCTTGAAACAACCGGCGCAGGGCGTGATGACATATTCAATGCCGAACTCCTTCCAAAGCGCCTTGTTGCGGGCAATCAAGAGCTCCGCTTGCTCGGCGTCGCCCATGCGGATGAGCGGGTCGCCGCAGCATTCCTCGCGGTCGCCCATCAGCGTAAAATCCACGCCTGCCTGCTGCAAAATGCGGATAACCGCTTTGCCGATGCGGCTCTGGGCGTAGGATACGGCGCAGCCGGCGTGGAGCAGATATTTTGCCGAACGCGGCTGGCGCAACTCCGGCGGAAGCCACGCCCCGCGCTCTTTTTTCGGCTGGCTGAAAGGATTCGATTCGCCCTCGATATTGACGCGGATGCGGTTCAGACTTTCCGGCAGAGTCTTGCCTTTTTTCAGCATGGCAGCTTTTGCCTGAAGCATGAGGTCGTTGACAGGCACGCCGGGAGGGCAGGTTACGCTGCAGGCGTCGCACTGAAGGCAGGTGAGAAGCGATTCCTGCACGCCGTCCGTCAATTCAATATCCCCGCGCATAGCGGCTTTGATGAGCCGTACGCGTCCGCGCGCCACACGGGACTCCATGCCTGTGATTTGATAAACGGGGCATGTCTCCTGACAGTTGCCGCATTTCATACATTTGACAATATCTTCTTCATGTTCTTGAATAAACGCCATTTCATTCTCCTGAAATTTTTATACGAACATTTTTCCGGGATTGAGGATGTTATTGGGGTCGAGCGCTTTTTTGACGGCATACATGGCGCGGATGCCGACTTCGCCGACCTCTTTGGGCATGAAGCGCGCCTTGGCGGAGCCGATGCCGTGTTCGCCGGAGATGGTGCCGCCGAGGCTCAAAGCCAGATCAAAAATCTCCTCGACCGCCTTTTCCACGCGCGCAAATTCTTCCTTGTCCCGCTCGTCCGTTAAGATGGTGGGATGAAGATTGCCGTCGCCTGCGTGACCAAAGTTCCCGATGCGGATATTATATTTCTTTGCGATTTCATTCACGCCGCGAACCATATCCGGAATGCGGCTGCGGGGAACGGTGGCGTCTTCCAGAATGGTGGTGGGGCGCACCCGCGCCAGAGCGGAGAGCGCCGCGCGCCTCGCCTGCCAGAGATTTTCGCGTTCATCCTCCGTCTCGGCTTTGCGGAGATTCAGCGCCTCGTTTTTTTTGCAGATTTCTTCCACGCGCCCGATTTCTTTCACAGCCGCTTCTTTCACACCGTCCGTTTCTATAAGCAAAACCGCGCCGGCGTCCCGCGGCAGTCCGATGTGCTTATAATCCTCCACGGCGTTGATAGTGGTATTATCCAGAAATTCCAGCGTGGCAGGCATGACGCCTGCGGCAATAATATCGGCAACCGTTTGCGCCGCTTGATTCATATCTTTGAATATTGCCAGCACGGACTCTTTATGTTCCGGCGCGGGAATCAATTTGAGAACGATATTGACGATGATGCCGAGTGTGCCTTCGCTGCCCGTGAAGAGCTGCGTCATGTTGTAGCCGGTGGCGGTCTTGACCGTGCGTGTGCCGGTTTTCAAAATCTCGCCGGTGGGCGTCACCACCTCCATGCCCATCACATAATCTTTTGTCACGCCATATTTGAGACCGCGCAGCCCGCCAGCATTTTCCGCCACGTTGCCACCGATGGTGGAGGTTTTCATGCTGGAGGGGTCGGGGGGATACATGAGACCGAGTTTTGCCACAGCGTCATTTAATGTCTGTGTGATTACGCCGGATTCCACGACGGCGTAGTAATCTTTTTGATTGATTTCAAGGATGCGGTTCAGTCGGCAAAGGTTAAGCACCAGTCCGTTTTTCACGGGCACGCTGCCGCCGGAAAGCCCCGTTCCCGCCCCGCGCGGAATGACCGGCATCTTGTATTCGTTCGCCGTCTTCATAATCAGAGCGATTTCCTCCGCCGAGCCCGGGAAAACGATAGCGTCGGGGATCGCCTCTTCCAGCGTGGCGTCATAAGAATAGCAGAGCCGCTCCTCATAAGAGTCGTAAAAATGCTCCTTGCCCACGATTCCTTTGATAGTTTCCAGAGCGCCTTCAAAAGCCTTATTCTTGAGCATAACTTTTTCCTTCCGCCTTGCCTTGTTCCACAGCGGCAATCTCTTTTTCAAGCCACGCCGCGGCGGCGGCTCCCTGCATCAGAGCCGCTTTTTCTGATTCTAAATCGGAGGGACGCATGGTGAATATCCAGCCATCGCCGTAGCAATCGCGGTTGATGAGCGTCGCATCGCCTTCAAGTTCGTAATTCACTTCGACGATTTCGCCGGAAAGCGGGGCAACGAGTTTGCCGATCCATTTGGCGGACTGCACCTTGCCGCAGGTCTCATTTGCCTGAACGGCGTCGCCTTCAAAGGGCATATCCACATACGTGATGTCGCCCGCCTCAGCCTGCGCAAAATCAAGCAACCCCACCCGCACAATATCCCCCTCTTCAAACCTGACCCAAGAAAAATCCTTGTGATAGAAAAGGTCGTCGGGCATCTTGTAACCTTTTACATCCGCCATGTCGCTCCTCCTTGTAGATAATCATTCAAATTCAAAAAATCAGTATTCCTTTGGCATTTTTTGCAGCTGGGCGTAGCTGAAAACCGGACCGTCTATGCAAACGTAATATTTTCCGATGTTGCAGCGTCCGCATTTGCCTATGCCGCACTTCATCCGCATTTCCAGCGTGGTGATAATCATCTCTGGCGGAAATCCCAGCTCGGTCAAACTCTTCAGCACATACTTAATCATAATTGGCGGACCGCACGTGATGGCGACAGTGTCTTTCGGTTTGGGGGCGGTCTGATCCAGCAGTGCGGGGACAAATCCCACACGTCCCGCATATCCGGCTGCGGCGCGGTCCACCGTTTCCAGATATGCCACATCGGGACGCTCGCCCCAAGCCTTCAAATCATATTTGAACAGCAGATCTCCGGGAGTCCGCGCCCCATATAAAATCGTAATATCCTTGTAATCTTTGCGATGGGAATCATCGAGCATATAATTGATGACCGAGCGCAACGGCGCCAGACCGATGCCGCCGGCGATGAAAAGAATATTTTTGCCCTTGAACAAATCCAGCGGAAAGGTGTTGCCGTAAGGACCGCGCACGCCTAATGTATCGCCTTCCTTCATATAATGAATCGCTGTGGTCACAACGCCCATGCGTTTGATGCAGAATTGAAGGTTCGGCTGCGTGGGAGAAGAGGTGATGGAGATAGGCGCTTCGCCCGAGCCGAGCACGGAGAGCTCCGCAAACTGCCCCGGCAGGTATAGAAACGCGCGCCCATCTTCGGGGTTCACCCATTCGAGCTCGAATGTGCGCGTGTCCCGCGTTGACGATTCCACTGTGATGCGGACAATGCGCATCGGTCGGGGAAGATAGGGGTTTTCAGGATTTTCGCTCACAGGCTTCTCCCAATTGTTTCAAAACTTCGCGGATGTCCACATTGACCGGACAAATCTCGGCGCAGCGTCCGCAACCGGTGCAGGAAACGACTCCTTGGTTATCCTTGAAATAAGAAAATTTATGCAAGATGCGCTGGCGCATTCTCTGCCCGCCTTTGGTTCGCGGGTTGTGCCCTGAGGCGTGCAATGTAAATTTGGGGAACATGCATCCGTCCCAAGTCCGCACGCGCCTGCCGATTTCGCCCTTTGCCTCGTCCGTAATGTCAAAGCAATGGCATGTCGGACATACAAAAGTGCACGCCGCGCAGCCGATGCACTTCTGGGCGATTTCGTCCCAGACGTCCGCCTCAAAACCCTCCGCCAGCATCCGCGCCAATTCATCCAGCGGCGGAATATCCCATTTTGGCTCGGCGTTTTCGCATCGCAATCTCTCGACTGTTTTTGCATCCGCCGCCGCGGCGTCCGGCAGCGATTCCACAAGGCGCGCGCCCGCTTCGGTATTAACCTTGATATAATATTTGTCAGAAAAAGGGGTGAAGAACAAATCCGCTATATCGGAGGCGAATCGGTCTATGCCAAAAAATCCGCAAAAGCACATCTCGCCGGGTTCGGGGCAAGCCATCCCGATAAGTATGCTGTTGCGGCGCCGTTTCAAATAGTATGAATCAAGATACGCCCCGGCGCTAAACAAGCGATCCTGCGCTGCGATGCCCGCCAAATCGCAAGCGACCGCGCCAAAAAGTATAGTGGGCTTTTTGTCGTATGCCGGCTCCGCAATTTTCTGCGTCTTTTTATTGAAGAAAAAAAGAGTTTCATTCTGCGGGAAAAAGATTTCTTTGGCGGATTTAAGCGGACGAAGGTAATCGAGACATATCTCGGAGGCGTTGCCGACCGGTTTATACAGGCTGAAGCCGTTTGATTTGACCGGCGCAATCAGGCGGTATTGCTCGATGAGGCTGTTCCCGAAGGAGACGAGATTTTCTTTTAATAATATTTTATCTTTCATGGCGCTTATTTTATAAAATCATTGTAATCGTCCGGCTTGAATGTCTCAAGGGCAGCCGGAGCATTGGGGTCAACGCCCGCTTGATGATGGAACAGATTCAACATGTCCTCGCGTATTTGTTTTGCCAGCGGAGCCAGATTTACATCCATCGGGCAAGCGCGCGCGCAGGCGCCGCACTCCCCGCAGCGTCCTGCTGTATGAATCGCCCGCACAATGTGAAAAATCATCGTGTCCGTGACCTCGCTCCCTTCGCCTATCCAGCGGGGCAGCGACCGCTCCACAAAACACTCCTCGCAATAACACATCGGGCAGGCGTTGCGGCAGGCATAGCAGCGGATGCATTTTTCCATCTCCGCTTTGAACATCTCCCACCGTTCAGCGGGCATCTTCGAAAAGAAATCCGCAACCCTGTCCGTAAACGGTTCATTCCGCTCCATCTCCTTCGCCTCGCCGCTGAGCGTGTCATAAACGGGCGGCAGCGTCACCGCGCATTCCGCGCATGAGGCAAAAAGCGTTTTCCCGTCTTTTTCCAGCAATCCAGGGCAGGCAAACGAGATGATATGAACCTTATCCCGTTCAATTTGCTTTTCCTGAATCAGGCAGACAATGGTGCGGACGTCGCACGGTTTTGCCACGATGGCAATCTTGCCTTTTTCTTTTAAACGGGGGAGATAAAGCGATAGGTTGTTCACGCAAAAACGATTGAAGACAAGCTTCCCAACGTCCTTTTCTTTATCAATAAAAACAGGCGCCGTGCGATTAGGCGCGGAGCCGGCGCCGTAGCCGATGACCATCGCAACTTCTTTATTTTTAAGCAGCCGAGCCGCTATTTTTTGAATCTCAGACTGGATATCCATATCAAGCCTCGGCAATTTCCTTTTCAATTTCTTTCGGGATTTCAAAGGATTTGACCATACGGCGCGCCGGTCCCAGTTTTTTGACGGACTCCGTCACTTCGCGGATGACCTGCGAAAAGCGCTCGCCCTCGGCGGCAGAGACCCACGAAAATTGAACGCGCCCCTCTTCCAACCCGAGCGCCTCCAAAAGGTTTTTGAGAACGGCAAATTTGCGCCGCGCATAATAATTGCCTTCAATATAATGGCAATCGCCGGGGTGGCATCCCGAAACAAGCACCCCATCTGCGCCGTTTTGCAGCGCCTTCAGGATGTAAAGCGGATCCACGCGACCGCTGCACGGCACGCGAATGACGCGCACATTTGGGGGATATTGGTAGCGCCCGATACCCGCCAAGTCCGCGCCGGCGTAACTGCACCAGTTGCAAAGAAACGCCACAATCTTCGGCTCAAAATTTTCGACTTCTTCCGCCAATTTTTAAATCCTTATAAACCTATAAACTATATGACTGAAAGCTCCGCCAATATTTCCGCGTTGGTGAAGCCGCCGATATCCGGCGCGCCGCAACGGCACGAGGAGGCGCAGATACCGCACCCTTTGCAAAGCGCGGGATTAACCACCGCCGCGCCCTTTGCCTCGTCCATATCAATAGCGTTGTAAGGGCACATCTCGATGCACGTCCCGCACGCCTGACACAAGGAGACGTTGATGCGCGAAACCTGCCCCTGCGTTTCAATCTCATAATGCGAAAGCACCACAGACGCCCGCGCCGCCGCCGCCTCGCCCTGCGCAATCGCTTCGTCAATTAGCTTGGGCGCATGCGCCAAACCGCACAGGAAAATGCCGTCTGTGGCAAAATCAACCGGTCGCAGTTTCATATGCGCCTCAAGGAAGAAGCCATCTTCCGAAAGCGGCACTTTGAGCATTTGCGCCAATTCGGCGTTATCGGGATTAGGCGCGGTGCCCATGCTGAGGATGAGCATGTCCGCGTGGATGGAAATTTCCCGCTGTAAAATCAAATCAAGGGCGCGAACTTTCACAGAGCCATCCTCCTCCACGTCCACCACCGGCTTGCAGTCGGGGTCGTAGCGGACAAAAATGACGCCCTTCTCCCGCGCCGCTGTGTAATATTCCTCCTGAAAACTGTAAGTGCGCATATCTCGGTAGAGAATGAACACGGCGGCGCTCGGCTTTTGTTCCTTGATGTGAAGCGCGTTTTTAATGGCTTCGTTGCAGCATACTCGGCTGCAATAAGGGCGCTCCTCGTCGCGTGAGCCGACGCACTGTATCATGACGAACGTCTCTGCGTCGCCGAGCGCGCGATTCGCCAGCCGCTTTTCCAATTCCCGCTGTGTGAGGATACGGTCGGATTCGCCGTAATGATATTCGGATGGCGTCTTTTCGAGCGCGCCGGTGGCGACAATGACAACTCCGTGTTCAAAAATTTCTTCGCTGCCATCCTCAAGGGATATCGCGCTTTTGAAATTGCCGATGTAGCCGTCAATCTTTTTAACTCGCGCGGAGGTGAAAACGCGGATGTTTTCATCCGCAAGCACTTTGGCGATGGTCTGGGTGAGGAATTCTTGAGGGTCGCCGTTTTGCAAAATGGTGTAAATATGGCGCATATTGCCGCCGAGTTCGGGCGATTTTTCCACAATTGCCACTTTAAAATTTTGATCCGCAAGCGCGCGCGCCGCTGTCATGCCTGCAATGCCGCCGCCGATGACCAGCGCAGCTTTTGTGACGGGCGTTTTCCAGCGCTCAAGCGGCGTCAAATGCGCCGCCTTGCTGACCGTCATTCTCACAAGGTCTTTGGCTTTTTCGGTCGCCTCCTTGGGTTGCTTCATGTGCACCCAAGAGCATTGGTCGCGGATATTTGCCATATCAAAAAGATAAGGATTCAGCCCCGCCTCCCGCAGCGTTTGCTGAAAGAGCGGCTCATGAGTGCGCGGCGAGCAGGATGCCACCACCACGCGATTCAGGTTGTGCTCTTTCACGATATTGCAGATGCTTTCCTGAGTGTCTTGCGCGCAGGTGAATAAGTTTTCTCCCGCATAAACCACATAGGGCAGCGTTGCGGCATAGCGCGTGACCGCCGGAACATCCACAACGCCACCGATGTTAATGCCGCAATGGCATACAAAAACGCCGATGCGCGGCGACTCGCCGCTGACGTCGGTTTCCGGCGGATAAATCTTTTCCGTTGTGCGCGTGCCGCGCGCCGAGGCAAGCAGCCTCCCCGCGCGCGATGCCGCCCCCGATGCCTGCATCACCGTTTCCGGAACATCCTTCGGTCCTTGGAATGCCCCCGCCACATAGATACCCTCGCGGTTGGTTTCAAGAGGATGGAATTCCTTCGTATCATTAAAACCGTAACGATTAAGACTTATTTGTGTAATCTGCGAAAGTTTTTCCGCCGCTTTTGGCGCGTTCAATCCCACCGAAAGCACCGCCATGTCAAACTCTTCAGAATGCATAACGCCGTCTTCGGATTCATATTGCAAAATCAGATTGCGGGTTGACGCATCCTCCTCGATGCCGGATATGCGGGAACGGATAAACCGCACGCCGTATTCCGACTGGGCGCGCTCATAATAGCGGTCGAACCCTTTGCCGTAGCAGCGCATGTCCATAAAGAAGATCGCCGTTTCAAGTCCGGGCGAATGCTCCCGCGCAATCACCGCCTCTTTTGTCGCATACATGCAACAGACCGATGAGCAGTAATCCCGCCCGCAAGAAGAATCTCGCGACCCCACGCATTGCAAGAAGGCGACCTTCTTTGGCGGTTTTTTATCCGAAGGACGCTTCACGTGTCCTTCATAAGGACCGGTGGCGCCGAGGATGCGCTCGAACTCGATGCTTGTCACAACATTTGGATATCTGCCGTAGCCGTATTGCTCCAGAACTTTCGGCTCAAACTCGTCGAAGCCGGGGGCGAGGATGATTGCCCCGACATCCAGATTCACATATTCTTCCGCCATGTCGTGGACAATGGCGCCTGGTTTGCAGGCATCCACGCAGGCGTAGCACTCGCTGCAAATGCCGCACTGAAGGCAGCGGCTTGCCTCGCGGCGGGCTTCCTCTTCCGTGAAGCCGAGCTCCGCTTGCTCAAAACCCTTGATACGCTCTTTGGAGTCTAGTGCGCGCATTCTAACGCGCGGTTCGCGGGGCGTGTCCTTTTCGCCTTCCGCCTTGGGACGTTTTTCATCAGGCTCCGGCGCCATTGCCTCGCCGGAAAGGAATCGGTGTATAAAGCGCGCGGCTTTTTTCCCCGCTGCAATTGCCGTGATGACAGTATCAGGACCGGAGACTGCATCGCCGCCGGCAAAAACGCCCTCGATATTCGTCCTCATACAGGCGTCCGTTTCAATCGTTCCCCATTTATTTGTCTTGATAGGTTCGCCGCCTGTGAATCCGAAATCCACAGATTGACTGATGGCGGGGATGACGGTATCGAGAGGGATGATGAACTCGCTGCCTTTAACGGCGACGGGGCGGCGTCTGCCGGATGAATCCGGCTCGCCCAGTTCCATCCGCTGGCATTCAATGCCAGACACGCGACCGCTCTCGCCGACAATCCGCACCGGCGCGACCAGAAACTCTATCTTCACACCCTCTTCAAGGGCGTCCTCAATTTCTTGATGATTGGCGGGCATTTCCTTGCGTGTGCGCCGGTAGAGGATAAAGACCTCCTCAGCGCCGAGCCGCAGCGCCGTCCGCGAGGCGTCAATCGCCGCGTTGCCGCCGCCTATGACGCCAACCCGCTTTCCGATTTTTACCGGCTGACTCAGATTGACCATACGCAAAAAATCCACCGCATGGATGTAACCATCCAAGTCTTCGCCGGGAATATCCAACGCCTTGCCCTGCTGCGCGCCCACGCCGATGAAGACGGCATCGTGGTTTTTGCGCAAGTCGGCAAGCGTTAAGCCGTTCTTGCCGATGGGCGCATTCAACTTCAACTCCACGCCCATGCTCAAAATGTCTTTGATTTCGGCGTCGAGCACATCCGGCGGCAAACGATAATCCGGAATGCCGGAGGCGAGCATTCCGCCAGCGCGGGGCAACGCCTCATAAATCACAGGGTCGTAACCTTCTAAAGCCAGATCATGCGCCGCCGCCAGCCCCGCCGGACCGGAGCCGATGATGGCGACTTTTTTATTCTTCTTTTTTTCTGGGTTGACCTTGAACGGCTCCACAATGCCGTTGCGCCGCGCCCAGTCCACGGCAAACCGTTTCAGGGAAGCGATGGCAATCGGCTCGTCTTCTTCGAATCGTTTGCATTGCTCTTCGCAGGGGTGGTGGCAGACGCGCCCGCAGATGCCGGGCAGCGGGTTCACGCTTCTGATAAGTTTGTATGCCTCTTCGTAGCGACCCTCGCGGATGAGCGCCACATAGCCTTGCGCGGAGGTGTCAATCGGGCAGGCGCTCTTGCAGGGGGAGCACCCCTTTTTTTCGATGGCAAAGGCGTTGGGAATCGCCTGCGCAAATTCGCGATAGATTGCCTTGCGCTCGCTTAAATTTTCGTTATAGGAATTCGGACGCGTGATAGGGCAGACATTGACGCACTCTCCGCATCCGTTGCATTTGGAAAGGTCAACGTAGCGGGGATGTTTGAGGACGGTTACTTTAAAATTGCCCGCCTCGCCCTCAACGGCGGTTATCTCGCTGTTGGTGAGTATCTTGATATTATGATGCCGTCCCGTGTCCACGAGCTTCGGCGCCAGAATGCACATGGAGCAGTCGTTGGTGGGGAAGGTTTTATCAAGCTGCGCCATAACGCCGCCGATGCTCAACTTCTCCTCGATAATATAAACAAAGAAGCCGGAATCGGCTAAATCGAGCGCTGTCTGGACGCCCGCCACGCCGCCTCCGACCACCGCCACAGCCCCAACTGTATTTTTATTTTTTTCTTCCATAATTTTCAATTTTCAATTATACATTGATGCCCGCTTTTTGAAGCGCGGCATTTGCTTTCACCCTGTTCATATTAAACCCAAGGTCTTTGGCGTCCATGCCCATCGCCAGTCCCAGAATCTGCGGCAGATAAAGAACCGGCAGATTGTAGCTCGTTTCGAAAGTTGTTTCGATTTTTTTTTGGTTGCTCTCATACATCACGCTGCAAAACGGGCAGACCAGACCGATGGCGTCCACGTTCAGCGCCTTGAGTTGGTCGAGTTTTTCCTTTGTAATTTTAAGCGCGAGATTTTCATCCACCGCAAGGAGCGCGCCGCCGCAGCAACGCGTCTTGTTCATATAGGAAACACTTTCCGCGCCGGTGGCGGCGATGATGTCGTCAATCGTGCGCGGGTCTTCCGGCGAATCAAAACCTTCATAAATCTCGTGCGGTTTCAGGTAATGGCATCCGTAATGGGGCGCAATGCGCAAACCTTTGAGCTGCCGAGTAACTGCGTTTGCGATTTTTTTCAGCCCCACTTCCTCATGAAGAATGCGGGCAAAGTGTTTCACTTTTACGGTGCCTTTATACTCAAGACCCGCAGGCTTCAATCGTTTATTGATTTCGGCGCGAGCCTTTTCATCCTCAGCGAGTTTTTTGCCGACCTCGGTCAGGACGCCCGTGCAGGCTGTGCAGATGGCGCAGATGTCCGCGCCCTCTTTTTCCGCCAGAGCCAGATTCCGCGCCGCCATCGCCTCCGCCGTCATTTCATTCAGCGAGCTGATAGGATAGCCGCAACAGGTGAAGTTCGGGATGTGGATAAGTTCCAGACCGAGCGCGGACGCCACCTTTCGCGTGGAGATTTCGTAATTCTGCGCCCGAACGGGTATCGTGCATCCTAAAAACAAAGCGTATGGTTTCATGGTTTGATTTCGCTAATCGCTATTTTAAATCCTTCAGTTCGCCCTGCGCAATAATCGCCTCAAGGTCGGGACATTTCTTTTCCAATTCCGGCAGCCCCAACCGCGCGCGTTTTTTATTGTCGAAATCCTCGATTTCATAAATCTTGCCCATCGCGCGGATGGACTTTGCCTGCATCCTGTATGCCTCGGGAATAATCCCCTCTCGAACGGCGATGTTTTTAAGCGCCCTCATGATGGATGTCAGATGCACGCCCTGCGGGCAGCGCTCCGAGCAGGTGTAGCATGTGGAGCAGTGCCAGATAAAATCCGAGCGCAGCACCTCGTCCCGCATCCCCAAAAGCGTCATGCGGATGATGCGGCGCGGATTGTAATTCTCGTCCACTTCCCGCACTGGACAAGATGCCGTGCATGTTCCGCATGCAAAGCATCGGAGGAGATGCTCGCCTCCCGGCGTATTCAAAACCTCGTCCCTGAAACTCAGGGCTTCCTTGTCAATTTTTATCGGTTCAGCCATATTCTAAATATAATATAAAAAAGGACGTTTTTGTCAATACATAAAAAGACGGGGTTATTAAAAACGCTGGTATTATACAGTCAAGGGAATTTGAAAGTTGCCAAACCGGAGTTTTTCAACCTCATTCCATCGTTTGAAATATTGGTGAAAATCCGTCTCATTGCAGACCAACCCATTCTTTGAGGATGGGATTCTGCATGGATTTTTTACGCCCCGTATTTTTTCAGCTTTCCCGCGCAGGCGAGCATCATCTCCATAATAGCTTGCGCGGGGAACATCCCCAGCCGTCCGTGGTTGCATGCGCCTTCGCTAAAAGATGCCACGTCGTCAAAATCGCAGTATTTCCCCCAGAGCAAAAATGGGACGGGATGCCAGCTGTGCCCCTTCATTTGCGGCGGCGTGGAATGATCGCCCGTCACGGCGATGACATCCGGCTTGAGCGCTAAAAGCCGCGGAATCTGACCGTCCGTTTCCTCGATAATCTTAATGCGCCCGGCGCTGTTGCCGTCCTCGCCGTAAGAATCTGTCTTTTTCACATGGAGAAAAAAGAAATCGTATTTTGACCAATTCTCTTCGAGCGTGGTGAATTCGTCAGCTATTTCGGATCCGGTTTTGAGGATGTCCATCCCCGCGAGCGTTGCCACGCCGCGATAAAGCGGATAGGTGGCGATGGCGGCGGGTGTTAGTTTGTAAAGTTGTTGGAAATTCGGCATCCCCGGATGGCTGGAAAAACCGCGCAGGAGCATGGAGTTGGCTGTGGCGCGGGGCTTCAATATTTCGTAGTATTTTTTCGTCAGCTTGGTCAGGACGGCAACCGTTTTGCGAGCGGCTGGCGAGTCTTCGGAGGATTCGATATCCTTCGGCTTAAAGCCTTCCTTTTGAGGGTCGGTATCGGCGATAGCGGGGGAAAGTCCTTCGCCGCGCAGCACTACGGCAAAACGATATTCTTTCACGGGCATGATGAACACCTTGATGCCGTCAACCTCCGGCACAGCATCTTGAAGCTCCTTGCAGATTTTGACGCATTCCTCGGTCGGGAGCCTGCCCGCTCTTCGGTTCGTGATGACGCCGCCGGCGTCCACGTCGCAGAAATTTCCGCGCGCGGCAACGTCGGATTTTTCGAGTTTGAAATCAATGCCGAGCGCTTCGAGCACGCCGCGTCCGATGTCGTACGCGGGGTCGAGCGGGTCGTAGCCGAAAATTCCCAGATGTCCCGGACCGCTGCCGGGCGTGATGCCATAAGAGACAGGCATGCTCCGCCCGCAGCATCCTTCCAGAGCCAGCCGATCAAGGTTGGGTTTTTTTGCCAGTTCCAGTTCCGTTTTAGGCTGGTCGGTTGTGTGCATGCCTCCCACGCCGTCCATGACGAGAAGCACCATTTTGCTTTCGGTTTTGATTGCCAGTTTTTTGAGGATGTCCAACCGGTTCATATTTGTAAAACTCCAATAATTTAAAGATTATTTTGCGGGCGGATTCTGAAGATAATAAACCAAATCAGCCACGTCCACGATGCCGTCGCCGTTTCTATCCGCCTTACTGTATTCCTGCGGGGACAACGGGCGGATATTCAGGATAAAGTCCATGATGAAATCAACGGGGAAGCTAACGGTTGAGAATCTCCAAACCGCCCCTTGTGTGACTCCATCATTGTTGATAGCCACAACCTGCCATCTGTAATCCGTTTCATATTCCAAATCTTTTTGCGGTTGGTAATCGCTTGTGGAAGAGTCGGCGGTTGGTTGATCGGGTTTATTTTCCGAACTCTTCCATATAAAGATGCTGTAGCCGGTGGCAAAGGCGGAGTCCTCCCAGTCGAATGCGGTATCAACTGGAACGCCCTCAGCGCCGTCGCTGGGGTTGGGTTGCGTCGGCGGATCGGGAGGACGCGGCGTTGGCGTTGGCGTGGGCGTGGGAGTCGGCGTTGGCACAGTCCCCGTTGCCGTTCCCTTTAGGGGAATGATGGTTGTCGGCTGATCCGGGTCGTTCGTTGAAATTTCCAGCCGAGCGGTTTTGGGACCGGGACGTTTGGGCCAGAAAACCAGTTGAACGGTGCGGGTTTCACCGGGCGGGAGCGGCGTATTGATTGCCGGGGCGAAGAACATAAACTCTTCGGCATCTTTTCCTCTGATGACGAAGCCCTTATCGTAGAATATAAGATCTGCCCCGATGGAGGCGTTATGCACAAGCACCGAGCGAGGCGCTGTGTATCCATCGCGGATGTTTTGTTCGCCGAAATCAATGCTGTTCACATTGGTCTGGATATTGGGCAGAACGACTGCCGACCATAGCCCCGCTTTCTCTATCGGTTCCGTCACGGCGTAATAGAGGTATTGCCCGGATGTGCACAGGACGGGCTTGTTCGCGGCGGCGTTGACATCAAGGACTTTACCCACTGAGCCCGCATTGCCTGTTGTTTTCCAGATATTCATAACATTGCCAGTTTCTGCGGCAATAAAGAAAATAAGATTCTGGGAGGAACTCGGGATTAGATTGTTGCGATATATCGTGTCGTTGGCGGGGAAAGAGCCCGGAGCGCCCGCGGCGATATCCCGAAGCATGAAAGTCCCCGCCTCTGTGCCGTCGCTGCGCCAAAGCTCCATGCCGTCGATGTGATTATCCGCGCGGAAGAAAAGGTGGTTATTTATGAACGAAAGATATTGCAGGTCAGCCGGACCGCTGCTGGTAATGTCCTTGACCATCGTTGTGCCGTATTCCGTGCCGTCTGTTTTCCAGAGCTCCAATTCAAACCTGTCATCATCAGCGGCAAAGAAAAGTTCGCCATTGCCCAACGTCATCTCTTTAATATCTTTTAGCGATGTGGCAGGGTTAAGGAGAACATCCTCGCCGGGATTAAGTGTTTCATTTTTCCATAGTTCTGAACGGTTGAGGGTATAATAGAGCGCTCCGTTCATATCTATCAGATTTTCAAAGGTGTCGTCCACGTTAATGGCGTCTCTGATGGAGGAGCAACCCATTGCCGTGCCGTCGGTTTTCCAGATAGAGTCCAAAATGCCATAAACCATATAAGGCGGCGCCATAAGATAACGCGCGCCAACGGTTGTGCTTTTGAAAACAAGAGTGTCGCCAACCGGTGTGAGAGAGCTGAAAACATAGCCTTCATAGATTATTTCTGAGCCTTCCGGGGTGCCGTCTGTTTTCCAGAGCTGGGTATTGTTTTCAGCGGTATAGAATATGTATCCCAGATTGGTAAAGAATATGATATTGTCCGGGTTGTTGCCGCCGCCGATAATAGTCGTTCCAGCCTCAGTGCCGTTGCTTGTGCATAAAACGGGGATGTCCCCATCCATATTGGAACTGAAATAAAGCACGCCATTAGCCGTAAATAAATGATCAAGGAACGGCTCGGCATCGGTGGCGGGTATAATCTCTTTAACTTTGGTTGTGCCGGTGGATGTTCCGTCGCTTTTCCAAAGGGCGACTTCGCCGCTGGCGCGAGCCTCCTTGAAAAAGAGCGTGCCGTTGACATCGGTCAATTGCGTGGGGAGGATAACCGGCGGCATCCAAGCGGGAAAAATATCCTTTACCTGCATAACAGTCTCCGTCGCGTCGGAGCTTTTCCACAATTCCTGCCCGGTTAAACCGTCATTTGCCCCAAAGATAAAACAGTCTTCGCCGTTGAAGGCTTCCGGCTTTCCCTTAAAACCGCTGCCGGCGCCGAAATCATGATAAACTTCGTCATCTTTCCAAATCTTCATGCCTTTCACAGGGTCAGCGGCGCTCATAAAGAGGGAGCCATGTCGGGCAATCAGCATCCCGGGCACGGCATAATCAAAGTTCTTCCAAATTGTTGTGCCGTCTTCCGTCCCGTCGCTGCTCCACATTTCAATCAATTTTGTGTCAAGATTTGTCACCCAAAACCATAATTTAGAGTCATGATTTAAGCATTCGCCAATTTTGGCATTGTCTATGCCCTTTATCAAAACCGTCCCGCCGTCTGTGCCATCGCTTGTCCATATCTCCGAACGGTTAGAAGAGAAATTAATTGCCAGATAAAGAGCCCCATCCACATTCACAAGAACACCGCCGAGGGCGTTATCGAAGTTTCTAATCCACTCCGTTCCGGCATCAGACCCGTCGCTTTTCCATAGCTCAAGGGCGTCGGCGTTGGAATCCAAAGCCAGGATATAAAGCGTCGTCCCGCCAACATTAAGCATGGATTTAATTTCAGAATTGCCAAAGTTAAAAACAATTTCCGTTCCGCCTTCTGTGCCATCGCTTTTCCAAAGGTTGCTCGTGGCATACATCTCTGGAATGCTAAAATAAACCATGTCGTTGAAAATAGTCAAAGCCTGAGGAAATGATGACAACTCCCCAGGTTTAATATCCATCACCATCGTCGTCAGTCCATCACCTTCGTTGCTTTTCCAGAGTTCAACGCCGTTGACGCCGTCATCGGCGGCAAAATAAACCACCTGATCGTGCGAAACAAGATATTTGGGCGAGGATGAGTTTGCGCCGGGATTGATGTCATATACAAGGGCTGTTCCTTCTTGTGTCCCATCTGTTTTCCATAACTCTCTGCCGTTTTCGGCTGTGGTGGCGGCAAAATATATTGTTGCACCGTTAACGTAGACAAAATATTGAGGATTGGAATTGCCGTTGTCCATAACCGGAACAGCGCCCTTGACGAGCTGAGTAAAATCAGCCGCATGGCTTGCGGGCAGAATTAATACTGCCATACAAACCCACACTGCCGCCATCATGGATAAGACGTTGTTTTTTTTGTTTCCCATCTTCATTATCCCCCTTGGATATAATTTTATCCTTTGGCTAAAAATTACTTTCAGCCTCGCTTGGATTATTGACAACTCATTACTGAGAAAACTATTAATCAGAATATAAACGATGTCAATAATCTTTATCCAAAAATTAAAAAATATCTTTATGCCGAGGATTGTTTGAATTATGACATACCAACACCGTCCGTTTTTTATCATGGCTGTTATCCTTATGATAGGAATAACGCATCCTTCTCAACAAGCCGAACCGAAATGGAGCATTGACTCTATCGCCGCAATGCTTCCCGCGCAACCCGCCGGTTTTGGAGCGCCCGCATCTGAACGCGCCGCATGGGATAAATTGGCTCAGATGCCCGATGGCAAAAACGCCATTGCCAAAGCGGAAAAACTCCTTAGCGAGCCGATACCCGACCTGCCTGACGAACTTTTCCTCGAATTTTCAAAAAACGGCAACCGCTCCCGATTGGATGCCGTTTCGCGAAACCGACGCAGACGCGTTTGCGCCTTTGCCATTGCCGAATGTCTCGAAAACAAAGGGCGCTTCATTGCCCCTCTGGAAGAGATTGTGAAAATCCTCTGCGCCGAGCGGACGTGGGTTGCCTCCGCCCATGACAAAAATTTGGATAATTTTTACGGTAGGGAGATAAACATAGATTTGGTCTCTTCTGCCCTTGCCGCAGACATGGCGACTGCGCTCTATTTGTTAAGAGATAAACTTGACGCCTCAGTTACCAACCTCATCGAGCCGAGCGTAAAGAATAGAGTCTTGACGCCTTATCGCGATATGGTTTTGGGAAGACGCAAAAAGGACTGGTGGATTACAACGCAAAATAACTGGAACGCTGTCTGCCATGCCGGCGTGGTCTCTTCCGCCCTTGCGCTCATAGAGCCGCCGCAAGAGCGCGCCCTATATATAGCCGCCGCTATTGAAAACTCTGAGCATTTTTTGAAAGGCTTTACTCCGGACGGCTATTGCTCGGAGGGCGTGGGCTACTGGAACTATGGGTTTGGCAATTACATTACCCTTGCCGAGGCGATTGAACAGGCAACCGGCGGTAAAATAAAATTGCTTGACAGCGCGCGTGTGCGCCCCATCGCGCATTATGGCTTCCACATCGAAATCATTAACGGTATTTATCCGCCTTTTGCGGATTGCCACCCGGGCGCCAAAGCCAGCCCGCGCCTCCTTTCTTTCCTCAGCCGGCGGTTGGGGTTGGGCATGGAGGCGTATGAGAAATACGATTTTGCCGGTCTAAGCGATCCTACCGTTGAGAGTTTGTTGTTTACCTTTCCCAACTCGGCATCGGACAATTATTCGGCAACTCAAAAATCGCCGGGACTCGGCATTCGCTCTTTCTTCGATAAGGCGGGTGTTCTGGTCTGCCGCCCCGCCTTCGATTCAAAGGTTCAAGGACGCCTCGCCGCCGCCCTCAAAGGCGGGCATAACGCCGAGTTTCATAACCACAACGATATCGGGTCTTTCTGCCTTGTCTTGAATAATAAAGCCCTCATCAGCGATCCGGGCAGCGAGGTATATACCGCCCGAACATTCGGCAAAAACCGTTACGACAGCAAGGTTATCAACTCATGGGGGCACCCAGTTCCCCTTGTGGCGGGGATGATGCAACAAACCGGGCACAAGGCTCATGCGCGTGTAATTGAGTCTGATTTCACTGATGTTGCAGATAAATGGGTTCTGGATATCCGCTCTGCCTACTCCGCTTCTTCCCTAAAAAAACTTAACCGCACATTCATTTTTTCGCGAAAGGATGCCGGCTCTTTGGTTATCAAAGACGAGGCGGAGTTTGAAACGCCGCAATCTTTTGGCACGGCGCTCATCACATTTTACAAGGTTGATATACTCACATCCGACACTTTGGTTATCGGCGACGGAAAAGAAGCCGTTAAGGTTCAGATTGATTCAAACGGCGCGGAATTTGATTTAAAAATGGAGGAGATTAAAGAGAATCTTCCATCACGGAAATATCCAATCCGCATTGGCATCAACGCCGCCAGCCCAGCAAAGAAATTTTGCTTTACAACGGTGGTTGCGCCTATTTATTGAATCAAAGGGAGGGCAATAAAATGACCGCCATTCTCACTCGAAAAGATATCGTGAAGGGTTTGCGCGCCCTGCCCATAAATCCCGGCGATATTCTGCTTGTGCACAGTTCGCTTAAGAGTTTCGGACGGGTTGAAGGCGGGGCGGATGCGGTAATTGACGCCCTGCTGGAGACGGTCGGAGCGGAAGGGACGGTCATGGTTCCGACCATCACCGGCAGGCGCGAGCATGGGCCCCTATCTCCGCCGGTGCTTGACCTCATTCATACGCCCTGCTGGACGGGAATCATACCCGAAACTTTCCGCAAACGCCCAGAAGCCGTACGGAGCATGAGCCCTACGCATTCCGTTGCCGCCATTGGAGCGCGCGTCCATCAGCTCCTTGATGAACATATCCTGTCCTATACCCCCTGCGATGAACATAGTCCCTATCAAAAAAATGCCGCGCTTGGCGGAAAAATCCTTTTTCTGGGCGTGGATCAGAAATGCAACACAACGCTCCATGCCTGCGAGGAAATCGCCGCCGTCCCCTATCATCTGCAAAAAGAGGATACGAAGTGTCTGGTCATAGACGCCGCCGGAAAGCGCCATATAGTAATAAACCGCCTGCATTCTTGGGAGGGACCGGAGCGTAATTTCCCAATTATTGAAGATGGTTTGATTCGGCTTGGGATATTAAAAAAGACACAAATAGGAGATGCCATAATTTCCCTTTTGGATGCTGCGCGCACCATTGATTACGTCGTGGGGCGCCTGAGGGCGGATTCTTCCCTCTTATGTCAAAATAACACATTTTAACTCATGCTTTGATACCATATCTGATATTTCCCCGCCTTAATTAAAAAAAAATAACATTAAAAGAAGAAAAATTGTTGACATGGAAAATAAAAGGTAAGATGAAAGACTGTGATGGTTGCTTTAAGTGGTAAAATATATCCTCATCAATCTTTTTATTAAAAGGTTGGAAGAAGGGAGAAAGCAACGTCCGGGCAGGAAAGGATTTTATTTTGCTTCCTGGGAAAAATGCGAGCACAGGGAATTCTCGCCTCTGACATTCTAATTGCCAACCCAGGGTTAAATCCTTTTCAATATTTATTTGGATGATGCTGTCTTTTTGGAACTCAAAGAGACGGAATGTTTTTATTTTTTGAAAAGATGAGAATAATTATTAATAAGGAGTAGAGCGATGAAGAAAATTTATGTCTTGATGCTGGTAGTCATGTTGGCGTGTTCCCTGGGTTACGCCAAGAAGTTTTCTGATGCGCCAGCAGGACAGGGCGCTTCAACGGTCGGAGTAAGCGGCGATTATGCCACCCTTGCCGAGGCAGCAAACGACTTTAATGGGCTGGCAGGGGGCTGCACCGGCGACTGGACCCTCACCGTCATCAGCGACCTTACCGAGCCTGACAACGTCGGCTTCGGCAATTCCACCAATGGTTATACCGTGACGCTTAAATCCGATGAGTCTGAGATGCGCACTATCACCTTCACTGCAACTGCCGTCCATGCCACCTATCGCGGGCATCTTGTTATCGGCGTCAATGACCTAAATGGAACGCCGATAATTCAAAAAACTGATAAATTCGTCATTGACGGCGGGGCTTCCAAGCAGCTGACGCTTACCAACACATCCGCCAGCATCGCCTATTCCGCTATCATTATATATTACGGCGACTGCGATAATGGGCAGGTCAAAAATTGCGTCATCGCCAACCTTTCGACCAATGCCGGCGCCAACAGCTGTACGGGCATTGACTTCATCGCCGCTGGAACTTTTCTGATTCCTAATGATTATCGCGTTGAAGGCTGCGTAATTTCCGCTTTGACAGGAAATGTCGCGTCAGGTATTCAGGCATCTGGAACCGCCACTGCCGGACTTGCGCAAACAGGCGCTGTCATCACCGGCAACACCATTGCTGCCAAACGTTATGGCATTTTCCTTGCCCTGAACGCCGGCGGAGAGATTAGCAATAACGAAATCAAAATTCAGGATGGAACCGCCAGCGCGCTGTGCCTCGGCATCTATCATTCCAATTGCAATAGTCTTTTCGGTTGGACAATGGATATTGTAAATAATAAATTCACAGAGATGACCTCTCTCAATAATGCGGCTGGCGATTATGGTTTGATTGGAATGTGGCTGGGCGCCTCCGCCACCGTCGCCGCCCCAGTCAGACCGGTTTACAATGTCTGCAACAATATGATCGCTAATTTTTCGTTCCCCGGCAACAACGCGGTGCGGGATGAGACGTATAAAGGTATCAATCTTGTCGCAGAATATACCGACTTTAATATTTTTAACAATTCCATTGATATGGTCGAGCAGCCGCGATTGACAGCCGGCACGCGAGGGCGCACCTTTGCCATCGGCGCCACCTCCGTCACCGCGGGAAGCCAGATTAAAAACATCAAAAACAATATAATTCGCTACGGTGTTGCGGATGGAGCCAATGCTTATGCGCTCTACTCGCCAATTGCGACGGGCATCAATTCCGATTTTAATAACATATATATTTATTCAGCGACTAATCAGTTTGCTTATGTCGGAACAACTTCCTGCGCAGACCTTTCCGCCTGGCAGACGCAGACAGCAACGGTCGGAGCCATGCAGGATGTGCACACTTCTGTTATAGACCCCTCCACTTTTTGGGTCTCCGGCTCAGATTTGCATATCGCCGGCGCCGCTTCTTACAATGTTGCCCTTTCCGCCCCTGTTTTAGCCGGCGTCGCAACCGATATTGACGGCGAGGCGCGTTTCGGCAAAACCTATAAGGGTTGCGATGAAAAAGCCGCCAGCGACGCTGGTCCGACCCTCTACATGCCCGACACAACTGTGAACTTTGGCATAGTTCTTCCGGTTGCCCTTGGCGGTTCGGCTGTTCAGATGAATGTTCAAGTCTGGAATATTTCCACATCCGCCTTGAATATCAGCGGCGTAACGCCGGGAGCCGGCAGCGCTGATTTCACCGTTATATCCTTCCCGCCTTCGATTGCGGCAAATGAATCCGGAAATATCGTTATTCAATACACACCCAATACGCTCGGCGCCCAATCCCAAACCTTCAGCATTGCGTCCAATGACTCGGCAAGCCCCACGATTTTAACCGTGAACGGCACAGCCGGCACGAAAAAATTCAGCGATGCGCCGAGCGGACAAGGTATGTCCACAGTTGGAGTCGGCGGCGATTATGCCAGCCTTGCCGAGGCTGCCGACGATTTTAACGGCGTTGCGGGCGGCTGCACCGGCGACTGGACGCTCTCCGTCATCAGCGACCTCACAGAGCCCGCCAATGCCGGCTTTAGCAACTTCACAAACGGTTATACGGTCAAACTTCAATCCGATGGCATTGCTATGCGCACTATCACGTTCACTGCAACTTCTGTTGACGCCACGTATCCCGGACACCTTGTGATTGGGGCGAAGCTTGTTGCACCGTTGAGTCGTACCGGTACCGATCGTTTTGTTATTGACGGCGGCGCCTCCAAACTGTTGACCATCCAGAACACATCCGCCGCTATTGCTAACTCCGCCATAATCTCCATTCAGGGCAATAGCGATTACAGTCAGATTAAAAACACTATTATTACGAACCTTTCCACAAATACCGCCAACTATGGCTGCACCGGTATTGAATACTTCACAGCCGGCACAACGCTTGTTCCGGATTTTTCAAGAATTGAGGGCTGCACAATCACCACGCTCGGCGGCCCAGCGCAAGGAACAGTGGCGACTGGCATTCAATCAAGAGGAACCGCCACAGGCGGTCTTGCCCATTCCGGTTATGTTATTACCAATAACGTTATTATTTCCAAGCGTTATGGCATCTGGCTGGCGATGAGCGCCGGCGGCGAGATAAGCGATAACGAAATCAGAATCCGGAATGGTCACGCCGGCGTCGTTAGCAATGCACTTTATCATTCCGGCTGCAACAACGCCTTTGGCTGGACGATGGATATCGTCCGCAACCAGTTTGTCGAGTTGCATACTTTGAATGTAACCGCTAATCAAGGTATCGGCGCTATCTGGCTTACTGCAACAACACCTAGCCAGCGGTCAATATACAATATCAGCAACAACATGATTTGCGGTTGGGACTACGGTGCCGGCTCAACAATGAATCAGGTTTATAGGGGAATCCAATGCCAAGCAGAAAATGCCCAGTACAATATCCATCATAACTCCATTGACATGCCTGTCCAGCCGCGCGTCAACGGCGCAACTATTGGATATGCCTACGCCATCGGCACCACATCCTCGGCTTTCGGCAGCCAGAATTTGTCTATTAAAAACAATATGATTCGTTTTGGAACCTTTACTGGCACTAATGCTTATGCGTTATATATTGTTCATCCTTCGGGATTGACCTCCGACTTTAACGATATCTATTTTTATAATGGCACAACAAAGTTCGGTTATCTGGGCGCTGCCTGCGGTACGCTTGCGGCATGGCAGGCACGAAGCGCTCTGTTTGGTCCCGCTCAAGACATGCACACGAAGGTGATTGATCCCTCGCCCGACTGGGTCAGCCTCACAGATTTGCACATCAACGGCTCGGCGGTGTTCAATACCGCCTTCTGCGGACCCATCATTGACGTGGGTGCAGATATTGACGGCAATCCCCGCGATACAGTCACATACATGGGTTGCGATGAATTTGCCTCCATAGCAGCCGGTCCTACTGTTTATCTGCCCGACCCAACATACGATTTCGGCAAAAAACTCTTGATTGGTTCGGGCGGCGTACCCGTTCTGAGGAGCGTTCAAGTTTGGAATGTTTCAGCCGCGCCCTTGAATATTTCATCTGTCACGCCAGTTGCGAGCAACCCTGATATAATTATCCATTCACATACGATGACACCCATTCAACCCAATCAATCCGGCGATATTGTCATTCAATACACGCCCAACAATGCCGGCGCTCAAACAGCAACTTTTAATATTAATTCCGACGACCCCGCCAGTCCTATGCTTTTAACAATCACAGGCACAGGCAACACAACAAAAAGATTCAGCGACCCGCCTGTCGGGCAAGGAACATCCACAGTTGGAAGCGCGGCTGACGACTATGTGACACTCATGGACGCCGCTCAGGACTTCAACAATACAGCCGGCGGCTGCACGGGCAACTGGGATCTTCTTGTCAATGCCACGTGGACAGAGCCTTATAATGTCGGCTTTGCCAACGCCACGAACGGCTTTACCGTCACGATGAAACCCAATACGGGTTTTACGCCAACCATTACCCTCGACCAAAGGTCGGTAATAGCTGCCTTCCCGGGTCATCTGGTTATCGGCGCGAATAACTTCGGCGATGCCAATAACGCCGTGAAGACGGATAATTTTATTATTGACGGCGATAATGGCGGCGCGCTCTCCCAAGACATGACGATTCAAAATATGAATGCAAATTTCGCAGCGCGTCTGATTGTGGTTCATGGCGATTCTGACGGCGTTGTTATTAAAAACAACATTCTGACGAACCGCTCAATAAGCACAGCTGTGAACGGCTGCACGGGCGTGGTCTTCCAATCCCGCAACCATACCATCAACGGTGTTATTTACAATTTGCTCCCGGATAACTGGATTGTGGATAATAATACTATTACAACCAATATAACAGCCGGCAGCTATGGCTTAGGCATTGAAATGAACAACTCCGGCACCATCACGGCTGGCAATGCCCAGTCCGGCTGGACAATCAGCAACAACATCATCAATGCACGTCAGCGCGGTATCTTTATGAACCAGACCGCCGGCGGAACAATCAGCAATAACACCATTAGCATAGGCGCTGTACTCGCCGGTCTTACCGGTCATGGCATCTTCCATAATACGTGTAATAATACCCCCGGTTGGACAATGAACATCTTCAATAACAAAATAACATCAATGAGCCATGCCGGTCCAACCGCAAACTATGGACTGGTTGCCATTGAAGTATCCGGCAGCGCAGTCACCGGCGCCTACCCAACTTATAATGTTTACAACAACATGGTTTCCGGATACCAGTTTACTTCCGCGACCGATGGTCTTTATCGCGGCATTTATTGCGGCACTAAAAACTGCAACTTAAACGTCTTCTACAACTCCATCAACATGCCTTCAAGCCCGCTTGTTATTACCACTCCGGGATACGGTTGCGCTATTGGTATCAAGGAGGCTACGGCGTTTTCGGTTTACGCGGACATCCGGAATAATAACATCCGTATTGCAGAAGACAGAATGTGGGGTATCTGGAGAGAGGATGTCACCGCTTTAACCTCCAACTTTAACAATATCTTTATTGACGGCACAACGGTAGGCACTAACTTTGGACGCCTTGGCGGTGAAAACTTTGGAACCCTTGCCGAATGGCAGGTAGGAACCGGGAAGGATATAAATTCCAGCAGTATTGACCCCACAGCTGCCATTGCGCCTTATACCGGCGCATGGACAAGCAATACAGACCTGCATTTCACCGCCTGGCCCGGACCTTATTTCGCAGCTCAACCGATCACCGGCATCGCTGAGGATGGCGACGGAGATCCCCGCTCCGCCTCGGCGCCCACTATGGGATGCGATGAATCTCAGGGAACTCCCGCGCCCGGCGACCAGAAATGCTTTGTCCCAGGCGGCATGCTTTATTTTGGCAAAAAACTCCGCCTTAACCATGGCGGCGTGGCAGTAACGGATCAGTTGGTCGTTTTAAACGCGGGTTACCAAGGAACGCTAAATATCACCGCTGTTAATTTTGTTTCTGGCAGCAACGAGCTTACCGTGACTGACACATTCCCCATCAGCATCCCGCCCAACAGCTACGGCGCGATTAATTTTAAATACGATCCCTGGACTTTCGGACTAAACACTGCTATTTTTGATATCGTCTCCGACGATCCTGCAAGTCCGACTCCTGTCAATATTTCCGGCAGGGGCAGCAACAGCAAAAAGTTCAGCGAAATACCTGTAGGTCGTTACCCATCCAAAATCGGCACAAGCGTTGACGATGATTATCCGAGCCTTGAAATAGCTGTTGATGATTTTAACAACACACCGGGCGGCTGCACCGGCGACTGGACGCTTCTTATCAATACATCACCATTAGATGTTAACAACCTGATTGCTTTTGGAAACGCCACAAACGGCTATACTGTCACCATGAAGCCGAACGATGGCATGCTCCCCAGCTACTATCCCGTTGTGATTACTTCCAACGTGACTGCGATGAGCTCAATTCCCGGTCACTTCATCATCGGCACAAATGATTACAGAAACCTTGCAAATCTTGTTAAGGTAGATAACTTCATCATTGACGGTTCTCCAGATGGAACGCCCACGCGGCAGATAGTCTTCCAGAATAAAGTGGCAGCCATCGCAAACTCGCGCATCTTCCTTGTTTATGGCGATTGCGACAACGTGCAAATCAAAAACTGCACGATTATCAACAATTCCACAAACACGGGGGATAATGGCTGCACAGGCATCGAGTTTATGTCCCGCAACATTGCCGCCGGCGTGAACGCCATTCCCGATAACGGACTTGTTGAAAACTGCGATATTACCGCTCAGGGAACCGGCGCAGTTTATGGATACGGCATTAGGCAAACAGCCTCCGGAACCATTACCGCAGCCAACGCCCAGACGGGCATGGTCTTCCGCAATAACAACATCGCCGCGCGTTACATGGGCATCTGGATGGCTCAAACGGCGGGCGCAATTGTCGAGGGCAACAATATCGCCCTTGTCAATACAGGCGGTTTGTCCATCAAAGGTATTTACTTCTCCGCCTGCAACGCCCTTTTCAACTGGACGCTGCAGATTAACAACAACAAAATAACCCAACTGCAAAACGCCACCGGCGGCATGACAGGCATTGACCTCGGGCTCAATTCCGCCAACGGCAACGCCACGTTCAATGTTTACAACAATATGATAAGCGGCTTTGCCTTCACCGGCTCTGTCAGCAACAAGGAATACCGCGGCATATATCATGCCAGCCGCAACAATGAAAACCATATTGTGAACATCTATCACAACTCCATCAACATGCCCAATCTGGCTGGGCTCACGATAACGGATAACGCCACGGGGTATCCTTTGTGCGCCGGCATCCAGTTTCATGCCGATACATCTTCCTTCCAATTCAGCAGAGCTATCAATGTGAAAAACAACATCGTCCGCGTTGAACAGAATCGCGGATGCGCCCTTTACCTTAGAGAGTATCTCACCTCGCTTACAGATCAGGATTACAACGATTGTTTTGTCGCCGGGGGCGCCGTTTTTGGACGTTATCAAGAGGGAGCCTCAACAATTATTAACTATAACACGTTGGATGACTGGCGGGCGGTGCATACATCTTTGGATAAGAACACTTCCACACTGGATCCCGCAATATCCAACGGAATCGCGCCTTTTGACGGCAAGTGGACATCCGCAACCGATCTTCTCTTTGACGCTTATCCAGCCGGCGGTTTTGCAGGAACGCCGATTGCCGGAATTACTACCGACATTAACGGCGTAGCAAGAAATGCCTTTGCTCCTGTGATGGGTTGCGACGAGAAGAAAATCAGCGGCGCTAAATTCTTCGCCCGGGATTATGGTTTTGGATACAAAGAAATTATTCGTCCCGGCGGAAAGGGCACCGTTGTTACGAAAGATCTGGAAATCTACAACCTTGGCGATAGCGCCCTGACCGTGACGGATATATCCAGAGGCAGCGGCAGCGATGAAATCTCCATTCTGAACTTCACCACAACCCCCATTCCCGCCGGCGGCTCGGGCACCATGACAGTCGAATACAATCCTGAAACGATTGGGGCAAAGGTGGCGACGTTCAACCCCGTCTCCAACGATGTATATTCCACCCCCACTTTCACCATAACCGGCGAAGCGGTGTATCCGCAGATTGAAATTACCTGTTCTCAAGGAAGCGATTGGGGCAATGTGTTCATAGGCGAGCCCACGGTTAATAAATCTCTCTCTATTAAAAACGTCGGCAAGGTGCCTCTGGTCATCAGCGACATCACAGCGAGCGGGCATCCGGACATTGTGCCCGTTTCACTCCCGCCCCTGCCTTTTACCTTGTATCCGGCGCCTGAAGGCAATAACACAACTTATGCGGTATACAAATACACACCCATGACGGCGGGTCCCGTTTCTAAACTCGTTTCCATAAATTCCGATGCCGAAGTTTCTGCAGGATACTACACCTTCACCGGCAGAGGCATTGGCATCAGTCTGGAAGAGAACCCGGTGTTTATAGGTTTCGCAAAAGTGCAAGGGTTAGATGGCGCAACGACGATTACCAAGGATTTGGTGATTGTCAACGAGACCAACTTTGAAACGACTTATACGATTACCCGCGTTTCAGGCACGAAGTTCCGCGCGCCTTCCACAGTTTACGTGGATGTCTTCTCAACAGCGCCTGTGCCGATTGAATACGCCGCCACAGCGGTTGTTAATGATGTCGCCATATTCAATATGGCTGCATCTCATCCTCAAATGCCCGCTCTGACGGCTATCGTAAACGGGCGCGGCTGGACAAAGACACAAGGCAAACTGTATATGGTGAACGGAAATGATGGCGGTACGTTCCAAGTTGATAACGGCGGAACCTACACGTTGACGCGCATCGAAATCCAACCCGGCTCTTTTACTGGCGTCCGCGAATTGAGAATTCAGGAACCGACCAACCTTTACGGAAAGGACAACGCCATTGAGCTTAAGATAGACCCCTCCACTGTCCTTGGCAATTATGCCACGCTTTGGGTGGAGTATCATCCCAGCGATGTGCCTCCAGCCGAGCAGAACATTAATATGGGCGTTATGCGCTATTGGGGCTCTTGGAGCGTTCTTCCCGGCACAGTCGGCACCTTCGTGGATAGAGGCGATGGCAAGTTCGAGGTTCGTTATGATGCGTTCAATAACCTCCTGACGCCATTTGTGTATGCAACCGGAACTTATCGCACGGAAGTGGATGACTGGAAAATCTTTAAGTAGAATGGGATAAAATCGGGGCGTTGAAATTATTCAACGCCCCAATCTTTAAGGATGCGGCATCAAATTTATTGGGTATATAAGCCAAATGGCTTAAAAAAATAATAAATTATAGGAAGGGAGAAGGGTTTATGAAAAGATGGTTGTTGGTTTTGTTGGCGGTTGTGTTGTTGGGCTCCTTTGCTTATGCGGAATTTAATGAATTCATAGATATTCCGCCCAAGCCCGCCCTTAATCCGGGGCAGCCTATTAAGTCTATTGATGGGAAAAACCCCGGCGATACCAAATACACCCAAGCGGAATTTCTTCAGACTCTCGAACGTGGATGCGATCAGCTGATACATTGGCAGCATACAGATGGCGGCTGGTCATGGCCCGAAAATTTCTCAACAACGGACACAGCAACTGCTGCAAACCAAAAAGGTGTTATCGCTCGCGCGCTCGTGCTTCTTGATGGAATTATTCCGGGCAAGGATTACATTGGCGACGGCTCTTATCCCGGCGCCCGCTTCACAGGTGAAATCCTTTTCGCCATTCCGGATTCAATCGGCTATTACGCCCCGGATATGTTGATGATGTGCGAACTTTCTGAAAAGGTGGGAGATCTGAAATACAAGCAACGCGCGCAAAATCACTGGGCATGGCGCAAAATTAACCGCGCCGGTTATGCCACCGGGCAACAATTTGCCGAGATGATTGTTGAAAAACGCTGCTACGGTATGTGGGGCGGCGCCTCCGTCTGGGGCTACAGCCTCTGCATGTGGGACCTTGCCGGTTATGTCGCCGCGGCGGAAGCCATGGGCGACCATACGTGGGCTCAGCAGGCTTTGGATACAATCCTTTCCACGTATGCCTATCCCAAAGCTCCCGGAAAAATCGGGCTTCCCAAATACGATCCGGCGGAGCCTTTCCCGGTCTGTCTGCCGCAGCGCATGATCGAGCGCTGGGACGAATTTGACGTGGCAACCTCTGGAACCAAATCTGTTGAAGCTTCTTATGTCGCCACCTTGGGAAACATGCTCTTCGCGATGAACATGGTTGATTCTGCAAGGTATCGCTACTGGATTGACCTGTTCACACAGAAGCTTACCGAGTTGCAGGTAAACAATCCAGCCAGCCCGCATCACGGCGGCTGGACGCTTTGGAAATACGGCTGGGGGTCGGATGCCCAGGATTCGGGCTATGCAATGATGGGCTTGCGCAACGTCGGCTCCGCGCAAACTGGTCAGAAAGCCACCCAGTGGGCTATCAATAATCAGGAAAAAACCGGCAATTGGTCGGGTCTATGGCGCTATATCGCTCTCAATCCGCCCTATAACAAAGGCGACTCTTATCAGGAAGGCAACGCTGAAATTTTGCAGGGGCTTTTTGAAATTCAGGAAGCGGAGAATAAACCATGGGTCACCATTGTTTCAGACCCGGTCGGCGGACACGAAAATTATGTTCCCTTGTCATTCCGCACGCACGACTTGGATAATCAACCCGTTTCCATCAAAGTGGAGTGGTCGGAAAATGATGGCGTGACATGGACGGAAACAAGCAATATTCAAGGCGCTGTGACGGGGCTTGCCTCCACACCCGGCGGTGTTGTGCACGACATTATCTGGGTATCGGTTCCGGATCTGGGATTCCTTGACAAGACCTGCAAACTGCGCGTGACCGCCCGCCGCGACACATCTCCCACAGGATGGGGTTCCCCGGCTGGCGTGACGGATTATTTCACAATTATCAACTCCACCGTTCCAGTGGAACTTTCCGTTTTTGAAGTGAAATAATTTTCGCTATTCAACTCAATTCAAACCGGAAGAGGTAAAAACCTCTTCCGGTTTTTTTTATGTGTTGAAAAGTTATCAATTTTTTACCTTGACGTTTGAGCCATTTTGCATAGAAAAACAATCTGAAATTTTGAATAATAAATATTAACAATTGCACGTGCTTGAAAGGGGGAATGCGAACATTGGGGAAGATGGGGTTGAACTTGAACGAAATATGAGTTTCTTTTAAAAGTTATTACTTTAAGGAGGAATCAAACATGTTGAATCTTCGCATCATGTGCATTGCTGCCGTTATGGCTTTGATGCTTATGGGCTCGCTGGCTTATGCCGAGTTTAATGAATTTATAGATTTGCCGCCGGTACCACGGCTGGGCGCCCCTTATGCAATCAAGGACGGCGGGAATAAAACGCCCGGCGATACCAAATACACAAAAGCAGAATTTCTTGAGACTCTGGAGCGCGGGTGCGATCAGCTGATACGTTGGCAGCATACCGACGGCGGCTGGTCATGGCCCGAAAATTTCTCGACAACGGATACGGCAACGCCCGCCAATCAAAAGGGCGTTGTAGCTCGCGCGCTTGTGCTCCTTGATGGAATCATTGCAGGCAAAGACTATCTGGGAAGCGGCGCTTATCCGGGCGGACGCTTCACAGGCGAAACCCTTTTTGCCATCCCGGATTCCATTGGATATTACGCGCCGGACATGGTCATGCTTTGCGAACTTTCCGAAAAAACAGGCGATCTGAAATACAAGCAACGAGCGCAAAATCACTGGACATGGCGCAAAATTAACCGCGCCGGTTATGCCACAGGGCAACAGTTTGCGGAAATGATTGTTGAAAAACGCTGCTACGGTATGTGGGGCGGCGCCTCCGGCTGGGGGTATAGCCTTTGCATCTGGGACCTTGCCGGCTATGCGGCGGCGGCTGAGGCGATGGGAGACCACACATGGGCAACGCAGGCAATTGATACGATGGCTTCCGTTTATGCCTATCCTAAAGCCCCCGGAAAACCCGGACTTCCCAAGTATGATTCAGCGGAACCTTTTCCGGTTTGCATCTTCCAGCGCATGGTTGAACGCTGGGATGATTTCGACAACGTCACCTCCGGTATCAAATCTGTGGAAGGCGAATACGTTTCCGCGATGGGGAACATGCTCTGGGCAATGAACATGGTTGACTCCGCAAGATATCGCTACTGGATTGACCTCTTTACCCAGAAGCTGGAAGAGATTCAGATTAAAAACATAGCCGACCCGCATTACGGCGGTTTCGCCTGCAACAAATATGGATGGGCTCCCGATGCTCAGGATGTTGGCTATGCGATGATGGGCTTGCGCAATGTCGGCGCCGTTGACATTGGGCGGAAAGCCACTCAGTGGGCGGTCAATAATCAGATGACGACCGGAAATTTTACCGGCATGTGGTGGTCGTGGGAAGGCATGCCTCCCGTTATGAAAAGCTATCAGGAAGGCAACGCCGAGTGTCTGCAGGGGCTCTTTGAAATTCAGGACGCCGAAAATAAACCATGGGTTTCCATCGTATCCGACCCTGTCGGAGGATTTCAGAATCATGTCCCTGTGGCATTCAAAACATACGATTTAAACAGCCTGCCGGTTATTATCAAAGTCGAATGGTCTGAAGATGACGCGGTTAACTGGCATGAGACCTCCAATATTCAAGGGGCAACAACGGGACTTTCCGCCAGCCCCGGGGGTCTGGAACATTCCATCATCTGGGTCTCCATTCGGGACATTGGGTTCATTGACAAAACCTGCAAGTTGCGCATCACGGCGCGCCGCATTTCTTCGCCCGATGGTTGGGGATCTCCTGCCGGCGTGACTGATTTTTTCACCGTCGTCAACTCCACAGTGCCAGTGGAGCTCTCCGTTTTTGACGTAAAGTAACATCCTCCCGCAAGGTAAAAAAATAAACCGGAAAGAGCGGCAAGTTCTTTCCGGTTTTTTTATTGGCATTATTTGGCGCGGAAATATTACAGCTTTGCGCCGTTCAAAATGAACATCACAATATCCGCCGCATCAATGACGCCGTCGCTGTTGAGATCCGCAATTTTGATTTGTTCCGGCGTAAGAGTTTCCCTGCCGGTAATGTGATTGACAACCATTTCAAAAGAAACCGGCGTTGGTGTAAGCGTCGGCGCCGGTGTAGAAGTTGGCGTGGGCGAGGCGGTCGAAGAAGGCGCGGGTGTCGGTGTTGGTGTCGGCGCCTGCGTTGAAGTCGGCGAAGGCATAGGAGTCTGCGTCGGCGCCGGTGTTGAAGTCGGAGTAGGCAAAGCAGTCGAGGAAGGCGCGGGTGTCGGCGTCGGCGTAGGCGTTGTTGTCGCAGTCGGGGAATGCGTTGGTTTCGGTGTCGGGGTTGGAGTTTCAATAAATCCGGGAACGGGATTGGTGCTGGTGTAATCAAAAGTGGGATAAAGCCCAATGGTCGGTCTGAGCACAATTGCAGGACTAGGCGGCGAACTGCCTATTTTCATAATATAAGGCGATGTGATTTTTTTGATAGTCTTGAATCTTAGACGGCAAAGGGATGGATTGAAAAGGGTATTTATATTGTCAACCATGGACAAGATATCAATGTATTGATTGGGAGGAAGTCCTTTTAGCGGCGAGACTTGGATGGGCGCCTTCAAATCTATGGCAAGAACCGGCGGGGAAAATTGGAGGTTGTCCGTGTTAAGGTAAACACGAAAGGCAAAAGACTCAACAGGTCCGCTTACATTTTCCCTTAATTTCACATCAAATGAAAAAATAGACCCCTCAGAGTAGGCATCGCCTTGAACGTTATCAGTATACATAACCGCAAATGGCGTTGCCATTGGATAAACTTCCCGGCTGTCAATTTTAGATTCGGCTGACGCAGGCGTTTCGTCATAAATGCTCATGGCAAAACACGCGCCGGTTAAAATGACAATCATGAAAAAAAGGAAAACAGTATAGTAATAGGACAATTTATTCATTTGTGAGAACCCTTCCCCAGAAAGATTTTGTAACCCTGCAAACAAAAAGCACGGAATTATCTTTAAAAAATAAATACCATGTCAATAGTTAAAACGAAAACGGACTTTAAAAATTTCCAATCGTGCTGAGAATTGCCGGACGATTCCCGCTTCATAATATGAACGATATCGGAAACGTCAATGATATTGTCCTGATTATCATCGGCGGCTTTTATTTCTTCAGGCGTTAACGGTTTCTGGTCCAAAAGATGTAAAACAATTTGCGAAATAGTTATGGGGATCGGCGTCGGTGTTGGCGTCGGTGTTGGTGTGGGAGTTGGAGTTGGCGTAGGCGTAGGTGTTGGAGTAAGTGTGGCCGTCGGTGTTGGTGTCGGTGTTGGTGTAGATGTAGGCGATGGTGTCGCAGTTGGCGTAGGCGTAGATGTTGGAGTAAGTGTAGGCGTCGGCGTAGGTGTCGGTGTTGGTGTGGGAGTTGGTGTTAGTGTGGGCGTAGGCGTAGGTGTCGGTGTAGATGTAGGCGATGGGGTCGCAGTTGGTGTCGGCGATGGCGTGGGCGTCGGCGTAGGAGTCGGCGTTTCAGTTGCTGTTGGGGCTGGTGTTAGTGTAGGTGTCGGTGTTGGTGTAGATGTAGGCGATGGGGTCGCAGTTGGCGTCGGTGATACGGTGGGGCTGGGTGTTGGAGAGCGAGTGGGCGTCGGCGTCCGTGTGGATGTTTGAATGGGTGTGGGCGTCGGTGTGGGAGTAAATGAAGGCTTTGGCGTGCGCGTGGGATTTGGTGTCGGCGTCGGAGTTGGCGTGGGGGTTTTTGTAGGCGTTGGCGTTGGAGCCGGCGTTTTTGTAGGTGTCGGCGTCGGAGTTGGCGCAGGCGTTTTTGTAGGTGTCGGCGTCGGAGTTGGCGTGGGCGTTTTTGTAGGTGTCGGCGTCGGAGTTGGCGTGGGGGTTTTTGTAGGAATCGGCGTCGGGGTAGGCGTTGGTGTGTTTGTTTTCACAGGAACGGTGAAAGATGTGTCAAAGATGGCGGGTATGGGAACATTATACAAATCGAGGAGCGCTTTGTTTTTGGGGTCATTGGTTATTCTAATGGAATAAGGGGCGGTCGGGGCGACGCGTGTTTTGAAGCGGAGTTTGCAAAGACCCGGGTTTAACAGGGTGTTACGGGCATTGGGCTGCGGCATGACAAAAACATAGTTATTGGGCGCCACGCCTTTGATGGGTCCATTATTCACGTTGGCATTGAGTTCGAGTTTTTGGGGGGGAGAAATAAACTCAAGGAGATTGTTATTGAAATAAACTCGGAAGGCAAAAGACATGACAGCGCCATAGACATTATCTTTCATGCGCACATCAACTGTAAAATTGGAATTAGCGGCAAAAGGATTGCCAACAAGGTTTGTTGTATAAATAACAGCGCAGGGAGTTGGCGTGGCTGACGGCGTAGGAGTCGGCACGGTTTGGGTTGTCGTTTCATCGCCCGACCTGGTGTTGCTTGATTCAGCTCGGCGGGGATGGATTCCGATAATGACAATGCATACGGAGCAAACAACCAACAGTTTAATAAAAAGATTCAAACTAAAAAAATCCCCCTATAACTAAGTCTTGTATTTACTGAATGAGAAAATACATACATTTGGGCGCGCTATTCATGCAATCAAAAAAAAACATAAAAAAAACTAATTTTTTTCTTTACATCGGGAAAGGGGTGGAGGATAAAGAACCATGTTTGTCGTAAGAGGTGAAAAAACTCAGTTAAGGGAGTTTTTTCAGAACCTGTGTTTAAGCATGGGCTCAGGTAATTTTTCTTATACCCTCCATTGCACAGGGGTATAGAAACAAAAAGGGAAAAAGGAGAAAAGAGATGAAAGAAAAATGCTTCATTCCGGTAATTGTTTGTGCCTTGCTTCTTTGTGTATCCGGGCTCTTTGCGGCAACGCTAAACGTCGGTGCGGGCAAGCCGTATGCCACTATCTCGGCAGCCCTTGCGGATGCTGGGGTAGGAGACACGATTATAGTTGACCCCGGAACGTATGCGGAAGCCATTAAAGTGACCAAGCCGGGGATCAAGATTTATGGACCCAACAGGGACGTTGAGCCTTATACTCAAAACAGAGGTCCTGAGGCGGTTATCGTTCACACAACCCCCCCCGCTACGGTTATGGTGGACCTTGGCGCTGGCGCCACAGCAGCTGGCGTGGAGTTCAACGGTTTCAAGATTGACGGCGAAAACAAAGCCATTCAAACAGGCAAAACCGCTGCCCAGGCGGGTAGCGACGATATCTTTGCCTATAACATCGTCACCAATTTTGACGGCAAAGGCGTGGGCGGCGGCGGTCCAAATTGCCAGATTGCCCACAACCTTGTTACCAACATCATAAACCTCTCCGGCACCGGCGGCAACACGGGTATCCATACAAGCACCGGCGGCACTGCGGGCGCTACACTAAAGATTATCTATAACACCCTCATCAACATCAACTATGCCGGCATACAGCCTGGCAACCAATCGTATTATGACGTTATGGGCAACAATATTCAGAACACGGGACGCCACGGCATTAACATCGGCAGCAACAGTAGGTTTGTGCGTGTAATCGGCAACCGCATAGCGAACGTCAACTATCAGGATAACCGTACGGATGAAGATACCGGTGGAATTCGTGCTTATTGCAATCCGCCGTTCATCAATAGCGATATTGAAATCGCTTATAACACCGTTGAAAACGCCATGAACGGTCTCCATTTCCGCGGCAGTATGTGCGACGAGACTCGCGACGAGTGGAACGGCGTGGACGGATGCAATCCGTTTAGCGCCGGTGGCTGCACTTATCCCGGGGTTCTCAAAGGCGAGTATCAGCATCCTATGGGCATTCCGCCAAACATGACCGTTCATGACAACAACTTCATCAACTGCCTCAACTGGGGTATAAACGCCTTCCGTCCGATTCAGCCCGGCGATTGCGGCTATACGGATCCTCCGGTTGTTCTGGACGCCCAGAATAACTACATAGAGGGTAACATAAACGGCGATGTTTCCACAACTGTGACCCAGAATAACAACCCAGCTGCATCCATCATCCTTGGCGATTCCGACGGCGACGGCATTGATGATTGGGAAGAGATTTATATTTATGGCACGGATCCCAACGATGCGGATCAGGACAATGACGGCGTTCTTGACGGCGTTCAGCTGAAGTTGGGCGGGGATCCCAAGAACGGCACGCCTGCTCCTGGTCCTGTTCCGGGTCCTGGGGATAGCGACGGCGACGGCTATTATGATTGGTATGAAGCCCTTGTTGGCACATCTTGGACGGATAAGAACGACTATCCGAAGCTTGGCGATATCAACAAAAACGGTGTAATAGATAACGGCGACGCTGCCATCGTTTACAACTTTGTTTTGGGCAAAATCGAGGGTTTTGGATTTGACCCCGACCGCATGGATGTCAATCAAGACGGCGTTGTGAACAACCTTGATGCCAACATCCTCTTCAACAAGTTCCTTGGCATCGCAGGCTATGGCATTCTCCCATACCGGCTGCCCTAAATTAAATAAGCCGGTTTTTTTGGTGTTTGATAGTTTTGCATTTTTTAAAAAGATGTTCATCATCGAAAGGGGGTGGTGAGAATCCTCTGACGCCGGCGCCCGCCATGGGATAAGGCGTAAAGGTCAGCGGCAAATTCCGACCATGCCCATAGCGGCTTACCGGTTACCCGCGCCTGAGTTAGCAATACCCTTAAATTAATTGAGGGTAAAAAATAAGGTAAAAGGAGTATTAAAATGAGAGGAAAAGGATTCCTTACGGCGATTGTGCTCGTCTTAATTGCCTGCACAACGGGCTTATTTGCGGCAACGCTAAACGTCGGTGCGGGCAAGCCGTATGCCACTATCTCGGCAGCCCTTGCGGATGCTGGGGTAGGAGACACGATTATAGTTGACCCCGGAACGTATGCGGAAGCCATTAAAGTGACCAAGCCGGGGATCAAGATTTATGGACCCAACAGGGACGTTGAGCCTTATACTCAAAACAGAGGTCCTGAGGCGGTTATCGTTCACACAACCCCCCCCGCTACGGTTATGGTGGACCTTGGCGCTGGCGCCACAGCAGCTGGCGTGGAGTTCAACGGTTTCAAGATTGACGGCGAAAACAAAGCCATTCAAACAGGCAAAACCGCTGCCCAGGCGGGTAGCGACGATATCTTTGCCTATAACATCGTCACCAATTTTGACGGCAAAGGCGTGGGCGGCGGCGGTCCAAATTGCCAGATTGCCCACAACCTTGTTACCAACATCATAAACCTCTCCGGCACCGGCGGCAACACGGGTATCCATACAAGCACCGGCGGCACTGCGGGCGCTACACTAAAGATTATCTATAACACCCTCATCAACATCAACTATGCCGGCATACAGCCTGGCAACCAATCGTATTATGACGTTATGGGCAACAATATTCAGAACACGGGACGCCACGGCATTAACATCGGCAGCAACAGTAGGTTTGTGCGTGTAATCGGCAACCGCATAGCGAACGTCAACTATCAGGATAACCGTACGGATGAAGATACCGGTGGAATTCGTGCTTATTGCAATCCGCCGTTCATCAATAGCGATATTGAAATCGCTTATAACACCGTTGAAAACGCCATGAACGGTCTCCATTTCCGCGGCAGTATGTGCGACGAGACTCGCGACGAGTGGAACGGCGTGGACGGATGCAATCCGTTTAGCGCCGGTGGCTGCACTTATCCCGGGGTTCTCAAAGGCGAGTATCAGCATCCTATGGGCATTCCGCCAAACATGACCGTTCATGACAACAACTTCATCAACTGCCTCAACTGGGGTATAAACGCCTTCCGTCCGATTCAGCCCGGCGATTGCGGCTATACGGATCCTCCGGTTGTTCTGGACGCCCAGAATAACTACATAGAGGGTAACATAAACGGCGATGTTTCCACAACTGTGACCCAGAATAACAACCCAGCTGCATCCATCATCCTTGGCGATTCCGACGGCGACGGCATTGATGATTGGGAAGAGATTTATATTTATGGCACGGATCCCAACGATGCGGATCAGGACAATGACGGCGTTCTTGACGGCGTTCAGCTGAAGTTGGGCGGGGATCCCAAGAACGGCACGCCTGCTCCTGGTCCTGTTCCGGGTCCTGGGGATAGCGACGGCGACGGCTATTATGATTGGTATGAAGCCCTTGTTGGCACATCTTGGACGGATAAGAACGACTATCCGAAGCTTGGCGATATCAACAAAAACGGTGTAATAGATAACGGCGACGCTGCCATCGTTTACAACTTTGTTTTGGGCAAAATCGAGGGTTTTGGATTTGACCCCGACCGCATGGATGTCAATCAAGACGGCGTTGTGAACAACCTTGATGCCAACATCCTCTTCAACAAGTTCCTTGGCATCGCAGGCTATAGCATTCTCCCATACCGGCCTTAGGCGGTGAATCCTCGGTATCCTGTTTTTATGACATTGAGCCAAATGGGGAAAAGGCATAAAAAGCAGGAAGTATTGAAGCACAGGAGGATATTATGAAAGACAGAGTCAGTACATTGTTGTTAATAACAGCAATGCTCCTTTTTTCGGCGATGTATGCATCTGCCGCGACAATACCGACTCTGACAACAGAAATCGTTAGCGGAAACCCGACTTGGGCTGGCGCGAAATTCAGCGTTGATGTCAAAATTGTCAACCCTACGACGAAAATACCCTGCAGCGCATTGACGAGGGTTTACTGGAGCCTTCCCGCATACGTTGACCTTGATATTGCCAAAACCATAGAGGGAAATACCAACGGTGTGTGGGGTTTAAATGAGAAGGCTTTGGGACCTATCGTTATAGGCGAGAAGATTCCTATAGGCGGCGGCTGGGTATATCGTGATATTGGAACGTTTGGCAACGTGGATAACACGGAGACAAATCCTATTGCCTTCACGCTTCATTTCAAAATCGACGATAATATTCCGATGGGCGTCGAATATTCTGTCCTTGTCGGAGAAACAACAATACTTGGCGCCATCACCATTGGCGAGGTGAAGATAACATTGGTAGATCTCGGCGATGGGTTGGTTTTTGAAATCAAGGAAATCGTCGAGATGAGCGAAGGACATGACTTCAGCTCAGATGAAACAGCCGTTATCCAGATTTCGGGAACCGTTCCAGTAGAATTATCTGTTTTCAGTGTCGAGTAAATGTTTATTTGGCTGGGGGGGAACAAATTCCCCCCGGCCCTTTCATCCGGATGTTGGACAAGGTGTTGCCCAATCTCTGGATGTGAGGGCTAAATAAATATGAGGAGGAAAACAATGCTACGTAAAAATCTATTCGCCCTGGTGACTTTACTGATTTTGTCTATCAGCAGCCTTGGTTTGGCAGATGCAATCATTTCCACGCAAATTGATTCAGGCGATCCCTCAGTGGCGGGGGACACGCTTTTCATTGGCGTGGATGTTTCTTCCAATGTTCCGCCTGTGAATCCGGGCAACTTTACGCTTCACGTCAAATGGAACAGCACATCCTTGACCTATCTTGGCGTGGATGACGGCGAACTCGGCGCTGTTATGCCGGGTGTTGTCCAAGCCTCCTTTACAGCTCGGAGCATTGATATCACCGCAGCTGGAAATGCCGGCAATATCAACCCAACGCCTCGGTTGATGACGCTGCGTTTTCAGGTAAACACCCCGGCATTTTCATCTCCTTACAGCATAACTGTAGAGGCTATATCCGCTCTGGTTGATCCCCTTGTTCAAACGGATATGAGCACCCCTATCGCAGTCACATTCGATAACATTGTCACGACTGCAATCGGCGGACCAATCACAATTGCTGGCAACGTGACAGTATCCACCCAGCTCGTCTCGGGCAATTCATCCATACCGGGCAACCTGATTGACGTTGACGTGGTGGTCTCCGCCAACAACTCAATTCCGCTCTCCAATCCGGGCAACTTTGCCCTTCGCGTCATTTGGGACAGCACGTCTTTGACCTTTATTGGCGCAAGCGACGGAGATTTGGGCATGGTTCATCCCGGACCTGTGGAGATGAATTTTCTACAACGCTTCGTGGATATTACCTGCGACGGCAATCCCATGAATGTTAACCTGACGCCGCGTTTTGTGACTCTGCATTTTCAGGTGAACAACCCCACTTTTACATCCCCATATAGCATCGCTATCGGCGCCGATCCCGACGCGCCGAATCCGGTTCTGGCGACAGATCTGTTTACCGATATCCCGGCAGTTTATGATTATTCCGCGACAAGCGTTCTTGGTCTGCCCATTCCCGTTGCCGGCAATGTGACAGTATCCACCCAGCTCGTCTCGGGCAATCCCTCCATGCCGGGCAATCTGATTGACGTTGACGTGGTGGTCTCCGCCAACAACACAATTCCGCTCACCAATCCGGGCAACTTTGCCCTTCGCGCCGTTTGGGACAGCACGTCTTTGACCTTTATTGGCGCAAGCGACGGAGATTTGGGCGAGGTTCATCCCGGACCTGTGGAGATGTCTTTTCTAAACCGCTTCGTGGACATAACCTGCGACGGCAATCCCATGAATGTTAATCTGACGCCGCGTTTTGTGACTCTGCATTTCCAGGTGAACAACCCCACTTTTACATCCCCATATAGCATCGCTATCGGCGCCGATCCCGACGCGCCGAATCCGGTTCTGGCGACAGATCTGTTTACCGATATCCCGGCAGTTTATGATTATTCCGCGACAAGCGTTCTTGGTCTGCCCATTCCCGTTGCCGGCAATGTGACAGTATCCACCCAGCTCGTCTCGGGCAATCCCTCCATGCCGGGCAATCTGATTGACGTTGACGTGGTGGTCTCCGCCAACAACACAATTCCGCTCACCAATCCGGGCAACTTTGCCCTTCGCGCCGTTTGGGACAGCACGTCTTTGACCTTTATTGGCGCAAGCGACGGAGATTTGGGCGAGGTTCATCCCGGACCTGTGGAGATGTCTTTTCTAAACCGCTTCGTGGACATAACCTGCGACGGCAATCCCATGAATGTTAATCTGACGCCGCGTTTTGTGACTCTGCATTTCCAGGTGAACAACCCCACTTTTACATCCCCTTATAGCATCGCTATCGGCGCCGATCCTGGCGCGGTAGATCCGGTTTTGGCTACGGATTTGGTTACAGGTATCCCGGCTGTTTATGATTATTCCGCGACAAGCGTTCTTGGTTTGCCCGTTCCCGTTACCGGCAATGTGACAGTATCCACCAAGCTTGAATCGGGTAATCCCTCCATGCCCGGCGATACCCTCGAAATTGGGGTTGTTGTCTCTGCTAACAACACCGTTCCGCTCACCAATCCCGGCGAGTTTGCTATTCGCGTTATATGGAACAGCACATCGTTGACATATGTCGGCGCAGTAGCCGGCGATTTGGGCGACTTGAACGAAGGAGGTATTGAGGCTTCCTTTACTAACCGCTTCATTGATATATCATCTGATGGTAATCCGCTGAATGTGAACCTGCAGCCAAGGTTTATGACTTTGCGTTTCAAGGTGAACACACCGACATTCTCATTCCCGTATAGCATTATCATTGGGGATGATCCCGATTCTCCGAATCCTGTTTTAGGAACGGATTTGGTGACGAATCTGCCGGCGATATATGATTACACGGAAACATCCCTTCTTGGAACTGCGACGCCTGTCACAGGCGATGTTGTTGTCGCAACGCAGATTGACTCCGGCGATCCCGACGTACCGGGCGCGATTTTAGATATTGGCGTAGTTATCTCCGCTAATAATACTGTTCCGCTCACTAATCCCGGTCAGTTTGCCATTCGCGTCAAATGGGATATCGCCTCCGTAACATATATTGGCGCAACTGCGGGAGAACTGGATGTTTTGAATTTTGGCGTTATTGAAGAGAACGGAACTGAACGCGCATTGGATATCGCATCAGGCGGCAATCCATTGAATGCCAATCCGCTGCCTCGCCTCATGACGCTCCAGTTCCAAGTGAACTCTCCCTATGCCTGGCCCTATAGCATTATCATCGAGCAGAAACCCGATTTCTCCATTCCTATTTTGGCAACCAATCTGCTTACAGAACTTCCGGCTATCTTCGATTATACTCTGACAGAAAATCTTGGCACTGCCGTTCCGACACCAACAGCGACTGCAACACCCATCCCGACGGCAACGGCGACCGCAACACCTATTCCGACAATAACCGCTACGGCTACCCCGACACCGACTGCGCCGCCGCCAACCCCGACAGCTACAGCAACTCCGATCCCGACGGCAACGGCGACTGCAACACCCATCCCGACAGTAACCGCAACGGCTACGCCAACACCGACTGCGCCACCGCCAACCCCGACAGCTACAGCAACTCCGATTCCGACAGCAACGGCGACTGCAACACCCATCCCGACAGTAACCGCTACGGCTACGCCGACGCCGACTGCGCCGCCGCCAACCCCGACAGCGACTGCAACTCCCATCCCGACGGCAACGGCGACTGCAACACCCATCCCGACCGTAACCGCAACGGCTACGCCAACACCGACTGCGCCGCCGCCAACCCCGACAGCTACAGCAACTCCGATTCCGACAGCAACGGCGACCGCAACACCTATTCCGACTGTAACCGCAACGGCTACCCCGACACCGACAGCTACGGCAACTGCTACTGCTACCCCGACACCGACAGCAACTGCAACGCCTACACCAACGCCTACGCCGATAGAGACACCTATTATCTATGTTTGCCCCGCAACCGAGGGATGGAAGAAAGTTTCCGATATGGATGATGGCACGACGTATCCGGCAATTGAAAACATCTTCTATGTGGCGGAGCATCTGACCGACGGCTGCTCCATCGGCGCCAGCGGCGATCCTGTAAGGAATGTCTATGGCGCATGGGAAAGCCCCGTCGAGCCAATAATTGCCGAAAGGAATCTGATGGATTACCCGGTTATTCCTTATGAGCCCGGTAGCATGTATCGCATCAAATACACAATTAGAACAACTCAGCCCGATAGAAATCGCGTTCCCAATGTCCGCTTGCTGACCGAAACAGTGGCTGATACGGACAAGATGACTGTTGCCGGCGGCAACCGCGTGGGCAAGGGCATCTTTGCCCCGACGGAAATCGGAGAGGATTACAACGTCTACTTTACGCCTCCGGATCAAACTGCCACATCGCCGACCGTTGCCTTCCTCAGAATCAAATTTGAAGTGATTGATTTTGACGAGGTGGAGGACGGCATCAACTTCATGGATAGCGTCATGATTGAGAGACTGCCGATACCGACCAAAGGCGAGGGCACGCTCATTGCGACTTATGACACGGATGCTGATTTCAGCACCTGGGTCACACAGCTTCTGGGTCATCCCTTCGGCGATGCAACCTTTGGTTCCGATGCAGAAGGTCTGTTTATCACGACGCCCGGCGCCTTGAGACAAACCGCGCCCGACTACGGTATGTGGAGTCTGCCGCCAGCTGTTTCTCCGCTTTCGTTCGAGGAAGGCAAACTCTATAGAGCCGTGTTCAGAATCCTTGCGCCCACGCAGGAAGACCACGATTCTATGGGTCGTGTCCGCGTGTTCATCCACAACCTCGCGGGCAACTGGTCAGCCGAATTGAACCTCGTTCCTGATGTTCTTCGCGACCATATGCCGACCACAGCAGGCAATGAATACGATCTGTTCTTCGAAACCATGCCAGCGCTTTACACCGGCGCGGATGCCGACTTGAACAAATTCGGACTCATGTTCGATCTTGCTGATGGCACAAACTCGCAGGTTGGCACGGCTTATCTGGATAAGGTTGATGTTTACACCTACGACCTAACGACACCCACACCTACGCCGACTCCAACTCCGACGCCAACACCTACGGAAACACCCACGCCGACACCAACGGCAACACCAACGCCAACAGCCACGCCGATAGCAACAGCCACGCCGACGGCGACACCGATTCCGACGGCAACTGCGACAGCAACTCCGACGCCCACAGCCACGCCGATAGCAACAGCGACGCCAACAGCGACACCGATTCCGACAGCAACGCCGATAGCAACAGCGACGCCGACGGCAACGCCGATTCCGACGGCAACGCCCATAGCAACAGCAACGCCGACGGCGACACCGATTCCGACAGCCACGGCAACAGCAACTCCGACGCCAACAGCTACGCCGATAGCCACAGCAACACCAACGGCGACACCGATTCCGACAGCCACGGCAACAGCAACTCCGACGCCCACGCCAACGCCGACGGCAACACCCACTCCCACACCTTAATGTCGGTTAAACGATTGTGAATATGGGGAGGCTTTCGAGCCTCCCCTTTTTTTTGCCCAAGTCTTTCAACTTTGAAAGCATCCGCTCTTTTTTATTTTAATCGCTAACAAGAGATAAACCATGCCTGGCTCAAGACTTGTTTGCCATGGGGTTCCCTTAAGATGATGCTGCGGCAAAAGGCAGGCGAACCCTTATGGTTCGTTCAGCTGAAAAACAATTGAAAAAGGAGAGTTAATATATGCCGCCGATTGATGCAGTGCTGATTGGCGCGGGACAACGCGGGAGGGACGCCTTTGGCGCTTTTGCCAAACGGCATCCCGATGAGTTGCGCTTTGTTGCCGTTGTGGATAAGGATGAGAGCAAACGCAAAAAATTTGCGCAAGATCATGGGATTTCAAACGAAAATTGCTTTTCCGATAGCGCGGAGTTTTTTCAGCATCCGCCGCTTGCGCCTATCTGCTTCAATGCCACGATGGACAGGGAGCATCTGCCGACTGCCTTGCCCGCCCTTGAAAAAGGGTATCATCTTTTTCTTGAAAAGCCGATGGCAGATACGCCCGATGGGTGCGTCAAAATCAGGGAGGAGGCAAATCGTCGAAACCTGATGGTGCAAATTTGCCATCCCCTGCGATTCAATCGTTTCTACAAAAAGATTAAAGAATTGATTGATAATGGGGCGGTGGGAAGAGTTATCGGGTTGATTATGTGCGAGAACGTTGCCTACTGGCACTATGCCCATAGCTATGTGCGCGGCAACTGGGGGCGGATTGAAACGGCGGCGCCGTTCATTGTTTCCAAGTGCTGCCATGATATGGACATCGCCGCGTGGCTGGCGGATGGAACGGTGGAGCATGTAGCTTCCACAGGCGGTCTGAGTTTTTTCATCCCGGAAAACGCCCCGGCTGGAGCGCCCGACCGTTGCGTGAATGGCTGCCCCGCGGAAATGACCTGCCCCTACTTCGCCCCTGCGCTGTATCTGACTGATTATATTGAATGGCCTGTCACACCGCTTTCGCTCGATTTGAGCCTTGAATCCCGCCGCCGGGCTATTGAGACCGGTCCATATGGACGATGCGTTTTCAAATGCGGGAATAATATCGCGGATCATCAGGTGGTCATCGCCGGATTCAAAAACGGCGTAGCGCTGAACTTCTCCGTTTTTGCGCATACATTTCATCCCTATCGTAGCATCCGCGTCCTCGGCACGGAAGGAGAGATTGCGGGTCATCCGGAAAAAGCGGATATCAAGATATTTCGCTTTGGACAGGGAGCGGGAGGTTGGTTCGGCGATTCGCCTCAGCCGGAGACCATCGCCGTTGAGGCGGAGGAGGGCGCGCATGGCGGCGGCGACACCGGCGTCATTCGCAATCTGTTGGATTGTTACCGCCGCGGGGATTATCAGGCGATGAAACGCTCCCTCGACGTTGCCGTTGAGGGGCATCTGCTTGCCTTTGCCGCTGAATCCGCGCGCCTTGAAAAGCGGACAATTATTATGAATGCGTAAATAAAACTCCCGCGAAAGGCGAAAAGCGATTTTGCGGGAGTTGTTTTTTTATATGGTGCCGAAGCCGGGATTTGAACCCGGACAGGGTTGCCCCCACTGGACCCTGAACCCAGCGCGTCTGCCAATTCCGCCACTTCGGCAAATTTTCAAAAGGGGTTAGCGTCTTTTTCACGAACACAATCAGTTGGTTTTTATATCGCCCGCGGTTTTTGCCGCGCAAGCATTTTTTCATTTTTTTTCATTGCCCGCCGCCGTCTTATTTTTGAGATTATAAATCTGATGCGGTTGATTTGGATTTTAAGGAGCGCGTAATGATTCGTTCTTTTATCGCCCTTGAACTCTCAGACGGCTTGAGGCGGGAGCTGGCAAAGTTGATTGAGGATTTGAAAAAGGGGATGCAGTTCACGTCCGCCCGCCCTTCGTGGGTGAACCCGAATGGGATTCATCTGACTTTAAAGTTTTTGGGTAATATCGAGGAAAGGCTGGTTGGCGATATTGCTCGCTCGCTTGAGGAAATCGCCGCTGATACGCCGCCTTTCCTGCTCAAGGTGCGCAATTTGGGCGTGTTCCCCAATGCGCGTCAGCCGCGCGTGCTATGGGTGGGCGTGACAGACGGGGACAAAGAAGCGTGCGCTCTTCAACACAAGATTGAGGACGCTATGGCTTTGCTTGGTTTTGAACCGGAGGGGCGCGAGTTTCACCCTCATTTGACACTGGCGCGCATTAAGTCGCTTAAAGGCACTGCTGCCATGATGAAAATTGTTGAGATTCACAAATCGCGTTATGTGGGCGAGTGCATGGTCAACCGGCTTATTCTCTTCAAAAGCGAGTTGCATCCGGACGGCGCGCGTTATACCCGTCTTGCCGAGGCGGAATTTTCAGGGGTTTAAAATTTATTAGCTTTATAAAGGTTGAAATAATATAATGATTCATTCTGCGGATTTATTATATCTCATGGCGGCGCCGGTGTTTCTGCCGCCGTATCTTTATAAAATCCTGTTTAAGAAAAAATACCGGAAAAGCACCCGCGGGATGCTGGGGCTTGACCTTGATGCCGCGGTATGGGATTTGAACGCGCCCGGCAGAAGGCTCTGGCTTCACGCCGTCTCTGTGGGGGAGGCGGTTGCGGGAAAGGCGGTTCTCTCCGAGTGGGTTGCCGCGGAGCCGGATGCCCGCATTGTGGCTTCCACAGTCACAGAAACAGGTCAGCAAAAAGCAAGGGAAATTCTGAGCGAGGCAAAGGCGTTCACTTTTTATCCGCTGGATTTTACGCCGATTGTTCAGCGATTCTTAAAAAAATTCGATCCGAAGATTTACATCTTTATGGAAACGGAAATCTGGCCAAATTTTCTGCGGGAGGCGGCGCGGCGGGGCGTGCGCATTTTTCTTGCCAATGGTAAACTTTCCGACCGTTCATTCGAGCGATGGATGAAATATCGCACTCTTTTCCGCGGGACGTTTGACGCCATCACAGCGGCGTGCGTTCAAACGGAGCGCGATCGAGAAAAATTCTCCGCGCTGCTCGGTCGGTCAGAATGCGTTTTTGTGACGGGCAATTGCAAGTTCGATTCCTCCGGCGCGCCCATAACGTTCGAACAGCGCAATGAGCTTCTGGCGCGTCTAAAGATGTCCTCGGAAAATCCGATTATTGTCGTTGGAAGCACCCATGCGGGCGAGGAGGAAATCATTCTGAACGCTTGGGAGAAAGTTCGCGCGGAGATCCCGAACCTTCGCCTGATTCTTGCCCCGCGCCATCCGGAGCGTTTTGAAGCGGTTGCGCGGCTGCTTGCTGAGCGGAGTATCCGCTTTGCGCGATTCACCAATCCCGCCGTAGAAAATCCGGAGGCTATTCTCGTGGATGCTATTGGAGTTCTGGCAAAACTTTACGGCTTAGGCGCGGCTGCTATTCTGGGAGGGAGTTTTGTGCCGGTCGGCGGACATAATCTTCTTGAAGCCGCCGTTCACAGCATTCCGGTGATTTATGGTCCGCATATGCACAAACAGCCGGAAATCCTGAAAATCTTTCAGGAGGGCGAGGGAGGCATTCAACTAACAGAAAAAGAGCTTGCGTCAAAAATGGAGTATTTGATTTCACATGAAGAGGAGCGACGCCGTCTGGGCAATGCCGCCGCTCAAACCGCCCTTCAGAATCGGGGCAGCGCACGGCGCACGGTGGAATTTATCCGTCGGTTCACGGAACGTTCATGAAACTTTCAGCCGTTTATTCCAATCGCGTTTTTTCTCCGCATATCCGTTATGTTTTTGATTGGCTTGCGGAAAATCTCGGTATGGATGGGGCGGTCTATTTTTCTTATGATGAATTGCGGACAGCCGACTTGCGGGACTCTCTGCTTGTCGTTTATGGAACGCTGGAGCCGGTGGTTGCGATGCCGCACATTCACATTTTGGAATCGGATTTTTTTTCCGCGCAATATTTGAATCCGCAGAGCCTGCCTCAAACGCCGCTTGCCCGATGGAAGGATTTGCCGGTTCTTTTCGGCAGTTTGCCTCCATCGGGAAATTGGATAGAAGAGCGCGAGGGGAAAATCATATCGCATGCGGACATCATCGCGGGGATTTTTTTCCTGCTGACTCGTTATGAGGAGATTGTCATCAAAGAGCGGGATCAGCGTATGCGATTTCCTGCGGAGCGTTCGCTTCTCAAAAAGGAGGGGTTGCTCGAGCGCGCTATTGCCGATGAATACGCCGACCTGTTCGCCGAATGGACGGGGCGGGTGAGACCTGATTTTCGGCGAAAAAATCATTGGGGCGCGCATCCTTTTGCCCTTTATGTGACGCATGATGTGGATGCCGTCCGCAAATATTCTTGGAAAAATCTGTTGACGTCAGACGATAAAATTCGCGCTCTTTCAAGCCTTTGGGGTTTTATGCCAGACCCATACTGGACATTTGAAAAACTGGCGGAAACGGACGAAAAGTTCGGCATTCGCGCGGATTATTTTTTTCTGGCGGGAGGTAGCCATCCCCTCGATCGCCCCTATTCCATTCAAAACCGCCGCATACAAAAATTGATACATTATTTGAAAAAACGAAATTTCGGGATAGGAATTCATTTCAGCCTTTCGGCGCATCTGCGGCTTTTTGCGGAGGGCGCCTCCTCGGCGGAACGAGCAGAATCTTTTTCTCGGGAACTCGATTGTTTCAACGCCGCCGCAGGATGCCCGCCCGTCGGCAGCCGGCAACATTATCTGGGAATTCGCATTCCCGAAACATGGCGGCAACTGGACGCGCTTGGGATTCCGTTTGATACGACTCTGGGTTTTTCGGAAAGTCCGGGATTCCGCTGCGGAACATGCCGACCGTTCCGTTGTTTTGATGCAGAAACTGGACGGACGCTGCGTCTGGTGGAAATTCCGATGATTGCAATGGACGCCTCGTTCATTTATTATTTGAGGCTTTCGCCGGCGGAGGCTCTGGAACATCTGTGTTCGTTGATGGCTCGCGTGGAAAGGCACGGAGGCGTCTTTTGCCTGCTCTGGCATACGCATGTGTTCGGCGGGGATTATGCGGGCTGGGGCGGCGTGTATCGCCAATTTCTGGAAACCGCCGCCTGCAAAAATCCCTTTTTGGGGCATCCCATGAGAATATGGACGGAAAATGGCAAGATTTAGGTCTGCTCCTCCTCTTTCGATTTGCTATCTTCCATCAGCAGGGCGGCAATAATTTTTTCCGCCTGTTCGAGTTGCGACTCAAAAACAAAGACATCCGAAAAACCTTTTGCCGGCACAAAGATGCCGTCATAAGCGGCATCAACAAAAGGGACTTCCATGCAGTCAATTCCGGCGCCTTTGAGCGCCTCCTTGATGAGAGTTAGCTCTACAATATCTTGAGCCGTGCGGAGTTTCACCGTTTTTTCATTTATGCGTTCAGCGTCCATAGCGCAACCCTTTCATTTTCTTTCTTATGAGTTGATTAGAACACGCGGCGTATTTTTGTGTAAAGAAAATTTTGTTTGTTGACTCTGAGAATATCCTTTTTTATGTTACTTACTCGTTTCTTGTCTATGCAATTGAGGAACAGGGAAAATTTTGTGAAACTATTGAGCGAATTGCTGGCGGAGGGGGTTATCCTGTGTCCGCTGGAAGAAACAGAAAAATGGGCTGCTATTGAGGAATGCGTTCAAGCGTTGCCTCATGTGGCTTCCCGTAAAATTGATTTCGCCTCAGCCATGGCTGCCATTCGAGAGCGCGAGGCGCAAGAGCACTCCACGATATTGGATAACGGAGTGGCAATCCCGCATGGCATCCTGCCTGACCCGGCGCCGCTGGCTGGAGCGTTGGGGGTATCCCCCGTCGGCGTATCTTATGGCGTGGGCGCGCGAAAGGCGGGGTTGATATTTGTCATCGTGGGGTCGCGCTCCGTTCGGCGCGAGTATCTTGGAATTTTGGCGCAGATTGCGAGGCTCTTTCGCGGGCTGGATCTCAAAAATAAAATCATGCAGGCAAAACTGCCGGGAGACGTTCTTCAACTCATACGCGATGCGGAAAATTCTTAGAAAATTTTTTCCGCCAAAATTTTCAAATCTGCGGCAATTAAATCAGGTTTGGTTTTAAAATCTTTTGGTATGCCTGCGTTTGAAATCAGACAAGTTTTAAGGCTGGCTTTTTTCCCCGCCTGAATATCCGTTTCCTTGTCGCCGACCATCAGACTTTTTTCCATGATAATCGGGAGTTCTTCCTGCGCGCGGAGAATCATGCCGATTTTTGGTTTGCGGCAGGTGCAGCGTTCCTTGATGGTGTGGGGGCAAAAGTAGATTTTATCAATGCCAATGCCCGCGCTGCTCAATATTTTGAGCATCTTGGAGTTGACGCGATAAAAATCATTTTTTGTATAGTATCCGAGATTTATTCCGCCTTGATTGGTAACGATGATAATGAAATAGCCGGCTTTCTGAAATTGGAGAAGCCCTTCCACAACATGGGGCAGAATCTCAAAATCCGCAGGGTTGCTGATATAACCATTGTCCGCGTTAATGACGCCATCGCGGTCGAGGAAGAGCGCGGGCGCAGGGGCGGGCTCCGGGGCGGAAAGCGAAATGGGTTTGGGACAGTAAGCCTCAAGCGCGCGGTCAATTATCGCCGTTGTGGAAATGCCCTTTTTCATCGGCAGAATCAGGACGTCGCCCCCGTATTTTTGGACAACATCGCGGGAGGTGAGCTGTTCCGGTTTATAATCGCCGCCTTTGATATAATAAGATGGGCGCAAAATTTCCAGCGTTTTTCTCATGCGCCGCTCGCCATGAAACGTTACATAATCCACGCAGGCAAGCGCGGCGATAACGCGGGCGCGCTGTTTTTGCGGGACGAGGGGGCGCCCCGGGTCTTTATACTTTTTCACTGATGCATCAGTGTTGAGGCTGACAATTAGGCAGTCGCAATGGTGGCGGGCTTGTTCAAGGTAGGCAACATGTCCGGCATGAAGGATGTCAAAGACGCCATTAGTAAGTCCGACAATTTTGCCCTGCTCGCGCAGCGACGCCGCAATCCGCGCCAACTTTCCGCGCGTCATTATTTTACTTTCGCTAAGCTTTTCGGATTTTTCCATCTCTTACCGCTCAAAATGCAAAATGCCAAATCGCCACGGTTCCTCATTGGGATAATCGCTCATCTTTGACCAGTCGCTCTGTTCGCGCTGAGGCTTCTGGCGATGGCGGCGGACATTAAATCCCCACGTGGTGGCGGATGTGGGAACGTCATCCTGCCTCAGCACGGAAAAAGGGATTTTGTATTCAACCGCCCAATAATCCTTCCCCATGTGCACCGCGTGTTCAAACCAAGGCTGGACAATCCCTTTTTCCGGAAGGGTGCTGAAAGCGACGCCGCCTGCGGAGACAAAAGCCCGCGCAAAGGTTTGAAGGTCATGTTCGGGATCCAGAAAAATTTCCACCTCGTCATCGCCCCATGTGAAGGGAATGGGAGGCGACGCCAGTTTGACGAGTTTATCAAGGTTGGGTTCGGCGCAATGCACGCCGATATAAAGATAGTCTTCATCAAAAAGGGTGCGCGCCCATGTTTGCATCTGGGCAGGGTCGCCGCCCCTGTTAATCTTGAAATCAGTGATGTCATCGGCTGACATCCATGCCGTATCGTCCAACATCCCGTCAATTATGGGCGGATTTTTGGCAAAGCGGGCAACAGTCCGAGGCGGGACGTTGAGTTCGTGCCGGGATGTGAGGGTGATTGATTCGCCGGAATAGGTGTTGTAATAAGTTTGAATCAGGGCATAAGGCAGGCTATAGGATTCGTAAAATCGCGCAGGCGCTTTGAGCCTCACAGATACCCCTTCAAGACGTCCGGGCGCAAGCATGAGCGCCTGCTCTCGCGGTTCTGCCGTGAATGCGGGGTTCGGTGTCTCCCATCGCACCGTGTAAACATTTATTTCCTTCGAATAATTCCTGATGTAAAAAGTGTAGAGGATATCGAGCGGCTCAAGCGACGGGTCGGGTATCTGCCCGCCGCTGGGAGGCAATAGATAGAGCGACGCGCGGTCCTGCTCCTGCCTTGTGACGTAATCTGCCGGCTTAATGCTGCCGGCGGGGATGAGGGCTTCCGTGACGGTTGTCCCTTCGACGGAAACCATTAAGAAGTGGTGAAAGTATCCCACAGCGGGGGCGTAATAATCCATCCTCCCGGAAGCGTTGAGAATAAAACAACGCAAGCCGTCAACTTCCTCAAAGCAATATTCGTGTTCATGCCCCGCCATAACAGAGCGGACATTTGGATATTTTTTCAGGAGCGCGGCAAAGGCTTTCCAGTTGGATGCCCCATCCCGCCAGAGAGGGCGATGCATGAACACAAATATATTCTCGGCGGCGGCGTTTTTTTCAAGGTCGCGCTCCGCCCATGTCATTTGATCCGCGGAGATTATGCCGTAGTTCAGATTGTAATCTGTGTTGAGGATGATGAAGTGGCTGCCTCTGTAATCAAAAGAATAATAAAGTTTATCCTTTCCCCAGATTTCGGCAAAGATAGCCTGCAGGGGCGTTGTGGCGATATCGCGATTGCCCGGCACGGGATAAAAAGGCATCGTCAAATGCGCAATCTGTTTTTTGAAACACTCCCATTCCTTGCGTATCTGTTCAGGGTCGTAGGTGTATCCCTCAATCATGTTCCCCGTGTGAATGACAAAGGCGGGTCTGAGGAGGTTGATTTCCTGAACAAGCCGTTCGAATATTTCAGGGTTGTCAAAATGGCTGTCACCGAGAACGGCAAAGCGGAACTCGCCGGCGCCCGCCGCCGCGGCAAATATTAATATGAATATGATTAACTTTTTCATTTGAAATTTCTTTTTATATTTATTTTTCGAAAAGATATAAGCAAATCTAATAGATTGGAAAGTGTTCAATCAAATGAAATTTTATTCGAATGTTTTTTCATTATGGTTGAAAGGGCGGGCGCGGCTATGAGACGCAAAAACATTCAAATTTTTTGGCAAGGATTAATTTCTTGAATAAAAAAATTATGCCGGCAGTCAGCCTTGAGGGCGTTTGTTTTTCGAGGGACGGGCGCGAGGTTTTGAAAGATATAACATGGAGCGTCGGTCAAGGAGAGTGCGCCGCCATTGTCGGAGCAAACGGAGCGGGAAAGTCCACGCTTCTTGCGCTCATCGCCGGTTACATTTGGGCGCAAGAAGGCAGCGTGCAGGTTCTGGGAGAGACCTTCGGCGAGATTGAAATTGCGCGCCTCCGCGAGCGGATCGGCGTCATCGCCCCCTCGCGCCTGCCGGAAATTCCGCCATGGATGACAGTTGCAGAAATCGTTGCCTCGGGTTTTTTCGGGACAATTATCCTTCCCCCGCGCGAAAGCGTTTCGCGCAAAAGATGGAAAAGCGTTTACGGGATGCTGCGGACAGCGGGGCTGGAGGAGCGAGCTCAAGAATTATTCGGCGAACTCTCCACAGGCGAAAAGATGCGCACGTTGCTGGCGCGCGCCATGATTGCCCGCCACGATTTGCTTCTGCTGGATGAACCGACGGCAGGGCTTGATTTACATGCCCGCGTTGCTGTTATTAAAACGCTGGAAAGTTTGCATCAGCGGGAAAAACGCCCCGCCATCATCATGGTCACGCACCATCTTGAGGATCTGCCGCAAACAATCCAAAAAATTCTTCTCCTGAAAAATGGCAGTATATATGCGCAGGGGGATGCCGAGGCGGCTCTCACATCAAAAAATCTTTCTGCCGTTTTTGACTGCAAGGTTGAAGTGGCGCGCCGGTCGGGTCATTATTACACCATCGTCAGCGCCGAAGAATGGGTTTTGTAAAAACGGCAAGACCGAGTAGAATTCCATAAAAAATCAGCCCCGAAAGATTAATCTTTCGGGGCTTTTCCGTGGAGCGCTAAAAAAGATATTACTCGAAAAAGTGCCAGTTTTGGGCTGCTAAAGGAGCCGGCGGAACGCCGACAAATGTCCACGTTCCATAAGGACGCCCCGCATAAAATCCGGCGGTGGCATCGGGTTCCCAGTTGACCGCCTCAGCGGGCGAATCGTTGATGTAACCGATCTGAACGCCCCAGACTGTGCTGTCTGCGGGAAACGAATTGACCGGCGCTTCGGGAAGATTGAATGCCGAAAATGGAATCTTGTATTCGATAGTCAGGAGTTTTGTGCCGGAGTTGTAGGAAAATGCGCCTTGGTCGCCGACGGCGTTCCATGCGGAGGGATTATTAAATCCAGACTCGCCGGCGTCGTCCCAGACATAAACCTTATCGCCGGGTTTTGCAAAGAGCGAGATATGATAAACAAATGCGTCCATGATGCCTTTAGGGGCAAAGAGGAACTCATAATTATCGCCGCTAAAATTCGAGGTCGGGTCTCTGTAACCGTATGGCGGGGGAACAAATCCTGAATCCACGACAAAGCTGTTATTGACGACCTGATAAAGGATGTAAAGATAGTCCCTGTCGAACACGGCTTTGACGACGGGGTCTTCGGCGGCGGCAACGGTATTTAAATCGTGTTTGACAAAACCCGTGCAGCCGGGAGCAGCAGCGTCCGCCCATTCGTCCATGCTCACAACGCCGTCAATAATGGGAGCCTTTGTAAGTCCGGAGATGGCGTTGACATTGTAATATTTGACGGAAGGAACCGGTGGCTCCTCTGTGGTAAAGCCAACGATGATGTTGTCAAACTTCATCGTCACGCCGTTTAGCGGATAAACCACGGAACCGCCCGCCGCTGCCTGTGTTTCAACGCAGATGATTATCTTTTTAATTTTAGTCAGATCGCAGTCATCATCCCATCCAGAGCCGTTTCCATTGACGTCAGCATCCCACTTATCCTGACGCCAGCCGCTTGCGCCCCCATACTTCAAAGTTGATACATCCGTCCATGTTTCGATGCCATCGTATTGAATAGGCATAATGATTTGGTTCCATTCAGCATTGCTAGGCCAGTACCAGATAAGGGATAGGATGCGGCGTCCAAGATCATCTTCGAGATAGAGATGAGCCGTTGGGTTGTAACCGACGTCGAATTTGGCATCGCCATAAACAGCTATCTTGTAATATTTCGCCTGCGAAAAATCTAATGTTTCATCAAAGGTTTTAACAACGCCAAAGTTTGTATATACGGCGCTGATATCGGTTGTGTAGGTCATGCTTTTTGCGCCGGCAAAGGGGGTTGCGGTTTCAAGAGTGGGCGTTACAGTTCTCCCAAAAGCGCCGGAGTAAGCCGCCTGCAAGGAGGCGTCATCGGCATAAGATTCAAAGTCCTCGATGACGACTTCATTAAGAAGACCGGTATTTGATTCAAAGCGGACGTTGTCTATGGAGAAGTTAAAGGTTCCGGAGTTTCCCACATTGGCGGCGCGATAAATACGATAGTAAATTTTCTTTATCTTCTTCATATTGATGAAACGACCGGCTTTATAATGCTGGCTTTTCTGAATGTTAGAAAGCGTGAGGCTGCGAACGGAAAATATGGGTCTTGCAACGTCAAAAGAATCTGTATCCAATAAACGGGCAAAGCAGCCTTTTTCGTCTTCAAAATAGATGTGGAGTTCAAAACGGCTGTCTGCGGCGGGAACCTTCAAATCATATTTGAAGACTTCCATGCCGGAGATATCAACAGTTGCCGGCAAATCTTTGATGATGGAAACCTGATTCCAAACGGTTGCGTCAACATAATCATATTGGACGTCTAAAGAACAAGCGCCTTCGGTTTTGTCCGTTGAGTTATTTGTTAATGTGATGGTTTCAGTTTTTCCTGTAATGTAACTGAATGAATAATCCGTATTATCGCAGTTTTCGATAACTGTGGAAGTGGCGGCGAAGGAAAGGACGCTCAAGAGAATAAAGAAAGAGATAAAGCTGTATTGTTTTTTCATAAAACACCTCCTGAAGTGGTTTATCATCTCAAACATCAAATGAGATTGTAGAGGCAAAATTTCCGGTTGCGCCCTCCTTTCAAAAAAAACTAAAAAATAAAGTTTCCGTCCTTGTTAAAACGTTTCGATGCAATATAGAAATGCTCGTTTCTGTATGTCAAGGTAAATTTGTGTTTATTTCTTGCGCGGACGAAAATCTATTGTGCGGGCATCGCCGGGACGAATTTCAATGCCGTTTTGTGAAGCATAATTCCCGCCGATAACGGCAAGGTTATATTTGCCCTCCGGAAGATCCGGAAACTGATATACGCCGTCGGCTGAGGTTTTGTAGGACATGGTAATTGCCGCCATAAGGTTTGTGCTGTTCAGGCGAATCACCATGTCCGCCGCGGGGTTGGCGGGCTCGGCGGCGTCATAGATAACGCCGCGAATGGCGCCTCCCGCCTTCAAGAGGATGTCGCCGAGTTCCTGTATCTCGCCGCTTTTGGCTATTGTCTCAATCATTGTTTCAGGATACCCCGACTTTTCAAATATCAGGCGATAAACATCAGGCGCAAGATTTTCAAAAAGGAATAATCCTTGGCTGTTGGTGAACGTGACCTGTTGGTCGCCGATGCTGGCGCGCGGGAGCCGGGCGAGAATCCAAGTGACCTTTGCGCCCTCGATAGGTATTTTGCTCGAGGCGGCAACCACCCTGCCGAAAACGGAGCCGCCGCTGCCGATGGGGAAAATCGCCTCGGCAGGATCGCCCTCTTGCGGAATTTTCACCTCCGGCGAAAGCATAGTCAGATAGCCGGCGGCGTCTATGAGAAAACGGTAGGTGTTGCCGCGCACAAGGTTGTCAATGGCGAACCTTCCCTCGCTATCGGCAAAATCGCCGTAATTCATCCTGCCCCGTTCCGCGCGCAGGGTAAAGCGCCTGACCCCCTCGCCGGTGTTCGAGTCCACGACGCGTCCATGCAGCGATGCCAGTTCGCGGGTGTTCATAACCAGCTCCACGTTTGTGGAATCGGCTTGAGCGGCGACGGTGTTGGAGGATTCGCTTCCCTTGCGCGCGCTCACTTGAAATTTTCCCGCGCCAAGGTTGTTGATGCGGAATATGCCGTCCGCGTCGGAATAACCGCGCTGAGTGTTGTTGCCGCGTGCGATGACCTCCGCTCCAACAACCGGTTCGCTGTCCTTATTCACCACACGTCCCTCGATAAAATGAGGAGCGGTGAGCGTAATCTGCACATCGGCAAGTTCGCCGTTTTCGGGAACGCGGACTGTTTTGCGCGGGGAGGCGGAATAATTTTCCGCCGTTGCGGTCAGGTAATATTCGCCGGCGGGAATCTGTTCCATAAAGAAACGACCCTGCGAATCAGTTATCGCCCCTTTCTGCCCGATAGTCCGCCCGCGTCCACCAACATCGGCGGAAGGCGCGGAGCCCTGAACGCGCGCATTGGGAACAGGCGCGGGAGATTCTCCCGGAGAAAGGACGACGCCCGAGATGCGACCGCCGGCGCTCATTTTAATCTCGATGTCATCAATCGGCTCTTCGCTGACTGCGATGGGGTTAGTGGAGGCGTCGGAGAAATCCGCATGGCTGGCGCGCACAGTCAGGCGGGAGTTATTATGGACGTAGCCTTTGAATCTGCCATAAACATCCGTTTTCATGTTCTGTCGGTTTACGAGAAAAACGCGCGCGTCTGTTATGAAACGGACATCTGCGCCGTTGATGGGCGCGCTGGATGCGGCGGAGATAACGCGTCCGGAAATCGGGATGCCGCGTGTCATGATGAGGTCGGCATTTTTGATTTCGGCTTTATCTGCGGGCAGCTGCTTCTGAACGGGGCTGCCCGGTCCGCGATTGCCCGTTTGAAAATACCCTTCCATCTCCGCAAAAATGAGTATGGAACGGTTGTAGATTCCTGTAATAGTGTAGATGCCCTGTTCGTTGCTTTCTGCGGAGATGCCCTCATCATTAAAATGGCTGCGGATGGTCACACGAGCGCCGGGAAGAATTTTCACTTTTCCTTGTTCAAAGACCTTGCCGGAGATGATATAGCCGTCAAAAATTTTCAAGGCAACATCCAATTTTCTCAGATTCCGCCGCAGGTCAATCGGCGCGATAGGCATTGATTTCATGGAGTCTTTTTCTGCGGAAATCTCAAATAAACCGGGTGTGAGATTTTCAAAGCGGAACTCGCCAAGGGCGTTGGCTCTTGCTTTGAGCGGGCGAGCGGTGAAAGGCTCGCTTCGAATCTCTATGGTTGCGCCCTCCGCCGCCTTGCCATTGGCAAAGTAATACACCCCGCCTGCGATGATGCCGCCGTCGCCCTCCAGCATAATGATTTCAACATTCTGGGCGGGCGCCTTGATGTCTTTTTTGACAACCGGTGTAAAACCCTCCTTTGAGGCGGCAAGGGCATAGACGCCGGAAAAAAGTCCGTTAATGGCAAACTTGCCATTCGAATCGGATTTGACGGCAAGCATATCGGGCGGAATCTCATTGAGGAAAGCCTCCCAGCGCTTGTCTTCCGGCGGTCGCTGGCGGCTGGGGGAGATGGCGGCATTGGCGAGAGGCTCTCCTTTCATGTTTTTGACAATACCTGATATGGAAACCTCCCGCATGAGGTCAAAGTTCAGCCGAATCTCTTTGGATTTGCCGCCAGAGCTGCGCGCAATTTGTTGAACTGCCGCATGACCTTTGGCTCGGGCAAGCACGGCATAATTTTTTCCGTGCGGTACTTTTATTTCATACTGACCGTCTTTTTTTGTGGCGCCGCGCCCTGCCTCATCGCCCTGAATCCCCAGAGCGAGATTTTCGATTACCGTTGCGCGGATGTCTGCGCCGCTGAGCAATTCGCCCTTTTCGCTGCGCACCGTTCCAAAGATGCGCAGGAGATTAGGGGTTGAGGCGATTTTTTTATCTGCGGAGCGGGGGCGTTGTCTCCGGACGGTTTCCGTTGTCAGGTTATTTTTCGCAAGCGCGGTCTTGATGGGCGCTTTTAAGGTTGGGACGTCGGCGGGCGGCGGGTTGGGTTTCGGTGTAGGCGAAGGGGTCGCCGCGATGGAGGGCGAGGGTGAATTATTCGCCGGTTGCGCCTGATTTACATACCAGACGAAGGCAAAGATGAATAATAACGCCACAAAAGCCGCGACTGGGAAAAACCACGCATTGTTCCTCATCCGAACTAAACCCCCTTCATAATATGACCAGTTAAAACCGTTTTAAGATTGGAAAAAAATATGGCGGAAGGCGTTTTTTACTTGATGAGACGAAAACCATGAGCAGAGATATATGAGGTAAATTTAGTCAATAAACAAGGGAGATATATATTTATGGTTGTGAAAGTGGTTGCCGCCGTGATGGAAAATGATGGCAGGTATTTCATTGTCAAGCGCCCTATGAATGGACAGCTGCCGGGCAAGTGGGAATTTCCGGGGGGAAAGATGGAGCCGGGGGAATCGCCGGAAGAATCACTCCGCCGGGAGTTGATGGAGGAGTTCTCTATCGAAACGGAGGTCGGTCATTTCATTGGCTCGCACGAACATCAATATGAAATACCGGGTTTAAACAGAATTAACCTCATGGCGTATCGCGTGAACCGCATTTCAGGCGATATAGTTCTCAACGAGCATACTGATATGGCTTGGGTCGCGCCGGAAGAGATGCTGCAATATGAGTTTGTGGACGCAGATTATTTTCTGGTCGAGCATCTTCGCGCTGGGGGTTGATTGAGTGCGTTGGTAGCGTATGCCTGCGCGCCGTTTCAGGCATAATGCAGTTGACAGGCGCAGCGGGAAATCTTACGAAAATGCAGTTTTTGATTGATGAAGCCGGCTGATGGTTGTTGCAATCATTGACTGCGGGATGGGATACCCTTGCAAAATTTTCTTGATATGGAAAGGAAATAAAAATGCCCGATCTTCGCACCGTGTTTTGCGGTTTGAGATTTGAAAATCCCTTCGTTTTAGCGGCGGCGCCCTCCACAGATGATTTGGATATGGTGCGCCGAGGCTACGAGGCGGGTTGGGCGGGAGCCGTCATGAAAACCACCTCCGTGCCGGGAAGCGCTGTGCCGCTCAAATACCCGATGATTACGGGTCTGACGCATGAGGGTCGGCGCGTGGCGGCGATGGGCAATATTGACCTCATCAGCGAACATCATGCGGACGAAGTCTGTAAACGGATAGCCGCGCTTAAAAAGGAATTCCCGGAAAAGATTACAATCGGCAGCATCATGGGCTCGCAGCGCAGCGATTGGGAGACGCTTGTTGGCATGTTGGAGCAAGCGGGAGCGGATGCGATCGAATGCAGCTTCAGCTGCCCGCAGGGGACGCTTGGTTCCAAACCGGGCGCCATGCTGGGACAAGATGTCAAACTGGTTAAGGAAGTGACCGGCTGGATTAAAAAAGCGGCAAAGAGATGTCCTGTGGTCATCAAACTCACGCCGCAGGTGGCGGATATTGTTGAAGCGGCGCTCGCCGTCAAAGCGGCAAAAGGCGACGCCGTCTGCGCCTCCAACACCATACCCGCGCTGATGGGCATCAATCTGGATACGCTTCGTCCCATCCCCGATGTTGGCGGCATGACCAGCTACAGCGGGCTTTCCGGTCCCGCCATCAAACCGATTACGCTGCGCGTTATTGCCGAGATTTCCCGCCATACAAAAATGCCGATAACGGGAACGGGCGGCGCCTCCACTTGGCAGGATGCCGTAGAATTTATGCTCGTGGGCGCGCGCAATGTTCAAATGTGCACCGCCGTGATGAAAGAAGGGTTTCGCATCATCGAACATTTAAAGGATGGACTTTCTGAATTCATGGAGCGGCATCAGTTCCAAAAAACGGATGATTTTATCGGATATGCCCTTCGATTTATTACCACGCATGATAAGTTGCCAAATATTTCAAAAGGGCTTTCCGTTATCGAAGATAAAAAATGCATCCGCTGCAACCTCTGCTATGTGGCATGCCGCGACGGCGGTCATGCGGCGATTGAGATGGATAAAAAGCGCCGACCGCGCGTAATTCGCGAAAAGTGCGTAGGTTGCGGACTCTGCCTTGCCGTTTGTCCGGTTGCCGGATGTATCCGCATCGAGCCGGACGCCGCCTGATGACATCGCCGGCAATTAAAGAAAAAACTTGCATACCTTTTTTATGAGGAACTAAAGTTGCTCCTTGTTGAGTTAACAAAAAATGTTTTGCCAAGTGAGCGTTTTCTTTTACGGAGGAGATGAGCGATATGTTGAAGAATTGTGCGATGGTTATCCTGATGATGGTAGTCCTGTCCGGGCTTGCCATCTCGCAGGAGATTATTATTGAATCACGCCAAGAGGGCAAAAATTACAAAAATTATTCGGAAACCAAAGGTTCCTGGTATGATAGCACCGCCAAAAGCGCTGCGGAGGGTTGCTCGCCAGAAACAATAGGTTCGCGTTATGTGGATCTTGAGAAAGGCGTTCCAGATAGCGAGGCTCGTTTCACGCCGGAACTCCCTCAGGCGGGGCTTTATGACATCTTCACCACATGGGGACGCAGCGGCAATGCCTTACAGGTAAAATATATTGTCAACACCGGAACGAAAGAAGAAGTTGTTATGATGGATCAAGCCGGTTGGGGCGGCACTATTCCGGTTAATGCCAACGTCTGGATTCCTATCGGGACTTATGAACTGCCCGCCGGAACATCGGCTTATGTGGCTATTCAAACTTCAACTGCAAAAGGCAAACCGGATGGCGTCAATCTCAACAGGATTTATTCCGATGCCGTCAAGTTCGTGGTCAACACAACGGGAACAAAGGTGACGCCGCCGACTCCGGCGCCTGCTTCTGCTGCCGCCTCAGCGCAGGTTTCCACATCGGCTGCCGTTGCTCCAAGCTCGGCTCAATACTCGCCCTTCAACGCGCCCGCCCCAGGACAGCCTTCGCCTTTTAATCTGCCCACGCCTGCGCCGACGCCTGCAGCGGGTCTAACTTCTCCATTCGCAGTTCCTTTGGCGGGCCCGGCGGCTGCCGTTCCAGTCGGCGTTTTGCCGTGGCTGGCTTCCTATCCGGAGGCAATCCAGAGCGGCAAAACAGCAGGCAAATCCATTCTGCTCTTCTTCACTTCGCCGGGCGGAGCGGCACAAGATTTTGAAATGAACACCCTGAACGCCCCTGTTGTGAAAGTCATGCTGTCCCAAAATTATGTTTTATGCAAACTTGACATCGCCCAGAACAAACAAATTTGCGATTATTACAGCGTGGCAAACGCGCCGGTGATTGTGTTCTTGGATTCAAGCGGCTATTCCCGCGCCCGTATAGATTCGGTTCTTACGGTGGATCAAATTCTGCCGGAACTGGAAAAATACAAATAAGACAGGGCTTTCCGAGCGGCTCAATCCGTCTCCAGAATTTCCGGGGAAAAATAAATGTCTTTTTCGGTCAATGAAGTCACCTGTCTTTTGGGCGGGAGAAATGTACTTGATAAAGCGTCTTTCCGCTTAGGCGATGGAGAAAAATGCGCCATAGTCGGCGAGAACGGATCCGGCAAATCCACGCTGCTCAAATGCATCGCTGGTCTATTAACGCCCGACTCGGGCGAGGTCTCCTATTCCAAAGGCACAACCATCGGTTACCTGCCGCAAGAGTCGGCTCTGGATTCAAGCCGCACGCTTCGCGAAGAACTTTTAAGCGTTTTCGACGAAGTCCTTTCCGCCGAGGCGGAGATGCGGGAGCTGGAACACCTGATGGGCGAAACCCCGCACGATTCGAAAGAGTTTGAGAAAATATCCCATCGTTATGACGACCTCCATCATTTGGTTCTTCATCGGGGCGGATACAGCCTTGAATCGGATGTGGGGCGGGTCTCCGCAGGTCTCGGCTTCACCGCCTCAGACCTTGACAGACCCTGCCGCCAGTTTTCCGGCGGATGGCAGATGCGCATCCTTCTTGCCAAACTCCTGCTCCAACAGCCGGATATTTTGCTTCTTGATGAGCCGACCAATCATCTCGATCTTGAATCCATCCTCTGGCTGGAGGATTGGGTGCGCAATTCGCCGTGCGATGTCCTCATGGTCTCGCACGAACGCGCTTTTATGGATAATCTTGTTGAGCGGATTTTTGAACTCCACCTTGGCATGTTGTGGACGTATCGCGGGAATTATACGAATTATCTGGAGGAGCGCGAGGAACGTTATGAGAACATGCGCCGCGCTTACGAAAATCAGCAAATCCAGAAAAACCAGATTCAGCGGTTTATAGATAAAAACCGCGCCGATAAAAGCCGGGCGGCGCAGGTGCAAAGCCGAATAAAAATTCTTGAAAAAATGGACGACCTGCCGCTGCCGCCTTCGTATAAAACTATCCGCTTTGCGTTTCCACAGCCCGAACGCGGCAGCAAGGAAGTTGTTTCATTGGTGGATTGCGACAAGTGGTATGGGCCCCGCCCTGTCTTGCGTCCTTTTAATCTCAATATCTACCGCGGCGACCGCATTGCGCTGGTGGGCTTGAACGGAGCGGGCAAATCCACGCTGATTAAAATGCTGGCGGGGACGGAGCTGCCCAGCCACGGAAAAAGGGTTGTCGGGGCGAATACCGTTCTTGAGTTTTTCAGCCAATATCAATATGAAGACCTCAACCCAGCGAGCGATGTTTTGAGCAGCGCTCTGGAACGCGCGCCGCTTGATCAGAGCGCGAATGTGCGCGACCTTTTGGGCGCGTTTCTTTTCAGCGGCGACGATGTCTTCAAAAAGGTGCCGATTCTTTCCGGCGGGGAAAAAACTCGGCTGCGCCTTGCGCGGATGCTTTTTTCCGGCGCGAACATTCTCCTTCTCGACGAGCCGACCAACCATCTGGATGTCGCATCGCGCGCCACGTTGGAACGCGCCTTGTCGCAATATGAAGGGACGATTGTTTTTGTTTCGCACGACCGCGTGTTCATGGATCGCATCGCCACAAAGGTGCTGGAAATCCACAATGGGTTGATTCGCCATTATCCGGGAAATTTCACAGATTATATTCGCGCCAAGCAGCGGGAAATTGCCGATGGATTGATTGAAAGCGCCCCCTTCATGATTTCGGATGGGCGTATACATTTTACCAGCTCGCTTGCCGCCTCTCATGATGAGCGCTTAGCGGACGCCGCCTCATCTAAGAAAAAATCCAAAGAGGAAAAACGGCGCGAGGCGGACGCCCGAAACGAATTCAATAAAAAGAAGCGTCCCCTTGAAGAGGAGATAAAAAAACTGGAGCAAACCATTCACAAGGCAGAGATGCGGATTTCCGAAATTGACCAGCTTCTTGCACAGCCGGATGTTTACACAAACGCGTCGCGTTGCGCCGAACTTGTTTCCGAAAAAAAATCCCTTCAAACCGCGCTTGAAAAATCTTTGCCGATTTGGGAAAAAAAGAACCAGGATTTGGATCGCATAAAATCTGAATTTAATCTGCAAATCTGAATTTATATTTCATCTGGCACTGCGTTAAAAAATTATTTTTGTTGATATCCTTGCCGTCAATATGTCTATACCTTTATATTATTCTCGACAGACAAGGATGAAAAAAATGCCCACAGGACGAGAGCGGATTAGGTCGGCGATTCAGTGCGAGGCGGTTGACCGCATTCCATGGACGCCGTTTGTGGGATGCCATGGCGGGGCTCTAATTGGCGCCACAGCCGATGATTATCTTAAATCGGACGATATGATTTTTCAGGGAGTATCAGCCGCAATTGAGCGCTACAAACCGGATGGCATCCCCATTGTTTTTGACCTTCAAATTGAGGCGGAGATACTCGGATGCGATCTGGTTTGGGCGGCGGAAAATCCGCCTTCGGTTTCCTCGCATCCCCTTGAGGCGGGAAAACGCCTTGATGAATTATCCATTCCAAAGCCGGAAGAGGGGCGTCTGAAAACGGCGCTTGCCGCCGGTAAAAGATTGCGCGCGGCTTATCCGGACATTGCCCTTTACGGTCTGGTCACCGGTCCTTTCACGCTTGCGCTTCATCTTTTGGGGACGCAGATTTTTATGGCGATGTTTGACGACCCTGCGGGCGTTCGGCGGTTGATGGGATTCTGCCGCGATGTGACATCGGCGGTTTCTGGATATTATCTGGACGCAGGCTGCGATGTGGTTGCGGTTGTGGACCCCATGACCAGCCAGATAGGACCGGAGCAATTTAAAGATTTTGTGTCGCCATTTATTTCGCCCGTATTCGAACAGATACGGCGGCGTGAGGCGCTCGGCTCTTTTTTTGTTTGCGGGCACGCCTTGCAGAATATCGAGGCGATGTGCGATTGCAAACCGGATAATGTTTCGATTGATGAAAACATCCCGCTTGATTTTGTGAGGGACGTCTGCCTGCCGCGCGGGATTTCCTTCGGCGGCAATCTTCGCCTGACAACGGTGCTGCTGCTTGGCTCGGCGGCGGATGCGCAGCGCAACGCCCTTGAATGTCTTGAGATTGGCGGGGCTCGCGGATTCATCCTCGCGCCCGGGTGCGATCTGCCTTATGCCACGCCGCCGCGCAATTTGGAAGCCGTGGCTCAGATTGTGGCGGATCCCTATCAGCGCGATGTGGTGCGGGCGCTCGCAAGCGAAACAGCCGCCGGAGAAACGCTGGACATGGCGGATTATGGTCAGGCGGATAAAGTGATTGTGGATATCATCACCCTCGATTCGGAAGCCTGCGCGCCTTGCCAGTATATGGTTGAGTCGGTGCGGGCAATCACACCCGAATTTGAGGGCATTGTAGAATGGCGCGAACATAAAATCAAACACCGCGAATCGGTGGTCTTCATGACCTCGCTCATGGTCAAAAACATTCCAACGATTTGCATAGACGGCAAAATCACATTCGTTTCGCGCATACCGGCGCGGGAGGAATTGATTGCGGCGATTCAGCAGCGCATTTTTGAAAAACTGCGCATGAAAATAAAACGCAAACGCGCCTCGATTTTTATCCTTGGCGATGGCGGCGAAAAATGTCTTGAAATCAAGAAAAACGCCGAAAAAGCGATTTTAGAATTAGGCGTGGATGTGGATGTGGCGATTGTGACCGATGAAAAGGCGATTTATTCTTTTGGCGTTTCCCCCATCCAAACGCCAGCCGTTGTCATGTCCCGTTACTCAGTCAAATCCACACGCACCGTGCCAGAACCGATAATTATCAAAGAATGGATTAAGGATATTCGATGAACCGCATACCTGTTTTTCTTCTAACCGGATTTCTGGGAGCAGGGAAGACGACGCTCCTGAATCACCTGCTGGGGTTGCCGCTCTTCAGCGAAAAAAAAATCGCCCTCATCATCAACGAATTCGGGACGCTCGGCGTTGACGGACGGCTCGTGCGTCCGGGCAGCTGGGCAAAATTCGAACTCAACAAAGGCAGCCTTTTTTGCGTTTGCATAAAAACGGATTTTATAAAAACGCTTTCAATAATTGCCGATGATATTCAACCGGATTTGGTCTTGGCGGAGGCAACGGGCGTGGCAGAAACGCGGGACATGCTGGAGATGGTTGATGCACCGAACCTTCGCCAACGTTTTGAAATCAAAGCAAACATCACAATTGTGGACGCCGCAAATTTCACAAAGGTTGCGCCGATGCTTAAAGCGGCGGTTTCCCAAGTGGAATGGGCGGATGCGCTTGTCATCAACAAAAGCGATCTGGCGGGAGCGGACGAGTTGAATAAACTGCAAAAAGTCCTGCGCTCGCTCAATCCCGCCGCCCCCATTATCGCCGTTGAATATGGAGCCATCCCGGCAGATTTCATATCGGAATTGAAACACATCGAGCGGACAGGCGCGCTGATAACATCCCCGCCGCCTCAGATTTTTTCAATCTCTTTCAAAACCGCCAGCATTGTAAATCGCGCCCGATTTTTGGATGCCATTCAATCATGCGGGGAAAACATCCTACGCCTTAAAGGATTTATCAATTTTGGCGGCGGCGCCAGTTTTTTTGAAATCGCAGGCGAAAAAATAATCGAAAAAAAACCAGAACCAAACGCCGCATCGGAAACCGAATTCGTTATTATCGGCTGGAATATTCCAAAAAACGAACTTGAAGAAAAAATAAAACAGAGTTTTTGAAAGAAAGGAATTGAAAATGAACAGACGCGAATTTTTGAAGAATGCAGCAGCATTGGGCGCGGGCTCGCTCCTTGTTTCATCGTGCGCCAGGCTGGGACTGGGCGCGAAAAAAGAAAAGGATGCCGCCGACGTGGGCAAATCCTTTTCCTTTGTCCACATCACGGATCAACACCTTCAAGCAAAACGCGCGGGCGACAAAGGTTATCTCAAATGCGTCGAATCCGTGAACGCCCTCGAACCGCGCCCCGCTTTCGTCGTCATGGGCGGCGATATGCCCTTTGACGGCAATTACAACACAAAGGAAAAATTCATCAACGACACGAAACTTTTCAAAGACATCTCAAACGAACTCAAAATGCCTTGGTTCCCCTGCATGGGCAACCATGACGTCCTCGGCTGGCACCCGCGCCGCAAGGTTGATGTGAACGACCCCGACCTGGGCAAAAAGTGCATCATGGATTTGCTTGATTGGCCCTCGTCCTATTACAGTTTTGATTACAATGGATGGCATTTTGTGATACTGGATTGTATCAAAGGCGTGATGCTTGAAAGCGGTCCATCGCAAGTTCATGCCATTGACGATGAGCAACTGGAATGGCTGGCGGGGGATTTGGGCGCCGCGGCGGACAAGCCGACAATTGCGTTTGCGCACGTGGCGGTGTTCTGTAATGAAGGGCAGATTAACGCCGACCCGGAGGCAAAAGCTATGAGCGGCATGGTGTTGAACAACAGCAAGGCGTTGCGCTGGATTTTGGAACGGCACGGCGTCAAGGCTTTCGTGCAGGGGCACAGCCATCGCGTGGAGGATTATTATTTCAACGACGTTTGGTATGTGACCAGCGCGGCGGCAAGCGCGGCATGGTGGGCGGGCGTCTGGACCGGCTCAGATTTCGGTTACACCCTCTTCAATTGCTGCGGCGACCGCCTGACATGGGAGCATAAAACGTTTGATTGGAGCGCCCACCTTGAGGCAAACGATGAACTGGAGCGCAAGAAAATAAAAGAGTGGAACGATTTTCACGCCGAACAAAAACGCCTGCGTAAAATCGAACAAGAACGCGGCATCGCCATGAACCGCCTTCCCCTTCCCCGCCTCCACACCCCCATAAAAATAATTCACTAACAAAATTTAATGATTGACCCCCGCTGGGGGTCAATCATTAAATATCGTTAATATTGTGGCGGTCATTCTGTTTTGAAAGGAGAAAAATATCATGGCGCGGCACAAACGTATTGATCTCCCCCATTGCCTCTATCATGTCATGTCCCGAACTAATTCCGGCGATACGGCTTTTCATAATCGCGCGGACAGAGATAAATTCTTTTACTACCTCGATAAATATTCCCGCCAACTGTCCTTCCGCATCTTATCCTTCTGCCTCATGCCCAACCACTTTCATCTCCTATTGGAAAGCGGAGAATCCGCAAGCCTTTCCGAATTCATGCGACGCCTTCTCACCGCCTATACAATATATTTCAATCGGCTCAGAAAAAGACGCGGACACCTTTTTCAAGGAAGATTCAAAAGCATCGTCGTGGACAAAGCGGAATATCTCATTTCACTTTCCCGCTATATCCATTTGAATCCGCATAATGAATCGCTTAATATCCCTTTTGAATCCTACGATGGTTCGAGCCTCAGATATTATATCAAAGGAAACGAGCCGTCATTTTTGGACACGTCGGAGATTCTTGCATGGTTCAAAAACAACAGAGCAAAATACGCCCAATATATTCGCAAAGGTTTGAACGAAGAAATCCACTTGCCGATTTTGGAGCAGCGCTATCTCGGCGGCGCTGTCTTTGTTCAACGCTTACAAAAAAGGATTGCTTCGCACGCGCAAAAAACAAGCCGAACGCAAATGGGGCAATCATCCCAAAACCGAACGACAGCGGATGCCGAATCAAACCGCGCAAAGGAATTGGAGAAAATAGTTGCGGAGCATTTTCATTTGCCGGTTGGACAAATAAAGACCAGAAAAGCGGCGAAGGGAAGTCTTGGACAAGCTCGCAAGGCAATGATAGCATTGCTTGCTGAAACATTGCCATGGACATACGTTCGAATCGCTCAACACATGGGGCTTTCAAATCAAAGCAACATCTCTTACCATCTCCAGCGTATTCAAAAAAATCGCGAAATGCAAAAACATTTGGAAGAAATCAGAAAGCGTTTGCATAAATGAATATTAACGAAATGCCGGGATTGACCCCAAATGGGTTTTAACGAAATGCCGGGATTGTCCCCAAAGGGGGGAGGAATGGTAGAGGGATTTTTGGCGATTGATAAGCCGGAGGGCCCTTCCTCTCATGATATTGTGGCAATGGTTAGGCGTCTTATCCATGGGTCAAAATCCGCTAAGGGCGATCCAAAGACGGGACACTGCGGAACGCTGGATCCTTTTGCATCCGGTCTGCTCGTCCTTGCAATTGGAAAGGCGACGCGGTTTACAGAATATCTCCTTCACGGGGACAAAACCTATGAGTTCGCGCTTGCGCTGGGCGCAACTTCCGACACGTATGACCGCACCGGCGCGATAACTAAAAGCGGTGACGGCGTTTTGGTCGAATCGCTCACGATGGATAAAATTCAATCGGCGCTTTTGGCATTCACAGGCGAGATTGAGCAAAAGCCTCCGATTTTTTCGGCGGTCAAAATTAAGGGTCGAAAGTTGTATGAATACGCCCGCTCGGGCGAGGACGTTGCCATCAAACCGCGTCGCGTTGTTATTCGCCATCTTCGGCTTCTGTCAATGGAAACGCCGCATCTATTGCATTTTGAGGCGCGGGTCAGCGGTGGCGTTTATATCCGCTCTCTGGGGCATGATATCGGTCAGCGTTTGGGCGTCGGCGCGTATGTTCATTCGCTCCGCCGCACCGCCATCGGCGATATCGCTTTGTCGCAGTCAATCTCACTGGGACATCTCGAATCTCAGTGGCGAAAAAAAATGATTTCCATCCCTGACATTTTTAAGGGGTGGGAAAGGGCGGTTTTGTCAGGCGAGGATTTGGCTCGCATTCAAAGCGGCAATTACATTTCCGCCGAAGACGGCATGGCGATTTCGGCTGAAAAGAAAAATCCCCTTTTGCTTTTGGATGCATCGGGGGATGTGATTGCTCTGGCGGAAATTAAGATGGCGGGCGATGGAGCGCGCCGGTTGATTCAGCCCTTTAAGGTGTTTAAGCGATTTTGATTACCACTCGATAACAACGGAGCCCCATGTTAACCCGCCGCCAAAGGCGACAAGGGCGATGAGGTCGCCTTTTTGAATTTTGCCTTCCTCAAGAGCCTCCGTCAGCGCGATGGGAATTGACCCGGCGGAGGTATTGCCGTAATTGGCGATATCGTTAATCATAATCTCCGGCGGGAGTTCCATCTTGCGCGCGGCGGCGTCGAGGATGCGGTAGTTTGCCTGATGAGGCACGATAAGTTTGAGGTCTTTGACGGTGTGTCCGGATCTTTCAAGGGCTTTTTCCACAGATTGAACGAGGATGCGCACGGCGAATTTGTATACTTCGTTGCCTGCCATTTTGATGTAATGAAGCCCTTTATCAATGGTTTCGTGAGTGGTGGGCAGGCGGGAGCCGCCGGCGGGTATGACAATCATTTCCGCCATGGAGCCGTCCGTGCCCATATAATGGCTGAGGATGCGTCCCTGCGGGGCGTTGGCTTGAACAATGGCGCACCCGCCGCCATCGCCGAAAAGGACACACGTGGTGCGATCCTGATAATCGGTAAAGCGGGTCATTCCATCCGAGCCGACAACAAGCGCCGTGCGGCAGACGCCGTTTTTGATAAATGAGTCGGCGACAGTTAATCCGTAAACAAAACCGGAGCAGGCGGCGGCAATGTCAAAAGCGAAAGAATTGACAGCGCCGAGTTTGTGCTGGATATGGCAGGCGGTGGCGGGACAGGGGGTATCGCCGGTGAATGTTGCGCAGATGATGGCGTCAATATCCTCCGGACCGATGCCCGCCTTTTTCATGGCAATGCGAGCGGAATTGACGCCGATGTCGGAAACAGATTCCTCAGGACCCAAGATACGCCGCTCCTTGATGCCCGACCGGGTGGTAATCCATTCATCGGTGGTGTCCACGATTTTTTCCAATTCGGCGTTTGTAAGACGTTTTTCTGGGACATACATGCCCGTGGCGATGATGCCGGAATGTGTGATTTTGCTCATAACATCCTTCCTCAGATTTTTAAATCAATTTTTTCCAGGAGCTCCATTTCCTGGATGATATGTTTGTTCAAATTAATATTCACGATTTCACCCGCCAGACGGATGGCGTTCATCATTGCCCTTGGATCTGATTTGCCGTGGCAAATGATGCAGGCGCCGTTCAGACCCAAAAGCGGCGCGCCGCCGTATTCGGCATAATCCACGCGTTTTCTGAAATTTTTGAAAGCGGGTTTGACGCCGATGGCGGCAAAACGGGAGATGATATTTTTGGATATTTCCCCTTTTATCGAACGCAGAATCATGGTGGCGATGCCTTCGCCAAATTTGAGAACGATGTTTCCGATAAAGCCATCGCAGACGATGACATCGAATTTATCTGATACTATATCCCGCCCTTCTGCGTTGCCCCGAAAGTTAAGGGACGTTTTTTGTAAGAGTCCATAAGTTGCTAAAGTGAGTTCGTTGCCCTTGATTTCCTCCTCGCCGATGCTGAGCAGCCCGATTCGGGGTTTTGCTCGACCAAGTATATATTTGGCGTAGCAATGCCCCATGACAGCGAACTGCAGAAGATTAACCGGTTTGCAATCCACATTAGCGCCGGCATCTATGAGGACGACTGAATGTTTCAGCGTGGGAAGTATGGCGGAAATGGCAGGGCGCGAGACGCCGGGCAGCGGTCGCCAAGTAAAAAGGGCGGATGCCATAGCAGCGCCGGTATTGCCTGCCGAGACAAAGGCGTCCGCCTTTCCCTCTTTGACCAAACGAGTGGCAACCGCCATGGAGGAGTCCTTCTTTTTGAGGGAATCTTTGGCGTGCTCGCCCATCTTAACCTTTTCAGATGCAGGCACGACGGTGATTTTGGGGCTGGAAAACCGTCTTGCCTTCATCAGACGGTTGATGTAGCGGGGATCGCCCACTAAAAGCAGTTCATAGTCGAACCGTTTGGCTGCCTCCATGGCGCCTTCCACGGCGCCGCGGGGACCGTAATCGCCGCCAGCTGCATCAATTGCAATACGCAAATTGCTTCCCCCTCAAATAATGTTCCGGGAAAATGAGAAAATACCCTTTGGCGGTGGTTACTCGACGACCTGAACTTTGTAAACTTTTTCCTTGTAAGCCCCGCAGGCGGGACAAATTCGGTGGGGCAGTTTGGGCTCGCCGCATTTGGGACAGGCTGTGCTGTTATATGCCTTCAACTTTTTATGCGTTCTCGCCTTGTCGCGGCGCAAATTGCTGTGACGTCTCCTTGGAACACCCATTTTTGAAAATACCTCCTGTTTCAACACCGTAATTTAATTAAGAATTGTTTTAATCTTTTCTTTCCAATCGGATGCCTTTTCTTCCATCGCGCCCTCATCGGGTTTTTGTTCCGGGGCGCACCTGCAGGGTTCTTTGTTTAGATTGGCTCCGCAGCCCGGGCAAAGCCCGCGGCATTCGTCGCCGCACAGGGGATAGTCGGGTAAATCTATCAGAAGCAGTTCTCGTATATCATTATCCGGATGAATGAATTTCCCTTTGAAAAACCCCACATCCTCCTCATCGGGATCAACGGCGCTATCCTCAACGTAATCCTCCTGTTTTTTGATGAAAAACATGGAGAATGATTTTTGGATGGGAATCTCCACCTTTTTGAGGCAGCGGATGCAATCCATGCGAAAGGTGGCGTCGAGGTTGCCCTCCATTAAAACCTTATCTTGCAAAAGAGAAAAGGTTACCTGCCCCTTGATTCTGCCGAGTATTTCGTAATCTTCGCCGTCGGCAAGATCAAAATATTTGGGGCTATGGTCAAGGACAATAGTCTCCGCCCCCTGTTGTAATTTTTGAACGTCAATCTTCACAGGTTTTACCACACAAAAACGGCTAATCGTGAAGACCGCCTTCCATCGCTGTCAAGGGAATGTTAATTAAAAATGATGATATTTTTAGAATATAACGGATTTTGAGAGGCTTCACGGATTTGCGTTTTTGATGTTAAAAGCGCCCACTTTTTATCATTTTTTGGCGGTTTATTTTAAAATGCAAAAACTGGCGCATCCATAAAAAAACGCCTCTTGTGCAATGCCATATAAATCAATGGTTTCTATTTGCCGCGAATAAAAAAAGTTTCCATTTTTGTCTTGCTATGCACATAAGTCTCATATATTCCCCCCAAACAGAATTTTTATGTGAATATATTTCACATCTCCAAAATCGTGAATTTTTTATTTTGTGAGAGGGCAGGTGGAAAATCATAAAATGCATCGTTTGATTTTCCTTAAGAAACCGACCCCTTAGGGGACAAATCCGGCAGAGCCGTCCATGGCGGCGGCTTTGGATTTTCGTTTTTGATTTTGCCGGAAAAATACTTCGCCCTGCTCCGTATCATGCCATCCGCCATTTTTCCCGCACCTTCATCCGCAGGGCGCAAACGCTCATCCAGATTTCAAAAGATTTTCTTCCGCCAATAAAGGAGTTTAATAATATGGGCACAAACGCCACAAATCCTAAAGAGGTTTCATCAGACGTTCCCTTATCCAAGTCTGGTGAAACCGCAACAAATCTTAATGGAGCAAGTAAAGGCAACGGGAACGGCAAAGATAAAACCGCAACTGCTGAGACGCAAACAGGCAAGCCGTCGGCGGGGAGTTCCGCCGCCAATCGCAAACCCAAACCCCGCTGCCGTTCCCTTGGTCCTGTCGCCAACCTTGAGGAACACGTGCCGTCAGACTGGTGGCGGCGCGTTTTCAATGCGTATTATCTTAAAACAGACGGGGATGTTGTTGAAGATGAATCCATCACAAAGGATGAAGTTTCGCAATTCATCCAAGTTCTGGGTACGCCTCCGCAGGATGCGATGATTCTTGACCTTTGCTGCGGACAGGGGCGTCATACGCTGGAACTTGCCCGGCGCGGTTATAAGAATGTGCATGGCGTGGACCGTTCACATTATTTGATTCAGAAAGCCAAAACACGCGCCAGAAAGGAAGGACTTTCCGCCAAATTTCGCGAAGGCGACGCTCGAAAAATTGACTTTCCCGCCGACACCTTTGACTTCATTCTTATTCTTGGGAATTCCTTTGGATATTTTGACACGACCGCCGACGACCTCCGCGTTCTGAAAGAAGTATTCCGAATCCTCAAACCATGGGGGAAAATCCTGATTGATGTCACGGACGGCACTTATATCAAATCAACCTATGACCCGCGTTCATGGGAATGGATCGGCGATAAATATTTCGTCTGCCGCGAACGCTCCCTTTCGCTGGATAACCAGCGCCTTATCTCGCGCGAAATCATCACCCATGTGGAAAAGGGCGTTCTTGAAGACCAATTCTACGCCGAGCGGCTTTATGATAAAGAAACGCTTCAGAGTCTTTTTAATACGGCAAAATTTTCAGACACCGTTTTTCATGGAACCATCACGCCGGATTCGCAGCGGAATCAAGACTTAGGTATGATGGCGCAGCGTCTGATTGTGACCGCGCAGGTTAAAAAAGAATGGACGCCGGTCAAGCCGAAAACTGCCAAACCGCAGATACGTTCCATAGCTGTTATACTGGGCGATCCGCAGAAAAAAGACCCAATCAAGCCCGGCGCTGTCTTTGACGATGACGATATTTACACAATTGACCAGCTCAAATCCGCGCTCAAAAACGCAGATAACTACAATGTCACGTATCTTACCAATCACAACACCCTCATTTCAGACCTTGTGAAACTGGAGGGCAAGATTGATTATGTTTTCAATCTGTGCGATGAAGGGTATAACAACGAGGCGCGAAAAGAACTTCACGTCCCCTCGCTCCTTGAAATATTGAATATCCCATACACCGGAGGCGGACCTCAATGCCTTGCCTACTGCTATGACAAATCCCTTGTGCGCGGAATCGCCGCTGAAATGGAGATTCCCGTCCCGCCGGCATTCTTTATCAAACCGGAGGACACCACATTTGAGTTTCTTGTGGACTTCCCGGTCATCGTAAAACCTAACTTCGGCGACTCTTCCATCGGCATTACACAACGCTCTGTGGCTTTTGAATTGGAGCAGCTAGTCAACGCCATCACCGAAATCCGCGCAAATGTCGGATACGACAAACCGATTCTGGTGGAGCGTTATCTGACCGGCGCCGATATGACTGTGGGAATTATCGGAAATCCGCCTGAAAACTATGTTGTTTTGCCGATTATCGAAGAGGATTATTCAGGGCTGCCCGCAGATCTGCCGCGCATCTGCGGATATGAGGCGAAGTGGATGCCCTCCAGCCCTTATGCTTGTCTGAAATCAAAACCCGCGCAGCTGCCGCCGAATACGGAAAAATTCATTGTTTCTTGCTGCCTGAAACTCTTTGAGCGCCTTGAATGCCGCGACTATGCGCGGTTTGACTGGCGTCTTGACAGCGAAGGCAATCCCTACCTGCTTGAGGTTAACCCCAACCCCGGCTGGTGCTGGGACGGGCATCTTGCCAAAATGGCAGGCATCTCGTTTATCAGCTATGCGGAAATGGTGCGGTTGATTCTTCTTGCCGCTGAGATACGCCTGAAACTTACGGATGTTTCCTTTGGCGCGACAGACCTCTTGAACGCTCGATGAGATGTAAAAGGTCAGTTACGAATTAAGCCCTTTGAGAAAAACTCGAAGGGCTTTTTTTTTCCTTTCCATCCATCCTTCGGCTGTTATATCCATTTGTTCAATGAACATGAACAAAGGCTGCCCAAAACGCGTGAAGCAAATCAAAATCAAAATCGCCCTCCTTTATCTCTGCCTGATAGGCGTGTGCGGCGCTTTTTTGGCGGAGAAATATCATGAAAGGTTTCAATCCCTGCGGCTCAAAAAGGATTTAAACGCCTGCGCCGATGCTTTTTTTAACATTCAAAAAAAGGCGGGGAGCATCCTAAAAAATTCCGCCGACGGCGCAAATTTCAGAAAGGACGGCTATCGCTTTTCAAAACAGATCCCCGACGAATGCAAGGAATTTTTTGATGACTTCAGCGCCGTTCAAACGGAAGAACCTCCATCAAGTCCGACCGTCCGGCTTTGTCTGGAAAGCGGCAAGCCCTTCCTCATATATTCATACACGGGCGGCGGCGATGGCATAGCCTTCAATATTCAAGGGACGCTCTCATGCGAAAACCTAAAAGAAAAAATCTCATCGGCTGTATCCCTGAAGGAATCTCTGGACATCGTCTGTTTGAAAAAAAGGGCGGACACCAGATATTTTGACACCATTGACACCACCCTGAAGGACCGCTTTGAGAAACCGATAGTAGATAATCTCCATGCCGTAAATTCGTTAAAGGCGCTTTTAACGCGCGAGTGCAATACCTTTTACCGCCACCTCTTTGAACGTTTTTGTTATGTGATGAACCTGCCGCTTGCCGATGACGCAAACGGCGGACTGCTCCAGATTATGCTCTCCTATGATTCGAGCCGCATTGGCGGCGTCGCGCGCATCGCCGATGTTATCGTATATATCCTCCTTGCCCTTGCCGCGATTCTGCTGATTAATCTCGCGCTGACGTGGAAGGAATTCGGCATGAAATTGGCTCGGCGGTTTGTGATTATCTTCATCGCCGCAACCATTGTCCCAATATTAGTTGTCCGATTTGCACGCATCGCCCGCACCGACCGCGGCGCGGAACTCATCGGCAACGTGACGGAGGTCAACATCCGTCTTGGGATGATGCTCAATGAATATCTGGCGGCGCTGGAGGAACTGGCGCAAGGTGGCAATCCATCTGATGAGATTGCCGCTTTTCGTGATAAAATTTATAAATCTCGCCGGCAGAAATCAGATATGGATTCCGGGCAGAAGTCAGACAACTCCGCCATTTATTTAAGAGAAGGCGCCCTTTTTATGGAAAGCCGCAAAGACGAAAGAGGCAGGGAGCAAATCGTAATCGGGATGCCGTTGGATGCGGAGCTCGCCTTTCAGATGCGGCGTCACAAAACCGCTGATTTTGCCGTTCTCATCGGCGAAAAGGAATATATCAACACCTCAAAGGATGCGGATATCCCCTTTGCCCTTGATGCGGAAGAAGCGGCGAGCGCGCGGGATTTGGAAAGTTTTGTCATCTATCGCAAATCAAAACGCGGACTTCCCTATTCTATCTGCTATTCGCGGCTGTATGGATACGTCGGAGATGAAATCGGCGGCAAAAAACCCATCGGATGGCTTGCCTGCGCCCTCAACCGCGCCGCCTATCTTTATTACAACAAACTGGAAGATAACGATGTTGTGGTGAGCGTTATCTTGCTGATTATGATCGCCTTTACGGCGGGGTGGTTTTTGGCGCGGGATATGATAGGTCCGCTTTCGGAGATGATAAAAGCGGCGGGCGCCGTGGAATCGGGAAATTTTAATGTGACTATGGATGTGCGCGCAAAAGATGAGTTCGTTGACCTTGTCAATTCGTTCAACCGCATGACGCGCGGGTTGCGCGAGCGCGAACTTCTGCGAGATGCCTTCCGCATGTATGTCAATCCGCAGCTGGCTGAGGAGATTATTCGGCTGGGGCGCGTGGACGCTATGGCGAAGGGCGAAAAATGCATGGCTACCGTTCTTTTTGCGGATATTCGCAATTTTACCCCTTTTGCCGAGGGGCACTCACCGGCGGAAGTGGTTCAGTTGTTAAACACATACTTTGCGGCAATCGTGGATATTATCGCCAAATACGAGGGGCGTTTGGATAAATTTATCGGCGATTGCGCGATGGCGGTTTTTGGGGATATTGTGAAACATGAGGACGATGCCCTGCGGGCAATCTGCGCCGCTATTGAAATCCGCGAAGCTGTGGCAAAAATAAACGCCGAGCGGGAGGGTGCGGGTCTGCCGGGCGTTCGTTTTGGCATCGGCATCAATACAGGCGAGATGATAGCCGGAAACATCGGGTCAACCCTTCGCTCGGATTTATCCGTTATTGGGGATGCTGTCAATCTTGCCTCGCGTCTGGAAGGATTTGCGGGCGCGGATGAGATTATCATCTCGCAGGCGACCTATGAAAAAGTCGAGGCGCATGTCATCGTGGAAAACCCAAGCCAGATATTCGTCAAAGGAAAAAGCGACCCGCAAACGGCATACAACCTTGCGGGGCTTAAATCCGATAGCCCTTTGCAAAAAGGCGCGGCAAACGCTTGAGAGATCTGGCGGTTTTTTATTGACCCAAACGAGGCTCAAGGCATTAATCCCATATTAATCGTTTTTGGATAAGAGGTAAAGCAATGTTTCAGATTATTGTGACAGGAGCGTGCGGACGCATGGGGCGCGCCATTCTTTCGTGCGCGGCGCAGGAAAAGGATTTTGAAATCATCGGGGCGTTAGAGGCGCCGGGACATCCCGAATTGGGCAAACCCGCAACCGCTGCTCCTTCTATATTTATAACGGATAATCTTTCCGCGCTCAAAGGACGAAAAGGAATCCTGATTGATTTTTCTTCCCCTTTTGCAACGATGCAGATTCTCCCGCAGGCTCGGGAAGCGGGGATGCCCTGCGTTATTGGGACGACCGGTCTTGCTCAGGAGCAGGCTGCAAAATTGAAAGATGCGGCGCGCGATATTCCCATCGTCTTCTCATCTAATATGAGCGTCGGTGTGAATCTGCTTTTCAAACTTGTGGAGGAAGCGGCGCGTACGCTGGGCTCCGCATATGACGTGGAGATTTTTGAGATGCATCACCGTTTCAAAAAGGACGCCCCGAGCGGTACGGCAAAGTCGCTGGTTGAGGCGGCGGCAAAAGGGATGGGGCTGGATCCCTCCCGCGACGTTGTTCATGGACGCAATGGAATCGCCGGCGAACGCCCCATCGGACAGATAGGCGTTCACGCCCTCCGCGGCGGCGATGTTATCGGCGAGCATAATGTGATTTTTGCCTCCATCGGCGAGCGCATTGAGATGGGGCACCGCTGCCATAGCCGCGAGACCTTTGCCCGCGGGGCATTGCGCGCCGCGAGGTTTGTTTATGAACGCGCCCCCGGACTCTATACCATGCGCGATGTGTTGGGTTTGTAATAATTTTTTTTTGGAGGTTATTTATGTCAGAAGAGGAAAAAAAAGAAGAGTGTCCCAGCTGCGAGGATACCCAAAAAACTTCCGCTCTGCCGCAGGCATCCATCATATATCTTGTGGAGTCTTTCTTTTATCAAACCATGATATCGCTCGGAAAACAGATGAACCCAATCAGCAAAAAGTTCGAGCGCGATCTCGAAATCGCCAAGTTTCATATTGGAATTATTGAAATGCTTCAGGAAAAAACAAAAGGGAATCTGACACCAGAAGAGGCGGAGCATATTAATGAAATTCTTCACACGCTCCGTCTTGCCTATTTAGACGAAATGAAACGCACTTAGCTTTTTAAGGAGAAATGAGCGATGAGAAAAAAATGGATTCTTTGGACGGCATGCGCGCTATTTGGCGCATTCGTTCTGGTTTCATGCGGGAAAAAGGAAGAGGAATCGAGGGCGCAGCCCGTCCCGACCGCGCCGGATATTCAAACGCCGGCAAAAACTCCGGAACCGGGCGTATAATTTGAGGAGAGGGACGTGAAGAAGGAATGCATTATGACAGGGCTCATGGCAGCCCTGCTCTAGGCAAACCTTGCTCCGGCGTTAGACCTATCATCATCGCCGCAGGCAGTGCGCGAGGCGCTCGGCGAACCAAAGAAAATCGGCTTTGCCGATGCCGCGGGTTTTGAAACGCGGAACCTATAAGATCGAGTTTCGGGAGGGGTTAAAAGACGGCTATCACGTCATCAACCCACAGGGAAACCTTATAACCCTTGACGCCCTTTCAAAGATTCACCCCAACAAAAAAGTTAAAGAAATGACCCAGCGGGATCTTCTCGCGCAGGCAAATTTTTCAGTGGATGAGAAAGGCGTTATCCGAACGGGCGAGCCTTCGGGCAAAAGGGAATCGGCGTGGGACAAAATCAACGAATGTTTTCGCAAACGGAACATCGGTGTCAAAGCGGAAGGCATTATGGATGCCGTCGGCAAAAAGAAATGAGATAAGGGCGCAGAAGTTTATTATTCCCCGCCCAGCCATTTTTCAAGGATGTGTCCAGAGCGTGCGATTTTTCCATCGCGCGTTATTATAGCGTGTTTTGTCACGCCCTCGGCAAGCAACTCCCCTGTCCGGTCGCGGACGATTTCATAATGAAAAGAGATACTCGCGCCGGATAACTCGGCGACTTTTGTGCGTATGCGAATCAGGTCGTCATAGCGCGCGGATTTTTTATACTGGCATTCTGCGCGAACGACCGGCAGGACATATCCCAAATCCTCGAAATCTTTGTAAGCATGACCCGTCTGGCGCAGGAGCTCCGTGCGCCCGATTTCGAACCAGACAAAATAGTTGGCATAATAGACAAATCCCATTTGGTCGGTGTCGCGATAGGTTACGCGCACGACGTGTTCGTTTGAAAAATTAGACAAAACTCTCCAATCTCCGCTTCTATATGTCTTATAGTTTTAGATGTCCAGATTGCGTACTTCGGGCGCATGTTTCTGGATGAAACGCCGCCGTTCATCCACCTGTTCGCCCATGAGCGTGGAGAACATCTCCTCCGCTTGAACGGCATCCTCAATGGTAACCTGCAAAAGGGTGCGGGTCTTTGGATTCATGGTTGTTTCCCACAGCTGCTCCGCATTCATTTCGCCAAGACCTTTGTAGCGTTGAATAGTAACTCCGCGCGCCCCGATGTTTTTGATGGTTTCCATTGCCTCGCGCAGAGAATGCACCGGATACTGCATTTCCTTTTCAATAACCAAAAACTGCGGCGGAACCTTTTCGTGAGAGTTGTTGTCAATGTCATAATACGAGGTGTCAATTTCCATGCGCTCCATTTTATCCAGAATGCGCTCAATTTCTCTGGCTTCCAAAAATTCCACCACGTCGTATTTGATTTTACGCTCTGCCTCGGCAACAATTTTTTCATCTTCGCTGACAGGATCCCCGGAGAACATATCCGGTGTGCCGTTGTTTTTTCCGTTGCCGTTATCATCTTTTTCGGCTTCGGGCAAAAATTTGGCGAGTTCCTCTTCGGAATAGGCATAAAGAGTGACATCGCTTGATGAAACCTGATAAAGCGGGAGTCGCCCGTCTTTTTTGCGGAGTTTTAAATAATCTTCAAAGGGAAGCCCTTTGCGCCGAATCGTGCGCGCCAATTTTTCAAGGTCGAGGACATAATTCAAAAGTTGTTTAATCTGAGCTGTCGTTAGCTGAATGCTTTTTTTGCGTGAGCCTGTGATGAAGAAGGAGATAGATTCCACGCCCGCGTCCATGAGGAAGCGGTCTTTGTCCTCATCCTTTTCCATATAGATTTCAGTTTTGCCTTTTTTAATTTTATAAAGCGGAGGCTGCGCGATGAAGATGTGCCCTTGTTCAATAATTTCCCGCATCTGGCGATAGAAAAAGGTCAAAAGGAGCGTGCGGATATGAGCGCCGTCCACGTCGGCGTCGGTCATGATGATGACCTTGTGATAGCGCAATTTGGAAAGGTCAAAGTTGTCCTTGCCGATGCTGGTGCCGAATGCGGTGACCATAGTGCGGATGGCTTCGTTGGCAAGAATCTTATCCACCCGCGCTTTTTCAACATTGATAATCTTGCCGCGCAAGGGGAGGATAGCCTGATAATGGCGGTCGCGTCCCTGTTTGGCGGAGCCGCCGGCGCTGTCGCCTTCGACAAGATAAATCTCGGAAAGCGCGGGGTCTTTCTCCGTGCAGTCGGCGAGTTTTCCCGGCAGAGAGCCGATTTCCATAACACTTTTGCGGACAATCTGTCGGGCTTTTTGAGCGGCGTCGCGCGCCTGTGCCGCCAGAATAATCTTATCCACAATTTTGCGCGCATCAGTCGGGTTCTCCTCCATGAACTCCATGATGGATTCATAAACGAGGTTTTCGATAACGCCCTGAATTTCGGCATTCAGGAGTTTGCCCTTGTTCTGACCCTCGAACTGCGGCTCGCTCAGTTGGACGGATAAAACGCAGGTCAGACCCTCCCTCAAATCGTTGCCGCTTATTTCGCTTTTGATTTTTTTCATGAGGTCGTTTTTTTTGCCGTAATTAATAACGGCGCGGGTGAGCGCCCTGCGAAAGCCCGAAAGATGCGTGCCGCCGTCCCGTGTGTCTATATTGTTCGCAAAAGAATAAATATTCTCATCGTAAGAGTTGTTATATTGGAGGGCAACCTCAACCTGGATTTCATCCTCGCCGGAATGATCCGCTTTTTCGTAAGTCTTGGATTTTTTGAAATAAACAACCTTATTGTGAACCGTGTTCAAATTGCGATTCAGATATTTGATGAATTCGACAATGCCGCCGTTGAATTTGAAAATGGCGTTTTTGCCCGTGCGCTCGTCATCCAGCGTAATCTGAAGTCCGGCGTTGAGGAATGCCAGTTCGCGGAAACGCCGCGCCAGAATGTCATAAGAAAACTCAATGCTGTCAAAGATGGATGTGTCGGGACGGAAACGCACTTTGGTGCCGGTCTTTTTAGAAATGCCAAGCTCCTGCACAGGCGTCTTGGCAATGCCGCGTTCAAATCGCATGAAATAAATTTTACCGTCGCGCTTGATCTCCGCCTCTAACCATTCGGAAAGAAAGTTGACAACCGAAACGCCGACGCCGTGGAGTCCGCCGGAATATTTGTAGGCGGCTTTATCGAACTTGCCTCCCGCATGAAGAATGGTCAACACCACCTCGAGCGTGGATTTTCCCTTTTGCGCCTTATCATGATGCGGAGCGACGGGAATGCCGCGCCCGTTATCCGCAATGGTCACGCTGTTGTCATAGTGAATAGTCACATTGATTTTATCGCAAAAACCCACCATCGCCTCGTCTATGGCGTTATCAATGACCTCATACACAAGGTGGTGCAAGCCGAGCGAGCTGGTATTGGAAATATACATAGCGGGACGTTTGCGAACCGCATCGCGTCCATCCAGAATCTGGATATTATCCTCCGTATAGGCGCCCGATTTTTTAGTTTCTTCAGACAATGTTAACAACTCCTTATTAGCTGGAACCAGAGGAAATTTGGAAAATTTCAACCCCGTTCTTTTCTCACAAATTCAAATAAATATTTATTCCCTTTTGGCAAAAGAGTGTCAAGGAATTCTGATGGGAATAGCAAAAAAATATATTACGCAACATAAGAAAAATCAATCATATGCGATTATGCGGCAAAATTATTTCTTTATGCGTTGGCGATATTTTTCAGAATTGAAAGCGACCAGTTTTTCCCAAAGAATTCTGCCTTCAATGTCGCAAAATTCGATAGAAAAATCACGAGTGAATTTATGTTAGATGTGATTAATCTGGTTAAATTTTGAAAAATATTGATCTATTTCTTGCCTTAATTCTATTCCTGCTTTCTCAAAACAATCCAGCAATTCTGTATAAGCGCCATCACCTCCCAGAAAATTCCAAAATTCATCTGCAACTTTTAATTCTTCATCCAAATCCAGCATACCTTTCAGCGTCCATCTTTCATAAGGTTTTGGCTCATAAGGGTTATATGGAATCGCAATGTAAGAGTGAACAGTTGCATTAGGTTGATTAGACATATAAATTGCAACCCACTCCAACAACGTTCTTTTAAAATCCTTGAAATTACTTACATTGGGCTTGGCTGTTTTAAGATCAAACAAATGAATTGAACCATCCAAACCTTGAACAAACAAGTCCACTTTAACAGTTTTCAATATGTTCGTTTTTCCTTCATCACAAACACTTCTTATCCTTGCGATTTCCTCAGTTTTATTCGGGGCTTTTCCGGTTGAGAGTTCGTTGATAATATGTTGTATTTCACTTTGTGCTTTTTCACTTATTGCATTACCAACTGCAAATTGTTTTTGAGCAACGGGAAATTTCAATTTTGCCATCGTTTCAGCAACTGGTTCAAAAATAGATGTTCCAAAAGTGGTATTTAAGGAATGTATAAAAGAAAATAATGCCATTCTATCACCGCCAAGAAGGCGAAAATGAAAAGGCATATTGTTAGATTCGGGTTTATAATTTTTGAACTTTTTTCTAAGGCAAGTTATAATAACATCAATTATTTCTTTTTTTTGAGTATCATCCATTACTCAACCCCATGTTTTTTAATTCAGATAAGGCAAATTCAATAGCTCCTCGCCAATCTATTGTATCGCCGATTATATCTTCTATTAATCTGATATTTTTTTCGTTTAATTTTAATTTAATATTATTTTCATCCATAACATTCATAATATCCTCAACCGATAATGAATATATTATTCTTTCTTTATTCATTTTGATTTTCCTTTAAATGAAATATCGTTTCTGCGTATGAAGACCTGTCTTTTTCAACCCGGCAAAGGACAGGCCGCTCGAAGCGGTTCACAATTCTCATGTTGCACAACTCGGCTATCCGTGGATATAAATTAAACTTATCATTTGCGACCAAGAAAATATTGTAATCTTGAACAAGATACTTTTTGCAATTTTTTAAAACTTTTGAGATGTCATTAATATATGATTCCCGAGCGTCTTTCCCCTGCCCTTTTTTTAGAGGGCCGATTTCAAAATTATCATAACGGTCAAAACCAAAAATTTCATATGCATACGCATGTTGTTCATGATAATCTATAAGCCCAACATAAGGCGGACTTGAGAAAATTCCTGATATTTTTTGCGATATTAAATTATTATAAAATGATGCGTTTCGCTTTTTGGTTTCTTCAAATATATTTATATTTCGACTGTCACCAATTATGCAGAATTGAATAGTATCCGTTCTTAATTTATCAAAAATTTTTAAACGGTTGAGAGTATCTTGCGTATAGGTTTCCCACCATTTCATTATTGAGAAAATGGGCTTGCAAATTTTGCCGTGTTTTTTGCAATAATATGTAGTGGTTACAGGTTCTTTTAATGTAGCTAAATCAGCATGCGTTGTCGCCCTGCAAGAGCGAACTGTCCTGCTGAGAATAATAGCTAAGACTTTTTTTACATCTGCATCGTCAATTTTTTTTATTTCATTAAAAATGAAATCAACCTCATTGCGAACCGGATATAATAGCCATTTTTCCAAAAAATTAATATTTTTGTCTTGAAGAATTTTTATGCGGTATTTTTCAACCAGTAATTGGTATGTTTTTAAGAATTCTAATTCTTTTTTCTTTGAATATTCATATTCTTCAATAACCCCTTGATTGACTTTCCTTTTATATTCTGGCGAAGGAAAATTGGTTGAATTGAATTTTGACAGTTCTTCCAATAAACATTCATCAAATTCTTTGTAATTATTGGAGTCACAAAATTTTAATAGGTTTTGTGTAATATTATTTATTGATTCAGATATTTTCGCAAAAGAATGTTTTTCTATCTTAACATTGCTTATCAGTGTGTTGAATGGAGAAATGTCAATTCCAATGGCATGCAAACCCAATTCATTGCATTGAACAAGAGTAGTTCCACTTCCACAAAATGGGTCTAATACTATTTCGCCTTTTTTAAAGTAGGCTTCTTTCTTAAATTCGTCGCTATGTGAATCTAAAAAATATTCAACTAATTGAGGAATAAATTTCCCTTTATATGGATGAAGCCGATGAACATGCTTGGTTCTTTCTGCTTCTGTATATTCGATAAATGATAAATGCCAATTCAAAGCTCTTTTCGATAATATCTTTTTTTCTTTTTCTTTGTTTTGAATATCATAATAATTTTTTAATTCATTCATATCTACCAAGAGATTTCCATTTTCGCCAATTTTTGAAATTCGTCCATATTGGATTAGATATGAAATGTTAGATGTCGTGACTTTTCGATTTAAATACTGTGATGCCCATTTGCTGGCTTCTCGTAAATCCATAAAAAATTCTTGGTTATGTTTAAGCAATGTCAACTGTGTCATGATTTGCTATCCTCGGATAAACTTTGATTATGTTATAAATATTTGCGAACCTCGACAATGTGTTTTTCAAACTTATAAAAAAAGCATATGAATTCTTTTACGGTGATTTCAAGGAATTCTTTTACTTGAACTTTTACTTTTATTATTCCCCTTGACTTTGGCAGGGGGGAGGTTGAGAGCGTCAAATATTAGTTTGTTGAGATGGAAAGGAGACGCCATGACTGTTTATTATCCGAAAAGAATTATGCTTGCCCATACGCCCACGCCGATTATGAAACTGAAAAAACTCAGCGCGGAACTGGGCGCGGAATTATACGTCAAACGCGACGATATAACCGGTCTGGAACTCTCCGGCAACAAGGTGCGCAAATTGGAATTTCTGATAGCCGAAGCGGTTGATGTCGGCGCTGATACTGTGGTCACCTGCGGCGGCGTGCAGTCCAATCATTGCCGCGCCACCGCCGCTGCTTGCGCGCGCTTGGGCTTGAAATGCCATCTCATTTTACGCACCGAAACCCCTGCGCCGCCCTACGATGGCAATCTGCTGATGGATTATCTTTTTAACGCTGATTTCACATATATGCCGCGTCCTGAATATAAAAAAAATGAAGAGATTGGGTTTGAATCCGTTTTGGATGGCATCCGCGCCAAAGGCGGAAAACCTTTTTATATTCCTGTGGGCGGGTCTGTGGCGATGGGATGCTGGGGATACACGCGCGGGTTGGAAGAGGCGCTGATGCAGCTGTCGGAACGCGGCATCCGCAGGGCGCATTTTGTCTCGGCGCTCGGCTCCGGCGGAACGCACGCCGGTCTGGTGATGGGGCGTTATTTGCTGGAGCGTCCGGATGTTTCCATTACCGGTTTCAACGTTTGCGATGATCCCGAATATTTTTATCAAAAAACCGATCGCCTTATAGAGGAATTTTCTGAAAAGTTTAAAGTGGAGATACATGCTTCCCGCGATTCGCACAGCATTATTGACGGTTATGTCGGTCCGGGCTATGCCCTGCCGTATCCGGAGCTGATAGAAACCATCAAGATGGCGGCGCGGGTAGAAGCGCTCATCTTAGATCCGGTTTATACCGGCAAGGCGTTTCACGGGATGATTACGGAATTGCAAAAAGGGCGTTTCCCCAAAGAGGACCCGATTGTGTTCATTCACACCGGCGGCGCCTTTGGGCTTTTCCCCCAGAAAGCTGAATTTGTTTTTTAATTTTCAACAGCCCATTATCAATCTTCAATTATGACCTCCTATTTCATCGAGACACACGGCTGCAGCCTGAATCAGTCCGATTCGGAGTTCATGGAAGGGCGGCTCGCTGAATCGGGATGGGAGCGGGCGGAATCCGCCGAGAGCGCGGATATTGTTATTCTGAATACGTGCACAGTCAAAGACCGCACTTATTACAATTTCCTTAACCGCCTTGCGTTTTATGAACGTTTGAGACGACAAAACGAGCCAAAGGGCAAACCTGTCCTTTTGATTGCCGGCTGCATTCCCCGCGCCATGCCGGAGGATGCGCATTTGAGCGATTATTCCCTTATCGGTCCGAATGCAATTGGGGAAATAGCCGAAGCGGCAAATGAGGCGCTGCGCGGCGGGAGGGCTCGGCGTCTTGATGCCGAACGAGATTTTTCACGGCTCAATCAACCAGCGCGGCGTCAAAACCCCGTTATTGAGATTCTGCCCATTTCGCGCGGATGCCTCGGCGAATGCGCCTATTGCCAGACGCGTCTGGCGCGGGGGCGGTTGGTTTCTTATTCGATGGAGGATATTCTAAATCGTTTGCGGCGCACGTTGGATGAGGGGGTAAAAGAAATCTGGCTGACGGCGCAGGATGCGGGCGCGTGGGGTTTGGATGCGGGCAACACGCTGCCGAAATTACTGGGTGCTATCAGCGCTCTTGAAGGCGATTTCCGCGTCCGCATCGGCATGGCAAATCCGAATCATATATTGCCGATTCTTGAACCGCTTTTGGATGTGTTTAATGACAGGCGGTTTTTTCGTTTTCTGCATCTGCCGCTCCAAAGCGGCAGCGACCGCGTCTTGAAGCTGATGAACCGCGCTTATAGCGTTGGGGATTATTACAAAATCTGCGAGGCGATTTATACTCGCGACTCTGAGTTCAGCATTGCCACAGATGTCATTGCTGGATTTCCGGGGGAGACGGAGGATGATTTTTTGGAAACGTTGGAAGCGCTTGAACGGACGCGCCCCGCTGTGGTCAATCGTTCAAAGTTTGGCGCTCGACCGAAGACGCCCGCCGCTCTTATGCCGCAGCATCGCGCCTCCATTATCACGGAACGCTCAGCGCACCTTTCAAAACTGGTGGAGCGGATTTCTCTGGAAAATAATCGGCGATGGGTCGGGCGCCGCTGCCGCGTTTTAATTGATATTGCAAAGCGCAAAGGAAGCGTTATATCCCGCAACGATTATTACAAATCCATAATCATATCGCATGAAGGGCGTTCGGCGGAAGAAATTGCCCGTCTTTCTCCGGGATTTTTTTGCCGCGTGGAATTAGTTGAAGCGAGCACATACCATTTAATCGGCAACCCTTTTCCCGCGCTTTGAAGAATCAGTATATAGACTTGATTTTGGCTGCGGGGTAATAATGGGCAAGGATTTCGCGGAAGGTCTTGCCCTCGATTGCCATGACAATTGCACCAGTCTGGCACATGCCCACGCCATGCCCCCAACCGCCGCCTAGGAAGATGAATTTTTCCGGACGGTTCGATGGTCCTTCCGTATCCACCACAAAGGCGGCGCTTTTTAGCGGCGGGTCAAAAATCTGGCGAATGGTTAACTCGGGACCGGTTTTATAAACGCCTTTTTCACCGATAAACTCGACTTCAATCATACGTCCAGAAGGACCGCGTTTAATAGCCTTAACCGCAATGATGCGTCCGACATCCTTTTTCACCGCCACGCTCGTTGTGACTTCATCGGCGGTGAACACCCTTTCCCATCGGAAATTTTTTGATGCCCACGCTGGCACTTTATGTTTATTCGGGTTGCAATAAACATCGGGGTCTTCTTTGAGCCAGAGACGCAAATCATCCTCTTTGGTCAGGTCATATTTGTGCTTTTTCTCGCTGTCAAATATGGCGGTGTTCCAATACCCCTTCTCCTCAGAACGGCTGGGCCAGACGTTGCGGATATCCTCTGTATGCCCGCCGCAGCAGGAGGCGTAATAAGCGGCGAGAAAATTGTCTTCGTGTATCAAAGCGAGCCCCCGCGTGGCGCTGACGGCTTCATCAGAGGCGGACGTGCGCTTTACATTGCCCGTAAATGCTTGCGATTCCACATCGGAGCCGATGTCGTTATTGGGTCCCGCATATTTGCCTGTGACGAGCGCCATCAAAGCCTCAGAGCGAGCCGCCACCGCTTGAGCTCGGAGCGCCTCCTGAGGTGAGGTGGAGCCTATCTCGGACGGCACAACGCCGGCGAGGTAATCTTCCATTTTCATCTCATCCACCACTTCCATTCCGCCTTTGTGGGAGATGCGGATTTCAAGACGTCCCTCGTATGTGCGATCCTCAGCGTTTTCCCACCACCAGCCGACGCCGTAAGGGACTTTTTTGATTTCGATAACGCCATGAGGCGTGGCAGCCTCGAGAACCAGTTCAGGCAGCTGTACCTTTTTCCCGCCTGCCTCGACTGTAATTATCCCATTCTTTTCGGATAATTTAATCGGGGTTTTCTCCGGCAAGTCCATGACCTTTTCGCCGCCCATCGTTTGCAAAACCCATGCGGTCTGGGTAACCATATCCAGTTGATTAGTGGATTTAATCAGCAGCACGCGGATGTTGGGCTCACTGATAATGTCGTCAAGGGCTATCGTTCCCTCGCTTCCGTTTGCTTTGAAAATGAAACTTGCGGCAAGTATGAGCGGAAATAGGAATAAGAAACTCCATCGCTTTGAAATCAACATCATGATTCTTTTCCTTTTCTTGATTAGATTTTGTTCATATCAAAATAGTGTTGGTATAAACAAGGCGTTGTTGTCCTGTCAAACGCAATTTATATCGCGATTATGCCTTTGCAGAAATGCAGAAAATATAAACATGAGCGGCGTCATACGCCGCAATTCTTCAAGGCGGGCAAAAAAAATCAGCCGAATTTTATAAATATCTTTTCCGCGTGCCGAGGAGGATGATGTCGCGAAGAGCCTGTGAGTTTTTGGCGGACATCCAACGTTTTTCAAAATGGGAACCCTGCACAATCTGGGCGATGGCGGAAAGGGCGCGCAGATGGAAGTTGCGCTCATCGCGCGTGCCCATAAGCACAAAAACGGTGTGAATACTCGCCACCTCTTCCGAAAAGGCAACCCCCTCTTTGCAACGCACGAGCAGGATATCAAACATATTGTTCCCTTCGATAATAACATGCGGAATGGCTATTGTCGAACTGATGACGGTTGTATTTTCTTTTTCGCGCCGGATGAGTTCGTTAAAGAGCTCATCCTTTGGAACGGACAACACATGAGACATGCTTTCGGCAACCAGTTTGAACAGTTCCTCGATTTGCATCTTTTTATCAATATCAAGCACTTTGCATTTTTCGATTAATTCATCAAAGCGGTCATTGACGAGCCCCTCCCGTTCGCGGATGATATTTTTCAACTCTGATTCCAATGCGCCGTTGCTGAGCCCAAGGTCTTTATCCGTTACCCGCTGCATCAGATGGAGCAAGGCGGATTCCTTGACCGCTCTGGCGCGTCCATAATACCAGTAAACGAGAAATCCCCCCAATCCCAGAGCCAGACTAATTAGGAGCGTTACCATGCCCATTTCAAATATCAAAAACAAAAAGCCGATAATGCCGAAAATTTGGAGCCAAGGATATAAAGGCGAGCGAAAACTGGGCTGATAATTCTGAATTCGGCTCTCTCGTATGATGAGGATGCAAAGATTTGCAAGAATATATGTTAAGATAAGCACGGTTGAAGATGTTTTGGCAAGCCCTTCGAGATTGAGAAACAACGAAAGTATTATAAAAGCGCCCGTTGCAAGGATTGCAATATGCGGCGTCTGAAATCGTTTGTTGATGCGGTTGAAAAAATTCGGAAGAAGACCGTCGCGGCTGAGCGCCAACGGGTATCGGGAGGCAGCCATGATGCCGCCATTGGCAGTGGTGATGCATGCGAGAATGGCGGCAAGCAGCATGATCACCGTTCCGGCGCGACCCATAAAGATGGAAGCCCCCGCGTTTAAAGGGGTTTTGGATTTATGAAGTATTTCAGGTTCCATTACTCCGGAGGTCACAAAGACCGCCAGAGTATAAACGATAGAGACCGTTAGCAGAGAAAGGATCATACCCAGAGGGATTGTCCTGCCCGGATTTTGTATTTCTTCTGCGACTGAAACGCATTTGAGAATGCCGCCATAGGTGACAAATATCAACCCCATAGTGTAAATGACAGGCATAAATCCTTTGGGGGCAAACACCTGAAAGCGTCGAACATCTATTGCCCAGAACCCCCGCAAAATGTAAATTAACAAAAGAGCGATAAGACCCAACGTCATGACGACCTGTGTCCATCCCGCTTCCTTAACGCCTAATATGTTAATGATGATAAACAGCAGCGCAAACATCAGAGAGATAAGGCGTATGTCCATTGAGGTAATCTGAGATGTGAACATCGCCATGCCCAGCAAAGCCAAAGCGGATTTTAAGGAAAGAAAAAACCAGCTCAAAAGCCCGGCTATGGTCCCGATGGCAGGTCCCATGATGCGCTTGACGACAAAATAATCGCCACCTGCTTTGGGCATGGCTGAAACCATCTCCGCCATGCTGAACATGGCAGTGGAGGCAAGCAATCCCGCCAAAAGATATGAAAAGATGCAGGCAGCCCCTGCTTTTTCGTGAGCGAGTCCGGGCAAAAGAAAAAGCCCCGCGCCCACAATGGAGCCGGTTATGATAGAATAAACATCAAGAAGGTTGAGTTCTTTTTTTAGCTTTGCGCTTCCCAAAATACAATAACCCCCAAAAGGATGGAATAATTAGGTTCACCCTTCCATCCTAAGCAAGCATTTTTTTAATAAAAACAACAACGGAAAATATCTGCGATTTTATTCTTGCGGCGGGCGCCGCCGGTTGAATGATAATCCCTTATTCTTACCGCAAGGAGATAATATGTTAAAAAGCATCAAGATTATGCCCTGTCTGGATATGCAGAACGGGCGGGTCGTCAAAGGCGTTCATTTTGTGGATATCCGAGATGCCGGCGACCCCGCAGAGTGCGCCAAAGCCTATTGCGCAGCGGGAGCGGACGAACTTGCCATGCTCGATATTACCGCCACTATTGAAAACCGCAAAACCATGCTCGATGTTGTGCGGCGCGTGGCGCAAGCCGTAACCGTTCCCTTCACTGTGGGCGGGGGAATCCGCGACGCCGCCTCAGCGGCGGAGGTCATCGAGGCAGGGGCAAATAAAATCTCCACAAGCAGCGCCGTCTTCCGCAAACCTGAAGAAATCAGGGAAATGGTGCGCCTGCTCGGTTCGGAAAAAGTCACCGTCGCCATTGATGTGGATCGCAATCCTAAACTCGCTTCCGGATATGAGGTCTATATTGACGGCGGGCGAACTGCCACCGGCAAGGATGCTATCGAGTGGGCAAAGCAGGTTGACGGCTACGGCGTAGGGTGCATCCTGCCGACCAGCAAAGCCACAGACGGCGCCCGCACAGGATATGATCTTGACATCATCAGGCAGACAGTTAAAGCGGTATCTGTTCCTGTTGTGGCTTCCGGCGGGGCGGGAACAATGGAGCATTTTTATGAAGCCGCCATGGCGGGCGCGACGATTTTGCTTGCCGCCTCCGTTTTTCACTTCGGTTTGATACAGATTCCCGAACTTAAAAAGTATCTCCAAAGCAGATTGATTTAGTTAGTCAACCATCCTCTCAGCGCGCGGATTATTGACAAAATGACATAAATTTTTACTTGCAATGGTGGAAATATTGATATATTAAATCATTAAACTATATCATAAAGGAAAGGAACAACCTTTCTGATTAGCGAAAATCAAATCTCTCGTATGGGGAAGGAGTCCCAAATGATGAAACATTTGGCGCATTGGGTTGTAGTTTTTTGTTTGGCGGTTGGTGTGTTGGCGTGTGTGAACACAACCGACGCCGCATCTCCCATCTATGTTAATGACGCAATCGGCAACGACCTCTGGCCCGGCGATACGTCCTCTTCGCCGGTAAAAACCATTCAAAAAGGCATCAACCTTGTTGATGTGAACGGCGAGGTGTTGATCGCAGCAGGAACCTATGTTGAGGATATCTGGATTAACAAGTCTGTCAGCGTCAACGGCGCAAGCAGCGATACGGTTATCATCCAACCTGTCGGATCTCAGTTAGACCTCTACTATGGCGCACCCACCCACGTGTTAATCACCGCAAGCAATGTCACGCTCAGCAATGTCCAACTCAGCGGCGATGAGACCCTCTGCGATGAAGGTATTATGATTGAGGACAGCGACGATGTGAAAATCTTCCGATGCAACATCCATAACTATTACAGCGACGCCATTTATGCCTTAGAAGGCACAATGACCGATTTGAACACCGGCATTGAGATACGGAACAACCACATCCATCATATAAGGGAAAATGATTACAACATTGGTTGGCTGCCGACGGTTATCAATTTTGAAAATTCCGGCGGCATCATAGCGGAGAACATTATCGAGGAAAGCGCAGTCACCTATGCCATCTCTTTCTATATTGATACCGGCTGGGCTGACCTTGCCGATGCGCCGCTTATCACAACGAACACGCTTGAAAATATTTACAGCCCGACAGTGAACTTGGCTCCCGATTTGAACCGCGCCATAATCGCCTTTGCGCCTGCGGAAATTTATGGCAACACAATCAGAAACGCCAACTTCGGCATTCAGGTTCAGCTTCAATCCGGCGCAAGCGCCGCCCGCGACGGCGATATCTCCATTACAAACAATAAATTATATGATCTGCGTCCCCTTGGCGGGGGCGTGCCCGCTGTGGGTATCTACTTGAACTCCATCGTCAATCAGGCGGCGCGCAATGTCCTTGTGGCAAATAATATAGTGGACGGCGTCAATGGTCTTCCGGAAGGGGGAGTCGGTTTATACACATGGTTGACAACGGAGGGCAATATCCTTTGGCGGAATAATTATGTGAACGGATTCGGAAAAGGGGCAGATTTCCGTCAGAACGCCGCCCCGACAATCTTCCGCAATAATATTCTAAACCTTTCGCCTGCCGATAATTCGCCCCTTTTCACAGAAAATGGCATGCATTTTTATCAGGCAAGCGCAGCGGCGGTTGAGGGCAATCTGATTAGCGGTTTTGACGTTGCCGTTCAGGTGGACAATGACGGCAGCCTGCCCGACCTTGGCGGCGGCGCGCTCGCCTCTATGGGACGCAACGATTTTAGCAATTATACAACCTTCCCCGTAAAAAATGACGGCGCGGCGGAAATCAAAGCGGAGAACAACTACTGGGGCACGATTTCATGGTTTGGATATGCGGCGGTGACCGGCATCAAAGACCGCCCCAACGGCGCGGTAGATTGGGAACCTTGGAGCGATTCGACTCTGACAGCCGCTTATTCCAAACCCGCAACGCTTTATGTTGATGATAACAATTTGGGGTCATTGGAAGAAGTAGCCGGCGCTTCCGGCGGAATTTTCGGATACAACGCATTTGACACAATTCAGGACGGCGTTAACAATGCGGTGGACGCCGCCGTTGTTAACGTTCAAGAAGGCTCCTATAACGAATCTGTTCTTATTGCCAAGCCCATCAATCTCAAAAAAGACGATACAGCGACCACGCTGCCTATTGTGACAGGCGCGGGACAAAATGTCATCACAGTTACTGCCGCAGACTCTATCATTGACGGGTTGAATCTCAAAGTCAATCAGGTGACGTGTATGCGAGGTATCTACGCATCCGGCGCCTATAATAATATAATTATCCGCAACAACCTGATTCAAAGCACCAACCCTCTCACAACCGGCATGGTGTTTGACAGCTTCGGCATCCTGTTTGATGGATATGGGACAAACCAGATTACCGTTCAGTCTAATACCATCTTGCCCGAGGACAACACAAAGGATTCCTTTGGGCGCGGTGTGCGTTTTTATGGCTGCCACGGCACAGTGGGCGGCGCACTGCCGACGGATGGAAACACCATCGGGGCTTTTTATGCGATGCAATGGTCGTCAAATAACGGCGGGGCGATGGTTATCCGAAACAACGCTCTTTATGGAACAACCACTATCCTCCAACCCGCCGCCTTCAATCATGTGATTAGCGACAATACCTTTTCGACAAACGGCCCGGCTTATGCGCCCAACATCTGGGCGCTTTTGGAAATTAGAAGCAATCTTACCGTCGGCTCAATGATTACTGTTGAAGATAACCAGTTTGAAGATTATATCTATTTTGGCGTTTTCTCCGGCCGCTCGCGCAATGTTGTGGTGAAGCATAACACCTTCACGCCGCTTGCGGGCGCGGGTCCGAACACTTACCGCCATGTGGGCGTGAACACCAAACAGCAGACAGCGGGCATTGACCCCCCCACGCCCAGCGCCATCGCTATCATTCAGAACACCTTTAACGGCGCGGCGGGTTCGGGCGGAACGGCTATCGAGATAGCCGACCACAATGCCAGCGGCAACCCCGCCAATGATTTCGACAGCATCATCATCGGCGGCGCCGGCGATGAGAATATCTTCAAGCAGGAATTAACTGCGTTCATCTCGCTGGACGGCGCGGCGGGCAATTCCACCGCCCATCCTTTTTGGGCGACCTATCCCAATACAACCATGTCCCCCGCGGCGGTGGATGTGGACGTTCGGCATAACACCTTCGGCGTTGCAGGGGGCGAAAAACTCCCCGCCGCTATGACAATTGCCGAGTTGTTTGAGGTTGAAGATAAAATTCAACACAAGATTGATTATAATCCGCTGGGTTTTGCAACTGTTGTTCCCTCCCAGTCCTTTGTGACCGGCAACAGTTTTTATGCGCCATACACAATTGCCGCCCTCATTCAGCGCGGCGTGGATGCTGTTGCGGCGGGCGGAACGGTAAATGTGCTTCAAGCGGTGTATAACGAATCTGTCGCCCTCAATAAATCTGTGACGCTTTTAGGCGAAGATGCCGGCATAATGCGTCCGATTATTTTGGGCGCGGGGCAAAACGCCATCACAGTCAGCGCAACTGATGTGACAATAGACAACTTTAATCTCAAGGTCAATCAAGCGGCGTGTATGCGCGGTATCTACGCATCCGGCGCCTATAATAATATAACTATCCGCAACAACCTGATTCAAAGCACCAACCCTCTTACAACAGGCATGGTGTTTGACAGCTACGGCATCCTGTTTGATGGATATGGGACAAACCAGATTACCGTTCAGTCTAATACCATCTTGCCCGAGGACAACACAAAGGATTCCTTTGGGCGCGGTGTGCGTTTTTATGGCTGCCACGGCACAGTGGGCGGCGCACTGCCGACGGATGGAAACACCATCGGGGCTTTTTATGCGATGCAATGGTCGTCAAATAACGGCGGGGCGATGGTTATCCGAAACAACGCTCTTTATGGAACAACCACTATCCTCCAACCCGCCGCCTTCAATCATGTGATTAGCGACAATACCTTTTCGACAAACGGCCCGGCTTATGCGCCCAACATCTGGGCGCTTTTGGAAATTAGAAGCAATCTTACCGTCGGCTCAATGATTACTGTTGAAGATAACCAGTTTGAAGATTATATCTATTTTGGCGTTTTCTCCGGCCGCTCGCGCAATGTTGTGGTGAAGCATAACACCTTCACGCCGCTTGCGGGCGCGGGTCCGAACACTTACCGCCATGTGGGCGTGAACACCAAACAGCAGACAGCGGGCATTGACCCCCCCACGCCCAGCGCCATCGCTATCATTCAGAACACCTTTAACGGCGCGGCGGGTTCGGGCGGAACGGCTATCGAGATAGCCGACCACAATGCCAGCGGCAACCCCGCCAATGATTTCGACAGCATCATCATCGGCGGCGCCGGCGATGAGAATATCTTCAAGCAGGAATTAACCGCATTCATCTCGCTGGACGGCGCGGCGGGCAATTCCACTGCCCATCCTTATTGGGCGACCTATCCCAACACAACCATGTCCCCCGCGGCGGTGGATGTGGACGTTCGGCATAACACCTTCGGTGTTGCGGGGGGCGAAAAACTCCCCGCCGCTATGACAATTGCCGAGTTGTTTGAGGTTGAAGATAAAATTCAACACAAGATTGATTATAATCCGCTGGGTTTTGCAACTGTTGTTCCCTCCCAGTCCTTTGTGACCGGCAACAGTTTTTATGCGCCATACACAATTGCCGCCCTCATTCAGCGCGGCGTGGATGCTGTTGCGGCGGGCGGAACGGTAAATGTGCTTCAAGCGGTGTATAACGAATCTGTCGCCCTCAATAAATCTGTGACGCTTTTAGGCGAAGATGCCGGCATAATGCGTCCGATTATTTTGGGCGCGGGGCTAAACGCCATCACAGTCAGCGCAACTGATGTGACAATAGACAACTTTAATATCAAGGTTAATCAAGTCAGTTGTATGCGCGGCATTTATGCCTCAGCAGGTTTTGATAACCTGACCATTCAGAATAACCTGATTGAGAGCATCCATCCCCTAACCACCGGTATGGTATTTGACAGTTATGGCGTCTTCCTTGATGGTTTCACCAACGCCAATATCAACATCCGCGCCAACACCATCTATCGGGAAGATAATACCCGCGATGTTTTCGGACGCGGCATCCGCCTGCACGGCTGCCATGGAAATATCGGCGGCGCGGTTCTTGCGGACGGCAACACCATCGGCGCCTTTTATAATATCCAATGGTCGAGCACAAACGGCGGCGCATTTAATATCCAGAATAATTTGCTTCAAGGGAATGCGCAGATTTTGCAGCCGGGCGCATTCAACCACACCATTCTCAATAATACGTTTACCACAAACGGCGCGGCTTATGCCCCCTCTGTTTGGGCGCTGCTCGATATCAGAAACAACATCACCGCCGGCTCAACGATTACTGTTGAAGATAACCAGTTTGAGGATCATATCTATTTTGGCGTTTTCTCCGGACGCTCCCGCAATGTTGTGGTGAAGCATAACACTTTCACGCCGCTTGCGGGCGCGGGTCCGAATACTTATCGGCACGTTGGCGTAAATACCAAGCGCCAGACAGCGGGTATTGACACCCCCACGCCCAGCGCCATCGCCATCGTTCAGAATACCTTTAACGGCGCGGCAGGTTCGGGCGGAACGGCTATCGAGATAGCCGACCACAATGCCAGCGGCAACCCCGCCAATGATTTCGACAGCATCATCATCGGCGGCGCCGGCGATGAGAATATCTTCAAGCAGGAATTAACCGCATTCATCTCGCTGGACGGCGCGGCGGGCGATTCCACTGCCCATCCTTATTGGGCAACCTATCCTAACACAACCATGTCCCCCGCGGTGGTGGATGTGGATGTTCGGCATAACACCTTCGGCGTTGCGGGGGGCGAAAAACTCCCCGCCGCTATGACTATGGCAGAATTCTTCGAAGTTGAGGACAAGGTTCAGCACAAGATCGATTATCTTGCGCTTGGTCTCCTCACATTCAAAGAAGATAATGTTTATGTAACGACTAACAGCTTCTACGCCCCTTATACCACAATCGCCGAAATTCAGCGCGGCGTGGACGCTGTCACATCCGGCGGCGTGGTCAGCGTGGCGGATGGAACCTACACCACCACAAACACGCTGATTGCCAGCGCGCTGACCTTGCAGGGGCAGAGCCGCTCCGGCGTTGTGATTGCGCCTTATGCGGAAGATGATAATGTCAACAGCGCCTTTGGCGGTGTCAATCCTCAGCAGGCGTTTGTCATCCGCTGCAACGACGTAACCATCCGCGACCTGACTATTGACGGTCAGGCAAATCCGCTTCTCACTGCCGGCAAGGATAACTTCCGCAATGCCATCATCACCGACTGGAATTTTGGTTCCGGCAGCTTCAACCGAATCATTGTGGAAAACGTTTCCATTCGGAACATCTTCCGACGCGGCGTTCATCTGCAGGTTGGCAATGCCCCAACCGGCGGTCATATTATTTCTAACAGTTCCTTCCAGAATATTTCTGCGCTGGTTGATGCGGATGCGGTGGGCGTTTTCAATTCGGACGCGCAAATCACAAGCAACACATTTGCCGCCATCCCCTGCGCTATCAAATGCGACAACGTTCTTGCGCCATCCGTTCCCACACGGTTGGTTGCGACAAAGAACCGAATCAGCGGGCTGATTGCCACGCCGTTGGTTCTATCGCCTGCGGCGATGCTTCTGAACGCGGCGGCGGATGGAACCATTATCGGCGGAAGCGCCCTTGATGCCAATGATATTGACTTGACCATCGGCGGAACGCCGCAAGACCTTGGCATTCTGGTTCAGCCGGCGGGAGAGGCGGTCATTTCGTATAATATTATTCGAGGATCCGCGCAGGATGTGGGAATTGCCGCGCTCGGCGCCCCCGCGCTACAGCCTATCCAAATCCTCGAAAACACCCTGACGGCTAGCGGCAGCGCAGACCTTGGCGATGGGACGGCGGCGGGAATCTGGCTTTGCGATAGCGGCGATTTTGCATGGGCACCCGGCTTTATCGGAAGCAGTTACGCTATTTTAAGGAATAATACAATTTCCGGTTTTGCCAAAAACGTGGATATGGCGAGCATTTTTGGCAATAACATTCAGGCTAGTATCGGCGGCACCGGCGCCGAAGGCAACAATATCTCCGGCGCGCAATGCGGCATCCGCATCAACGGCGCGAATGCGTTTGGAACCATCACCGGCAACGACATCGTCGGCAACGATACCGGCGTTCTGGTTGAAAATATCGCAGGAGCGTTGGTTAATCTGAATAACATTTCCGGCAACAACCTTTACGGTGTGAACAACACCGCCGGCGCGGCGATTGACGCCACTTGCAACTGGTGGGGCGATGCGAGCGGTCCGCAGCACGCCTCCAACCCCGGCGGACTGGGCAATGAGGTCAGCGATGATGCCATGTTCAGTCCGTGGGCAACGCTCAACAACTACACATGCGTTCCGAGCGTGGGTCTTGCAACGCAATTGGTTTTTGTCACAGAGCCAACGAACACCAACAAGAATTTCCCCATCGCGCCCCCGCCGGTCGTTGAGGCGCGGGATGCGGACGGGAACCTCGCCATCACTTTTGGCGGAGCTATTTTGCTTTCCATCAGAAATAATCCCAGCAGCGGCACATTGAGCGGTGTGACGCTTGTGAACGCAGTCAACGGCTCCGCTACATTTAATGGTTTGTCTATTGATAAGCCGGGCGCAGGATATACGCTGAACGCCTCCTCTGATGGTTTGACGACCGGCGTGAGCGCCCAGTTTGATATTATTGATGCGGATCCGATAATCGCCAGTATTGACCCGGCAACGGCGACCGCGGGTTGGGCTGGGTTTACGCTGACAGTCAACGGCAACAACTTTGGCGCAACATCAATTGTCCGTTGGAACGGCTCCGACCGCCCCACGCATTTCATCTCTGTCAATCAGTTGACGGCGGATATATCGGCTTCGGATATTGCCACAACTGGGTCTGTTAATGTCACCGTTATTAATCCCGGTCCGGGCAGCGTTGACAGCAACGCGGCGGTCTTTACGATTCGCCCCGTTCCGACAACAGTATATGTGGATGACGACTGGACAACGGGTGTTTATGATGAGGCGATTATCGTTCCGGGCGCGCCTTCCAATCCTCATTATTTTGGTTATGACGCATTTGGCGCCATTGTTCCCGCTCTTGCTGAGGTTGAAGACGCCGGAATCATTGAAGTTTTCAGCGGAAATTATAATGAGGCGATTGATATTGACAAAGAGGTCTGCCTGGCAAGCGTGGAGGGCGCCGCTACGACTGTCATTGACGGTCTGGGCACAGGGCGTGCCCTGACCGGCGGGTTCGATATCCCGATTGCGATACGTCCCACCGGCAATGATGCCGTGAGCATCGAAGGCTTCCGATTCATCAATAGCTACATCGGCATTGAGATGAAGGACGTAGCGGGCAATCCTAACGATTATCTAATTGTTATGAATTGCGAGTTTGCCGGCAACGACATCAACGGCTCCGCGATTGTGGTTGAGCACAGTCAGGCGGATATTCTGGGCAACCGCATCGAAGGGCTCGGCGGCGGCATCCGCATCGCCAACTCCTCCAACTGCAACATTATAGGCAACATCATCACCGGCGGCAGCAACTACGGCATCGCGGTTGGCAGCGACAATGTTGAAGGGCTTGGCGCTTTGACGGCGGAAAATATCAATATTCAATCCAATATTATCACTAACCTTTCATCCACGCCGTTCACGCAGGCTTATGGTATCTTTGTCGGGCAGAGCGACGGCTCCACCTCGGCGCCTTTATGCCGCAATGTCACGCTCGATGACAACACCATCACCACCTGCGGGCATACCGCCATCATGCTCGATGGCATCAATACCCCAGGCGACGGCGTCTTGCTGATTACGAACAACAGGATTTCCAACTGCGGCACATATCCCGGCGTGGCAGTGGACGGCATCTGGGCAGTCGGCGCCTTTGGGGACATCTTTGGAGGGCTCATCCGTATGAATGAAATCCATCATCATCAGGACACCGCTATTCAGATAGATACTGGCAATTTCATCATCGAAGGAAACTACATCGCCCATAATAATATCGGCGTGATTGTGAATGGAGGCGAGGTTGATATGGGCTTTGGCGCGCTCGGTTCCGCCGGATTGAATAATATTTCAATCAATGCGACGCTGAATCTGCGCAATGCCAGCCCGATTGATATGTGGGCGTTAAAGAATTACTGGGGCACAACGGATTATGCCGCCATTGAACTCACCATTGACCACAAGCCGGATAACCCAGCGCAAGGAGAGGTTTTCTTCCTGCCCTTTACCGGAATGAGCGAGCCGGATCCGGTTTGGGTCAGCCGCGCGTTTACTATTGCGACCCCCGGATGGGGCTATGACCATTTTGATAACATCACGGACGGACATTTTGCCGTTGCGGCGGGCGGAACGATTTATATCGCCGATGGCGTGTATGACGCGGAGGCTGCCTATCCGATTCAAATTGGCAAAGGCGTAACCGTTATCGGCGATTCGGCGTCCGGTGTTATAATCCGCGACCCTGTTTCCACGGTGAATACCGATATTGGGGTCGGGACAACGCTCATTGAAATTATCGGGAATAATGTGAGCATCTCTGGAATGACCATTGACGGCGATAATAATCCCGCCGTTGCGGAAGATGGCACGAATCCCGAACTGGGGCACGGCGATGCCGATGCGGAAAATGACGTCAATGCGCTGGTTGGCATCCGCCACAACGCCGTGAGTGTATCTTCAACGTGCAACAACCTGCTCTTGACAAACATCATATTCAAAAACCTGTCTATTGGCGTTGAGATGACAGGTCGGCTCGGCATGCCGGATGAAACATCAATAGGCAACCGCATCGAAGGTTGCCAGTTTATCAACATCGGCAAAAGAGATGGACTCTTCAAAAACGGAGCGGGCGTCCTCGTGACAGCGGCGCAAGTGGAAATCACCACCAACACGTTCAATTTCTGCGATATCGGCGTGCGCGCTTGGGTTTATCCCGCCGCCATTGATATGGCGCAGATATCTATCAATGATAATGATTTCATGAACAACTATTTTGGCGTTCTGATAGACGGCAGCGAAAACACAAATACCTCGGCAGGCATGAACAGTTTTGATCCCGATGGCGCTGGACCGAAACGCGAAGGCATCTACAACAACCGCTTCGGAGCGGATGCGGCTTTCCGAAATGATACAACTGGTTGGGAGCCCGCAGTCGGCGATTTTGTGGATCATTTCAATCTGGACTGCCCAACCACGGGGACGTTTGCCGACCCGACGCCTCCGACAAGGGTGCCGGATACGCCGGTGGGCGTCATGGTTATCGGCGGAACGGATCCGCTGCTCATCGTCCAGAATACGATGCAGAATCTGCGCCGCGGTGTTATGGTTCTCTCCGAGCGCGGTCTGGGCGCTGATGACGGCACGGTGACTGTGTTAAGCAGCGTCATAGTCGGCGCAGGAGCGGATGCCGCCTTTGACGCATCGCCGATTGTCGCCCGCAACCGGAGGGTTTATGGCGACGCAATCGCAGCTGATGACTTTGGCGGCGACGTCAAACTCTATGTTTATGACTGCTTCCTCGATGGCGGCGTGGATCTGGTGCGCCTCCAGGAAGAGCCGGTTGTTTCGCTCCCGCCGACCACATTCTCCGTGACGCTCGGCGGTTCGATTGTGAATAGAAACGTCTTCGGTTTGGTGCGCAATCAGGCTATAAATCTGGGCAAGTTCGACCTGCCCGGCGGCGGCGAGCGTGATGACGTGATAGCAACATATAATGATTTTCTTGTGGGTTCGGTTTCGCTCGCAGAGGCGGTCATTTATCATAAAGAAGATGACCCGATTCTGGGCAGGGTAATTTTCCTGCCCGCCAAGCGGCTTTCCAACATGGTTATACTTGCCGCCAATCCGCCTAATGTTGACAATTACAATGTGACGGTTAATCTAACCGCGACGGTTATGGACGGCTGGGGCGACCTGATTTCAGACGTGATTCCTGTCATTTTCCGCACAAGCGCAGGGACGCTGGGGACAGCGGAGTCCGTGATGACATCCGGCGGACTGGCGCTGAATACACTTTTCTATAATAGGAACGGCATTGTGAACGTCCTTGCCGAAGCGGACAGCGTTGCCACAGGCACAGTTGCCATTCCGTATAATGTGACCGGCGAAGAAAATCTGGCATTTTATCCGTTCGATAACCCCGATTTGGAAGGCTGGATTGTGGGGACGCCGGCTCCCGGAACCTATGTGGACGCAAAAGACGGCGCCTTCTATATGGCTCCGCCCCTCCAGCCTGCGGGACAGATTGGCGTTAACGGCAAGTTCACTGTGAACCTTTATGGATATTGGCATCTGAAAGATTCGGCGGCGATACCCTATGCGCCCAACAAGATCTATCGCGCCCGTTACCGCGTTCGGACGGATCAGCCCGATCGCATGAAATCCCCGATGGCGCGCTTGCGCTGGACGAATATCGTTTTCCTATCCGGCGCCTCGCTCATTGTGGACAAAGGGTTGAACGCCATCGGCGAAACTTGGCAGGATTACTATTCCTACTTCCTGCCGCCGGACCTTTCCGGCGCGCCGGAATCAGAACGGGCGCTGATTTTGAACTTTGACCTTGTGAATTTCTCCGCTGAACAATTTGGCGCGCTCTTCCTTGACGAAGCGGAGGTGATAAGATTCAACATTCCACCGAGGAGCATCGCCACCCCCGCCCTTTCTTACAGCACCGCAGAGGATTTCTCCGTCTGGGTGCCGGAGACGATTCCAACGCTTTTTGGACCTGTTGCCTATGGCAGAGGAACGAACGGCTTATATCTGGAATCGGGCGCCACGCCATCGCCACCGATTGGCAAAGAAGGGTTGCCGGATTATGGACAGTGGTCTGTGCCTGTTAACGTTGCCTCGGTTGATTATGAGCCGAACAGACTCTACAGGGCAATCTTCACATTAAAAGTTCCTGATGCCGCCACGCGTGAAACCATTGCCCGCATCAGGATGCGTCTGCATACCGCAAGTTGGGATTTGGCTAATGTTTATGAACTTTTTAACAAAGGCGCAGGAACGTATCATAATCACCTGCCCAACACAGCGGGTTTGGAATACTCAGTGTTCATGGAGTCGCCGCGAGAATTTTATACAGGCGAGGACGCATACAAAAACCGGATTATTGTCGCCTTTGATTTGGTGGATGGCGTTGTTTATGAACGCGGCAGAGTCTATCTCTCAAAGGTGGAAGTGGAACATTATGATCTGCCGTAACAAAGGCGAAAATTGACAACTAAAAACATCAACATAGCCGTTTTAGGGGCGGGAACTTGGGGTTGCACGCTGGGCGCTCTTTTAGCGGAAAAAAGATTTCCAATCCGTATGTGGGATATCTCGGCGGAAATCTTGGAGACGCTAAAGGCAAACCGTGTGCACCCCAAACTGCCCTGGCTTCATCTGCCGGAAAATGTTTCCTTTGAATATGAACTCGCCAGCGCTGTTAATGGCGCGGAATATCTGATTATTGTCACGCCCTCCCATGCCGTGCGCTCCCTTTCCGCTGAGATGCAAAAGGCAAATGCGCGCATCGCTGAAAAGAAATTTGTCATCTGTTCCAAAGGCATTGAGCAGGGGAGCCTTCTGCCGCTTTCGGGAGTGGTGGAGGATATTCTGGGCGCGGCGGCTCGCGATAATATCTGCTGCCTCACGGGACCCACCCATGCGGAAGAGGTTTCGCGCAAAATGCCCTCATCCATTGTGGCTGCATCTGCCCAAAAAAATCTTGCCATCCAAGTTCAGGAGATTTTCCACACGGAATTTTTGCGGGTCTATTTTCACGATGATTTGATAGGCGTTCAGCTCGGCGGCTCCGTAAAAAATGTCATCGCTATTGCCGCGGGCGTTTCGGACGGGCTGGGTTTCGGGGATAATACCAAGGCGGCGCTATTGACGCGGGGTCTGGCGGAGATTATCCGATTGGGCGCGGCGATGGGCGCCCGCGCGGAGACCTTTAGCGGTCTTTCCGGCATCGGAGATCTCATCGTCACCGCCACCAGCCATCACAGCCGCAACCGCAATTTCGGCGAATTGATTGCGAAAGGGCGCACCGTTGAAGAAGCCCTGCGCGAAATCGGGATGGTTGTTGAAGGCGTGAAAACCGCCGATTCCGTTCTTGCCCTGTCTCAAAAATATCAGGTCTCCATGCCCATTTCGCAGGAAGTTTATAATTTGATTTATATGGGGAAAAAACCGCTGGACGCCCTTCGCGACCTGATGGGACGCTCGCCCAAACCGGAAATCTACCTTTAATAATGGAGCAATAGATATTGTTAAATTTCCGCATAAAATATACTACCCTTTTATTTCTTTTGGAGTTTTTATCGTTTGCTTTTCTGGTTTTTGGATGCGGCTCTGTTAATGGCGGCAGATTGCCCGGTTTTGATGTCAGCCCTCATTTCGAAGAGCAATACACCTCCGCCACAATTCAGGACGATGTAAAAATTTTGATTAACGCGCCGAGCGCAAAGCAATTTGACCCCTCAAAGCCCACGCGATTAATCCTCTACGCCCTTCCCAATGGCAATACGCTCAGCCAGACGTTTGGCAAAAAACTCAAGCCCGGTGTGGACTGGCATTACGGAATCCAGCACATCGGCGCGCAGACACGCCGCATGCGGGAGGTTATCGAGGAGGAAAATATCATTGTCGCCTATCTGGAAGCAGGCGGCAGGTCTTGGCCTGCTTGGCGGAAAAAATATCCCGATAGCGGGAAACGCATCGAAGAGACCGTTGAATTTGTCCGCAGGCAGATCCCCGGCGTTGACGTCTCGTTGGAGTTATCCTCGCACAGCGGCGGCGGCAGCTTCATCTTTGGTTATATCAATAATCATGACCAGATTCCCGACGACATTATGAGGATTTCATTTCTGGACGCCAATTATGGCTATAGCGATGAGGACAAACACGGCGATAAGTTGGTTGAGTGGCTCGGGCGAAATCCCAAACATTTTTTGAACATCCTGTGTTATGACGACCGCAACATCAAAATAAACGGCAAACCGATTGTCGGTCCCACAGGAGGAACTTGGCGCAAAACCCTTTTGATGATAGAACGCATCCAAAAGGATATCCCGCTTGAAAAAACACAAGAGCAAAACCTTGTCCGTTATCGCGATAAAAACCGGCAGGTTGACATAATCATGCACACAAACCCAGAAAATAAAATTTTGCACACCGTTTTAGTCGGCGATTACAACGGCTTTATCCACACCTCCACAGCCGGCGCGAAATATGAGGGCAAAGCAGCCGTTTTCGCCGGACCCGCCGCTTACGAAAAATGGATTCATTCCGACTAATAAATCTTTTGAAAACTATCCGTTGTTGTAAATAATTCAAGTTGACGCCTATAAGTTTTTTGATTTAGATATTTTCAACTTTTTTGGTTTAAGCAGAGAGATGTCTCGCAAAATTTTAATATACGGCAATCCCATTTTGAAGCAAAAGTCGCTGCCTTTGGAAGCGGATACGGCGCAGCTGCGGGGATTTATTGACGAACTGGCGGAAACGCTTTATCGCTCGGATGAGGGGATTGGTCTGGCGGCGCCGCAGGTGGGCGAGCTCGTCCGCGCTCTGGTGGTGGATATTGACCATATCTCGCGGGATAAAAGAACCAACCCCAAACGCCGCCTTCAGGTGTTCATCAATCCGGAGATTGTCTGGGAATCGGAGGATGATATTTCTTACAATGAAGGATGCCTGTCCGTGCCCGGCATTGATGGCAAGATTTACCGCCCGCAATCGCTGATTTTGCGCTTTCGCGATTTGAATTTCAAGGAGCGGGAAATCGAGGCGGACGGTCTTTTGGCGCGCGTGCTTCAGCATGAGATTGACCACCTGAACGGGACGCTTTTTGTGGATCGTTTGAGTTTTGCCCAGCGCGCCCTCCTTGTGGGAAAATTAAGAAACCTGCGCCATGAGGCGCTCAAACAGGACAAAAATGGGGCAGTGGAAAATCCCGACGCTCCCATTTTATGATTTTTTGCCATGTGAGAAAACTCCTGTATGGTTTATCAATTGGACGAGCAATCAAAACCCGTTGAGCCTTCCATGGCAAGGATTAACGGACGCCAAGAGTTGGAGATTCTCATCCGCGCCCGATACCCCATCATCTACATCGTCTCATGGGAAGAAGAGCGTGTCATGCAGGAGGTTGACAACATCGCCTCCAAGCGCGATAAAAAGGTTTATGTATGGACAATCTCCAAAGGACTTGTCCGCCATCGCAGCGGTCTGGATGACGCAGTAGAGGGCAAAAAAGGCACCAAAGACCCGATTTTGCTCCTCAAAGAGATTCAATCTTTTGAAGAGCCGTCAATTTTTGTTCTCAAAGATTATCATCCGTATCTCAAAGATTCTTCCGTTATTCGCGGGTTGCGCGACCTATGCTATTATTTAAGGCACACCTCCACCTCTGTGATTCTGCTTTCGCCGACGCTGAACCTGCCGCCCGATTTGGAGAAGGATATTAATATTGTGGATTTTCCGCTGCCCGACCGCAAGGACATAGAACATCTTTATCTTTCCATCGCGCATGATTTGCGGGAGCACCCCAATTTCAAGGTGGACACCGCGCCGGAGGCGATGACCAGCATCCTTGAGGCGGCGGTGGGGCTGACGCTCAATGAGGCGGAGAATGTCTTTGCAAAAACCCTTGTCATGACAGGGTGCCTGACCTCCGCGCAAATCCCTTTCATTTATTCGGAAAAGCGGCAGATTATCCGCAAGACTGGGACGCTGGAATATATTGACGCCGCCGAGCAGATGGAACAGGTGGGCGGTCTGAAGGCGCTCAAGCGCTGGTTGGAAAAACGGCGAATGGCGTTTACGCCGCAGGCGAGAGAGTTCGGACTTCCCGTTCCCAAAGGCGTTTTATTTGTGGGCGTGCAGGGATGCGGCAAAAGCCTTTGCGCCAAAGCGGTCTCGAATTTCTGGTCGCTGCCGATTCTGCGGCTGGATATGGGGCGCCTCTTCAGCAGTTTCATCGGCTCCTCCGAGCAAAATGTCCGCCGCGCCATCTCCATTGCGGAGTCCATCTCGCCGGTGATTCTTTGGATTGACGAAATTGACAAAGGTTTTGCGGGGATGCAGTCATCTAATTTTTCCGATAGCGGCACAACGGCGCGAGTCTTTGGCACCATAATCACATGGATGCAGGAGAAGGAGGCTTCCGTTTTTGTTATAGCCACGGCAAATGAGGTGGAATTTCTCCCGCCGGAGCTTCTGCGCAAAGGACGCTTTGATGAGATATTTTTTATGGATCTGCCCAACCTTGAAGAGCGGCGCGAGATTCTGGCGATTCATTTGAAAAAGCGCCATCGCGACCCCGCAAAGTTCGATTTGGAAAAACTGGCGGATGCGGCGGAGGGTTTCAGCGGAGCGGAAATAGAGCAGGCTGTTGTCGCCGCGCTCTATGACGCCTTTGAACACAAGACGGATATTTCGACCGAGAATATCCATCAGGCTTTAAGGGATACCTATCCCCTTTCGGTCACCATGCGCGAAGCCATCGAGCGGCGGCGCCAATGGGCAACGGGACGAGCTCGTTCGGCATCATAAATTAAGGAGAAAAACATGAAAAAAACACATTGGGTCTCATGCGCGGTAATCTTGCTTGCGGTTGTTAATCTTTGTCCAAATATCCTGTCCCAGGATAATGCCGCCGTTAATCAACAAAATAACATTATGACGGACGGGCGCATCGTTTTAGCGGCGATGATTTCTCTGTCGGATAATCATATTAAAAAAGTCGGCGATACGCTGGAACTTTTATCTCAGACGCAAGAGGCGTGTTCCGGCGATTGGGAGAAAATTAAACCCCTGCTGGAGGCGGCTGAAAAATCTTGCGTTCCCGCTACATTTTGGTTTGTGCATCCTGATGGCGCATATCACACAGTGGAAAAAGGGCTCACGGGGCAGAACCTGAAAGATAGAGATTATTTTCCCAACTTGATGGCAGGGAAAAAAATCGTTAATTTCTTTGTGGTCAGCAAATCCACCGGCAATAAATCCCTAATCTGCGCCTCGCCAATCATCAAAGAAGGCAAGGTAATCGGGGCGCTGGGGGCGTCCATTTTTCTTGAACAATTGAAAGAGACGCTTAAAAAGGAAATGAACATTCCCGATGATTTAATTTTTTATGCACTGAACGAAGAGGGCATTTTAGTTATGAACTGGAAAGCGGGGCGCGTTTTCCTTGACCCGACTTTATTGGGGAGCGATTCCCTGACCAGCGCCACCAAAGAGATGATGAACAGCAAAGAGGGCGTTGTTGTGTTTGTGTTCGAGGGCATGCCCCGCCGAATCATATATCAAACCTCGCCTTTTACCAACTGGCGTTTTGCATTAGGTCATATCATCAAGGATTGAATGAAGATACCAGCAAAAAGAATCCATGAAACTCTCCGTCATCATGCCGGTTTATAACGAAAGACGTACCATCGAGCAGATTCTTTCAATGGTGCGCGCCGTGCCTATCGAAAAAGAAATCATCGTCGTGGATGGCGATTCCACGGACGGCACAAGGGAAATATTGAAACAACAGGAAAAATTCGAGGATACAAAAGTTATTTATGAACATTGCCGCAAAGGGCGGGGCTATGCCCAGAAGGAGGGCATTAAAGCCGCCACCGGCGACATTATCATCTTCCAGGACGCAGACCTCGAACTGGATCCCACTCAATATCCCGAACTGCTCAAACCTATCATGGAGGGCAAGGCGCAGGTTGTTTTTGGCTCGCGATTTTTGCAAGGCAAACCCCAGATGACCTTCCTGCAATACTGGGGAAACCGCGTCATTAATATCATGGTCAATTTGCTTTACGGAGTCCATCTGACCGATGTGGAGACCTGCTATCAGGTTTTTCCGCGGCAAGCGATTCAAAACATTACCATCCAGAGCAATCGCTTTGCCTTCACGGTGGAGTTGACGGTGAAGCTCATCAAGAAAGGGCTGACGATTCTCGAAATCCCCATACGCTACAAGCCTCGCAGCCGCAAAGAGGGCAAAAAGCTCTACTGGGGCGACGGCTTTGCTTCCCTTTATACGCTGGTGAAATACCGATTCTTTAAATAGCCGCATCTTTTTGAAACTCTTGAAAAAACTAAAAAATATGTAGTATTAGGTCTTGATTTATACAGAGCGTTAATAGTATTAAAAATACGTTTTGGTCGTGGGGCGGGGCAATTTTTTACTTTATTTATTTATATATTTTGTAAACGGGTGATGTATGAAAACGGTTAGGTTTTTTCGCGACGGGGAAAAGAGTTTCAATTTTTTTCGCACCTTTTTAAAAGAGAATTTTGACCTGCCGCATCCTGATGAAACTGAAAATTTCTTTTCCAATTTCTGCAAAACAATCCTTTCAGAAAATCAAAAGTATAATCTGACTTCGCTCAAGACATCTGAAGAAATTTATGAGGTGCTGTTTATTGACTCGCTCCTGCCCTTTACCATGTTTCCGGGATTCAAGGCGGGGGAGCAGGTGATTGATGTCGGTAGCGGCGCGGGGATTCCGGGGCTCGTCCTTGCACCGCTTTTTCCCGAAACGCATTTCTGCCTTTTGGATGCCACGCGCAAAAAGATTCAGTTTGTTGAAGCGGTTGTAAAGGAATGCGGTTTGAATAATGTAAGCGTCCGTCTGGGCAGGGCGGAAGATGCCGGTCACGATAAAAACCTGCGGGAGCGTTTTGATATCGGCATCGCCCGTTCACTGGCGCAGCTCAATATCCTCCTCGAATATGTTTTTCCGTTTATTAAAACGGGCGGCTTGTGCTACGCCTACAAGGGCAAAATGACCGATATCGAAATCACGCGCGGCGAGGGCGCTTTAATGGAACTGCAAGGAAAAATCGAGCAACAAAAGACTTATCACCTTCCTTTTTCCGGTAAAATGCGCACCTTTATCACGATAAGGAAACAGGATAAATGTCCTGATAAATTTCCCCGGCGTTCGGGCGTTCCTAAAAAGCGCCCTTTGTAATAACACTGGGAGAAAAAGGAGGAAAATGAAATGGCAAAGGTTATTAAAATCCTCATTGCAGCGGTTGTCATCATTGGCGCGGTGTTTGTTTGGACGCAAAATGTGGGCGACATCCAAGGCAAGGTTATGGGCGCCAAAGCCCAAGCGAAAAAAAAGGCAAGAGAAATTCAGCGCGCAGGCGAGACGACTCCGGAAAAAATAGAAAAAGCCAAACAATGCCGAGATATGCTCGTCCGCATAGCCCAAGCAAAACGCGCCGCCGAAGAGCGCAAAGGCGTCGCCGTTGCGAATACAACATGGCAGGAGATTTTGCCCTTTTTGAAAATGAATGATATTCCCAAGTGCCCCTCCGGAGGAACTTATCATATCAATCCCGCCGTTCAAGCGCCGACGTGCTCCATAGGCGGCAACGGCACCGTTGATCCGGCTGACGACCATATTATCTCCCATTGGTAATCTTTTTTTCGAGGAGGAAAGATTTGAAACTTTATGAGAACGCCCGGATCCTAACCCTTAATAAAGTGCAACCCGAGGCGAGAGCGATGCTATGCCATCGCGGGGTTGTGATTCAACTTTTTAATGAGCCGAACCCGATTATCACCGGCTTAGGCGCGCTGCGCCGGGTGAATTGCGGAAACCGTGTGATGCTGCCCGCTTTCACGGACGCGCATCTCCACCTGATGGATACAGGCATTAATCTGGGAACGGTGGATGTCTCATCCGCCCGAAACGAATCGCAAGCCGTTCGCATGTTGAAGGAGGCGCGCAGCAATGCGCCCGCAGGCGAGTGGATTCAAGGTTCTCGATGGGGACACAATCTTTGGGATCCGCCCGCCCTTCCCACCAAAAAAAGCCTTGATGAACTCTTTCCGGAAAACCCGGTTTTTCTTTTCAGCAAATGCGAGCATCTCCTTTGGGCAAATTCGTTGGCGCTCAAAATGGCGGGGATTGCGGCGCAAACCCCCGACCCCAAAGCCGGCGAGATTGAGCGCGACCCCAAAACCGGCGAACCGACCGGAATCCTCAAAGAGGACGCCGCCGATCTCATCTGCGCCGTTATTCCGGAAATTCCAGCATATCGCAAAAAAGAACTCCTCAAAAAAACAGGGGCGCATCTTAACCGTTTCGGAATTGTGAACGTTCACGCCGCGGATAACGCCGATGTCTTTGGTCTGTTGCAGGAAATCAAAAACGATCCCGATTTTCACCTGAATGTCCTTTTTTATTTTCCTGTGGCAAAACTGGACGACCTTATAAAGGCGAAGATGCACAGCGGTTTAGGCGACGCCAGACTTAGATTTGGCGGCGTCAAACTTTTTGTGGATGGCTCACTTGGCGGGCGCACCGCCTGGATGGATGAGCCTTATGATGACGAGCCGAATAATTTCGGTATCATGATGAGAGACAAGCCGGAACTTTTTGACCTTGTGGATCGCTCCAACAAAGCGGGCATCGCCACCATGACCCATGCCATCGGAGACCGCGCCGTCCGCACCATTTTGGAAGTTTATGCGGAGGCAAGCGACCCGCCGCCGGGAACATGGAATCGCGTGGAACACTTTCAACTTTTGAGCGAAAAAATTCTGCCGCTGTTAAAAAAATCCAAAACCGTATCGTCCGTTCAGCCGGTGCATATTTTCAGCGACTGGTCGGCGGCGAATCGTTTTTGGGGCGGTCGCGCCCGTTGGGCGTATGCCTTCCGCACAATGAAAGAGGCGGGGATGCCGATAATCTTCGGCTCGGATAGCCCCGTTGAACCGGTGAATCCATTCTGGGGAATTTATGCGGCGATGGAGCGCAAAGATGGCGCGGGCAACCCGGCGGATGGCTGGTTCACACAGGAACGGCTGAGCCTTCATGAGGCGCTGGAGGCGTTTATTTCCGAGCCGCCGGTGATTGCAGGCGAAGGCTACATCAAAGGAACGCTTTCGCCGGGGGCGCGCGTTGATTTTGTGTTGGTGGAAGAGAATCCATTCGCGGTTTCGCCCGAAGCCTTGCGCGATATGAAAATCAGCGCCACCGTGGCGGGCGGAAAAACGGTCTTCGGAGAAATATAAGGCTCAAGAACCTTTCATGTTCCATTACACTGTTGATGCCGATGAAGATATTGATGCGCAGATTGCCGACGACCTGCGGCATATCGTCAAGACTATACGCTCGCATGTTTCAGAAAAAGATTTTGTCGCCCTTTTTTTAGTGGGGGGATTCGGGCGCGGCGAGGGGGGCGTGATTCGGCGCAAGGAACGCTGGCGCCCCGCCAATGATTATGACCTTGAACTCATCGTGCGGAAGCCTTTCGATAAAGACGCCATCCATGATTTGGGGACGCGCCTTGCCGGCGAACTCGGCATACCGTGGGTTCACATCGAATCGCATCCCTTGTCCGCCCTGCCCCGCCTGAAGTTCACAATGTATCATTATGATTTGAAATATGCCAGCCGCCTTATCGAAGGAGATGGCGAAATTTTGAATCTTGTTCCTGCGATGAAAGCAAACAAGATGCCGCTTGAAGAGGCACAAGGCGAGCTTTTCACGCGGCTCTGGACGTTTATCGGCGCATGGCGCGCGGACATGGGCGGACGGGCGCTCGCGCCGGAGGAATCTGAATTTTTATACGGGCAGTTATCCAAGGCGCTCATCGCTATCATGGACGCGCGGCTGATTTTACACGGCGCGTATGACGCCTCTTATCGGCGGCGATTGGAAAGATTTAAAACGCAGAACGCGGCTTGCGAAGAAACATCGCTTTGCGAATGGGCGGTCAAATATAAACTCGCGCCTCATGCCGCCGCGCCGCCCGCGCCGCCGATTGAGATGTTTTTCATGATAAAAAAGTTGTATATGAATACATTGAGACGATTTTATGCAGCCGCTTATGGCGGCGTGCCGGCGCAAGAGGTTTCGATGAGCTGGCAGACTTTTGAATCCCTCCATTTCAAAAATCCGCGAACACTTTTCAAACGGCTCTATTTTAAAATATGGAAACGGAGCCGATGGTTTCTTGACTACTTGCGGTATAATATAGGAGTGATATATCTTGTCAGCGCGCTGGAACGGGATAAAATTTCTGAAGAATTGCTCGCCCGAGCGCATCATTTTCTCAAGGGAGTTTCCGGATTTGAGGAGCCCGCCCAGCCCGACTGGGCATCGCTTCAAAAGGAAGCCCTCAAACTGCGAGAACAAATATGGCGCTAAACCAAAACCCCGCATCGCCCGCCCTTTCCGCCTCGACCGTATTATTTATAGTGGCGGACGCCTTTCGCTATGATTATTTTACGCCGCCCAATACGCCGACGATGTGGCGTCTGGCGGAAAGCGGATTGTATGTACGGCGCCTGCGCCCCAATTTTGGCTTTTGCGAACGCGCGGAGACTTTCACAGGAACGCGTCCCGATGCGAATGGATTTTTTACGGCGCTCACTTATGATGAAACGAACAGCGAGTTTCTTTCCTTTAAGAAGGATATTTGGCTTCTTTCGTTATTCGACTGGCGCGCGGAATTTATGCGCCGTTATATTCGCCGATTTTACCGCGACTGGTTCAAAAAAGTGCGGCGGGTAAATCAGCCAGTTTATGAAATTCCGCTAAAGATTCTTCCGCGCATCGCGCTCACCGAAGACCTGCGCGACTTGCATCAGCCGAACTGGTCGAATATCGAAACCATTTTTGATGTGATGCGGGAGAGCGGTAAAACTTTTTATTATGATACCTTCGCCTCCCTCACCATGCCGATGGGCGGCGATGACGACCGTGTGAATCAAATCTGCCGCGCCTTTCAAGAAACGCCCCGCGATTTTTATCTCCTTTATATCGGCGAGGGCGACGGCACAGGACATGACTACGGTCCGGAAAGCGTCCAAACCGCAGCCATGACCCGCCGCGTGGATAAACGCATCAAAATTGTGAGCGACGCCTTCTTTGAGGCGTTCCCCGATGGACGCATGCTCATCATCGGCGATCACGGCATGTTAGAAGTGGCGGGTATTCTTGATGCCCAGTCTAAAATTCTGCGGACTGGGCGCAAAGCCGGTCTCCGCGCAGGCAGGGATTTTGATTACTTCCTCGATTCCACATTAGTCAGGCTCTGGTTTCGCACAGAAAAAAGCGGCGATGTTTTTCGTGATTTATTCAACACAGACGCCGCATTTTGCAACGAGGGGCATGTGATGACCTGCGAGGAAGCCGCGCGGTTGCATGTGCCGCCGCCGGACGGGCGATACGGCGATTTAATTTGGATAGCGCATCCCGGCGCGCTTATATTCCCCGACTTTTTCCATTTCCGAAAAATCTGCCGAGGGATGCACGGCTATGAGACACATATCCCCGCGCAGCAAGGTTTTGCCCTTGTCGTCGGTCGGGACATCGAGCAGGCGGAGATTCAGGAGGCGGAGTTGATAGACATCTGCCCCACGATTTGCTCCCTTTTGGGAATTCGCGCGCCAAAACAAAATGCGGGAAAGAGTCTTTTATGAGCGTTTCAATTGTGTTGCGAGTGAAGAACGAGGCGCGGATGCTGCATGATGTCCTGCAGGGCGTGGAGCGGCAGAATTATCGCGGCGATATGGACGTGGTTGTTGTAGATTCCGGCTCGACTGATGGTACGCTTGAGATTGCCCGCGCCCACAACTGCCGGATTTTTTGCATCAAGCCGGAGGATTTTTCTTGGGGATATGCCCTTAATCTCGGCGCGGAAAAATCAACCGGCGATTTTATCGCTTACCTCTCCGGTCACTGCGTTCCTGTTGATGAGTTCTGGCTGGAAAATTTGCTGGCTCCGTTTGAGGACGCATCCGTCGGCGGCGTTTACAGCCGGCATGTCCCCATTGTTGAGATAGACCCCTTCGAAGCCATCGAGCTCGAATATTTCTGGTTTCCTGCGGGCAGCGGAGAGCCGACGGAGTCGGATGCCTTTTCCAACGCGAGCAGCGCGCTGCGGCGTTCAACATGGGAGTCGGTGAAATTTGATGAAAAACTTTTAATGGTTGAAGACGGCGATTGGGCAAACCGCGCGCGCGCGGCGGGATGGAAAATTATTTATCAGCCGCACAGCATGGTTTATCATAGCCACCCGCCCCGCGTGGAAAATATTTACCGCCGGTGGTTTTCGCGATGTTATGCCGCCAAAAAAATTCTGCCGCGCACGCGCGAGGGCAGTCTCCTATATCTCATGTATAAAACCCTTTTATGCGGCTGGCTGGATTTGAAATATCTGGCGCGGCACGGACTATTGAGCCGCTTCTGGCAAATACCGCTCTATGAGGCGGCTCGGCAGCTGGGCGCATACAACGGCGCGCGCGCCGCTATTGCCGGCAAACCATTCGATCGCTGGCATGACGTCCCCGTCCCTCGCATCCTTGAAAAACTTTGCAAGCCGATAGAGAGGTGATTGGTTGGGAACAAGCAACGCGCACGGACATCTGTAATTGAGGCGTCGGATAAAACTAAGAGTTTAATTTATCAACGTCCAAAAGATCCTGAGGTCTGCCAGTGGCGCGTTTTGTCAGAATGAGGTCTTCCTTTGATAAGATATATATGGGGATGCCATCATAAGTGCTTTCCACCCGATGATTCCAGGCTGATGCAAAATCAAGACCGACAAGCCCCATAATAATATCTATGCGGTTGGGTGCAATGCCGATTTGATAAATCAAATCGGGTTCGGCAAAATTTTCAGCCTTGATATCAATTAGAGGAGCGCCAAACTTTTTTAGAGCCGCATAGACACGCTCAGCATTTTTTTTTGTGGGATTGACCCAGATATCAAGGTCTTTGGTGTAGCGGGGTTCTGTATAAAAAATCACAGCGTGCGCCCCGGCAATAAGATATTCAACTTTTTCGGCGTTTAATATGCTGAACAGTTCTTTGTAATCTTGATTCGCTGGCATTTTTACCTCTGAATAACTCAGATTCCAAAACCATCTCGGCGGCGGCAGCAAAACGAGCCTCATGCCCCGCATCCTTCCAAAATATGCGATCAAAGTCATTGGGCTCGGATATCTTCCCTAACCGCTCTATGAAAACTCGCTTTGACATGTTTTTACAATTACTTTGTAATCGGCTTCATCATAAATGATATTTAATGCATACATCAAATATGTTGATTCAATCAAGATGAAAAATTCATTATTTCTTCATTATATCAAAATAAATACTTGGAAATCTTTGAGGTTGGAAACATGAAATGGATTATCGCTGTCTGCATTATGCAACTGCTGCCTTTTTGCATGGCAGAAAACCCTGCCGGAATCGTTCAGTGGGAGAGCGGCTTTCAGCCCATCTATAAAAGCGGAGCCTACCCGCGCGCAACGGCGCTCGCCGATGGGACGCTCCTTGTCGGGTTCGATCATTTTATTGAAGGACGCAGAGCTATCGGCATAGTTCGCAGCACAGACGGCGGCAAAACTTGGGGCGATTACACAGAAGCGGCGCAGGCTCCCGCCAGCGATAACCTTGCTAATGCCTTTCCTCTCGCGCTTGCCGATGGAACTATCCTCGTGGCGTATCGCCATCACACATTCACAAATAACACCTACCGCCTTGTGGTCAGCGCCAGCAGCGACAAGGGGAAAACATGGCAGAAGCGGGGCGTCATCGCCCTCGGCTCCACAGGAATCTGGGAGCCTTTTCTTTTTGAACTCCCCGATGGCACGATTCAGGCTTATTATGCCAGCGAGGAAAACCTGAAACCGGAGCAACAGGTTGAGATGCGCGCCTCCCGCGACGGCGGCAAAACTTGGGGCGCGCCGGTTGTGGTGGCGCGGATGAAAGGCTCACGCGATGGAATGCCGGGAGTCGTCCGCCTACGCGACGGCAGCCTGTATGTCGTCTTTGAGGCGTCGGACATGCCTCCCTATGGTTTTGTTGTGCGAGCCGTGCGTTCCAAAGATGACGGCAAAACGTGGTCGTCGGAACGGGAACTGATTTACAAACCATCGAATCCGGTTATGGCGGGCTGGGCATCGGGCGCGCCGAGCGTAGTCAGAGACGGCGACCGCTTGTTTGTTTCATTTCAGGCGGATGATTCGGTCGAATTTCAGAAAGGCAATAAAAATGGAGACCCCGCCGCGCCCGGATATGATTACTTGCGCAATTCAAGTTTCAAATATGTGAGCAGTTCCGACAACGGGCGGACGTGGTCGCCGCCGGTCGCGATGGCGGGAGAGCCCGGCAAACCATCACTCTGGAATACCCTCTATACCCCCGCGCCCGGTATAATCATTGCCTTGGCAAGCTTTCACGGCGCGGTCTGGTCAAAAATCGGATACGTCAAAAAATAAAAAAAATCCAAAAAAAAATTGACCTTTTGGTTTTAAAATAATATCTAAACCCTGTTTTTTTGTTGCACCCCGTATAAAATTTTTTGGGGGCAATTTTTGATGATTATTTGAAAAAAGGGGGATTCCGCCGATGAAAAAGATTTTTTGCCGCCGCTCCGTTCAGTCAATTCGATATGCCGCGATGTTCGCAGTCTTGAGCCTCATGTCCTGTCTGGCACAGGCGGCTTATTTTCCCAACATGGTTTATGGAGCAAAAACCCAGATTGCGCCCGGCGTTACGTGGCAAAGAGCCACAAATCCCAGCCCGGCGCAAAGGATTGTCATAATCGAAGTGGATATGACAAATCGGAATGTTGAACTTGTGCCCGTTTTCAAAGCCGCAGGAAATGTAGCCAATTCATCCAATGAAAAAACCAGCAGCATGGCAGCCCGCTCGGACGCCGTTGCCGCCATCAATGCAGGCTATTATCATATAACCGCTGGCGATGGTTATTTGATGACAAATAGCTACGTCGAGATTGATGGCGTTTTTATCGGTGGAACCAATAGTTCTATGAAGCCTGAAAACAACCGCTCTGTTCTCGGTTTTTCAGGCAACCATCATGCCATTGCCAAGAGGACGAAATTGAACTCCTCTTTTGTTCCCGCTGACCCGACAGACTGGGATAAGATAGTTGACGCCATCGGAGGACGCGGGCATTTTATCACATCCGGCGGGGTTGTTATCACTCAAGATAACGAGGGAACCTCATCAAGCCATTATGATTCCCTTAATCCGCGCACCCTGATTGGCTATAAGGCAAGTCCCTATAAAGTGTATCTTGTAACTGTGGACGGGCGCCAGTCGGGTGTGGCGGAAGGCATGACTTATACACAACTTGCTCAGCTGATGGCAGACCTCGGTGTCGAACAATCTATCAGCCTTGACGGCGGCGGGTCAACAACGGCATGGATTAAGGGTTCGGGTGTTGTCAATGTTGGTTCGGATGGCAGTGAGCGCTCTGTTGTTACCGCCTGGTGCGTGGTCTCCGCCAATACAATGGATAACACTGTGGAGGAAGTGGAAGTAACGGGTTCTTGGGCAACGGATACGTTAAGCGCTCAGAAATATTATCTTGATCAATTGATTACCGATAACACGGCAGGCGCGGCTTCTGTCAAATGGACGCCCAATTTAGCGGAGGATGGTTTGTATAAGGTGTATGCCTGGTGGACAAGCGAGCCCGGGCGCGCCGCCGCCGCCCCCTATGAGATTGTCCATGCCAACGGCACATCAACGATGTATGCCAACCAGACAACCAAAGGCGGAAAATGGAATCTGCTTGGTATATTCCCCTTTCATGCGGGAACGGGCGGTTCCGTCACGCTGCGCAATACCGCAACGGGAACCATCTCCGCCGATGCAGTGCGTTTCGTTCGCATATCGGACATCCCCGCGCCGATTATTCCGGGATATATTGTGACAGGCAATCTATATCAGACCGATTTCGAGACCGACGTCTCTTCAGATTTCAACGTTTCGCAACATATCGCGGGCGATAACTCCATCAATTTTTCCTACGACTATTCGACGTTTTCCCAGCAAGGCGGCGGTTTCCCGACTTCGATTCCGCAATCTCCCGGTTCCACCGGCGCAGGCACAAAAGCCCTGCGCATGGCAGTCAACCTCAATAACGGCGTAGTCAACGGAATCACCGCCACGCTCGCCGCCATCACGCCGCCGGGGCGGACGCTCAGCACGACCAACATGCGCATCACGTTTGATGCCTGGATTAACTATAATGGCGGCGTCGGCGGAGGCACCGGTTCCACCGAATGGATGACCTTTGGCGGCAGCGCCGATCCCGCGCGGGTTGCTATGGCAAACTCGGATTACGCCGGAGCCAATCAGCCATTCAGCGGATTTTATTTTGCCATTTCAGGCGAAGGCGGCTCTTCAACCGATTACCGCTACTACGACGGAAACGGAACAGGCGGGGCAACCGGCAACAACGCCGCTCGAGCCAACTATCTGGGCAACGCATCGGTCAATAGTTCCAGCTTCTCAAGCATCTTTCCGGAGGGAGAGTATGAAACATCTGGCGCGCCGGGCAAGGCGTGGAACAAATTTGAAATTGTCAGCCTTAATGGCAAACTCCGCCTGCTTGTAACGCGTCCTGATGGCTTTCAGATTCTTTTGTGCGACTGGTTTACGCCGAACACAAACGCCACGCTGACCGGTTTGCTGCCTCATTTAGGAACGATGGATTTGAATGCGGGCGTTGCAAGCCCAGGACAGGATAACTTTGTCCTTTATGACAACCTGAAGGTTGATGCTATTGCGCCCACTCCGCCTTCAAACATTGATGATTGGGGGCTTTATTAACACCGTCAAGGCGCAGTTTGATATGAGACTTCAGCCCCGACAACATACATGTCGCCGGTGTAAGTTTCATTATTAGGAACTGAGCAGCCGCGCTGGAAATAAAAAAACCACATATCGTTGCTATTAAGCGCGGTGCCGGTGTTCACGCCGGAACTAAAATACCAGGTCTCATGAAATTCACTCCACTTGGAAACCCATGTTTGACTTTTCATTAAAAAAAGCCGGCCGACCGCGTTGCCATATGCCAGCAAGGGAGCGTCTTCTGGGTTATTGTAGGACATTGTATCCCAACCTGGGCTAGGGTTTTCCACCGGGAGATTGAGCATGCTGCCGGATGTCTGCAAACGCCATTGACAAAACCCCGGAGCGGTCGTTTGATACAAAGCAAAATAAATGGTCACCTTTATAGGAGTTGTGCCTTTCCAATCGGTGGGTTTGGAAACGCCGAATCCGGCAAGTTGAGATGTGTTGGGCCAGCGCAATCCCTTTTCATGCATTGTGATATTTAAGCCGGTCGTGTAATTCATCGCATTGGCGGGCACATAGATGCGGCGCCAGGAGAGATTGGCGGGTTTGTTATACACGGCGTTCCAATCAACGCTCTGCGTATCTTTTGCTATGCCCGCAGTGAGGGCATAGTTCGCTTGCGGAGCCGGCGTGATAGTTTGGCGCGGTGTCAAAATAGTGAAATCGTCGCCGCTGCCGCCGGGACGTACGCCGATTTCAAGATAAAGCTGCTGGTTCCCATAAATGTAGCCAAAATCCAGCTGCACGGTGAATATGCCTTGTGCCACAGGAACATTTGTGTGCAATAGGGGAATTGTCCCAGGCAAAGGGGAGCCGTTCGTAGCTACGTTATAAAGTGTAAACTGGAGGTCATAATTGCCGTTCGCCGGCTTGCCGGCATCTCGCAACACCCCTTGATAGGTGAACGCGGCGCCAAGGTAGGCTTGAATCTGAGGAGATGGGGCATCCTTCTCTGCAACGCCGACTTGCGGCGCAAGCATCGCCAGCGCGCAAATGGCGCATAGCATGATGGCGCATCTGAATAAAACCTGTTTTCTCATAATTTCCCTTTCGCGCTAAATATGTTTACAAAAAATTTATGCACTTTCACAAACGACCAAACTATTGGTTCGTTAGTTTATATATAAAATCGAATAAAAAAAAAGCGCGGGTTGAGTCAATAAATTTTATACGCAAGGCAAACCGGGATTTTATCTTGACGGGCGCGGGTATTCTATCGCACTTATTTGGCAGATTTGTTTTCAATTCAATTGGAAATAGGACGATGAAAATGAATAGGTTTCGGGCAATCTTATCTATTATGCCGATTGTGCTTTTTGCCCTTTCGGCGCAAGGAGGCGATAAAGAAATGACCAAAGTTGCGGCTGGAGAATTCAAGAAAATCTACGACCCGAGCGTGAACGAAAAAGAGCCGTGGTATATCAACGATCATTGTTTCATTCGCGGACGGGACGGCATCTGGCACATGTTCGGCATCACAAGGCAGGAGCCCGCCGACCCGTTAAATGAAATTCACCTCGCCCATGCCACCGCAAAAACATTACTGCAATCGCCCTGGGAAAAGCAGCCGTTTCCGTTGACCGCCGTCCGCGCTGAGCCGTGGAACGAAGTGCATCTCTGGGCGCCGCATGTGATTGAACATGCCGGTTTATATTATATGTTCTATTGCGCAGGCGACAAAGATCACACGAAATACAAAATACATCTGGCTACATCGCCGGATTTGAAAACATGGACGCGCTCGCCAAAAAATCCTATGGTTGTGGACGGTCATGATGCGCGCGACCCATTTGTGAAGCGGGTGGGCGATAAATGGGTGATGTATTACACCGCAACATCCGACCCGAAGGAAGGCAACCATATCGTCGCATACGTCACCAGCGACGACCTTGTAACATGGGGCAATCGCGGCGTGGCTTATACCGACCCGGCAATAGGCAGCTGGGGCGGACCAACGGAATCGCCCTTCGTCGTGAACCGCGGCGACCTTTGGTATCTTTTTATCGGTCCGAGACCGGAGTATGACGGCACGGATGTATTTGTGAGCAAAGACCCCTTCCATTGGGACATCAAGGACAAAGTCGGACACATCCCAGCGCATGCGGCGGAGGTGGTGCAAGATGTTGACGGCAAGTGGTATGTGAGCCGTTGCGGATGGGGCAGGGGCGGATTATATCTCGCACCTCTCGAATGGCGGGATGGAAAGTGATTATAGCACAACATCGAATGTGCATCAGGCGTCGAACCATATCGCAACAGAAACTTTTTGCATGCAGAATGCAAAATTAATCATAATCGAAAATAACGGATATTAACGAAATGCCGGGATTGACCCCCAAAAACTAATGAAGAATCCATTTATTCTTTCTATAAGCAACTCTTCAAAAAAGATTGGGGGATGAAATGAGCCGACATTGCCTATCAATCTCATGCATATGTATTCATGTAATATTTTCGTTCATTAATTATGCTATGGCACAGATTCCGATTTCAACAATCGAAGATTTACAGAAGATCGGAAATGATCCCGCCTATCCTTTGAATGGCAATTATATTTTAGTGAATGACATTGAAGCGTCAGCAACAAAAAATTGGAACGAAGGTAAAGGATTTGATCCAGTAGGGGACGCGTTTCATGAATTTACAGGAATATTTGATGGGAACAATAAAACAATATCTAATTTATATATTAATCGCCCGGAGGAAACAATGATTGGGTTATTTTCCAGAAGTTTTAATTCCCAAATCAGAAATCTTACACTATTAAATATATACACTTTAGGGAAGAATAAGGTTGGGTCAATTGCTGGTGTGGAAGGGCATATTATTAATTGTCATACGGTTGGTGAAGTAAGGGCGATAGATGGAATAGTTGGTGGTATTGCTGCTTCTTTCGCTAGAATTGAAAATTGCTCATTTAGAGGAATTGTTAAAGGTGATAATGAGCAAATTGGAAGATTGATTGGTGGCTTGGCAGGATCTGACAGTTGGATAAAGAACTCTTACTCATTTGCTAATGTTATAGGTGTATCTTATGTGGGGGGGCTAATTGGGGATTCCGGAAGTATTCAAAAATCATATTCTTGTTCAAATGTTATAGGCGTTGATTATGTAGGCGGCTTATTTGGCAAAGGCGGGGGGGCAGAAAATTGTTACTCTACAGGAAAGGTTATCGGACAAAATTGTGTCGGCGGGCTGGGTGGAATCAATTATGGTGTTGTGAAAAACTGCTATGCCACTAGTCCGACTTCGGGAACAAAATATGTGGACGGTTTAATCGGGATCGCCATAGCTGACTATACGGCTCGCGTGGAAGATTCCTTTTTTGATATCAACACAACCAATCAGGATGACGGTCATTATGGAGGCAGGACAACCGATGAAATGATGAATCCGGAGACGTTCACAAACTGGGATTTTGAAAATGTCTGGTGGATGATTCCGGGGAAAACGTATCCGCTTTTGAGACCGGTGCGGTATGTGGGGTTAAACATCAAACCAGAGCAATCTTTTGGACTTCCCGCGGAATTTAAAATTATTTTTGACGAACCGGTGCGAAATTTTACGTTCGATGATGTTGACATCTCTCTCTCAACTGTTGGAGGCATCCTTGGCACGCTGACGCCCGATGATGCGCCGACAACGATCACCGCGATGGACTGTTTCACCACATGGACGCTGCGTCTGGAAGATGCGGCGTCAACAACGGGTCTGATTGTGATGCGACTCCCAGTTGCGGCTGCCATGAACGCCGCCAATTATCCGACAACCGAAAGCGTAACGCTGATTCTGCCGCTCATCGAGCCCCTCTTCGGCGACCTCAACGCCGATGGCGTCATCAACACCCTCGACCGCGACATACTCATTGCCCTCATCCTCGACCCGAAGAGTCTCTGGCATTCCCGACTTCTCCTCCCCTCCGCCGCCGACATCAACAAAGACGGCGTCATTAATGTCGCCGATATCATCTCGCTGATAACGTATTTGAAATAATATATCAGAAACGAATCGTGTCTTGACAAAATGCTGAGAATGACCCCAAAAGCCTTGATAATTACATTGATGGAACAGTTCGCCGTATGAGTTGGCATTCAATTTATCTCAATGAAGAATCCATTTATTCTTTCTATAAGCAACTCTTCAAAAAAGATTGGGGGATGAAATGAGCCGACATTGCCTATCAATCTCATGCATATGTATTCATGTAATATTTTCGTTCATTAATTATGCTATGGCACAGATTCCGATTTCAACAATCGAAGATTTACAGAAGATCGGAAATGATCCCGCCTATCCTTTGAATGGCAATTATATTTTAGTGAATGACATTGAAGCGTCAGCAACGAAGAATTGGAATGATGGAAAAGGGTTTAACCCTATAGGGAATCGTCAAAATGAATTCACTGGAATATTTGATGGATGTAATAGAACAATCCTTAACCTCATGATTAATCGTCCTGATGCAAGTTTTGTAGGATTATTCTCTTCATGTAACAACTCAACAATAAATAATATCATATTATGTAACGTATATATTATTGGAAAATCATCTGTTGGGGCTATTGCGGGAATCGGAAGCAATCATCGCAATTGTCATGTTTCTGGTTATATTTCAGGCGAAACAGTAGTGGGAGGAATTGTTGGAGAACGAGGTTTGCTCATTAACTGTTCCACAAGTGGAACAGTTAATGCCGAAAGCAATGTCGGAGGATTAACTGGCGCGGATTCGTGGATTGAAAATTCATTCTCGAACTGTAATGTTACTGGAGACATATATGTCGGTGGCTTGGCGGGCAATTTGGGTTTTGGCATATATTTAAAAAACAGTTATAGTGCAGGGGAAATCACGGGTATTAAGAATGTTGGCGGTTTGGTGGGTATGAATATTGGCGCTATTGTTAATTGTTTTTCAACAAGCGCGGTGGTTGGAGATTGCCCCTATATTGGAGGGCTTGTCGGCATAAACCATGCTTTTATTCAAAATTGTTATGTCTCTGGGCCTGTTTCCGGATTTGAGGATGTCGGCGGTATCGCTGGATATTCAATGGTTAAGCCCTCTGGTATTATGTATCGAATTATTGATGCTTTTTTTGACAAGAGCACAACTGGTCAATATAATGAATTTTGGTTGTATAATGAAAAGGGAATACCCAAATCTACTATAGAAATGATGGCTCTCGTTACATTCACAAACTGGGATTTTGAAAATGTCTGGTGGATGATTCCGGGGAAAACGTATCCGCTTTTAAGACCGGTGCGATATGTGGGGTTGAACATCAAACCAGAGCAAATGGCTGGGCTGCCGGCGGAATATAAAATTATTTTTGATGAGCCGGTGCGAAATTTTACATTCGATGATGTTGACCTGTCCCTCTCAACTGTTGGAGGCATCCTCGGCACGCTGACCCCCGATGATGCGACGACAACAATCACCGCTATGGACTGCTTCACCACATGGACGCTGCGCTTAGAGGATGCGGCATCCACAATGGGTCTGATTGTGATGCGTCTGCCTGTCGCGGCTGCCATGAACGCCGCCAATTATCCCACCACCGAAAGCGCAACGCTGATTCTGCCGCTTATCGAGCCCATCTTCGGCGACCTCAACGCCGATGGCGTCATCAACACCCTCGACCGCGACATACTCATTGCCCTCATCCTCGACCCGAAGAGTCTCTGGCATTCCCGACTTCTCCTCCCCTCCGCCGCCGACATCAACAAAGACGGCGTCATTAATGTCGCCGATATCATTTCGCTGATAACGTATTTGAAATAATATATTCATAAAACGAATCGTGTTTTGACCAAAAGCCGGGAATGCCCCCAAAAAGTTTCATAATTCCCAAGCGGAAAACAAAGACGATTATTGGGTTTATGTGTGAATTTTTTTAAAACATCTGCTGCATCTATTTCCATGGTGCTCCGTTGTTGCGGGACATTTGGGATTGGACGGTTTGCCATTTTTCGTTGATGCGGCTTTGAGCGGCGATTTCCCAAAAGGAGGTATCCCGCAATCGCAATCCCATGACGGCGGTAATCCATGCATGTCCCCATCCGCTTTCGACAGACCAAGGACCCCAGCCCACATCGGCTGGGCTTGCCCAAAAATCCCATTTATCAAAATCAAACGCTCGCAGCCATGCGCCGTTTATAGTGGGCATTGATTCCGAGCGTGCCTGAATCCGACAGAGAAAGGCAGTCAAGCGATCTTCCGCCGCCTTCAATTCGGCGTCGCCTGTTGCGGCGGCGGCTTCGTGGAGTCCAAGCATCGCAAACCCCAAAGTGTAAAGCGTGTCACATACCGGATCTCCGTTTTGCTGAATGAGCGGCGTTTCGCCGGTTCCATACTCGGCGTTTGATTGAGGTATTTTGTAATGACCGCCCCCAACGCCATGCAGCCATTCCTGAATACCCCCGCAGGAAACTTGGCGCTCGAGAAGCTCGGAGGCAACGCGATACAGCCATTCGCGGTGTTGCGGCTGGTCGTCCGCGCGTATCAGCCATGCAAGGCAGAGGAGCATACGCGCCCTTTCGATGTTGTCCTTCCAGAGCCATTGATTGGGATAGCCCTGCATCATCCGACCGATAGCCGCTCGGGAAGTTTCTAAAAACGGCTGATATCCGGTTTTGTCATAAGCCCACAGGTAACAAGCCCAGAGATAAGACTCGAAATGAGGGGAGTAGTGGACAGTTTCGGCATCGGCGTAATGTCTCCATCCATTGCGCTCAAGGTCGGCGATATCAATGCGCGATCCGCGGAATCCTAATTTCCCAGTCGTGCGGAAATTGGCAAGAATCCCGCGTAAAATCGGCTCATCCCAGCGGTCAGTCTTCAAAACGGACGCCGTTAGAATGGTTCCCAAAAGGACGCGGGCGTTGTCGTCGCCATAGTTTGCAATCCACCAAGGTTTTGAGATGTCGCCCCAAGCAATTAGACCGTAAGCGGGATGCTCGGGATTCCCTCTCGGTCCGCCGCAGAGTCCGGAATTAAAATAGACATAGTCCTGCAAATTAGCGGCGATTGCGGCGCTCTCGCGTTTCCCGGTCAGCAGCGCATCCAAGGCGAAATTCATGGCAACCTCGCTGTTGCAGTCCGCTCGAAGAGGCAGACGATGCTTCTGATTGCCATCCCATCCAATTTCCGACACAATCCCTTCGAGGACGCCAAGGCTGCCATCAGCGGATTCATCGGATTCAATTGGTGCGATTGAAGATGTGCAAACATCAACTTTAAGCAGCCGGTGAATTTCTTCAACTCGGGAGGGCGCGACAAGCAATCCCGAACGGCGATACCAGTTTATGGAGGCATCAAAGGCTTGACGCTCCGCATCCTGCGGTAAATAATCGGAACGTCCCAAGGCAGGACGGACGCGGGGTTCCCATTGCAAGTTCAAATCTCCGACGTCAGGATTCAACCATCGAAGAATCCAAATCCACAAAGCGCGCACTTGTGCATGCGGCGCAAATCTTCCCTGAACGAAACCGCTGAGCCGCGTTGTGGAAATCAACACAGAATCGCCGGGAATTTCAAAAAGCAAAGCATGCGCCTCAGGCGGCAATCCATAAACCGCCTTGTCATATCCAGCCACGTGAGCGCCGACCAACAGCGCACGCTCGGGATTGGAGGGTATATAATGGCAGCCGTTCAGCATCAGGATTTGATAAGACGGCAGAGCCGGTCCAAGACCGTCAGGCGCCACAACCGCCCGCTCCCGTTTAAACTTTTTAACCGCTTCCAGATTCAACCCCGGAATCCAAGAAGGATATTCGATGAAAAGACGCAACTTTTTTTGTCGGGCGCGATTGAGCCATTCAATAGAAAAAGGCGTTCGAGTGTCGGGATAACCGTCTGCCAGCAATAGAACGCCGCCGCCCGCAGGAGCAGCTTCGATGGCTTGAGTTGCCGAGTCAAAGCGCGGGACACAACCGTATGAGCGAACAATAACACGATAAAGATCATTGTCGGCTCTGCAACAAAAAATAAGTTTTTCATGACCGGACGGTTGAGACTTTAATAAAGGGGTGCAGGCGGAAGCAAAGGCGCAAACGAATCCGACAAAGACGCAAGATCTAAAAAATATCATAAACATTCTCCTTCCATCGAGATTACTGCAAATAAGTATTATCCGAATAAAGAGATAAATAATGCGCCGTTCCATCTTTCAATAATATGATTTCAGATATTTTATTAGCGTGTTGTCAATCGCTTTTCTCGGCGCCAGCCGCCATGCCGATTCATCTTCTCAGGGGGCAACCGCGCTGTTCAATCTGCGTCTCTGGGGTCAATCATCTCGATTAGCTTAATTTGTTGTTGACATGTCCCATGCCTATCTATCAGAATCTTTTCAATAATGAGAAGAAACGGCAACTTCTTATACAGAAAGAAACAGCCTGCGTGTGCTATTTTATACAGGTCGTATAATTATATTAGGCATGAAAGAAGGTTGTAAAGTGGCAATCGCTAATCACATTGAAAAGGTTCGGCAGGGTCTCCGTGAGGGCAGATTTACTTCTGAAGCAGCTGTTTCACAGGGGATACTTTTGCCCGCTCTGCATGAGCTAGGGTGGCCGGTCTTCGATACATCAATAGTAATTCCAGAATATTCGGTTGAAGGTCGCCGTGTCGATTATGCATTATGCCACCCACAAAATCGCCCAGCGGTATTCATCGAGGTCAAAAAGGTTGGATTATCAGAAGGAGCGGAACGACAGCTATTCGAATATGCTTTTCATCTTGGGGTGCCGATGGCAATCCTGACGGACGGTCAAGAATGGAGTTTTTACCTTCCTGGTGAGCAAGGGCGCTATGATGAACGTAGGGTTTATAAACTCGACCTTCTTGAACGGGATGTTGCTGAAGCAGAAAGCAGGCTAAAAAGATACCTCAGCTTCGACAATGTCAGTTCAGGAGCCGCACTCAAAGCTGCACGATCAGATTATCAAAATGTAGCAAGAATACGAATTATCAAATCTAATTTCCCTAAAGCGTGGGAAGCGTTACTTAAAGAGCAGGATTCATTATTGTTGGATCTTCTTGCTGAAAAGGTTGAAGATCTTTGTGGTTATAAACCAGATTTGGATACATGTAGTCAGTATCTTGAACTCCAGATACAGAACAGCATGCATCATGATAAATATGAATCTGAAATAATACCTCCGGTTAAGCAAACGAAGCCATTCTCTCGATCTACACACCACGTTCACACTCGAACCATTGATAATTTCAAATTTGTATTTAAGGGTAAAGAATTTAAAGCTCGATCGGCAATAGAGGTTATGATTAAACTTTTTCAATTGTTGTCTCAAGAGGATAATGGATTTCTTGATAGATTTGCATCACGTAAACATGGCAAGAAGCGGCGATATCTTTCAAAAAACAAAAAAGATTTATATCCCGGTCGTCCTGATTTAGTAGAACGAAACTCTGTTGAAGTTGTGGCAGGATGGTGGTTGGGAACCAATTATAGTCGGCGAAGCATTCAAGATATAATCGAATTAGCACTTGAGGTTGCCGGGTCGCAACTGCGCAATGCGACCAAAATAAATGTATTGTGATCTATTGCCCAACCACCGCATCAACTCGGATTGGCAATTCCGCCACGCAGCATTGCCTGCCGGTTACGCGTGACGTTGCGTTTCTCTCGGTTCAATACATCTACCTCCTCGCCACAGTCCCGCTGGGGTCAATCACCTCGATTAGCTCGATTTGTTGTTGACATGCCTCGCGCCTATCTATCAGAATCTTTTCCATGGCGCGCACAATTCGAATAAATCTCCCGTTTTCTTTGTATCATGTTCTCTCCAGAACTAACACCGGCGTTATCGCATTTGCGGATCATGAAGATGAACAAAAGTTTCTTTTGTATCTCGGTAAATACGCGGCTATCTTTTCCATAAAAATTCATGCGTGGTGTCTCATGAATACGCATTTTCATATTCTCATGGAAACTGCCGAGCAGCCGGACATTTCCGAATTTATGCGCCGTCTTCTAACTGTTTACACGGTCTATTATAACCGCCGCCATAAAAGACACGGTCATCTTTTTCATGGACGTTTCAAGAGTTATGTCGTGGATAAAGCCGCTTATTTATTGGAGTTGTCTCGCTATATTCATCTTAATCCGGCGACAGCATCATCGCCGCAAAACCCTGAAACATATCGCGGCTCAAGTCTGCGATATTATATTCATGGCGGTGAGCCGGAATTTCTTTATACTGCGGAAATTCTCGCATGGTTCAAAGGCAACAGAAAACAATACGCGAAGTTTGTCCGCAAGGGTTTATCCGAAAACATAAAGCCGGAGATTATTGGGCAGATGTTTGTGGGAGCAAAAAATTTCATCCAAAAAACTCAAAACAGAAAGGCTCAGTTGGAAAAAAGCGGAACACGCGCGTGGGCTGCCCAAAAAAAAAGAGAACAGGCGCAGCAGGATAAGCAAAAGCGAAAAGCAGAAGAAATATTAAACAAAGTTGCGGATTATTTTCATCTCTCTCCTGAAGCAATTAAGAACAGCCGATACGGCAAAGGAACGATTGGAAAAGCGAGAAGTCTGGTTTTAATGTTATTGAGAGCGCATCTGCCATGGTCGGGCGCGCGAGTAATGAGATTCATGGGCTTGCGTTCTCAAAGCATGTTGAGTTATCACTCCAAGGCTGTGAGCGAAGAGGATTATTGCATCCTTGAGAAGGAAATTAATAATAAAAACAAAGTTTGCAAATCGAAATAATCGAAGGGATTGTTTAAATGTTTTGTTGGGTTATTTTTCACCTTGGTTTTTTTTAAAGGGATAATAATACTTTTTGGGAGGTGTGGATGATGAGAACAAAAAAATCGGCATTGTGTCTTATGTGCGCTTTAATACTTATGTCTGTTGGCGCTGAGGCGGCAAATACGGGTTTTACCTATCAAGGTATGCTTAAAGATGGAGCAAATCCGGCAAACGGAAGTTATGACTTTCGTTTTACTCTTTATGATGCCGTGGCGGGGGGAAGTGTTATCGGGGCAAATAACCCTTATTATGTGGATGACAAGATGGTTGTCAGCGGATTGTTCAGCGCAGAAATCAACTTCAATGCCTCGACCTTTATACTCTCAGGCGGAGCTGATTTTTATATTGAAGTGGCAGTGCGCCCCGGCAGCGTTTCCAATTCCGTCCGCACCGGCTATACCGCCCTTGCGCCGCGGCAGAAGATAACACCGACGCCCTATTCTCTCTCCACCGTTAATTCAACGAATCTCGGCGGCAAACCGTCGGAAGACTATATGCTTGCGGCAACGGATAAATGGGTGAACACCTCTGGCGACACAATGACCGGTACTTTAAACATTGAGAACTCGAGCATCTGGTCCCTTGAGATAAGAAATAGTTCCGCAAACAATAACGCCACAGCCATATTTGCCGAGGCAAACTCGACTACCGCGAATAATTCCAACGCAGGATATTTCAAAGCTGCGGGCCCAAGATCAATTGCGGTTGAGGCGCTTGCAACAGGCGAGTCAAGTACGGGCATACAGGGGCGCTCCGATGGAAGCTCCGGCAGGGGCGTCGTCGGCGTTGCTTTGGCTGAAGGGGATTACCAAACCGTTGGCGGGAGTTTTTACACCAATGGATATTCGGGTACAGGTGTCAGAGGCAACGCAAACGCCAAAGGCGATTATACCAATTATGGCGGCGAATTTTCTGCGGCGGGGTATTCAGGAATCGGAGTTTCCGCAATCGCGAGCGCAACGGGAAACGTCAGTAATGTCGGCGGCAAATTCGAAAGTTGGGGGCAGAAGGGAACAGGCGTTATAGGATTTGCCACAAGTGAAACCGGCGAAAATTTCGGAGGACATTTCACCGCAGCCGGCGGAATAGGCAAAGGAGTTTACGGATCGGCTTCCTCAAAAAACGTGGACTTCATAACCTATGGAGGTTATTTTGAGAGCCATGCCAACAAAGGCGTTGGTGTGTATGGCGAATCTAAAGGAGCATCCGGGATTGGCGTTTACGGCTTGAGCTCCGGTGAGGGAACGCCGGCGAAATATGGAGGATATTTCAGAGCAATCGGAGAAAATGGAAGAGGTATTTATGCCTCGGCTGCCTACGCAACCGGAGACACCCGCGCCGTGCAGGGATATGTCTTAAGCCCAGCTGGATTTTCAGCATATTTTGAAGGCGCTGTCGGAAGCGCCAATTATTTTCAGCGCCGCGTTGGCATCGGAAACACAGACCCCAACGCCAATCTTCACGTCGCCAGTCTGAATAAATGGAACTGGGGAGAGGGCAACGGCTGGGGCGATTTCTGTGTCGGGACTTCAACATACGGACTCTCCATCGGCATTGCCACATCGGGCGGCGGCGCCGGCATCGCCCGAATGTGGACCCAAAATAACAGCCTTATTCTTGGAACAAAGACCGGCGGGGATACTATTACAATAACAACCGGCAAACGCGTTGGAATAGGTCGCGCGCCTGCAACTAATAAGCTAGAGGTTGAAGGCGACGCATCAAAATCCACCGCCGGCAATTGGCTTGCCAACTCCGATGCCCGCATCAAAACGGATGTGCGAACCATTACCGGCGCGCTTGAAAAACTCGCGTCGGTTCGTCTTGTGGACTTTGAATACACGCCGGAATACCTTGCTGAACACGCGGAAATTGAACCGCGAAGATATATGAACGTCATTGCCCAGGAGTTTGCCGAAGTCTTTCCTTATTATGTCAAGGACAGCGGGGAGACGCTTGCCGAAGGCGGGGAGATTCTTCAGGTGGATCCCTATCCCCTGACGATTTATTCCGCGGCGGCAGTCCAGGAACTGTATCAGATTATCAAAGAGAGAGATAGCGAAATTTCCAACCTTCGCAAAGAAAATCGCAAATTGGAGGAACGACTTTCGAGGCTTGAATCCATTTTGCTCTCAGAAGGTTCCAGATAGGAATCAAAAAATAATCTGATGATTAAAAAAACATGGAAGACCAAAGGCGCAAATCATAACGATTTCGCCAAAAAAGGAGAAAATGATGACACGGAAAATCGCTTTCTTTGATGCCAAGCCTTATGATATTAAATCGTTCACGGAGATGAATAAAGATTTTGGCTTTGATATCGCCTATTTTGAGACGCATCTCAACGCCCAGACCGCATCGTTAAGCGGAGATTTTGATGCCGTTTGCGCCTTCGTCAATGATACGATTGATAAAGCCGTCATTGATGAAATCATTAAACATGGCGTCAAGTTAATCGCGCTGCGCTGCGCCGGGTATAATAACGTGGATTTTAAGGCGGCTTACAAAAAAATTCATATCGCCCGTGTGCCGGCGTACTCGCCTTATGCCGTGGCGGAACATGCCGCCGCGCTTATGTTTTCGCTCAATCGCAAAACCCATCGCGCCTTTTTCCGCACTCGCGACGGGAATTTTTCCCTCAACGGACTTCTCGGATTTGATATGCATGGCAAGACTGCCGGCGTTATTGGAACCGGAAAAATCGGCAAATGCCTTATTGCCATCCTTAAAGGCGTCGGCATGAAACTGTTGGCGTATGACCCTTTTCCCGATGAGGCTTTTGCGGCTGACGCCGGCGTTCAATATGTTTCCCTTGATGAAATTTATCAACAGGCGGACATCATCTCTCTGCATTGCCCGCTAAACAAGGACACCGAATATATGATCAATGCGCAGGCAATAAGCCGGATGAAAAACGGCGTTATGATTATCAACACAGGCAGGGGGAAACTCATACACACGCAGGCGCTCATAGATGGGCTTAAATCCGGAAAAATCGGCGCGGCTGGGCTTGATGTTTATGAAGAGGAGAGCGAATATTTCTTTGAAGACAAATCGGCGCAGATGATAACCGATGATATCCTTGCCCGTCTTCTGATGTTTCCCAATGTGCTGGTCACCTCGCATCAGGCTTTTTTTACGCAGGAAGCGCTGCGCAACATCGCCCAAACGACTCTGCAAAATTGTCAGGACTTTTTTGAGCATGAAAAATTGGTAAACGAAATATGTTACAAATGCGGCGGACCCTGCACACGAAAAGAAAAAAAATTGTGTTTTTAATTAATAGGTTTCAACACACTTGATTACCTTGATTTGAAATATCCGTCCCGCGCGTTGGCTCCGTTTGTCTCGCCGCGAACGCCAATCCCATAGGCGCCGGAACTGTAGGCGTAAATCGTGTCCTTAAAAAATATGTTAATCTTTTGTTTTTTGCATGGCGGATTCGAGTGCCGCTAAACGAGCTTCTAAAGAGTCAATCTGTTTTTGCTGATTCGCATTTTGTTCTTTCAGAAAAAGAATTTCCGCTTTTTTGTTTATGAGTTTTTGGTTCAATTCCTGAATTGCCGCGGCTGCGTAAATGGTTAGCGGATAAGCATCCACTTGAAGAATCTCCCCGCCGTCGGCAAGCGTCTCGCCGCTGCCTTTGACATAATCCGGGAAAACTTCGGCGAACTCCTGCGCGATGACGTTCATGTAACGTCGAGGCTCAATCTCAGGATGCTCTGCGAGATATTCCTTCGTATATTCAAAATCCACGAGCCGCACCTTTTCAAGCGTCTCAAGCGCGTTTTCAATATTTTTTACATCCGTTTTGATGCGGGCATCGGAGTTGGCAAGCCAATTGCCGGCGGTGGATTTTGATGCGGCGCCTTCAACCTCAAGCATGTTGGTGGTTACTGTGCGTCCAATGCCAACCTTGCGCTGGAAGAAGTTGGCGCTGCCAGCGGCTCCAGTGAAATAGGCTGCGTATCCGGTTGGGCTATTTGTGCTGCCTCTGACGCCGAAGTTGACGCCTGAGGTGGCTTCTGCCCTTGCATAAATGCCGCTGCCATTCGTGCTAAAGTTTAGGAATACTCCGCCGTATGTGTCTCCCGAACTGGACGATGCAACGCCATAGATTCCATGTCCTGTATTGCTCTCCGCCATAAAATAGCCGCCGTATGTGGTTCCCGAACTGGACGATGCCCAGCCATAGATTCCACGTCCTGCATTGCTCGATGCCACAAAATAGCCGCCGATTGTGTTTCCCGAAGTGGACGTTGCCTTGCCACAGATTCCACGTCCTTCATTGCTCGCCGCCTCAAAATAGCCGCCGTATGTGATTCCCGAAGTGGACGTTGCACTGCCATAGATTCCACGTCCTGCATTGCTCGATGCCACAAAATAGCCGCCGTATGTTTCTCCCGAACTGGACGTTGCACTGCCATAGATTCCACGTCCTGCATTGCTTGATGCCACAAAACAGCCGCCGTATGTGTCTCCCGAACTGGACGTTGCACCGCCATAGATTCCACATCCTGTATTGCTCGATGCCAAAAAATGGCCGCCATATCTGAGAGCCGTGCCTTTTACTGCGCTTTCGTCACTGGAGGTCCTTGTGACACGCAACCCCACATTCGTACCTGTGATGTTCAAGATTCCGGTCATCGTGTCGCCAGTGGTGTTGACCCAATTGTCCGTTGCGGCGGGCATGAAGGCAGAGGCGTGCTTTCCGTCGAGCAGGTCCGCGTCAAGTCCGCTTCCACTGCCGTCATTTGCCAGGACGATGGTCATGACTTCGCTGTCGCGAGCGATGGAATCGGGGATATTGGCATCTGTCAGGGGCCAGGGGTGATGAGCATTTGAGATACCACGATGAGCGTCTATCATGTTGTTGACTTCCCCATCAAATGCGACAGTGCTGTCAAGGCGCGCCGGGCTTATTGTGCCTGTCTTGATCGCCCCGCCGTCCACGGAACCGCTGCTCGAAATTGTGATATCATTTGGAATTTCCGCATCGGTCAGGGGCCAGGTGTGATGCGCATTTGAGATATCACAATGATCGTCTATCATGTCGCTGACTTCCCAATCAAGCGTGACGGTGCTGTCAAGGCGCGCCGGGCTTATTGTGCCTGTCTTGATTGCCCCGCCGTCCACGGAACCCGAATCGGATATGGTCAACGCATTCGAGACTCGGGCGTCGGGGAGTTCTCCGGAAATAACGTCAGCGGCGTCGTGGAAATGCGATGCAGGGGCAAACGAGGCAGATGTCTGTCCGCCCAGCCGGGCTGAGTCGTGGCTATAAAGGGCATAAGGACCTGCCGTGATTTTTTGCCGCGGCACAAGCTTAGTATAACCCGAGCGGTCGGCGTTTGAGACGCTGCCCGGGCGCACGCTGATTTCGAGCCAACGATCCGAACCCTTGAACCATGAGCTACCGAAATCCAATTCAGCAGAGAACAAACCGTTAGCCACCGCAAGATCGTCCACATAAATCGGATTGGACGCCTCCCCTTCTGAGGCGGCGGTAAAAAGTAAAAAACACAGGTCGTATGTGCCATTGGCGGGATTGGCGCCATCCTTCAGTTGACCCTGATAAGTGAAAGAGGTGGATTGAGCGGCAAGATGAGCGCAGAAAAGCATCATGCAAACACAACCAATACAAACCATAATAATTTTTGTCATAATGACGCCTCCTTTTATTCTTTATAATGGAGTGAATAAATCGAAAAAAAGGATAAAGTGTCAACATGAATTGGAATCTTATTTGCGCGCATTCGGGAGGCATTTTATTAAAATCCCTTAAAATATCTTTTTCACACCAAATGAGGTTTCCGGCAGCACATAAAGCGCAAAGCGCGGAAAGTGGCTTGACGGGTGCGCCCCGCCTCTTGCGGCATTGATATTTTGAGCAAATCAACCTTGACGCCGCGGAGGCGATTGATGTCGCTTGTTTTTATCATCGAGTTTCTTTCCGGCGGTTTTTGTATAATACATAACACAAACAGCCGAATAGACGCCGATGATTTTATCCGCTTTATGAAAACTTTTTTACCGCCTTGCAAGAACAAGGTTTTGAGGGGTTTGATGAATCCGCAATCTGTAAATTCAAATCGGAAATTTAACCAAAACTGGCGGACGTTTCTTTCCGTGCAGCGCCCAGGACGTTATGCCTCCGTTGAATGGAACTGCATTATCAAATCGGCTGATGCCGTATCGGTTCGCATGGCGCTTGCTTTTCCGGATGTTTATGAAATTGGCATGTCTTATCATGGATACAAAATCCTTTACGAGCGAATAAACGGCGTTGAAGATTTTGCGGCGGAGCGTGTCTTTGCCCCTTGGTCTGATGCGGAAAGGTTGATGAAAGAACGGAAGGAGCCGCTGCGCACTCTTGAAACGGAAACTCCGCTTGCCGATTTTGAGGTTATCGGATTTACGCTGCAGCATGAATTGATTTATACGAATATCCTGACTATGCTGGATTGCGCGGGAGTTCCGCTGCTTGCGACGGAGCGCAAGCCGCCTTTTCCCCTTGTTATTGGCGGCGGGGAGGGCGCGCTCACGCCGGAAACCCTTGCCGATTTTTTCGATGCTTTTGTCATCGGCGATGGAGAGGATGCCGCCATTGAAATTCTTCAAGCCGTCAAGGAATTTAAAAATTCCGGGCAAGGCGATAAAAAAGACCTCCTGCGGCAACTATCGCGCATTGAGGGCGTTTATGTTCCCTCTTTTTACAAGCCGGAATATCAATCGGATGGCAGGCTTGCCGCGATGAACAAGATTGAGGCGTCGGCGCCGGATGTTATCAGAGCGCGGCGATTCAACATCGCCGATGATTTGGGGTCGGTGGCGCCTGTGGTGCCGTCGCTTCGGGTTACGCAGGACAGGCTGGCGATTGAATTGCGTCGCGGTTGCGTTCATGGCTGCCGGTTTTGTCAGGCGGGCATGACCAACCGTCCGGTGCGGGAGCGTCCTGTTTCTCAAATTCTTGAGATTGCCCGCGAAGGGATTCGCCGCACGGGCGCGGAAGATATTTCGCTCCTTTCGCTTTCCAGCGCTGATTATTCAAGATTGCCGGAGGTTTTGGAATTGTTGAAGGAGGAGTGGGCTCCCCATGGTGTTAGCCTTTCATTGCCCTCCATTAGAATCAATTCATGCGATCTGGAAATACTCGATTCCGTCAGCACCGTGCGCCACACGGGGCTTACATTGGCGCCCGAGGCGGGGACGGAACGGCTGCGCCGAGTTATCAACAAACCGGTGGATCAAGCCATGTTGCTGGATCTGGCTCAGCGCGCATTTTCCGCCGGACGCCAGACACTCAAGCTTTATTTCATGATTGGTTTGCCCACAGAAACGAATGATGACTTGGAAGGAATTGTTCAAATACTTCGCGAGGTGGAAAATATCGCGCGGCGCAAACGCGGGAGAAATTATCAGATTAATGTCACGCTTTCGCCTTTCGTGCCAAAGGCGCATACGCCGTTTCAGTGGGAACATCAATGTTTGCCGGACGTCTTCAAAGAAAAAATCCAATACATCCGTTCGCGCATCAAATCGGGAAAGATTGTCTTCAAGTCGCATGATTTGCAACAGAGCCTTTTAGAGGCAATTCTGGCGCGGGGCGACCGCCGGCTCGGAAGCGCCATCCTCCGCGCATGGGAGGACGGCTGCCGCTTTGACGGCTGGGAAGAACTCTTCCGCTACACAATCTGGGAACAGGCTTTTAGCAAGACAGGCATCGAACCTTCGTTTTATGCTCATCGAGAAAGGACGCCTGATGAGATTCTGCCGTGGGATCACATCCACGCCGGTGTATCGAAAGAGTTTTTGAAAAGGGAGCGTCAGCGGGCTTATGAGTGCGCGCTCACAGAGGAATGCACAACAGGCGCTTGTGCGGCATGCGGGGCGTGTCCTGATGGAAAAGATAACATCCTTGCGCCGGCGGAAGAAATCAAACGCGCCATAAACGCCGATGGAATTACAAAAATTTTTCCCCTTCAAAGCGGCGATATGGAAAAACCTCCCATTCAACGGCTGCGCTTGACATACTCCAAGCATGGGGCGATTTGCCTCATCTCGCATCTGGACCTTGGCAAAACAATTTTCACCATCATGAAAAGAACCGCCATTCCGGTTTCATTTACAAAAGGGTTCAATCCCCAGCCAAAGGTGCAATATGGTCCGCCGCTTTCTGTGGGTTTTGAAAGCGAGGGGGAACTGATTGATATTTTTCTTATTGAGCGGCGGGCGCCAAAGGAAATTTTAAAATCGCTCCGGAGCCAGTCTCCGCGCGGACTGGAATTCATCGCCGCAGAGGAAATCCCGTTGAGCGCGCCAGCGCCCAGCGCCGCCGCCCTTGCCGCTGAATATGAGATGATTCTGCCCACCGAATGGGACAGCCTTGATTGGGGCGATGCCCTCAACCGATGGAAAAAATCAACCGCCCTCAGCGTTGAAATTCCCAAACGCGATAAGATTCTTAAAAGAGATTTGAAAAAGACGATTCTGAATCTTGAGCAAATAAAAAGAGCGGATAAAAATATCAAAAACGCATTTCGAATCGCCGTCGCCCTTGATGAGCAAAACTATCTTGACCCGCGAATCGCCTTTGCCGCGCTTTGCCTTTTACCGCTTGAGAATATCGAGCAGGTACAAGTGCGGCGGTTGCGGATTATCCTTCCTTAAAATCATCGGGGGATTTGATAAACGATTGTCTGGAAACGCTGCCTTGAATATCGAAACGTGAGGGCAAGCGGATTCTGATGCGAAATGGGCTCCTGCATGATGTCTGGCAAGAGCGGGACAAGCGAGGAATCGAACTGCGCCAGAATTTCCGCCCTGTAAATCTCATGCATCAAACGCTTTATCTGCATGAATGATGACATCCCGCCGTAAGCGCTTGTGATAGATACCACCGAACCTGCGGGTATGTCTTTAAGGTCATCCATAGGGAGAATATCGCGCTGCGACCAGTAGCGCATCTTGACCGGTCCCAAATCCTTGTATGTCTCGTTGGAATAAATGACGGCATCAGCCGGAAGGCTTTTCATAAAATTAGCCGCATCTTTTAAATCGGCAAATGACTCGCGTTGGATAAACACACACGTCAGACCAAAACCCAACCCGTTGGCGATTAGAATAAAAAGCAATATTTTGAAAATCCGTTTCCTTTCTCCGAGCCTCTGACGAATCGCCTCAATCCCCCATCCCGCAAAGAGCGCAACAAAGGGAAGGAGCGGCAGCAGGTAGCGCTCCTGAAACGATGAAAAAGCAGATTGAAGAATCAACAGCGCGGCGGTCAGATAAACAAAGAGCCACAAGAGCCGCACCTTTCGTTCGTCCCCGTAGTCCATATAAAATAAGCCCGCTAAAAGAAAAAAGCAAACAGGGAGCGTCAAAAAATAAGGCGAATAGGCAAGAAAACTTTCAGCTAAAAGCAAGATGTTCAGAAAAGTTTGCCAGACCGTTGCTCCCGCGCGTTCGGCAAATTGTTCGGGATGGCGGAATCCAAAAAAGACAATCCACGCCGCGGGCAAAAGCCAGAGAACGCCGGCTATGGCGGCGCGCCGCGTCGGGGTTTTCTCCTTCAGATTCAACCGCCACAGAACATATAGATACGGCGGAATCAAAAGGATGCCCTGATAGCGCGTCAATGTGGCAACGACGGAAAGGACGATGCCCCAGATTAGATATTTTTCGGAAGTTTCATTAAGCGCCCGCCAAAGGCAAATGGCGGCAATGAAGCATAAAAATGCAAAGAGGGAATCCGTCATAGCATGAAGCGCCCAACGCAGCGCCATAGGTGAAACGCTGTAAACCAACGCGGCAAAAAATGCGGAACGTTTTTCATATAACGCACGCGCTGTTATATAAATCGGCAGCACCAAAAACGCGCTGGCGACCGCCGAAACAAGACGCCCCGCGGCTTCCGCATTGCCGAGGATTGGTTTTAGCATAAACGCCGTTATCGTAAAAAAAGGCGGGTATAATTTGTTGGGAACGCCGAAAAGCGTCAGTTGCAAAATTCCGTCCGTATATTCAGCCACATTTACCGGCATCAGCATAATCTTTAAGGCAAGATTAAACAGAAGGAGCCCGCCAAGCAAGTTCTCATCCGGAATGCCTTTTTCAGTTTTTTTGCGCATGGATTTGTTCCGCGGTTTTTGATTAATCTTGGAAAAATAATCATGGGGCGATTTTTGCCCCTGTCAAGTTGTATGAACGATAAACATTTTAGTTCAAAGCGTAAATCTTACAATGAAGGCTGCTGGGGCTCTGCCGGCAGAAACGCGCTATCAATTCATCAAACGACTTGTGGCTCGAATCTTCCAGCGCAACGATATGCGTCGCCCCCATCTCTTTCAATCTGCGATATATCTCCTCAACACCGAGCCCTTCCTCCGCCCAATAATCGAACTGAAACTTGCCCGCCTGAATAAAACGCCGCCGCATCCAACGCCCCGCTGATAAAATTTCCTTGTCATAAAGAAGCGCCCGCCCATCCGGCGGGATGACCTCATTAAGCAAGAGCGCATCCTGCAATTTGGGCGCCGGCTGCATATATTTTACGAGCGCGGAATGCGAAAAAATAAGCCATGGATATTGCCCCGATTCATAAATGCGCAGATAATATATGCGCCCGGCAAGGATATAAATAAACGCAACGCCGATGACGAGAATGTTGCGCCCCAGCCGCGGATTTTCTTTTATATAACGCGCCAAAATAAGGGCGGGCGCCAGCGCAAAAAGGGCATAGAATCCTTGAAACCATCGAACCTGCGCCACCCTTCCATAAAAAATCAAAAAACCTTCCAGAAGGATAAGAACGCTCCAAAAAAAACGCTCCGATTTTTTTCGGACAGCACAGACCCAGCCGAAAGGGATGATTGCCATGGCGATGACCGGCATCCATGTGGCGTCCCACGCCATGAGCGGCAGCAACCCCGCCATTCGCTCCAACAGCTCGCCCATGCCCTTCCATGCGGGCAGTCCATGCATTTCATGAAGAAGCAGAGCGGTTCTGGCAAGGTCGGGACGTGTGGGTATAAATTTCACAAAAAAGGGAAAAACAGGGTTGCCAGTGAGGAGCGCGTTTTTGATAATCCACGGCGCATAAGCGGTTGCCGCGCCTGCGCTATAAAGAAGCAAATTTGACGCCGTGTTGCGGGGACGCACCGACCGCATACCAAAGACCGAGACGCCCAATACCCCGAGGGGAAAAACCGCCAGCGCGGCAAATCCCATAAGGAGTTTCACCGCCATGGCGCCGCCGGCGCAAACGCCCGCCAGATAAAGCCATCGTTTATCCGCGCCGCCGCGCCAGCGCAACAACGCCAGCAACGCCCCCGCAAGGAATGCAGCCGTTGAACAATCCACCAACGATGTCGGCGCCCAGATGAGCGTCAGCGGAGTGGAAATGAAAATGAACGCCGAGGCATAACCTGCAAGCGCGCCGCCCGTCTTTCGCCCCGTCAAAAATAAACCAAGGCACGCAAGAAGCGCCAGCGCCGCATTCATCATAACACCCGCCTGCTCATGGCTCAGACGAATCGCCGCCATGTAAAACATCTCAATCAGCAAAGGATAGTTAAAACAAAAGCTGATAGGAACGCTTCCAATGTGTCCCTCCTGCGCATAATAATTCGGGACGGTCAGATGATAAAGATAGGCATCTCCCGAGTCATCGGGAAACATCGCATAAATAAAAATCAAAAAGATAAAAGGCAGCGACAATACCCAAAAGGAAACAACCCCCCGCCGATTTGTTTGCTCGCCAACCAAAGGAAAGAGCATCTTTGCCGATAATGCAAAGGCAGCTATTCCCAAGCAGATAATTGAAATAAGCAAAATAGGTTGAAGCAGCCCAAGTGCGCCCGCCGCTAAAAAAAGGTTCCCCTCTATAAGAACCCCCAAAATGCCTGCATAAAAAAGGGTATGCAGGCAGTCGGGCATAAGACGGCGTCCCCCGCTCATCCGCAGCATCAAAAGCCCCCATCCCAGCGACGAGAAAGCAAAAATAAAAAAGAGCGGAAGAAAAATGACTGGGTTAAAATCGAACGGCATTTTTTAATACTTGATATCAAAGTATGAGATGCGGCTCGCCTGAATTTCCCGAGTTCCGACTGTTTTTCCGTTGACTGCTATCTTAAACTTTCCCGTTGGAACGCCGATAAAGGCGTAAAAACCGGTTCCATCCGTTTTAGCGGACATCTTGATTTCTGGCAGAGAGACGATTGCGCCGTCCAGCGGCTGTCCGCCCCGCCTGACTATTCCCGCGAGCGAGCCATTGGGGTTGGATTCCTTCCATGCCAAAGGCGGAACATCCGCCCAGATAGGGAACGCCTTTTTGGCAAACGCCTGATAGTATGAAGATGTCGGTTTGGTATTTTTCGCCGGTTCATTATAGCAATAATATCCAAAGCCGTCGGCGCCTTTTTGTCGCGCGTAATCAATCTGACTCAACGTACCCTCCGTCGAGTTCAGGTAAGCGCCGAGCCCGATGGGCGAGAGGCGGAAATACTGATGCCCCAAAGAAAATCGCGTCCAGTTAATGAACTGGTTTTTATGTTGAGGATTGCTTTGATTTTTATATCCCATGCGAAAATTGACATCCAGAATCTGCAGACGCTGCCATTCGTTCCAATCCTGAACCCCGCCGGCGTATGCGTCCGTGCGCGTAAAATCGCCGCCGGGAATATCGCCCCAGCCGATGGTGCAGACAGAAACCTTCAGATTCGGTTTGATGGCGGTGAGCCTGATGTATGCCTTGCGCAGAAAATGCGTCACCTGCTCCCGCTGAAACTCGAGCCATTGCGGATCTCTGGCATTCGGCGTATCCTTGCGGTTGTATAATTTTCTAAAACGCTGCAGGGCGATAGCGTTGTAACCCCAGCCTCGAGCTTGATAGCGGATGTAATCAAAGTTAATGCCATCCACGTCATAGCGCGAGACAATGTCCTCAAACACACTGATATTGTAATCGGTTACGCCGGGAATGCCGGGGTCAAGGCAAACGGAGTTTTCAACGAATAATTCGCCCGCCAAATTTTTTGACGCCCATTCGGGATGCTTGCCCAGAATGTGCGGAGAGCGGGGAAGCCCGTCCTTTGCGTTGCCTTTATGAATGCGGTAGACAACTACCCATGCGTGAACTTCCAGCCTTTTTTTGCCGCCGGAGGTGTCGTGCGCAAGGTCAATGATATATTTCAGCGGGTCATACGAGGAGTCCTTGATATTGGATGAGCGCGGCTCAATTCTGGAATTATAGGCGGCATCGCCGACTTTGCGGACTTGCACAATAATCGCATTGAAGTTGCCTTGACGCGCCGTTTGGACAAATTGCCGAGCCTGTTCCGGTGTCAGGAATCCCTGATTCCACAAATCCGCCCAAATAGCACGGTATTCAATGTTTTTGGGACTCACGGCAAAAGTTTGAGGGATGGAGAATGTCTGCGGTTGATTAGACGCTCCGGCTGCGACAAAGCAGAACCAATAGCCCGGTTCATTTTGGGCGGGGAAAACACAGCCAAAAATGCCGTCGCCCGCCTTTTCATCTCCGTGCGCCCCGTCATCCTTGAGGCTGACGGCGAATGTTTTATTGCACGAACGAAAAACAACGGAAAGCGGCATACGGCGATAGGAGGCGCTGATTTTTGCCGTGAAAACGGCGGACTGCCCAGTCTCGGGAATGGCGGGAAGCAGATTCGTCCATTCCGCCATCGTGGCGTCATAAGACTCGGCATATCCCAAACTGAAAATACTAAATGCTAATAAAACAAAAATCGGAAAAATTTTCATAATTAACCGCCATTATTTTTCTTAAATACATACAGGTTGCAACCCCAACCCTCCGCCGATTGCCTATGAATCATCATCAGGGAAAAAATGCCTGTTTGATTCTTGCGTCATCCCAAGTGAAAATAAAAAACGCCCAGTTATTTCCAAACTCTAATCTTTCCCCGCATTGAACTTGTTCCATAGGTATCTTTATTTTTTGCTATTTTTTCATTTTTAATAATGTAATTGGTATTGAAGTTGCATTTTGCCATGCAATACCTTTTTTTGCATATTGTTCTTCTTTTTGAAAAAACATAAAAGTATAACAAACATTATGATTGGCACAAACAGAAAGATTAGAATATTATTTTTCATTGGAAGCCTGCGGCTCGGCGGCGCGGAAAAGCAAGTGGTGGAACTGGCGCTCGGGCTCGATAAGTCCCGTTTTGATGCCGCAATCTGTTGCATCAACAAAGGCGGGGACATGGTCGAAGATGTGCGCCGCGCGGGTGTGCCTGTCCACCTTGCGGATATAACCCTTTCTTATGGAAAATATAATCCGTTGTCGTGGATTCATCTGCTCAAAAACCTGCTCCGCGTCAATAGACACATCAGGCGGCAGAAGCCGGATATCGTTCACGGCTATCTTTTTACGGCTTATATTATTGGTGCATTATGCGGACGCTGGGCGGGCGTTCCCATTATTTTGGCGAGCCGCCGCAGTCTCGGGTATTTTAAGGATGATAAGCCTTGGCGGCAAAAAATCGAAAATTATGCCAACAAAAAAACGGACTTGATTCTTGTCAATTCAAAGGCGGTTTGGGAGGATGTCCTTGCTCGCGAAAAAAATTGCGAGGGTAAAATCCGCCTCATCTATAACGGCGTTGATTTGCAAAAATATCGCGTCGGGGGCGGCAATCCCGCTGTTCGTTCCGAGTGGCATATTTCTCCCGATGACCTTGTCGTCGGCGTGGTGGCGAACCTGATTCATTACAAAGGGCATTTGGAGATACTGTATGCTGCCGCGCGGTTGAAGCCCGATTTCCCCCGATTGAAATTTGTTCTGGTCGGGCGCGATGGCGGAATGCTAAAACCCATTGAGGAAAAAATTATATCGCTAGGGCTCAAAGAATCGGTTGTGCTCGCAGGGAGCCGCGGCGATGTGGATAAAATAATCCCCGCCTTTGACATCCTGCTTCTTGCCTCTCATCAGGAAGGATTTTCGAACGTTCTTCTCGAAGGTATGGCATGCGCTAAACCCATCGTGGCAACGCGCGTGGGCGGCAATGCGGAATCCGTTGCCGACGGCGAGACAGGATTCATTATTCCGCCGCGAGACCCTGGCGCCATGGCGGACGCCTTAAGGAAATTGTTGAACGATGCCGCTCTGCGCGCTCGCATGGGCGCGGCAGGACGCCAGCGCATGGAGCAATTATTTTCCCGCGAGGCGCTCATCCGCAACATGGAAAATCTTTATCTGGAACTGGTTGAAGAGAAAATTCGCTGACGCGTCTTTTTTTGAGAAACGGCAAGGCAAGCGCCGCAAAAATCAGCCACGAGCGGAATTGAACAAAAAGCATCGCCAATCGTCTTGCCGTGTTTGGCTGCCGCTTGAATAAATATTGCGGCGAGATGATGCTTTTGTAAATTGCGCCGTCGGGAATTGTCCAGTAAAGGTGCATCAACGCTTTGCCAGCATCCTTCTTTGGTTGATAAACCCCTGAAATGGCGTGAAAACCCTTTGCCAGTTCCGGCGCAGCATAATCCCAATGCTGGGGCATCTCCTTTTCGCTGACAAGAAGCGGCGTCCCATCAAGCAGAATTCGATATTTGCCCAGCGCCTTCAGATGAAAATGATATTCGCCAGTCACAGGCGCATAAAGATATCCTTCGAATCGGCGCGTCTCGCCTCGCGTGGAAGATATGTCATCCTCAATAAACATCCAGCGCAAGGTGTCCAGACCCTGCCCAAGCATGATAAGATGCGAGGTAATGAAGATGAGCGGGACGCAGATTATCGGAACGGCAAAAGCCCGCGCATCCGCCATAAGAGCGCTTGCCCAGCCCTTTTTGCCCATTCCCATTTCACGCAAGAGAAGACCGCCGAAAAAGAGCGACGCCGCAAGATGGACGATAAACAAAAATTTGACTGCAACGCCTCCGTTTCTCAACGCCGCGACCCACGCCAAATCCCATTGCCCTTGCGAGATTAAAAATAGATTGCCCTTAATAGTCGCCAGCTGCGGGATAAACAAAAATTCGTTCATGTTTCCATGCATCATTCCCCAAATGTCGTTGTTGAATTTGTTCGGGCTTGCCATGCTCCCTGCGAGCTGGACGAGGAGTCCTGCGCCAATCAACGCAGTTGCGGCAAAACGGGTGTTCCTTGAAAAACCTTGCCAGTTCTCCAAAACATCTATAGCGGGCAGCATCATCAAAGGCATCACCGGCAGAAATAGCCGCGCCCCCCAGCACCACCCGCCCTGCCACGAAAACCACTTAGCCAGAATCGCCGTCTTGACTAGAATCAGCCCGACACACAAGCTGAACAGAGCAGGGTATTTTTTGCGGAATGATGCCATGCCCATGAAAAAAAGGATTACCGGCGGCGAGTAGATGAAAAGTCCCCGCGAAGGACTAATCAATAGCCCAAAGAGTCCGCTCAAAAAAGGCGAGGCAAACGCCTGCCGTTCATATCCCGGCGTGATTGCGCTGCCATAATTGAGATAATTATATAAAAGTATTAATGCGCCAAAAGGTATAAGCCCTGCTATAAACCCGCCCGCCTTTTTTGAGCAATTTAGCAAAAACCAGATGATGACCGGCAAAAGCAAAAAGACGCTGTCAATTTTTGTGAAAGCGGCGGCGCCAAAACAAAGCCCTCCCAAAATCGCCGCCCCGTTTTCTCCCTTGGCAGCTTTCCATAAAAATCGCACGCCGCATAAAATCGCCAGCCCCGTCAGCGGGTCGGCAAAAAATTGCCGGCTGTATGGAAAAAGCGTCGTGCCTAATCCCAGAATCAACGCCCCGCCAATGCTGGCGTTTTTTGAATACCCCAGCTCACGCCCGAACTTGAAAAAGACAAGGCAGAGCCATGCGCCGATAAAGATGTTTGTCAGATGCACAATGAGGAGCGTGGAAATTGGCGAGTCGGCTGGGGGAAAAATTCGCCCGACTGCAAGCGCGGCAAGATAGGCGGGGACACCCGCCAGCGATTGTCCCGGCATGTATTTGGAACATTCATAACCCAGATACGGCTCAATCGCAAGCGAGCGCCGCTCAACAAGGCTCTGCGTCAGACGAAAATAAAAAATCTCGTCGCTGGAATAAAAAGACTCCTTCGAATAATCCCCGAGGAACAAGGCATAAAAAAGGAGGAAGAAAACGAAAAGTCCCCAATGTAGATTCCTCTCGGACACAATCGCAATCTCCCATCAACTATCTTTCGATAAATATGCCCGCGACTTCAAAAGCGATAATCGCGGGCAAAAAAAAGAAAATCTCGCAAACTCCGATTATGGTATCGGATAGGAATAAAGCGAAACTTCGTTGAGCGTTGTGTCGCCTGCTTGGTCGGAGCTGCCATCTGACACGTCAAATTGATAAGTAATTTTATTAAAATCGGAATTGGCATAAAGCGCGGGCATCGTTTCGAACCACACGCTATATTCCGTCCGGTCGCCGGGCATCTGACTCTTCCAGACACTCGGATCAATTTCAATTTCACTGCCCCATGACCCGACATAGTTGCTATTTACGAGACGAATTTTTCCAACAGAGGCTGCCCCGGTTGCGGGTGTGGATGATAATGTGTAAACCGCTCGATAGAGGCGGCTTGGTTCAAAACTATCCGGGCATTTGGCGGGCTCAACAAGACGCCATAAGGCGTAGTTGATAAGGGTTGCAGTGGCGGCGGGTGTTGTTATGGTTAGCCCATTGGCGTCGCTTGTGCATGTGGCGGGACCAAAAGGCGTGGAACCAAAATTGGTTACCGGTTCCCACGCGCCGAATCCTGAATCGGAATTGAATGTGCGAAGCGGCGTATTTTTAGGAGGAGTCTGGAAACGCTCCACAATCACTTGTTCAAGATAATTCGTCCCCTCTTCTTCGGCGGAAAATGCAATATATTCATAGATAAGAGTCACATTGGTTATATCGGTATTTGAGGTCAAATTGGGAGGCCCAAAGTAGATGTTGAACGTTGCCGGTTCTATTGTGTTGATGAAAGGAGCGGGGTCTTCCTGAACCCCTTTAGAAAGATGCAAACCGCCGGCAACTGCAAGATTGGGCTCGAGATTTGCCGGACTGGCTTCATCCACGCTATCGCCGCATTGCATCAACATACGAGTGCTGGGAACCTTTCCTTTTTCCGCCTGAGAAGAGCGAATGGTATATTTGGCGCGATAAACATTGTTAGGCACATAAGGAACATCCGTTGATAAATTTCGCCATCTTCCCCAGCAACCCGCGTTTGTGTTGCGAGGAGTGGGATAATGTGTGCTCGATATCAGGCAGCCATCAACCCGGCGAGTTGCAATATAAAAAGCGCCGTCGGCTGCAGCGATGTATGTCCCGTCAGGATTGTTATCTTCAGGACGTTTCCAACCCTGATTGCCCGGGCAATCGTAATCAATAATCCGCACAACTTTTTCCTTAGGCGTGGGAGTCGGCGTGGGCGTGGAAAGGATGGTAGTTCCGCGGAATATGCCCGTGTGGTCGTAAGTATAACCGGGTTCTTTGTAAGCCTTAACCTGATAATAATAAGTCGAATTGGGACGGAGGTTTTTGCCGTCTTCATACAGGACAGTCGAAGGATTGATGTTGGAATTAATGCGCTGATAACCGCCGGAAAAATCCATACTGCGCTCAAGAATATACTTGGAAAGCCCCGGAAGCGTTGACTGCGGCCATAGAAGGAGGAGATAATTCTGGCGGGTATCCTCATACAGACCGCTCCAGATAACCTTCCCCGGACCAGAGCCGTTTTTGCCGGATATTAATTTTAACTCAATCTTGTAACCTGTCTGATCTCCATAAACATTGGGATCAAAGTTGTGAATCTGCACATAAAAAAAGTTTGTCGAAACAGATTTGGTAGTGTAAGATTCACCCTCGCCGTATCGGTTTTCGTTAATCCATTCAATCAAATCCCAATTATGGCGGCCGATGCGCATGACAATATCGGCGTTAGGCTGGACATCATAAACCTCTAACTCGTATTCATGGTCTTTGAGCATCTGGAAGATATGAATATCCCAGTCGCCTTTTTTATGGAATGTGTGCGTCGTTGGTTCATCCACAATAAGCGGAGTTGCCTGCGCGATGGAATCATCCGGTTCATTGCCGTCTGGCGCTGTATCGGCAAGGCAAAACCCCGCCCAGCAGCAAATCAGCGCGCTATAAAGAAAAATTTTAAAAAGTTTTGCCATTCCACCCTCCGCAGAATTCGCGATTTTTAATATGCAAAAATCCCTCATAAAATTTCATTTGGATTTTTGTTATCCCCCCCCTCCATGTCAAGTCTATTTTGATTAAAATTGAGACGATTCGGGCGAGTCGGCGCGTGAAACTGCATCCATTTGCGATTTGGAGGAGCAGAAACAATAGCATCCATGCTTATACCAAAAACAAAACCCGCCGAGGCAAAGGCGCCGCAGCGGGTCTTATTTCTGGTCGGGGTGAGTGGATTTGAACCACCGACCTCAGCGTCCCGAACGCTGCGCGCTAAACCAACTGCGCTACACCCCGAATTTAATTCTCAATGCAAAAACGTTACTTCCCTCCCACATTCGTGCAAACAGCGTCAACTGTTTTTTAGTCTCAATTTTGCTCTTTTTACTGAGTGGCTGCACGGCTTTTATAGTAGGAGAGGATGCCTTGCACAATGAATATCAGCAACGCCGCGCCGGCTATGACTAATCCCCAATACCCCAGATAACAAAGGAGCGTCACTATCGCCCCCGCTATCAAAACGCCGATAAATATCGAAAGCAGCGACCTCCAATAGGGCATTGCCATGGCAACGGAAGCGATGGCGCCTGTCCATGCGCCGGTTCCGGGCAGCGGGATGCCGACAAAGATGGCAAGTCCCCAGAATTCAAACTTTTCAATCGAGCCGCTTTTGCTTCGCGTCCGCGCAAAAATCCAGTCAAAAAATCGTTTGAAGATGGAAAAGCGGCTGAGTAATTTTACGATTTTTTCCAGAAAGAACACAACAAAAAATATTGGGATCATGTTCCCGATAATCGCAAGTAAAACCGTTTCCCAAATCGGCATTTTGAACAGGTTGATGCCCACCGGCAGCGCGCCGCGCAGCTCTACTACCGGCAACATGGAGATGATGATGACCACCATTTCCGGCGATAGTCCCACTTCTTTTAACTTTTCGGCGATTCGTTCTCCCGTGCTGGCATGGGCAATTCCGAGGGTCAGAAAAAAAATCGCAAAGAAAACAAAGATGCGTTTCATAAGCGGTTTCCTTTCAACAGCGGGGCGCGTGTTGCTCTTTTATGAATAGATAAACTCTGTAATAATTTTTGTATCCGGGTGCATGGTCTGCCGAACGGGGCATAGTTCGGCGGCGCGTTCGAGCTTTGCCTTTGCGGCATCGTCGAGATTCAAACCTGCCGGGAACGTAATCTTTGAACGGATGACGCCGATGCGCCGAACCGGCTTGCTGACCATTTCTTTGTCCACTTCAATACGCATTCCCTTGAGGTCAATGTTGCTGCGTTTGGCGACGATGCCCATTGTGATGGCAACACACGTGCCAATCGCAACAGCGACCAAGTCCGTCGGCGAAAAAGACGCGCCCTTGCCGCCGCTATCCTGCGGGGCGTCCGTGATGAGCGTTGCTCCCGTTGGGGCGTGCAGCGCCGAACAGCAAAGTTCTCCGTCATACACGATTCCAATTTCCTGAGCCATGAAAAACACTCCTTTTGTTTATACTTTGATAAATATTTTTTTGCGGTATAAAAGCCATGCAACAACGCACCAGATTAAGACAAACGTTGCCCCATACGCCGCCGAGCAAACATATTCGCCCGCGACATTGGGAATCCAGCTCTTGTAAAAGTTGTTATAGATAAAACCTTTCAAACGAATAAACTCGTCGGCGCCTATCTGCAACTTGATTCCCGCAATGATGATTGCCATGGCGGAGGCGCCGAAATAAGAGGCAATAGCATTCATGCCATAATACATAAACGGCTTTGCCCATGTCCGCCAGCCCTTGACGTCAATCAGCCAGCAGCATGCGCCAAGGCAAAGCAAGGCGGCGCCTGAAGTATAAACAACATAGGAAGGCGTCCAAAGATGTTTATTTAAGGGAATATCGTGTTTCATCAATTTGCCCGCAATAATCAGCAGCACACCGACTGCGAGTATTCCTGCGGTCTTTTCGACGGTGCTTTTCTCCTTTTTCCGCAGCCACCAGCCGCAAATCCCGCCTGCCAGCGTTGACCCAAACGCCCCCAGCGTGGAAATCAAACCCTCCGGGTCGTGCCACATGTTTAAATCAGCGTCATATTGATAATTCCAGCCCTTAAAAAGTTTTGAATCCACATAGTCCATGATACTCTTGAACGGCTCAAGGCTCGGAGCGGGTTGTCCGGGCGCGCGGACGAATTTCATGATGATGTAATAAACGGCGAGAAACCCGACGCACCAGATTATTTGCGCCTGCGTGCTTCCATAGAGCATGATGAATGAGCAGACAAAATAGCAGATGGCGATGCGCTGGAGCACGCCATAAAGGCGGAAGTGGTTTGCATACGACCACCAGGAAAAGCAATTGAGAATCACTCCTAAGGCAAAGAGGATGACCGTGCGGCGGATAATCTGCCCAATGACCCCGCCCTGCCCGCCGGATTTGGAAAGCCGTCCGGCGAAACTGAACTGCATGGCGGCGCCCATGATAAGGAAAAACGGAAAAATCAAATCGGTGGCGGTGCATCCATGCCAATCGGCGTGACCGAGCGGTTCCCAGACATGCGACCAGTCGCCCGCATTGTTCACAAGCAACATGGCGGCGATGGTCAACCCACGAAAAACATCAAGAGACATCAACCTTCCCGGTTTGGCGGGTTGCAATGTTTCAGCCATTTCGTTCCCCCATTCGAATCATTGGAATAAAATGATTGATATAGAATTGAGCCGAAACAACTCCCATTCTTTGCGCTCAAATCTTTAAGAGATTTACGTTTTCCATTTTGAGTATGTCAAAGCAAATAACAGATAAAAAGGCGAACGTTGTTTTCCGCATTGCATACAAATCTCATAACGCCGACTTCCGGACTGGAAAATATCGCCGCTCATTAGAATCTGCCGGCGCTATTCAAAAAGAATAATACTGATAAAACTCAGCATGATTGGAGCAAATCAACCCACTCTGGAATCCTATTTTTTGTATTATTCAATCAGCGAAGGCTCCAGAAAGAGCGAATATTTGAGCAACGTTTCAGGCAAGCCGCCGTGCAGGATGTGCGCCGCCGCCGTCAGGTCGTGCCCTTGTGTAAAAGGGAAGGGAACCGCCACACACAACCCGATGCCCGACGCGCGGAGCGCCCGCACGCCCGATTCGCTATCTTCAAATCCTGCAACGGCGTTGTAATGCTCCCGCTTGACGCCCATGCGGTGCATGGCGATGCTGTATAAATCCGGATGCGGTTTCAGGCGGATCTCCGATGAATCCGACGCCGTGATAAACGCGTCGTAAGTTTTGGAAAATTCAGTGAAATGAGAAAGGATGATTTCTTTTTTCTCGGATGGAATGTCCCACGAGGCGGCGTCCCTGTATAAAATTTTAAAGACTTCTGTGAGCACAATCCGCGCCTCATATTCGATGGATGATGTGACTATGGCGACTTGCAATGGATGCAATGCCAGCCAGCGACCCAGCCCTGCAAGGCGTCCAATGCCCCTTTCCACCTCGGAGGGCAACGCTTCCGATTTTGGGCGGAGTTTGAGCAGTTCTTTTAATTCTTCGCCAAATAGGGAGAGATGCTCTCCAAGCCATCCTTTGACTGCCGCAAGGAAAATGGCAACGCCGGGCATTGGCTCTATCAAATGTGTCCCCGGTTTTTCCAGAATCTTCGCCGAGATGGAATCGCCGCGCCCGTGAGCAATCAAGCCTAAAATCTCATGGTAGCGTTGATAATAAATATCAATGGCGGCGCGGACCGTGTCCGCAAAAGATTCCAGCCGCGGCAGATTGGGATAAAGATGGAGGAGGGCTGCGGAAAGCCAGTCGCGTTCTTTTTTATCGAATGTTTGCGCGGAAAGGAATTTGCGGACAGAGTCCTCCTTCAACATGTCGCCCAGACCAAAGTTTTGGATATTCGCAATGACCTCATCGCGCCGTCCCGGATCCTTGCCCTCAGTCAGCGTCCAGAGAACGGCGTCGAACCATGAATGGCGGAAGGCGTCGCTTTCAATGCCTTCATGATATTTTTCAATAAGATATTCCACATGCTTGGTAGTGCTGTTGCCGATGATGTGGGGGAGGTCTTCTTTGCGGTTGATAGCGTGGCAGCCATGCTCCACCTTTTTGCCGGAAATTTTGCCGACCATGTATTCGAGGGAATGAACGCAGAGTTCCTCGGTCGTGGTGGTTGTGCCGTCCATGTCTTTGACTATGGCGACGAGTTTGCGGACGGGATTCACCGTTTTTGGCGGCATGGGGTAAATATCATAAGGACGGTAGATATAGGACGGGTTTGCCACGATGGTGAACTCCGTCGCGCCGAGGTCGGCGGACATCTGTTGCAATACATCCTGAGACTCTGTGAGTCCGGCGAATTTTGGTGTATTCATACTGGGCTCCTAAAAATTATATGGTTGTAAAAGGATTTGAATGGATAACAGAATCTGATAATCGTAAAAAAGGAAAGCGTTTTGTCAATTACAAATATTTTTCCGCCGCATTGAAAACCTCATCAACCGAAATATCATTCATGCAGCGAAAATCCCGCGAACAGGTCGGTTTCATGCAAGGCTCATGATCCTGCTGGCGGCGGATGAGCGTCGCCTTTTGCGACCACGGAGCAGTTCGCTGCCAGTCTGTGGAGCCAAAAACGGCGACAATGGGAATGTCCGCCGCCGCCGCCACATGCATCAAACCAGAATCGTTAGTGATAAAAAGCGACAAATGTTCCATGAAAGCGGGCAGGATTTTCAGCGGAACCTTCCCCACAAGGTCAATTATTGGACGCCGGCACATGCCTTTGATTTTTTCCATCAGAGGACGATCCTTTTCTACGCTGGAAAAAACGCAGCGAACCCCATATCTTTCCGCAAGCCGATCCGCAACTTCTGCAAATCGCTCCGGCAGCCATCTTTTGGTATCCCATTGAAAGGCAAATGGATTGACGCCCACAAGCTTGCTTGAGCCATCCCATCCATTTTCAAGAAAAACCCGTCTTGCCTCTGCCCGCTCCGCCTCGTCCGGATACAGCTTCATGATGCGCGGAATCTCTGATATGTCGGCGAAAGGCTCTAAAAGACGCATGTAATATTCCACCATAGACTCGCGCATAATAGCATCTGTCAGTTTGAGCGGATGTGTGAGCAAAATGCCCCGCATATCAAGGGCGTAGCCAGCCCGTTCCGGCACCCTGCCGAGTTTGAAAGCAAGCGCCGTGCGAAATGAATTGGGCAGCAGAAATCCCAAATCAAACTTTTCGCCGCGCAAAAAATTAATAAGCCCCGAGGTGGAGCTGATTGATACAACGGCATCCAGCGGAGGAAAATGATGTAGAATATCGGACACCCATAGCCGCCCCGTCGCCGTGATTCTGGCATGGGGGAAAACACTCCGCAATCCATGCAAAAAAGGCAGCGCGAGCATCGTATCCCCAAGCCAGTTCGGCAGATGAACCACGATATTTTTGTAATGCGCCGTCATGGCTTGTTCTTCAAACGCTCGTAGAGTTTGGCATATTTAAGAAAAACGCTATATGAGGCAAGGAGGCACAGAATCAGACCCTCTGTGCCGTCCAGAAAACCAAGTTGCAAAATATACTGACGAAAAAACCGAAACGCGGGACGCAGGGCAAGATGGCGCCAGCGAACCTTTTTGGTGTGGCGACCACGGTCGCCCGCCGCCCAGCCCGTATAACGATCCATTTTTTTCAGGAATTGCTCCATCGAAGCAAATGTGAAATGCATCAGTTTATTTTTCAAAAATCGCACACGCCCATCAATGACCACATCGGCGTGAACCTCGCGGTCGAGGTAGCGCCCTTTGTCGCGTCGAAACAAACGCAGAACGTGGTCGCGGTTCCAGCCGCAATGCCGAATCTGTTTGCCCATGAAATGATTGATGCGGTAAATGCGAAAACCGTCGCAACCGCCGCCATCGCGGGATAAAATCTCCAAAATTTCATCGCGCAGCGCAACCGGAATACGCTCATCGGCATCCAGAATCATCACCCATGGATGCGTTGCCTGCGGAATCGCCCAATTTTTCTGCGCGGCGGAGTTGACATATTCATGCTGCACGATACGGGCGCCGAAAGAACGGGCGATTTCAAGCGTCCCATCCGTGCTGAACGAGTCCACGACAAACACCTCATCCGCCCATTTTGCCGATTCAAGACAATCGCGAATATTTCGCTCCTCATTAAACGCAGGAATTATGATGGTGATTTTAGCACGCTCAGTCATTTTTCCACCCATTCGCATCGCTCACGATAAAACCCGACCATGAAAATATGATTCCCCCACCACGCCTTTATGAAAAAATAAACGATATAACAATATCGTTATCTAATTCCTAATCCTATTAACAGCGTCAATAATTTCGTATTCCTTTTTGGTGGAGAGTTTTTTATCCGTCAAAATACCAATATATAAACGCTCAAGTATTTCATTAAAAATACAAACTCTCGATTTTGAAAAACATTGACTTTACCTTATGGAATAGGGAGTTGTGCCGTCAATCAAATTGCGGAGGAGAAAAAATGTGCGCCGATAAAAGATATTTCGATGTGGCGATTGTCGGCGGCGGTCCCGCCGGTCTTGCCGCCGCTATCTATGCCGCCCGCGCCAGACGTAAGACGATGATTTTGGACAAGGCGCTCGCCGGCGGTCAGGTGATGTTCACCGCCCTGATAGAAAATTATCCCGGCTTTCCCAAAGGCTCAAGCGGAATGGAACTCGCCGACCTTATGGCTCAACAGGCGCGCAATCTGGGCGTCCCCATCGAAATGGAGGAGGCGCGGGGCATCGAACGCGATAAGAAAGATATTATCCTGCGAACAGACAAAGGCGAAATTGTCGCAAAGGCGTTGATTATTGCAACCGGCTCATCGTGGAAAAAACTCAACGTTCCCGGAGAAGCGGAACTTTCCGGCAGGGGAGTCTCCTATTGCGGCACGTGTGATGCCATGCTTTATCGAGATAAAGAAATTGTTGTTGTCGGCGGCGGCGACACCGCCATAGATGAAGCGCTTTTCCTGACGCGGTTTGTCAAACGGCTGCATATCGTCCACCGCCGCGGCGAACTCCGCGCTGAAAAAATCTTGCAGGAGCGCGCCTTTGCCAATGAAAAAATCGGTTTCATCTGGGATTCGGTGGTGACGAAAATTGTCGGCGATCAAAAGGTAAGCGGCGTTGAGTTATTGAATAAGAAAACCAACGAAACAAGCGTATTCCCGACCGAAGGCGTTTTTATTTTTGTCGGCAATGAACCGAATACCGGCTTTGTGCCGGAGATGATTTCAAAAACCGGCGAAGGTCAAATTATTGTCAATATCAAAATGGAAACAAACGCGCCCGGCATCTACGCCGCGGGAGATGTGCGCGCCGAGAGCATCCGACAGGTCGTATCCGCCGCAGGCGACGGCGCCACCGCCGCTTGGTATGCGGATAAATATCTGGACACGCTGGAATAATATATCGCCAAGAGAATCATTTTTTTAGATTCTTAAACTTTTTGAGCGCGTCAGTTATTGCCCGGACAAGGCTTTCCTGATAACTATCTTTGGCAAGGTTGATATTGTCCGAAGGGTTGCTCACATATCCGCAGGAGATTATCACGGCTGGAATGGAAACGCGTTTTAAAAGGTAAGCCGGCGACGGCATAACCGGTCCCGTTCGGCTGCCTGTGGCGCGCTCCAGTTCCTCGACAAGGGCTGCCGCAAGATTTTGACTTTCGCTCTGGCGCGGGATATAAACCGCCGCCGCTCCCGCCGAAAGCCCCCGTTCCGCTCTGGATTTGTCCGCAGTCATGTCAAGGGCGCTGGAAGCCACAACAACCTCGATGCCGCCTAACGATTCGAATTCGGATTCTTCCAACCGCAGCGCCACAAGAGCTGCCGACAAGCTGTTATTTATCCGCTTTATCTTTTCCTCGATTGTTGGCTTTTCCCCCTCTGCAGTTGTCAAGACTGCCTCAAAGCCGCCTTCCTGTTCAAGCGAGGCTTTCAAACGGCGGGCAAGAGAAAGAGTCCATTCCTCGCGGGCAATAGGTTTGGTTTTTTCGCTGCCTATCCGTTTGCTTTTGAACGGTTCCGTTGCGGGATCTATGATAACGCGCATAACGCCGCCCGAAGGCGGTTTTGTGGAAGGCGATGTTGCCGCAGCCGAAGTTGACGCCGGCGCAGGCGCGGGTGTTGACTGCGGAGGCGGAGGCGTCGCAACCGCCGCTCCCTGAATGGCAAACTCCCCCCATATCTCGGCAAGCATCTGAAAAGAAGATAGCGGAATGAGTATTTCCCCCGATTCATTCAGAACCGATTGAGTGCCATGCATGATTTGCGTGTTATGCAAAATGACGGCTTTATCAAGAAACAGGCTGAAGTTTTCCGCGCCCTTTGTAATCTTCAGGACGCCGAATGTTTCATCCCAATCCGTTTTGTAGCCGATAGCCTGTTCCAGAAAACGGCTCAGGTCGGGCAGCGGAATATGCGGCGCGTTTTTGACCGTCTTGGTATTCAAAGAAAGAACGCGACCATCTTTCGTTTTGACGGAAAAAGGCTCCTGCCCCGCCGCTCCCGCCGCAATGAGCATAAGCAGCAGACACAAGGCGTGAAATTTGACGGCTTTTCTCAACCCGAAACATCCCATTTTGATGCGATATATAAGCCGAATAACTACGTCCCTCCGCCGCCCGCGTCAATGAAGAATCATAATATTCTTGCCTTGCGAGCCGTAAATAGCGGATAGAGTTATTCTAATCGCAAAAAAAGGAGGTTTTAATTATGAAAAATGTTGTGCTTGCGTTTGCGCTGTGTCTGAGTTGCGCCCTTTCTGTTTTTGCCCAAAATGATTCCGTTCCCAATATCATCCATTATCAAGGGCAGCTGCGCGAGGGCAACCTCCGCTATGAAGGCTCGGCAATCTTTCGATTTGCCATTATAGACAACACAACGCCAAAACCTCTGATTCTCTGGTCAAACGATGGAACGCAAACCGGCAAAACAGCGGATAATGTTCCGCTGGCAGGCGTTACGCTTGCAGTGTCTAAAGGGCTTTTTGATGTGCGCCTCGGAGATGCCGGCGTTGCGGGCATGAGCCCAATTCCCGTCCAATTGTTTGCAAATAAAATCATCTATCTGCGCGTCTGGTTTCAGAAAAACATATCCAGCGATATTGAACTCCTCTCGCCGGATGCCCGGCTGGTCGCGGTGCCTTTTGCCTTCCGCTCCGGTTCTATAAATGGGAAGGATATTGACGACAGCAGCATCCCTATGGGCAAACTCGGGCGCGAATCCGTCGGTCCAGAAAATGAAGGGCGTTCCAACACCATCCAGTCGGTTTGCTTCAATGCGGAAGTCAGCCCATCATCCAGCTATGTTATTTATAATGTTCCAGCGGGAAAGACCTTTGTCCTGACAGATATTTATATTGCCAACGCCGCCAATTATTGTATTTGGACAATCACAGACCATGCAACGTCCCATCAAAAGCAGAACATCAAATGGGAGCTTGATGCCCGTTTGCCGAACAGCATTCAAAACGCGCATTATTCCTTTAGGGCGGGCATTCGTTTTGAATCGCCCAAAGTGGTCGCTATCTTTCCGCAGAATGCCGTCCCAAGCGTGCCCATCAGAGGCACAATTTCAGGTTTTGAGTTTACAACTCCGACGAATTAACTTGCGAAAAAAAGAATGCGAAAAAACAAGAGGGGACGGTTTTTAACCCGCCCCCTCGCATTGGTGGAGGTAAGGGGATTCGAACCCCTGACCCCTTGGCTGCCAGCCAAGTGCTCCCCCAGCTGAGCTATACCCCCGAAAAATTTCGATAAATTTTCAATAACAGCACAAAAACAATAAGTGAATAGCCATTATCGGTTTTGAGTGTCAATCCCTTTTTGAATGAAATTTTTAACCTTTTGAAATCTTTTCGATGATGGCGCGGACAATCGGTGTTTCCTCAAGCGCCTTGCACGCCTGTTCGTAGTTGTATTTGCCCGTTGACATCAGGAGCGCCTTCGGGACAATCTTCTTTTTCCAGGTGGCGTTATTGATATGGGCGGATACCGGCGCCTTGCATTGCTCCTCGGTCGGCGTGTCCGTGCGGTAAATGGATTTCATCATGCTCATGAAAGCCGTCTCTTCATCCGCTTTGACAATATCTTTTATAATATTAATAGTTCGGTAAAAGAGTTTGTTATTTGAGATGTTAAGGTCAATCATGCGATTTTGATAAATCTTGCCCGCCATGATATGCGCCCCTGTGGTGATGGCGTTGATGACAAGTTTTGTGGCGTATTCGCCCAGCGTCTCGTTGGAAAGCACAAGACCGGCGGGGTCAATGTGCAGCTGAACCGCCGCATCAAAACCGGGGAAAACATTATAGACCGGATTAATCAGCACGGCGCCGAGCTTCGCCTCCATCGCCTTGATTTTTTCCAACACGCCTTGAACGGAGTTGATGGTTTCCTCCTTGCCTAAAATGATGACGAAGTCTTCCGGCGAAAGATTGGGGAGCTTCTCTTTGATAAAATCGTCAAGCCCGATATGATACTCATCGCCGGCAAAGGAATAATCTTTTTGATTATTCAAAAGTTCGCCCCATCCGTCCGTCACATATCCGCGCACATCTTCGAACGCGGCGCCAAAGGTGGGCGGACACTCGGAAGCGTCCACCGTTCCCAAAACGCCATAAGAATCGCGTCCGATGTAGTAGATGTGCCGTTCGGAATTTAAGGCAAGCCCGCCGAGTTCAAGCAGACGTGCAATGCCGTCCCGTTGCGCATACGTATTAATGCGCGTCGTTTCATACTGGCTAATCATGGCAAAAATCAGGCGGTCCATATCCCATGCTTCGGATTTCAATGTATGCGCCAGATAATTAGGCGAGAGCAATTTGGCTTTGACAAAGGCGGCGGTAAAAATGACCTCAAGCAACAGTTTGGTGGCGCTTCCGCCCTTCATCCGCGTCGAGCCGGTGATGGCTTCCGGTCCCACAACAGGGTTAACAAGGACACATCGAGGATGGTCTTTGATTTTCTCTACCACGTCCGCAAAAGTTTTATCCCAGTTTTCAACCTTGACCTTGCGGGAAAGCTCGGCGGGGTTGAACCCCAAAAGAATGCTGAAATAATTCGGCTGGTCGGAGGCATAGTCTAATTGACCAGCGATATATGGAGCGGAAAAACCGCAAGTAACGCCGATATAAAGAACGCGGTCGGCATTGTTTGCAATTGCCGCAAGTTCCTTTTGCGCTGTGATAGGGTCATCCTCGGCGCCTTCCTGCGCCCGGATGAGCGCCAAGTCGCCCCCCGCAATGAGATAATGGAAACAGGGCTCAATGCCTATCTGCGCGGCAAGGCGGTTAAAGGTGCGGGAAATAAACATGGCAAGGCGTCCGCTTGTGCCCGCCCCGGAGATGATGACTTTTACGCGTCCCTTGTCGGCGAACTTAGCGGCGGTTTCATCCACCGCGCGTCGAATACGGCTGAGGATTTCAGGGTCGCACAAACCCTCAAAAGTCCCCCAGCCATTGAAAATCTGGGTATCCGTTTGGCGTAGAATTTGAACAATCCCTTTTGGCGATGCCATATCAATATCTGTGCTCAAGGCATTGGGGATCTCGGTGATGCTGATATTTGGATTAATCATTAAATTCTCCTTGATTCCTTTTGGCGTCAAAAAAACAACCGAATGGATATAGGAAGGTTTCATTCTTTTGCAAGGATTAAAAATTCAAGAATTCGAATAAAATGAACGAGCGAGCTGGACGATTCTTCACTCGTTTTACCAAATCGAGTTTAACAATAAGGCAGAGCGCCTTGGGGATATTGGGGGTAATCTGCTTTCCTCCATGTGAGCAATATTTAAGTCAAGCGCCCTTGATTCTTCAATAAAGTGAAAAAATAAACCTGCCCAAGAGCGAGGAGATTTTTGTTAAGAAAACCATTGCCTTCAAGGTAAGGTTTGTTTATCCCCATTTACCGTTAATGTGTTTTAGAAAAAACGAGATGGATATCAACCGATTTTCGCATTATCCCCCATTTGAGGGGGAGGCGGTTTATCTGGAGGCGCGGGTTGAAAACGAGGACATCGCCGTCCTCTGCCGCTATATGGATTTGTATGAGGGCGTGGCGTTTGTCCGCACCAAAGACCCGCGGCGTTCCATAGTGGAGTTCTGGGTGGCGCCCTCTTTTGTGGAGGATTTCCGCAAAATCATCGCCGCCCTTGAAAAAGAAATTCGCATGGTTATGTTGGATAAGGAGAAATAAATTCATGAGCAACCCAACGACCTATAAACGTTTTCTGCGTTCGGCTCAAGAGGAGATGCCTTCGGCGGTGTTCTGGCTGAACATCCTTGCCTTTGCGTATCTGGCATTTGTGATTTACGCCTTTACGCCTTATACCAATAATCTGGATGAAATAAAAGTCTCGGCGCTTTTTCTCTGCGGACCTATATTTTTTTGCGCCTATCTAATTTATGCCGGTCTGGGATATGTCCGCCTTTTCCCCGTCCTGCCTTTGATTCCTCTGGCGGGTTATGCCATACTGATGCTACCGGGGACGCTGATTGCGGGCAAGCCTTATACGTGGATTGGCTGGATTGAGCAGATGCTGAACATCGCCGTTTTGGGCGGTTTCTTTTGCTTTTTCGGTCTGATGAGAACCAAACGGGATGTGCATCGAACTTTTTTCATTTACACCTTGCTGGGGTTGGGAACGGCGCTTTTTGGGTTATTTCATTATTCAGGCGGTTTTAGCGTGCTTCATAAAATTTTATATGGAGAAGGACAAGGGCAAACGCCCATGTCCATCCTTTTCAAAACCTTTATGCAATCTCAGGATGAAATGTTTGGAACCATCCTGAACCGGCAGTTTTATGCGGCGTTCCTTGTCATGCTGCTTCCTCTTTCCACAGCCTATGCCATCATCGAAACCAAAAGCCACATTGGACGCTATGCCGCCATTTCCGCCATCATTATGATGAGCGCTTGTCTCTATCTAACGCATTCCAAGGCAAGCTTGGGGGCGATTATAGCCGCAGCCGCCGCTTTCTACATCCTTTACAAATTATACGCAAAGTTTAAAGAAATCCGCATCCCCCATCTGGGCATCTGGATTGCCGGGCTTGCCACTATTGCCATTACTCTGGGGCTCTTCACAATGGATACCGGACCCGAAAAATTCAAGACCGTCCATCGCAGCGTTGCCTCCCGCGCCATTATCTGGAAGGGCGCGTGGGATATGTTCCTTTATGGTCCCGGTCCACAAAACTGGTATGAGGTGGAAAACCCGCCCATCAACTGGCGGAGCGTTCTCATCGGTTGCGGACCCGCCAGTTTTCGTATCTTATTTCCCCGCTACCGCAGCCCGGATTATCACCTCCACGATATCAGCAACGTCACCCTTTCTTCGCATAACCGCTTCCTTGACCTTTTGGCTGAAAACGGACTTGCCGGATTTTTGTGTTACATAACATTTCTCTTTATTTTCTTTGGCTGGGGATTAAAGCTGCTTAAAAAATCAAAAAATGGAGAACTCCGCGTTTGCATCATGGGTATCATGTGCGGCGCATTTGGTTTGTATCTGACCAATCTCTTCTCGCCCAACAGCCGATGGGCGGCAAACGGCATGAACCTTTGGGTTCTTTTAGGCATTGGATTCGGAGTCTATGATGTGGCGCGGGAGGATTGCGAATCGGAGGCTGCCGGCAAACCCAGACGGGGGAGCTTTATCCCCATCCCCAAACCGGCGGTTTCCACACTGATGTTCGCCCTTGCCGTCCTGCTTTTGCCGATTATCTTTTTCAGCGCCCGATACGGCATCCGCTATTTCATCGCCGCCAAATTACATAATAACGGTTTAATCATGGCTACCGTGGGTGAGCAATACATGGACGCCATGAAAGAGCTTAGCGACAAGGCTCAAGCGGAAATGGATTCAAGCGAGGCTACTCAAAATCGCATCAAGGCTTTTGCTAAACGGGGCACGGAAGTTTACAATCTTGCTATTGATTATTACAAGAGATCCCTTTCCTATAACCCAACCTTTATCACAACCTATTACAAAATGGCGCATTCCTATAACTCTTTAGGGGATATGGAAAACTCCCTTAAAACATACCAGGAGCTTCAAAAATACGCCCCAGAATATTCCGAAATTCATTTCAACCTCGGCGTAGTTAACGATTCGCTTGCCCAGAAAAAAAAGAATCAGGCGCTCAGGGAGATGTCCATAGATAGCATGGATATCGAAAACGAAAATTCCCCCAAAGCCGTTCTTTTGCGGGAGGCGGAAAATCACAGCCGCGTTTCGCTGCAAGAGTTCAAAATCGCCGCGCGGATGTCCAACAAAGAAGCCGTTCAGGATATGTATGGCAAAAAACTCATCATGGCAGAAGAATATGAAAAAGCGCGCGACGTTTATCGCACATTATCTCAGAAAAATCCCCATAAAATTGAATACAAACAGGCAATGGTGTACCTTGCGGAAAGACTCAAAGACGACGAGGAAGCCCTCGTTTATCTTAAACAACTCTTTGAATCCGACCCCGCCAACGAGCAATATTCCAACAGAATTGAAGCCCACTTCACCAACCTGAATCGCCCCGAGGATTATGAAAAATTCTTGCTCGAACATATCTCTATCAACCCCTTGGATCCGCAGCCCCGCATGAAACTTCTTGAACTTTACACACGCAGAAAAGATGCGGAAAAAATTCAAACACAGTTAAAAATTATCTCGCGGCTGCCTGAATTGACACAGCGGCTGGCGCGCCAGACCTATACACAACAAAATCTCCTTTGGCAGTTGGCGACAACAGCCCGCGATGTGAAAGACCTCCAAGCGGAAAAATTCTTCCTTAATAAATGCCTCCAGCTGGACGAGGCATCCTCGGCGGGCAAAGCCAGCGCAAAACGCCTCATGGAAATTTCCGGCTGATTTGCTGATTACGAACGAAGAGGCGCAATAATCCAAAAGGGACGAAAAACCTATGATGAAATCCTTTGTTGAATCGGCTCATAATAGAATTCTGGTCTGCGACGGCGCCATGGGAACCATGATATATACCAGCGGCGTCTATATCAATCAATGCTTTGAAAATCTCAACCTTTCCAAGCCCGACCTTATAGAAAAAATTCACAAGGAATATATACTTGCCGGCGCCGATATTATCGAAACCAACACCTTTGGCGCAAACCGTCTCAAACTTACCCCGCATGGTCTCGGCGAGCAAACATCCGACATCAACGCCGCAGGGGTGAAAATTGCCAAAAAAGCGGCGGGAAAAGACGTCTTTGTGGCAGGCTCCATCGGTCCATTGGGCAAACTCTTAGAGCCTATGGGTCCCGTTCCCCCGCAAGAAGCACAACAGATTTATATTGAGCAGGCAACCGCTCTCATAGAAAACGGTGTGGATTTGATTATCCTTGAAACATTCAGCCACCTGCCCACTCTGAAAATTGCGGTGTCGGGCGTCCGAAAAGTCTCAAGCGACATTCCCATTCTGGCTCAGATGACCCTTTCAGAAAATCTGGAAATATTCACAGGTGAAAAGCCCGAACAGACGGTCGTTGAACTATCCGCTCTGCCTGTTCAGGCGGTGGGATTCAATTGCAGCGTTGGTCCTGCGGATATGCTGGAAGCCGTCCGCATGGCTCGTCCGGCGACAAATCTTCCCCTTTCCGCTCAGCCCAATGCCGGCGCGCCGCAAAAAGTCGAAGGACGCTGCATCTACCTTGCCACGCCGGAATATATGGCGGAGTTTGCCAAGCGCATGATTCAGACCGGCGTTAATATTGTCGGCTCCTGCTGCGGTTCCACGCCCGCCCACACACGCGCCATCCGCGCCGCCGTTCGAGCGCTTGTGCCGAGCCGCATCGTCGAGCAAGTCCGCGTGGAGGAAAAGCCGGAAAAGGCGCAGGCGCGTCCGGAACTTCCATCGCCATCCGTCTTCGCTCGTAAAATCGCCGAAAAAAAATTCGTCGTGAGCGTTGAACTTGATCCCCCGGCGGGCACCGACCCTGCGGGTATTGTGGAATCGGCAAAAAAACTCCGTAAGGCAAACGTGGATGCCGTTAATATTGCCGATGGTCCGCGCGCCACAGCGCGTATGAACCCGACGGCGCTTGCCCTCCTCATTCGCGAAGATTCGGGCATGGAGACGATTGTGCATTACTGCTGCCGCGACCGCAACCTTTTGGGGATGCAGTCCGACCTGATTGGAGCAAACGCGCTTGGACTCTATAACATCCTTATTGTCACAGGCGATCCGCCCAAGATGGGCGACTATCCTTTTGCAACGGCGGTTTTTGATGTGGATTCCATCGGACTTACAAAAATCGCCCGCAATCTAAATACAGGGCTCGACCTTGCGGGCAATCCCATCAAAGGACAGACCTCCCTTTTCATCGGCGTGGGCGCCAATCCGGGCGCTCTGGACATAGATGAGGAGGTGCGCCGTTTTGAAAAAAAAGTGGAAAACGGCGCGCGATACGCCCTCACACAGCCCGTTTATGAAGTGCGCCTTCTTGAAAATTTTCTCAAACGCATAGAGCCTTTTCGAATTCCCCTTTTGGTCGGAATCCTGCCTCTTTCCAGCTATCGCAACGCGGAGTTTTTACACAACGAAGTGCCGGGGATGCAAATACCGGAAGCCATCAGAGAAAGAATGCGCCGCGCGGATACCAAAGAAGCCGCCCGAATGGAAGGAATCAATATCGCCCGCGAGTCTCTGCGCGAAGCAAAGCCTATGGTGGATGGCGTTTACATCATGCCGCCTTTCGGGCGCATAGACGCCGCCTTGCAGACGCTGGAGATATGAATAAATCTTCCTTGCAATGCGGGGGCGGAACGTTGGATTATTCCAAATAATAAGGCGGCAAGGCGGCGAAGTTGCTATGGAGATTATCAAAGAAAAGCCGGACACAAATTCGGGTGCCATAACGCAAAAAGATTTTATCTATAAACATGCCGGCAGCCTTTTTTTGATTTTCCCGTTATTGATTTTGAGGGACGTTATGCAAGAAAGCGAGTTGTGTGATTTATCCCCTCAAAGCGCCAAGCCGTAAAAAAAGGATGGAGATGACTTGCGGAGTTATAAACAGTTTCGACGGTTTGAAGCTTGGGAGGAATAAATTCAAAAACCAAATTGAACACAAAAGAAAAAAAATTCCTGATATTTCTTTTTCTTGGCGCACTGGTTGTGCGAATCATTTATCTTTGGGAGATGAGCGCCAGCCCTTATTTCGGCGCGCCGTTTCTGGATGAACTTTATCATTTGAACTGGGCTCGGGACGTTGCTATGGGGCGCTGGCTTCGCCACGATGCCTTCTTCCGCGCCCCGCTTTATTCTTACCTTTTGGGCGGATTTATCAGAATTTTCGGTGTGGATTACTTTTTTATCCGCTTGGCTCAACACCTCGTCGGCGCAGGCGCGGTAATCGCCGTTTATTTTCTCACACGGCGAATATTCTCGCAGAGAGAGGCGCGGATTGCGGGAATTCTGGCAGCCGTCTATGCCCCATTTTTTTATTTTGAAGGGGAGATGCTGGACATCTTTCTCCAATTTCTTTTCTATCCCCTCATCCTGATTCAGGCGCTTCGGACGCTGGAGACGCCCTCTCTGAAAAACGGTCTCGTCCTTGGCGCTCTGCTGGGGCTATCCGCTGTGGCGCGCCCCAACATTTTGCTCTTTGCGCCGATTCTATTCATTTATCTGGCTATAAAATGGCATCGGAATCGGGATTCCTTTGGAGACCTCCTTTTTAGGTTGGGCGTTATTCTTGCGGCGATGGTCTGCCTCATTGCGCCCGCCGCTATTCACAATTACAAAGCCGGACGCTGTTTTGTGCCGATTGCTTCTTTTGGCGGCATCAATTTTCACATCGGCAATAACCCCGATGCGGACGGCTTTACCGCAAGCACCCCGCAACGGATGTATCACTTCGGCAGATATCAAGATTCCGTTGAAATGTTTGCAAAGGCAAAGGCGCAGGCGCAGCTCGGCAGGACGCTGAACGCCGCGGAAGTCAACCGTTACTGGTCGGAACGGGCGGTTCACTGGATATTGAACAATCCGCTGGACTGGGCAAAACTCATGGCAAAAAAGTTGGCGCTTTTTTTTGGCAATGTCGAAATTAAAAATAATAAAAACATTTATTTTGTGGCGCAGTATTCGCATATCTTGAAAATATTTCTTATCTTTTTGCCGTTTGCCATTATCGGTTCGCTGGGGCTGGTCGGGATTTATTTCGCCATGGCGCGGAGGGGGGATTCCGGCGCGCAACTCCTTACGCTATTTGCCCTGACATACACGGCGGGAGTCGTGCTTTTTTTTGTGAGCGACCGCTTCCGCGCCCCCATCATGACCGCGCTCATTCCCGCAGCGGCTTATGCCCTCACCGCCATGTGGGACGCCGCCAATGAACAAGAACGCGGAACGTTTATCGGCGCAATGGCAGCCCTTTTTATTCTCGTCGGCTTATCGCTGCCGGACTGGTTTCATGTCAGGCCCGCAAATTATTCCCGCGATTTTTGGAGCGTGGGGAATTGCCTGCTCGAAAAAGGCGAACTCGACCTTGCGGAAAAAGAATACCGGCGCGCAATCTTTCTCGATCCGAATTACGACGATGCCCTGAACAATCTGGGCGAGACGCTTTACAAAAAAGGCGAGATTGAATCGGCGATGAATGTTTTCTCGGAGCTGCTCGAGCGGCACCCTGATTATGCCGCAGGATGGAATAATCTGGGCGCATGTTATGAAAAATTGGACAAGTTCGATATGGCGGAAAAAGCCTACCGCCGCGCGCTCGTGATTTATGAGGGGCATATCACCGCCCGGCTTAATTTGGCGGAGACGCTTCTCAAACAAGGGAAAATGGACGAAGCGCGGCAAGAGTATCAAATCGCCCTGCGCGACGCGCCCGACCAGCTGCGTCTGCAGATTAAAAGCGACAAGCGGTTTGAAAAACTCCATCCGCCATCGCCGCCAGATTTGCGTTTTCCGTTGACAAGCCAAACCTCCCCAAATTAAACATCTCATTATACTGAGTAAAATTACTCAACATAGTGAGTTAAATATCATGTTTGAACGCCCAATATTGCAAATACTCAAAAAACGGATGGAAGAACCTCGAAGATTTATTCAGGTTCTTGCCGGTCCGCGACAAACCGGCAAAACCACGCTCGCACAACAGGTTATGAAAAAAATATCCTTTCCCTGCCTTTATGCCTCGGCGGATGAACCGGCTCTTAAGGACAGAGTATGGATTGAACAGCAATGGGAAACCGGTCGTTCTATCCTTCGCGGAGAACGTCGAAGCGAAAATGCTATTTTGATTCTGGATGAAATTCAGAAAATATCCGGCTGGTCGGAAACCGTAAAAAGGCTTTGGGATGAGGATACCCTGAGTGAAACGCCGCTTAAAATCCTCCTTCTCGGCTCCTCGCCGCTTCTCGTCCGCAAGGGGCTTTCCGAAACGCTTGCTGGTCGTTTTGAGATGATACAAGCCGTTCACTGGACTTTCTCAGAAATGCGCGAGGCGTTTGGCTGGACTCTCGAACAATATTTATTTTACGGCGGCTATCCCGGTGCGGCGCCTTTGATTGAAGAACACGAGCGCTGGCGGCGGTATATCCTCGATTCGCTGGTTGAAACAACCATTGCGCGCGACCTCCTTCTCATCCACAGAGTCCATAAACCCGAAATACTCAGACGCCTCTTTGAACTTGGCTGCCTCTATTCGAGTCAGATACTCTCGTATCAAAAGATGCTGGGTCAGATTCAGGATGCAGGCAACACCACCACGCTTGCCCATTATCTTGAATTGCTGGGTCAGGTAGGGATGCTGCGCGGTCTTCCGAAATATGCGGGAGAGCGAGTGCGCCAGCGCGCCTCCAGCCCCAAATTCCTTGCCCTGAACACCGCCCTCATGTCAGCCTTGTCCAATCTTTCTTATGAAAAGGCTCAACGCGATGCAGAATTTTGGGGAAGGTTGATTGAAACATCTGTTGGGGCGCATCTTGCCAATGGCATTCATGGAACAGCAATGGAACTTTTTTATTGGCGAGAGGGAAATCGCGAGGTGGATTTCATTTTAAGCCGCGGCAGAGAACTTGCCGCCATCGAAGTCAAAAGCAGCAGGAGACGTATCAGCCTTCCGGGAATGGAGACTTTCTGCCGAATCTTTCCCGTAAAGCGAAAACTTTTGACGGGCGCGCAAGGCATTCCCTTGCGGGAATTTTTGCAGACGCCCCCAGAATTCTGGGTAGAGTAAAATATGATTATCAAATCCGCTGAATTTGTGAAGAGCGCCGTCAAGCCGGAGGGGTACCCTCAGGAGGACATGCCTCATATTGCCTTTGCTGGACGCTCTAATGTGGGCAAGTCCAGCCTCATTAATTCGCTCGCCAACCGAAAACATCTGGCGCGTGTTAGCGGCACGCCGGGGCGCACCCAGACCATCAACTTTTTCATCATCAACGAATCTTATTTTTTTGTGGACCTGCCCGGCTACGGTTATGCCAAAACGCCGCTCAAGGTTCGGGCGTCTTGGGGTCCCATGATTGAACGCTACCTTGTGGGCAATCCCCGCCTTTGCCTGCTGGTATTTATCCTTGACGCGCGGCGAATTCCCTCGGAGGAGGATAAAACTCTTTTGAATTTTCTGAACCAGCATGGCGTGCCTTATATTCTTGCGGTCACCAAGGCGGATAAACTCTCGCGCAACGCCCTCAACAATCAGTTGCGCGCGATTCGCCAAATCCTGAATCCGCCGGAAACAATTCAACTTATTCCATATTCGTCGAAGACGGGAGCGGGACGAAAAGAGCTCTTGGGTATTTTTGATGTTTTTATCAGGAGGGCGTCAGATTGAAACGTTCCGGGATGCTCAATATCCTTGCGGCGGCGTGCGAGGCGCTGGCAGCGATAGCATTTTTCTGCGCCCTTGCCCTCACTTTGATACTATGGCAGCCGGCAAGACCGGCATGGGGATTTTTAATCCACGTTTTGACGCTTGCGCTCTTTTTGATGGCGTTTTTGGCGAATGTTTTTTACGGCAAAAAAATGCGTCTGCCTTTCAGCGCGCCGGAAATAATCCTTTTTCTGATATTCATCCATGCCTGTGCAAATGCGGCGCTCTCGCGGACGCCCTTTCGCGTTCTGGAGATTCTTCCGTTTATTCTCAGCGGGTTTTTTCTTTTTTATGCAAGCGGCGGGATTCTGGCAAAACGCCATGAGGCGATGATTCCCCTTTTTTATTTATTTCTCGCGGCGTTTATTTTCCTGACATGGCGCGGCGGGCATAAGGATATCTGGATGCCGCAGGGCAGGCGCACCGCTTTTTATCGCGGGGAAAAGATGGCATCGGCGGCGCTGGCGGAAAAACCGCTTCAGGGTTGCGGTCTGGGCTCTTTGCCTCTTTATGCCTTTAAATATCTCCCCATGCCGGATCGTAATCCGCCTGCCTTCCGGAGCAGTTACGGGGTGATACTGGCGGAGTTCGGCTTCATCGGAGCCTTTCTCTGGTGCCTGTTTTTTGCCGTATTATTCTACGCTGTTGTTAATGGTTTGGGGAACATGCCTTCGCCGGCATCAAAGGCATGGTATGTATTTTTTTGGAGCGGCGCCTTTTTGCTATTTTTAATTTTTATGAGCGGCTTTTTCTCGCCGATTCTGTCAACCCCCGCCGGACTTTATATGATATTGCCCCTCTGCGGAATACTTTGGGGCATGACGCGCGGGGATGGCGGCGATGCACGCCAGCCCGCTTCTCACAAATCCCATTCGCGCCGGGCGCGCAAAATATTCGTAATCATTGCAGCGATGCTTATTTTAACGCTTCTTGTCTTTCAGGCGATTCCGTTCATCGCATCGAGTCTGATTCATTTCAGAACGACAAACGAATTGGAAAGTCCCGCCTTTGGCAGAAGAGCGAACTTGGCGGCGCGGCTTTTTCCCTGCCACCCGGAAGTCCACCTTGCCTATGCCAAACACCTTCGCGCCCTGCCCTCTTTGCAAAAAAGTTCAAGCGCCTATGTCAAGGCGGCATATCTGCGCGCCATTCATTGGAATCCCCACGCAGAATCCATCTACATGGAATATGGTCATTTCCTTGATTTGATAAAAGAACAAAAAAGTTTGGCGTCGCTGTTGGAAGCGGGAAAATCCAATTGTCCGGGCAGTGTGGAAATCAGGCTTTTTCTTTTTCGCGCATATATGAATCTGGGCAAACGCAAAGCGGCGCTCGATGAATTGGACGCCCTTTCCTCTTTTTACCCGGTGGATTATGCCGTCCAGTTTCGCATCGGAAAATATTATGCGGAGGCTGGGGCGAATAGCGCCTCGCAGGAGGCTTATGCCCTTGCGGAACAAATGCGCGCTTACACTATCGGGGGAAAAACAGCAGGTAAAGATACAAAAGCGGCAGGGAAAAAATAAGGCTGTCCATGCGATCCAATATCCCGCCATGACCGTGGAGAATGTTGCCGGAATTCTTAACGCCCGCGTCCCTCTTGTAGCCGCTTTCCACAAGGTCGCCAATCTGACCTGTCACGCCGAATAAAACTGCCAGCGAAAAAAGTTCGCCGATTGTGAACAGGGGCGTTTTTATGACGCCCAGAATAAACCAGCAAAAAAGCGCGCCCAACTGGGCAAACACAAGCCCGCCGATGGAACCCTCGATTGTTTTTTTGGGGCTGAGGCGCGGACAAAGTTTATGCCGCCCTAAATTGCATCCAATAATATAAGCGCCGATATCCGTCATGAAATTAATCGCAAAGAGTGTCCCTAAAATAAAATTGCCATTCTTCTGGTTTAATATTGTAATCCCCAGCGCCATGGGCAGCCCAGCCCAAAGCGCCCCGAAAAGCGTGGCGGAGCCGCCGGCAAGGCTCCCCGCAAAGTCAACCGTCAAAACATAGATTGCCGCTGTCATGGCAAGTGATAAAATAATAACATGGGGAAAATGCGCCAGATTGGCAAAATAAGCATCCGCCAATAAAGCCGAGGTTGCCAGAAAAAGAAGAGGCTTATTTGCCTTGACGCCGGCGCGCTCGGCAAGTTTATAATATTCGGAGACTCCGATAATTGCGGATGCGGCAAGGAATAAATACAGAACCCACGCAAGCCATGGGACAAAGATGGCAAAAAAAATCACCCCAGCCATAATAAGACCGGTTATCGTTCGGGGAACTGCCATAGGACCGATTCACACAATCTTTAGGTTTTCCCAAAGCGCCGTTCGCGCTGCTGGTAATCTAAAATAGCCAAAAGGAAATCGCGTTTCCTAAAATCAGGCCATAAAACTTCCGTAAAATGAAACTCGGCGTATGCCGCCTGCCACAAAAGAAAATTGCTAATGCGCCGTTCGCCGCTGGTGCGGATGATAAGATCCGGATCCGGCAGCTCGGGAAGATAAAGCCGCCGGGTAAAAGCCGCCTCGTCAATATCCTTTGGCTTAAGCCTGCCGGAAACCGTTTCTTCCGCAATCTGCCGCGCGGCGTCCACAATCTCCGCCCTGCCGCCGTAGCTTAAAGCAAGATTCAGAACCAATCCGGAATTCGCCCCCGTAATGCGTTTTGTTTCTTCGAGTTGCCTGCGGCAATCATCCGGCAGGCGAAAGAGACGCCCAGATGCCACAAGGCGGATGTTATTTTGCATAAGCTCGGGAATCTCATCTTTAAGAAAACGGCGCAAAAGGGACATAAGGGTGGAAACTTCGGTTTTGGAGCGAGACCAATTTTCCTCCGAAAAGGCGTATAACGTCAGCGCCTTCATGCCCAATTCGGCGGCGGTTCGGGAGGCGGCGCGGACGGATTCGATTCCGGCTCGGTGCCCCTGTGTGCGGCTTCTTAAACCATGCCGGCGCGCCCAGCGTCCATTGCCGTCCATGATGATTGCCACATGCTGCGGCAGCCGGTCAAAGTCTATCTTTTTCAGAAGTTCCTGTTCGGGTGAACCCATAAAGCATTAGACATTCGATTGATGCTCTAATCCGCCTGAGGCGAATGATTTATCCGAAAATCATGAAATCAGACTTTCATAATCTCGTTTTCTTTTTCGACAAGAAGGCTGTCCACTTTGGCAATATACTTATCTGTCATTTCCTGAATTTTTTCAATATCTTTATGCATCTCATCCTCGCCGATTTGGCGCTCTTTTTCAAGATTTTTAATCTCGTCTTTATGTTTGCGGCGGGAGTTGCGGATAGCCACGCGCGCGGATTCCGACATCTGCTTGGCGAGTTTGACATATTCCTTGCGGCGCTCTTCGGTGAGCGCGGGAATGATGATGCGCACTACGCGCCCGTCATTGGTGGGCGTGAACCCCAAATTGGCGGCAAGAATGGCTTTTTCTATAGGGGAGATGGTGGATTTGTCCCACGGTTGAATAACAATCGTTTTGGGATCTGGGATGCTGATGGACGCCACTTGTTTGATGGGAACTTTGCTTCCATAAGCATCAACGACAATCGTATCAAGAACAGCGGGCGTGGCGCGCCCTGTGCGGATGGTGGAAAACTCTTTTTCCAGCGCCCCCAGAGCGGTCTTCATTTCCTCTTCAGTCTTGCGATAAAGTTCTTTTAACATAAACCCTTCTCCTTTTCGCCTGAATTATGTTCTTGCGCGTTGTTCGTCTTTTACCTTGAAGGATGCCTCTTTCTTTAGTCAATACCAAACTACTCGCCGTGGACCAGTGTTCCAACCTCCTCGCCCATGACAACGCGGCGGAGGCTGTCCCTTTTTGTGGCGTCATAAACGATAATAGGCATGTTATTGTCGCGGCACATGGCAAAAGCGGCGGTGTCCATCACCTGAAGATTTCTTTTCAGAACTTCGCTGTATGTGATAGATTTAAAAAACTGGGCTTCCGGGTCTTTTTGCGGATCTGTGGAAAAAACACCCCGCACCTTTGTTCCCTTGAGCAGAACATCCGCCTCAATCTCGTTTGCGCGGAGCGCGGCAGCCGTGTCTGTTGTGAAAAAAGGACTGCCCGTACCGCAGGCAAAAACAACCACGCGTCCGGCTTTAAGATGCTCCAGCGCTTTGCGGCGGATGAACGGCTCGGCTATATTGGGGGAGGGGATGGCGGAAAGGATGCGGATGTGCATCCCCTTTTTTTCAAAGGCATCCTGCAACATCAAAGCGTTCAGGAGCGTTGCCAGCATTCCGATGTTATCCGCAGTGGTGCGATCCATATGAGCGGCAAAAGGGGCGCCGCCGCGGAAGATGTTGCCGCCTCCCACGACCAGCGCCACCTGAACACCTAATTGATTAACTTCCAGTATCTGATCGCCGAATTCGTTGATGGCAACCTCGTCAAATCCAAAGTCGTGACCGCCTTTCATGAGCTCTCCGCTCAATTTCAAAAGGACCCGGCGATACTTTGGTTTTCCGGTCATTTTTTGCCCTCCTGGTTTCAGCGATGTTGCGCCGCCCCATTATTATGACCGCGCGTGTTAACGGATTACTCTTCGCCGACCACGAAACGGGCAAAACGCCGAAGCACCATATTCTCGCCCGTTTTGGCGATCTTTTCCTTGATTAAATCCCCCACCTTTATGTCGGGGTCTTTGACAAATGGCTGGTCAAGGCAGCAGGATTCCTCGTAAAATTTGGCGATGCGCCCTTCTACGATTTTCTCAATGACCCTCTCCGGTTTGCCTTCGTTGCGAGCCTGATTGGCAAAAATCTCCTTTTCGCGCTCCAAAACATCCGCGGGGATTTCCTCGCGAGTGACAAAGCGGGGAGCCGCCGCGGCAATGTGCATGGCGATATCCTTGCACAATTGCTGAAACTCTTCATTGCGGGCGACAAAGTCCGTCTCGCAATTCATCTCAATCATCACGCCGAGTTTTCCCGGCGGATGGATGTAGCAGAAGATAAGACCTTCGCGCGCCGTGCGGAGCGCCTTCTTATCCGCTTTTGCCTTGCCCTGCTCGCGGAGCAGTTTAACTGCTTTTTCCAAATCGCCGCCGGTTTCCACCAGCGCGTTTTTACAATCTAAAATCCCGGCGCCTGTTTTGGCGCGCAGCTCTTTGACCTGTTCCATCGAAACTACCATCGAAATATCTCCTTTTTGAGTTTGTTTAAGGGAATGATGAACGCAGATTATTTTGATAATAACCGCATCCTAACTGTCATTAATTGCCCGCGTCTTCAGAATCTGCGGCAACCGGCTCAGCCTGCGCTTCATCAGCAGGGGCATCCGCTGGGACGCTCTCCGCCGGAGGAACGGGTTGAGCCGCAGTTTTTGCATCAGGCGGAAGAGGAATGCCCAGCGTTGCGGCGATTTCCGGTGTGATGCCCTCGGCGTTCACCCCAGAGATTGCCTGATGTTCCATCAATCCCTCGATGCAAGAAAGTTTAATCTGGTCTGCCATAAGCTTTATAGCGCGGATGGCGTCGTCATTTCCGGGGATAACATAATCAATCGGGTCGGGGTCGCAGTTGGTATCCACAACGGCAACGACGGGAATGTTAAGTTTTTTGGCTTCGCGAACGGCGATCTCCTCCTTGTGCGGATCCACAATAAAGAGGATGTCAGGGATATCTGTCATACTCTTAACGCCGGAAAGGTTTTTGGACAAAGATTCTCTTTCGCTATCCAAACGGCTGATTTCCTTTTTTGTGTAACGCTTGATGGTATCGTCCTCAATCATCCTTTCCAACTCGATAAGGCGGTTGATACTTTTTTTGACCGTTGAAAAATTGGTCATCATGCCGCCCAGCCAGCGGTTGTTGACATAATACATGCCGCATTCTTTGGCGGCTTGTTCGATGGATTCGCGCGCTTGTTTTTTGGTTCCGACAAAAAGGACTTTTTTGCCTTTGGCAACGTTTTCGCGGACGAACTTCATCGCCTCGCGCAGGAGCCGCAGCGTCTTTTTTAGGTCAATAATGTAGATGCCGTTGCGCTCTGTGAAAATGTAGCGCGCCATCTTAGGGTTCCACCGGCGGCTTTGATGTCCGAAATGGACACCCGCCTCCAGCAGCTGCTTCATAGTCACCGACTCAGTCATCGTCTTTTCTTCCATTTTGGTTCTTCCTCCGTCGCCTTCTTGCGGCGCGGCAACCCGCGCGCGGCTAAAAAAGCCCCATGCGGACACCACCGCGCCGTCCAGCGGCGTGTGATTTAATAAAATTTTGCCTTTCTGGGGTTAATCCCAAAGAAAAAGCGAAAGGTAATTATCAACCCCTAAAACCCTGCGCAAGGAAAATTTTATGAATAAAAGAATTAAAAAAATTATCAAAGCGTCTATTTTTTGCGCCGCATGACAATAATATATTCTTGCGTCATCGTATTATCTCACTTCGTTAGTAACCTTTTGCAACAATTTGTTTGGAAAAGAAGAAGAGTCTTTTATTGTTTTTCTGCCCATAAACTTGCGGTCTATTCTGTCCGGTTCTTCAATCTCAAGCCAAGCGGCAGATAAACGGGAATATTGCCCATAAACAACCGAATCGGATTAATTTTTTCGGCGAATAACAAACTCAAAAAACACTTCAATAGATTGCTCCCGCACGTCAAGGTTAAAACCATCTGTGCGGCGCGGCGTTCTTTAAAATCAAAAAAAATCTGGTTGAACATCTTTTTTCTCAATTAATAGTTCTATTCACCATTAGATGATGGAGGAAGAAACCGTGAAATTTTTGCGTTCTGCGGGTATTTTGATGCACCCGACCTCGCTTCCGGGGCGTTGCGGCATGGGCGATTTGGGCAGGGAGGCTTATCGTTTTGTTGATTTCCTTGCGGATAGCGGAGTTGGCTTGTGGCAATTGATGCCGTTGGGTCCGACCGGATTCGGCGATTCGCCCTATGCCTGTTTCTCCGCTTTTGCGGGCAATCCCATGCTCATCAGCCCCGAACTCCTTGTCGAGGAAGGGGTGCTCTCACCAAAAGATATCGCGTCGGCGCCACCGTTCCCTGATAATCATGTGGAATATGGTCCCGTTATACAGTTTCGCAAGCAGCTGCTTGCGATGGCTTGGGAGGGGTTCAAATCCGGCGCGGATGCCGCGATTAAAAATGCCTTTGATGAATTCTGCCGCGTTCAAGCATTGTGGCTTGATGATTTTGCCCTATTCATGGCGCTTAAGGAAATATTTGGCTTGGTCTGGAATTCATGGGACAAGGATTTAATGCGCCGCCAGCCGGACGCCCTCTGGCGCGCCGCTCAAGAATATGCCCCGTTAGTCCAAGCGCAAAAGTTCACGCAATATCTCTTTTTCAAACAATGGAAGGCGCTCAAACAATACGCCAATCGCAAAGGCGTCCGCATCATCGGCGATATCCCCATCTTTGTCGCTTATGACAGCGCGGACGTCTGGGCGCATCCGGAACTCTTCCATCTGGATGAGAACAGAAATCCGACCGTTGTGGCGGGCGTGCCGCCGGATTATTTCAGCCAAACCGGTCAGCTCTGGGGCAATCCCCTCTACCGCTGGGATGCGATGAAACGCGACGGTTTCCGCTGGTGGGTGGCTCGAATCCGCGCCAATCTGGAAATGGTGGATATTATACGTTTGGATCACTTCCGCGGCTTTGAGGCGTATTGGGAAGTGCCAGCAGGAGAGAAGACGGCTGTCAACGGACGCTGGGTCAAGGCGCCGGGGAGCGAATTCTTCCAGACCATCCGCGGAACAGTCGGCGACGTCCCCATCATTGCGGAAGACCTCGGCGTCATCACGCCGCCTGTCGAGGAGCTGCGCGATGCCTTTGATTTCCCCGGCATGAAAGTCCTGCAATTTGCCTTTGGCGGCGATCCCTCAGCCCAATACCTGCCCCATAATTTCGTACTCAACTGCGTGGTCTATTCCGGCACGCATGATAATGACACCGCGCTGGGTTGGTATTGGAACTCCGCAACAGACAAAGAGCGTGATTTTGTCCGCCGATATCTGGCGACGGACGGTCATGAGGTCCACTGGGATATGATCCGCCTTGCCTTTTCCTCTGTGGCGCATACGGCAATTGTCCCGCTGCAGGATGTGTTGGGACTGGGCAGCGAAGGGCGGATGAATTTCCCCGGCAAGCCCGACGGCAACTGGTCATGGCGGTTCCTGCCGGGCAAGTTAAACGGCGAAATCCGCAATCGGCTGTCCGAACTCATCTGGATTTATGGACGCAGGTATGAAGCGGCGGATAGAAAAAAGAAAGAATCGGAGAAAAAATAGATTCGGCTGTTTTAATGCCATATAAAAAAAAGAGGCGCGGGTATTTGCTTCCTTTAGGATCAGTCTTCCGCGCCTTATCTTTTTAACTATTTGACGTCTATGCCTGTTCCTTTGGCGGAATCAACATAGATTCCAAGGAAGAAGAAAGGAAAGCCCGTGTAAAATTCTTTGTGAGGCGTGACATTAATCATCGCATTGGCGCCATCTTCTTTGGCGGATTTAGCAACTTCCTCAAGAAGCTTTTCGTTGCTCTGAACGGGATAGAGTTCCATGATTTTCCCGATGAAAGGGATTCCCAATGCGATACCGACTTCCGTGCCCTCATGATAGCCAGTGGCAGTGTAATTTTCGAACGTGCCGTCGCCGGTCGTAATGTTTTTCATACCAGTATCCTTTGCCACCTGACCCAAATTTGTTTTTGCCGGCAGATAAGCGCACCCCGCCAGCAGCGTCGCCACGAGAATAGCGAGCAATACTTTTTTCATGTTTTTCATCCTCCTTGCTTGACGTTAAAATATAAAGAAAGAAGATATTCATAAAGAATAGCAACGTCAAGAGAATAATTTTTTTACGAAATAATCGAAAGGTGCGCGCAACAGAAAGAAATTTCAAAAAACTCTTTTTCCTCTTGCGCGCAAAAGTAGGCAATACTATATCATTACATTTATTGATTAAATAATGGCGTCCGTTCGCGAGGCTCGCTCGTCGCAAGAGATGTCATTCATGCCTTGAATGGGCTTTTTATTTACGAACAAGGAGGTATAAGTATGGGACATCCTGTTGAGATTACGGATGAAAACTTTCAGAAAGAGATAATCGAATCGCAGCTGCCCGCCGTCGTGGATTTTGGGGCAACCTGGTGTCCGCCGTGCCGCGCGCTGGAACCGATTATGGAGCAGTTGGTTGACGAGTTTGAAGGGCAGGTGAAAATCGGCGCGGTCAATGTTGATAACTGTCGCAATACCGCGGGGAAATACGGCATCATGAGCGTTCCCACAGTTATCTTTTTTAAGAACGGACAAGAGGTCGAGAGGATGGTCGGTCTGAGCCCGAAGGATGTGATGAAAGTCAAAATTCAGACAATGCTTCTGTAAATACGTCGCCCATCATTTCGGCTTTCATGCGGAGAATGCGCGGCTTGCGTCCGCGCGTTCTCTGTGTGAATAAATAATATGAATGGATTAATCAGAGACAACGGCGGGAGGCGGTTTGCGCTTTTTGCCTTATTGGCAATGGCGGTGTCCGGTATATTCGGAGCAGCCATGATAGGCATTACGCGGGGGCATGCCGTTTTTCCGCTGGATGATTCCTATATTCATTTCCAATACGCCCGCCGTCTGGCTCAGGGGCATTTATTCGAATATACCGACGGCGGCGGTTTTTCAACCGGCACCACAAGTATTCTTTACCCCCTCCTTTTATCGCCTTTTTTTGTCATCGGCGTCAAAGGCGCTGCCATCATACCCGTCGCCTTTGCCTTCGGCGTCTTTTGCTTTTGCATGACCGCCTATCTTATTTATCTGAGCGGGCGCATCATTGCCCATGAACGCGTGGGGATGCTGGCAGCCCTGCTGTTCCTCCTGAACGGACATCTGGCATGGAGCCATCTTTCGGGCATGGAGACCGGACTCTTTGGACTCCTCCTTGCGGCGGGGATGTATTATATCGTGCGATGGTGGGGGGAGCGCCGCGGCGGACAGGTCGGGTTGGCGTTTTTCTTTCTGATGCTGGCGGCGCTTACGAGACCGGAGGGGTTTATCATCCTGCTTACGGCGCTGATTTATATCCTGCCGAGGGCTTGGGGAATTCATGGCAGCCGTTCTTTGAAGTTGGTTTTTTCTCTTTTGCCTTTTGCGATTTATATGCTGCTTGTGCGGTTGGCAACAGGCGGCTTTTCCACATCGGGTGTTGTTGCAAAAAGCATCTGGGGCGCGCCCTATTACACCGCATGGGAGCGGCTTGCCCGTCTTGCCGATAACTTCGCCTATATTTTTGCGGGATATTATGGCAACCTTTCCAATAATTATTTTCCCGACTGGGCGTTCTTCCCGATGTTCCCGACCGGAGCGCTCTACCCCTTTATGATTTTTCCGCCGGGGTTTTTGCTTTTGTCCGTGCTTGGCGCGGCTGTCAGCGGGGCAAGGGAACGGGCGAACGGTCAATTCGGTCCAACGCTTTTAATGGCGCTCTGTCTTTTGGCGGGGCTCGCCTCTGTCACTATTTCGGAGGTTGTTCCCGTTCACTTCTTCCGATATCTTGTGCCGTTCCAGTCATTTTTTCTTATCCTCGCATCCTTGGGGTTGTATGAGTCTGCAAAATTTTTTGAGGCGCACAGCGCAAGGGTTTTCCGCATTGCGGGGTGGATTTTCTCCCTTCTCCTTTTGCCTTCCCTTATTTACTGGGTATATATCTATGGCGAAAACTGCAACGATATCTTTCAGCAGCACCGCCGCATGTCCTGGTGGATTAAAGACAATACCCCTCCGGACGCTGTGATTGGCGTGACGGATACCGGCGTTATCGGATATTTTAGCGAGCGGAGGGTTTATGATTTTGTGGGGCTGACCACGCCGAATCAAGCGCGCCACTGGCGCCAGGGCTTCGGTTCCGCTTATGAACGTCTCGAACACCTTGCCGATGACCAACTGCCCGATTACATCGTAACTTTCCCGTTCGTCTGGGCGGAAAATAATCTGCTGGGGCAGCCGCTCTATAACGCCACTTTGCAGAAAAACATGACCACCATGTCCAATGATTTTGTTATCTATCGTCAGGACTGGTCATTTATTCGCAAAGGCGAACTGCCGTTGAATCCGCCGGAAGGCATGATACTTTCCGACCAGCTGGATGTGGCGGATCTGGCGCAGGAGGCGGCGCATCGTTTTGTGGCGCGCGAGGCGGCGGAGCGACCAACGGGATGGAAATTTCCCAACCCGCGCAATTTCGTTTTCTTAGCCGAATCGGGCGGTCGGCTAATTGCCGACGGCGGTCGCGACTTGACAGAGTCGCAGATATTCACGGTTCGCTTAGCGCCCGGCGCGCCTGCGCGTCTCATCGCTCGCGTGGAGGCGGAACGTTCCGCCTTGGCGGAGGTCTTTATTAACGGCGAACGCGCGGGCAATCTTGAAGCTGCGGATGAGAAAAAGGGCGAATGGCAGGAGCCGTTTCTTGATATCCCCGCTTCCCTCATCAGAGAGGAACAATGCCAAATTCGCATCGTCCATCATCCGGAAAGCCGCGCGCCGTTCCATGTTTATCATTACTGGATCTATCAGGCAAAGTAATGGGCAAAAAAAATAAAGGTAAAAGGCAAAAAACAAAACCGATACCACGCCCCGCTCCAAAGCCTGCGCCTGACGCGCCTGCCGCGCTTGGCGCGCCCGCCGTCTCCAAAACCCGCCCTGCCAGCATTCACATCGCCGCTCCTCAGGCAGCCCGCCCTCTTGAACTTTTGAGTTTCGACGTCTTTCAACGGTTTAGCGCCTTTCATCGCATTGTGGGAATGTTGAACGCGGGCAAGGGCGCAAGCATCCTTGATGTGGGCGGTTATCCGGGCGCATTGACGGATTCGCTCTTAACGGCGTTTCCCGATTTTAAGATGACCATTTTGGACAAACCCGTCTGCAATCGTCCAGATTATGTGTCCGGCTCGGCGGATGCCCTCCCTTTTCAGGACGGCAAATTTGATATTGTCATTTCATCAGACACCCTTGAGCATATTCCGCCGGAAAGGCGCGCGGTTGCGATAGTCGAGATGCTGCGCGTGAGCCGCCGCTGGATAATACTTGGCGCGCCGTTCCAATCGCCGTGCGCGTCGTTTGTTGAGGAGAGCATCAACACCTTGCATCAGAAATGTTTCGGAAAACCCAACCAATGGCTGGCTGAACATATTTCAAACGTCCTGCCGGATTTGGAAGAGACCCAAGCGATATTAGAAATGGGCGGCGCGGCGGTCGGCATCTTGCCCAATGGCTCTTCGCTTTCATGGTTCATTATGGAATCGGCGCAGATTCTCATGGAAGTCCTGCCAATGCTTTCGCCCATAAAACCAGCGCTCAACCTTGGCTTCAATCGCTTTTGGGCGGCGGATGACGATGCCGAGCCCGCCTATCGCCACATCCTTGTGGCTGATAAGGCGGGGCATCCGCCGGTTGCGCCCGATGTCCCCGCCGCCGATGAAAAAGCCGTTTTGCAAAAACTCCGCGCGCTCAATGAACTTGTCCTATCCATGGCTGAGCAGATGCTTGGATTGCTTTCCGACCCTGCGGCAATCAGCCCCATCATAGTCACGCGCTATATTCGCCAGATGGAAGAGATAATCGCCTTTCAGGAAAAAGAGGAGCGCCGTCTGCGCGAGGCAATGGAGCGCCAAGAAGTTTACCTCTCCCGCCTTCGAAAGAGTTTCCTCTATCGTCTCCTAAACAAACTGGGATTAATGTAGCAATCGGGAGTCTGATACTTTAAAAGGGCGGGCGCGTTTTCGCCTTGCGCTCATAAGGGGCAAAAATTGCGCCGCAGCTTTGAAAAAACCCTTCGTTAAACGCATGGGTTTTCCCGAGGCAACTTCCCTTAAAAGATGAAACGGAAGCATGAGGAAGTGTTGCGTCAGGAGCGGGATATCCGACAGGTTCAGCCATGTGAAAAAGAAATAATTGCGGGCGTTGATATTATTCAACCCCTTGCTGCCTAGCGCCTTAATCATCGAACCTTTGCCCAAGTGATAGGCGAGCGCGCGCGGTTCATAAAGCAGATTATATCCCGATTTTGCGGCGCGATATGAAAGGTCGTAATCCTCCCAGTAGCCGGGCTTATAAAGCGGGTCGAACCCTCCCAGATGCGCGAACACATCCTTGCGCAAAGCGCATGCGCCGCCTTGCGCAAAAAGGGTCGGCGCTGCTTCGAGCGAATCGGCATAATCCAGTTCAATCAACCCGCGGGAAAAATGCGCGGTCATGTTGAGATGATTGGGCGAGCCATCTAACCAGTTCACCGTGCGGGCGCTGACGCCGAAGAGTTTTTTTTCTTTATCGTTTTCAAAATGCTCCAAAAGCCGCCGTATGAAATCCTCTTTTGCCACAATGTCGTTATTCGCCAGAACAATAATCGGCGCCTTTGCCGCGGCAACGCCCCTGTTCACACTTGCGCCAAAGCCTTTGTTTTGTTCATTGCGCAAAAGATGGATATCGGGGAAGGTCTCAGCGATGATGCGCGGCGCGGCGTCGGTCGAGGCGTCGTCCACCACAATCATTTCAAAAGGCTTGCCATAAGCGCGCGCCGAGATAAGCAGCGAAGATATCCCCCGCGCCGCAAACTCCGCTCCGTTCCAATTCGGAATCACAATGCTGAATTCAGGCTTTGAAAAGTTTTCTTTACTCATCATAAGCCATTATGCAAGTCTACCTTCCCTTAATATGTCAACTGCATACTAATTTCAATTTTTAGATTTTTGCCGATGACTGAATTTATTCTTACAACCGAATACGCGCCGCAAGGAGATCAGCCTGCCGCCATAGATAAAATCTCGGCGGGGATCGAAAAAAATGAACGTTTCCAAACGCTCCTCGGCGTGACGGGCAGCGGCAAGACGTTCACTATGGCAAATGTCATTGCCCGATGCGGGCGCCCCGCCCTTGTGCTTGCTCCCAATAAAATCCTCGCCGCGCAACTCTTCCGCGAATTCAAAGACCTCTTTCCCCAAAATGCCGTGCAATACTTTGTCAGCTACTACGATTACTACCAGCCGGAGGCGTATCTCCCCGTTACAGACACCTACATAGAAAAAGATTCCGCCATCAACGAGGAACTGGATAAAATGCGCCTTGCCGCAACAAAAAATCTTCTTGAACGCCGCGATGTGATTATTGTCGCCAGCATCTCCTGCATCTATGGCATCGGCTCGCCGGATGACTATCGCGAGATGGTGCTTTTTCTGGAAAAAGATTACCGCATCGAACGCAACAAACTCATGCGCCGCCTTGTGGAATTGCAATACGCGCGCAACGATATAGACTTTTTCCGCGGCACATTCCGCGTGCGGGGCGACGTGGTGGACGTCTTCCCCGCTTATGAAAATAAAGTCGCCCTGCGTTTTGAATTCTTTGGAGACCGCATCGAAAGTATATGGGAAATTGACCCGCTTTTAGGCAAAAAAGAACGCCCTCTACCGCGCGTGGCAATCTTTCCCACATCGCACTACGTCATCGCCCGCCCCAAACTGGAGCGCGCCGTCGAGGCAATCCGCAGCGAACTCCGCGAACGTCTGCAAGAATTCCGCGCCGCCAACAAACTCCTTGAAGCCCAGCGTCTTGAACAACGCACGATGTTCGACCTTGAAATGATAGAGGAAATAGGTTATTGCTCCGGCATCGAAAATTACTCGCGCCACCTCACAGGCAGAAACGCCGGCGAGCCGCCCTTTACGCTCCTCGATTTCTTCCCGCAGGATTACCTGCTCTTCATTGACGAAAGCCACCTTTCCATCCCGCAGGCGCACGGGATGTTCAAGGGCGACCGCTCGCGCAAGCAGACGCTTGTGGATTATGGATTCCGCCTGCCCTCCGCGCTGGATAACCGCCCTTTGAAATTTGATGAATTTGAACGCCGTTGGAATCAAGTAGTATTCGTTTCCGCCACGCCTGCTGATTATGAAATAAAAAAATCCGGCGGAGTTGTTGTGGAGCAGGTCATTCGTCCCACAGGACTCATAGACCCCGAAATCATCGTCCGCCCCGCATCCAATCAGGTGGACGACCTCCTCGGTGAAATCAGAAAACGCACGGAAGCGGGATTCCGCGTCCTTGTCACCGCCCTCACAAAACGCATGTCGGAGGAGCTTACGGATTACTATTGCGAGTTGGGCGTCCGCGCAAAATATATGCACTCGGAGATTGACACCATCGAACGCACCAAACTGCTGCGCGACCTGCGCAAAGGCGAATTCGATGTCCTCATCGGAATCAACCTCCTCCGCGAAGGGCTCGATTTGCCGGAGGTTTCGCTCGTGGCGGTGCTCGATGCGGATAAAGAAGGATTCCTGCGTTCTACCCGCTCGCTCATACAAGTTTGTGGACGCGCCGCGCGCAACGTGGAAGGAACGGTTATCCTCTACGGCGACACGGTGACAGATTCCATGCGCATGACCATCGAGGAGACCAACCGCCGTCGCGCCATCCAGAATAAATTCAACAAAGAACATGGACTCACGCCCGCCACTATCAAAAAAGCCATCACAGACATCCTTGAAAGCATTTATGAAAAAGATTACGTCACCGTTCCGCTGGATGATAAAACCCTGCCCAAAGCGGAGTTCAAAGACCCCGTCAAAATGGCAAAGCATATCGAAACGCTGAAGGAAAAGATGTTTGAAGCGGCGCGCAAACTTGAATTTGAAAAAGCCGCCCGCTATCGCGATGAACTGCTTATGCTGGAAGAAAAAATTGAAATAAATGAATAATACGGGAGATTACCCCGCGCTATACTCCCCAATGGCAAACCGATAAAAATCATCATACACCTTCCGCTCGCGCGGATCCGGGTGGCGCGCCATCCGGTGCATGTCGTTCATGCCGGTGAACCATGCGCATGCGGAGTCTTTCATATAGCCGAATTCCACCCCGCCATCCAGATAGTTTTTGACGCGTTTGTATTTTTCTTTGCCGACGCCGACAGTTTGATCAATCTCCAAATAATACTCCATCTCAATTCCGCCGCTGCGCGCCCGAGCCGCATCCGCCGCCGTTTGCACATCTTTTAGCCAAGGATAAAAAATATGGTTCGGCTGCAAAAAGGCGCAATCAAAATATAAATCATGCGAGTTGCTCATGATGGTGATATTGTATGTGCTGAAAAAAGGTATCCAGAAAAAACGCATCCCGCGGCTGCGTAAATGTTTGTAAAATTCCTTGATAACCCAGTGGTCGTCCACATCCCACGAATAATGAAGCGATTCATATATCCAATAAAATCCCAAAAGATTCAGATTGGCAAACTTTCCTTTTTTGAAACGAGCAACCGCTTCGTCCGCAAGCCAACGGCAGGCTTCCAGCCGCTGCTCGCTTGCATGCATCAAGTTCTGCCCGATGATGGAAAAGTTTAACTCGGTCTTTCCGCTGCCCGCCTTCCCAAAACGCGCCTGATTGTGATGCGGATAAGGGACGCTGATGACAAGATTGCGCTTGAAAGGCGGCGCGCCCTTCATCGCCGTTTTCATGCCTGCAATGCACTCGTCAAGCCGCGCCACAAGTCCGTCCTTGCTGAAAAAACCGTCCAGATAATCCGACCAGTCTTTGACGGTCGCCGGATTGGACGACGGGACGGCAAAGAAATCGCCCCCGCCGCAACGCGTTGTCCCCATATTGAAATCATAATAGAGCATATTGCCAGAAGGCGCGCGACCGCTGACAATCAAAAACGAATCATAAAACCAGCCGTCCGGTTTGCCCTTTGGATTGATATGCGCAACGTAGTATTTCAGTTCCTCGCTCGTGATATGAGCATGCGGTTCCCATGAGATGATTTCAAGATGGCGCAGAAAATTGAAATCTGGTTGATTGGGGGGAAAGTAAGGCATGATATTTCCTTTTGAGAGATAATAGAAAATGCGCCGCGCTCGCCATTGCCTCGCGGCAGCAAGCGCTCAACCCCGCCGGCGCGATACCGCCGCCGCGCAGTTCCTATCAAGTGCAACGCGCAAAAGAAGCGGCTTCTGCAATCCGTTCCTCAATATGTTTTCTCTCGGCGCGGGCGTGCTCAAGGCGCTCGCGGGTCTTTGCCACAACATCTGCCGGCGCCTTGCTGATGTAACCCTCGTTGGATATTTTCGCTTCCAGACTCGCTAACTCTTTCAAAACTTTTTCCAGCTCTTTTTGCAGCCGCTTTGCCTCCTCGCGGCGCAAATCATCCGGCAGCACAACCGCGACCGTGATGCCCTGAACCACAGCGGACGATGTGAACGAGCCTGCCGGCGGCGCGTCGCCGATATTCAACGATTTGATATTCAGCAAGCTTGCCATGAGAGGTGTATTTTTCCTCAATGAATCAAGCGCCGCTGTCTCTTCGCCGCTGATGAAAATATCGGTAGCAGCGCCGGGAGGAACGTTCATCTCGCCGCGGATATTCCGCACCGTATAAATCGTCTCCTGCACAAGCCCGATCTCTTTTTCCACCGCTTCATCAATAAATCGTTCCGTAATCGTTTGTTGCCATGGAGCGACCATGATGGAGGGATGCGCAATATACGAAACAAAAAGAGCCGCCAATCCTTTTGGCTGATTTGCCGGCGCCCCATAACGCCCTTTTATTTTCTGCCAGATTTCCTCCGTGAGAAAGGGGATTATCGGATGAAGCAGGCGGAGCGTGCCTTCCAGCAGGAATATCAAAATGCGTTGCGTGTTCTTGCGCTGCTTTGATACCGCCTCATCTTTGTTGTGCAACACCTGCTTGCTGAATTCGATGAACCAGTCGCAATACTGATGCCAGATAAAATGATAAAGTATGTTGACCGCCTGATCAAAATTATAGTCGTCAAAGGCGGCGTCCACATCGCGCGCCGTTTTCGCAAAGAGAGAAAGTATCCAGCGATCCTGCGCCGTAAGGATCTCTTCATCCAGACCCGCCGCCAATTCCTCTGCCGTTAGGTCTTCTGTATTGGCAAGGATGAAGCGCGAGGCGTTCCAGAGTTTGTTCATAAAGTTGCGGTAGCCCATGAACCGCTCTTCGGAAAGATATAGATTGCGCCCCTTGATGGCATAAGCGCAAAGCGTCATCCGCAAAGCGTCCGCCCCGTATTTCTCAATCATCTCAAGCGGATCTATCACATTGCCCAGCGATTTGCTCATCTTCTTTTTCGTTTTTTCATCAAAGACCATCGCATGGATGTAAACATCGCGGAACGGAACATCATTCATAAACTTGATGCCCATCATTATCATGCGGGCAACCCAGAAGAAAAGAATCTCATGCGCAGTCACAAGCACGCTTGTCGGATAGAACACATCAAGGTCTTTTGTCTTTTCAGGCCAGCCGAGCGTGGAAAAGGGCCAAAGAGCCGAGGAGAACCACGTGTCGAGCACATCAGGGTCTTGCGTTAGGTTAGCGCTGCCGCATTTGGAGCATTTATCCGGCGCGCCCTCTGCCGTCACCTCGATATTGCCGCAATCGCCGCAAGTCCATGCGGGGATGCGGTGTCCCCACCAAAGCTGCCGCGAGATACACCAGTCGCGCACGTTGCGCATCCAATGGAAATAAGTATTCTGCCACGAGGGCGGGACAAAGCGCGTGCGCCCTTGTTCCACCGCCTCAATGGCGGGCGCCGCAAGGTCTTTCATCCGCACAAACCACTGCTCGGACACATACGGCTCGATTGTCGTGTCGCATCGGTAGCAATGCCCCACGCTGTGATGATAGTCTTCCGTTTTTTCAAGGAGACCCGCCGCCTCAAGGTCGCTCACAATCATCTTGCGGCAGTCGTAGCGGAGCATGCCGCTGTAAGGACCGCCGTTCTCATTGATGCGCCCGTCCGGATGCATAATATTTATTTCGGGCAGATGGTGCTTTTTGCCCATGGCATAATCGTTAGGGTCGTGCGCTGGCGTCACCTTCACCATGCCGGTGCCGAATTCCTTGTCCACCATTGAATCGGCAAAGATGCGCAAAGGACGGTTTAAGAATGGGAGAATGGCTTCCTTTCCCACAAGGTCTTTGTAACGCTCATCATCCGGATTCACCGCCACGCCCGTGTCGCCAAGCATAGTTTCCGGACGCGTTGTCGCTACCGTGCAAAAACGCCCGGGCATATCCTTCACCGGATATTTGATATACCAAAGATGTCCTTTGGTGTCCTTATAATCCACCTCGTCATCGGCAAGGGCGGTGTGGCAGCGCGGGCACCAGTTGATGATGTAGCTGCCTTTATAGACAAGCCCTTCATCATACAATTTTTTGAACACGGTGCGGACGGCGCGGGAAAGCCCTTCGTCCAATGTGAAACGCGTGCGCTCCCAGTCGCAGCTGCAACCGAGCCGTTTGAGCTGTTGGATGATTGCTCCGCCTTTTTCCTTGCGCCACTGCCAGACCCTTTCCAAAAAAGCCTCGCGCCCCAGGTCCTCTTTGCGCTTGTGCTCTTTTTTCAATTCGCGCTCAACAACGTTTTGCGTGGCTATGCCGGCATGGTCGGTTCCCGGAACCCAGAGCGTGGAAAAACCTTGCATCCTTTTGCGTCGGATAAGCACATCCTGAAGCGTGTTGTTGAGCCCGTGCCCCATGTGGAGAATGCCGGTAATATTAGGCGGGGGGATCACAATGGTAAAGGGAGGTTTTTGTGCGGTTTCATCGGCATGGAAATACCCGCAGTTTTCCCACTCGGCATACCATCGGGTTTCAATCTCCGACGGTTCGTAACGAGTTCCGATATCTGACATTTTTACTCCTTTGTATCTTCCACAAAGACGCCCATCTCCCTGTATTTGAGGGCGCGCTGGTTGAGCAAGTCCGGAACGGGGAGGGGGGTAAGACGCTCGAGGTATTTGGCGATATAAGCGCGGACGTTTTCGTATGTTGCGGCGGGATCTCGGTGGGCGCCGCCCAGCGGTTCGGGAATCGTTTCGTCAATCACCTTCAAATCCAAAAGATCCGTCGCAGTCAGTTTAAGCGCCTCAGCGGAACGCGCCGCCATGGCTCGATCTCGCCAAAGAATGGAGGCGCAACCTTCCGGCGAGATGACGCAATACCAAGCGTTTTCCAGCATCAGCACAACATCGCCGACGCCGATGCCGAGCGCGCCGCCGCTGGCGCCCTCGCCGATGATAATCACTATGATGGGAACTTCGATGGTGAACATATCGCGGATGTTGCGCGCGATGGCTTCCGCCTGTCCGCGCTCCTCCGCGCCAATGCCCGGATAAGCGCCCGGCGTATCAATAAAAATGATGATCGGCAGATTGAATTTTTCCCCCGTGCGCATCAGGCGCATCGCCTTGCGGTATCCCTCCGGATGCATCATGCCGAAATTACGGGCGAGATTTTCCTTTGTGTCCTTGCCTTTTTGCTGACCAATAATAGCAACCGGACGCTCCCCAAAATGCCCGAAACCCGTGACCACCGCCTTATCGTCCGAAAAGTTGCGGTCGCCGTGAACCTCCGTCCAATTAGTAAAGATCGCCTTGATGAAATCCAGCGAATGAGGGCGAGCCATGTGGCGCGCCAGCTGAACCCGCTGCCAAGGCGTCAGGTTGCCGTATATCTGAACTTTTAACTCATGGAGCGATTTCTCCAGTTCGGTTATCTTCCGGGATATTTTAGGATTCGATTTCTGCGACGTCAAATCCTCAATCTGACGCTCGACTTCAAGAATCGGTTTCTCAAAATCAAAAGTTGCCAACCCCATAATACAACACCCCCTCAAATTTGCGGAAAGGAATATTTCAATTAAATTATCCGCCGAATAAATGTTTCCCTGATATATTTAACCCATTTAACCATGCAAGCCCAAATTTCAAATCAACAAAAATAAAGAATACTTATTAAGATAAAAACACTTGCGCTGGATTTATAATTTGTAGGACAATCTAACTTAATCTTTGGCAAAGTTATTAACGTCCTGTGTATGATTTGATGGGGTTTTTGCTCACCCTTCTTCAAATTGCGTGAGAGGCGAATCATGGCAAAAGTTTCAAAAAAAAACATAGACACAAAAAAAGAAAATAAATCCCTTGCGAACGATTCCGAGAAACTGCCTCCCGCAGATATTGAAAAACAGATTCTCAAAGCCTTTTGGGAAAATGACGACGCCATTGATGAACTCGTCAATAAAACGCACTCTGTTTATTGGAAGGTGGACGCAAACCTGTGTATGACCCATGTTGCCGGCAAGGGGCTTATTGTTATGGAAGGAATCGAACAAGCCCGCCCCGGCATAAAACTTCAGGATTTCATTAAATCATCCGACATCAACCATCCCACCATCCAGCACCATCTCAGCGCACTGAAAGGCAATTCAGGTCGTTATTATGCCGCTGTTGGCGGAAGAATTATTGATGTTTATCTTGAACCGATTTTTGATGGGCAGGGCAAAGTCGCGGGAGTAAAAGGGTTATTTTTCGATATTACCGAGCGCAGCCGGCACCATTTAGCAGGGGAGACACTCCCTACAACCATCACAATAAAAGGCATTCCTACCCCTTCCTATATCTGGGAAAAGTCCGGCGATGATTTCATTCTCAAAGAATTTAACGACGCGGCTTATACTATCACGCACGGAACTATAGTAAAAGCCAGAAATGCTCGCTTGCGGGATTTGTATAAAGAAAAGCCCGAATTGATTGAAGATATCGAATATTGTTATAATTTCAAAAACAGTTTTCAAAAACCTGTTGAATACGTTTTTATTCACACAGGCGAAAAACACTTTCTCAACGTTACTTACACCTTTGTTCCTTCCAACATTGTGGCAGTTCACACAGAAGATATTACCGAGCGTAAAAAAGCCGAAGAAGAATTAAAACGAATCCGCCAGATGTATCATCAGGCAATCAGCAACGCCAAAGGCATCGCTTATTTTTTCAAATATTCCAATATGACGTATGAGTTTTTTGAAGAAGACGGCGAAAAACTCCTTGGCATCCCCACCAAAGGTCTGACCTGTCCCAAATTCAACGCCATGATTTTGGAGCGCGAAATCTTCGAACCCGAATATTGCGTTATTGCCGAGCCGTGCGAAGAGCATGTCCATCTCAAAGGCGCAAAGCGCTATGTGGCTAATTACCGCATCAAAACCGCCGAAGAAGAAGATAAATGGCTCATGGACTGCGCTGTCGGCATCCGCGACACTTTCAGCGAGGAACTCATCGGCTCTCTGGGGATATTATTCGAGATCTCGGATAGAAAACGGCTGGAACTGGAACGCGAAGCGCTTCAACGCATCGCAGAAGGTTTGACCACTATACTTGATTTCAAAACTATGGGCTCTTTTCTGGCGGAGGAATTCAGCAAAACCTTTCGCCATGAGGCTTTTCTATTCACCATGTTCCACGATGATAAAAACGAATTTATCAGCATCTATGAAGAAGACACCCCAGAAGGCGCAAAAAAGCCGGTCAAATTCGAACCCGGCAGGATAAACAAATTCAGCAAACACAACCCATTTATGCGCGACCTTAAAACAACGCTGGTTAATCGCAAAGGGGCTCAACTCAAAACTGACCTGTCCATGTTTGGTTGCAAAGAGCGCATTTCCCGTTCCAGTGTGTTTGCCCCGCTCGTCTGGGAAAATCGCTTGATTGGGCTTTTATCAGTTCAGAGCTATACCCCAGGGAAATATGGAGAACGCGACATTCGCCTCATGCGCGGTATTGCAGAACTTTGTGCGGGCGCCGCAGCGCGCATCAAGGTTATCGAAGCCATCCGCATCAAAGACCGAGCCATGGAGTCTTCCATCAACGCCATGCTCATCGCCGACCTTGAAGGCAGGATTACATATGTCAACTCATCCTTCCTGATGATGTGGAATTATGACGATCCCAAAGAGGTCTTGGGGAAAAAGGTCTCCTCCCTTTGGAACAAAGAAAAAGAATGGCAGGCGGCGCTTCAAAAAATGACAGAGCAGGGCGGCTGGCGAGGCGACCTTTCGGCGCAGACAAGAGATGGGCACGTTCTGGACGCTCAGATTTCCCTCAGCGATATCAGGGACGCCGCAGGCAAAAGCATCTGCCTTCTGTGTTCCGTTGTTGATGTGACCGGTCATAACCTGCTCAAAAAAGCGCTGACGATGGCGGAGTTCTCCATCGAGCATGTAATGGACGGCGTGCTGTGGATTGATCCAACCAGCCGCATCATGTATGCAAACAAAGCCATCTGCCATATTTTGGGATATACTCTCGAAGAATTGATGAATCTTTCCATTAGCGATATTAACCCATCGTTCCCAATGAAAAAATGGGGGGCTCACTGGAAGGAAACACAAAAAAAGAAACATATGGTTTTTGAGACCGTCGTCCGCAAAAAAGACGGCGCGCTCATTCCCATTGAAATATCCATTAACTTTATTACCTATAAAGGACAGGAATTCCACTGCTCCTATATGCGGGATATAACAGAGCGGCTCAAAACCGAAGAGGCTATTCGAAAATCCCACCAGATATACCGCAGCGCCATACGTTCCGCAAACGGCGTTGCTTATTCCCAAAATTTTTCTGATTGGACTTATGACTACTTTGACAAGGAAGGCGGAGCCCTGCTGGGTATCCCGTTGGATGGTCTGACGGCGAAAAAATTCAGTGAATTAGTCAAAGAACGAATCGTTCTTGACCCCGATGCGCCGCCCGATATTTATGAATACGGCGCTGCCTTTATGCGCGGTGAAATCGATCAATTCAAGGCAGATTACAGGGTGGTCGTTCCCAGCGGCGAGGAAAAATGGCTCCGCGATTGCTCCGTTCCTCTTAAAGATGAAAAAACCAGCAAGGTCATCGGCTCGCTGGGAATCCTTTATGATATCACAGAACTAAAACGCACAGAGCTTGAAAAAGACGCGCTGCAACATATTATTGAAAAATTATCCACAATTATTGACCCGCGCGAAATGGGAAAAATCATTGCGCAGGAATGTTATAAAATTTTCCGCCACGACGCCTTTTGGTTAAGCATCTGGGACGAGGAGCATAACATTGACTATGGCATTTATGCGGAGGACACCCCTCCCGATGGCAATGCCCCCGTTCCAGTGGAAAATATTATTATGAAGCGGTTGCGAAAAAAACCCGCCTACTGGGACCGCAAACCAAAATTAATCGAAAGGGATGAACCCGTTAGAAAGGACGACTTTCAAACTTTCGGGTATAATCGAATTTCCCGCTCTATCATGCTTGTGCCTTTTATTTGGCAAGACAAACTTCTGGGTTGTCTATCTGTCCAAAGCTACACCAAACATAAATATTCCGAAAGAGATTTGAAATTTCTCAACTCCATTGCCAATCATTGCGCCAGCACAGTGGAGCGCATGGAGGCGATGAAATCCCTGCGCATCAAAGACTGGGCGATTGAATCATCCACAACAGGCTTTGCCATTTCAAATATGTCCGGCAAAATTACCTATGCCAATCATGCCTTTATGGTTCTTTGGAATTTTGACGACATCTCGGATATTGTTGGCAAATCCTTTATTTCTTTTTGGGAGGATAGAAACAAGGCGCAGGAGGCATGGAGAATAATTTGCGAAGAAGGCGATTGGCGGGGAAAACTTAAAGGTGTCTGTGAAGATGAAACAACTTTCAACGCCGATATATCAGCCAGCTTGGTTATTGACCCGGATGGGCAACCCGTTAATATCCTTTTAGCTGTTCACGATATTTCAAAGGCGGAGCTTACCGATGAGGCGCTGGCTCATGCTAAATTCTGCATGGATAACGCGGCGGATGCCATCCTCTGGATTCGCCCCAACGACAAGTTCTTTTATGTCAACAACGCCGCCACAATGCTCTATGGCTATACTCATGACGAATTGATGGATATGCGCGCAGTTGACTTGGACGCGTTTCCTGAAAAAGTCAACATGGCTCGCGAGCAGCTCCGAAAGAAGGGGTTTGTGAAGATGGAATCCGTTCATATAGCAAAAGACGGCAGACGAATCCCCGTTGAACTTGTATTGAGTTACATTAGATATGGCGATAAGGAATTTATCAGCGCCTTTATCCGCGACCTCTCCGATAGAATTGCAAAAGAAAAATCCCTTCACGAAAACGAATACAAATACAGAATGATTGTAGAAAATGCGGATGCCGTTATCATGTTTTTATCGCTTGACGGCGTTTCTTTGAGTGCCAATCGCGCCGCAGGGCGCCTCTTTGGCGGAAAGCCTCAGGAGTTTGTGGGTAAATCCCTGCATGACCTCTGGTCGCCGGAAGCCGCCGATGCCCTCATCGGTTATATCCGCCAACTGCGCAATACTGGCAACGCCATCTCAATCAATGAATTCCCAGCCATAATTAACGGCAGACGCTATTGGTTCAAAGTTAATCTGCAACCCATTAAGGACACGGATGGAAACATCAGCTGCATTCAGGTTCTGGCGGATGACATCACCAGTCTCAAATCCGCGCAGGAAAATATTATCCAATTCGAACAAATGTATCGCGCAATCCTTGCCAGCAGCCCGCATGGGCAATGCATGATTAATCCCGGCTGGAATATCGTCTGGGCAAACGACGCCATGAAAGGCATATTTGACCCCAAAGGAACGTTGCTTTCCCTTGAAAAGGAATCGTTCAAACAGTTTTTCGAAGGCGAGGAGGAGTTTGAAACGTATCGGAAATCCTCCCGCGCAGCCATCCTCAAAAAAGGATGCGACCGCCGAGATGTCACGCTTGTAACACTCGACGGAGACGCCATCAAATGCAACCTTTCCCTTGTGCGCATGGACCCTTCGCAAACCGCGCCGGGATATGTGGCAACGATAACCGTGCAGTAATTTTTTATAAGTTCATCAGGTTTATAAATATTCGATAAAATCAATCCATGAAAGGCGGGCTCATACCCTCGACGCCGAACTCCTCCAGCAGCTCTTCATATCCGATGAGTTCAACCCCTTTGTCCCTGACCGTCGCCTTAAAACGCGGATTGCAAAGAACATCCGTTTCCGCTTGGCGATGTTTGGACATCTCAAAAAGCCCCGTTGCGTTCAAATCGGTCATAGCCTGCATTTCAGGCGTGTCCATTCCGGGATGAAGGACCATCAGATATACCCCCGGCTCGCCGAGCAATTCAATACTTTGAATCGCCGCCTCAACCTTTTCCTCCGGCGGGACGGCATAAATGCAGTTCGTTTTAACCTCCCCGAAATAACGAGTCAACCCCAGATTATACTCATTGGCGAGTTTTTCCATGATTTCCCGAAACTCCGGCGTGGAGACCGTTGCGCCCATGTGGTTGTCGCAATATGAAATCTTGAGCCCTTTTTTGAGGGCAAGGTCAATCTGCGCCCGCACCTCCGCCTCCACCTCTTCAGGACGGGGCTGATGCGCCATCAAATCCCGCCTTGTGCCGAAGAATTTGCCGAATTTATCCACAAGACTCGGCACTTTATCATAAGGGAGGACCGGTCCCCAGCGGTATTCCCGCCACTCGCTGTTGATATTGGTATGGACGCCCACGCTCACATGCGGATGCCCTTGTAAAATTTCCACCGCCTCATCCAGCCATGGCGTGTTCATAATTACGGAGATGGAAGTCACTATGCCCTGATTGAGAATCTTTTCCAGAGCCAAGTTGACCCCGTGGCAAAAACCAATATCATCCACTCGGATAATCAGCCGTATCTTTTGTTTTCCACTTTTCTCGGAGGTGTATTTTATTCTTGCCTGCGGCGCGGCAATCGCCCCCGCAAGCCCCCTGCCAAAAGATAAACACAAACCTTGAAACATGAAAGCCCCCTTGCAAAGGAATCATTATTGTAATACCCGCAAGGTTTTGTATTCGTCAATATAATAAAAACCGCTGCGCCTAATAAAAAAACAAAATTTTTTCATTGCAAGCCCCTCAAAACACCACATAGGAAAACCATCTAAATCTCATTGGAGAGGCTTTAATGGTTGAAGAGAGTTTCAAAACAAAAAAACGCCGCATGATTGCTATTGCCGAGGATAGTCTCGATTTTCATAATGCTAAAACCGCTTGCGGAATTATTCGATACGGTTTCCATGACCTTCTTGCCGTTATTGACAGCACAAAAGCGGGGCGAACAGCTGATGAATTTGTGCCAGGACTGGGCAAAAAAATACCCATCGTGGCAAACCTTGAAGAAGCCCTCGCCTTCAAACCGGACTGCCTCCTCATCGGCATTGCGCCAAAAGGCGGAGCGCTTCCCGAATCGTGGATGGGTGTGATAAAAGAAACCATCGCCGCCGGACTCGATGTTTACAACGGGTTGCACACCTTTTTAACTAACGATGCCGATATGATGGCGCTGGCGAAAAAACACGGCAGGGTGATCTGGGATGTCCGCAAACCGGATAAAAATCTCCCCGTCGCTCTCGGATACTGCAAAAACGCCAAATCCTATCTCCTTCACACCGTCGGTTCGGATTGCTCGGTCGGCAAAATGACCGCCATGCTCGAACTGCGCGAAGCCATCCGCAAACGCGGCGTGACGATTGAATTTGTCGCCACAGGTCAGACCGGTATCCTTATCACCGGTTGGGGACAGCCGGTGGACGCCATCCCCGGCGATTTTATGGCGGGCGCTGTGGAAATGGAGATTATGGCTCTGGACGGCAAGGTGGATATCATCATGATAGAAGGGCAGGGCTCCCTATTGCATCCGGGTTATTCCGGAGTTACCCTTGCCCTGCTTCATGGCAGCGCGCCTGACGCCCTAATATACTGCCACCAAAGCGATCGCCGCGAGATTGCGCGCGGTTATAAAATCCCAATCCCCCCCGCCTCCGTGATGTGCAAAATATATGAAGATGCCGCCGGCTGGGTCAAGCCAACCCGTACCATCGCCGTTTGCCTGAACACCTCTCGGCAAGATGAAAAAGAGGCGCTTGGCGCCATTCAAGCAACAGCAGAGGAAAGCGGGCTGCCCACAACCGACCCCGTTCGGTTTGACTCAACTGCGGTTGTGGACGCTATTATTGCGGATTACAAAAAATTCCGTTCAAAAAAATAAAGGATTGACGGAAAGCGTCAGCAAATACGAAGGCAAAGATTGTATATATTATTCAGGAGGTGTCCCATGTTTTCAGGCTCAATTTGCGCGGTTGTCACCCCGTTCAAGAATGGGATGGTTGATGAGGTTAAACTCGAAAAATTGGTCGAGTTTCAGATTGCCAATGGAACTAAAGGCATTGTTCCATGCGGCACAACCGGCGAATCCGCCACCATGTCCCATGAAGAGCATCGCCGCGTCATAAAGATTGTCATAAACGCCGCCGCCGGACGAGTCCCTGTTATTGCCGGCACCGGCTCCAATTCCACCGATGAGGCTCTTAGTTTAACAAAATTCGCCAAAGATGCCGGCGCGCAGGCGGCGCTGCTCATCACGCCTTATTACATCAAACCGACACAGGAGGGGCTTTACAGGCATTACCGCAAGGTCGCCGATGAAGTCGAACTTCCGCAGATTCTTTATAATGTGCCCAGCCGCACAGGCGTTTCCATCAATCCCGAAACCGTTGAGCGTCTGGCTCAACACCCCAATATTGTCGCTATCAAAGATGCCACAGGCAGCCTCGATTATGCCAGCGAGATCCGCTCCCGATGCAATATAACGATTCTCTCCGGCAATGATTCCTTAAACCTGCCGCTCCTTTCCATCGGGGCAAAAGGCGCAATCTCCGTTGTGGCAAATGTCATCCCTCGCCTTGTGTCTGATATGATTGAATCTTTTCTTGCGGGGGATACTAAAAAAGCGGAGGAAATCCATAAAAAGATTTTCCCCCTGACGCGGACGCTTTTCATCGAAACCAACCCCATCCCTGTCAAAGCCGCCTTAGAGATGATGGGGCTGATGGGAGGGGAAATCAGGATGCCGCTTACACCGCTTTCGGATAAAAACGTCTCCCTCCTCAAATCCGAAATGGAAAAGATCAACCTGCTTTAAAAATTGGCGTAAAAAAATAACAAAATAATTACCCGCAGATAAAAATTTTTTTATCTATTGGGGTGTGTTTTGCATTGACAGAGATTAAAATAAGGTATTAATCTGTGCTGATTTTGGTTGATATACATAGACGAATTCAGGGGTGAAAGTTTTTTCGGACAATACTTTCATGCCTTGAATCTTTTGTTGGATGACTTATGAATTACAATCCTCAGAACCCTGTCATTGTCCAGGGCGACAGAAGCATTCTCCTTGAAACCGATAACCCGCGTTATGAGGAGGCGCGGGATGCTCTGGCGCTTTTTGCAGAACTTGTCAAAAGTCCTGAACATATACACACCTATCGAATAACGCCCCTTTCGCTATGGAATGCCGCATCCGCCGGCATGACAGCCGATGAAATAATCAACGCCCTTTTAGAATTTGCCAAATATGAAGTCCCGCAAAATATCACCCAAGATGTAAAAGATTACGTTCAAAGATATGGACGGCTTAAACTTATCAAGCAGGAACCCGGCGATAATCTCTGTCTTTTCTCCCTTGATGAAGCCCTCATGGTGGAAATCTACAACCACAAAGTCGTGGAGCCGTTCATCGAGGCAAAAATTGACAAAAACAATATCTTGGTTAAAAAAGGAATGCGCGGCAGGCTTAAACAAGTCCTCATAAAAATCGGATTTCCTGTTGAAGACCTTGCCGGCTATGTCGAAGGCGAGCCGCTCAATATTAACCTGCTTGAAACTTCCAGATCCAAGACCCCTTTTAATTTGCGTATTTACCAGCGCGATGCGGTGGATATTTTTTACGCAGGCGGAAGCAGCCGCGGCGGCAGCGGCGTTCTTGTGCTTCCTTGCGGCGCGGGGAAAACCATTATTGGTATCGGCGTTCTCACGCGCCTTAAACAGCATACGCTCATACTATGCACTAACATTACCGCCCTGCGCCAATGGCGGGATGAAATCCTGGATAAAACAGACCTTCCTCCATCGCAAATAGGCGAATACAGCGGCGAGTTTAAAAATATCAAACCCGTCACAATCACAACCTATCAGATTCTGACCTATCGCCGCAAAAAAGACGAAGATTTCGTCCACATGAATCTCTTCAATCTCCAAAGCTGGGGGCTGATTATTTATGACGAGGTGCATCTCCTGCCAGCGCCGGTGTTCCGCGCCGTTGCAGAAATACAGGGCAAGCGGCGTCTGGGGCTGACGGCTACGCTTGTGCGCGAGGATGAAAAAGAGGACGATGTCTTCAGCCTCATTGGACCCAAAAAATTCGATGTGCCTTGGAAGGTTTTGGAACGTCAAGGTTGGATTGCCAAGGCGTTGTGCACAGAAATACGCATCCCCCTGCCGGAGGCAGAACGCCTGCGATACGCGGTCGCAGACACAAAATCAAAGTTCCGCATCGCATCCGAAAACCCCGCCAAAATTGAAGCTGTCAACCTGTTGATTGAAAAACATAAAGATGACAACATCCTCATCATCGGACAGTATCTTGACCAGTTAGATATCTTAGCGAAACGGTTTAATGCGCCGATTATAACAGGCAAAACCCCCAATAAAGATCGCGAGCGGATATACGGCGATTTCAAAAGCGGGAAGTTGAAACGTTTGATTGTTTCTAAAGTGGCGAATTTTGCCATTGACCTGCCTGACGCCAATGTGGCAGTTCAAGTTTCTGGAACGTTCGGCAGCCGTCAGGAAGAGGCGCAAAGGCTGGGAAGGGTCCTGCGACCAAAGGCAGAGGGTAATTTTGCATTCTTTTATTCGCTTGTCACCAAAGGCTCAAAGGATCAAGAGTTTGCCGAAAACCGACAGCTTTTCCTCACGGAACAAGGATATCGTTACCGCATCATCTCCATTGACGGAATGAATCAGTTGGCGGAGAAAATCAATCAGGAGTAAGCATCGCGCGCTACTGTTCAAAATGCGCCATATTTTGAGTTTCCGATATCCGCCTTTGTCGGAACAATGTGGATAAGGAGATAATATTTCAATGAAGTTGTTGAGCCTTCTCAAAACGCTTGATTATTCTCAGCTGGAATCCATCCGCGAATTCTGGGACCTTCAAGTGCCGCCTTTTTCAGTTAACCAGCCAACTGAAAAAGCGCGTGTTAAAAAGCTTTTGGACCATCTATATCACCGCCTGTCACAGGACACGTATTTCCGACCCGCATTCGGTAAACTAAACCGCGACGAAAAAAATCTTATCTATTTTCTCAGAATCCACGGCGGAGACCTTGAAGAATCCGAAGTCGCCGAGCGATGCTTTGGCGGAGATTTCAAGAAAATGAAAAATCAGGTGAACGCCCTGACCTTAAAAGGTTTTGTTTTCTTTGAAGATTTACGAAGCGAGGAAGTGGGCGCTGTTATGGTTGGGATTCCGGAGACTTATCTCCGCTGGGTCGAACTCCCCGCGTACTGGGAGGGCTATTTGGGCAATTTTCTCAAAGACCGCTCAACGGCTCAACTTCGCGCTATGGCTGTTGAAGGTTTGAAACTGAAACCCGTTTCCAATAAAAAGAATTATCTCCTCGTTCTCATCCGGAGATTCCTCCTTGATCCAGCCAATCTCAAAATGTATATTAACAGTCTTCCCTCGCCGGAAAGAACCGTTTTTGAAACCCTCAAATACCGCAACGGCGTTTGCATTTATCGCGACCTGCTTGCAACAGGCTACCAGAAACGCTACGACCATTCCAAGGCGGATTTCGTTAATAACCTCCTTGCAATAAGCGGGCTGATTTTTACTGCCGTCACCGACCAGAATAAATATAATAATCTCCTTATGATTCCTCGCGATATTGATTATATTATATCGCATGATTTTGTGCCGGATAACCGCACACTGAGCGAACTGGATACTGTTAGCCTTTTAGGCGACCAGTCGTCGCCGCCTCACATTCTGGATAATTCAAATTTTCTTTTGCGCGACCTTGTCATCTTTGCCAGCTACATCTTCCGCAACCAAGTTAAAACCCTTGCCAATGGCGGAATCGGCAAAAACGACCTCAAAAAAATTCTCCCATTTCTTTCAGCGCATAAAACCATTAAATACGTTACCTTTCTTGCCCTCTTTTGCATTTCAAAAAAATTCATCCTTGGCGTGAGCGGACTCTGGAAGGTGACCGCTAATTTCACCAAATGGCTGGAAGATTCCCAACAGTGTTATCGCGACCTTTACCAGTTCTGGGTGGAAACCAACGAATGGAATGAGGAATACGCTGATGGGGACACCGTCCATACAGAGTTTTTCCCCAGCAACCTTGTCAACATTGCTGAAATGCGCAAACTGGTCGTCAAAAATATCTCCAACATCCCCCATAGGCGCTGGATGCACTTCTCCTCCTTTGTCAACGGCATCATCCCGCAGATAGATATCAACCTCCCCAACCGCGGCAGCCAATTGGTTCTTGAAAAAAATAATCGCCCCAATTCATACGTTGTGGAATCCATCCTTGCCGAAACCATGTATTGGATGGGGCTTCTTTCGCTGGGGCTCATGAATATACAAGATATCGAACGGCTGGGCAATAGACCCCTTGAAATTCAACAAATCGGACCAAGACGCGTGCGCCGCAAACAGCAGCGCGGCGGAGAAATTGAATTCTATTTCAGGCTCACCGATTTGGGAAAGCATGTTTTTGAAAGAGAACACCCTTTCGATGCCGCAACAATTTTTACAAAAAAACACAAAGAGCCCTTTGAACTGCTTAAATATGAAATCAAGCATTTCGTCGTTCAGCCCAATCTTGATGTCATCACCCCGCCCGACCTTAATCTTAAAACGTTTTATCGCCTGAACGAATTCGCCGATATTAAAAAAATTGACGTCATGAGCACGCTGAGCATTGCCAGAGATTCGCTCAGAGACGGCATGGACAAAGGCTTGAGCGGAAAACAAGTCCTTGAATTTCTGGAAGAATCCTGCCGCCCCAGCCTTCCGGAAACCGTAAAACACCTCATCAATGAATGCAGCCAGAAACATGGCGAGGTTTACATGGGATATGCCGGCGGATTCATCTTTGTCAATGACCCTATCCTGCTGGAAGATTTACGCTCCCACAGAAAGATTCAGAGCGCCATAAAGGATATCGTTGATCAAAAAGTGGTTATCCTCAATACAAACGTCAATGTCAAACTGCTCGCCAGAGACCTAAAAAATCTGGGATTTATGCCCAAATTGGATTCGGAACGCGTCCATGTGACTAGCGACAAAAAATACCATCTAACGCTCAGCAAAGATGACCTTTATATACTGATTTCCTCGCTCAAATTTATCAACGCCATAGAGGAACAACTCGGCAGCAACATCAGCGAAGACAAAGTTGCGCCCCTTGCTGAGCACCTGAAACCAGACCCGGAGTCATACGCCCCCATCAATTACTTTGTCGAATTCACGACCAGCAACTTCCTCAAACGTTTCCAGAACGCGCTAAAGAAAAAAATAGCGGCAGCCACCGTTAAATATAAAAAACAACTTGCCAGCCTGATTGCGACAGCCGTTCCCCGAATGCCGACAAAATATTCTTTTACCGGACCCAATCCCGCGCTGGAGCTGCCGGATATTCGCGCTATGGTTGAGTTTGCCATAGAGCATGATTTCCAGATTGAGATAGATTATCTCACCACCAGCACAAAGATGATTTCTGAATTGGTGAAGCCCGAATCCATTGAAGAAGATAAAATTTACGGTTTTTGTGAAAAGCATGATTCATACAAAGTTTTCAACCTGAAACGAGTCAAAAAATCCAAGTTGATTTAAATTTGATTGCGCCGGGGCGCCAATCCTTTGGAAGATACGTCTTCTAATGAAAAATTAGGAACATCTTGTGGAAGCTCGCGGACGTTTTTATTGCGCCCCAAATGAGTTTTCAGATAATAATGATTTCCCCGCCGCTTAAGGAAAATTTGAATGATGCAAAACAAAGCCAAACCGCGCATCCTTTATCTGAATTACACAAGCATATTAACGCAGGGAATCCTCCTTTCTCAAGTGGTCATCCCGATGAAGAAACTGGCAAGAGAGGGATACCGAATCACGCTGGTTTCCGGCGAAAGAATAGAGGACTTGCAAAAAAGAAAACAAAGAGAAGCGCTGCATCGGGACTTGGAGGAGGCGGGGGTGGAGATTGTCTTTTTCAGAAAGACGCTCAAGCCTTATCTGAGAGTGGATGCAAAACGCGGAGGACACGCCATCTTCCGCGCGCTTTGCTTCGTTTTTGATCTCGTTCGGCTTTTTTTGTTAACGGGGACGCTCATAATTTCCAGAAAATGCCGCATCGTTCATGCAAGAAGCTATGTGCCCGCCCTTATCGGACTCTTATACAAATATGCCCTCGGCATAAAACTTATCTTTGACCCCAGAGGGTTATTGCCGGAAGAACTAATCATCGCAAGAGGGTGGAGCCATTCTGACTGGCGGTTCAAAACGTGGAAATTTCTTGAGCGGATACTCCTCAAACATTCCAACTACGTTATCGCGCTTTCCAGACCTTTCAAACGCCACCTTTTCAAAATTGTCCCGCGCAAAGATATTTTTATTACGCCTTGCTGCATAGACGCCGAACGGTTCACTTACGACCCTCAGCGACGCCGAGATATGCGGATTAGACTTGGGCTCGGCGAGCATTTTACGCTCGTTTATTCCATCGGATGTTTTGTGCCTTATCAGGTCTTTGATGAAGCGATGATGGTTTTTGATATTTTACGAGAGATTAAACCGGATGCCCGGTTGCTTATCTTAACACCTGAACCGGATTTGATTCGCCAATATTCCTCAAAACGCGCCCTCAATCTGGAAAACGTATCGCTTACGCGCGCCCCATTTTCCAAGGTGCCAGATTATCTGATGGCTTGCGACGCGGGGTTGCTGGTACGATTTCCATCAATTGTCAGCGCAGTCGCATCGCCCGTCAAATTCCCGGAATACCTCGCCTGCGGACTGCCCGTTTTGTCCTATAAAGGCATCGGCGACGCCGAACTCATCATACGCCGATATTCCGTCGGCGAATGCATGACACCGCGCGACCCTGAAAGCATCAAGATGGCAATCCGCCGAATCATGGCGCTCATAGAGGGTTATGGCGACGACCTGCGCTCACAGTGCCGAAGCATAGCCCTGCGTTATTTCTCATGGGAATCATATCTCCCGGTCTATCGCAAATTATATGGGAATCACAATGGAGAGCAAAGCGGCAAACAGAGAGAGGAAAAGAAATGAAATCGGTCCTTCATATCTATAAAGATTATTTTCCGCCTGTTATTGGCGGAATAGAAAAACACATCCATCAAGTTGCAGAAGGCACGCGCGATGAATACGATGTCCGCGTTCTCGTGGCGAACACCCGCTCTAAAACAGAAGTGGAGGACGTCAACGGCATAACTGTTATCAAGGCGGCATCGCTCGGGCGAATTGCATCATCGCCGATATGTCCCACATTTCCCAAACTCTTAAAAAAATATGCCGCAGATATTCTTCATTTTCATTGCCCTAATCCTATCGGCGACATCTCCTATCTTATAAACCGACCATCCGGAAAAGTGGTCGTAACCTATCACAGCGATGTTGTCCGCCAGCGAAGCGCGATGATAATCTACGGCGCCCTTTTGCGCCGTTTCCTGCGCCTCGCATCAGTCATCATGCCAACCTCGCCCCAATATATTGACTCCTCTTCGTATCTATCCGATTGTCGGGATAAATGCGAGCCCGTTCCTCTGGGCATTGAAACAGACCGCTTCCAAAAAACGCCCGCCATAGAGGCGCAAGCGGAGGATATCCGCAAAAGCGTCGGCGGACAGCCCATCATCCTTTTCGTGGGGCGTTTGAGATATTACAAAGGTCTTCACTTTCTGATACAAGCCCTTCCGATGGTCAAAGAATCCCACCTCTTTATTGTCGGCGCCGGACCGGAGGAAACGCCGCTCCGCCGTCAGGCAAAAATGTTCAGAGTTGAAGACCGAGTCACATTTGTTGGAGCGGTAGAAGATGGAAAATTGCCGTTATATTATTATGCTTCGGATATTTTTTGCCTCCCCTCGCATCTTCGGAGCGAGGCTTATGGATTAGTTCAGCTGGAGGCGATGACATGCGGACTGCCTGTTGTGAGCTGCAACCTTAAGACAGGCGTTCCATTTGTGAATAAAGATGGCGAAACGGGAATAATCGTTGAGCCCGGTTCCCCTTCCGCTTTATCAAATGCGCTGAACCAATTGCTTTCAGATGTTGACCTCCGCAAGAAGTTGGGCTCTCAGGCGCAAAAGCGCGCCCTGGCGGAATTCGATGTCTCGGTCATGATTCGGCGCATCAAGGCGGTTTATGAGCGTGTGATTAGCTCTTGACTCAAACCAGCCAAATGAATTGTTATTAACCTTCATGGCGAGCCTGTCGAACCATGAAATCAGCGATGATTGGAGTGTTTCATGATTCCTTCCAGAATCAAACGCGTGGAAGAAGCCGTCAAAGAGCAAATCGCTCTAATACTGCAACAAGAAGTCAAAGACCCGCGCCTGAATTTTGTCACCGTTACAGCTGTGCATGTCAGCAAGGATACACGCAATGCAGATGTCTTTGTCACGGCGCATGATGAATCCGAAACGAACATCAAAAACATTTTGACAGCGCTGGAATCCGCATCCGGTTTCATCCGCCGCGAACTGGGCGAACGCGTGACTCTGCGCCTTCTTCCCGCCTTGAAGTTTCATTATGACAAAACGCTTTCTGAAGGAATGCGCATAGACGCCCTGCTGCATCAATTGGAAAAAGAGGAAACCTCCGACGGCAAACGAAATCAAGAAGAGCCTTGACATTGTTCAAGCCCCAAAGCGATACTTTCTTTTCATATATGAAAGAAATTAAACTCGATTATTTTATTTCAGGCGGAGCAAATGGCTGACCCTTACCAGAGCGGTGCCGCAGGAGCGGTGAAGTTTGTCGCAAAGCGTTCCGTGCTCGCTTCCGTTGCGGTGGTTTTGCAGGGAACTATTCATAATCGCGGGCTTGCCTTAATTCACCCGCAATCCCGATGTGTGAGAGAAAAAGAAATCTTTGAATTTATGGTGGCGGAGGATGAAGGCGCGGGACCGGGCAAGATAGCAAACTCCGTTAGATACTTGGGCTTTGCCGAGGTTGCCATCGGCGGCAATATACGCGTCGGCGATAAAGTGCTTTGCGACGGCAAACTGCTCGGCTGGGTTGCGGGCTTTGATGAAACGCACATGCCCAACCATCTAAACGTTGCGTTGAAGGCATCAGAGGAAGCCCCCGCCATCGAAAAAACAATGAACCTGCGCTCCATTTTGCAATTCATCATGGAGGAAAACTCATGACCTTTTCGCAAAAGCTCAAAGAACTTGGCTTAACCCTGCCGGAAGTGGCAAAACCAGTCGCCGCTTATATTCCCGCTGTTCGCACCGATTCGATTGTCTATTCCTCCGGACAACTCCCCATGGCGGCGGGAACGCTGAAATACAAAGGACGGCTGGGAGACAACATATCGTTGGAAGAGGCTTATGAGGCGGCGCGTATGTGCGCTATGAACGCCCTTGCAGCTGTATGCGCGGAGGCGGGCGGCATTGACGCCATCGAGCGCATCGTCCGCGTCACAGGTTATGTGAATTCAACGCCGGAGTTCACGGAACAGCCAAAAGTGGTGAACGGCGCCTCCGAGTTGATGCTCGCGATTTTCGGAGATGCCGGTCGTCATGCGCGGAGCGCCGTCGGCGTCAGCTCCCTTCCCCTTGGCGCGCCGGTTGAAGTGGAACTGATAGTAAAGTTAAAATAACTTAAAAATTATTTTAATGGGAGAAAATACTTTATGAAACGTGTTTTTATTCCTTGGTTGGTTGTCTGCTTTGCATTGTTAACCATACTGAATGTTTCCGCTCAGAATCAAAGGGAAATGCTAAAGTTTGAAGAAAATGAGACTCTTGAAGAGATCCGAATCAAAATAGAACTAAACGGTTATGATTTCAAAGTTGGGCATAACCGAATTTTTGATATGACGCCCGAGCAAAAAAAGGCTTTTTTCAACCGCAAAAAACCCGCGGTTGTTAAAGAAGCCGCGCCCGATGAAGACATCGGTCCGCTGGCGGCTCACCTTGGCAGGGCTTTGCCCGCCTCTTTTGATTGGCGCAATTACAACGGGCATTCCTATATCGGCGACGTGAGCGACCAAGGCAACTGCGGTGCTTGCTATGCGTTTAGCGCTGCCGCCGCCGCTGAAGGCGCTTGGAATTTTACAAATGGTCACTATGATTCTAAATGCCTTAATCTATCCGAAGCCTTCATCGCGTTCTGCCTGTCCGAATATTATGACGGATTTGGCGGGTGCGATGGGGCAAGTTATGATTATGAGGAACTTGCCGCTATTGTTAGATTTGGGCTGCCTCTGGAAACGGCTTTTCCTTACAAAGATACTTTAACCGCCTGCCTTACCTCGGCGTGGAACGCCCCGCGCGTTCATTTCAAATCATGGCATCGAGTCCCATGCGGAGATGTTGACGCTATCAAAACCGCCATCATGACTTATGGCGTGGTGGATGCCGCCGTTGATGTTGTCGCCGCTTTTCAAGCTTACGAAAGCGGCGTATATGATGATACCAGCACCGACTGCCCCGCAAATCCTTGTTATTATACTGAAACCAATCATGCCATCGCCCTTGTTGGCTGGGATGATGACGGCGATGCCGAAAACAGGGGTTATTGGATACTTCGCAATAGCTGGGGGAATTCGTGGGGCGAAAATGGTTATATGAGAATCCGCTACCGCGCCGCTCGAGTATCCTGCGCTGTCAGCTATCTTGTTGCGGAGCAAGTGCCCACACCCACGCCCACGCCTGTTTATGAGCCCGGCGATAACTGCCTCAAACCCATCGCCGCGGCGGAAGGCGTTTACAAGGGCGATACAACAAACCTGCACAACTTTTACGACCCATCCCGCTCTCCTATTTGGCGCGAAACTTGGTCTTTGGCTGGTCCTGAGTGCGTCTATAAGGTTAATATTCCCGACCCCAGAACGATTGATGCGTTATATGTTAAAGTCGCAAGCGCCTCATTTGATAACGCCATTTACGTTATGAGAGATTGCTCAAATCCCTCCGGCTCCCTCCTTGCTTATGCCGATGATTATTCAGATAAAACAGGCGAAATGCTTACTTGGAAACCCGACAAAGCAGGAGATGTTTATGTGGTCGTGGATAGCTATAACCCCAATATCTTTGGCGCGTTCATGCTTCAAATCAGCCTGAGCGGGGATGTCCCTCTGCCAACGCCCACAGCAACGCCTACCCCGACTTCTCCGCCGCCAACTCCGACGCCCTTCCCGGATCTCAAAAACGAGGAATTTATTTATGAATTTGTGACGACCGATAATTATGCCGAAGGCTGGAAACCCACAACCGTCAGCATCTTCTCCCTGCCCCGATTTATAATAACCCCGGGCAAAATCGGATTTTCCGCCAATGGCAGCCCCAATTGCTACGGTTCATGGGAAAGCCCCTATCATAAATTCACAAAAGGGCAAACATACAAAGCCAGCTTCAAAGTCTGGTCAAGCATCAAAGACCCCAAAAAAGTCCCCTCCTTCCGATTCCGCGCAGAGGATAGCACCTTCCAGACCATCGCCACACTGAATGTCAATAGTCACGGAACGGCGGAAAGCTCCCCCACGGACACCGTTTCCCAGACCTATGAACTCATCTATCGCCCATCCAACTCCGCTTTGGCAAACGGGTATCATCTCACATTTGATCTGGTTAATTTTGGAACGGAGGATGACCCCAACGCGCAAATTATGCTGGATTCGGTAGAAATTAAAAAAGTGTCGGTTTATCCCTGACATCAGCCCGGACGGGCAAGAAATCTGCGGGCATATTGTTCATCGCGGCGCAGCTGCTCCACAAGAGCCTCTGCGCCGTCGAATTTCATCTCCATCCTCAGCCGCTGGATAAAATATATCTCAATTGTCCTATCCACAAGATCCCCGTCGAAATCAAAAACGTGAGCCTCAATGCTGAAATGCTGAGGTTCAAAAGTTGGATTCGTCCCGATGCTCATCATACCATTGTAACAATGATTGTCAATAATGACGCGCACGGCATAAACGCCGTATGCCGGTATTAATAAATCATCGCGCGGTTCAAGGTTGGCGGTGGGATAAGAAAGGTGGCGTCCGCGCCCGAAACCTTTGATGACGCGTCCTCGAATAGAGTATGGACGCCCCAGAAATTCCGCCGCCGTCGCAACCATACCCTGCGTGACCATTTCGCGTATCTTGGTGCTGCTGACCACAATCCCCCGAATCTTGACCGGTTCCATGCATTCCACCGAAATGCCAAATTGCCGCCCCATGAGACTCAGCGTTTCCACATTGCCGGAGCCGCCCTGCCCGAATTGAAAATCATACCCGCACACAACATGGCGCGCGCGCAGCCTCTGCGCCAAAATCTCGCGGATAAAAACCTCCGCAGAAAGATTCGCAACCGCGCGGTCAAAGGGAATTAGAACAATCAAACGCAGTCCCAAATCCTCAAAAAGCCGAACACGCAGGTCATCCGGCGTCAAGCGGGGCGGCATATACGATGGCGCAAGCACAGATAGCGGATGATTGGAAAAGGTTAATACAGCCGGAATTGCGTCCGCCGCCTGCGCCGTTTCCACCGTGCGCCGTATCAAAGCCTGATGCCCAATGTGAATCCCGTCAAACGCGCCAATGGTCGCATGCGTCGTCTGCCCTTCGGGCAGCGCCATCAAATCATCAAGATTATTTATGACCGTAATATTATTCATGATTGTTTTTGTTAATATCCCATATTTCGAAATTCATAACCCGCAAACCGACATCTCCGCCTATTTCCACGGGTCATACGCATCAAGCGAAGCCGCCGGACGCGCCATAGACTCCCCGCGGCTGGCGGCGATTTCCAACGTCATGTTAAATGACTGACCCTCACCCTCAAAGATGGGATATTTTCCCCCCGGCAAAAAACGTTTCGATGCGCAGGTTGAATGCGTCGCCAACCAGTATAGATGATCCACGCCCGCCATGCGCGCCAGTTCCTGCGCCCTCTGAATCTCCTCATCAGAGTCGTTCCATTCAAAAAGGATATATTGCCATGTGATGCGGGGGCGGTCGGAGCCGGCGGCATTTCGCGTTGCAACAAGCCCAGCCATATTTTGATAAACCTTTGAAAAATCTCCGCCTACTCGATACTGGACGTAAGTTTCTTGCGAGGCGCCGTCAACCGAGATTTTGACATAATCCACACTTGTTTCAACAAGGGCTTTTTGCATCTCCGCGCCGATGAAGAGCCCGTTGGTCTCTATGCTGATGAAGAGATGGGGGATTTTTTCCCGCGCATAGCGGAGCATATCAACCGATTGAGGATTCATCAACGGTTCGCCCAGCATGTGAAAACGGATATGCTTCAACGTGGGCGACGCCTCGTCTATCACCTTCTTGAACGCCTCAAGGGAGAGCGCCGTGCGAGGACGAATAAAAAAATTCTCCTCCCACATCCGCGTCAAATCGCAGTTCGGGCAGCGGAGGTTGCAGTTGAAGATAGGGTCAATTTGAAGCCATTGGATGCCGCGCCCCTCGACGGTTTCATTGCCCGTGCGGGGGCGGACGCGCAACGGGCAGCGGACGCATTGCGGCGGCAAATCCCCCGATATCATACGGCGGCGCAGATCCCGATACCGCTCGCCGCCGAAGATTTCCTCCAGCGGCTGCGTGTTCACATTGCCCAGCACCCGCCCCTCAAAGATATCCGTGCAGGCGCAGGTGACACTGCCATCGGCAAGGATGGACATGGACTCGAACACCTCGCTGCAAATCAGGGCGGAAGGCGCGGCGTTTTTCCGCGGCGGTCGGAGCCGACTTTTGATTTTAATCCAAAAATTTCGCATCATCGCTCCTTCGCCACAAATATGTTCTGACACAACATCACCCCGAACCAATTGTCCAATATTTTTGTTGAAATCCCGCAAAGAAGTTTCCTTTTTCACCCAGAGCCGGCAAAAAAATTGAGATAACAAATCCGTATGTTGCATGCGGTAAAATCAAATATTTTAAGTTGATGATAAGGTAGGGTAAATAAAAATAAATGGGATAAAAAAACCGGGGAGACTTGCATCCCCCCGGTTTTTCAAAATACTGAGCCAAAAGGCTCGATTAGATTAATACATTTTCCAATCTTTTACGCCTGATACGGCGCCAATCAACGTCCAATCAGAGAAGGTTGTTATACCCGTAACCGTCGCTGTGTTGTTCACAGTGTCAATCGTGGTTGGATAAGAAGTCCAAGTTGCGCCATCCCAAGCCGCCGCTATCATATTGGCTTCTTCCAGACCGCCTGTAACATCGCCGTCGAGATAATGGAACACAAGCGTTGCCGTAACCCCGCTAATACCGGAGGGCGTGATTGTCCAATAACGATCAAGCGTTTTGGCAGGATCTGCAGCATTGGGATGATCCCCATCTTTAACTGAGGCTGCAATCGTTCCAGTGCCCGTGCCAGCAGCGGTAATGTCAATCTCAACCGGAGTAGATTGGGTTGTGCCGATTGGGAAGAGACGGTTGCCGAGTACTGTGGCATCAATGGAGCGGGTTAACGCGCTGATAACATATCCGTTGGCGGGGAGGGCGATGTCTTTTGCTGTGATGATTTTGCCGTTGGTTGTAATTGTGCCTGCCTCCAGTGTAAGCAGTCCGGAAATGGTAACATCACCAGCCAATGAAATGCCGGCGGCAGCGTTCACAGTCATGTTGGGCAGCGTTATGCCAGCCCAGTTGATGGTCTTTGAAGAAGCGCCGTCATGCACAACGGTCAAAAAGGAACTGGTAGGGGGCGTGATTTGTGCGGCATTCTGAACGTCAACATTTCCGCTGATTGTCCATGTGCGCGCCGCCGTAAACGCTGGATCATAAATTAACGATGTTCCCTCGTTTTGGATGATAAAGTCGCCGCCGATTGACCAGTTGCCCGTTTGACCGCTGATATTCATATTGCCCTGGATATAAGTACCAGGTTTGATTCCCCCAGGGGATTTGAGCAGAACGCAATCATTCAACATAACCAGCGGAGAGCCGCCGCCCAAGGCGCGATGAGCTAAATATTCACCCCAATAAAAATTGGCATAAGTTCTGCCGCTGGTTGCCGGGATGGCACACCAAGAGGTATATGATGAGCCGCTCTCAAAAATGACACAGCTATTGGGAGCTGCAAGGGCAAAAGGGTTGGAACCCGTTCCGCCATTAAAATAACCGTCTTTCAAGCCGCCCTGATAATAGTGCGAACCCGACTCAAAGATAACGCCATTATTGACTGAAGCTGGCAAACCGGCTCCGGAAGTTCCGCCGAATCCGCCGCCTGCGCCTGTTGTTGTTGGCGCCATTGCCGCGGTTGAGCCGCTTTTGAACTTCAACCCGCTGGCTTGCATTGCTATAATTCTATTTTGCAAGGATGCAGCTTCAGAATTAAAAATAACATCTCCATAAATCTCGCCGGTGCTGGCATTGTTAATTTCCAAAACCAGATAAGCACCGGCAACGTTGCTGGTAATTTTTAATGTGCTGCCGGCGTTGACGAGCAAAGCCTGAGCGCCGCCGGATACCGTCAGCTGGCATGCGCCGCTTTGGGGACGCAGGGCAACATAGGCGTTACCGGTGATTATCAATTTGCCGATAGTTTGCGTGGGGACATTGTTCAATTCCACAGCGCCGGTTAAGGAAGCGCCATCAACCGTCAGAATATCGGTGTTTGCCGGTGTTGCACGATTGGGATTCCAACTTGCCGCCGCTTGAAAATCGCCAGCGCCTGTTGGGACATTCCAAGTATATGTGTTCTGGGCTTGAACACTCAATGCCAAAGCCATCACAAAAAACAATACAACAATCTTTTTCATAACAATAATCCTCCTTTAGAAAAACGATAAAAACAAATAAGGTAGGTTCCTTCAACCTGCTAAAACGCGCTTACACATCACCTCCTTAAAACAAACAAAAATTTCACGCAATAAACATCGCTGCGAACAAGACCTTTCTTCATACCGTTTTCATAGATTGCAAGTCAAGTTGTTTTTAAGGATATTTTGAACCGTTTCCCCTTACTTAGACCAATCATATTTCAAAAAGGGAGTAGCGCCGCAGAGTTTTTGGAAAAGGCAGAACACAAAATCCCGCTTATAACCACAGCCGTTAAAGCAACCGACAACGGCAAAATATCTGACTCATCATCACCCCGAACCAATTGTCCAATCTTTTTGTTGAAATCCCGCGATGAAGGTTCATTTTCATCTTGCTTTGGTGACGAAAAAATTGAGAAACTCTATTTGTTTGTTACGTTTGGTTAAATTAAATATTTGTTAAGAGGTATCTCATTATGAGATTCATGATTACACTGGATCGGGATGAAGACGGCGTTTGGATTGCGGAATGTCCGTCCATACCTGGTTGCGTCAGTCAGGGAAAAACCAAGGACGAAGCGCAAGACAATATCAAAGAAGCTATTGAACTCTGTCTTGAAGTTCGTGCGGAAAAAGGGTTGCCCCTGACGATTGAAACAAAACAGGTGGAGGTTGCCGTCTAATGCCGCCTCTTCCGATTTTGAGCGGACTCGATATTGTCCGTGCTTTTAACCATATCGGTTGGAAGGTCGCGCGCCAGCGAGGAAGCCATATAATTATGATAAAAGAAGGCTGCAACGTTACATTGTCAATTCCTGCTCATAAAGAAGTCGCTCGCGGGACATTGCGAAGTTTAATCCGCGCGGCAGACTTGACCGTTTTTGAATTTATCGATCTCTTGAAAAAACAATAAAATACTCGGATTCTTTTTGTTCGCCCTCACCACTTCTCTTATATGAAAATGATGGAAAGCATATCGGAAATTCATGCTTTTGGCATGAGCGCTGGTCTTTGAATCAAAATTTTTTGAATAAATATCCTTGCGTAATTCTTGACGTCCCTGTTTTGCTCGTGAGAGGAAAAGGGGTCAATTAGGCGGAGGCAGGGATGTTCGGGCGGATTTTTTTGAAATTTTTCTGGGATGTGTATGATTATTTGGGACGCCTCATTGTCGCTAATATTATCCTCTGCCTTATCATAACTGGTTTAATATCAGCCATCTGGGCGGCAGGATATCCTTTGTATATGGCAATGGGAAAGGCGCTTTTTCTGCCGGCGCTCGGCATCGGGCTCTTTCTCACTATCGCCCTGCCCTTTCCCGCCGCCGCCATGATTCATTTCTTTTCCCTTGTTTCCGATGAGCATGAACCTGAATGGCGCGATTTCAAAGAAGGGCTGAAAACCCACTATATACCCCTTCTCAAAATCACAGCCGTTTTTATCATTGCCTTCGAACTGCTTTTTCTCAATATTCTTTTTTACATCAGACCCCATGGTTTTGCGCCAGCCCTAAAAATGGCGGGAATGGTTATTGTCGGTTTATGTTTTTGGATTTTTCTTTACCTTGCCGCAATGATGCTTTATGCATATCCCCTTTATGTGCATCAACGCGTGGGAATGAAAAAAAATTTTATTCGTTCATTCATCCTTGTGATGGACAACTTAGGCGTCAGCGTGTTGGCTTTGCTCCTGCTGTTGGGTTTTTGGGGTTTGGGTTTTATGACGCGCGGCGTCCTGATTTTTCTTTTGAATCTGGCGATGACCGCCGCTCTTTGCAACAGCCTTTACGTGAATGTCATGGAAAAATATGAGGCAAAGGAAGCGGCAAAAAATCAGGACGAGTCTCTTGAATCCAGACCCGCCTCGTGGAAGGATATCAAACATGAGGAATTCATCCATGACCGGCACAAACGTTACCAGCGCACATTGAAAGATATCCTCAAACCGTGGGAATATTAATTTTGTGATTAATTAAATTAACGAATAGATGAAGTGAATTTCCGGAAAAACAATAAAAAGCATGCCCTTCGATGGGAATGGGAGATTCGGCAGCATTCGGCGGAGGCGGTCAGGCAGCTTCAGGATTCTATGGGTTTGAATCCCCTGCTTGCGCGCGTTTTGATCTCCCGCGGAATGAAAGAACATGCAGATGTTGAGTCTTTCCTAAATGCTCAACTGGCAAATTTAAGCGACCCATCTCATCTTGTGGATATGGATAAGGCGGTGGAGCGTCTGCTTCGGGCGCTTAATAATCGCGAAAAAATCTGCGTTTATGGCGATTATGATGTGGACGGCATCACCGCAACAGTCCTTCTGGTGCGGTTTTTTAAAAGGTTTGGGCATGATGCTGTGGATTATTGCATCCCCAATAGAATCAGCGACGGATATGGTCTCAAGCGCTCCGCCATTGATAGAATTGCCGGCAGCGGCGCCAAACTCCTTATCACCGTAGATAACGGCATCGCATCGCTGGATGAGGTGGCTTATGCAAATTCGCTGGGGTTGGATGTTATTGTGACAGACCATCATCAACCCGGTCCGCAGCTCCCTGCCGCTGTGGCGGTTGTCAATCCCAATCGGATGGATGCCGGACAAACGCCCAACCCCTTGGCGGGCGTCGGCGTCGCCTTCAAACTCCTCCACGCCTTGCGCCGTCATCTGGACGTGGATATAGCCGAAGTCAATCGCTTCCTTATTTCCATGCTGGATCTGGTGGCGCTGGGGACTGTGGCGGATATTGTGCCGCTCGTTGGCGACAACCGCATCTTTGTCAAACACGGCATTCAGCAAATTCAGAATACAGACAAAGTCGGGCTTCAATCGCTTCTGGAAAATGCAACGGGAAGGGATGTGGTCGTTTCGCCTAACTCCATCAGCTATTATCTCGCGCCGCGTCTTAATGCCGCCGGACGCCATGATAAAGCGTATTTATGCGTGGAGCTTCTTCTCACGGACGACAGAGACCAGGCGCGCTCCTTGACTCGGACGATTAATGATTTGAATGACGAACGCCGATCTATTGAAAACGACATCCTTGAATCTTGCCTTGCCTATATTGAAAAAAATCTTGTTGTGGAAGACCAGAACGTAATCTTAGTCGAAGGCGAAGGCTGGCATATCGGCGTTGTCGGGATTGTCGCATCGCGTCTCCTTGAGCGTTTTTATAAACCCGCCATTGTTTTAGTGGTGGAACGGGACCTTGCGCGCGGCAGCGGACGCAGCATAGACGGATTTGACCTCTATAAAGCGCTTTCGGCATGTCAGGAGCATCTGATTGAATACGGCGGACACAAAATGGCAGCCGGTCTGACCCTGCAGGCAAAAAATATTCCCCTTTTGCGGGAAGCAATCAATCAATATGCCGAAGGCGCAATGGACGAAGTTGTCCAGACTCCCCGCATTTATGTTGATGCCGAGGTCTTTGCGGAAGAACTCACGTTGGAAAATGTGTCCGCGCTATCGCAAATCGAACCATATGGAACCTCCAATCCGCAGCCGGTGTTTTTTATACGCGGCGTCAGCCTCCTTGAACCTTACAGAGTGGTGGGGAACAATCACTTGAAACTTCAACTGTGCAAAGATGGACTATCCTTTAACGGAATCGGTTTTTCCCTTGCCTCGTGCTATCCCGAACTGGAAGATTCCAGCCGGACATTTGACGTCGCCTTTACGCCTGTGATTAACGACTGGCGCGGCAACCGCAACGTTGAAATGGAAATCAAGGACATTCATTTCAATTAGCAACGCGGCTGTTGCCGTTTTTTTTATTTGCATTGCCTACAGGCGTTTGTTACGCCATCGAATGAATATTGTTAAAAATGTGAACAAAAAATTCAAAAAGATGTCAGACAAACCTCAAGAAAATACCGAGTTTCATAGCGAAGAAACAACTTGTCCCTTTATGGATTTTTCCAAAAATGCTGATACAACAGGCGTAAACAAACCTCGTTCGCAAAAAGAAGGGCGGGAAGAAATCTCATCCGAAGGAGCTCGATGGTATCCGCTTTTGTTGCTCATCAAAGGAGAAAGCGTCTCCGAGCGCTACCTGTTAGATAAAGAAGATATAAAAATCGGACGCGACCCTGCGATGGATATCAGCATTCTCTCCGATGACATGGTTTCCAGACGTCATGCTCGCATCATTTGGAATAATTTTAACGACCCGCAAGAATATCCCTTATGCACCATCGAGGATTTAGGCAGTCGGAACGGCACCATTCTCAATCGCGCTTTGATAAAAAATAAAACAAGGCTCTCCGATGGCGACCGTTTCCTTATAGGAAGAACCGTCTTCGGCTTCTACATCAAGGACGACCACGAGGTTAATTATGACAATAAGATGATTAGTCGGGCGCGGTTTGACGGGCTGACCGGTCTTTCCAACCGCCGCACCTTTCAAGAAGATGCGCGGCATTGTATCGCCCAAGCAATCCGACAGAACAACCCGCTGTGTCTCTGCCTCATGGATGTTGACAGTTTCAAGGAAATCAACGATAAATATGGACATGTCGCGGGCGATTATGTCCTGCGGCAGGTCTCGCGCGATATGAATTTGAATTTCCGCGAGGGGGATATTATCGGACGGCTGGGCGGCGACGAGTTTGCCATCCTGATGCCTCAGACGCCTGTTGCAGCCGCGCAGAGCGCCGTGGAGCGTTTCCAGCAAGATATTGCCGGGCGCCCCCTTGCTATTCAAGGCAAACAAATCAATATCAATCTCAGCGCGGGCATCGCCGCCATCAATGATGAGATTACTAAATGGGGCGACCTTTACAGGGCGGCGGACTCCGCCCTTTATGAAGCCAAAAACAGCGGGCGAAACCGCGTTTGTGTTTTTGCGGGAAATATGATCGAACAAGACGTCTCCGATGTTGGGGATGAATAAATAACATTTTATTTTTTGCAAGGAAAAGGACGCTGCCGCTCCTGATTTTTATGACGAGTTCCTTTCATACCAACGGTTATATCGGCGCTGCGCTTTTTGATCTCGACAGCACCCTTTGGGATCACAACCGCGCCCAGCATGGCGCCATCAAAAAAATCTGCATGGATCACGGCATCAACTTTCCAACTTTTTATCCCCTTTATCATCGCCATAATCTGGAAGTCTGGCAAGCGCTTGCGCGAGGCGAAATGCAGATTCAGGATGTCCGCATCGCAAGATTCGCCCGCACGCTGGATGCCCTCAAACTGCAAAACCTTTCCCCCGCAAATCTCAACGACGAATACATGCGCAACTATGCCACAGGTGTTTATCTTATGGATGGAACCGTCAACCTGCTCCAATCGCTCAAACCGCATTACATCCTCGGCATTGTCACCAACGGAACCTTTGATGTCCAATGGAATAAAGTCTCGCATTCCCCCCTCAAAGACTTTATGGATTTTATGATTACGATAGATGACGCCGGTTGCAGCAAACCGGACAGGGAAATCTTCCAGCATGCTTTTGAGCGCTCCGGATTTCCGGCGGAAATGGCAACCTTTATCGGCGACAATTATTACGACGATATTATCGGCGCTACGCTGGCGGGAGCGGGGCGCACCATCTGGTTTAATCCAGACCGCATCCCCATTCCCAATACATTCGATATTCGCCCCACGCATGAAATCCGCCATCTGAACGAATTGATCCCCATCCTTTTAAAAGAGAGCGAAAAACAATAATGGCAACCTTTGATGCGGCAATCCCATTCGACTTAAATGGATTGACAGCCCTTTTGCGGCGCTGATAGGAAATCGCCAACATGATTTGGAAATCTTGTGAACGGGCGGGCTTTTCTTTCGATGGAAAATGCTGAAATTATTTTAATGATACCGGTTTTGTTTTTTTCCCTTTCGCTTCATGAGTATGCCCATGCGCGTGCAGCCTTGTGGGCGGGGGATGACACCGCGCTCCGTGCGGGGAGATTGACGCTTAACCCCATCGCCCACGTTGACCCTATCGGAACGGTGTTTCTGCCGTTGCTATTCCTCGTCCGCGCCCTCAGCGGCGGCGGCGGTTTTTTCTTCGGCTGGGCAAAACCCGTCCCAGTCAACCCCGCCCGTTTTAGAAAAGCAATCTGGGATGTTTATGTCAGCTTTGCCGGACCCGCCTCAAACTTCATCCTCGCCATTATCAGCGCCATTATCTTTAAAATTATCTTCATGGCAAATATTCCCCAGAAAATTGAATTGAATCCTGAACTCTGGCAGGTTCTCATGTTGCTGATATTTAACTTTATAGCCTTGAATGTATTGCTGGGTTTATTTAATCTTATACCTATACCGCCGCTGGATGGCTCCCACATCTTTTTTCATTTCTTTGTCCGCCCATTGACGCGCGATCATATCCTCTTCCAACTATTTATGTTTTTGGAACGATTTGGATTTATTGTTCTTTTATTGTTTTTTTACGGCATTCCCTCCGGTCTGAATCCCTTTTCTTATTTATTCAAACTGACCTTGCAGGGACTGGTCTGGTTCATTCATTTATAGAAAGGAATAAAATGGGCAAGAAACGCATTCTTTCCGGCAATCGTCCCACCGGGAAACTCCATCTGGGCAATTATGTGGGGGCGCTCGAAAATTGGGTTCGTTTACAAAATGAGTATGAATGTTTTTACATGGTGGCGGACTGGCACGCCCTCACCTCCGATTACGCCGATACCTCCGCCATGCGCGGCAATATTGATTCGATGGTTCTGGATTGGCTCGCCGCCGGTCTCGACCCGGACATCTGCGTCATGTTCATCCAATCCAAAGTCAAACAACACGCCGAACTCTCGCTCCTTTTGAGCATGTTCGTCCCGCTCCCGTGGGTGGAGCGGTGTCCAACTTACAAGGAGGCTCTGGCACAGATACAGGATAAGGATTTGCGGACGCACGGCTTTCTGGGGTATCCCATTTTGCAAGCGGCGGATATCCTCATCTACAAAGCGGATGCCGTGCCGGTCGGCGAAGACCAGCTGCCTCATCTCGAACTCACGCGCGAAATCGCCCGCCGCGTCAATTTTATCTACGGTAAAATCTTTACAGAGCCGCAAGACATCCTCTCCCGCGTCCCCAAATTGCTCGGAACGGATGGACGCAAGATGAGCAAATCCTATGGCAACTGTATCTATCTTTCCGATGATGAAAAAACCGTGAACGAAAAAGCGAGTCTGATGGTCACCGACCCCGCGCGGGTGCGCCGCTCAGACAAAGGGCATCCCGAAGTCTGCAGCGTTTTTGACTACCATAAAGTTTTCACCCGTGAGCGCGCCGCTGAAATCGAGCAAGGATGCCGCGACGCTGCGCTGGGTTGTGTTGAATGCAAAAAAATCCTTATGGCTTCGCTGAAAACGCTCCTCGAGCCCATGCGCATCCGACGCGAGGAGCTTTTGAAAAAGCCGGATACCGTCCGCTTTGTTATCGAGGACGGCAATCGCCGCGCCAGCGAAGCGGCGGAAAAAACAATGATTGAAGTGCGGGAAGCCTTGCGACTTGTGCCATGATTGTAATATCAATTAGCAATTATCAAATTGATTTATGACCTATCGAGTTAAAATCCGCGTCTTTGACGGTCCCTTCGACCTCCTGCTTCATCTCATTAAAATCAATGAGATGGATATCAACGACATCCCCATTGCTGAAATCACAAACCAGTATCTCGAATATATCCAGATTATGAAAGATTTGGATCTTGATGTGGCGGGGGAGTTCCTTGTTATGGCAGCCACGCTCATCAACATCAAGGCGCGCAGCCTCCTGCCGTCCCGCGAGGACGACAGCGATGAGGAGGAGATTGACGAAATCCTCTCCGCAAAGGAGTTGATGCGCCAACTCATTGAATATCGGAAATTCAAGGAATTGGCGGAAAATCTGCGCGGACGCGAAGAGCAGTTCTCCCGCATGTTTTTCCGCACAGAAGTCGTCCCGATACTGCCGGGTCTTGAGCGGGAGGATGAACCGCTGCGCGAGGACATCAAAAATCTTTTCAGCGCCTTCTCCCGCGTTTTGCGTTTTGCTGAGGAACGCGGATTTCACAAGGTGTTTGAGGAGGAATTCTCGACGGAGGAAAAGATAACGCAACTCCTCGAAATTCTATCAAGGGAATCATCGGTTGATATCCTGAACGTCTTCAAACAATGCCGGAGCAAAGGCGAGATGTTTGCCTATTTTCTGGCGACGCTGGAGCTATGCCGGCTCCAGAAAATTCGCGTTGTCCAATCGGCGCTTTTTGACTCCATTTATGTAAGTCTGGCGGAGGAAGAATCTCCGGAGGTTCCGGAGGAAACCGGCAACAGTCCGGCTCCGACCGCATGAGAGAGGAGAATGATATGAACCGAATCATGCCGGTTTTTCTGGCGGTGGTCATGCTCGGCGCTTTGTGCGCTTGCCATCGGGAACCGATTATAATCCCCGATTACCCATCGGCAACAGAGCAATATCTCTTTGCCAAAAAACAAAAGGAAACGGCGTTTCTGGCGCCTTCGCGCGATACAAAAAGAAAAGAACAAATAACGGCTGCCATCATGGCTTTTGAGCGCGTCATCGAACGTTACCCCGATGATTTGCGCGTGACGCCGTTAGCATGGATGGACTTGGGCGATATGTATCTCCATAATAAGGATTACAAGGAAGCGGTTAAAAATTATGAAACCGTCCTTCAAAAATATCCCGATCAGGATGATGCCGTTTGCAAATCCCTTTACGGCATGGGGCGCGCCTATGACGGATTGAAAGATTACGAAAAAGCCCTTGATTATTACAAACAGTGTTTTGAGCGGTTTGAAAATGATAAAAATCAGCTGCTTGCTATGCTTGGAAGGCAGGCAAGACAATCCTACGGAAGGATAAGAATTAAGAAATGAAAATGAAAAAGGGGTTTATTTTTGGATTTCTTTTCGCATTTATTTTATGCGGATTTCTTCCGGCGGGCGAACCGCCTATCACCGGCTTGCGGCGTTCAATTGAACGCTATAACAAAGACTCCCTTGCCGTGCGCTCGATGAACCCGGTGTTCGATGAGTTCCCCGACTCTTCTCTTGTGGATTTCAGCTACTTGCTCGACCCGCCCGCAGGCAAGTTTGGATTTGTCAAAACCGGCGAAGACGGGCACTTTCACTTTGAAAAAAACAACCAACGCATTCGATTTTGGGGCGTGACTGTGGCGGCTGCCCACATTGATATCCCCAAAGAGCGCATCCGTCTGGCTGTGGACACCATCGCCCGTTCAGGATGCAACCTCCTTCGCCTCCACGAAATTGATAACCGCGGCGGGGAAAAATATAGCCTTGTGCGCCGCAATATCATAGATGAAGCCTGGCCTAATAATGATAACTCCCGCCACTTTGACCCCGAATACCGTGACCGCGTGGATTATTGGATTTCTTGCGCCAAGGCGCGCGGAATTTATGTCTATCTGGTTGTGCGGGCATACCGCACCTTCCGCGCCGGAGACGAGGTGGCGGCGGCGGATAAACTCGACCGCAAAGCCCGCCCTTATGGATATTTCAACGCCCGTCTTCTTGAACTTCAGGATGAATATATCACCCAATGGCTCTTCAAACACAAAAACCCTTACACCGGTCTGCCCAACGGACTCGACCCCGCGGTCTGTATGATTGAGTTAATCAATGAGGATAGTCTTTTTTGCGATCCGAACGAGTGGGTAAATTTCATCGAACCATACAAGTCGGAGTTTCGCCAGTTATGGAACGAGTGGCTGAAATCGCAATATGGCGACACGGAAAAGTTGCGAGACGCTTGGTGGCTGCCCGATAGCTCGTGGTCGGCGCTGACGGCGGATGAACGGCTTGAAAACGGCACCGTCCAAATCCCCGATATGAAGACGCGGCAGATGAAAGACATCAAACCAGAAAAATCCGGCGAGGCGCTCTCTCATCCCCTGCGTCAAAAAGATGGGGCGAAATTCGCCGTTTATCTCCAGCGCAAAATATTCTCCCGACAGCGCGACGTGATTCGCGCCGCCGGATGCCCCATCCCTCTCACCGCTGTGGTCAACAGCCAGGTGGCGCCTGATACATGGAGCGTGATTCAAGAGCTCGACTTCACCGGCGAAAACGCCTATCAAGACCATCCCGCTTTTAAAGGCGGAGAGGAATGGGTGGGCAAGGCATTTTATCAAAATGGTAATTATCTCAAACAACGCGGCGCATGGAGCGCCGGACCTTACATGGCTCAATATAAATGGGCGGGAAAGCCGCTTGTCTGCCGTGAATGGGCGCTCTGCTGGCCTAATGAATTCCGCAGCTCTGCAAACTTGAACATGGCGGCGCAGGCGCTTCTGCAAGATTATGACGCCATGATTCATTTTGCCTATTACACAATGGGGGATCATTTCGCATGCAGCGCCTTTGCCCCGCAGGCTGACCCCGCCCGTTGGGGAACCTTTGGCTATGCCGCCGACCTTTTCATCACCGGCGACATCAAACCCGCCGAAAGAGTTGTCGAAGTTGTTTATACCGACGACGACCTTTATTACTGGGGCGATTATATGAACAGCCTTTACACGCTGGCATGGGAATGCCGCGTCCAGAACCGCCATTTTTCCGGCGCCGCCGCCTCGGATGCCGATATTCGAATCGCTAGCGGTCGTAGCGGGCTGGGAGTTTTTGCGGGTTCGCATAATATTCTTTGGGATGGGAGATTTGACCGCTGGGCGGATTTTCCCGCCGATGCGCGCCGCAAGGGGATTTTCTTCTCCAGCGGCTATCAGGAGCCGATTCTTTTCAACGGCGGCGACTTTCCCACAACAGCCGTGTTGCGCGCGGGCTTTGAGCCTCTTTGGGAGGCGGAGGGCTCTTGCGCCGCATTCTTTGACCCGCGCCAGAAAAACATCCTCTCCATCAACCCAGATTCCGCAAAGACAATCGAAGCCGCGCGCGGATTGCTTGATATGATTGAAAAACAGGATACAAAATACAGCCCCGTGCCGGAGCCTCAAACCGTTGTCATCCGCTCCGGTGAAATCATCCGCGATTTTAAAAACGGGCGCATGGTCATCAACACGCCGCGCTTTCGCGCCTTACAGGGCGAATTCAAAATCACCGACCGCGTTCTGGCGGGCTCCCTTGCCGCTATATCGCGTTCTCCTGTTGCCTGCATTGCCGCCGTTTCGCTGGATAAAAAGCCCATCGAGGAATCAATGCGCTTCTCTCTTAAAATGGTCACGCAGGCAATTAACAGAGGTCAATTGCTCAAACCGATTTCCGGAAGAGATGTCCCGGGCAACTTTATCCTCGAACATCAAGGAAGCGTGCCCGTGCAAACGCTGGGCAAGGCAACGGAAACGCCGACTTCCATCTGGCTTGGCGCTGAATTGCTTGTCGAGGTGTATATGATTAACGGCACTTGGGAGATAATTGTTGACCGTGAAAAAAAAGAGGTCTGCGTTTTCTGCGACACTCCGAACATGCGGTTCAATCTTGGCAAGGCGGCTTTTGGCGAGTCCATGCCGGAAAATCTTTACATGCAAAAATACTTCGTAGAATATCCGCCCGCTGAAACAGTCGCCGTCAAACCGGACTTCATCTATCCCGGTTACGCCAAATACGTCCGTTTAACGGCAAAGCCCTGATTTCGCTTGAACGTTTTTTTGGCTATTTTGCATATTCAAATTATTACACGGGGAGGAGATATATGGTAACAGCCATCGTTCTCATTAATGCGGAGCGCGACAGCGTCCGCGAAGTGGCGGAGTCCCTCCATCAGCTCAAAGGTGTTGCGGAGGTCTATTCTGTTGCAGGGCAATATGACCTTGTCGCGATTCTGCGGGCAAAAGATAACGAAGAGATTGCGGATATTGTCACTTCGCAACTCTTGAAACTCGAAGGCATCCAAAAAACGGAAACCCTTATCGCTTTTGGAACTTATTCCCGCTATGACTTGGACCATCTTTTCAGCATCGGGCAGGAACAGGAATAATCGTCCTTTCGGATGGAAAAACACAACAACAACCGATTGCTGATGCTGGCGCTGGGCGTTCTGCCGGGCGCAGGACCCGCCCGCCTCAAAGACCTTTGGGAAAGCCTCCGCATAGAAGGCTTAACATGGGATGACCTGCCCAGCCTAAAACCTGAAAAAATTCGCCGGTTGAGCCTTTCTCTCCCGATGCAGAAGGCGATTGAAAAATTGCCGCTCGCCCTTGAGGAGGCGAACGCCCTGCAAGAAAAAATGACCGCGCAAGGCATCGGCTGGCTCTCTTGGGATGACGAACTCTATCCGCCGCGCCTCCGGCAATTCATATCCCCCGCCCCGCCGTTTCTCCTTTTTTATTCGGGAAATCCCGACCTTTTGAAAAGCCGCCATATCATCGGCATCATTGGAACGCGCAGACCCACCGCGAGCGGGATCAAGGCTGCCCAAATGGCGGCGGAGGCGACCGCCAAACGGAAGGTTGCGGTGGCAAGCGGGGGAGCAAACGGGATTGATGAGGCGGCGCATAAATCCGCCCTGCAATTCGGCGCATCCATTTTTGTGCTGCCTTGGGGACTTTTTTATCTGGAACGCATGAAGCGCTTTTCCTATTTATTGAACGGACTTAATCATCTGTTTCTTTCCGAGTTTCATCCGCGAGACCGCGGGACGCGAATCACGCCTATTCAGCGAAACAGAACCGTTGCCGCACTCTCGGACGCCTTGCTGGCGGTCGAGACAGGCGCCGTCGGCGGGACACTTCATACCGTGCGTTTTGCGCGTGGATTCAAAAAACCGATTCTTGCTGTGGATTATTCGCCGGAAAAAAATCCCGCGGGCAACGCCTCGCTTCTTTCCACTGTGGCGCAGAAAATTCCCGCCTCAAAACTGGATGATAAAATCGCATGGGATATTTTGCGGAACGCGCTTAAACGCGGCGCGGCGCTTGCCTTGCGAAAACCGCCTGAACAGGCAACCTTGTTCCCATAAAGACTTTAACCCCGAAAGGATTTTATATGGATGGCTCGGCTTTGATTTTTTGCGAAGGGGCGCTGGGAGCCCCCTGCGGCAAAACGGCTAATGGACTTGTTAGATTTACCGAGCGGTATAAAATCATCGGCGTGATTGATTCGCAATATGCCGGACGCGATGCAGGCGAGGTTCTTGATGGACGCCCCAACGGCATTCCGATTTTTAGCAGCCTGCCTGAGGCTCTTCAATCGCTTCCCGAAAAACCGCGTTACCTTGTGATTGGTCTTGCGCCGGATGGCGGAAATCTGCCGGAGCATTGCAGACCTGCGGTCGCAAATGCGCTGCGGCATGGCATTAATGTGGATAGCGGGCTTCATGTCTTTTTAAGCGAGGATGAAGAATTTATCCATGCCGCAGAAGAAGGCGGAGCGCAAATCCGCGACGTCCGCAAACCGCCCCCGCGCGATAAACTCCGCTTCTGGTCAGGCAAAATTTCAGAAGTGAAATCTTTTAAAGCGGCTTTGCTTGGCACCGATTCAGGCATCGGCAAACGCACCACAGCGGTTATATTAAATCGCGCTTTGAAAGAATCCGGCATCGCAAGCGCATTGGTCGGCACGGGGCAAACCGCATGGATGCAGGGCGTTTCGCATGGAATGATTCTCGACTCCACCGTGAATGATTTTGTAACGGGAGAATTGGAGCATGCCGTTTGGAGCGCATGGAACGACCTTCAGCCCAAGGTTATCATCATCGAGGGACAAGGCTGCCTTACACACCCCGCCTATCCCGGCGGCTTCGAAATCATCGCCGCCTGCCGCCCCGATGCCATCATCCTTCAACACGCCCCTATGCGCAAATACTATGATGGATTTCCAGACCTGCCTCTGGCGGGCATCGAAAAAGAGATGGAGATTCTGCGTGTTCTGACGCCGGCGCCCATCATCGCCATCGCCCTCAATCATGAAGGTATGGACAGCGCGCAGATTGAGCAAACCATCGCAGAATACGAGCGAAAATACGGCATTCCCTGTTGCGACCCGCTGTCAACAAACACACAAAAACTAATAACTGTGTTTAATAAATTTCTCAAATAAATGCAAAAAAAACATTGAAATTTTTTTCACTGGATACCATCATCCACCCGCTTAAATCGAGAATTGGAGGTTGCTATGAATATATTTTTTATTAGCAGAAAGACCCTGTGTCTGGCATTTGTTATGTGCTTTGTTTTATCTTTTGCTGTGGCGCGCCAAACCGCGTTTGATTATTCGTTAGTAACAACTTTGCAAGGCGGCGTGCGTTCGGTGGCTTATGCAGATATGGACAAAGATGGCGATCTGGACATCATCGCCGTTGGCGGATGGAAAACTACACATCCTATTGTTAAATATTATGGCGAAATTTATTGGTATGAAAACAACGGTTCCGGCGGCGGATGGACGCAGCATTATGTTGATGAATTTTTGGATGCCATATCTGTTTGTGTTGCCGATGTTGACGGCGATGGCGATATGGATATTATTGCAGCGTCGTATCATCTTAATGAGATTTCCCTATGGAAAAATGACGGCAAAGGCGGCGGTTGGGAGAAAACGCAGATTGTGGCTGATTTTGCCGGCGCTTGCTCCGTTTTCCCCGCAGATGTTGACGGCGATGGCGATATTGATATCGTCGCCGCCGCAAAAGACAGCAACACCGTTGCATGGTTTGTTAATAACGGAACCGGCGGCGGATGGAAAAAGAATATTGTAACCACTTCATTCAAGGGCGCGGCATGTGTTCAAGCCGCCGATTTTAATAACGATGGGAAAATAGATATTGTCGGAGCGGCGGAAATAGATGGCGAAATCGCATGGTGGCGCAATGACGGCGGCGGCACGACGTGGACGAAATCTTTTATAAAAAATTTATTTATCGGCGCTAAATATGTCCATGCCGCTGACGTGGACGGAGACGGCTTTTGCGATGTCGTCGGCGCTGCGGCAGACATCAATACAATTGGATTTTTCAAAAACCCGGGGATTGATGATATGTGGACATATCGTGTTGTGTCTTCGGACGTTGAAGGCGTTTCCTCGGTCTGGGTTGCCGATTTGGATGGCGATTGCGATGGCGATATTCTGGCAACAGGTTTGACCCAGCGAAGTCTTTCATGGTTTGAAAATCAGGATAAAAACGGAACGGTCTGGAAGCGTACCGATCTCTCATTGTCATTTTCCGGAGCCAGCGAAGTCAAAGCAGCTGATTTTGATAATGACGGAGATTTGGATATTATCGGCGCGGCTTCTATCATCAACACGATTAGCCTTCATAAAAACCGCACCATTCACCGAAGCGCAATTTTTCCGTTTATGGAAATTATTGATAATTCCTTACCCAGCCCGCGCGCCCTTGTTCAGGCGGACATCAACCGCGACGGTTATCTTGATTTTATCGCCGGCTCTAATTCCAGCGGCGAAATCATCTGGTATCGCAACAGCGCCGATTATTTTACCTCATTCACACAACATGCCATTGCATCGGATTTGAGCCAAATATCCGCGCTTGATGTTGGGGATATTGATAACGATGGCAACCTTGATATCGCCGCAGCGTCTATCGCCGATAAAAAAATCAACTGGTATGAATCCAACACCGGCGGCGCAACATTTAATAAATTCACAGCCGTTTCCAATCTCGGCGGCGTAAGCGCTGTCAAACTCGCCGATATTGACGGCGACGGATGGCAAGATATTGTTGCAGCCGTTAATGAAAATAGGGATAATATCTATGGGATTGTCTGGCTGAAAAATGACGGCACGCCCCAAAACGGCGGCTGGACGGTTTCAACAATTTTTGAAAGCGATAAAGGACCCGTCTCGCTTGCCATTGCCGATATTGACCGCGACGGACGCCTTGATATTGTTTCCGGTTATGATGCGGGCGGCAGTATTTATTGGCACAGAAACCGCAGTAATTCCGGAGCGGTTGTTTTTGATAATTATAAAATTGCCGAGCTGAATAATGTCCCTGCCATCGCAGTTGCCGATATAAACAAAGACGGCTGGATTGATATTCTTGCCATCAATCGTGGCACATCAGCGGGGATTCCTCCGGTCTCCTTTGAGCACATCCTCTGGTTTAAAAATGAAAAAACTCTCGCAGGCTCTTGGAGCAGATTAATGATAGAAACTTCAGCAAGCGGAGCCAGAACGCTTGCCGCCGCCGACCTTGATGGCGATGGCGATATAGACATCATCAGCGGCTATCGAGTCGCGCCTGTTTTGGGAGTCCACCATTCCGGTTTGAAATGGTATGAAAATGACGGCGCCAAAGACCCCTCATTCAAAACTTATACTGATACTATGTTTATCGGACCTTCATCGCAACTTATAAACTCCGTTGCGGTTGGAGATTTTAACAAAGATGGAAGAGTGGATAAAATATGCTCCGCCACAAATAACACTATCCGCTGGAAACAAAATCGTGGCGGTCAGTTCGCCCTTTTCACAGACAACACATCCACGGATACCATCAAAATGGGCGCTGTGGACGACGTTTTTAAGATTAATGTCATTCACAAAGGACGCACCGGAGACCTCGACCTTGAGCCTTCCATGTTCCACCTTATTTTCAAAGATAAGGAGGGAAATCCCTTGACCAGCGATCAAGCCACTTCGCTAATCGCGCAGATATCCCTTTACGGCGACGACGGCTCCGGCGTTTTTGAACCCGAAACCGACACCTTGATTGCCTTTACAAACTCGTTAAATCTAGAGCCTGACGGCTCTTTTCAATTCGTTTTACCCGCGAACGATGATTTGTTGAAAATTGTTTATGGAGCGCCCAAAACATTTTTCATAACCGTTCAAATAGCAGATAGAGCTGTTCTGGCAAATCCCAAAAGTTTCCGCATCACACATGCAACAGAGTCCAGCAGCACCGCCCGAGAACGCATAAATGATATCCCGCTTACCCTTGAGTATGCCCCGAACAAAACCACAAAAATCATCACAGCAACCGGAACAATCCCAGTGAACATAGTATATCAAGAACCAAACATGACCGACGGCTACGACACCCCATCATGGCAGCAGGGGCTCTTAAACGTGAACAAAATCGCAAATGTCTGGGTCTGCCCGGACAACGACCCCATTGTGAAAATCAAATGGTGGGGCTCTCATATCGGTTGGCAAAATACCACATCCAGAGAAGTCCAACCGCCTTCCAATGAACTGCCGGATTTGTTTACCATCCGGATTTACAATTACGACCTCCAAAAATATCCCCAGCCCGGAACACTGGAGAAAGAGTTTTATATTAAAAGTTACTCGGTCAAATGGTATGGCGCGCAAAGAATCTGGAACGATACAAAAAAATATGAACATGAATTCGTTTATGAATACCAACTTGAAACCCCATTCCCGCAGGAAAAAGACAAACACTACATGCTCGCCATTCAGGCAGTCTATGGGGATGTCGAACCGCGTTTCCCCTGGGGTTGGCTTAACAGCAAAGTAATAGGCAAAAGTCTTGGCGCGGTTAGTAAAAAAGGAATGAGCGCTTGGGTTGCGCTCGTTTGGCCCAAGGGACATCCTCTTGCGCCCGAAACCATGCAAATGGCATTTGAACTTACGCCGGTAACCGCCGTGACACCCACACCCACGCCGCAGCCGCGTCAGGTCATTGACCACCTCCTTGCCAAACCCGGCGGCGTGGCTGTTGATTACAACTCCGATACAGTCGTGGACATCGCCGACGTCGTGATGATGATTTTACTCGGATATTAGGCAACAACCAAATTGCGAAGGGAAATGCGGAATGGACTTTATCTGTTTCATTATTATCGGAATACTTGCCGGCTGGCTGGCGGGACACATCATGAAAGGCAGGGGATGGGGAATCATCGGCAATCTGGCAGTCGGCATGATCGGCGCAATTTTCGGCGGATTTCTTTTCAGAATACTTGGGCTTAAATCTATCGGATTCATTGGAGACCTCATCATAGCAACCACCGGCGCCGTAGTCTTGCTCTCTATCCTCCGCGCCTTTACCCGCCGACGGAGATAGCCGCCGCATCCGCCTCTCCATGTTTGACACGCGACTAAACATCGGCAATAAAACGTTCTCCTATCAATACGACACGCTGAACCGTCTGACGCGCGAGACGTATCCCAACAGTGACTACATCGAATACACATACAACACGGCGGGGCGGCGCGCCACGCTGCGCCTGCCGTCGGGACACACGCAGACCTACTCCTACGACACGCGCAGGCGGTTGTCGTCTATCGTCCACAGCCTCGGCAACAAGACGTTTTCCTACACTTACAACAGCGATAACACGCTTGCCTACACCTTCTATCCCAACTTGATTACGAATTATTTCAGCTATGACAATCTCTACCGCCTCAGCACAGTGAATGTTAAAGACGACAATCAGGATTCGGTCTATTCGATTGACTACGCCTATGACGCAAACGGCAATCGCACGCAGGCATTCTGGGACAGCGGCACGGGCGTCAACACATTCAAATACAAAAAGTATTACACTTATGACGCGCTGAATCAGATGAAATCCGAGAAAAAAATGAATCAGGCGTTGACATCGCGGCTGTATGAATATCAGTATCAATTCGATGCGGCGGGAAATCGGACGCAGATGAAATATTTTAACGGGAGCACGAACACGACAACTTCATACGCTCATAACAACGGCAATCAATTGACGTTGCGGTCTGTGGGCGGGGCGATTTATTCTTATGATTACGACGCTAACGGCAATATGACTGTTGCTTATGACCACAAGGGCGAACCGCAACGCGAGTTCATATGGAACTGCGATGACCGGCTGATAGCAGCGAACAAAGATGGTTACGGCTCAGCCAGTTATGTGTATGACGCGCTGGGGCGGCGGCTTGTGAGAACAGTGGGAACCACGTCCACATTTTATTATTACGACGGCTTGACGGTGATTGCTGAGAAGCAAAAAGTCGGCGCGGGGAATTGGGACTGGCAGCGCGTCTTCACAGTCGCCCCCGGAGTTATCGGCAACATCTTCCGCATCAGCGAAAAGAG